>Ga0213826_1000002_pt1 | contig 1165985 bp, 1061 predicted proteins | sample MC6MC0899MG_FD_180668 | JGI IMG/M metagenome (GOLD analysis project Ga0213826, IMG submission 180668) | Enriched soil aggregate microbial communities from Iowa State University, Ames, United States - MC6-MC0899-MG | ecosystem: Environmental > Terrestrial > Soil > Unclassified | place: USA... | reverse complement strand
CGCACTGAAAAACGTCAGGCTAAGAACAGCGGCCTCCAGGAATTCGTAAGGCATAATTATTTAACTATATGAAGAACATACGTAACTTTTCGATCATTGCTCACATTGACCACGGTAAGTCGACGCTTTCTGACCGTATTATCCAGATTTGCGGTGGCCTGTCTGATCGTGAAATGGAAGCCCAGGTACTGGACTCCATGGACCTGGAACGCGAACGTGGTATCACCATCAAAGCGCAGAGCGTAACGCTCGACTACAAAGCCCTTGATGGTGAAACATATCAACTGAATTTCATCGACACCCCAGGCCACGTTGACTTCTCTTATGAAGTTTCTCGTTCGCTGGCAGCCTGCGAAGGCGCGCTGCTGGTGGTTGATGCCGGGCAGGGCGTAGAAGCTCAGACCCTGGCCAACTGCTACACCGCGATGGAAATGGATCTCGAAGTGGTGCCGGTGCTTAACAAAATCGACCTGCCGGCTGCCGATCCAGAGCGCGTGGCGGAAGAGATTGAAGACATTGTCGGTATTGACGCCACAGACGCAGTGCGCTGCTCGGCGAAGACCGGTGTCGGTGTTCCTGATGTGCTGGAGCGTCTGGTACGTGATATCCCGGCACCAGAAGGTGACGCAGATGCGCCGCTGCAGGCGCTGATCATCGACTCCTGGTTCGATAACTACCTTGGCGTGGTATCGCTGGTGCGTATTAAAAACGGCACCATGCGTAAAGGCGACAAAATCAAAGTTATGAGCACCGGTCAGGTGTACAACGCTGACCGTTTGGGTATCTTCACGCCGAAACAGGTTGATCGCACTGAACTGAAATGCGGCGAAGTTGGCTGGCTGGTTTGCGCCATCAAAGACATCCTGGGCGCGCCAGTGGGCGATACCCTGACTCAGGCACGTAATCCGGCTGATAAAGCGCTGCCAGGTTTCAAAAAAGTGAAGCCTCAGGTTTATGCAGGCCTGTTCCCGGTCAGCTCTGACGATTACGAAAACTTCCGTGATGCGCTCGGCAAGCTGAGCCTGAACGATGCTTCCCTGTTCTATGAACCAGAAAGCTCTACCGCGCTGGGCTTCGGCTTCCGCTGTGGCTTCCTGGGTCTGCTGCACATGGAGATCATTCAGGAGCGTCTTGAGCGTGAATACGATCTGGATCTGATCACCACGGCACCGACCGTAGTGTATGAAGTCCAGACCACCAACAAAGACGTTATCTACGTCGACAGCCCGTCCAAGCTGCCGCCGCTGAACAATATTGAAGAGCTGCGTGAGCCGATCGCGGAGTGTCACATGCTGCTGCCGCAGGAGTTCCTGGGCAACGTCATTACGCTCTGTATCGAGAAGCGTGGCGTGCAGACCAACATGGTTTACCACGGTAACCAGGTGGCGCTGACCTATGAAATCCCGATGGCGGAAGTAGTGCTCGACTTCTTCGACCGTCTGAAGTCTACCTCTCGCGGCTACGCGTCGCTGGACTACAACTTTAAACGTTTCCAGGCGTCCAACATGGTGCGTGTGGATGTGCTGATCAACGGCGAGCGTGTAGATGCGTTGGCGCTGATCACCCACAACGATAACGCGCCGTACCGTGGCCGTGAACTGGTCGAGAAAATGAAAGAGCTGATCCCGCGTCAGCAATTTGATATCGCAATTCAGGCCGCCATCGGCAACCACATCATTGCCCGCTCTACGGTGAAACAGCTGCGTAAAAACGTCCTGGCGAAATGCTACGGCGGCGACGTAAGCCGTAAGAAGAAACTGTTGCAGAAACAGAAAGATGGTAAAAAACGTATGAAGCAGGTCGGTAACGTTGAGCTGCCGCAGGAAGCGTTCCTTGCCATTCTGCACGTGGGTAAAGACGGAAAATAATCCTTAAGGAGTTGGCATGGCGAACATGTTTGCCCTGATCCTGGTCATAGCGACCCTGGTGACGGGGCTGTTGTGGTGTCTGGATAAGTTTATCTTCGCCCCGAAACGTCGCGAACGTCAGTCTATTACGGGTGAACAGCTGGATGCGAAAACCATGAAGAAAGTCAGCCCGAAACCGGGCTGGCTGGAAACAGGGGCTTCCGTATTCCCGGTTCTGGCGATTGTTCTGGTGGTGCGTTCGTTTATCTACGAACCTTTCCAGATCCCGTCCGGTTCGATGATGCCTACGCTGCTGATTGGCGATTTTATTCTGGTAGAGAAATATGCCTACGGCATTAAAGATCCTATCTATCAGAAAACGTTAATCGAAACCGGTCATCCAAAACGCGGTGATATTGTGGTCTTCAAATACCCTGAAGATCCGCGTCTGGATTACATCAAGCGTGCCGTCGGCTTGCCTGGCGATAAAGTGAGTTACGATCCTGTCGCGAAAGAAGTGACCGTTCAGCCGGGCTGTAGCTCCGGTACGGCGTGTGAGAACGCGCTGCCGATCACCTATTCCAACGTGGAGCCGAGCGACTTTGTGCAGACCTTTGCCCGTCGTAACGGGGGCGAAGCGACCAGCGGTTTCTTCCAGATGCCGAAAGGCGAAACCAAAGAGAACGGAATTCGTCTGGTTGAGCGTAAAGAGACCCTGGGTGACGTGACGCATCGCATTTTGACGGTTCCGATCGCGCAGGATCAGCTGGGTATGTACTACCAGCAGCCAGGCCAGCAGCTCGCCACCTGGATCGTTCCGCCAGGACATTACTTCATGATGGGTGATAACCGCGACAACTCTGCGGACAGCCGTTACTGGGGCTTTGTTCCGGAAGCGAATCTGGTCGGTAAAGCGACCGCGATCTGGATGAGTTTCGAAAAACAGGAAGGGGAGTGGCCGACCGGCGTTCGTCTGAATCGCATTGGCGGAATCCATTAATTCCTGATAATTGCACACGTAACCCTCATAAATGAGGGTTACGTGAATTATTTAAGAGATAATCTCTCCTGGCTAACGACATACCCTGTCGTTGCGTATAGAATATTCCCCCGAAGTTTAAGGTTGGCGCTGACTCAGTGCCACGGCACACGAAACCGCGTTGGTCTTATCAGGTCGGTTTCGTGTGCTGCATTTTTGACGCATTCATTTACTGGTATCGCATGAACCCCATCGTAATTAATCGGCTTCAACGGAAGCTGGGCTACACTTTTCAGCATCAGGAGTTGTTGCAACAGGCATTAACCCACCGCAGTGCCAGCAGCAAACACAATGAGCGCCTCGAGTTTTTAGGTGACTCCATTTTAAGTTACGTGATCGCAAATGCGCTTTATCACCGTTTCCCTCGTGTGGATGAAGGTGATATGAGCCGTATGCGTGCTACGCTGGTGCGCGGCAACACGCTTGCCGAGATTGCACGCGAGTTTGAACTGGGCGAATGCCTGCGACTTGGGCCGGGTGAACTGAAAAGCGGTGGTTTTCGCCGTGAATCAATTCTCGCGGATACTGTCGAAGCATTAATCGGTGGTGTTTTCCTCGACAGCGATATTCAGACGGTAGAGCAACTCATTCTGAACTGGTATCAAACGCGTCTGGACGAAATAAGCCCAGGCGATAAACAAAAAGATCCTAAGACTCGTTTGCAGGAATATCTGCAGGGTCGCCACCTCCCTCTGCCATCTTATCTGGTGGTGCAGGTGCGCGGCGAAGCACACGATCAGGAATTTACCATCCATTGCCAGGTTAGCGGCCTGAGTGAACCGGTGGTTGGCACAGGTTCTAGCCGTCGCAAGGCGGAACAGGCTGCCGCCGAACAGGCGTTAAAAATGCTGGAGCTGGAATGAGCGAAGAAAAGAGTTACTGCGGTTTTGTTGCCATTGTCGGACGTCCTAACGTCGGCAAATCAACCCTGCTGAATAATCTGCTTGGGCAGAAAATATCCATTACCTCCCGTAAGGCGCAAACCACGCGTCACCGTATCGTCGGCATCCACACGGAAGGCGCGTATCAGGCGATTTACGTCGATACCCCAGGCCTGCATATGGAAGAGAAGCGTGCCATCAACCGCCTGATGAACAAAGCGGCGAGCAGCTCTATCGGTGATGTAGAACTGATCATCTTCGTGGTGGAAGGCACCCGCTGGACGCCAGACGATGAGATGGTTCTGAACAAACTGCGCGATGGCAAATCGCCGGTGATTCTTGCGGTCAACAAAGTTGATAACGTGCAGGAAAAAGCCGATTTGCTGCCGCACCTGCAGTTCCTGGCAAGCCAGATGAATTTCCTCGACATCGTTCCCTTGTCTGCGGAAACGGGCATGAACGTCGATACCATCGCCGGTATCGTGCGTAAACATCTGCCGGAAGCGATCCATCACTTCCCGGAAGATTACATCACCGACCGTTCCCAGCGCTTTATGGCCTCTGAAATCATCCGTGAAAAACTGATGCGTTTCCTCGGTGCCGAACTGCCGTACTCCGTTACCGTGGAAATCGAACGTTTCCAGACTAACGAGCGTGGCGGGTACGATATCAACGGGCTGATCCTCGTTGAGCGAGAAGGGCAGAAGAAGATGGTGATTGGCAACAAAGGCGCCAAAATCAAAACCATCGGCATCGAAGCGCGTAAAGACATGCAGGAGATGTTTGAAGCACCGGTTCACCTGGAGCTGTGGGTGAAGGTGAAATCAGGCTGGGCTGATGACGAGCGCGCCCTGCGTAGTCTCGGTTACGGCGACGACGTCTAAGACACCACATCGTGGATGGATGGCAGCGAGCCTTTGTCCTTCACAGCCGTCCGTGGAGCGAAACCAGCCTGATGCTGGACGTCTTCACGGAAGAGTCGGGTCGCGTGCGCCTGGTTGCAAAAGGCGCACGTTCCAAACGCTCTAACCTGAAGGGGGCGTTACAACCCTTCACCCCGCTGTTGGTTCGCTTTGGCGGACGCGGCGAAGTCAAAACCCTGCGCAGTGCCGAAGCCGTCTCCCTCGCGCTTCCTCTGTCAGGCATCACGCTCTATAGCGGTTTGTACGTCAACGAACTCATCTCACGCGTCCTTGAACACGAAACACGCTTCTCCGAACTCTTTTTCGATTATCTGCACTGCATCCAGGCGCTGGCTGGCGCAACAGGCACGCCCGAACCCGCATTACGCCGGTTTGAGCTGGCGCTGCTTGGCCACCTCGGTTATGGCGTTGATTTTCTGCACTGCGCAGGAAGCGGCGAATCCGTAGAGGACGCCATGACCTATCGCTATCGCGAAGAGAAGGGGTTTATTGCCAGCGTGGTGATCGACAACACGACGTTCACCGGGCGGCATCTCAGGGCGCTCTATGAGCGAGAATTTCCTGACCAGGATACCTTACGCGCGGCAAAACGCTTTACCCGAATTGCCCTCAAGCCGTATCTTGGAGGCAAGCCCTTAAAGAGCCGCGAATTATTCAGGCAGTTTGTGCCAAAGCGTTAATGAACAATGAGAAAACCGAGGATTGTCATGGCTGAATTACTGTTAGGCGTCAACATCGATCACATTGCCACGCTGCGTAATGCGCGCGGTACGGCTTATCCTGACCCGGTTCAGGCGGCATTTATCGCCGAGCAGGCTGGCGCCGACGGCATTACCGTTCACCTGCGTGAAGACCGCCGCCACATCACCGATCGTGACGTACGCATCCTGCGCCAGACGCTGGACACACGCATGAATCTGGAGATGGCGGTTACGGAAGAGATGCTGGCGATCGCTTGTGAAACCCAGCCGCATTTCTGCTGCCTGGTGCCGGAAAAACGTCAGGAAGTGACCACCGAAGGCGGGCTGGATGTCGCCGGTCAGCGTGACAAAATGCAGGATGCCTGCAAACGCCTCGCCGATGCCGGTATCCTGGTTTCCCTGTTTATCGATGCGGATGTTGAACAGATCAAGGCCGCTGCGGAAGTCGGTGCGCCGTACATCGAAATTCACACCGGTTGCTACGCGGATGCCAAAGACGAAGCCACCCAGGCCAAAGAACTGGATCGCATTGCCAACGCAGCCCGCTATGCCGCGAGCCTGGGCCTGAAAGTCAACGCTGGTCACGGCCTGACCTATCACAACGTCAAGGCGATCGCTCAGATCCCGGAAATGCACGAGCTGAATATCGGCCACGCGATTATCGGTCGCGCGGTGATGAGCGGTCTGAAAGAGGCCGTTGCCGAGATGAAACGTCTGATGCTGGAAGCGCGTCAGTAATGGCGATTCTGGGCTTAGGCACGGACATCGTAGAGATTGCCCGTATCGAAGCGGTGATCGCCCGTAGTGGCGATCGCCTGGCAAAACGGGTGCTCAGCGACAACGAATGGGCCATCTGGGAAGCGCACCAACAGCCGGTGCGTTTTCTGGCGAAGCGCTTTGCGGTAAAAGAAGCCGCGGCGAAAGCCTTCGGGACCGGGATTCGTAATGGGCTGGCGTTTAATCAGTTCGAAGTGTTTAACGATGAGCTGGGCAAACCCCGTCTGCGGTTATGGGGCGAGGCGCAAAAGCTTGCAGAAAGACTCGGTGTGAACCATATGCACGTTACGCTGGCGGATGAACGTCATTACGCCTGCGCCACGGTGATCATCGAAAGCTAGAGTTTGTCCGCGTGATGCAGCTGCACGAACTTATCCCACAGCTGCTCTTCTGATTCGGCATGGGCCGGATCTTTGAGAATGGTGTTGGGGATCGGGCACACTTTCTGACAGGTCGGCGTTTCGTAATGGCCGATGCACTCGGTGCAGCGATCGCTGTTAATCTCATAAATGCTATCACCCATTGAAATGGCCTCGTTAGGGCATTCGGGTTCGCACATATCGCAATTGATGCATTTTTTGGTGATTAACAGCGCCATCAGGAAAATCTCAGAAACATCACAAACAGGGCGGGCATTATACGCTCATTCCCTGCTCAAACCAGTTTTTTTACCAGCTCTTCGCTGTGACGAATGCGTCCCGGCGCATGTTCCAGATCCTGCTGTACCAGTGCCACAAAGAGCAGATCCGTCAGCATCATCTGGGCGCTGGTAGAGGAAATCGCCGCGCTGCGGGTGGCCTGTTCTTCGGCGATGGTGTACAAGCAGCGCGTGGCTCGCTGCTGCAGGGCATTCGGGTTAAAACCGGTAATCGCCAGGATTTTACCCCCGACGCGCAGCGTTTCATCAGACGCCAGATTGATCTCCCGGCGTTCTCCGGAATAGGAGATGGCTAATAGCAAATCATTCGGGTCCATCGCCTGCACGGTAGACAGCAGGGCGTGCATATCCTGTTCAACCACGGCGTTATAGCCGATCTTAGTCAGTTTCCAGCCAAAATTACGCGCCACCAGCCCCGACGCGCCAATGCCGGTCAGAATAATTCGCCGCGCCGCGCGCAGCATTGCCACGCTTTCAAGCAGCTTCTCTTCGCTGTTCACGTCAAGCGTAGCGTGCATCGCCGTCACGTTCTCTTTGATCAGCTTTTCACCGACCAGACGCATCGGATCGTCGCCGCGAATCTGATTGTGCAACGGCATCGATTGCGGATTTGGATTGTTGACCAGCGCTTCGCTGATCGCCAGTTTTAGTGCCGGAAAACCTTTAAAACCAATCTTTTGCGCGAATTTTACTACGCTGGACTGGCTCACGCCCGCTTCGCTTGCCAGCTGCTGAGAACTGAGATGACGCGCATGATCGGGCTGGGAAAGCAGGAAATCCGCCAGTTTTTTATCGCTCTGGGCAAAGCCCGCGTACCGCTGGCGAATACGAATTAAACAGTTCATACGCCTCCTGGCGAAATGTGATTGCTGCTGCAAAACAGAATTTTGCTCGCCTGAATGAATTTTATATTCCATTATAGTACGGTTAATATGAATTAAAAATTCCTGAGGGACAAAAAATGAATCTTGGCTCACTCGTTTCAGAAACCCGTAATCCGCAAACCATGGATCTCGATGCGCTCTCCACGCTCGATCTTGTTAACCGTTTTAATCAACAGGATACGCTGGTCGCGCTGGCAGTGAAAGAGACATTGCCTGAGGTGGCAAAAGCCGTTGATGCCGCCGCCGCCGCGCTGAAAGCCGGTGGACGCATTATTTACATGGGGGCGGGGACCAGCGGACGTCTCGGGGTACTGGATGCCTCTGAATGTCCGCCGACCTTTGGCGTGCCGCACGGTCTTGTGATTGGGCTGATTGCCGGTGGGCCGGGGGCGCTGTTGAAAGCGGTCGAAGGGGCTGAGGACGATAAACAGCTGGGTGTGGATGATCTCGCCGCCCTGAGCCTGACCAAAAACGATCTGGTAGTCGGCCTGGCGGCATCCGGGCGCACGCCTTATGTCATCGGCGGTCTGGAATACGCCAAACAGCTGGGCTGCACGACGGTGGCGATCTCCTGTAACCCCGGTTCGCCGATTGCACAGGTTGCGGCGATTGCCATCTCTCCTGTCGTGGGGCCAGAAGCGCTGACCGGATCGACGCGCCTGAAATCGGGCACCGCGCAAAAGCTGGTACTCAACATGATCTCCACGGGGGCAATGGTGAAATTCGGCAAGGTCTACCAGAACCTGATGGTGGACATGAAAGCCAACAACATCAAGCTGGTGGATCGTGCCTGCCGTATGGTTGTGGAAACCACCGGCGTCAGCCGTGAAGAGGCTGAAGCTGTTCTCCAACAAACCGATCACGACGTTAAACCGGCCATTCTGATGATTCTGAGCGGACTGGACGCCACAGCGGCACGCGCAAAACTGGAAGCCCATCAGGGATTCTTGCGGGCTGCATTACAAAACTAAAACTGAGGCGTATATGGAAAAAACAGCAGCGCTCGCCAGCGACATCTTGCAGGGGATTGGCGGGGAGAAAAACATCCGCCGTCTCGAAAACTGCATGACGCGCGTGCGGGTCGAAGTTCAGGACGACGGCCAGCTCGATCTGGCGCGTCTGAAAAAGCTCCCCGGCGTCAGTGGCTACGTAAAGCAGGGCGCACAGCACCAGCTGATTGTCGGGCCGGGTAAAGCCGCGCAGGTCGTTGATGCGATGCGTGCGCTGATGATCGGTGAAAGCGCTGAGGTTTTAGGCGATGTGGATCGCAACAAAGCGCAGGCCAAAGCCAAATACAAAGCCCCGATGAGCGATGCGCTGCGCCAGTTGGCCAACGTCTTTATTCCCCTGATCCCGGCGTTTATCGCGTCGGGTCTGATTACCGGGATTATCAATATCCTCAAACGCCCGGATATCGTCGGCGATTTTGCGACCCATTATCCAAACCTGCTTGGGATTCTGGGCATCTTTGGTAGCGCGGTGTTTGCCATCATGAACATTCTGGTGGGCGTCAACGCGGCGAAAGTCTACGGCGGTTCGATGGCGATGGGCGGCGTGATGGCGGGGATCCTCTCCAGCCCGCAGCTGGCGCAAATCACCCTGTTTGGCGAAGCGCTCCAGCCCGGACGCGGCGGTGTTATCGCGGTGCTGCTGGTCGTCGCCCTGATGTGCTGGATCGAGAAGCGTCTGCGCAGCCTGCTGCCGGGCTCGATTGAGTTGATCCTCAATCCGCTGCTGACCACCCTGATCACCGGTACGGTGGCGATTGTGGCCTTGCAGCCGTTAGGCGGCTGGATCTCCGAGGCAATTGCGCACGGGGCGTCGATGGCTATCGATCGTGGTGGTTTGCTGGTGGGGGCGGTGCTGTCCGGTACCTTCCTGCCGCTGGTGTTAACCGGGCTGCATCAGGGGCTGGTGCCGATTCACGTGGAGCTTGTGCAGGCGCACGGCTACAACGCGCTGCTGCCGATTCTGTCGATGGCGGGGATGGGGCAGGTCGGTGCTGCGATTGCTATCCTTCTGAAAACCCGCAACGACCGGCTGAAAAAAGTGATCAAAGGGGCATTGCCGGTTGGATTGCTGGGCATCGGTGAGCCGCTGATTTTCGGCGTCACACTGCCGCTTGGCAAACCTTTCCTCGCGGCCTGTCTGGGGGGCGCGATGGGTGGGGCGTTGATCAGCTACTGGAAAGTGGCTACCGTTATTACTTTCGGGATCTCCGGTTTACCGCTGGCATTAACCATCGTGACCGGAAAAGTCATGCTCTATCTGTTAGGCTGTTTGGTAGCGATTATCGCCGGGTTCTTGTTTACCTGGCTGTTAGGATTCCACGATCCAGAGGAGTAAGGTTTGGTTAATCACGAGCGCCGCGTTGTCTTTTTCGATTTGGATGGAACGCTACATCAGCAGGATATGTTTGGCAGTTTTATGCGCTATCTGTTGCGTCGCCAGCCCTTGAACGCACTGCTCGTGCTGCCACTTTTGCCGATTATTGGGATCGCACTGTTGATAAAAGGGCGCGCGGCGCGCTGGCCAATGAGCTTGCTGTTATGGGGCTGCACCTTTGGGCACAGCGACGCGCGGCTCAGCCAGCTGCAACAGGATTTCGTCCACTGGTTTCGCGGGCACGTCACCGCGTTTCCGGTGGTTCAGGACCGGCTAACGGAGTACCTCAACGCCAGTGACGCCGATATCTGGCTTATCACCGGCTCGCCGCAGCCGCTGGTGGAACAGGTCTATTTTGACACGCCGTGGTTGCCGCGCGTAAATCTGATTGCCACTCAAATGGGGCGCGCCTACGGCGGATGGGTGCTGACGCTGCGCTGTCTGGGGCACGAGAAAGTGGTGCAGCTCGAGAAAAAAATCGGCACGCCGCTGCGCCTTTACAGCGGCTACAGCGACAGCAAGCAGGACAACCCGCTGCTCTATTTCTGCCAGCACCGCTGGCGCGTCACCCCTTCAGGCGAACTTCAGCAACTGGAATAGTGTTAATCATAACGGGTGTGTATAATGCCGCCCGCTTTCCGACTGGAGTACCTTTCGTTGTCTGACCTTGAACTCAATCATGAATACTGGATGCGCCATGCGCTTTCCCTTGCAAAACGCGCCTGGGATGAGGGCGAAGTGCCCGTGGGTGCCGTTCTGGTGCATAACAATCAGGTGATTGGCGAAGGGTGGAACCGTCCGATAGGGCGCCACGATCCGACTGCGCATGCCGAAATCATGGCCCTGCGTCAGGGCGGACTGGTACTGCAGAACTACCGTCTGCTGGATACAACGCTGTATGTCACGCTGGAACCCTGCGTGATGTGTTCTGGTGCGATGGTGCACAGCCGCATCGGGACGCTGGTGTATGGCGCGCGGGATGAAAAGACAGGCGCGGCGGGTTCCTTAATGGACGTACTTGGTCATCCGGGCATGAACCACCAGGTCCAGATTATCGGTGGGGTACTTGCACCAGAGTGTTCGGGGCTATTAAGCGATTTCTTTCGAATGCGCCGTCAGCAGAAAAAGCAACAAAAGGCAGAATTGAAGTCGTCGGGTGATTAAGCTCATTCGGTGATACCACCGGATAGCTCTGCGCAAGCTGCTCGGCCTCCATCACTTCTTTCTCTTTCTCCTGCAGATAACCTTCCAGGCTTATCTGATACTTGCGGATATTTTCCACATACGCGTAGGCTTCGTGCCCGCGCGCATACCCGTACGTGAGTTTATTGTACCAGGGCTTCTGGCTCAGCAGCGGCAGACGCTGTTTAACGTCAGACCAGCTGTCAGGATTGCCTTTGGTCTTGGCGGTCAACGCGCGGGCGTCGAGCATATGCGCGTAACCCATGTTGTAGGCCGCCAGTGCAAACCAGATCCGCTCCTCTTCCGGCACCGTTTCCGGCACTTTCGCCATCATATCCTGCAGATAACGCGCGCCGCCGCTAATGCTCTGTTCCGCGTCGGTGCGGTCCGTCAGTCCGAGGCTTTGCGCCGTATTCTTGGTGAGCATCATCAGGCCGCGTACGCCGGTGGGTGAAGTCGCCTGAGCGTCCCAGTGAGATTCCTGGTAAGAAATCGCCGCCAGCAGGCGCCAGTCGATCGCCTGGGCGTATTTCTCGAACAGCGGCTGGAGTTCCGGCAGCACACTGTCGACCGCGCGCAGGAAGCTGCGGGTATCGACATAATCGAAATCGCCGCCGTGACCGAGATACTTCTCCTCAAGCCGCGCGAGGGTGCCGTCTTCATTCATGGAATTGAAGAAATCGAGGATCGCGGCTGCGAGGGTTTGATCCTCGTCGAGAGGGCTAAACCAGGTGACGGGCTGTTCGTCGGTCACGTCCAGCGCCACGGCCAGCTCCGGATGCACACGCTGGAACAGACTGATCGCCACGGAATCGGCGATGGTGTACGCCAGCTTTTTATCTTTTACCTGTTCCAGTAGGGCCGTAGTGCCGAGTTTGTCATCGACCTTCCAGCTGAGATCCGGGTATTTCTTCTCTTTCAGGGAGCGCAAATCGTCAATCACCACATGGCCTGGCGCGATGGTGAGCTGCTGATCGTTAAGGGCAGCAAGCGTACGCGGGCGCACTCCGCCCACGCGATAGACGAGTTGCTGAGAAACGGAGTAGTAGGTCGGCCCTGGCTGATAGTTTTTGCTGCGCTCGCTGTTATAGACCAGCCCGGCGGCGAGCATATCGGCATCGCCGTTGTCCAGGTCGTCAAACAGCTGGCTGATATTTTGGCGAACGGTGATTTTGAGTTTTACGCCCAGGTAGTCGGCAAACTGCTGCGCCAGTTCGTAATCGAGACCGGTTATTTTGCCGTTAACGTTGTTGTAGGTCAGCGGAGAGCTGATGGTACTGACACGCAGCTCCCCCCGCGACTGGATCGCGGCGATACGGTTTTCGGCTTTGCCGAACCAGGGGATTGAAGGCCACAGGGCCGCTGCCAGCAGCAAGGTTACAATGCCGATGAGCAGATAATTAATCTTTAATTTTTTCAATTAGTTAATTCTCTGCGCCGTGCGTTGCCTCAGTGTGCTGTAGCCATGTTAAGAATAAGGTTTGCCATTGGTTGAGCGGCATTTTGCGCAAACTTACGACAGTTGGCAACAAATTAGAGAGACAGGTCACACCTATGGATAAAAATGCGAGATGATTTTATTTCGACGCAAACGGTTTCGTCGGCGCTCAGGATTCTCTATAATGACGCCCGTTTTCCCCTTGCGCACACTGTAAGCGCCTCAGGCGCTTCGAAGACGAGAGACTTATGATGGAAATTCTGCGTGGTTCGCCTGCACTGTCTGCCTTCCGTATCAACAAACTGCTGGCACGTTTTCAGGCTGCCGACCTTCCGGTAAGCAATATTTACGCTGAGTATGTCCATTTTGCTGACCTGAATGCTCCCTTAGATGCGCAGCAGCGCGAGCAGCTTGAACGCCTGCTCAAGTATGGCCCGAGCCTGAGCAGCCATACGCCAACCGGCAAACTGATCCTTGCGACGCCTCGCCCTGGCACCATCTCCCCCTGGTCTTCTAAAGCCACTGACATTGCCCACAACTGCGGCCTGAGCCAGATTAATCGTCTGGAGCGCGGCGTGGCGTATTACGTTGAAGCCTCGACGTTGACCGCTGAACAATGGCAGGCCGTTGCCGCTGAGCTGCACGACCGCATGATGGAAAGCGTCTTCGCGTCGCTGGATGATGCACAACAGCTTTTCTCTCACCATCAGCCTGCGCCCGTTCAGAGCGTAGATCTGCTGGGTGAAGGCCGCCAGGCGCTGATTGATGCCAATCTGCGTCTGGGTCTGGCGCTGGCAGATGACGAGATTGACTACCTGCAGGATGCGTTCGTGAAGCTGAACCGCAACCCGAACGACATCGAGCTTTATATGTTCGCGCAGGCCAACTCCGAGCACTGCCGCCATAAGATTTTCAACGCCGACTGGGTTATCGACGGCGAAGAACAGCCGAAGTCGCTGTTTAAAATGATTAAAAACACCATGGAACAAACGCCTGACCACGTCTTGTCTGCCTATAAAGACAACGCGGCAGTGATGGAAGGTTCTGAGGTGGGCCGCTTCTTCGCCGATCGCGAAGCAGGGCGCTATGCATTCCATCAGGAGCCTGCGCATATCCTGATGAAAGTGGAAACGCACAACCACCCGACGGCGATTTCGCCATGGCCGGGTGCAGCCACCGGTTCCGGCGGCGAAATCCGTGACGAAGGCGCAACCGGACGCGGAGCAAAACCAAAAGCGGGCCTGGTCGGTTTCTCCGTCTCTAACCTGCGTATTCCTGGCTTTGAACAGCCGTGGGAAGAAGATTTCGGTAAGCCAGAGCGCATTGTCACCGCGTTAGACATCATGACCGAAGGCCCACTGGGCGGCGCGGCGTTTAACAACGAATTTGGTCGCCCGGCGCTGAACGGCTACTTCCGTACCTATGAAGAGAAAGTCGACAGCCACAACGGCGAAGAGCTGCGCGGCTACCACAAGCCCATCATGCTGGCAGGCGGGATCGGCAATATCCGAGCTGATCACGTGCAGAAAGGTGAGATCACCGTCGGCGCGAAACTGATCGTTCTCGGCGGCCCGGCGATGAATATCGGTCTGGGCGGCGGGGCGGCCTCTTCGATGGCCTCTGGTCAGTCTGACGCAGACCTCGATTTTGCTTCCGTACAGCGCGACAACCCTGAAATGGAACGTCGTTGCCAGGAGGTGATCGACCGCTGCTGGCAGCTTGGCGATGCCAACCCTATTCTGTTCATTCACGACGTCGGTGCGGGCGGTCTCTCTAACGCCATGCCGGAGCTGGTGAGTGACGGCGGCCGAGGGGGGCGTTTCAACCTGCGCGATATTCTGAGCGATGAGCCAGGCATGAGCCCGCTGGAAATCTGGTGTAATGAATCTCAGGAACGTTACGTGCTGGCGGTCTCTCCGGACCAGTTGCCGCTGTTCGACGAACTGTGCCGCCGCGAGCGCGCACCGTACGCGGTCATTGGTGAAGCGACGGAAGAGCTGCATCTGACCATGAACGATCCGCATTTCGACAATCAGCCGATTGATCTGCCGCTTGACGTGCTGCTGGGCAAAACGCCGAAGATGACCCGCAACGTGCAAACCCGTAAAGCCGCGGGCAAAGCGCTGGATGTGCGCGGGATCGCCATTGCTGATGCCGTGAATCGCGTCCTGCACCTTCCGGCGGTAGCGGAAAAAACCTTCCTCGTGACCATCGGCGACCGCTCGGTAACCGGTATGGTGGCCCGCGATCAGATGGTTGGCCCATGGCAGATCCCGGTGGCGAACTGCGCGGTGACCACGGCGAGCCTCGACAGCTACTACGGTGAAGCGATGGCGCTGGGCGAACGTACCCCGGTTGCACTGCTGGACTTCGCCGCCTCTGCCCGTCTGGCGGTCGGCGAAGCACTGACCAACATCGCTGCGACCCAGATTGGCGATATCAAACGCATCAAACTCTCCGCAAACTGGATGGCCGCAGCCGGGCACCCAGGCGAAGACGCGGGTCTGTATGAAGCCGTAAAAGCGGTCGGCGAAGAACTCTGTCCGGCGCTGGGTCTCACCATTCCGGTCGGCAAAGATTCTATGTCGATGAAAACCCGCTGGCAGGAGGGCAACGAGCAGCGCGAAATGACCTCTCCGCTGTCGCTGGTCATCACCGCTTTTGCCCGCGTGGAAGATGTGCGTCACACCATCACGCCACAGCTGGCTACGGAAGATAACGCCCTGCTGCTGATTGATCTCGGCAAAGGCCATAACGCTCTCGGTGCCACCGCGCTGGCGCAGGTTTATCGTCAACTGGGCGACAAACCGGCAGATGTGCGCGACGTCGCGCAGCTGAAAGGCTTCTACGACGCCATTCAGGCGCTGGTAGCCGATCGCAAACTACTGGCCTATCACGACCGTTCAGACGGCGGCCTGCTGGTGACACTGGCTGAGATGGCTTTCACCGGCCACTGCGGTGTGGAAGCCGATATCGCTTCGCTGGGCGACGACCGTCTGGCGGCGCTGTTTAACGAAGAGCTGGGCGCGGTCATTCAGGTCCGTGCTGCTGACCGCGATGCCGTTGAAGCGCTGCTGGCGCAACATGGTCTGGCGGATTGCGTACACTATCTGGGGAAAGCCGTCAGCGGCGATCGCTTCGTGATTGAAGCGGACGGTCACGCGGTATTTAGCGAAAGCCGCTCCACGTTGCGTATGTGGTGGGCCGAAACCACCTGGCAGATGCAGCGTCTGCGCGATAACCCTGAGTGCGCCGATCAGGAGCATGAAGCCAAAGCGAATGATAGCGATCCGGGTCTGAACGTGAAGCTCTCCTTCGACATTAACGAAGACGTGGCGGCACCTTACATTGCGACCGGCGCGCGTCCGAAAGTGGCGGTTCTGCGCGAGCAGGGCGTGAACTCCCACGTGGAAATGGCGGCAGCTTTCCACCGTGCGGGCTTTGACGCTATCGATGTCCACATGAGCGACCTGCTGGCAGGGCGCACCGGCCTGGGCGATTTCCAGGCACTGGTTGCCTGCGGCGGCTTCTCTTACGGCGACGTGCTGGGGGCAGGTGAGGGTTGGGCGAAATCCATTCTGTTCAACAATCGTGTGCGCGATGAGTTCGAAACCTTCTTCCACCGTCCGCAGACGCTGGCGTTGGGCGTGTGTAACGGCTGCCAGATGATGTCGAATCTGCGTGAGCTGATCCCTGGCAGCGACGCCTGGCCGCGCTTTGTGCGTAACCAGTCCGACCGCTTCGAAGCGCGCTTTAGCCTGGTTGAAGTGACCCAAAGCCCGTCTCTGCTGCTGCAGGGGATGGTGGGCTCGCAGATGCCGATTGCGGTTTCACACGGTGAAGGGCAGGTGGAAGTCCGCGATGCTGCGCATCTGGCTACGCTTGAAAGCAAAGGGCTGGTGGCACTGCGCTTCGTCGATCACTTCGGCAAAGTGACGGAAACCTACCCGGCAAACCCTAACGGCTCTGCAAACGGCATTACTGCAGTGACCAGCGAAAGCGGCCGCGCCACCATCATGATGCCGCACCCAGAGCGTGTATTCCGTACCGTCAGCAACTCCTGGCACCCGGAAAACTGGGGCGAAGACAGCCCATGGATGCGTATCTTCCGCAATGCGCGTAAGCAGTTAGGTTAATCAGACTGTCAATGCCGGGCGGCACTGTGTTTGCCCGGCTTTCAAAAGGCTTAAATCGTAGGCCCGGTGAGCGCTAGCGCCATCGGGCTTTTTTTGTCGCAAAAATGCGACAAACGCATAACAACCGTGTCGCTAAAAGGAGACACATAACTCGTTGATTTTAAATGGGTGCGTAAGAGTGGTGAGAAGGTGTATCTAATTAGCGACACTTAGCCTGGAAATCGTTCAGTCAGCAACTAACACTGTTTTGCCATAAATCTGTTAAATATCATTATGATAATAATTTGTTTTGCATTCTGGCACGGCTGTTGCATAATATTAACCAGTGGCTCATTCACCCTCTTATGTCAGCCCCTTCGGGACGCGCTACATAAACTTCGAATGACGCACAACAAGGTGCCTGCCGTCCAACTACTGATTATAGCGATGCTTTATCAGACCCAGGGCGAAACGTCGAGTAAGGCACCGCCTCTTTTCACAACAAAGCCGGGTTTTTACCCGGCTTTGTTGTATCTGACGGGCTGACTCAGTTAGCATCACTCAACACCCACATTGAGAGAGTCATGCGTTGAAACGCTGGTCAATTTTCCCTCGCTCCCTGCGACAGCTCGTTATGATGGCATTCCTGCTGATCCTGTTACCCTTGCTGGTTCTGGCCTGGCAGGCGTGGCAGAGCCTCAATGCCCTCAGCGCTCAGGCGGCGCAAACCAACCGCACAACGCTGATCGATGCCCGCCGCAGCGAGGCGATGACCAATGCCGCGCTGGAAATGGAGCGCAGCTACCGCCAGTATTGCGTGCTCGACGACCGCACGCTGGCGAAGGTCTATCAGAACCAGCGCAAGCGCTACAGCGAAATGCTGGACGCACATGCGGGCGTTCTCCCCGACGACAAACTCTATCAGGCGCTGCGTCAGGATCTTAACGATCTGGCGCAGCTGCAGTGCAAAAACAGCGGGCCGGACGAGGTCGCGACCGCACGCCTCGAAGCCTTTGCTAACGCCAATACCGAGATGGTGCAGTCCACGCGCACCGTTATATTCTCTCGCGGACAACAGCTGCAGCAGGAGATCGCCGAACGCGGTCAGTTCTTTGGCTGGCAGGCGCTGGTGCTGTTTCTGGTCAGCCTCGGTCTGGTGCTGCTGTTTACCCGCATGATCATTGGCCCGGTGAAGGGCATCGAACGGATGATTAACCGTCTGGGGGAGGGCAAATCCCTCGGCAACACCGTTGTGTTCAAAGGGCCGCGTGAGCTGCGATCCGTCGGTCAGCGCATCATCTGGCTCTCCGAGCGCCTACAGTGGCTGGAATCACAGCGCCATCAGTTTTTACGTCATATCTCTCATGAGCTGAAAACGCCGCTCGCCAGTATGCGCGAAGGCACCGAGCTGCTGGCTGACGAAGTGGCGGGGCCGCTGACCCCCGAGCAAAAAGAAATTGTTGAGATTCTCGATGACAGCAGCCGCAATCTGCAGAAGCTGATTGAGCAACTGCTTGATTACAATCGCAAACTGGCCGACGGTGCCGTCGAGCTGGAAAACGTCGAGATTGAGCCGCTGGTGGATATGGTGCTCTCTGCCCACAGCCTGCCTGCGCGAGCTAAAATGATGCATACCGACCTGGATCTCCAGGAGCCGGTCTGTTTTGCCGAACCTATGCTATTAATGAGTGTGCTGGATAATCTTTATTCCAATGCGGTGCACTATGGTACTGAATCCGGTAACATTTATATTCGCAGTTTTACCCACAATTCACGGGTCTGTATTGACGTCGCCAACACCGGTAGTCCCATCCCGGATGACGAACAGAAGATGATTTTTGAGCCCTTTTTCCAGGGAAGTCATCAGCGAAAAGGTGCGGTTAAAGGGAGCGGTTTGGGCTTAAGCATTGCCCGCGATTGCATACGGCGGATGCACGGGGAGTTATATATCTCCCACGACGAGCGCGCTGATGTCTGTTTTCGCATTGAGCTGCCCCTTGAGCCGGAAAAATCAATGAAATGAATCTAAGTCTGGTGAGTATGTCACACGTCTTTTTCCGCGCGGTTAACGCGACGTTTTCCAGTACAATTTTACGCTTAGGTCTGCCATGCCTGCTGCTGGCGGGCTGCGTGGCGCACACGCCAAAAAGTGCGATCAGCGATAAACAAGAAGATAAATTACCTGAACATCAGCTGGCCGATTTCCTCTCCACCGATTGCGACGATGTCTGGCAGCTCAACGGCCATGATGTCGAATCGAACCCGCTGTTCTGGCTGCGCGGAATGGATTGCGCCGAGCGTCTCGCCCCTGCTGTGGCGCGCGCACAGGCGCATCAGTGGGCCGACGACACCTGGCAGGACACCTTTAAGCGCGGCATTCTGCTGGCCAATGCGAAAATTAATCCCGTAGAGCGTCGCAACAATACGTCGCGGATGGATGCGCTCAGCCCGCAGATCCCGGCGCAGATCCGCCCGCTGTATCAGCTGTGGCGTGACGGGCAGGTGCTACAGCTGCAGCTCGCCGAAGAGCGCTTCCGCTACAGCAAACTGCAACAGTCCGCAGATGGCGAACTGGATACCCTGCGCCAGCAGCAGCAATACTTACGTTCCCAGCTTGATACGACCACCCGCAAGCTGGAAAACCTGACGGATATCGAACGCCAGCTCTCTACCCGCAAGCCGTCCAGCAACTATTTGCCGGATAATACGAAAGGCACTGCGCAGCCCGCCAAAACGCCGGAGCAGGAGAGCGAGACGCCGAAACAAGAGGATGTGAAGCCATGACAAGCCGCAAACCTGCCCATCTCCTGCTGGTGGATGACGATCCCGGCCTGCTCAAGCTGCTGGGAATGCGTCTGGTCAGCGAAGGCTACAGCGTGGTCACTGCCGAAAGCGGCGCTGAAGGACTGAAAGCGCTGGGGCGTGAGAAGGTCGATCTGGTGATTAGCGATCTGCGCATGGACGAGATGGACGGGATGCAGCTGTTTGTGGAAATTCAGAAGCTGCAGCCTGGGATGCCGGTGATTATCCTCACCGCCCACGGATCGATTCCGGACGCGGTCGCCGCCACGCAGCAGGGGGTGTTTAGCTTCCTGACCAAGCCGGTGGACAAAGACGCGCTGTACAAAGCCATCGATGATGCGCTGGAACACTCCGCCCCGTCGGTGGATGAGAAGTGGCGCGAATCCATTGTGACCCGCAGCCCGGTGATGCTGCGCTTGCTGGAGCAGGCGCGGATGGTGGCCCAGTCGGACGTCAGCCTGCTGATCAACGGCCAGAGCGGTACCGGGAAAGAGATTCTGGCCCAGGCGATCCACAACGCCAGCCCGCGCAGTAAAAATGCTTTTATCGCCATCAACTGCGGCGCGTTGCCGGAACAGCTGCTGGAGTCTGAACTCTTTGGTCATGCACGCGGGGCCTTTACCGGCGCGGTCAGCAGCCGTGAAGGGCTGTTCCAGGCGGCGGAAGGCGGCACGCTGTTTCTTGATGAAATTGGTGATATGCCTGCGCCGCTGCAGGTCAAACTGCTGCGCGTGTTGCAGGAGCGCAAAGTGCGGCCACTCGGCAGCAACCGGGATATCGATATTAATGTGCGCATCATTTCGGCCACGCACCGCGACCTGCCGAAAGCGATGGAGCGCAAAGAGTTTCGTGAAGATCTCTACTACCGCCTTAATGTCGTAAACCTGAAAATCCCCGCTCTGGCGGAACGTTCCGAAGATATTCCCCTGCTGGCGAACCATCTTTTGCGTCAGTCAGCCGATCGCCACAAACCCTTCGTGCGCGCGTTCTCCACCGACGCCATGAAACGCCTGATGACCGCCAGCTGGCCAGGCAATGTGCGTCAACTGGTCAACGTGATTGAGCAGTGCGTGGCGCTGACCTCTTCGCCGGTGATCAGCGATGCGCTGGTGGATCAGGCGCTGGAAGGGGAAAACACCGCGCTGCCCACGTTTGTCGAGGCGCGTAACCAGTTCGAACTCAACTATCTGCGTAAGCTGCTGCAGATCACCAAGGGTAACGTCACCCACGCTGCGCGTATGGCCGGGCGTAACCGCACTGAGTTCTACAAACTGCTGTCGCGGCATGAGCTGGAAGCGAACGATTTTAAAGAGTAGTACCGCAAAATTTGACTGACTATGATACTGTGAGCAATCGATTACGAGGCTACAGACAGGCGAGCGTTTAAGGACCCACCATGAAAAAGATTGATGCGATTATTAAACCTTTCAAACTGGATGATGTGCGTGAAGCGCTGGCGGAAGTCGGTATCACCGGGATGACAGTCACCGAAGTGAAAGGCTTTGGTCGCCAGAAAGGTCATACCGAGTTGTACCGTGGCGCAGAGTACATGGTGGATTTCCTGCCGAAAGTGAAAATCGAAATTGTGGTGACTGACGATATCGTCGATACCTGCGTGGATACCATTATCCGCACGGCGCAGACCGGTAAAATCGGTGACGGCAAGATCTTCGTCTTTGACGTGGCGCGCGTCATCCGTATTCGTACCGGTGAAGAAGACGACGCAGCGATTTAAGACGGCGTAGATGTCACAGGCCGGGTAGAGCGAACTGCCTGGCGTAATAAAAAGCCCCTCTGAAAGGGGATTTTTGCGTTAAAGCACTTTGTGTGGACCAAAGCATTCGTAATGGATCTGCTCTGCTTTAACGCCCAATTCAACCAGCTGCTTCGCGGCAAACTGCATAAAGCCGACCGGACCGCAGAGATAAAACTGCATAGCCGGATCGCTGAACGCGCCTTCCTGAGTTCGTAAATCCATCAGCCCTGCGCTATCAAACACGTCATCGCTTTCCGGTTTGTTATACCAGATGTGAGAAGTGAAGCGCGGCAGCGTGGCACCCAGCGTTTTAACGTCTTGCGCAAAGGCATGCACCTGCCCATTTTCCGCCGCGTGGAACCAGTTCACTTGCGCGCTGTGGTTTGCCGCTGCGAGGGTATCGAGCATCGCCAGCATCGGCGTTTGGCCGACCCCCGCTGAGATCAGCGTGACAGGCGTTTTCGCTTCTACCGCCATAAAGAAATCACCCGCCGGTGCCGCCAGATGCACCACATCGCCGACGCTGGCGTGATTATGCAGCCAGTGAGAAACCTGACCGCCGTCTTCACGTTTCACCGCAATACGATAGCCTTTTCCATTCGCTTTGCGCGTCAGAGAGTACTGACGAATTTCCTGATGCGGGAACCCTTCTGGTTTTAGCCATACGCCGAGATACTGACCCGGCTGATAATCTGCAACCGGAAGCCCATCGACGGGTTCAAATTCAAAGCTGGTGATCAGGGCACTGCGAGGGGTTTTATCGGCGATACGGAACGCGCGCGTGCCTTCCCAGCCGCCGTTTTTCGTCGCGTGTTCGCTGTAGATTTGCGCTTCACGATTGATAAACACATTCGCCAGCACGCCGTAGGCTTTGCCCCAGGCGTCCAGCACTTCCTGGCCTGGGCTGAACATCTCGTCGAGCGTCGCCAGTAGATGGCTGCCGACGATATCGTACTGCTCAGGTTTAATCTGGAAACTGGTGTGCTTCTGGGCAATTTTCTCAACCGCAGGCAGCAGCGCGGCCAGATTTTCAATATTGCTGGCATACGCGGCGATGGCGTTAAACAGCGCCTCGCGCTGATCGCCGTTGCGCTGATTGCTCATATTGAAAATCTCTTTCAGCTCTGGGTTATGAGCGAACATGCGATCGTAAAAATGGGCGGTTAGTTTAGGTCCGGTTTCGACCAGCAGGGGAATGGTGGCTTTAACGGTAGCGATGGTTTGAGCGTCTAACATAGCAACTTCCTTCGATTGTTACTCTAATGATGTATTTTAAATGCATCTTATAAAAAATAGCCCTGCTTTGTAAATGGTTCTTTGCATGATGAAATAGTTGCATCACAAACCTGAAAAGAAATCCATTGAAAATCGAGAGGTCTTTATTCCTCAAACCCTTGCGTGGCGGGTAGGTAAACGTTTGCGTAAAATCCTTTGTCAAGACCTGTTATCGCAACACTATTCGGTTATACTGTTGCCCGTCGTCTATCAGGACAGCCTTTTCAGGCCAAAATTTTATTGTTAGCTGAGTCAGGAGATGCGGATGTTAAAGCGTGAAATGAACATTGCCGATTATGATGCCGAACTGTGGCAGGCTATGGAGCAGGAAAAAGTACGTCAGGAAGAGCACATCGAACTGATCGCCTCCGAGAACTACACCAGCCCGCGCGTAATGCAGGCGCAGGGTTCTCAGCTGACCAACAAATATGCAGAAGGTTACCCGGGCAAACGCTACTACGGCGGTTGCGAATACGTTGATATCGTTGAACAACTGGCGATTGACCGTGCTAAAGAGCTGTTTGGCGCTGACTACGCGAACGTACAGCCGCACTCTGGTTCTCAGGCGAACTTCGCAGTTTATACCGCGCTGCTGCAGCCGGGCGATACCGTTCTCGGTATGAACCTGGCGCAAGGTGGCCACCTGACTCACGGTTCCCCGGTTAACTTCTCCGGTAAACTGTACAACATCATCCCTTACGGTATTGATGAGTCCGGTAAAATTGACTACGAAGACATGGCGAAGCAGGCGCAGACCCACAAACCGAAGATGATCATCGGCGGTTTCTCTGCTTACTCCGGCGTGGTTGACTGGGCAAAAATGCGTGAAATCGCAGACAGCATCGGCGCATACCTGTTCGTTGATATGGCGCACGTCGCCGGTCTGATTGCAGCAGGCGTTTACCCGAACCCGGTTCCACATGCACACGTTGTCACCACCACGACCCACAAAACCCTGGCAGGTCCGCGCGGCGGCCTGATCCTGGCGAAAGGTGGTGACGAAGATCTGTACAAAAAACTGAACTCAGCCGTCTTCCCAAGCGCTCAGGGCGGGCCGCTGATGCACGTTATCGCAGCAAAAGCCGTTGCGCTGAAAGAAGCGATGGAGCCAGAATTCAAAGTTTACCAGCAGCAAGTGGCGAAAAACGCGAAAGCGATGGTGGAAGTGTTCCTGAACCGTGGTTATAAAGTGGTTTCTGGCGGCACTGAGAACCACCTGTTCCTGCTGGATCTGGTTGATAAAAACCTGACCGGTAAAGAAGCCGACGCCGCGCTGGGCCGCGCTAACATCACCGTTAACAAAAACAGCGTACCAAACGATCCGAAGAGCCCGTTTGTGACCTCCGGCATCCGTATCGGTTCTCCGGCTGTCACTCGCCGCGGTTTCAAAGAAGCGGAAGTGAAAGAGCTGGCTGGCTGGATGTGTGATGTTCTCGACAACATCAACGATGAAGCTGTGATCGAACGTGTTAAAGGTAAAGTGCTGGATATCTGCGCACGTTTCCCTGTCTACGCGTAATTCTTGCTCACAGAAATAACAAAGGCCGCGTAAGCGGCCTTTATGTTATCTAGCGACGGTCGACAGATATCGCCCCCGGCCCGGTTACGGCCAGCAACAAAAACGCGCCGGCAATGCTGATATTCTTGTAGAAGTTAATCATGTTAGGCATAACCGCATCACCGCTCATATCCCAGTAGTGGTGACCAATCACCGCTGTCCCAAGCGTATAGAGGACAAAGAGCAGCGCCAGTGGCCGGGTGAAGAACCCAAGCACAATCAGAATCGCGGCGGGCACTTCCATGATCACCGCAATAATGGCTGCCAGCATCGGCATCGGTGCGCCGAGCGAGGTCATATATTGCACCGTTCCATCAAAACCGGTCATTTTCGGAATACCAAAAATAATAAACAACACAACAATCGCGATACGTGCGATCAGCAGTACCAGCGGGCGGGACTGTCCGAAATCGAAATAGCGTAGAGTGTTCATGGCAGGCTCGTTATTGGATGGGGCTTATCTTAAAGCTAATACACAACCGGTAACTCCGCCATAAGACCAAATTATCAGCCGCTTAACCCTTCGCAAGTGCGCTTTATTACCCGCACGTATTTCGCCTCGCTTCCCGCCTCGTTCCCGCTTTTGGCGGCCTGAATGCAATCTCGATAATCCGTCGGCGTAAGCGTTTCAGAAGCGAATAAACAGGCGCTGTCTGTCAGAGGTAATGTGATGGTTATCACAATATCATCGCAAACTCCGTGGCTGATGCTGTTTCGAATGTCGGGTGAAGGACGCTTATGCCTCGAACCTCAGCGCCATCCGGTGAATGCCCGTCATCACGCCGGACAACCTGATTTAACGGCGTTAGCCCTGGATGAGCGCACCCGTTTAGCCACAGAAATTGCCGCCGAATCAACGGCAAATTCCTGTTAATCAGCTGTTAATAGCCGCTTGCGTCGGCCACTTTTTAGCGCCAGACTAGCGCCTCCAAAACGGGAGGGATTCATGGGTTTGCATTCCACGCGCTGGCTGGCGCTCAGCTATTTTACCTACTTTTTTAGCTACGGTATTTTTCTGCCTTTCTGGAGCGTCTGGCTCAAAGGTATCGGCCTGACGCCGGAAACCATCGGCATTCTGCTGGGTGTAGGCCTGGTGGCGCGATTCCTGGGTAGCCTGCTGATTGCGCCGCGCGTCAGCGATCCCTCTCTGTTGATTAAGGCCATGCGCATCCTCGCGCTGCTGACGCTGGTGTTCCTCGCGGGCTTCTGGGTGAATCAGCAGTTTGCGTGGCTGATGGTGGTGATGGTCGGTTTTAACCTCTTCTTCTCGCCGCTGGTACCGCTGACGGACGCGCTGGCGAACACCTGGCAAAAACAGGTGACGATGGACTACGGACGCGTGCGCCTGTGGGGGTCCATCGCCTTTGTGATTGGCTCGGCGCTGGTGGGCAAACTGGTCAGTCTTTACGACTATCGGGCGATTCTGGCGCTGTTAAGCGTCGGTATTGCCTCAATGCTGCTGGGGATGTTGCTGCAGCCGTCGGTGAAACCGCAGGGCGAAAGTCGTCACCAGGAGAGCACCGGCTGGGCCGCCTGGCGGTCACTGATTAAACAGAGCTGGCGTTTTCTGGCCTGCGTCTGTCTGCTGCAGGGCGCTCACGCGGCCTACTACGGTTTTAGCGCCATCTACTGGCAGGGGGCGGGGTACTCCGCATCGGCGGTGGGTTATCTCTGGTCGCTCGGCGTGGTGGCGGAAGTCATTATCTTTGCTCTCAGCAAGAAGCTGTTCCGCCGTTTTGGTGCGCGCGATCTGCTGCTGCTCTCCGCCGTCTGTGGCGTGTTGCGCTGGGGCATTATGGGCTGGACCACCGATCTCCCCTGGCTGATTGTGGCTCAGATCCTGCACTGCGGTACCTTTACCGTGTGCCATCTGGCGGCGATGCGCTACATTGCTGCGCGTCAGGGCAGTGAAGTGATTCGTCTCCAGGCGGTCTATTCGGCGGTGGCGATGGGCGGCAGTATCGCCGTGATGACGGTGTTTGCGGGCTTCCTCTATCAGCACCTCGGCCACGGCGTGTTCTGGGTGATGGCGCTGGTGGCGCTGCCAGCGATGGTGGTTCGTCCCAAAGTGGCAGCGCGCAGCGAAGCGTTATGATTCCAGCATGGCGCGAATATGTTCCTGCTGCTGCGCATTCAACGTCTCTACGGCATGAATGAGCGGCGGTGAGAACAGCGGCAGGGCGGTAGGGTACGGAGTAATAATCAGCGCCGCTTCGCGCGGTGCGCCGTCTTTCTGAAACGTCTGGAGCGACACATAGCGGATATTCAGCGGCAGCAGCGTCAGCTCGCGCAGCTGCTCCTCAATCATCACTTCGCAGGCTTTATCATCGCCCGTTAACAGCACCACCTGTTTTTCATGCAGGTCGGTCTCCTGCATCAGCCAGGCGCCGAAAATCACCGCCACCAGGCTCATCTCCTCATCGGAAAACCGCAGGCCAAATTCTGCTTCCACTTCAAACAGCACATCCCGGGTAGTGCGCATCAGGCGCGGATAGAGGCGACCGATCTCTTCGGGCAGACTGTTATCGATGCCAACGCCAAACAGCGAGCGGTCCAGCGCCTGGGAAAGATGGATGTACAGCTGATCCGTCAGCCCCTGTTCGTCGCTAAAACGCATTCCTGTTTGCCCGCGAAAGCGCCCGATCATTCGTGAGATGGCGTGGCGCAGGCGTTGGTCCAGTTGATGCGCATCGCGCAGCGGATCGGGGGTGCGCAGCATCATAAACAGCAGCGACAGAAACAGCGGCTCATCGGCATGGGGGCTTTGCCGCACGCGGCGCTGCCAGTGGCGGACGATCTCCTGTGCTGCCAGATATTCACCGCGCGAATGCGCCCAGTGGCGCTGAACAGCGGAGAACTGCGGCGTCTGCCCCAGATGATGCTGGATCAGGCAATACTGCAGATAGAGCTGCAAAAACTGTACGTCGCGGCACTCGAAGTGGCGCTGCAGGCGGCGCGAACAGAAGTTGATCAGCGCGCGCAGATTGGTATCGTCATACAGCGTACGCGCAATGCCGAGTTGTTTAAGCTCGGTTTTGAGCGCCGGGGTAAACTGTTGTGTAATAAAATGCGGACACAGCCGCAATGCCCGTCGCAACCAGTGCAGCAGGCATAAACGTTGATCGAGCGTCGTACCTTCAATTCGGTAGCTGCCGTCATGATGCGTCACGATGTTCAGCCGGTGATAGCGCTGGATCTCATCGCGTGTCTCGGCTATATCTTGCCGTGCAATGTCGTCGTCCACCCCATTGATATCAACAATACTTTGCGGGGTCACGGCAATACCTGGCAGGTAAAGCATCAAAAGCACCTGGCAGCGGCGCTGCGAACTGGAAAGCACAGATGGGTTTTCGAGGGTCGTCATCATCTGTCGGGTATCCAGTAGGAGTATTCGATAAGAATAGCTAAAGGATGTGCGCAGGAAAGCGCACCCGTGGGTCTTTCCGTCAGGAATGCGGGAGAACATCACAGAATTTTTGACGTGAGGAATCGATGCAAATAGTTAAACACAGCGCCACGGCGCTATTTTTGGCGGTTTTATCTTCTGCCGCCGTCGCGCATCCTCACAGTTTTATCAGCCTGCAGACGGAGATTGTCTCAGACGATACGCACCTGAGCGGGCTGAAAATGCGCTGGACGATGGATGAAATTACATCAGCCGATCTACTCTATGACGCGGGCGATGCGAAACCGGGCGATGAGATCTGGAAAAAACTGGCGGCGGAAGTGATGGCCAACGTACTCGGTCAGCACTACTTCACCGAGTTCTGGCACAACGGCCAGAAAGTGAAATTTCTTAATCGCCCCACGACCTACGGCATGGAGCGCGACGGGCACCAGGCGGTGTTAACCTTTATTCTGCCGCTGGCCGAACCTCAGCCGTTGGCGGGACAGAAGTATACGTTTTCAACCTTTGACCCGAGCTACTACGTCGACATGAGTTATGCAGAAGACAAGGACGCAACGCTGCCCGCGGCGCTGCAAAAGCGCTGCACGATTGCGGTCCATACGCCAAAACCCAGCGAAGAGACGATGAATTTTGCGCTCTCTCTCGATAAAGCGGATGCGCCGCCGGAAGACATGGATCTGGGTAAACAGTTTGCGCAGCAGGTGACCGTGCAATGTCAGTGATCTCCACTTCACTCAGCAAAAAACGCCGCTGGCTGCACCTGTGGCCGCTGGCACTGTTTCTGATCTTAGCGGCCATCGGGGCGTTATGGCTCTGGCAGGCGTGGCCGCAGGTGATGATGAAAAGCATCCTCTGGCAGCGCGACGTGAATCAGCAAATGAGCGGGCTGCTCAAGGCCGTGGCGGAAAACCCGACCAAAGCGGGCGGCTCGCTGCTGATCTTCAGCTTTTTGTACGGTGTGCTGCATGCGCTGGGGCCAGGGCACGGGAAGATCGTCATCACCACCTGGCTTGCGACTCACCCTTCAAAGCTCAAATCCAGTATCGGCTTAACGCTCGCCTCTTCGTTGTTGCAGGGGCTGGTGGCGATTGCGCTGGTGGTCGTGGTGCTGACGGTGCTGCAACTGCCTGCCCGACAGCTGCACATGAGCAGCTTCTGGCTGGAGAAGGGCAGTTATGCGCTGGTGGGCGTGCTGGGGGGGCTGCTCTGCTGGCGGGCGATCAAAAAACTGCGGGCATTACTTCGAAAACCAACGTTTAAAGCTTTCACGGCGCATCATGTTCACGACGCACACTGCGGTTGCGGGCATCAACATCTGCCGACGCAAGAGCAGCTACAGGGCACAGATGACTGGCGCGCGAGGCTGATGATTATTCTGTCGATGGGAATGCGGCCCTGTTCCGGGGCGATCATAGTGCTGCTGTTCAGTAAGGTGATTGGAGTATTTAGCTGGGGCGTGGTCTCCGCGCTGGCGATGGCGGCGGGGACGTCGCTGACGATTACCTCGTTGGCATTGCTGGTCCACAGTTTTCGCCAGCTGGCTGTCAAACTGAGCGGCAACACAACGCCGGTACTGTGGCGGCAGGTTGGCTGGACGACGCTGGCGTTAGCGGGCGGGGTGATTTTACTGGTGGCGGCGGTGACGATGTGGATCAGTGCGGTGCCGGTAGGGCGGGGGTTGCGGCCGTTCTAAAACGAACGATGGCACTGCACTTATCCGGCCTACAGGATCGTAGGCCCGGAAAGTGTAGTGCCACCGGGCACAACAGACGGAATTAACGCTTCAGCGCTTCACTCAGTTCGTCACGCATGTTTGCCAGCATAGCTTTCACCACACGCGGGTTACCGGCCACGATGTTACCGCTCAGCATGTAGTTGTGACCGCCGGTGAAATCGCATACCAGTGCGCCTGCTTCACGGGCAATCAGCTCGCCTGCAGCAAAATCCCACGGCTTCAGCGCGATTTCGAAATAACCATCAACGCGGCCAGCGGCAACGTAGGCCAGATCCAGCGCAGCAGAACCGGTGCGACGGAAATCCGCGCATTCGGTGTAGAGCTTGCCGAGGATTTTCATGTAGGTCTGAGCGTGCTGTTTCGCCTTGAACGGGAAACCGGTCGCCAGAATTGTGCCATCCAGATCGCGAGAGTTGCTGCCGCGCAGACGGTAGCCGTTCAGCTGTGCGCCCTGACCACGGGTAGCCGTGAACAGTTCGTTACGCATTGGATCGTAAACAACGGCCACTTCAGTACGGCCTTTGATGCGTACAGCGATAGAAACAGAAAAATGAGGAAGGCGTTTAACGAAGTTGGTGGTGCCATCCAGTGGATCGATTACCCATTGAACATCCTGATCTTCGCCTGCGTGTTCACCGCTTTCTTCGGTGATGATGGTGTGCTGCGGGTAAGATTTGCGAATGGTTTCGATAATAATCGCTTCTGCGGCTTTATCGACGTTAGTCACAAAGTCATTGCTGCCTTTCTGGCTGGTTTCTACAGAATCTGGAGTTTCGTAGTGTTTGGCAATTACATTACCCGCCTTGCGCGCTGCGCGCACGGCGATGGTCAACATAGGATGTTGCATCGGTTACTCTCACTGGATGTTAAAGAACAGGGGAAACGAAAACGGCCCAGAGTATAGCAGCGAGTTCGGATCATGTCTCTCGTTTATGATAATATGGCCGAATATTCTTCAGACACTGGCTTCAGACAAAACTAATTATGCTGCAAAACATCCGAATCGTACTGGTCGAAACATCGCACACCGGCAATATGGGCTCTGTCGCCCGCGCTATGAAAACCATGGGTTTAACCAATCTGTGGCTGGTCAATCCGCTGGTTAAACCAGACTCGCAGGCTATTGCACTGGCAGCAGGGGCGAGCGACGTGATCGGCAACGCTCAGATCGTCGATACCCTTGATGAAGCGCTGGCGGGCTGTAGTCTGGTCGTCGGCACCAGCGCACGTTCACGTACGCTGCCGTGGCCGATGCTCGATCCGCGCGAATGTGGCCTGAAAAGCGTTGCTGAAGCCCAGCAGGCGCCGATCGCTCTGGTGTTTGGCCGTGAACGCGTTGGCCTGACCAACGACGAGCTGCAGAAGTGTCATTACCACGTGGCGATTGCCGCGAACCCGGAATACAGCTCTCTGAATCTGGCGATGGCGGTGCAGGTTATTGCCTACGAAGTGCGTATGGCGTGGCTGGCGACCCAGGAAAAAGGCGTCACCCCGGAGCAGGAAGAAGACGCCGCGTATCCGCTGGTGGACGATTTAGAGCGTTTCTACGAACATCTTGAGCAAACGCTGCTGACGACGGGCTTTATTCGCGCGTCGCATCCAGGCCAGGTGATGAACAAGCTGCGCCGTCTGTTTACCCGCGCCCGCCCGGAAACGCAGGAGCTGAACATTCTGCGCGGGATGCTGGCGTCGATTATTGAGCAGAAGAATAAGCAACAGTAACGCCTGATTGCCCGGCTGCGCTTCGCTTGAGCGGGCCGACGTTCTGGTCAGTCGGGTGAGCAAAGCGCCACCCGACAAGGCTTAGAGCGCACATAAGGCTAAATACTTGACTAAAACAGTCAAGTAAATAGTTGACCAATTTAGTCGGGAATGTCAGACTTGGCCCTGCTATGCAATACCCCCCATTTTACAATAAAAAACCCCGGGCAGGGGCGAGTTTGAGGTTAAGTAAGACATGAGACTGACATCTAAAGGGCGTTATGCTGTGACCGCGATGCTGGACGTTGCGCTCAACTCTGAATCGGGCCCGGTTCCGTTGGCTGATATTTCTGAACGTCAGGGTATTTCCCTCTCTTATCTGGAACAACTGTTCTCCAGATTGCGTAAAAATGGACTGGTTTCCAGCGTTCGCGGCCCAGGCGGCGGATATCTGCTGGGTAAAGACGCGGGCAGTATTGCAGTTGGCGAAGTCATTAGTGCTGTTGATGAGTCTGTTGATGCGACCCGTTGCCAGGGCAAAGGCGGCTGTCAGGGCGGCGATAAATGCCTGACCCATGCGCTGTGGCGCGATCTGAGCGACCGTCTGACCGGCTTCCTGAATAACATCACCCTCGGTGAACTGGTTAATAACCAGGAAGTTATGGAAGTGTCTGGCCGACAGCATAATCACGAAAACCAACGCAGCACCCGCGCGCAAGACGCAATCGACGTTAAACTGCGCGCGTAAAAAAACGATAAGATTTTTCGAATCAGGCCGGGGCACCCGTTGCCCCGTGTACTCGGCCGTACATCCAGCCGGTTAGCCTGATTCCTTGCATTGAAGCGATGTACGGAGTTTATAGAGCAATGAAATTACCGATCTATCTCGATTACTCCGCAACCACGCCGGTGGACCCGCGTGTTGCCGAGAAAATGATGCAGTGTCTGACCCTGGACGGAAACTTTGGTAACCCAGCTTCCCGTTCTCACCGTTTTGGCTGGCATGCTGAAGAGGCGGTTGATATCGCCCGTAATCAGATTGCTGAGCTGGTTGGCGCCGACCCGCGTGAAATTGTTTTCACCTCCGGTGCAACCGAATCCGACAACCTGGCGATCAAAGGCGCTGCCAACTTCTATCAGAAAAAAGGCAAGCACATTATCACCAGCAAAACCGAACACAAGGCCGTGCTGGACACCTGTCGCCAGCTTGAGCGTGAAGGTTTTGACGTCACCTATCTCGCCCCTCAGAGCAACGGTATTATCGACCTGAAAGAGCTCGAAGCGGCCATGCGTGACGACACCATTCTGGTGTCTATCATGCACGTTAACAACGAAATCGGCGTGGTTCAGGATATCGCTACTATCGGCGAACTCTGCCGTGCGCGAGGCATCATCTATCACGTTGACGCGACCCAGAGCGTGGGCAAACTGCCTATCGATCTGAGCCAGCTGAAAGTGGACCTGATGTCCTTCTCCGGCCACAAAATTTATGGCCCGAAAGGTATCGGCGCGCTGTACGTTCGTCGTAAACCACGTATTCGCATCGAAGCACAGATGCACGGCGGCGGTCATGAGCGCGGCATGCGTTCAGGAACTCTGCCTGTTCACCAGATCGTGGGCATGGGCGAAGCCTACCGTATCGCGAAAGAAGAGATGGAAAGCGAGATGGCGCGCCTGCGCACGCTGCGTAACCGTCTGTGGGACGGCGTGAAAGATATGGAAGAAGTCTATCTGAACGGCGATCTCGAGCAGGGCGCTCCGAACATTCTCAACGTCAGCTTCAACTATGTTGAAGGCGAATCGCTGATTATGGCGCTGAAAGACCTCGCGGTCTCTTCCGGTTCTGCCTGTACTTCTGCAAGCCTCGAGCCATCCTACGTGCTGCGTGCACTGGGCATGACCGACGAGCTGGCACACAGTTCTATCCGTTTCTCTTTAGGTCGCTTCACTACCGAAGAAGAGATTGACTACACCATCAAGCTGGTTCGTAACTCCATTGGCCGTCTGCGTGACCTTTCTCCACTGTGGGAAATGTTCAAACAGGGCGTGGATCTGAACAGCATTGAATGGTCACATCACTAATCGGTACGAAGGAGAATTCAACATGGCTTACAGCGAAAAAGTTATTGATCATTACGAGAACCCACGCAACGTTGGCTCTTTCGACAACAGCGACGAAAGCGTTGGTAGCGGCATGGTCGGCGCGCCAGCGTGTGGCGACGTGATGAAGTTGCAGATTAAAGTCAACAATGAAGGTATCATTGAAGACGCGCGTTTCAAGACTTACGGTTGCGGTTCTGCTATCGCTTCCAGCTCCCTGGTCACCGAGTGGGTGAAGGGCAAGTCTCTGGACGAAGCACAGGCAATTAAAAATACCGATATTGCTGACGAACTCGAACTGCCACCGGTGAAAATTCACTGCTCTATTCTGGCAGAAGACGCGATCAAAGCCGCTATTGCGGATTACAAAAGCAAACGTGAAGCGAAATAAGAAGAGTTGAGGTTTTGTTATGTCGATCACCCTTAGCGACAGCGCTGCCGCGCGAGTAAGCGCCTTTCTGGCGAACCGTGGTAAAGGCTTTGGCCTGCGACTGGGCGTACGTACCTCCGGCTGTTCCGGGATGGCTTATGTACTGGAATTTGTTGACGCACCGGCGACTGATGACACCGTGTTTGAAGACAAAGGCGTGAAGGTAGTAGTCGATGGCAAGAGCCTGCAATTCCTCAACGGCACTCAGCTGGACTTCGTCAAAGAAGGCCTGAACGAAGGGTTTAAATTCACTAACCCGAACGTAAAAGACGAGTGCGGTTGCGGCGAAAGCTTCCACGTTTAACTGCGCGTTAACCGAAACCCCACCTTGGCCTGGCTACGTGTGGGGTTTGTTCTAACTGGCTAACCCTGAGATTGTTATGGATTACTTCACCCTCTTCGGGTTGCCCGCCCAGTACCCGATCGATATCCAGGCCCTGACGGTTCGTTTTCAGGATCTGCAACGTCAATTCCATCCTGATAAATTTGCCAGCGGGTCCCAGGCGGAGCAACTGGCTGCCGTTTCGCAGTCAGCCACCATTAATCAGGCGTGGCAAACGCTGCGCAGTCCCTTATCGCGTGCGGAATATCTGCTCTCGCTGCACGGCTTTGATCTGGCAAGTGAACAACACACGGTACGCGACACCGCTTTCCTGATGGAACAGCTGGAGCTTCGCGAAGAGCTGGATGAGATCGAACAGGCGAAAGACGAAGTGCGTCTTGAAAGCTTCATCAAACGGGTGAAAGCGATGTTCGATACCCGCCATCAGCAGATGGTTGAACAACTGAATAACGAGACGTGGGACGTGGCGGCGGATACTGTACGCAAGCTGCGTTTTCTCGATAAACTGCGAAGCAGTGCTGAACAACTCGAAGAAAAGCTGCTCGATTTCTGATTTTGGAAGCTTAACATGGCCTTATTACAAATTAGTGAGCCTGGTCTGAGCGCCGCACCGCACCAGCGTCGTCTGGCGGTGGGCATTGATTTAGGCACCACCAATTCCCTCGTAGCGACCGTACGCAGCGGTCAGGCGGAAACGCTGGCAGACGCCGAAGGGCGTCATCTGCTGCCCTCTGTCGTTTACTACCAGCAGCAGGGCCATTCGGTGGGATATGACGCGCGCGCCAATGCCGCGAAAGATCCGGCCAATACCATCAGCTCGGTAAAACGGATGATGGGCCGCTCGCTGGCCGATATTCAAACGCGTTACCCGCATCTGCCGTATCAGCTGCAGGCCAGTGTTAACGGCCTGCCGATGATTGCCACCGACGCCGGGTTGCTCAACCCGGTTCGCGTCTCTGCCGATATTCTCAAAGCGCTCGCGGCGCGCGCGACCGAGACGCTCGAAGGCGAACTGGATGGCGTTGTTATCACCGTGCCAGCCTATTTCGACGACGCACAGCGTCAGGGCACGAAAGACGCTGCGCGTCTGGCGGGCCTGCATGTGCTGCGCTTGCTCAACGAACCAACCGCTGCGGCGATTGCTTACGGTCTCGATTCCGGCCAGGAAGGGGTGATTGCCGTTTACGATCTCGGCGGCGGCACCTTTGATATCTCCATTCTGCGCCTCAGCCGTGGCGTATTTGAAGTGCTGGCGACCGGCGGCGACTCAGCCCTCGGCGGCGATGACTTCGACCACCTGCTGGCGGATTACATTCGCGAGCAGGCGGGTATTTCCGATCGCAGCGACCTGCGCGTTCAGCGCGAACTGCTGGATGCCGCTATCGACGCTAAAATTGCGCTTAGCGATGCGCAGTCAGTCACCGTTGACGTAGCGGGCTGGCGCGGCGAAATCACCCGTGAGCAGTTCAACGAACTGATTGCTGCGCTCGTAAAACGCACGCAGCTGGCCTGCCGTCGTGCGCTCAAAGACGCCAACGTCGACGCGAGCGAAGTGCTGGAAGTGGTGATGGTCGGCGGCTCAACGCGCGTACCGCTGGTGCGTGAACGCGTGGGCGAATTCTTTGGCCGCACGCCGCTCACCTCTATCGACCCGGATAAAGTGGTGGCGATTGGGGCCGCGATTCAGGCGGATATTCTGGTCGGTAACAAGCCGGACAGCGAAATGCTGCTGCTCGATGTGATTCCGCTCTCTCTGGGGCTGGAAACAATGGGCGGCCTGGTCGAGAAAGTGATCCCCCGTAACACCACCATTCCCGTGGCGCGCGCGCAGGAGTTCACCACTTTCAAAGATGGCCAGACTGCGATGTCTATCCACGTGATGCAGGGCGAGCGCGAGCTGGTCCAGGATTGCCGCTCGCTGGCGCGCTTCGCGCTGCGCGGTATTCCTGCGCTGCCAGCAGGCGGGGCGCATATCCGCGTCACGTTCCAGGTAGATGCCGATGGTCTGCTCAGCGTCACGGCGATGGAAAAATCGACCGGCGTGGAGTCATCCATCCAGGTGAAACCGTCTTACGGTCTGACCGACGGCGAAATCGCCTCCATGATTCTGGATTCAATGAGCTATGCCGAACAGGATGTGAAGGCACGTATGCTGGCGGAACAGAAAGTGGAAGCCGCGCGCGTGCTGGAAAGTCTGGAAGGCGCACTCACTGCCGATGCCGCGCTGTTAAGTGCCGCAGAGCGCCAGGCCATTGACGACGCCGTTGCGCAGCTACGCGCAGTGGCGGTTGGCGATGACGCTGACGCAATAGAACAAGCGATTAAAAACGTTGATAAACAAACCCAGGATTTCGCCGCTCGCCGCATGGATCAGTCTGTCCGTGTCGCGCTGAAAGGCCAGTCCGTGGACGAGGTTTAATATGCCAAAGATTGTTTTTCTGCCTCATGCGGACCTCTGTCCGGATGGCGCAGTTCTGGAAGCTGAGACCGGCGAAACCATCCTCGACGTTGCCCTGCGCAACGGTATCGAAGTGGAACACGCCTGTGAAAAATCCTGTGCCTGCACCACCTGCCACTGCATCGTGCGTGAAGGTTTTGACTCCCTCGCGGAAAGCACCGAAGACGAAGACGACATGCTGGATAAAGCATGGGGTCTGGAGCCAGACAGCCGTTTAAGCTGCCAGGCGCGCGTCACCGATGAAGACCTGGTGGTCGAAATCCCGCGTTACACTATCAACCATGCGCGTGAGCATTAACAGGGGGTAGTATGGGACTGAAGTGGACCGACAGCCGCGAAATCGGCGAGGCGCTGTACGACGCCAACCCGGATCTGGATCCGAAGACCGTACGATTCACCGATATGCATCAGTGGATCTGCGATCTGGAAGATTTTGACGATGATCCCAGCGCATCCAATGAAAAAATTCTGGAGGCGATTCTGTTAGTCTGGTTAGATGAAGCAGACGTTTAACAGAAAGAAAGATCATACGGGCTGCCTTCTGGCGGCCCGTTTGCTCGTTGCGAATAAGGAAAAATAAAATGACCGAAGCGATGAAAATTACGCTCTCTACACAGCCTGCTGACGCACGCTGGGGCGACAAAGCCACCTACAGCATTAACAATGACGGCATCACCCTGCACCTGAACGATTCCGACGATTTGGGTCTGATCCAGCGCGCCGCGCGTAAAATTGACGGCCTGGGCATCAAGCATGTCACTCTGGCCGGAGAAGGCTGGGACACGGATCGCAGCTGGGCATTCTGGGCGGGTTACAAAGGCCCGAAAGGCACCCGTAAAGTCGAGTGGGCAAACCTCGACGAATCCGCGCAGAAAGAGCTGGAAAACCGTCTGACCATCATCGACTGGGTACGCGACACCATTAACGCTCCGGCGGAAGAGCTGGGTCCTGAACAGCTGGCGCAGCGCGCAGTCGACCTGCTGTGTAAAGTCGCAGGCGATAAAATGTCTTATCGCATCACCAAAGGTGAAGATCTGCGCGAGCAAAACTACATGGGGATTCACACTGTAGGGCGCGGCTCTGAGCGACCACCGGTGCTGCTGGCTCTCGATTTCAACCCGACCGGCGACAAAGAAGCGCCGGTTTACGCGTGTCTGGTCGGCAAAGGCATTACCTTTGATACCGGCGGTTACAGCCTGAAGCAGAGCGCGTTTATGGACTCGATGAAGTCCGACATGGGCGGCGCGGCAACCATTACCGGCGCACTGGCATTCGCTATCACCCGTGGTCTGAACAAGCGCGTAAAACTGTACCTGTGCTGTGCAGACAACATGGTTAGCGGCAATGCGTTCAAGCTGGGCGATATCATTCGCTACCGTAACGGTAAAAATGTCGAAGTGATGAACACCGACGCCGAAGGCCGTCTGGTGCTGGCGGATGGTCTGATTGATGCCTCTGCGCAGAAACCTGAGCTGATCATCGATATGGCGACCCTGACAGGTGCGGCGAAAACCGCTCTGGGTAACGACTATCACGCACTGTTCAGCTTCGACGACAAACTGGCCGCACGCCTGCTGGCGAGTGCCGCCGCTGAGAACGAACCTTTCTGGCGTCTGCCGCTGGCGGAATTCCACCGCAGCCAGCTGCCGTCTAACTTTGCCGAGCTGAACAACACCGCAAGCGCAGCGTATCCGGCTGGCGCAAGCACCGCAGCAGGCTTCCTGTCCCACTTCGTTGAGAACTATCACGAAGGCTGGCTGCACATTGACTGCTCCGCCACCTACCGCAAAGCGGGCGTGGAACAATGGTCTGCGGGCGCTACCGGTCTGGGTGTGCGTACGATTGCGAATTTGTTGACTGCTGAGTAGTCGTCCTGCCGGGTGGCGTAGCCGCTGCCTGGCCTACAAACCCCGCAGGCCCGTGCAAGCGCTGCGCCGCCGGGCGATTAACGTAACGAAACTATGTCCGAAACCAAAAACGAATTAGAAACCCTGCTGGAGCAGGCGGCCACTGAGCCAGCCCACCGTCCGGCATTTTTCCGCACCCTGCTGGAGTCCACCGTCTGGGTTCCGGGAACGGCGGCCGAAGGCGAGCAGGTTGTGGAAGACAGCGCGCTGGATCTGCTGCACTGGGAAAAAGACGACGGCACGTCTGTTATCCCGTTTTTCACCTCGCTGGAAGCCCTGCAGCAAGCGGTGGAAGACGAACAGGCGTTTGTCGTCATGCCTGTGCGCACGCTGTTTGAAATGACGCTCGGTGAAACGCTCTTCCTCAATGCAAAACTGCCGACCGGGAAAGAGTTTACCCCGCGTGAAATCAGCCATCTGATTGGCGAAGAGGGCAACCCGCTCAGCACGCAGGAAGTGCTGGAGGGCGGCGAAACGCTGCTGTTGTCTGAAGTGGCTGAGCCTCCGGCGCAGATGATCGACTCTCTGACCACTCTGTTCAAAACCATCAAGCCGGTGAAACGCGCGTTTCTGTGCTCTATCAAAGAGAGCGCAGAAGAACAGCCCGTGCTACTGATTGGGATTGAAGCCGATGGCGACATCGACGAGATCATTCAGGCGGCGGGAAGCGTTGCGACCGACACGCTGCCGGGCGATGAGCCGATTGATATCTGTCAGGTGGTGAAAGGTGAGAAGGGCATTAGCCACTTTATTACCGAGCACATCACGCCGTTCTATGAACGTCGCTGGGGCGGATTCCTGCGCGATCTGAAAACCACCCGTATTATCTGATATTCGCGGGGTGAGCACTCACCCCGTTGCTTCCAGCAGTAACAAATCCATCAGCAAAACCAGATTCGATTCAAATGACGTCACGCCTGCGGCCTCGGCGGCATAATGCACGGCTTCGTCATACAGGGCGAAATGCAAATCCGCCATCCCGGCAAGCGTATTCGCTGACGCGCGGGTAAAGGCAATCACCGTCATGCCGACGTTTTTAGCGATCCGCGCTTTATCCAGCACCTGCTCTGTTTCACCGCTGCGCGACACCGCGATAAACACCTGATAGCGCGCGGCGTTGCTCAGAAAAATATTCCGGCTGTCGCCCGGCCCGGAGATAAAGGCCGTTTTGCCCAGCACCTGCAGCTTTTTCGTCAGGTACTCCGCGAACAAATAGGAAAACCCGGCACCGTAGAGAAAGAAACTCTCTTTCTCGCGCAGCAGCGTGGCAAACTGACGGCGCTTCTCTTCCGTGACCCACTGAAACGTCTGCTGATAGTTGGCGATAAACTGGCTGAACAGGGCGGGAAGATGAGGCAAATCCTGCGCCTGCGCCGCAATGTGCGGTGTGTCGGTCAGCAGCTGTTTGCAGTGCCAGATAAACTCGCTAAAACCGCTAAACCCCAGCTTCTGGCACAGGCGCATAATAGTGGCCGTTGAGACAAAGGTTGCCTGCGCCAGCTCGCGTACCGTGATATTGCCCACCAGCAGCGGATGCTCCGTGAGGTGGGCCAGGACGCGATATTCCGCGCGGGTCAGGGATTCCCCGCGCGTGAGCAGTGTTGCCAGTCTGTTATCCATTACTGAGCAGGTTCAATCGGCAGATCGTCCCGGGCGCCCCATTCGCTCCACGCACCGTCGTACAGCGTCACGTCGGTCACGCCGAGCGTTGCCAGCGCCAGAATCACCACGCAGGCGGTCACGCCGGAGCCACAGCTGGCAACCACAGGCTTATGCAAATCCACCCCCTGGCGGGCAAAAATCTCACTCAGTTCATCGGTGGTTTTCAGCTCGCCTTCAAACACCAGATCGCCCCACGGCACGTTGAGTGCGCCGGGAATGTGTCCGCGTTTCAGGCCTGGACGGGGTTCATCAGCCTGGGCTGCAAAGCGTGGCGCCGGTCGGGCATCGACAATTTGCGCCGTTTTCTCATGGCTCACCAGCAGAACGTCGGTGAGACGTTTCACGGCGCTTGGGTCTAGCGTGGCGTCAAAGTCGCCTTCCGGCAGAGCGACATCCCCCTGCTGAAGTGGCAGTTCATTGCGCTGCCAGCCTGCCAGGCCACCGGCCAGAATAGACACATTCTCTACGCCGAAGGTTTTCAGCATCCACCACGCGCGCGGAGCGGAGAACAGATTGCCCTCATCGTAAACCACCAGATGTTTATCGCGGCTCACGCCCAGCTCACGCATGGCCACGGCAAAAGCTTCCGGGCGCGGCATCATATGGGGCAGGGGAGAGGTGTGATCGGAGAGGGCTTCGATATCAAAAAAGACCGCGCCCGGAAGATGTCCGGCGCGGTATTCAGCGGGAACGTCGCGATGCTCCTGCCCTGGCGTGGCCATGCGCGCGTCGAGGATTTGCACTTCCGGGTCGTCGCTATGTTCGAGAAGCCAGTCGGCTGCGACAAAATATGAGGTGGACATGGGTGCCTCCATTTTTTCCTTAAAAAAGGATTGTCGGTGTTTTATCTGACACCGACAAGCAAACCACGTTCAACTCGCGAGCAACCCCCTATTTTTTCACCGCTTCGCCGTTCTGCCAGGCTTTTTGCAGCGCGGGCCAGTAGTCGCTGTTGGCCTCGATCATCTCATCGAGAATGGCTTTTGCGTGTTCCATCGTCGGCACGGTGCGGTTCAGGGTGAATGCCTGCAGTGCCTTTTCGTAGCTGCCTTCGATGGTCGCTTCCACCAGCAGTTGCTCAGAGGCGAGCTGTTGTTGCAGCAACGTCTGGTGGAACAGTGGCACCTGGCCCACACGGATCGGCTCAGGCCCTTCAGAGGTGATATAGGCCGGGACTTCCACTACCGCGTCGTACGGCAGGTTGGTGATCGCCCCTCGGTTTTCGACCATCACCAGATGGCGCTGCCGCAGGTTGAACGCCAGCGAACGGGCCACATCGACAATAAACTCGCCGTGCACGCCGACGTGGAAGGCGTCGGACAAAATTCCGGTACGCTTATACGCTTCGGCGGCGGCAAACAGCTTTTTCTCGCGCCCGTTCATCACTTCGTTGGCACGGGTATAATCCGGGTTTTGATGCTCAACAATCTGGTTTGGCATCAGGTAATACTGCAGATACGGGTTCGGCAGATATTCCGGGAAGTTATCCATGATCGGCTTGATGTTGCGCCAGGTTTTCACCCACGAGGGATCTGAGTGCTGCGGATCAGTTTTGGCTGCATCTTCCGTCAGCAGGCCGTATTTTGCGATGTGGCGGCGCAGCTCAGGCAATCTGTCCACGCCATCGACCAGCACGCGAGTAAACCAGCCGAAGTGGTTCAGGCCGAAATAGTCCACTTCCAGCTTGTGACGATCGACGCCCAGAATCGCACCCATATTTCGCATCGCTGCCACCGGCATATCGCAGATATTCAGCACGCGCGCGTTAGGACGCAGGCGGCGTACGCCTTCAGCCACAATTGCCGCCGGGTTGGAGTAGTTCACGATCCACGCTTTCTCGTGTGCGTAACGCTCTACCAGATCGATCAGTTCGACCATCGGCAGAATTGTGCGTAGCCCGTATGCCAGCCCGCCAGGGCCGCAGGTTTCCTGGCCGACGACGCCGTGGCGCAGGGGGATCTTCTCATCCTGCTCGCGCATTTTATACTGACCGACGCGCATCTGGGCGAACACAAAATGGGCACCACTGAAGGCCACTTCCGGGTCGTGCGTCACGGTGAATTTAATGCTCTGGCTGTGGTCGCGAATCACTTTCTCGACCACGGGCGCGATGGTGTCCTGGCGCGCGGCGTCGATGTCGTAGAGGCGGATTTCCGCCAGCGGGAAATCCTGCAACTGAACCATCAGGCTTTTCACAATGCCGGGTGTGTAAGTGCTGCCACCACCGGCAATGGAGAGAATAAAGGGAGGTTTAAACATGTTTGGCTCCTTCAGAGAAACGTCTCAACGGCTTCTCGCATTTTTTTGACATGCAGCCCGTAGACCACCTGAACGTTGTTACCTTGTTTGATAATTCCTTTTGCACCCGTCGCCTTGAGCCGTGGCTTATCGATGATGTCGACATCTTTCACGGTGACGCGCAGTCGGGTGTAGCAGTTATCCACCACTTCAATATTTTCTCGCCCGCCGAGACCGACCACGATGGACTCGCCCAGCCCGTCGTTGCTGCCTTTCGCCTGATACTCCTGCTTGCTGTACAGACGGGTTTCCTGTTCGTCGTCCTCACGGCCCGGCGTTTTCATGTTGAAACGCAGGATCAGGAAGCGGAACACGATGAAATAGAGCGCGAACATAATCAGCCCGACAACGATATACATCGGCCAGTTGGACTTCTCCGTGCCCAGCGGCAGGTTGTAGAGAATGAAATCGATAATGCCGTTGGCGCCGATGGCATGAACGCCAAACAGATAGAACAGCATCATGCCAATCCCGGTCAGCACCGCGTGCACCACAAACAGCAGCGGGGCGACAAACAGGAAGGAGAATTCGAGCGGTTCGGTTACGCCGACCAGCAGCGAAGTCAGCGCCGCCGGGATCAGGATGGCTTTCGCCAGCGCTTTGCGCTCCGGTCGGGCGGTCATATACATCGCCAGCGCCGCGGCAGGCAGGCCGAACATTTTGCTTATTCCGCGTGCATCCCACACGACCGTGCTGCTGAGCTGTTTCACTTCCGGGCAGGCCATTTCGGCGAAGTAGATGTTCCGTGCGCCCTGATAGACGGTGCCGCACACCTCCTGCGTCCCGCCTAGTTCTGTGTACAGGAACGGCGTATAGACCAGGTGATGCAGGCCGGTTGGCACCAGGATGCGCTCAAGGAAACCGTAAATCGCCACGCCAAACGGACCAGAACCTTTAATAGCTAACGCCATGGCGCTAATTCCGTGCTGGGCAAATGGCCACAGTTCGCTCATCACCACGCCAAGCAGCATCGACACGGGCAGCATGATAATCGCCACGAAACAGTGCCCGGAGTAGATCGCCATAGCGCCGTTAAACTGTACGCCAGAGTATTTATTGTATAGATATCCCGACAGGGCACCGGTCAGAATACCGGCGAAAACGCCCATCTCCAGAACCTGCACGCCTAATACCATGCTCTGTCCGGCGGCTTTCATCTGATCGGCGGGGGCGAGATGCCCTTGTAGCTGGAGCGTCACATTCATGGCGTTGATAAACACCACAAAAGTCACCAGACCGATAAGTGCCGCGTAACCTTTGTCCCGCGTGGCGAGGCCAACAGGAATGCCCACTGCAAAGACCAGCGCCAGATTGACCAGCACCGAGACCGCCGATTTAGCAATCAGCTGGCCAATGTGTTGAATCAGAGGATGGCCGAGAAACGGCATATACTCGGCAAGATTACCGTTACCCAGCACGTTGCCGAAGGCGATAAACAGCCCGACAATCGGTAAGATAAGTACCGGTCCGTAAAGTGATTTTCCGAAATTTTGTAGGGCGTTCACGGCTCGTTTCATGGCTATCTCTCTTAGTGAACCGCGCACTCAGCGTGCGTCTAAGATGTAAACTAGCAGGTGATCTGTCTGGATATCTAGCTATCTTATTGTTTTAAAAACAAATGACGCTAAAGGTTACATGTAACCTTTAGCACTGTGATCTGAACGATGATCGGTATCGCAGCCGCAGGAGAGTCGGGAGCAATCTGCGAGCCGCTTTCCAGATTCTAAGATTGGACTTTTGTATTCGTGAAACTTGCGGATAATACTTATTCGGATGACGACTAACAGGTTCCACGAACAGGGATAAAGGATGACACCGTTTCGCTTAGCTGCGCTCTCGCTCGCGCTTCTCACTACGTTTACGCTCGTTGGTTGCGATAACAACGACGATAAACCTCAGGCGGTCGCACCCGCGGCTTCCACCACCACATCAGAAGCGCCCGCCAAACCGGATGCGGATAAGCTCGCGAAACTCGCCGCGCAGAGTGAGGGCAAAGCGCTCACGCTGCTCGATGCCTCGGAAGTTCAGCTCGATGGCGCATCCACTCTGGTTCTGACGTTTTCGGTTCCGCTCAACCCCGATCAGGATTTTGCCCGCACGGTTCACGTCGTCGATAAAAAGAGCGGCAAAGTGGACGGAGCCTGGGAGCTCGCGCCAAATCTGAAAGAGCTGCGCCTGCGCCATCTGGAGCCGAATCGCAATCTGGTGGTCACCGTGGAGCGCGATCTGCAGGCGTTGAACAAAGCGACCTTTGGCATCGACTACGAAAAAGCGATCACCACTCGGGATATTGAACCGACTGTCGGCTTTGCCAGCAGGGGCTCGCTCCTGCCGGGTAAAGTGGTCGAAGGCCTGCCGGTGATGGCGCTGAACGTCAACAACGTGGATGTAAACTTCTACCGCGTGAAGCCGGAATCGCTGGCCTCATTTGTGAGCCAGTGGGAGTACCGTAACTCCCTGAGCAACTGGGAATCGGATAATCTGCTTAAGATGGCCGAGCTTGTCTATACCGGGCGCTTCGATCTCAATCCGGCGCGCAATACCCGCGAAAAACTGCTGCTGCCGCTGCGCGATATCAAACCGTTGCAGCAGTCCGGCGTCTATATCGCGGTGATGAATCAGGCAGGGCATTACAACTACAGCAATGCTGCCACGCTCTTCACCCTCAGTGACGTGGGCTTGTCTGCGCACCGCTATCACAATCGTCTCGATATCTTCACTCAGAGCTTAGAAAACGGCGCGGCACAGTCCGGTGTTGAAGTCCTGCTGCTGAATGACAAAGGCCAGACGCTGGCGCAGGGTACCAGCGATAGCGACGGCCATGCGAAACTCGAAACGGACAAAGAGGCGGCACTGATTCTGGCCCGTAAAGACGGCCAGACGACGCTACTGGATCTTAAACTCCCGGCGCTGGACCTGGCGGAATTTGATATCGCAGGCGGGCCTGGTTACAGCAAGCAGTTCTTTATGTTTGGCCCGCGCGATCTCTATCGTCCCGGGGAGACCGTGATCCTCAACGGTCTGCTGCGCGACAGCGACGGCAAACTGCTGGCCGATCAGCCTGTGAAGCTGGAAGTGCTGCGCCCGGATGGGCAGGTGGCGCGAACCGTCGTCAGCCAGCCTGAAAATGGTCTTTATCGCTTTAACTATCCGCTGGAGAGTGGCGCCCAGACCGGCATGTGGCATGTGCGTGCGAATACGGGCGACAATCAGCAGCGTTTATGGGATTTCCACGTCGAAGATTTCATGCCAGAACGTATGGCACTGAATCTGACCGGGCAGAAAACGCCGGTTTCGGTACAGGATGAGGTCAATTTCGACGTTGTCGGCTACTACCTGTATGGCGCACCGGCTAACGGCAACAGTCTGCAGGGCCAGCTTTTCCTGCGTCCGCTGCGTGAAGCGGTCAGCTCGTTACCGGGATTCCAGTTCGGTGATATTGCGGAGGAGAATCTCAGCCGCAGCCTCGATGAAGTGCAATTGACGCTGAACGAGCAGGGGCGCGGTCAGGTTGCCACGGAAAGCCAGTGGAAAGAGGTGCACTCTCCGCTGCAGTTGATTCTGCAGGCCAGCCTGCTGGAGTCTGGTGGTAGGCCGATCACGCGCCGTGCAGAACAGGCCATCTGGCCTGCTGCTGCGCTGCCGGGTATCCGCCCTCAGTTCGCCAGCAAAGCGGTGTATGACTATCGCACGGACACCACGGTGAACCAGCCGATTGTCGATGAAAACGGTAACGCCAGTTTTGACATTGTTTATGCCGACGCCAGCGGCGCGAAAAAAGCTGTATCGGATCTTCAGGTGCGCCTGATCCGCGAGCGCCGCGACTACTACTGGAACTGGTCAGAAAGCGACGGCTGGTTGTCTCAGTTCGATCAGAAAGATCTGGTGGAGGGCGAGCAGGCACTGACGCTCAAGGCCGACGAAACGGGCAAAGTGACCTTCCCCGTTGAGTGGGGCTCTTACCGTCTGGAAGTCAAAGCCCCTGACGATATGGTCAGCAGCGTGCGTTTCTGGGCCGGTTACAGCTGGCAGGATAACAGTGACGGCACCGGGGCCGCGCGCCCTGACCGCGTCATGCTGAAACTCGATAAACCCGCTTATCAGCCAGGCGACACCATTAAACTGCATGTTGCAGCACCGGCAGCGGGTAAAGGCTACGCGATGATCGAATCCAGCGAAGGTCCGCTGTGGTGGAAAGAGGTCGACGTCCCGGCGAACGGGCTGGACCTCTCCATTCCGGTCGATAAAGCCTGGAAGCGTCACGATCTTTACCTCAGCACGCTGGTGGTGCGTCCAGGAGATAAATCCAAATCCGCCACGCCGAAACGTGCGGTGGGTATTCTGCATCTGCCGATGGGTGATGAAAATCGTCGACTGACGCTGGCCCTGGATACACCGCAGAAAATTCGCCCGAATCAGACGCTGTCAGTGAAGGTCAAAGCCAGCGTGAAAGACGGCAGCGTGCCACAGAAAGTGAACGTGCTGGTCTCCGCTGTTGATAGCGGCGTACTGAACATTACCGATTATGTCACGCCCGATCCGTGGGAAGCGTTCTTTGGTCAGAAGCGTTACGGCGCAGATATCTACGACATTTACGGTCAGGTGATTGAAGGGCAGGGAAGGATGGCGGCGCTGCGCTTTGGTGGTGACGGCGATGAGCTGAAACGCGGCGGTAAACCGCCGGTGAATCATGTCACCATAATTGCCCAGCAGGCGCAGCCTGTGGCGCTGGATGCCAATGGCGAAGGGACGATTACTCTGCCGATTGGCGACTTCAACGGCGAGCTGCGCGTCATGGCGCAGGCCTGGACGGCGGATGATTTTGGTAGCAGCGAGGGCAAAGTGATTGTTGCCGCGCCGGTGATTACCGAACTCAACACGCCACGCTTCCTGGCCAGTGGTGACGCAACAAGGCTGACGCTGGATCTGACTAACCTCACCGACAAACCGCAGACGCTGAACGTTGCGTTGAGCGCATCGGGATTGATGGAGCTTGAAGGTGCACAACCGCAGCCCGTTCAGCTTGAACCAGGCACGCGAACCACGCTGTTTGTTCCGGTGAGAGCCCTGGAGGGTTACGGTGACGGTGAAATCACCGCGCAGGTGACTGGCCTTCAGTTGCCAGGAGAAACTTTCGCACCGCAGAACAAGAGCTGGAAAATTGGCGTGCGTCCGGCGTTCCCGGCACAGACGGTGAATACGGGAACCATGCTAAACCCAGGCGAAAGCTGGACGGCACCGGCTCAGCACATCACGGGATTCTCACCGGCTACCCTGCAAGGTCAACTGCTGCTCAGCGGTAAACCGCCGCTAAATCTGGCGCGTTATATCCGCGAATTGCAGGCCTATCCATACGGTTGCCTGGAACAAACCGCAAGCGGCCTGTTCCCGTCGCTCTACACCAACGCGGCGCAGCTGACGGCCCTCGGCATCAAAGGCGATACGGATGACAAACGCCGTGCGGCTATTGATATCGGCATCTCGCGTTTGCTGCAAATGCAGCGTGATGACGGCGGTTTTGCCCTGTGGGATAAAAATGGCCCGGAAGAGTATTGGCTGACGGCCTACGTCACCGATTTCCTGGTCCGTGCGGGTGAGCAGGGTTACAGCGTTCCGGCCGAGGCGGTGAACAATGCCAACAACCGTCTTCTGCGCTATCTGCAGGATCCTGGCATGATGTCTATTCGCTACAGCGATGATACGCAGGCGAGTAAATTTGCAGTTCAGGCCTATGCGGCATCGGTCCTGGCCCGCCAGCAAAAAGCACCGCTGGGTGCACTGCGTGAAATCTGGGAGCGTCGTGCGCAGACCGGTTCGGGTCTGCCGTTGATGCAGCTGGGGATGGCGTTGAAACTGATGGGCGATGCGCCACGCAGCCAGCAGGCGCTGGATCTGGCCTTGAAAACCTCGCGCAGTGACAGCAAAAACTGGATAGCGGATTACGGCAGCCAACTGCGTGACAACGCCCTGATGCTCTCCCTGCTGGAAGAGTACAAACTGCTGCCGGATGCGCAGAACACGCTGCTGAATACGTTGTCTCAGCAGGCGTTCAGCCAGCGCTGGCTCTCAACACAGGAAAGCAACGCGCTGTTCCTGGCCGGTCGTCTATTGCCGACACTTTCAGGCGCCTGGCAGGCAACCACCAGCCTCTCGGATAAAGCGCTGAGCGGCGATAAGGCTCAGACACAAAATGTGAGTGGCGATCAGTTGGGCGCATTGCAGGTCACCAACAGTGGCACCACGCCGCTGTGGGTCCGTCTCGACAGCACGGGCTATCCGGATTATGCCCCAGAGCCATCGTCCAACGTTCTGCAAATCGAGCGTCATATTCTCGCAACCGATGGCAGCAGCAAATCGCTCTCTTCTCTGAAAAGCGGTGAACTGGTGCTGGTGTGGCTGGAAGTGAAGGCAAATCAGAATGTCCCGGATGCGCTGGTGGTCGATTTACTTCCGGCAGGGCTTGAGCTGGAAAACCAGAACCTGGCCAGCAGCAGCGCCAGCCTTCAGGATAGCGGCAGCGAAGTGCAGAATCTGCTCAACCAGATGCAACAGGCGGACATTCAGCATATGGAGTTCCGCGACGATCGCTTTGTTGCTGCGGTGCCCGTGAACGAAGGGCAGCCTGTGACGCTGGTGTATCTGGCTCGTGCCGTTACACCGGGAACGTATCAGGTTCCGGTACCGATGGTGGAATCTATGTATGTTCCGCAGTGGCGGGCAACGGGCGCAGCAAGCGGCCCGCTGATTGTTGTTCCGTAAGGTGACGTTATCTCGACTCATTCGCTCCCGTTGGCTTTGGCTGGCGGGAGCGATTCTTATTGTATGGGCGTTGATTGTTGCCGCCGATCGCTTGTGGCCGTTGCCTTTAAAGGAGGTCAATCCAGCACGGGTGGTGGTCGATGAGAAAGGTACACCCCTCTGGCGTTTTGCCGATAGCGATGGGATCTGGCGCTATCCGGTCACCATTGAAGATGTCTCTCCGCGCTACCTCGAAGCCCTGATCCAGTATGAAGATCGCTGGTTCTGGGATCATCCCGGCGTCAATCCCTTCTCCGTTTTGCGTGCAGCCTGGCAGGATCTGAGTTCCGGTAAAGTGGTTTCGGGCGGCAGTACCCTTACCATGCAGGTGGCACGACTGCTTGATCCGCATCCACGTACTTTTGGCGGTAAAGTGCGTCAGCTATGGCGGGCGATGCAGCTCGAATGGCACCTGTCAAAACGCGAGATCCTCACGCTCTATCTCAACCGTGCGCCCTTTGGGGGGACGTTACAGGGCGTCGGTGCGGCCAGCTGGGCCTATCTCGGGAAATCACCGGCGCAGTTAAGCTACTCAGAGGCTGCGTTACTGGCAGTTCTTCCTCAGGCACCGAGCCATCTGCGTCCGGACCGCTGGCCAGAGCGTGCGGAGGCCGCGCGTAATAAAGTGCTCGAGCGCATGGTGACGCAGGGCGTCTGGAGTGCGCAGCAGGTTAAAGAGTCGCGTGAAGAGCCGGTCTGGCTTGCCCCCCGGCAAATGCCGCAGCTGGCTCCGCTATTTTCCCGCATGATGCTGAGTAAAAGTCGCGATAACAAAATTGTCACTACGCTGGATGCTTCGCTGCAACGTCAGATGGAAGAGCTGGCGATGAACTGGAAATCCCGGCTTCCGCCGCGTAGCTCACTGGCAATGATCGTTGTTGATCACACCACAATGAAAGTTCGCGGTTGGGTTGGCTCGGTGGATATTAATGACGACAGTCGTTTTAGTCATGTCGATATGGTGAGCGCGATCCGATCGCCGGGATCGGTGCTAAAACCCTTTGTCTACGGAATGGCACTCGATGAAGGCCTGATCCATCCCGCCTCTTTGTTACAGGATGTTCCGCGGCGCACGGGAGATTACCGACCGGGTAACTTCGACAGTGGTTTTCACGGCCCGATCAGCATGAGCGAGGCGCTGGTGCGCTCGCTGAACCTTCCCGCCGTGCAAGTGCTGGAGGCGTATGGCCCAAAACGTTTCACCGGAATGCTCAGCAATGTTGGTTTACGCCTGATCCTTCCGCCTGGCGCGCAGCCTAATTTATCGCTGATCCTGGGCGGTGCGGGGGCGCGGCTCTCAGACATTACCGCCGCTTACAGCGCCTTTGCCCGTCAAGGGAAGGCGGGGCGGTTACGCCTGCAGCCGGGCGATCCGTTGATTGAGCGTCCGCTGCTCTCGCCTGGCGCGGCGTGGATCATTCGCCGAATTTTAGGCAACGAAGCGCAGCCGCTGCCGGATAGCGCACTGCCGCAGGTTGCACCGCTGGCGTGGAAAACCGGTACCAGCTATGGCTATCGTGATGCCTGGGCCATTGGCCTGAATGCGCGCTATGTCATTGGGATCTGGACCGGACGCCCGGACGGGACACCCGTTGCCGGGCAGTTTGGATTCGCCAGCGCCGTGCCATTGCTGAACCAGGTCAATAACATGCTGCAGTCGAGTTCAACGGTGGATGAAGGGCGCTTGCCGCGCGATCCGCGCCCGGCTTCGGTCAGTCGCGGTGTGATCTGCTGGCCCGGCGGGCAATCCCTGCCTGAAGGGAGTGAGAACTGCCGTCGCAGGCTCGCGACCTGGTTGCTTGACGGCAGTCAGCTGCCCACGCTGTTATTGCCAGAGCAAGAGGGGATCCGCGGGATTCGCTTCCCGGTCTGGCTGGATAACCAGGGTAAACGCGTCGCGGCTGATTGCCCCGGCGCGCAGGAGAAAATCCTCGACGTCTGGCCGTTACCGCTTGAACCCTGGCTTCCCGCTTCTGAACGCCGGGCGGTACGCGTTCCGGCACCGTCAACCACCTGTCCTCCGCTGGCACAAGATTCCCCTGCGCCGTTGATGCTCTCCGGTGTGCGTGAGGGGGCACTGATCAAACGCCTGCCCGGTGAGTCACGCGTATCGCTGCCGCTACAGGCAATTGGCAGCGACAGTGAGCGCTGGTGGTTCCTGAATGGCGAACCGCTGAATGTGAAAGGGCGCGCTTACACTTTGCAGCTTGATAAAGCAGGGGATTATCAGTTACTGGTAATGGATGAGACGGGGCAAGTCGCTACGGTCAATTTCACCCTGCAGTAGCGAAAAACCCATCCGGGATGTGAGCTGTTGCTAAAACTCGTCTTATTTTAAAAAAATGTTACGTTGAACCATAGGCAATGGCGTTTTTGCTCTCTATAATCCGCGCCATCTTAAACAGACGTATGCAAAACAACAGAACATAACACAGAGGTTATCATGGCTATTGAACGTACTTTTTCCATCATCAAACCAAACGCGGTGGCAAAAAACGTTATTGGCAGCATCTTTGCTCGCTTTGAATCTGCAGGGTTCAAAATCGTTGGCACCAAAATGCTGCATCTGACCGTTGAACAGGCTCGCGGTTTCTACGCTGAGCACGACGGCAAACCTTTCTTCGACGGCCTGGTTGAGTTCATGACCTCCGGTCCAATCGTGGTTTCCGTACTGGAAAGCGAAAACGCAGTACAGCGTCACCGCGATCTGCTGGGTGCAACTAACCCGGCTAACGCACTGGCTGGCACTCTGCGTGCAGATTACGCTGACAGCTTCACCGAGAACGGCACCCACGGTTCCGACTCTGTAGAATCTGCTGCGCGCGAAATCGCTTACTTCTTCGCCGAAGGCGAAGTGTGCGCTCGTACCCGCTAATTCCTCAGGGAAGGGTATAAATTTGGTAAAAGTCGCGTGCAAACGTGGCATCCCTGCGCCAGACTTTGTACAATGCAACGCCCCGGAAGAGCAAAGCGCTCACCGGGGCGTTTCTTTTCAACCCTCCACGGGCCATAACGTGTAACAACGAGGCCGGAAAATATTATGTCTGAACTAGTTAACACCTCTGAAGTCGCCATTGCCGCGGTTCCTAATAAAAATGGAAAAATTAACCTGCTGGATCTGAACCGTCAGCAGATGCGCGAGTTTTTCAAAGAGATGGGCGAGAAGCCGTTTCGTGCCGATCAGGTCATGAAATGGATGTACCACTATTGCAGCGACAACTTTGATGACATGACTGACATCAACAAAGTGCTGCGTAACAAACTCAAAGAAGTCGCTGAAATCCGCGCACCGGAAGTGGTGGAAGAGCAGCGTTCTTCTGACGGCACCATCAAATGGGCGATTGCAGTTGGCGATCAGCGCGTTGAAACCGTGTACATCCCGGAAGAAGATCGCGCGACTCTGTGCGTCTCCTCTCAGGTTGGTTGTGCACTGGAGTGCAAATTCTGCTCGACGGCGCAGCAGGGCTTTAACCGTAACCTGCGCGTGTCTGAAATTATCGGCCAGGTATGGCGCGCGGCGAAAATCGTCGGCGCGGCAAAAGTGACCGGCACACGTCCTATCACCAACGTGGTGATGATGGGCATGGGCGAGCCACTGCTGAACCTGACCAACGTCGTTCCGGCGATGGAAATCATGCTTGATGACTTCGGCTTTGGTTTGTCCAAACGTCGCGTGACCCTCTCCACCTCTGGCGTTGTGCCTGCGCTGGATAAACTGGGCGACATGATTGACGTGGCGCTGGCGATCTCCCTGCATGCACCGAACGATGAAATTCGTGACGAAATTGTGCCGATCAACAAAAAGTACAATATCGAAACCTTCCTCGCGGGCGTCCGTCGCTACCTCGAAAAGTCCAACGCCAACCAGGGCCGCGTGACCATCGAATATGTGATGCTGGATCATGTGAATGACGAAACCGATCATGCGCATCAGCTGGCTGAATTGCTGAAAGACACGCCGTGCAAGATTAACCTGATCCCATGGAACCCGTTCCCGGGGGCGCCGTATGGCCGTAGCTCTAACAGCCGTATCGATCGTTTCTCCAAGGTGCTCATGGAGTACGGCTTCACCACCATCGTGCGTAAAACCCGTGGTGATGATATCGATGCCGCCTGCGGCCAGCTGGCCGGTGATGTAATCGACCGTACTAAGCGTACGCTGCGTAAGCGCATGCAGGGTGAGGCGATTGAGGTCAAAGCTGTGTGATTAGTATGCGTCGCGGTGCAGGTTTGTACCGTGACGCATTAGCTTACTGAATATTCAGCCACGTAGATTGTGATTGCTGAATAATTACGGTGCGTTTCAGACGACTTTAAGGCAGTATGTAACGTCGCAACAACAGTTTAGCCTCATGAGTAGCGCTGCACTGTCAACTAAAGCCGGACAGTCTTATACTAACTGTCTGTCTAAGGTTAAATGACCAGAAGTTTCGCGGTGCGGGTGGCATTGTGACTCACCGGCGCCTGAACCCTAATTTACACGTACCAGTAAGTAGTTGTAGCGAATGAATACTGAAGCCACTCACGACCAAAATGAAGCACTCTCCACGGGCGTTCGTCTTCGCAATGCCCGTGAACAACTCGGACTCAGCCAGCAAGCTGTTGCAGAACGCTTGTGCCTGAAGGTTTCCACGGTTCGCGATATTGAAGAAGATAAGGCTCCGGCCGATCTTGCTTCAACGTTTCTGCGTGGTTACATCCGCTCTTATGCAAAACTGGTGCATATCCCTGAAGAAGAACTGTTGCCAATGATGGAAAAACAGGCACCGGTACGTGCGGCGAAAGTCGCGCCGATGCAGACCTTCTCTCTGGGCAAACGTCGCAAAAAACGTGATGGCTGGCTGATGAGCTTTACCTGGCTGGTACTGTTTGTGGTGATTGGTCTGACGGGCGCATGGTGGTGGCAAAACCACAAAGCGCAGCAGGAAGAGATCACCACGATGGCTGACCAGTCCTCTGCCGAGCTAAACAATTCCGGTAACGACGGCGCGCAAAGCGTGCCGTTAAACACCGACAGCAGCGCCACTTCCGGCGAACCGCAAACTGCTGCTACCGATTCTCAGGCTGTTGAACCTGCCCAAACGCCAGCGCCGGCCGCCACACCGGACCAGACGACAGCGCAAAATGCTGTTGTCGCACCGTCTCAGGCGAATGTGGATAACTCTCTAGCGGCGACAGCACCTGCCGCTACGGCGAACACTACACAGCCGCTGCCAACCGACCAGGCTGGCGTCGCAGGGGCAACCACTGCCGATCCTAACGCGCTGGTGATGAACTTCTCTGCCGACTGCTGGCTGGAAGTGACGGATGCAACAGGTAAAAAACTGTTCAGTGGCCTGCAGCGTAAAGATGGCACATTAAATCTAACCGGTCAGGCTCCGTATAAGCTTAAAATCGGTGCTCCGGCTGCGGTGCAGATCCAGTATCAAGGAAAACCTGTCGATCTGAGCCGTTTTATCAGAACTAACCAGGTTGCGCGTCTTACCGTTAATGCCGAACAATCAGCAGCACAGTAACAGGCGAGTAACGCGGGAGACTTTTCATGCATAATCAGGCTCCGATTCAACGTAGAAAATCTAAGCGGATTTACGTTGGGAATGTGCCGATTGGTGATGGTGCACCCATCGCCGTTCAGTCGATGACCAACACCCGTACCACGGATGTTGAGGCGACGGTCAATCAAATCAAAGCATTAGAGCGCGTAGGTGCGGATATTGTCCGCGTCTCCGTGCCGACCATGGATGCCGCCGAGGCATTCAAACTCATCAAGCAGCAGGTTAATGTTCCGCTGGTTGCCGATATCCACTTCGATTACCGAATCGCGCTGAAAGTCGCGGAATATGGTGTGGATTGTCTGCGTATCAACCCAGGTAACATCGGCAGCGAAGAGCGTATTCGTTCGGTCGTTGACTGCGCCCGCGATAAAAATATTCCTATCCGCATCGGCGTTAACGCCGGATCGCTGGAAAAAGATCTGCAGGAAAAATACGGCGAACCGACGCCGCAGGCGCTGCTGGAATCAGCCATGCGCCATGTGGATCATCTCGATCGCCTCAACTTCGATCAGTTCAAAGTCAGTGTGAAAGCGTCTGACGTTTTCCTGGCCGTTGAATCCTATCGCCTGCTGGCGAAGCAAATCGATCAGCCGCTGCACCTTGGGATCACCGAAGCCGGTGGCTTGCGCAGTGGTTCTGTGAAGTCGGCGATCGGCCTTGGGCTGCTGCTTTCCGAAGGGATCGGCGACACGCTGCGTGTATCGCTGGCGGCCGATCCGGTGGAAGAGATCAAAGTCGGTTTTGACATTCTGAAATCCCTGCGCATTCGTGCTCGCGGGATCAACTTCATTGCGTGTCCAACCTGTTCGCGTCAGGAATTTGACGTTATCGGTACGGTCAATGCGCTGGAGCAGCGTCTGGAAGATCTGATCACACCGATGGATGTCTCTATTATCGGCTGCGTGGTGAACGGTCCTGGTGAAGCGCTGGTGTCAACGCTTGGCGTGACCGGCGGCAACAAGAAAAGCGGCCTCTATGAAGATGGGATCCGTAAAGACCGTCTGGACAATAACGACATGATCGATCAGCTGGAAGCCCGCATCCGCGCAAAAGCGACGATGCTGGACGAAGCCCAGCGCATCAGCATTCAGCAAGTTGAAAAATAACGTGATGGGAAGCGTCAGGCTTCCCATGTATGATTGAACCCATTCTTTGGGTTTTTTTTGTATATAGAAAGAGAATAAACGTGGCAAAAAACATTCAAGCCATCCGCGGCATGAACGATTATCTGCCTGGCGAAACCGCCATCTGGCAGCGCATTGAAGGCACTCTGAAACAGGTGCTCGGCAGCTACGGTTACAGCGAAATCCGTTTGCCGATTGTAGAGCAGACCCCGTTATTTAAACGCGCGATCGGCGAAGTGACCGACGTCGTTGAAAAAGAGATGTATACCTTTGAAGACCGCAACGGCGATAGCCTGACGCTGCGTCCGGAAGGTACGGCAGGTTGTGTACGCGCCGGCATCGAACATGGTCTCCTGTACAATCAGGAGCAGCGTCTGTGGTATATCGGCCCGATGTTCCGCCACGAACGCCCGCAAAAAGGCCGCTACCGCCAGTTTAATCAGCTGGGTGTGGAAGTCTTTGGCCTGCAAGGTCCGGATATTGACGCTGAGCTGATCATGCTGACGGCACGCTGGTGGCGTGAGCTGGGGATTTCCCAGCACGTTGCGCTGGAGCTGAACTCCATTGGCTCCCTTGAAGCGCGAGCGAACTACCGAGATGCGTTAGTTGCCTTCCTGGAACAGCGCAAAGATAAGCTGGATGAAGACTGCCAGCGTCGCATGTACAGCAATCCGCTGCGCGTTCTGGATTCCAAGAACCCGGAAGTGCAGGCGCTGCTGAACGATGCCCCGGCGCTGGGTGACTATCTGGACGACGATTCTCGCGAGCATTTCGCTGGCCTGTGCAAACTGCTGGAAGTGGCCGGTATTGCTTATACCGTGAACCAGCGTCTGGTGCGCGGTCTGGATTACTATAATCGCACGGTATTTGAGTGGGTCACCACCAGCCTGGGTTCTCAGGGTACCGTGTGTGCAGGCGGTCGTTATGACGGTCTGGTGGAACAGCTGGGTGGCCGTGCTGCACCTGCAGTTGGTTTCGCAATGGGTCTTGAACGACTTGTTTTGCTGGTTCAGGCAGTTAATCCGGAATTTAAAGCAGAATCCGTTGTCGATATATACCTGGTGGCCTCAGGTGCGGATACGCAGTCTGCGGCAATGCAGTTTGCCGAACGTCTGCGCGATGCGCTGCCGGGCGTTAAGCTGATGACTAACCATGGTGGTGGCAACTTCAAAAAGCAATTTGCCCGTGCCGACAAATGGGGCGCAAGTATCGCACTGGTGCTGGGCGAGTCCGAAGTGGCTGCTGGCGAAGTGGTGGTAAAAGACCTGCGCTCTGGTGAGCAAACAACCGTAACGCAGGATAGCGTTGCCGCGCACTTGCGCACTTTACTGGGCTAAGGGGAAGAACAGCGTGGAAATGTACGAGAACGAAAACGACCAGGTTGATGCGATTAAACGCTTCTTTGCCGAAAATGGCAAAGCCCTGGCCGTTGGGGTGATTTTGGGTGTGGGCGCGCTGATGGGTTGGCGTTACTGGAATAGCCATCAGGCTGATTCCGCGCGTGATGCTTCCCTGTCCTATGAAAATACCGTGAGCGCAATTCGTGCCGATCAGCCGCAAACGCTGGCTGCTGCGGAGAAATTTGCTGCTGACAACAAAAATACTTACGGTGCACTGGCATCGCTCGAAGTGGCTCAGCAGTTCGTTGATAAAAATGAACTTGATAAAGCCGCCGCGCAGCTGACTCAGGGTCTCGCGGCTGCCAGCGATGACAATCTGAAAGCGGTGATTAATCTGCGCCTGGCGCGTATTCAGGTACAGCAGAACAAAGCCGACGACGCGCTGAAAACCCTCGACACTGTCAAAGGTGAAGGTTTTGCAGCCATCGTAGCTGACCTGCGTGGTGAAGCTCTGCTGAGCAAAGGCGACAAACAAGGCGCGCGCAGCGCGTGGGAAGCGGGCGTGAAAAGTAACGCCTCACCTGCGCTGAGCGAAATGATGCAGATGAAAATAAATAATTTGTCCGTCTGAGAGGGACCCGATGCAATTGCGTAAATTACTTCTGCCAGGACTGCTTTCTGTTACGTTATTGAGTGGCTGTTCACTGTTCAGTGGCGAAGAAGATGTTGTAAAAATGTCCCCGCTGCCGACGGTTGAAAATCAGTTTACCCCGTCAACCGCGTGGAGCTCCTCCGTGGGTGATGGAATCGGTGATTTCTATTCCAACCTGCATCCGGCGTATGCCGATAGCGTTGTCTATGCGGCTGATCGCAAAGGCACCGTGCGCGCGTTCAACGCCGATGACGGGAAAGAAGTCTGGTCGGTCAATCTGGCCGAAAAAGACGGTTGGTTCTCCCGTACGCCAGCACTGCTCTCGGGCGGCGTGACCGTTTCCGGCGGCCATGTCTATATCGGTAGCGAAAAAGCGCAGGTCTATGCGCTGAACGCCAGCGACGGTTCTATTGCATGGCAAACGCGCGTAGCGGGTGAAGCCCTGTCTCGTCCGGTTGTGAGCGACGGCCTGGTGCTGATTCATACCAGCAACGGCCAGCTGCAGGCGCTGAACGAAGCTGACGGTGCCGTGAAATGGACTGTGAACCTGGACATGCCAGCCCTGTCTCTGCGTGGCGAATCTGCCCCTGCGACCGCGTTTGGTGCGGCTATCGTGGGCGGTGATAACGGTCGCGTCAGCGCCGTGCTGATGCAGCAGGGTCAGATGATCTGGCAGCAGCGTATCTCCCAGGCAACCGGTCCGACTGAAATTGACCGTCTGAGCGACGTCGATACCACGCCAGTTATCGTCGACAACGTGGTTTATGCGCTGGCTTACAACGGCAACCTGACGGCGCTGGATCTGCGCAGCGGCCAGGTTATGTGGAAACGTGAGCTGGGTTCAGTGAACGATTTCGTGGTCGAGGGCAACCGCATCTACCTGGTGGATCAGAACGACCGTCTGCTGGCGCTGAACACCGACGGTGGTGTCACGCTGTGGACGCAGAGCGATCTGCTGCACCGTCTGCTGACCGCACCTGCGCTGTACAATGGCAGCCTGGTGGTGGGCGATAGCGAAGGTTATATGCACTGGATTGATCCGGAAACGGGTCGCTTCGTGGCGCAGGAAAAAGTCGACAGCTCTGGTTTCCTGACCGATCCGGTTGTGGCTGACGGCAAACTGCTGATCCAGGCAAAAGACGGTACGCTCTACGCGATCACGCGTTAATCGTCTCGTTTGTAGTATAATAAACGGCTCCTGTTAACTCAGGGGCCGTTTTGACTTTTATAAAAACGCCGCAACTGCGACGTTTATTTGAATTTTATGAGGCTTCAAACATGGTACCTGTGGTCGCGCTTGTCGGGCGCCCGAACGTTGGAAAATCCACTCTTTTTAACCGTTTAACACGCACCCGTGATGCGCTGGTGGCGGATTTCCCGGGGCTGACTCGTGACCGTAAGTACGGTCGTGCTGAAGTGGAAGGTCGCGAGTTTATCTGTATCGATACGGGTGGTATCGACGGTACAGAAGACGGTGTGGAAACGCGCATGGCAGAGCAATCTCTGCTGGCGATTGAAGAGGCGGACATTGTTCTGTTCATGGTAGACGCACGTGCGGGCCTGATGCCTGCCGATACGGCTATCGCCAAACACCTGCGCTCTCGCGAAAAGCCAACCTTCCTGGTGGCGAACAAAACTGACGGTATTGATGCCGATCAGGCGGTAGCGGATTTCTGGGCCCTGGGCCTCGGTGAAATCTACCCGATTGCCGCGTCTCATGGCCGCGGTGTCACCAGCCTGCTTGAAACTGTTCTGCTGCCGTGGGTTGACGAAGTAAACCCGCCGGAAGAAGTGGACGAAGACGCTGAATACTGGGCGCAGTTCGAAGCCGATCAAGAGGGTGCAGAAGAAGAACCTGAGGATGATTTTAATCCGCAGGATCTGCCAATCAAACTCGCTATCGTCGGTCGTCCGAACGTAGGTAAGTCCACACTGACCAACCGTATTCTCGGCGAAGACCGCGTGGTGGTCTACGACATGCCGGGCACGACGCGTGACAGTATTTACATCCCGATGGAACGTGACGAGCGCGAATATGTGCTCATCGACACGGCGGGCGTGCGTAAGCGCGGGAAAATCACCGATGTAGTGGAAAAATTCTCCGTTATCAAAACGCTGCAGGCGATTGAAGATGCGAACGTGGTGATGCTGGTCATCGACGCGCGCGAAGGCATCTCCGATCAGGACCTGTCGCTGCTGGGCTTTATCCTCAATAGTGGGCGCTCACTTGTAATCGTCGTCAACAAATGGGATGGCCTGAGCAACGAAGTGCGTGAGCAAGTCAAAGAGATGCTGGACTTCCGTCTGGGCTTCATCGACTTTGCCCGTGTGCACTTCATCTCTGCGCTGCACGGCAGCGGCGTGGGCAACCTGTTCGAATCCGTTCGCGAAGCCTACGACAGTTCCACCCGTCGTGTAAGCACCGCCATGTTGACGCGCATCATGACCATGGCAGCGGAAGACCATCAGCCGCCGCTGGTGCGTGGCCGTCGCGTGAAGCTGAAATACGCCCACGCCGGTGGTTACAACCCGCCAATCGTGGTGATTCACGGTAATCAGGTGAAAGATCTGCCGGATTCCTACAAGCGTTATCTGATGAACTACTTCCGTAAATCGCTGGATGTGATGGGTACGCCTATCCGCATTCAGTTCAAGGAAGGGGATAACCCGTTTGCGAATAAACGCAACACGCTAACGCCGAACCAGATGCGTAAACGTAAGCGCTTGATTAAACACATCAAGAAAGGCAAATAATTGCACACTAAAAACCCGACTGAGTCGGGTTTTTTGCCTTTTGTACTCCACAACTCATGAACGGAGTGGAACATGCGGTTAGGGTTTATTGGGCTTGGTGCCGTGGTTGAGACGGCCTATTTACCGGCGTTGCGACAGATTTTCGATACTCCCTTGCATTGCGTTGGTTTCGATCTTCGCCCCGAGCGGGAGCTTGCAGGCGTGGTGCGCAGCCCGTCCCTGGAGCAACTACTGGCCAGTCCGATAGACACCCTGTTTGTCACCACCTCTTCATTGCATCACCTCGATGCGCTTGAGCTGGCCTTATCCTCAACGATTCCGCGTATCGTGGTAGAAAAACCGGTTGTCGCGACGCTTTCCCAAATCGAAAGACTCAAAACGCTGCTCGCAAAACCTGAAGCCGCTGCTCGCGTGCTGGCGCTCGATCACTGGATGGCGCGAAGCGGTGCCATGCAACTGACGTTGGGCATTCTGAACCCGGCCTGGCAGCCGGAACGGGAAAATCAGACGGCAGGCCGGGTGGTCAATTCACTTGATGAGATCGTCAAAATCGAAGGATTTCTTCAGGAGCCTAGCGGCTTCAACGCCGCGGGAGAACCTGTTGCGCTGAATTTTGCCACCGGTGAGCCTGATACCCGCCAGCTTCGCCACCCGGACGGTGTCATCATTGATATCGGTACCCATGTGCTGGCGATGATGCGAGAAACCGTGCGCGCGCTCGGCGGAAATCACGCACTGTCTTTGCAGGTGATAACCGCGACAGATCGTCTCGGCCGCCCGATTGCCACAGGCGATCTGCTCACCGCCGAAGGCGAAGCTCATCTTCAGGGCCATGTGAGCGGTATTCCGGTGGATATCTGGCTGAACAAATATGCCGGGCCTGCGGGTGGGCAAAAAGGGCTTCGGTTGCATCTACGCGACGGGCGCATTATCAGCCACGACCGACGCGGCACCGAGGATGTTCTCGAACTGATTGACGGCGAAAACGTGCAGCGCTGGACGCTTCCGGGGGCGATCTACGTGCACTGTCTGGCAGAGCATATTCTTGGGGAAAATAGCCTGTTCGAGAGGGCGCCAGAAGAGGTGGCATTCACCACGCAGCGGCGACTGGAAGAGGTCGAACTCCTGCTGAAATTACAGCAACAGCTGCGTGGCCCACACTGATCGCGGCGTGGTAAAATACCTCAAAACCTTTTTAAGGAGTCACGATGTCTATCATCTGTCCGGATTGCCATGCAGAGCTGGAACCCGTAAACGGAATGGCGCACTGCGAGAGTTGCGATAAAGATATCGCGCTGGAAGCGCTATGCCCTGACTGCCATCAGCCGCTTCAGGTGTTGAAAGCCTGCGGTGCGGTCGATTATTTTTGCCAGAACGGTCACGGCCTGATTTCGAAGAAACGCGTTGAATTCAAGCCGGTTTAAACCGGCTTTTTCTTGCGCGTCTTTTTCGCGGGAGTGATACCTTTCACTTCACTTTCTACCCAGCCGTCGGCCAGGCGGGTTGTCAGCACGTCACCGGCTTTCACCTGTTTGGTCTGTTTCAGTACCGTGCCGTCTGTCGCCGTGGTTACACTGTAGCCGCGCGCCAGCGTTGAAAGCGGGCTAACGGCTTCCAGATGCGTCACCGCATTACCAAAACGCTCCCGGGTGCTGCTCAGGCGTGCGCGGATGTTCTCACCCAGACGATATTCAAGCTGCTGCATACGTGTCTGCGCGCGGTAGATGCGCGGCTGCGGGTTTTGCTGATTCAGGCGCTGGGTTATCCGCTGCTGGCGCGAAACCGCGCGCTTGAGTAGATTATCCAGAGCAAAATTCATCCGCTGGCGCAGACGCTCAAGTACCGTTTGCTGACGTGCCAGACGCAGCTGCGGGTGCTGCTGCTGTAGCCGATGCTGCAACTGGGTAAAACGCCGATTACGGTTGGCGAGGAAATAGTCCATCGCCATTTCCAGACGCTGCTGGCCGTTCTGCAACTGGCGCAATAGTTCCAGCTGGTTGCGGCTCACGATTTCGGCGGCGGCAGATGGCGTCGGCGCGCGCATGTCCGCGACAAAATCAGCGATGGTGACGTCAGTTTCATGCCCGACCGCACTGACAATGGGAATAACGCTGTCGAAAATCGCCCGCGCCACGCGCTCGTCGTTGAAACTCCACAGATCTTCCAGAGAACCACCGCCGCGCCCGACGATTAACACGTCACACTCCTGGCGCGCGTTTGCCAGCGCAATGGCGCGCACAATCTGGCCCGGCGCATCGTCGCCCTGCACGGCAGTCGGGTAAATCACAACGGGCAGCGACGGATCGCGACGCTTCAGCACGTGTAAAATATCGTGCAGCGCCGCACCGGTTTTAGAGGTAATCACCCCCACGCAATGGGCGGGAGAGGGCAGGGATTTCTTGAACTGCTGATCGAACAGGCCTTCCGCTGACAGTTTTGCTTTTAGCTGCTCGTATTTCTGCTGCAGCAAGCCTTCACCCGCCGGCTGCATGCTCTCGACGATGATCTGATAATCACCGCGCGGTTCATACAGCGTGATATTGGCGCGAACCAGAACCTGCTGGCCGTGCTGAGGGCGGAACGTCACCCGACGATTGCTGTTGCGGAACATGGCACAGCGCACCTGAGCGGTGTCGTCTTTCAGCGTAAAGTACCAGTGCCCGGATGACGGCTGCGTGAAATTAGAGATCTCTCCGCTGATCCAGACCTGTCCCATTTCCTGCTCGAGCAGCAAACGAACCGATTGATTAAGGCGGCTAACGGTAAAAATTGAGGGGCTTTGGGAGGATAACATGTGAGCGGGATCAAATTCTAAATCAGCAAGTTATTCAGTCGATAGTAACCTGCCCGGAGGCAATCGCAAGCATTTTTTATAAAAAAGTGTGGATGCAATCGGTTACGCTCTGTATAATGCCACGGCAATATTTAACCACCCAGGTCAGAGATATTGCCCATGCTACGTATCGCTAAAGAAGCACTGACGTTTGACGACGTCCTCCTCGTTCCCGCTCATTCCACCGTTCTGCCGAATACTGCCGATCTCAGCACGCAGTTGACCAAAACCATTCGCCTGAACATTCCTATGCTCTCTGCGGCTATGGACACCGTGACTGAAGCGCGCCTGGCAATTGCCCTGGCACAGGAAGGTGGCATCGGCTTTATTCACAAAAACATGTCTATCGAGCGTCAGGCGGATGAAGTTCGCCGCGTGAAAAAACATGAATCCGGTATTGTTTCCGATCCCCAGACCGTTCTGCCAACCACTACCCTGCACGAAGTAAAAGCGCTGACCGAGCGTAATGGCTTTGCGGGCTACCCGGTTGTGACTGAAGACAACGAACTGGTCGGTATCATTACTGGCCGTGACGTGCGCTTCGTGACCGACCTGAACCAGCCTGTCAGCGTCTACATGACGCCGAAAGAGCGTCTGGTGACCGTGCGTGAAGGCGAAACCCGTGAAGTCGTGCTGGCTAAAATGCACGAAAAACGCGTTGAAAAAGCGCTGGTTGTGGATAACAGCTTCCACCTGCGTGGCATGATCACCGTAAAAGATTTCCAGAAAGCAGAACGTAAACCCAACGCTTGTAAAGACGAGCGTGGCCGTCTGCGCGTAGGCGCTGCGGTGGGTGCAGGCGCTGGCAACGAAGAGCGCGTTGATGCGCTGGTCGCTGCGGGCGTTGACATTCTGCTGATCGACTCCTCTCACGGTCATTCCGAAGGCGTTCTGCAACGTATTCGCGATACCCGTGCAAAATACCCTGATCTGCAGATCATCGGCGGTAACGTCGCAACCGGCGCAGGTGCCCGTGCTCTGGCTGATGCCGGTTGCAGCGCTGTCAAAGTGGGTATCGGCCCTGGCTCCATCTGTACGACGCGTATCGTAACCGGCGTGGGCGTTCCGCAGATCACCGCCGTTTCTGACGCGGTAGAAGCGCTGGAAGGCACCGGTATTCCGGTTATCGCCGACGGCGGTATCCGCTTCTCTGGCGATATCGCGAAAGCCATCGCGGCAGGTGCAGCGGCGGTCATGGTTGGCTCTATGCTGGCCGGTACCGAAGAGTCTCCGGGCGAGATCGAACTGTTCCAGGGCCGTTCTTATAAATCTTACCGTGGTATGGGTTCCCTGGGCGCGATGTCCAAAGGTTCTTCAGACCGTTACTTCCAGACCGATAACGCAGCCGACAAACTGGTACCGGAAGGTATCGAAGGTCGCGTAGCCTATAAAGGCCGTCTGAAAGAGATTATCCACCAGCAGATGGGCGGCCTGCGTTCCTGTATGGGCCTGACCGGCTGTGGTACTATCGACCTGCTGCGTACTAAAGCGGAATTTGTACGTATCAGCGGTGCGGGTATCCAGGAAAGCCACGTTCACGACGTGACGATCACCAAAGAGTCCCCGAACTACCGTCTGGGCTCCTGATAAGTTTCCGCGCCCGGCTCAATGCCGGGCGCTTTGTTTCACTTGCCTCGGAATTAGCGTCAATGACGGAAAACATTCATAAACATCGCATTCTTATCCTGGATTTCGGTTCTCAGTACACTCAGCTGGTGGCACGTCGCGTGCGTGAACTTGGCGTTTACTGTGAGCTGTGGGCGTGGGATGTCACGGAAGCACAAATCCGTGAATTCAATCCAAGCGGCATCATCCTTTCCGGCGGCCCGGAAAGCACCACCGAACATAACAGCCCGCGCGCCCCGCAATACGTCTTTGAAGCCGGTGTTCCTGTCTTCGGCGTCTGCTACGGCATGCAAACCATGGCGATGCAGCTGGGCGGCCACGTTGAATCCTCTAACGAACGTGAGTTTGGCTACGCGCAGGTCGAAGTGCTGACCGACAGCGCCCTGGTTCGCGGTATCGAAGATTCCCTGACCGCTGAAGGCAAACCGCTGCTCGACGTCTGGATGAGCCACGGCGATAAAGTGACCGCGATTCCTTCCGATTTCGTAACCGTTGCCAGCACCGAAAGCTGCCCGTTTGCCATTATGGCGAACGAAGAAAAACGCTTCTACGGCGTGCAGTTCCACCCGGAAGTGACCCACACCCGTCAGGGTATGCGTATGCTGGACCGCTTCGTTCGCGATATCTGCCAGTGTGAAGCGCTCTGGACCCCTGCGAAAATCATCGACGACGCCGTTGAGCGTATCCGCAAACAGGTTGGCGACGATAAAGTGATCCTCGGCCTGTCCGGTGGTGTTGACTCCTCCGTGACCGCGATGCTGCTGCACCGTGCTATTGGCAAAAACCTGACCTGCGTCTTCGTGGACAATGGTCTGCTGCGCCTGAACGAAGCCCAGCAGGTGATGGACATGTTCGGCGACCATTTCGGTCTGAACATTGTTCACGTTGAAGGCGAAGAGCGCTTCCTGTCCGCATTGGCGGGCGAAAACGATCCGGAAGCCAAACGTAAAATCATTGGCCGCGTGTTTGTTGAAGTGTTCGACGAACAGGCGCTGCGCCTGGAAGACGTGAAATGGCTGGCGCAAGGCACCATCTACCCGGACGTGATCGAATCCGCTGCTTCCGCAACGGGTAAAGCACACGTCATCAAATCTCACCACAACGTGGGCGGCCTGCCGAAAGAGATGAAGATGGGTCTGGTTGAACCGCTGCGTGAGCTGTTCAAAGATGAAGTGCGTAAAATTGGTCTGGAGCTGGGCCTGCCGTACGACATGCTTTACCGTCACCCGTTCCCGGGCCCAGGTCTGGGCGTGCGCGTGCTGGGCGAAGTGAAGAAAGAGTACTGCGACCTGCTGCGTCGTGCGGATGCAATCTTCATCGAAGAGCTGCATAAAGCCGACCTGTACAACAAAGTGAGCCAGGCGTTCACCGTATTCCTGCCAGTACGCTCCGTCGGCGTCATGGGTGATGGCCGTAAGTACGACTGGGTTGTCTCCTTGCGTGCTGTTGAAACGATCGACTTCATGACCGCTCACTGGGCACACCTGCCGTATGACTTCCTTGGCCGTGTCTCTAACCGCATCATCAACGAAGTGAACGGGATTTCCCGTGTCGTTTATGACATCAGCGGTAAGCCACCGGCGACGATTGAGTGGGAGTAATTTTCCCCCTCTAGTCACACAAAACCCTCTGCCTCGCCAGAGGGTTTTTTATTGTGGCGCTGCACAACCACCATCCCTACAGCCAGCCCCCCAATTATCACCGTCAATCCACATGACACCCACATTGCCCCGAACACACCCAGTTCCCGATTCAGCCATGCGTAAGCAAAGGGCGAGACCGCTGCCATGACCTGCGCCGGAATAAGCAAGACGCCTGTGCGTCGCGCGTAATCCTCAGCAGGAAAAAGCTGCAACGGCAGCGAGGCTTTTACGATGGTCACTAGCCCGTTGATGGCACCATAGCCCAGCACAAATCCGGCAGCCGCCCAGATAAGGGTGCTGGCGCTGAGTCCGGTCAAAAAACAGAGGGGCATGGCGAGGGCAGTGATCAGTGTCAGTCGCAGCGGTGAGAGATGTGACCCGGCAACCACCTCCGTAAATCGTGCGCCCGTCTGGCCAATGCCCCAGAGCATCCCCACGGACGCCGGAAGCCCTACGCTTGCGATAAATTCCGGTAAGTGCGTGGATGTGCCGTTCGAAACAAAGGTAATGAGCGCAATGAAGGCGGCGTAGAGCAGGCCGTTGCGGCGATCCTGATGATTGGCGTGCGTTGTCGCTTTCCGCATTGTGCCGACCGGCACCCTGTGGCCTGGAAGTGCGCGGATAAGCACCGCACTCAGCAGGCCGGCCAGGGCGTAAACCAGCAGTGCTTCACGCCAGCTCATAAATGTAAGCAGTTTCGCGCCCAGCGGCCAGAACACGGCAGAGGCCAGCCCGCCCGCAAGCGTGACGTGTGAAATCGTCCGTCGGGAACTCTGACCGTAGAGATTCACCAGCGAGGCGAACAGGGCATCGTACAGGGACAGGCGCATGCCGACCCCTGCCAGCAGCCACGCCGCGTACCAGCCAGGCAACGCGTGCACGCAGGCCATGACGGCACAACTCACGGCGATCATCAGCGTGCCGCTCATCACCACGAGCTGCCCGCCAAATCGGGCCAGCAGCCTGGCGACAAAAGGCGACACCGTCGCCATCACCAGCATGGCGAGGGTCAGGCCAAGGTAGATCTGTGGTGACGACCAGCGCATGTCCGCGGCGATCGCGTGGGCAAAGGTCCCTGGCATGTAAAAGGTAATTCCCCAGTTGATCAACTGATTGCCTCCGGCAGCAACAGGAAGCAGGCGGGGGAGGGCAGGTGTTTTCATTATTTTTCATTCCGTCAGGCAGTTGTGATCACCATACTGCGCACGGTAAGGTGCTGACAGGCCTCTGTGTTTATGACTCCTACAAGAGAAACTTTGCGATGACGACGCTGAATCTGGGCAATCTGGCGACCTTCCGGCTGGTGATCCAGCGCGGCAGCTTTTCGGCTGCGGCGGATATAATGGGCCTTTCTCAACCAGCGGTGAGCCAGCAGGTGCGCCAGCTTGAGCAATTTCTGCGAACGCGTCTGGTCGAACGAACCGGGCGTGGGATCAAGGCCACCGCTGCGGGGCTGGCGCTACTTGAGCATGGCAATCGTATTGAGCAGGTAGTGGAAGAGGCGATCCGGTCGGTCAGCGAGTTTAGTCATGAGATCAGTGGCACTATTACGCTGGGCACGGGGGCCACGGCCTGTATTCACCTTTTGCCGCCGTTGCTACAGCAGCTGCGTGAGGAGCATCCGCTATTACGCGTCGGCGTGACGACGGGAAACACGCTGGATGTGGTGCGCGCCGTGGAGGAGAACCGTCTGGATATCGGGCTGGTTACCCTTCCGGCAAGCGGTCGTGCGCTGGAGGTGATGCCCCTACTCGATGAAGAGTTTGTCCTGATAATTTCCCAGGTGCAGGACGAGGAGGTAGCGCAGTTTAGCCCGCAAATATTGCACGCACTTCCCCTGATAGCCTTCGAATCGGGGAGTGGCACGCGGGATTTAATCGATGGCTGGTTTAAGGCATGCGATCTGGAGGTCTGCCCTGTGATGCAGCTGGGCAGTATCGAGGCCATTAAACGCATGGTTCGCGCAGGATTGGGATACAGCATTGTCCCGCGTATGGCGGTCGAAACCGTAGCGGATCGCGAAGGGCTGTGCGTGCGGTCGCTGAACCCCGTTCTGCATCGTCAGTTAGGTATCGTCATGCGGCAAGACAAAATTCTCAGTAAGGGAATTTCCGAAGTGATTCGTTTATTGCGCGAGAAAACTAATGGTTAACGGAGTCCAGCGGCTGGCTGACTTGCTGAGACTGGATTTTATCCTGGTGGTGATACCAGGCGCCAATGGAGGAGTACACGAAGCGGCCGAAGAAAAACAGGAAGCTGATAAGCAAGATAATGCGGGTCATTCGAGTGTTAAATCGATGTCGTTTGTGCATACGCGTTGCCTGGCTCACTGTGTTTTCCTGGGTATACCCTTTTGGGCGATGGGACTATTAAGTCACAGCGGGAAGCAAGGGTCAATTCGGAGTGTGTAAAAAATCGTCAATGTAATGATTCGTTGATGTTATCGATATTAATTCAATAATTTACTGGGCTGATAGAAAACAGAAAACCACCCGAGAAAATTGTAATAATTGGTTTTTTGAATTCATATTCTTGCGTTAGGTCAATTCTTGCGCGGCATTGATCACTAAAATCCTCCCTCCACGGTGTTTTCTCATGAAAATACTGTGCGTCAAAATGTCAGGTTGGATGCCTGTCTGAAATTACCCTATGGATGAAGGGGCTTAACCAGGCGCCTATGAACATTCTCTCTTTTTTACAGCAAAACAAAGATCGCTGGTGGGCGCTCCCCCTTCTTTTGCCTGTTATTTTTCTGCCCCTGCTGAACGTTGCGAGCACCTATACCCAGTTAAACGGCGGAAGCATCGTACTCTATTACATGCCATTGTCGTTTCTGCTCTCCGCAATGCTGTTTTTCGGCCTCGCAGCACTGCCTGGCATCATTCTGGCGCTGTTTTTACGTTACTACGACACGGTCAGCCTCTATGAGACCGTGGCGCTCATCTGCCATTTTATCGTTCCGCTCACCCTGAGCTGGGGCGGATATCGGGTGTTTGCTCCCCGGCGAAATATGGTGGCATACGGCAATACAAAGCTGATGGCGCAACGTATTTTCTGGCAGGTTTTATGCCCGTCCACGCTATTTTTAGTGTTGTTCCAGTTTGCCGTTTACCTCGGCGTCTATGAAACCCGACAGAGCGTGGCCGGGCTAAATCCGCTGACCATTCGCACCCTGATCAATTTTCAGGGGCTGCTGGTCGGCGGATTGACGGGAGTGCCGTTCAGCTATCTGGTGATTCGCGTGTTCCGCCATCCGCGTTATCTCAAAGCGCTCATATCACAGATCCGAACGCAGATTGATAAGAAAGTTACTGCGGCGGAGTTTGTTCTCTGGCTTGCCGCGCTGGCAGGCCTGCTTTCACTGCTGCTGGTGCCCATGAGCGATAACAGCTCAATTTTTAGCACTAACTACACGCTGTCGCTGATGATGCCGGTAATGCTGTGGGGCTCCATGCGGTTTGGCTATAAGCTGATGTCGATCATCTGGACGCCGGTGCTCATGGTCTCAATTCACTATTTTTACCACTATATTCCGCTCGGCCAGGGCTACGATATTCACCTGGCGATTACGTCGTCGAGCTATCTGGTCTTCTCTTTTGTGGTGATTTACATGGCGATGCTGGCTACGCGCCAGCGGGTGATCACGCGCCATGCCAGACGTCTGGCTTTTCTCGATCCGGTTGTGCACATGCCGAATCTGCGGGCGTTATCGCGTGCGTTGTCTAAATCACCCTGGTCAACGCTCTGTATGCTGCGCGTACCGGAACTTGAAGTTCTGAGCCGCAACTACGGCGTGCTGCTTCGAATTCAGTACAAACAGAAGCTGGCGGAGTGGCTTAAGAGTTTCCTGCAGCCCAATGAGTGCGTTTATCAGCTGTCCGGATGCGATCTGGCGATACGGCTGAACACTGAGTCACACGTAACGCGTATTGAAGCGCTCGACGAACTCATTAAACAGTTTCGTTTTATCTGGGACGGGGTGCCGCTGCAACCGCAGGTGGGTATCAGCTATTGTTGTGTCCGTTCGCCAGTGACCCATCTCTATTTGCTGCTGGGCGAGCTGAGCATCATTGCGGATTTCTCGCTCTTCACCAACCATCCTGAAAACCTAAAACAGCGTGGCGCGGCTAATCTACAGCGTAGCCTGCGGGATAAAGTGGCGATGATGAACCGACTGCAGAGGGCGCTTGAGCACAATGAATTCCAGCTCATGGCGCAACGGGTGCAGGGCGTTCGCGGCGATCACTACCACGAAATCCTCTTACGCATGACCGATGAAAATGGCGTACTCATTACGCCGGATAAATTCCTGCCCGTGGCGCAGGAGTTTGGCTTGTCATCGCGCGTCGATCTCTGGGTGCTGGAAAGTACGCTGAAGTTTATGTCGGCGCATCGCGGCAGGCTACCCGGCAAGCGTTTTGCCATTAATCTCATGTCTTCAACAATCTGCCGATCGCAATTCCCCATTGAGGTTCACCGTTTGCTGGAGAAATACGGCATCGAAGCCTGGCAGCTGATCTTTGAAATTACCGAGTGCAGCGGCTTTGGCAATGCGGATCTGGCGGATCAGATGGTCAAACAGCTGCAGAAGTTAGGGTGTCTGATTGCCATTGACGATTTTGGAACGGGCTATGCCAGCTATGCCCGGTTGAAAAGTGTTGATGCCGATATCCTGAAAATAGACGGTAGCTTTATTCGTAACATCGCTGACAACAGCCTGGACTATCAGATTGTGGCGTCGATTTGCCATCTGGCGCGGATGAAGAAAATGCTGGTGGTGGCCGAATATGTAGAAAGCGAAGCGATTCGCAGCGCACTTAGCGCGCTGGGGATAGATTTTCTGCAGGGATATTTAATCGGTAAACCTGAGCCACTGGAACAGCTGCTCGATTCTCAGGCGTCACTACTGGACGCCTGAGAACACAGGGTTACGCCGCCACGTCTGGCGACTGCTCTTCTTCGATTTTAAGCAACCAGCCGGTCACACCTTCCCAGTACTGCTGCTCTTTTTCCAGATCTAAAAGCACCAGCGCATTCTGGCTAAACCAGTCGTGCGGGAAACTCAGCGTCCAGTGATGGTCGTCGGTTTTAAGGGTTAGCGTTGGCGGTGTTGTCGTCGCCTGACGCTGGTTATTCAGCAAAACGCCTAAACGCAAAAGCTGAATGAGCGGCAGGAACTGCTTTTTCTTGAACAGCGTAAAGCGCGGCAGATCGTCCAATTTGATTGCCTTACGGTGATAGCGCACCAGCGTCGCCATCATCGTTTGTTGCTCCTGGTTGAAGCCCGGCAGATCGCTGTTTTGCAGAATATAGGCCGAGTGGCGATGCATGCCGCTGTGGTTAATATTCAGGCCCACTTCGTGCAGCATCGTCGCCCACTTCAGCAGGGCAGCCAGCTGCGGATGCGCCAGCTTCGGGTTCTGCGCTTCCCACTGTTCGTAAATGTGGGTGGTGGTTTCCAGAACGCGCTTCGCTTGTTCACGGTCGATATTGTACTGATTCGCCAGGCTTTGTGCGGTACGGCTGCGAATATCCTGATGACGGAAGCGACCTTCCATTTCGTAAAGCACGCCTTCACGCAACGCCCCGTCGGACAGTCGCAGCTCGCGGATCGCCAGCGCATCAAAGACACCGCACAGAATCGCCAGCCCAGGCACGAAGACCGCCTTACGTTCGTCGGACAAGCCCGGCAGGCTCAGGGAGTCAAAACTTTTGTGTTTGAGCACTTCTTCCCGGAGTTTTTCCAGCCGTTCCGGAGTGATAATCCCGTCTTTTTCACCCATCGCCAGCAGCACTTCATGTGCCGCTTTAATGCTACCGGACGCGCCGAGGGCAACATTCCAGCCCTGAATACGATACTGCCAGGCAAGCGATTCCAGTTTCTGAACGGCCGCCATGCGCGCGCGCTGGAAATTTTCACGGGTAATGGTGCCGCCAGGGAAATACATCTGCGCAAAGCTGACGCAGCCCATACGGCGGCTTTCAACCAGTTTGGGTTCGAAGTCTTCGCCGATGACCAGCTCAGTCGACCCACCGCCGATATCGATTACCAGTTTGCGGCCTTTTTCCGGCTGGGTATGTTCCACGCCCATAAAAATCAGACGCGCTTCCTCGTTACCCGAAATGATTTCAATCGGGTAGGGGATCACTTTTTCCGCGCGTTTGAGAAACTCTGGCGCATTCAGCGCCTGGCGCAGCGTGTGCGTTCCGACAATACACACGCTTGATGCGGAGAACCCTTGCAGGCGTTCGGCGAACAGCGACAGGCAGGCTAAACCGCGCTCCATCGCCTCTTCGCTGAGCATGTTTTTGTCATCAAGACCATCGGCGAGATGGACGCGCTGTTTAAGGCGCCCGATGATCTGCATGGCGCCGTCGACCTCGCGGGCGATGACCATATGAAAGCTGTTAGAACCTAAATCGACCGCAGCAAACTCCTGCGGGCGTGGGGTCTTATCATTTATCGGCATAGGTTAATCAGGTTGCTCGAGTGATTTGATATAGTCGTAAATCGCCAGCTGTGAGCGCACTTTACGGCGATTGCCGCGCTGCACGTAGCGGTTACTCAGTTCTTTATCGATATAGCGAGCCTTAACGGTGTCACTCAGTTGCAGCTCAATAATATCGAGGATCCGCTGCTTCAGACGTGGGTCCAGCAGCGGCGTCGCGACTTCAATTCGGTAATCAATATTACGCGTCATCCAGTCCGCGGAAGAGAGATACACCTGTTTGTCGCCACCATTTTCAAAAATATAGATGCGATCGTGTTCCAGATAACGGTCAACGATGCTGGTCACGCGAATATTTTCGCTGATGCCTTCCAGTTCTGGAATCAGCGAGCACATGCCGCGAATCAGTAGATTCACCGGTACACCGGTGCTGGAGGCCGCATACAGCCGATCCACCAGGCCTTTGTCGACCAGGTTATTGAGTTTGAGGGTAATGCCCGACGGCTCGCCTTTTTGCGCGGCGGCAATCTCTTTGTCGATCATCGCGTAGAGCAGGCGGCGCGAGTTCTGCGGGGAGACCAGCAGATAGTCGAAGCTCACAGGACGATACGGGTTCTCGATAAAGTTAAACACCCGGCGCACTTCGTTGGTGATGCGCGCGTCGGCGGTCAGCAGCGAGTAGTCCGTATACAGTCGCGCAGTTTTCTCGTTGAAGTTACCGGTCCCGATGTGGGCGTAGCGCACCACGTCATCACCTTCTTTACGGGAGATCAGGAACAGCTTGGCGTGAATTTTCAGCCCCGGCGCCGAGAAGATAACGTGCACACCGGCTTCCGTCAGACGGCGCGCCCAGTGAATGTTTGCCTCTTCGTCGAAACGCGCCTGCAGCTCAACCACCACCGTCACTTTTTTACCGTTGTGCGCGGCGTGAATCATTGCATCGATAATGCGCGAGTCTTTTGCCACACGGTAGATGTTGATTTTAATCGCCAGCACGTTCGGATCGAACGACGCCTGACGCAGCAGTTCAAGTACGTGCTCAAAGGTGTGGTACGGATAGTAAAGCAGCACGTCGCGCTCGCGAATGGCGTCGAATCCGTTACGGAACTTATCGAACCAGAGATGGCGCAAGCGTGGCAGCGGTTTGTTGACCAGATTGGCTTTGCCGACGTTCGGGAAGCTAATAAAGTCTTTAAAGTTGTGATAGCGTCCGCCCGGTACGATGGAGTCGTAGCGGGAGATGGTCAGCTTGTCGCGCAGCATTTCCACCATGGCGTCCGGCATATCGCGCTGATAAACAAAGCGCACCGGCTCGGCCGTCAAACGTTGCTTCAGACTGGAGGACATCAGCTCCATGAGGCTGGCTTCCATCTCATGCACCAGATCGTACTCGGCATCACGGGTCATTTTCATGGAATAGGCGTTCAGCGCATCGTAATCGAAGAAGCCTTTGAAAATGTCGTCGAGGCAGTAGCGCAGGATGTTATCCAGCAGGATCATTGGCTTGCGTCTGCGCGGGGTTTCCGGCGGCAGGTTCACAAAGCGTGGCACTTTATCCGAGGGGATCTCCAGCAGCGCGTAGCGAATGGAGTCGCCGCGAATAATCTCAACCGCCAGATAGGTGTAATCATCCTTCAGGAACTGCACCAGATCCGTTTCGCGATTGATAAGAATAGGGGTGATGTGCTGGCGCAGATAATGTTTGAAGTAGTGGCGCAGCCAGGTCTGTTGGTTGGCGGAGAGCTGACGTTCGTTAATCAGGAAGATTTGGTTACGCGCCATCTCCAGCAGCAGCTCGTTATACAAGCCGTCAAATTCCTGGTCGGCTTTCAGAACACGAGCCTGGATTTTACCCAGCAGATGGCGTGAATGGGAGTTCAGGCCTTGCTCTTCGCTGATGATGATCCGCCGCTTCAGTTCGGCAAAACGGACCTTATAAAATTCATCCAGGTTATTGGAATAAATACCCAGAAAACGCATCCGCTCGATCAGCGGATTACTTTTATCAGCCGCTTCCTGAAGCACGCGTTCGTTGAATGCTAACCAGCTTAGCTCTTTTTCGATGTATAACTTTTCCTGACCCATTACAACTTACACTCCGTTTCAATCACGGGACGCAGCAAATCCGTCTCGATTCTATTATGGCGAGCTTTGACACGAGATGTCCAACTGTGCCAGAAAAGTATGACAGTTAATTTTTTTTCTGGGGGATTTTAAGGGGTTGGTGCGGATGAAGATGTGTCGGGCGGCGCGGCGCGTACCCGACTGACAAAAACGTCGGCCCTGCAAGCGCAGCGCCGCCGGGAAAAACAGATTACTCGTCGGCCGCATAGCCCTGAGCGGGCAGCTTAACGCCATCCAGCCAGGCGGCGTTGTCGCGCATCTCAAGACGCCCATCGACAAACCAGCTCACCACTAACGGGTAAATGGCGTGCTCCTGCGACTGAACGCGTTCGGTGATGTCGTCTTCATCGTCGCCGTCAAACACCGGGATTTTTGCCTGCAGAATGACCGGCCCGCCGTCCAGCTCGTCGGTGACGAAATGCACGGAAGTCCCATGCTCCTCATCGCCATTTTCCAGCACCTGACGGTGGGTATGCAGGCCCGGATATTTCGGCAGAAGAGAAGGGTGGATGTTCAGCAGACGGCCGGAATAGTGGGAAACAAACCCCGGGCTGAGGATACGCATATAGCCTGCCAGCACCACGACATCCGGCGCGTAGGCGTCGATCTCCTGCACCAGCTCCCGGTCGAAGGCTTCTCGACTGGCAAACTGAGAGGCTTCCAGCGCGTGCGCCGGGATATGGGCATCCCGCGCACGCTCAAGGCCGAACGCATCGGCCTTGTTGCTGAATACTGCGCGAATGGTGCCATTGATCTGTTTCTGTTTGCAGGCGTCGATAATGGCCTGCAAATTACTTCCGTTACCGGAAATGAGCACCACAATATTTTTCATTCAATGACCACGCGCTGTTCGGAATCAGAAGCTTTGATGATACCGATTTTCCACGCGTTTTCACCTTTCGCCTTCATCAGCTCAATGGCGTTGTCTGCTTCGCTGGCTGGCAGAGCAATCAGCATGCCGACGCCGCAGTTGAAGGTGCGATACATTTCGTGCTGGCTAACGTTACCTGCAGTTTGCAGCCAGTTGAACACGGCTGGCCACTGCCAGGATGACGCGTCGATCACCGCCTGAGTATTGTCAGGCAGAACGCGTGGGATGTTTTCCCAGAAGCCGCCGCCGGTCAGGTGCGCAATGGCGTGCACGTCAACGTTCTCAATCAGCTCAAGAATGTTTTTCACGTAGATGCGGGTCGGTGCCAGCAGGTGATCGGCCAGCGGTTTGCCGTCGAGTTCCGTGGTTTCTGGATCGCAGCCGCTCACTTCGAGGATCTTACGCACCAGGGAATAACCGTTGGAGTGCGGGCCGCTGGAGCCGAGTGCAATCAGCACATCGCCATCGGTCACTTTGCTGCCGTCGATAATTTCTGATTTTTCTACCACGCCGACGCAGAAGCCTGCGACATCGTAATCTTCACCGTGATACATCCCCGGCATTTCTGCCGTTTCGCCGCCGACCAGCGCACAGCCGGACTGCAGACAGCCTTCAGCGATACCGGTAATCACACTGGATGCGGTATCCACGTCCAGTTTTCCGGTCGCGTAATAGTCGAGGAAGAAGAGGGGTTCAGCACCCTGTACCACAAGGTCGTTCACGCACATGGCCACCAGGTCGATACCGATGGTGTCGTGGCGTTTGAGATCCATCGCCAGACGCAGTTTTGTTCCCACGCCGTCAGTGCCAGAAACCAGAACAGGCTCACGATATTTTTGCGGCAGTGCGCACAGTGCGCCAAATCCACCCAGACCACCCATCACTTCAGGGCGGCGAGTCTTTTTGACCACACCTTTGATTCGGTCAACCAGCGCATTACCTGCGTCAATATCAACACCGGCATCTTTATAGCTGAGAGAAGTTTTGTTGGTCACGGCTTAAGTCCCCACGCGATTGCATTGCATAGTAAGAAAAATCGGCGCAATTCTAACAGTCCAGGCAAACGTTTGCGAGCCTATTCTGCGGTCATGAAAAGTCGCTGAAAATTTACACATTTATACATCGGGCGGCGACAAACTTGATACCGTTCACGAAAATGAAACCGGTTTCGGTAATGTGCTTGCAACCGCCAGGAGCATTGCACATGATTTCACTGAAACCGGTTTCTGTAATTGTTTTTGCAGAAAATAACGCAGAATGAGGGAAAAGGCATGCCAGGATTCAAAGAAGGTTTTCTGTGGGGCGGCGCGGTGGCGGCGCATCAGCTGGAAGGTGGCTGGAAAGAGGGCGGTAAAGGAATCAGCGTTGCGGACGTAATGACGGTCGGCGCGCACGGTGTCCCGCGTGAAATCACCCAGGGCGTGATTCAGGGTAAAAACTATCCGAACCACGAAGCCATCGACTTCTACCATCGCTACAAAGAAGACATCAAACTTTTCGCCGAATTGGGCTTTAAATGCTTCCGCACATCGATTGCCTGGACGCGTATTTTCCCCAAAGGCGATGAGCTGGAGCCGAACGAAGCCGGTCTGAAATTCTACGACGACCTGTTCGACGAGTGCCTGAAATACGGCATTGAGCCGGTAATTACTCTTTCGCACTTCGAAATGCCTTTCCATCTGGTGACCGAATACGGCGGCTGGCGCAATCGCAAGCTGATCGACATGTTTGTGCGTTTCGCGACCGTGGTATTCAAGCGATACCAGCACAAAGTGAAGTACTGGATGACCTTCAACGAGATCAACAACCAGGCTAACTTCCACGAAGATTTTGCGCCATTCACTAACTCCGGCCTGAAGTACGAGCCGGGCGAAGATCGCGAGCCGGTGATGTTCCAGGCCGCGCACTATGAGCTGGTGGCCAGCGCCCTGGCGGTGAAAGCCGGGCGTGAGATCAATCCGTCCCTGCAAATTGGCTGCATGATTGCCATGTGCCCAATCTATCCGCTGAGCTGCGCGCCAAACGACATCATGATGGCGATGAACGCCATGCATCGTCGCTACTGGTTCACCGACGTGCACGTACGCGGAAAATATCCGCAGCACCTGCTTAACTACTTTGAGCGTCGCGGTTTTGAGCTGGATATTACCGAAGAAGATATTGCGGCACTGAAGCAGGGCTGTGTTGATTACATCGGTTTCAGCTACTACATGTCCTTCGCCACCAAAGCGACGCCGGACAACCCGCAGCTGGATTATGACGAAAGTAAAAGCCTGGTCTCCAACCCGTACGTTCAGAAATCCGACTGGGGCTGGCAGATTGACCCGGTGGGCCTGCGCTACTCCCTGAACTGGTTCTGGGATCACTATCAACTGCCACTGTTTATCGTCGAGAACGGCTTTGGCGCCATCGACGTGCAGGAGAGCGACGGCACGGTGAACGACCAGTACCGCATCGATTATCTCGATGCGCACATCCGTGAGATGAAAAAAGCGGTCGTTGAAGATGGCGTGGATCTGATGGGTTACACCCCGTGGGGCTGTATCGATCTGGTGTCGGCGGGCACGGGCGAAATGAAAAAACGCTACGGGTTTATCTTTGTCGATAAAGATAACGAAGGTAATGGCACCCTGAATCGCAGCAAGAAAAAATCTTTCGACTGGTATCAGAAGGTTATCGCCACTAACGGCGCAGACCTGTAAGCGCAGCACCGCACGGTTACTGTTCCCCGAAAAAGCCGGACTCCCCTCCGGCTTTTTTTTCCTGTTTTATACTCTCTAACGCTCCCCAATCCACTTTGATTGATCAACGTCAAGCAAGATGGGTATGGCGAACCTGGAAAAAAGCGGTATAATCCGGCGATTTTTTTTGCGGTAGCCACCTCAGAGGAGAATGAGAATGAAGATTGTGGAAGTGAAACACCCACTCGTTAAACACAAGCTGGGCCTGATGCGTGAGCATGACATCAGCACGAAGCGTTTTCGCGAACTGGCCTCTGAAGTTGGAAGCTTACTGACTTACGAAGCAACGTCTGACCTGGAAACTGAAAAAGTGACCATCGAAGGCTGGAACGGCCCGGTCCAGGTTGAGCAGATCAAAGGCAAAAAAATTACCGTGGTGCCAATCCTGCGCGCAGGTCTGGGCATGATGGAAGGCGTGCTGGAGCACGTACCGAGCGCGCGCATCAGCGTTGTCGGTATCTACCGTAATGAAGAGACTCTCGAGCCGGTTCCGTATTTCCAGAAGCTGGTTTCCAATATCGACGAACGTATGGCGCTGGTCGTTGACCCGATGCTCGCCACCGGCGGTTCGATGATCGCCACTATCGACCTGCTGAAAAACGCCGGCTGTAACAGCATTAAAGTGCTGGTGCTGGTTGCGGCACCGGAAGGTATCGCGGCGCTGGAAAAAGCGCATCCGGACGTTGAGCTGTATACCGCGTCCATCGACCAGGGGCTGAACGAGCACGGGTACATCATCCCGGGGCTGGGCGATGCCGGCGATAAGATTTTTGGTACGAAATAATCGAATAACGAAAAAGAAGCCGACTTTGATAGTCGGCTTTTTTTTGAATAAAACACAAACAACTCACAATACTTAGAGGAAAACACTATGACGCGCCGTACTATCGGGGTGAGTGAAAGACCGCCGCTTTTGCAGACGATCCCGCTTAGTTTGCAGCATCTGTTTGCCATGTTTGGTGCGACCGTGCTGGTGCCAATCCTGTTTCACATTAACCCGGCTACCGTGCTGCTGTTCAACGGTGTCGGCACGCTGCTTTACCTTTTCATCTGTAAAGGCAAAATCCCGGCGTATCTGGGTTCCAGCTTTGCGTTTATCTCCCCGGTCCTGTTGCTGCTGCCATTAGGCTACGAAGTGGCGCTGGGCGGTTTTATCATGTGCGGTGCGCTGTTCTGCCTGGTGGCCTTCATTGTGAAGAAAGCCGGGACAGGCTGGCTGGATGTGATGTTCCCGCCTGCGGCGATGGGCGCAATCGTTGCCGTCATCGGTCTGGAGCTGGCGGGCGTGGCGGCTAATATGGCCGGGCTGCTGCCTGCGGACGGACAATCGCCTGAGTCCAAAACCATTATTATTTCGCTGGTAACCCTGGGCGTGACGGTGTTCGGCTCGGTGCTGTTCCGTGGTTTCCTGGCGATTATCCCGATTCTGATCGGGGTGCTGGCGGGCTATGCGCTCTCCTTCGCGATGGGTGTGGTGGATACCACTCCGATTGCCCAGGCGCACTGGTTTGCACTGCCAACCTTCTACACGCCGCGCTTTGAGTGGTTTGCGATCTTCACCATTTTGCCAGCGGCACTGGTGGTGATTGCCGAGCACGTTGGGCACCTGGTGGTAACGGCGAATATCGTCAAAAAAGATCTGATCCGCGACCCAGGTCTGCACCGTTCGATGTTTGCTAACGGCCTGTCGACCATGATTTCCGGCTTTTTCGGCTCCACGCCAAACACCACTTACGGCGAGAACATCGGCGTAATGGCGATTACTCGCGTCTACAGCACCTGGGTGATCGGCGGGGCGGCGATCTTTGCAATTCTGCTCTCCTGCGTGGGTAAACTGGCGGCGGCGATCCAGATTATCCCGGTCCCGGTCATCGGCGGTGTCTCACTGCTGCTCTACGGCGTGATCGGCGCATCCGGTATTCGCGTGCTGATTGAATCCAAAGTGGATTACAACAAAACGCAGAACCTGATCCTGACCTCGGTGATCCTGATTATCGGCGTGAGCGGCGCGAAAGTGCACATCGGTGCCGCTGAGCTGAAAGGCATGGCGCTGGCCACCATCGTCGGCGTAGGCCTGAGCCTGATCTTCAAACTGATCTCTGTACTGCGCCCGGAAGAAGAAGTTCTCGACGCCGCTGACAGCGAAAAAGCGTCACATTGATCGTTAAACCGGGCGGACGATCCGCCCGGTTCTCTCATTGCAGGTTCCGTGATAAACTCCCTCCCGATTTTATGTGAGACCTTGATCGAGGTATTTCTGAACGGACCGGCACAGCTCTCTCTGCCACTTTATCTTCCTGACGACGAAACTTTCGCGAGTTTCTGGCCGGGTGATAACCCCTCTTTACTGGCTGCACTGCAAAACGTGTTGCGCCAGGAGCACAGCGGATACATTTATATCTGGTCACGCGAAGGCGCGGGACGCAGCCATCTGCTGCACGCCGCCTGTGCGGAGCTTTCCCAGCGCGGTGACGCGGTAGGCTACGTGCCGCTGGATAAACGCACCTGGTTTGTCCCGGAAGTGCTCGACGGCATGGAACATCTTTCACTGGTTTGCATCGACAATATTGAATGCATTGCCGGAGATGAGCCGTGGGAAATGGCGATGTTTAATCTCTACAACCGCATTCTGGAATCGGGGAAAACCCGGTTGCTGATCACCGGCGATCGTCCTCCGCGCCAGCTGAATCTGGGATTGCCGGATCTGGCGTCTCGTCTCGACTGGGGACAAATCTACAAGCTGCAACCCTTGTCTGATGAAGACAAACTTCAGGCACTGCAGTTACGTTCGCGGCTACGTGGGTTTGAGCTGCCGGAAGACGTGGGGCGTTTCCTGTTAAAGCGGCTGGATCGGGAAATGCGCACTCTGTTTGATACGCTGGATCAGCTCGATCACGCGTCCATAACTGCCCAGCGCAAACTGACCATTCCGTTTGTGAAAGAGACGCTGAAGCTCTAATTCGCCACCAGGCCTGCTGGCCCGGCGGCGCGTCGCGTGTACGGGCTTACAGTTCTGTATCTGCTAATAAATGCTCCACCAATAACGGAATCGGTCTTCCCGATGCCACGCTCCTTCCGCCTTCACGCCATAACGCCGTTCCGCTGATATCCAGATGCGCCCACGGAATCGTTGGCGGGCAAAAATGGTGTAATAACCATGCGGCTGACGCACTGATCGCCGCGTTATTGGTCGGCGTATTGCACAGATCGGCAATCGTGCTTTCGGTCTGTTTTTTCAGCCGCGCATCCAGCGGCAGAGACCACACCTCATCGCCGCTGCTGATCCCGGCGCGGGTCAACTGCTCCCGCAGCGTTTCGTTTTGCGTCATCAATCCGCTCAGCTCATACCCCAGCGCTTTAACCACCGCACCCGTCAGCGTCGCCATATCGATAATATAATGCGCCTGCGGATGACGCTGACTCGCCCAGGCGATAGCATCGGCCAGCACCAGACGTCCTTCGGCGTCGGTATTATTGATCTCCACCGTCAGGCCGTTACAGGCCCGCGCTACCGTCCCCGGCTGCATTGCGTCCGGGCCGATGGCGTTTTCCGCCAGCGCCAGCACGCCCATGATCCGCACGGGCAGATTCAGCTCCGCCACCGTCAGCATCAGACCCAGCACGTTGGCCGCGCCGCACATGTCGTACTTCATGGTGTACATGCCCGCGCCTTCCTTCAGCCACAGACCGCCCGTGTCAAAGGTAATGCCTTTGCCCACATAGCAGCGAACCGGACCGTCGCCAACGCCGTCGTAATGAATCGCCAGCAGGCGCGGCGGGCAGGTGGCGCCTTTTCCTACGGCATGGAGCAGCCCAAGACCTTGCCCGACGATCTGTTGTTCATCAAGCACCTCGCAGCGCAGGGCAGGGAAGGCAGCACACAGGGTCTGCGCCTCGTCGACCACGTACTGTGGCGTGCAGCGGTCGGATGGGGTGTCTGCCAGACGCCGCGCAGCAATCATCCCGTTGGCAACCGCCTGCTGTTGCTCGATGATGCTGGCTAAGCGCTCTCGTTGCTCGGGCAGGCACAGGACGGCAATGTGGCGAATCCGCACGGCGGAGCCGTCCGTTTTCTTGAGCTGCAAATCGCTGAGGTTATGCGCCTGATTGAACAGGAAACGCAGCAACTGGCCCAGAACGGTGTCGTGAATATCGCAGAGATCAATCACCAGGCTTTCGCTGACGGGCGCGGCAAAAAGCGGGCGTAGCGCAGCCACTAAACCGTCGGTCAGGGAATCCTGCCACAGCGCTTCTGGCAACAGAGTGATACGGGCAAAAGGCGCACAGCCGAAGCGTGTGTCCGCTACGCCTGTCTGTGCACGCATCTCATTGATAAGCGCCGTCTCCGGCAACTGCGCGCAGGCGTGGCGCGCCAGAAGATGGCTGTGTGGGCGGGCTTCGGCAAGGGAGGTAATCAGCTGGCAGGTAATCATGGTTGTTTCTCAATCGGCGCGCGAATGCGGGTGGCATAGGCCTGCATCCAGTCGTCATCGACGGCCTGATAGTGGGTTTTCTCACGCAGGCGTTCGGTGCGAAAAACGGTCAGGGGCTGCCGGGCGGTGGCGACCACAAAAGAGAACGTCTTGATGTTGGTCGCCGCGCCAAATTCGCCTCGGTTATTCATGCACACCACGGAAAGATCGCCTACGCGGCCAAAGCGAGACATCAGCTTATCTTCCAGTTCAAAGACGACGGAATCTGCCGCCTGCTGGGGCGTCATGCCCTGCGCCATGCGGCGCACGATTTCGTAGCTGGTGCAGCCTTTCATCAGATCCTCGCCCACGCCCGTGGCGGTGGCGGCCCCCGTTTCGCTGTCGCAATAAAACCCGGAACCGATAATCGGCGAATCCCCGATGCGCCCGCGTTTTTTCATAAACAGGCCGCTGGTGGAAGTCGCGACACTCATGGAGCCTTGCTTATCCAGCCCGATAATGCCGACAGTATCGTGGCCGTCGTACGGGCTGAGCCCCTTATCCAGCGTTTCACGACAGCGCTTGCGGTAGTGCTGCATTGCCCGGTCGGTGAGCATGGTTTTGTCAGTAAAGCCCTGGCTTAACGCCCACTCGCGCGCTCCCTGGCCCACCAGCAGGCTGTTATAGCGCTGACGGCTCAAGGCCTGAGCCACCCGCACCGGGTTGGCGATATCCACCAGATTGCCCACTGCGCCAAAGGCCAGCGTGTCGCCGTCCATATAGGCGGCGTCGAGTTCCACTTCGCCATTCTCCGTGGGCAGCCCGCCGTAGCCGACGGACTTGTAATACGGAAAGTCTTCAACGGCGGCAACGGCATCCACGACTGCCGATGCGACAGGCTTCCCCGCAGCCAGCGCAGACGCAGACTCGGTCACACCTTCCAGCGCCATTCGCCAGGTTGCGATAATTCCCCACATGGTTTACTCCTGTTTTGCCAGCGTGGTTTCGGTTGGCGTCGCGGTAGCGATTTCCGCAGCGCGGTACTGTTTGTCCAGAATGCGCATAAACGGCAGATAGAGCATCGCGCCGATCAGCAGGTTGAGCAGCTGCATCACGCTGCCGCTAAGATGCCCGGTGACGATAAAGCCGCTGATGACCGGCGGCAGCGTCCAGGGAATAAACACCCCGGTGGTCACGGCGACCGCGCCGATTTTCATGGCCGCGTACTGCACGGTGACTAACACCAGCGGCACCAGGTTGAAGGGAATCAGCATGATCGGGTTCATGATCACCGGCAGTCCGAACAGAATCGGTTCGTTGATGTTGAACACCGATGCGCCCGCGCCGAGCCGCGCCACTTCCCGCATATTTTTACTGCGGGCAAAAATCAGCATCGCGATGACCAGCGACAGCGTGGCACCCGCGCCGCCCATCCAGATCATGTCGAAAAACTGCTCGGTAATAATGTGCGGCGGCGTCACGCCCGCCTGAATGGCGGCGATATTGTCGGTCTGATTTTCCATCCACAGCGGACGGATAATGCCGTTGATCATCGAACCGGAGTTAATGCCCACTGACCACAAAATGGTGATACTGAACACCGTCATCAGTGCGCCGAAATAGGAGGTGCCGTAGTGACGCACCGGCGTTGCGACCACGTCATAGATGAACTGATGAATGGTGTGATAGTGCGTGTTTTCAAACGCAATGCGGATCACCAGCACCAGAATCATCACCACCAGGGCGGGGATCAGCGCGGCGAACGACTCCTGTACTGCAGGCGGAACGCCCTCCGGCATTTTAATCACCAGATTTTTACGCTTCAGCCAGCAGAACAGCTCCGTCCATAACAGCGAGCCAATCATCGCCACGAACAGCCCTTTACTGCCAATCCACTCCACCGGCATCACGGTAATACCGCCGTTTTCCGCCACTTTGATAAACGGCGTGAGGATCAGGAAACTGACCAGCGCCAGGATCCCACACGAGATGCGGTCCTCGTCGTAATGCTCCGCCAGACGGAAGGCGACCAGGAAGCTGATAAACAGAGACATCGTCGAGAAAACAGCGTTAAACGGGATCTCGATAATCGCGCTCCAGCTTTCGCCAAAGGCCGACGACATAAACTGCTGATAGGTCTGATTCGGGAACGAGGAGATAACCAGCAGGATCGAGCCGACGATAATAAACGGCATGAATGAAACGTATGCACCACGAATGGCACCCAGATGACGCTGCTGAGCCGTTTTGGCTGCCAGCGGCATCAATTTTGCTTCCATAAATCCCAGAACATTGTTCATTGTGAACTCCGTACAAGATCGCGTGACGTTGTTTATGTTATGTCTGAGGATTATCAGTGAAGCGTTGCGACCGAAAGGTGAATCAGGTCACAATGTAATCGCTTTGTTAATATAAATCTCACAAGATTGGTTATAAGAAATTTGACTGAGGCCTCGCGATGGAAATCAAACTACACGCCAATGCCACCACGACACCGCGCACCCGTCGCTATCTTCAGCAGTCGGATAAGAGCGACAGAGAGCTGGCCCTGGAGCTGGGGATTTCAGTCACCACCGTCCGGCGCTGGCGTAAGCGCGAGCAGATATCTGACAACCACACGACGCCTAAAGTGATACACAAAGCGATGAGACAGGAGCAGGTTTCATTGATTAACGCCCTGCGTGACGCCACCGGTGCGCCGCTGGACGAACTGTTACTGCTGGTGAATGAAGGGCTAGGGATTAGCGTTTCGCGGGCGACGCTGAATCGCTATCTGAAACCTGCTGTATCCTCGCGTCAGGGCGCGCCACTGCAGGGCAAAAAAGCGCTGAAAGCCGGTCTCTTACCGCAAAGGCTTGAACTGCACCATCTGCCGCTCTCATTGCATATGGACGACGGCGGGGAACAGCATCTGCTGTGGGCGCGAGAGCCGGTCAGCGGCTGGTGTTTTGCCAGGCTTTACGCGGGGATTTCACCGCAGCTGGTGGCAAACTGGGCAAGGGAGCTGCTGGAAGCCTGTCCGACTGATATTCAATCTGTTGAGACTTTTGGCTTCGCCACATCGTTGAGCCTGGAGGGGATAGTGATAAAACACAGCCCGGCACAGCACAGCGCCGTACAGGTGGCGATCCCGCTGGGTGAAATCATTCCGCGAGTGAATGTGGAACCGGTAGGGGAGTTATTGATGCGAATCTGTGAATTCTATAATCAGGGCAAAGCGCAGAAAAAACTGGGGGACAGTACGCCGCAGGCCTTTCTGGAAGCGCTGCGGCGCACCCTTTAGTTGAGGATTTCGAGCACATCTTCCGGTGGGCGGCCAATGCGCGCTTCACCGTTAGCGACCACAATCGGGCGCTCAATCAGCTTTGGATTTTCAACCATCGCCTGAATCAGCGCATCTTCCGTGAGGTGGCTGTCGTCCAGGTTTAAGGATTTATAGAGATCTTCTTTCCGGCGCATCAGCTCACGTGCGCTCGCCATGCCCAGCATGCTCAGAAGCTGGCGAAGAGTGGCGGCGTCCGGCGGCGTCTCCAGATAGAGCACCACGTCGGGATCAATGCCGTTCGCTTTCAGCAGGCTCAGCGTGTCGCGACTCTTGGAGCAGCGAGGGTTGTGATAAATTTTAACCTTGTCTGACATGACTTCTCCTTATTACATCTTTTCGTACGGCTTGAACCGTTGCTGCAGCGCGCGCAGCTGATCGATTCGGGCGTCGTAGCGCGCCTGCTGCAGACTGCCCAGTTTGACCTGCGAACTGGCGCTGCTTAACAGGGAAATCGACTGGTCCAGGCGCCCAACCAGGGCAAAGCCCTCGGCGCGCGCGGCTAACTCCTGGTCGCGGTTACCAAGCTGTCCTTCGGTTTGCGCCAGTAACTCCCAGCCGTTTTGATCGTCTTTATGGTCAAAGGTATAGCGATTCAGAATCGTTGCCGCCTCTTTCGGCTGGCCGCCCTGTAAGTAAGCATTCGCCAGGTTGAGCTGCAACACCGGATTGGTGCGCAAATCTTTGGCGTTTTTCAGGCGATTAATCGCATCGGCGGTTTTCTTCTGGCCTAAATCGATGTCGGTTGAGAGATCCAGATACCACGCATTGTTAGGATCGGCGGCCAGCAGAGGCTGGATCGCTTTGCGCGCCTCATCGTATTTGCTGGCCTCCATCGCCTGCAGCGCACGACCGTACTGGGCTGCATTCTGCTCACGCACATTGCCTTTCGTCAGCGTATCGAGCAGGTCGCTCGTCAGCTGGTTGCGGCCAGAATTATACATGCCGAGGGTTCTGACCTTCGCCATGTAGAAATCCTGCGACGACTGAACGACGACCGGACGCATCTGATTGGCACGGTTACGCGCATCTGAAAGACGGCTTTCTGGCAGGGGGTGGGTCAGCAGAATTTCCGGTGGGCGAGTGGAGTAGCGCGCCTGATCGAGCAATTTTTCGAGGAAGGTCGGCATCGCCTGCGGATCAAAACCAGAGCGCTGGAGCACCTGAATGCCGATGCGGTCTGCTTCCTGTTCGTTCTGCTGGGTAAAGCTGATCATCCCCTGACGCGTCCCGGCGAGCGTCCCGGTCAGGGCGGCCATGCCGGCCTGCGGGCTGGCCATCGCCAGCAGGATCGAACCCAACGCGCCGACCCAGGTCAGCGGTGCATTTTTTTTCTGATCTTCCATGGCACGCGCCAGATGGCGCTGAGTGACGTGGGAGATTTCGTGCGCCATTACCGACGCAAGCTGGCTTTCGTTGTCGGAATAACGGAATAACGCCGAATGCAGCACCACGTTACCGCCGAAGAAGGCGAAGGCGTTGATTTCGTCGTTATTAATTAAATAGAAGTGGAAGGGGGTTTTGACGGAGTCGGCGTGGGCCACAAGGCGCATGCCAAGACCGTTGATATATTGCACCAGCAGCGGGTCATTAATCAGCGGCGCGCTGCCGCGAAGCTGACGCACGTAGTAATCACCCATCTGCATTTCTTGTCCGATGGAGAGCGTGCTTCCTGCTGAGGTACCCATATCCGGCAATGTATCGGACGTGTCAGCGAAAGCTGGCACCATTTGACCGACAGTCAGCGCGGCAATAAGCGTTGCAACCAGAGTTTTTTTCAACTGCCTGAACATAACCTCTGCCCTGTATTTTGGATGTACCCATTTGACCGAAGAACGTGCATATCGTTCACCTTCTGCTGCTCTGCGAGTGTAGCCGTGTTACGGCCTGAAGAAAATCCCAAACGCCCGCCTTTTGCGTTTCGTGACGCAGCGTCAAAAATGGAAAGTCTTTTGTGTGACAGTTAGATACAATTCGCCTCTCGCTCCAGCCATCAGATTCAGGGAAGGGTTGTATGCTCGAAATGTTAATGCAGTGGTATCGGCGCCGTTTCAGCGACCCCGAAGCTATTGCTTTGCTGGTTATTCTGGTCGCCGGGTTCGGTATTTTGTTCTTCTTCAGCGGGCTGCTGGCGCCGCTGCTCGTTGCCCTGGTACTGGCCTATCTTCTTGAATGGCCGACAGTGCGTCTTGAAAAAATTGGCTGCTCCCGCCGCTGGGCAACCAGCATTGTGCTGATCCTGTTCGTCGGCATTCTGTTGCTGATGTCGTTTGTGGTGATGCCGGTTGCCTGGCAGCAGGGGATCTACCTGATCCGCGATATGCCGGGGATGCTCAATAAACTCTCCGATTTTGCCGCCACGCTGCCACGCCGTTATCCGGCGCTGATGGATGCGGGCATTATTGATGCGATGGCGGAAAATATGCGCGCCCGCATCATGACGATGGGCGATTCGGTGGTGAAATATTCCCTCGCCTCGCTGGTGGGCCTGCTGACGCTGGCGGTCTATCTGGTGCTGGTGCCGCTGATGGTCTTCTTCCTCGTGAAGGATAAAGAGCAGATGCTCAACGCCGTGCGCCGCATCTTGCCGCGCAATCGCGGGCTGGCGGGCCAGGTGTGGAAAGAGATGAACCAACAGATCACCAACTACATCCGCGGCAAAGTGCTGGAGATGATTGTAGTCGGCGTCGCAACCTGGATTGGGTTTGTGATCTTTGGTCTGAATTATTCGCTGCTGCTGGCGGTGCTGGTGGGCTTCTCGGTGCTGATTCCCTATATCGGCGCATTCGTGGTGACGATTCCGGTGGTCGGTGTGGCCCTGTTCCAGTTTGGTCTGGGTACAGAATTCTGGAGCTGTTTCGCAGTCTACCTGATTATTCAGGGGCTGGACGGCAACCTGCTGGTGCCGGTGTTGTTCTCGGAGGCGGTGAATTTGCACCCGCTGGTGATCATCCTGTCGGTAGTGATTTTTGGGGGGCTGTGGGGCTTCTGGGGGGTGTTCTTTGCCATCCCGCTGGCGACGCTGATTAAAGCGGTCGTGCATGCGTGGCCGGATGTGCCTGCGGTGGAAGAATAAAAAAATCCCGGTTCAATGAACCGGGATTTTTCGTTTAATCAGGCGTTCGCTTTCAGCCAGTCGAGCACCACGTCGTGGTGGTTGCTGGTTTTGAAATCATCAAACACATGTTCAACTTTGCCATCGGCATCAATCAGGAAGCTGATGCGATGAATGCCGTCGTAGGTTTTGCCCATAAAGGTCTTCTCACCCCAGACGCCAAATTGCTCGCAAACCTGATGGTCTTCATCGGAGAGCAGCGTAAAGTTCAGCAGCTCTTTTTCAGCGAAGCGTGACAGTTTTTCTGACTTGTCGGTGCTGATTCCCAGCACGTCTACGCCGGCCTTTTTCAAATCATCCATGTTATCGCGTAAACCGCACGCCTGTACGGTACACCCTGGCGTCATGGCTTTCGGGTAGAAATAGACCAGAACACGCTGTCCCTGGAAGTCGGTCAAATTTACTTGCTCGCCGTCTTGATCGGGCAGGCTAAATTTCGGTGCGATGTCACCGGCTTTCAGTGGATTCATTACTCAACTCCATCCTGTTCGTGCTGCGAATAATTGACGACGTTTATACTGCCTTGTGCATTGAGTTCTGTACAGAGTGCTTTGAACGCTTGCTCAATATTTGACGCATCGTGCGAGGCAGGGCTGTGTGCCGTGATCTGAATAAATAATTTTGGCAGCGGTCCGGGCTGTGTGCGGGACACAAGCTCAGCGATGTTCATCTGGTGGCTGTCAAACAGTGCGGTGAAACGTTCGATTAAATGCGGGGAATCGGTGACTTCAACCTGCACCCAGACGGTCGCCGGCATGGCCGGGCGCGGGCGCGCAGTTGTGCGTTTCATCACGATCAGCAAATCCAGCTCCGCGCCTTTCAGCGGCAACGTGGATTCAATGAGCGTAATCGCGTTCCATGTCCCGGACAACAGCATGATAAACGTGAACTCGTCACCCAGCATCGCAAGGCGGCTGTCTTCGATATTACAGCCGCAACTGCTGACGTGGCGGGTGATGGTGTTCACAATACCGGCTCTGTCGGCACCCAGCGCAGTGATAACCAGGTAATGTTGTGATGAGGTTGTCAAACCTGTTCTTCCTTTGCGTGGTTAAGTCATCCTAAGGAAAGCATAAAAAAAACATGCATACAACAGACTGGACGCCTTACGTCGCTTGCTTTTATTACAGTTCCAAACGTACCATTGAGAATCTTGTTTGCACAGAGGATGGCCCATGTTCACGGGAAGTATTGTTGCGCTTGTTACGCCGATGGATGAGAAAGGTAATGTCTGCCGGTCAAGCCTGAAAAAACTGATTGATTACCATGTCGCCAACGGGACGTCGGCGATCGTTTCCGTAGGGACTACCGGTGAATCTGCCACCCTGAGCCATGAAGAACACGGCGATGTGGTGATGATGACCGTCGAACTGGCTGACGGGCGTATCCCGGTTATCGCCGGAACGGGTGCAAATGCAACCGCCGAGGCCATCAGCCTGACCCAGCGTTTCAACAACAGCGGCATTGTCGGCTGCCTGACGGTGACCCCGTACTACAACCGCCCAACGCAGGAAGGTCTGTTCCAGCATTTCAAAGCCATCGCTGAACATACTGACTTGCCACAAATTCTGTATAATGTGCCGTCGCGTACTGGCTGCGATATGCTGCCGGAAACCGTAGGCCGTCTCTCGAAAGTTAAAAATATTATCGCAATTAAAGAGGCGACCGGGAACTTAAGCCGCGTTCACCAGATCAAAGAGCTGGTTTCAGACGACTTTATCCTGCTCAGTGGTGATGACGCGACCGCGCTGGACTTCATGCAGCTCGGTGGTCATGGCGTGATTTCCGTGACGTCTAACGTAGCCGCGCGCGATATGGCCGAAATGTGCAAACTGGCTGCGGCGGGTCATTTCGACGAAGCTCGCTTGATTAACCAGCGTCTGATGCCGCTGCACACAAAATTATTTGTCGAACCCAATCCGATCCCAGTGAAATGGGCATGTAAGGAGTTGGGACTTGTAGCGACCGACACGCTGCGTCTGCCGATGACCCCCATTACCGACCACGGTCGCGAAGTGGTCACCGGGGCGCTGAAGCATGCCGGTTTGCTGTAGAGTTTAGGGAGATTTGATGGCTTACTCAGTACAGAAGTCGCGCCTGGCGAAGGTTGCGGGTGTTTCGCTTGTTATGCTCCTCGCAGCCTGTAGTTCAGACTCGCGCTACAAGCGCCAGGTGAGCGGTGATGAATCCTATCTGGATGCAACGCCGCTTGCTGAACTTCATGCGCCAGCGGGTATGATCCTGCCGATTCAAAACGGCGATTACAACATTCCTGTCACTAACAGCAGTGGCGCAGTAGGCAAAGCGCTGGACATTCGTCCACCGGCACAGCCACTGGCGCTGGTGAGCGGTGCCCGCACCCAGTTTACGGGTGACACGGCTACGCTTCTGGTCGAAAACGGTCGTGGCAACACCCTGTGGCCGCAGGTGGTCAGCGTGATTCAGTCGAAGAACTACGCGATTGATAAGCGTGACGACGCCAGTCAGAGTCTGACGACCGACTGGATCGAATGGAACCGTCTGGATGAAGATCAGCAGTACCGTGGTCGTTATCAAGTTTCTGTCAAACCGCAGGGTTATCAGCAGGCCGTCACGGTCAAACTGCTGAACCTGGAGCAGGCTGGCAAGCCAGTGGCGGATGCGGCCTCTCTGCAGCGCTACAGCACTGAAATGCTGAACGTGATTGCTTCTGGTCTCGATAAAAACGCGACCGATGCAGCGAACTCCGCGCAGAGCCGCAATGGCGTGACCTTCGATGTGCAGAGCGCAGCGGATGACACCGGTCTGCCAATGCTGGTAGTGCGTGCACCGTTCCAGCAAACCTGGCAGCGTCTGCCAGCCGTGCTTGAAAAAGCCGGTATGAAAGTGACCGACAGCACCCGTTCAACGGGCAGCATCACGGCCACTTACAAACCGCTTTCCGATAGCGCATGGCAGGAACTGGGTGCCAGCGATCCAGGCCTCGCGTCCGGCGATTACAAAATTCAGGTCGGTGACCTCGATAACCGCAGCAGCTTGCAGTTCATCGATCCGAAAGGTCACACGCTGACCCAGTCGCAGAACGATGCGCTGGTCGCGGTCTTCCAGGCTGCATTCAGCAAATAAAAAACAGGGCTGGTTAATCCAGCCCTTTTTATTTTCGTGCTACGCAAACGTGTGCGTGGCATAATATCCCGAGATTTTTGTACATATCATCACACCAGGAGTAATGAAGATGCAGAAGCAAGCTGAGTTGTATCGTGGCAAAGCGAAGACCGTATACAGCACCGAAAACCCGGATCTGTTGGTGCTCGAGTTCCGCAATGATACGTCAGCAGGGGATGGCGCACGCATTGAGCAGTTCGATCGTAAAGGCATGGTAAACAACAAGTTCAACCATTTCATTATGAGCAAACTCGCCGAAGCCGGTATCCCGACTCAGATGGAAGCGTTGCTGTCCGATACGGAGTGTCTGGTGAAAAAACTGGATATGGTCCCGGTCGAATGCGTGGTGCGTAACCGCGCGGCAGGCTCTCTGGTGAAACGTCTGGGTATTGAAGAAGGCATCGAACTGAACCCGCCATTGTTCGACCTGTTCCTGAAAAATGACGAAATGCACGATCCCATGGTCAACGAATCCTACTGCGAAACCTTCGGTTGGGTAAGCAAAGAGAACCTGGCGCGCATGCAGGAGCTGACATACAAAGCCAACGACGTGCTGAAAAAGCTGTTTGATAACGCGGGCCTGATCCTGGTCGACTTCAAACTGGAGTTCGGTCTGTACAAAGGTGAAGTGGTGCTGGGTGATGAGTTCTCCCCGGACGGCAGCCGTCTGTGGGACAAAGAGACCCTGGATAAAATGGACAAAGACCGTTTCCGTCAGAGCCTGGGTGGCCTGATTGAAGCGTACGAAGCCGTCGCGCATCGTCTGGGCGTTAAACTCGATTAATTCCCTTACGGGCCAAAGGGTGGAAACATCCTTTGGCTTGTTACCTTTGTTTCCTATGGTAATCCGTCCGTTAACCGCCTACGATCACTCTATTCATATTGAGAAAGTTTCGAGGTGGTTATGCGCTGGCAAGGGCGTCGTGAAAGTGACAATGTAGAAGACAGGCGCAGCAGTGGCGGCATGGGGCCGTCGATGGGCGGTGGCGGGATGCGACTTCCCGGCGGTAAAGGCGGCATTGTTCTGCTGATTATCGTACTGGTGGCGGGCTACTACGGTGTCGATCTGACCGGCTTAATGACCGGAGAACCGGTTCCACAACAACAGCAATCTCAGCGCTCCATTAGTCCGAACGAAGATGAAGCCGCAAAATTCACCTCTGTCATTCTGGCGACCACTGAAGATACGTGGAGCCAGCAGTTTGAAAAAATGGGCCGCACCTACCAGCAGCCAAAACTGGTGATGTACCGTGGCGCGACGCGCACGGGATGTGGCACCGGACAGTCTGTAATGGGACCGTTCTATTGCCCGGCAGACAGCACCGTCTATATCGATCTCTCCTTCTATGACGACATGAAACGCAAACTTGGCGCTGACGGCGATTTTGCCCAGGGCTACGTGATTGCGCATGAAGTCGGTCACCACGTACAAAAACTGCTCGGCATCGAACCCAAAGTGCGTCAGCTGCAGCAAAACGCCTCCCAGACCGAAATCAACCGTTTGTCCGTGCGTATGGAACTGCAGGCCGACTGCTTCGCAGGCGTCTGGGGCCATAGCATGCAGCAACAGGGCGTGCTGGAGTCGGGCGATCTGGAAGAGGCGCTCAACGCCGCACAGGCTATCGGCGACGACCGTCTGCAACAGCAAAGCCAGGGGCGCGTGGTGCCAGACAGCTTCACCCACGGCACTTCCGAAGAACGCTACACCTGGTTTAAACGTGGTTTTGCGAGTGGCGATCCGGCTCAGTGCAATACCTTTGGTAAAGCCATGTGATGTCGCGCGGCAGGGAAGAGGCGGTATCCTGGTTTGAACAACTGGCCGCACAGCTACAGCAGGAAGGTCATCGCCGGTTGCTGGTGCTAAGCGGTAGCGACACGTGGTCGCAGACACAGGCTTTGACGCTTCGCGACACGCTTTCCGGCGACTGGCTGTGGGTCGGAAACGACGCGCCCGTTGAGCCGCACTGCGCGCCGCAGGCGCTAAAAAATCTGCTCGGACGCGAGTATCGTCACGCGATTTTCGATGCCCGTTGCGGTTTTGATGTCGCAGCCTTTGCGGCGCTGAGCGGCACATTACGCGCGGGCAGCCTGCTGGTGTTACTTACGCCTCCCTTCACCGTCTGGCCCGGTCAAACCGACAGTGATTCGCTTCGCTGGAGCGACAGCGATACCCCCATCGCGACGCCGCAATTTGTTCACCATTTTTGTCGGGTGGTGAGCGCCGATCCCGATGCGCTGATCTGGCATGAACACCAGCCCTTACCTGCTTTTCCCTTGCCTTCGGCACCCGACTGGCAGCCTGCCAGCGGCGAGCCGCAGCGCGAACAGGCTGACATTCTGACGGCATTAACCGGGATGGAAACCGGCGTAGCGGTGGTGACAGCACCGCGCGGGCGAGGGAAATCCGCGCTCGCAGGGATGCTGTTACGCCGCATTTCGGGGCGAGCTATCGTCACTGCGCCTGCGAAAGGGGCAACAGACGTCATCGCCCGCTTCGCGGAAAATCACTATCACTTTATGGCACCGGATGCGTTGCTTGCCTCAGACCAGCAGGCCGACTGGCTGGTGGTTGATGAAGCCGCCGCCATTCCCGGGCCGCTGCTGGAACAGCTGGTGTCGCGTTTTCCGCGCGTATTACTTACGACGACCGTGCAGGGTTACGAAGGCACCGGGCGCGGCTTTTTACTCAAATTCTGCGCACGTTTTAGCGGCCTGCACTCTTTCACCCTCTCGGCCCCCATTCGCTGGGCGGCGGGCTGCCCCCTTGAGCGCGTGATAGCGGATGCGTTGTTATTTGATGACGACGTTGTGGACGCGATACCCGGCGGTACACCCGAGATCATCTCCCTGGAACAAAACGCCTGGGAGAGCCAGCCACAGCTTGCGGCTGATATCTACCGGCTCTTGTGCTCAGCGCACTACCGCACCTCACCCCTGGATTTGCGCCGGATGATGGACGTACCGGGCCAGCATTTTGCCGTCGCCCGCGCCGGGAAAGCGCTGGCAGGAGCGCTGTGGCTGGTAGACGAGGGCGGGTTAACGCCGGCGTTGAGCCAGGCCGTGTGGGCAGGCTACCGACGTCCGCGCGGCAATCTGGTGGCGCAATCTCTTGCCGCCCACGGCGGTTCACCGCTGGCGGCGACGCTTGTCGGGCGGCGCGTCACCCGCGTAGCGGTCCATCCGGCGCGTCAGCGCGAGGGCATCGGCCAGGCGCTGACGGGCAGCGCAGGTGCGCACCGACAGCAGGATTATCTCTCCGTCAGCTTTGGCTATACCGAGGAGCTGTGGCGCTTCTGGCAGCGCTGCGGCTTTGTGCTGGTGCGTATGGGCAGTCATCGCGAGGCCAGCAGCGGCTGCTACACGGCGATGGCGCTGCGGCCCATCAGCGAGGCGGGGCAGGCGCTGTGCGCACAGGAACATCAGCGCCTGTGCCGCGATGCGCGGATCATTGAACGCTGGAACGGCGAAAAGATCCCGGTAGACGATCGCTGGGAGGCTACCCTTAATGATGATGACTGGCTGGAGTTAAGCGGTTTTGCCTTTGCCCATCGTCCTCTCTCGACGTCTGCAGCAGCGCTCACGCGCCTCCTGCTGGCGGTACCTTTACCGCTGGAGGCCCTGCGCGGCAGGCTGGAAGAAGGCAAAGAGGACGCGCAGCTGTGCACCGACCTGGCACTTCACGGACGTAAGACGTTACTCATACGACAGCGCCAGGAGGCCGCGCAGGCTCTTGAATCGCTTGATCGCTGCCGCTGCGAGCAGCTCAAAAGTGACGTATTGCAATGGCAATTTTTTCAATGACTTCTTCAATGAAGTGGCATGGTCATTACCCCGCAGAGGCGTAAAATCCTGACTATCAATTAAGGAGACTGCCATGAAACATGACCATTTTGTTGTCCAAAGCCCTTCTGCCCCAGCGCAACAACTGCTGCTGCTGTTTCATGGCGTCGGTGATAATGCAGTGAATATGGGGCAAATCGGCAGCTGGTTTGCGCCGATTTTTCCCGACGCACTCATCGTCAGCATTGGCGGCGTAGAGCCTTGCGGCCCACAGGGACGTCAGTGGTTTTCCGTGCAGGACGTGACGGAGGAGAATCGTCAGGCACGCATCGACGCCATCATGCCGACCTTTATCGACACCGTACGCTACTGGCAACAGCAGAGCGGTGTAAGTGCCGGAGCAACCGCGCTGATTGGTTTCTCGCAGGGGGCGATTATGTCGCTGGAGAGCGTGAAAGCACAGCCCGGACTGGTCTCGCGTGTGATTGCCTTTAACGGCCGCTTTGCAACTCTGCCACAGAGTGCCACGACAGCAACCACCATCCACCTGATTCACGGCGGTGAAGACCGCGTGATTGAGTTGTCCCATGCGGTGGCGGCTCAGGACGCGCTGATTCGTGAAGGGGGAGATGTGACGCTGGATATTGTTGATGAACTGGGTCACGCCATTGACGATCGCAGCATGCAGTTCGCGCTGGATCACCTGCGCTTTACCGTGCCGAAGCACTATTTCGACGAAGCGTTAAGCGGCAGCAAGCCAAACGACGACGATATTGTCGAGTTCATGTAAGTTCAAACCCCTCTCCCGTGGGAGAGGGGTTTTTGAAACTATTTCTTCTGGTCTTTCTTCGGCCAGTTGTCGTCATCGTCCCACTTATCGTTAAAATCACGATGTGGGGGAAGCTCAGGTTTGTTGGCGAGGAACTTCTTATGGTCCACGCGCTTCAGATCTTTGATCACGTTCAGCAGCACGCCTACCAGAAACACCAACACCAGAATCCACCAATATTTAGCCAGCCAGTCCATTCGCTATTCCTTCTCAGAGCAGTCGTCAGGCGACGAGTTGCTCCATAATACGTTGATACATACGAGCCAGTAGCTGCAAATCAGCCGCGTTCACGCATTCATTGATTTTATGAATGGTGGCGTTTACTGGGCCCAGTTCGACAACCTGCGCACCCATGCGGGCGATAAAGCGTCCGTCTGAAGTGCCACCGGTCGTCAGGAGCTGCGGTTTGATCTCATTATAGTGCGCGATAGCGTTTACCACCGCATCCACCAGCTTGCCGCGCTGGGTCAGGAACGGCTGGCCGGAAAGCCACCAGTCCAGGGTGTAGCGCAGTTCGTATTTATCCAGCAGAGCAATCACGCGGGATTTGATCATCTCGTCGGTCAGTTCCGTGCTAAAGCGGAAGTTGAACTGCACGAAAAGATCGCCCGGAATAACGTTGTTGCTGCCGGTGCCCGCCTGAACGTTGGCGATCTGCATGCTGGTCGGCGGGAAGAATTCATTGCCTTTATCCCACTCGATCCCCACCAGCTCGCTCAGCATTGGCGCCGCGCGATGTACCGGGTTATCAGCGAGATGCGGATAGGCCACGTGGCCCTGCACGCCGTGGATGGTCAGGTTACAGGTCAGTGAACCGCGACGGCCATTTTTCACCACGTCACCGACCACTTCCGTGCTCGACGGCTCGCCCACCAGGCAATAATCCAGGCGTTCGCGGCGTTCCATCAGCGCTTCGACCACTTTCACCGTGCCATTTTTAGCGCTGGCTTCTTCGTCGGAGGTGATCAGAAACGCGAGACGATTTTTGTGGTTCGGGTGCTGGGCGACAAAGCGTTCGGCGGCTACCACCATCGCAGCCAGCGAGCCTTTCATGTCAGCTGCGCCGCGGCCAAACAGCATGCCATCGCGGATGGTGGGTTCGAAAGGAGGATTGATCCAGCGATCGGCGTCACCCGCAGGGACGATATCGGTGTGTCCGGCAAAAGCCAGCGTTTCGCCCTGGCCGCGCCATGCCCAGAAGTTCTGGGTGTCGCCAAAATCCATACGCTCAACGGTAAAACCAATGGCACGCAGGCGCTCAATCATTAATGCCTGACAACCTGCATCGTCCGGGCTAAGGGAGGGACGGCGAATAAGCTGCTGAGTCAGCTCAATGACCGGGCATGACATAGACTACACCTCAAATATAAGTCTGATAACTGGATTCACTAAAACCCAGCAGCATAGGCTGCCCAGGCGCACAGAGCAATGGGCGTTTGATGATCGCAGGCATTTCCAGCATTAATTTCGCTGCGCTGTCGGCGTCAGTGATGGTATTGCGTACTGATTCATCGAGTTTTCGCCAGGTGGTCCCGCGGGTATTCAGCAGCGCTTCCCAGCCCAGTTCTGCGATAGCGCTATGCAGAAATTCCGCATCCAGTCCATCTGCGCGATAGTCATGAAAGCGATAATCAACGTGGTTTGCCTCAAGGAAGCGGCGTGCTTTTTTGATGGTGTCGCATACTTTAGGAGAAAGGCCATACATGATAAGTGTCGGTTCAGAACGATCTGTCATGGTGTTTTACCTATGCAATTTGGTTAGGTCTGTAGCATACAGACGTTCATAACCCATTAACACCACAAGAATATTCAATGATAATCAGATGGTTATCTTCGTATTATTCTTGCGGTGAAAAACAATAAACCCGTATATTGTTAAAAGTGCCGTTAATTGATAGCGTTAGCTCATCTTAGTTTTCTGTCGTTGTTGTTTGCCAGTCTGTTTATTCAGCGAAGGAGCAGTTGTGAGAAGTCCTAAAGCTTATTCCTACGTTCGTTTCAGTACCCCTAAACAGGCCCAAGGGGATAGCTATCGCCGCCAACTTCAGCAGGCTCGGGACTACTGCACAACTCACAATCTCGTGTTGGATGACAAGACCATTGAGGACTTTGGAGTTAGTGCTTTTCGAGGTAGTAACCGTACGGATGGTGCACTGGGTCGCTTCGTCGATGCAGTTAAAAGTGGGGAAATCGAAAGGGGTTCATATCTCTTAGTTGAATCGGTGGATCGGCTGAGCAGGCAAGCGATTGAAGAAGCTCTAACACAGTTCCTGGAAATAGTCAGAGAAGGTATTGTGATTGTCACTCTTTCAGATAATCAGGTCTTTCGTAGTGGTGAGGTGGATTTCACAAAGCTGATTGTTTCGATTGTCTATATGGCTCGTGCCAATGATGAATCTGAGATGAAAAGCCGCCGTAGCCGTGCTGCATGGTCCAACGGACGCCAACAAGCGAGAGAAAATAACAAAGTGATAGCTAACTCTCGCCTCCCTTCATGGTTGACGCTTGAGGGTGACAAGATCGTTCCTATCCCTGAAAGGGTTGCTATTGTGAACGAGATGTTTCAAATGGCTCGATCTGGCCAAGGTTATCAACAGATTGCTAAGGTATTCAGAGATAATGATTACAAGACATTTGGGCAGGGTAAAGCATGGCGTCCAGCTGGCATCCAATCAGTGGTCAAGAGCAGAGCCGTAATCGGTGAATTTCAGCCTCATATCATTCATGAAGGGAAGCGAGTGCCAGATGGTGATCCACTTTTTGGCTATTATCCGACCGTTGTTTCACCTGCAATTTTTGCAGAGGTACAACATATTGTGGATAAGAGGAACAACCATAGCGGCTCTTACAGAAAAGGTCTCTATAACAATCTGTTCAGCGGGGTTATCCGTTGTCAGTGCGGTGAATTGCTACGCTTCCATAATAAAGGTAGCAAGGGACAGGTTCGTAATTATCTTGTATGCCCAATGGAAGGCGTTACCGGATGCGAGTTGCCGTATTTGCCATACAACAGAATTGAACCGCAATTACTACAGGCTCTGAGTAGGCTATCCAGCGTTATGAAGCAAAGGCAACCTCAGACTAGCAGAGTATCAGCGTTGAAAGACGATCTAGCTGTGTTACAAAATGAGCTGGAAGCAGAAGGCAAAAAGAGGGTGAAGGCAGCCCAGTTAGTACTGGATTTTGATGATGATGCTGCTTTCCGAGTGTTATTTGAAGAGTCTAAGAATACCTGCCATGCACTAGAGGAAAAAATTGTGCAAATTGAGGGGGAGATTATGGCCCTTGAACTCTCTACCAGGACAATTGCCCGCTTTCTGAGCCCGGAGGATTTAAACAGTACGGAGCAGCGTCAACAGTTCAACAGTCAGCTAAAGTCTGCTATCACAATAGAATTTATTCATGAGAATGCTGGGCTTGTTGCCGTAATCAAAAACATGGAAGGTGAACTCATGTTGGAGCAAGCATTTGGTCCCAAATTAATGAGCAGTATTGTCCATGATTATGAAGGCCATATCTGTGTTAAAACCATCTCGGAAGCTCCTTATGTTGATCCTGTCTGGGTTGAAGAAGAAAGTGTGAGGTATGAAAAAGGGATCCTCGTTGAATTTGATGAGCGTGGCGATTTTAGTGTCGATAATCTGAATAAAAAATCTTGAGGTTTCGTAACCTTCTTTCGATGTATTAGTTGTGGGTAAGAAATTGCCAGAGAAGCGGGGGCGCGATGAATATTCGAGACAGCATCACGAGCCACACGGACTCGTATAGGAACGAAAGTGAAAACTATGGCGACAAACCAGTGGAAGCCATTTGATAATCTCAAGGTTAATCCTACGCCGAATCAAGGGCTGGAGTCTTTAAGCCAGGTACTCCGGCCTTTATCGGTAGCCCCTGGAGATCACAACGGGCATCCGTGCCCGTTGACTCAGAAAGTATAAACCTGTGTTTTACGCCGCATGTGGTCGGTGATCGTCGCCGTAACAGGCTGACCATCCAGGAGCTGAAGCAACGCACGCATAATGGATTCGGCATGCCACTTAGTTAGTCCATCCCGATAACCTGAAGTGGGCAGTCCTGCCTCGGTGAGGACTGCCGGAAGTATAAGGTCGGCGTCAATCACACAGTTAAAACCAGTGGAGTGCTTCTCGCGGTCAATGATTAGTCTTAAATAGTTCATAAGTTCTTGTTCTCCTTCATCAGGTCTAAATGTGATATAAATTTAAGCGCATACTTTATTTTACTGCACAATAAGGGTTTTATATGTCAGTAGACGACGAAATTGAACGCATGAATAATTTTGAGTCACGGTTTCTACTCCTTTATAAAAAAATAAAGTTCAATCAAGACTGTTTTTATATTGATGATGAATTCGGGGCAGTTCGAACCGCTCCAAATGAAACTGGCAAATATGTTTTTGATGAGCCTTTTAAATATTCAAGAATAGCGGGTTCTATTTCTCCTGATACCCATAAAGAAGTTATTGAAATAATAACGGAGTATCTAGATGAAAACTGGAAGATGCCTAGCGAGATGAGAGAGTATTTATCTGTAAGGTTTAAAGAAGCAATTGGTACAAACCAAAAAAGTCTGGATTCATTATTTGGGCTAAGACAAAAGGAAAGGAACAGAGAAGACGACGTGAATAAAGTGGATGCGATTTATTACATCCAATTCAGAATATCCTTGCATAAAAAAATTAGACCGAAGGGTGATAAAAATCCATTTTTCAGGATCGAAGCATTAAATGACTCTTTATGTGATGAATTGAGTTGCATGTTTTTAAAAGGAAACGTAAGCAGAGATAAATTAAAGGACTTGATTAACATAGGGAAAAAGATTGGATTGAGCAATGATTTTTTCCAAAACTATTCTCATAAAGATATTAAGTGTTTGGATAAATATAGAGAGTATTTGAGTGAAACTATCATTGCAATGAATGACATTATTCTAACAGAGAATAATCAACAAAAATTAGATGCAATGAAATTTATCTTTGCCAAAATTGAAAAGAAACTCCCGCTTATCAAGGTAACGCTATAACGCCAACTTTTTTTAAGGGGGAATTGACGTTACGGAAATTCCCCCCTTCTATTTTGTCGACATATCACTGCTAATACTAATAACATTTCTCTCAACGCAGCGAGACACTCTTGCTGCAAAGATGAGGAAATCCAATGATCTGTAACGACGAAAGCTTCAAGCAGAGGGCTGCTACCTTTAGCCAGTTCACCTCTGTTGAAGATAAATGTGAATACGTATCCGAGTTGCTTGAATTTATCTGTCCCGTTGAAGATGGGCATGCTACTTACAGCGAGTTGCATGACTGCTATCAGTTTTTCTCCGGAGGAGACTGCTGTAGCATGCGCCTTGTCTTGAGTCCGTATGGAGATATCGAGCACTTCGAGTTCGGCTGTAACTAATTATACAATATCGCATTGACTTCACCTGCAAGGGGGAACGTCAACTCTCCCTTGCGAAGGTCATGCGGGGAGTCAATATGAATATTGAAGAGCATAATGAAAATGCATTAAATGGGGCATTGCAGCTTGCAAAAGAATATGGCATTGCCGCAGGGGATTCTGAATTAAAGTCAATTGATACAGATCACCCAAGGTTTCAAGATGTCAATGATAAATCTGGTCGGGCAAGCGGTTGGTTAAATCCATATAGCAATAAGGAAGGTAAGATTCTCAGGATCTACATCAATAGTTATCATGATAATTTAGGCAACGCGATATGGGATCACGATGGTCTGCATTCACTACCACCAGAAGAATTAAAGGAGAAAGATAGTGAACTGAAAGCACTAAAGGAAAAGCGAATGCAGGAAAAGGATGCGCTACTCGCTGGTAATAGAATGGAATTGGAGAGAAATTTAAAATCACTTCCATCAGTATCACAGCATCCATATCTGTCCAGGAAGCAAGTTTCGAGTAATGGTCTTTTTGTGGATGGAAATGCATTAATTATCCCCATTCATTATTATGGCGGTGAATTTGTTAATGCTCAGCGTATTTTTCCTGATGGAACCAAATGTTTTTTTAAGGATTGCGGTAAGAAAGCTGCTTGCCATGTTATCCAAGGTGATGACAGTACGATATTAGTAGCAGAAGGATATGCTACAACAGCATCCTGCTTTGATGCGACAGGATTTACATCAGTCATGGCGATCGACTGTGGGAATATTTACTCGGTTGTCGAGTCTATTCGCTTACATACAAAGGCTCCAATCATCATTGTTGCCGATAACGATAAATACGAGGAGAAAAACGCAGGAGTTGAGGCTGCGAAAAAGGTCGCAAAAGCAATTGAAGGGGTATCCATTTTCATCCCCGAGTTTCAGGACGAGACGAGCCGGCCCACTGATGCCAACGATCTGATGCTTCAGGAGGGAATGGACGAGCTGAAGAGGCAACTGGAGCCTGTTATTGCTCATGCCAGAATGGGAATTCCATCCGGCTATTTCTTCTCGAATGGCTGGCTGTATCAGAAGCGAGAGTCGGGGAAAGAAATCTATAACGTTAAGATAAGTTCAGCCGTATATCCCGTTGCACAATCCAGGGATAAAGCAAGCGAGGACTGGGGTTTGGTACTGAAGTTTGCCGACTCAGATAGTCATGAGCATCAATATGCACTGCCTAGAGCGGCACTAGTTAAAGATCCGGCTGCTGTACTGGAGCCGTTAGTCTCACGCGGGTTGCAATACGATCCCCATGAGACCAGGGCTCTTCTGAGCTACATCTACACGGTTCAGCCTGTGGACAGAGCCAGGAGTGTATCGCAGGTAGGCTGGTACGGCGATGTTTACGTGCTTCCCGATGAAGCAATAGGGGCATCCAGTGAGACGGTAATTTACCAGTCATTCTCTGGGGCCCCCCCAGGCTATGAGCAGTCAGGTAGCCTGGAAGATTGGCGGGAGAATATTGCAGCTAAATGTATGGGAAACAGTCGCCTAGTCCTAATGGTTGCAGCTGGTTTTGCTGGACCACTACTGGAACTGGATAACTCGCTGGAGTCTGGGGGGTTTCATATCCGTAGTGAGAGCAGCAGGGGCAAGTCGACCGCTCTCAGGGTTTGTAAGTCGCTCTGGGGGGCCCCGGATAAGCTAGTAACGTGGCGTGCTACATCCAACGGGCTTGAAGGTGTCTGCTTCGCTCATAACGACGCGACGCTGGTGATCGATGAATTGGGTCAGATGGCAGATGAAAACCCCGCAGAAGCGGCTCAGACGGTCTATATGGTCACAAATGGGTCGAGTAAGCAGAGGGCAAATAGGGCGGGAGGTGCAGCCGGGATTAAAACATGGCGACTTATCTTCGTATCGGCTGGAGAAGTATCTCTGTCGAACCTGATGGCTCAGGCAGGTAAGACGGTTAAGGCCGGGCAGGAGGTGCGTTTCATCGATATCCCAGCAGATGCTGGTAAAGGGCTGGGCTTGTTCGAAGAGCTGCATGGTAGCCCTGATGGTGCCAGCTTTGCCGAGGCACTGAACAGTAACAGTAAGAGCTTCTATGGAACGGCAGCTCGTACGTTTCTGGCTCAGGTCACGGCAGACAAGGCGGGATTCACTAGCAGACTAAAGGTGCTGATGGCTGAATTTTTGCAAAATGTGCCAGATGGGGCTGATGGTCAGATCAAGCGCTCAGCGAACCGATTCGCCCTCGTGGCGGCAGCCGGAGAATTAGCCTCAGATATTACGGGATGGCCTGAAGGCGAGTCCTCCCGTGGGGTTAAGGCTTGTTTTGATGCCTGGCTTGCCGAGCGTGGCGAAGGATCTCACGAATCGAACCAGGCCATTGAGTCAGTCCGGGCTCGTCTGCTGACATGGGGAGATTCGCGTTTCGGCCAGGCTGCTAATGCTCCTGTCTGGGGAGTAAGAACCGAGCGTGATTTTTGGGTATACCCTGCCACGTTCAGGGACGAACTGTGCCGAGGACTAGATCATCGGAATGTAGCTAAGGTGCTGCGTGATAATGATTTTCTATCAGATACGGCAGCGGTAACAAAACGGATACCTGGCGGTGGTACTCGAAAGTTTTATGTCATTTCGGGAAGGCTTCTGGGGGAGGAACCAGAGACGCCAGTACCAACGCAACTCGATGGTTCACCATATACAGTGTAATTCATAGGGGGCTGAGTCCCCCTTGTTACGTTGTTACGATTGCCAAAAAGTGAACGTAACAGCGAGATCCTTGATATGACTGCGTGTTACGCTGTTACTTTTGTTACCGTTGCAAACATCAAGTTGGAGAGCTATATGGGTTGGCCTAAGGAATTCAGCAAGACCACTCAAGCGGTACGAGAGGCGCATTGACCAGAGCAGCTTTTGTCTTGTGATAAGGCAATATTTGACAGTCAGCTAAGAGCGAGAAGTTGACGTTTTCACTTAGTTCTAAAGGGGAAAAAAATGAAACATTATTATTAATCAATTGGTTATGTGGTGTCTTCCGTAAATGTTAATTCTTAACTTTCAGGATTGTTATGTCAGATTTAGAAAAATTTCTGCCAACTTTGAAACGCTTGTCTAAATTAGACAAGCTCTCTGAGAATGAAATTTCAAACCAATTCAGGAGAAATCATAACGTAGAACCACTGATATCAAAAAGTGAGCTTTGCTATGCTTCTTTCGCAGTTAAAATTGATGATTTAAACCTCTTACTTACCGAAAGGCCAATATCTTACTTAAATAAACATTGGGGACGGTGTTCGAATATTCAATCGCGTGCAAACTCACTTGGTATAGCATTACCACTATATATTGGAGAAGGTAATCTTTCTTCTGCAATTCATGAAATTCAAAGATGTGAAAACCCACTTGAAGGTGCAAATAAATGGTTGTTCAAGAATTTCTCATTAGAAATTGCAATTGCTTATTTCAATAAGTATTTCATAAAAAGCGAATCACTAAAAAATTATAAAACAATTATTTTTGAAGCTATAGAAGCTTTTTATTTGGGATATGATCATATATCAATTATGTCACTTTTCCCTGTTTTCGAAGGTGGATTAAGAAACTTGCTTGTAAATTTTTGTGATGGTGATAATACAAATACAAGTGCAGACAGATTTGAAAAGGAAATTAGAAAACTAATTATTACATGGGGAGGACGTCAACTTCCAAATTTTGACTGGCATCCAGGAAAAGGCTACGACATTGAAACTGAAATAGATTTCTTTACACATTTAAATCCGCAATGCGATGTAATTAATTCAACCAGATCTTTTTTTAAAAATGTCATATACAAACCAACTGGAGGGGTTAATGAAGGTAGTTTTAATAGACATTTGACACTGCATTTGCTGAATCAAGATTTCGATGAACCATCTAATTTTGTTAGAATATTCTTGGCATTAACACACTTAACTTTTGCAGAAAGTCTTATGAACAATAATGTCCCTTTCTTCTGGGAAGGTGTAGATGACAATGACCGAAGCATTGCTTCATTCATTTCTAGAAGTAGCGATGTTATATTTGGAATGCGTAGGCAACAAATTAATGATTTTGGATTAAGTTTATACTGATACAAGTGTAATGTAAAATACAAACCAAGTATGGGGTGTGTCCCTCCTTTTGTTCATTGTCCCACAGGATATTTATAACGCCCGCTCCTAGCAAGGAGCGGACAGCACAAGGAGTATGTTTCCGCAGTGAGTGAAGGGCGGACGTTAGAGCTTATCTATCAACTTAACTTCATTTGTAAATGAATTAAATATGTTTTTTCGAACTCTTTTGTCTGGGATTCTTGAAACTGGTTAATTAATTCATCGCCCATGGAAACTAAATTTTGATTATTGAGTAAGAATTTCAAGGCTCTGTCCCATGCTTTATCTTGTATTTCATCCATTTGTTTCTCCAGTATTGCTTTATCCTGAACGGGAGTATTAACTATACCATTCATAACGAAAAGCAATTCAATAATTTTTCCTTTGTCTGTTATACCAGTTTTATCCATTACCCCATTGCTGTAAAAATAATCATCATCATTTTCTTCGTCGATTTTAGGTTCATATTTTTTGTGCCAAATAATATCCGAAATCACTCCAGCGCAGAGTATGCACACCCGGTCAAATAAATGCTCATATATAGCATTGGCACTTTCTAATTTTGTTCTAGGTATTGGTTTAACTTCCGAGTTTCCAAAAACCCCAAAGTTAGACTTCCCAATTTTTATGCTCCCAACATCAAATCCAACATGGCGCCCCATCAACCAATGTCCAAGCTCATGATAAATGGCGCGCCTATACTGCTGAATATCGCTGAGATTATTATGAATCATACATTTCCTTTTTATTTAACTGAATGGAGTTTTTAAAATTTTATTTTATTAAAATTCTTATATGGAGTAGGTCTAACTCACAAATTATGACTTATATACAAAAACAGATCAAATAAAGCGCAAGCAATTCCAGCACCAGGCATTAAGCGGCCGATCAGAAAACCAAAAGTGAGGCCATTCAGAGTCATTCTGAAATGAAGGCTGCGACCCCCTGATATGTTTTTTCCACGGTAACAGTCGAAACAACGGTCACACGCCGTCATATCAACGTTTTCACTGTTACGATTCATGATTTGGCAAGGTAACAAAAGTAACCCTATCCATTTCTGCGGATCTGCTTTTATATCCCTTATACCCTCGCTGTAATTCAATATTGAACGCTCTTCCTGGTACAAGAAACGTGCATACAACCACAGGAGAAAACTATGCACGATATCATCAATCAGGCCCGTGAGTTCTTGACTGCAAGGCTGCACCATAACGAGTCCTTGGGGTCCCCAAAAGAAACCGAAAGTTATCTCGCCCTTCAGCTTGGCGACCGTGAGCAGGAAGTCCTCGCGGTCATCTTTCTGGATAACCGTAATCAGGTTCTTCAGTACAAGGAAATGTTCTACGGAAGTATCGCTTCCACCAGCGTCTACCCACGTGAAATAGCCCGCTTGGCACTTCGTCTGAACGCCGCTGCGGTTATCTGCTCCCATAACCATCCTTCGGTTCATCCAGAGCCGTCAGCGGCTGACAGGACAATTACCGAACGGATAAAGAGCTCGATGGAACTGATAGACGTTCGCGTGCTGGATCACGTCATCGTTGGTGGCGGTAGAACCGTATCGTTCGCTGAGAGAGGCTGGCTATGAACTGTATCTTACCGCTACAGCGTGGTTTCATCGCGATACTGAAGAAGTACCGTAAACCCGGCGAATGCATCCTGAACTTCCGTTCACCGGATTATTCTTCTGAAGGAGGTTACCGACCGGTTGAAATCCGTCTGGTTGGTGACACGCTGGACTATGTGACCGAGTTTGCTTACTTCGGCGACGAGTTGGAAAAGTCACTGGATTTCGACTTCGGCCAGGGCATCGGTTTTCAGGCTTATGGCGGTCGTACCGAAATTCGACGCTACCGCGAGTTGTTCCATCTCTGGCAGCGAAACTTCATTGCCTACTATCGGGCAGGCGTCTACGAGGTTGAATCATGAGCTGGAAAACATTACTCGTCGAAGCTCTGATTATGGCCTTAACGACCTTCGCCACCGTCTTCTTCCGGGGAATGGCTACACGCTACGCCCCTGACGAAGATTTCTTCTAATTTCCTCTAACCAATAGACCCCTGCCGACAGGTATACCCTAAAGATCTGCCAGCACTACAACGGTCCGATGCCTCACGAATCCCTGCCACTATGCGGATTACGAGTTTTGGCAGGTTATGTGCACCGTAGCATACCTATTGGCAGGGTAAGGGGTTCATATGGCTATTGTTGGCTACGCCCGAGTATCCACCACAGGGCAAAGTTTGGATGTACAAATTTCAGCCTTATCTGGCTGTGAAAAAATCTTTAAGGAAATAATCAGTGGGGCTAAGGATGACCGTCCTCAGTTATTGGCAATGCTGGAATTTGTCCGTGAGGGTGACATTGTACAGGTAACGAAACTTGATCGTCTCGCCCGTAACACTCGCCACCTGCTGGAAATATCTGAGTATCTTCAGAAAAAAGGGGTGGCGTTGAGTATTCTTAACATTGGCATCAATACAGTCACCCCGACCGGAAAACTCATGCTGACCATGATAGGGGCAATCGCCACGTTCGAAAGAGAAATGATTCTGGAGCGTCAAGCTGAGGGGATAGCGCTGGCAAAACTAAAAGGTAAGTACAAGGGCAGAAAGGCCACGGCTCGCAGCAAATCACAGGAAGTTCTGGATATGCTGGATCAAGGACTGAGTAAGCCCGCAATTTCCCGCCAGTTGGGAATAGGTATCACCAGTATTTATCGAATAGTAAGAAACAAACCAAGTTAAAGGAATACAAATGAATCACGTTTCACTAATAACAGTGCTATCGCTTGTTATAGCCTTCTGTTTGCCCGCAAGAGCAGAAAGTAAAGTAATGGATATAACGTTAATCTGTGAGAACAGCATAACCGCTGATATTCATTATGCTGATGAGCAAGGATTTATCGACATTAAATCACCAAGTGGGGAGCTAAAAATACGCTTACACAAAGCAGATGTTGTCGATAAATATTCGATTATCACCTTCTATGATGGGTCCACACTGGCAAAAGTCATGTTTATGAATGGCAGTAAGCTAAATCACTTTGAATTGCAGATAGGTTCATACGGCGAGCTTAATACATGTAAAGGAGTCAGATAATGGTATTTAAAAATCGCCCCGAAGTCCTGTCAGTACTGGCCGTAGTGCTTGCCCTAGCTTCCATCGGTTACGCTAAAGGTATCGTGGGCTATCAGGTCTGGACTACTGATGAAGGTTACAGCTTCGGCTTACAGGTCATGTTTCCCCGAATTATACTTATTCTCAGTGGCTTTATTGGTGCATGCGGTGCATTCGCTATTGCAAATAAATGCAGCCATTCGCCAGATAAACTAGGCACTGTATATAAACTAGCATCCACTACAATGTTCATTATTGGTATTGGTCTCCTTGTCTACGGATTCTGGAACTGGAAAACCGACTATCAGGTAATCTACAGCATATTCGGGCCAGTATTTGTCGGAAACGGAATGTTTATATTCATGCATAGGCTCAAATGGCTTAAAAGTAAAACTGTCACAACGTCCTTTGCTGCGATATTGCTGATACCAGCTTTTGTAGTAGCAAGCATAGGTAGGCCATCTCCGTTTGATGTATGGCAGTTTGTCGTTGTGCTAAATGGAGGAACAGGTTTATTCATATTGATGGCGGCTCTGAGTGGCAGTTTCGTTATGAACAGTATGATCTGCCAAAAATTTGAGCGGTAATTTGAAATAGTGATAAGGACAGAATCGAAGTGCGAAGATGATTTATTGTTCATCTATGATTCAATTTGGATGAACATAAAGTCTTGCCTTCGATTCTGCAATCAACACACTTACAACATTTCCCTGCCACTGCCTTGGTAGAGGTACTTCTGGAAGCCAATGAAAGTCTCTCTTACCACATCCGCCGAGCCTAGTTCGGCAAATGCATCAGCTAGGGCATTGTTATATCTGAGTTTGAGTAGTGGTCCAAGTTTGGTCTCATCTAGCTCAGTTACCCCTTCCTTAACATAATGGCCTAGCACAAAACTGAGGAAAGCATGTTGCTTGCTGTCAAATGCCTTGCCGATAATTGTTTCGGCTCGGATGGCTCGCTCTTGCCTGGTTAATGGTTCGCTGGCATAAGCTACATAAGCCAAGACATCAAATAGGTCACTTTCCTCAGCCTCAAGAACTTTCTGCATCTCAGTCAATTGATCAGCGCCAAATCCCTTTTCTGCCAAGCCATCGAGCAGTTTCTTACGCGTACTCGGCTCACTCCAGATAGTGCGGAGTTCATCCTCATCCTTGAAAAACTCTGGGAGTTTGCCAAACAGGTTTCCCATAAACTCCGTGGCTGACATTGGGGTACCATCCGGGTGCCAGAAGCTGGTTGCACTCATATGCTGTATTTTGCGGGCCTTGCCGTCTGCCAATTCGATTTTGATTTTTGCCTTCTTGTTGCAGCTACAAGGTTTATTACCGCACAATTGACATTGATCCTCGGACGTCGGCTCCTTTAGGCATTCACATGGGTGTTGGTTACATACTGCACATATCTTTGCAACGGGTTTTTCGCATGAGCAGGGACTGGTACTACAGATTTCACACTCTTCGGGAGTCAAAGGTTCACCGTCCCATTCTGCATCGCTAAAGTGGTGATGAGCCTTCACAAAATCATGGATAGTAAAGTAGTTTTTACCATCATATAGCCGAGTTCCACGGCCAATGATTTGCTTAAATTCAATCATTGAATTAATTGGACGCATAAGAACAATATTCCGCACATTGCGTGCATTTACCCCGGTAGACAACTTCTGTGAAGTAGTCAGTATTGTCGGGATCGATTTCTCGTTATCCTGAAACTCTCGTAGCCACTGTTCGCCTAGAGCTGCGTCATCAGCAGTAACTCGATGGCAATAATTTGGATTGCTGCTTTTTTTAACCTGATTAATTAGGTCGCGAACAGCCAAAGCATGCTCTTGGGTTGCACAGAATACTATCGTCTTCTGGCTCTGATCGATCTCCTGCATGAATATTTCGATTCGCTTACGTTCCCGGGGGGGAATTTCGATAATGCGGTTAAAATCCTTCTCAGTGTATAACCGGCCACGCTCCACTTCACCTTCAACGACTTGATCATCGGATGTATAGGTATATTCATCCAAAGTAGTGGCATGCTGGCGCACCCTAAATGGTGTTAGGAAGCCATCGTTGATCCCTTCTTTAAGTGAATAGGTATAAACGGGGCTGCCAAAATAAACATAGGTATCAACGTTATCTTTGCGTTTTGGGGTCGCAGTCAATCCAAGTTGTACTGCTGGTTTAAAGTAGTTGAGAATGTCTCGCCAGTTACTTTCATCATTGGCACCACCTCGATGACATTCATCAATAATAATAAGGTCGAAGAAATCTGGCGGGTAGTCACCAAACACCGGGGATGGTTTACCTTCGGCATTTGTGCCAGTCATGAAAGTTTGGAAAATTGTGAAGAAAATATTTCCATTCTTCGGTGCTTTCCCTTTCTTTTTTATCTCATCAGGGGAGATTCGTACTAAAGCATCTTCAGGGAAGGCAGAAAAGTCGTTGAACGCTTGGTTAGCAAGGATATTGCGATCAGCCAGAAATAGAATACGTGGACGGCGAGTTGGTTCTCCCTCTTGTTTCCAATCATTGAGGTTCCAGCGACTATGGAATAGCTTCCAGGCAAGTTGAAATGCGATAAATGTCTTTCCCGTGCCTGTAGCCAAGGTGAGTAAGATCCTATCTTGTCCTTCAGCTAGGGCTCTTAACACCCGCTCGATAGCAATGTCTTGATAGTAACGCCCCTGCCAATAGCCACCTTTATCTTCAAAGGGCACGGCAGTGAATCGATCCCACCACTGGTTTTGCAGCATAAAAGTGGCTTGCCATAGCTCATCTGGAGTAGGGAAACTGAAGACTGTTTCCTCCTTACCTGTTTCCATATCGATGGCATAGATACCTTGACCATTACTGGAATAGGCATAGCGGAGGGTAAGTTTGCTCGCGTAATCTTTAGCCTGTGCTACCCCGGATGTGAGGGGCTTGTCCCAGGCTTTGGCCTCGATTACAGCTAGCTTAGTATTCCTGTATTCCAGTACATAATCGGCGGAGAGCGCATTACCACGTTTGCCATTACCTTCTAGTCGTCCCAGGGTGATGAGGTATTCTCGGCGGATACGGCTTCCAGGGACAGTACCCCATCCAGCAGCTAACAGCATAGGATCGATATGTTCGGCTCTAGTCTCGGCTTCATTCATAGTTGCTATCTTCCCATGCCCAAATCTGTTCGCAAATTTGCTGGATTAACCATTGGCGTTCATCTATATCAGCTTTTCGGAATTTTTCATGTGGTTGAAATTTGATTTTTTGGCTTAATGCCATAGATAAAAAATTCGGATTGTTTATGTAAGCTTGTGGGTGCAACGATTTTGCCAGAAGATTTTCTTTCAGATAGTGTGGGACTTTCTCATCATAGGACATGGCTCCGTAAGATTGATTAGTGCCACGAGGTAAGAGAACTAGGTCTCCTATTCGATTTCGATAAGTGTCGAATTCATGTTTCTGTTCAAATTCGTCGAAATGTTCTTCGAACTTATCGGCCCAAATATGCTCGACTTCGTAAGGTTTTGAGTTCTCAGCTTGAATGAAGTAAGTTGAAAAATTGCTTTTAAGACCTGAGTGTGACTCGATGTATGCTGTCACGCGAGATAACAAGAACTTAACGAAGTAGCGGTTCTGTCCATGTAATCGGAACTGGGCCATACCTTCCCAATTTTCTTGCATTTCTTCAATTTTGTTGCCTAAAACCGAATGCAACTCTTTAATACTTTTGCCACGAATGTCCTTTACTAGTGAGTACATCGTGTAGCGAATCGAACTGGCACCAAAGTTTCTAAAATTGATGGCTCGCCGAACTGAAAAGGTTTCCAAATATTTAGCTACTAGATTTATTTTGTGTTTGACCGTTTCGCCATTGTCCGATGAGAGGAGCGGAGCCAACATTAATGGTAAGCTTAATGAATCGGCAATACCCCAGTTGTAGTGGTAGAAAATTTGTTCCCAACCAGGCTTTTCTTCTTTTTGTGCTTCCAATATTTTCAAATAGGCATCTAAATAAAATGCCATTTCAATGTGAACGAATTTTTGAAAATCTTCCACAGAATTGGCTTTTAACTTTGCTTTACCGATGTTGTCGCGAAACCAATTATGAAAGCGTGTGCCAATTTTCTCGAAATCTTCATTTGATGAGCCTGCTTTACTCTGCCTGATTGTGTCAGCATATTGACTACGAAACCATGCTTGGATGAAACGTAGATCTTCTTCTTTACTTTCTAGGTGCAAGTTCTGGATAGATTCTTTCCAGAAAGAGTTGGCTTTATCACGGCTCTTTTGATCGGGCAAACGAGATAAAATGTAGCTCTTTAACATTTCAGTGGCAGTTAGATTCAAGCCACGATCATTCATCGACTCAAAAATTGTATAGGCATTTTCGTCAGAATAGGCTGTGATTTCGACCAAAATTACGTTGTATTTCAACCAGTCTAAAAAATAAGGAAACGCTGTGGTTTTTATCTCTTCTGGGAAAGCCAATACGATATCACAGTAGCGATCCACCATATTGAAAGTAGATTCATCATCACCTTCGCGGGCTTCGTAATGACCTTCCTGAAACAATTTTTCCAGACAGCGTTTACGCTCTTCTACCTGAATATTAAAAGACTTATCGCCATATTTCTCGGAGAAAATCATCGGCTCGATGGATTCTTTTCCACCGTTCTGCTTTTGCAAATTGTTTAGATAAATCAGTAGGAGCGTGAGTGATGTCAGCCGTTGTTGTCCATCAATAATACTGCGAGCCCCATCTTTACTGGCAACGACAAATGGGCCAAGGTAATAATTATTATAATGTTCGACCTCAGATCTTGCATCGCCATCCTCATAGGCGGCAAGAAAAGCAGAGCTCAGATCGGTCACAAGTTGCTCAATATGCTTTTTTTCCCAACTGTATTCGCGTTGGAAGTAATCAACTGTGTATTTTCGCTCGTTCAATACTTCAAACACGCAACGGTCATCTGCATCAATCTTATGGTCGTCTTTGCTCATGCTTTATCCTTATAGCTTTCCGCTGAATGCTTGGTGTAAAAGAGATTGTTTCAGCTCATCCAATGCATCTATCTTTCGTTGGTAGAGGGATTCAAGGTGTTGGGTTTCACTCTGGAAGTCATTCAATTGGTCGCTGATTTTCTTTTGTTCCTCAATTGTTGTTGGGAAGGCAACAATTACTTCTCCAATTTTAGATGGAGACGTGTGGCGTACTTTCGCGCCAGTGGCGCTTTCATGTATCGCTTGACGTACAGATTCAGTATTAAATACATGGAAAAAGAACTCGTTTAACCAAGGTATATGAGTTTTACTGGTAACTAAGCCTAAACGCTGATTGTGCAAGTATTTTCCTTTGCTCGGAACAATTATTGGGCTGCCGAGTAGTCCCGCAGCTTGTTCTGTCATTGCAATCAGTAAAGCCTCAGGTTCAAGAACAAATCCATCAGGGATTTTCCCGCAATAGTACTTTTGTTTTTCACCACGATCACGGTAGCCTCCGGATTCATAAAAATTGCCGGGAGTTAGCAATACATAATCACCATTGTTCGTAAAATATTCACTTTTAAAAGCAAATCCATGTTTGATATCACATAAGTCTGACAATGGTTTTTCTTGCCAACCTTCTTTTTTCTGAGTAAGAACTTTTTGACGATAGCTGTTAAAGAGGATGCGAGCATTCTGCTGATTTTTCTCGGAATTGGCTCGTGCTAATGCTATCGCTTCAAATGCTTTAACGAGCAACGAAACAATACGTTGCTGTTCCAATATGTCAGGTAGGTTAATTTTGATGTTCTGGAGCTTTTGAATTGTCAGAGTATCGACAGTTGCACCATTTCCGTGATCCAGTTGTTCAAAAAAGAAAGGCGATTTCAACCATAAATTTACAAATTGGCTACTAACTTCGCTTTTTTTCTTCATCCACAGAATACTGGCATCTTTGAAGTAAAACCTATCATTTTCTTGAACTACGTAAGAATTTCCGATAGTACCAATTGCTGTGATAACAATGTCCCCAGCGTTAGGAACTCCTGATTTAGCTGCAAGTTCAGTGTAGTGTTCTTCCGAAATAAAAAGTTCATTATCAACAAACCCATCTAAGGATAAACGTGTGACCTCTCTGCCACGATAGAACGGTACGCCATATTCTTTCCATTGGGATTTTAATACTCGTTTGCTAGAGCCTATCTGGAAAAGTGAGCTTAGCGGTACAGCTGTATGATTCATAGAAGTCCCCGAATACCGACCAATAATTCAGCACTCTCCGCATCAAGCATCATTAGCTCATCAATGATTTCCTGAGGTGATCGGTGTATGAGTTCTTCAGCACCATTTGGGTTCTTCACCGTCAAATCATAATTGCTTTTTTTGATATCAACTATATTTAGACTCCAGCTTTTCTCTGAGTCAGCAAAGCGTGCTTGAAACGCTAAAAACTCCTTGAGATCTTCATCATTCAACGGATTGGTTTTACCTAAGTTACGTCCTGGCTCAAGCTGATAGAACCAAACTTTGTTAGTCGGGGTGCCTTTGTTGAAAAACAGTACTACGGTTTTCACTCCAGCGCCTTGGAAGGTTCCACCAGGACAATCTAACACGGTATGTAGGTTGCAGCTCTCCAGCAGCAATTTACGTAGCGCTACTGAAGCATTGTCTGAGTTAGAAAGGAAGGTGTTCTTGATAACGATGGCGGCACGGCCACCCACTTTCAGCATTTTGATAAAGTGTTGCAAAAACAGGAATGCTGTTTCGCCAGTACGGATCGGGAAATTCTGTTGTACTTCTTTGCGTTCCTTGCCCCCGAATGGTGGATTGGCGAGAATCACTTCCATCCGATCCTTTTCCTGAATATCCGCCAAATTCTCGGCCAGAGTATTAGTATGTTGGATATTAGGCGCTTCGATACCATGCAGAATCAGGTTCATAATGGCAATAACGTAGGCGAGGCTTTTCTTCTCCTTGCCGTAGAAGGTCCGAGTTTGCAGTGTATCGAAATCGGCGGTAGTGAGATTTGGATTTGCTGACAAGTAATCGTGGGCTTCACATAAGAAGCCCGCCGAGCCACAAGCCCCATCGTAAATACGCTCGCCAATGCGTGGCTTGACCACCTGGATCATTGCGCGAATCAGAGGGCGAGGTGTGTAGTATTCACCACCGTTACGTCCAGCGTTTCCCATCCGCTTGATCTTTTCTTCATAGAGAGCTGAGAGTTCGTGTTTCTCAACTTGTGAGCGAAAACGTAACTCGTCGATATAATCGATGATATCTCGTAAGGTGTATCCACTACGGATTTTGTTTCTAATCTCGCTGAAGATCTCCCCAATCTTGTATTCAATGGTATCCGGGCCACTGGCTCTTTGCTTGAAACCCTCGAGATAGCCAAACAAATCTTTGTCTACGAATTCGATCAGGTCATCGCCCGTTAAAGCAACATTGTAGTCAATCTTTCCATCTGCACCCTTAGGAGCGGCCCAGCGGGACCAGCGATAGAGTGGTGACAGGATAGGTGTGTAGGTTTTGCCTTCCAGTAGGGCTTCATTTTCTTTGTCCTGTTCCAGCCCATCGAGATACTTGAGAAACAGTAACCAGGAGGTCTGTTCGGTGTAATCCAGTTCTGAACTACAGCCAGACTCTTTGTGCAAGGCATCGTCAATATTTTTAAAGGCTTGATCAAACATGAATGGTATCCGAGTAATTCATTGAGTAAGGACCTGCAGTGACAGACACTTACAGCTAATAGATTGAGTTGGCAACTATTCTATCTCTTACAAATGTCGCTATAAACAGTCATGGTTTTTTTTGAAGCATTATGGGGTTTACATCAGTGTTGAGGGGAGGAATTGCTTGGTATTTACCCAACTCGAGACTCCAACTACAAAGTTGGTGCTCTAGGCATCAGAACGGTATCGTGCTCAGGTTTAGTATTTTTTAGGTTCTTATAACAAAAAATAGCTCGCAATTTTTAATGCCGTACATCACAATCATCGTGAATCCTTTTGTCTTTATTAATAACAAATGTTCAATTTTTTCGACTTTAAATTGTTCAGAGAAATATAACACATTCAGCTTATCGTTAATTCTGCTATGCCGATTAATTCAACGTACAACTGTTCGCTGAATAGTGTTTCATTTTTTACGCATAAAAGTCCAGCTGCGTAAAATTTCTTTTAAAGTCAGTCCAGAATAAGATTATCACCCGCTCGTATGGTTGTTTCTAAATATTGCTATTGGTCACATAAAATTAAAGGTAATCGCGCCATATTTGTCTCAGGGCCAGCACAGGAGCGGGGGACACAATCGTAACCATTGATTAAATTATCTTCACAATGACGATATATTCTCATAGAATACGCATAATAATAAGAGAGGTTGTTATGATTGAACGTGAACTGGGGAACTGGAAAGATTTTATCGAAGACATGCTTCGTAAATGATCTTCAGGAAGAACTGCAAGAGCACTTAATTTAGTTATAAAAATGATGTGATAGGTATCAAACAAATCACACGTTAAAAAGGCGGCTATCAAAGCCGCCTTTTTTATTGCCTGATTACTCCGGCTTTTCTTTTAACGGGAAGCGCTGGCGCACCAGCACAAAGAACAGCGGTACGAAGTAAATGGCGAGAATGGTCGCGGAGATCATGCCCCCCATCACGCCGGTCCCGACCGCGTGCTGGCTGCTCGAACCTGCGCCAGAACTGGTGGCCATCGGCAGGACGCCAAACACAAATGCCAGCGAGGTCATCAGGATTGGGCGCAGACGCTGACGGCACGCGTGTAGCGTGGACGACAGCAGATCGTGGCCCTTCGAATTCATCTCATTGGCAAACTCAACGATCAGAATGGCGTTCTTCGCCGACAACCCGATCACCGTCAACAGCCCCACCTGGAAGTAGACATCGTTCTCAAGCCCTCGCATCCAGGTGGCGAGCAGCGCGCCAATCACACCCAGCGGTACCACCAGCATCACCGAGAACGGCACCGACCAGCTCTCATATAGAGCGGCCAGGCACAGGAAGACGACCAGCAGGGAGACGGCATACAGGGCAGGGGCCTGTGCGCCAGACAGCCGTTCCTGATAGGACATGGCCGTCCACTCCAGGCCAAAACCGGCCGGTAGCTGTTGTACCAGTTTTTCCATGGTGTCCATGGCGGTACCGGTACTGACGCCCGGCGCGGCTTCGCCGACGATTTCGAGCGCCGAATAGCCGTTGTAACGCTCCAGTCGTGGAGAGCCGCTCTCCCAGTGGGAGGTGGCAAAGGCGGAGAACGGCACCATGCCGCCGGAATTGTTACGCACATACCAGAGATTAATGTCGTCCGGCAGCATACGATACGGCGCGGCGGCCTGAACGTAGACCTTCTTCACGCGGCCCCGGTCCATAAAGTCGTTCACATAGCTGGAGCCCCACGCGGTTTGCAGGGTGTCGTTGATATCATCAATAGACACGCCCAGCGCCTGCGCCTTGCGCTGATCGATATCAATCTGCAGCTGCGGGCTGTCATCCAGACCGTTGTGACGCACGCGGGTAAGCGATTTATCTTTCCCCGCCAGTTCGAGCAGCTGGTCGCGCGCGGCCATCAGCGCATCGTGTCCGACTCCGGCGTGATCCTGTAATTCCATATCAAAGCCAGCCGAACTGCCGAGGCCGCTGATCGCCGCCGGGCTGCTGGCGAAAACGCGCGCCTCTTTGATGTGGCTAAAGGCTTTGGTGGCACGCTCGATAATGGCGAAAGAGGAGCCGGTCGTGCTGTCGCGCTCGTCCCAGTTTTTCAGGCGCACGAACATACGGGCGACGTTCTGCCCGTTCCCGCCGGGGCCGGAACCGACCGTGGAGAACACCGACACAATATTGTCTTTCTCTTTGGTGAAGAAATAGGATTCGACGTTCTCAACCACCTTCAGCGTCTGCTGCTGAGTGGCCCCGCTCGGGAGCTGCACGGAGGTGATAAACATTCCCCGATCTTCCAGCGGCAGGAACGAAGTTGGCAGGCGCAGGAATAAGAAGACCATCCCGCCGAGCAGCAGAACGTAAATCAGCATCCAGCGCAGGCTGCGGTGCAGGATTTTCCCCACGCCCGCTTCATACCGCGCTGCATTGCGGTTGAACATCCGGTTAAACCAGCCGAAGAACCCTTTTTGCCCGTGCTGTTCCCCCTTGTGTAACGGCTTGAGCAGGGTTGCGCAGAGGGCAGGGGTCAGGATCATCGCCACCAGCACCGACAGCACCATCGCCGAGACGATCGTTATCGAGAACTGGCGGTAAATCGCGCCGGTGGTACCGCCAAAGAAGGCCATCGGCACAAAGACAGCGGAGAGCACCATCGCGATGCCGACCAGTGCCCCCTGAATTTGTCCCATCGATTTGCGCGTCGCTTCCCGCGGCGACAGACCCTCTTCGCTCATGATGCGCTCGACGTTCTCCACCACCACGATGGCATCGTCCACCAAAAGGCCTATCGCCAGCACCATCGCAAACATGGTCAGGGTGTTGATGCTGTAACCAAAGGCATAGAGCACGGCAAAGGTGCCGAGCAGTACGACGGGAACGGCAATGGTCGGGATGAGCGTGGCGCGGAAGTTTTGCAGGAACAGGTACATGACGAGGAAGACCAGCGCGATGGCTTCGAGCAGCGTTTTCACCACGTCCTCAATCGAGGCTTTCACGAAAGAGGTGGTTTCATAGGCAACTTTGTATTCCAGCCCATGCGGGAAATACTGGGACAGCTCATCCAGGCGGTCGATGACCAGCTTCGCGGTCGCCATTTCGTTCGCGCCGGAGGCCAGTTTCACCCCGATACCCGACGCCTGATTGCCGTTAAACCGGCTCAGGTAGTCGTATTTTTCGGCACCCATCTCGACGGTGGCGACGTCGCCGAGCCGCACTTCGGAACCGTCCTGATTCACGCGCAGGGTGATATCGCGGAACTGCTGCGGCGTCTGGAGCAGGGATTGCGAGTTGATGGTGGCGTTCAACGCCTGTTTATCCACCGACGGCGTACCGCCCAGTTGCCCGACGGCGATTTGCGCGTTCTGGGATTTGATGGCGTTAGTCACATCGGTGGCGGTCATCTGCACGCTGTTCAGCTTCGCCGGGTCCAGCCAGATGCGCATGGAATACTGTGAGCCATAGGCGTCGATATCGCCGACGCCGTTGATACGGCTTAAGGGGTCCTGAATATTACTGGCGACGTAGTCCGAGATATCCTGCTTATCCATCGAGCCGTCGGTCGAGACGAAGGCGATGGTCAGGATGTTGGAATCCCCGGTTTTACGCACCGTCACGCCCTGGTTCTGCACCGCCTGCGGCAGCTTACGCATCGCCGACTGCAGCTGGTTTTGTACCTGCTGCACCGCTTCATCGGGATCGGAACCGGCGGTAAAGCTTAACGTCACCGTCGCCTGGCCAGTCGCGCTGCTCTGGGACGACATGTACATCAGGTTATCCAGCCCGGTCATGTTCTGTTCAATCACCTGAGTGACCGTATTTTCCAGCGTTTGCGCCGATGCGCCCGGATAGTTCGCGGTAATACGCACGTTCGGCGGAGCCAGGTCGGGGTATTGCTCCACAGGTAAAGACAAAATAGCGAGAGTGCCCGTCAGACATAAAATAATTGCCAGCACCCAGGCAAAAATGGGGCGATCAATGAAAAAATTCGCCATTAAAGTAAGACCTCGTAAGCTTGCATCGTTATTGTTTATTGCCCGCTTAACTCTAGCGGCAAGGCGGATGCCAAACGTGGAGAAAAAAAGGAGATAGTGTAAATTATCATGCGCATTTACAGCGCCTTGTTAACTTTCCGCCCTGTCGATTATTACCTGGTGGCGTCGCATCGGCATGACGGTTTCCGGCAATTTACCGTTATTTACCCGCTTCAGGTTCCGGCGTGCGAAAACGAACACACACCTGCGTCCCGCCGTTTTGCGGCTGCGAAAAGCCGAGCGTGCCGCCCAGTCGCTCCGCACGTTCGCGCATAATGTTCAGGCCGTAATGCCCAGGCGGTTCGCTGGCGTCGCCGATCCCAATGCCATTATCCCGAATATAGACCGTGTGCTCGCCATCCGGTGCAGTCACGCAACTGACCGTAATCACCGTCGCGTCGGCGTGTTTGATGGCGTTCAGCACCGCCTCACGCACGATCTGCAACAGATGAACCTGCTTTTGCGCATCCAGCGCCAGGGACGAGAGACGACAGTCCAACTCCAGTTTCGCACTGGTCTGGCTTTGCAGCCCTTCGAGTGCCTCCTGCAAAGCCGCGGGAAGATTGGAGTGGTTCAGCGTCAGGCGGAAGGTGGTCAACAGCTCGCGGAGCTGGCGCCAGGCGTTGTTCAGCTCGCGCGAGAAGTCGGTGATGATGGTCTGCGCCGGGACGTTATCGTCCGGCACCGCACGCTTGAGCAGCGCCAGCTGAATGCGCAGGTAGGAGAGCACCTGCGCCAGCGAGTCGTGCAGTTCGCGGGCAATGGTGGCGCGCTCTTCCATCAGCAGCAACTGCTGGAAATGCTTTTGCGCCTGATTGAAATAGAGCCCGCGCCCAAGCATCGTCGCCACGTTTTTCATCAGCGGCTCCGGCACGATGTTTTCGCTCTGCCAGCGCAGCTCACCGAAGCGCGTCTCCTGCATAACCACCGGCAGGGTGAAGGTCTGCTGTTCCGCTTTTTTCACCCCTTCACACAGCTGCCAGTTATCGCTGGCCTGCAGTTCCAGATAGCTCATTCCCGTATATTCCTGAACCATCTGGATGATATGGCGGAAACTATGGGGATCTATCTGGCTGGTATTCAGCGCCTGAGAGCACTTGAACAGCATTTCGAGCTGCTGGTGGGCTTCGTTCAGGTGACGGGTCTTCTCTTCGACGGTAATTTCCAGCGAGCGATAGTGTTTATGTAGCTCGGCGGACATATGGTTGAAGGTGCGCGAGAGCAGCCCCAGCTCGTTGGGCAGGTGCGTGTCCTCGGCCTGAAAGTCGAAATTCCCCTGTTCCATTTTCTGGCTGGCGAACACCAGATGATTGAGCGGTGCGACCACCTCCCGGCGGATCCCGCGCAGGGTCATAACCACCAGCAGCAAAATCCCCACGCCGCCCGCCAGGGAAATGGCGACCACCAGCTGCATTTTATGTTCTGCATAGTGCTGAAGAGCCAGCACGAAGGTGTCGATACGCTCCACATACTGCTGAATATGGTCCTGATACCAGGTTTTATCTCCCGCTTCGAGATGGCTGTCCATCTCAGCCCACGCCAGCTGCAGCTGCTGATATCCCGTTTTCACCGACGCCGGTACATACCAGCGATCGAGTTCTTGCAGGACGGGCAAGTTCAGGGTGTTTTGCCAGTGGAGACGGTGGGCGGAAAAATCAGCGCTGTTGCGCTCCAGATCGTAGCCGAGCCGGTAACTTTGCATGCGTAAAGAGCCTGCAATATTAATGGCTTCGGCATCGCGCAGACTGCTGGCAAGCGTCATCAACGCAATGCCGCTGGTCAGAACGGAGAGCAAAATAATGGAGATGAAAGCCCGGGCCAGGCTTCCTGATACAGGACGTTTAACGATCACAACTCGGCTTCCTGAATGTAACTGAAACGCAATTTCACCTGCGATGAAATAAATTGATCTGCCGCAGGGATGTCGTCATTAGTCCCATAACTTGGGCAAATGACCATTGCCTGGGACTATCGGGGTCGTCAATATTCTTATAAAAAATAGGGTTAATGCTACCAGAACAGGTGCCTTTATGAATCGTTTTATTATGGCCGATAACCTGCAATGTATTGGCTGTCACGCCTGCGAAGTCGCCTGCGTGATGGCGCACAATCATGAACAACATGTTTTAAGCCAGCGCCAGTTCCTCCCGCGCATTACGGTGCTGAAAGAGGGGAAACGGCGCAGCGCGGTCACCTGCCATCACTGCGAAAACGCCCCCTGCGCGCAAAGCTGCCCCAATGGGGCGATTGCTAAAAGCCACGACAGCGTACAGGTGAATCAGCAAAAATGCATTGGTTGCAAAGCCTGTGTGGTCGCCTGTCCGTTTGGCACGATGGAGATCGTAGTCACGCCCGTGTCCGACGAACAGGTTAAAGCCACGGCGCACAAATGCGATTTGTGCCACGACAGGCCGCAGGGTCCGGCGTGCGTGGAGAATTGTCCGGCAGATGCCCTGACGCTGGTGACGCCAGACGTACTGCATCGTCTGGCGAAAGCCCGCCGTTTACGCGCTGCCTGCCAGGAGGCTCAGCCGTGGCACAGCGAGGCAACGCCGGTTGCGTCACCGCACACCAAAATCCAGCAAATGCATGCCCTCACGGCGCGCGGCGAGCCGGATAAGCTCAGCCCGCAGGCGCGTGCAGACAATTTCGATGAAATCTATCTGCCATTTCGCGCAGAGCAGGCGCACCGCGAAGCGGCACGCTGCCTGAAATGCGGAGAGCACTCCATCTGCGAATGGACCTGTCCATTGCACAACCACATTCCGCAGTGGATCGAGCGCGTAAAAGCCGGGGATATCGACGCGGCGGTGGAACTGTCCCATCAGACCAACTGTTTGCCGGAAATCACCGGGCGCGTCTGTCCGCAGGACCGGTTGTGCGAAGGGGCCTGCACGGTACGTGAAGAATCCGGCGCGGTTACCATCGGCAATATCGAACGCTACATCTCTGACCAGGCGCTGGCGGCAGGCTGGCGGCCCGATTTGACCGGCGTCGCGCCTGTCGATAAACGTATTGCGATTGTTGGCGCAGGCCCGGCGGGGCTGGCCTGTGCCGACGTGCTGATCCGCCACGGCGTGAGCGTCACGGTCTATGACCGGCACCCGGAGATCGGCGGATTACTCACCTTTGGCATTCCGGCGTTCAAACTGGATAAATCCCTGCTGGCACGGCGAAGGGATATTTTCACCGCCATGGGAATACAGTTCGAACTCAACTGTGAAGTGGGTAAAGACCTGCCGATGTCTCAGCTGCTCGGCGAATACGACGCGGTGTTTATCGGCGTGGGCACCTACCGCTCGATGAAAGCGGGCATTCCGCACGAAGATGCACCGGGGGTGTACGACGCCTTACCTTTCCTGGTGGCGAATACCCGCCATTTGATAGGGCTGGCGCCCTCAGCGTCCGAACCCTTTATCGATGTCGCTGGATTAAACGTGGTAGTACTCGGCGGCGGGGATACGGCGATGGACTGCGTGCGCACCGCGCTGCGCCATCAGGCGGCAAAAGTGACCTGCGCCTATCGTCGGGATGAGGCCAACATGCCTGGCTCGAAAAAAGAGGTCAAGAACGCCAAAGAGGAGGGGGCGCACTTTGAATTCAACGTGCAGCCCGTCGAACTGGTTCTGGATGCGTCGGGCAAGGTGAACGGCATTCGCCTGCTGCGCACCCGGCTTGGTGAACCGGATGCACAGGGGCGGCGGCGTCCGGTGCCTGTCGAGGGGAGCGAGTTTGTGATGCCTGCAGATGCGGTGATCATGGCGTTTGGCTTTAACCCGCACTCGATGCCGTGGCTACAGGCGCAGGGGGTGAACGTCGACGACTGGGGGCGTATCGTGGCGAGCGTGGACAGTCCCTATCGCTACCAGACCAGCCATCCGCAGATTTTTGCCGGCGGTGACGCGGTGCGCGGTGCTGATCTCGTGGTTACGGCGATGGCCGAAGGGCGTCACGCCGCACAAGGGATGATGGACTGGCTGCAAATCAGACGGCCAAACTCCCACTAATCAGCGGGGCGACAAAGCGGGCTTCTCGGCGTACTATGAATCACTCATTACGTCCTGGAGCCCGTATGAGCCTGAAAATTGAGATCATCAAAGATAAAATCCTCTCAGAAAATTATTTTGTCCTGCGCAACATTACCTACGATTTAACTCACCACGGTGAAGTGGTCCGCCACAAGCGCGAAGTCTACGATCGCGGCAACGGTGCCACTATCCTGTTATACAGTCGTGAAAAGCAAACCGTCGTGCTGATCCGCCAGTTCCGCATTGCGACCTGGGTGAATGGCAACCCGGATGGACGTCTTATCGAAACCTGCGCCGGGCTGCTGGATAACGACGAACCCGAAGTCTGTATCCGCAAGGAAGCCATCGAAGAGACGGGCTTTGAAGTGGGAGACGTCACGAAGCTGTTTGAGCTGTACATGTCCCCCGGCGGCGTGACGGAGCTTATCCACTTCTTTATCGCCGAATACACCGACGCACAGCGCAGCAACGCGGGCGGCGGCGTTGAGGATGAAGCCATCGACGTGCTGGAAATTCCTTATACTCAGGCGCTGGAAATGGTAAAAACCGGTGAAATCCGTGATGGTAAGGCGTTGATACTGCTCCAGTATTTACAGCTGTCTGGCCTAATGTCTTGATTAATAAACTATCGCTAAATCATAATCCAGATAAATCTATCCGATAAATCCGATTGAGCAACCCCGGACAGAACACGAAGATACAGCCAGTTTTCGAGTTTCTGCTTCCGGGATTGTGCCTTCCATGCGTCACAGCATTCTTCTTTTTTTACTCCTCAGCATACTGCCTCTGCCACTGGTTTGGGCGGCGCCTGCACAGCAGTCGTTTTCTGACTGGCAGGTCACCTGCAACAACCAGAACTTTTGCGTCGCGCGCAATACCGGTGAGCATCAGGGGCTGGTGATGACGCTAAGCCGCAGCGCGGGGGCCAAAACGGATGCCAATTTGCGGATTGATCTGGGGGGGCTGGAAACGTCGCCGGTGAAAGAAGCGCCCATCGCGCCGCGCCTGCTGCTGGACGGTGCGCCGTTGACGCTGGATGCGCAGCGCTGGAAGCTGTCGCCGTGGCATCTGGTGACCGATGATACTGCGACTATCGCCGCCTTTCTGAAAACCATTCAGGAAGGGGAGGCGCTGACGCTCAAAGGCGGAAAACAGATTGTCTCTCTGGCCGGGCTGAAGGCGGCGTTATTGTTTATTGATTCCCAGCAAAAGCGTGTGGGAAACGAAACCGCGTGGATTAAAAAGGGCGACGAACCGCCGCTGAGCGTGCCACCGGCTCCGGCGCTGAAAGAGGTCGCGGTGGTCAATCCAACGCCGACGCCCCTGACGCATGAAGAGCTGAACGATCTGCTGGATTACGGCAGCTGGCGCATGAACAACAGCCAGTGTTCGCTCGACCCTAACCGTCGCGAAGTGCGGGTGATGGCCTTAACGGATGACAAAGCGTTGCTGATGATAAGCTGCGAAGCGGGGGCCTACAACACGGTGGATCTGGCGTGGCTGGTATCGCGTAAAAAGCCGTTTGCCGCCCGAACCGTGCGGCTGCGTCTGCCGTTTGTGTCGTCAAGCGAGAGCAGCGAGATGGAGCTGATGAATGCCCGCTTTGATGAGAAAACGCGTGAACTGACGACCCTGGCGTTAGGGCGAGGCATGGGCGACTGTGGTATCCAGACCCGCTGGCGTTTTGACGGCCAGCGTTTTCGTCTGGTGCGGTATGCCGAAGAGCCGAGCTGCGATAACTGGCATGGGCCAGATGCCTGGCCCACGTTGTGGATTACGCGCTAACCTGCTCGGTACGATCACGCACTTAAGCGCGAACTACAGCACGCCGAGCGCCTTCTCGACCACGTTCTCAACCGTAAAGCCAAAGTACGGGAACAGCTTATCCGCTGGAGCCGATTCACCGTACCCCGTCATCCCGACGATAGCCCCTTTCAGGCCGACATATTTGTACCAGTAGTCGGCAATCCCCGCCTCCACGGCCACGCGCGCGGCGACGTTTGAAGGGAGCACGGATTCCCGGTAGGCCTCATCCTGCGCATCAAAAATATCCGTCGAAGGCAGAGACACCACGCGAACGGCGTGTCCTTCGGCGGTCAGCTTCTCTGCCGCTTTCACCGTGATTTCAATTTCCGAACCTGTCGCAATCAAAATCACATCCGGCTTACCGCCGCTGTCTTTCAGGATGTAACCCCCACGGGCGATATTTTTTACCTGCTCCGGCGTGCGCTCGATCTGTGCCAGATTCTGACGCGACAGGATCAGCGCCGTCGGCCCGGTGTGGCGCTCAACCGCCAGCTTCCAGCCGACAGCCGCTTCGACCTGATCGCAAGGCCGCCAGGTGCTGAAGTTTGGCGTCAGGCGCAGGCTGGCGAGCTGTTCAACCGCCTGGTGCGTCGGACCGTCTTCCCCCAGTCCGATAGAGTCGTGGGTGTAGACCATAATCTGCCGCGCTTTCATCAGCGCCGCCATACGCGCCGCGTTACGGGCATACTCAACGAACATCAGGAAGGTGGCGGTGTAAGGGACAAATCCGCCGTGATGGGCGATACCATTCGCGATGGCCGTCATCCCGAACTCGCGCACGCCGTAGTGGATGTAGTTTCCGGAGATATCCTCTTTCAGGGAGGTCGAGCCGGACCAGATCGTCAGGTTACTCGGGGCCAAGTCCGCCGAGCCGCCCAGCAGCTCCGGCAGGATCGGGCCGATGACGTTAAGGGTATTTTGCGACGCTTTACGGGTGGCGATTTTCGCCGGATTGGCCTGGAGATCGTCAATCAGAGCCTGAGTTTTCGCTTCCCACTCGTCCGGCAGGCCGCCGCTCATGCGTCGTGAGAACTCAGCCGCCAAATCAGGATGCGCCTTTTTGTAAGCGCTGAATTTTTCATTCCACGCCTGCTGGGCTTTTTCGCCGTCCTCGCGTGCGTCCCAGGCTTTGTAAATCTCTTTCGGGATCTCAAAGGCCGGGTACTTCCAGCCCAGTTTCTGCCGCGTCAGCGCCACTTCCTCTTCACCCAGCGCCGCGCCGTGCGCCTCCTCTTTGCCCGCTTTGTTAGGCGAACCGAATCCAATCACCGTACGGCAGATAATCAGCGACGGTTTGTCCTTCACGCTCTGGGCTTCGAGAATCGCTTTCTTGATCGCTTCCGGGTCGTGGCCGTCAATTTCATGCACCACATGCCAGTGATAGGCCTCGAAGCGTTTTGCCGTATCGTCGGTGAACCAGCCTTCGGTCTCCCCGTCGATGGAAATGCCGTTGTGATCGTAAAAACCGATCAGTTTGCCAAGCCCAAGCGTCCCCGCCAGCGAGCAGACCTCGTGGGAAATCCCCTCCATCAGACAGCCGTCGCCCATAAATACGTAGGTGAAGTGATCGACAATCTCATGATCCGGCTGGTTGAACTGCGCGCCCAGCGTACGTTCGGCAATCGCCAGCCCGACGGCGTTCGCCAGCCCCTGGCCAAGGGGTCCGGTGGTGGTTTCCACGCCCGGCGTATAGCCCAGCTCCGGGTGGCCCGGCGTTTTAGAGTGCAGCTGACGGAAGTTTTTCAGCTCTTCGAGCGGCAGGTCGTAGCCGGAAAGGTGCAGCAGGCTATACAACAGCATCGAGGCGTGACCGTTAGAGAGAATAAAGCGGTCGCGGTCATACCAGGTTGGGTCCGTCGGGTTGTGTTTCAGGAAGTCATTCCACAGCACTTCGGCGATATCGGCCATGCCCATCGGCGCGCCGGGGTGGCCAGAATTGGCTTTTTGTACCGCATCCATGCTGAGGGCGCGAATGGCATTGGCTAGCTCTTTACGGGACATAATTCACTCCATGGCATGATTAAAGTTTGGCGGCGAGAAGATCTTCCAGTTTGCGCTGGTCAACGGCGAAAAGGCGGATGCCTTCGGCCAGTTTATCCACGGCCATCGCGTCCTGATTATGTTCCCAGCGGAACTCCGCTTCGGTTAGCGGCTTCGGTTTTGGCAGGACGGTTGAGGTCGGGATGAGCTTACGCACCACCGGTTCTTCTTTTTCCTGCAGATCTTTCAGCAGATTAGGGGAGATGGTCAGACGGTCGCAGCCTGCCAGCGCCAGGATCTGCTCGGTGCGACGGAAGCTGGCCCCCATCACGATGGTTTCATAGCGGTGCTGTTTGAAGTAATCGTAGATATTACGCACCGATTTCACGCCCGGATCTTCTTCCACCACGTACGGGTCCATCGGCTGTTTCGCCTGATACCAGTCGTATATACGGCCAACAAACGGCGAGACGAGGAACACGCCCGCTTCGGCGCAGGCACGTGCCTGGGCAAAGGAGAACAGCAGCGTCAGGTTGCAGTTGATCCCCTCTTTTTCCAGTACTTCGGCGGCACGAATGCCCTCCCAGGTGGAGGCGAGTTTAATCAGAATGCGCGATTTATCGATATCCTGCTCCTGGTACAGCTCCACCAGGCGGCGCGCTTTGGCGATGCTCTTTTCTTTGTCGAACGACAGGCGTGCGTCCACTTCCGTCGAGACGCGTCCCGGGATGCTTTTCAGAATTTCCGCACCGATATTGACCGCCAGTTTGTCGCTGGCCTCCGCCACTTTCTGCTCCTGAGTTTTGCCGCGCTGTTTGCCGTAGTCGATGGCGTCATCGATCAGGTGGCTAAAGTGCGCAAGGCCGGCCGCCTTCAGCAGCAGTGACGGGTTGGTGGTCGCATCTTCCGGTTGATAGTGGCGGATGGACTCGATATCGCCGCTGTCGGCGACAACCGTGGTGAATTGTTTGATGCCGTCTAATTGATTCATGGAAATGACTCCTTAGAAATAACAGAGTTAAGCGAGTGCGTTCGTTCACACTTCTGCGAAATACATGACGTACTTAACAAAAAAGCATAGCAGACGGGGGAGGCATTGCTTTCGGGAGTGGGTAACATGGTTGTTATAAATTGATAACAAATTTTGCCCTGCGATAGTGAGAGTTTGGCTGCCTTCAAAGTTTGAACCGTCTGCAGGGGCGATACTATGCGCCACTCCAGGGTGAGCATCAGGAACGTGAGTACGCCACCCTTTTTGATCGATACGTGAAAGGAACAATAAGATGGATGATCAGTTAAGACAGAGTGCCCTCGATTTTCATCAATTCCCTGTACCGGGCAAAATCCAGGTTTCCCCCACTAAGCCACTCGCCACGCAGCGCGATCTGGCGCTGGCCTATTCACCCGGCGTTGCCGCGCCTTGCCTTGAGATCGAAAAAGATCCGTTAGCGGCCTACAAATACACCGCTCGCGGCAACCTGGTGGCGGTCATTTCCAACGGCACTGCGGTGCTCGGGCTTGGCAATATCGGGGCGCTGGCCGGTAAGCCGGTGATGGAAGGGAAGGGCGTACTGTTCAAGAAATTCGCCGGTATCGACGTGTTTGATATTGAAGTGGATGAGCTGGACCCGGACAAATTTATTAACGTTGTGGCCGCGCTGGAGCCAACCTTTGGCGGCATCAACCTTGAAGACATCAAAGCGCCGGAATGTTTCTACATTGAGCAGAAACTGCGTGAACGTATGAACATTCCCGTGTTCCACGATGACCAGCACGGCACGGCGATCATTAGCACGGCGGCCATTCTGAACGGACTGCGCGTGGTCGAGAAAAATCTCTCCGATGTGCGCATGGTCGTTTCCGGCGCGGGTGCGGCAGCGATTGCCTGTATGAACCTGCTGGTGGCGCTGGGCATGCAGAAACACAACATCGTGGTCTGCGATTCGAAAGGCGTAATCTATAAAGATCGCGAGCCAAACATGGCGGAAACCAAAGCCGCCTACGCGGTGGTGGATGACGGCAAACGCACGCTGGACGATGTGATTGAAGGAGCGGATATCTTCCTCGGCTGCTCTGGCCCGAAAGTGCTGACCCCGGAAATGGTCACGAAAATGGCGCGTGCGCCTATGATCCTGGCGCTGGCAAACCCGGAGCCGGAAATCCTGCCGCCGCTGGCGAAATCCGTGCGTGAAGACGCCATTATTTGTACTGGCCGTTCCGACTATCCAAACCAGGTCAACAACGTGCTGTGCTTCCCGTTCATCTTCCGCGGTGCGCTGGACGTGGGTGCCACGGCGATTAACGAAGAGATGAAGCTCGCGGCTGTCCATGCGATTGCGGAGCTGGCCCATGCGGAGCAGAGCGAAGTGGTGGCCTCGGCGTATGGCGATCAGGATCTGAGCTTCGGGCCGGACTACATCATTCCGAAACCGTTCGACCCGCGTTTAATCGTCAAAATCGCCCCGGCCGTTGCCAAAGCAGCGATGGATTCCGGCGTGGCGACGCGCCCGATTGAGGACTTCGACGCTTATATCGATAAGCTGACCGAGTTTGTCTACAAAACGAACCTGTTCATGAAGCCAATCTTCTCGCAGGCGCGCGCCGACGCTAAACGCGTGGTGCTGGCCGAAGGCGAAGAGGCGCGTGTGCTGCATGCGACGCAGGAGCTGATCACCTTAGGGCTGGCGAAACCGATCCTGATTGGTCGTCCGAGCGTGATCGAAATGCGCATCCAGAAACTTGGTCTGCAGATCAAACCGGGTGTCGATTTTGAGATCGTGAACAACGAATCGGACCCGCGCTTCAAAGAGTACTGGAGCGAGTACTACAGCATTATGAAACGCCGGGGGATCACCCAGGAGCAGGCGCAGCGCGCAGTCATCAGCAACACCACGGTGATCGGGGCGATCATGGTTCATCGTGGCGAAGCTGACGCCCTGATCTGCGGGACGATTGGCGATTATCACGAGCACTTCAGCGTGGTGCAGGAGATCTTCGGCTATCGCGATGGCGTGCATACGGCGGGGGCGATGAATGCGCTGCTGCTGCCAAGCGGTAACACCTTTATTGCCGATACCTACGTCAACGACGATCCGACGCCGGAAGAGCTGGCGGAAATCACCGTAATGGCGGCGGAGACCGTTCGTCGTTTTGGTATCGAACCGAAAGTGGCGCTGCTGTCGCACTCTAACTTTGGCTCATCCAAATCCGCGGCGGCCTGCAAAATGCGCCAGACGCTGGAGCTGGTGCGTGAACGCGCGCCAGAGCTGATGATTGATGGGGAGATGCACGGCGATGCCGCGCTGGTTGAGAGTATCCGAAACGAGCGGATGCCGGACAGCCCACTGAAAGGCTCGGCGAACGTGCTGATTATGCCGAACGTGGAAGCGGCGCGTATCAGCTATAACCTGCTGCGTGTTTCCAGTTCTGAAGGGGTAACCGTGGGGCCGGTACTGATGGGCGTCGCAAAACCGGTACATGTGTTAACGCAGATTGCGTCCGTGCGTCGTATCGTCAACATGGTTGCGCTGGCGGTGGTCGAAGCACAGACGCAGCCGCTGTAAGCGCGGCGTCGTCTGTGCTGTCGGGTGTTAAACCCACTCGCGGACTTTCAGAAACTCACTCAAGGCAGCCTCCGGGCTGCCTTCTTTTGGCTCGAAATTATACTCCCAGCGCACCAGCGGCGGCATCGACATCAGAATCGACTCCGTGCGCCCGCCGGTTTGTAGTCCAAACAGCGTGCCGCGATCCCACACCAGGTTGAACTCCACGTAACGCCCGCGACGATAAAGCTGGAACTCACGCTCGCGCACGCCGTAATCCGTCCCTTTGCGCCGCTCGACAATCGGCAGGTACGCGTCCGTATAGCCTTCGCCAACCGCCTGCATAAAGCTGAACGCCGTATCAAAATCGGGCGCATTTAAATCGTCGAAGAATAATCCGCCAATGCCGCGCTGTTCGTTCCGGTGCTTGAGATAGAAATAGTCGTCGCACCACTTCTTGTACTTCGGATAAACCTCTTTGCCAAAGGGCTGACAAATATCGCGCGCAGTGCGGTGCCAGTGAACGGCATCCTCTTCAAAGCCGTAGTAGGGCGTTAAATCGAAGCCGCCGCCAAACCACCACACCGGATCGTCACCCGGTTTCTCGGCGATGAAAAAGCGCACGTTGGCGTGGCTGGTGGGCACAAACGGGCTGTGCGGATGAACGACCAATGAGACGCCCATGGCTTCAAAACTGCGTCCGGCCAGCTCCGGGCGATGCGCGGTGGCTGAGGCCGGCATGGCGTCGCCGTGAACGTGAGAGAAGTTAACGCCTGCCTGCTCAAACACGCCGCCGTTACGCAGCACGCGGCTGCGCCCGCCGCCGCCAGCCTCGCGCTGCCAGTTGTCTTCCTGAAATTCGCCTCCGTCGACGGCGGCCAGTTTCTGGCAAATCTGATCCTGCAGTTGCAGCAGAAACGCTTTGACCTGCTGAGAGTTCGGTTTCATTTACGTCTCGTCGAATGCGCTTTTTGATTATCAAACCAGTTGAAGTAACTGATCACTCCGGAGGCAATGGCGTTGGCGATCTTCTGGCGAAACGCGGTGGTGCCGAGCAGACGCTCTTCTTCCGGGTTTGTGATGAACGATGTCTCGACCAGCACGGACGGAATTGAGGGTGATTTCAGTACCACAAACGCCGCCTGTTCCGTGCCTTTACTGTGCAGGCGATGCACCGGTTTGATCTTCTTTAGAATATGCGAACCGAGCGTCAGGCTGTTTTTGATGGTGTCGGTTTGCACCAGATCGAACAATACCTGCTGCAGAAGATGGTCTTTATCGGTGGTTTTTTTGCCCGCCACTTCATCCGCACGGTTCTCGCGATCGGATAAATATTTCGCCATGGCGCTACTCGCACCGCGGTTGGAGAGGGCAAACACCGACGCACCCGCGGCGCTCGGGTTGGTAAATCCATCGGCGTGAATCGACATAAACAGATCCGCGCCGTGCTGGTGGGCGATCTCTACGCGGTCATACAGCGGGATAAAGGTATCGCCGCTGCGCGTCAGACGCGCGTCAATGCCGTTACTGCGCAGAATCGAGCGCACGTTTTTGGCGATCGCCAGCACCACATGTTTCTCTTTCGAGCCGTTGCGACCAATTGCGCCGGTGTCGATTCCGCCGTGTCCCGGATCGAGCATCACCACCCGTTTTGCCCCGGCTTTTTTTACCTTGGGTTTGCTGTGTCCATTGCTGGTTTTCAGGGTGCTATCGTCTTTAGCCTGTGCCTGTGCGATGCCTGTTAACGTCAAGGCCGCCAGCCCCGCTTTGAGAACCTGACGACGCGATGTGAGTGTTTTTAAAGGTTTGAATGTGCTCATGCGGCCTGAATTGTAAAAAATTGGGGGTCCTGGTGTTATATCGTATCGCGTTTAGCGTGACGACAGTCCTTGTTGAGAATTGTTTTACTTTTCATTTCAATACGTGACAGAGTGACATTATGCCAAATTTTCGCACATTTTTCGCCGCTTATTGGCTATTGGCGGCGTTCGCGCCATAATCACTGTTTTTAAACCCAAAAAGGCGGTTAATACCATGGAGATACGCGTTTTTCGCCAGGAAGATTTCGAAGAGGTGATTACCCTTTGGGAACGCTGCGATCTGTTGCGTCCGTGGAACGATCCGGAAATGGATATCGAGCGTAAGGTCAATCACGACGTCAGCCTGTTCCTGGTCGCCGAAGTCAACGGTGAAGTGGTAGGAACGGTGATGGGCGGCTACGACGGCCACCGCGGCTCGGCCTATTACCTCGGCGTCCACCCGGAATATCGGGGTCGCGGCATCGCCAACGCGCTGCTCAACCGCCTGGAAAAGAAACTGATTGCCCGCGGCTGCCCTAAGATTCAGATCATGGTGCGCGAAGATAATGATGTGGTGTTGGGGATGTACGAGCGTCTTGGATATGAGCACGCTGATGTCCTGAATTTAGGGAAGCGCCTGATCGAAGATGAAGAATACTGAGTTTCACCCGGCCCACTACGACAGTCAGGGCCGTGTTAAATTGCCCTTTCTATTCTGGTGTGTGCTGCTGCTTCAGGCGCGAACCTGGGTTTTGTTCGTGGTGGCGGGGGCGTCCCGCGATCAGGGAAGTACGCTGCTGAATCTGTTTTATCCCGATCGCGATAACTTCTGGCTCGGGCTGTTGCCCGGCGTCCCGGCGGTGCTGGCCTTTTTACTCAGCGGACGGCGACAGCTTTTTCCGCGCATCTGGTACAGCCTGCGCTGGCTGTTGATTCTCGCCCAGGTGGTGCTGCTGTGCTGGCAGCCTTTGCTGTGGTTTTACGGCGAGCCTCTCGGCGGAATCGGTATTGCGCTGGTCGTGGCGGATATTGTCGCGCTGCTGTGGCTGCTGACGCACCCGCGTCTGCGCGCCAGTTTCACGATAGAAAAAGATTAAAGGCACTTTTTATCGATGCCGGACTCCAACAAGCGTTGAATTAACAAGAAAGGACGTTTCAATGAAATCGCTGCGTTTAGTTTTATGCGCTTTGCCGCTGGTGTTAACCGGATGTTCAACGCTCTCGTCAATCTCCTCCATTAACTGGTCGGCGGCCTATCCGTGGAACTGGTTCGGCTCCTCATTCGAAGTGACTGAGAAGGGCGTCGGAAATATTAACGCGACAACGCCGCTGAATCAGGAAGCGATTGAATCCGCCTTAAGCAGTGATTACCGCCTGCGTAGCGGCATGAAAACGGAGAATGGTGCCATTGTGCACTACTTCGAAGCGCTGAAAGACGACAAGCTGGCGCTGATTATCAATGGCGATAAAGGCACGGTGAATCGCGTTGAAGTGCTGGACCGCGATGTGGAGACTGACAGCGGCGTGAAAGTCGGTACGCCATTTAGCGAGCTGTATCAGAAAGCATTCGGCAATTGTGAAAGCGCGGTTGCGGATGAGAAAGTCGCGGTGGAGTGTAAAGCCAAAGACAGCCAGCATATTCGCTTTCTCTTCACCGGCGAGTGGAGCGGCCCGGAAGGGTTGATGCCTGCGGATGACACTCTCAAAAACTGGACCGTGAGCAAAATTATCTGGCAGCAGTAATTTGCGCCTGAACAAACCGCCTCGCTGAAATCCAGGTATAATAGCCGCCATCAATGCCACGAACGCGTGGCATCTTTTTTTTCAGGAGGAGCGATGTCTCAGGTTCAGAGTGGCATTTTGCCAGAACATTGCCGCGCGGCGATTTGGATTGAAGCCAATGTTAACGGGGATGTGGATGCCCTGCGTGCGGCCAGCAAAGTGTTTGTCGATAAACTGGCCACCTTCCAGGCCAAATTCCCGGATGCGCACCTCGGCGCGGTGGTTGCCTTTGGTAATAACGTCTGGCGTCAGCTGAGCGGCGGCGAAGGCGCTGAAGAGCTGAAAGACTTTATCCCTTACGGGAAAGGTCTGGCACCTGCCACCCAGTACGACGTGCTGATCCATATTTTGTCTCTGCGTCATGACGTCAATTTCTCCGTGGCTCAGGCGGCGGTGGAAGCCTTTGGCGACAGCATCAAGGTGCAGGAAGAGATTCATGGTTTCCGCTGGGTGGAAGAGCGCGATCTGAGCGGTTTCGTTGATGGTACCGAAAACCCGGCGGGCGAAGAGACGCGTCGCGAGGTGGCGGTAATCAAAGGCGGCGTGGACGCAGGCGGCAGCTACGTGTTTGTGCAGCGCTGGGAGCATAACCTCAAGCAGCTTAACCGCATGAGTGTTCACGACCAGGAGATGATGATTGGCCGTACCAAAGAGGCCAACGACGAGATCGACGGCGATGCCCGTCCGGTAACGTCTCACCTGACCCGTGTCGATCTGAAAGAAGACGGTAAAGGGCTGAAGATTGTGCGCCAGAGCCTGCCGTACGGAACGGCGAGCGGCACTCACGGCCTGTACTTCTGCGCCTATTGCGCGCGTCTGTACAACATTGAACAGCAGCTTCTGAGCATGTTTGGTGACACCGATGGCAAGCGCGACGCGATGCTGCGCTTCACCAAACCGGTGACCGGCGGCTACTACTTCGCACCCTCCGTTGAGCGTCTGCTGGCTCTGTAATACTGTAGGCCGGGTAAGCGCATGCGCCACCCGGCACTCACCTCCGTCCCTTATTCCCTTTTCTGCTGGTAAATCACCAAACGGTATATAAAACCGTTACTCCTTTCGTACTCGTTATAAATATTATGGCTATAAGAAAGAGCCATCCCATCAGGCTATTTTAGTTGTCAGTTTAGGCCTGGGCAGCGCTCAGAATCCTCACGCACACAGTGTATGCTCCGGTTCTTCCGCGCTGTCCATGCCCAACTGACTGCAACAATCACGCCTGATGGGATAGCTCAACGTCATCACATTGAGAAGGGTGCGCAATGGCCGTTACTGTACTGAAAAAAGGATATCTGGCGCTGGCAGCTTCGTTGTTGCTGGTCGCGCAGGCGCAGGCGACTGAGCTGCTTAACAGTTCCTATGATGTCTCCCGCGAACTGTTTGCCGCCCTGAACCCGCCGTTTGAACAACAGTGGGCGAAAGAAAACAACGGCGACAAACTGACCATCAAGCAATCTCACGCTGGCTCTTCCAAGCAGGCGCTGGCGATTTTGCAGGGTCTGAAAGCCGATGTGGTGACCTACAACCAGATTACTGATGTGCAGATCCTGCATGACAAAGGCAACCTGATCCCGGCCGACTGGCAGAGCCGTCTGCCGAATAACAGCTCGCCGTTCTACTCGACCATGGCGTTCCTGGTGCGTAAGGGCAACCCGAAAAACATCCATGACTGGAACGATCTGGTGCGTTCAGACGTGAAGCTGATCTTCCCGAATCCAAAAACCTCCGGTAACGCGCGCTATACCTATCTGGCGGCCTGGGGTGCAGCCGACAAAGCGGACGGCGGCGATAAAGCCAAAACCGAGCAGTTTATGACTCAGTTCCTGAGAAACGTGGAAGTGTTCGATACCGGCGGTCGCGGTGCGACCACCACCTTCGTGGAACGCGGGCTGGGCGATGTGTTGATAAGCTTCGAATCGGAAGTGAATAACATCCGTAAACAGTACGAAGCGCAGGGCTTTGAAGTGGTGGTGCCGAAGGTCAATATCTTTGCTGAATTCCCGGTCGCGTGGGTGGACAAGAATGTCAAAGCCAACGGTACGGAGAAAGCGGCGAAGGCGTACCTGAACTATCTCTACAGCCCGCAGGCGCAAACCATCATCACCGACTATTACTATCGCGTGGCGAACCCGGACGTGATGAACAAGCTGAAAGACAAGTTCCCGCAGACCGATCTGTTCCGCGTAGAAGACCAGTTTGGCTCCTGGCCTGAGGTGATGAAAACCCACTTCACCACCGGTGGTGAGCTGGACAAACTGTTGGCGGCGGGGCGTAAGTGATGTTTGCAGTCTCCTCCAGACGTGTGCTGCCCGGCTTTACCTTAAGCCTCGGGACCAGCCTGCTGTTCGTCTGTCTGATTTTGTTGTTGCCGTTAAGTGCGCTGGTGATGCAGCTCTCTGAGATGAGCTGGGCCCAGTACTGGGAAGTGATCACTAACCCGCAGGTTGTGGCGGCGTATAAGGTCACGCTGCTGTCGGCTTTTGTGGCATCGATTTTCAACGGCGTATTCGGCCTGCTGATGGCGTGGATCTTAACCCGCTATCGTTTCCCCGGCCGCACGCTGCTGGACGCGCTGATGGATTTACCCTTCGCACTGCCGACGGCGGTAGCGGGTTTGACCCTCGCGTCGCTGTTTTCGGTGAACGGTTTTTACGGCCAGTGGCTGGCGCAGTTTGACATCAAAGTGACCTATACCTGGCTTGGGATCGCGGTGGCGATGGCCTTTACCAGTATTCCGTTCGTGGTGCGTACCGTGCAGCCGGTTCTGGAAGAGCTTGGCCCGGAATATGAAGAGGCCGCGGAAACCCTCGGCGCGACGCGTATTCAGAGCTTCTGCAAAGTGGTGTTACCGGAGCTTTCTCCGGCGCTGCTGGCAGGCGTGGCGCTTTCCTTCACCCGCAGCCTCGGCGAATTTGGCGCAGTGATTTTCATCGCGGGCAACATCGCGTGGAAAACCGAAGTGACCTCGCTGATGATTTTTGTTCGTTTGCAGGAGTTTGACTATCCGGCGGCGAGCGCGATTGCCTCGGTGATCCTGGCCGCGTCGCTGCTGCTGCTGTTCTCAATTAATACTCTGCAAAGTCGCTTTGGTCGGCGTGTGGTAGGTCACTGATGGCGGAAGTTACTCAATTGAAGCGCTACGACGCTCCCCGCATTAACTGGGGAAAATGGTTCCTGATTGGCACCGGCGTGCTGGTGTCGGCTTTTATTCTCGTTGTGCCGATGGTTTACATCTTCGTGCAGGCGTTCAGCAAAGGGATTATGCCCGCGCTGCAGAATCTGGCCGATCCGGACATGCTGCACGCGATCTGGCTGACGGTGATGATCGCCCTGATTACCGTGCCGGTGAATCTGGTGTTCGGGATTTTGCTGGCGTGGCTGGTGACGCGGTTTAACTTCCCTGGCCGCCAGCTCCTGCTGACGCTGCTGGATATTCCCTTTGCCGTATCGCCGGTGGTTGCCGGTCTGATCTACCTTCTGTTCTACGGCTCTAACGGTCCGTTGGGCGGCTGGCTGGACGAGCACAACCTGCAAATCATGTTCGCCTGGCCGGGCATGGTGCTGGTGACGATTTTTGTGACCTGTCCGTTCGTGGTGCGTGAGCTGGTGCCGGTGATGTTGAGCCAGGGCAGCCACGAAGATGAAGCGGCGATCCTGCTGGGCGCGTCCGGCTGGCAGATGTTCAAGCGCGTGACGCTGCCGAATATCCGCTGGGCGTTGCTGTACGGCGTGGTGCTGACCAACGCGCGTGCGATTGGTGAGTTTGGCGCGGTGTCGGTGGTTTCCGGCTCGATTCGCGGTGAAACCCTGTCGCTGCCGCTACAGATTGAATTGCTGGAGCAGGACTATAACACCGTCGGTTCCTTTACCGCCGCAGCCCTGCTGACGCTGATGGCTATTTTGACCTTGTTTTTAAAGAGTGTGGTGCAGTGGCGTTTAGAGAATCAAGATAAACGTCTGCAGCAGGAGGGAAATCATGAGCATTGAGATTGCCAATATTAAGAAGTCTTTCGGCCGCACCCAGGTGCTGAACGATATCTCGCTGGATATCCCTTCCGGACAGATGGTGGCGCTGCTTGGGCCGTCCGGCTCCGGTAAAACCACGCTGCTGCGTATTATTGCCGGTCTTGAGCATCAGACCAGCGGCCATATTCGCTTCCACGGAACCGATGTCAGCCGCCTGCATGCTCGCGATCGTAAAGTCGGTTTTGTGTTCCAGCATTACGCCCTTTTCCGCCATATGACGGTGTTCGATAACATCGCCTTTGGCCTGACCGTGCTGCCGCGTCGCGAGCGTCCGAATGCCGCGACTATCAAAGCGAAAGTGACCAAATTGCTGGAGATGGTGCAGCTGGCCCATCTCGCCGACCGTTATCCGGCGCAGCTTTCCGGTGGGCAGAAACAGCGCGTGGCGCTGGCTCGTGCTCTGGCGGTTGAGCCGCAGATCCTGCTGCTCGACGAACCTTTTGGCGCGCTGGACGCGCAGGTGCGTAAAGAGCTGCGTCGCTGGCTGCGTCAGCTTCACGAGGAGCTGAAATTTACCAGCGTCTTTGTGACGCACGACCAGGAAGAGGCGATGGAAGTGGCCGATCGCGTGGTGGTGATGAGCCAGGGGAATATCGAACAAGTTGATGAGCCGGAACAGCTGTGGCGTGAGCCTGCGACCCGTTTCGTTCTGGAGTTTATGGGCGAAGTGAACCGCATGCAGGGCACCATTCGCGGTGGGCAGTTCCACGTCGGCGCACACCGCTGGCCGCTGGGTTACACGCCTGCCCATCAGGGACCGGTCGATCTGTTCTTGCGCCCGTGGGAAGTGGACGTCAGTCGCCGCACCAGCCTTGATTCTCCATTGCCGGTGCAGGTACTGGAGGCTAGCCCTAAAGGGCATTACACCCAATTAGTGGTACAACCCCTGGGCTGGTATACCGAGCCGTTGACGGTGGTAATGCGTGATGAAGAGGCGCCATCGCGGGGCGATCGCCTGTTTGTCGGCCTGCAGCATGCGCGTATCTATCACGGCAACGAGCGTATCGAGTCGCGCGAGGATCTTGCTCTGGCGGAGTCAGCCTGATAGGTTAAAGTGACGTGGTATTTGCCGGGTGGCGCTGCGCTTACCCGGCCTACAAAACGATCCCTGTAGGCCCGGTAAGCGAAAGCGCCACCGGGCTTTTTATTGGACAGAATTCGTGAACACATTAGAACAAACCATCGGCAACACCCCTCTGGTCAAGCTGCAACGCATGAATCCCGATAATGGCAGCGAAATCTGGGTCAAACTGGAGGGGAATAATCCTGCCGGTTCCGTTAAAGATCGCGCGGCATTATCGATGATTGTTGAGGCGGAAAAGCGCGGGGAGATTAAGCCCGGCGACGTGCTGATTGAAGCGACCAGCGGTAACACCGGCATTGCGCTGGCGATGATTGCGGCGCTGAAAGGCTATCATATGAAATTGCTGATGCCGGACAACATGAGCCAGGAGCGGCGTGCCGCAATGCGTGCGTATGGTGCTGAGCTGATCCTCGTCACCAAAGAGCAGGGGATGGAAGGGGCGCGCGATCTGGCTCTCGACATGGCCCAGCGCGGCGAAGGCACATTGCTGGACCAGTTTAATAATCCCGATAACCCTTACGCGCACTACACCACTACCGGGCCGGAGATCTGGCGCCAGACCGAAGGGCGCATCAGCCACTTCGTCTCCAGTATGGGCACCACGGGCACCATTACCGGCGTCTCCCGTTTTCTGCGCGAGCAGGAAAAACCGGTCACCATTGTGGGCCTGCAGCCGGAAGAGGGGAGCAGCATTCCGGGGATCCGCCGCTGGCCAGCGGAGTACATGCCGGGGATTTTTAATGCCCAGCTTGTGGACCAGGTGCTGGATATTCATCAGCGTGAAGCGGAAAATACCATGCGTGAACTGGCGGTGCGTGAAGGCATCTTCTGTGGCGTCAGTTCGGGTGGCGCGGTAGCCGGAGCATTGCGCGTGGCGCAGGCCTGTCCGGGGGCGGTTGTGGTAGCGATTATTTGCGACCGTGGCGACCGTTATCTGTCTACTGGCGTCTTTGGTGAAGAGAGTTATTCGCAGGGGGCGGGGATTTAAGCGTCATGGAGATGATTTTATTTCGGGATAAAACCCGTGCGCAGCAGACGGATATCGTCGCGGTGCAGTCGCAGGTAGTTTATGGCAGCGTAGGCAATAGCATTGCGGTGCCTAATATCAGGCAACATCAGCTGACCGTGACAGCCGTCCCGACGGTGCTGTTCAGCAATACCCCGCATTACGACACCTTTTACGGCGGCGTGATCCCCGACGACTGGTTCAGCGGCTATCTGAAAGCCCTCGAAGAGCGCGATGTGTTGCGTGAGCTGAAAGCGGTGACCACGGGCTATATGGGCAGTGCCAGCCAGATTGCCATCCTGGCTGAGTGGCTGGTGGCCATTAAAGATAAACACCCTGATTTGTTCGTGCTGGTCGATCCGGTCATTGGTGATATCGACAGCGGGATCTACGTGAAACCCGAAATTCCGCAAGCCTATCGCGAGCATTTGCTGCCGCTGGCGCAGGGTATTACGCCGAACGTTTTTGAGCTTGAAGTGTTGAGCGGTCAGCCGTGCCGGACACCGGAAAGCGCAATTACTGCCGCACAAAGTCTGCTGTCTGACTCACTGAAGTGGGTGGCGATTACCAGTGCGCCGGTGGAATCTGATCCTGAAAATATTCACGTGGTGCTGGTGACGAAGGACGGTGTGACGGTGACGAATCATCCGCGCGTCGCAACCGACCTGAAAGGAACCGGGGATCTGTTCTGCTCTGAGCTGGTAAGCGGCATTGTGCAGGGCAGGGACGTCGCTGAAGCGATACGCCGTGCGGGCGACCGTGTGACAGAGGTGATGAAGTACACCCAGGAAAAAGGCTTTGATGAGCTAATCCTCCCCGCATAAACAAAAATGGCGCCCGAAGGCGCCATTTTTCTGTGCGGCAAGAATTACTTCTTGATGCGGATGACCGGAGTTTCACCCACGGTAACGCTGCCAGACAGTTTGATCAGTTCTTTGATTTCGTCCATGTTGGAGATAACAACCGGAGTCAGGGTAGACTTGGCTTTCTCTTCCAGCAGCGCCAGGTCGAATTCGATGACCGGATCGCCTACTTTCACACGCTGGCCTTCTTCAGCGATACGCTTGAAGCCTTCGCCTTTCAGCTCAACGGTGTCGATACCGAAGTGTACGAACAGTTCGATACCGCTATCAGATTCGATAGAGAACGCATGGTTGGTTTCAAAAATTTTACCGATGGTGCCGTCAACTGGCGCAACCATTTTGTTACCAGTTGGTTTGATAGCAATACCATCACCAACGATTTTTTCGGCAAAAACTACATCCGGCACGTCTTCGATATTGACGATTTCGCCAGACAACGGAGCAATAATCTCAATAGTTCCGGTGTCTTTCTTATCATCAGAAACCAGAGATTTCAGTTTATCGAACAAACCCATGATCTTCTCCTAAGCAGTAATTTGGGCCGCATCTCGTGGATTAGCAGATTGTTTTTTCTTCAATGAACTTGTTAACCAGCGTCATTAACTCGTCCGTTGTCGGTTGAGCAAGAGCCTGCTCTGCTAACACCTTCGCATCTTCGAAGTTCGTGTTACGGATAATCTTCTTAATGCGCGGGATGGAAATGGCGCTCATAGAGAATTCGTCCAGACCCATACCCAGCAACAGAAGTGTAGCACGTTCGTCGCCTGCAAGCTCACCACACATGCCAGTCCATTTACCTTCTGCATGAGAAGCATCAATAACTTGCTTGATCAAGTTCAGTACGGACGGTGACATTGGCTGGTAGAGATGTGAAATCATATCATTACCACGGTCAACTGCCAGGGTGTACTGCGTTAAATCATTGGTGCCGATACTAAAGAAATCAACTTCTTTGGCTAAATGACGCGCAATGGTCGCCGCCGCAGGTGTTTCCACCATCACGCCGATCTCGATTGACTCGTCAAACGCTTTACCTTCGTCGCGCAGTTCCTGTTTGTAGATTTCGATCTCTTTCTTCAGTGCACGTACTTCTTCAACAGAGATGATCATCGGGAACATGATGCGCAGTTTACCGAAAGCAGAGGCACGCAGGATTGCGCGAACCTGGTCACGCAGGATCTCTTTACGATCCATCGCGATACGGATTGCACGCCAGCCCAGGAACGGGTTCTCTTCTTTCGGGAAGTTCATGTACGGCAGCTCTTTGTCGCCGCCGATGTCCATGGTACGGACGATAACCGCCTGAGAGCCACACGCTTCAGCCACGGCTTTATAAGCAGCAAACTGCTCTTCTTCCGTTGGCAGCGCGTCGCGGTCCATGAACAGGAATTCTGTACGATAGAGACCTACGCCTTCCGCACCGTTGCGCTCAGCGCCATCAACGTCGCGGACGGTACCGATGTTTGCGCACACTTCTACCTGATGGCCGTCCAGGGTGATAGCCGGCAGGTCTTTCAGCTTAGCGAGTTCCGCTTTTTCAGTCGCAACCTGCTCCTGAACCGCGCGCAGTTTATCGATCTCTTCATTGGTTGGGTTGACGTAAACCAGATTGTTTACGGCATCCAGAATCAGATAGTCGCCGTTTTTCACCTGAGAGGTGACGCTACCGGTACCCACGATGGCAGGCAGTTCCAGAGAACGCGCCATGATAGAGGTGTGGGAAGTACGGCCGCCCGCGTCGGTGATGAAACCGAGAACCTTTTTCAGGTTCAGCTGTGCGGTTTCAGACGGGGTGAGGTCAGCGGCAACCAGGATCACTTCATCCTGAATCGCGCTCAGGTCGATGATGGCCAGGCCCAGGATGTTGCGCAGCAGGCGCTTACCGATGTCACGTACGTCAGCCGCACGCTCTTTCAGGTATTCATCATCCAGTTCTTCCAGGGCAGTTGCCTGACCTTCGATAACTTCATGCGCAGCCGCGTCGGCCGTCATGCCTTTATCTTTAATCAGGGCTATGATTTCCTGCTCCAGCTCCTCATCTTCGAGCAGCATGATGTGCCCTTCGAAGATGGCTTCTTTTTCTTCACCGAAAGTTTCGCCAGCTTTAGTTTTGATTGCTTCCAGTTGCGCAGATGCCTTGGCACGACCGCTCAGAAAACGTTCAACTTCCTGATCAACCTTGTCGGCAGAAATTTTTTTCCGGTCGATGACGATCTCGTCTTCTTTCAGCAGCAGTGCTTTGCCGAAAGCGATACCCGGGGATGCTAAAATGCCTGAAATCATAACCCTACCTTACTTGTGACTGATATTTAAAAGAACCCGGAAACTTACTCGAGCTCAGCCATCAGTTTTACCAGATGCTCAACTGCTTTCTGCTCGTCTTCACCTTCTGCAGAGATGGTGACAACGGTGCCCTGAGTCAGGCCCAGAGTCTGCAGTTTGAACAGGCTTTTTGCGCTCGCGCTTTTGCCGTTGGAAGTCACAGTGATTTCAGAAGTGAAGCCTTTTGCTTCTTTAACAAACTGAGCAGCAGGGCGGGTGTGCAGACCGTTCGGAGCGGTAATGGTAACTTCTTGCTGGAACATTGTATTTCCCCAACTTATAGGTTTAGTGTTGTGGAACTAAAGTCTAGCCTGGAGGCTTAACTTTAGCCTGTCTTGTTAGCGCTGACGTTTCGCTCGTCATTAAACATTATGCAGTGAAAGCGAGACTTGAACCAAATCATAAAATCGATTCAGCTTCTGTATTTCCCACATTGATTAATTTCGCGCTTCAAAATAATTGTCAGGTTAAATACCAGACCCGACGGGGTGAATCAATGCCAGGAGGAGTAAAAGTTTGACGCAGGCCACAAAAAAGCACCCGTTTGGGTGCTTTTTTACGCGTTATTAACATGCTGGCATTACTGTTGCAGTTCTTTTTCTGTGAACAGATCGGCAAACAATGCAGTGCTTAAATAACGCTCACCCGAGGACGGTAGAATAACCACAATAGTCTTATTGGTAAAGGTTTCATCTTCCTGGAGCTTCAGGGCAGCAGCAACGGCCGCGCCGGAGGAGATACCGGCCAGAATACCTTCTTCGTCCATCAGGCGACGCGCCGTGGAGATCGCCTCTTCGTTGGTAATCGCAACGACTTTATCGATAAGCTTCAGATCCAGGTTACCCGGGATAAAGCCCGCGCCGATACCCTGAATTTTATGTGGACCGGGTTTGATCTCTTCGCCGGCCAGCGCCTGGGCGATAACCGGGGAGTCCGTTGGCTCAACGGCAACGGTGATCAGATCCTTTTTGCCTTTTGTGCCTTTAATATAGCGGCTCACGCCGGTCAGCGTACCGCCGGTGCCAACGCCTGAGATAAACACATCAACCTGACCGTCCGTATCTTCCCAGATTTCCGGACCGGTGGTTTTCTCGTGGATTTCCGGGTTTGCCGGGTTGCTGAACTGCTGCAGCAGCAGGTATTTCGCCGGATCGCTGGCCACGATTTCTTCCGCTTTCTGAATGGCACCTTTCATGCCTTTCGCGCCTTCGGTCAGCACCAGATTTGCGCCCAGCGCTTTCAGCAGCTTGCGGCGTTCGATGCTCATGGTTTCTGGCATTGTCAGGGTCAGTTTGTAACCGCGGGCAGCGGCGACGTAGGCCAGAGCGATCCCGGTGTTGCCGCTGGTCGGTTCAACCAGTTCGACGCCAGGCTTCAGAACACCGCGTTTTTCGGCATCCCAAATCATGTTTGCACCGATACGGCATTTTACGCTGAAGCTCGGGTTACGTGATTCTACCTTCGCCAGAATGCGTCCATTACCGATACGGTTCAGTCGAACCAGGGGCGTATGACCGATAGTCAGCGAGTTGTCTTCGTAAATCTTACTCATGGCCTGTCCTTAACTGTATGAAATTGGGATACCGTCCCAGCATACCTGTTGGATAAGTATGGGGAAGTAAGGAAATCGCATATCTATATGCTGCAAGGAAATAATGGCTATCAGTATGGAATAAGGATGGCATAAGCCACCCTTTGTTTACACAGTTTTGCATTACTTCCATAACGCGTGCTTAGTACGATAGCAATCCACCCACATCGCCGTGGCGCCGCAGACCGCGACGGGCATGATGAACAGGTTCAGAACAGGGATCATGGTGAAGAGACTGGTTAGGGCACCAAACTGCATATTGGTGACTTTTTGCGTGCGCAGGGCCGTGCGCATCTCTTTGAACGGCACTTTGTGGTTATCAAACGGGTAGTCGCAATACTGGATAGCCAGCATCCACGCGCTAAACAGGAACCACAGCACAGGCGCCACGGTCTGGCCAATTCCGGGGATAAAGTAAAGGATGAGCAGAACAATGGCACGCGGCAGATACCAGGCAAACTTCTGCCATTCACGTTTCATGATACGCGGTACGTCTTTCATGATGCCAAGCACGCCGGTGTCTGGCGGCGTTGCGCCCGTCAGACGTGCTTCGAGCTGCTCCGCCAGCAGCCCGTTAAACGGCGCGGCTATCCAGTTGGCGATGGTCGAGAAGAAATAGCCAAAAACCAGCAGCACGGAGAGGACCACAATCGGCCACAGCAGATAGCTCAGCCACTGTAGCCAGTCAGGGACGTGACTCATGATAGAGGGAACCCAGCTTTCGAGTTGGGTAAACAGCCACCAGAATGCGCCCCCCATCAGCAAAATGTTGATCAGTAGAGGCAGAATCACAAAGCGGCGGATCCCAGGCAGGGTGACCAGCTTCCATCCCTGAGAAAAATAGCCGATACCGCTGCGCGGAGTCGTTGTTGATGTCGAAACCATAACCAGGCTGTACTCCTTTTTTCACAACCAGTGGAATTACACGCCTATATTATCGGGTTGTGGACCAATAACCAGTTCGGAAATGTTCGAAAAAACAGCAAAAAGCACGATTTCGTTCATCTTTATGCTTTGAATGCTCTGCACGCACTTGCACTTGACGTAATCGGCAAATACTCTTAGTGAGTAAATGTTTGCCGTGGTGGCAAGGTGTTAGAACAACAGAGAATATAATGATGCAGGATTTGCGTCTGATATTAATCATTGTTGGCGCGATCGCCATACTCGCTTTACTGGTACATGGTTTCTGGACCAGCCGTAAAGAACGCTCCTCGATGTTTCGCGATCGCCCACTGAAGCGCATGAAGTCCAGTCGTCACGACGATGATGGCGATGACGTCATTGACGATAACGACGACGAAGGCGTGGGTGAAGTGCGCGTTCATCGCGTCAATACTGCTGCGCCTGCCGCAGGCCATGGGGAGCATGAAGCACCTCGGCAGCCTCCGCAGCATCAGTATCAGCCGCCGTACGCGTCAGCTCAGCCGCGCCAGCCCGCGCCACAGCCTGTGGAAGAGCCGGTGCGCCAGCCGCAACCGCAAGCGCCTGTACAGCAACCCGTGCAGCAGCCGGTGCAGCCTCAGCCCGTTTCGCAACCCGTGCAACCGCCGCGTCCTGCTCAGCCGCTGACGCCAGAAATGCCGCCGCAGACTGTCCATACTCCACCTGCGCCGCAGCCGGAACCGGAGCCATTTGTTGAACCGGAACCGGTGATCGAAGAAGCGCCTGTGGTCGAAAAACCGCAGCGTAAAGAAACGGTCATCATTATGAACGTGGCCGCGCATCACGGAACTCAGCTCAATGGCGACGTGCTGCTCAACAGCATCCAGCAGGCGGGCTTCAAGTTTGGTGACATGAACATTTTCCATCGTCATCTTAGTCCGGACGGAAGTGGCCCTGCGCTGTTCAGTCTGGCGAATATGGTTAATCCGGGAACCTTTGATCCGGAAATGACCGGTGATTTCACCACGCCGGGCATCACAATCTTTATGCAGGTGCCGTCCTACGGCGATGAACTGCAAAACTTTAAGCTGATGCTGCAATCCGCCCAGCATATCGCCGATGAAGTCGGTGGCGTGGTACTCGACGATCAGCGTCGAATGATGACGCCGCAGAAACTGCGCGAATATCAGGATCGCATCCGCGAAGTAAAGGAAGCTAACGCGTAATCTCTGCGTTCTCTTCCACGTCTCCTCAACCCCCGCCTGTCGGGGGTTTTTCTCATTGATGGTGCGCTATGGACTCAATCGAACAAAAAATTACTCACCTAAGAACCACACTTCGCCATCATGAATACCTGTATCACGTGATGGACGCACCGGAGGTTCCGGATGCGGAGTATGACCGCCTGATGCGCGAACTGCGCGAACTGGAAACAGAACATCCCGATCTCATCACCCCTGATTCACCGACGCAGCGCGTCGGCGCTGCTCCGCTGGCCTCTTTCAGCCAGGTGCGCCATGAAGTGCCGATGCTGTCGCTGGATAACGTCTTCGACGAAGAGAGCTTTCTCGCGTTTAACAAGCGCGTTCAGGACCGCCTGAAAAGCGCCGACGTTTTGACCTGGTGCTGCGAACTGAAGCTCGACGGCCTGGCGGTGAGTATTCTTTATGAGAACGGTATTCTGGTGCGTGCCGCTACGCGCGGCGATGGCACCACGGGTGAGGACATCACCACTAACGTACGTACTATCCGCGCCATTCCGTTAAAGCTGCGCGGCGATAACATCCCGGCGCGTCTCGAAGTGCGCGGTGAAGTGTTCCTCCCGCAGGCGGGCTTTGAGAAGATTAACGATGAAGCGCGCCGCACCGGCGGCAAAGTCTTTGCTAACCCGCGTAATGCGGCTGCTGGCTCAATTCGCCAGCTTGATCCGCGCATCACGGCGAAGCGACCGCTGACGTTCTTCTGCTACGGCGTAGGGATTCTTGAAGGCGGCGAGCTGCCTGATACCCATCTGGGCCGTCTGCTGCAGTTTAAAGAGTGGGGACTGCCGGTCAGCAATCGCGTGAAGCTCTGCGATTCACCGGAAGCGGTACTGGCGTTTTATCGTCAGGTCGAAGAAGACCGCCCGACGCTGGGGTTTGATATCGACGGCGTGGTCATCAAAGTGAACTCGCTGGCGCTTCAGGAACAATTAGGTTTTGTGGCGCGAGCGCCACGCTGGGCGGTGGCGTTTAAATTCCCTGCTCAGGAGCAGATGACCTTCGTGCGCGACGTTGAGTTCCAGGTCGGGCGTACGGGTGCGATTACGCCGGTTGCACGTCTGGAGCCGGTTCAGGTTGCAGGCGTGCTGGTGAGCAATGCCACCTTACATAACGCCGACGAGATCGCGCGCCTGGGTCTTCGGATTGGCGATAAAGTGGTGATTCGCCGCGCGGGGGATGTGATCCCGCAGGTGGTTAATGTCGTCGAGTCTGAGCGCCCTGACGACACGCGCGCCATCGAATTCCCGGCCCACTGCCCGGTATGCGGTTCCGACGTCGAACGCGTGGAGGGCGAGGCGGTAACGCGCTGTACCGGCGGGTTAATTTGCGGGGCGCAGCGCAAAGAAGCGCTCAAGCATTTCGTCTCGCGCAGAGCGATGGACGTGGACGGGATGGGCGATAAGATTATCGATCAGTTGGTCGAGAAAGAGTACGTCCACACGCCTGCGGATCTGTTCCGCCTGACGGCGGGCAAGCTGACCGGGCTGGATCGCATGGGGCCAAAATCGGCGCAAAACGTGGTCAATGCGCTGGAAAAAGCCAAAGAGACGACCTTTGCACGTTTCCTCTACGCGCTGGGTATCCGTGAAGTTGGTGAAGCGACAGCCGCCGGGCTGGCAGCCCATTTCGGCACCCTGGAGCAGCTTGAGAAAGCCTCAATTGAGGATCTGCAAAAAGTGCCGGACGTGGGTATCGTTGTTGCGACGCATGTCTTTAACTTTTTTGCGGAAGAGAGCAACCGTGAGGTGATTGGCAAGCTGCTGGAGGAGGGCATTCACTGGCCTGCCCCGGTGGTGGTTAACGCCGACGAAATCGACAGCCCCTTTGCTGGCAAAACCGTGGTACTCACCGGCAGTTTGAGTCAACTCTCCCGTGACGACGCCAAAGCGCGTCTGGTAGCGTTAGGAGCAAAAGTGGCGGGCAGCGTGTCGAAGAAAACGGATCTGGTGATTGCAGGCGAAGCGGCTGGCTCTAAGCTTGCGAAAGCACAAGAGCTGGGCATTGACGTCATTGACGAAGCGGAAATGCTGCGCCTGTTAGGAGAGTAACGTGGAGAAAGAACAGCTCATCGACATTGCCAACACCGAAATGCCGTTCGGGAAATACAAAGGCCGTCGATTGATTGATGTGCCGGAAGAGTATTTGCTGTGGTTCGCGCGGAAAGATGAATTTCCTGCCGGGAGACTGGGTGAGCTGATGGCGATTACGCTGCTCATCAAAACCGAAGGGCTGAGCCATCTGGTACAGCCCCTCAAACGTCCTTAAGCTTTGGCGGCGCGGGTCTCTTCCTGCGCCAGCTTTTCCGTCTGGCGCTTGTAACGGCGCGCCATCACCGCACAGACCATCAGCTGGATCTGGTGGAAAATCATCAGCGGCAGCACCATCATCCCAATCACCGACGTCGGGAAGAGAATATTCGCCATCGGAATGCCGTTGGCGAGACTCTTCTTCGAGCCGCAGAACACAATGGTAATTTCATCCGCTTTATTGAAGCCAAACTTGCGGGCGGCAAAGGTATTCACTGCAATCACAATCGCCAGCAGTACAATGCTCACGAGCGCAATGAACAGAAGCGAACCGATGCCAACTTTATGCCAGATGCCGTTCACCACGGCTTCGCCAAAGGCGGAGTAGACCACTAACAGGATAGAGGTCTGGTCGGTTTTGCCAATCCACTTTTTGTTTCTGGCGACGAAATCCCCCGTCCACGGGCGAGAAAGGTGTCCCAGCACGAACGGCAGCAGCAGTTGCAGACAGATTTTCCCGACCTGCTCGAGATTGCCCTCTGCGCCGTGCATATTCATCAGCAGGCCCACCAGCAGCGGCGACACAAAAATCCCCAACAGACTCGACGCAGAGGCGGAACAGACCGCCGCGGCGACGTTACCGCCGGCAAGCGAAGTAAATGCGATAGCTGACTGCACGGTCGCGGGCAGAATGCACAGGTACAGGAAGCCAGTATAGAGAGCCGGATCGACGTTGACCGGCGCCCACCAGGCGAAAAGCACGCCCAGTACCGGGAACAAGATGAAGGTGCTGCACATCACCCACAGGTGCAGCCGCCAGTGGCTCCCCCCGGCGATAATGGCTTCACGAGACAGCTTTGCGCCGTGCATAAAAAACAGCAGGGCGATGGCCGCAGTGGTCAGGCCCTCAATGAAGGGAACAAAACTGCCGCGTGCCGGGAAGAAAGAGGCCAGCAGAACGACGGCAATCAGCGTGAGGGTAAAGGGATCGAGAACACGAAACAGTTTCATAAATGCTCCTGAAATCAGATTTGGCTATTGTGCTTTGTTCCCTTTGAGAAATAAAATCGATTTATTGCATCCATTCATGAATTAAACAGATGAATTACTCTTTGCGTCAGCTTCGCGTTTTTGTCACCGTCGCTCAGGCTCGCAGCTTTAGCCGCGCCGGAGAGATGATCGGCCTGAGTCAGTCGGCGGTTAGCCACAGTGTGAAAGAGCTGGAATCACAGACGGGTGTGCGCCTGCTTGATCGCACCACCCGCGAAGTGGTGCTCACCGAGGCGGGCCAACAGCTGGCTGCGCGTCTGGAACGGCTGCTGGATGAGCTCAACAGCACCTTGCGCGATGTGGGCAGAGTGGGGCAGCAACTTTCCGGGACGGTGCGCGTCGCCGCCAGTCAGACCATTTCTGCGCATCTGATCCCGCAATGTATCGCTGAAAGTAACCGTCGCTATCCCGATATCGATTTTGTACTTCACGACAGGCCGCAGCAGTGGGTTCTGGAGAGTATCAGGCAAGGCGACGTCGATTTTGGGATTGTGATTGATCCCGGTCCGGTGACGGATCTGGAGTGCGAAGTGGTGCTGTCGGAGCCGTTTTTACTGCTGTGTCGCGACGATGACCCGCTGGCCGCGATGGCAAAAGTGACGTGGCAGGCGTTGCAGGGGGCAAATCTGGTATTGCAGGATTATGCATCGGGGAGCCGTCCGCTGATTGACGCGGCGCTGGCACAGCAGCGGGTGAATGCGAAGATCGTTCAGGAGATTGGTCATCCCGCCACGCTGTTTCCCATGGTGGAGGCCGGGATTGGGATCAGCGTGTTACCTGCGCTGGCCTTACCGCTGCCGCAGGGCAGCCGCTTAGTCGTGAAGCGTTTCACGCCCTGTATTGAACGTAAGCTGATGCTGGTGCGACGAAAAAATCGCTCGCTCTCTGGTGCGGCTCATGCGCTTTGGGAGGTGGTACGTATGCAGGCACAGCGGTTAATGGAGGCCCGCATACGCGATCCGTTATTTAACGCGCCGAACGATTAGACGTAGATATCGATCTGATGCTCTGCGGAAGGTGAGTTTACGCCTTCTGCTTTGGCCTGTTTTTGCTCTTGTTTTTTCTGACTTTCTTCGGCCTGTTCACGCTGTAACTGCGCCAGCTGAGCCTGCAGCATTTTGATTTGCGACTGAAGAAGCTCCTGCTGCTTTTTCTTGTCTTCGGTACTGCCGCTGCCGTTCGCAACATCCTTCAGCTGCTGAGTCAGCTTAGTGATTTGCGACGTCAGACGACTGATTTGCGACGCGATATCGCTGCTGCCGGAGCTACCGCCGCCGCTGCTTGTGCTGCCTGTCTGCACTGATGGAGTTGATGCCTGGATTGTTGTCATTTTAAATCCTCTCGCCATAAAACAAGCATATCGGCATAAAAATCCATAGCTTGAGGGAACCTGCCAGATCTGGGAGGGGAGATGCGCCTGAAATAGGGCAGGTATCTTAAGCGAAGCGCCAGCGATAATCGACTTTGGGGTTATGAATTGCAGATAGCAGAAAGGCGCCTTTCTGCATTGGTGGGTCGTGCAGGATGACTCGCTTCGCTCGCCCTTCGGGCCGTCGCCGCAGGCGGCTCCGGTGTCTCACTTCGTTCGACTCGAACCTACAGCAGGTTCTCATCCTGCCGAATTGCGCATAGCAAAAAGGCGCCTTTAGGGCGCCTTTCTACATTGGTGGGTCGTGCAGGATTCGAACCTGCGACCAATTGATTAAAAGTCAACTGCTCTACCAACTGAGCTAACGACCCGAATGGTGGGTGATGACGGGCTCGAACCGCCGACCCCCTCCGTGTAAAGGAGGTGCTCTACCAACTGAGCTAATCACCCATTTCGGTACTACTAAAACAAGATTTAAGAATGGTGGGCGATGACGGGCTCGAACCGCCGACCCCCTCCGTGTAAAGGAGATGCTCTACCAACTGAGCTAATCGCCCAATCTTAAATTCTTATCTACACTGCGGTATCTACGTAAAGTAGATGGTGGGTGATGACGGGCTCGAACCGCCGACCCCCTCCGTGTAAAGGAGGTGCTCTACCAACTGAGCTAATCACCCCCGCTGTGTGGAGTCGCATTATAGGGAGAGTTGAAAATGAGTCAACGCCTTTTCTAAAGATTTTGTTTGTTCGTCGTAAAATTAAACAAACGGATCGCAAAATGTCCCGCGCAGCATGATTTCTAAACAAATTTCGCAAACCTGCATGTCAATCAGGCAACATCATTGAGGAATCGCCCCACAGTGATAGAATATTGCCCATTGTTTTTTTCCCAGCATTTGCCGGTCGTCGGCATCTTTATAACGTAAGGCCATTTCATGAAAATCAAAACTCGCTTCGCGCCCAGCCCGACAGGCTATCTGCACGTCGGTGGTGCCCGTACTGCTCTTTATTCCTGGCTTTTTGCACGTAACCACGGCGGTGAGTTCGTGCTGCGTATTGAAGACACCGATCTCGAGCGTTCCACACCGGAAGCTATTGAAGCTATCATGGATGGCATGAACTGGCTGAACCTGGAGTGGGATGAAGGCCCGTATTTCCAGACGAAACGTTTTGATCGCTACAACGCCGTCATTGATGAAATGCTGGTCGCGGGCACCGCGTATAAATGTTACTGCTCCAAAGAGCGTCTGGAAGCGCTGCGTGAAGAGCAAATGGCGAACGGCGATAAGCCTCGCTACGACGGCCGCTGCCGCCACAGCCATGAGCATCATGCTGCTGATGAGCCATGCGTAGTGCGTTTTGCTAACCCGCAGGAAGGCTCTGTGATCTTTGACGATCAGATCCGTGGTCCGATTGAGTTCAGCAACCAGGAGCTGGACGATCTGATTATTCGCCGTACCGACGGCTCACCGACCTACAACTTCTGCGTTGTAGTGGATGACTGGGATATGGAAATCACTCACGTTATCCGTGGTGAAGACCATATCAACAACACGCCACGTCAGATCAACATCCTGAAAGCGCTGAATGCGCCTGTGCCGGTTTATGCGCACGTGTCGATGATTAACGGTGACGACGGTAAAAAACTGTCCAAACGTCACGGTGCCGTGAGCGTGATGCAGTACCGTGATGACGGCTATTTGCCAGAAGCACTGCTGAACTACCTGGTGCGTCTGGGCTGGTCCAGCGGCGATCAGGAGATCTTCAGCCGTGAAGAGATGATCAAGCTGTTCTCCCTGAATGCCGTGAGCAAATCTGCCAGTGCGTTTAACACTGATAAACTGCTGTGGCTGAACCACCACTACATCAACACCATGCCAGCCGAGTACGTTGCGACCTATTTGCAGTGGCACATTGAGCAGGCAAACATTGATACCCGAACCGGTCCGGAACTGGCGGATCTGGTCAAACTGCTGGGTGAGCGCTGCAAAACCCTGAAAGAGATTGCGGAAAGCTGCCGTTATTTCTATGAAGAGTTTGACGAGTTTGATGCTGACGCCGCGAAAAAACACCTGCGTCCGGTTGCGCGTCAGCCGCTCGAAGTGGTGCGTGATAAGCTGGCGGCACTGACCGACTGGACCGCAGAAAACGTTCATCATGCGATTCAGGCAACGGCCGATGAGCTGGAAGTGGGCATGGGTAAGGTCGGTATGCCACTGCGTGTGGCGGTGACCGGCGCGGGTCAGTCACCGGGCCTGGACGTTACTGTCCACGCTATTGGCAAAACCCGCAGTGTTGCGCGTATTAACAAAGCCCTGGGCTTTATTGCTGAGCGCGAAAGCCAGCAGTAATCACCTCGCAACAAACGAGCGGCAAAACGGCAGGTTATCCTGCCGTTTTTTTATGCCTCTTCTTCAGCAATACCGAGCCGGGTGAGGAACCCCTGAATACCCTCACGTGCCAGCAATACAGCGAGCCTCTCTTGTTCGAGTGGCGTCATGTTCTCCAGGGGAGCCGTCACCTGACGCAACAGGCTGGTCGTTTTCACCTCGCCATACTCAACGGACGCTTCAGCGAGCTGATAAATAGCCTGACGGCTACGCATCGCAGGGAGACTGATAAGGTGTTCACGCACGCGGGAATCGATATGGATGAGCCTGGCCCGGCCGCCTTTCACGCCGTTAAGCGCTTCCGTTTTCCATCCTTGTTTACGTATCCAGCGGTTTACTGTTTGTTTGGCGACCCCGAGGCTATCAGCCAGCTCTTCCGTGGTCATCTTGCTCCGTAATCTTTTCATATCAACTCTGGTCGCGTATCCCTAAACGTTGTAGCAATCCGGTAATCCCATCCCGCAGTAGTAAAGTGGTTAGCTGCTTTTGCTCATCCGGTGTCATTTCATTGGCCAGGGTCAGCAGGAGAGAAGTGAGCGAACTCGTGTCGGACACGTTTTCAGCGGACTGAGAGTCCTCAGTAATGCGAGATGCGCTGCGGATAAACTCGCGCACCTTTTCATTAACGTGGACCAGACGCGCTTTACCGCCCTGAACACCTGGCTTTGGTGATGTTTTCCAACCCTCTTTTCGTACCCATTTATTGATGGTCTGTCGGCTATAACCAGTGAGCCGGGATAACTCCTCTGGCGTCATTCGTTCCTTGATCATGCAATTACCTGAATATTAGTAGGGTTAATGAGTGCTTCATGTTATAGCACCCTTTTATGCGAAAACGTGACAGGTTTAACTACTGGCTGCGAGCAGCTTCGCAATGTGATTCATTTGCCTGATTTTTCGACGATTGAAAGGGAAGGGCTGATTTTGCCGTTGACACTCTGCGGTGGAATTCATATTATGCCGCCCGTCAACACGACAGCTTTACGTTGGGGCTATAGCTCAGCTGGGAGAGCGCTTGCATGGCATGCAAGAGGTCAGCGGTTCGATCCCGCTTAGCTCCACCAAATTCTTATCCAGGAGAATTTGGAACGTAAAGAACTGTGGGGCTATAGCTCAGCTGGGAGAGCGCTTGCATGGCATGCAAGAGGTCAGCGGTTCGATCCCGCTTAGCTCCACCAAAATTCAGACCCTCGCCGAAAGGCGGGGGTTTTTTATGCGTTTGTTATCAACTCCTGCCTTTTTTGTTGCCACACGTGTATGTTTACCTCTCAGACCTTTATCGAAATCAATAAATCGGAGCATTTAAACCCGGAAACTTGATTCGCTCAATTAATAAACTTACCATTCATTCAGCCAATTATTCGCCTGGGAAATAGCGCCTTGCTAAGAATGAAAAGTCACCTACGTAATAATTTACAATTATTTATGCTAGCGCAAATCTTGTGCCTGGTGATTGTTCCTTTTTCTCGCTACATTTCCCCGAAAACCTTTCTGGATGGCCATTACGTCTATTTAGCCTGGCTGCCGTTGAGCGTGATGCTGGCAGTGATCTTCTTGTTTGGCCGTCATGCTATTCTTCCCATTATTTTCAGTTTTGCGTTAACGAATCTTTATCAGTTTCAGTTAACGATACTCCAGCAGGTCGTTATCCTCTTCTGTCAGACGGCGTCGGTGTTTGCAGCCTGCGCCGTGGTGCGCGTCCTGCTGGGCAGGCGCTGGCGATTCGGGCTACCTAACCAGCATATCGGGATACGCATTTTCTGGCTGGGATTTGCCATTCCTCTCGGCATAAAAGTGTCGATGTACTTAGCCGGTTATTTCTTTGATTTTCCGCTTTCCATTTCAAACTTCTTTGGCGATGGGACACCAATTTATAACATTGTGGATATACAGAGCCTGTTTTGTGCCAGCCTGATATTTACGATGATGTTCTATTACCCCTTAAGAATGATAATTAATCCCCGCTATGCTCGTACCTTCTGGTTACGAAGCATTAAGCCGTATCTTATTCAAAATAATCCCGTATTTGCATTACTCTGGCTGATGAGTTTGTCGCTGGTGATGCTGATCTTGTGCGCGCCGATTGAAGAAAACTATATCTCCGGGTATCTGGTCCCCCTCATATTTATTCTTTTTACCGTCGCGATTAGTCGGATGAGCTACGCGCTTGTTTCCCTGAGCTGGGCAATTTCCGTTTTCTTGCTGCTGACCTATAACAAAAACTTTCTTAATGGCGTGCAGAACGGCTACGCGCTGGCATTTGTCCTGTCGGTCCTGATCTCTTTCGCAATTTGTTTGATGTACATGTCGCGGATCTATCATCGCAGTGAGTGGCTGAAGCAAGGCTGGCACGAAAGGGCGCTAACCGATCCGCTCACAGGTTTAGCCAATATGCGCGCCCTGGAAGACTATTTGCAGCACTACCCGGATGCCAAAATCTGCTGTCTGCGTATGGGAAATCTGGGGTTTCTTAGCCGCCATTACGGGATGTTGATGCGCATCTACTGTAAGCGAGCCATTACCTCGTCAGTTCAGCCGTTACTGCAGACGAACGAAAAATTCTTCCAGCTGCCGGGCAGTGAATTGATTCTGGTGCTGTCAGGCCCGGACACCGGAGAGCGCCTCCAGCACATCGTCGATCGGCTGAACAGCCGCAAGATTTACTGGAACAACACCGGGCTGGACATCGAGTTTGGTGCAGCCTGGGGAGAGCTGGAAGGGCAGGATGGCGAAAACCTTCACCATACGCTTGGACAACTGAGCTGGCTCTCAGAGCAATCCTGCGTCACGCACAGAGTGCTGGCGCTGACGAATAGCGTTGAGAGGGTTTCAGGGCAAACGACGGAGCGCGTCTTAATGCTGAGCCGGGTAAAACGGGCGCTGGAGGAGGGGGGCGTGCGTTTGTATGCTCAGCCCATCCAGAATGCTGCGGGTGAGGGCTACCACGAAATTCTCACCCGACTGGAGAGCGACGGCGAAATCATTACCCCCGATCGTTTCATCCCGCTGATTGCCCAGTTCAACCTGAGCCATCGTTTTGACCTCTGCGTGGTAGAAAAGGTGCTGATCTGGCTGAGCACCCATGCCACGCCGCCAAACAGTGCCCGTTTTTCTGTCAATCTGATGCCGATGACGCTCAATCAAAAAGACGTCGCCGCCGAAATCATTGCCCTGTTTGAGCGCTACGCCATCGCGCCGCAGGCAGTCATTCTGGAGGTCACGGAAGAGCAGGCCTTCTCGGACTCAGAATCCAGCATCCAGAATATCCAGCAGATGCGCGAGTATGGTTTTAAAATTGCGATTGATGATTTTGGTACGGGGTACGCTAACTACGAACGGCTAAAACGCCTGCAGGCTGACATCATCAAAATCGACGGATGTTTCGTAAAAGATATCTGTACTGACAGCATGGACGCGACGATTGTGGCGTCGATTTGCAATCTGGCGAAGACCAAATCCCTGTATGTGGTGGCCGAATTTGTTGAAACACCGGCGCAGCGACAGCTGTTGCTTGAGATCGGGGTCGATTATCTGCAGGGATATTTGATTGGGAAACCGCAGCCGCTTGCCGAACTGGAGGCGTAAAAAAGCCGGGGGCACAAACCCCCGGCTTTTTTAATGCTGATTACAGTACCAGTGCAGCGATAGACGCAGACAGTACGCTCACCAGCGTTGAACCGTAAACCAGTTTCAGGCCGAAGCGTGAAACCACGTTACCTTGCTCTTCGTTCAGACCTTTAATCGCACCAGCGATGATGCCGATGGATGAGAAGTTAGCGAAGGAAACCAGGAACACAGACAGAATGCCTTCCGCGCGCGGAGAGAGCGTGCTGGCAATTTTCTGCAGATCCATCATGGCAACGAATTCGTTGGAAACCAGTTTGGTGGCCATGATACTGCCCACCTGCAGCGCTTCGTGAGCCGGAACACCCATCACCCATGCAACAGGGTAGAAGATGTAGCCCAGAATGCCCTGGAAGGAGATACCCAGCACAGCGGCGAACAGGGCGTTCAGTGCAGCGATAAGGGCGATGAAGCCGATCAGCATCGCGGCCACGATAATCGCCACTTTGAAGCCTGCAAGAATGTATTCGCCCAGCATTTCGAAGAAGCTCTGGCCTTCGTGCAGGTTAGACATCTGGATATTTTCTTCGCTGGCGTCAACGCGGTACGGGTTGATCAGCGACAGCACGATAAAGGTGCTGAACATGTTCAGAACCAGCGCAGCCACCACGTATTTTGGTTCCAGCATGGTCATGTATGCGCCCACGATAGACATGGATACAGTAGACATTGCGGTAGCCGCCATGGTGTACATGCGGTTGCGGGACATTTTGCCGAGGATATCTTTATACGCGATAAAGTTCTCGGACTGACCCAGAATCAGGGAGCTGACTGCGTTGAAAGATTCCAGTTTACCCATGCCGTTGACTTTGGATAACAGGAAACCGATCGCGCGAATCACAACCGGCAGAACGCGGATGTGCTGCAGGATACCGATCAGCGCAGAGATAAAGACGATTGGGCAAAGCACTTTCAGGAAGAAGAACGCCAGGCCTTGATCGTTCATGCTGCCGAAGACAAAGTTCGTCCCTTCGTTAGCAAATCCGAGCAGTTTTTCGAACATCTCGGAGAAGCCTTTCACGAAGCCCAGGCCTACGTTGGAGTTCAGGAAGAACCACGCAAGTAAAACTTCAATGACGAGCAGCTGTACAACATAACGAATACGAATGTTTTTGCGGTCTGTGCTGACCAGCAATGCAAGTGCAGTAACGACAACAAGTGCCAGGACAAAATGAAGGACGCGGTCCATATTTGCTCCAAATATGAGGCAGGTTTAATTTCCGTGCACATTCTATGTAACAAGCACAAAGAAAACGAGATCAAGACCACACTATAGTTACATCCTGTGACGAGTCTCAAAAATAGTGATCAACCATACATTTCCGTTATGTTATGTAAATGAGTGAAAAGTTACGTTTGTGTGCTACGCTTCACAAATGACTGCGCGATTTCACGCTCTGTGAGATCGTTTCATTGCATCCGCCCCACCTATCGTTCAGAGCTATCAGAGAAATCACTGTAAACCTTCTAAATGATCTTGATAATCATTCTCATTTTGATAGCATGAAACATAGCAAAGGCTATATTTCCAGAGGCAGAAATGACAAACAGTCGCGTAGAGGGTAGCAGTGGCAGAGCAGCGCGCAAGCTGAGGTTTGCGTTAATGGGACCTGCGTTCATCGCTGCCATTGGCTATATCGATCCAGGTAATTTTGCGACCAACATTCAGGCCGGGGCGAGCTTTGGCTACAAATTGCTGTGGGTGGTGGTCTGGGCAAACCTGATGGCGATGCTCATTCAAGTGCTCTCCGCAAAACTGGGGATCGCGACGGGGAAAAACCTCGCTGAACAGATCCGCGATCACTATCCGCGTCCGGTGGTGTGGTTTTACTGGGTGCAGGCCGAAATTATCGCCATGGCCACCGATCTGGCGGAATTTATCGGCGCGGCCATCGGCTTTAAACTGATATTGGGCGTGTCGCTACTCCAGGGGGCGGTGCTCACCGGGATCGCCACTTTCCTGATTTTAATGCTTCAGCGCCGTGGTCAAAAACCGCTTGAGCTGGTGATTGGCGGCTTGCTGCTGTTTGTCGCCGCGGCCTATATTGTCGAGCTGATCTTCTCCCAGCCAAATCTGGCGCAGCTGGGTAAAGGCATGATTATTCCTACACTGCCGACGTCAGAAGCGGTCTTCCTCGCGGCGGGCGTACTGGGTGCGACCATTATGCCGCACGTGATTTATCTGCACTCCTCGCTGACGCAGCACGCCCACGAGGGCTCACGCCGGGAGCGTTATTCTGCTACCAAATGGGATGTCGGTATCGCGATGACCATCGCCGGGTTTGTGAATCTGGCGATGATGGCGACGGCAGCGGCGGCTTTCCATTTCAGTGGTCACACCGGTATCGCCGATCTCGACCAGGCTTATCTGACGCTCGAACCACTTCTCAGCCACGCGGCGGCGACTATTTTTGGTCTGAGCCTGGTTGCAGCGGGGCTATCGTCAACGGTGGTCGGGACGCTGGCAGGGCAGGTGGTCATGCAGGGGTTTGTGCGTTTTCATATTCCCCTGTGGGTACGCCGATCCGTGACGATGATGCCGTCGTTTATTGTGATCCTGATGGGGCTGGACCCGACGCGTATTCTGGTGATGAGCCAGGTGCTGTTGAGCTTCGGTATCGCGCTGGCGCTGGTGCCGCTGCTGATCTTCACCAGTAACCAGACGTTAATGGGCGATCTGGTGAATACCCGGCTGGTCAAACGTATCGGGTGGGTTATCGTGGTGCTGGTGGTGGCCCTGAACCTGTGGTTGCTGATTGGGACCGCGCTGGGGCTATAAATTATCAGAGATGAAAAAAGGAGCCAGTTGGCTCCTTTTTGTATTGAGTGATGTGTACTTAGTGATGGTGACCACCGTGTCCGTGGCCGCGTCCATGACCCGGTCGGCCACGACGATCGTCCCGGTCGCTCCAGCCTTCGCGGTAGCCGCGTTCATAGGCTTTGCGGTTGTCCCAGCCACGGTGACGGCCATTATCATGCCTCCACCAGCGGTCTTTTCGCCATTCATAGTTGCGGTGCCAGTAATCACGGTCGCGCCAGCCACCGCCGTCCCAGTAGTTACCATAATTGTCACGATCGCCAATTTGTAATTTTACTGATGGCAACAGGGTGATTTCGCCCGCATTAGCGACCAGCGGTGCTGAAGCCATTAATACAGCTGCAAGAATCAGTGACCTGAACATTCTCTTCTCCTTCACGATCGGGGCCGTAGACGGCCTGTTAACGCAATATTACGGGGCCGTAAAGCCCCGTTTAATCGCCTCAACTCCTAATTCATGGAGGGGAGCACTTTTTGCTAAAAACGGTTTTATTTTGACCGGCTCAGGATCGCGTCAATCGCATTCAGCTCGTCAGCGGTAAAGTGGAGATTTTTCAGTGTGCCGACCGCATCTTCGATTTGCGCCGTTTTGCTGGCGCCAATCAGTACCGTGGTAACTGCGTCATGGCGTAGCACCCAGGCGAGCGCCATCTGCGAGAGTTTTTGGCCCCGGCTTTCGGCCAGCGCGTTCAACTCGCGAACCTGGCTGATTTTCTCATCAGTGATCTGATCCGGGTTCAGGAACCGGCTGCCGCTGGCGGCGCGAGAATCCGCTGGAATCCCATTCAGATAACGGTCCGTCAGTTGCCCCCCGGCCAGCGGAGAGAACGGAATACAGCCGACCCCTTTTTCCTGCAGTACGGACAGCAGCCCTTGTTCAGGCGCACGCTCAAACATCGAGTATTTAGGCTGGTGGATCAGGCACCGCGTGCCGAGATCGTCCAGGATCTCAATCGCCTGTCGCGCCAGTTCTGCCGGATAATTCGATAAGCCGACGTACAGCGCTTTTCCCTGACGCACGACGTGGTCGAGGGCTTTCATCGTCTCTCGCAGCGGTGTTTCCGGGTCCGGACGGTGGTGATAGAAGATATCCACGTATTCCAGCCCCATACGTTTCAGGCTCTGATCGAGGCTCGCAATCAGGTATTTACGCGAGCCCCAGTCACCGTAGGGACCGTCCCACATGGTGTATCCCGCTTTCGTCGAGATGATCAATTCGTCGCGGTAAGGCTGAAAATCCTCCCGAAAAATGCGACCAAAGTTCGATTCTGCGGAGCCGGGAGGTGGGCCATAGTTATTGGCCAGATCGAAGTGGGTGATGCCAAGCTCAAAGGCCCGCTGTAAAAGTTGACGACTGGTGTCAATTAAGGTGGTATCGCCAAAGTTATGCCATAAGCCGAGTGAAATGGCGGGCAGCTTCAGACCGCTCTGGCCGCAACGACGATACTGCATTGACTGATAACGCATTTTATCCGCATCAAAAACCATGCTCAGACCCTCTTACCGGAAATAATCCATCAGTGTATACGTTTACACTCACGCGCAGTAAATCAGATTACACCGCCATTTTCCGTAAAACATTCTTTCCAGTGCCTTCTTACTGCCATTCCTGGACAGTCATCACGCTTCTTTAATACTCAAAGTGAGGTCAACGTCAGAAGGACACCTGTTATGCGAACCCCCTATTGCGTCGCCGATTACCTGCTGGAACGACTAAAACACTGCGGCGCTGAACATCTGTTCGGCGTGCCAGGCGACTACAATTTGCAGTTTCTCGACCATGTTATCGACAGCCCCGACATCCGCTGGGTAGGCTGTGCCAACGAATTAAACGCCGCCTATGCCGCCGATGGCTATGCTCGCTGCAAGGGCTTTTCCGCACTGCTCACCACCTTTGGCGTGGGGGAGTTAAGCGCCATGAATGGCGTTGCCGGCAGCTTTGCGGAGTATGTGCCGGTACTGCATATCGTGGGCGCGCCGGGGAGTGCCGCCCAGCAAAAAGGCGAACTGCTCCACCACACGCTGGGCGACGGAGAGTTCCGTCATTTCTATCGGATGAGTGAGCCGGTGACCGTGGCGCAGGCCATTCTCACAGAGCAAAATGCCTGCTATGAAATCGACCGCGTGTTATCGATCATGCTGCGGGAGCGTCGTCCGGGGTACCTGATGTTGCCTGCTGACGTGGCAAAAAAACCGGCCACACCGCCTGTAAACGCTCTCACTGAGCGCACCTCACACGCCGACAGCGCCTGTCTTAAAACCTTCCGCGATGCGGCGGAAGCACGCATCGCTGGCAGCAAACGAACCGCATTGTTGGCCGATTTCCTGGTACTGCGTTACGGCCTGAAAGCGCCGCTGCAGAAATGGGTGAATGACACCCCGATGGCCCACGCCACCATGCTGATGGGCAAAGGGATCTTTGACGAACGTCAGCCCGGTTTTTACGGCACCTACAGCGGCTCGGCGAGCGCGGAGGGGGTGAGAGAGGCGATTGAAGAGGCTGAGACTATCATCTGCGTCGGCACGCGTTTCACCGATACGCTGACAGCCGGATTTACCCACAATCTTCCTGCGGCCCGCACTATCGAAGTTCAGCCGCACGCCGCCCGCGTGGGCGAGAGATGGTTTACGGGTATTCCGATGAGCAAGGCGGTCGAGATCTTATCCGCGCTGTGTAAACAGCATGTCAAAGATCACGCCGCGCCGTCTCGCCAGGCGCCGCTCGAACATCACTATCATGAGGGCACGCTCACGCAGGATAATTTCTGGCACACGCTGCAAACCTTCATTCGCCCCGGCGACATTATTCTCGCCGACCAGGGCACCTCCGCGTTTGGTGCGGCTGCGCTGCGCCTGCCTACAGATGTAAACTTTATCGTTCAGCCGCTGTGGGGGTCGATTGGTTACACGCTGGCGGCCGCTTTCGGCGCGCAAACGGCGTGTCCGGACCGGCGGGTGATCGTCCTGACCGGCGACGGCGCGGCGCAGCTGACCATTCAGGAGATGGGTTCGATGCTGCGCGATAAACAGCATCCAGTAATTCTGGTGCTCAACAACGAAGGCTACACCGTTGAGCGGGCGATCCACGGGCCGAAACAGCGCTATAACGATATCGCGCTGTGGAACTGGACACAGCTCCCGCAAGCCCTGAGCCAGAATGGTCAGGCTGAGTGCTGGCGGGTGAGCGAAACGGTCCAGCTGGCAGAGATCCTTGAGAAGGTCGCGCACAGCGAAAAATTGTCGCTGATCGAAGTGATGCTGCCCAAAGAGGATATTCCTCCGCTGCTGAGCGCCATCACTCAGGCACTGGAGGCGCGAAATAGCGCCTGACTATTTCTTGGGCCGCCAGGCCATCAGCATCGGTTTGCCCGCCAGCAGGAGCCAGGCGGGCAACATCACAATGCAAAGTAACGGCAGCAGATTGGTATCCGGCACCACGACCACCGCCATAAACAGGCTTAGCCAGGCATCGCGCGTGACTACCAGCACAAACCCCAGAATCGAACAGGAAACGGTAATCGCCGCCGGAACTGCATCGACGTGCTCATGCAGCATCAGCCCCAATGCCACGGCGATAAACACCGCCGGGAAAATTCTCCCACCGCGAAAGCCGCACGCGGCGGCCACGACCACCGCAGCCAGTTTCACCACCGCAAACAGGAAATAATCTGACACGCTAAACACCTGGCTGAACGCCATCTGCTGCATCTCATCCAGCCCCTTGAACAGGGTAATCGGCCCGCCAATTGCCCCCAGAATGCCCAGCAAAAAACCGCCCACGCCCAGAATCACCACCGGGTGTTTCAGTTTGTGCACCAGCAGGTGCAGACGCGGCAGGCACCAGACGGCGACCATACCCAGCGCGATGGCGATGGCGGCAACAATCGCGCCGCTGAAAATATCGGCCAGCTGCATGTGTCCGTAGTGGGGGATAGGCAGCGAAAAGTGAGGCTGGAAGAACAGGCTGGTGGTCAGTGCCCCGGCGGCGGCGGCCATCAGTGGGGCGAAAAGGCGATCCCACAGCGGCACGTCATTATCAGAACTCAGGGTTTGAGAAAAAATCAGCGCGGCGGCAACGGGGGTGCCAAACAATGCGCCGATGGTTCCCGCTGACGCCAGTATGGTCCAGTCCAGCGTGCCGACGCGCGGCAGGATGCGTGCGCCGAGGTACACCGCAAGGGCGATATTCACCGCCATGATCGGATGCTCTGGCCCGAGGCTCACGCCGCCCGCGAGGCCAATCACCAGCGCAAGAATCAGGCCCGGCAGCGCCATCGGATTGACCGGCGCACCGATCAGCGGCTCCAGCGCCGGATCGGGACCGGCATGTCCTGGGCTAAAGCGAATCACCAGACCGACGGCCAGCCCGGTCAGGGTTAACATCAGGATGATCCACGCCGGAGAACTCACATCAACACCCAGCTGCCCCGGAAGCGTAGACCACAATAACGTCTGCAGCACCGAGGCGATTTTCATCACCACGATTAACACCAGACTCGACGCAATACCAATAATCAGCGCAGGTATTGCTAACAGCAGCATGGTTCTGGCGCGCGGATGGAGCATGATGATTTCCTTGTACAAAAATAATTAGCATGACTTTGCACAATCAGGTTGACGGCAATAGTGCAAAAGGTGCTGAAACGGTAAAGTTATTCTGTGACGAAGATCGATAATCCTGGGCCACTCGCCTTCAGGCCGTTGTTGTTATCACGCCTTGAACTTACAGTGTTCCAAAGATTTATTCTGACTTTAGCGGAGCAGTAGAAGAATGACAAAATATGCTTTAGTAGGCGATGTGGGCGGCACCAATGCCCGGCTGGCGCTATGCGATATTAATACCGGTGAAATCTCTCAGGCAAAGGCCTATTCAGGGCTGGATTATCCAAGCCTCGAAGCGGTAGTTCGCGTCTATCTGGATGAGCGTCAGGTCAGCGTCGAGGATGGCTGTATCGCCATTGCCTGCCCGATTACCGGTGACTGGGTGGCGATGACCAACCACACCTGGGCCTTTTCCATTGCCGAGATGAAAAAAAATCTCGGTTTCGCCCATCTGGAAATTATTAACGATTTTACGGCCGTTTCCATGGCGATCCCGATGCTCAAGCCTGAACATCTGATTCAGTTCGGCGGGGCCGAGCCGGTCGAAGGTAAGCCGATTGCCGTTTACGGTGCGGGTACCGGTCTTGGCGTTTCGCACCTGGTTCACGTCGATAAACGCTGGGTGAGCCTGCCGGGCGAGGGCGGTCACGTTGACTTTGCGCCAAACAGCGAAGAAGAGGGCATTATTTTGCAGGAGCTGCGCGCCGAGCTGGGGCACGTTTCCGCCGAACGTGTGCTCTCCGGTCCTGGGCTGGTTTATCTTTATCGTGCGATTGTGAAATCCGATGGGCGTCTGCCTGAAAACCTGCAGCCGAAAGATGTCACCGAGCGCGCGCTGGCCGATAGCTGCACCGACTGTCGTCGTGCGCTGTCGCTGTTCTGCGTGATCATGGGGCGCTTTGGCGGCAACCTGGCGCTGAATCTCGGCACCTTCGGCGGCGTCTATATCGCCGGTGGAATAGTGCCGCGCTTCCTCGAGTTCTTTAAAGCGTCTGGTTTCCGCGGCGGTTTTGAAGACAAAGGGCGTTTCAAGTCTTACGTGCAGGATATCCCCGTTTTCCTGATCGTGCATGACAACCCAGGCCTGCTGGGTTCCGGCGCGCATCTGCGTCAAACGCTGGGACAGTATCTCTGATTACCTCTCGCCGCCCTCTTCTTTCTGGAGAGGGCGTCAAAAATGCATCAATTGCCTGAACTCTTTCACCTTGCTGCGACTCACCGGCACCTGAAAATCCAGATCCTTCAGCCGTAAAATATAGGTATTGTTAAACCAGGGTTCGATTTCGCGGATCTTATTGAGATTGACGCAGAACGAACGGTGACAGCGGAAAAAGTGCGAGGCGGGGAGTTTGGCGCAAAACTCGGTGATATTCATCGGCATGACAAATGAATCCCGGCGGGTATAAACGAACGTCATCTTTTCATGCGCTTCCGCATAATAAATATCATCCATCGGCGTGACGATAATCCGCTCATCCTTGATGAGATTCAGGGTGTCATTTTCGCGCGTGGCGGCGGGCGTAGGGCTGACTGCCGGGCTGTTCTGCTGCTGCCAGGCCAGCTCCAGTTTTTGCAGCATGCTGACAATGCGCGACTCCTGATAGGGTTTCAGAATGTAGTCGAACGCTTCCAGCTCAAAGGCTTCTACGGCATGTTCTTTCCACGCGGTGACAAACACAATAAACGGCTTGTGGGCGAACTGATTGATATTTTGCGCCAGCAGCACGCCGTCCAGCGACGGAATATTGATATCCAGAAAAATGGCGTCAACGCGGTTATGCTGCAAAAACTTCAGCACGTCCAGCCCATCCTCAAAGGTGCCCACGATCTCCATCTGGCTGTGTTCTTTTATCAGCCAGCTTAATTCTTGTTGGGCGAGGATTTCATCTTCCACAATGATGACTTTCATCGGTCACTCCGTTTAAGGCAACAACAGCGTCTGGGTATGAACGGGAAGCCGTTCATTAGGGACGTAAAAAGCGATTTCCGTGCCAGGCTCCAGGCGACGGATATGCAGCCCTTCGCCGTACAGTAATTTTACGCGGTGATGCACATTCAGCAGACCAATTTTATTGCCTGGCATTTCGTTCGATTCCACGCGCGCAATCACGTTGGGATCGATGCCGTGGCCGGTATCGCGCACCGCCACCCGCACGCGATTCCCGCACTCTTCCACGCTAATGGTCACCACACCTTTGCCTTTACACGGCTGGATGCCGTGAACTATGGCGTTCTCCACCAGCGGCTGGATCAGCAGGCTTGGGATCACGCAGTGCACCTCTTCATCGATATCGTAAATAACAGTGAGCTTATCGCCAAAGCGCGCTTGCTCAATCGCGATGTAATCTTTAATCTGGTACAGCTCTTTTTTGATGTCGATCTGCTCATCGTCTTTCAGCTCGATGTTGTAGCGCAGATAGCGCGACAAATTAAAAATCAGCTGACGGGCGGTGTCCGGATTCATGCGAATCGACGAAGAGATGGCGTTCAGGGCGTTAAACAGAAAATGGGGATTGATCTTACTTTGCAGCGCGCGCAGCTCTGCCTTATTTGCCATTTCCCGCAGTTGCTCAGCGCGCGACACCTCCAGTTGAGTGGAGATAATCTGCGACAGGCCAATCGCCATCTCCTGTAAGGAAGAGGTGATCTGGTGCGCGTGGCAGTAGTAAATTTTCAGCGTGCCGGTCACCACGCCTTTCTCCCACAGTGGAATGACCAGCATGGAGTGAATTTCAGGCGTCCGATGCGCCTCATCATTGTTTTTAATGATGATTTTACCGTTATTAAGCGCCTGGCGCGTGGTCGGGCTGATGGTATCGTCATTATCGCGGTAGTTATCTTCACCCACGCCGACATAGGCCAGAACGTGATCGATATTGGTGATGGCGACCGCATCAGCGTGGATATCGCGGCGAATAATATCGCAGACCTGATGCAGCGACTCCGCGTTGACATGGCGGAACAGCGGCAGCGTTTTATTGGCAATATCGAGCGCTAGCTTTGCCTGGCGTGCGGCGCTGGCCTCTTTTTCCCCCTCAACGCTCTGCACCAGCAGGACGATAAAGCCAATGCAGACGCTGCCGAGAATCATCGGAATGCCGATTTTGGAGACGATATCCAGCCCCAGCTCAACCGTGGGCGCCCAGGCCACCACGAGGATCATGGTGAGGGTTTCGCACAGCATCCCGGCGGCGATCCCCGCTCGCCAGTGCTGTTTTTTCGGGATCTTACGGTTGATCCAGCCGGACAACGCGCCTGCGATAATGCTGGTGATAAAACAGGGGATTGCCGTGACGCCACCGATATCAATCAGATAGCGGTGCGTACCGGCAATAATGCCGGTGATAATCCCCACCCACGGGCCAAACAGAATACCGCCCGACATGACGGCGATAATGCGCACGTTGACCAGCGAACCTTCCACCCGCACGCCGGACCAGGTGCTGAACAGGGCAAACAAAGAGAAGATCGCCGTGACGGCCAGCAGCTCTTTCGGTGAGTGAGCGGATTTGTGCAGAAGCTCGCGAAAGAGCCGGATGCGGATCAGGAAGAAGAGACAAATCAGCATTAATGCCGCGCGATCGAAGACCGCCAGCAGCATATTGAATATTTCGTGCACGAGTGAACCTGGGAAAACGGGAAAAATCTATGATAGGAAACCTTGCGCACAATGACCAGACATCCCTCTGATTTCTCAAATGGGGAAAAGCCCTCCATTTCAAAGGGGATTGCACTTTTTTGCCTGGATACGTCGCGGGTTAGCCATCAGCGGCAGGCTGTTTGTAACTCCATTGATATCATTGAGTTAAAAAATGGTATCGCCAACGCGGTTTTGTTGAATCGACTTCCGCTTTTAGCCGAAACACCCTTCCTGTTTTAAGGGACTCATTATTTTTTCACTCCCCTCTCGACAGTCGGATTTGAATCAGGCTATTTTCTAAGCACGCCACATTCGTGGCAGCGTCGCTCGGACGGTCCGGGCGCTAACGTGAATCTGAGGAATCTATGGCTGAATTCAGTCCTGAACGCCGTTTTACGCGTATCGATCGTCTCCCCCCTTATGTTTTTAATATCACTGCTGAACTGAAAATGGCTGCGCGTCGGCGCGGCGAAGACATTATCGATTTCAGCATGGGTAACCCTGACGGGCCAACGCCACCGCACATCGTTGAAAAACTGTGCACCGTGGCGCAGCGCCCGGATACACACGGGTATTCCACCTCTCGCGGGATTCCGCGTTTGCGTCGGGCAATCTCCCGCTGGTATCAGGATCGCTATCATGTGGATATCGATCCGGAAAGCGAAGCCATCGTTACCATTGGTTCGAAAGAGGGGCTGGCGCACCTGATGCTGGCGACGCTCGATCACGGTGATACGGTGCTGGTGCCCAACCCGAGCTATCCAATCCATATTTATGGTGCGGTGATCGCCGGGGCACAGGTTCGCTCCGTGCCGCTGGTGGAGGGCGTCGACTTTTTCAACGAACTGGAACGCGCAATTCGTGAGAGCTACCCGAAACCGAAAATGATGATCCTCGGATTCCCGTCGAACCCAACGGCGCAGTGCGTCGAGCTGGAGTTCTTCGAGAAAGTGGTCGCGCTGGCGAAGCGCTATGATGTGCTGGTGGTGCACGATCTGGCGTACGCCGATATCGTTTTTGACGGCTGGAAAGCGCCTTCCATAATGCAGGTGCCAGGTGCGCGCGACGTGGCCGTTGAGTTCTTCACCCTGTCAAAAAGCTACAACATGGCAGGCTGGCGTATCGGCTTTATGGTTGGCAATAAAACGCTGGTCAACGCGCTGGCGCGTATCAAAAGCTATCACGACTACGGCACCTTTACGCCGTTGCAGGTCGCGGCGATTGCTGCCCTGGAAGGCGATCAGCAGTGCGTGCATGACATCGCCGCGCAGTACAAACGCCGCCGCGATGTGCTGGTGAAAGGCCTGCACGAAGCGGGCTGGATGGTTGAGGTGCCGAAAGCCTCTATGTACGTCTGGGCCAAAATCCCCGAGCACTATGCAGCAATGGGGTCGCTGGAGTTTGCCAAAAAGATGCTGCAGGATGCCAAAGTCTGCGTCTCGCCTGGCATTGGTTTCGGTGACTACGGCGACACCCACGTTCGCTTCGCTCTTATCGAAAACAGCGACCGCATTCGTCAGGCGGTGAGAGGCATTAAAAGCATGTTCCGCGCCGACGGGTTATTGCCGGTGGAAAAAAAGAGTTCGACTGAATCTGACTAGGCGGATTCTGCATAAAAAAACAGGAGCCAATGGCTCCTGTTTTTTTAACTGTATTTTCTTCGCTCAGATCATCAGGGCAAAGGTTCCGGCCCACACTAAAACAATCACCGAAATGCCCATAAAGAAATATTTCACGTTCATCGCTCCGCGCATCAATAGATACGCCATAAAAAAACAGAGTCCAACTGAGTATAGAGAGCTGAAATCAGACCAGACCGGAAATAAGAATTATCCCGCTACGTCGATGACACCAGCCCAGAATTCTGTGCGTTCCTATTGCCAGACGGCGCTAATGTACGCCTAAATATGGGGGGTGACAAGAGGCATTTTTTTGTATCATTTCCGTAACTTACGAGTGTCGTGGAACGGCGACAGTATAATTTCGCAGCGTAATAAAACAGGTTGAGCGAAGGTGAGAATGGAAAGTAACGGCGGGTGATTACAGGTGACTGAAAAGGTTAGTTTCTTAGGGAAACTAACCTGATAAAGAGACTAGATATAGAGGGAGGTTTCGCCGACAGGGCGGGTCTTAAAGCGGCGATGCACCCACAGATACTGCTCCGGTGCGCGCATGATTTCGCTTTCGATCACTTTATTAATGTACGTCGCGGCTTCGCGCTCATCCTGTGGGTAATTATGCAGCTCAGGAGAGATAAACAGACGATAGCCAGACTTATCGGCTTTTCTGACCATGGTCACCGTCAGCATCGGCGCACCAGAAAGACGCGAGATAACGAATGTCCCGTTCGTGGTGGCGACATCTTTCACCGCGAAGAACGGGGCGAAACTGCTGCCTTTACGCCCATAATCCTGATCGGGCGCAAACCATACCGCTTCCCCTTTCTTCAGGGCATTCACCAGCCCACGCAGGTTGTTGCGGCTGATCATCGCTTTGTTCGAGCGCATACGGCCGCGCGTCTGTACCCATTCCATCAGTAAATTGTTGTGCGGGCGATAGGTCGCCATCATGGGCTGGCAAAGACCCATCACGCGGCCACCCAGCTCCAGCGACATAAAATGCACGCCTATCACCATGACGCCCCGATTTTGCGCCTGAACCTGTTTCAGGTTTTCCAGCCCTTCAACGTCGAACCATTTACGCACGCGCTCGTCCGGCCAGAACCAGGCCATACCGGTCTCCAGCAGCGCCATTCCGATGGATTTAAAGTTTTCGGCGATCAGCTTCTCGCGCTGTTCGACACTGTAATCAGGAAAACAAAGCTCAAGATTTCTGCGGGCAATAGACTCCCGACGCTTTAGAAAAACACGGGAAGCGCTGCCTAAACTTGAGCCAAGAATTTGTATAGCGGGGTAGGGCAATTGAACGAGCACCCAAAGCAGGCCAAGGCCAAACCATGTGAGCCAGTAACGTGGGTGTAAAAATGCACTTTCGAATTTGCATTGAGACAAAGTAGTGAACCTATGTGAAGCCAGAGAAGGTAGCGCAAACATTGCGTTACAACGTGCTGATTTAGACCGTAGTTTTGGATTATCGTTGCAGGCCTTACCCAACTTTACGGCGCTGCCAGACCACTTCCGGTACAAGGCGGGCTGCGTAGATTAGCACCCTTATACGCGCTTTTCTATGACTTGTTTTTACTGGAAAAAGGCCGAATCAGGAATCGTTTCAGTTAAGTGTATCTCATGGGGGAAAAGCTGTGGCGGTGGATATTTCATGGGAGAGCGTGCATTGATCTGGGCAGGAAAGTGTCCCCTGCAGGAATCGAACCTGCAACTAGCCCTTAGGAGGGGCTCGTTATATCCATTTAACTAAGGGGACGAAGCGGCACGAGTATAGCCTCATTTACACAGGGCGTTAAGCTCGATACCGCCTGACTGCTTAAAGTGTCGCCATTTAGTCGATCTTTTTTGGATTCTCGTCCTTGTTTTGTCGGGCTTTTTCCTTTTCCTTCAGCTCGGCCTTACGCTTGTTGGACATGTCGTTGCGGATTTGCGCATGGCTCAACAGGGCGAAAATAAAGGTCCCGCCGCAGATATTTCCTGCCAGTGTCGGCAGCGCGAACGGCCAGAAGAAATCACTCCAGTGCTGGGTGCCGTTAAACACCAGATACAGCACCTCCACCGTACCAACGACAATGTGGGTAGTGTCGCCCAGTGCGATAAGCCAGGTCATCAAGATGATTACCACGATTTTGGCCGCACCCGCAGAGGGGAACATCCAGACCATAGTGGCAATGATCCAGCCTGAGATAATGGCGTTGGCGAACATCTCAGCCGGAGTATTTTTCATCACGTCCATACCGATTTTAATGAATGCATCCCGGGTGGGTTCATCAAATATCGGCATATATTCGAACGCCCAGGCCGCTACGCCTGTTCCGATAATATTCCCCAGCAGGACCACGCCCCACAGGCGCATCAGAAGGCCGAAATTTCCCCACGTCGGTTTTTGCATCACCGGCAGTACCGCCGTCACGGTGTTTTCCGTGAACAGCTGCTGACGCGCCATAATGACGATGACAAAACCAAAGGTGTAACCAAGGTTTTCAAGCAGGAATCCACCCGGAACCCCCTCCAGCTGCACGTGAAAGATCCCCTTTGCCAGCAGGGAGGCCCCCATCGATAATCCGGCGGCGATGGCTGACCAGAACAGTGCCATCGCATCGCGCTCAAGCTCTTTTTCACCGTCCTGACGGATATGCTCGTGGATAGCCATCGCCCGTGAGGGGAGATGGTCTTCATCGACTTCGATTTTGCCACCCCGCTGTTTTTCTTCACTTTCCACTTCCAGCTCATCAGTATGTTTATCAATTTTTTCTGCGTTTAGTTCATCCATCTGGGGCGTCTCGCTTCGTTGTCATTACCATAATCGTAGCGGTTTTCCGGATAATGCCCGTGGGGAAGCTCTTATTTTTCCGGCAATGGCAATAAAGGCGATACATCACCTTCTGACACAGGATAAAATTGCCGACGAAAAGAAATGATAAAGCAGGCTATGCTGAGATCAGAGTGATGGCAGATGATTGCCTGTCACTGTGTGCGTGGACATCCCGAAACGTGCTGTTACAATCACTTGCACGACTATGAATAGAGCGCCAGGCGCTCTGTCGCGGATGGCAGTCAACGATAGCCATACTAACAGGGAGAAATATATGAAATTTCGGCTGTCGGCGCTTGCGCTGGGCACGACGTTGCTCGTGGGCTGTGCCAGCTCTGGAGAGCAAACGGGGCGCTCCGATCCTTTAGAAGGATTCAACCGATCCATGTATAGCTTTAACTACAACGTGCTGGACCCGTATCTGGTCCGCCCGGTTGCTGTGGCATGGCGTGATTACGTTCCGCAACCTGCTCGTAATGGTTTGAGCAATTTCACCAGTAACCTGGAAGAACCCGCTGTGATGGTGAACTTCTTCCTGCAGGGCGACCCGTATCAGGGGATGGTGCACTTCACTCGTTTCTTCCTGAACAGCTTGTTAGGGATGGGTGGCTTTATTGATGTGGCAGGAATGGCTAATCCGAAGCTGCAGCGTGAACAGCCGCACCGTTTTGGTAGCACGCTGGGCAGTTATGGCGTGGGCTATGGTCCGTATATGCATCTGCCATTCTACGGCAGCTTTACCGTTCGTGACGACGGTGGCGATATGGTCGATACCCTTTATCCGGTGCTGTCTTGGCTGACCTGGCCGCTGTCCATTGGTAAATGGACCGTGGAAGGGATTGAGACGCGCGCTCAGTTGCTGGATTCCGACGGCCTGCTGCGTCAGTCTTCCGATCCGTACATTATGGTGCGTGAAGCCTACTTCCAGAATCACGACTTTATTGCCAACGGCGGTAAGCTGAAACCGGAAGACAATCCAAACGCCAAAGCTATCGAGAATGAACTTTCAGAGATAGATAAAGAATAAATAAAAAAAGGTGAGCAAATGCTCACCTTTTTTAATGCCGACGCGATTAGAACGCGTAGTTGAAGTTGGTACCGAACAGCCAGGCTTTACCTTCAGATTTAAAGGTGTACGCAGCCGGGCCTTCACCCTCGGTGAAGCTGACGTTCTGACCGTGCATATAAGAAGCACCCACATCGACAGACGCATCGTCGTTAAACGCATAAGTCATACCGGCGCTCAGCCACAGACGGTCCTGATCCGGGATAGAAATGGAGCGTTTGTCCGCTGGAACCGGGCTGTCATCGAACGCGATACCGGTACGGAAGGTCCAGTTCTTATCGTAGTAGTAGGTCGTACCCAGCGCGATACGATAAGCATCTTTGAAGCTTTCATCTTTATAGAACAGCGTCTGACCGTCGTTGCCGGTGGCTTTCAGCTCCTGGAACTGACTCCAGCTGGTGTAGGTCAGGCTGTAGTGGACAGCCCATTGCGGTGCCACGCGGTTATAACCAGACACTTCCCACATTTCTGGCAGGTTCAGCGTCAGCGCGCCGCTCTGGGTTCTGCCGCCGGTGCCAGCTGGCAGACCTGTCAGGCCCATGCTGGCAAAGATGTTGCTCAGGTTCGGGTCAATGGAGCTTTTATAGTCGCCGTCGAAGTCGATTTTCACTTCAGAACGGTAGGTCAGACCCCAACGGTTGTTTTTATCCAGTTCATAAAGGATACCGGCGTTCCAGCCGAAGCCCCACTCGTCGCCCTTAAGATATGCAATCTGGTCGTCCGGGGAGTTAATACCGTCCAGCATGGATGGAGGCACCCTACCTTGCAGCTGGCCTGCCAGCAGTGGACCGAGTGAACCCGCATAGCGCTCGATTTTGGCTTTCGCGTAAACCGCATCAAAGCCCACACCGAAGCTCCAGTTGCTGTCCAGACGATACGCGCCGCTCAGATTGAGGTTGATGGTCTGCAGGTCAGTCTTACCGCCATAAATGCCGGCCGCGTAGCTGTCGTTAAACTCTGTTGCCAGACCATAGTTGGATGTGACGGATGCGCCCCAGCCAAATTGATCGTTGATTGGCATAACAAAGTGCATGTTAGGTACCCACGCCACGGGCGCGATGTTGTCCTGGTTAGCACTCTGTCCGGTTAAATTGGATTTCCCGGTAACGTTCACATCAGGATCAATATAAACGGCACCCATTGAGAATGTCGGGCGATCAAACATAGTGATCAGCGCCGGGTTACGGCTCACGTTGCCTGCGTCATCGGCAATCGCACCTTCCCCAGAATATGCACGGCCAAGGCCAGAGGAAGAAAATTCGTTAAGCTGGAAGCCCGCTGACCAGGCGGAGGTTGATACGATTGCCACTGCGACTGCCAGCGCAGTCTTTTTGAACAGGGTTTTCTGGCTCATGACCATAACCTCATTGAGTTATTTTTATGCAATATATGTTACATAGAGTAACAGGAGCGCGAAGTGTAGGGTCTGCGGTAACACTTAGAAATCAGACCAGTGGCGAGAGTATAGGTCGGACCAGATGGGATGTTGCAAGTATGTTTCTGAAGTTTTTCAAAGATGTTTTTTGAAACGAGATCTCTGTGGCAAAAATGCGACCACCGGCACTCAGCAGAAAGGGTGATTTTTGCGTTAGATCATTTTTTAGTGTGATAACGGTCACTTATCCCCGTTTGCGCCATTAACGGCTGGAGAGACCCACGGCCAGGGCGTAAAATATCAGCAACGTGTTTATCTCGCGCTGTGCGCGAATGCAGAGGAACTTGAGCTATGAGTAAATGCAGTGCTGATGAAACCCCGGTTTGCTGCTGTATGGATGTCGGTACCATTATGGATAACACCGATTGCACCGCGTCTTACAGCCGCGTATTTAGCAAACGTTCGGATGCAGAAGAAACCTTAGCCGCGCTCACCAAACGCGCGCGCGACGTGGAATCCGATCCCTGTGAAATCAAATCCACCTTCACGGAAGTGGACGGTGGCGTGAAGCTTGATATCGATTTCATCTTTGCGTGTGAAGCTGAAACCCTGATTTTCCAGCTCGGTCTGCGTTAATTTCTCCGTCGAGTTGCCGGGTGATTTTTGACTTACCCGACCTGCAGTTTCGTAGTCCGGGTAATGCAAAGTCGCGGCCCGCAAAAAATACCTCAAATGCCCCTGTGACCCAGGGGCATTTTCTTTTCTTCTCTGTGTCTTAGCTCGCACTTTTTCGCTTCCCCGATTGGCTCTATGTAAAAAAATGGTTAAAACTGTTATCAGGTCAGACCACTTTGCGCTTATGTCATTTACAGGGGACTTTTATGAGTCAGGCACTACCGCTCGTCACCCGCCAGGGTGACCGCATTGCCATTGTCAGCGGATTACGTACTCCGTTTGCACGTCAGGCGACGGCATTTCACGGAATACCGGCTGTCGATCTGGGGAAAATGGTAGTGGGGGAGATGCTGGCTCGCAGCGAAATACCCCCAGAGGTCATCGAACAACTGGTTTTTGGCCAGGTCGTCCAGATGCCGGAAGCACCCAATATCGCCCGCGAAATCGTGCTCGGCACGGGAATGAACGTCCATACCGATGCCTACAGCGTCAGTCGCGCCTGTGCGACCAGCTTCCAGGCCGTCGCTAACGTAGCGGAAAGCCTGATGACCGGCACCATTCGCGCCGGTATTGCAGGCGGGGCCGACTCCTCTTCCGTTCTGCCGATTGGCGTCAGTAAAAAGCTGGCCCGTGTGCTGGTGGATGTCAATAAAGCCCGCACCATGGGGCAGCGTCTCAAACTATTCTCCCGCCTGCGTCTGCGCGATCTGGCGCCGGTGCCGCCAGCGGTCGCGGAATATTCTACCGGCCTGCGAATGGGCGATACCGCAGAGCAAATGGCGAAAACCTACGGCATCACCCGCGAACAGCAAGATGCCCTGGCGCATCGCTCGCATCAGCGTGCCGCGCTGGCGTGGTCCGAGGGAAAACTGGCGGATGAAGTGATGACGGCCTATATCTCGCCGTATCGCGAACCGCTCAGTGAAGATAACAATATCCGTGGCAGTTCGACGCTGGCTGATTATGCAAAATTACGTCCGGCGTTTGACCGCAAGCACGGCACCGTCACGGCGGCGAACAGTACGCCTTTGACCGATGGTGCGGCGGCAGTGATCCTGATGACCGAGTCGCGCGCAAAAGAGCTGGGGCTGGTGCCGCTGGGCTACCTGCGCAGCTACGCCTTTACCGCTATCGACGTCTGGCAGGATATGCTGCTGGGACCGGCCTGGTCCACGCCGCTGGCGCTTGAGCGCGCCGGATTAACGCTGTCTGATTTAACTCTTATTGATATGCACGAGGCTTTTGCCGCGCAGACGCTTGCCAACCTCCAGCTGCTGGCCAGCGAACGCTTTGCCCGCGATGTGCTGGGCCGCGCGCATGCCACGGGCGAAGTGGACGAGAGCAAATTTAACGTGCTGGGCGGATCTATCGCATACGGCCATCCGTTTGCTGCCACCGGCGCACGCATGATTACGCAAACGCTGCATGAGCTTCGCCGTCGCGGCGGAGGTTTTGGTCTGGTCACCGCCTGTGCGGCGGGTGGTCTGGGCGCGGCGATGGTTCTGGAGGCTGAATAATGGAAACCCCTTCCGCTTTTGACCTGAAGGTCCGGCTGGACAATATTGCCGTCGTCACCATCGATGTGCCGGGCGAAAAGATGAATACCCTGAAGGCCGAATTCGGCGTTCAGGTGCGCGCGATCCTCAGGCAAATCCGCGAAAACAAAGACATTCGCGGGCTGATTTTTATCTCAGCCAAACCCGATAACTTTATCGCTGGTGCAGATATCAACATGATCGCCCGCGCCAGCAGCGCGCAGGAAGCGGAAGAGCTGGCCCGACAGGGACAGCAGATCATGGCCGAGATCCACGCGTTGCCGATCCCGGTGATCGCAGCGATCCACGGTGCCTGCCTGGGCGGCGGCCTGGAGCTGGCGCTGGCGTGTCACAGCCGTATTTGTACGGATGATGCGAAAACCGTGCTCGGTCTGCCGGAAGTGCAGCTCGGTCTACTGCCGGGGTCCGGTGGCACCCAGCGTTTACCGCGTCTGATTGGCGTGAGTACCGCGCTGGAAATGATACTCACCGGTAAACAGCTTCGACCACGTCAGGCTCTGAAAGCCGGGCTGGTGGACGAAGTGGTTCCCCATTCCATTTTGCTGGACGCGGCCGTTGAGCTGGCATTAAAAGGGCGGCAAACGAGCCGTCATTTGCCGGTTCGCGAGCGTATTCTCGCCGGCCCGCTTGGGCGCGCGCTGCTGTTTAATGTGGTCGGTAAGAAAACGGAACAGAAAACCAAAGGCAACTACCCGGCGACCAAACGCATTCTCGAGGTGATTGAAACCGGCCTGGCGCAAGGGAGCAGCAGCGGTTATGCGGCTGAGGCCAAAGCCTTTGGCGAACTGGCGATGACGCCCCAGTCGCAGGCACTGCGCAGCATCTTCTTTGCCAGTACCGACGTGAAAAAAGATCCTGGCAGCGAGGCATCACCGGCGCCGCTGGCCTCTGTTGGCGTTTTGGGCGGGGGATTGATGGGCGGTGGCATTGCGTTCGTCACGGCAAGCAAAGGTAAATTGCCTGTACGAATCAAAGACATCAACGCAAAGGGCATTAATCACGCGCTGCAATACAGCTGGCAGCTCCTTGATCAGAAGGTTAAACGCCGCCATATCAAAGCCAGTGAACGCGACAGAGAGCTGGCGCTGATTTCAGGCACCACCGACTACAGCGGTTTTCACCATCGCGACCTGGTAATTGAAGCCGTTTTTGAAGACCTGGCGCTGAAACAGCAGATGGTTGCCGACGTGGAACAGCACTGCGCGCCGCACACCATTTTTGCCTCGAATACGTCGTCGCTGCCGATTGGCGATATCGCCGCACGTGCCGCACGACCGGAGCAGGTAATCGGTTTGCACTTCTTTAGCCCGGTAGAAAAAATGCCGCTGGTGGAAGTTATACCTCACGCTTCGACGAACGCTCAAACGGTGGCCACGGTGGTGAAGCTCGCCAAACGGCAGGGCAAAACACCGATTGTGGTGGCCGACAAGGCCGGTTTTTACGTTAACCGCATTCTCGCGCCCTATATTAATGAGGCGATGCGCCTGCTGACGGAAGGCGAGAAAATCGAACACATTGACAATGCGCTGGTCAAGTTTGGTTTTCCAGTTGGCCCAATCCAACTTTTGGATGAGGTTGGAATTGATACAGGCACTAAAATTATACCTGTGCTGGAAGCTGCTTATGGAGAACGGTTTAGCCCGCCTGCAAACATTGTTTCTACGATCTTGAATGACGATCGCAAAGGCAGAAAAAATGGACGGGGCTTCTATCTTTACGCAGTTAAAGGGCGTAAAAGCAAGAAACAGGTCGACCCCTCGGTCTATGGGCTTATTCACGCCAGCGGCCAGGGGAAGTTGTCAGCACAGCAATGCGCTGAGCGCTGCGTCATGATGATGCTCAACGAAGCGGCTCGTTGTTTTGACGAGCAGGTCGTTAAAAGTGCGCGAGACGGCGATATTGGTGCCGTGTTTGGTATCGGTTTTCCACCTTTCCTGGGTGGCCCGTTCCGCTATATGGATAGTCTTGGCGCGGGTGAAGTGGTGGCAATATTGCAGCGTCTGGCTTCGCTTTATGGTCCACGGTTTACGCCGTGTGAACAATTAATGCGCATGGCAGAAAATAACCTGCACTTTTGGCCAGCAGAGGAAACTGACCCCGTAACTTAAGGTCAAACAAGAGTATATCTGACGGTGAATGAACCTGTTTTGGCTATTTTGTAAACAGATATTGACTATACTTACGCCATTAAGGTAAAAAACAGCGTTTCATTCATCAGATGGATCAGGCACAATGCCCGGCCATCGGGTTTTCTACCTTTTTGATCTTTTCGCGGGTAGTTAACGCCGGTGATCCTGGTTAACAAAAGCGGTGCAATATGCAAGTTTTTATCATGCGTCACGGCGACGCGGCACTCGATGCTGCCAGTGACTCTGTTCGTCCTTTGACGACCTGTGGTTGTGACGAATCCCGTCAAATGGCGACCTGGCTCAAAGGCCAAAAAGTGGATATCGATCGTGTGCTGGTGAGTCCGTTCCTGCGGGCCGAACAGACGTTGGATGTGGTAGGGGAGTGTATGAACCTGCCGAAGAGCGTCGATGTTCTCCCTGAGCTTACTCCCTGCGGGGATGTGGGTCTCGTCAGCGCATATCTTCAGGCGCTGTGCAATGAAGGTGTCTCTTCCGCACTGGTGATTTCCCATCTGCCGCTGGTCGGCTACCTGGTGTCTGAACTGTGCCCTGGCGAAACGCCTCCGATGTTCACCACCTCCGCAATTGCCAACGTCACCCTCGACGATGCGGGCAAAGGGGTATTCAACTGGCAAATGAGTCCTTGCAACCTGAAGATGGCAAAAGCTATCTGACGTGACGAATGATCTGGCGGGTAGCCTGTGCCACCCGCCTGCCTGTCAGGGCAGCTCCGGTGGCTGCCACTCTTCTACTTCAATCAACACCAGCAGCGCGGCATCTCCGCCGTACTCTTTTGGCGCCTGATGAAAAGCCATCACGTGTGGATGCTGAGCCAGCCACAACGGCGTTTGCTGTTTGAGAATATGCTTTCCATGGCCGTGCATCACACAGGTGCAGAACACGTGCTCGCGACGACACGCGGCAATGAGCGCGCCCAGCTCCTGTTTCGCCTGCATTTGCGTCAGGCCATGCAGATCGAGAAACAGCTCCGGCGAATAATCGCCGCGACGCAACTTTTTCAGCTCAAAATGGCTGACATCTTCCCGCACATATTTCACTGCCCCCTGCGTGTTCAGCAGTGGCTGAAATTCGTCTGAAAAATAGTGGCTGTTATCCGCCTGTTCCTGCAGCAGCCGTTTGACCGGCACTTCAGTCACTTTTTTGCGGATCGGGCGATGGACAATGGTGTCCTGGGTGATTTTGCGCGTCCCGCTCATGAGCTGGCGAAACAGCGTCTGATCCTCCTCGCTAAGCGGCATTTTCTTTTTCATTAGTCCGTCTCATCTCTTATTTCCCTTAGTTTACCTGAGGGAGGCGCAAGCAAAACGCATTTTTTCACCTCTCCCACGCCGTCCCGATGCTGATTTATCGCCGTCTTCATGGCAAACTAGCCGCCGAAAATTATGCAAGCATGCCCTGGAGAGAATAATGGATAAAATATTTGTCGATGAAGCAGTAAACGAACTGCATACCATTCAGGACATGTTGCGTTGGTCCGTCAGTCGTTTTAGCGCCGCCAACATCTGGTACGGCCATGGAACGGACAACCCGTGGGATGAGGCGGTTCAGCTGGTGCTGCCATCCCTGTATCTGCCGCTGGATATCCCTGAAGACATGCGCACCGCGCGTCTGACCTCCAGCGAAAAACACCGTATCGTTGAGCGCGTGATTCGCCGCGTCAACGAGCGTATCCCGGTCGCCTATCTCACCAATAAAGCCTGGTTCTGCGGTCACGAATTTTACGTTGATGAACGTGTGCTGGTGCCGCGCTCGCCGATTGGCGAACTGATCAACAACCACTTTGCAGGCCTGATCGACCACCAACCGCAGCACATTCTGGATATGTGTACGGGCAGCGGCTGTATCGCGATTGCCTGCGCCTATGCCTTCCCGGAAGCGGAAGTGGATGCGGTTGATATCTCCGCCGACGCGCTGGCCGTTACCGAACACAACATCGAAGAGCACGGTTTGATTCACCACGTGACGCCGATCCGCTCCGACCTGTTCCGCGACCTGCCAAAACTGCAATACGATCTGATTGTCACCAATCCGCCGTATGTGGATGCAGAAGACATGTCCGATCTGCCGAACGAATATCGCCACGAGCCGGAACTCGGTCTGGCCTCCGGTTCTGACGGCCTGAAACTGACGCGCCGTATTCTGGCTTGCGCGCCGGATTATCTGACTGACGACGGTATTCTGATTTGTGAAGTCGGTAACAGCATGGTACATCTGATGGAGCAGTACCCGGACGTGCCATTCACCTGGCTTGAATTCGACAACGGTGGTGAAGGCGTCTTCATGCTGACCAAAGCGCAGCTCATCGCCGCGCGTGAACACTTCAGCATTTACAAAGATTAATCCAACGGGCTTCGGCCCGTTTCACATTGCTCAAACACAGAACAACGACAACGGAGCCGTGATGGCAGGAAACAGTATTGGACAATTATTCCGTGTAACGACTTTCGGCGAATCACACGGTCTGGCGCTGGGTTGCATCGTCGACGGCGTGCCCCCTGGTATCGAACTGACCGAAGCGGATTTACAGCATGATCTCGATCGCCGCCGTCCGGGCACCTCGCGCTACACCACGCAGCGTCGCGAGCCGGACCAGGTCAAGATTCTCTCCGGTGTCTTTGAAGGCCGCACTACCGGCACCAGCATTGGTCTGCTGATTGAAAATACCGATCAGCGCTCGCAGGACTACGGCGCCATCAAAGATGTTTTCCGCCCCGGTCATGCCGATTACACCTACGAACAAAAATACGGTTTTCGCGACTATCGCGGCGGCGGACGCTCATCGGCGCGTGAAACAGCCATGCGCGTGGCGGCGGGCGCTATCGCTAAAAAATATCTGGCGCAAAAATATGGCATCGTGGTTCGCGGCTGCCTGACCCAGATGGGCGATATTCCGCTGGCGATCAAAGACTGGGATCTTGTTGAACAGAACCCGTTCTTCTGCGCGGATGCCGACAAAATTGACGCACTGGACGAACTGATGCGCGGCCTGAAAAAAGAGGGCGACTCCATCGGCGCGAAAGTGACCGTCGTGGCTGACGGCGTTCCGCCCGGCCTGGGCGAGCCGGTCTTCGATCGTCTGGATGCAGACATCGCCCACGCGATGATGAGCATCAATGCGGTGAAAGGCGTGGAAATTGGCGATGGTTTTGACGTGGTAGCGCTGCGCGGCAGCCAGAACCGCGACGAAATCACGAAAGAGGGTTTCCAGAGCAATCATGCGGGCGGCATTCTGGGCGGCATCAGCAGTGGTCAGCAGATTGTGGCCAACATCGCACTGAAACCGACCTCCAGCATTACCGTACCGGGGCGCACCATTAACCGCTTCGGCGAAGAAGTTGAGATGATCACCAAAGGGCGTCACGATCCTTGTGTGGGTATCCGTGCGGTGCCGATCGCTGAAGCGATGCTGGCCATTGTGCTAATGGATCATTTCCTGCGCCAGCGCGCGCAGAATGCGGACGTGACGACCACCATTCCACGCTGGTAAACATGAAAAAAACCGCTATTGCTCTGTTGGCTCTGCTTGCCAGCGGAGCCAGTCTGGCAGCCACGCCGTGGCAAAAAATCACCCACCCGATCGCGGGCAGCGCCCAGTCGATCGGCGCGTTTGCTAACGGCTGCATCGTTGGTGCGCAGGATCTGCCGCTGCAATCCGACACCTATCAGGTGATGCGCACCGACCAGCGTCGCTACTTTGGTCATCCGGATCTGGTGCTGTTTATCCAGCGTCTGGGCAATCAGGTGCATAACCTGGGGCTGGGGACGATGCTGATCGGCGATATGGGGATGCCAGCGGGCGGTCGCTTCAATGGTGGACACGCCAGCCATCAGTCCGGTCTGGATGTGGATATTTTCCTGCAACTGCCGAAAACCCGCTGGAGTTCGGCGCAGCTGCTTAAACCCCAGGCGCTGGATCTCGTCGCCCGTGACGGCAAAAGCGTGGTGTCGTCTCTGTGGTCGCCAGATGTCTCCAGCATGATTAAGCTGGCGGCAAAAGATAACGATGTGACGCGTATCTTCGTCAATCCGGCGATCAAGCAACAGCTCTGTCTGGACGCCGGAACGGATCGTGACTGGCTGCGTAAAGTGCGCCCGTGGTTCCAGCATCGCGCGCATATGCACGTGCGTCTGCGCTGCCCGGCCAACAGCCTCGAATGTGAAGATCAGCCGTTACCGCCGCCGGGAGATGGCTGCGGGGCAGAACTCCAGAGCTGGTTTGAGCCAGCAAAACCTGGAACCACCAAGCCTGAGAAGAAGACACCGCCTCCGTTGCCGCCTTCCTGCCAGGCGCTACTGGATGAGCATGTACTTTAATGGATAATTTCGTCGATCTGTTTATGGTGTCACCGCTGCTGCTGGCGGTGCTGTTTTTTGTTGCGATGCTGGCGGGATTTATCGATGCGCTGGCGGGGGGAGGCGGCCTGCTGACAGTGCCTGCGCTGCTGGCGGCAGGTATGAGCCCGGCCCAGGCGCTGGCGACCAATAAGCTGCAGGCCTGCGGCGGCTCGCTCTCTGCCTCCATCTACTTTATTCGCCGTAAAGTGGTCAGTCTTGCCGACCAAAAGCTCAATATTCTGATGACCTTTATCGGCTCCACCAGCGGCGCGCTGCTGGTCCAGCACGTGCAATCGGATATTTTGCGCCAGATTTTACCGATCCTCGTGATCTGCATTGGTCTCTACTTTTTGCTGATGCCAAAATTAGGGGAAGAGGATCGTCAGCGCCGTCTGCATGGTCTGCCGTTTGCCCTGATTGCGGGCGGCTGCGTCGGTTTTTACGATGGCTTCTTCGGGCCGGGTGCCGGTTCTTTTTATGCCCTGGCGTTTGTGACGCTGGCCGGTTTTAACCTCGCCAAATCCACCGCCCACGCAAAAGTGCTCAACGCCACCTCAAACCTGGGCGGTCTGCTGTTGTTTATCATTGGCGGGAAAGTGATTTGGGCGACCGGCTTTGTGATGATGGTCGGACAGTTTTTAGGCGCGCGCGTCGGCTCGCGTCTGGTATTGAGCAAAGGGCAAAAACTGATTCGTCCGATGATCGTGATTGTGTCGGCGGTGATGAGTGCCAAACTTCTTTATGACAGCCACGGACAGGAGATCCTCCACTGGTTGGGGATGAACTAATGAACAGTACGCATAAATACGAACAGTTGATTGAGATCTTCGACAGCTGTTTTGCGGATGATTTTAATACCCGTCTGATTAAAGGCGACGACGAACCGATCTATCTTCCTGCTGATGCAGACGTGCCGTACAACCGGATCGTGTTTGCCCACGGGTTTTATGCCAGCGGTCTGCACGAGATTTCCCACTGGTGTATTGCCGGGAAAGCGCGCCGCGAGCTGGTCGATTTCGGTTACTGGTACTGCCCGGACGGGCGAGATGCCACGACGCAAGGGCAGTTTGAAGATGTGGAAGTCAAACCGCAGGCTTTCGACTGGCTGTTTTGCGTGGCGGCAGGTTTTCCGTTCAACGTCAGCTGTGACAATCTCGAAGGCGATTGCGAGCCGGATCGTATTACCTTCCAGCGCCGCGTTCACGCGCAGGTGATGGAATATCTTGAGAAAGGCATCCCGGAGCGACCGGCGCGTTTTATCAAGGCACTACAGAATTATTACCACACGCCGGCAATAACGGCGGAATGCTTCCCGTGGCCGGAAGATCTCAACTGAGGAAAAAAGATGATCGCAGAATTTGAATCACGCATCCTGGCGTTAATTGATGACATGGTGGAACACGCCAGTGACGATGAACTGTTTGCCAGCGGTTATCTGCGTGGTCACCTGACGCTTGCTGTTGCCGAGCTGGAAGCGGGCGACGATCACTCACCTGAAGCGGTCCACGCTGAAGTGAGCCGTGGTCTTGAAAAAGCCATTCAGGCGGGCGAGCTTTCTCCACGTGACCAGTCACTGGTGCTGGGGATGTGGGACAATTTGTTCCAGCAGGCTAATCTGAAGTAGTGGTTTTTTGCCCGGTAGCGCTGCGCTTACCGGGCCTCTAAAACTTATCCTACCTTTTTACCCTTCAGTAATTTGCGTACCCACAGCCGATTTGGGTTCAATCCTGCAAGCGTAACACCGTCCATCGGGATCGGCTCATCGCTCATCTGCGACGCCAGAATTTCAGCGGCCAGCGGCGCAGTACACAATCCCCGCGACCCGAGCGCACCGAGCATAAACAGGTTTGGATAGACGGGAGAACGCACGGCATTCTCTTTGGACTCTGCCAGATCCTGATAGGCCGTGAGCGTCGCGTCGTAGTCCGGTACATTGCCGATCATCGGCAGATGATCACGGGTGGCGCACCGCACGCCGCAGCGCGCGTCGCTGCCGCTCACGTCCACCTCTTTTGCCCATTCAGCCTCGGGGAAGCAGTCGATCAAGCGCTGGCGGTTTTGCTGCTGATCCGCTTCGCTATAGCAAATGTCCGCTTCGCCACGATGATAGCTGGCTCCGATGCAGTGATGACCGTTGGTCGGGTTTTGCGGCGTCAGATAGCCGTCGTAGCACAAGACCTGACGGAGCTTACCGAGCTGAGCCGTCGTGGGAATATGGCTCACCTGGCCGCCAACCGGATAGACCGGCAGATTTTCTGTTTGCGGGAAATCGCTGATGCGATGGCCGTTGGTCAGCACCACTCCGGCGTGTCGGGCCTGTGTACCATGGGCAAAACGCAGCTGCCAGTCGCCGTCGATGCGATCCAGGGATTCCAGCTGATATTCATAATGCACGGTCAGCCCTTGCGACTGGGCCAGCGCAATGGCCGCTGCCGTAAGCTGCGCCGGGCAGAGCCAGCCGCCTTGCGGATAGTGAATGCCACCGCAGCCCGTCTCCAGGCCACTTAACGCCTGCACCTGCCCGGCGTCCACGGCTTCCGCGATGTGCGCCGGTAATTCCAGGCTTAGCATCTGGTCGATCTTACGCTGGCTTTTTTCGTCCCAGCCGAGCTGTGTGACGCCGCACCACGCATGGTCAAAGGTGACTGGCAGGCTGTCGTAAAGACGCCGGGCAAAGGTAAAGGCGGCCGGGAAAAACTGGCTAAGTGCCGGATCGTGGGCGGTCAGCAGAGGATACAGCGCTCCCTGGCGATTGCCGGAGGCACCCGTGGCGGGGGCGGTATCAGCGCAGTACAACGTCACCTGCCAGCCGCGCTGGAGCAGGGCAAGTGACAGCAGTGCGCTGGCAATACCCCCGCCAATAATCGCCGTTTCACGTTTTTCCGCACCGCTGCGGGCAAACCAGGGGGTGCGTTCAGGCAGGGGATTATCCTGCTCCATCACGCCTGTCAGCATCTCTCGCTTGCGGCCAAATCCTTTGGTTTTGTACATAGTGAAACCGGCGTCCTGCAATCCACGGCGTACGAATCCGGCGGAGGTGAAAGTCGCGAGCGTAGCGCCAGGACGCGCCAGACGCGCCATCGCCGCGAACAGATGCGGGCTCCACATGTCCGGGTTTTTCGCGGGAGCAAAGCCATCCAAAAACCAGGCGTCGACTTTCTGATTCAGAGAATCGTCGAGTTTGTCCGTCAGGTCGTTGATATCCCCGAGCCACAAATCCAGCGTGACTTGACCACCGTCTAACACTAAACGATGACAGCCGCTGATCGGCTGTGGCCACTGGGCCTGCAGCTGCTCGGCCCAGACGCGAAGTTCCGGCCAGTGCTGATGGGCCAGGGTCAGGTCGTGGGCGGTGAGGGGGAATTTCTCGAAACTGATGAAATGTAATCTTTGTAGCGTAGCGTCAGGGTGTGCCGCACGGAACTGAACAAACGCCTGCCAGAGGGTGAGGAAGTTTAATCCGGTGCCAAAACCGCTCTCCGCCACCACAAACTGGCTGCGCGGATGGACAGGGAAACGCGCATTGAGCTGGTTTCCGTCGAGGAAAACATAACGGGTTTCTTCCAGTCCGTTATCATTAGAGAAGTAGACATCGTCGAAATCTCGGGAAACAGGTGTACCCTCAGCATTGAACTCAAGGTTGGCGGGTTGTATGGCGTTTTGTTTCACGTAAGTTACTCGTCTTACAGGCAGTGGCAGGATCTTAGCGATGTGTGTTCGATGGTGCAAATTTCCACAGAAATTGGCTGATCGGACTTGTTCAGCGTACAAGTGTACGCTATTGTGCGACTCGAAACTTAATATAGTATGACTTACAGAGGTATTGAATGAAACGTGCAGTGATTACTGGCCTGGGCATCGTTTCCAGCATCGGTAACAACCAGCAGGAAGTCCTGGAATCTCTGCGTGAAGGACGCTCGGGGATCACTTTCTCTCAAGAATTCAAAGATTCTGGTATGCGTAGCCACGTGTGGGGTAACGTCAAACTGGACACCACCGGTCTGATTGACCGCAAAGTGGTCCGTTTCATGAACGATGCCTCTATCTACGCTTACCTCTCAATGCAGCAGGCTGTAGAAGATGCTGGATTGAAAGAAGATGTTTATCAAAACAACCCACGCGTGGGCCTGATCGCAGGTTCCGGTGGTTCTTCTAAATCTCAGGTGTTCGGCGCAGACGCAATGCGTAGCCCGCGCGGTCTGAAAGCGGTCGGTCCTTACGTTGTGACCAAAGCAATGGCGTCAGCGGTGTCCGCGTGCCTCGCGACCCCCTTCAAAATCCACGGTGTTAACTACTCCATCAGCTCCGCATGTGCGACCTCCGCACACTGTATCGGCAGCGCGGTAGAGCAGATCCAGTTGGGTAAACAAGACATCGTATTTGCTGGCGGCGGCGAAGAGCTGTGCTGGGAAATGGCGTGTGAATTCGACGCGATGGGCGCACTGTCCACCAAATACAACGAAACGCCAGAAAAAGCGTCCCGTACCTATGATGCGAACCGTGACGGTTTCATCATCGCAGGCGGCGGCGGTATGGTTGTGGTTGAAGAGCTGGAACACGCTCTGGCACGTGGCGCGCACATCTACGCTGAAGTTGTGGGCTACGGTGCGACTTCCGATGGCGCAGACATGGTTGCTCCATCAGGCGAAGGCGCAGTGCGCTGCATGAAGCTGGCGATGAACGGCGTTGATACCCCAATTGACTACCTGAACTCCCACGGTACCTCGACTCCGGTCGGCGACGTGAAAGAGCTGGGTGCTATCCGTGAAGTCTTCGGCGATAACAGCCCGGCGATCTCCGCGACGAAAGCGATGACCGGTCACTCTCTGGGCGCTGCTGGCGTGCAGGAAGCTATCTACTCTCTGCTGATGCTGGAACACGGCTTTATCGCCCCAAGCATTAACGTTGAAGAGCTGGATGAGCAGGCTGCTGGCCTGAACATCGTGACCAAGCCGACTGAGCAGGCCCTGACGACGGTGATGTCCAACAGCTTCGGCTTCGGCGGCACCAACGCCACGCTGGTAATGCGTAAGCTGAAAGCGTAAGTTTTCCGCTGATGAAAAAAAGGAGCCTGATGGCTCCTTTTTTTATGCGTTGACAATTGATTGACTGAAAAGGCAAACTTCGGCTTCAACATTATCACTTTGATAATGCGTAAGCGTTTAACGTCAACCAACGCACCTTAATCCTGATCCTCAGGTAGAGGGGGCGTGGCATTTCCCCGCCTTACTCTTCATTTTCGGAGTAATGCATGACCGCAGTAACCCAAGCAGAAAAAACCTCTTCAGCGAATGTCTCGCTGTTTCGCATCGCCTTCGCGGTGTTTCTTACCTATATGACCGTCGGCCTGCCGCTGCCGGTAATCCCCTTGTTTGTGCACCAGGAGCTGGGCTACGGCAATACCCTGGTGGGTGTCGCCGTGGGAATTCAATTTCTGGCGACCGTGTTAACCCGTGGCTATGCCGGACGCCTGGCCGATCAGCATGGCGCTAAGCGTTCCGCGTTACAGGGTATGTTCGCCTGCGGGCTGGCGGGTGGGGCATGGCTGCTGGCCGCGCTGCTGCCGGTGGACGCCATCTATAAATTCGCACTGCTGATTGTCGGGCGCTTAATTCTCGGTTTTGGCGAAAGCCAGCTGCTGACCGGGACGCTCACCTGGGGAATGGGGCTGGTCGGGCCGACGCGTTCCGGGAAAGTGATGTCCTGGAACGGGATGGCGATCTACGGCGCACTGGCCGCAGGCGCACCGCTGGGGCTGCTGATCCACAGCCATTTCGGTTTCGCCGTGCTGGCGGGGACGACCATGGTACTGCCGCTGGTGGCGTGGGCCTTTAACGGCACGGTGCGTAAAGTGCCAGCTCACAAAGGCGATCGTCCGTCGCTGTGGAGCGTGGTCGGTCAAATCTGGAAACCGGGCCTCGGTCTGGCGCTGCAGGGCGTAGGTTTTGCCGTAATTGGCACCTTTGTCTCGCTCTACTTCATGAGCCGGGGCTGGGCAATGGCCGGTTTCACCTTAACCGCATTCGGTGGCGCTTTCGTGCTGATGCGCGTGCTGTTCGGCTGGATGCCGGACCGTTTTGGCGGCGTAAAAGTGGCGGTGGTTTCGCTAATGATTGAGACCCTCGGCCTGCTGCTGTTGTGGCAGGCACCGGTGGCGTGGATTGCGTTACTGGGCGCGGCGTTAACCGGCTGCGGCTGCTCGCTGATCTTCCCGGCGCTCGGCGTCGAGGTGGTGAAACGCGTGGCACCGCAGGTTCGTGGAACTGCACTTGGCGGCTATGCGGCATTTCAGGATATCTCGTACGGTATCACCGGCCCGCTGGCAGGGGTACTGGCGACGTCGTTCGGCTATCCGTCGGTGTTTCTGGCAGGGGCCGTCTCGGCAGTGGTGGGGATAGTGGTAACGGTTATCGCTTTCCGGAAGCAGTGAACGCCATTGACGGGTAACCCGACCTGCAAAGTCCGTAATTTAGCAGGTCGGGTGGCAGATGCTTCGGCTCAGGCAACCAGCCAGAACAACGCCAGCGCCACCATCAGCGCGATAAACATCAGGCCGGGGCGTGCAGACATCGATTTTATAGTGTCCACCACCGGGGCGAACAGCGGGCTGTAGATTGGCTGAATATTGCGCGCTTCTGGCACACCGCCGTCACGTTCGGCGCGGCGGATAAAGATCTGGTTCAGTAAATCCTGAATCTGGGCGGGGGTCAGCACCGTCTGTGGCGTTACCTGCCAGTTCTGCTGCGCGTATTCACGCACCGCTTCAAATTCTCGTGGTTCCAGCGGCTGTTTAAGCGCCGCCTGCAGGGTATGCAGCGTGGGTGCGCTTTGGGTACTCAACGTCTGACGCGCCTGAAGCCAGGTCACCAGATGGGTAAACTGTTTCGCCGGGATCAGCTCACCGGCTTTCACGCCGGAAAGTTCCAGCATGGATTGCCAGATAAGCTTGTTTGACTCGCCCGTGGCAGCAGCCAGCCGGGTGACCATCTGCTTGAGAGTATTATGCTCAGCAGGCTGCAGGGGGCGCTCCGTCGCCGGGCGTTGCTGGGGCTGCGGAATAGAGAGCTGATTGCTCTGTAACAGCGTGAGCACCGTTTTCAGCTGGTCCGGTGTGAGCTGGCTCAGGGCTGTCTGACCAAACTGCTGGCGGATAAAATCACTCACCGCCTGACGATTATTCCCCTGGCCTAATAGTTCGGTGAGCTGCGACACCATCTGGCGGGTGGTGTGATTTTGCTGCGCGGTATTCAGGCGCAGATTCAGGTTTTGCTCGGCGGCAGGGAAGTGGCGCGATAACAGCGGCGTGTCGTTTTTCAGCCCCAAATCATGTTTCACTCCCGCCCACACCTCCGCGTTCTGTTGCGACGTAAGCGCAACCAGGCGGGTGATCAGTCGCTCCAGCACCGTGCGCTGCTGCGTCGATAACGGCTGTTCGCCAATGGCGGAAGGTGTTACTGGGCCTTCACCGGGAGGGCGCGGCGGCGTACCTGAAATGGGCTGCATCGTCAAAATCCTTAAAGTCATTACTCACCGTAAACCAGGCAAAGCGTTCGGGTATGCCTGGCGGCGAGATTATGGCACACTTGGCCGGTTAACTTCCTCTCAAACAGGTACTCTGTCGTGAAAATCCTCGTTGATGAAAATATGCCTTACGCCCGTGAGCTGTTTAGCCGCCTGGGCGACGTTAAGGCCGTTCCCGGTCGTCCCATTCCCCTTGAAGAACTCACCGATGCTGACGCCCTGATGGTGCGCTCGGTCACCAAAGTGAATGAGGCGCTGCTGTCGGGTAAAAACGTCAAATTTGTAGGGACAGCGACGGCGGGAACCGATCACGTGGACGATGCCTGGCTGGCACAGGCCGGTATCGGATTCTCGGCCGCGCCGGGCTGCAACGCTATCGCCGTGGTGGAATACGTTTTCTCTTCACTGTTGATGCTGGGTGAGCGCGACGGCTTTGCGCTGAAAGATCGCACGGTGGGTATTGTTGGCGTCGGTAACGTCGGCGGGCGGTTGCAAAAACGTCTGGAAGCCCTCGGTATCCGCACCTTGCTGTGCGATCCCCCACGCGCCGATCGCGGTGATGAAGGCGACTTCCGCGCGCTGGATGAACTGGTCGAGCAGGCGGATGTGATCACCTTCCATACGCCGCTGTTTAAAGACGGACCGTACAAATCCCTGCATCTGGCCGATGAAGCGTTAATTCGCCGCCTGAAGCCTGGCACTATTCTGATAAATGCCTGCCGTGGCCCGGTGGTGGATAACACTGCGCTGCTGAAATGTCTGGAAGAGGGGCAGGAGCTGAGCGTGGTGCTGGATGTCTGGGAGCCGGAGCCGGATCTCAACGTGGCGCTGCTGAATCGCGTGGATGTCGCTACCGCGCACATCGCTGGCTATACGCTTGAAGGCAAAGCGCGCGGCACGACGCAGGTGTTTGAAGCCTATAGTGCTTTTATCGGCCAGGCGCAGCAGGTGGCGCTGGATACGCTGCTGCCTGCGCCGGAATTTGGCCGCATTACGCTGCACGGTCCGCTTGATGAGTCTTCGCTAAAAAGGCTGGTGCATTTAGTGTATGATGTGCGCCGCGATGACGCGCTGCTGCGAAAAGTGGCCGGCATTCCGGGTGAATTCGACCGGCTTCGCAAGAATTATCTTGAGCGCCGTGAGTGGTCCTCCCTGTATGTCATCTGCGACGACGCCGATGCGGCGGCGTTGCTGAATAAACTGGGTTTTACTGCCACGCATAACCCGGCGCGTTAATGTTTTCCTCATGCTCTCTGCCGGATAATCTGGCAGGGACGCTGTTTCATTTCTGGAGTAAACCACCATGTCTGAAGGCTGGAATATTGCCGTACTGGGTGCCACTGGCGCTGTGGGCGAAGCCCTGCTCGAAACACTTGCGGAGCGTCAGTTCCCGGTGGGAGAAATCTATGCTCTGGCACGCGCCGAAAGCGCGGGCACCTCTCTGCGCTACGAAGGTAAAACCGTTCGCGCGCAGGACGTAGCAGAATTTGACTGGACGCAGGTGCAACTGGCGTTCTTTGCGGCAGGCGTTGAAGCCTCGGCGACTTACGCTGAAGAAGCGGCGAACGCCGGTTGCCTGGTGATCGACCTGAGCGGACTGTTTGCCCTCGAGTCTGACGTGCCGCTGGTGGTGCCGGACGTGAACCCGTTCGTGCTGGCCGACTACCGCAACCGCAACATTATTGCTGTCCCTGACAGCCTGACCAGCCAACTGCTGACGGCACTGAAACCGCTGATCGACGACGGTGGTCTGTCGCGCATTAGCGTAACCAGTCTGCTTTCTGTTTCCGCGCAGGGCAAAAAAGCGGTCGACGCGCTGGCAGGGCAGAGCGCGAAACTGCTGAACGGTATCCCGGTGGACGATGACGACTTCTTCGGTCGCCAGTTGGCTTTCAACCTGATGCCAATGCTTGCCGACCGTGAAGGCAGCGTGCGCGAAGAGCGTCGTATCGTCGATGAAACCCGCAAAATTTTGCAGGACGACGGCCTGATGATCTCTGCCAGCTGCGTGCGTTCCCCGGTCTTCTACGGGCACGCGCAGATGGTGAGCTTTGAGGCTCTGCGCCCGCTGGCGGCGGAAGAGGCGCGCTATGCGTTTGAGCGCGGCGAAGATATCTCCCTAAGCGAAGAGACAGAATTCCCGACCCAGGTGGGCGATGCGACGGGCAACGCGCGTCTCTCCATCGGCTGCGTGCGTAACGACTACGGGATGCCTGAACAGGTGCAGTTCTGGTCTGTGGCGGACAACGTCCGTTTCGGCGGCGCGCTGATGGCGGTTAAAATCGCTGAGAAGCTGGTGCAGGAGTATCTGTAAGGATGTCTGAAGTGGAGCAAAAGCCAGTCCATAGAATTGCCCTCGGAATAGAATACGACGGCAGTAAATATTATGGCTGGCAGCGTCAGAATGAAGTGCGCAGCGTTCAGGAAAAGCTGGAAAAAGCGCTCTCTCAGGTGGCGAACGAACCGATCAACGTGCTGTGTGCCGGTCGTACCGATGCGGGCGTTCACGGCACGGGTCAGGTGGTGCATTTCGAAACCACTGCGGTGCGTAAAGACGCGGCCTGGACGCTCGGCGTAAATGCGAATTTGCCTGGTGACATCGCGGTGCGTTGGGTCAAAGATGTGCCCGATGATTTTCACGCGCGCTTTAGTGCCACGGCGCGTCGCTACCGTTACATCATCTACAACCAGCGTCTGCGTCCGGCGGTGTTAAGCCAGGGCGTGACCCATTTTTATGAGCCGCTGGATGCAGAGCGTATGCACCGTGCCGCGCAGCAGTTGCTCGGCGAAAATGACTTTACCTCGTTTCGTGCGGTTCAGTGCCAGTCGCGCACCCCGTGGCGAAACGTGATGCACATTAACGTCAGTCGTTATGGCGCGTATGTGGTGGTGGACATCAAAGCGAATGCCTTTGTACATCATATGGTGCGGAATATCGTTGGCAGCCTGATGGAAGTAGGCGCCGGACACCAGCCGGAGAGCTGGATTGCAGAACTGCTGGCAGCGAAGGACAGAACGCTTGCGGCAGCAACGGCGAAAGCGGAAGGGCTGTATCTGGTCTCGGTGGATTATCCGGATCGATTTGACCTTCCAAAACCGCCAATGGGCCCGCTGTTTTTAGCGGACTAACGCAGTTGCAATTAAGGTTTAGACAATATGGACTTAATACGATTTCTCATTGATTTCATCCTGCATATCGATGTTCATCTGGCGGAGCTGGTCGCGCAGTACGGCGTCTGGGTGTATGCCATTCTGTTTCTGATTTTGTTCTGTGAAACCGGCCTGGTCGTCACGCCGTTTTTGCCGGGCGATTCGCTGCTGTTTGTCGCGGGCGCGCTCTCTGCGCTGCCGACCAACGATCTCAACGTTCACCTGATGGTGGTGCTGATGATTATTGCGGCTATCGTCGGCGATGCGGTGAACTACACTATTGGGCGGGTATTCGGTGAACGGCTTTTCAGTAATCCGAACTCGAAGATTTTCCGTCGCAGCTATTTAGACAAAACGCACGCGTTCTACGAACGTCATGGTGGCAAAACCATCATTCTGGCGCGTTTTGTGCCGATCGTCCGCACCTTTGCACCGTTTGTGGCAGGTATGGGGCATATGTCCTATCGTCATTTCGCGGCGTATAACGTAATTGGCGCGCTGCTGTGGGTGCTGCTGTTTACCTACGCGGGCTACCTGTTTGGCGATCTGCCTATTGTGCAGGAAAATCTTAAGTTACTGATTGTTGCCATTATTGTGCTCTCAGTCTTGCCGGGGGTGATCGAAATTATTCGTCACAAACGCGCGGCGGCTAAGCAAGCGAAGTAAAGACGCATTTGCGGTTCGACCACTTTTTTATCCAAAGTTTCGGGCTGTTATGTTTTAATGTGCAACATTCATGGTCTGTTTGCGGCAAAAATGGCATTATGCGCCGCTTACAGCAAAACTGGCATACGACCAGGTTCAGGCAGAAAGGTTATCAATGAGCTGGATTGAACGAATTAAAAGCAACATAGCCCCAACCCGTAAGGCGAGTATTCCTGAAGGGGTGTGGACCAAGTGTGACAGCTGCGGCCAGGTCCTGTACCGCGCTGAGCTTGAACGCAATCTTGAGGTTTGCCCGAAGTGTGACCACCACATGCGTATGTCGGCGCGTAATCGCCTGCATAGCGTGCTGGACGAAGGTTCGCTTGTGGAACTGGGTAGCGAACTTGAGCCAAAAGATGTGCTGAAGTTCCGTGACTCCAAAAAATACAAAGATCGACTGGCTTCTGCTCAGAAAGAGACCGGCGAGAAAGACGCGCTGGTGGTGATGAAAGGCACTCTGCACGAGATGCCAGTTGTCGCTGTGGCCTTTGAGTTCTCCTTTATGGGCGGCTCAATGGGTTCTGTCGTCGGCGCGCGTTTCATCCGTGCCGTTGAACAGGCGCTGGAAGACAACTGCCCGCTGATCTGCTTCTCCGCCTCCGGTGGTGCACGTATGCAGGAAGCGCTGATGTCCCTGATGCAGATGGCGAAAACCTCTGCGGCCCTGGGCAAAATGCAGGAGCGCGGTCTGCCGTATATCTCCGTGCTGACCGACCCAACCATGGGTGGCGTCTCTGCGAGCTTTGCGATGCTGGGCGATCTGAACATCGCTGAACCGAAAGCGCTGATCGGCTTTGCCGGCCCACGCGTTATCGAACAGACCGTTCGTGAAAAACTGCCGCCGGGCTTCCAGCGCAGTGAGTTCCTTATTGAAAAAGGCGCTATCGACATGATCGTTCGCCGCCCGGAAATGCGCCTGAAACTGGCGAGCATCCTGGCGAAGCTGATGAATCTGCCGTCGCCAAGCCCGGACGAGCCGCGTGAAGGCGTGGTTGTGCCGGATCAGGAACCCGAAGCCTGATAACTCAAAAAGGGCAGGGCCAGACGGCGCTGCCCTTTTCACTTATTTGATACACAAGCCAGCAGAGCAGTATCAGGGCGTCGCCAACGCAGAGACCGCTTAAAGGCCGAAGTGTATACATAAATGAAAGTGCGTATCATGGAAAAAAATACTCTTCCCCAAGCCACGTCACCCCTGGTCACGTGGCTTTCTTATCTGGAAAATCTGCACAGTAAAACCATAGATATGGGCCTCGATCGCGTGAGCGAGGTGGGTGCGCGTCTTGATATCCTCAAGCCCGCGCCCTTCGTGTTCACCGTAGCGGGAACGAATGGCAAAGGCACTACCTGCCGCACGCTGGAGTCCATGCTGATGGCCGCCGGTTACAAGGTGGGTGTTTACAGTTCGCCGCATCTGGTCCGCTACACCGAACGTGTGCGCGTGCAGAATAGCGAACTGCCGGAATCCGCCCACACAGCCTCTTTTGCGCAAATCGAAGCGGCGCGCGGCGAGATTTCGCTCTCCTATTTTGAATACGGCACGCTGTCCGCCCTGTGGCTGTTTAAGCAGGCGCAGCTGGATGTGGTCATTCTCGAAGTCGGTTTAGGGGGACGCTTAGATGCGACTAACATGGTTGATGCCGATGTCGCGGTGGTGACCAGTATCGCACTCGACCATACGGACTGGCTGGGACCGGACCGCGAAAGCATTGGCCGCGAAAAAGCAGGTGTTTTCCGCGCCAACAAACCTGCCGTAGTCGGTGAACCGGATATGCCGCACACTATCGCCGACGTGGCGAAGGAGAAGGGCGCACAGCTGATGCGTCGTGGCGTTGACTGGCAATATGACGTAACGGGCGACAGCTGGCGTTTTCGCGACGCGCAGGGCGAGCTGGACAATCTGCCGCTGCCACAGGTGCCGCAACCGAACGCGGCTACCGCACTGGCGGCTATCCGCGCCAGTGGTCTGGCGGTGAGCGAACAGGCGATACGAGACGGCATTCAGAACGCACTTTTGCCGGGGCGTTTTCAGATTGTCAGCGAATCACCGCGTCTGATCCTGGACGTGGCGCATAACCCCCATGCAGCGGCCTATCTTGCTGAGCGCCTCACATCCCTGCCAAAAACCGGGCGCGTACTTGCGGTTATCGGTATGCTTCATGATAAAGATATTGCGGGCACGCTGGCCTGCATGGAGACTGTGGTCGATTGCTGGTATTGTGCTCCCCTGGAAGGGCCACGAGGCGCGTCGGCTGAGCAGCTGATGGAACATCTCGCGAAGGGCGAAGCTTATGAAAACGTGGCGCTGGCATGGCGCGCCGCGATGGCGGATGCTAAACCTGAAGATATCGTGCTGGTGTGTGGATCATTCCACACGGTGGCGCATGTCATGGAAGTAATGGAGGCGGGGAGAACCGGTGGCAAGTAAGTTTCAGAACCGTTTAACAGGAACCATTGTGCTGGTTGCGCTGGGAGTGATTCTCCTCCCGGGACTGCTCGACGGGCAGAAAAAACATTATCAGGATGAGTTTGCGGCGATCCCGCTGGTGCCAAAACCCGGCGATCGCGACGAGCCAGACATGCTGCCTGCGGCCACGCAGGCGCTACCCGCTCAGCCTCCTGAAGGGGCGGCGGAAGAGGTGCGTGCCGGTGATGCGGCGGCGCCGTCGCTCGATCCTTCTCGTCTGGTGGCGAGCAACACCGGTGAGCTGGACCCGGTTCCAGAACCCGTTGCACAACCAAAGCCTGCCGTGAAACCGGCAGAAAAACCGCAGCCGAAACCGCAGCGCGATAAAGCCAGCGAGCAGATCGCCGCCGCGACGGAAGCGCCACCGGAAAAACCGGTTCAGGAAGAGAAACCTGCGCCAACCGGTAAAGCGTATGTGGTGCAGCTTGGTGCGCTAAAAAATGCCGATAAAGTCAATGAAGTGGTCGGTAAACTCCGCGGTGCCGGATATCGGGTTTACACTTCTCCTACCACCCCGGTGCAGGGTAAAATAACCCGCATTCTGGTGGGCCCGGATGCGTCGAAAGATAAGCTGAAAGGCTCGCTCGGCGAGCTGAAGCAGATTTCCGGGCTGAGCGGTGTGGTGATGAGTTACAGCGCGAACTGATGTGTGCGCATACCCCTCGTCCCGACGGGTGAGGGGATTGCTCCATACGGTCTTGAGGGCCGGGATGAGAGGCGGGAATTCGTCCAAAGAGGCGCAATAACCCAGCGGCGTTGAACATTTTTTCAGCGCCTTTTTTATTTACGCGCGGGAAGGAAATCCCTACGCAAACGTTTTCTTTTTCTGTTAGAATTCGCCCCGAACTGGATGACAGGGCGTTTAATCGTGGGACACATATGGTCTGGATTGATTACGCCATCATTGCGGTGATAGGTTTTTCCTGTCTGGTTAGCCTGATCCGTGGCTTTGTTCGTGAAGCGTTATCGCTGGTGACATGGGGTTGTGCTTTCTTTGTTGCCAGTCATTACTACACTTACCTGTCTGTCTGGTTCACGGGCTTTGAAGATGAACTGGTCCGAAATGGAATCGCCATCGCGGTGCTGTTTATCGCGACGCTAATCGTCGGCGCTATCGTGAACTACGTGATAGGTCAGCTGGTCGAGAAAACCGGTCTGTCAGGAACGGACAGGGTGCTGGGGATCTGTTTTGGTGCGCTGCGAGGCGCGCTGATCGTGGCTGCGATACTGTTCTTCCTTGATACCTTTACCGGGTTTTCAAAAAGCGAAGACTGGAGCAAGTCCCAGCTGATTCCACAGTTCAGCTTCATCATCAGATGGTTCTTTGACTATCTGCAAAGCTCGTCGAGTTTCTTGCCCAAAGTGTAAAACGCTTTGAGATGTGGCTTAACGAGGAAAAGACGAATGTGCGGTATTGTCGGTATCGCCGGTTTCATGCCGGTAAACCAGTCTATTTATGACGCGTTGTCGGTGCTTCAGCACCGTGGCCAGGATGCAGCAGGCATCATCACCATTGATGCCAACAACTGTTTCCGTTTACGCAAAGCGAATGGCCTGGTCAACGATGTATTTGAAGCCCGCCATATGCAGCGCCTGCAAGGCAATATGGGGATTGGCCACGTTCGTTATCCTACTGCTGGCAGTTCCAGCGCCTCTGAAGCACAGCCGTTCTACGTCAACTCACCGTATGGCATCACGCTTGCTCACAATGGCAACCTGACCAACGCGCATGAGCTGCGTAAAAAGCTGTTCGAAGAGAAGCGTCGCCACATTAACACCACCTCTGATTCTGAAATCCTGCTCAATATCTTTGCCAGCGAGCTGGATAACTTCCGCCATTATCCGCTGGAAGCAGACAACATTTTTGCCGCCATTGCCGCGACAAACCGCCAGATCCGTGGCGCATATGCTTGCGTGGCGATGATTATCGGCCACGGTATGGTGGCATTCCGCGACCCTAACGGCATCCGTCCACTGGTGCTGGGTAAGCGTGATTTGGGTGATGGCCGTACCGAGTATATGGTCGCCTCCGAGAGCGTGGCGCTGGATACCCTGGGCTTTGAGTTCCTGCGCGATGTCGCCCCGGGCGAAGCCGTCTACATCACCGAGAAAGGTCAGCTGTTTACCCGCCAGTGTGCGGAAAACCCGGTCAGCAATCCGTGCCTGTTCGAATATGTTTACTTCGCACGCCCGGACTCGTTTATCGACAAAATTTCCGTGTACAGCGCGCGCGTGAATATGGGTACCAAGCTCGGTGAGAAGATCGCCCGCGAGTGGGACGATCTGGATATCGACGTGGTGATCCCTATTCCGGAAACCTCCTGCGATATCGCACTGGAGATGGCCCGTATTCTGGGTAAACCGTACCGTCAGGGCTTTGTGAAAAACCGCTACGTTGGCCGCACCTTTATCATGCCTGGTCAGCAGCTGCGTCGTAAGTCCGTGCGTCGTAAGCTCAACGCCAACCGCGCTGAGTTCCGCGATAAGAACGTATTGCTGGTGGATGACTCCATCGTACGTGGCACCACCTCCGAGCAGATTATCGAGATGGCGCGTGAAGCCGGTGCGAAGAAAGTCTATCTGGCCTCTGCTGCGCCGGAAATTCGTTTCCCGAACGTCTACGGTATCGACATGCCGACCGCCAACGAGCTGATCGCACACGGTCGTGAAGTGGACGAGATTCGCCAGATCATCGGCGCTGACGGCCTGATTTTCCAGGATCTCAGCGATCTGATTGACGCAGTACGCGCTGAGAACCCGGACATTCAGCAGTTCGAGTGCTCCGTGTTCAACGGCATCTATGTGACCAAAGACGTCGATCAGCAGTATCTCGACTACCTTGACTCGCTGCGTAACGACGATGCCAAAGCCGTACAGATGCAAAACGATCTCGAAAGCTTAGAGATGCACAACGAAGGCTAACGCCCCGGCAAGTGAGGGCGGGTGCCCTCACTTGCAACTCCCCGCAAAATCCTGCAAAGTCTGCCCTGAAGCAAGAAAGGGCGAAATCATGAAACAACTCATTGTAGGGATCTCCGGTGCCAGTGGCGCCATTTACGGCGTACGTCTGCTCCAGGTGCTGCGCGACGTGGCGGATGTCCAGACCCATCTGGTGATGAGCCAGGCGGCGCGTCAGACCCTTTCCCTCGAAACCGATTTTTCTCTGCGCGATGTTCAGGCTCTGGCCGACGTGGTGCACGATGCCCGCGATATCGCCGCCAGCATCTCCTCTGGCTCGTTTAAAACTGCCGGCATGGTTATCCTGCCCTGTTCCATTAAAACCCTCTCAGGCATCGTCAACAGCTATACGGACACTCTCGTGACCCGCGCGGCTGATGTGGTGCTGAAAGAGCGCCGCACGCTGGTGCTGTGCGTGCGCGAAACGCCGCTGCATCTCGGCCATTTGCGTCTGATGACGCAGGCGGCGGAGCTGGGCGCGGTCATTATGCCGCCGGTTCCGGCGTTCTATCATCGCCCGCAAACCCTCGACGACGTGATTAACCAGACCGTAAACCGCGTACTGGATCAGTTTGATATCGACCTGCCGGAAGATCTGTTCGCGCGTTGGCAGGGCGCATAACCCGTCGCCCCGTTTGGGTGCATGATAAGCCTGGTTGCCCCTTCTCGGGGCAATTATGCAACCGCGATCATATCCTCGACATTTAATTCCTTTTTTCCCTTTTTCCCCCTCCGGTTCGTTTGGCAGACCTGCTATCTTCACTATTAAGGCAATATCGCAACGTTTTATTAACATATTTAACGTCGATTTTTTGACCAATCGGCAATATGGCATAAGACCTGCAAGAGAACGCCTGCTATCCAACACACAACACAAACCATAATAAAATCACGACACTTGAGGGTAAATGTATGAAGAAGACGGTTCTGGCTCTGTCTCTGCTGGTGGGATTAAGTGCGGCAGCGAGCAGCTATGCAGCACTTCCTCAGACAGTGCGCATCGGTACAGACGCCACTTACGCGCCATTCTCGTCCAAGGATGCGAAAGGCGACTTTGTCGGCTTTGATATCGATTTGGGAAATGAAATGTGCAAGCGCATGCAGGTGAAATGCACATGGGTGGGCAGCGATTTTGATGCGTTAATCCCGTCGCTGAAAGCCAAGAAAATCGATGCCATTATCTCCTCGCTCTCCATTACCGAAAAACGTCAGCAGGAAATTGCCTTCTCTGACAAGCTCTACGCGGCAGATTCCCGTCTGATCGCGGCGAAAGGCTCTCCGATTCAGCCGACCATTGAGTCGCTGAAAGGCAAACACGTGGGTGTGCTGCAAGGCTCCACTCAGGAAGGGTTTGCTAATGCTGACTGGCGTGAAAAAGGCGTCGATGTGGTTGCCTATCAGAACCAGGATCTGATCTACTCTGACCTCGCAGCAGGGCGTCTGGATGCCGCATTCCAGGATGAAGTGGCCGCCAGCGAAGGCTTCCTGAAACAACCTGCAGGTAAAGAGTTCGCCTTTGCCGGCCCGTCGGTGAAAGACAAAAAATACTTCGGCGATGGCACCGGGATTGGCTTACGTAAAGACGACAAAGAGCTGAAAGCGGCATTCGACAAAGCCTTTGCCGAACTGCGCAAAGACGGAACCTACGACAAGCTGGCGAAGAAGTACTTCGACTTCAACGTCTACGGGGATTAATCGTCACTGACGGGGCACTGCGCTCTGCATGATCCAAAATGGTGCAAAGGACGCACCATTTTGGGTCGCCGAGTGCATAGTTAAGCATTTATGATGCAAAAATTTCCATCTGGCGGGCTTTATACTTTGCCTTGCCAGGGGGATTAATGGCACATTAATGGCACTCCCCCGTTGTAAAATCCCGTAAGAAGACAGTCTGTTGAGGATAAACATGAAAAAACTGGTGTTGTCGCTTTCTCTGGTGCTGGCATTTTCCAGCGCTACCGCAGCTTTTGCCGCCATACCGCAAAAAATCCGTATCGGTACCGATCCGACTTATGCCCCGTTCGAATCGAAGAATTCGAAAGGTGAACTGGTCGGTTTTGACATCGATATCGCCAATGAGCTGTGCAAACGCATCAAAACCCAATGCACCTACGTTGAGAACCCACTGGATGCGCTGATCCCGTCGCTGAAAGCAAAGAAAATCGACGTAATTATGTCCTCACTCTCCATCACCGAAAAACGTCAGCAGGAGATTGCCTTCACCGACAAACTCTATGCGGCGGATTCTCGTCTGGTGGTCGCGAAGTCTTCTGACATTCAGCCAACGCTTGAGTCACTGAAAGGCAAACGCGTGGGCGTGCTGCAGGGCACCACCCAGGAAACCTACGGCAATGAGCACTGGGCGCCGAAAGGCATCGAGATCGTCTCCTACCAGGGCCAGGAAAATATCTACGCTGACCTGACTGCTGGCCGTATCGACGCGGCGTTCCAGGACGAAGTGGCCGCCAGCGAAGGTTTCCTGAAGCAGCCTGTAGGGAAAGATTACAAGTTCGGCGGTCCGTCCATTAAGGACGAGAAACTCTTTGGCGTCGGCACCGGCATGGGCCTGCGTAAAGAGGACAACGAACTGCGCGAAGCACTGAACAAAGCCTTTGCCGAAATGCGCGCAGACGGCACTTACGAAAAACTGGCGAAGAAATACTTCGACTTTGATGTCTACGGCGGCTAATCGCCCCGTTAAATAACGTGCGGCCCCTCCCGCGTTCCGGGAGGGGAAAAGACACGGTGTGACCACTCACGACAGGGCAGGCCTTATGCTGTACGGATTTTCTGGCGTTATTTTACAAGGCGCGCTTGTTACCCTCGAACTGGCCATCAGTTCAGTGGTGCTGGCGGTGCTGATAGGCCTGGCGGGTGCGGGAGCGAAACTCTCAAGTAATCGGGTACTGGCGTTAATTTTTGAAGGCTACACCACGCTGATTCGCGGTGTGCCCGATCTGGTCCTGATGCTGCTCATTTTCTATGGTCTTCAGATTGCGCTCAACAGCGTGACGGATGCCGTGGGAATGTCGCAGATTGATATCGACCCGATGGTGGCCGGTATTATCACCCTTGGCTTTATTTACGGCGCCTATTTCACGGAAACCTTCCGCGGCGCATACATGGCCGTACCAAAAGGCCATATCGAGGCGGCCACCGCCTTCGGTTTTACCTCCTCACAAATTTTCCGTCGGATTATGTTCCCGGCCATGATGCGCTTTGCCTTACCGGGCATCGGTAACAACTGGCAGGTGATCCTCAAAGCGACGGCGCTGGTTTCCCTCCTCGGTCTGGAAGATGTGGTGAAAGCCACGCAACTTGCGGGTAAGAGCACCTGGGAACCCTTCTATTTTGCCGTCGTGTGCGGCGTGATTTATCTGGTGTTTACTACCGTCTCCAATGGTGTGCTGCTTCTTCTCGAACGTCGCTACTCCGTGGGTGTGAAGAGGGCTGACCTGTGATTGAGATTATTCAGGAATACTGGAAATCGCTGCTGTGGACCGATGGCTACCGCTTTACCGGCGTCGCGATTACCCTGTGGCTGCTGATTTCGTCTGTGGTGATGGGCGGGATTCTGGCGGTGTTTTTATCCATTGGCCGCGTATCGGAAAACAAATACATTCGCTTCCCGATTTGGCTGTTTACCTATATTTTTCGCGGCACGCCGCTGTACGTCCAGCTGCTGGTCTTTTACTCCGGTATGTACACGCTGGAAATAGTCAAAGGCACCGAAATGCTGAACGCGTTCTTTCGCAGCGGCTTGAACTGTACCGTGCTGGCGCTGACGCTAAACACCTGCGCGTACACCACTGAGATCTTCGCCGGTGCCATTCGTTCTGTGCCTTACGGTGAGATAGAAGCAGCGCGCGCCTATGGTTTCTCATCGGTGAAGCTCTATCGCTGCATTATTATGCCTTCCGCACTGCGTATCGCGCTGCCGGCATACAGCAACGAAGTGATCCTGATGCTGCACTCCACCGCGCTGGCGTTTACCGCGACAGTGCCGGACCTGCTGAAAATCGCGCGTGATATTAACTCGGCGACTTACCAGCCCTTTACCGCCTTCGGCATCGCCGCGGTGCTGTATTTGATTATTTCGTACGTCCTGATTAGCCTGTTCCGCAAGGCAGAAAAACGCTGGTTGCAGCACATGAAACCTACTTCGACGCACTGAGAAAACGATGTCTGAAAATAAATTAAACGTTATCGATCTGCACAAACGCTACGGCGAACATGAAGTGCTGAAAGGGGTATCGCTGCAGGCGAATGCGGGCGATGTGATCAGTATTATTGGCTCATCCGGTTCGGGAAAAAGTACCTTCCTGCGCTGCATTAACTTCCTCGAAAAGCCGAGCGAAGGGTCGATTATCGTCAGTGGGCAAAATATCAACCTGGTGCGCGACAAAGACGGGCAGCTGAAAGTGGCGGACAAGAATCAGCTGCGTCTGCTGCGCACGCGTCTGACGATGGTGTTCCAGCACTTTAACCTCTGGAGCCATATGACGGTGCTGGAGAACGTCATGGAAGCGCCGATTCATGTGCTGGGCTTAAGCAAACAGGAAGCGCGTGAACGTGCGGTGAAATACCTGGCGAAAGTGGGTATCGACGAACGTCAGCAGATTAAGTATCCGGTGCATTTGTCCGGCGGTCAGCAGCAGCGCGTCTCCATCGCCCGTGCACTGGCGATGGAGCCGGAAGTTCTGCTGTTTGATGAGCCGACCTCGGCGCTCGATCCTGAGCTGGTGGGCGAAGTGCTGCGCATTATGCAGAAGCTGGCCGAAGAGGGGAAAACGATGGTGGTGGTGACGCACGAGATGGGCTTTGCCCGTAACGTCTCGAACCACGTTATCTTCCTGCATCAGGGTGTCATCGAAGAGCAAGGGCATCCTGATGAGGTGCTGGCGAACCCGAAAAGCCCGCGTTTGCAGCAGTTCCTGAAAGGCTCGCTCAAGTAATGTCGGTGCCCGGTGGCGTTGAGTTTACCGGGCCTGCAAAACGCATATCATCGCCGGGCAAAGACCGTGCCGCCCGGCAGCTCAGACCGCACCACACTCCAGCCGATACACCCAGTCGTCATACCGCACACCGTTAATCTCATAGGCCTTTTCCAGCACCTGGGTACGCACAAATCCCTGCTTCTCCAGCACCCGCACCGAACCGGCGTTATCCGCCAGCACATAGGCATTAATTGCTTTTACGCCCGCCTGGCTGAACGCATAGTCGCACACTGCTCGCAGCGCTTCGCTGGCATAGCCTTTGCCCTGTGCCTGAGGGATTACCGTATAGCCAATATCTGCTTCTTCACGGAACTTCGCGCTGATTTGCAGGCCAATATCGCCGAGCGGTGTGCCGTTGCCGTGGGCGCGAATCACAAAGGTGTGGGGCGCAGCCAGGCGAATGGCGAACAGGCGTCGGGTCTCTTTTTCAGGGGCAATGGCCGCCATATAACGCATGATCGCGCGATCTTCGCGCAGGGAGCGGAAGAACGCCCAGTCGGAGGGTTTAAAGGGGGAAAGCTGAAGTCGGGGAGTGGTGATTGTCGCCATAGTGTCGCCATTCTGGGGAGTCTGACATACGACTCTACCATAAGCGACACGGCAGAATTAACCCACCACATCTCCCAGGGCTTCTTCTAAGTCGTACCAGCGGAAGGCGAATCCCGACGCCTCCAGCCGTTTTGGCAGGGCGCGCTGCCCGCCCAGCACCAGCACCGATGATTCCCCCATCATCAGGCGGATGGCCGTCGCAGGGGCGCGAAGCACCGCCGGGCGTTTCAGGGCGTGGCCCAGCGCATGGGCAAACTGTTCGTTTCGCACAGGGTAGGGCGCAACCATATTGAACGGGCCGCGCAGATCGTTATCCAGCAGCCACAGAATGCCGTTAACCATATCGTCGATATGAATCCACGCCAGATACTGGCGCCCGTTGCCCATCGGGCCGCCCAGGCCAAGTTTAAACACCGGGAGCATCTTCGCCAGAATCCCGCCCTTCGGTGCCAGCACCACGCCGGTTCTGAGCAGACAAACGCGGGTGGCGTCACTCTGCGCCCCGCAGGCGATTTGCTCCCAGCGGGCGCAGAGTTTGTGGGTAAATTCGTTATGCGGTGGCTCTTCTTCGGTAACGACGACTTCGCCGAGATCGCCGTAATAGCCTGCCGCCGAGCCGGAGATCAGCACCGACGGAGGCGTTGCGCTGGCGTGGAACAGATCGACCAGCTTTTGAGTGATGTTCCAGCGGCTATCGCACAGCCGCTGTTTCTGCTCTTCGGTCCAGCGTTTGTCGGCGATAGGCTCACCGGCGAGGTTGATGACGGCGTCGAAACCGTCCAGATTCTGCTGTTCAGCCAGCCCTTTCCAGATATCGACGTTATTGCCGAGCACCTGACGCGCTTTATCCGCGTTGCGCGTCACCACGGTGATGTCGTGTTTCAGCACCTGCAAGCGCGAAATGAGATGACGGCCAATCAGGCCGGTACCGCCAGTCACCAGAATCTTCATACCACCTCCTGGAGGCGCTTAGCGTTGCCAGCTTAGGGTCATAGAGACCGAGTCGGCATAACGCAGCGCGTGAAGTTTGTCGATTTCTACTTCAGCATAAGTGACCCAGTGATGTTCGCGTGCGATATCGAGCACATCCTGAGTTAATTTTTCCAGTAAAGAGAAACGGTTATTCTCCACGTACTTAATGATGTTCTTGGTAATGGTGCGATAGTTCAGGGCGTCGTTGATATCTTCACTGGCGCGGGCCTTGTCGGCCGGGTAGTGAATAACGACATTAATCACGATGTCCTGACGATTTTCGATCTCTTCGTCTTTGATACCGATAAAAGTGCGTAAGCGTAAGTTTTTTATACGAATAATAGCGTCATGCTGAGACATTGCAGGCTTCCTCTGTTTGTTATTCGCACCATAATACATGAGGATTTTGGGCGCGCCCAATCCGACGGGTACCTAAATTTGCTGAGCCTTCTGCATCGCGCGCTCCGTCGCCGGGCGGGTGCGGATCCGCTCGAACCAGTTGTTCACGGCAGGGTAAGTGGCCAGATCGATTCGCTGACGCAGATGGGCGTTGATCCACGGCCAGCATGCGATATCCGCGATGCTGTAATGATCGCCGCCAAGCCACGGGGATTTTTCCAGCCGCTTGTTCAGCACCCCGTAAAGACGCTGGGTTTCCACCTGATAGCGCTCAATGGCGTAAGGAATGGGCTGCGGGGCAAAATGGTTAAAGTGGTGGTTTTGTCCCAGGCTCGGCCCCAGACCGCTCGCCTGCCAGAACAGCCATTGCAGCGTGTGATGGCGCTCACGCAGCTCACCGCTCAGCAATTTGCCGGTTTTTTCCGCCAGATAGAGCAGGATCTCACCCGATTCAAACAGGCTCAGCGGCCTGCCGCCATCCACAGGGGAGGTATCGACAATCGCGGGAATTTTATTGTTGGGCGAAATGGCCAGAAAATCAGCCCGGAACTGATCGCCTTTGCTGATATCCACTTTGATAATGCGATAATCCAGCTGAGTTTCTTCCAGAAAGAGCGTGATCTTGTGACCGTTAGGGGTCGGGGCAAAATAGAGGTCTATCATCTCAACTCCTGTCATTAGATTATTTCAGGCCTTAAAAACGAGTATAGGCGCTGCGCATAAATCTTGAGTTTTCATCAAGTGACAGGAACGCAAAGAGATTATATGTTGGATGAAAACCGTTCAGCCGATGAGGATGTTATGAGCCAACCTGCGATTACCCTGTGGTCCGATGCCAACTTTTTTTCGCCGTATGTCATGAGTGTGTATGTCGCGCTAGCGGAGAAGGGGCTGACGTTCAACCTCAAAACCGTTGATCTGGATCGCGGCGATCACCTTAAACCGCAGTGGCAGGGTTACGCGCTGACGCGCCGTGTACCGGTGCTGGAAATCGACGGGTTTGAGCTGAGTGAATCCTCAGCCATTGATGAGTATCTCGAAGATCGCTTTGCGCCGCCGGAGTGGGAGCGTATCTATCCCCACGATCTGCAAAAACGCGCGCGGGCGCGACAGATCCAGGCGTGGCTCAGGAGCGATCTGGTGCCGATTCGTGAGCAGCGTGCGACAGACGTGATCTTTGGCGGCGCGAAAATGCCTGCGCTCAACGAAGCGGGTGAGGCGAGCGCCAGTAAGCTCTTTGAAACGGCCGCGAAGGTGCTGGAACACGGTAATCCGAACCTGTTTGGCGAATGGTGTATTGCCGATGCCGATCTGGCGCTGATGCTTAACCGCCTGGTACTGAATGGCGACGCCGTTCCACAGGCGCTGGCCGACTATGCCTCCTTCCAGTGGCAGCGCGCCTCCGTGCAGCGTTTTGTCGCGCTGTCGGCAAAGCGTGCAGGCTGATAAACCCCGTGGGTTCAGGTATGATAGGGCCGTGATCATTTGAAAGGAGTCACTGATGAAACTCATGTTTGCATCGGATATTCACGGATCGCTGCCCGCGACGGAGCGCGTGCTTGAACGCTTTGTGCAAAGCGGAGCGCAGTGGCTGATTATCCTCGGCGATGTGCTTAACCACGGGCCGCGTAATGCGCTTCCGGACGGCTACGCTCCCGCGCAGGTGGCGGACAAACTGAATCAGTATGCGGATAAAATCATCGCGGTGCGTGGCAACTGCGACAGCGAAGTCGATCAGATGTTACTTCACTTCCCGATGACTGCTCCCTGGCAGCAGGTGTTGCTGGGCCAGAACCGCCTGTTTTTGACCCACGGACATCTTTTTAGCCCGGATAATTTGCCGCCGCTCTCGACTGGCGATGTGCTGGTTTACGGTCATACTCATATTCCGGTGGCGTTGAGGCACGGGGATATCGTGCATTTCAATCCTGGCTCCGTCAGTATTCCGAAAGGGGGGAATGTCCCCAGCTACGGCATGCTGGAGGAGAATCTATTACGCGTTATCGCACTTAATGATCAGCAAGTTATTGCGCAGGTCAGCATTAATCCGTAAGTTACACCTCAAAAGTCAAACGCGCCAAAAGAGCGCTTAACGAGAAGGGTTCCCGATGGTGGAGCAGAGTCATTTGGCAAGTACAGAGTGGGTTGACATTGTCAGCGAAGACAATGAAGTGATTGCACAGGCGAGCCGCGAGCAAATGCGGGCTGAACGTCTGCGTCACCGCGCAACTTACATCGTTGTTCACGATGGAATGGGCAAGATCCTGGTACAGCGACGTACTGACACGAAAGATTTTCTCCCGGGCATGCTCGATGCTACGGCAGGTGGCGTGGTCCAGGCCGATGAAATTCTGCTGGACTCTGCGCGTCGTGAGGCAGAAGAGGAGCTGGGCATTGCCGGTGTGCCTTTTGCTGAGCACGGTCTGTTCTACTTTGAAGACCCGCATTGTCGCGTCTGGGGCGGATTGTTTAGCTGCGTGTCTCACGGTCCCTTCGCCCTTCAGGAAGAAGAGGTGAGCGAAGTAAGCTGGATGACGCCAGAAGAGATCACCGCACGTTGTGATGAGTTCACTCCGGATTCACTGAAAGCTCTGGCGCTGTGGATGAGCCGCAACGCCAAAAACGAATCCGCAAAACCTGAGAAGCAGGAGCAGGCTGAGTAAACCTCAGCAGCTCTCCCGCAAACACAGACTGGAGGCGATCGGTTTCTGATCGCGCCAGTCGCTGTCATTCAAGCGCTCCAGCAGCGCGCGTCCCGCTTCAACACCAATCTTACGATGTGGCACCGCCATCGTCGTCAGCGGCGGCTGACAGACGCGGCTGACGTCGCTATCGCCAAAACCCACCACGGCCAGATCGTCCGGTACTTTGATGCGCCGGCGCTGACATTCATACAGCACGCCGCACGCCAGTTCGTCGGAGACGCAGACCAGCGCATCCAGTTCCGGCCAGGCAAGTAAAAACTCCGGCAGCTGCGACGCCCCCGTTGAGAAATTCGGCGGCAGTGCGGCATTAATCACCCGATTCGGCGACATATGGTGGCGCAACATCGCTTTATACCAGCCCTGCAGGTGCTGCTGGAAAATCCACTGCTCCTGATTCGCGCACAGCAGCCCGATGTTCTGATAGCCGCGCTGAATCACCAGTTCGGTGAGTTCGTACATCGCCGCGACGTTATCGATTCCAATATTCATATCCAGCGGATCGGCGCGCATCGCCCCCATTTCCATCACCGGTATAGAGGCGTTTTTCAGCCAGTGGCGGACGGTATCCGTGTGTTCCGCGCTGAGCAAAATGGCGGCCGCAATGTTAGAGGCGAGCAGCGTTTCGAGCAATTTCTCTTCCTGCTCAGGACGGTGCTGAGATTCGGCCAGCATAATCTGGTATCCGGCCGGTTGCAGGATTTGCTGCAGTCCGGCGAACATATCGGAACACCCGTCTTCTGCAAGATTGGGGACGACCATGGCAATGGTCCTGGATGATGCTGACGCCAGCGCGCTTGCTGCAAGATTAGGCATATAACCCAGCTCCTGCACCGCCGCATCAATTTTTTCTCGTAGCTTATCGGAAACCTGCTCTGGCGTGCGCAATGCGCGGGACACCGTCATAGTACCCACTCCGGCAAGCTGAGCGACATCAGAGATTGTCACTTTGCCGGTACTACGTCGTTTTCGGGTTAGAGACATACAAATTCCTGGTGACCAGTCGCGTTTTGTTATCTTCCTTCACTTCACGTAAAAATCAGTATACGCCTTAACTCCCTTTTTTTACTGTGATTTAAGGTGCGGTTTGTAATTTGATAGCGCTATCACAATTTTGAACGTTAGAAATTGGTAGCGCTATCTTTGTGATCTTGATCGCAGCTATCCGTGATAGCCTTGCATAAAGTTTGCTCATTGTTGATATCAGGCCGGGAGGAAAACATGCTCAAAAACTGGATACATGATGCAACCATCACCCTGGAAGAGAGCGTTGAAAACTGGCCGCAGGCGCTGGAGCTTTGCGCCAGACCGCTGCTGGAGATGAACGTGATCTCCCCGGAGTATGTGACGGCGATTGTCGAACAGCATCATAAGTTAGGACCGTATTACGTGCTGGCACCAGGGCTGGCGATGCCGCATGCGCGGCCAGAAGAAGGGGCGAAAGGGCTTGGCCTCTCATTATTAAAACTTAAGCAGGGAGTTGCATTCGGTGCCGGAGAGTTCGATCCGGTAGATATTATTATCATGCTGGCTGCACCCGATAAACACAGCCATATCGAAATGATCTCCGCGCTGGCCGAGTTATTTTCCAGTGACGATGATTTGGCCGAACTGCATAACGTAAATACGCGGGAGGAAATAAAAGCCATTATCGAACGCTTCTGACGTTATTACCCATTCCGATTAATTAACTCATTACGCTGAGGCGTGATGCGGGCGCACTCTACTCAAAAAAGGCATAACAATGAAAATTATGGCGATTTGCGGCTCCGGCCTGGGCAGTAGTTTCATGGTCGAAATGAATATCAAAAAAGTGCTAAAAAAATTAAATATCCAGGCTGAGGTTGAGCACTCCGATCTCTCTTCGGCAACCCCCGGTGCTGCCGACGTGTTCGTGATGGCGAAAGATATCGCTGCCAGCGCGAGCGTGCCGGAAAGCCAGCTGGTGGTCATCAACAACATTATTGATATCAATGAACTGGAAGCGCAACTCAGCGCCTGGTTCGCAAAACAATCATCCTGATAACACCCTGTAAACGGTGAGGTGGATATGTTTATACTCGAAACGTTGAATTTCGTTGTTGATATTTTAAAAGTACCCTCAGTGCTGGTGGGCTTAATTGCCTTAATTGGACTGGTAGCCCAGAAAAAACCGTTTTCGGATGTGGTGAAAGGCACCATTAAAACCATTCTCGGTTTTATTGTTCTGGGCGGCGGCGCCACGGTGCTGGTCGGCTCCTTAAATCCCTTAGGGGGAATGTTTGAACACGCTTTTAATATTCAGGGCATTATTCCGAATAACGAAGCCATTGTATCCATTGCGCTGGAGAAATATGGCGCATCTACGGCGCTGATTATGGCCTTCGGGATGGTAGCGAATATTATTGTCGCTCGCTTTACCCGACTGAAGTACATCTTCCTGACTGGGCACCACACGTTCTACATGGCCTGTATGATCGGCGTAATCCTGACGGTCGCCGGGTTTGAGGGTATCGGCCTGGTCTTTACCGGCTCGCTGATTCTCGGTCTGGTCATGGCGTTCTTCCCGGCGCTGGCGCAACGCTACATGAAGCGCATCACCGGTAATGACGATATCGCATTTGGCCACTTCGGTACGCTGGGCTACGTGCTTTCCGGCTGGATCGGCAGCAAATGCGGGAAAGGCTCGCGCTCAACGGAAGAGATGAATCTGCCAAAGAACCTCAGCTTCCTGCGCGACAGCTCAATCTCTATCTCGCTGACCATGATGATCATCTACCTGATTATGGCCGTCAGCGCCGGACGTGAGTATGTCGAAGCGACCTTCAGCGGCGGTCAAAACTACCTGGTTTACGCAATTATCATGGCGATCACCTTCGCGGCAGGGGTGTTCATCATCCTGCAGGGTGTGCGTCTGATTCTGGCGGAGATTGTCCCGGCTTTTACCGGCTTTTCCGAAAAACTGGTCCCGAATGCGCGTCCGGCCCTCGACTGCCCGGTGGTCTATCCCTATGCGCCTAACGCCGTGCTGATTGGTTTCCTGTTCAGCTTCCTTGGCGGTCTGGTCGGTCTGTTCCTGTGTGGGCAGTTTAGCTGGGTGCTGATCCTGCCGGGTGTGGTTCCTCACTTCTTCACCGGTGCCACTGCCGGGGTGTTCGGGAATGCTACGGGCGGGCGTCGCGGTGCGATGATTGGGGCCTTCGCCAACGGCCTGCTGATTACCTTCCTGCCAGTGATGTTGCTGCCGGTGCTGGGGGCGATTGGTTTCGCTAACACCACTTTCTCAGACGCCGATTTTGGCGCAGTGGGCATCGTGCTGGGCAATCTGGCGCGCTACCTGTCTCCGTTCGCCATTACCGGTCTCGTCGTTGCGCTGTTCGCCGCGCTGGTGGCCTACAACGTGTTCGCTAAAAATAACTCTGCGGGCGGTAACGCGCAGGAAAACACCGGAGCTAAATCATGAATGTGAAAGAAGTCACCCGACTGGCGCGTGAGATCCGCCTGGAAACGCTCAAATCTTTAACGCAGCTGGGGTTCGGTCATTACGGCGGCAGTATGTCGGTGGTGGAAACGCTGGCGGTGCTGTATGGCGCGGTGATGAAAATCGACCCGGCCGATCCCGACTGGCCAGAGCGCGATTACTTCGTGCTCTCCAAGGGGCACGCTGGCCCGGCGCTTTACAGCACGCTGGCGATCAAAGGCTATTTCCCGGTGGAAGAACTGAGCACGCTGAACCAGAACGGCACGCGTTTGCCGAGCCACCCGGATCGCCTGAAAACGCGCGGCGTGGATGCCACTACCGGTTCGCTGGGGCAGGGAATTTCAATCGCCGGCGGGATGGCCCTGTCGCATAAACTGGCGGGGCGTCCTAACCGGGTATTCAGTATCGTCGGTGACGGCGAGCTAAACGAGGGGCAGTGCTGGGAAGCCTTCCAGTTTATCGCCCACCACCGGCTGACCAATCTGACCATTTTTGTCGACTGGAACAAACAGCAGCTCGACGGCGAGCTGGATGAGATCATCTGTGCGTTCGATCTCGAAGGGAAGTTCCGCGCCTTTGGCTTTGACGTGGTGACGGTCAAGGGGGACGACGTGGCCGGACTGCTGGAGGTGGTTTCGCTGCCGCCTGCCGCCGGTGCCCGCCCGCTGGTGGTGATCCTCGACAGCATCAAAGGGCAGGGCGTGCCGTATCTGGAGCAGCTAAGCAACTCCCACCATCTGCGACTGACGGATGACGTCAAAGCCGCGCTGAATGAGACGATTCGCCAACTGGAGGCCGCACATGATTAAGGTTGCACCCGCAGGACAAAAAGATGCCATCGAGATGCGTAAAGTCTACGCCGGTTTCGTGGCAAACCAGATTGAAGCGGGAAGTGAGATTATCGCTCTCGAAGCCGATCTGATGAGCTCAATGGCAATGGATGGCGTGGCGCGGGATTACCCGCAGCACGTGATTAACTGCGGCATTATGGAAGCCAACGTCATCGGTACGGCCGCCGGGCTATCGCTTACCGGGCGCAAACCCTTTGTGCATACGTTTACGGCCTTCGCCAGTCGCCGCTGCTTTGACCAGCTGTTTATGTCGCTGGATTATCAGCGCAATAACGTCAAAGTCATTGCCTCGGATGCAGGGGTCACGGCCTGTCACAACGGCGGCACCCATATGTCGTTTGAGGATATGGGGATCGTGCGCGGCCTGGCGCATTCGGTAGTGCTGGAAGTGACCGATGCGGTGATGTTCGAAGATGTGCTGCGCCAGCTTATCGATCTAGAGGGTTTCTACTGGGTACGTACGATTCGTAAGCAGGCACCAAGCGTCTATGCACCGGGGTCGACCTTTACCATTGGCAAAGGGAACGTTTTGCGTGAGGGGAGCGATATCACCCTGATTGCAAATGGCATCATGGTGGCGGAAGCGCTGGAAGCGGCTCGTCAGCTCGAGCAGGAGGGGGTCAGCGCGGCGGTAATCGACATGTTTACCCTGAAACCTATCGACCGGATGCTGGTGAAAAACTACGCCGAGAAAACCGGGCGGATTGTGACCTGTGAAAACCACAGTATTCACAACGGGCTGGGGTCTGCGGTGGCAGAAGTGCTGGTGGAAACCTGTCCGGTCCCGATGCGTCGTGTCGGCGTGAAAGAGCGTTATGGTCAGGTGGGCACGCAGGACTTCCTGCAGAAAGAGTACGGCCTGACGGCACACGATATTGTCTCGGCGGCGCGAGAGCTGCTGTAATTAAAAAAGGCGACCAGAGGGTCGCCTTTTTGTTGCCCGGTGGTGCAAACGCTTACCGGGCTTACGGAACGTTCAGAACATTACTGCTGTTGCTGTGAAGACTGAATCGCGGTCAGAGCGATGGTGTAGACGATATCGTCAACCAGTGCGCCACGGGACAGGTCGTTCACCGGCTTGCGCATACCCTGCAGCATCGGCCCGATGGAGATCAGGTCGGCAGAACGCTGTACCGCTTTGTAGGTGGTGTTACCGGTGTTCAGATCCGGGAAGATGAACACGGTCGCGCGACCTGCAACCGGAGAGTTCGGTGCTTTGGATTTCGCAACGTCAGCCATCACGGCGGCGTCGTACTGCAGCGGGCCATCGATCATCAGGTCAGGACGTTTTTCCTGCGCCAGACGCGTCGCTTCACGCACTTTCTCTACGTCGCTACCTGCACCAGAGGTGCCGGTGGAGTAGGAGAGCATCGCAACGCGCGGTTCGATACCGAAGGCAATTGCGGAGTCCGCAGACTGGATAGCAATCTCAGCCAGCTGTTCTGCAGTTGGGTCTGGGTTGATCGCACAGTCACCGTAAACATAAACCTGTTCAGGCAGCAGCATGAAGAACACAGAAGAGACCAGCGAGCTACCTGGTGCCGTTTTGATCAGCTGCAGCGGTGGACGGATGGTGTTCGCGGTGGTGTGAACTGCACCGGAAACCAGACCGTCAACTTCGTCCTGCTCCAGCATCAGGGTACCCAGTACCACGTTGTCTTCCAGCTGTTCGCGCGCAACGGCTTCGGTCATGCCTTTGCTCTTACGCAGCTCAACCAGACGGGCAACATAGCTCTCGCGAACCACTTCTGGATCGACGATTTCGATACCTGAACCCAGCTCAACGCCCTGAGACGCTGCAACGCGGGTGATTTCATCTGGGTTACCCAGCAGCACGCAGGTCGCGATGCCGCGCTCTGCACAGATAGCAGCCGCTTTAACGGTACGCGGTTCGTCGCCTTCTGGCAGAACAACGCGTTTACCGGCTTTACGTGCCAGCTCGGTCAGCTGGTAGCGGAATGCTGGTGGAGACAGACGACGGCTACGCTCGGAGGTTGCGGTCAGAGACTCAACCCAGTCAGCGTTGATGTAGCTTGCAACGTATTCTTGAACTTTCTCGATACGCTCATGGTCATCAACCGGGACTTCGAGGTTGAAGCTCTGCAGGCTCAGAGAGGTCTGCCAGGTGTTGGTGTTCACCATGAACACTGGCAGGCCGGTGGCGAACGCACGTTCGCACAGCTTGCTTACGCGAGGGTCCATTTCGTATGCGCCGGTCAGCAGGATCGCACCGATCTCAACGCCGTTCATCGCAGCCAGACAGGCGGCAACCAGCACATCAGGACGGTCAGCGGAGGTCACCAGCAGGGAACCTGCACGGAAATGTTCCAGCATGTGCGGAATGCTGCGCGCACAGAAGGTCACAGATTTCACGCGGCGGGTATTGATGTCGCCTTCGTTAACCACGGTCGCATTCAGGTGACGCGCCATGTCGATCGCACGGGTAGCGATCAGATCGAAGCTCCACGGCACCGCGCCCAGTACAGGCAGCGGGCTGCTTGCGCTCAGCTGAGCAGGGTCCACTTTCACGATCTTCGCTTTGGAAGAGTCGTCGAAAATTTCAGACAGGTCAGGGCGAGTACGGCCTTGTTCATCAACCGGTGCGTTCAGTTTGTTAACGATAACGCCGGTGATGTTGCTGTTTTTCGCGCCGCCGAAGCTGCTACGAGTCAGCTCAATGCGCTCGTTCAGCTGTTCCGGGGTATCGGTACCCTGGGACATCACGAACACGATTTCAGCGTTCAGGGTTTTGGCGATTTCGTAGTTCAGAGACTGAGCAAACTGATGTTTGCGCGTCGGAACCAGACCTTCAACCAGAACCACTTCCGCGTCCTTCGCGTTCGCGTGGTAGTTAGCGATGATCTCTTCCATCAGCACATCTGACTGATTGCTTGAGAGCAGAGACTCAACGTGGCTCATTTTCAGCGGTTCAGCCGCTGGCAGACCGGAATTAGCACGCACGATGGCGGTGGTCTGGTCTGGCGCATCGCCACCGGCACGAGGCTGGGCGATAGGCTTAAAGACGCTCAGGCGAACGCCTTTGCGTTCCATAGCACGGATAACGCCAAGGCTGACGCTGGTCAGGCCGACGCTGGTTCCGGTAGGGATCAGCATAATAGTACGGGACACGGTTTATCCTCTTTTGGTTACCGCCGCAGTGGGCGGGGTACAAAACAGCACCGCCAGCATTGCTGGCGGTGTGGAATCAGGCAGTCAGACGGTTCGCGTCTTGCGCGATGACCAGCTCTTCGTTGGTTGGGATAACCAGAGCCGGGCGGGTGCCTTCTTTGTTGATGAAGCCAGACTTGCCGAAACGGGCAGCCAGGTTACGTTCATGATCAACATCGAAGCCCAGAACGCCCAGTTTGCCCAGGGACAGTTCACGAACCATTGCCGCATTCTCACCGATACCACCGGTGAAGATAACCGCATCCAGACGACCATCCATCAGTGCAGTGTAAGAACCGATGTATTTCGCCAGACGGTGGCAGTAAACGTCCATTGCACGTTTAGCGTCAGCTTTGGTGGTGTAGTTGTCTTCAACGTAACGGCAGTCGCTGGTGACTTCTGTCAGACCCAGCAGGCCAGACTCTTTGGTCAGCATTTTGTTGATTGCATCAACGCTCATGCCCAGGGTGTCGTGCAGGTGGAAGATGATCGCCGGGTCGATGTCACCGGAACGTGTACCCATCACCAGACCTTCCAGCGGGGTCAGACCCATAGAAGTATCAACACACTCGCCGTTGCGGATAGCAGAAACAGAACCACCGTTGCCCAGGTGGCAAGTGATGATGTTCAGCTCTTCAACAGGTTTGTTCAGAATCTTGGCCGCTTCCTGAGTAACATAGAAGTGGCTGGTGCCGTGTGCGCCGTAACGACGAACGCCGTGCTCTTTGTACAGGCTGTACGGCAGGGCATAGAGGTAAGACTCTTCTGGCATGGTCTGATGGAACGCGGTGTCGAAGACAGCGACGTTTTTGTCTTTCAGATTCGGGAAGGATTTCAGCGCTTCCGCGATGCCGATCAGGTGTGCAGGGTTGTGCAGCGGTGCAAAAGAGGCTGCGTCTTTGATACCCTGAATAACGGAATCGTCGATTACTACAGAGCCGGTGTACTTCTCGCCGCCGTGAACTACACGGTGGCCGATCGCAGTCAGCTGAGCAGACAGTTCTGGTTTTTGTGCCAGAATAGTGTTAACGATAAAGTTCAGCGCTTCACTGTGAGCGGCGCCTGCACCTAAAGCCGCTTCTTGTTTGCTGCCGTCCATTTTCCATTTCAGACGTGCTTCAGGAAGATGGAAACATTCGGCCAAACCAGAGAGGTACTCTTCACCGTTGAGCGCATCGATGATGGCGAATTTCAGTGAGGAGCTACCGCAGTTCAGAACCAGTACTAACTTACTCGACATGGAAGTACCTATTATTGATACGTGGCTAAAAAAACGTCAGTGAGTCTCGTAGCGTAGCGCAAGATGACCCAGACATTTATGATTAACATCATGCCAAACGAACTTTCTGGCATGATGAAAGAAATCCATATGATTTTATGCCATTTTGAACGATTTTCAGACAATGGCATAATATGCGATAATTTGACGAGTTAAAGATTCTCGTCTAAGGCCCAATCAGGCTGGCACAGAATACCCGATACTGGGTAGCGATGACAAAATATTTTGAACGTTGTCATGGCTTGTTGTGGATTTGCACGAAAATTTTAATTTTTATATGTGAAGTTGAGGTACAGCCATGTCGACACCTGAGAACCCCTCCGTGAGCTTCTTGAGTCTGTTTCGTCGGGGCCAGCATTACGCAAAGACGTGGCCCCTGGAGAAGCGCCTTGCGCCAGTGTTTGTAGATAACCGCGTTATCCGCATCACCCGCTATGCGATCCGTTTTATGCCGCCGATTGCCGTCTTTACCTTGTGCTGGCAGATCGCCCTGGGTGGTCAGCTTGGCCCGGCAGTGGCAACCGCGCTGTTTGCGCTCAGTCTCCCGATGCAGGGATTGTGGTGGTTGGGTAAACGTTCTGTCACGCCGCTGCCACCTACTATTTTACACTGGTTTTATGAAGTGCGCGGGAAACTTCAGGAAGCAGGCCAGGCGCTGGCACCGGTTGAAGGCAAACCGGATTATCAGGCGCTGGCGGATACGCTCAAGCGGGCTTTCAAGCAACTTGATAAAACATTCCTTGATGACTTGTGATTGATCATCGAAACGGTCACGAAAAGAAGGCACAGTAACCACCAGTTACCGTGTCTTTTTTTTTAGTGCAACGCGCAACAGGAGTCGAAAGATGGAAATGACCAATGCTCAACGTCTGATTTTGTCCAATCAGTACAAGATGATGACTATGCTTGATCCCGACAACGCGGAGCGCTATCGCCGCCTGCAGACTATCGTTGAACGTGGCTTCGGCTTGCAGATGCGCGAGCTGGACCGCGAGTTTGGCGAACTGAAGGAAGAGACGTGCCGCACCGTCATCGACATTATGGAGATGTACCACGCGCTGCATGTTTCCTGGACCAATCTGAAAGATGCTCAAACCATTGATGAGCGTCGCGTAACGTTCCTCGGTTTTGACGTGGCGACCGAATCGCGTTACCTGAGCTATGTTCGCTTCATGGTCAACACCGAAGGGCGTTACACCCATTTTGATGCCGGAACCCATGGCTTCAATTCCCAGACGCCGATGTGGGAAAAATATCAGCGTATGTTAAGCGCGTGGCACGCCTGCCCGCGTCAGTACCATTTAAGCAGTAACGAAATTCAGCAAATTATCAATGCCTGAGGGGGTGAGTGTGCAGTGTAAAGGTTTTCTGTTTGATCTGGACGGTACGCTGGTGGATTCGCTGCCGGTAGTCGAGCGCTCGTGGTGCCATTGGGCCGACAGGCATGGCATTGACCATCAGGACGTATTGAATTTCATCCATGGCAAACAGGCCATTACCTCTTTACGTCACTTCTTGCCCGGACGAACCGAAGAAGAGATTCAGGCGGAGTTCAAGTATCTGGAGCAGATCGAAGCAACAGATGTCGAAGGGATTGTCGCCCTGCCGGGCGCGCTTGAGCTGCTCAATCATCTTGAAGAGGCGCAGATCCCCTGGGCTATCGTGACCTCAGGTTCGATTCCCGTCGCGCACGCCCGCCATAAGGCTGCCGGTCTGCCGACGCCTGAAGTGTTCGTCACCGCCGAACGCGTGAAGCGCGGGAAACCGGAACCGGACGCCTTCTTATTAGGCGCGGAATTGCTGGGCATCCATCCGGCCGAGTGCGTCGTGGTGGAAGATGCCGCCGCCGGTGTACTGGCTGGGCTGAATGCCGGCAGCCATGTGGTTGCCGTGAATGTGCCCGCCGGTTCGCCCCGGCTCGACGAGGTCGACTTTGTGCTCACGTCGCTTGCCGCGCTGTCCGTTCACAAGGGCGCAGACGGAAATGTTACCGTCTCCTTAAAAATGTAATCCCATGATTTGGCCCCACATTGTTGGGGCCTTTTTATGGCAAAATTCCACTCCCTTTCCCTGACAAGGACATGTTGTGAACGGTGAACTGATTTGGGTGCTCAGCCTGCTTGCTATCGCCATCATTCTCTTTGCAACCGGCAAAGTGCGCATGGACGCCGTCGCTTTACTGGTTATCGTCGCGTTTGTTCTGAGCGGCACCTTAACGCTCCCGGAAGCCTTCTCGGGTTTTAGCGATCCCAACGTCATTTTGATTGCCGCGCTGTTTATCATCGGTGACGGGCTGGTGCGCACCGGCGTCGCCACGGTGATGGGTGCCTGGCTGGTGAAAGTGGCGGGCAGCAGCGAAACCAAAATGCTCATCTACCTGATGCTGACGGTCGCCGGGCTGGGTGCCTTTATGAGCTCCACCGGCGTCGTTGCGATCTTTATTCCGGTGGTGTTAAGCGTCTCGATGCGCATGCAGACCTCACCGTCGCGACTGATGATGCCGCTGAGTTTTGCCGGGCTGATTAGCGGCATGATGACTCTGGTCGCCACGCCGCCGAACCTGGTGGTTAACAGTGAACTGCTGCGCGAAGGCTATGCCGGGTTCAGTTTCTTCAGCGTGACGCCGATTGGGCTGGTGGTGCTGGTGCTCGGGGTGATTTATATGCTCCTGACCCGCTTTGCCCTGAAGGGCGATAACCAGCATAAACACCGCGATGGATGGCGCAGACGCACCTTTCGCGATCTGATCAAAGAGTATCGTCTTACCGGACGCGCGCGTCGTCTGGCGATTCGCCCCGGCTCGCCGCTAATTGGTCAGCGTCTTGACGATCTCAAGCTGCGCGAGCGCTACGGCGCGAATATCATCGGGGTCGAGCGCTGGCGCCGGTTCCGTCGCGTGATTGTAAATGTGAACGGGGTGTCTGAGTTTCGTGCCCGCGATGTTCTGCTGATTGATATGTCGACGGCAGATGTCGATCTGCGTGAGTTCTGCACCGAGCAACTGCTGGAGCCAATGGTGTTGCGCGGTGAGTATTTCTCCGACCAGGCGCTGGACGTGGGGATGGCGGAAGTCTCTCTTATCCCCGAATCGGAATTGCTGGGTAAAACCGTCCGTGAGATCGGGTTTCGAACCCGCTACGGGCTGAATGTGGTTGGCCTGAAACGCGACGGGGTGGCCATGGAAGGGGCGGTAGTGGATGAGCCGCTGCAGCTGGGCGATATCTTTCTGGTGGTCGGCAACTGGAAACTGATCAGCCAGCTTGGGCAAAAAGGGCGTGATTTTGTGGTGCTCAATATGCCCATCGAAGAGAGCGATGCGTCACCGGCCCACAGCCAGGCGCCGCATGCCATTTTCTGTCTGGTGCTGATGGTCGCACTGATGCTCACGGACGAAATTCCGAATCCGATCGCGACCATTATTGCCTGTCTGCTGATGGGGAAATTCCGCTGCATCGACGCGGAAAGTGCCTATAAAGCCATTCACTGGCCGAGCATTATTCTGATCGTCGGGATGATGCCGTTTGCGCTGGCGCTGCAAAAAACGGGTGGTGTCGATTTGGTGGTTAAAGGGCTGATGGACGTCGGCGGTGGATACGGCCCGTACATGATGCTGATTTGTCTGTTTGTCATGTGCGCCACCATCGGGCTGTTTATCTCCAATACTGCGACGGCGGTGCTGATGGCGCCGATTGCGCTGGCGATGGCTAAATCGATGGGAGTGTCGCCGTATCCGTTTGCGATGATGGTCGCAATGGCCGCGTCGGCGGCGTTTATGACGCCCGTTTCGTCACCGGTGAATACCCTGGTGCTGGGGCCGGGAAACTATAAATTCAGCGATTTCGTGAAGCTCGGCGTGCCGTTCACTATCCTGGTAATGCTGGTGTGCGTGGTGTTGATTCCGGTGCTGTTCCCGTTCTGACCACTTTACGCCGGGCGGCGGCTTCGCCTGACCCGGCTGCATTTGTGTATCAGCTGTACACACGGCAAAGGCTTACAGCGGCGAATCCTGACTGATTTCATCCAGCGACAGATGGAAGCTCGGCACGAACACCTCCATGAAATAATCCATCTCTTCGCTGCGACGCGATTCGAGGGTTCTTTCCAGCCGCGTTTTCGCCAGTAAAAACTCATTATTACCAGCGGAGAGTTCTTCCAGACACTTGAGATAGGCGCACAGGGCATCCGCCTGTTTCACCAGCAATCTTTCCTCTTCCGTGCACTGGTGTTCGTCGATCAACGGCGCAAAAATATCTCGCAGTTCTTCCGGCACCATATCCACCAGTTTCTGCTGGGCGATCTTCTCGATGGCCTTATATTCCTGCGCAATCTGCGAGTTGAAATATTTAACCGGTGTCGGTAAATCCCCGGTCAGGACTTCGGAGGCGTCGTGGTACATCGCCAGCAACGCGATGCGCTCAGGATTCACCTGCCCGTTGAATTTACGGTTTTTGATAGCGGCCAGCGCGTGCGCGACCATGGCGACCTGCAAACTGTGTTCAGACACGTTCTCTGTGCGCACGTTGCGCATCAGCGGCCAGCGGTTGATTAACTTCAGGCGGGAGAGATGGGCAAAAAAATGACTCTGACTCATAGATAACCTTTTGTCTTGCACTGCGACAGATTTCATTGTGCGGCGAGGGGAGGCAAGATGCAAATCAGGCTGCCCGTGGCAGCCTGATGGAGGTTTACTGATGATAACCGGAGAGGAAGCGTCCGAACCGGCTAATCGCCATTTCGAGGTCGTCCTCGCGCGGCAGGGTGACGATACGGACGTGGTCCGGCCACGGCCAGTTAAACGCGGTTCCCTGCACCAGCAGCACTTTTTCCTGTAACAGGAAGTCGAGCACCATTTTCTGGTCATCGTGAATATTGAAACGTTTAATATCGATTTTCGGGAACATATATAGCGCGCCGTTCGGCTTCACGCAGGAGACGCCAGGAATATCGTTAATCAACTCCCACGCGCGGTTACGTTGCTCATACAGACGCCCGCCGGGTACGATAAATTCGCTGATGCTCTGATAACCGCCGAGCGCTGTCTGAATGGCGTGTTGCGCCGGAACGTTAGCACACAGGCGCATCGAGGCGAGCATTTCCAGCCCTTCGATATAGCCTTTGGCGTGTTTTTTCGGGCCGTTCAGAACCATCCAGCCCTGACGGAAACCGGCAACGCGGTAGGTTTTCGACAGGCCGTTAAAGGTGACGGTCAGCAGATCCGGAGCCAGCGTAGCAATAGAGTGGTGTTGCGCCGCATCGTACAGAATCTTGTCGTAAATCTCATCGGCAAAGATAATCAGGTTGTGCTGACGGGCGATCTCAACGATCTCCATCAACAGCTCTTTGGAATAGACGGCACCCGTTGGGTTGTTCGGGTTGATAATCACGATACCACGCGTGCGCGGGGTGATTTTGGCGCGGATATCGTCGAGATCCGGGAACCAGTCGGACGATTCATCGCACAGATAGTGCACCGCTTTGCCGCTGGAAAGGGAAACGGCCGCTGTCCACAGCGGATAGTCCGGCGCAGGCACCAGCATTTCATCGCCGCTGTTAAGCAAAGCCTGCATCGCCTGGACGATCAGTTCAGAAACGCCGTTACCAATATAGATATCTTCAACGGTGACATCGCGCATCCCACGGGCCTGATAGTGCTGCATGATGGCCTTACGGGCGGAGTAGAGTCCTTTAGAATCACAGTAGCCTTGCGCCGTCGGCAGGTTACGGATCACATCAACAAGGATTTCATCCGGCGCGTCAAAGCCAAAGGGCGCGGGGTTACCAATGTTGAGTTTCAGGACTTTGTTGCCTTCCTCTTCAAGGCGCTTAGCCTCTTTAAGAACCGGACCGCGGATGTCGTAACAGACGTTATCTAATTTGCTGGATTTTTCGATAGGGGACATGAATCGTTGACCTTTTAGCTGTTATTGCCACTCCCTGCCGTGGAAGTCAGCACGGAACAATGTACTCCCACCGCGCTGCGTTTTGAAGGGTGTACAGAAGAAGATTTTGCCGGGATGCGAAAATAAGAGGTAATCTTTTTAGCTGTCAGAAGGGGGATTTGGTCGTGTAAAGCGTTGCGTTGAGAGGCGTGTGCAGTCTATTATCTCGCACCAGGTGGTTTTTAATGTATTTTACCCTGCCAAAAACCGCTGTACGACAGAGAAACGATGAGATCGCAATGATTTCTCCCGGTGACCTTTCGTAAAACCGGAATGCTTCTTAATATCTTTGGTGAATGATGGATTCTGCCAGAGGTTGCGCGTGTGAAAATATTGTTAAGCAATATTAATGGATAAACCTAATCTACATTAATGTTTATTTATTAATGATGCCTAAATCTTAACTTTCGTTAATTTTAATAAAATTAGTTTAGCCGTTAATCAACATGGATTAATCAGTAATGGTGTAATAATACTTATAAATAAAGTGGATTTGGGTTAAGATGTTGTCTCAGGAAAAGAGAGGAAAGTTTACATTACTGTGTATTTTGCCTCGATTTCTCTGAATTAGTTGATTGTTATTGTTAGAATTATCTCTACTATACTGGATAGGCAACACCTTTACTGCTGTGCCCGTGTTGCGAGTAAAAGAGTGATGATGAGTAAGTTCTTTAATGGAATTTACTGAAATCAGCAAAATCTAAAAATATCCTGAACATTTAAGAGAATAAAAATATTGTCATGGAACGTTGTTTCTGACTTCTGCTATACACCAGCCAATAACTATCTGTCAGGTAGTCTGCCGGTCGGCAGCTCCGCACGAGCAACTTGTAAGTGAATAGATATGATAAATGCAAATCGTCCGATACTAAATCTCGATCTCGATCTGCTGAGAACGTTTGTTGCGGTCGCTGATCTCAACACCTTTGCAGCCGCTGCTGCCGCTGTCTGCCGTACGCAATCGGCGGTCAGCCAACAGATGCAGCGACTGGAGCAACTGGTGGGCAAAGAACTCTTTGCACGCCACGGTCGTAATAAACTGTTAACTGAGCACGGGATCCAGTTACTGGGTTACGCCAGGAAGATTTTACGCTTCAATGATGAAGCATGTATGTCATTAATGTTTAGCAATCTTCAGGGCGTTTTAACGTTAGGCGCTTCTGATGAATCTGCTGATACGATATTGCCGTTTTTACTAAATCGGATCAGTTCGGTTTATCCGAAGCTTGCGCTGGATGTCAGCGTAAAACGAAATGCCTTCATGATTGATATGCTTAAAGACCATGAAGTTGATCTGGTTGTTACTACGCACTGTCCTGGACAATTTGATTGTCTGACATTGCGAACGTCGCCAACGCACTGGTATTGCGCGGCAGAATATGTGCTGCAAAAAGGCGAGCCTATTCCGCTGGTATTGCTGGACGATCCTAGTCCGTTCCGCGATATGGTGTTGTCGGCTCTGAATGAAGCGAATATTCCGTGGCGTTTAGCGTACGTGGCTTCCACATTACCTGCAGTGCGTGCCGCCGTTAAAGCCGGCCTTGGTGTGACCGCTCGCCCTGTTGAGATGATGAGCCCGGATTTACGCGTCTTAGGTAAATCTAATGGTTTACCTGCGCTGCCGGACACGGAATATCTGCTTTGCCATAACTCATCCAGCAACAACGAGCTGGCAAAAATCGTGTTTGAAGCGATGGTGAACTACCACAACCCATGGCAATTCGAGAATGTTACTCCCGAAGGGGGGGGCGATTCCCTGGTGGTTGAAGGGGATTTTGAGTGATCCCGATCCGATAATTGTCGTAACAATTTGTAAGTGTAAAAAAGAACCACTCGTGCGGTATTTCCGCGGAGTGGTTTTTTTTTGACAACAATAGCGCCATACTCTTTGAGGTTATTGTAAATAAGTCTTAATTATCATCGCGATGTATGGTTCTGCTCGATTTTTGAACGTAATGCGTTTTGTTATCTTCTCTGCGGCACTGATGTTAAAAAACCAGCAAAAATGTTGCCGTTTTTTTGATTGGATTAACAAAAGCGTGTCTCAGATCAAGAAAATACTCCCATTTGGGGGGAGGAATCAGCAGCAAATCCTGTCAAAATAGGAGGGTAATATTTCTTTTACTTCAAAACGGACACGATTCAACAGCATGCAGTTGACGTAAAGTCATCGACCCACCAGGGTTAAAGGGCATGAAATGTTAATGAGAATCGATCTATGTGATTTAATGTGAAGAAACCTTTGTTAAAGTTGACAAAAGGTTATAGAAAGGAGTAAAAAACCACATCATTTTGCTGTCTATGTCTCATTTCTGACAGCCGGTGTAAGGTTATTTGTTCCTCCCCATGAATCGATGTGATGTCCATCTGCCAGCAAGAGCAGAGCTGTAGATATCACTTTTGATGAGTAAGCAATGAGTATGTCAACATCCACAGAAGTCGTCGCTCATCACTGGGCATTCGCAATCTTTCTTATTGTTGCCATTGGCCTGTGCTGCCTGATGTTAATCGGCGGCTGGTTCCTGGGCGGTCGCGCCCGCGCAAGGCACAAAAACACCCCATTTGAATCGGGTATCGATTCGGTAGGTACTGCTCGCTTACGCCTGTCCGCCAAGTTCTATCTGGTGGCCATGTTCTTCGTCATTTTCGACGTTGAAGCGCTCTACCTGTTCGCATGGTCAACGTCAATCCGCGAAAGTGGATGGACTGGCTTTGTCGAAGCCGCAATTTTCATTTTAGTGCTACTGGCCGGTCTGGTGTACCTGGTGCGCATCGGCGCGCTGGACTGGACACCTGTGCGTTCACGCCGTGAACTGGTTAATCCGGAAAACAGTAACTCTAATCGTCAGCAGTAACAGCGAGGCAATAAGATGGATTATACGCTCACCCGCATAGATCCTAACGGTGAGAATGACCGTTACCCCCTGCAAAAACAGGAGATCGTAACCGACCCCCTGGAGCAAGAAGTCAACAAAAGCGTGTACATGGGCAAGCTCGAACATGCCATGCACGATATGGTCAACTGGGGTCGTAAGAACTCTATCTGGCCATACAACTTTGGTCTTTCTTGCTGCTACGTTGAAATGGTGACGTCATTCACTGCGGTGCATGACGTTGCGCGTTTTGGTGCCGAGGTACTGCGTGCTTCCCCTCGTCAGGCTGACCTGATGGTGGTGGCCGGAACCTGCTTCACCAAAATGGCGCCAGTCATTCAGCGTCTTTATGACCAGATGCTCGAGCCGAAGTGGGTTATCTCCATGGGTGCCTGTGCAAACTCGGGTGGTATGTACGACATTTATTCCGTTGTGCAAGGCGTCGATAAGTTTATCCCGGTGGATGTTTACATCCCTGGCTGCCCGCCGCGTCCGGAAGCTTACATGCAGGCGCTGATGCTGCTGCAGGAGTCGATCGGTAAAGAACGCCGTCCGCTTTCCTGGGTCGTGGGCGACCAGGGCGTGTACCGCGCCAATATGCAGTCTGAGCGCGAGCGTAAACGCGGAGAACGTATTGCAGTCACCAATCTGCGTACGCCTGACGAAATTTAATTTGCGCCTGTGGGCCTGGGGCAAACCTTCGCATATCACTATACAAATAGCGCGAAGCCAGGCTTAACAGTCACCACGGACCATTTGCAATGGTGAACAATATGACCGACTTAACCGCGCAAGATGCCGCATGGCAAACCCGGGATCATCTCGATGACCCGGTCATTGGCGAACTGCGCAACCGTTTTGGGCCGGATGCCTTTACTGTTCAGGCCACCCGCACCGGGGTACCCGTTGTTTGGGTGAAGCGTGAACAATTGCTGGAAGCAGTTGATTTCTTAAAGAAATTACCTAAACCTTACGTCATGCTTTTTGACTTACACGGCATGGATGAGCGTCTTCGCACCCACCGTCACGGTCTACCCGCGGCGGATTTTTCCGTTTTCTACCACCTGATCTCAATAGACCGCAATCGGGATATCATGCTCAAGGTGGCATTGTCTGAAAACGACATGCATCTGCCGACGCTCACTAAACTTTTCCCTAACGCCAACTGGTATGAGCGTGAAACCTGGGAAATGTTCGGCATGACGTTCGATGGCCACCCGCACCTGACGCGCATCATGATGCCGCAGACCTGGACCGGCCACCCGCTGCGTAAAGACTATCCGGCGCGCGCCACCGAATTCGACCCGTTTGAGCTGACCAAAGCCAAGCAGGATCTGGAGATGGAAGCGCTGACTTTCAAGCCGGAAGACTGGGGCATGAAGCGCGGTACCGACAACGAGGATTTCATGTTCCTCAACCTCGGTCCAAACCACCCGTCTGCGCACGGTGCGTTCCGTATTATTCTTCAGCTCGACGGCGAAGAGATTGTTGACTGTGTGCCTGATGTCGGTTACCACCACCGTGGTGCTGAGAAGATGGGCGAGCGTCAGTCCTGGCACAGCTACATTCCGTACACCGACCGTATCGAGTACCTCGGCGGCTGCGTGAACGAAATGCCTTACGTGCTGGCCGTTGAGAAACTGGCAGGTATCACCGTACCGGATCGCGTTAACGTTATCCGCGTGATGCTGTCAGAACTGTTCCGTATCAACAGTCACCTGCTCTACATCTCCACGTTCATTCAGGACGTCGGGGCGATGACGCCGGTGTTCTTCGCGTTTACCGACCGTCAGAAAATCTACGATCTGGTTGAAGCGATTACTGGTTTCCGTATGCACCCGGCCTGGTTCCGTATCGGCGGCGTGGCACACGACCTGCCGCGCGGATGGGATCGTCTGCTGCGCGAATTCCTCGACTGGATGCCGAAGCGTCTGGCCTCTTACGAGAAAGCCGCGCTGCGTAACACCATCCTGATTGGCCGTTCCAAAGGCGTGGCCGCTTACGGCGCGAAAGAAGCGCTGGAGTGGGGCACCACCGGTGCTGGCCTGCGTGCGACGGGTATTGATTTCGACGTGCGTAAAGCCCGTCCATACTCTGGCTACGAAAACTTCGACTTCGAAGTCCCGGTTGGCGGCGGTGTATCCGACTGCTACACCCGCGTGATGCTGAAAGTTGAAGAGCTGCGCCAGAGTCTGCGCATCCTTGAGCAGTGCCTCAACAACATGCCGGAAGGCCCGTTCAAAGCGGATCACCCGCTGACAACGCCGCCACCGAAAGAGCGCACGCTGCAACATATCGAAACCCTGATCACTCACTTCCTGCAGGTTTCCTGGGGCCCGGTCATGCCGGCCAACGAATCCTTCCAGATGATTGAAGCGACCAAGGGTATTAACAGTTACTACCTGACCAGTGACGGCAGCACCATGAGCTATCGTACGCGTATCCGTACGCCGAGCTATGCGCACCTGCAGCAGATCCCGTCCGCCATTCGCGGCAGTCTGGTCTCCGACCTGATTGTGTATCTGGGTAGTATCGATTTTGTTATGTCAGATGTGGACCGCTAATTATGCACGAGAATCAACAACCACAAACCGAGGCTTTTGAGCTGAGTGCGGCAGAACGTGCGGCAATTGAGCACGAAATGCACCACTACGAAGACCCGCGTGCGGCATCCATTGAAGCGCTGAAAATCGTCCAGAAACAGCGTGGTTGGGTACCCGATGGCGCGATCTATGCGATCGCCGACGTGCTGGGTATCCCGGCAAGCGACGTGGAAGGGGTGGCAACATTCTACAGCCAGATCTTCCGCCAGCCGGTGGGCCGTCACGTTATTCGCTATTGCGACAGCGTCGTTTGCCATATCACCGGTTATCAGGGCATCCAGGCTGCACTCGAGAAGAAACTCGATATCAAGCCAGGACAGACGACCTTTGACGGTCGTTTCACGCTGCTGCCAACCTGCTGCCTGGGTAACTGCGACAAGGGGCCGAGCATGATGATTGATGAGGACACTCACAGCCATCTGACGCCGGAAGCAATTCCTGACCTGCTGGAGCGGTACAAATGAAAACAGTCATTCGCACTGCTGAAACCCATCCGCTGACCTGGCGTCTGCGCGATGACAAACAGCCAGTTTGGCTCGAAGAATACCAGAGCAAAAACGGTTACGAAGGGGCGCGTAAAGCGCTCTCAGGCATGGCTCCAGATGAGATCGTTAACGCGGTTAAAGATTCCGGCCTGAAAGGGCGCGGCGGTGCAGGTTTCTCCACCGGTCTTAAGTGGAGCCTGATGCCGAAAGACGAATCCATGAACATCCGTTACCTGCTGTGTAACGCCGATGAAATGGAGCCAGGCACTTATAAAGACCGCCTGCTGATGGAGCAGCTGCCGCACCTACTGGTGGAAGGCATGCTGATCTCCGCGTTCGCGCTGAAAGCCTATCGTGGTTACATCTTTCTGCGCGGCGAATACATCGAAGCGGCAGAGCACCTGCGCCGCGCGATTGCAGAAGCGACCGAAGCGGGCCTGCTGGGCAAAAACATTCTCGGCACCGATTTTGATTTTGAGCTGTTCGTGCACACGGGCGCAGGGCGTTATATCTGTGGTGAAGAGACCGCACTGATTAACTCCCTCGAAGGCCGCCGCGCGAACCCACGCTCCAAGCCGCCATTCCCGGCAAGTTCCGGCGTCTGGGGTAAACCGACCTGTGTCAACAACGTCGAAACCCTGTGTAACGTACCGGCTATTCTCGCTAACGGCGTGGAGTGGTATCAGAACATTTCGACCAGCAAAGACGCGGGCACCAAGCTGATGGGCTTCTCCGGCCGCGTCAAAAACCCTGGCCTTTGGGAACTGCCGTTCGGTACTACCGCACGCGAGATCCTCGAAGACTATGCGGGCGGGATGCGCGATGGCCTGAAATTTAAAGCCTGGCAACCGGGTGGGGCAGGGACCGACTTCCTGACCGAAGCCCACCTCGATCTGCCAATGGAATTTGAAAGCATTGGTAAAGCAGGCAGCCGTCTGGGTACGGCGCTGGCGATGGCCGTGGACCATGAAATTGGCATGGTGTCGCTGGTGCGTAACCTGGAAGAGTTCTTCGCGCGCGAATCCTGCGGCTGGTGTACGCCATGCCGTGATGGTTTGCCATGGAGCGTGAAAATTCTGCGCGCTATCGAGCGCGGCGAAGGCCAGCCGGGCGATATCGAGACACTTGAGCAACTGTGTCGATTCCTCGGTCCGGGCAAAACCTTCTGTGCCCACGCACCAGGTGCCGTTGAGCCATTGCAGAGCGCGATTAAATATTTCCGCGACGAATTCGAAGCAGGCATCAAGCAGCAGTTCAGCAATACCCATTTGATTAATGGTATTCAGCCGAACCTGCTGAAAGCGCGCTGGTAGCGATACTGAATTTTGATTAACGCTCAGTCCCTGACTGAGCCAACTGGAAGCATGCTAATGGCTACGATTCATGTAGACGGCAAAGAATACGAGGTCAACGGGGCCGACAACCTGCTAGAAGCTTGTCTGTCTCTCGGCCTTGATATTCCGTATTTTTGCTGGCATCCGGCGCTGGGCAGCGTCGGTGCTTGCCGCCAGTGTGCGGTGAAGCAATATCAGAACGCGGAAGACACGCGTGGGCGCCTGGTGATGTCCTGTATGACACCAGCGACCGAAGGCACCTTTATTTCGATTGAAGACGAAGAAGCGAAACAGTTCCGCGAGAGCGTCGTGGAATGGTTGATGACCAACCACCCGCACGACTGTCCGGTCTGTGAAGAGGGCGGTAACTGCCATCTTCAGGATATGACCGTTATGACCGGTCATAGCTTCCGTCGCTATCGCTTTACCAAACGTACCCACCGTAATCAGGATCTGGGGCCGTTCATCTCTCACGAAATGAACCGCTGCATCGCCTGCTACCGCTGCGTGCGTTACTACAAAGATTACGCAGACGGTCAGGATCTGGGCGTGTATGGCGCGCATGACAACGTCTACTTTGGTCGTCCGGAAGACGGTACGCTTGAAAGCGAATTCTCCGGTAACCTGGTAGAAATCTGCCCGACCGGCGTTTTCACCGACAAAACGCACTCCGAGCGTTACAACCGTAAGTGGGACATGCAGTTTGCGCCAAGCATCTGCCAGCAGTGTTCCCTTGGCTGTAACACCAGCCCGGGTGAGCGCTATGGTGAACTGCGTCGTATCGAAAACCGTTACAACGGTACCGTAAACCACTACTTCCTCTGCGACCGTGGTCGTTTCGGCTATGGCTATGTGAACCTGAAAGACCGTCCGCGTCAGCCGGTTCAGCGTCGTGGCGATGACCTGATCACCCTCAACGCTGAACAAGCGATGCAGGGCGCGGCAGATATTCTGCGCCAGTCGAAGAAAGTGATCGGTATCGGCTCCCCGCGCGCCAGCGTCGAAAGCAACTTTGCGCTGCGTGAGCTGGTGGGTGCGGATAACTTCTACACCGGTATCGCCAACGGCGAGCAGGAACGTCTGCAGCTGGTGCTGAAAGTGCTGCGTGAAGGCGGTATTCGTACCCCGGCGCTGCGCGAAATCGAATCCTATGACGCAGTGCTGGTACTGGGCGAAGATCTGACTCAGACCGGTGCGCGCGTTGCGCTGGCCGTACGTCAGGCGGTGAAAGGTAAAGCACGTGAAATGGCAGCGGCCCAGAAAGTGGCTGACTGGCAGATTGCGGCAATCCTGAACATCGGCCAGCGTGCCAAACATCCGCTGTTTGTGACGAACGTCGACAACACGCGTCTGGACGACATCGCGGCGTGGACCTATCGCGCACCGGTGGAAGATCAGGCGCGCCTCGGTTTTGCTATTGCTCACGCGCTGGATAACAGTGCTCCGGCCGTTGAAGGCCTGGATCGTGACCTGCAAAACAAGATCGACGTGATCGTTCAGGCTCTGGCCGGTGCGAAAAAACCACTGATTATTTCCGGCACCAACGCCGGCAGCCCCGATGTGATTCAGGCGGCGGCAAACGTGGCTAAAGCGCTGAAAGGGCGTGGGGCAGACGTGGGTGTGACCATGATTGCGCGCGCAGTGAACAGCGTCGGTCTGGGACTGATTGGCGGCGGTTCTCTGGAAGCGGCGTTAAGCGAACTCGAATCGGGTGCGGCTGACGGCGTTATCGTACTTGAGAACGACTTGCATCGTCATGCTTCTGCGGCTCGCGTGGATGCCGCTCTGTCTAAAGCGCCGTTGGTGATGGTAATCGACCATCAGCGCACCGCGATTATGGACAAAGCGCACCTCGTGCTCTCAGCGGCAAGCTTCGCCGAAAGCGACGGTACGGTTATCAACAACGAAGGCCGCGCACAGCGTTTCTTCCAGGTTTATGACCCGTCTTATTACGACAGCAACACCGTGATGCTGGAAAGCTGGCGCTGGCTGCACTCGCTGCACAGCACCGTAGAAAACCGTCAGGTGGACTGGACGCAGCTCGATGATGTGATCGATGCCGTGGTTGCAAAACTGCCGCAACTGGCGGGCATTAAAGAAGCCGCGCCGGACGCGAGCTTCCGCATTCGCGGCCAGAAACTGGCTCGTGAACCGCACCGTTACAGTGGTCGTACCGCGATGCGCGCGAATATCAGCGTGCACGAACCGCGTCAGCCGCAGGATAAAGACACGATGTTCGCCTTCTCAATGGAAGGGAACAACCAGCCGTCTGCACCGCGCTCTCAGGTTCCGTTCGCATGGGCACCAGGCTGGAACTCCCCGCAGGCATGGAACAAGTTCCAGGCGGAAGTGGGCGGCTCTCTGCGCCACGGTGACCCAGGTGTTCGTCTGATCGAAGCGAGCGAAACGGGTCTGGAGTACTTCACGACCGTTCCGGCAAGTTTCGAAGCGCAGGAAGGCAACTGGCGTATCGCGCCGTACTACCATCTGTTCGGTAGTGACGAGATGTCCCAGCGCTCTCCGGTATTCCAGACGCGCATGCCGCAGCCTTACATCAAGCTCAATCCGGCGGATGCCGCGAAGCTTGGCGTTAACGCGGGCAGCCAGGTCTCCTTTAGCTATGAAGGCCAGACCATCAGTCTGCCGCTGGTTATCGCCGAAGGTCTGACAGCAGGGCAGGTGGGTCTGCCGATGGGTCTGCCGGGCATCGCTCCTGTACTGGCGGGCGCGCGTCTTGATAATCTGCAGGAGGCACAAGCATGAGTTGGTTAACGCCGGATCTCATCGAAATTCTGTTAAGCATTCTCAAGGCGGTGGTCATTCTGCTGGTGGTTGTCACCTGCGGCGCGTTCATGAGCTTTGGTGAACGTCGTCTGCTCGGTCTGTTCCAGAACCGTTACGGACCGAACCGCGTGGGCTGGGGTGGTTCACTCCAGCTGGTCGCGGACATGATCAAGATGTTCTTTAAAGAAGACTGGATCCCGAAATTCTCGGATCGCGTCATCTTTACACTGGCACCGATGATCGCCTTTACCTCACTGCTGCTGGCCTTTGCTATCGTTCCGGTCAGTCCGACCTGGGTGGTTGCTGACCTGAACATCGGGATCCTGTTCTTCCTGATGATGGCGGGTCTTGCGGTGTACGCGGTGCTGTTTGCGGGCTGGTCCAGTAACAACAAATACTCGCTGCTGGGTGCGATGCGTGCGTCTGCGCAGACCCTGAGCTACGAAGTGTTCCTGGGTCTTTCCCTGATGGGCGTAGTGGCGCAGGCCGGTTCATTCAACATGACCGACATCGTCAACAACCAGGCCGACATCTGGAACGTCATTCCGCAGTTCTTTGGTTTTGTCACCTTTGCTATCGCGGGCGTGGCGGTGTGTCACCGTCACCCGTTTGACCAGCCAGAAGCCGAGCAGGAACTGGCCGACGGTTATCACATTGAATATTCCGGTATGAAATTCGGTCTGTTCTTCGTGGGCGAGTACATCGGTATCGTCACCATTTCCGCGTTGATGGTAACGCTGTTCTTTGGTGGCTGGCATGGCCCGTTCTTACCGCCGTTCATCTGGTTCGCGCTGAAAACCGCGTTCTTCATGATGATGTTCATTTTGATTCGCGCCTCATTACCGCGTCCGCGTTATGACCAGGTAATGTCCTTCGGCTGGAAAGTGTGCCTGCCGCTGACGCTAGTCAACTTGTTGGTAACGGCAGCTGTCATTCTCTGGCAGCAGCCATAAGGGGCAATAGACCATGACCTTAAAAGAATTATTGGTAGGTTTCGGCACCCAGGTACGCAGTATCTGGATGATCGGCCTGCACGCGTTTGCAAAACGCGAAACCCAGATGTATCCGGAAGAGCCGGTCTATCTGCCGCCGCGCTACCGTGGCCGTATCGTGCTGACCCGCGATCCGGACGGCGAAGAGCGCTGCGTTGCCTGTAACCTGTGTGCGGTAGCCTGTCCGGTTGGCTGTATCTCTTTGCAGAAAGCAGAGACCAAAGACGGCCGCTGGTACCCTGAGTTCTTCCGCATTAACTTCTCACGCTGCATCTTCTGCGGTCTGTGTGAAGAAGCGTGCCCAACCACGGCGATTCAGCTGACTCCAGATTTCGAACTGGGTGAGTACAAGCGTCAGGACCTGGTGTACGAGAAAGAGGATCTGCTGATTTCCGGTCCGGGCAAATACCCGGAATATAACTTCTACCGGATGGCGGGTATGGCAATCGACGGCAAAGATAAGGGCGAAGCAGAGAACGAAGCTAAGCCTATCGACGTCAAGAGCCTGTTACCGTAAGGAGAGGGCAATGGAATTCGCTTTTTATATCTGTGGCCTTATCGCCATCCTGGCCACGCTGCGAGTGATTACGCACACCAATCCGGTGCATGCGTTGCTTTACTTAATCATTTCGCTTCTGGCCATTTCCGGCGTGTTCTTCGCGCTGGGCGCCCACTTTGCGGGTGCGCTGGAGATCATCGTCTACGCCGGGGCCATTATGGTTCTGTTCGTGTTCGTCGTCATGATGCTGAACCTGGGCGGCTCTGAAATTGAACAAGAGCGTCAGTGGTTGAAACCGCAGGTATGGATTGGCCCGGCGATTCTGTCGGCCATCATGCTGGCAGTGATCGTTTACGCGATTCTCGGCGTGAACGATCAGGGTATCGACGGTACGCCGATCAGCGCGAAAGCGGTCGGTATCACGCTGTTTGGTCCGTACGTACTGGCCGTTGAACTGGCCTCGATGCTGCTGCTGGCGGGTCTGGTTGTTGCCTTCCACGTTGGCCGCGAAGATCGTGCCGGCGAAGTGCTGAGCAACCGTGCGAATGACAGCGCGAAAAGAAAAACGGAGGAGCGCGCATGATCCCCTTAACACATGGACTGATCCTCGCCGCGATTTTGTTCGTTCTGGGCTTAACCGGTCTGGTTATCCGACGCAATCTGCTGTTTATGCTGATCGGTCTGGAAATCATGATCAACGCTTCCGCGCTGGCCTTTGTGGTCGCCGGTAGCTACTGGGGCCAGACCGATGGTCAGGTGATGTATATTCTCGCCATCAGCCTTGCGGCTGCCGAAGCGAGTATTGGCCTGGCGCTGTTGCTGCAGCTCCATCGTCGCCGCCAGAACCTGAACATCGATTCAGTAAGTGAGTTGCGTGGATGAACATGCTTGCCTTAACCATTATTTTCCCGTTGATCGGCTTTGTGCTGCTGGCTTTCTCCCGCGGTCGCTGGTCGGAAAATCTGTCTGCCACCGTGGGCATCGGCTCTATCGGCCTGGCTGCGCTGGTCACCGCTTACGCGGGTATCGACTTCTTTAACAACGGCAAGCAGGCGTTCAGCCTGCCGCTGTGGACCTGGATGTCGGTCGGCGATTTCAACATCGGTTTCAGCCTGGTACTGGATGGTCTCTCCCTGACCATGCTCTCCGTGGTCACCGGCGTTGGTTTCCTGATCCATATGTTCGCCTCCTGGTATATGCGCGGTGAAGAGGGTTACTCCCGCTTCTTCGCCTACACCAACCTGTTTATCGCCAGCATGGTTGTTCTGGTGCTGGGTGATAACCTGCTGCTGATGTATCTCGGCTGGGAAGGCGTGGGTCTCTGTTCTTACCTGCTGATCGGTTTCTACTACACAGATCCGAAGAATGGCGCAGCCGCCATGAAAGCGTTCGTCGTGACCCGTGTGGGTGACGTGTTCCTCGCTTTCGCGCTGTTCATTCTTTACAACGAACTGGGCACGCTGAACTTCCGTGAAATGGTGGAACTGGCGCCAGCGCACTTCGAAGCAGGCAACAACATGCTGACGTGGGCAACGCTGATGCTGCTGGGTGGTGCCGTGGGTAAATCCGCGCAGCTGCCGTTGCAGACCTGGCTTGCGGACGCGATGGCAGGCCCAACGCCTGTCTCCGCGCTGATCCACGCCGCGACCATGGTGACCGCTGGTGTCTATCTGATTGCACGTACGCATGGCCTGTTCCTGATGACGCCGGAAATTCTGCACCTTGTCGGTATCGTCGGTGCGGTAACTCTGGTGCTGGCGGGCTTTGCCGCGCTGGTTCAGACAGACATCAAACGCGTTCTCGCTTACTCCACCATGAGCCAGATTGGTTACATGTTCCTGGCGCTGGGCGTGCAGGCATGGGACGCAGCGATCTTCCACCTGATGACGCACGCGTTCTTTAAAGCGCTGCTGTTCCTCTCGTCCGGCTCCGTCATTCTGGCGTGCCATCACGAGCAGAACATCTTCAAGATGGGCGGTCTGCGCAAATCGATTCCGCTGGTGTATGTCTGCTTCCTGGTGGGCGGCGCGGCGCTGTCGGCACTGCCGATCATCACTGCGGGCTTCTTCAGTAAGGACGAAATCCTTGCGGGCGCCATGGCAAATGGTCATATCAATCTGATGGTGGCAGGTCTGGTCGGTGCGTTCATGACCTCCCTGTATACCTTCCGTATGATTTTCATCGTCTTCCACGGTAAAGAACAAATTCACGCTCACGCAGGGAAGGGGATTACTCACCACCTGCCGCTGCTGGTTCTGCTGGTGCTCTCTACCTTCGTTGGCGCGATGATTGTGCCACCGTTGCAGGGCGTACTGCCGGATACCACCGAGCTTGAGCACGGTCGCGTTCTGACGCTTGAAATCACCTCCGGTGTGGTCGCTATCGCAGGCATCTTGATTGCTGCATGGCTGTGGCTGGGCAAACGTACTCTGGTGGCGGCTGTTGCTAACAGTGCGCCAGGCCGTCTGTTGGGCACCTGGTGGTATAACGCGTGGGGCTTCGACTGGCTGTACGACATGATCTTCGTTAAGCCGTTCCTGGGCGTTGCATGGTTGCTGAAACGCGATCCGATGAACTCCATGATGAACATCCCGGCAGTGCTGTCCCGCTTTGCAGGTAAAGGCCTGCTGTTGAGCGAGAACGGTTATCTGCGCTGGTATGTGGCATCCATGAGCATTGGTGCGGTCGTCGTGCTGGCGCTGCTGATGGTGTTGCGTTGATCTGAGATTGGGTTTGCCCGGTGGTACAAGCCGGGCCTACAAGAGCGTAGGTCGGATAAGCGTGAGTGCCACCCGACATAACAAACCCAGTCCGAAGTGAATGTTCCGTGAGAATTCGTTGAAAATCGGCCCCGGCTGGGGCCTTAAAAAGGAATAAAAATCGCCATGTTACTACCCTGGCTAATATTAATTCCCTTCATTGGTGGGTTCCTGTGCTGGCAGACCGAACGCTTTGGCGTGAAGATGCCGCGCTGGATTGCGCTGATCACCATGGGATTGACGCTCGCGCTTGGTCTGCAACTGTGGTTGCAGGGCGGCTATTCTCTGACGCAGTCTGCGGGTATTCCGCAGTGGCAGTCTGAATTTATCCTGCCGTGGATACCACGCTTTGGTATCACAATCCACCTCGCCATCGACGGTCTGTCGCTGCTGATGGTGGTGCTGACCGGTCTGCTCGGCGTTCTGGCGGTGCTCTGTTCCTGGAACGAGATTCAAAAATACCAGGGCTTCTTCCACCTGAACCTGATGTGGATCCTGGGCGGCGTTATAGGCGTGTTCCTTGCCATCGACATGTTCCTGTTCTTCTTCTTCTGGGAGATGATGTTGGTGCCGATGTACTTCCTGATCGCGCTGTGGGGCCATAAGGCATCCGACGGTAAAACGCGTATCACGGCGGCCACCAAGTTCTTCATCTACACCCAGGCGAGTGGTCTGGTGATGTTGATTGCCATCCTGGCGCTGGTGTTCGTGCACTACAACGCGACCGGTGTCTGGACCTTCAACTATCAGGACCTGCTGAAAACGCCAATGTCTCACGGCGTCGAATACCTGCTGATGCTGGGCTTCTTCATTGCGTTTGCGGTGAAAATGCCGGTGGTTCCGTTGCACGGCTGGCTGCCAGACGCGCACTCTCAGGCACCCACGGCGGGTTCCGTTGACCTGGCGGGGATCTTGCTGAAAACCGCGGCCTACGGTCTGCTGCGCTTTGCGCTGCCGCTGTTCCCGAACGCCTCCGCTGAGTTTGCACCGATTGCGATGTGGCTTGGTGTGATTGGTATCTTCTACGGCGCATGGATGGCTTTCACGCAGTACGACATCAAACGTCTTATCGCGTACACCTCCGTTTCCCACATGGGCTTCGTGCTGATTGCCATCTACACCGGCAGCCAGCTGGCGTACCAGGGGGCGGTGATTCAGATGATTGCACACGGTCTGTCTGCGGCGGGTCTCTTCATCCTCTGTGGTCAGCTGTACGAACGTCTGCATACCCGTGACATGCGCATGATGGGCGGTCTGTGGAGCAAAATTAAGTGGTTGCCAGCCCTGTCGATGTTCTTCGCAGTGGCGACGCTGGGTATGCCGGGTACCGGTAACTTTGTCGGCGAATTCATGATTCTGTTCGGCAGCTTTAAAGTGGCTCCGGTCATTACGGTTATCTCCACTTTCGGCCTGGTCTTCGCGTCCGTTTACTCGCTGGCGATGCTGCATCGCGCTTACTTCGGTAAAGCGAAGAGCCAAATTGCGGCGCAAGAACTGCCGGGAATGTCGCTGCGCGAACTGTTCATCGTTCTGCTGCTGGTCGTACTGCTGGTGCTGCTGGGCTTCTATCCGCAGCCGATTCTGGATACCTCGCATTCCGCGATGGGTAACATCCAGCAGTGGTTTGTTAATTCTGCTTCTAATACAAGGCTGTAAATCGCCATGACAATAACTCCACAACAACTGATCGCGCTGCTACCGCTGCTGATCGTCGGATTGACGGTGGTGGTTGTGATGCTCTCCATTGCGTGGCGACGCAATCACTTCCTGAATGCCACACTGTCGGTTTTAGGTCTGAACGCTGCGTTAGTCTCCCTCTGGTTTGTTGGCCAGGCGGGCGCAATGGATGTCACCCCGCTGATGCGCGTTGACGGTTTTGCGATGCTGTACACCGGGCTGGTCCTGCTGGCGAGCCTGGCGACCTGTACCTTTGCTTACCCTTGGCTCGAAGGCTACAACGACAACAAAGAAGAGTTTTACCTGCTGGTTCTGATTGCCGCCCTCGGCGGAATCCTGCTGGCGAACGCGAACCACCTCGCGGCCCTGTTCCTCGGTATTGAGTTGATCTCACTGCCGCTGTTCGGCCTGATTGGTTATGCGTTCCGTCAGAAGCGCTCTCTGGAAGCGAGTATCAAGTATACGATTCTGTCTGCTGCCGCCTCGTCTTTCCTGCTGTTTGGTATGGCGCTGCTGTACGCACAGTCCGGTAACCTGTCGTTCGTGGCGCTCGGTAAGAGCCTCGGCGACAACATGCTGCACGAACCGCTGCTGCTGGCGGGTCTGGGCATGATGATTGTCGGTCTTGGCTTTAAACTCTCTCTGGTTCCGTTCCACCTGTGGACGCCAGACGTGTATCAGGGCGCTCCGGCTCCTGTTTCCACTTTCCTGGCGACAGCGAGTAAAATCGCGATCTTCGGCGTGGTGATGCGTCTGTTCCTGTACGCTCCAGTGGGTGACAGCGAAGCGGTGCGCGTGGTGCTCGGCATTATCGCCTTCGCCTCCATCATCTTTGGTAACCTGATGGCGCTGAGCCAGACCAACATCAAGCGTCTGCTTGGTTACTCGTCTATCTCCCACCTGGGTTATCTGCTGGTGGCGCTGATTGCCCTGCAGAGCGGCTCCATGTCGATGGAAACCGTCGGTGTTTACCTGGCCGGTTACCTGTTCAGCAGCCTCGGCGCGTTCGGCGTCGTGAGTCTGATGTCCAGCCCGTACCGTGGTCCGGATGCCGATTCACTGTTCTCCTACCGTGGTCTGTTCTGGCACCGTCCGATTCTGTCTGCGGTAATGACGGTGATGATGCTGTCACTGGCGGGTATCCCGATGACGCTGGGCTTTATCGGTAAATTCTACGTGCTGGCCGTCGGTGTGCAGTCTGGCCTGTGGTGGCTGACGGCTGCGGTGGTTATCGGCTCCGCAATCGGTCTGTACTACTACCTGCGTGTGGCGGTGAGCCTGTATCTGTCGGCGCCACAGCAGCTTAACCGCGATGCACCAACCAACTGGCAGTACAGCGCCGGCGGTATTGTGGTGCTGATCTCCGCGCTGCTGGTACTGATCTTCGGTATCTATCCGCAGCCGCTGATCACCCTGGTGCAGCATGCGATGCCGCTGATGTAATTGTCTCAGACATAAAAAAACCCGCCTCGGCGGGTTTTTTTATTGCGGGTGAGCAAAGCGCTACCCGGCAATCAGACTCAAATCAAGCCAGCTGTTTGCGGCTAATCAACGGCCCATCAATCTTCTTCATCGAACGATCCAGCACTTCCTCAATCACCGATGACAGCTCGTTGAGCTCAAACTTCGCCACGTAGCCATCGGCCTTCACCTTGCGGATATGGTCTTCGTTGGCGTTTCCGGACAGGGAGGAGTGGATCACCACCGGAATATGCTTGAGGATCTCGTCGGATTTGATTTTGCGCGTCAGCGTAAACCCGTCCATCTCCGGCATTTCGAGGTCGGTCAGCACCAGCGCGATTTTATCGGTGATCGGCACGCCTTCGGCCTGCGCCTGTGCAGCTAGCACGCCAATTTTTTCCCACGCTTCTTTGCCGGTGATATGCAGCTGGGCCGGGATGTTCATCGCCTCCAGCCCTTTTTCCAGCATGGAGCGGGCAACCTTAGAATCTTCCGCCACAATCGCCACCGCGCCAGGCTTGATGTTGAATTTGCTGATTTTCAGGTTATTGGCGTGCAGATCGTGGTTCGCCGGGGTGATGTCATACAAAATCTGCTCAACGTCGAGCACCATCGCCAGATCGTTGGTATCCGTCTCTTCATCGAGGCAGGCGATGCTGGTGATGTAGCGTCCGCTGACGGCGGTTTCCGCCGCATGGACCTGCTTCCAGTCCAGACGCATGATGTTTTCTACCGACTCCACGGCAAACGCCTGCACGCTACGGGCGTACTCGGTGATCAGCAGAATGTTCAAACCGGTGGCGGGTTTACAGCCGGCCACCGCCGAAAGATCGATGACCGGGATCACCTGATCGCGAATATTCACCATACCCATCAGCGGCGACTTCATGCCCGCGGGCTTGGTGAATTCCGGCATCGGTACAATTTCACGCAGCTTAAAAACGTTAATGCCAAACAGCTCAGACTTGTTCTCATTCAACGAGGTACCGAGGCGGAACAGCAACAGTTCAAACCGGTTCGACAGGGTCAGATTGGCCCTGTCATCAATATCTTTTTGGAAATTATCCATTTTACCCTCAAGTGAGATGCTTGCCTTTTAATCGTTATCGGCACGTCGAGGGAAAAGTGAAGGGCTAAACGCAAACCTGCATGAAATCGTGGGCCAGCTCGCACTCTTTGAACACTTCCCGGCACTCCGCCAGCAGCGCCGCGCAGCCCTGGGCATCGTAGCGAGAGCTGACGTGGGTGACGATCAGTTTCTGCACGCCCGCGTCTCTGGCAAGAGTTGCCGCCTGACGCGTAGAGCTATGCCCACGGCTGTTGGCTTTCTCTTCCATCGCCGTCTCAAGGGTCGCCTCGTGGACCAGCAGATCAACGTTGTGCGCCAGAAGCAGCGCTTCAGGGCAGGGCGCCGTATCGCCAAAGATCGCCACTTTTTTACCAGGAACCGGGGCCGCGAGATAGGCCTGACCGTCAACAACGCGTCCGTCATCCAGTGTCACGGTTTCGCCATTTTTCAGCTGCTGGAACAGCGGGCCAGGTTTGATGCCGTCGGCAATCAGCGCGGCGGCGTCCAATGCGCCGGGTTTATCGTGTTCATCCACACGATAGCCGTAGCACTCCACCGGATGATTCAGCGGCTGTGCGGTCACCGTAAAACGCGCGTCCTGGAATACCACGCCTTCAGCGATCTCGATCACCTCCAGCGGATAATCGGTCCACGACCCGCTCAGGCGAAGGGTGGTCTCGACAAACGCCTGAATGCCCTTCGGACCGTAGATCGTCAGCGGTCTGGCATTCCCGGCCATCGAGCGGCTGCACAGCAGCCCTGGCAGGCCAAACAGGTGGTCGCCGTGCAGGTGAGTGATAAAAATTTTATCCAGCTTGCCGGGGTGATACGCGGTGTGTAACAGCTGATGCTGCGTCCCTTCACCACAGTCGAAAAGCCATAAACCCGCGTGCGTCGGGTGCTGTAAATCGAGCAGGATTGCCGTCACATTTCGTGATCGGGTTGGCACACCGGCGGACGTACCGAGAAAAATCAGTTCCATAACATCATCAGACTCTATGACTCACGAGAAGTGTTTAGTATAACGGGATGATACTTAAGAAGGAGCCTGACATGATCCAGTGGCAAGATTTACATCACAGTGAACTGACCGTTTCCGCCCTTTACGCGTTACTCAAATTACGTTGCGAAGTGTTTGTCGTCGAGCAGACCTGCCCCTATCAGGATATCGACGGCGATGACCTGGTCGGTGAGAACCGCCATATCCTCGGCTGGAAAGATGACGCGCTGGTGGCGTATGCGAGGATTCTGAAAAGTGAAGACGATTTCGACCCGGTGGTGATTGGTCGGGTGATCATCAGCAGCAACGCGCGAGGTGAAAAACTCGGCTATAAGCTGATGGAACAGACGCTCAAATCCTGCAAAAAACAGTGGCCAGACAAGGCGTTATATCTCGGCGCACAGGCGCATCTGCAGCCATTCTATGCCCACTTTGGGTTCGCCCCGGTAACAGAGGTGTACGACGAAGACGGTATTCCGCATATCGGCATGGCGAGGGAAGCGAAACAGGCGTAATAGCCTGTCGTTGTCTATAGTTAGGGACTGAAGCACTCACATGGAGAAAAATATGTCATTTCAATCCTGGGATTCCCGTATCGACGACGACCTGGCGCTGCTTAGTGAAACACTGGAAGAGGTGCTGCGCTCTTCAGGCGACCCGGCAGACCAAAAGTATATTGAGCTGAAAGCGCGTGCTGAACAGGCGCTGGAAGAGGTCAAACACCGCGTCAGCAATGCCTCCGACAACTACTATTACCGCGCCAAAAAAGCGGTCTATCGTGCCGATGATTACGTGCATGAAAAACCGTGGCAGGGCATTGGCGTAGGGGCGGCTGCCGGCCTGGTGCTGGGGCTTCTGCTCTCCCGCCGCTAAGTTTATGCAAAAACGGTGACCCCTCCCTAAACGTGGGTACTGCTTTTTAGGCTAAGTACCCCGTATAATGTGAGGTTTTAACAGGGAGAGGTCAGCGTGCATTCGATTTCAATTGCGATTGAACGTCTTGGTCATTTTCTGGCTCAAGCGTTTCCGCCGACACCCGGCACGCGTCATGTTGACGTATCTTTCCCGTTAAAGGATGCCTTCGATCCCCTGGCCTGGCTGGGTGCTCAGGTGGCCTATCCTCAGTTTTACTGGCAACAGCGTAGTGGTGAGGAAGAGCTGGCCGCCCTCGGCGCGGTGCACCATTTCTCGTCACTCTCGCTCGCCCGCCAGTTTCTCCAGACTCACGAACTTTCCGATGACACCCGCATTTGCGGCCTGAATGCGTTTGCTCCTGAAAAGAGCCACCTGTTTCTGCCGCGCCTGCTCTGGCTGCGGCTGGGGGGCGTGGCGACACTGCGACTGAACCTGTCGAGCGACCATTCGCTTGCGGATGATGCGCAGCAGGCGAGAGCCTTTTTACAGCAGCTCTCACCCGCCAGAACAATCACCCCGCTTGCTCCGCACAAGGTGCGCGAAACGCATCTGCCTGAAAAACCGGAGTGGCTGCGGCTGATTTCGCAGGCCACCGAGACCATTGCCAGCGGTGCATTCGAAAAAGTGGTACTGGCGCGGGCGACGGATCTGCACTTTGACCGGGGCATCAATGCCATCGCTCTGATGGCTGCCAGCCGTCGCCTGAACTTCAACTGCTACCATTTCTGCATGGTATTCGACGCCCACAGCGCGTTTATGGGCTCCTCGCCGGAGCGCTTGTGGCGTCGACGCGGCAACCACCTTCGCACCGAAGCGCTGGCGGGCACCGTGGCCAGCCATCCTGACGATCGCCAGGCTCAGCATCTGGGCGAATGGCTGCTGGCGGACGACAAAAATCAGCGTGAAAACATGCTGGTGGTGGAAGACATCTGTCAGCGGCTACAGCACCATACCCAGGCGCTGGAAGTGCTTCCGGCGCAAGTCGTTCGTCTGCGCAAGGTGCAGCATCTGCGCCGCTGTATCTGGACCGAGTTAAAACACCCCGATGACGAGCAGTGCCTCCAGCTATTGCAGCCGACGGCCGCTGTCGCCGGTTTGCCGCGCCTGTCAGCGCGCGATTTTATTCAGACACATGAACCGTTCGACCGGGAGTGGTACGCCGGATCGGCCGGATACCTCTCTTTGGCACAAAGCGAGTTTTGCGTGGCGCTTCGCAGCGCGCGCGTCAGTGATTCAGCAGTCAGACTTTACGCCGGGGCAGGGATTGTCAGTGGGTCCGTGCCTGAGGACGAGTGGCAGGAGATAGAAAACAAAGCCGCAGGGCTGAGAACACTGCTCCTTATGGATTAATACTGAGTCGCACATTCCCGATTCATATCAAAATTCAATCACTCTCTATTATTTATACTGTGTCTTAATATTGATACCGGACAATTTCATGTCAGTAAGTTCTTTTAACCGCCGCTGGGCGACGGTCATTCTTGAAGCCCTGACGCGCCATGGCGTCAGGCATGTGTGTATTGCGCCGGGCTCACGTTCTACGCCGCTGACGCTGGCGGCGGCAGAAAACCGGGCGTTTATTCATCACACCCATTTTGATGAACGCGGTCTTGGTCATCTGGCGCTCGGGCTGGCAAAAGTCAGCCAGGCACCCGTGGCGGTGATTGTGACGTCCGGTACGGCGGTGGCGAATCTCTATCCGGCCCTGATTGAAGCCGGGCTGACGGGCGAAAAACTCATTCTTCTCACCGCGGACCGACCGCCCGAACTGATCGACTGCGGCGCCAACCAGGCGATCCGCCAGCCGGGTATCTTTGCTTCTCATCCATCCCAGTCGATCGCGTTACCGCGCCCGACTCAGGACATTCCCGCCAGCTGGCTGGTCTCGACGCTTGATAACGCGCTCGGTTCCCTGCGCAGTGGCGCACTGCACATCAACTGCCCGTTCGCCGAACCGCTGTACGGCGAAATGGACGACACCGGCGTTGAGTGGCAACAAGCCCTCGGCAACTGGTGGCGCAGCGAGAAACCCTGGCTGCGCGTACAAACTCATCTTGAAAGCGCCAGACAGCGCGACTGGTTTTTCTGGCGACAAAAGCGCGGCGTCGTTCTCGCCGGGCGCATGAGCGCCGCCGAAGGCAAACTAGTGGCCGAATGGGCGCAAACCCTGGGCTGGCCGCTGATTGGCGATGTGCTTTCGCAAACCGGGCAGCCGCTGCCGTGCGCCGATCTCTGGCTGGGAAATGCCAAAGCGGTAACGGAACTGTCGCAGGCACAAATCGTGGTTCAGCTCGGCTCAAGCCTTACGGGTAAGCGCCTGTTACAGTGGCAGGCCACCTGCGAGCCGGAAGAGTACTGGCTGGTGGACCCGCTGGAAGGACGGCTGGATCCGGCGCACCATCGCGGGCGTCGTCTGGTCAGCACCATCGACGAATGGCTGGATGCGCATCCGGCGGAAAAACGTCAGCCGTGGGCGACGGATATCCCGGCGTTGTCGCGCCAGGCCTGGGAGTTAACCTCCCGCCAGTGCGAAGGCTTTGGCGAGGCTGAGCTGGCGCACCGCATCCGCCACTATCTGCCGGAGCAGGGCCAGCTCTTTGTCGGCAACAGCCTGGTGGTGCGTCTGATTGATGCCCTGTCAAAACTGCCGGCCGGGTATCCGGTCTACAGCAACCGTGGCGCCAGCGGGATTGACGGTTTGATCTCTACGGCGGCGGGCGTGCAGCGCGCCAGCGCGAAATCGACCCTGGCGATTGTCGGGGATTTATCGGCGCTGTATGACCTGAACGCGCTGGCACTGCTGCGCCAGGTCTCTGCGCCGTTTGTGCTGATTGTGGTGAACAATAACGGCGGGCAGATTTTCTCCCTGCTGCCGACGCCGCAAAGCGAGCGCGAGCGTTTCTATCTGATGCCGCAAAACGTACAGTTTGAACACGCCGCGGCGATGTTTAGCCTCAAATACCATCGTCCGGAGAGCTGGGCCGATCTCGACGACGCGCTCAGTCGCGCCTGGCGGCAGCCGGGCACCACGCTGATTGAGCTGGTGGTCAACGATTCCGACGGCGCGCAGACGCTGCAAAGCCTGCTCGCCCAGGTGAGCCATCTATGATTCTGGCCGGTCAAAGGCGTGCCGGTAAGCCAGGGTTGCCCTGGCTGGTCTTCCTGCACGGTTTTTCCGGCGACTGTCGCGAATGGCAGACGGTGGGCGCTAAGCTGCCCGATCATCCGCAGCTGTATCTGGATCTCCCAGGGCACGGCGGTTCACAGGATATTGCCGTCTCTGGGTTCAGCGACGTGAGCCAGCTGCTGACCAATACTCTACTTAGTTACAACATACTTAACTACTGGCTGGTGGGGTACTCCCTCGGCGGCCGCGTTGCGATGGTTCATGCCTGTCAGCAGCCGAAAGGGCTGGCGGGGCTGATTGTCGAGGGCGGTCATCCGGGCCTGTGCGACGCGACAGCGCGAGAGGCGCGAGCCGAATCTGACCGCCGCTGGGCGCAACGTTTTCGCGATGAACCACTGCTGTCAGTTTTTCGTGCCTGGTATCAACAGCCAGTTTTTGCCTCGCTGACTGACGCGCAGCGTGACGAACTCATCACCCTGCGCAGCCAAAATAACGGCGCGACGCTTGCCTCCATGCTGCAGGCCACATCCCTGGCGAACCAACCTGATTTACGCGCGGCGCTGAACGCCCGCACAACGCCTTTTCACTATGTGTATGGCGAGCGCGACGAGAAGTTTGCAGCCCTCGCGGCTGAACTTAACGCCGAACGCCATGTGATTCCCAATGCCGGACACAACGCCCACCGGGACAATCCCGCTGCGGTTGCCGCGAGTCTGGCGCAGATACTGCGTTTTCGAATAAAGGACATCCCATGATCTACCCTGATGAACAAATGCTGTATGCCCCCGTTGAATGGCAAGACTGCTCCGAAGGCTATACGGATATTCGTTACCACAAATCGACGGACGGCATTGCCAAAATCACCATCAACCGTCCGCAAGTGCGTAACGCGTTTCGTCCCCTGACCGTGAAAGAGATGATGCAGGCGCTGGCCGATGCACGTTACGACGATAACGTCGGCGTGATCGTTCTGACCGGCGAAGGCGACAAAGCCTTCTGCGCGGGCGGCGATCAGAAAGTGCGCGGCGACTACGGCGGATATCAGGATGACTCCGGCGTACATCACCTGAATGTGCTCGATTTCCAGCGCCAGATCCGCACCTGTCCAAAACCGGTTGTGGCGATGGTTGCTGGCTACTCCATCGGTGGCGGCCACGTGCTGCACATGATGTGTGATCTGACGATTGCCGCAGAGAACGCCATTTTCGGCCAGACCGGTCCGAAAGTCGGCTCCTTCGACGGCGGCTGGGGCGCGTCCTATATGGCGCGCATTGTCGGTCAGAAAAAAGCGCGTGAAATCTGGTTCCTGTGTCGTCAGTACGACGCCAAAGAGGCGCTGGATATGGGCCTCGTCAACACGGTGGTGCCGATTGCCGATCTGGAAAAAGAGACCGTTCGCTGGTGTCGCGAAATGCTGCAAAACAGCCCAATGGCGCTGCGCTGCCTGAAAGCGGCGCTGAACGCCGACTGCGACGGTCAGGCCGGTCTGCAGGAGCTGGCGGGTAACGCCACTATGTTGTTCTACATGACCGAAGAAGGGCAGGAAGGCCGCAACGCGTTTAACGAAAAACGCCAGCCGGACTTCAGCAAATACAAACGGAATCCGTAATGCGTCGCGCGCAGGTTTACCGCTGGCAGATACCCATGGACGCGGGCGTGGTGCTGCGTGAACGGCGGTTAAAAACCCGTGACGGTCTCTTCGTCCATCTGCTGCAGGGCGAAAAGCAGGGCTGGGGCGAAATCTCGCCGCTGCCGGGCTTCAGCCTTGAGTCCCTTGACGACGTCCAGGCCGCGCTGCTGAGTTGGGTGAATGCCTGGCGCGAAGGGGCTTCTCCGGCACTGCCGGAGGTGCCTTCTGCCGCCTTCGGTATTAGCTGCGCGCTGGCCGAGCTGGACGGCACGCTGCCGGACGCGGCGGATTACCGCGCCGCGCCGCTCTGCTCGGGCGATCCGGACGAGCTGTTTGCTGCTCTTAGCGCTATGCCCGGCGAGAAAGTCGCCAAGGTCAAAGTGGGCCTGTACGAAGCGGTACGCGATGGCATGGTGGTCAATTTGCTGCTCGAAGCGATTCCGGATTTGCGTCTGCGTCTGGATGCAAACCGCGCGTGGACGCCGCTCAAGGCGCAACAGTTCGCGAAGTACGTCAATCCGGCGTATCGCGATCGCATCGCATTTATGGAAGAGCCGTGCAAAACCCGCGACGACTCGCGCGCCTTTGCGCTAGAGACGGGAATTGCCATTGCCTGGGATGAAAGCCTGCGTGAAGTGGATTTCCAGTTTCTCGCCGAGCCGGGCGTGAGTGCGGTGGTGATCAAGCCAACGCTGACGGGCAGCCTGGATAAGGTGCGCAAGCAGGTGGCTGCGGCCCACGCTCTCGGCCTGACGGCGGTGATAAGTTCCTCCATTGAGTCGAGCCTTGGCCTGACGCAACTGGCGCGGATTGCCGCGTGGCTCACCCCGCAGACCATTCCGGGGCTGGACACGCTCAATCTGATGCAGGCCCAGCTGGTGCGTCGCTGGCCGGAGAGTACGCTTCCGCTGGTGGACGTTGAGGCGCTGGAGCCACTGCTATGAGCTTTACCGACTGGCCGTGGCGGCACTGGTGTCAGCAAAAAGCCGACAAACCCGCGCTGCGCCTGAACAGTGACACGCTGACCTGGCATCAGCTGTGCCAGCGCGTTGATGCGCTGGCAAGCGGCTTCCGTCAGCAGGGCGTGCAGGATGGCGACGGGGTAATGCTGATGGCGCAAAACCATCCCAGCACTCTGCTGGCCTGGCTGGCATTACTGCAATGCGGCGCGCGGATTTTACCCGTCAACCCGCAGCTTCCACGTCCGCTGCTGAATGTATTAATTCCCCAGATGACGTTGCGTTTTGCGCTGGTACTGGATGGCGAGTTCGACGGATTGCCACCGGTGTTGATGCGCGAATCAGCAGGTCACTACGCCGCCCCCTGGCAACCTGCGCGGCTGGCGTCCATGACGCTCACCTCCGGTTCGACCGGTCTGCCAAAAGCGGCGGTACATACCTGCGACGCGCATCTTGCCAGCGCGCAGGGGGTGCTCTCTCTGATGCCTTATGGCGACGATGACGACTGGCTGCTTTCCCTGCCTCTTTTTCATGTCTCCGGACAGGGGATTTTGTGGCGTTGGCTGCTGGCCGGCGCGCGATTAACCGTGCGTGAAAAACAGCCCCTGGAGCAGATGCTGGAGGGCTGCACGCATGCCTCGCTGGTGCCGACGCAGCTCTGGCGTTTGCTGAATCATCCTGATCCTGTCGCGCTCCGGGCCGTCCTGCTGGGCGGCGCGGCGATCCCCGTTGAGTTAACCCTTCGGGCGCAAGAGCAGGGCATCAAAACCTGGTGCGGATACGGGCTGACGGAATTCGCCTCGACAGTCTGCGCGAAAGAAGCCGACGGGCAACCGGATGTCGGGAGTGTGCTACCGGGGCGCGAGGTCAAGATTGTTGAAGGTGAGGTCTGGCTCCGGGCCAAAAGTATGGCCAGCGGCTACTGGCGCGACGGCGGATTAACGCCGCTTGCCAATGCGCAAGGCTGGTTCGCTACCCGCGATCGCGGAGAGTTACATGACGGCCGTCTGACCCTTGTCGGGCGCATGGATAATCTCTTTTTCAGCGGCGGAGAAGGCATTCAGCCGGAAGAGCTGGAGCGCGTCATTAGCGGGCATCCGCTGATTCATCAGGTTTTCATCGTGCCGCTGGACGACGCCGAATTTGGTCAGCGACCGGTGGCGGTAGTCGAATGCGCAGAAGACGCGGATATCACGACCTTCCCGGAGTGGGTGGGCGATAAGCTGGCGCGTTTCCAGCAGCCGCGGCACTGGCTGGTTCTGCCCGCTGAGCTAAAAAGCGGTGGGATCAAAATCTCCCGTCGGGCGCTGCAGCAGTGGGTGAACGCTTTTCTGAAAGGCTAGCGTTTTCAGGCAACTGCTGCGGCTGGCTAACGCCAGAAAGTTTCAAATCGTTACAATCTAAACGTCATACGCACCGATAGCGCATTGATCCCTGGATTTCTCGGGTTAAAATCGCGCGGTTTTGGGATATCTATTTTAAATGAGTGCGGGATCACGACAATGAAAAAAGTGGCATTACTGGGCATGAGCGGCCTGATGTTTGTATCTGCGGCGGCAAATGCAATCTCTTTTAGCGGCCAGGCGGGTAAGGATTACACCCACCTCGGTTTTGGCATGGGCACAGAGACGTCTGGCCTGGCGATGACCGGCGGCTGGACTCATAACGATGACGACGGCGATGCCGCGAGCCTCGGTCTGGGTCTTAACATCCCGCTGGGTCCATTCCTGGCGACCGTTGGCGGGAAAGGTATCTACACTAACCCGAACGACGGCGACGAAGGCTACGCAGCAGCAGTGGGCGGCGGTTTGCAGTGGAAAATCGGCGACAGCTTCGGTCTGTTTGGTGAGTACTACTACTCTCCGGATTCCCTCTCCAGCGGTATCGACAGCTATGAAGAAGCCAACGCCGGTGCGCGCTGGACGATCATGCGTCCGATCACCATCGAAGCCGGTTATCGCTACCTGAACCTCGCCGGTAAAGACGGCAACCGCGACAACGCGCTGGCCGATGGCCCGTACGTGGGCGTGAGCGCAGGATTCTGATTTTAGGGTGCGGCGTCCTGCCGCACCTGTTTCTCTCTTCCCCCCACATCTGATTGCGCTATAGTGTTTCCACTAAATAAGTGGGAGAACACGATGATAAGCGTGGAAATGTTGTCCACTGGCGACGAAGTGCTGCATGGACAAATTACCGATACCAATGCGGCCTGGCTGGCCAATTTTTTCTTTGAGCAGGGATTACCGTTAACGCGCCGTAATACCGTCGGCGATAGCCTCGAGTCGCTGGTCAACGTGCTGCGTGAGCGCAGCGAACATGCGGATGTGCTGATCGTCAACGGTGGTCTTGGGCCAACCAGCGACGACCTCAGCGCACTGGCAGCGGCGACGGCCAAAGGCGAAGGGCTGGTACTGCATAAAGAGTGGCTGGTGCAGATGGAGCGCTTCTTCAGCGAGCGTGGCCGGGTGATGGCGCCCAGCAACCGCAAGCAGGCGGAAATCCCCGCCAGCGCCGAGTTTATTAATAATCCAGTCGGCACGGCCTGCGGTTTTGCGGTCAAGCTGAACCGCTGCCTGATGTTCTTTACCCCCGGCGTTCCCTCTGAATTTAAAGTGATGGTCGAGCAGGAAATTATGCCGCGCCTGCGCGAGCGATTCACACTGCCAGAGCCGCCGATTTGCCTGCGCCTCACCACCTTTGGCCGTTCGGAAAGCGATCTGGCGCAAAGCCTCGATCCCCTTGAGCTGCCGGAAGGGGTATCAATGGGCTACCGCTCCTCAATGCCCATTATCGAGCTGAAACTAACTGGCCCGGCGACGCAAAAAGCGGCGATGCTGGCGGCATGGCCTGAGGTGCAGCGCGTAGCGGGTGAAAATCTGATCTTTGAAGGCACGGAAGGATTACCGGCGCAAATCGCCCGTCATCTTCAGGAGCGTCAATTGAGCCTGACCCTGAGCGAGCAGTTCACCGGTGGTTTGCTGGCGCTGCAACTCTCGCGGGCAAACGCCTCGCTACTGGCGAGCGAAGTGGTGCCATCGCAGGAAGAGACGCTCGCGCAAACCGCCCACTGGACGGCCGATCGTCGGGTCAACCATTTCGCCGGGCTGGCGCTGGCGGTGACTGGCCTTGAAGATGAGCATCTTAACTTTGCCCTCGCCACACCGCAGGGCACTCACGCTCTGCGCGTAAAAATGAGCGCCACGCGCTACAGCCTGCAGGTGCGCCAGGAGGTGTGCGCGATGATGGCGTTGAATATGCTGCGCCGCTGGCTGAATGGCAAAGAGGTCGCCAGCGATCATGGCTGGATTGAGGTGGTGGAAACACTGTTTATCGAGTGAAAAAACCGGGGCAAAACGCCCCGGTCTGATTAGCTGAGCGCTTTCGCCAGCAGGGAGATTGGATGTTCACAGCGCAGGCTCGTGGACATCTCGATCTGCCATTTGCAGGTTTCGCAGTCGGTCACCACCAGGTCCGCGCCGCTCTCTTCGATCTGGCGGAACAGCGGCGCACCAATGGCCTGCGATGTCGGGTAGTTTTCGCTTTTAAAGCCGTAGGTCCCTGCAATCCCGCAGCAGCGTGAATCCAGCACCGTCAGTTCCAGCCCCGGAATCAGCCTGAGTAGCTCCAGCGTATAAATCGCCCAGCCCATTTTTTCCATATGACAGGGTGTGTGATACACCACTTTCAGCGGTAATTTCTTCAACGGCAGCGTCTGCCCGCTATCCAGTTTGCGCCAGATAAAACGGGTGGCCAGCTCGATGTGCTCGCGCAAACCGCTGTTATCGACGTCCAGCAGATGCGGATACTCATCCCGCAGCGTAAAGGTACAGGTGGATGACGTGGCGAGGACCGGGATCCCTTTGTCGACAATCGCTTCGCGCAGGGAGGTGACGTTGTGCCGGGCCTGTTTACGCGCCCGGTCGGTAAAGCCGTTGACAATCAGCGGCACGCCGCAGCATTTCTCTTTATTCAGCAACTGCACGCCGGTGCCCATTGCATTCAACACGCTGACCAGATCTTTGCCCAGCTGCGGGTGGTTATAGTTCACGTAACAGCCGTGGAAGAACGCGGCCTGGTCGGTGTACTGCGCCTGTCTCTCGGCAACGCTTTTATACCAGCGGCGGAAAGTCCCGTGGGAGTATTTGGGCAGAGTGCGGTGATGATCGATTTTGAGCGCCACGTCGAGGAGCTTTCGCACCGGTTTCAGCGAGGTCGCCGCATTCACCAGCGGGGCGAACGGCGTGGAGACGCTGCCCATCAGATCCGTATGGCTTAAAATGGCATCACGAAGGGTCGGTTTTTGCGTGCTGTACTGCGCCCGCGCGCGCTGGATAATATCCCCGATTTTGACATCAGAGGGGCAGGCGACTTCACAGCGCTTGCAGTTAATGCAGTATTTCAGCGCGTCGTCGTACAGTGCGCCATCTTTCAGGCGCAGACGCTCGCCGTCCGGCCCGGCCTGTTTCGGCCCCGGGTAGCGCGGATTCACGCTGCTCACTGGACAGACGGTGGTGCAGACGGTGCATTTGATGCAGCTTTCAAAACGGGTATCGTTCATGGTTGTTCTCCCGCTCGCTGGCAAATCTGTTCGGCAACGGCCAGCGCTGTGATGGCGCAGACACCGCCGCCGCAGCCCTGGGCTATCGGGTCAAAACCGCCCAGCACCGAGCCAATGGCGTAAAGATTGTCGATCGCCACGCCGGAAAGCTGCGGGCGCAGATGCTCATCGGTGATGACACCAAATTGCTGCCACGGCTGGGGTGTGAAGAAATCGCTCTGATACCAGTCGGCGCGGGATGCGCTCTGGCGCACGTCCAGCCCCATCACCGCCTCGCGGATCCCTTCGCGGGTGCTGATTAATCCGTTGCTGAAGAAACTGCCGCTCGCCAGCACCACAAAACGGGCACGCAGCGGAATATCCTCATGGTTTCGCGTCCAGACGGCATGGGCGTTACCCGCTTCAAGCGACACTTTTTTGACTTCATCCCCCGCCATCCAGACGCCGCCCTGAGCGATAAACTGCCGCTGAAGCTGATTGTGCAGACGAATTCCTGGCACAGATGGCGGCAGCGTCGGCAGCAGCCAGAGCGGGCAGGGGAGGCGATCGCTGAGCCAGCGCCACAGACGATTATCCGTCAGGCCAAAACAGGCCGGCATGTACAGGGCATCGACGCCCTGCGCCAGAGGATGTAAGGCGTCAAAAATCATCGGCCAGTGAACGTCGTTGTCCAGCAGCCGGGCGATATTCACGGCGCGAAACTCGCTGGCGTTATCCCGCAGGACATCCAGCTCCGGCAACTCGATCTCCGCCGTATCCGCGTGAATCCCCTGGTGTCGAAGTGACGCAGCGGCAAGATGGGCCTGAAAATCGAGAAATCCGCTGATGCCAATGACGCAGACGCGCTGGTTCTGGCTGGGGGCGACCGGCACCTCTTCCGGACTGAGCCAGGCGCTGCGCTGGGTGCCGAGCGGCGTGACGCGGGCGTGATTTTGCCCGGCATTGCCCTTTAAGCGCGCGCCGCTGGCGGCGAGGAGGCTTTCGGTTTCTCGCGCGAAGCGGGCAATATTTTCAACCCCCACCCGGCGGTAAGGGTGTTCAGGCGGCAACGCCGCCGGGTTTTGCACCGCCGTGAGCGGATTCTGGACGGGTGAACCGTCGGCCATCGCGCCGAGCAGGTCCAGGGAGCCGGACGAAAAATGCAGCGCGCTTTGACCGCGACTGATAATGGCGCAGCGCTGGCCGCTTTGCGTCAGCTTCAAGCCGCACAGCAGCCCGGCGAGACCGCCACCAATAATCACCGTATCAAATTTCATCGTGCTGCTCCTTTTCCAGTCCGCACAGCCCCTGGTAGACCCAGCGGGTAAATTCGCTTTCGCGCAGCGCATCGCCCCAGGCGACAGGCTGCACCCCTTTCCAGCGCTCATTGAGGAACTCGCTGAGCTGCGTCAGTGATTGCGCGGAGGTGGTGACATTGAAACGCTGTAACAGGCCCGCCGCGCGGCAGGCGCATAGCTCGCCCTGACAGGTGCCCATCCCGACGCGGGTGCGGCGACGTAAATCGAGCAGGTTGTTAACCGCCAGATTTTCCACCGCATACTGCACTTCGCCCGCAGTGACGGCTTCGCATTCGCACACCAGACTGCGGCTGAGGCGGCCCTGGCCCAGCCAGGCGGGCGTGCGATCGCCGTGGCGGTAGATGGCCGATCCGCGCAGCGGCGCGGGCAGGGAAATAATTTTTTGCAGCGTTTTTTCGGTTGGCTCCTGCGAGCCTGGCAGCGGGCGCTCAGCAGTGGTGCAGGGCTGCGTATTCCCGAGTTTGCGGCACACGGCGTCGGTGGCCCACTGCGCCATCAGCCGGTAGGTCATCAGTTTGCCGCCAGTGATGGTAATGAAACCTTCCAGCCCGTCGCGCGCGGCGTGATCGAGCAACACAATGCCACGGCTGACGTTGCGCCCGCTCGGATCGTCGTCGCTGGCGACCAGCGGGCGTACCCCGGCATAGGCGCGCAGAATGCGGGTTTGCGCCATGACAGGCGCCAGTTTTTCCCCTTCACGCAGCAGGATATCTACCTCTTCGGCGGTCACCCGATTACAGTCGATATCGTTGTAATCAATGTGCGTGGAGGTGGTACCAATCAGGGAGATGGTATCGCCCGGCACCAGGATGTCGGCGTCGGACGGCTTGCGGCAGCGGTTGATGACGTGATTGTTGATACGGTGATCGAGGATCAGCAGCGAGCCTTTCGCCGGGAACATGCGAACGGACAGCTCTGCATATTCCGCAATGTGCTGGCCCCAGATCCCGGCAGCGTTGACCACCACCCCTGCGTACAGCTCGCTGTGTTCCCCGTACAGGCGATCATAGACACGCACGCCCCGCACGCTGTCGCCTTCACGGATAAGCCCTGTGACTTCATGCGCGGTCAGAATGGTCGCGCCGTGTTCGCGGGCATCGAGCATATTGGCCGCCGTCAGGCGGAAGGGGTCCACGGTGCCGTCGGGCACTTTTACAGCGCCCAGCAGGGCCGGGTTTACCGCCGGTTCGATGCGGCGGGCAAGCAGAGGATCTATCGCTTCGGCATTGATACCCGCGTTAGTGCAGGCGGTAATAAAGGTTTTCTGAAACGCCAGATCGTCCTCTGGCAGCGTGATAAACAGGCCGTCCGTGGGTTCAATGCAGTGGCGGGCGATGCGTTTGAGGATCTGGTTTTCGGCGATGCACTCGCGCGCGGATTCGTTGTCGGTCACGGCGTAGCGCGCGCCGCTGTGCAGTAAGCCGTGATTGCGCCCGGTGGCGCCGGTGGCGATATCGTGACGTTCGAGCAGCGTAACGCTTAAGCCTCGCAGGGCGCAGTCCCGCGCCATCCCGGCGCCCGTTGCGCCGCCGCCAATGATAATCACATCGCTATAACGGGGATCGCGGATTGCCATTGTCTTCCCTCATGTTCGTTTTTTACCATTTAGCCACATCAAAAATGTGGTTTGTTTGATTTCGAACACAAACGAGCGCAATTCGAAAATGAAACGTGATTCCGTGCGCCTTTTTGCGCACTGTGTCATATTTCTGTAACAATTCGTGCGTTGATTCACAGTAACAATCGTCGTGATTATTTAACATCCCCAACCTCTCTGGAGCTGGGGTGCAGTAAAAGCCCTGGCAATTTACAATATGGCCACGGAGGCTGTTATGCTCAGTATCTTCAAACCTGCTCCGCATCGGGCACGTCTGCCAGAGGCAGAAGTTGACCCGCTTTATCGCCGCCTGCGCTGGCAAATCTTCCTCGGAATTTTCTTCGGCTATGCCGCTTACTATCTGGTGCGCAAAAACTTCGCCCTGGCGATGCCGTATCTGGTTGAACAGGGGTTTTCGCGCGGTGACTTAGGTTTCGCGCTGTCCGGCATTTCAATTGCCTACGGTTTTTCGAAATTCATCATGGGGTCGGTCTCGGACCGCTCGAATCCGCGCGTCTTCTTACCGGCAGGCCTGATTTTGGCTGCGGCGGTAATGCTGTTTATGGGCTTCGTGCCCTGGGCGACCTCCAGCATCGCAGTGATGTTTGTGCTGCTGTTTATCTGCGGCTGGTTCCAGGGAATGGGGTGGCCACCGTGCGGACGTACCATGGTCCACTGGTGGTCGCAGAAAGAGCGCGGCGGGATTGTGTCGGTGTGGAACTGCGCCCATAACGTCGGCGGCGGTATTCCGCCACTGCTGTTCCTGTTAGGGATGGCGTGGTTTAACGACTGGAAAGCGGCGCTGTACATGCCTGCATTTGGCGCGATTCTGGTGGCGATGATTGCTTTTGCGCTGATGCGCGATACCCCGCAATCCTGCGGCCTGCCGCCAATCGAAGAGTATAAAAACGACTATCCGGACGACTACAGCGAACAACACGAAGAGGAGCTGACGGCGAAGCAAATCTTCATGAAATACGTCCTGCCGAACAAACTGCTGTGGTACATCGCGGTGGCGAATGTGTTTGTCTATCTGCTGCGATACGGCATTCTCGACTGGTCGCCAACCTATCTGAAAGAGGTGAAGCACTTCGCGCTGGATAAGTCATCCTGGGCCTATTTCTTATATGAATACGCCGGGATCCCGGGCACGCTGATTTGCGGCTGGATGTCGGATAAAGTGTTCAAAGGCAACCGCGGTGCAACGGGTGTGTTCTTTATGACGCTGGTGACCATCGCCACGATCGTTTACTGGCTCAACCCTCCGGGAAATCCGGGCGTGGATATGGCCTGTATGATCGTGATTGGCTTCCTGATTTATGGCCCGGTGATGCTGATCGGCCTGCATGCCCTTGAACTGGCGCCGAAGAAAGCAGCAGGGACCGCCGCAGGCTTTACCGGTCTGTTTGGTTATCTCGGCGGATCGGTCGCCGCCAGCGCTATCGTCGGTTACACGGTCGATTTCTTCGGCTGGGACGGTGGCTTTATGGTGATGATTGGCGGCAGCATAATGGCAGTATTGCTGCTGATTGTGGTGATGTTCGGTGAAAAACGTCATCACGCGGAGATGATGCAGAAACGTGGATAAAAAAATGCCCGCGAAAGCGGGCATTTAGTGCGTGCAGGCATTACATCTCGATTTCGATATCGCCTTTTGCCCGGCAACAGCAGGGCAAAATTTCCCCTTCATTGATGAACGCCAGCGGCTCGGTGAGCCAGTCGACCTGGCCTGCCACTAAACGGCAGCGGCAGGAGCCGCAGTAACCGGCGCGACACTGGTATTCGACTTCCACCTGATGCGACTCAAGCGTGACCAGCAAAGAAGGGTGCTCTTCGCGGCACAGAACTTCTGTGCCGGAAAGACTTAGCGTGACGCGGCTCATCAGAGCTGGAAATCGCTCAGGTCGTCAGTATTGACTTCGGAATCAATCTGACCGACCAGATAAGAACTCACTTCCACTTCCTGCGGCGCAACCTGCACGTTATCAGACACCAGCCAGGTGTTGATCCATGGAATCGGGTTAGAGCGCGTTTTAAACGGCAGCTCAAGGCCCACCGCCTGCATGCGGATGTTGGTGATGTACTCCACGTACTGACACAGAATATCTTTGTTCAGACCGATCATGGAGCCGTCGCGGAACAGGTAATCTGCCCACTCTTTTTCCTGCTGAGCGGCCAGCACAAACAGGTCGTAGCACTCCTGTTTGCACTCTTCGGCAATCTCTGCCATTTCCGGATCGTCCACGCCGCTGCGCAGCAGATTCAGCATGTGTTGAGTGCCGGTCAGGTGCAGGGCTTCGTCGCGAGCGATCAGACGGATAATTTTCGCGTTACCTTCCATCAGCTTGCGCTCGGCGAAGGCAAATGAGCAGGCAAAGCTGACATAGAAGCGAATCGCTTCCAGCGCGTTGACGCTCATCAGGCACAGGTACAGCTGTTTTTTCAGGGCGCGCAGATTCACGGTCACGGTTTTACCGTTGACGTTGTGGGTGCCTTCGCCCAGCAGATGCCAGTAGCTGGTCATTTCGATCAGCTCGTCGTAGTAGTGGGCGATGCCCTCTGCACGTTTCTGGATCTGCTCGTTGGTAACGATATCGTCAAACACCACCGCCGGATCGTTCACGATGTTACGGATGATGTGGGTGTAGGAGCGCGAGTGGATCGTCTCGGAGAACGCCCAGGTTTCGACCCAGGTTTCCAGTTCAGGAATAGAGATCAGCGGCAGCAGTGCCACGTTCGGGCTACGACCCTGAATGGAATCCAGCAGCGTCTGGTACTTCAGGTTGCTGAGGAAAATGTGCTTTTCATGGTCAGGCAGTGCCTGAAAGTCGATGCGATCGCGTGAAACATCCACTTCTTCCGGACGCCAGAAGAAGGAGAGTTGCTTTTCGATCAGCTTTTCGAAGATGTCATATTTTTGCTGATCGTAGCGTGCCACGTTGACCGATTGCCCGAAGAACATGGGCTCTTTGAGCTGGTCGTTTTTCGTCTGTGAAAAGGTGGTATATGCCATTGAAGTGAGTCCTGTAGGAGTGTAATGCCGGACAGCGCTTTGCGTATCCGGCCTACAACACCTCGAAATTATGTAGGCCGGATACGGCGTTTACGCCACCATCCGGCAAAAGGCAAAACTAGATCTTACATGCGCCGCTTTCGCAGCCATCGTCCTGGATTGAAGGCGCCATATCATCCTGCGCATCTTCTGCACCGTCACGGGTGTTGTGATAGTACAGGGTTTTCACGCCAAATTTGTAGGCGGTCAGCAGATCTTTGAGCAACTGTTGCATCGGCACTTTTCCTGACGGGAAGCGCGTCGGATCGTAGTTGGTATTCGCAGAGATCGACTGGTCGATAAACTTCTGCATGATACCCACCAGCTGCAGGTAACCGTCGTTATTCGGCATTTCCCACAGCAGCTCGTAGTTATTCCCCAGCGTTTCGTAATCCGGCACGACCTGACGCAGCACGCCATCTTTCGAGGCTTTGATGCTCACGTGGCCGCGCGGCGGCTCAATGCCGTTGGTGGCGTTGGAGATCTGCGAAGAGGTCTCGGACGGCATCAGCGCAGAAAGGGTGGAGTTACGCAGACCGTGCGTTTTGATCGATTCACGCAGACCTTCCCAGTCGAGATGCAGCGGCTCGCTGACGATACCGTCCAGATCTTTCTTGTAGGTATCGATCGGCAGAATGCCTTTCGCGTAGGTGGTTTCATTGAACCACGGGCACGCGCCTTGCTCTTTCGCCAGCTCGTTCGAGGCTTTCATCAGGTAATACTGAATGGCTTCGAAAGTTTCATGCGTCAGGTTATTGGCGCTGCCATCGGAGTAACGCTTACCGTTTTTCGCCAGCCAGTAGGCAAAGTTGATCACGCCAATACCCAGCGTACGACGGCCCATGGCACCGCGTTTTGCCGCAGGGATTGGGTAGTCCTGATAATCCAGCAGGGCATCCAGCGCGCGAACCGCCAGCACAGCCAGCTCTTCCAGCTCGGACAGGTTCTTGATTGCGCCCAGGTTGAATGCAGACAGAGTACAGAGCGCGATTTCACCGTTTTCGTCGTTAACGTCGTACAGCGGTTTGGTCGGCAGGGCGATCTCCAGGCACAGGTTAGACTGGCGCACGGGTGCGATGGCCGGATCAAACGGGCTGTGGGTGTTGCAGTGGTCCACGTTCTGAATGTAGATACGGCCAGTTGAGGCACGTTCCTGCATCATCAGAGAGAACAGGTCCACCGCTTTGACGCGCTGTTTGCGGATGCTGTCGTCGTTTTCGTACTGGGTATACAGACGCTCGAACTCATCCTGATCGGCGAAGAACGCATCGTACAGGCCTGGGACGTCGGACGGGCTGAACAGGGTGATGTCCTGGCCTTTCAGCAGGCGGGTATACATCAGTTTGTTGATCTGAACGCCGTAGTCCATGTGACGAACGCGGTTGCCTTCGACGCCACGGTTGTTTTTCAGAACCAGCAGGCTTTCTACTTCCAGATGCCACATTGGGTAGAACAGCGTCGCTGCACCACCGCGAACGCCGCCCTGAGAGCAGGATTTCACTGCGGTCTGGAAGTGTTTGTAGAACGGGATACAGCCGGTATGGAACGCTTCACCGCCGCGAATTGGGCTACCCAGGGCACGAATACGGCCCGCGTTGATACCGATACCGGCACGCTGGGAGACGTATTTCACAATGGCGCTGGAGGTGGCGTTAATGGAATCCAGGCTGTCGCCGCACTCGATCAGAACGCAAGAGCTGAACTGGCGAGTTGGGGTGCGCACGCCAGACATGATCGGCGTAGGCAGAGAAATTTTAAAGGTAGAAACCGCATCATAGAAACGCTTCACATAGCTCAGGCGGGTTTCACGCGGATAGCCGGAGAACAGGCATGCGGCGACCAGAATGTACAGGAACTGCGCGCTTTCGTAGATTTCACCCGTTACGCGGTTCTGAACCAGGTATTTGCCTTCGAGCTGTTTGACCGCGGCGTAGGAGAAGTTCATATCACGCCAGTGATCGATAAACCCGTTCATCTGCTCGAACTCTTCTTCCGTATAGTCTTCCAGCAGATGCGTGTCGTATTTGCCCAGCTCAACCATTTTGACCACGTGATCATACAGCGCTGGCGGCTCAAACTGGCCGTAGGCTTTTTTACGCAGATGGAAAATGGCAAGACGTGCTGCGAGATACTGATAATCAGGCGCTTCGCGGGAGATGAGGTCAGCCGCCGCCTTGATGATGGTCTCGTGGATGTCAGAGGTTTTGATGCCGTCGTAGAACTGAATGTGTGAACGCAGCTCAACCTGGGAGATAGATACGTTATTCAGTCCTTCTGCTGCCCAGTCGAGAACTCGATGGATTTTGTCGAGATTGATACGCTCAGTGGTACCGTCGCGCTTTGTCACCAGCAGACTCTGATTCATGTGGGTTTTTACCTGTCCGTGAATTACCGTGAAATAGAAATATCCCCCGCTTATCCACAGAATGGTCTTGTGACTAACTCTGTGGATAAATACTACATGTAGGGGTTTTGCGATTAAAAGAACGCTATATGGTGAGTATTCTAGTATCGAATCATTTCAGTACAAGGGTTGATTTTGAGGTTAAATTGAGGTTGTGAAAGGGTAAAAAAGCCTAAGTCCTCGTGCTGTAAGGCCTGGACGACATGTCAATAATTAAGAAAAAAAATTCAAAATTTGATCGAGTGCTGATTTCTTCAACGAGAGGTCAAAATTGCGCAACATGACGCCGCGCAATCTTTATAAGAATAGTTGATGACGTTAGTCGTTTTTTGCGGTTGTATGCAACATATAGTTAACATCTACACCCGGCGCGAGTTTGAATTTGTCCGTTAGCGGATTGTAGTGCAAGCCGGTGATATGCTGCTCTTTAAGCCAGGTGCCGTCGACCCAGCCTAATAATTCAGCCGGTTTGATAAATTTCTTCACGTCATGGGTGCCTTTTGGCACCATGCGCAGGACATATTCGGCCCCTACGACCGCCATCAGCCACGCCTTGCCGTTACGGTTTATGGTCGAGAAGAAGACCTGTCCACCGGGTTTGACAAGCGCAGCGCAGGCCTTGACCACCGACTGCGGATCAGGGACGTGCTCTAACATTTCCATACAGGTGACCACGTCATACTGATGGGCGTGCTTCGCCGCGTGCTCTTCGACCGTCTCCTGAACGTAATCCACCTGAATACCGGTTTCTAGCGCATGCAGGCGCGCGACCTGTAATGGCTCAAAGCCCATATCCAGCCCGGTGACCGTGGCCCCTTCGCGCGCCATGCTCTCTGCCAGAATGCCGCCGCCGCAGCCGACATCAAGCACGTTTTTACCGAACAGACCGCCGGAACGCTCCGCAATATAGCCCAGACGCAGCGGGTTAATACGGTGCAGAGGTTTGAACTCACCTTCGAGATCCCACCAGCGGGATGCCACCGCTTCAAATTTGGCGATCTCTTCGTGGTCGACGTTGTGAGCTACCGGGGATTTTTCGGCATTCATGGGCGCTTTTACTCCTTATTTCGCAAGAGGATCGAGTATATCAGGCTCTCCCCGCGAATAAAGCATACAGGTTTACCTGTCTCATAGCGGTTGTGTTATAATTTGCGACCTTTGAATCCGGGACACAGTAGAGGGATAGCGGTTAGATGAGCGACCTTGCGAGAGAAATTACACCGGTTAACATCGAGGAAGAGCTTAAGAGCTCCTATCTGGACTATGCGATGTCGGTCATTGTTGGCCGTGCGCTGCCAGACGTCCGAGATGGCCTGAAGCCGGTACACCGTCGCGTACTTTACGCCATGAACGTATTGGGCAATGACTGGAATAAAGCCTACAAAAAATCTGCCCGTGTCGTTGGTGACGTAATCGGTAAATACCACCCTCATGGTGATACCGCCGTTTATGACACTATCGTGCGTATGGCGCAGCCATTCTCCTTGCGTTACATGCTGGTAGATGGCCAGGGTAACTTTGGTTCTGTCGATGGCGACTCCGCGGCGGCGATGCGTTATACGGAAATCCGTATGTCGAAAATCGCCCATGAGCTGATGGCCGACCTGGAAAAAGAGACGGTAGATTTCGTCGATAACTACGACGGCACCGAGCGCATCCCAGACGTGATGCCGACCAAGATCCCGAACCTGCTGGTGAACGGTTCTTCCGGTATCGCCGTCGGTATGGCCACCAACATTCCGCCGCACAACATCACGGAAGTGATCAACGGCTGCCTGGCCTTTATTGACGATGAAGAGATCAGCATTGAAGGGCTGATGGAACACATCCCTGGCCCGGACTTCCCGACTGCCGCCATTATCAATGGTCGTCGCGGTATCGAAGAAGCGTACCGCACCGGTCGTGGCAAAATTTATATTCGTGCCCGCGCGGAAGTGGAAGCTGACGCGAAGACGGGTCGCGAAACCATTATCGTCCACGAAATTCCGTATCAGGTGAACAAAGCGCGCCTGATCGAGAAAATCGCGGAACTGGTAAAAGATAAACGCGTTGAAGGTATCAGCGCGCTGCGTGACGAGTCTGATAAAGACGGTATGCGCATCGTGATTGAAATCAAACGTGACGCGGTGGGTGAAGTTGTTCTTAACAACCTTTACTCCCAGACGCAGCTCCAGGTTTCCTTCGGTATCAACATGGTGGCACTGCACCATGGTCAGCCGAAGATCATGAACCTTAAAGAGATTCTGAGCGCGTTCGTGCGTCACCGCCGTGAAGTGGTGACTCGCCGTACTATTTTCGAACTGCGTAAAGCACGCGATCGTGCCCACATCCTCGAAGCGCTGGCTGTTGCCCTGGCGAACATCGACCCGATCATCGAACTGATCCGTCGTGCGCCAACGCCTGCCGAAGCGAAAGCGGGCCTGGTTGCCCGTCCGTGGGAGCTGGGTAACGTCGCGGCCATGCTGGAACGCGCTGGCGATGATGCTGCGCGTCCTGAGTGGCTGGAGCCGGAGTTCGGCGTGCGTGACGGTCAGTACTATCTGACTGAACAGCAGGCACAGGCGATTCTGGATCTGCGTCTGCAGAAACTGACTGGCCTTGAGCATGAAAAACTGCTCGACGAGTACAAAGAGCTGCTGGAGCAGATTGCTGAACTGCTGCATATCCTTGGTAGCGCAGATCGTCTGATGGAAGTGATTCGTGAAGAGCTGGAACTGGTCCGCGATCAGTTTGGTGATGAGCGTCGCACTGAGATCACCGCCAACAGCGCGGATATCAACATCGAAGATCTGATCAACCAGGAAGATGTGGTTGTGACCCTGTCTCACCAGGGCTACGTGAAGTATCAGCCGCTGACCGACTACGAAGCACAACGTCGTGGTGGTAAAGGCAAATCAGCTGCACGCATTAAAGAAGAAGACTTTATCGACCGCCTGCTGGTGGCCAACACCCACGATACGATCCTCTGCTTCTCCAGCCGTGGCCGTCTGTACTGGATGAAGGTGTATCAGCTGCCGGAAGCGAGCCGTGGGGCGCGTGGTCGTCCAATCGTCAACCTGCTGCCGCTGGAGCCGAACGAACGCATCACTGCGATTCTGCCGGTCCGCGAGTACGCAGAAGGCGTAAACGTCTTTATGGCGACCGCCAGCGGGACCGTGAAGAAAACCGCGCTGAAAGAGTTCAGCCGTCCGCGTTCTGCCGGCATTATTGCCGTCAACCTGAACGAAGGCGACGAACTGATCGGCGTGGATCTGACCTCCGGTACTGACGATGTCATGCTCTTCTCTGCTGCCGGTAAAGTGGTGCGCTTCAAAGAGAGCGCCGTGCGCGCGATGGGTCGTACTGCGACCGGTGTTCGTGGTATCCGACTGGCAGGCGAAGACAGCGTTGTTTCCCTGATTATTCCACGTGGCGAAGGGGCAATCCTGACCGTGACGCAGAATGGTTACGGCAAACGTACGGCGGAAGGGGAATACCCAACCAAGTCTCGCGGTACGCAGGGCGTTATCTCTATTAAAGTCACCGAACGTAATGGCTCCGTTGTCGGCGCGGTACAGGTTGATGACTGCGATCAGATCATGATGATCACCGACGCAGGCACCCTGGTTCGTACCCGCGTGTCTGAGATTAGCGTTGTGGGTCGTAACACCCAGGGCGTGATCCTCATCCGTACCGCGGAAGACGAAAACGTGGTCGGCCTGCAGCGTGTTGCAGAGCCGGTGGATGACGAAGAGCTCGATTCCATCGACGGAAGTGTGGCAGAAGGCGATGACGAAATCGCGCCGGAAGCGGACACCGACGACGATGCGGCTGATGATGCCGAAGAGTAATGTCTCCTGACAGAAAAAAGGGCCGGATTCCGGCCCTTTCTTTTTTGCAGACAAGCGAACATTGCGGCAAGCGGCGTTTACCGCTACCTTAACCACATTCTTTTTGACCCTGATGGCGGAGCTTCGCCCCCTTGAAATACCTCGTCTCCTTTCGTACCACGCTTAAAGTCTCTCGCTATTTATTCCGGGCGCTGGCGTTATTGCTCTGGTTACTGGTCGCGCTGTTTTCGGTGTTTTACATCGTCAACACGCTGCACCAAAAGGAGTCCGAGATCCGTCAGGAGTTCAATCTAAGCTCCGATCAGGCCCAGCGCTATATCCAGCGCACGTCCGACGTGATGAAAGAGCTGAAGTACATTGCGGAGAACCGTCTGACGGCGGAAAACGGGATTATGGCGTCCCGTGGGCGCGACGAGAAATCGGAAGTCCCGGACTTCGAGCCGTTGTTCCCGGATTCCGACTGCTCGGCGATGGGCAACTCCTGGCGAGGCTCTCTCGAATCGCTGGCCTGGTTTATGCGCTACTGGCGCGATAATTTCTCTGCAGCCTACGATCTTAACCGCGTGTTCCTCATCGGCAGCGAAAACCTCTGCATGGCCGATTTTGGCCTGCGGGATATGCCCGTCGAGCGCGAGGATGCGCTGAAAAAACTGCACGAACGTATTCTCAAATACCATAACGCCCCTCAGGATGAGCGCGGCAACAATATTTTCTGGATCAGCCAGGGCCCGCGTCCAGGCGTGGGCTATTTCTATGGCCTGACGCCGGTCTATCTGGCTAACCGCCTACAGGCGCTGCTGGGCACCGAGCAGACGATTCGCATGGAGAACTTCTTCACGCCGGGCAGCCTGCCGATGGGGGTGACCATTCTCGATGAAAATGGTCATAAGCTGATTTCACTCACCGGTCCTGAGGATCGTTTAAAAGTGGATCCGCGCTGGATGCAGGAGCGCTCCTGGTTTGGTTATACCTCGGGGTTCCGCGACCTGGTGCTGAAGAAAAGCCTGCCGCCGTCTTCACTGAGTATTGTCTACTCCGTGCCGGTCGATATGGTGCTGGAACGCATCCGGATGCTGATCCTCAACGCAATCCTGCTGAACGTGCTGGTAGGCATTGCGCTGTTTACGCTGGCGCGTATGTATGAGCGGAAGATTTTCATTCCGGCAGAGAGCGACGCCCAGCGGCTGGAAGAGCACGAGCAGTTCAACCGCAAAATCGTCGCTTCGGCGCCCGTCGGCATCTGTATTCTGCGCACCCAGGACGGAACGAATATCCTCAGTAATGAGCTGGCGCATAACTATTTGAACATGCTGACGCACGAAGACCGGCAGCGGCTGACGCAAATCATCTGCGGGCAGCAGGTCAATTTTGTCGATGTGCTCACCAGCAACCATACGAACCTGCAGATCAGTTTTGTTCACTCGCGCTATCGCAACGAAAACGTGGCGATTTGCGTGCTGGTGGATGTCTCCTCGCGCGTGAAAATGGAAGAGTCCTTGCAAGAAATGGCGCAGGCGGCAGAACAGGCCAGCCAGTCGAAATCTATGTTCCTCGCTACCGTCAGCCATGAGCTGCGCACGCCGCTTTACGGCATTATCGGTAACCTCGATCTGCTGCAAACCAAAGAGCTGCCGAAGGGCGTCGACCGTCTGGTGACGGCGATGAACAACTCGTCGAGCCTGCTGCTGAAAATTATCAGCGACATTCTCGACTTCTCCAAAATTGAGTCTGAGCAGCTGAAAATCGAGCCGAGCGAGTTTTCGCCGCGTGAGGTGATGAACCACATCAGCGCTAACTATATGCCGCTGGTGGTGCGCAAACAGCTGGGGCTTTACTGCTTTATCGAGCCGGATGTGCCGGTGACATTGCAGGGCGACCCGATGCGCCTGCAGCAGGTGATTTCCAACCTGCTGAGCAATGCGATTAAGTTTACCGACATCGGCTGTATCGTCCTGCATGTTTCCCGCGCCGGGGATTATTTGAGTATCCGCGTTCGCGACACGGGGACCGGGATCCCGGCCAAAGAGGTGGTTAAACTGTTTGACCCGTTCTTCCAGGTGGGAACCGGCGTACAGCGTAACTTCCAGGGCACAGGCCTTGGGCTTGCGATCTGTGAGCAGCTGATCAGCATGATGGACGGCGATATCTCGGTGGATACCGAGCCGGGTATGGGCAGCCAGTTTACGATTCGTATTCCTCTCTATTCGGCGAAGTATCCGGTGAAAGCCCCGGCGGATGGCTTGAGCGGTAAAACAATCTGGCTGGCGGTGCATAACGCCTCGCTGTATAGCTTCCTCGAGTCGATGCTGACCAACCGTGGCCTTCACGTGATGCGCTACGAGGGGCAAACCGCCGATGCCGACGACACGTTGATTACGGACGTGGAGCTGGACCCGTCCTGGAAAGGCAGAGCCGCGATTATCTTCTGTCGTCGTCATATTGGTATTCCGCAGGAGCGTGTGCCGGGAGAGTGGACGCACAGCGTCGCCACGCCGCATGAGCTGATGCATCTGCTGGCGCATATCTATCGCGTTGAAGTGGATGAGCGCGACGGCGTGAGAGCGCTGCCGTCGCCGGACTCTTCCGTCGCAATGAATGACGATATGATGATACTGGTGGTCGACGATCATCCGATTAACCGGCGTCTGTTGGCCGATCAGCTCGGATCGCTGGGATATCAATGTCTGACGGCCAACGACGGCGTCGATGCGCTTAACGTGCTCAGCAAAAATCATATTGATATTGTGCTTAGCGACGTCAACATGCCGAACATGGATGGCTATCGCCTGACGCAGCGTATCCGCGAGCAGGGGCTGACTCTGCCGGTAATTGGCGTGACGGCGAATGCGCTGGCCGAAGAGAAGCAGCGCTGCCTGGAGTCGGGAATGGACAGTTGTCTGTCGAAACCGGTGACGCTGGATGTGATCAAGCAGACCCTGACGGTCTACGCGGATCGCGTGCGCAAAAACAGGGCGTAAAAAAACCCGGCAAGCGCGAGCGCTGCCGGGTTTTTTAAGCGAAGAGCAATCAGTCTTTGTCGACCGCGCTCAGCGTCACAGAAGAGAGATAGTTCAGCAGGGCGATGTCATTTTCAACACCCAGCTTCATCATCGCCGATTTCTTCTGGCTACTGATGGTTTTAATGCTGCGGTTCAGCTTCTTGGCAATTTCGGTGACCAGGAAACCTTCCGCGAACAGGCGCAACACTTCGCTCTCTTTCGGGGACAAACGCTTGTCACCGTAACCACCGGCGCTGATTTTCTCCAGCAGACGTGAGACGCTTTCCGGGGTAAATTTCTTGCCTTTCTGCAGGGCGGCAAGCGCTTTCGGCAGATCGGTTGGCGCGCCTTGTTTCAGCACGATCCCTTCAATATCGAGTTCCAGCACGGCGCTTAAGATCGCCGGGTTGTTGTTCATGGTCAGAACAATGATCGAAATGCTCGGGAAGTGGCGCTTGATGTATTTGATAAGCGTGATCCCATCGCCGTATTTATCTCCAGGCATGGAGAGATCGGTGATGAGGACATGGGCATCAAGTTTCGGGAGGTTATTGATAAGTGCTGTAGAGTCTTCAAATTCACCGACAACATTCACCCACTCGATCTGTTCAAGTGATTTGCGAATACCGAACAGTACAATCGGGTGGTCATCGGCAATAATTACGTTCATATTGTTCATGTATAAGGCTACCTTGCTACAGCAAGCTTTTGACGTAGGCGTCAATGTCGCTGATGTATTTTTCTGTGCCAGAAGCATCCTTCTCGCGAATAAGATGTTCCAGCGTTTCACATAACTGCTTGCCCGGAACCAGATTAAGCATGGCAAACACCCCTTTAAGCCGGTGTGCTGTCTGCGCCAGCGCCGCGAAATCCTTCGCAGCGGACTCAGTATACAACCGCTTAACATCATCTGGTACTGTATCTACAAAGAGGGAATAGTATCCGCTGGCATGGAGTTCGGCATTTTCATCGCCACCCAACGGGGACTCCAGGATCTCTTCTTGTGCCAGCTGTTCCTCTATTAGTTGTAGTACAGCTTCCTGCATCGCATTGCTCATATTAAAGTTGACGCGCATCTGGCCGGGGCCGATTTTGCGCACGCCAGACTCATCATCGCTTAAAAGCAAGCCCGAGGCAGTAAGATTAGACGGATTATCAGTTAAAAACAGATCATATTCTTGACTTGTAAGCCTGTCGTCCGGGGTGATGCAGGACGCGCCCCAGTTTTCCAGCTGACGAACCACAATGGTGCGGATCTCGTTCGAGGTCACATCCACCATGATCACCACATCATCCAGCAGACGCTCTTCGTCCTCTTCCTCTGGGGTCGCGGCCATTTTGACGTGCAGGGAGTAGCGCGTACCAAGGGACTCGCGGGCTTTAATATTCAGGTGCCCGCCCAGTTTACGCGCCAGCTGATCGCACAGCCAGAAGGTGAGGGGATTGGCTTTGCCGTAGTTATCGCTCTGAGTATCGTTGAGGAACGGGAAGTGCAGATTGTCGACTTCGCTCAGCGTCACGCCTTCGCCCGTATCCAGGATACGGATGGTCAGGCGGTCTTGAGCGGATTCGTCCGAGCTGACTTCCAGCGTAATTTTGCCGATTTGAGTGGTGGTGACGGAGTACTGAATCAGCATCAGCACGATACGGCGCAGGGCATCGCGGTCGCCGTGGCGTTTATCGTTGGCCGGCAGATGGTTGTTAATCAGCAGCTGCAGCCCTTTACGCTTAATCACCGGCAGGACTTCAGGCACCACTTCGTTGATCAGATCCTGAATCGAGAACAGGGTAGGGTTCCCTCTCCAGGAGTCGTTTTCCAGCATGTTAGCCAGCTGAATTTCATCCACCATCCGCACGAGCGTATCCGCCTGAGTGGCAAGCTGATGGCTTTCTGGCGTGCTGATATTCGCGGCCTGGCTCGCCAGCGCTTTCAGCGGACGCTTAAACGCATCGCTGATGTTTTGCATAAAGACCGCGCGGCCCTGCTGGTTCTTCTCATACAGTCGCTGGGCCTGCTTGAGTTTCTTGTTAACCAGCACTTCACGGTCCTGATCGCGGATGATAAAGATTTGGGTGCGGGAAGCAACCTGGCTGCGGAACTGACGAATTTCGTACAGTTCATTATTAATGGTGGCCTGAATGACGCCCTGGTGCTGATCGGCCATCGCCGTGATGTTCTGCAAATTCAGGTGCGGCAGCAGATGATCGGCAATCTTGTTGCTCATAATGGTGCGATTAGCTTCCTGGTCATGCACCAGCAGCCCGAGCGGGAGGATGGAGACAATCTCCTCATTCAGCGCCCGCAGGACGCGCAGTTCGTTGCCTGAGCCGGATGACGACACGCTTTCGCTTTGACGGCCAGGCTGGAAGCGGAAGGTGCTGTAGCCAAACAGCGCCAGCGCCAGCAGGCCGATATTCAGCAGCAGCGGCAGGAGAATATTTTGCAGAGTATCCAGCAGTAAGGTACCAAACGGCACCTGCCACACCAGGCGCATCCCGGTGGAGTTCAGCGCAGAGGCGATCTCAATCTTCGAGCCATTGAACGTAATGGTGGCGCTCTCCGGGCCTTCTTTCTTATCGGCTGATGCGCGCAGGTTTTGTGCGGAGCTGTCTGGCTCCAGACGGAAACTGTCCAGCGGCATGTCAGGCGGGATCAGATCGTTAATCGGCAAATCAAAGGCCACGACGGTCGCCAGATGGCCCGGCTGGTTAAAGGTGGTGCGCAGGGTAAAGTAATGCCCGTTCTGCCACGCCAGGCGGCGCAGAGAGGAGAAACTTTCGCGCTCATCCAGGGCGTTGGCCTGCTGGAGCATTTCGGCGCGACGGGAATCGACGATCGAGCCGATGGTGGACTCTTTAAACCCGGATGAGAGATCTTTCAGCGGCAGCGTGGAGATCAGGATCATGCTGTTATCCTGACCGTTGAGATAATACATCGACCACGGCACTGTTTCTGCGCCCCACAGCGTGTCGAGATAGGTCGACATCCGCTGGGTCATCTCAAGCGTGGCGCTATCGTGCGAACCAAAAATCAGGGCTTCGGTTTTACGGCGCGTTTTTTCGAGGTAATACACGTCCTGTTTAAGACGCGTCTCCTGCAGATTCTCACCCGACGAGGTTCCCGGTGCGGCGGCAATGTTGTCATAAATCTGCCAGGTGGCGTAACGCCAGGTATCAATACGCTTATGCACCGCGTGGGTGATATCAACAATCTGGTAGCTCCTGTCCTTCAGCCAGGTATTGACCGCGCTCTGCACCATCACTCCCATCGTCACCAGCAGCACAATGATTAAGAGAAGGAAGAAGCGGGTGATGCTCCCCGGAAGGAGGGAGAACTTACCTGTTGCTGTGGTTTCAGACTGACTCATTGATATGTTTAACCCGATATGGCCGCACGTAAGGGGGAGTGGGCAGTATAAAGGGTAATACCTGAATTTCCAGCATCGTAGCCAGAGCAGACGGGACTTTTTCGACTTTAAATAGCGCAGGGCGAGGCAGATTTAAAAGTGTACAAACGCGATCGGATTGTACAAATAATTGGCAATGAATGTGAAAAATAGCACTAATTAACAAGAAATTAAAATTTGTTAAAGCGACGGGAAAGGAAATTTAGGGACATAATCGAATTAATTAATAGTTGTTATAATTTCAGTGCGGTAGCACAGATAAATTCAGTTTACGTAAAGAAGCGTAAAAAAAAACCGAATGCAGTGCACTCGGCTGAATTAGGGATAAACAGACATTCAAAACTGAATGACGGTAATAAATAAAGTTAATGATGATAGCGGGAGTTATTTTAGTGATCTCGACGGTTTTTGTTTTGACAATCAGTGCGGTAATGATTACTTTGGCCATCTCTCTGATATATATCATCTATTTTCAATTTTTGATTTAATGTGCTTTATTTTTTAGCTCTTAGTGCTATCAAAAAGTTCCCCTTTATTTACAAGTTGAAACATGTTTGTAGATGAATGAAACATCTTCAAAGTTTTCGTATCATATTCTTATTGGATTATTCTGTAATTTTGCGGAGAATGAAGTTGCCGACTGGTTAAGAGGGTTAATCAGTAAGCAGTGGTAATAATAAGGCATATAACAGAGGGTTAATAAAATGAAAGTTAAAGTCCTGTCCCTCCTGGTACCAGCTCTGCTGGTAGCAGGCGCAGCAAATGCGGCTGAAATTTATAACAAAGACGGCAACAAATTAGATCTGTTCGGTAAAGTCGACGGTCTGCACTATTTCTCCGATGACAAAGGCGCTGACGGCGATCAGACCTACATGCGTATCGGCTTCAAAGGCGAAACTCAGGTTAACGATCAACTGACCGGTTACGGCCAGTGGGAATACCAGATTCAGGGTAACACCGACGAGAGCGACAACCAGTCCTGGACTCGTGTGGCCTTCGCGGGTCTGAAATTCGCTGACGCAGGTTCTTTCGACTACGGTCGTAACTACGGTGTTATCTACGATGTCACCTCCTGGACTGACGTACTGCCAGAATTCGGCGGCGACACCTACGGCGCTGACAACTTCCTGCAGTCCCGTGCTAACGGCGTTGCAACCTACCGTAACCAGGACTTCTTCGGTCTGGTTGATGGCCTGAACTTTGCTCTGCAGTATCAGGGTAAAAACGGCAGCGTTGACGGCGAAAACGACACCGGTCGTAGCACCCTGAAACAGAACGGCGACGGCTACGGCGCATCCCTGACCTACAACCTGGGCGAAGGCTTCAGCGTGGGTGGTGCGATGTCTTCCTCTAAACGTACTGCTGACCAGAATGCAGCAGGCGTGTACGGCGAAGGCGATCACGCAGAAGTGTACAGCGGTGGTCTGAAATATGATGCCAACAACATTTACCTAGCAGCACAGTACTCCCAGACTTACAACGCAACCCGTTTCGGCGACTCCCAGAGCAGCAGCGACATCTACGGTTTTGCTAACAAAGCACAGAACTTCGAAGTGGTTGCTCAGTACCAGTTCGACTTCGGTCTGCGTCCATCCGTGGCTTACCTGCAGTCTAAAGGTAAGGACGTAAGCAACAACACCACCAACTTCGGCGATCAGGATCTGCTGAAATATGTTGATGTTGGCGCGACTTACTACTTCAACAAAAACATGTCCACCTACGTGGATTACAAAATCAACCTGTTGGATGAAAACAACTTCACCCGTCAGGCTGGTATCGGTACTGATGATATCGTCGCTCTGGGTCTGGTTTACCAGTTCTAAGACACGCTCAGTAACACAAAGGGGCCTTATGGCCCCTTTTTCTATTCTCTTTTTAGGGTCTTACCTGCGACCGGGTTTGATATACTCTTGCCGCCCAGGCATGAGGATGATAACGAATGGACATGACTTTTTGGCGCGCTGGCATTCTGGCGAGCTTTTTCTTACTGGCGGCATGCGACTCTTCCACCCCTTCGGTGAAACCCGCTGCGCCTGCAGCTACGGTGCTGGAAGGGAAAACCATGGGAACCTTCTGGCGCGTCAGCATCATGAATGTTGACGCCAGACGCGCGGACGAACTGCGCGGTAAAATTCAGTCTCAGCTCGACGCTGACGATCAGCTGCTCTCGACCTATAAAAATGACTCTGCGCTGATGCGCTTCAATCTGTCCAACAGCACCTCCCTGTGGCCGGTAAGCGAGGCGATGGCCGACATCGTCACCGAGGCGCTACATATTGGCTATAAAACCAACGGGGCGATGGATATTACCGTCGGGCCGCTGGTGAATTTATGGGGCTTTGGCCCAACCAAACAGCCGGAGAAAATCCCCGATCAGGCGCAAATCGACGATGCCCGCGCCCGCACCGGTTTGCAGCATCTGACGGTGATCAACCAATACGGTCAGCAGTATCTGCAAAAAGACATTCCCGATCTGTTTGTGGATCTTTCAACGGTCGGGGAGGGCTACGCGGCGGATCATCTGGCCGCGCTGATGACCCAGGAAGGGATCTCACGCTATCTGGTCTCGGTCGGTGGCGCGCTGGTCAGCCGTGGACTGAATGCCAGCGATAAGCCCTGGCGCGTGGCGATCCAAAAACCGACCGACACCCAGAACGCAGTCCAGGCGGTGGTGGATATTAACGGCCACGGCATCAGTACCTCCGGAAGCTATCGGAATTATTACGAACTGGACGGGAAACGCCTCTCTCACGTCATCGATCCGCAGACCGGTCGCCCGATCGAACATAACCTGGTCTCCGTTACCGTCATCGCTCCCACTGCGCTGGAAGCTGATACCTGGGATACGGGCCTGATGGTGTTGGGGCCAGAGAAGGCGAAAGAGGTGGTGCGCCAGGAAGGGCTGGCGGTGTATATGATCACCCGCGAGGGCGAGACGTTTAAAACCTGGATGTCGCCGCAGTTCCAGAGCTTCTTAATTAGCGAACAAAATTAAAAAGCAAGGTTGCGGGTTTTTGTTCAGTGGCACTCCGGCATTGTGTGAGTATGCTTGTAAGAGGAGCCGATGATGAAAAACCTGATCCTGAATACCGATGAAGAACGCTGGCTGGCAGTGCTGGCCCGCGATTCCAGTGCCGATAACCAGTTTGTCTTTGCCGTCCAGACAACCGGCATCTTTTGCCGCCCTTCCTGCCGGGCGCGCCACGCGCTGCGCAAGAATGTCCGTTTCTTCCCCGATGCCCGTCATGCTGAACAGGCCGGGTTTCGCCCCTGCAAACGCTGCGCGCCGGACAAAGCCGATCCTCAGGCCGCAAAAATGGCCAAAATCGAAAAAGCCTGCCGCCTGCTGGAAGAAGACTCCGCGCTGACCCTGACTGCGCTGGCAGAAGCGGTGGCGATGAGCCCGTTCCATTTTCACAGGCTGTTTAAATCCCACACCGGGATGACGCCGAAATCCTGGCAGCAGGCGGCGCGCGCGCGACGTTTACGGGCCGCACTGACGCAGGGCGATACCATTACCGATTCCGTACTTGCCGCCGGTTTCCCCGACAGCAGCAGCTACTACCGAAAAGCAGACGACGTATTAGGCATGACCGCAAAACAGTACCGCAATGGCGGGAGTGACGTGACCGTGCGCTACGCCATTAGCGACTGCGAGCTGGGCCGTTGCCTGGTGGCGGAAAGTGAGCGTGGGATCTGTGCCATTTTACTGGGCGATAATGACGATGCCCTGGCAGAAGAGATTCATACGCTTTTCCCTCACGCACAGCAGGAAACGCCCGAAGGGAACTTTGCGGGCAGGCTGCATCAGGTGATTACGAGTCTGGATAACAGCGGCACGGCTCTGGCGCTGCCGCTGGATATTCGCGGCACCGCCTTTCAGCAGCAGGTCTGGCAGGCACTGCGCGCGATCCCCTGCGGTGAAACCGCGAGCTACCAGCAGGTCGCCAGTGCCATCGGCAAACCCAACGCGGTGCGGGCGGTGGCAAGCGCCTGCGCGGCCAACAAGCTGGCGATTGTTATTCCTTGTCACCGCGTCGTGCGAAACGACGGCGCCTTGTCCGGCTATCGCTGGGGAACGGCGCGCAAAGCGCAGTTGCTGCAGCGTGAAGCGAAAAATCAGGAGGAGTAATGCTGGATCTGTTTGCGGATAGCGATCCCTGGCAAGAGCCGCTGGCGCCCGGTGCCACCATTTTGCGCCGCTTCGCCTTAGCGCGCGCCGATGCGCTGTTTCAGGCAATTGCTGAGGTCGCTGCGCTATCGCCGTTCCGCCATATGGTCACGCCGGGCGGATACACCATGTCCGTGGCGATGACAAACTGCGGATCGCTTGGCTGGACGACAAACGATCGCGGGTATCTCTATTCACCCATCGATCCTGTGACGGGCCAGCCCTGGCCGTTAATTCCCGCAGCGTTCAGCACGCTCTGTCATGACGCGGCAGTCGCGGCGGGCTATCCGCACTTTCAGCCCGATGCCTGCCTGGTCAACCGCTACGCGCCGGGATCAAAGCTGTCGCTACATCAGGACAAAGACGAGCCGGATCTGCGTGCGCCGATTGTGTCTGTTTCGCTGGGCCTGCCTGCTGTTTTCCAGTTTGGCGGACTGAAGCGCAGCGATCCGCTTAAGCGGCTGATGCTTGAGCACGGTGACGTGGTGGTGTGGGGCGGGGAATCACGGCTTTTTTATCACGGGATTCAACCCCTTAAACCTGGCATTCATCCGCTGGCAGGGGAGTACCGCTACAATCTGACCTTCCGCCAGGCATCGGATAGCGAATAAAAATAAGAATTATTCTTGATGTAACCGTCGGGCAGTTTACACTGCTGGCTGTTTTTTCTTGTCCGGATTGCTTTGCATGCAACTACTTCTCCTTGTCTGGCGTCAGTACCGCTGGCCGTTTGTCGCGGTTATGGCGCTCAGCCTTGCCAGCGCCGCGCTGGGCATTGGGCTTATCGCCTTTATTAACGTCCGTCTGATTGAAATGGTCGATACGAAACTGTCGGTATTGCCGGAGTTTCTCGGCCTGCTGCTGCTGCTGATGGCGGTCACGCTGGCCTCGCAGCTGGCGCTGACGGCCCTGGGGCACCATTTCGTCTATCGCCTGCGCGGCGAATTTATCAAACGTATTCTCGATACGCAGGTTGAACGCATCGAACAGCTGGGCAGTGCGTCACTGTTGGCGGGGCTGACCAGCGATGTACGGGCCATTACGATTGCCTTTGTGCGTTTGCCGGAGCTGGTGCAGGGTATCATTCTGACCTTTGGCTCAGCCGCCTATCTGGCGTGGCTGTCGACCAAAATGCTGGCGGTGACCGCGATTTGGATTGTGGTCACCATCTGGGGCGGTTACCTGCTGGTGGCACGCGTGTATAAGCATATGGCGGTGCTGCGTGAAACAGAAGATAAGCTCTATAACGACTACCAGACGGTGCTGGAAGGGCGCAAAGAGCTGACCCTCAACCGCGAGCGCGCCGAACACATCTTTAACAACCTCTATATTCCCGATGCGCGCGAATATCGCCATCACATTATTCGCGCCGATACCTTCCACCTGAGCGCCGTGAACTGGTCGAATATCATGATGCTGGGCGCGATCGGTCTGGTGTTCTGGATGGCAAACAGCCTCGGCTGGGCCGACACTAACGTGGCGGCGACCTATTCCCTGACGCTGCTGTTCCTGCGTACGCCGCTGCTCTCCGCCGTGGGTGCGCTGCCGACGCTGCTCAGTGCTCAGGTGGCCTTCAGAAAACTGAATCAGTTTGCGCTGGCGCCGTTCCGCCCTGAGTTCCCGCGCCCGGACGCCTTCCCGGACTGGAAAACGCTGGAGCTGCGTAACGTCACTTTCCATTATCAGGATAACAACTTCGCCGTTGGCCCGGTCAATCTGACCATCCATCGCGGCGAGCTGCTGTTCCTGATTGGCGGCAACGGGAGCGGAAAATCCACGCTGGCGATGCTGCTGACGGGGCTGTATCAGCCGCAGTCCGGTGAAATCCTGCTGGACGGAAAAGCGCTGTGCGTTGAGAAACCGGAAGATTATCGCAAGCTCTTCTCCGCAGTCTTTACGGATGTCTGGCTGTTCGATCAGCTGTTAGGGCCGGAAGGCAAACAGGCAGATCCTGAGCTGGTCGCGAAGTGGCTCGAACAGCTGAAAATGTCGCATAAGCTGGAGCTTCAGGACGGCAAAATCCTTAATCTCAAACTGTCGAAAGGGCAGAAAAAACGCGTGGCGCTGCTGCTGGCGTTAGCGGAAGAGCGCGACATCGTTCTGCTGGATGAGTGGGCGGCCGACCAGGACCCTCATTTCCGCCGCGAGTTTTATCAGGTGCTGCTGCCGCTGATGCAGGCGATGGGCAAAACGATTTTCGCCATCAGCCACGACGATCACTACTTCGTTCACGCCGACCGATTGCTGGAGATGCGTGACGGACAGCTCAGCGAGCTGACCGGCGAGGAGCGTGATGCCGCCTCGCGAGATGCCGTGGCGCGTACCGCGTAAAGGTAAACATGCCGGGGGGCGGCCACGCCTTACCCGGCTTGTTTTACGACAAAACCTGCTATCCGCTCCTTTTTTATCCATTCCGCCCATTTGTTTATTATCATTTACATTCCCCCACGCTATGCTTGATATCACCTTATTTCATGGATTTATGATTGATGTCGTTGATAAACAAAAACAGCGCAAGGTTGCGCGATCAGGAGCGTGCCCGACTTATCTGGCTTCTGACCACTGATAAAGCGGTCACGTCGGCGTTACTCGGAAAATTAACCCTGGCTGAGCAATATGACGTCGGTACCTTGTCCGACGATATTGCTGAGGTAGGGGCGCTGGTTGCCCATCTGCCACCGCCGGACCTGGCGGATACCCTCGAGTCTCTCCCTTCGGAGGAGCGTCACGCCCTGTGGCGACTGGTGCAGGATCATGAGCGTGGTCAGGTACTCCTGGAGGCCTCGGAGAACGTCTGGGACGATCTCATCGATGATATGAGCGACCGCGAACTGCTCGATGCCGTGCAGACGCTGGATATTGACGAGCAGATCTACCTGGTTCAACACCTGCCGCGAAACCTGACGGGCCGCCTGCTGGCGTCACTGCCGGCGGAAGAGCGTGCTCGCGTACGCCAGGTGATGGACTTCGCTCAGGACAGCGTCGGCGCGATCATGGAGTTCGAAGTGATCATGGTGCGCCCGGACGTCACGCTGGCCACCGTGCAGCGCTATCTGCGCCGCAAAGGGAAAATGCCGGAAAACACCGATAAGCTGTTTGTCACGGCGCGCGACAAAACCCTGCTTGGCGAGCTGTCGCTGCAATCCATCCTGCTCAACGATGCACAGCGTCGGGTGAGTGAGGTCATGAATAACGAGCCAATGGTCTTCTCCCCGGAAGATGATGCTGAAAAGGCGGCGCGTACCTTCGAACGTGACAACCTGATCAGCGCCGCAGTTGTGGATTCTGTCGGCAAACTGATGGGCCGCGTGACGATCGATGAGATCGTTGACGTGGTGTATGAAGAGACCGACAACGATTTGCGCGCGTTAGGCGGTCTGAGCGCCGAAGATGACGTCCATGCCTCCGTCGGCAAAGCAGTCAAAACGCGCTGGGCGTGGCTGGCGATTAACCTCTGCACCGCTTTTATTGCCTCCCGGGTGATCGACGGCTTTGAACACACGATTTCACAGCTGGTGGCGCTGGCCTCTCTGATGCCAATCGTGGCAGGTATTGGCGGTAATACCGGGAATCAAACCATCACCATGATCGTACGCGCCCTGGCGCTGGAGAAAATCCAGCCCGGGAACTTTACGTTCCTGATCTTCAGGGAGATGGGCGTGGCGCTGATTAACGGCCTGGTGTGGGGCGGGATTATGGGCGGCATAACCTGGTGGCTGTACGACGATATGGCGCTGGGTGGCGTGATGATGCTGGCGATGGTGCTCAACCTGCTGGTGGCATCGATGATGGGGGTGATCATTCCGCTGACGATGACCCGCTTCGGGCGCGACCCCGCGGTGGGGTCGAGCGTGATGATCACCGCCATTACCGATACCGGCGGCTTCTTTATTTTCCTTGGTCTGGCGACGATCTTCCTGCTGTAGCCGCGTGCTTGCGCTTCAGCCGGGCCGGGATTATCACCATCACGATGATCCCGCCCAGCACGCCAATCGCCAGATTGCCGGTTGAGACGGTGGCCGCAACGGTCACCAGCATAACCAGGGTTTCAGCAATCGGCGCGTCTTTCATGGTTCCCGGCTGAATGCTGTGCCAGTTGAAGGTCTTGAACGCCACAATCGCCATAATCCCGGCCAGCACCGCCATCGGAATGTGCGCCATGACTTCGCTCAAGCCGGTGACCAGAATCAGCAGAACCACACCCGCCGCCAGCGTCGATATGCGGCTGCGTCCTTTCCCCATCTCCACGTTAACGATGGTTTGCCCAATCATTGCGCAACCGGCGATACCGCCGTAAAAGCCGGACATCATATTCGCAACCCCCAGCCCGATGCTCTCCCGGCGTTTACTCGACGGCGTCAGGGTGAGTTCATCCACCAGTTTTGCCGTCAGCAACGATTCCATCAGACCGACAAAGGCGATGCTGAGCGCGCAGGGCCAGATAATGCTCAGGGTGTGCAGGTTCAGCGGCACCAGCAGCTGCGTCAGTCCCGGCAGCCCACCGCTCATGGAGCCTTCGTCGCCGACGGTTGGCAGAATCTGCCCGCTGGTCACGGTAAAGAGGGTTAAAACGACAATGGCGATAAGCGGGGAGGGAACGCTTTTGATAACCCGAGGCGCCCACAGGACTATCAGCAGCGTCAGTACAAACAGGCCGACGATCAGCGGGCTGTTGGTCCAGAAATGGGGCACCTGGGCAAAGAAAATCAAAATGCCGAGGGCATTCACAAACCCGGTCATCACCGACTGGGGAATAAAGCGCATCAGACGCGCCATGCCGAGCACGCCAAACAGAATCTGAATGAGACCGGCGAGGATCACGGCGGGCAAAATATACTGAACCCCGTGCAGATGCACCATTGGGCCGATCACCAGGGCGACGGAACCGGCAGCAGCGGTAACCATCGCCGGACGGCCGCCAAAAAAGGACATCGCCAGACAGAGCACCACCGAGGCGATCAGACTCACCTTCGGGTCCACTCCGGCGACCACGGAAAACGAGATCACTTCGGGGATAAGCGCCAGGGCGGTAATCACGCCGGCTAAGGTTTCGCGCATCAACATTTTAGGTGAGCGCAGTACGCTCGAGACGCGACCATCGTCAGGCGTCAGGGCAGAAGTGTGTGGTAATGACATAGCTATTCGCAGGTTAGGGCAGGCTTCCGTGCGCGCGATCACAAAGTGCAGCATAGTAGCCAGAAAAGCCGCGCGGTGCCAGCCAGCAATCCTGATACCCACACAATTATTCAAACATTTAATTTCACAATTACAATAATTTCTTAACCTTTAAACAATGTTTAAAAATTGTTAACGTTCCCCCGCAGCTTATTTCACCTGCAATTTCCACGTAAAAAGCACGACTACAAGTAAGGCATAAATGATGAAAAAAATGACTGCCATGCTCTTTTCTATGGCCGTAGGGCTGAGCGCCATCTCAATGGCGGCGAAAGCGGATACGCCTAAAGAGCAGGAAACGGACGTCCTTTTAATTGGCGGCGGCATTATGAGCGCCACGCTGGGCACCTATTTACAGGAATTACAGCCAGACTGGTCGATGACCATGGTTGAACGCCTCGACGGCGTGGCGCAGGAGAGTTCTAACGGCTGGAACAACGCCGGAACGGGCCACTCGGCACTCATGGAACTGAACTATACGCCGCAGAAAAAGGACGGTTCCATTAGTATCGAGAAGGCGGTTGAGATCAACGAAGCCTTCCAGATCTCCCGCCAGTTCTGGTCACACCAGGTTAATAGCGGCGTGATGCACGACCCGCACTCCTTTATTAATACCGTTCCGCACATGAGCTTTGTGTGGGGTGACGACAACGTCAACTTCCTGCGAGCGCGCTACGCCGCGTTGCAGCAGAGCAGCCTGTTCCGTGGCATGAAATATTCTGAAGATCATGCGCAGATCAAAGAGTGGGCGCCGCTGGTGATGGAAGGGCGTGACCCGAAACAGAAAGTGGCCGCGACCCGTACTGAAATCGGGACCGACGTCAACTACGGCGAAATCACCCGTCAGCTGGTGGGCGCATTGCAGAAGAAAGACAACTTCAAACTGCAGGTCAGCACCGAAGTGCGCGGCTTTAAGCGTAACGCGGATAACAGCTGGAGCGTGACCGTTGCCGATCTGAAAAACAATGAAGCCGAGCACGTGATCAAGGCGAAGTTCGTCTTTATCGGGGCCGGTGGCGCTGCGCTGAAACTGTTGCAGGAGTCCGGTATTCCGGAAGCCGACGACTACGCGGGCTTCCCGGTTGGCGGCCAGTTCCTGGTCTCTGATAACCCGGAAGTGGTGAACCGTCATCTGGCGAAAGTGTATGGTCAGGCTTCAGTTGGTGCTCCGCCGATGTCTGTTCCGCATATCGATACCCGTATTCTGGACGGCAAACGCGTGGTGCTGTTTGGGCCGTTTGCGACCTTCTCCACGAAATTCCTGAAAAACGGCTCCCTGTGGGATCTGCTGAGTTCCACTACCACCTCGAACTTTATGCCGATGGTGGATGTGGGCCTGGATAACTTCGATCTGGTGAAATACCTGATTAGCCAGGTGATGCTCTCCGATGACGACCGTTTTGCTGCCCTGCAAGAGTACTACCCGCAGGCGAAGAAAGCCGACTGGCGTTTATGGCAGGCGGGTCAGCGCGTGCAGATCATCAAGCGCGATCCGAAAGAGGGCGGCGTTCTGCGTCTGGGTACGGAAGTTGTAAGCGACAAAGACGGGACCATTGCCGCGCTGCTGGGCGCATCGCCTGGAGCATCCACTGCGGCACCGATCATGCTGCATCTGATGGAAAAAGTGTTTAAAGATAAAGTCGCCAGCCCGGAATGGCAGGCGAAGCTGAAAAACATTATTCCGTCTTATGGCACCAAACTGAACGGTAACGTGGCAGCGACGGAACAAGAGCTGGAATACACCAGCGGTGTTCTGCAGCTCAAATACGAAAAACCGCAGGCAGCAGATGTGGCACCGCAGGCGCAACCGCAGGCAAAACCACAGCCTGAATCTAAACCGGTCGCAGATATCGCGCTGTAAATACTATGAAGGACAAAAAAGCCGGGTATCACTACCCGGCTTTTTTTTAACGTACGACTGCGTTTTCGACTTTCTCGTCGGCTTTCCAGACGCGGTATTTCACGTCGATATTCTCGGGCGTGTAAACCACAATCGGTAATTTGCTGTTGTAGCGCAACAGGCTGTTATCGCCGAGATACGCTGTCACGAACTGCTGCGTTTTTTTCCCATCCGGGCAGGCCATCATCGTGGAAACCGGCGACGTCACGTTATCGAAGACGTAATAGTCGTAGCCCCAGCCTTCCAGGGTTTTGCTTTCCAGTTTGCCGCCAAGGCGATGACGGTTGCAGTCCACTTCCAGGTTCTGTCCAATCAGCAACTCTACTTTAAACGCAGACTCATCTTCCTGAGCCGGGAGCTGGATAACCTGACGCTTCATGCCTTTTTCCGCCTGCGGGTACGGCGCAATCTTTTCCAGAGGCTGCGCTTTCGGCGTTTCGCTTGCGAAGGCGCTGGTGCTCATGCAGGCAGCAGCCAGAAGGGCGATGGCAAATTTAGGTGTGTTTTTCACAGTCATTCCTTTTATGTCAAACAATCGATGCAAGATTAGCATAGTGCAGACGGCTGCCTGGTGGGATTTACCTATATTTTGATTTCACTCGGTTGATCACACTGCTTTTGTGGTTGCATTGCAGAGATAAATGCTGATATGGAATGAAAGGGGAGATCGTGTTAGGGTTAGCGTTAATAATGTTATTCATCTGTAAAGGAAAGAGAGACATGGTCCGCGCAAAGCTTAAAACCCCCGAAGGCAGGAAGTTTTTACTGGCGCTGTTTGTGGTGTTTCTGATTGCCGCCGCAGGCGTCGGTCGGGCAACAATCGTCGGTGTGATTGAGCAGTACAATATTCCGCTCTCACAGTGGACGACCAGCATGTATGTTCTGCAATCCGCGATGATTTTTGTTTACAGCATGGTCTTCACCATTTTACTGGCGATTCCGCTGGGGATCTTTTTCCTCGGTGGCCCTGATAAGCAGTGAATAATCGTCCATGATAAATAAGCCAACCTTCGGGTTGGTTTTTTTATGCCTGAATCGTTCTGAAAATGTTAAAACGTTACGTTTGCGTTAACCTCATGCATGTCAAAAATATCATTAATTAACACGTATTATGTATACATTAAATAAAGTCCATCCTATAAAAAACTTTCATTGATTGTATTAGGATACGTAATTGCTTTCCTTTATTAATATCTATAGCCTTTGTCACACAAATTTAATTCTGTTTCGTAAAAGATTAAATGTAAACATTTCTGGCTTCGAAAATAATCATAAACCCGTAACGCTAATTAAAAGCGGGGTTTACTGTTGAATAAATTTAGTGAGTGATGTGATGAAAAAAAACAATTATTTCTCTGGTGGTTCTGTATTCTTTTTCTGTTTCTGCCCACGCAATGACAGTTGATGAGGCGAAGGCTGAAGTCGCTCAAGCTGAGCATGCCGTGGAGTCAGCCCACGATCAGGTTATTCACAATAACCACAGTGTGACTCACACTACAATGCAAGACGATCGTGATCTGATGAATGCTGCGGGCCAAATGCGCGCGGAGGCTTACGCCGATCAGCGCGCAGCAGAGCAAGAAGCGCAGAACCAAAAAGATGCTGCGGAGAAAGCGCAGGCCGCTGCGGAGAAAGCACAGGCCAATGCTGAACGTGATGCGAAAATCGCTGAAGCGCGTTTAAATTCTCCGTCTGCCACTGCCAGCCACAGCAAGGGCTGGGTAATGGCACCAGGCATCATCAAAGAGTCTAATCCTGCGGGTTATCCAACGCATCAGATTGGGCCTGCGACGCATCTGGACAGCAGTGTCGCGGATCAGCAGGCGGCAGCGGTGGCGAAAGCGGAAATGGCACAGCACGAAGCGGAGCTGTCGAATTACGGTGTAAAACGCTCCGGAACGGCCACCTATTCCGAACCAGTGCGTGTAATCAGCTATTCTGGTCCGTCGACGCGCCCAAACACTGGCGCAACCATTAACGTCGCGGCAAATACCCTCAAACCAGATACTCAGGTCCAGATTACGGATACGGCAGGCCATAAAAGTGTGGTTAAGGCGTCGACGCTGACCCCATCCACTCAGGTAAGTATCCCGTTCCACAGTGCTTTCCAGCATGCGAAGAAAGGCGGCAATAACCGTAATACGGCTTCTTCCCAATCCGAACATGGTACCGGAGCCGGTGCGGACAATGCGCATGACCACGCCTTTGGCGGGCATGTGGGTGCGGGCGGTGGTTTCCATATGTAACGGGAATCAATGTAAATTAAAAAGGCCATCGATTGATGGCCTTTTTCATGACAGAAAAAATAAATAAGGGCTAACGCGTGGTGTCGTTAATAAAGGTCAATACACCTCGCTGAATACCAATGATATTTTCACTTTTCATTTCAGCCAGAATACTCATTACGCCACTGCGGGATAGCCCTGTCTTTTCCATAATATATTTGCACGAGTTTGTTTTCAGCCGGTATTGCTCACTTTCGTTCATTAAGTCAACCAGACAGTCACGGATAATCTCCCGCGAGCGTAGCCCTATACTGTAATGACTCAAGGCAGAGTGCAGGCCCATAATGTAGAGAAGATAGTTACTGTAATCTTCCCACATTTTCTGCTCTTTAATGATCGTCATGGCGGTTTTATAAGGCAGAATCGCGACATTCACCGCGGTGACGCTCATCAATCGGAACGCATTCCCCATATATTCTGGATGTGATATTCCGGCGACAAAGGGCGCTTTCAGCGTTCCTTTTAGCGTTCCGTTATCAATACGAGAAATATCCACCAGCCCTTCGAGGAGAATTAAGCACAGACGCTCACCCTGGCTATCGAGATGCAGGATACGGTGTGCGGAAAATTGTTTAAGCTGTGCGTGGGGAAGAAAGCGATGGATCAATCGGTCAATCTGCGCGTGCGGTTTAAAACGCGTCAGTGTGTGGATTGGCATGGCAGCTTTGGGATTCATGATGGTGCCCGGCGTTTTTAAGTAATTATCGCAGAAGCTGTGAAACGCGCAATCACATGCTCACACTGCGACATAAAACAACTATACGAATGGTGAGCATTGTTTAATGAACCCTGGGATGAGTCGCCAGGGGTCATAGTCGTAAGAAAGAAGTGCAGGGGGGTTACTCAGAAACCATCCACATATCCGCTTCTTCAAACATCTCTTCCAGCATACGGTTGAGTTTCTCGCGATCGCTTTTGCTGGCATCGCTGTTCAAACCGTTCGCCTGCATAGGTTTCACTTTCACCACTGCCTCCGGGAAGATCCGGTGCACGCGTTTTGTTAATTCATTCAGGATGATGTCACTGGCGCCCGGTAAACCTGCAACGTTGCGCTTGTCATAAACGAGTTCAACAAACATAACTGCCTCATGATAACTGTTTTTATATACAGCATCTTCGCGGTTACGCCCTTAAGAGTCAAGCAGTCCGGATGTTCAGGCATAAAAAAACCAACCGTAAAAGGTTGGTTTTTTTTACTATTTTGGTCGGCACGGAGAGATTTGAACTCTCGACCCTCGCCACCCCATGACGATGCGCTACCAGGCTGCGCTACGTGCCGACGTATGAAAAAGATACTACCTGTTTGCATTCTGAATGCAAGAGTGTACCACGCTAACTGATTTAAAATTAATCAGTTAGCGATAAACCGTTTCTCGTCAGTGAGCACCTGTAGCAACAGGCTCAGCTGCGGTTTTTGGTCGTGAATCTTCTCACCCTGCAGGTTATACGTCTGGTAATTGCCGTTGCTGTTGAGCACCAGCGTCAGTGCTGGCGTAGTCACTGCCAGGGTGTTGTTGCTGGCTGCCGTCACCCAGTTATGGCGACGCGTGGCGCTGAACAGATCCTGACCCTGAGAATACTCATTTGCCGGTGTGCTGACGTGCAGCAGACGTTGCATCAGCGTGGTCATCACATCTTTGTGATCTGTCAGCATATTGATGCGCTGCGCCGGTGTGCCCGGCCAGTGTACAACCAGCGGAACGTGCAGGTTAGGGCGCGACCAGTTCATGTCCGTCGCTTCATCGCCCAGCGGCACGCCGTGGCCCGCAGTGATAATCACCACGGTATTGTCCAGTTTGCCGGATTCGCGCAGGGCGTTAATCACGCGCGCAATCTGATCGTCGACATTGCCAGCCGCGCGGCTGTAGCGGCGGACAAAGCCTTTTTGATTGCTGTCATCAAGGTTAGTGCCGTTAAAGGCCACCCATGAGAACCAGCGGTTATCTTCTTGCGCGTAACGATTGAGCCAGTTTACCCACTGACCGGCAGTCTGTTCGTCAGTCTGATTTTGCGCAGGCGGCAGTGAGAAATCAGACAGCAGTGCCTGGCGATAGAGCGGGCTACTGAAACCGTCAGAGGAGAACAGTCCCAGCTGGTAACCCTGTTGGTTCAGGGAGGTAATCAGCGCCGCAGGCGTTCGGGCGGAAAGCACGCCGTCCATATAGCCTGCGGAGATACCGTAGAACAGACCAAAAATACCGGCATCGGTGTTATTTCCCGAGCTCATATGCTGGGTGAAGTTGATGTTCTGCTCGGCAAACTGTGCAAGCGCAGGCATCTGCTTCTCGTAACGAGAGTAGTTCAGACCGTCGACGGTAATAAGCAGAACGTTCTGGCCCTGACCCATATCGCGATAACGCAACTCGCTCAGCGGATACTGGACCGATACGGCTTCCGGATTACCTTGTTCCACCAGACGGCGCTGATATTCCTGCGCATCCAGCAGGCCGTGTTTCTCCAGGAAGCGGCGTGCCGTCATCGGATAGGAGAGCGGCAGGTTGGCGCGCTGCATTGTAATCGGGCGATAGAAGTTCGCATCCGCCCAGATGTACATAATATGGGAGCTGATAAACGCGACGAAAAACAGCGCCGCAACGGGCTGGGCATAGTGGCGACGGCGGGTGAGGCTTCGCAGTTTTTGCCAGCTCCAGGTGGCGAACAGCATCTCAATCAGCAGGATAATCGGCACGCTGATAAACATCAGCTGCCAGTCACGCGCGGTTTCGTTCTGGTCGGGATTGATCACCAGTTCCCAGACGATGGGATTGAGATGGAGGTGAAAACGGGTGAAAACTTCGCTGTCGATCAGCAGCAGAGTCATGCCGACAGTGGCAAGAATTGCGGATAAAAACCGCATCAGTCTCTGCGACATCACGATAAACGTCAGAGGGAACAGAATCAGCAGATAGGTGGCGAAGACCAAAAAGCTAAAGTGCCCGACAACGCTTATCCAGGAGTAAATGCGCCCGGTTAAGGTCGTCGGCCAGTCGGCCACTAACAGATAACGGCTGCCGAGAACCATGGCCAACAGAATGTTGAACAAGGCAAACCAGTGCCCCCAGCTAACCATCTGGGAGACTTTTTCACGGTAGCGCTGACGATTCGTCACCATAGACTGTCGTTCGTTTCCCTTAATGCGCCTGGTCGTCGCTGACGGAGGACTGCAACGCGTGGGCGAATGATTTTGCGATCGCCTGACGTTGGGCCGGAGCAACGCTGGTATTGATAAGGTTGGTGACCATATTTCCCAGAACCATCAGGGAGAGATCGGTCGGCGTTTTATGTTTTTCAAGTACGTTGACCAGCTCACTGAGCAGTTGTTCAACGTGTTCATCACTATAGCGGGAATGTTGTGGCATAAATCGAAATCAGTTTGTTGATGAGAGGGCAACATATTACCGTAGCAACAGCTTTTTTTCCCCTTTTTTATCTTCTATTGCACACATGCGTGGGTGGTGGTTGAATACCGCCCGGTCTTAAAGGAGAGTTTATCATGAGTCTGGATATCAACCAGATTGCCTTGCACCAGCTTATCAAGCGTGATGAGCAAACCCTGGAGCTGGTGCTTCGCGATTCGTTACTGGAACCAACGCCTACCGTTACGGAAATGATGGCGGAGCTACACCGCGTCTACAGCGCTAAAAATAAAGCCTATGGCATGTTCAACGACGAGAGTGAGCTGGCCGAAAGCCTGCGTCTGCAACGCCGGGGCGAAGAGGATTTTCTGGCGTTTAGCCGCGCGGCAACCGGGCGTCTGCGTGACGAGCTGGCAAAATATCCGTTCGCTGATGGCGGTATCGTACTGTTTTGTCAGTACCGTTATCTCGCCGTGGAGTACCTGCTGGTCACGGTGCTCAGCAATCTGAGTAGCATGCGCGTCAACGAGCAGATGGATATCAGCTCCACACATTATCTGGATATCAACCATGCCGATATCGTGGCGCGAATCGATCTCACCGAATGGGAAACCAACCCGGAATCAACGCGATACCTGACGTTCCTGAAAGGGCGCGTGGGCCGCAAAGTCGCCGATTTCTTCATGGACTTCCTCGGTGCCAGCGAAGGTCTGAACGCGAAAGCGCAGAACAAAGGGCTGCTGCAAGCCGTAGATGATTTCACCGCAGAAGCGCAGCTCGATAAATCCGAGCGTCAGAACGTGCGTCAGCAGGTTTACAGCTACTGCAACGAACAGCTGCAGGCGGGCGAAGAGATTGAGCTGGAGTCGCTGTCGAAAGAGCTTTCTGGCGTCAGCGAGGTCAGCTTCCACGAGTTTACGGCGGATAAAGGCTACGAGCTGGAAGAGAGCTTCCCGGCGGATCGCAGCACCCTGCGTCAGCTCACCAAATTTGCCGGTAGCGGCGGCGGGTTAACGGTGAACTTCGATGCCATGCTGCTGGGCGAGCGCATTTTCTGGGACCCTGCGACGGACACCTTAACCATCAAAGGTACACCGCCGAACCTGCGCGACCAGCTGCAACGCCGTACGTCTGGCGGTAAATAACAGCCATAAAAAAACCCCGCATTGCGGGGTTTTTCTCAACTTGTTGGCGATTAAGCGCGAACGAAGTCGACGTGAGACAGTTTTGGCTTGAACGGGTGACGCTGAACAGCCTGAACTTTCACTTTTTCTTCTTTGCCATCGATAACGATAGTCAGAACTTCGGTGTAGAAACCTTCTTTAGTCTGCTGGTTCCAGACTTTGTCCTGGTCCATCTCGATTGCTACTGGAGCAGCATCGCCACCATAGATGATAGCCGGGAATTTGTTAGCTGCGCGCAGGCGGCGGCTCGCACCCTTACCCTGCACAGAACGTACTTCTGCATTGATAGTAAACATTGATTTCTCTCTGTAAATAAGTCCTGCTACAGGCGACCCAGCAGCAGGTGAGTGTTCTGCCTCACGGATGTGAAGCGGGCGGCATTTTATACTCAAACGCCCGTCACATCAATCAAAAGTGCCCTTAACCGCGCAATTCATTGGCCCGACGGAAACGCCCTTCGTAATCGAAGACCTTCTCGCGCACCTGCCAGAACTGGCCTTTTTTGCGTGCGACGACAAAATCCGGATGGCGCAACAATACCTGCTGATGGACGATGTCGGCGACCGTTATCCAGCGCAATGGCACGCCTGGCGTGCGGGTATGCGGGCGAATAAATAGCTGTTCAAAAGCCGTGCGCTGGGCGGGCGTATGCAGACGAAAACGCTCGCTGACGTCCGCGCCGTCCTCATCGTAATAGGTGATTTTCAGCCATTCGCCTTTCTCGTCGGCGCCGGATTGCAGCGCCATGCCCGAGCAGCGTAGCACCAGCGCGTCTTTCAGCTTCAGCGCGGCTTTCAGCATGTCATCAGGATCGACCAGCACCGTGTCACATTCGCGACAGCGCCGCGCGGCAATATCATTTTCGGCGTTACACTGCGGGCAGTTTTTAAAGCGAAAACGGTAATCGCACTGCTCGCGATGACCGTCGTCATCCTCAAACCAGCCCTGACAGCGGCGGCCAAAATGCTCGATCAGGGTTCCGTCGGCAGTGGTTTTCCCCCAGAAGGTATTGGCGAAACCGCAGCCGGGACAGAAAACTTGCACCGGTACGTTCCCGCTTTTGCCCTTTGGCGTACCCACTTCCGGTGAATAGAGATCGTGCGGGTTCCCGGCGTAGTCGAGAATCAGACAGTCGGTCTTGCCGGGAGACAGCCGCAGCCCACGGCCAACAATCTGCTGATAGAGGCTGACGGATTCGGTCGGGCGCAAAATCGCAATCAGATCCACGTGCGGGGCGTCAAACCCGGTGGTCAGCACCGAGACATTCACCAGATAGCGGAACTGCTGTGCTTTAAAGGCGTCGATCAGCGTGTCGCGCTCCGGTCCTGGCGTTTCACCGGTGATCAGCGCCGCGTCGTCGGCCGGAAGCAGGCCGGTTATCTCTCTGGCGTGCTCGACGGTGGCCGCGAAAATCATCACCCCTTTGCGTGTCTGGGCGAACTCTTCGATCTGGCTGATGATATGCGGGGTGATACGCTGCTGTTTTTTCAGCTCCTGGTTCATATCCGCTTCGCTAAACAGCCCGTTACTCTGGGCCTGCAAGCGGCTGAAATCATACTGCACGACCGGCATGTCCAGCCGTTCGGGCGGCGTCAGATAACCGTGCTTAATCATGTAGCGCAGGGGCAGCTCATAGATGCAATCGCGAAACAGGGCTTTTTCGTCGCCACGCACCATGCCGTGATAATGGAACTGATAGATCCAGCCTTTGCCCAGGCGGAAGGGCGTAGCGGTCAGCCCCAGCAGGCGAACCTGCGGGTTTACTGTTTTCAGATGATTAAGGATTTGCTGATACTGGCTCTCATCGTCATCGCTGATCCGATGACACTCGTCGACAATCAATAGTGAGAATTCACTGCGAAAATGCGCCAGGTTTCGTGCGACCGACTGCACGCTGCCAAACACCACTTTGCCGTGGCTCTCTTTGCGTTTCAGCCCGGCGGCGAAGATATCGGCCTCAAGACCCAGAGCACAATATTTGGCATGGTTTTGCGCTACCAGCTCTTTGACGTGGGCCAGCACCAGCACCCGGCCACGCGCCAGCCGTGCCAGTTCGGCAATCACCAGGCTTTTGCCCGCTCCGGTGGGCAGGACGATGGCGGCAGGTTCAGTGTGCTTGCGAAACCAGGCGAGGGTGGCGTCAACGGCTTCCTGCTGATAGGGGCGAAGTGTAAAAGTCATGAGCTCTCGATTTTGTTATCACGCACATAGTATGCCACGAAACTTTTTCCCTTGAGTGGCGCAACCAGACCGCTATACTGGACCGTTCTTGACTGCTTCTTTTTCGGACATGTTGTCCGACTTCCAGCACCATAAAGGCTATAAGATTTCATGCGACTTGATAAGTTTATCGCTCAGCAACTCGGCGTAAGCCGCGCTATTGCCGGGCGTGAAATTCGCGCCAGCCGCGTTACCGTGGATGGCGATATTGTGAAAGAGAGCGCTTTCAAACTCCAGCCAGAACATGAGGTGGAGTACGACGGCAACACGCTGACCCAGCAGAATGGCCCGCGCTATTTCATGCTCAACAAGCCGGAAGGGTACGTGTGCTCGACGGATGACCCGGATCACCCGACGGTGCTCTATTTCCTGGATGAACCTGTCGCCCACAAGCTGCATGCGGCGGGGCGTCTGGATATTGATACCACCGGTCTGGTGCTGATGACCGACGACGGCCAGTGGTCGCACCGCATTACGTCTCCGCGTCATCACTGCGAAAAGACCTATCTGGTTACGCTCGAATCACCGGTGTCTGACGATACCGCCGAGCAGTTTACCAAAGGCGTGCAGCTGCATAATGAAAAAGATCTGACCAAACCCGCGCAGCTGGACGTGATCACCCCGACCGAAGTGCGTCTGACCATCAGCGAAGGCCGTTACCATCAGGTGAAGCGTATGTTCGCCGCCGTCGGCAACCGTGTGGTTGGGCTGCACCGCGAACGCATTGGTGAAATCGCCCTCGATCCCGAGCTTGAACCCGGTGAATACCGCCCGTTGACGGAAGAAGAGATTGCCAGCGTTGGCATGCCTTCCCGCTAATTTCAGGAGCACACTGTGACCACCAGGCCACACTCGTCAATTAGCATCGTATTTATTCTTGGCCTGCTGGCCATGCTGATGCCGCTGTCGATCGATATGTATCTGCCCGCACTGCCGGTGATTTCCGCGCAGTTTGGCGTTCCGGCAGGCAGCGCGCAAATGACGCTCAGTACCTATATCCTCGGTTTCGCCGTCGGGCAGTTATTGTACGGCCCGATGGCAGACAGCATTGGCCGTAAGCCGGTGATCCTCGGGGGAACGCTGGTGTTTGCTGGGGCGGCGGTGGCCTGTGCGCTGGCGCAGACCATCGATCATCTGATTATCATGCGATTCTTCCACGGCCTGGCGGCTGCGGCGGCGAGCGTGGTGATTAACGCCCTGATGCGCGATATCTATCCGAAAGAAGAATTCTCGCGCATGATGTCCTTCGTCATGCTGGTCACTACCATCGCGCCACTGCTGGCGCCGATGATCGGTGGTGCGGTGCTGGTGTGGTTTAGCTGGCACGCCATCTTCTGGATCCTGGCGATCGCGGCGCTGCTGGCGTCGGCGATGATCTTCTTCTTTATTGACGAAACCTTGCCGGTGGAACGTCGGCAGAAGTTTCATATTCGCACCACCATCGGCAACTTCGCCTCACTGTTTCGCCATAAACGTGTGCTGAGCTATATGCTGGCGAGCGGTTTCAGCTTTGCGGGGATGTTCTCATTCCTGAGCGCCGGGCCGTTTGTTTACATCGAGATCAACCACGTTTCGCCGCAGCATTTTGGCTACTACTTCGCCCTGAACATCGTGTTCCTGTTTGTGATGACCATCATTAACAGCCGCTTTGTTCGTCGGGCAGGGGCGCTGAATATGTTCCGCGCCGGGCTGTGGATCCAGTTTGTGATGGCTGTCTGGATGGTGCTCAGCGCCTTCTTTGGCGTCGGTTTCTGGGCGCTGGTGGTCGGCGTGGCGGCGTTTGTCGGCTGCGTGTCAATGGTGTCATCCAATGCGATGGCCGTTATCCTTGATGAGTTTCCGCATATGGCGGGGACGGCCTCATCGCTGGCGGGAACCTTCCGCTTCGGGATTGGTGCGATTGTCGGGGCACTGCTCTCCATGGCGACGTTTAATACCGCCTGGCCGATGATTTGGTCAATCGCGTTTTGCGCGACCTGCTCCATTCTCTTCTATCTCTACGCCAGTCGACCGCGAAAAACGGCAAGCTGATAACAGAAAAGGGGCCAATGCGGCCCCTTTTTTTGATACGCGTCAACCAAACCTGCGTTTGTTTACACCTTGTTTGTTTCTTTTATGTAAAATCTATTTATGTAAAAAGTCACATCGTTGTAGTTAAAAAGGTTGAGTTAGATCGCAGAAACGGGTACATATACCGCCAAAGCGAGCCTGTAACTCACTAAATAATGCCCTGAAAAATGAGACGCTAAAGCCCGTAACATACGGCTGTGAACGGTTTTTCAGGAAAATAACGGCAGGTTAGCAACGATGTGTTACTATAAATGTAAATAAATTGTGAAGGCTTTTTTGGCTTCCGGGGAAAGAACGTGAATACATTACAACTCTCCATAGTCCATCGCTTGCCCCAGAGCTATCGCTGGTCGGCGGGTTTTGCAGGTTCGAAAGTTGAACCGATTCCGCAAAGTGGAAAAGAGGGCGATAACTGTCTGGTGGCGCTGAAATTGCTCAGCCCGGATGATGAAAACGCATGGCCGGTGATGGAGCGTTTGAGCCAGGCACTGACCGATATCGAAGTCGTCAGCTCCGTGCTGGAGTGTGAAGGCGAACCCTGCCTGTTTGTGAACAGCCAGGATGAATTTGCGGCGACCTGCCGCCTGAAAAACTTTGGCGTCGCGATCGCCGAGCCGTTCTCCGGCCAGCATCCTTTCTGAGCGTCAGCGCAGCGCTAACAGCTGACGCGTGTAGTCATGCGTCGGCGCGGCAAACACGCGCTGACAATCCCCTTGCTCGACCACCTCTCCCTGTCGCAGCACTATCACCTGATGGCATAACGCCCGCACCACCTGCAGATCGTGGCTGATAAAAATATAGGCCAGACGATGCTTTTCCTGGAGTCCCTTCAATAGCGCCAGAATCTGCGCCTGCACGGTGCGGTCCAGGGACGATGTCGGCTCATCCAGAATGATCAGCTCCGGTTTCAGGATCAGGGCTCTTGAGATGGCGATGCGCTGGCGTTGACCACCGGAAAAAGCCGCCGGGTAGCGATAGCGCGTTTCCGGATCCAGCCCCACCTCCTGCATCACCCGAATCACTTCCTCTTCCCGCTGGCGGGCGCTCAGCGCAGGCTGATGAACGCGCAACCCCTCCTCGATGATTTGCAGTACGTTCAGCCGCGGATTGAGAGACGAGTTCGGGTCCTGAAACACCACCTGCATCCGTGGGCGAACGGGCAGCATCTGGCGACGGTTCCAGCTGTGCAGCGGTTTGCCGTCGAACAGAATCGTCCCCTGAGAATTAATCAGGCGTAACAGCGCCAGACCGGTGGTGCTTTTCCCCGAACCCGATTCCCCCACCAGCCCCAGCGTTTCGCCTGGGCGCAGAGAAAAGCTGACGTTCTTCAGCACCGTATTCTCCGCTACCACGCGGCGGAAAATGCCTTTACGCACCGGGAACGCGACGGCCAGGTTTTCGACGTTCAGCAGCGGTTTGCTGCCAGCGGTCAGCGGGACGGGATCGCCCGACGGCTCGCTGTCGAGCAAACGCTGGGTGTAAGGGTGCTGCGGCGCGTGGAACAGGGCGGTCGCCGTGTTCTGCTCCACACATCGACCGTTTTGCATCACCGCCACGTTATCCGCGAGTTTCTTCACGATGCTGAGGTTATGAGTGATAAACAGCAGGCTCATATTCAGCTCTTCGCGCAGTTCGCGCAAAAGCTGCAGGATTTGCGCCTGCACGGTGACATCCAGCGCAGTCGTCGGCTCATCGGCAATCAGCAGCTCCGGGCGCGTCAGCAGCGCCATCGCAATCATCACGCGCTGGCGCTCACCGCCCGAGAGCTGATGGGGGAAATCGGTCAGGCGTCTGGCGGCGTTGCGGATACCGGTACGCTCAAGGCAGTCCAGAATCTCGCCGCGTGCGGCCTCTTTACGCATTCCCCGGTGCAGGGATAGCACCTCGTAGAGCTGTTTTTCCAGAGTATGCAGCGGGTTGAGGGAGACCATCGGCTCCTGGAAAATCATCGCGATTTTGTTCCCGCGCACGCCGCGCAGGGTGTGTTCATCGGCGTGAAGGAGTGACTGGCCGTGAAACAGAATATCGCCTTGCGGATAGACCACCGGCGGGGAGGGGAGCAGGCGCAGAACAGACAGCGCCGAGACGCTTTTGCCAGAGCCGGATTCGCCCACCAGCGCCAGCGTCTCTCCCGCCTGGATTTGCAGGGATAAATCGCTTACCACTTCGCGCGTTTCACCTTGCTGAGTGAACGCGATGGAGAGATTTTCGATGCTAAGCAGAGGCTGCGTCATCTTATACCGCCTTATTAGGATCAAAGGCATCGCGGACCGCTTCGCCAATAAAAATCAGTAACGAGAGCAGTATGGCCACCGACAGAAACGCCGTAATGCCAAGCCAAGGCGCCTGAAGATTGTTTTTCCCCTGCAGCAACAGCTCGCCCAGAGACGGTGAGCCAAGCGGCAAGCCAAAACCGAGAAAATCAAGAGAGGTGAGGGTGGTTATCGAACTGCACAGAATAAAAGGCAGGAAGGTCAGGGTCGCGACCACCGCGTTGGGCAGCATGTGGCGGAAAATGATGCTGCGATCGCTCACCCCCAGCGCCTGCGCCGCACGAATGTAATCAAAGTTACGGGTGCGCAAAAACTCGGCGCGCACCACGCCCACCAGCGCCATCCAGCCAAACAACACAGTGATACCGAGCAGCCACCAGAAGTTGGGCTGTAACACGCTCGAGAGCAAGATAATCAAAAACAGCGTCGGCATCCCCGACCAGACCTCGATAAAACGCTGGCCCCACAGATCGATTTTACCGCCGTAATAACCCTGCACCGCGCCCGCGACAACTCCCATTACGCTCGAAAACAGCGTCAGCATCAGGCCGAAGAGAATGGATATCCGCGTGCCGTAGAGGATGCGTGCCAGCACGTCGCCGCCGTTGGCATCCGTCCCCAGCCAGTTTTGCGCGGAGGGCGAAGAAGGAAAGGGGGTAGAGGTGGAGAAGTTGATACTGTTCGCGCCAAAGCGAATGGGCGCCCACAACACCCAGCCGTGGTTGTCGAGCTGATCGCGCAGCCACGGGTCCTGATAGTCAGCCGGTGTGGCAAAGGGTCCGCCAAAATCACTTTCGCTGTAGTTGGTGAGTACCGGCGTGTACCAGCGATCGTTGAAATGCACCAGCAGCGGTTTGTCGTTGGCAATCAGCTCTGAACAGAGGCTCAGGATAAACAGGACGGCGAAGATCCACAGCGACCAGTAGCCGCGACGATTGTGGCGAAAACGTGCCCAGCGGGCCTGGTTGACGGGGCTTAAATGCGGCATCAGCGGCCCTCAAAATCAATACGAGGATCGACCAGCGTATAGCTGATATCGCTGACAATATTCAGCAGCAGGCCAATCAGGGTGAAAATGTAGAGTGTGCCAAACATCACGGGATAGTCGCGCGACACGGTGGCTTCATAGCCGAGCAGGCCGAGGCCATTGAGGGTGAACATCACCTCAATCAGCAGCGAGCCGGTGAAAAACATGCTGATAAAAGTGGCCGGAAAACCGGCGATGACCAGCAGCATGGCGTTGCGGAACACGTGTTTCCACATGATCTGTTTTTCGCTTACCCCTTTAGCTCGCGCTGTTACCACGTACTGTTTGCGGATCTCATCCAGAAAGGCGTTTTTGGTCAGCATCGTCAGGGCGGCAAATCCGCCAATCACCGTCGCCAGCACCGGCAGGGTGATATGCCAGAGATAATCGGTGATTTTCTGGTACCAGGGCAGCGAGCTGAAATCAGCTGACACCAGCCCACGCAGGGGGAAGAGGTCGAAATAGCTGCCGCCAGCGAAAAAGACAATCAACAGCACGGCAAACAGAAACGCCGGGATCGCATACCCGATAATGATGAAGGTGCTGCTCCAGATATCGAAACGGCTGCCGTTGTGCACCGCTTTGCGGATCCCAAGCGGAATCGACACCAGGTAGATAATCAGCGTGCCCCACAATCCGAGGGTGATCGACACCGGCAGGCTGTCTTTAATGAGCTGGATCACCGAGGCGCTGCGGAACAGGCTGTCGCCGAAATCGAAGCGGATGTAGTCCCAGAGCATTTTGAAATAACGCTCGTGAATGGGTTTGTCGAAACCGTAGCGGTGGGTGATCTCAGCGATCACCTCAGGATCTAAGCCGCGTCCCCCGCGATAATGACTTTCACTGATATTTCCGGTGCCGGTTTGAGCGTGGCTGGCGCGCAGGCCTTCGCCTACGCCGCCCGGTAGGCCACTGCTGTTGCCAAACTCAATGGCGGCAATGGCCTGATCGACCGGGCCGCCGGGCGCAATCTGCACAATGAAAAAGTTAATGGTGATAATCGCCCACAGGGTGGGAATTATCAGCAGTAAACGGCGAATCAGGTAAGCACCCATCTGTATTCCTTAACGCCGTTCAGCGGGCAGTTTGGCGGCTTTATTGACGTCATACCACCAGTTATCTAGCCCCAGGGAATAGATCGGGCGAATGGATGGCTGAGAGAATTTGTCCCAGTAGGCCAGTCGATCTTCCCCCATAAACCACATCGGCAGCATGTAGTAGTTCCAGGTCAGGACGCGATCGAGCGCACGGCCCAGAGGGACCAGCTTCGTCTTATCGCCCTGCGCGGCAATGATTTGGTTTATCAGGTTGTCGATGACCGGGCTTTTAACGCCCGGCGCGTTGTAGGTCGAGTTGATGTATTCCGACGCCCACGAGATGCGCAGATTGGTGTTTGGCCACGGCTGTGCCTGCCAGACGCGCGGCATCATGTCGTAATCGCGGTTGCGCATTCGGTTGGTGATTTGCGCGTTATCGACCTGACGTATGTCCACGGTGACGCCTAAACGCTCCAGATTATGCTGGAACGGCAATACCCACTGATTATTACCGGCGGAGGAGAGCAGCAGCTCAAAGCTGAGGGGTTTACCGGTCTGCGTATTCACCCGTTTCTGGTTTTTAAGCACCCAGCCCGCATCGTCGAGCAGTTTGCTGGCTTTAAGCAAGTTGTCACGGTCGTAGCCATCCCCTTTTGAGGTTGGTGGCTCAAAGATGCTGGTGAAGACTTCCGGCGGCACTTCAGCTTTTAGCGGCGCAAGCAGGGTCAGCTCGGCGGCATCGGGATACTGGCGGGCTGCGTATTCCGTATTCTGGAAATAGCTGTTGGTGCGGCTGTAAGCCCCGTAAAACAGCGCCTTGTTCATCCACTCAAAGTCAAACGCCAGCGTGATTGCCTGACGCACGCGCCGGTCGGCAAAGACCGGACGCTGAATATTGAATGCCAGCCAGCGCGTGTCTTGCGCGGATTCATTTTTTTGCTCGTCTTTGACGATGAAATGGTTAGAAAAATTCTTGCCTATATAGCGCGTCGCCCAGTTTTTCGGGCTGACTTCTGCGCGCAGGTCAAATGCCCCGGCCTTGAAGGCTTCGAAGGCGACATTGTCGTCCAGATAGTAGTCGTAGCGAATCGTATCGAAATTCCAGCGCCCCCGGTTGACCGGCAAATTAGCCGCCCAGTAGTCTTTGACGCGGGAATAGACCAGATATTGCCCCATCTTCCAGTGGGTGATGCGGTAAGGGCCACCCGCCAGCGGAGGCGTGGCGATCGGGTCGCTCAGCTTATGATTTTTCCAGAACGATTCAGGCATTACCGGGAGTGAGAAAAGACTCAGCATGCTCTCTTTACCCGGCTCTGCCAGCTCGATGCGCACGGTCAGCGGGGCGATGGCTTTGACGGTCGCGCCCTTGAATACCAGGCGGAACTGCGGCACCCCTTCAGTCATAAACTTGTGAAAGGTGAAGGCCACATCGCTGGCTTTTACCGGGGAACCGTCGTGAAAACGGGCGCGTGGGTTGAGGGTGACTTCCGCCCAGGAAAAATCATCCGCGTAGCGCGCGGAATCAGCGATCAGCGGGTAGTAACTGCCTGGCTCATCATCCGAGGTGACAAACAGCGTGTCATACAGGGCATCGGTGCGTTCGGCGGCGACACCGCGCAGGGCGAAACGGTTAAAGTTGTCAAACGTCCCGAGGGCGGAGAGGGTGAGGGTTCCGCCTTTGGGAGCCGCAGGATTGACGTAATCGAAGTGGGTAAAGTTCGCTTCATACTTCGGCTCGCCGAGCACGGCGAACGCGTAGCTCTCTTTAATACTCTGCGCCTGGCAGGTCACGCTGAATAACGCCATTAACAGCAAAACAAAGCGCATAGTCATTGGCAGCGTATCCCTCTTTTATTCTGGCTCACCCATAGTGAGGCGTCTGGTGTAGCTGAATCATAAGTGACGAAACGGTCATTGTGAAATTATTCACTGTCCTTGTCGAAATCGGGCTGCCATTTCAGGAATTGTGCCAGCGGCATTGGGCGGCTGATCCAGTAGCCCTGGAGGTAGTTTACCCCATGCTGGCGCAGCCAGGCGGCCTGCTCAGGTGTTTCAACACCTTCAGCAACGGTGACCATGTTCAGCCGTCGGGCGAGCGTCAGCACGGCATCCAGCACCGGAGACGTGACCGTTTCCGTACCAATGGCGTTCACAAAACCGCGATCGATTTTCAGGTAATCCATCGTGAACCGCTCCAGATAAATCAGCGCACTGTGGCCGGTGCCGAAATCATCTATCGCGATTTCAAAGCCTTCATGATGCAACCATTCGAATAACGGGGCCGCTTCGAGCTGATTAATCATGTCGCGTTCGGTAATTTCCAGAACCACCTGGAAATGGTCTGGCGGCAGCGACGCCGCGAAGTTGCGCATGTCATCTTTAAAACTGTCCGAATGCAGATGGCCCGGCGCGATGTTAATGCCCAGCTTGGCACCCGGCGGCAGCACGGTTTGCAGCAGCGCCGCGTCGCGGATGATTAGATCGAAAAGATGCAGCGTCAGCGGGACAATCAGTCTTTGCGCTTCAGCGAAGTTGATAAAGGCATCTGGCGGGATTTCACCCATCGTCGGATGTTTCCAGCGCATCAGCACTTCGCAGCCCTGCATCTTCAGCTCTTTTGTATCAACAACCGGCTGATACACCACATAGAATTGACCGTGCTTGATGGCCGAAAGGATCTCTTTTCCGGGATGCAAACGGATGGTGAGAATATAAAAAGAGAGGGTTCCCGCCGCAATACCGCATATCAGGCCGAAGAGCAGGGCGAACAGAATTTCATAGGGCGTCCACTTTTGCGCATACACCTTGATGGTGAGCGGAACCGTTTTCAGCATAGCGGTGCGGATAGCGGTTTCATGCATATCCTGAACGTTCAGCAGGTGGTTCGAGAAGGTGGATAACGCCTTATTGCCAATCATCACCGCAATACCAGCAAACTCATCCTGACGTGAGGTATAGAGCAGATAGGGCGTTAAATTAATGTTGATTGACGTAAATACCCCGTCGCCTTTGACCAGCGGGTTTTGATACCAGATGGCGATAGCGGGTTTGTCTGGCAGCATTGGCGTGCCGGGCAGCAGCGCCATATCAACGGATTTGGAGGTATCCAGATCGGGTATCAGCTCCTTCATCGTGACACGCATTGGCCCGGTGGCGGAAGAACAAAATGCGGTGTTATCGCGGACCAGTAAAAATGCGCGCACGTTTACGCTAAAGGCGGCGCGGGACGTTAGCTCCGCACTCACATCCTGGCAACTGCTCAGCGTGAAGGGTTGGAGGGTATCAATCGAGGTTTTCAGCTCAGAGAAATAGCTCTCCATGTAGACCCGAAGGTCAACGATCAGGGTATCGAATTTCGCTTCCCGCTTATGATAGCTCAGAAAAAACTGCAACATTCCGCAGAGAAGGGCAACGATAATGCCCGCGAGGATGCTGCCTGTCAGAACTTTGCGGCTGGTGGAAAAGAAACGAGTGAGCATAAACGTCATTGTTCCTGGATCGTCGTGATTCCGGCAGGACGACTAATCTTACGTATTTACAAGACTATAGCCTGGTTTTTTGCAACCAGTCATCTGTGAAGGCAGATCGCACGGGGTTAAACGGGCAAAAAAAAACACTGCCGAAGCAGTGCTTATTTTTTATTGTGTTGCCAGCCAAGGGATAACCAACAACACAACAGATTAACTGCGACTCAGTACACGGCGCGCTTCGTTATAGCGCTTCTTCCAGTAGGGTTCATTCATGCTGGAAATCGTGACACCGCTGCTGGTGGAGGCATGAACAAACTGGTCGTTGCCGATGTAGATACCCACGTGTCGGCCCGTAGAACCTGCACGGAACAGAACCAAATCACCGGTACGCAATTTTGTACGCGAGATGGATTTACCCATTTCCTGCTGTTCGTAAGTCGAACGAGGCAGATCTAAGCCAAACTGCTCGCGAAATGTACGCTGTACAAAACCGGAACAATCGATACCTTTTTTGGTGCTGCCGCCAAGACGATAGCGCACGCCTTTCCAGTCAGCATACTGGTCCATAATGCGGGACTTCACGTCCAGATTACGTACCATATTCTCAAATTCATCCTGAGAGGCTTGCAGTGACGAGGCATCTTCCATGCCCACAACACGCGTCTCAGGATGCATATTCTTCGCGGTGTTTGTCGAACTACATGCAGACAGCAGTACCGCAACTGCTATTGCCGGGATTCCCCGCAAGATATATCTCAAAATCGGTTGAGATTTGACCATTTTGATTATTTTCCCTTGAAGTCCTTAACGATAAATATCGTTATAAAAATGCCAAACGTGACGAGACTAAATACCTGCGCACAATGAGACAATTCTTTATGGTCAAATCTGTGCTCTAACGCACAAACTTATTCACCCTGAGAATAATTATCTCTGTGAGGCAAAACGAGTTCGAGATTACCCGATCGCCTTAGTCAATGCGAGCAAAAATATCCGATTTTTTATAAGAAATTGTGATAGAGAAAGTGATTAACCGGGATTGCTTAAAATAGCGGCAGTTTAGGTTAAAACTCACGCAACGCATTCATTTAGCTGATGAATGATATTACGAGAAGATGACAAAATAGGGCGGCGGTGGCGGGAAAAACATCAGGGATCTAAAATGATCCCTGATGGATGATGTTAATTTAGGTTGGTTATTTGTTTTCTGTTTGTTGCATTTTGCCCGGAAGATAGCGATCAAATAGCGCAATCAGACGGTCGCTGAGTGGTGTCATTAAGACCCACGGTACACCAATCAGCACAGCAGAAAGTGAACCGACGACAATATCCGTTAGCCAGTGAGCGCCGATCATTACGCGCGGGAAGGCAAAAACCACAACAATAATCAGGGCAACCGCAAAGGCTTTTTTGCCAAAATAGCGCAGCATGAAAGAGGCAAAAATAAGCAGCATCATTCCGTGATCGCCCGGGAAACTGTCTTTCGATGCGTCTTTGGTCGAGATATTCAGTAATTCACTCACCCGATGAATATTTGGGAAGAAGAGTGAAGGGCTGGAGCGCTTGACCGGCATCAGACCTTGCGCCAGCTGGTTAATCACCACGGCGGTGAGCAGCATCACCAGGCCAATCAGGATGATTCGGCGGCGTCCTGTCGCATCTTCTTTCAGCCAGAATGAGAGCATTAAGCAGCCCATCGCCAGCAGAGAACAGCCATCGAAGGCGCGATTGTTGGTGATTGCCACCAGCCACAGGATCACCTTGCTCTTCACCAGCTGTTCATTGAAGAAGTGGAAAATACCGGAATCCACCGGGAACCAGAAACCATGGTTCACTGGTAAATACCAGGATAAGAAGAGCGCCAGACCGGCGGCGTTAAGCAGTAATATCAGGGGGATTTTTTTAATCATCGTCATATGCATAGCAGTTAAGTCCCGGCAACGTTAGTGGCTCGAACTTAAACGAAGCTTCAACAAGCTGGCCTGAAGTGCGTTCCAGTCCGTATTAACCGCACTAATTAACTCTATTCGACTGTCGGGCGGGGCGACATTTTGCGTTTCAATGAAAAAATCGGCGCCCTGACGGTTAATGCGCACCAGCCCGTCCGGTGTGCGCATCACGCCTTTCACGCGATCCACCGGCGCGAGGCGCGCCCATTCCAGAATGCCAATGGTGTCAAAGCAGGTATCGGCATCAAAAATCCAGCCACAGGCCTGATAACCCTGCCCGCTGTTGAGGCTGCGACGCCAGCGCTGATGTTCCGGCAGGCTCAGGGCTGCCAGCCCTTTTTGCGCCACATGCCCGTGTGAGTGCGCGGCACTGGCAGGCAGTTCGGTCAAATTCCGACGCGGCAAGTCTAGCAGGGCATTATCAATTTTCCCCTGGGTGGCCAGCACGAACTGGCGATCGTGACCAAAATTCTGCCACCAGAAGTCAAAGGCGTCACGGCTCTCCTGGGATGCGCGATCCTCTTTATTCGCCACAATGACATCGGCGGCAGCCAACTGGTCGCGGAAGTTTTCATTGCGTACCACTTTCTCGTCCAGTAGCTGGCGTGGGTCGAGGATACACAGCGTTGCACGCAGATCGATCCAGGGCTCATACACCGGAGCGGTAAGCAGATCGAGAATTTGTTTGGGATGGCCTAAACCGGTCGGCTCAATGATCAACCGGTCCGGTTTCCCCTGACGCAGCAGGGTGTTGAGACCGACCTGCATCGGCAAGCCGTTGACGCAGCACATGCATCCGCCGGGAATCTCTTTGACCAGCGCGCCAGAGTCAGCCAGCAGTGCGCCGTCAATCCCAATCTCGCCGAATTCGTTAACCAGTATGGCCCATTTCTCCGCCGGATCTTTGTTAGCCAGCAGATGAAGGATTGAGGTGGTTTTACCGCTGCCGAGAAAGCCGGTTACCAGGTTAGTTTTGGTCACGTGAACTCCAGGAGATAATCATCATGCACGAACAATGATTATTATCCTGGCGAAAAAAAAGAGTATTGGGAAGGGCAGGAGCGAACGGAGTGTCCCCCGTCCGCTTTAAGCGCATGATCGGTTAAACCATCACGGCGTCAATCACAGTCTGGCGCGCCCCGTGCTGAGCAATACTTTGATACGCCTGACGAATGGCCTCGACGAACTGCGGATGATGGGGCAGATCGGTGCCAAAAATTTCACCCAGCGTCAGCAGGGCGCTGACGCGCTCCTCTTCGCTACTGGTTTCTACGAGTGCACGAATTTTATCGCTGAGAGGATCGCGAATATCAATGGCGTTGCCGTTGTCATCCACACCGCTGACATAGCGCATCCAGCCCGCGATCCCCAGCGCCAGCAGCGGCCAGGCGCTCTCACGTGCTAAATGAACGCGTACGCCCTCAAGCATACGCTGAGGCAATTTCTGGCTGCCATCCATCGCGATCTGCCAGGTGCGATGCTGCAGAGCTGGATTGGCAAAGCGGTCGATCAGGCTGTCGGCATAACCCGTCAGGTCAACGTCAGTAATCCGCAGAGTGGGTGCCTGTTCATCCAGCATCAGGCGGCGCGCGGCTTCGCGGAACGCGTCGTCCTCCATGCACTCATTAATGTGAGCATAACCGGCAAGATAGCCGAGATACGCCAGGAAGGAGTGGCTGCCGTTAAGCATACGCAGCTTCATCTGTTCCCAGGGTAAAACGTCCTGCACAATCTGCACGCCCGCCAGTTCCCACTCCGGACGACCGGCAACGAAGTTATCTTCCACCACCCACTGGATAAACGGCTCGCAGCTGATGGCGCAAGGGTCTTCCACGCCGAGTTCCTGGGTGATTTCGGCGAGCGATGCCTCGGTGGCGGCAGGAACAATGCGGTCAACCATGGTACCGGGGAAACTGACGTGCTCAGCAATCCAGGCGGCAAGCTCTGGCGAGCGTTTCTCCGCCATCCCCAGCACCGCGTTTTTCACGACATGACCGTTGTCGGGAATGTTGTCGCAGGAGAGCACGGTAAAGGGTGCCAGTCCGCGCGCGTGGCGACGGTATAAGGCTTCAACCAGAATCCCCGGCGCCGAGTGCGGCTCAGACGGATTTTCCAGATCGTGAACGATGCGCGCATTTTGCGTATCCAGTCGGCCCGTCGCCGGATCGATGCAATAGCCTTTTTCGGTGATGGTGAGCGACACAATCGCCACCTGCGGCTCGCAGAACTTTTCAATAATGGCTGCCAGCGAATCGAGTTTGGCATTGAGGCACTCATGCACCGCCCCGACGATAATCGGCTGATTACCCTCGGCCCCTTTCTCCAGCACCGTAAACAGATGATCCTGGGCGCGCAGCTGGCTCATCAGCGTATCGCCGCTGAACAGGCTAATTTCACAGATCCCCCAGTCGCCCCCTTTGGCGTTAAGCACGCGGTTTGTTAACAACGCCTGATGCGCGCGATGGAAGGCACCAAAACCGAAATGAACGATGCGGGAGCGCAGCTGCTGACGATCGAACTGCGGCAGTTGCACATGAGAAGGGAGCGCGGTGGAGGCAATTGTCTTCATGAAATACACACCTGATTAACCATTAATTAACAATGGCAGTGTAAAGTTATATGACAGCAAATTGAATTGGTAAGCCGTAAATATCCAGATTCTGTGAGTTCGATCAATCAATGCTGCCGCCTGTATTGACCGTCTGAAACAAACATGTATGGTAGTCGTCATTGCAACAATCATATTGGTATAACAACTTTAGAGGGTGAGGCAATGGAACAAACCTGGCGTTGGTACGGGCCGAATGATCCGGTTTCTCTTGATGATGTGCGTCAGGCTGGCGCAACGGGTGTTGTCACGGCACTGCACCATATTCCGAACGGTCAGGTCTGGCCGCTGGAAGAGATTAAAAAACGCCAGGCTGTGCTGGCGGAAAAAGGGCTGACCTGGTCAGTCGTTGAAAGTATCCCGGTGCACGAAGACATCAAAACCCATTCCGGCGAGTTTGACACCTGGATTGCCAACTATCAGCAAAGCATCCGCAATCTGGCGGCCTGCGGTATTGATACCGTGTGCTACAACTTTATGCCTATTCTGGACTGGACGCGTACCGACCTTGAGTACCAGATGCCAGACGGCTCTAAAGCTCTGCGTTTCGACCAGATTGCTTTTGCCGCTTTTGAGCTGCACATCCTCAAGCGTCCGGGCGCCGACGCGGACTATTCCGCCGAAGAGCAGCAGCAGGCGCTGAAATGGTTTAACGAGGCGACGGAAGCGGATATCGAGAAGCTGACCCGCAATATCATTGCCGGCCTGCCGGGTGCGGAAGAGGGTTACACGCTGGATCAGTTCCGCGCACGTCTGGCGGAATACGGCGACATCGACAAAAATCAGCTGCGCGAAAACATGGCGTACTTCCTGCGCGCGATTGTGCCGGTGGCTGAAGCCTGCGGTTTACGTCTGGCGGTTCATCCGGACGATCCACCGCGCCCAATCCTCGGCCTGCCGCGCATCGTCTCGACTATTGAAGATATGCAATGGCTGAAAAAGACCGTCGACAGCATTAACAATGGTTTCACCATGTGCACCGGTTCTTATGGCGTACGCGCGGATAACGATCTGGTGCGCATGATTGAAACCTTCGGCGACCGCATTCACTTCACCCACTTGCGCGCGACCTGTCGCGAAGATAATCCGAAAACCTTCCACGAAGCGGCGCATCTCGGCGGTGACGTGAATATGGTGGCGGTGGTTGATGCGATTCTGGGTGAAGAGCAACGTCGTAAGAAAGCGGGTGATTTGCGTCCGATTCCGTTCCGTCCAGACCACGGACATCAGATGCTGGACGATCTGCGTAAGAAAACCAACCCAGGCTATTCGGCGATTGGTCGCCTGAAAGGCATGGCGGAAGTGCGCGGCGTGGAGCTGGCGCTGAAGATGACGAAGTACCCTGAGCTGCTGTAACTGGCGTTAATCCCCGGCGGCGCTACGCTGAACGGGCCTACAAAAAAACCGGCGAATTCGCCGGTTTTTTTATGCGTTTTTTATGTGAGCCGGATAAGACGAAGCCGCCATCCGGCAAAACACCATTAGTCAGCACGACCCATATAACGTTTTTCTTCGATATGGATGCGGATCTTCTCGCCGGCAGACAGATATTCCGGAACCTGCACCACCAGACCTGTAGTCAGCGTCGCGGGTTTGTTACGTGCGCTGGCAGAGGCCCCTTTAATGCCCGGTGACGTTTCCACGATTTCGAGATCCACGGTCTGCGGCAGTTCGAGTGCCAGCAGCTGGCCATCCCAGGTCAGAACCTGCATATCCGGCATACCGCCTTCAGGAATAAACTGCAGCTCGTCTTCAATCTGGTCTTTGGTGAAGATATACGGCGTGTAGTCTTCTTTATCCATGAACACGTATTCGTTGCCGTCGATGTAGGAGAAATCAACGAAACGGCGGGTCAGGGTCACGGTATCAACGATATCGTCGCCTTTAAAACGCTCTTCGACTTTCAGACCGGTACGCACATCGGCAAAGCGCATTTTGTACAGTGTGGCTGCGCCACGGGCGCTTGGGGACTGAACATCGATATCTTTTACAATCAGCAGTTTGCTGTTGTAGTTCAGTACCATACCTTTCTTAATTTCGTTCGCTCTTGGCATTGCAATAATCCTGTCTACTGGGAGGTAAAAAATATCGCGCCAAATTACTCGCGCGCAGCCTTTCAGGCAAGCGGAATTAGTGGCTTTTGCTATCAATACACAAAAGGTGTTACTGTGCGCGCCACGCCCGACCATACGGGCATCCGCCACTGACAGAGAGGGTTTATGGATTGTCGTCCAGACTGTGGCGCGTGCTGCACCGCGCCGTCCATCTCAAGCCCGATCCCAGGCATGCCAGAGGGCAAGCCTGCCAATACCCGCTGCGTTCAGCTTTCTGACACCAATCTGTGCAATATTTTTGGCTCGCCGCTGCGCCCGAAAGTCTGCGGTGCGCTTCAGCCGTTAAAAGAGATGTGCGGCAGCACGCGCGAGCAAGCGATGATCTATTTGATTGAGCTGGAAGCGCTCACCGCGCCCTAAACATCTTTAATTCGCGTCAGGCAGCCGGTGGTAATGATGCACATCACCAGTGCAATCCAGAACACCGTGTGATAGCTCCAGATTTCAGCCACAACCCCTGCCAGCGAGCCCGCAATGATCCAGCCCACGCGGGTGGTATTAGTATAAAGTGTTGTCGCTGCCCCTGCCTGGCCAGGCATTAAGTCCTGGAAATAGAGCATGCCGATCCCCGCAAGAATGCCAATATAGATGGCGTTCAGCAGCTGCAACGCCAGCAGCAACGCCGGGGTGTGCACTGTCAGCATTCCGATGTAAAACAGCAAACCAGCCACGGCCGCAATCCGCATCAAAAAACGCTTTCCGAAACGCTTCGCGTAATAACCGGCGATCAGCATTGTCGGGATTTCCAGGCCTGCCGCTGTACCCATCATGATGCCTGCCAGTTTTTCCGGCAGATGCAGCTCGTCAATAATAAACAGCGGCATATTGATGATATAGAGGCTGTTGGTGCCCCACATCAGCGTGCAGACAATAAACAGAAGAAGGGCGTCGCGGCGGTTGCGACGCGGCGCTTCCAGCGTGCCGGTCGACAGTTTTGGCTCCTTGCGCATGGTGGGGAGGAAAAACCAGACCATGATTCCACACACGATAAACGCCACGGCGGCGCTCAGATACATCACCGTAAAACCAAAGCCCATCGCCAGCGCGTAAGCCAGCGGCGGGCCGATCACCCACGCCAGCGACACCTGGGCGCGCAGTATCGAGCTGAACATTACCGCTTCGCGCCCCGTGTGATCCGCGTGTTCCCGTGCAAGGGCAAACATCTGCGGGTTCGCGGTGGAACCAAAGCTACTCAAGAACACGCCGACAAACAGCAGGATAAAATAGTTGCGGTTCCAGGCGAACAGCACGCAGGCAAACACGCCGAGCAGGCAGCAGAAAACAATCAGGCTTTTGCGATCGCCTTTTCGGTCGGAGCGGCCTGCCAGAAACTGGCTGACGAGAATGCCGATGATGGCACTGCCGGTAAAGAAGAAGCCAACCATCGCCGGACGGGCGTGAACTTCATTGGTCAGGAACAGGCTCAGCGTTGGCGTCTGTAACGCGCCGGCGATACCGGTGAGAAAGGCAACAATCAAAAACGCCGATGACGTCAAATCAAAGGGTTTTGGTGAGGCGGCAGCGGGGGAGTTGTGCATGGTTCGCTATCGGTAATGTGAAGAGTCGCGGAGTTTACGCCGCTTGTCAGAAAATAAACAGGTGGTGCGGTCAAATTCCCCACGAAAAATCAAAATGCCATTTCAAAATCATTGTGGCTGAAGTGTGCTGAAGCTGAAGGATGCATGTGCCTGTCACGTCAGCAAATGTGGGAGAAATGTGCTGCACTTCTAAATTCTGAAACAGGAAACACGACTTTTCTTGCAAGGCTGAACATTAAGCGTAAGACTTCTTGAAACGTTTCAGCGCTATCTTGTTTTAACTGACGGAGCAGGTTAGCGCATTTTTTCTCATTAAGGCTGAAACGATTCAATTCAGCGAGAGAGGAGAACTATGTTCCAGTTATCAGTGCAAGTTATTCATCCGGGCGAACAGGCCGGTAATAAAGAAGAGGCCATTCGCAAGATTGCCGCTGCCCTCGTGCAGGCAGGCAACGTGGCGGACGGCTATGTAGACGGCATGCTGGCGCGTGAACAGCAAACCTCCACCTTCCTCGGCAATGGCATTGCCATTCCGCACGGTACAACGGATACCCGCGACCAGGTGCTGAAAACCGGCGTTCAGGTTTATCAGTTCCCGCAGGGGATTTTGTGGGGCGAAGGGCAGGTGGCGTACGTGGCCATCGGGATTGCCGCCAGCAGCGATGAGCACCTGGGCCTGCTGCGTCAGCTGACGCACGTGCTGAGCGATGACTCCGTGGCTGAACAGCTGCAATCTGCAACCACCGCAGAAGAGCTGCGTGCGCTGCTGATGGGTGAAAAACAGAGCGACGCGCTGAAGCTGGATAACGACACGCTGACGCTGGACGTGGTGGCCACCGATCTGGTGACTCTGCAGGCGCTGAACGCCGGTCGTCTGAAAGAGGCGGGTGCAGTTGACACCGCCTTCGTTGCCCGCGTGATTAATGATAAGCCGCTGAACCTGGGTCAGGGCGTCTGGCTGAACGACAGTGCGGAAGGTAACCTGCGCAGCGCGATTGCTGTAAGCCGTGCCGCGAGCGCATTTGAAGCCGATGGTGAACATGCCGCGCTGCTGGTGACGGTTGCGATGGCCGATGAACAGCCGGTTGCTGTGCTGAAGCGCCTGAGCGATCTGCTGCTGAACAACAAAGCTGAACATTTGCTGAAAGCGGATGCCGCCACGTTGCTGGCGCTGCTGACCAGTGATGACGCACTGACCGACGACCTGCTGAGCGCTGAGTTTGTGGTGCGTAACGAACATGGCCTGCACGCCCGTCCTGGCACTCTGCTGGTCAACACCATCAAGCAATTCGAAAGTGATATTACCGTGACCAACCTCGATGGGTCCGGCAAACCCGCCAATGGCCGCAGCCTGATGAAAGTCGTCGCGCTGGGTGTGAAAAAAGGCCACCGCCTGCGCTTTACCGCTCAGGGTGCGGATGCTGAACAGGCGCTGAAAGCGATTGGCGAAGCCATCGCGGCAGGTCTGGGGGAGGGCGCATAATGAGCAGACGTGTTGCCACTATTACGCTGAACCCGGCTTACGATCTCGTCGGTTTTTGCCCTGAAATTGAGCGCGGCGAAGTCAACCTCGTGCGCACCACCGGCCTGCACGCAGCCGGTAAAGGCATCAACGTTGCGAAAGTGCTGAAAGACTTAGGCATTGACGTGACCGTGGGTGGTTTCCTTGGGAAAGACAACCAGGACGGTTTTCAGCAGCTGTTCAGCGAGCTGGGCATCGCCAACCGTTTTCAGGTCGTTCAGGGCCGTACCCGTATTAACGTCAAGCTGACGGAAAAAGACGGTGAAGTTACCGACCTGAACTTCTCCGGTTTTGAAGTCACCGGCGCGGACTGGGAGCGTTTCGTGAATGACTCCTTGAGCTGGCTGGGTCAGTTCGACATGGTCTGCGTCAGCGGCAGTCTGCCGTCAGGCGTCAGCCCGGAAGCCTTCACCGACTGGATGCTGCGTCTGCGTAGCCAGTGCCCGTGCATTATTTTCGACAGCAGCCGTGAAGCGCTGGTGGCGGGTCTGAAAGCCTCTCCGTGGCTGGTGAAACCAAATCGCCGCGAACTGGAGATCTGGGCCGGCCGTAAGCTGCCAGAATTGAAAGATGTGATTGAAGCGGCCCATGCGCTGCGTGAACAGGGTATCGCTCACGTGGTGATTTCGCTGGGTGCAGAAGGCGCGCTGTGGGTTAACGCGTCTGGCGAATGGATCGCCAAGCCACCGTCGGTGGAAGTGGTCAGCACCGTAGGTGCCGGGGATTCAATGGTGGGCGGTCTGATCTACGGCCTGCTGATGCGTGAATCCAGTGAGCATACTTTACGTCTTGCTACCGCTGTTGCCGCCCTGGCCGTGAGTCAGAGCAATGTAGGAATTACCGAACGTACCCAGTTGGCCGCGATGATGGCGCGCGTTGACTTAAAACCTTTTAACTAACAGCAGGAGAGGCATAATGAAAACGCTGCTGATCATTGATTCCGGTCTTGGACAAGCTCGCGCCTATATGGCGAAGACCTTGCTGGGCGCGGCGGCACACAAAGCGCATGTTGAACTCGTCGACAACCCAAATGACGCCGAGCTGGCGATTGTTCTGGGTGATAAAGTCCCGGCTGACAGTGCGCTGAACGGCAAAAAAGTGTGGCTGGGCGATATCAATCGCGCGGTGGCACATCCCGAACTGTTCCTGAGCGAAGCGAAAGGTCACGCAACGGTTTACAGCGCACCTGTTGCTACCGCAGCAGTGGCGACGGCAACCGGCCCGAAACGCATCGTGGCGATTACTGCCTGCCCGACGGGCGTGGCGCACACTTTTATGGCGGCTGAAGCCATCGAAACCGAAGCGAAAAAACGCGGCTGGTGGGTGAAGGTCGAAACCCGTGGTTCCGTGGGCGCAGGCAATGCGATCACCCCGGAAGAGGTGGCTGAAGCGGATCTGGTCATGGTGGCGGCAGATATCGAAGTAGACCTGGCGAAATTCGCCGGTAAGCCGATGTATCGCACCTCTACCGGCCTGGCGCTGAAGAAAACGGCACAGGAATTTGATAAAGCACTGGCAGAAGCAAAACCTTATCAGCCAACGGGCAAATCAGAGTCCTCCGCCAGCGAAGGCAAAAAAGAGTCTGCGGGCGCTTATCGTCACCTGCTGACCGGCGTGTCTTACATGCTGCCGATGGTGGTTGCGGGGGGGCTGTGTATCGCACTCTCCTTCGCTTTCGGTATCGAAGCCTTCAAAGAGCCGGGTACGCTGGCGGCGGCGTTGATGCAGATTGGTGGTGGCTCGGCGTTCGCGCTGATGGTGCCTGTTCTGGCGGGTTATATTGCATTCTCCATCGCTGACCGTCCAGGTCTGACGCCGGGTCTTATCGGCGGTATGCTGGCTGTGAGCACTGGCTCAGGCTTTATCGGCGGTATCATCGCCGGTTTCCTGGCCGGTTACGTCGCGAAGGCCATCAGCTCGAAGCTGAAGCTGCCGCAAAGTATGGAAGCACTGAAACCGATCCTGATCATTCCACTGATCTCAAGCCTGGTGGTTGGCCTGGGTATGATTTACCTGATTGGTAAGCCGGTTGCGGGTATCCTGGAAGGTCTGACCCACTGGCTGCAAACCATGGGGACGGCGAACGCGGTACTGCTGGGCGCAATCCTTGGCGGCATGATGTGTACTGATATGGGTGGTCCGGTCAACAAAGCGGCTTACGCTTTTGGTGTTGGTCTGCTGAGTACTCAGACGTATGCCCCGATGGCCGCTATCATGGCTGCCGGTATGGTGCCACCGCTGGCGCTGGGTCTGGCGACCATTATTGCACGCCGTAAGTTCGATAAGGCGCAGCAAGAGGGCGGTAAAGCGGCGCTGGTACTGGGACTGTGCTTCATCACCGAAGGTGCGATTCCGTTCGCAGCGCGTGATCCGATGCGTGTTCTGCCTTGCTGTATCGCAGGCGGCGCGGTAACCGGTGCGATCTCCATGGCGATTGGCGCGAAACTGATGGCGCCGCATGGCGGTCTGTTTGTTCTGCTGATTCCTGGCGCGATTACCCCGGTTCTGGGTTATTTGTTCGCGATTATCGCCGGTACGCTGGTGGCGGGTCTGTCTTACGCGGTGCTGAAACGCCCGGAAGCAGAAGTGGTTGCGAAAGTAGCGTAAACGTCTTGTCGGGTGGCGCTTCGCTTACCCGACCGACAAAGTAAAAAGCCGGGTGCTTACGCGACCCGGCTTTTTTTATGCGGCTTGTTCAGCCGTTTGCTGTGCTTTCAGCCAGGCGATCTCTTCCGCCCAGATATCCGGATTCACCGTTTCCAGCACCATTGGGATGCCGTCAAAGCGGGCGTCCTGCATGATAAAGCGGAACGCGTCGTGGCCGATATTGCCCTCACCCAGACTGTGATGGCGGTCCACGCGGCTGCCGAACGCGCTTTTGGCATCGTTCAAATGCATACCGCGGAGATACTTAAAGCCGACAATACGTTCAAACTCCGCGAAGGTTTTTTCACACTCTTCAAGGGTGCGCAGGTCATACCCGGCGGCAAAGGCGTGGCAGGTATCAATGCAGACGCCGACGCGGGATTTATCTTCCACACCGTCGATAATCGCCGCCAGATGCTCAAACTTGAATCCCAGATTGCTGCCCTGGCCTGCGGTGTTTTCGATTACCGCGGTGACGCCGGTGGTCTGCGCCAGCGCAATATTGATGGATTCGGCGATCCGTGCCAGACACGCATCTTCCTCGATTTGCATAAGATGGCTACCAGGATGGAAGTTCAGCAGCGTCAGGCCAAGCTGTTCGCAGCGCTGAAGTTCATCCAGAAACGCCTCGCGCGATTTATCCAGCGCCTCCTGAACCGGATGGCCCAGGTTGATGAGGTAACTGTCATGCGGAAGGATCTGGCCCGGCCCGAAGTGATACTTCTCGCAGGCGGCTTTGAAATCATCAATCACTTCAGTGGTGAGCGGCGCAGCGCGCCACTGGCGCTGATTTTTGGTGAACAGGGCGAAAGCGGTCGCCTCGATTTCGGCGGCGCGAATGGCGGCATTCGCAAGACCACCTGCTGCGCTCACGTGCGCTCCAACGTATTTCATAAGGGACTCCTGTTAACCCGAAACGCTTATGATAGCGGGTTAACAGATTTTTTACGCCCCCCAACAAGAAGATCGTAGTAGCCGCCAGACCCTCGTTGCTTGCATATCTCTTTGCTTTTGGCATAGCTGCTGCCGGAGGAAATAATGCTTGTCGAGTGGCACTTAGAGTAGTCAGTGTTGAGAGGGTGAAAGGAGATAATAAAACAGTCGCTCCTACCTGCCCGGTTGGGACGGTAAAAAATGAAAACTGCCGCCTTCAAAGAAGACGGCAGTTCAACATGGTTACCCGGGCAAAACTGAGAGTGGGTTACGAGATAGTCGCAATTCAGAATTTATTTATATTCATCAAATGGATGCATTAAGCTAACGCATAATGTACCGCCAGGTTGATCGCCCCGCCGCCCACAATCAGCCAGACAAACAGTACCAGTGCCATCAGTAGCGGTTTGGCCCCGGCTTTTTTCAGCGCGCTGACATGGGTCGTGACGCCCAGAGCGGCCATCGCCATCGCCAGCATGACGGTATCCAGTGTAATCAGCATATCGACCACTGCTTTTGGCAGCAGATGGAACGAGTTAAACACCGCCACCACAATAAACAGAACGGCGAACCAGGGAATGGTGATTTTGCTTTTCTCGCCTTTGCCTGCTGGCGAAAGTTGTTTTACGCGTGCCGCCAGAATAATCAGGAACGGGGCCAGCATCATCACGCGCAGCATTTTGGCAATCACCGCCGCATTTTCGGCATCCGGATTGATGGCATGACCGGCCGCAACAACCTGCGCAACTTCATGCATGGTCGAACCAATATAGATACCGTAAGCCTCGGGCGTGAACCAGTGTGCCAGCAGCGGGTACATGGCCGGATAAAGGAAAATCGCCAGCGTACCGAAGATCACCACCGTCGCCACCGCAACGGTCACTTTACTCGACTCGGCTTTCACCACCGGTTCTGTCGCCAGCACAGCCGCGGCCCCACAAATACTGCTCCCCGCGCCAATCAGCCAGCTGGTTTGTTTGTCGAGGCCAAAGACTTTTTGCCCGATAAAGCAGGCCAGCATAAAGGTGCTGGTCAGCGTTAACACGTCGATGGCAATGCCGCTCACGCCGACATCGGCAATCTGGGCAAAGGTGAGGCGAAAACCATAAAGAATGATACCCAGACGCAGCAAATGCTGTTTGGCAAACAGCACACCCCCGTCGCAGGCCGACCAGATTTTTGGGTAGACCGTATTGCCGACCACCATCCCCAGCAGGATCGCCAGCGTCAATGCGCTAAATCCTGCCCCGGCGACGGCCGGAATACTGCCACCCCATAATGCCACCCCGGTGATCAATGCACTTAACGCAAGCCCCGGAACGTAATGCCACAGTGTTCGATGATGATGCACAGTGAGTTCAGTCATAGCCTTCTCCTTTCAATGGTTAAAAGGTTACGGCGCTCTGGCTTAAAAATAAAATTGATTATATATTTATAATTAATCTTTATAAGTGGTAAGCAGCGCGCTTACCGGGTGGAAGGCCACGATGCACATAACATTACGTCAACTGGAAGTTTTCGCCGAAGTGCTGAAAAGCGGGTCGACCACCCAGGCTTCGCAGCGGCTGGCCTTGTCTCAGTCGGCGGTCAGCGCCGCGCTGACGGATCTGGAAGGGCAGCTCGGCGTGCAGCTTTTCGACAGGGTAGGGAAGCGGCTGGTGGTGAACGAACACGGGCGTCTGCTTTACCCGCGTGCGTTGGCGCTACTGGAGCAGGCTGTCGAAATTGAACAGCTGTTCCGGGAGGACAACGGGGCGATCCGGGTGTATGCCAGCAGCACCATTGGTAACTATATTCTCCCGGAAGTGATTGCCCGCTATCGGCGCGATTTCCCGACATTGCCGCTGGAGATGAGCGTCGGCAATAGCCAGGATGTGATTAACGCAATTATTGATTTCCGCGTGGACATCGGGCTTATCGAAGGGCCGTGCCATAACGTGGATATCATTGCGGAACCCTGGCTGGAAGATGAACTGGTGGTATTTGCCTCTCCCGCCTCTTCCTTATTACAGGGCGAAGTCACGCTGGAACGCCTGGCGCAGGCGCCGTGGATTTTACGCGAGCACGGTTCAGGGACGCGCGAAATCGTCGATTATCTTTTGCTCTCGCATTTGCCGCAGTTTCAGCTGGGCATGGAGCTGGGTAATTCCGAGGCGATTAAACACGCCGTGCGGCACGGTCTTGGGATCAGCTGTCTCTCCCGTCGCGTCATCGCCGAGCAGCTCGAAAGCGGTTCCTTGATTGAAATTCCGGTTCCACTGCCGAAGCTGGTGCGCACCCTGTGGTGTATTCATCACCGCCAAAAACACCTTTCGAATTCGTTGCAGCGGTTTTTGCGCTATTGCGAAATCTAGTCCAGGCTCTGCTTTACTTATAATTCCGGAGCCGTCATGAAGCTCTCTTATAACAGAGCATTTCTGCCGGAAGGTTCGCGGATCGTCTGCTACAATCTCGCCTCATTTTTTGAATGGACAGCATTTTCATATGGTTTCCGAAACTAAAACCACAGAAGCGCCCGCGCTACGTCGCGAACTCAAGGCGCGTCACCTGACGATGATCGCCATTGGCGGTTCTATCGGTACAGGTCTTTTTGTTGCCTCTGGTGCAACTATTTCAGCGGCAGGCCCGGGTGGCGCGCTGTTTTCTTACATGCTGATTGGCCTGATGGTGTACTTCCTGATGACCAGTCTGGGCGAACTGGCAGCTTATATGCCGGTATCCGGCTCTTTCTCCACTTACGGCCAAAAATACGTTGAAGAAGGCTTCGGCTTCGCGCTGGGCTGGAACTACTGGTACAACTGGGCGGTGACCATCGCCGTTGACCTCGTGGCCGCACAGCTGGTCATGAACTGGTGGTTCCCGGACACGCCAGGCTGGATCTGGAGCGCGCTCTTCCTGGCCGTGATCTTCCTGCTGAACTACATCTCCGTGCGCGGTTTTGGCGAAGCGGAGTACTGGTTCTCGCTGATTAAAGTCGCGACCGTTATCATCTTTATCGTCGTCGGCGTGGCGATGATTGTCGGCATCTTCAAAGGGGCGCAGCCAGCGGGCTGGAGCAACTGGCAGATTGGCGAAGCGCCGTTCGCCGGTGGTTTTGCGGCAATGATCGGTGTGGCGATGATTGTCGGCTTCTCCTTCCAGGGCACCGAGCTGATTGGTATCGCGGCGGGTGAATCTGAAGATCCCGAGAAGAACATTCCGCGTGCCGTGCGTCAGGTATTCTGGCGTATCCTGCTGTTCTATGTGTTCGCGATCCTGATTATCAGCCTGATTATTCCTTACACCGATCCAAGCCTGCTGCGTAACGATGTTAAAGACATCAGCGTCAGCCCGTTCACGCTGGTCTTCCAGCATGCGGGTCTGCTCTCTGCGGCAGCGGTGATGAACGCGGTGATCCTGACAGCTGTGCTGTCGGCGGGGAACTCAGGGATGTACGCTTCAACGCGTATGCTCTACACCCTGGCCTGCGACGGTAAAGCGCCACGTATTTTCTCTAAACTGTCTCGCGGCGGTGTACCGCGCAACGCGCTGTATGCAACCACGGTGGTGGCGGGACTGTGCTTCCTGACGTCGATGTTCGGCAACCAGACGGTTTACCTGTGGCTGCTGAACACCTCCGGTATGACCGGCTTTATCGCCTGGCTGGGGATTGCGATCAGCCACTATCGTTTCCGCCGCGGCTATGTGAAGCAGGGGCACGATATTAACGATCTGCCGTACCGCTCTGGTTTCTTCCCGTTAGGGCCAATCTTCGCCTTCATTCTGTGCCTGATCATCACGCTCGGTCAGAACTACGAAGCCTTCCTGTCAGACACCATCGACTGGGGCGGCGTCATGGCGACGTACATTGGTATCCCTCTGTTCCTGATCATCTGGTTTGGTTACAAACTGACGAAAGGAACCCGATTCGTCCGCTACAGCGAAATGGAATTCCCTGGACGAATCAAACAATAATCGCACTTCCTCTCTTTTAGCCCGCTCACTCGAGCGGGTTTTTTTATCCCCACAGTATGCATAAATGACATAATTGTTAACAATTGAATTGATAATAATTATCGTTTGTTTTATCGTTATCGCCGTTATCAAAAGGATGAAGGAGTCAGCGTCGCGTTTTTGAAAAGACGATGACGTTACTGCCACACCTGCAAAGAAACACACAGCCGACTGGCCAAAGAAGCCGGCGGTATGCAATGCACTGTGAGCAATAATTATTTGATATTGTTGTGTTTACCTCATGGAGATATGGAATGTTTAGGTTAAATCCCTTCGTACGGGGAGGACTCTGTGCGTCTGCACTGTCCCTGGCGTTACCGGTTATTGCGGCTGAGTCCGGCGATACCCTGGTTGTCACGGCGTCTGCCACCGAACAAAACCTCAAAGATGCACCGGCCAGTATCAGCGTCATTACTCAGGAAGATCTGCAGCGTAAACCCGTTCAGAACCTGAAAGATGTGTTACAGGACGTGCCAGGTGTGCAACTCACCAACGAAGGGGATAACCGTAAAGGGGTCAGTATCCGTGGGCTGGATAGCAGCTACACCCTGATTCTGGTGGACGGTAAGCGCGTCAACTCCCGCAATGCCGTCTTCCGCCATAACGATTTCGATCTCAACTGGGTTCCGGTTGATGCCATCGAGCGTATCGAAGTGGTGCGCGGCCCGATGTCATCGCTGTACGGGTCCGATGCGCTGGGCGGGGTGGTAAACATCATCACCAAAAAAATCGGCCAGAAATGGACCGGCACCCTGACCGCTGACACCACGATTCAGGAACATCGCGATCGCGGTGACACCTACAACGGTCAGTTCTTTACCAGCGGTCCGCTGGTGGATGGCGTGCTGGGGCTGAAAGCCTACGGTAGCCTCTCTAAACGCGAAAAAGATGACCAGCAGGAATCCTCAACCTCTGCGACGGGCGAAACGCCGCGCATCGAAGGGTTCACCAGCCGCGACGCTAACGTCGAATTCGCCTGGACGCCGAATCAAAACCACGATTTCACCGCAGGCTACGGTTTCGACCGTCAGGATCGCGATTCAGACTCTCTCGACCAGAACCGCCTTGAGCGCCAGAACTACTCCCTGAGCCACAACGGGCGCTGGGATGTCGGCAACAGCGAGCTGAAATTCTACGGCGAGAAAGTCGATAACAAAAACCCTGGCAACAGCAGCCCGATTACCTCCGAAAGCAACAGTATCGACGGGAAATATGTCCTGCCGCTTAGTGAAATTAACCAGCTGCTGACCTTCGGCGGCGAATGGCGACATGACAAACTGAAAGATCCGGTGAACCTGACCGGCGGTTCCAGCAGCAACACTTCTGCGAGCCAGTACGCGCTGTTTATTGAAAACGAATGGCGTATTTTTGAACCGCTGGCGTTGACCACTGGCGTGCGTATGGACGATCACGAAACCTACGGCGATCACTGGAGCCCGCGTGCGTATCTGGTCTATAGCGCAACCGACACCGTGACGGTGAAAGGCGGCTGGGCGACGGCCTTCAAAGCTCCCTCCTTACTGCAGTTAAGCCCGGACTGGACCACCGGTTCGTGCCGTGGTGCCTGTGAAATTGTCGGTAGCCCGGATCTGAAACCAGAAACCAGCGAAAGCTTCGAGCTGGGTCTTTACTATGCCGGGGAAGAGGGCTGGTTAGAGGGCGTTCAGGCCAGTATTACCACCTTCCAGAACGATGTGGATGACCGTATCAGCATCCTCCGCACCGCAAACGTAAATCAGGCGCAGAGCTATCCAAACTACGTTGGGCTGAATGCCGACGGTGAGCCGATTTTCCGCTACTACAACGTCAACAAAGCACGTATTCGCGGCGTGGAAACCGAGCTGAAATTCCCGCTGGCCGAAGACTGGAAAGTGACGCTGAATTACACCTACAACGACGGACGTGATATCAGCAACGGCGGCAACAAACCGCTCTCCGAGCTGCCATTCCATACCGCGAACGGAACCGTGGACTGGCAGGCAACGCAGGACTGGTCCTTCTATATGCAGGGTAACTACTCCGGCGAAAAACGTGCCATCACCGCCGGCGATGCAACACCAGGCGGATATGTGGTCTGGAATACCGGTGCAGCGTGGCAGGCAACGAAAAATGTCAAACTGCGTGCAGGCGTGCAAAACCTGCTGGATAAAGATCTCAGCCGCGACGATTACAGCTATACGGAAGATGGCCGCCGTTACTTTATGGCAGTGGATTACCGCTTCTGATAGCGAGCTGGCCGGGTGAAGGTTATGCCTTTCCCGGCCTACGCTTGCGCTCAGTATTGGCCCGGTTTGCGTAGCGCACCGGGCAACAGGCTGGGTTATTTCAGTAAATACTCCGCATGGAAGCGGAGATGATCCTCGATAAACGAGGCAATAAAGTAATAGCTATGATCGTGCCCCGGCTGGATACGCAGGGTCAAAGGCCAGCTTTTCTGCCGCGCCACTTCCGCCAGCACTGCGGGCTGCAGTTGATCGGCGAGGAACTGATCGGCATCACCCTGATCGATAAGCGTCGGGATCGCCTGCGCCGGAAGGCTTGCCTGCATCAGCGCACAGCTATCCCATTCCTGCCACGTGGTGGCATCATCGCCCAGATAATTCGAAAACGCTTTCTGCCCCCAGGGAACCTGAGTCGGGTTCACAATCGGCGCAAAGGCGGAGACGCTGGTGAATTGACCCGGATTTTTAAGCGCCATAATTAACGCGCCGTGTCCGCCCATCGAATGCCCGCTGATGGCCGCGCGGTCACTCACGGCAAACTGCGCCTGGATCAGAGCAGGCAGCTCGTCGCGAATGTAATCGTACATCCGGTAATGGTTCGCCCAGGGCTGTTGGGTCGCATTCAGATAGAAACCCGCCCCTTTACCCAGATCGTATCCGGCGTCGTCAGCGACATCATCGCCGTGCGGGCTGGTGTCGGGCATCACCAGCGCAATGCCTAATTCAGCCGCAACGCGCTGTGCACCCGCTTTAGTGGTGAAGTTCTCATCGTTGCAGGTCAGGCCGGAGAGCCAGTACAGCACCGGCGGCTTAACGTTACCGGTGACCGGTGGCAGAAAAATGCTGAACGTCATCGCGCAGTTCAGCGTGGTGGAGTCGTGCCGCCAGCGCTGCTGCCGACCTTCAAAACAACGGTGCTCTTCGAGCAGTTCCATGCAAGGCTCCTGATTTTGTGTCGATATTCACTCAATCCATAATACAGATTATTCATTCACCTGTGAGCAACTTTCACTTCCGCATTAAGTCGATATGTTGCATCATGAATTAACTAAATTTTAACAATTGGGGCGATCATGGCGCTGCGTATCGCGCTCAGCGGATTTGTGGTTTTGGTGGTGGCGATGGGGATAGGGCGCTTTGCTTTTACGCCTCAGGTTCCGCTGATGATTTCGGCCGGACAGCTGACGCTAACCAGCGCCGGGCTGGTGGCCGCCATGAACTATCTGGGCTATTTAGTTGGCGCGTGGGATGCCATGCGGGCGCATCGCTTTGTTGAAGGGCGTCTCTATCTCGGGATCTTCGGCGCGGTAGCGCTGACGCTGCTGTCAGCCGTCGCGGATAACGCCATCATTCACGGCCTGATTCGTTTCGCGATCGGCTGCATGAGCGGCTGGTCGATGGTGCTGATTGCCGCCTGGACTAACGAACGGCTGGCCCATTTTGGTAAACCGGGACTCAGCGCGGCGGTCTTTGCCGGGCCGGGGGCGGGCATTGCCTTAAGCGGCCTGCTGGCGGTCTATATTCAGGCACGCTCGCTTTCAGCAGGCGCGGCGTGGCAGATTTATGGCGTGCTGGCGCTGATTCTCATTGTGCTGGTGGCGCGCTATCTCCCGCGCGGCGGGCAGTTGCATCGACCGGGAACGGCGCCGGAGCCGCTGGTGCTGACCACCGATTTGCGTCGCCTGGTCTGGAGCTACAGCCTGGCAGGGTTTGGCTACATTCTCCCGGCCACCTTTTTATCGCAAATGGCGGCCGTGCGTTTCCCTGGCAGCCTGTTTGCGCAGTTTGTCTGGCCCGTCTTTGGTGCGGCGTCTGTCATCGGGATCGCGCTGAGTATCGCCCTGCGCCACGTCTCGACATCGAACCGCCGTCTGTCGATTGTCCTGTGGCTGCAGGGGCTGGGCGTGTTTGCCGCCTGGCTGATGCCGGGGATCGGTGGCCTGATAACGGGCGCATTGCTGGTGGGCGGTGGGTTCCTCTGTGCCGTGCAGCTCTCCCTGCTGTGCGGCCGCGAACTGGCCCCGAACCACACCCGTTATATGGCCGGTTTACTGACCACAGGGTATGCGCTCGGTCAATTGATTGGGCCGGTCACGTCGGCGCTCTCGACGTGGCTTACCCATCAGCTTGAGCCGGCGCTGGGCCTTGCAGGGCTGGCGTTGTTTGTCGGCGGAGCACTGGTCTGGGATCGTCAGGCCGAAAGGCAGCAGCAATTGCAATAATTATCGCTGTGAATACTGGATTATGTGCGCCACCTCACGCACAATGAGCGCACACTTTTGCTTCAAAGAGGGCAAAAGGCAGCCACACCTGCAGGAGAAAAATAATGCCATCACTCAGTAAAGAAGCCGCTCTCGTTCACGAAGCTTTAGTCGCGCGTGGTCTTGAAACCCCGCTGCGTCCGCCTGTTAATGAACTGGACAACGAAACACGCAAACGTCTTATTTCCGGGCACATGACCGAGATCATGCAGTTGCTGAATCTCGACCTGAGCGACGACAGCCTGATGGAAACTCCGAATCGCATCGCCAAGATGTATGTCGATGAGATTTTTTCCGGTCTCGATTACGCCAATTTCCCAAAAATCACCGTCATCGAAAATAAAATGAAAGTCGATGAAATGGTGACTGTGCGCGATATCACCCTGACCAGCACCTGCGAACACCATTTCGTGACTATCGACGGCAAAGCGACCGTGGCCTATATCCCGAAAGATACGGTGATTGGTCTGTCCAAGATCAACCGCATTGTGCAGTTCTTTGCCCAGCGTCCGCAGGTGCAGGAGCGCTTAACGCAGCAGATTCTAACGGCGCTGCAAACGCTGCTTGGCACCAACAATGTGGCTGTATCTATTGATGCCGTCCATTATTGCGTCAAAGCGCGCGGCGTTCGCGATGCAACCAGCGCGACAACCACCACGTCGCTGGGTGGCCTGTTTAAATCCAGCCAGAACACCCGCCAGGAGTTCCTGCGCGCCGTGCGTCACCACAACTAACCACAGGGCAGGATAGATGGAGCGTAATGTCACGCTGGATTTTGTACGTGGCGTTGCCATTCTCGGTATCCTGCTACTGAATATCGCCGCTTTTGGACTGCCCAAAGCGGCGTATCTCAATCCCGCCTGGTATGGCGATATTACCCGCAGCGACGCCTGGACATGGGCAATTCTCGATCTCTTCGCGCAGGTTAAATTCCTCACGCTCTTCGCGCTCCTCTTCGGCGCAGGGCTGCAACTGCTCCTTAAACGTGGCAAACGCTGGATCCAGTCGCGGCTGACGCTGCTGGTACTGCTCGGCTTTATCCATGGCCTGTTTTTCTGGGATGGCGATATTCTGCTGGCCTATGGATTAGTCGGTCTGATTTGCTGGCGGATGATCCGCGATGCCCACGACGTAAAAAACCTGTTCAATACGGGGGCGATCCTCTATCTGATTGGCATCGGCGTACTGTTGCTGTTGGGAATGATCTCCGGTGGGGCGACCAACCGCTCATGGATCCCGGATGCGGCGAATCTGCAATACGAACAGTTCTGGAAGCTGAAAGGGGGCGTGGAGGCGATCAGCAATCGCGCGGATATGCTCGGCGATAACCTCATCGCCCTCGGCGCGCAGTACGGCTGGCAGCTTGCGGGAATGATGCTGATGGGCGCGGCACTAATGCGCACCGGCTGGCTGAAAGGAGAATTTAGTCTCACTCATTACCGCCGGACCGGGTGTGCGCTGGTGCTGACTGGCGTCATCATCAATCTGCCCGCAATTGTCGCGCAGTGGATGCTGGGCTGGGATTACCGCTGGTGCGCGTTCCTGTTACAGGCCCCGCGTGAGCTGAGCGCCCCGTTCCAGACCATCGGCTATGCGGCGCTGATTTTCGGCTTCTGGCCGCAGATAGCCCGTTTCCGACTGGTGGCTGCCGTGGCCTGCGTTGGCCGGATGGCGCTGAGCAATTATCTGCTGCAAACCCTGATCTGCACCACGCTGTTCTATCATTTCGGTCTGTTTATGAAATTCGACCGCCTTCATCTGCTGGCGTTTGTTATTCCGGTCTGGGCAGTGAATCTGGTGTTTTCCGTCATCTGGCTGCGTTTCTTCCGCCAGGGACCGCTGGAATGGTTGTGGCGCCAATTAACCGCACGTGCTGCAGGTGTATCATTGACTAATACATCCAGATAACGATCTGGATCACAATCATTAACAAAACGGATGTAAACGTTTTCATCTGTGTGAGCTTCTTCACGTAGTCCCCTCCTTGTCACTGCCAGAATAGCCTCCTTGCTAAACACAGGGGGTGTCTGTGAGTTGCTGCAATCCTTTAAAGGATGGTGAATATGATCACCATTCGTGACGTAGCCCGCATCGCGGGTGTTTCTGTTGCTACCGTCTCCCGCGTGCTGAATAACAGCGCGCTGGTCAGCCCTGAAACGCGTGAAACCGTGATGAAAGCGGTGACGCAGCTCGGCTATCGGCCCAACGCCAATGCGCAGGCCCTCGCCACCCAGGTGAGCGACACCATTGGCGTGGTGGTGATGGATGTATCGGATGCCTTCTTTGGTGCGCTGGTGAAAGCCGTGGACGTTGTCGCCCAGCAGCACCACAAATATGTGCTGATCGGTAACAGCTACCACGAAGCCGAAAAAGAGCGTCACGCCATTGAGGTGCTGATCCGCCAGCGATGTAACGCCCTGATTGTCCACTCAAAAGCCTTGAGCGATGAGGAGCTGGCGGGGTTTATGGATCAAATCCCAGGCATGGTTCTCATCAACCGCGTGGTGCCGGGGTATGCCCACCGCTGTGTCACGCTGGACAACGTCAGCGGGGCGATGATGGCGACGCGCATGCTGCTCAATAACGGCCATCAGCGCATCGGTTATCTCGCCTCCAGCCACCATATTGAAGATGACGATATGCGACGGGAAGGCTGGCAAAACGCCCTGAAAGAAGCCGGGATTGTGCCGTCAGACAGCTGGATTGGTACCGGTTCGCCGGATATGCCGGGAGGGGAGGCCGCGATGGTCGAACTGCTCGGACGTAATCTGCAACTGACCGCCGTCTTTGCCTACAACGACAGCATGGCCGCCGGTGCGCTCACTGCGCTGAAAGACAACGGCATTGCGGTGCCGCAGCATCTGTCATTGATTGGTTTTGATGATATTCCGATTGCCCGTTACACGGACCCGCAGCTCACTACCGTGCGCTATCCGATTGCGTCCATGGCCCGTCTGGCAACGGAGCTGGCGTTACAGGGCGCCGCAGGGCAGCAGGATTTGAGCGCAACACACTGTTTCATGCCGACTTTAGTACGCCGCCATTCTGTGGCTGTTAAACAAATTGTGGCTCCGATCACTAACTGATTACGTCAGGTGATGTAACCGTTTTCAATCTGTGAGTAAATTCACAGTATCTTAACAAGCCGCTGACTATGATGTCAGCGTTTTAGGAGCTGAAACGCTATGTAACGGTGATTAATCACTTTCACTATAGCCAAAGTGCCCCAAACGACAAATAAAACGCATTACTGGAGCGTTACCGAACACGGAAGATAGAAATTTTATAAGTGAACTTCGGCTGTCAGTAACGTTTTTCTAACATCTGCCCGCCGACCGTTATTCACAAGAACTACCCTGCATAAAAAAAACCGGAGATACCATGAATAAGAAGGTGTTGACTCTGTCTGCTGTTATGGCAAGCATGCTTTTTGGTGCAGCTGCGCACGCTGCGGATACCCGTATTGGTGTGACAATCTATAAATACGACGACAACTTTATGTCTGTTGTTCGTAAAGCTATCGAGAAAGATGCTAAAGCAGCGCCAGACGTTCAGCTGCTGATGAATGACTCCCAGAACGACCAGTCCAAACAGAACGACCAGATCGACGTTCTGCTGGCGAAAGGCGTGAAAGCCCTGGCCATCAACCTGGTTGACCCGGCAGCTGCAGGCACCGTTATTGAAAAAGCACGCGGCCAGAATGTGCCTATCGTCTTCTTCAACAAAGAGCCTTCCCGCAAAGCGCTGGACAGCTATGACAAAGCCTTCTATGTCGGTACTGACTCTAAAGAGTCCGGTATTATTCAGGGCGATCTGATCGCGAAACACTGGGCAGCGAACCCGAACTGGGACCTGAACAAAGACGGTCAGATTCAGTTCGTTCTGCTGAAAGGCGAGCCGGGCCACCCGGATGCTGAAGCACGTACCACGTATGTGATCAAAGAGCTGAACGACAAAGGTCTGAAAACCCAGCAGCTGGCGTTAGATACCGCGATGTGGGATACCGCTCAGGCGAAAGATAAGATGGACGCATGGCTGTCTGGCCCGAACGCGAACAAAATCGAAGTGGTTATCGCCAACAACGATGCGATGGCAATGGGTGCTGTTGAAGCACTGAAAGCCCACAACAAATCGTCTATCCCTGTCTTCGGCGTGGATGCTCTGCCAGAAGCGCTGGCACTGGTTAAGTCTGGCGCAATGGCCGGTACCGTTCTGAACGATGCGAATAACCAGGCTAAAGCGACCTTCGATCTGGCGAAAAACCTGGCCGATGGCAAAGGTGCGGCTGATGGCACCAACTGGAAAATCGAGAACAAAATCGTTCGCGTTCCTTACGTGGGCGTAGACCAGTCAAACCTGGCTGAGTTTATCGGTAAATAAGTTAGAGATTGCATGTTCTCACAGGGCGCAATTCGTTGCGCCCTTTTATAACGCGATATGCGAGGCCGTCAAGGTATAATTATGGTCAGCACAAATACTCAGTCGTCAGGCGAATTCTTGTTAGAAATGAGCAATATTAACAAGTCTTTTCCCGGCGTTAAGGCTCTCGACAATGTTAATTTAAAAGTACGTCCTCACTCTATTCATGCGTTGATGGGGGAGAATGGTGCGGGTAAATCAACATTATTAAAATGCCTTTTTGGGATCTATCAAAAAGATTCTGGTAGCATTCTTTTTCAGGGGAAAGAGATCGACTTCCATTCCGCCAAGGAAGCACTGGAGAATGGTATTTCGATGGTTCACCAGGAATTAAACCTGGTGCTTCAGCGTTCTGTTATGGACAATATGTGGCTGGGTCGTTACCCAACCAAAGGCGTATTTGTCGATCAGGACAAAATGTATCGCGACACCAAAGCGATTTTTGATGAACTGGATATTGATATTGACCCGCGCGCCCGCGTAGGCACCTTATCCGTTTCACAAATGCAGATGATTGAAATTGCCAAGGCATTCTCCTATAACGCGAAAATCGTGATTATGGATGAGCCAACGTCATCCCTGACGGAAAAAGAGGTGAACCACCTTTTCACCATTATCCGTAAGCTGAAAGAGCGTGGCTGTGGCATCGTCTATATCTCGCATAAAATGGAAGAGATCTTCCAGCTGTGCGATGAAATCACCATTCTGCGTGACGGCCAGTGGATCACCACTCAGCCTCTCGAAGGGCTGGATATGGACAAGATCATCGCCATGATGGTCGGCCGCTCCCTGAACCAGCGCTTCCCGGACAAAGAGAACAAGCCGGGCGAAGTGATTCTGGAAGTTCGCAACCTTACGTCTTTGCGCCAGCCCTCTATCCGCGATGTCTCCTTCGACCTGCATAAGGGCGAAATTCTGGGTATCGCGGGCCTGGTCGGTGCGAAACGTACCGATATCGTGGAAACCTTATTTGGTATCCGTGAAAAATCGGACGGCACCATTACACTGCACGGTAAGCGCATTAATAACCATAACGCCAACGAAGCGATTAACCACGGCTTTGCCCTGGTGACCGAAGAGCGTCGTTCGACGGGGATTTATGCTTATCTGGATATTAACTTCAACTCGTTAATCTCCAATATTCGTAACTATAAAAATAAGATGGGCCTGCTGGATACTTCCCGCATGAAAAGTGATACCCAGTGGGTTATCGACTCGATGCGTGTAAAAACCCCAGGGCACCAGACACAAATCGGTTCACTTTCCGGCGGTAACCAGCAGAAGGTTATTATTGGTCGCTGGTTATTAACGCAGCCAGAAATTTTAATGCTTGATGAGCCGACGCGCGGTATTGACGTGGGTGCAAAATTTGAAATCTATCAGCTGATTGCTGAACTGGCTAAAAAGAATAAAGGGATCATTATTATTTCTTCCGAAATGCCGGAATTGTTAGGGATCACAGATCGTATTCTGGTTATGAGCAATGGTCTCGTCGCCGGAATTGTTGACACCAAAACGACAACGCAAAACGAAATTCTCCGTCTTGCGTCTTTGCACCTTTAAGATCAGGGGCTCCTCATGAGTGCGTTAAATAAAAAAAGTTTTCTCACTTATCTGAAAGAGGGCGGTATTTACGTCGTTCTTTTAGTATTACTGGCCATTATTATTTTCCAGGACCCTACGTTCTTAAGTTTGCTTAACTTGAGTAACATTTTGACCCAGTCCTCCGTGCGTATCATCATCGCGCTGGGCGTGGCGGGGCTGATTGTGACTCAGGGTACGGACCTGTCAGCAGGGCGCCAGGTAGGTCTGGCGGCGGTTGTGGCCGCCACGCTATTGCAGTCGATGGAAAACGCCAACAAGGTGTTCCCGGAGATGGCCACCATGCCAATTATTGTGGTGGTGCTGATTGTCTGTGTGGTGGGTGCCATCATCGGTCTGATCAACGGTATTATCATCGCCTATCTGAACGTGACGCCGTTTATCACCACGCTGGGTACGATGATTATCGTTTACGGTATCAACTCCCTGTACTACGACTTCGTGGGCGCATCCCCGATTTCCGGTTTCGACAGCGGCTTCTCGACCTTCGCGCAGGGCTTTGTGGCGCTGGGCAGTTTCCGCCTCTCCTACATCACCTTCTACGCGCTGATCGCCGTGGCCTTTGTCTGGGTGCTGTGGAACAAAACGCGCTTCGGTAAAAACATCTTCGCTATCGGCGGCAACCCGGAAGCAGCAAAAGTGTCCGGCGTTAACGTGGCCCTGAACCTGCTGATGATTTATGCCCTGTCCGGCGTGTTCTATGCCTTCGGCGGTTTGCTGGAAGCGGGTCGTATCGGCTCAGCGACGAACAACCTCGGCTTCATGTACGAACTGGATGCTATCGCAGCCTGTGTGGTAGGCGGCGTCTCCTTCAGCGGCGGTGTAGGTACGGTGGTGGGCGTGGTGACGGGTGTAATCATCTTTACCGTTATCAACTACGGATTGACCTATATCGGTGTGAACCCGTACTGGCAGTACATTATCAAAGGGGCGATTATCATCTTTGCGGTGGCGTTGGATTCCCTGAAATACGCGCGCAAGAAGTAATCTTGCCAAAACGAAAAACCCGCTCACGAGCGGGTTTTTTTATTTCTTCTCTTTCTTCTGCAATTCCAGCAGTTGGTCCGGGGTAACCGCCGGATAATCCTGCGCATCCTCAGGCACCTGATGCATCTCCGGAATCGGCACCAGCGGGCCTAAAAAGCGCGGTTCACGTTTGAAGAGATAGAGATCCGCCAGCGCGCCAAAGCGTGCGCCAAACTCACGCACACGAACGCTCCACATATCTTTCGGAGAAGGGACCGCGTAGCACTGCGCCTGAATCCCCATATGCAGGGCAATAAACAGCGCGCGCTCGCAGTGGAAGCGCTGAGTAATGATAATAAAATCATTAGTATCAAAGACTTTACGCGTACGCACAATGGAGTCCAGGGTGCGGAATCCGGCATAGTCGAGAACGATATCCGCCGGATCGACGCCAGCGGCAATCAAATCTTTGCGCATGGTCATCGGCTCGTTATAGCTTTGCTGGGCGTTATCGCCGCTCAGCAGCAGGTAATTGACCTTGCCGCTGTTATAGGCGTTTAGCGCCCCCTGAATGCGGTAGCGATAGTACTGATTAATCACGCCGGTACGATAATACTTGGCCGTCCCCAGCACCACACCCACCTGGCGATAAGGCAAATCCTGCAGATCGTCAAAGATATAGGGGGCGGTTTTCCAGCTCATCCAGCGGTCGAGGCCGAGCACAGTCAACAGCAGAATGCCGACCAGGACACACAGGCTGTAAAACACGCGCTTTAACATGAAGATGGCTCGTTCCGTGGAGGGAAATTTCACTCAGGCTACTTTACCCGCCTGGTAATCGCAAGAAACAGCGGTTTGATTGGGGGGAATTTCATCAGCAGGGCGGGCATTTCTGCCCGCACAGTTCAATTACGCCAGCAGCGTACGGTCGATACTGGTACAGCCGAGCGCCTTGAGGGTCGCGGCGGTGGCGTCCCACTGGATCAGCGGTGCATCGGCTTTTTCTGCCAGAATCGCACGCTGAATATCCGGGTAATCGTATCCGTTGAGGCTCAGCAGGTTCAGGGCGCCTTGCAGCGGTGGCAGCGTCGGGTTGAATGCCGCGTTTTCGGCATAGCTGCCGCTGAAGATTTTGCCATCACGCAGCTCCAGCGCCACGCCGCTTGGCGACTTACTGTACGGCGTATGACTTTTGTTTGCCGCGGCAATGGCCGCTTGTGCCAGTTCATCGCCCGCTAACGCATAGCCATGATCCTGGTCGTCCATCAGCAGGGTTTTGATATCCAGGTCTTTCGGACCAAAGGCATCCGGCAGGTAATCGCCCAGCGTATGCGGCTCACGGCCAGGCAGGTTTATGCGCAGTTGCAGGCCGCTGTTCAGCTCATTCATAAACTGACGGCAGTGACCGCAAGGGGTGTAGTTCACGGTGATGGCCTGCAGCGCTTTTTCACCACGCAGCCAGGCATGGCTGATGGCGCTCTGTTCTGCATGGACGGTCTGTTGCATGGTCGCACCAAGGAACTCCATGTTCCCGCCGAAATACCAGGTCCCGCTCACGCCGCGCGCAATCGCGCCAACGTTAAAGTGGGAGAGATCGGCTCTGGCGCAGGCGGCAGCCAGCGGCAGTAGTGCGAAAGCCAGCGCGTCTTCGTCCAGTCCCGTAGCCTGTTTAAGCGTCGTGACCTGCTCCGCAGTCAGCAGGGCGGGGAAGTGCGTATCCGCCAGAACCGGAGCCAGGGCTGATTGCAAATTCTCTGCGAGCTGGGCAAAAGCAGTTTGAAAACGTGGGTGCATGGCAATGCCTCATAAAGGTTAATGGATCGGTAGTGTACGGAGCCAATAGCGCTTTATATGTGATCTAGTTCTCATTATGTATGCAACTTATGAAAACAAAATGAAATTTGCGCGACGCATCGCAAATTTTAGCCCACTACCGCCAGAATAATTGGGAACAGGAAAGGAGCGATCAGCGAGGTCATGATCCCGCAAATCACCAGTGCCAGCGAACTGAATGCGCCTTCCTGATAGTCCAGCTCCGCGCAACGCGCAGTGCCAAGGGCGTGGGAGGCCGTACCCATCGCCAGCCCGCGGGCGGCTTTGGTACGGATACGCATGACATTGAGCAACGTATGGCCAAACACCGCACCCAGGATCCCGACAAAAATCACGCACATGGCGCTAATGGCCGGGATACCACCGATGCTGCCGCCCACGGCCATCGCAATCGGCGTGGTCACGGATTTCGGCAGAATAGAGGCGGCGATTTGCGGCGACGCCCCCATCAGCAGCGCCACTGACGTCCCCGTTACCATGGCGACGACGCTACCAATCAGGCAGATGGTAATGATCGATTTCCAGCGCGCGCGGATCTGGTGCAGCTGCTCGTAAAGCGGAAACGCCAGCGCCACGACGGCAGGCTGGAGCAGATCGTTTAAAATCTTGCTGCCCGCAAAATAGCGTTCGTAAGGAATGCCGGTGAGCAGCAGGAACGGAATAATCACCACCATCGCCACCAGCAGCGGGTTGAGAAGCGGCATCTTGAAACGCGCGGCAAGTTTACGTGCGGCGAAAAATACCACCAGTGTTAGTGGCAGAGACCACCAGATATTGGCCATCATTTTTTACTTCCTTTCTGCCCAACGACTTTGCGTTCGCCATGTACCAGATGCGAACTCCAGCTCACGACCAGGAACACGACCAGCGTACTCACCGCGCAGGAGACCAAAATCGGGCCGTACTGCGCTTTAAGCAGATCGTAATATTGCATCACGCCCACGCCTATCGGCACAAACAGCAGCGCCATATAACGGATCAGCACGAAGCAGCCAGGGTTGACCCACTTCGCGGGCAGAATTTGCAGCGCCAGCAGCAGAAAAAGAATCAGCATGCCGATAATGCTGCCGGGAATGGTGATCGGTAGCAGGGACGAAATGAAAATCCCGGCATACAGGCAGGCATAGATCAGAATAAAAGCACGCAGGTACTGCCAGAGGGTATTCAGAGTTTTGATCATGGTGAAAGTCCTTGATGGAACGCATTCATCATACAATTAAACATAGAAACGTGCTACGGATCACATCATGATTTTTGAGCATACCAGACATTCCTTTTTGGAACGTTAGGCAATTCCCCAGCATTCACAGCAAAAGCCATACAAAACAGTGTAGTTGCGGTGACTATTTTTGAAGCAGTGATATGATAAAAGCCATTCCCGCGATCAGGAGATTCTAATGTCAGAATTCATTTTTTTCCGGAAAGGGACACAGATTTTCGCCGTGGAGAAGGGCAATGCGGAGGGCTCGTCGCACCTGGAAGCGCAGGGCTATGAGCAGGAGTTTGAGGAGATCACGGCCCCCGATGCCCAAAGTGCGCTGGCGCGTTACAACGATATCAAAAAAGAAGATGAGCTGAACGTCTACGCCTTCGCGCTGGGCCCGACATTCACGCTGCTCATCGTGGTCGTTCTGACGGCGGTGGCCTACGTCGTGATGAAATAGACGCGCGTTAAGCCCTTTGCACCTTTATAGAGAGCGGCTACTATAGCGGGTCTTTTTTCACAGGGTTTTAGAATGCGTGTTTTACTGGCGCCGATGGAAGGCGTGCTCGACTCTTTAGTGCGCGAGCTGCTGACTGAGGTAAATGATTACGATCTCTGCGTCACCGAGTTTTTGCGGGTGGTCGATATGCTGTTGCCAGTAAAGTCGTTTTATCGACTCTGCCCGGAGCTGCATCGTCAGAGCCGGACCACCTCCGGTACGTTGGTGCGTATCCAGCTGCTGGGGCAGTACCCAGAGTGGCTGGCGGAGAACGCGGCCCGTGCGGTAGAACTGGGTTCATACGGTGTCGATCTCAACTGCGGCTGTCCGTCGAAAATGGTCAACGGCAGCGGCGGGGGCGCAACGTTGCTAAAAGATCCTGAGCTGATCTATCGCGGCGCGAAAGCGATGCGTGAGGCGGTGCCTGCCCATCTCCCGGTGACGGTAAAAGTGCGTCTGGGCTGGGACAGTCACGACCGCCAGTTTGAAATTGCCGATGCGGTGCAGCAGGCCGGGGCGACGGAGCTGGTGGTTCACGGGCGCACCAAAGACGACGGCTATAAAGCAGATCGCATCAACTGGCAGGCGATTGGGGAGATCCGCAAGCGTCTGTCGATTCCGGTGATCGCGAATGGCGAAATCTGGGACTACGAAAGCGCGCAGGCCTGTATAAAAGAGACGGGCTGCGATTCAGTGATGATCGGGCGCGGGGCGCTGAACGTGCCTAACCTGAGCCGGGTGGTGAAGTACAACGAGCCGCGTATGCCGTGGCCGGATGTGGTCACGCTGCTGCAAAAATATTCGCGTCTGGAAAAGCAGGGCGACACCGGGTTATACCACGTGGCACGTATCAAACAGTGGCTGAGCTATTTACGCAAAGAATATGACGAAGCGCTGGGGTTATTTCAGGAAATTCGGACTCTGCAGACATCAGCCGACATTGCGCGGGTCATTCAGGCCAAATAATAGCGTCGGGATCGTCGCGTTACTGCCCTCGCAGGCTTTCATAGAGCATAAAAATTTCACTAAAGGCGATGTGCGCTACGTTTAGCGATATGTTCCGCTGGCGCAAGGGAGTTGGGTGGCGAAACTGAAAACCGCTTCAATAACGATCTGTATCACGTTTTTACGCGTAGTACATTGAGGCTGCGATTGAAACTGATAGAGTGCGAAAACTGGATTGTTACTGCTGCGGCAGGCAAAACCTGATTTTCTGGCATCCGCCGGAGGTCAGGTTTTTTTGTTTCTGGGGTTCTGATGAAAATCGCCAAAATTCTCAATAATAATGTGGTGGTTGTTCTGGATGAGCACATGCGCGAACAGGTCGTGATGGGGCGCGGGCTGGCATTCCAGAAACGCATCGGTGACGATCTTGACGCTGAGAAAGTGGAAAAGGTTTTCGCACTGCAAAGCGATGAGCTGGCGCGTCGATTAGGGGAATTACTCAGTCAGATCCCCCTTGAGGTAATGACCACCTGCGACCGCATTATTGGGCTGGCGGCGCAGCGGCTGGGGAAACTGCAGGACAGCCTCTACATCACGTTAACCGACCACTGCCATTTTGCCATCGAACGGCAAAAGAAAGGCCTGGCGATCAAAAACGTGCTGTTGTGGGAGATCAAACGTCTGTACCCGAAGGAGTTTGAGCTGGGGCAGGAAGCAAGGGCGATTATCGCCAGCAGGCTGGGGGTAGAGCTTGCCGAAGATGAGGCGGGTTTTATCGCGCTTCACCTGGTCACGGCGCAACTCAACAGCGAAATGCCCGAAGTGATGCACGTCACCCGCGTCATGCAGGAGATCCTGCAGCTGGTGAAGTATCAGCTTCAACTGGAATATGACGAAGAGTCGCTTAGCTATCAGCGCTTTGTCACCCATCTGAAGTTCTTTGCTCAACGGATGCTGACCCGCACCGTGGTGGAAGATGACGATGTGACGCTGCATACGGCGGTAAAAGACAATTACGCGAAAGCCTGGATTTGCGCCGAGAAAATCGCGCAGTATCTGCAGAAAAGTTATCAGCGCGAGCTGACGACGGAAGAAATTATGTTTCTCACCATTCATATTGAGCGAGTGAGAAAAGAAGGGCGATAAGCTCCAAAATCTGGATTGTTACTGCATAACGCAGGCAAAACCTGAGCGCGGCATCTGAAGAGATGCCGTTCTCGGGTTTTTTTATTTTTAAACTCAGTCACCAGATGCCTGCGGGCATCGAAGAAAGGAAATCGAGATGGAATATCAAGCTTTGGCGAAGGATATTCTCGGCCACGTAGGGGGCAAAGAGAACATCATCAGTCTGGTTCATTGCGCCACCCGGCTTCGCTTCAAACTGAAAGAAAATCAAAAAGCGGATGCCGAAGGGCTAAAGAAAAATCCGGGCGTGATCATGGTCGTCGAAAGCGGCGGGCAGTTTCAGGTGGTGATTGGAAACCATGTGAATGATGTCTGGAAAGCGGTGCGGGCGGAAGCGGGTTTGCATGACGATACGCCAGTGGCAGCAGACAAGAACGGAGACAAGAGTCATCTTCTCGGGCGCTTGATTGACATTGTCTCCGGCATCTTTACCCCATTTATTGGCATCCTGGCGGCATCCGGTATTTTGAAAGGATTGCTGGCGCTGGCCGTGGTTTGCGGCTGGCTCAGCCCCGACAGCGGAACCTACAAAATCTGGTTTGCGGCAAGCGATGCCTTGTTCTTCTTCTTTCCGCTGGTGCTGGGCTACACGGCCGGGAAGAAATTTGGCGGCAATCCGTTTATCACCATGGTCATCGGTGGCGCGCTGACCCATCCGATGATGATTCAGGCGTTTGAGGCCAGCCAACAAACCGGTGCCGTAGCGGACGCGTTTCTCGGTATTCCGGTCACCTGGTTCAACTACAGCGCGTCGGTAATTCCGATTATTCTCGCGGCGTGGGTCAGCTGCTGGCTGGAAAACAAGAGCGGCAAACTGCTGCCGTCGTCGATGAAAAACTTCTTTACGCCGCTGATCTGTTTAGCGGTCACCGTCCCGCTGACCTTCCTGGTGATTGGGCCGGTAGCGACCTGGCTGAGCCAGCTGCTGGCTAACGGATATCAGGTGATTTATGTCCTGGCCCCGTGGCTGGCGGGCGCAGCGATGGGTGCGCTGTGGCAGGTGTGTGTGATCTTCGGCCTGCACTGGGGGCTGGTGCCGCTGATGATCAATAACCTGGCGGTACTGGGGCATGACTCAATGCTGCCGATGCTGCTGCCTGCGGTGATGGGGCAGGTGGGGGCCGCGCTGGGGGTCTTCCTGCGCACGCGCGATGCGCGTCTGAAAATGCTGGCGGGCTCATCGGTAACAGCGGGGATTTTTGGCATCACCGAGCCTGCGGTCTATGGCGTGAATTTGCCGCTGCGTCGTCCGTTCATCTTTGGCTGCGTGGCCGGGTCGATTGGCGGGGCCATCGTGGGCCTGAGCCAGGCCTACGTTTACTCTTTCGGGTTCGCCAATATCTTTACCATTGCGCAGATGATCCCGCCGGGCGGCATTGATGCTTCGCTGTGGGGGGGCATTATCGGAACTGTGGTTGCTCTGATGTTGAGTTGCGTGCTGACGCTGGTTGCAGGGATGCCGGGGCGCGCAGTTGAGACGACGCCGGTCACGGTCACCGCAGGTGAAGACGATGTACTTTCGCCAATGAGCGGAACGGTGCTGGCCCTGAGTCAGGTGCCGGATGCCACCTTCGCGAGCGGTCTTCTCGGTCATGGCGCGGCCATTATCCCGTCCGACAACCACGTTTTCGCCCCGTTTGCGGGTGAGGTTGCCTCACTATTCCAGACCAAACACGCGATAGGCCTGCTAAGCGACAGCGGCATTGAAGTGCTGATCCACGTCGGTATCGACACCGTCAAGCTCGACGGCAAGCATTTCACCGCTCACGTGAGCGTGGGCGATAAAGTGAAGCCTGGCGATCTGCTGCTGGAATTCGACAGACAGGCCATTCTTGACGCCGGATACGATCTGGCCACCCCGATTATTATCAGTAACAGCGACAGTTATGCAGAGGTGATCACCGTGGCGGCCAGCGCCGTCAACGCCGGTTCGCCGCTGCTGACCGTCAGCCATCAATAACAGGAGAACGTGATGAAAACTTTCCCGGATACATTTTTATGGGGCGGCGCGGTTGCTGCCAACCAGGTAGAAGGCGCTTACCTTGAAGATGGCAAAGGCCTGTCAACGTCGGACGTCCAGCCGAAAGGGGTATTTGGCCCGGTGGTAGAGCGCGTACCGGGCGACAGCGGTATTAAGGATGTGGCGATCGATTTTTATCATCGCTACCCGGACGATATTAAGCTGTTTGCTGAAATGGGATTTAGCTGCCTGCGTGTCTCTATTGCCTGGACGCGTATTTTCCCGAACGGGGATGAGCAGCAGCCGAATGAAGCGGGTCTGGCGTTTTACGACAAACTGTTTGACGAACTGGCCGCGCACAACATCACTCCGCTGGTAACGCTATCGCACTATGAGATGCCGTGGGGCCTGGTGAAACAGTATGGTGGCTGGGGCAGTCGTCAGGTGATTGGTTTCTTCGAGCGTTATGCGCGCACGGTGTTTACCCGCTACAAAGAGAACGTGAAGCTGTGGCTGACATTTAACGAAATCAATATGTCCCTGCATGCGCCAATGACGGGCGTCGGCCTGCCGGAAACCAGCAGTAAAGCGGAAGTCTACCAGGCAATCCATCATCAGCTGGTGGCCAGCGCATTGGCGGTTAACGCCTGTCATGAGATTGTCCCGGAAGGCAAAATTGGCAATATGCTGCTGGGAGGGCTGGTCTATCCGCTCACCTGTAAGCCGGACGATGTGCTGGAAGCGTTGCAGGAGAACCGTGCATGGCAGTTCTTCGGTGATGTGCAGTGCCGTGGCGCTTATCCGGGCTACATGCTGCGTTTCTTCCGCGATAACGGTATCCAGCTTGACGTAACTGATGCCGATCGCGAGGCGCTGAAATCGACCGTAGACTTTATCTCCTTCAGCTATTACATGACCGGTTGTGTGACCACGGATGAAGAGCTAAACCAGCAGGCGCGCGGCAACATTTTAAGCATGGTGCCAAACCCGCATCTCGCAAGCTCAGAGTGGGGCTGGCAGATTGACCCGGTCGGCCTGCGTACTCTGCTGAATGTGCTGTGGGATCGCTATCAGAAGCCGCTGTTTATTGTCGAGAATGGTCTGGGCGCGAAAGATAAACCCGATGCCGACGGTATCGTGCAGGATGACTACCGTATTGCCTATCTCAACGATCATCTGGTGCAGGTGCGTGAGGCAATGGAAGACGGCGTAGAGGTAATGGGTTACACCAGCTGGGGGCCTATCGATCTGGTGAGCGCGTCGAAAGCTGAGTTGTCCAAACGCTACGGCTTTATTTACGTCGATCGCGACGACAGCGGCCATGGCACGCTGGCCCGCAGCCGTAAGAAAAGCTTCTACTGGTACAAAGAGGTCATTTCGACCAAAGGCGCTTCGCTAAAAGCATAATGGCACCACGCTTTGCCCGACCGGCAAAAATCGGTCGGGCAAATCATCAGAAAATCATTTTAAATACGCCCGTCACCACCAGTAAACCAATTAAGAAAATAATCAAAATAACCCACAGTAATATTTTCATTCCCTTCTCCTTCAACTTTGCTATTGGGCTTACGTCTATTTAAGTGTAGCAGCCGCATCAAATGCTTAATCAATAAGCGCTGTGAATGAATGTAATTATCTAATTCGTAAGGGGAATATTTTTCTGAGTGTGTGAATGTATGACAAAGTAAGGGTTGCCACGCGTTACTAAAAAAAAGTAATGCAGCAGGCGTAATTTGCCCCTTTCTTTTTTGCGTGAATGGCGTAATGAAACGTTCAATTATTTTCTCTTTTAGCTTACCTCTCTCTTTATTGCTGGTGGCCTGTGCGCCGGGCCACGACACGGCGGCGTCTCTGCATCAGCAGGCTCCCGTGGCGAAAATCAACACTCAGCTGGCCCACACCCAGTGGCCGAAAAATGAGTGGTGGAAAGAGTTCCACGATCCGGAGCTGAACGCCCTGATTGCCAAAGCGCTGGCCGATGCACCGGATATGCAGATTGCCCACCAGCGTATCGCCCTCGCGGAAGCTCAGGCCAAAATGGCTGTGGCTGCGGGCGGCCCGCAGATTGATTTTTCGGCGGACGCCGAGCGGCAAAAAATGTCGGCAGAAGGGCTGATGGGACCGTTCGCCGAGACCGATCCTGCGGCGGGCACCACCGGGCCGTGGTACACCAACGGCACCTTCGGTCTGACGGCGGGATGGGATCTGGATCTATGGGGTAAAAACCGCTCCCAGGTCGAAGCCCGGATCGGCAAGGTCAATGCGCAGAAAGCGGAGATGGAGCAGACCCGCCAGCTCCTCGCCAGCAGCGTGGCGCGCCTGTACTGGGAGTGGCAAACGCAGGCCGAAATTGGTCATGTGCTGACGGACATCAAACAGGAACAAGAGTCGATTATTGCCGTCGATCGTGAACTCTACCAGCACGGCATTACCTCCTCCGTAGAAGGTGTCGTCACCGATATCAACGCCAGCAAAACGCAGGAGCAGAGGGCGGAAGTCAGTGGCAAAATGAAAGCCATTGAGGCGCGGCTGCAGGCGCTGACCAATACCACGTCAGTGACGCTCACACCGCACGCGCTACCGAAAATCGACGCTTCGCTGCCCCCGACGCTAGGCTACGACCTGCTGGCCCGTCGTCCCGATCTTCAGGAGGCGCACTGGTACATTGAAGCGTCCATGAATGACGTGGATGCAGCGAAAGCCGCGTTTTATCCGGACGTTAATCTGATGGCTTTTCTGCAACAGGACGCCCTGCATTTAAGCGATCTGTTCCGCTCATCGGCCCAGCAGATGGGGGTCACTGCCGGACTGACGCTGCCGATCTTCGACAGCGGTCGCCTCAACGCGAATCTCGACATCGCCCAGGCGCAGAGCAATCTGTCCGTCGCGAACTACAACAAAGCGGTGGTCGATGCAGTGAATCAGGTGGCGCGCACGGCCAGTGAAGTGGAGACGCTGATGAACAAAAATCAGCAACAGCAGCAGGTTGAAGCCGATACCGCACGGGTAGTGGCCCAGGCGCAGGCCCGTTTTCATGCGGGGATCATCGCCGGCTCACGCGTCAGTGAAGCGAAAATTCCGGCGTTGCAGGAGCACATCGCGAGTCTGACGCTTCAGGGGCAATATGTGGACGCCACCCTGCAGCTGACCTCTGCCCTGGGCGGCGGGTATCACCACGGTTAACAGGACGTTATCTATACTTACCTTTTTGCGTTATGGCGGAGGTAGGTATGGCATCAGTTCAGCGCGTGGCCATTGTTACGGCATCAGATTCCGGAATCGGTAAAACAACGGCGCTACTTCTGGCTGAGCGCGGGTTTGATATTGGCGTGACCTGGCATTCGGATGAAGAGGGGGCACTCCAGACCTGTCGTGAAATAGAAGCCCTGGGGCGTCGCGCCGAGGCGATACAGCTGGATCTCAGCCACCTGCCCGAGGGGGCGAAAGACATTGAGACGCTTATCGCCCGCTTTGGTCGGCTGGATGCGCTGGTCAACAACGCCGGCGCGATGGCCAAAGCCCCGTTTCTTGATATGACGTTTGACGACTGGCGCGGGATTTTTACCGTGGATGTGGATGGCGCGTTTCTCTGTTCACAACTTGCCGCCCGGCAGATGGTGAAGCAGGGGCAGGGTGGACGGATTGTGAATATTACCTCGGTGCATGAGCACACCCCGCTACCGGAGGCCAGCGCCTATACCGCAGCGAAACACGCGCTGGGCGGCCTGACAAAATCGATGGCCCTTGAGCTGGTGCAGCACAAGATCCTGGTCAATGCGGTTGCCCCTGGCGCTATCGCCACGCCGATGAACGGCATGGATGACAGCGAAGTCGAAGAAGGCTCCATGCCCGAGATCCCCCTTGGTCGACCTGGGCAAACCCATGAGATCGCAAGCCTTGTTGCGTGGCTGTGCGACACGGATGCCAGCTACACTACTGGGCAATCGTTTATTGTCGACGGTGGCTTTATGCTGGCGAATCCGCAGTTTAAACCGGCGGAATAACGACGCTAGTCGCGATTATTTTCCCGATGCTTGCGCCACAGTCGCCAGATAATGACGCCCGCCACCACCAGCACCAGCCAGATCCAGTGCTTCAGATGCTGGTCGAGGTTGTGCAGCCAGGGGCCAATCACTTCGCCACCCACATAGCCGAGCGAAGTGAATATCAGCGCCCAGGCGATGGCACCAATGATGTTTAGCGGCAGAAAGATTTTCGGCGGCAGGCGGCTGGCGCCAATCAGCAGCGGGCCGATGATGCGAAAGCCGTACATAAACCGGGTACCGATCACAAACAGATAGGGGTGACGCTGAATCAGCCGCTGCGCGCGGTTGATTTTTTTCTGATGCCGGGCAAAACGTTTGAGCAGGGTGGGGCCAAAGCGCAATCCCAGCAGATAGAGCAACTGATCGCCAATCATTCCACCCAGCGCTACCGCGGCGACCACCAGCGGGAAACGAAGAAGCCCCTGATGTGCGGCCACCCCGCCTAGCAGGGTGATGGTTTCCCCTTCCGCCACGCTCCCTATCACCAGCGCCGCATATCCGTACTGTTCAATCAGACTATTGATATCCATGAGTTCAGCGGTGTCTCCCTGTGTAAACCTTCCTTAAGCATACACCCTGTGAATCAATGGTGTGGCAACCAGGACGATTTCCCCGAAGCGGCAATTTTGCCGCTGGTCATAAAATAATCTAAAGCTGCATTATACTTACAGTATCGCCTTGCGGGCCGACAATGAGGGGGCTGTATGAACCATGTCTGGGGGCTGTTTTCCCATCCCGATCGTGAGATGCATGTCATCAGAAGCGAGAACGAAACGGTCGCGCATCACTACACGCACCATGTCCTGCTCATGGCTGCCGTACCAGTGATCTGCGCGTTTATTGGCACAACACAAATCGGCTGGAATTTTGGCGATGGCAACGTCGTGACGCTCTCATGGATGACGGGGCTGGCACTGGCGGTGGTCTTCTACGGTTTAATGCTGGCAGGCGTGGCGGTGATGGGGCGGGTGATCTACTGGATGGCGCGAAACTATCCTCAGCGTCCCTCGCTCACCCTGTGCATGGTTTTTGCCGGATACGTGGCAACACCGCTTTTCATGAGTGGCATCGTGGCGCTCTATCCGCTGGTCTGGCTGTGTGCGCTGGTGGGTACCATCGCGCTGTTTTACACCGGCTATCTGCTGTACGTGGGTATTCCGACCTTCCTCAACATTAACAAAGAAGAGGGCTTAAGTTTCTCCAGTTCAACCCTCGCGATTGGCGTGCTGGTGCTGGAGGCGCTGCTGGCGCTCACGGTGATCCTGTGGGGCTACGGCTATCGTCTCTTCTGAGGTAAATGCATTGCTGGCGTAAATGCCAGCAATGCAGCATCTGTTCACGATTCTCCGCTGGCGACAACTCACCAGGGCAGCTATGATGCCTTTGCCAGCCTGTTTCGCTCGTTGTAACGGGAGGCGTACGTCATCACGTGCATGAATAATTATCAGAAGTCTCACCATGCTGAAATTCCGAGTTTCTTTACTTAGCCTTGCGCTGATCCTGGCTGTGCCCGTTGCCGCGCCAGCAATTGCCAAAACAACCGCAGTGACCACTGCCGCCCAGCCGGAAATCGCCTCCGGAAGCGCGATGATTGTCGATCTGAATACCAACAAGGTGATCTATTCCAGTCACCCGGATCTGGTGCGTCCGATCGCGTCGATTACCAAATTAATGACCGCGATGGTGGTGCTCGATGCACGACTGCCGCTGGATGAGAAACTGAAAGTCGATATCAGCCAGACGCCAGAGATGAAAGGGATATACTCCCGCGTGCGTCTGAACAGCGAAATCAGCCGTAAAAATATGCTGCTGCTGGCGCTGATGTCCTCGGAAAACCGGGCGGCCGCGAGCCTCGCGCACCATTATCCGGGCGGATACAACGCATTTATCCGGGCGATGAATGCCAAAGCCAAATCCCTGGGCATGACCAACACCCGTTTTGTCGAGCCAACCGGGCTGTCGATTCACAACGTCTCCACCGCACGCGACCTGACCCACCTGCTGATCGCCAGCAAACAGTACCCGCTGATCGGTCAGTTGAGTACTACGCGTGAAGAGATGGCGACCTTTGCGAATCCGGCGTACACCTTACCGTTCCGTAATACTAACCATCTGGTGTATCGCGAAAACTGGAACATCCAGCTGACGAAAACCGGCTTTACCAATGCGGCTGGTCACTGTCTGGTGATGCGTACCGTGTTTAACGGCAAACCGGTGGCGCTGGTGGTGATGGATGCGTTTGGCAAATACACTCACTTCGCTGATGCCAGCCGTTTGCGTACCTGGATTGAAACCGGAAAAGTGATGCCAGTTCCGGCGGCGGCGTTGAGCTATAAAAAGCAAAAAGCGGCGCAGATGGAAACCGCACAGAACGACTGAGCGCGTGGCAGGTGAATCCACGGTTTGCAGGCCGGGCAGGCGCAGTGCCGCCCGGCAAAACGTTTTGCCTCGCGAATTACTCCGGCAGCGTCCAGTCACCGTCGTTCAGGGGGCGCTGCATAATCAGCGTATCCCGCCAGTTTCCCTTCTTATAGCCCACGCTTCTTAACTGCCCGGCCACCTCGAATCCATGCTTTTTATGCAGCCGAATCGAACCGGCATTGTTATGCCCGTCGCCGACCACGGCAATCATCTGCCGCCACGGACCCTGCTCACAACGTTCAATCAGGGCATCCATCAGCGAGCTGCCAAAACCACGTCCGGTGGCGCTGGCATCCACATAGATCGACTCTTCAAGCGTATAGCGATAGGCAGGGCGCGCGCGATACAACGCCGCATAGCAGTATCCCACCACCACGCCGCGATAGAGCGCCACCAGCCACGGCAACCCGTCGGCGGCAATCGTGCTCATGCGCTGGCGCATCTCTTCGATGGTGGGGGGGACTTCTTCAAACGATGCACGCCCGTTAAGCACATGCCAGGCATAGATCGCGGCAATGGCATGTACGTCGTCAGGTTGGGCGTCGCGCACCTCGACTTCGGAAGCGGACAGGATATCAACGGCCGACATGATGAGCGGGCTCCTCAGGAAAAAAAAGCCGGAGAAGCGGTTCTCCGGCGGGGTGAGATTACTCTAGTACGATTGTTACTGGCTTAACAATAATTTCAGTGTGGCTATAGTGTTTGATCAGAGGGTTGCGTCTCGTCGCGCTCTGTATTCACCGCTTCTTTCCAGTATTTATGCTTCGTCGTCTTACCAATGCCGGGATTCATGCTGTTTGTCGGGTCATTCTCGCGATAAAAACGTTTAAGCGTTTCTGGCGCTTCATACAGGTGCCCGACGTTATGTTCGGCCGGGTATTGTGCCCCGCGCGCGCGCAGCAGTTCGAGCATCTGCTCCTTCAGGGCATGCGCATCAACGCCTTTTTTGACGATGTAATCCTGGTGGAAAACGTGGCACATAAAGTGGCCGTAGTAGAGCTTATGCACCAGCTTACTGTCGATTTCCGGCGGCAGGTGTTCAAACCACTCCGTATCGTTACGACGCAGGGCGATATCCAGCGCCAGAATATCTTCCACTTCGTCGGCGTGAACCGCCTGATAGCGAATCGCGGCGCCCGCCGCGGCGAAGCGGTGTAAGAACGCCTTGTTGCCTTCTTCCGGCGTACAGGCAAAGAAATCGCCCTCCGCTGTTTTAAAGTATTCCGCCAGCCAGGTTTGCGCCTCGGCAATCCCGTCGCCCGACATTTTCAGCAGCAGGTGGTGTTCGTACTTATCGCGCCAGCTCTTCATGCGCGGTGGCAGGTGCGCCGGGAAAGCCGTGCCCAGCTTCTGCATAAAGCGATCGGTGAAGTGCGGTTTGAACAGGGGCACTTTGCCAAGCATGGCGTCGGCGCGGCCTTTCATCGTAAAGAAGAACGGCATTTTGTCGGTGCCGAGCTTATCGATCATCAGGAAGGTGTCTTTGCCGTAGCGCTCGGCGATATCGTAAATATCGCGATGCATGTACTCACCCGCGACCGGCAGATTTGTGAACTCGCCCAGAATATGACGACGGATCTCGGTCAGCACTTCCGGCTGGTTGGTGCCGATATAAAAGACCTGCTGATTTTTCTGCGCCGGGAAGGTGTCCAGACGTACGGCAAACACCGCGAGTTTGCCCGCGCAGCCGGAAGATTCAAACAGACGATCCGGATCGGCGTTATAGCGCGCCGGGGTATCGGCTTCAATGTCGCGCACGCGTTCGACGTAATCGTGATCGTGGGCGTGACGGCCATCGTGCTGCACGTCGGCGTCGTTCACGCGCTCGTCGTCGAGCTTGCTCAGGATCTGCTCCGGCGTGACACCCAGGTTGATCCCCAGATGATTCACCAGCTGTAATTTTCCGTTCTCATCAATGCGTGCAAACAGGGACATTTCCGTGTACGCCGGGCCGCGCTGCACCAGCGACCCGCCGGAGTTGTTGCAGATCCCGCCGATCACCGACGCGCCAATGCAGGAGGAGCCAATCACCGAGTGCGGCTCGCGACCCAGCGGCTTGAGCGCTTTTTCCAGCGAATAAAGGGTCGTGCCAGGATAGGCCAGCACCTGCTCACCTTTGTCCAGCAGATGCAGTTTATCGAGACGCAGGGTGCTGATAATGACGATATCCCGGTCGTAGTCATTGCCGTTTGGCGTCGAGCCTTCCGTCAGGCCGGTATTGGCCGCCTGCATCAGAATGATTTTGTCGGCGTTGACGCAGGCGCTCAGCACACGCCACAGCTCCAGCAGCGTGCCGGGGAAGACTACCGCCAGCGCTTCACCCTGGCCGGAACGGAAGCCCTTGCGATAGCGGGCGGTTTTTTCAGGGTCCGTCAGCAGGTGTGAGTGACCGACCAGGCGAGACAGTTCGTTAATAAAAGTGTTGTTATTTTGTGTGCGAACAGAAGTCATCTTCCACTCCTTGTGGTGGGGCAAATTTCTCGCTGTAAAGCATAGCGCGATTAACTGTTAAGCGAACAAGTATTCATGAGAAAAATCAGAGAATAACCCTGCAAGGTTGAAAGGGTTTGTGGCACACTGCGCTTTTCGCACGGTCTGGCCGAGTTTTCCGGCGGTTGATGATGAGAGAGTACAACACATGAAATGGCTTTGTTCTGTAGCTGTCGCAGTAAGCCTGGCGCTGCAACCCGCGCTGGCTGAAGATCTGTTTGGCAACCACCCATTAACCCCGGAAGCCCGCGACGCCTTCGTCACGGACTTGCTCACCAAAATGACGGTCGATGAAAAAATCGGCCAGCTGCGTCTCATCAGCGTCGGGCCGGATAACCCGAAAGAGGCGATCCGCGAGATGATCAAGGAGAGCCAGGTCGGGGCGATTTTTAACACCGTCACCCGCGAAGATATCCGCAAAATGCAGGACCAGGTGATGCAGCTCAGCCGCCTGAAAATTCCGCTTTTCTTCGCCTACGACGTGGTCCATGGCCAGCGTACCGTCTTCCCGATTAGCCTCGGTTTAGCCTCTTCCTTTAACCTGGATGCGGTCAGAACCGTCGGGCGCATTTCGGCCTATGAAGCCGCCGATGACGGTCTGAACATGACCTGGGCGCCGATGGTCGACGTCTCGCGCGATCCGCGCTGGGGCCGCGCCTCAGAAGGCTTTGGCGAAGACACCTATTTAACCGCCACCCTCGGCAAAACCATGGTCGAAGCGATGCAGGGCAAAAGCCCGGCGGATCGCTACTCGGTGATGACCAGCGTCAAACACTTTGCCGCCTACGGCGCGGTAGAGGGCGGGAAAGAGTACAACACCGTTGACATGAGCTCGCAGCGCCTGTTCAACGACTATATGCCGCCGTACAAAGCCGGGCTGGACGCGGGCAGCGGCGCGGTGATGGTGGCCCTGAACTCCCTCAACGGCACCCCGGCGACCTCCGATTCCTGGCTGCTGAAAGACGTACTGCGCGATCAGTGGGGCTTTAAAGGCATTACCGTGTCCGATCACGGCGCGATTAAAGAGCTGATCAAACACGGCACCGCCTCCGATCCGGAAGACGCCGTGCGCGTGGCGCTCAAAGCCGGTATCAACATGAGCATGAGCGACGAGTATTACAGCAAATACCTGCCTGACCTGGTGAAAACCGGCAAAGTGACCATGGCAGAGCTGGACGACGCCACCCGCCATGTGCTGAACGTGAAATATGATATGGGGCTGTTTAACGATCCGTACAGCCACTTAGGGCCGAAAGAGTCCGACCCGGCGGATACCAATGCCGAAAGCCGTCTGCATCGTAAAGAGGCCCGTGAAGTGGCGCGCGAAAGTCTCGTGCTGCTGAAAAACCGTCTCGAAACGCTGCCGCTGAAAAAATCTGGCACCCTCGCCGTGGTTGGCCCACTGGCCGACAGCAAGCGTGACGTGATGGGCAGTTGGTCCGCTGCGGGCGTGGCCGATCAGTCCGTCACCGTGCTCACGGGGATCAAAAATGCGCTGGGCGAAAAGGGCAAAGTGATTTACGCCAAAGGCGCTAACGTCACTAACGACAACGATATCGTCACCTTCCTGAACCAGTACGAAGAGGCGGTGAAGGTTGATCCGCGTTCGGCGAAAGAGATGATCGACGAAGCGGTCAACGCGGCGAAACAGGCTGATGTGGTGGTGGCGGTCGTCGGTGAAGCGCAGGGTATGGCCCATGAAGCGTCGAGCCGTACCGATATCAACCTCCCGCAGAGCCAGCGCGATCTGATCAGCGCCCTGAAAGCGACGGGTAAACCGCTGGTGCTGGTGCTGATGAACGGCCGTCCGCTGGCGCTGGTGAAAGAGGATCAGCAGGCTGATGCCCTGCTCGAAACCTGGTTCGCCGGGACCGAGGGCGGTAACGCCATTGCCGATGTTCTGTTTGGTGATTACAACCCGTCTGGCAAACTGCCGATGTCCTTCCCGCGCTCAGTCGGCCAAATTCCGGTTTACTACAGCCACCTGAATACCGGTCGCCCGTACAACGCCGATAAGCCGAACAAGTACACCTCACGCTATTTCGATGAAGCCAATGGCCCGCTTTATCCGTTTGGTTATGGGCTGAGCTACACCACCTTCAAGGTTTCTGACGTGAAAATGTCGGCACCCACTCTGAAGCGTGACGGCAAAGTCACCGCCAGCGTGGAGGTGACCAACACCGGTAAACGCGACGGTGCCACGGTCATCCAGATGTACGTGCAGGATGTGACGGCCTCCATGAGCCGCCCGGTGAAACAGCTGCGCGGCTTCGAGAAGGTTGACCTGAAGCCGGGCGAGACCAAAACCGTGAGCTTCCCGATTGACGTCGATGCGCTGAAGTTCTGGAACCAGCAGATGAAATATGACGCGGAAGCGGGCAAGTTTAACGTCTTTATCGGCGTGGACTCTGCGCGAGTGAATAAAGGCGAGTTCGACCTGCTTTAACAACAAGAGACGAAACCCGCCGTTGTGCGGGTTTCGTGACACATCCCGCAAGGTTTCGCGCCTTTCCTGCCTGATTGCTTTGATTCCCTCTTTTCTCGTCTCTTACTCGCCGTCAAATGTGACCTTTTTCACACTTCATTTTTATCCCACAGATGAAATCGTGAGGACGATCAAAACTCACTCCCGCCACACCCGGCAGGCGTGACTCTCTTCACTCTTCGCGAAAAAGCCCGGTAAACACGCCACAAACACGCCGCAGAAAAGCCGTGTAATGCCTGTCACATCACAGCTGACAGGTAATCACATGAAGCTCTCATTAGAAAACATCTCCCTCGATCGAAGCGGGTCGACCCCCGTCACCACCGCGCTGCAGGAACTCATCGATACGCTTGCCGTGAACGGAGGAGGCACGCTGGTGGTCACGCCAGGCATCTACCTGACCGGAACGCTGGTGCTGCCGTCGAATTTCACCCTGCATCTGGAAGCGGGCGCGCGCCTGCTCGCTAGCCAGAATGTGGATGATTACCACGCCGCAGAAACCCAAAGCACAGCCGAGCTGTCGCGCATGGCACTCATCTACGCCCGCGATACGCGCAACCTGACGCTCAGCGGCGCGGGCTGCGTCGACGGCAACGCCACGGCCTGGTTTGCCGCAGAGATGGATGACCAGGGCTATCGCCAGCCGAAACCCCAGCGCCCACGCCTGCTGGTGCTGGAAGGGTGCGAACAGGTACGCCTGACGGAGATCACCCTGTGCGACTCGCCAATGTGGACCGCGCATCTGGTGAGCTGCAACCATGTTTTCATCCGCAATATCACCATTGATAACGATCTGGCGCTGGCTAACACCGACGCGCTGGACATCGACAGCTGCCAGCATGTGCTCATCAGCGACAGCTACTTCAGCGCCGCCGACGACGGCATCTGCCTGAAGACCACGGCCAAAGCGCCCGAACTCCAGCAGCCGATCGACAACGTCACGATCAGTAACTGCATCATTCGCTCCAAAAGCTGCGCAATTAAAGTCGGGACCGAAACCTTCGCTGACATCACCCATCTGGCGGTCAGCAACTGCGTGATTTTCGACTCCAATCGCGGCATCGGCCTGATCTCCCGCGACGGCGGCCATTTCAGCAAGATGAGCTTCAGCAACATTCTCTTCGACTGCCGCCACGGCCATCCGTGTCACTGGGGCAAAGCCGACCCGGTGTTTATCTCCGTACGCCATCGCGCGCCAGACATCACGCCGGGCACGATCAGCCAGATCACCTTCTCGGGCCTGAACGGGACGGGGGAGGGGGCGATAAATCTGCACAGCGAAACGCCCGGTGCGATCCGCGATATCACCTTCAACGGCCTGGCGTTCAGCCAGCTTGCTTCCCGTTCCGATGAACAGGGCTGTTACGACGTGCGCCCACCGTGTAACCCAGAGCGCCCGACCGGAATGGGGCTGGACAACGCCTATCGCGTGAATACGCAAACCGGGCGCGCTCATGGCGTGGAGTTATATCCGCACGGGCTGCCGGCCCTTTACGCCTGCGGCGTCGAAGGGTTGCATCTGCATGCCATCACCATTACGCGCCCGTCGCCGCTGCCTGCGGGCTGGGATACTGAAAAAATCCGGAGTGCAAAATGATCAAAAAAGTGCGGGAAATAAAGCTGCGGAACTACGTGTGTTACGGGCTGGCGGATGTGATTGGCTCGGGGGCCTTTACCCTGGTCAGCGCCTGGCTGCTGTTTTTCTTAACCACCTTTTGCGGCCTGACGCCGATCCAGGCCGGGTCCCTGTTTGCGGTGGCGAGAATTGTTGATGTGATCATGTGTCCGGTGATCGGCTACGTTTCTGATAACTTCCACAAAACGCGCCTGGGGCGCCGCTTTGGCCGTCGCCGTTTCTTCCTGTTGGCCAGTATTCCGCTGGTGTCGGTCTACAGCCTGCTGTGGGTGGAAGGGTTCAACTACTGGATGTACCTGCTGTTCTACATCCTGTTTGAAATCGTCTACACCATGATCATTATTCCGTACGACACGCTCTCGGCTGAGATGACGTCGGATTTCAAAAAGCGCTCAAAACTGACCAGCGCACGTATGTATATCGCCCAGCTCGCAGGCTTTGCGGCGGCGTTCCTGCCGGGGCGTCTGGTGGCGTACTTCGGCCCGGACTCTTCCGACTCCTTCTTCTATACCGGGGCGATTTTCACCGTCTCCTTTATGATTGTGCTGTTCTTTGTCTATTTCGGCACCTGGGAGCGCTCGCTGGAAGAGATCCAGCAGAATGAGCACCACGACGAAGACGACGAAAAAGAGCCGTTCGCCACGCGCGCATACCATATCTATTACGATTTCGTCTCAACGTTAAAAATCAAAACGTTCCGCTCGCATCTGGGGATGTATCTCGGCGGCTCGGTGGCGCAGGACATTTTTAACTCAGTCTTTACCTACTTTGTGGTCTTCGCCCTGATGACCTCCTCTGTGATGGCCTCCAATCTGCTGGGCGTCGTAAACGGGCTGCAGTTCTTTGGCGTGGGAATTGCCACCTGGCTGACCCTGCGCTACTCCCCGTCGCGCGCCTTTGCGACCCAGGCCACGATGGCGCTGGTGGCGTTTGCCCTGTTTGTGTCCGCGTACTTCAGCGGCACCGGCGGGATGACCCTGCTGTACGTCGGTGCGGCGGTCGCCGGGCTGGCGCGCGGCGGTATCTACGCTATTCCGTGGAATAACTACACCTTTGTCGCCGACGTGGATGAGATCCTCACATGCCGTCGCCGGGAGGGGATTTTCGCGGGCTTTATGAGCCTGCTGCGTAAGGCGTCGCAGGCGCTGTCGATTTTCCTCGTCGGCGTGGCCCTACAGATGTCCGGGTTTGTCTCCGGACAAAACGCCCAGCCGCAGTCGGCCATCAACATGATTTTAATCATCATGATTGTGCTGCCGGTCGCACTGACGCTGTGGGGGATCTGGTCGGCGTTCCAGTTTAAGGTCAACAGCCGTACCCACGCGATTCTGAACGAAGAAGTGGCGCGTCTGAAACAGGGCGGCAGCAAGGCGACCGTCAGCGCGGAAAACAAAGCGGTGATCGAAAGCCTCACCGGTATGCCGTACGACCACTGCTGGGGGGAAAACAGCGTCGGCTATCTGAATCGTAAACGCATGAATGTGCGCGCACTGCGAGACAAAATGGCATGACGGAGCAGAGCGTATTTATCCAGCAGGGCCTGTGGGCCCGGCTGGGATTGCCTCGTGAACTGTGCTGGGGCTTTGTCGGGATTTTCCTGTTTATCACCGGCGCTACCATCGAGCAAAGCTGGCTGGCGTCGATGCTTCAGCATCGCGGTTTTGATGCCATGCACATCAGCCTGCTGTCATCGGTGTTTGGGCTGTGTGTCGCGGCGGTATCGTGGTTTTCCGGAATAGGCGCGGGTGTACTTGGCCTGCGTCGCCTGATGTGGGCCGCGACGCTGTTCTACTTTATCGGCTCAATTCCCTTTATCGCTTACGCGCTGCCGCAGGGGAATTATCCTCTGATGGTGGCGAGCTACGCCCTGCGCGGTGTGGCGTATCCGCTGTTTGCCTATTCGTTTCTGGTGTGGATTAACCAGCGCTGCGCGCCAGCTATTCTCGGACGCGCCGTCTCCTGGTTCTGGATTGCATTTGGCGTGGGCATGACCATCGTCGGGCCGTGGTACTCAAGCCTGATGCTGCCCCTCATCGGCGAAACCTCGACGCTGCTTAGCGGGTTTATCTTTGTGGCACTCGGCGCAATCTGCGCGCTGGTGCTCAACCGCGATCGCCCGCACGTGCAAAGCAACGGTCATCTCGGCGCAGCCTTTGCCGAAGGGATGATGGTGCTGGTGCGCGAGCCGAAAATGCGCCTGGCGGTGATCGTCAAAACCATCAACGATATCGGCAAGTTTTCGCTGGTGATCCTGATGCCGGTCTACCTGCCGCGTTTCGGATTTAGCATCGCCGAGTGGCTGACTATCTGGGGGCTGGTGAACGTGGTCAATATCTTCGCTAACTACTTCTTCGGCTGGCTCGGCGATACCATCGGCTGGCGCAAGACGGTGGTCTGGTTCTCCGGCACCCTGTGCGGTCTGGCGATGCTGGCGGTGTGCTACGCGCCGGTACTGTTTGGTGACAGCGAAACGGCGCTGTTTCTGGCTCTGGCCCTGTACGCCATCGGGCTGGGTGCTTTTGGCCCGCTGAGTGCGCTGATTCCGTCCCTGCTGCCGGAGAACAAAGGCGCTGCCATCTCCTGCCTGAATCTTGGGTCGGGGCTGAGCAATTTTGCCGGTCCGCTTATCGTCACGCTCTGCGTTTCACCGTTTGGCGTGGAGGGGACGTTGTGGGTGATCGCGCTGCTCTATTTTGCCGCCAGCCTGCTAACCGTTCCGCTGAGGTTGCCGGAAGAAGGATGATTCCTCAATTTTAGGCTACGCTTTTCTCTCAAGCCCCTGATAAAGGCGGCAAATTAATGAGGAAAGCAGAATGACAATCACAAAGGGGATATGGGGTTCAGCGGCGTTACTGGCGGCGCTGAGCCTGCCTTTACAGGCGGCAGAGCCGGTAAAGGTGGGGTCTAAGATCGATACGGAAGGGGCGTTGCTCGGCAATATAATCCTGCAGGTGCTGGAAAGCCACGGGGTGAAAACAGTCAATAAAGTCCAGCTGGGTACCACGCCCGTGGTGCGCGGGGCCATCACCTCCGGCGAGCTGGATATCTACCCGGAATACACCGGTAATGGCGCGTTTTTCTTTAAAGATGAAAACGATGCGGCGTGGAAAAATGCCAGCGCAGGCTACGAGAAAGTGAAAAAACTCGACGCCGAGCAGAACAAGCTTATCTGGCTGACGCCTGCGCCCGCCAACAACACCTGGACCATCGCCGTGCGCAAGGATATCGCTGAGAAAGGCAAACTGACCTCTCTTGACGATCTGAGTCGCTATCTGAAAGAGAAGGGCGATTTCAAACTGGCGGCCTCGGCGGAATTTATCGAACGTCCGGACGCGCTTCCGGCCTTTGAAAAAGCCTACGATTTTAAACTCGACCAGAGCCAGTTGCTGTCGCTCGCGGGCGGTGATACGGCGGTGACGATCAAAGCTGCCGCTCAGAAAACCTCCGGCGTAAATGCGGCGATGGCCTACGGTACTGACGGCCCTGTGGCGGCGCTCGGTCTGCAAACCCTGACCGATCCGAAAGGCGTTCAGCCGATCTATGCCCCTACGCCTGTGGTGCGTGAAGCGGTGCTGAAAGCCTATCCGCAGATCGGCGACTGGCTAAAGCCGGTGTTTGAAACTCTCGATGAGAAAACCCTGCAACAGCTCAATGCGAGCATTGCGGTGGAAGGGCTGGATGCCAAAAAAGTGGCGGCAGATTATCTGAAGCAAAAAGGACTTGTGAAGTAACAGGATAATGCTGTGCCGATAACCTGTCATAACCGCGTACTGCTGCTGCTCGCGTTTGTCGCGCTGGCGGCGTGCGCGCTTCCGTTTGTGAATTTTGCCCCTAATCGGCTGGTGTCCGGCGAGGGGCTGTCCGTCTGGCAGGTGTGGGCGTTTTCGCCTCTCCTGCTGGCCCTGTCCCTTCTACTGGCTGCAGTGCTGGCGTTTTGCCGTGGGCGCTTGCCGCTCATTTTCACGCTGATCCTCTGCGAAGCGTTAGTTGTGCTGCTGACCTGGAGTGCCGGGCAGGCGGCGACGCATCTCGCGACTGCCGAAACACCGCTGGCGCGCACCTCGGCAGGCAGCGGGCTGTGGCTGTGGATGGCCCTGTGCCTGCTCGCCTGTAGCGACGCGATCCGCCGTCTGACGCAACACCCGCTCTGGCGCTGGCTGCTCCACGCGCAGATTTGGGTTCTGCCGCTGGCGCTGCTGTTCAGCGGCGAACTGAATACCCTTTCTCTGCTCAAAGAGTACGCTAACCGCCAGGAGATTTTTAACGATGCGCTGTTGCAACATCTGACGATCCTGTTTGGCACGCTGGTGCCTGCGCTGCTTATCGGCGTACCCATCGGCCTGTGGTGCTACCGCCACCCCACGCGTCAGGGGCCGGTATTTACCGTGCTGAACGTGATTCAGACAATCCCTTCCGTGGCGCTGTTCGGCTTGCTGATCGCGCCGCTCGCCGGGCTGGTGAAAAGCTTTCCTGCGCTCGCCTCGCTCGGTATCGCCGGAACCGGACTGACGCCCGCGCTCATTGCGCTGGTGCTGTACGCGCTGCTGCCTCTGGCGCGCGGCGTGCTGGCGGGGCTAAGCCAGGTTTCCCCTGAAGTGCTGGAGAGCGCCAGCGCGATGGGGATGAGCGCCCGCCAGCGATTCTGGAAGATTCAGCTGCCGCTGGCACTGCCGCTGCTGCTGCGCAGCCTGCGGGTGGTGGCAGTGCAAACCGTCGGCATGGCGGTGATTGCGGCACTGATCGGCGCTGGCGGCTTTGGGGCACTGGTATTCCAGGGCCTGCTGAGCAGCGCGCTGGATTTGGTCTTACTCGGTGTGATTCCCACTATCGCGCTGGCGGTGGTGGTGGATGCGCTTTTTGCCCTGTGGCTGGCCCTGCTGAAGGGGAAAAATGATGATTGAATTTCACGATGTGAACAAAAAATTTGCCGGGCAGATGGCTGTCAGCAACCTGAATCTGCGTTTTGAAGAAGGGGCCTTTTCGGTGCTGATCGGCACCTCCGGCTCGGGAAAATCGACCACCCTGAAGATGATCAACCGGCTGGTGGAGCATGATAGCGGGCTGATTCGTTTTGCCGGCGAGGAGATCCGCAGCCTGCCGGTGCTGGAACTGCGCCGCCGGATGGGGTACGCCATTCAGTCCATCGGCCTGTTCCCGCACTGGACGGTGGCGCAGAATATCGCCACCGTGCCGCAGCTGCAAAAATGGTCGCGGCAAAAGATTGCGGACCGCGTGGACGAACTGATGGCGCTGCTGGGGCTGGAGCCTGCCCTGCGCGAGCGCTATCCGCATCAGCTTTCCGGCGGGCAGCAGCAGCGCGTCGGCGTGGCGCGCGCGCTGGCCGCGAATCCTGAAGTGCTGCTGATGGATGAGCCTTTTGGCGCGCTGGACCCGGTTACCCGCAGCGCGCTGCAAACGGAGATGACCCGTATCCACCGCATTCTGGGGCGCACGATTATTCTGGTGACTCACGATATCGACGAAGCCCTGCGCCTCGCCGACCGCCTGGTTTTGATGGACAACGGCGAAGTGGTGCAGCAGGGGACGCCGCTGGAGCTGTTAACCCATCCGGCGACAGATTTTGTGCGCGAATTCTTTGGTCGCAGCGAACTGGGCGTACGCCTGCTGTCGCTGCGCACGGTCGGGGAGTATCTGCGCCGCGAAGATCCTGCCGTTAGCGGCGAACCCCTTCAGGCGCAAATGAGCCTGCGCGATGCGCTCTCTGCGTTTGTCGCGAGGCAGTGCGAAGTGTTACCGGTGGTCGATGAGCACGGCGCGCCCTGCGGTACTCTGCATTTTCGCGATTTACTGGCCGGGGAGGTGGAACGTGAAATGGCTACGTGATCCGCTCCTGTGGCTGGTGCTGCTGTTTGTCGCGCTGCTATGGCTGATGCCCTACAGCGGCGGGCTGTTTGGCGCGTTGTTTCCTGGCCTTCCGCGCCCCGTTTATCTGCAGGAGAGTTTTATCAGCCTGACGCTGGCCCATTTCTGGCTGGTGGGGATTTCAAGCGCTGTGGCGATTGTGATCGGCGTCGGGGCCGGGATTGCGGTGACGCGCCCGGCGGGCCGAGAGTTTCGCCCGCTGGTGGAGACCATTGCCGCTATCGGGCAGACGTTCCCGCCGGTGGCGGTGCTGGCGATTGCGGTACCGGTGATCGGTTTTGGTCAGCAACCGGCAATTATTGCGTTGATTCTGTACGGCGTTCTGCCGATTTTACAGGCGACGCTGGCCGGGCTGACGGCGGTTCCGGCGGCGGTGAGCAGCGTGGCGGAAGGCATGGGGATGAGTGCGGGGCAGCGTCTGCGTAAAGTTGAGCTGCCGCTTGCCGCGCCGGTGATTCTGGCGGGGGTGCGCACGTCGGTAATCATTAATATCGGGACGGCGACCATTGCCTCAACGGTCGGAGCCAATACCTTAGGCACGCCGATCATTATCGGCCTGAGCGGGTTTAACTCGGCTTATATTGTGCAGGGCGCGGTGCTGGTTGCGCTGGCGGCGATCGTGGTTGATCGCGGATTTGAACGGCTGGCGCAGTATCTCAGCCGACACCGCCACGTACGATAAATGAGTAGCCAGCCAGCATTACGCCGCCAATGCCGCTGATGGCCATTAAGGCGAAGAGGGTAATTACGGCCACTTTGGTTGCCTTCATAATGTGCTCCTTTTGTTAACCGCCCAATTATACGGTGAAGCACACCTGTTAATGAACCATTAAATGCCGTTAAGACATTTACGGACCGAGGGTAATGACGGGGTAGCCGTGTTCGCGCCATTCGCTCAGAAGCTGCTGTTGGGCGGCAGTGGGGATTTCTCCGCACCAGACCAGCAGGGTTTGCCCTTCGAAAAGCTCCGGGCGAAACTGCGCTAATGAATGTGCCAGCACGTCTACTCGCCAGCCTTGCTGCGTGGCGATCCAGGCTTCGAGCCATAAGCGGGTGGTGTCGTGAATATTCCAGCCGACCACCAGCGCGTCCTTTCCGCTCTTCTTGCGTGCCGTCGACAGGCACACGGAAATGTAATTGATTAACGCGCCATCCAGCATGCTTAGCAGCGTCTGTAATGCCGGCTGCTGAGACTGCAGACGGCGGCGAAGCGGTATAAACAGATGAGCGATTAACGTCTGGGCGGGATAATCCCGACCCTGCTCCTTGATCCAGGTTCGCAGACGTTGAAAGTTACCGGCCTGCAACAGCCGAAGCAAGGTTTCCTGATGTTCGCGCCACTCGGCCAGGCTGTCGGGATCGTGTTCGCACAACAGCGATTTGACCTTACTGACCTGCACACCGTTGTCGATCCAGCTTTTGATTTCGCGAATGCGATCGATATCCGCCTCGTTAAACAGGCGGTGCCCTCCGTCCGTTCGCTGCGGTTTAAGCAGCTCGTACCGCCGCTGCCATGCCCGCAGCGTCACAGGATTGATATCACAAAGCAGTGCCACTTCACCTATCGTGTAAAGCGCCATGTTCGCCCCCTGGCTTGCGCATCCCCAGAGTAACTGTAGTCGTTGATTCGCGAACCAGGAAGAATCGACCGTTTTTTGAACAAATAATGCGAAGGGTGGAATATCTTGCGCTAAACGATGTGATGACGGGCACGAATTGCAGCTTTTTTGGAATGCTTCAAAGAAAGTTAATGTGTATCAGTGTATGTTACGCGTTTTTAGAAAGTGCGGTTTGCGGTCATGTACGAATTTAATCTGGTGTTGCTGCTGCTTCAGCAGATGTGCGTTTTTCTGGTCATCGCGTGGCTGATGAGCAAAACGCGGCTGTTCATTCCGCTGATGCAGGTGACGGTACGCCTGCCGCACAAGCTTCTCTGCTATGTCACCTTCTCGATTTTCTGCATTCTCGGCACCTATTTTGGTCTGCACATTGAAGACTCGATCGCCAACACGCGCGCCATCGGCGCGGTGATGGGCGGGCTGCTGGGTGGCCCGGTGGTCGGCGGTTTAGTCGGGTTGACGGGCGGATTGCATCGATACTCCATGGGTGGCATGACGGCCCTGAGCTGTATGATCTCGACGATTGTCGAAGGGCTGCTCGGCGGCCTGGTTCACAGCTACATGATCAAGCGTGGCCGCCCGGATAAAGTCTTTAGCCCGCTCACCGCCGGGGCAATAACTCTGGTGGCAGAGCTGGCACAAATGCTGATTATTCTGCTGATTGCGCGTCCCTTTGAAGATGCTCTGCATCTGGTGAGCAGCATCGCCGCGCCGATGATGGTCACCAATACCGTCGGCGCGGCGCTGTTTATGCGCATCCTGCTAGATAAACGCGCGATGTTTGAAAAATACACCTCGGCGTTCTCGGCCACGGCGCTTAAGGTCGCCGCCTCGACGGAAGGCATTCTGCGCCAGGGCTTTAACGAAGAGAACAGCATGAAAGTGGCTCAGGTGCTCTATCAGGAGCTGGATATCGGCGCGGTGGCGATCACCGACCGGGAACGGCTGCTGGCGTTTACCGGCACCGGTGACGATCACCATCTGCCCGGCAAACCGATCTCTTCGACGTATACGTTGCGCGCCATTGAAACGGGCGAAGTGGTGTATGCCGACGGGAATGAAGTGCCGTACCGCTGCTCGCTACACCCGCAGTGCAAACTCGGTTCGACGCTGGTGATCCCGCTGCGCGGTGAGAATCAGCGGGTGATGGGAACGATTAAGCTCTACGAAGCCAAAAACCGGTTGTTCAGCTCCATCAACCGCACGCTGGGGGAGGGGATCGCCCAGCTGCTGTCGGCGCAAATCCTGGCGGGGCAGTACGAGCGGCAAAAGGCGCTGCTGACCCAGTCGGAAATCAAACTCCTGCACGCCCAGGTGAATCCGCATTTTCTGTTTAATGCGCTGAACACGCTCAAGGCGGTGATCCGCCACGACAGCGATCAGGCGACGCAGCTGGTGCAGTTTCTGTCGACTTTTTTCCGCAAAAACCTGAAGCGCCCTTCAGAGATTGTGACCCTCGCCGATGAGATCGAACATGTGAATGCCTATCTGCAAATCGAAAAGGCGCGATTCCAGTCGAGACTGCAGGTTTCACTGTTCGTGCCGGACGAATTGGCCCATCAGCATCTTCCGGCGTTCACCCTGCAGCCGATTGTGGAAAACGCCATTAAACACGGCACCTCGCAGCTGCTGGGCACCGGCGAAATCCATATTTCTGCCAGCCGTTTTAATCACCATCTGGTGCTGGACATTGAAGATAACGCCGGGCTTTATCAGCCTGGCGCCGAGTCGGGCGGGCTGGGGATGAGCCTGGTCGACAAACGTCTGCGCGCGCATTTCGGCGACGACTGCGGTATCACCGTCGACTGCGAGCCGGACAGTTTTACCCGTATTACCTTACGATTGCCCCTGGAGGAAAACGCATGCTAAGAGTGCTGATTGTCGATGATGAGCCGTTAGCGCGGGAAAACCTGCGGGTTCTGTTGCAGGAACAGAGCGACATTGAGGTGGTGGGCGAGTGCGCCAACGCCATCGAAGCCATTGGTGCGGTACATAAATTGCGCCCGGACGTGCTGTTTCTCGATATCCAGATGCCGCGCATTAGCGGCCTGGAGATGGTCGGTATGCTCGACCCGGAGCATCGTCCGTACATCGTTTTTCTGACGGCGTTTGATGAATATGCGGTAAAAGCGTTTGAAGAGCATGCGTTCGATTATCTGCTGAAACCCATCGAAGAGAAGCGGCTGGAGAAAACCCTAAACCGCCTGCGCCAGGAGCGCAGCGTACAGGACGTTTCGCTTCTGCCGGAAAACCAGCAGGCGCTGAAATTTATCCCCTGTACCGGCCATAGCCGCATCTACCTGTTGCAGATGGACGACGTGGCGTTTGTCAGCAGCCGCATGAGCGGGGTGTTCGTCACCAGCGCTGAAGGCAAGGAGGGCTTTACGGAGCTGACGCTGCGCACGCTGGAGAGCCGTACGCCGCTGATCCGCTGTCACCGCCAGTATCTGGTGAACATGGCGCATCTGAAAGAAATTCGTCTGGAAGAGAACGGTCAGGCGGAGCTGGTACTGCGCGCCGGGCAGACGGTGCCGGTGAGTCGGCGCTATCTGAAGAGCCTGAAAGAGGCGATTGGACTGTAAAACTGGTACACTGCGCCCCATCGCATCACCGACAGCTGAAGGCTCTATGTTAAGTAACGATATTCTTCGTAGCGTGCGCTACATCCTGAAATCCAACAATAACGATTTGGTTCGTATTCTGGCGCTGGCCGAGGTCGAGACCACGCCGGCGAATATCGCCAGCTGGATCACCAAAGAGGACGAAGAGGGCTTTGTTCGCTGCCCGGATATCATTCTCTCTTCGTTTTTGAATGGCCTGATTTACGATAAACGCGGCAAGGATGAGTCTGCCCCGGTGCTGTCGCCTGAGCGTCGCGTGAATAACAACATCGTACTGAAAAAACTGCGTATCGCGTTTTCCCTCAAATCTGACGATGTGCTGGCGATCATGACCGAGCAAAAATTCCGCGTGTCGATGCCGGAAATCACCGCCATGATGCGCGCGCCGGATCATAAGAACTACCGCGAGTGCGGCGATCAGTTTATGCGCTACTTCCTGCGCGGGCTGACTCACCGTGTGCATAGCGCGAAGCCGTCAGCCTAAGTTTGTTGGCGCTACGCTACGCTTTGTAGGCCGGGAGTCGGTAAACAAGGTATAAAAAAAGCCGGAGAACGCTCCGGCTTTTTTATTTATTTCACCTGCTGACCCGGTTTCGCCCCGTCGTCAGGGCTTAACAGGAAGATATCCTTCCCGCCAGGACCGGCGGCCATCACCATCCCTTCCGAGATACCGAAACGCATTTTGCGCGGCGCAAGGTTAGCGACCATCACCGTCAGGCGACCGATCAGCACCTGCGGGTCCGGATACGCAGAGCGAATGCCGGAGAAGACGTTACGTTTCTCACCGCCCAGATCCAGCGTCAGGCGCAGCAGTTTGTCAGAGCCTTCAACGAACTCCGCGTTTTCAATCAGCGCAACGCGCATATCAACTTTGGCGAAGTCATCAAAAGTGATGGTCTCCTGAATCGGATCGTCTGCCAGCGGGCCAGTGGCTGGCGCAGCGGCGGCTTTCACCTCTTCTTTCGACGCTTCAACCAGCGCTTCAACCTGTTTCATCTCAATGCGGTTATACAGCGCTTTGAAGGTGTTCACTTTATGGCTGAGCAGTGGCTGCTGGATAGCATCCCAGGTCAGCTCGGTGTTCAGGAAGGCTTCTGCACGTTCCGTCAGCTGCGGCAGAACCGGCTTCAGGTAGGTCATCAGCACGCGGAACAGGTTGATGCCCATGGAGCAGATCGCCTGCAGATCCGCATCGCGGCCTTCCTGCTTCGCGACAACCCACGGTGCCTGCTCGTCCACATAGCGGTTTGCCAGATCGGCCAGAGCCATGATTTCGCGCACTGCTTTACCGAACTCGCGCGCTTCCCACGCGTCGCCGATAGTGGCGGCCGCGTCGGTAAAGGTTTTGTACAGTTCTGGATCGGCCAGTTCAGCCGCCATTACACCGTCGAAACGCTTGGCGATAAAGCCCGCGTTACGGGACGCCAGGTTGACCACTTTATTCACGATGTCTGCGTTCACGCGCTGCACGAAATCTTCCAGATTCAGGTCGATATCGTCGATGCGGGAAGAGAGCTTCGCGGTGTAGTAGTAGCGCAGGCTGTCTGCGTCGAAGTGATTCAGCCAGGTGCTGGCTTTAATGAAGGTGCCGCGTGATTTGGACATCTTCGCGCCGTTCACCGTCACGTAGCCGTGAACAAACAGGTTGGTTGGCTTACGGAAACCGCTGCCTTCCAGCATCGCAGGCCAGAACAGGCTGTGGAAATAGACGATGTCTTTGCCGATGAAGTGGTACAGCTCGGCGTCGGAATCTTTTTTCCAGTACTCTTCGAAGCTCTGGGTGTCGCCGCGCTTGTCGCACAGGTTCTTGAAGGAACCCATGTAGCCGATTGGCGCATCCAGCCAGACGTAGAAATATTTGCCCGGTGCGTTCGGGATTTCGAAACCGAAATACGGCGCATCGCGGGAGATATCCCACTGCTGCAGGCCGGATTCGAACCACTCCTGCATTTTATTCGCCACCTGCTCCTGTAGCGCGCCGCTGCGGGTCCATGCCTGCAGCATTTCGCTGAAGGACGGCAGATCGAAGAAGAAGTGTTCGGAGTCGCGCATGACAGGCGTCGCGCCGGACACCACGGATTTCGGCTCGATAAGTTCGGTCGGGCTGTAGGTCGCGCCGCACACTTCGCAGTTATCGCCGTACTGATCCGGGGATTTACACTTCGGACAGGTGCCTTTCACAAAACGGTCCGGCAGGAACATGCCTTTTTCCGGATCGTACAGCTGAGAGATAGTGCGGTTTTTGATAAAACCGTTCTCTTTCAGGCGGGTGTAGATAAGCTCCGACAGCTCGCGGTTCTCGTCGCTGTGCGTCGAGTGATAGTTATCATAGCTGATGTCAAAGCCAGCAAAATCAGTCTGATGCTCCTGACTCATCTCGGTAATCATCTGCTCCGGGGAGATCCCCAGTTGCTGTGCTTTCAGCATGATTGGCGTGCCGTGAGCATCGTCCGCGCAGATGAAGTTTACCTGGTGGCCGCGCATTCGCTGGTAACGGACCCAGACATCAGCCTGGATATGCTCCAGCATGTGGCCGAGGTGGATTGAACCGTTTGCGTACGGCAGAGCGCACGTTACCAGAATTTTTTTCGCGACTTGAGTCATAGTGGGCATTACTTCTTTAACAGTAAAAAGGGTTTTTGATAGTAACAAAAGGGCCATTATTAAGTAAGCACAAACCACGGCCTTTCAGGTAAACTTGTTCAACTAAGGTCTTATTCACAAGAACAAAGGAGTCGGGATGAGTTCTCAATCCCAGGCCAAATCACCGGAAGCCTTACGAGCAATGGTTGCCGGGACGCTGGCTAATTTTCAGCATCCAACCCTGAAGCACAATCTGACCACGCTAAAAGCGCTGCACCACGTGGCATGGCTGGATGACACGCTGCACGTTGAACTGCAGATGCCGTTTGTCTGGACCAGCGCCTTCGAAACTCTGAAAGAGCAGTGCAGTTCCGATCTGCTGCGTATTACCGGGGCGAAGGCGATTGACTGGAAGCTGACGCACACCATCGCCACGCTCAAACGCGTGAAAAATCAGCCGGGCATTAACGGCGTGAAGAATATTATTGCCATCAGCTCCGGCAAGGGTGGGGTGGGGAAATCCTCCACCGCCGTGAACCTTGCGCTGGCGCTGGCCGCAGAAGGGGCCAAAGTCGGAATTCTGGATGCCGATATCTACGGTCCGTCAATTCCCAATATGCTGGGTGCGGAAAACCAACGTCCAACCTCCCCGGACGGCACCCACATGGCGCCAATCATGGCCTACGGCCTGGCGACTAACTCCATCGGCTATCTGGTGACGGACGATAACGCGATGGTCTGGCGTGGCCCGATGGCCAGCAAGGCGCTGCTGCAGATGCTGCAGGAGACCATGTGGCCGGATCTCGATTACCTGGTGCTGGATATGCCGCCAGGCACGGGCGATATCCAGCTGACGCTGGCGCAAAATATCCCGGTGACGGGGGCGGTTGTGGTTACAACCCCGCAGGATATCGCACTGATCGACGCCAAAAAAGGCATCGTGATGTTTGAGAAAGTGGACGTGCCGGTGCTCGGTGTGGTCGAGAACATGAGCGTGCATATTTGCAGCAACTGCGGTCACCATGAGCCGATTTTTGGCACCGGTGGCGCAGAGAAACTGGCGGCGCAATATCACACTCAGCTGCTGGGGCAGATGCCGCTGCATATCACGCTGCGTGAAGATCTCGACCGTGGTAAGCCGACCGTGGTGGGCCGTCCGGAGAGTGAATTTGCGGGAATGTACCGCCAGCTGGCAGGGCGCGTGGCCGCGCAGCTGTACTGGCAGGGTGAAGTGATTCCAAGCGAGATCGCGTTCCGCGCAGTCTAAGCATTAGCCGTAATGGGCCGGGGGCACTCGCTTACCCGGCCTGCAACAGGCTGTTCCGTGGGCCTGCGCAAGCGCAGCGCCTGCGGGCAATTACCGCAAAACGTAATGCATCAGGTAATACTCTCCGTCCGGAGAATCTCCCTTTGCCTCAATATGCCAGCCGTGTCGCTGGTAAAATGCCACCGCGCGTTCATTTCTGACCAGACACTTCAGCGAACCGGTGCTGGTGAACGTCTCCTGCACACGTTTGAGCAACAGGCTGCCAGCGCCCGCGCGCTGATACTGCGGGTCAACAAACAGATTGTGCAGAAAATTATCGTTGCTCCAGACCGATGCAAACCCGACGCGATGGCCGTCTTGCATCGCCACCCAAATCTGCTCGTCACGCGTTGCCGCGTCGAAATCTTCTAGCTGCCAGTCGCTGCTGTCCAGCCACGGCCAGGCTTCACGCCGGGCGTGTAAGTAGAGGGTGCGCAGGAAAGGGCGATCGCTTTCCTGCCAGGCCCGGACGATGAGGGGATCAGCGGTGATAGAAGATATCTCCGTTGTAGGCTTTACGGATTTTACCGTCGGCATCACCAATCAGAACGTAGTTCTCACCCATGTAAGTCCAGTGTGTACCCGCGTCAGGCGCTGGGAGGTTACGCAGCTGGTACTGTTTAATGGTGTATTCAGGCGTTTGATACTGAGCTGGTGCGGTGTCGCCAATTTTGAATTTGGTGAAATCGGCAATGAACTCTTGTTCTTCGTATGCCTGGATACCAGAAGGGGCAGCGGCAGGCTGCGGCGCGGCGTATACGGCACCCGCCAGTGACATTAACACACCCAGAAGCAGCAATTTACTCTTAGCCATTTTTTCTCCAGTTAAACCGTTTTGCTGATACTTCAGCCCGCTGTGGCGTCACAGCGTGGCAAGCAGCCCATTTTAGGGGGCACAGTCGCACTTGTTTGAAAAAAAATGTAACAAATCTGAACAGCTTTGCCCACGAATTCTTAACCACGTCGCTGAATGACGTATCGCATCTCAATATTCAGAGAAAATAACGAATTAGAGGCGTGCGAATTGAGGGCTAAGCTGGTCGGGGAAAATCGCAGTGGCAAAGGAAAAAGCGGGATAACAAAATTGTCCCCGCACCAGAGGGTGCGGGGAGCAAGGACTTACTTCGCCAGAATCTCGTACGCAGTGCGTTCCACCAGCGACAGCAGGACTTTTACGTCGTCCAGCGTCACCGTTGGGTTCAGCAGCGTCAGTTTCAGGCAAGTCACGCCGTTGTGCTCGGTCACGCCGACGTTTGCACGGCCGGAGTCGAGCAGGGCGTCACCAATTTTCTGGTTCAGCAACGCGATAGCCGCATCGTTCAGCGCCTGCTCAGGGCGGAAGCGGAACAAGACGCTCGCCAGCTGAGGCTGCATTACCAGCTCCAGCACCGCCTGATCTTTCACGTACGCGGCAACGTCCTGCGCAAGCGTCACACCGTGATCGATAATGGCCGCGTATTGCTCCTGACCCAGCGCTTCCAGGCTCATCCACAGCTTCAGCGCGTCGAAACGGCGCGTAGTCTGCAGTGATTTGGATACCAGGTTCGGCACGCCCGCTTCTTCGTCAAACTCAGAGTTCAGGTAGGCCGCCTGGTAGCGCATCAGCTCGTAATGGCGCGCTTCTTTCAGCAGGAATGCGCCGCAGCTGATGGTCTGGAAGAACTGCTTGTGGAAATCCAGGGTGATGGAATCCACCAGTTCGATGCCGTCCAGGTAGTCGCGATACTTATCGGACATCAGCAGTGCGCCGCCCCAGGCTGCATCCACATGTACCCAAATCTGCTGCTCTGCGGCCATCTCTGCGATAGCGCGCAGCGGATCGATCGCACCCGCATCGGTGGTCCCGGCAGTCGCGACGATCGCCAGAATCTGCTCACCGTTGGCATTGCACTGGGCAATTTTCGCCGCCAGATCGTTCAGATCCATGCGTGAGCACTCGTCGGTTTTCACCTGAATGACCGACTGGTAGCCCAGACCGAGCAGCGCCATGTTCTTCTGCACGGAGAAGTGCGCGTTTTCAGAACAGAGTACGCGGATCTTACGCAAATCACCGATCAGACCATCCTGCTGGATGGAGTGGCCCTGACGCGCGAAGAACGCGTCACGTGCCAGCATCAGGCCCATCAGATTGCTCTGGGTGCCACCGCTGGTGAACACGCCTGCATCCCCGGCCTGATAACCCACGCGGGTACGCAGCCAGTCGATCAGCTTCATCTCAATGATGGTTGCTGACGGGCTTTGATCCCAGGAGTCCATACTCTGGTTGGTAGCGTTGATCAGCACTTCTGCCGCCTGGCTCACAACCAGGCTCGGGCAGTGCAGGTGCGCCACACACTGCGGGTGGTGAACCGACAGGCTGTCTTTCAGGAAGTACTCGACCGCGCGGGCAATCGCCGCTTCGTTGCCGAGGCCTTTCTGACCGAAGTTCAGGGAGATATTCTCGCGAAGCTCGGCGACGGTTTTCCCCTGATACATCTCAGACTGCTGCAGCCACTGCATCACCGCCTGAGAGCTTTGCTCGATAGCCTGCTGATAGGCCTCGATGCTTTGCGCCGACGACGACAGAATTGGGTTTGACTCAAACATCTTTTTCCTAACTCCGTTAGACCGGGCGAACGCCCGCAGCAAGCAGCGCCTGCTCGAATTTATCCAGGAAGACTTTCAGTTCCTGATCGCTAATCAGCAGGGATGGCAGCAGACGCAGAACCACGCCGTTACGACCACCGCGCTCCAGAATCAGGCCTGCTTCGAAGCATTTCTTCTGGATCAGGGCAGAGAGATCGTCGTCGCCTGGGAAGCAGCCCATGTGATCTGCCGCTTCGTTCGGTTTCACGATCTCGATGCCGATCATCAGGCCCAGGCCGCGTACGTGGCCGATCACCGGATAACGCTGTTGCAGCTCAACCAGCTGGCCTTTCAGCCATTCGCCCTGAGCGGCCACTTTGTCGGCGATATTCTGATCTTTCAGAATTTTCAGCGTGGTCAGGCCGGTTGCCATCGCCAGCTGGTTGCCACGGAAGGTGCCGGTGTGATGACCTGGTGCCCAGGCATCGAACTGCTTTTTAATGCCGAGAACGGCCAGTGGCAGACCGCCGCCTACAGCTTTAGACATCACGATGATGTCTGGCTCGATACCCGCGTGTTCGAAGGCAAACTGCTTGCCGGTACGGCAGAAGCCAGCCTGAACTTCGTCCAGGATCAGCAGAATGCCGTGTTCCTGAGTCACTTTACGAATGCGTTGCAGCCACTCAGCCGGAGCCGGGTTCACGCCGCCTTCGCCCTGAACCGCTTCCAGAATCACGGCAGCAGGTTTACGCACGCCGCTTTCGACGTCGTTGATCAGGTTATCAAAATAGTAGGTCAGCGCTTTCACGCCCGCGTCACCGCCGATACCCAGCGGGCAGCGGTACTGGTGCGGGTAAGGCATGAACTGCACTTCTGGCATCATGTTATCGACCGCTTCTTTCGGAGACAGGTTACCTGTCACGGAGAGCGCGCCGTGGGTCATCCCGTGATAGCCGCCGGAGAAGCTGATAATGCTGCTGCGACCGGTGACTTTTTTCGCCAGTTTCAGCGCGGCTTCTACCGCATCGGCACCGGATGGGCCGGTGAACTGCAGGCAATATTCTTTGCCCTGGCCTGGCAGCAGGGAGAGCAGATACTCAGAGAACTCGTCTTTCAACGGTGTTGTCAGATCGAGAGTATGTAACGGCAAGCCGCTGGTAATGACATTTTGGATGCTTTTCAGCACATCAGGATGGTTATGGCCAAGCGCGAGGGTGCCAGCGCCGGCAAGACAGTCAAGGTATTCTTTATTATCTGCATCGGTAATCCACACGCCATCTGCTTTAGCGATCGCTAAAGGCAGTTTGCGAGGATAACTCCTGACGTTCGATTCAAACTCGGCCTGACGGGCCAGATAGGTTTCGTTGCTTTTGCGGGCATCTGCGGTGTCAATACGGACTTTATCCGTCATCATATCACTCCCACAACCGGGGCAGCCTTATGCGCCTCGATTGAATAAATAGTTAGTAAAGGATAGGGCGAGTAAAAAACGCGGCCAATATAGAGCCTTTTGGCGCGTGGCTCAATGGTTAATTTGTTTACTGTTTTGTTACAAAAGAGGGGGGTTAAAGAGCGTTCAATAACCCGATGTTTTTGATAACAAAAATCTGCCGCTTCGACGTGAAAAGCCCTCACCCCGCGCAATACAAAAAAGGCGGCACGTTAGCCGCCTTAACATTACTTCTGCGTGAACTGCAATAAGCCATGATCGCGGCCATGGGTTTTATTCCATGACGCATCGGTAATACCGTCTTCATCAAGCGTGATGGAGAGTACGTAACCCGCGCCTTTAATCTCATAACTATTCGCATTAAAACGCTTTATCGTCGCCTGCTTACCGTTGATTTTGGCGGTGAAAAAGCCGTTGCTGACGCTGGCTTTGATCCCGTTGGCCGTGAACGAAGCTTCACGCAGCGGGTCATGCACTTTGGCGCTCTGACCGTGCTGCACGGCGTTGGCGGCATTCTCAAGCGCCTGCTTTTCGGCCACGGCGTTCATCGTCGTGGTGCGGTTTTGCTCCGCTAAATAACAGGTATCGCGACTGACGCCTTGCGCTTCACACTTCGCCATACGCTCAGCCGGAGAGGAACAGGCCGAAAGCGCAGAGACAGCAATGGCGACCATCATTAATTTCTTCATTTAATAACCTCTAACACATTGGATACAATTTAAAGATGAGATGAGATCGCGACAGGAGAAATAATCTCTGTACATCGTCCCGAGCCAAAATCCGGTCAGTATTAATAAAATATAAAGCACAGCTGAAAATATTATTATTTTTATCATGATGGCTATCATCAACAGGTACAAAATCACTCTTTAATAACGATGAGCAGATTTATCAGAAGCCAATTCCGATACCCGCGCCCATCGCGAAATCGTTGTTGGTGGAATCACTGACACCCGCTTTAATCACCGTTGCGTCGCCTGCATGGAATGATGCGCCCACGCTCAGCGCCTGCTCATTTTTGAATGTCCCGACGCCTGCGGAAAACATCACCTGCTGGCCCACCTGCACCTGAGGCATCGATGCAATGGCGATGGCAGATGCCGCCCCGCTGCGGGATTCTTTCTTGTTATCGTCCACTTCATCTTTCAGGTTTTTGAACTGACTATTACTGGCGGACTGCTGTTGAGCAAACGACTGTTTCGCGTCTTGCAGGTCTTTCTCGACGCTCGCCGACTGCTGGGCAGCGGCACTCTGCAGATGGTTAATCTGCTGATTCACATCCTGTTTAGTCTGCTGAAGATCTTTATTCAGGCTGGCCGACTGCTGCGTGCTGGCGTTCTTCACGGTCGAAATCTGCTGATTCACATCCTGCTTAGTCTGCTGAAGATCTTTTTCAATATTGGTCGTTTGCTGTGTGGTGGTATTTGTTACCGTCGTAATCTGGTTAGTGATGTTCGTGTTTGTCTGCTGCAGTGCATTATCGATGTCGATTTTCTGCTGAGTGACCGCATTATTCGTATTATCAATTTGCGTGTTTAAATCTGTTCGCGTCTGCTGTAAATCATAGTTGACCACCAGTACTGCATCTTTAGTGCTATTCAGATCGTCATCTACGCCACTGATACGCGTATTCAGTCCCTGAAAAGCCTGTTCGCTATCGACTTTATTTTGGGTAATCTGGTTCTGATGATCGTTGATAAGACCGATAGCCGCCTGGTGATCGGCTTCAACGGTATCACCCCACGCTTGAGAATAATCTATTGGTGCAGCAAATACGCTTCCGGCGCAGATGAGAGTCAACGCAAATACAGCGACAGGGGTTTTACGAGTAAGCATTAATTTCACGATCTCAATCTCAACAATAAATGCATAATTCTTAGATATAACGCAGCTAAAAACCGACGCGAAAAATCGAGTCGAGTAGGTCTGCTCCAGAGGGTGTATTTTTTTGATGGTCACAATCTTATTAACCGGGCTGAACTATCGTCTAACTGACGCGTGTGAACTTTGACGCAGATCACGTGCAATGCATATATCTAAGTTGCTGAAAGTAAACATTAATTTTGCATAAAGCGTTGTTTTTATTTGTATTGTTACCCTGGTTTGCGAGGTGGTAGTGCGAAGAGAAGCGGAGAGTTAAAAACATTAAATCTGAATAATCAAAGAGATTAAATGTATACACAGTAAATGAATTTTGACGCTATTTTTTTAATATTTTTGGCCTGACGCGCGACAGAAATCGGCCCGCGAAGGCTTGCCTGAGGCGATGGCTTGCTCTACCCTGCTAAAATTACTGAACTGCTCAGTAAGTTGACTCGGGGTGCCCTTCTTTGTGAAGGCTGAGAAATACCCGTACCACCTGATCTGGATAATGCCAGCGTAGGGAAGTCAGATGCCCCTCACGGCTATCGCTTCTTGACGCAAGGCAGGAGCGAAACCATGCAGCCTGACCTGCTCGATTTACACGTCTTACACCACTTCCGTACCCGTTCTCCGCTTACTCACTGCATGACTAACGATGTGGTGCAGGCCTTTACCGCGAACGTTTTGCTGGCCCTCGGGGCGTCTCCGGCGATGGTTATCGAAGCCGAAGAGGCGGAGCAGTTTGCCGGGATAGCCGATGCGCTGTTAATCAATGTCGGTACGCTCACCTCGCCGCGCGCGCAGGCCATGCGCCGGGCAATTGAACGTGCGGTTGCCGCAGGCAAGCCCTGGACGCTCGATCCGGTGGCGGTCGGTGCGCTGGCGTTTCGCACCCGCTTTTGCCAGCAAATTCTCACTCTGAAACCCGCCGCCATCCGGGGGAATGCCTCTGAAATCCTTGCCCTTGCCGGTATGAGCGCGGGCGGTCGCGGCGTAGATACTACCGATACCGCTGCCAGCGCGTTGCCCGCAGCCCAGGCACTGGCACGCCAGACCAACGCCATTGTTGCGGTCACGGGGGAGGTGGATTACGTCACCGACGGGCAGCGAACGAAAAACATCGCTGGTGGCGATCCGATGATGACCCGCGTGGTCGGCACCGGCTGTGCCCTGTCGGCGGTGGTTGCGGCAAGCTGCTCGCTGCCGGGCGATCGGCTGGATAATGTGGCTGCCGCCTGTGGATGGATGAAGCGCGCGGGAAGCGTAGCCGCCGCACACAGCGCCGGGCCGGGCAGTTTTGCCAGCGCCTTTATTGACGCCCTCTGGAATCTGGAGGCGCAGGCATGAAACGTATCAACGCATTAACCATCGCAGGCACCGATCCGAGCGGCGGCGCGGGTATTCAGGCCGATCTCAAAACGTTCTCCGCTCTCGGGGCTTATGGCTGCTCGGTCATCACCGCGCTGGTGGCGCAAAACACCCGTGGCGTGCAGTCGGTCTATCGCATTGAGCCAGATTTTGTCGCAGCTCAGCTGGATTCTGTGTTCAGCGACGTACGCATTGATACCACCAAAATCGGCATGCTGGCCGAAACCGATATCGTTGAAGCGGTGGCCGAGCGGCTGAAGCGTTATCAGGTGCAAAACGTGGTGCTCGATACAGTGATGCTGGCAAAAAGCGGCGACCCGCTGCTTTCAACGTCTGCCGTTGAAACCCTGCGTAAAAAGCTGTTGCCGCAGGTTTCGCTCATTACGCCGAATCTGCCGGAAGCGGCAGCGCTGCTCGATGCGCCGCACGCCCGCAGCGAACAGGAGATGAAAGAGCAGGGCCGTGCATTACTGGCGCTGGGCTGTGAAGCGGTGCTGATGAAGGGGGGTCATCTGGACGATGCCGAAAGCCCGGACTGGCTCTTTACCCGCGACGGTGCGCAGCGATTTACCGCCCCGCGCGTGATCACTAAAAACACCCACGGCACCGGCTGCACCCTGTCGGCGGCACTGGCGGCACTGCGTCCGCGCAATGAAAACTGGGCCGATACGGTGCAGGACGCCAAAGCCTGGCTCTCACTGGCGCTCGCCAAAGCCGATACTCTGGAAGTCGGTCACGGCATTGGCCCGGTTCACCATTTTCATGCATGGTGGTAAAGCGCTGAAGGAGTATACTGAATAAGGACTTTCTGCCAGGAAAACAGAGATGGAACAAGCGCATACCCGGTTAATTGCTCAACTGAATGAACGGTTTGCGGCGGTGGATAATACCCCGCTTTATCTGAGATTTGCCGAGACGGTAAAAAACGCCGTGCGCAGCGGAATGCTGGAGCATGGCAACATTTTGCCGGGCGAACGCGATCTGAGCCAGTTGACCGGGGTGTCGCGCATTACCGTGCGCAAAGCGTTGCAGGCGCTGGAAGAGGAGGGCGTGGTCACGCGTTCTCAGGGCTATGGCACGCAGATTAATAACATCTTTGAGTACTCCCTCAAGGAGGCGCGCGGGTTTTCTCAGCAGGTGGTCCTGCGCGGCAAAAAGCCTGACACCCTGTGGGTGAACAAACGGATCGTCAAATGCCCGGATGAGGTGGCATCGGAGCTATCAATCGCACCGCAAAGCGATGTCTTTATGCTTAAGCGCATTCGCTACGTCGACGACGACGCCGTGTCGATTGAAGAGTCCTGGGTGCCGGTTGGGCTGATTCACGACCCCGATGCCATCGGTATTTCTCTGTACGACTATTTCCGCAGCCAGAATATCTTCCCGCAGCGTACCCGCTCGCGCGTCAGCGCCCGGATGCCGGACAGCGAGTTCCAGATGCACATCAAAATGGACGAAAAAATACCGGTGCTGGTGATCAAGCAAGTCGCGCTTGACCAGCAACACCGGCCGATTGAGTACAGTATTAGCTACTGTCGCAGCGATTTATACGTCTTTGTGTGCGAGGAGTAGTTCCTCGCGCGTCGGCGCACAGTCGCCGCCGCGATGACTAACTACCCACGCGGCCACCGCATTGCCGAGTAATACCGCGTCCGGCAGCGCCCAGCCCGCCGCCAGCCCGGCCAGCGTTCCACCTGCGTGGCTGTCGCCCGCACCAATGGTATCCACCACCGTGGCGGGAAATGCCGGAACATGCCCGGCATTTTCACCGTCGTAATACTCTGCGCCGTCTTTATCGTGCCGCACAATCAGCGGGCAGCCGTAATGCGCCTGCCACGCGTTGCCGAGCGCTTCCACGGGCACATCAAGACGCTCCGCCGCAATAACGGCTTCCTGGCGATTCAGCGACACAATCGGTTTGCATGCCATGATACGTGCCATCAATGCATCAGGAATATCCGCGATGCGTGGCCCAAAATCGATAAACGCCGTTACATCTCTAAGCCCTTCCAGCCAGTGCGTCAGCAGGTCTCCGCACGGCGAGGCCAGCTGGTAGCCTGAGAGCGATACCAGGCTGTGAGGCGGCACCACAAGCGCGTCCAGCCAGCTCTGCTGCCACTGGTTTTCCACGCCGCTGAAAGACATAAAGGTGCGCTCGCCGTCCGGCTCCACCAGCGCCAGGCACCAGCCGTTATCACCGCTTTCGGCTTCCACCGCGCTGTGCAGATCCTGTTTCGCCATGGCGTTACGAATGATATCGGCCCACACGCCGTGCCCGACCGGCAGCGCGTTTTGCGCCGTGATCCCGAGGCGTTTCAGGGCGATAGCGATGTTCAGCGCACAGCCGCCAATGTTCACGCCCTGCTGTTTTAATTCGATATCACACCCGCGCCAGGGCAGGGCGTAGGCATCGGCGATCACGTCGATGACCGCCGCACCCAGCACCGTCACCGGACGCTGGGCCGTTAAGCTTTCAAGCTGGTGAGAAAGTTCGGTTCTCATGCGCCCTCTCTTTCTTCCCGATAGTGCAGCAGATGCTCGCAGTAGTAGCCAAAGTCCAGTTGATTTACCGCATCCAGCTCGGCTTTCAGGGCCGGATCAATCGCCTGCACGCCATGCAGCGCGCCGCAAATCGCGGTCGCCATCGCACCGATAGTGTCCGTATCCCCGCCGAGATTCGCGCATAAAATCGCGCAGCGGTTCGGGTCTGTCCCGGCCAATTCCACCATCGCAATCGCCGCCGGAACGGATTCAATGGTGCTGGTGCCTGCGCCGACGAGCTGGTAAATCTGCTCGCTGGCGGAGTCTGTGCCGTTGGCTTCGCGTACGGTTTTAAGGGCCAGTTCCAGACGCGCAGCCAGAGAGGCGCTGAACGTGGTGGATCTGGACTCCTGGGCATAACGCGCGATGCCGGGCAGGGCGTCGACGATGTTCTGCCAGCTTTCCCCGTCAATAGCGCGGGAGATTGCCCAGGCGATCACCACCGCACCGGCAATCGCCAGATCCGATTTATGCGTCGGACTGGAGGCGAGCGCCACCTGCTCAACAAAATGCTCAAGGCGGGTGGCCGGGAGCAGGCAGCCGAGCGGTGAGGCGCGCATCGCCGCGCCGTTGGTGACGCCATTATTTTCCAGCTCGCTCACCGGTTTGCCGCTACGGATGGCGTTAAGGGCAATTTTTGACGTCGGGCCGAGCACGTTCTTATTAAAAGCATCAAACTCTTCGGCCCACAGCAGGATATGCCTGCCGATGGCATCGGGATCAATCTGCCCGTCGCATTCGATAATGGCATCCGCCAGGCTCAGGGCCATGGAGGTATCATCCGTAAACTCCGCCCGGCCAAAATAACAGGCGGCATTATTCTCTGCCGGGCCGGGCAAAAAGCGGTCGATCCAGCCAAAATGGGCTTTCACGCGGCTTCTTGGCCACAGCTCTGACGGCATGCCCATCGCATCCCCCAACATCTGCCCGTACAGGGCACCGAGAATACGTTCTGCTTTCATTTTACTTCCCCTCGTGTCAGCGCAGTATCGGCATCATCCACCTCAATGGCGGTGATCTCTTTATCCGATTCGCGGAAAAACAGCATAAACAGCACGGCGATAACGGCGATCATAATGCCGCCGAACGCCCACATTCCGGCCCAGTTGAAGGTCAACCCGTTCACAGGCTCTTTATAGGCAAACATTTTTTCCATCATCACGCCGCCCAGACGGTAGCCCAGCAGGCTGCCAAAGCCCTGACAGCAGAGTGTGATCAGCCCTTGCGCTGCGGTACGCATATGCACAGGCGCTTTTTTGTCCACGTAGATATACGCGGTGACGTAATAGAAGTCGTAGCTTACGCCGTGGAGCAAAATGCCCAGGAACAGTAGCGCGTAAGTGAAGTACTGGTCCGCGCCACCAAAGACAAAGAAACCGTAGCGGATGGCGGCGGTAATCAGGCCCAGCAGCAGGACCTTTTTAATACCAAAGCGCTTGGTGAAGAAGGGCAGCGCCAGCATAAAGAAGATTTCAGAGAACTGGCCGAGGGTCATCCAGCCGGTGGCGTTTTTCATGCCGACTTCCGTGAGATAACCGTTCGCAAAGATGTAGTAGAACGCCAGCGGCATCGCGAACAGGAACGAGCAGAAGAAGAACACGAGGAAGTTTTTATCGCGCAGTAAAATGAGCGCATCCAGCCCCAGCATCACTTTGATATCCAGCTTGCCGGTGCTCTTCGGCGGTGTATTCGGCAGGAACAGGGCAAACACGCCCAGAAGCGCAGAGCTGGCCGCCGTCATCAGCAGGGGAATATTGGTGTCAGAAATATCGTTGTAGCCGAGCATCTGCGGCAGGAATCCGCAGGCCAGGCCCGAGGCGATCCAGCCAATCGTCCCCATCACGCGGATGCGCGGGAAATCGGCCTCCACGTCGTCGACGTTCGCAAAGGCAATGCTGTTGGTCAGGGCGATGGTCGGCATGTAGGTCAGAGAGTAGAGCAGCAGCAGCGGGAAGAAGGCGCTGAACTGCGTTTGCTGGGCGGCGAAGTACATCAGAATTGCCCCGGCAAACATCAGCACCGCCAGCACTTTTTGCGCGGCAAAGAAGCGGTCTGTCAGCGAGCCAACGAGGATCGGCGAGAGGATTGCGGCGATAGCGGTACAGGCATACGACCAGCCAATTTCCCCGGCGGTAAAGCCGCTTTTACTCAGCCACAGCCACAGCGGCACAAACCACGCGCCCCAGATAAACCATTCAACAAACATCATGAATGACAGTTGGACTTTCGTTTTCATTGTTTAATCCTGCATGTCAGAGAGGGTACGCCTTTAACATACCACTCAATAATACCTTTTAAATACCTTTGCGGTGATTGTTTGATCAATGTAACAGTTTTGTTGTACACGAAACGAGCCAGCAGATTGTGCTGAAAAAAATGACTCAGGCTGGAAAATAGGCTAAGACGGGTCCAGGCTTAGTCTGCTCACAAAAATGTGGGTATGGATATCACGCTCCGACACGATGTCGGAACTTACGGGAGCATCGCTATGACTGATATTGCGCAGCTGCTTGGCAAAGACGCCGACAGCCTTTTACAGCATCGTTGTATGACTATTCCAGCCGATCAGCTCTACCTGCCGGGCCACGACTACGTTGATCGGGTAATGATTGATAACAATCGCCCGCCTGCGGTTCTGCGAAACATGCAGACGCTTTACAACACCGGGCGCCTCGCCGGAACAGGCTATCTGTCCATTCTGCCCGTTGACCAGGGCGTCGAGCACTCTGCGGGAGCGTCGTTTGCCGCCAATCCGCTCTATTTTGATCCGAAGAATATTGTTGAGCTGGCGATTGAAGCCGGCTGTAACTGCGTGGCGTCAACTTACGGCGTGCTGGCCTCCGTGTCGCGCCGCTACGCGCATCGCATTCCCTTCCTCGTAAAACTGAACCATAACGAAACCCTGAGCTACCCGACCGAATACGACCAGACGTTGTACGCCAGCGTCGAGCAGGCGTTTAACATGGGCGCGGTGGCGGTAGGGGCGACAATTTACTTCGGCTCCGAACAGTCCCGTCGTCAGATTGAGGAGATCTCTGCGGCGTTCGAGCGTGCCCACGAGCTGGGGATGGTCACGGTGCTGTGGGCCTATCTGCGTAACAACGCCTTCAAGAAAGATGGCGTGGATTACCACGTTTCTGCGGATCTCACCGGCCAGGCGAACCATCTGGCGGCGACCATTGGCGCGGATATCGTGAAGCAGAAAATGGCCGAAAATAACGGCGGCTATAAGGCGGTAAACTTCGGTTACACCGACGACCGTGTCTACAGCAAACTGACCAGCGAAAACCCGATTGATCTGGTGCGCTACCAGCTCGCCAACTGCTACATGGGTCGCGCAGGGCTGATTAACTCCGGCGGTGCGGCAGGCGGCGAAACGGATCTGACCGATGCGGTACGCACGGCGGTGATCAATAAACGCGCGGGCGGTATGGGCCTGATTCTGGGCCGTAAGGCGTTTAAAAAATCGATGACCGAAGGCGTTAAGCTGATCAACGCGGTACAGGACGTGTATCTGGATACCAAAGTCACTATCGCGTAGGTTTACTGCAATCCCTTCTCCACCCTGGAGAGGGGATTTATCAGATCCGATAATTTCCTTCTCATTTCTATGGGTAAAGAGATAACCCAAAACTCCGTTTCATTTCAGTCAAACCCTTATCCCGATCAACTTCACACTTCCCCTCTCTTTTGTGAAAACTGTCACTCCTCACCGTGCATATGCCCAATAAATGGTCGATGCTTAGCGGAATTTGTCTAAGGCAGCGGACGAATTTTGCGCTTAAAGTTACTTTCGAAACAGCTTTTCAAATTACGAAGTCGCTCTGAACCTCTGTTGTTTTAAGGACTGATAATGAAAATTGAATCTGTAAACGTCACCGTCTTCCAGTACCCGACGCGCCGGGTCTCCGACAGCGCCGGGCACTCGCACCCTGGCCCGGAAAGTATGGCCAAAATGGCGATGCTCTCGATCACGGCAGACGATGGCACCAAAGGGTACTCTTTCGCGCCGCCGGAAGTGGTGCGCCCCTTTGTGGTCAATACCTTCTTTCGCAAAGTGCTGGTCGGCCAGGATGCGTTCAATCGCGAGAAAATCTGGCAGGAGCTGGCGCACTGGCAGCGTGGAAGCGCACACCAGCTCACCGAGCGCGCGCTTGGGTTCGTCGAGCAAGCGCTGTGGGATCTGATTGGTCGCAAACTGAATATGCCGGTCTGGAAACTGCTTGGCGGCTATCGCGATAAAGTTCCGGCCTACGGCAGCACCATGTGTGGCGACGATCTTCCCGGCGGCCTGTCGACGCCGGATGAGTACGCGAGCTTCGCTGAAACCCTGGTGGCGCGCGGATACAAAGCCATCAAACTTCACACCTGGATGCCGCCCGTCTCGTTTGCGCCGAACCCGAAAATGGACGTCAAAGCCTGCGCCGCCGTGCGTGAAGCGGTCGGGCCGGATATCGATCTGATGATCGACGGCTATCACTGGTACAGCCGTACTGAAGCGTTGTATATCGGCAAAGAACTGGAAAAACTCAACTTCGCCTGGTTCGAAGAGCCGATGGAAGAGGAGAGCATGTCCTCCTACGCCTGGCTTGCGGAAAACCTGTCGATCCCGATTATCGGCCCAGAAAGTCTGGGCGGAAAACACCACAGCCGCGCCGACTGGGTGAAAGCGGGGGCGTGCGACATTCTGCGCGCGGGCGCTAACGGCGTGGGCGGGATATCACCGACGCTGAAAGTGGCGAACCTTGCGGAGTCCTTCGGCATGGACTGTGAAGTGCACGGTAACGGCGCGGCAAGCCTCGCGGTGATCGGCGCCATTAAAAACTGCCGCTGGTATGAGCGCGGCCTGCTGCACCCGTTCCTTGATTACGACCAACCGGCGGCGTATCTCCACAGCCTGGTCGACCCGATGGATGAACACGGCATGGTCAGTCTGCCGAATCGCCCTGGACTCGGCGAAGACATTAATTTTGCGTATATCGAAGCCAATATCGTCAGCCACGACTGACACATAAAAACGTACCCTACAGGCGATATATACATGAAACAAACTCCGCTGTGCAGAGCGTGTGTACTCGCGCTCTCGCTGATGATGGGGAGCGGTGCGGCGTACGCGAAAACGCCGCCCGACCAGCTCATCATCGGCATGAACATGAACAACCTGCTGACCCTCGACCCGGCGGCGATGACCGGCAACGAAGTGGTTGGCATCGTGGTGAATCTCTACGATTCGCTGGTGGAGCTGGATCCGAACGAACTCACCCACGTCAGGCCCGCGCTGGCGAAATCCTGGGATATTGCGCCAGACGGCAAAACCCTGACCTTCCATCTGCGCGATAACGTCAAATTCCACTCGGGCAATCCGCTCACGGCGCAGGATGTGGTGTGGTCGATGCGCCGTCTGCTGCACCTCAATCTGGCGCAGGCGTCCGTATGGAAATCCTACGGCTTTTCGAAGAAAAACATCGACCAGCAAATCCGCGCGACCGACGACTACACCGTGCAGATCGTGCTGCCCAAGCCTAACGATCCGCAGCTGGTGATTTACTCTCTCGGGGCGCTCGGCAACCTGGGCGTGCTCGACAGCAAAACGGTGCAGTCCCATGAGGTAAATAACGACTGGGGTAACCGCTGGCTGACCACCAACGAGGCCGGTTCTGGCCCGTTTATGCTGGAAACCTGGCAGGCGAAAGATGTGCTGCGTATGCAGCGCAACCCGCACTACTGGCGCGATGAACCGAAAATGAACCGCGTCGTGCTGCGCCACTTTCAGGAGTCACAAACCCTGCGCCTGATGATTGAGAAAGGCGATCTGGATATTGCCAGTAACATGGCGGTGTCGGATATCAACGCCCTGCGCAAAGACCCTCAGCTTACGGTTGAAGCCGTGCAGAAGGGGACGGTCTATTACGTGGCGATGAGCATGAAAGAGGCGCACTTCGCCAACCCGAAAGTGCGCGAAGCGGTGCGCTATCTGATTGATTATCAGGGCATCAACAAAGCCCTGATGCCGGGCTACGGTGTGCTGCATCAGCGCCCAATCAAAGCCGGTATGCCGTCGACGCTCCCTGATCCGGGCTACCGGCTGGATATTCCGCGCGCCAAAAAGCTGCTGGCAGAGGCGGGCTATCCGGAAGGTTTCGACACCACCCTGCGCGTGCTGGCGGATCAGCCGTTCCTCAATATTGCCATCGCGGTGCAGTCGACGCTGATGCAGGCGGGGATCAACGCCAAAATCATCACTGGTACCGGCAATCAGATTTACGGCGCCATGCGCGAGCGTAAGTTCGACATGCTGGTCGGGCGCGGCGGGAGCGGCGTCGAACCGCACCCGCACTCCAGCCTGCGTGCGCTGGTCTATAACCCGGACAACAGCGACGAAGCGCGGCTCACCAACTTCCAGGGCTGGCGCACCAGTTTCTACGACAAGCCGCTGAACGAGATGATCGACAAAGCGCTGCTGGAGCGCGATCCGCAGAAGCAAGTGGCGGATTATCAGCAAATCCAGGTGCGCTACGACGAACTCATTCCGGCGATGGTCCCGCTGTCGCAGATGGTGGATTCCGTTGTCGTGCGTAATGAAGTGAAAAACTTCCAGTCGCACCCGTCGGCCACCACTTTCCTGCGTGAAGTCTACAAAACCGGAGGTGAAAAATGAGCGTCGCGATCCTCTCTCCCGGCTCCCGGACCCGCCGTTTCTCAAAGCGACTGACGCAGGTGCTGGTGACGCTGTTTGGCCTGCTGCTGCTGACGTTCTTTATTGGCCGCGTGATGCCGGTCGATCCGGTGCTGGCGATTGTCGGCCCGGATGCCGACCACAGCACCTATCAGCAGGTGTATCACCAGTTGGGCTTCGACCAGTCGTTGCTGACGCAGTTTGGCATCTATCTGAACAACCTGCTGCACGGCGATCTGGGTAACGCGCTGCTGACGGGCAAACCGGTCACAGATGATATTCTGCGCGTCTTCCCGGCAACGCTGGAGCTGGCGACGATGGCCATTATCGTCGGCGCGGGGTTAGGCATTCCGCTCGGCGTGCTGGCGGCGGCGCGTCGCAACAGTCTTTCCGATTACGTGGTGCGCATTATCAGCCTTGCGGGCTACTCCACGCCGATCTTTTGGGTCGGGATGATGGGGCTGCTGCTGTTCTACGCCTGGCTCGGCTGGGTGGGCGGCGCGGGACGGCTCGATCTGGGGCTGGACGGTATTGTGCCGCGTCGGACCGGGCTTATGACCATCGATGCGCTGCTGGCCGGAAACAGCGCCGTGTTCTGGAATGCGATCAATCATCTGGTCTTGCCCGCGTCGTTACTGGGCTTCCATTCGCTGGCCTACATCAGCCGCATGACGCGCAGCTTTATGCTGGCGCAGCTCTCCCAGGAGTTCATCATCACCGCGCGGGTGAAAGGCTTAACCGAGCGTCAGGTGATCTGGAATCACGCGTTTCGCAATATCCTCGTTCAGCTGTTAACGGTCGTGGCGCTGGCCTACGGCTCGCTGCTGGAAGGGGCGGTGCTGATTGAAACCGTCTTCTCCTGGCCGGGCTTTGGCTCCTATCTCACCGGCAGCCTGCTGCTCGGCGACATGAATGCGGTGATGGGCTGTGTGCTGCTGGTGGGGCTGATCTTCGTGATGCTCAACCTGCTCTCCGACATGCTGTATCAACTCTTCGACCCGAGGACGAAATCATGACCGTTTCTCTGGATTCGCCGCTGGGGGCGCGCAACAGCGAAAGCCGCCAGCGTATTAAACGCACCCTGAATCGGGCGGGCGGTTTTGTCGGCAAAATGGCGCGCAATCCGCTGACTGCCATCGGCGGCGGGATTGTTCTGCTGCTGCTGATCGTGGCCGCCTTTGCGCCGCTGATTGCGCCCTACAACCCGCTGGTGCAGGACCTCAACAATGCGCTGGTCGCGCCGAATGCGCAGCACTGGTTCGGCACCGACGAGTTTGGCCGCGATATTTTCAGCCGCCTGGTGTACGGCTCGCGCATCACGCTCTATATCGTGCTGCTGGTGTCGGTCACCGTCGGGCCGCTCGGCTTGCTACTGGGCGTCACTGCCGGGTATTTCGGTGGCAAAGTGGATGCGGTGCTGATGCGGGTGACGGATATCTTTATCTCGTTCCCGAGCCTGGTGCTGGCGCTGGCGTTCGTGGCGGCGCTCGGTCCGGGGCTGGAGCACGTGGTGATTGCCATTACGCTCACCGCCTGGCCGCCGATAGCGCGCCTGGCGCGTGCGGAAACGCTCTCTCTGCGCCAGGCCGATTTTATCTCGGCGGTGCGCCTGCAGGGCGCGTCCCCCGTCCGCGTGCTGTGGCGTCATATCGTGCCGCTGTGTCTGCCGTCGGTGATTATCCGTATCACCATGAACATGGCGGGGATCATCCTGACCGCTGCCGGTCTGGGTTTCCTCGGCCTGGGCGCGCAGCCGCCGGAGCCGGAGTGGGGCGCGATGATCTCCAGCGGGCGCACCTACATGATGGAGTGCTGGTGGGTAGTGACTATTCCGGGGCTGGCGATTCTGATCAACAGCCTGGCGTTCAACTTCTTAGGAGATGGCCTACGTGACATCCTCGATCCTCGCAGCGAATAACGCTCCACTGCTCGATGTGCGCGATCTGCACGTCGATTTTATCAACGGCGGCGCGGTGACCCATGCCGTGCGCGGCGTCTCCTTCCAGCTCGGACGCGAAAAGCTGGCGATTGTCGGCGAGTCCGGCTCCGGGAAATCCACCGTCGGGCGCGCGCTATTGCGCCTGCACCCGGCAAAAGCACGGATCAGCGCAACCAGGATGCAGTTTGGTGATGTCGATCTGCGCAGCGTCAGCGAGGCGCAAATGCGCGGCATTCGCGGTAAGCGCATCTCAATGATCATGCAGGACCCGAAATACTCTCTCAATCCGGTCGTCTGTGTCGGCGATCAGATTGCTGAAGCCTGGCTGACGCACCATCCGGGGCGCAAAGCCGAGGCCAAAGCCAAAGTGCTGGAGATGCTCGACGTGGTGCGCATTCGCCAGCCGGAGCGGGTCTATCACCTCTATCCGCATGAAATTTCCGGCGGGCAAGGGCAACGCATCATGATCGCCATGATGCTGATCACCGATCCCGAGCTTGTGATCGCCGATGAACCGACCTCCGCACTGGACGTCTCTGTGCGTTTGCAGGTGCTGGGATTGCTGGACGATCTGGTGAAATCCCGCGGGCTGGGGCTGATTTTTATCAGCCACGATATCAACCTGGTGCGCAGTTTCTGCGACCGGGTGCTGGTGATGTACGCCGGTCGGGTGGTGGAATCCATCGCCGCCTGCGATCTGCACAAGGCGCAGCATCCTTATACCCAGGGGTTAATCAGCGCCCTGCCGGAACTTAACCACCGCCGTCCGGTGCTGCCGGTATTGCAGCGTCAGGCCAGCTGGCTTACGGAGTAAGGAGCAGAGATGATCGAGATTAACAACCTCAACCTGGCCTTTGGCGAGGGTGAAAAGCGCAATCAGGTGCTGAGCGATGTGAATATTCACGTCGGCGAAGGGGAAATTTACGGGCTGGTGGGGGAGTCGGGTTCCGGCAAAACCACGGTGCTGAAATGTCTGGCCGGGCTGTTCACCCACTGGGACGGCGAACTTGCCATCGACGGGAAACCGCTGGGGCGAAAGATTAACGCTGAGCGTTGCCGTCGCGTGCAGATGGTCTTTCAGGACCCGTACGGATCGCTGCATCCGCGTCATACTATCGGCGATATTCTGGAAGAGCCGCTGCAAATCCACGGGATTCAGGATCGCGACCGGCGTATCCACGGTTTGCTGGATAAAGTGGGGCTGAACCGGGCGTTTCGCGATCGCTATCCGCATCAGCTCTCCGGTGGGCAGCGTCAGCGCGTGGCAATCGCCAGAGCACTGATTCTGGAGCCGCAGGTGTTGCTGCTGGATGAACCGACATCGGCGCTGGACGTGTCGGTGCAGGCGGAGATCCTTAATTTACTGGCGGAACTCCAGCGCGAATCGAATCTCACCTATTTAATGGTGACGCACGATCTGGGTGTGATAGCGCACCTGTGCCAGAAAGTGGCGGTGATGCAGTACGGCAAGATCCTGGAGACCCTGAGCGTGGATGAACTGGTCGCCGGAAACGCCAAAACCGACTATACGCGGATGCTGGTCAGTGCCAGCCAGCAGTACAGCCGGGAGATGGCGCGCGAGGTGGCGGCGTATTGAGTGGCGTGGGTGCCGGTTGGTAGCTGCACCTTTGCGGGCCTACGGGTGTGCAGGCTCGTGCAAGGAAAGCGCCGCCTGGCAAAACGATCACCGCAGAAGCGCACAATCCGGCGGCAAACGGCACTCCAGCGCACCGGGAAGCAGGGAAATACGGAAATGCTCCCCGCTGAGCGGCTCGCCGTCGAGATTAAAGGTCATACCGTGTGGGGCGATAATTTCAAACCACGCGGACTGTCCGTCGAGCACGTTCGGGCTCTCTTCCGGGCGGGTCAGTGTGGTGAACAGGGCAGGCAGCATGCCGTCGCTGGTGAAGATACGAAGCTGTAACAGCCCATCGTTGATCAACGCATCCGGACACAGCTGCTGTCCGCCGCCCGCCTGACGCCCGTTTCCGATACCGATCACCAGCGCATCGCCCTGCCAGTGGAAGTTTTCGCCATTAATTTCGCAGCGATCGGGCTTAAGCATATCCATACGCATCAGACCGTGAATCAGATACGACACACCGCCAAGGGCGGCTTTTAGTTTCTCCGGCGTTTCGCTGGTAATGCGCGTACCAAATCCGCCCGTCGCCATATTGATAAAACAGGTTTTGTCATTCACCTGGGCGATATCCACCGCTGCCGGTTTCCCGACAATAGCCAGCTGGAGCGCCTTGTCCAGCGTCTCCGGAATGCCTGCGCTGGTGGCGAAATCATTGGCGGTACCGAGTGGTAAAATGCCCATCACCGGGCGCTGAGCACTATCGTGTTCAATCAGCGCCGTCGCGACTTCGTTGATGGTGCCATCGCCGCCCCCGGCGATCACCGTCGCCACCCCAAGCCGACAGGCTTCGTCGATATACCGCGCGGCATCGCCTTTTTCCCAGGTCACGCGAACGTGAATGTTCGCGCCAGTATCACGCAGGTCGGCAATCGCCTGGCGCAGAAGGTCGTTGCCTGCGCTTTTGCCGTTGAGGATCAATAAACTATCCGGATATGTCGCCATTCAGCGTTGCTCCCTTTTTTAGCACTAACAAGAGTGTATCCCAGCGAGGGAAAAAGCGGGTAAGAACAGGATGAAAGGGCAAAAAATAAGCCTGCGTAAGGGAGATTACGCAGGCTAAGGAGGTGGTTCCTGGTACAGCTAGCATTTATGGGTTATGTTTTTCAGCGCAGGGGATAATACCCGTATTGAACGAAGCGGTATGTGATCCGATTCTAAGAATTATCCCATGCTGAAAAAATCCCGACAGTTGACTATTTACTGTGCGGATTACGGGTGCTTTCGCCGGCAAAATTGCGCATCAGCAGCGCGTATTCCAGCTCCACCTCTTCCGGTACCGGAAGCCACACGGTGTGACCATCCCCAGGGGCGACGGTGATTGCTTCGCCTTTGCCGTTTTCCAGATGCTCCAGCGTGAAGTTGATATTGCCCTGCGGGGTCATCAGCTCCAGGCTGTCGCCTTTGGTGAATTTGTTTTTTACTGCCACTGCCGCCAGCGGGCCTTTGCGCGCGCCGGTAAAGTCGCCGACAAACTGCTGGCGCTCGGAGATGGAGTAGCCGTGCTCGTAGTTCTGATAATCGTCATGAGTATGACGACGCAGGAAGCCTTCGGTGTAGCCGCGATGGGCCAGGCCTTCCAGGGTTTCCAGCAGGCTGGTATCAAACGGTTTTCCCGCTGCGGCGTCGTCGATGGCTTTACGGTACACCTGTGCAGTACGGGCGCAGTAGTAGTAAGACTTGGTGCGGCCTTCGATTTTCAGCGAGTGCACGCCCATCTGCGTCAGACGCTCGACGTGCGCAATCGCGCGCAGATCTTTGGAGTTCATGATGTAGGTGCCGTGTTCGTCTTCAAACGCCGTCATGTATTCGCCCGGACGTTTGGCCTCTTCAATCATAAACACGCTGTCGGTTGGTGCGCCCACGCCCAGGGTCGGCTCCACGGTTTTCACTGGAATCGGTTCATGCTTGTGCACGATGTTGCCCACATCATCTTCTTTCCCTTCCTGGACGTTATATTCCCAGCGGCAGGCGTTGGTGCAGGTTCCCTGGTTCGGGTCGCGCTTGTTGATGTAACCGGAGAGCAGGCAACGGCCAGAGTAGGCCATGCACAGGGCGCCGTGAACGAAGATTTCGATTTCCATTTCCGGCACCTGGGTGCGGATCTCTTCGATCTCTTCAAGAGACAGCTCGCGCGACAGAATCACACGCGTCAGGCCCATCTGTTTCCAGAATTTGACCGTCGCCCAGTTGACGGCGTTCGCCTGCACGGAAAGATGGATATCCATCTCCGGGAAGTTCTCACGCACCAGCATGATTAAACCGGGATCGGACATAATCAGCGCATCAGGACCCATTTCCACAACCGGCTTCAGATCGCGAATAAACGTTTTCAGCTTGGCGTTGTGCGGCGCGATGTTCACAACCACGTAGAATTTTTTGCCCAGGGCATGCGCTTCGTTGATGCCGAGCTGCAAATTCTCGTGGTTGAATTCGTTATTACGCACGCGCAGAGAGTAACGCGGCTGGCCCGCATACACCGCATCGGCACCGTAAGCGAAAGCGTAACGCATATTCTGCAGCGTTCCCGCCGGGGAAAGGAGTTCTGGTTTAAACATGTTTGTTCTCGTTCTGATGACAGGTCAGATCCGCGTGCACCCGGTGCAGCGGTAAGGGGAGATCCCCTACTTTAAGGGCGGGCATTGTAGCGCTGCGGGGGAGGGAGGTAAAGCGCCGGTTGGCTGCAAAGCCTGCCCGGCGAGTCTGGCGGGTCAGGTTAAATCTTTCACCGTCTGGCTGGTGCCATTATTTTTCACCGAGGCGATACCACTTTCCCGCGTCTGCTCGGAAGCATAAAGCTGGCTTGAACCGATCACCTGGTGGTTTGCCGCTTTCAGGTTGAAGTGATATTTCCCGTTGGTCGCCGTTTTTTTCTCATAGCGCTCGTCGTGCGGGCTATTGGTACGCACGGAGGCAATGCCGTTTTCTGCTGCGGATTTAGTAGTGTAAAGCTCACTGGTGAGGATAATTTCTCCGTTTCCTGCTTTCAGAACAAACCTGAACTGCCCGTCACTGCTTTTGCTTAGTTCGAACCAACCAGCCATAAAACACTCCTTGAGGAAAGTTAACGAGAAACAGGCGACAGCTAAACGCACCGACAAGAAGAGTATGGATGATAATGTGAGACTTTCTAGTGAAGAAAAACCCGCCTGCAGGCGGGTCAGATTTGATGGGGGAAATCTTTTACGCGATCCGACAGGCATCCGCCTCCCAGCGATACCCCACGCCGTACACCGCGCGGATAAACGACTGATCGGCGTCGAGCGATTCCAGTTTCCGGCGCAGGTTCTTGATATGGCTGTCGATGGTGCGGTCCGTCACCACGCGGTAATCGTCATAGAGATGATTCAGCAGCTGTTCGCGGGAGAACACTTTCCCCGGCTCGTGAGAGAGGGTTTTCAGCAGGCGGAATTCCGCTGGCGTCAGGTCCAGCAGTTTGCTACGCCAGCTTGCCTGGAAGCGGCTCTCATCGACAATCAGCGGGCTTTCGGCGTCGAGCACCTGTAGTTCGCGCTGTGGACGGCAGCGGCGCAAAATCGTTTTCACACGGGCGACCACTTCACGCGGGCTGTAGGGTTTGCAGATGTAATCATCGGCACCGATTTCCAGCCCCAGCAGGCGATCGATCTCTTCGATTTTCGCCGTCACCATCACAATCGGTACGTCGGAAAAACGGCGGATTTCGCGGCACAGCGTCAGGCCGTCGGTGCCAGGGAGCATGAGATCCAGCAGGATCAGATGCGGCGGCGTCTGGCGCACATAGGGCAGCACCTGATCGCCGTGATTAATCAGCGTGGGGGCATAGCTTGCCGCGCGTAAATAGTCGATCAATAACTGCCCAAGCTTAGGCTCGTCCTCCACGATCAGAATGCGTGGCGTGTTTTCGTCAATGGGTAACTCAGTCATACTTCTCTCGATAAATCGCGTTCCAGCGGTAACTCTACTGTAATGCTAACCCCGCCAAAAGGCGAATGGGCGGCGCGGATAGTGCCCCCGTGCGCCTCGACGATGTTAACGCAAATCGCCAGCCCCAGACCCGAACCGCCGCTGGCACGGTTGCGGGAGCCTTCGGTGCGGTAAAAGCGCTCGAACAGTTTCTCCAGCTGCGCGTCCTGCACTCCCGGTGCGGAATCGGCAAAGGTAAGGGCGAAGCGCCCGTCTTCGACGCGGCCAGAAATGCGCAGTGCGCCGCCGCCGTCCGTATAGCGCAGGCTGTTTTCCAGCAGGTTATTAAACAGCTGCATCAGACGGTCCGGGTCGCCGAAGACCACGGCGCTATCCGGCAGGGAGAGTTCAATTTTGAGATTCCGGCTGGCGAAGCGTTCGCGGAACGCACCGCTGACCACTTCCAGAATATTGATCACATCGACAGGCGCTTTTTGATACGCCAGCGCGCCCTCATCGGACATGGAAAGCTGATGCAGATCGTCCACCAGCTTGGTCAGGGTGCCCACTTCTGCCTGCAACGAGGTGACGGACTCAGGCGTAAACTGGCGTACACCATCCTGAATGGCTTCCAGTTCACCGCGCAGCACCGCCAGCGGCGTGCGCAGCTCGTGGGAAATATCAGCCATAAAATCGCGGCGCATCTGCTGGTTTTTCTCAAGCGTACTGGCGAGCTGGTTGAAGTCCTGCGCCAGTTTGCCCAGTTCGTCCTGGCTACGGGTATCCACGCGGGTGGTAAAGTCTCCTGCCGCCAGCTTGTGCGTGCCTTCCACCAGCCGTTTGACGGGGGCCAGCAGGCCGCGCGCCAGCGGGAACGTCGCCAGTGCCGCAAGCAGGGTGGAGAGGGCGACAATCAGCCAGCTGGTCTGGCGTTGCTGGCGATCAAAGTTGATATCCGTGTTGCGCGTCAGCCGTTCGACCGGCGAGGCGATCACCCAGCCGACAGTGGCACCGTTAAACATAATGGCCCGCCGGGTGCCGTCCGGTGGAACCGGCGCGCGAGGCCCAACCAGTACGTATTTATCCTGGTCGATCACCCAAAACTGCGTGCGCCAGCCGTGCGGCGGCATCCCCGGCCCCGGGCGATCGTCGTCGTTATCATGCTCAAGCGATTTGAGGATCTGGAACACAAAGCGGTCGTTATTACGCAGGAAGCGCCAGTTGCCGTGCAGGGCATACTGATCGGCCAGCGCGTCGCTCAAGCCCTGCAGTCGCTGTTCGTTTCCGCGCTTAATGTAGTCGATAAAACCCCGTTCGAAGCTGACCCGCACGGCCCAGTGCATAGTGATAAGCAGCACGATACAGGTGGCGAAAATCGCCAGAAACAGTTTTCCAGTAATGCCGGGGCGCCAGAATTTCATGACTCACTCCTTTTACGTCGGCTGATGACGACGTTCTTGCTGGTATCATCCGGGACCCGGGCGAAGATTAAGGCGGGCAGGGCGATAATCACCGCCATGCTGAGATAGGTGTAAAGGAAGACCTGATGCGCGCCGGCAGTATCAGCGCCCAGATGATGCTGGCCGTACATGCCGAGCAGCAGGCCCGCGACGGTCACGCCCACGCTCATGGAGAGCTGCATGATCATCGACAGCAAACTGTTGCCGCTGCTCGCCAGTTCGTCGGGCAGATCCTTCAGCGTCAGGGTGTTCATCGACGAGAAACGCGTGGAGTTAATCACCCCCTGGAAGAACAGCACCAGCGGCAGGGCGTAGTACCAGCCCATCAGCGCCACGGCCATAAACAGCAGGCTGATCAGCGCCAGTCCCAGCGTTGCGGCGACCAGCACCCGGCGATAGCCAAAGCGGTTCACCACCTGCACCACAATGCGTTTCATGCCCATGCTGCCAAGCACCATGGGGATCATCATCAAACCGGCGTGGAACGGCGAAAAGCCCAGTCCGATCTGCAGGAACACCGGCGTCATAAACGGCAACATGCCGCTGCCAAGACGCCCGGCGAAGCTGCCGAGCAGCCCGAGGCGGAAGGTGTGATTGCGAAACAGCGACAGGCTGAACAGTGCCTGGTCGTTATCCCTGGCGTGCCACAGATACCACAGCACCGACAGAACGCCGATGGCCACCAGCAGCGCCAGCGTCAGGGTGGAAATCCCCAGCCCCTTTTGCCCGTCCAGCGCCAGGGTCAGCGTCGCCATGCCCGCTGCCAGCAGCACAAAGCCGAAGAGATCAAAGCGCCGCGTCTGCATTTTGTAGTTCGGCATCAGCCACAGCGTGGCGATCGCGCCGACAACCCCGACCGGAAGATTAATCAGGAAAATCCAGTGCCAGGAGGCGTACTCCACCAGAATCCCGCCGAGGGCAGGGCCGAGCAATGGCCCGACCTGACCGGGCAGCGTCACGAAGGTCATCGCCGCCATATACTGCTCGCGCGGCACGATTTTCATCACCGTCAGTCTGCCGACGGGCACCATCATCGCTCCGCCGACGCCCTGCAACACGCGCGCCATCACCAGCTCGTTCAGCGTGTCGGCCTGCGCGCAAAACAGCGAACCGAGGGTGAACAGAATAATGGCGGTGAAGAAGATATTTCGCACCCCAACTTTGTCCGCCAGCCAGCCGCTGGCGGGCAGCATCACCGCCACCGTCAGCACATAGGAGACGATGACCATATGCATATGCAGCGGACTCTCCCCCAGGCTTTTCGCCATCGAGGGGAGGGCGGTGTTAACAATGGTGGTATCCAGCGACTGCATAAAGAAGCCGAAGGCGACAATCCACAGATGCCAGCGAACATTGTTGGGCAGATCAGTCATTTACTCGCTTACCGTTTCTCTGTTTTTACGTGAAAAACGCACCCGCAGGCGGTCGAAGAACAGATACACCACCGGTGTGGTATAGAGCGTCAACAGCTGGCTCATCACCAGCCCGCCGACGATGGTGATCCCCAGCGGCTGGCGCAGTTCAGAGCCATCACCGCCGGAAATCACCAGCGGCAGTGCGCCAAACAGCGCCGCCAGCGTGGTCATCATAATCGGGCGGAAGCGCAGCAGGCAGGCCTGGAAAATGGCGTCCTGCGGCGACATATTGCCGTTGCGCTGCGCGTCGAGGGCGAAATCGACCATCATGATCGCGTTTTTCTTCACTATGCCTATTAATAGCATGATCCCGATAAGCGCAATGAGGCTAAAGGGCGCGCCGAATAACTCTAGCGCCAGCAGCGCGCCGACGCCCGCCGACGGCAGAGTGGAGAGGATCGTCAGCGGATGGACGTAGCTTTCGTACAGGATGCCGAGCACGATATAGACCGTCGCAATCGCCGCCAGAATCAAAATCACCTGTGAGTTCATCGTCTCCTGAAACACCTGCGCGGTGCCTGCAAAGCTGCCGCGCACGGTCGACGGCACGCCAAGCTGGGTCATGGCGCGGTTGATCGCATCGCTGGCCTCAGAAAGCGACGAGCCGGTTGGCAGGTTAAATGACACCGTTGACGCCGCCGACAGCCCCTGATGGTTTACCGACAGCGGCGCGTTGGCGGGCTGCCAGCTGGCGAAGTAGGAGAGGGGGATCGATTTACCGTCATTGTTGATAACGTACATCTTATCCAGCGCGCTGATGTCCTGGGTGTAGCGCGGATCGACCTCCATCACCACTTTGTACTGGTTCATCGGCTGGTAGATGGTGGAAATCTGGCGCTGACCAAAGGCGTTGTTGAGCAAACTGTTGGCCGCTTCAACGTTAATGCCGAGCCGCGCCATGGTTTCGCGGTCATAGGTCAGGTTCATCTCCGCGCCGTTATCCTGCTGGTCCGAGTTTACATCGGCCAGCTCCGGGAGGGCCGCCAGCGCTTTACGGATTTTCGGCTCCCACTCGCGCAGGGCAGCCAGATCGTCTGACAAAAGGGTGTACTGATAGCTGGCGTTAGCCTGACGCCCACCGACGCGGATATCCTGAACGGCCATCAAAAACAGATTCGCGCCCGGCTCTTTGGCGAGCTTCACGCGCAGGCGGTCGATCACCTGCTGCGCCGTTTCGTTGCGCTCGCCGCGTGCTTTCAGGGTGATAAACATCATCCCGCTGTTAACGCGCGAACCGCCGGTAAAGCCCGTCACGTTATCAACAGCAGGATCTTCCCGGATGATCTTCATGAAATCCTGCAGCTTCACGCGCATCGCCTGGAATGAAATGCTCTGGTCCGCCTGAATCCCGCCCATCAGCACGCCTGTGTCCTGCTCGGGGAAAAAGGTTTTCGGAATGCTGATGTACATCCAGACGTTGAGCGCGATGGTACCCACCAGCACAAAACCAACGATTCGCGTATGGTTCAGCACCCATTTCAGTGACTTGCCGTAACCCTCCTGCATCGCCACCAGCAGGCGGCCAACGCCTTTTTTACGCGGCTGGGAATGGGGCTTGCTGCGCTTAAGCATCCAGCCGCACATCATCGGCGTCAGGGTCAGGGAGATCACCAGTGAGATACCAATGGCGACAGAAAGCGTGACGGCGAACTCGCGCAATAACCGCCCCGGCAGTCCGCCCATCAGCAGCAGCGGCAGGAATACCGCAACCAGCGACAGGCTCATGGAGAGCACCGTAAAGCCCACTTCCCGCGTCCCCTGAAGCGCGGCCTGCAACGGTTTCATCCCCGCTTCCAGATGGCGCGAAATATTTTCCAGCACCACGATGGCGTCATCGACCACGAATCCGGTGGCGATAGTCAGGGCCATCAGCGACAGGTTGTTAAGACTAAATCCGCACAGGTACATGGCGGCGAAAGTGCCAATCAGCGATACGGGCACCGCCACGGCAGGGATCAGCGTCGCGCGACCGGAGCGCAGGAACAGGAACACCACCAGGATAACCAGCCCGACGGAGATGATCAGCGTCTGCTCGACCTCTTCCAGCGAGGCGCGGATGGTCGGGGAGCGATCCTGGGCGATTTGCAGATCGATCGCCGCCGGAATTGTCTCCTGCAGTTCCGGCAGGCGCTCGCGAATGCTGTTCACCGTCTGGATGATATTGGCTTCCGGCAGTTTGCGGATCATCAGCAAAATCGCCGGTTTGGCGTTCGTCATCCCGGCGTTACGCACGTCCTGCACCGAGTCGGTGACACTGGCCACATCGCTTAAACGCACCGCCGCGCCGTTGTTGTAATGAATAATCAGCGGCTGATATTCCGCCGCGGTTTTTAGCTCGTCGTTGGTCTGGATCTGCCAGCGATGGCTGCTGTCCTCAATCGCCCCCTGCGGCCTACGCACGTTTGCATTGCTGATGGCGCTGCGCACATCATCCAGCGAGACCCCCTGGTTAAACAGCGCTTCCGGGTTCAAGCCCACGCGCACCGCGGGCAGGGAGCTGCCGCCGACATCGACGTCACCGACGCCGTCGATCTGGGCGATGGTCTGTGCCAGCTGCGTCGAGGCGAAATCGTACAGTTCGCCCTGAGAGTAGGTGTCGGATGTCAGCGTTAAAATCATGATCGGCGCATCGGACGGGTTGGCTTTGCGATAGGTCGGCCGGCTCGGCATGCCGCTGGGCAGCAGGCTTTGCGCGGCGTTGATGGCGGCCTGCACGTCGCGGGCGGCGCCATTGATATCGCGATCAAAGTTGAATTCCAGAATGATTCGCGTGCTGCCGAGGGAACTGCTGGAGGTCATTTCACTGACGCCCGCAATGCGCCCGAGGGAGCGCTCAAGCGGCGTGGCCACCGACGAGGCCATCGTTTCTGGCGACGCGCCGGGCAGGGAGGCGCTGATCATGATCACCGGGAAATCCACTTGCGGCAGCGGGGCCACCGGCAGCAGCCGGAAGCCGAGCACGCCGCACAGGGTGATGGCGAGGGAGATCAAAATCGTTGCCACCGGGCGGTAAATGAAGAGGGCGAAAAACTTCACTTACGCCTCCTCTTCACGTTTCGGGAAGCGCGCTTTGAGCCTCAGCGCCAGGCTGTCAAACAGCAGGTAAATCACCGGCGTGGTGAACAGCGTCAGTACCTGGCTTACCAGCAAACCGCCGACCATACCGATCCCCAGCGGACGGCGCAATTCCGCACCGACGCCGGTACTGAGCATCAGCGGCAGTGCGCCGAGCAGAGCGGCCATGGTGGTCATCAGGATCGGGCGAAAACGCAGCAGGCAGGCCTGGAAAATGGCCTCGCGCGGGGCCATGCCCTGTTCGCGCTCGGCGGCAAGGGCGAAGTCGATCATCATGATGGCGTTTTTCTTGACGATGCCGATCAGCAAAATAATGCCGATAATCGCAATCACATCCAGCTCACTGCCCGACAGCATCAGCGCCAGCAGCGCGCCCACGCCCGCCGTGGGCAGGGTGGAGAGGATCGTCACCGGATGGATAAAGCTCTCGTACAGTACGCCGAGCACGATATACATCGCTACCACCGCCGCCACGATAAGCCAGATGGTGTTCCCGAGTGCGGCCTGGAACGCCAGGGTGCTGCCCTGGAACTGGGTCTGGATATCCGTCGGGAAGCTGAGGGTTTTCTCGGCGTTGAGAATAGACTCCACCGCTTCCCCGAGGGAGTAATTGTCCGGCACGTTAAACGAAATGGTGGTGGACGGGAACTGGTCGAGATGGTTGATGGAGAGCGGCGTAAAGCGCTGCTCGACGGTGGCAATTGCGTTCAGCGGCACCATCCCGCCGTCTTTGCTGGTCAGGCGAATCGAATCCAGCGCCGCAAGGCCCGGCGTCTGTTCAGTGTTGTGCTCCAGCACCACGCGATACTGGTTGGCCTGGGTGTAAATCGTGGAGATCAGGCGCTGGCCGAAGGCGTTGTACAGCGCGTTATCCACATCGGCCATGGAAATGCCCAGACGGCTGGCGGTGTCACGGTTAACGTTGACGTAGGCCGCCAGCCCCTGATCCTGCCAGTCGCTGCTCACGTCCGACAGTTGCGGCAGTTCCTGGAGCTTACTGACCAGTTGTGGAACCCAGGTGCTGAGCGCCTCCAGGCTGGTGGCCTGCAGGGTGAACTGGTACTGGGTGCGGCTGACGGTGGTATCGATGGTCAAATCCTGAGTCGGCTGGAGGTACAGCTCGACGCCTGGCACTCTCGCCACCGCAGTTTGCAGCCGTTCGATCACGGTATTCACGCGATCGTCGCGGTCGTCCAGCGGTTTGAGATTGATCTGCAGGCGAGCGCTGTTCAGCGACGGATTGGTGCCGTCGACGCCGACAAACGACGTCAGGCTCTCGACCGCCGGATCTTTCATGATCACCTCGGACACCTGCTGCTGGCGCTGGGCCATGCTGGCGAAGGAGACGGACTGCGGCGCCTGCAGCGTACCCTGAATAATGCCGTTATCCTGAATCGGGAAGAAGCCTTTCGGGATCATCACCCACAGCAGCACGCTCAGGGCCAGCGTTCCCAGCGCGACGCTCAACGTCGCCCACGGGTGATTGAGCACTTTGGTCAGCATTCGGCCATAGGCCGCAATCACGCGTTCAAACAGGCGCTCGGAGGCGCGAGAAAAACGGTTTTGCTTGCGCAGGGATTCCGCGCTCAGCATGCGGGCGCACATCATCGGCGTCAGCGTCAGGGAGACCACGGCGGAGATGAGAATCGCCACCGCCAGGGTGACGGCAAATTCGCGGAACAGACGGCCAACAATATCGCCCATAAACAGCAGCGGGATCAGCACCGCAATCAGCGAGAAGGTGAGGGAGATAATGGTAAAGCCGATCTCGCCTGCGCCTTTTAGCGCTGCGGCCAGCGGCTTCTCGCCTTTTTCGATATAGCGCGAAATGTTCTCGATGACCACGATTGCATCATCGACCACGAACCCGGTGGCGATGGTGAGCGCCATCAGGGTGAGGTTATTGATGGAGAAATCGAGGAACACCATCACCGCAAAGGTCCCGACCAGCGACAGCGGAACGGCGACGGCAGGGATAATGGTCGCCGGAACATTACGCAGGAAGACGTAAATAATCATCACCACCAGCGCAATCGCCAGCATCAGCTCGAACTGGGTGTCGCTGACGGAGGCGCGGATATTGGTGGTGCGATCCGACAGGACCTTGACGCTCACCGATTTCGGCAGGCTTTCGATCAGCTGCGGGAGCATGGTGCGAATGCTGTCGGCGGTGTCGATAATGTTCGCGCCCGGCTGGCGCTGGACGTTCATCACAATCGCCTGCTGTTTGTTGGCCCATGCGCCGAGCCAGCTGTTTTCTGCGCCTTGCTCTACGGTGGCCACATCACCGAGGCGAATGGGGGCGCCGTTCTGGTAAGCCACAATCAACTGACGATACTCGTCGGCGGACTGCATCTGGTCGTTAGCCGAGAGCGTGACGGCGCGCGTTGGGCCGTCCAGCGAGCCTTTTGCCGAGTTGACGTTGGCGCTGCTGATGGCGGTGCGGATGGTTTCGCTGGTCAATCCGAGGGCGGCAATCGCCTGGGCGTTCAGTTTCACGCGCACGGCCGGACGCTGACCACCGGAGAGTGTCACCAGCCCGACGCCGGAGACCTGGGAGATCTTCTGTGCCACGCGCGTTTCCACCATATCTTCCACCTGTGTCATCGGCATGGCGGAGGAGGTGACGGCGAGGGTCATGATCGGTGGATCCGCCGGATTGACCTTGCTGTAAACCGGTGGATTGGGCAGGTCGGAGGGCAGCAGATTGGTGGCTGCGTTAATCGCCGCCTGCACTTCCTGCTCGGCCACGTCGAGGGGCAGGGTGAGCTGGAACTGTAGCGTCACCACCGATGCGCCGCCGGAGCTTTGCGATGACATCTGTTTCAGGCCCGACATCTGCCCAAACTGGCGCTCCAGCGGGGCAGTGATCGCCGACGTCACCACATCCGGGCTGGCGCCAGGATAGAGGGTGATGACCTGAATCGTGGGGTAATCCACTTCGGGCAGGGCCGACACGGGCAGGAAGCGATAGCCGATAATCCCTGCCAGCAGGATCGCCACCATCAGCAGCGTGGTGGCGACAGGGCGTAAAATGAACAGGCGTGATGGCCCACCTGTGGAGCTGGGTGGCAATACCTGCATCAGGACGCCGCTCCCTGTTTCACGTGTTCACGTTTAGCCGCTTTTTCGCTGGTGGCCGTATCCGTGTGTGCTTCAACGACTTCGACTTTGGCCCCTTCGGTCAGACGGTCGATCCCGTCCGTTACCACACGATCGCCTGCGGAAAGCCCCGCGCTGATGACGACGGTCTGGCTGTCCTGAATACCGGGTTTCACCAGATGTTTGCTGACTTTATTGTCACTGTTCAGTACCCAAACAAAGTTGCCTTCGTTGCCCATCTGCAGCGCCGCCGTTGGGATCACCACCGCATTCTCTTCGGTAGCGACCAGCATGCGCGCGTTGACGAACTGATTCGGGAACAGGGCGTCATCCTGATTGGTAAAGCGGGCTTTAAGCTTGATGGTGCCGGTGGTGGTATCGATCTGGTTATCCAGGCTCAGCAGCTGGCCGTCGCTCAGCTTGGCTTTGTTCGCACGATCCCAGGCTTCTACCGCCAGGGTCTGGCCGTTTTTTTGCGCCTGAACGACGGTGGCGATTTCGCTTTCCGGCAGGGTGAAGACGAGATCAATCGGATGCGTTTGGGTGAGCACCACGATGCCGGTGGTGTCGCCGCTGGAAATCTGGTTGCCGATATCGACCTGTTTCAGGCCGACGCGACCGTCAATCGGTGCGGTAATGCGACTCCAGTCGAGTTGCAACTGTGCGCTGGCGACAGCGGCTTCATCCGCTTTAATGGTGCCCTGGGCTTCGCTCACCAGCGACTGCTGCGTGTCCAGCTCCTGACGGGAAACGAGGTTGGTTTTTACCAGTTGCTGATAACGCGCCAGATCGCGCTGGGCGTTGGCAAGCGTTGCTTTATCTTTGGCGAGCTGGCCTTGCGCCTGCGCGAGGGCCACTTTGAACTGACTCGGATCGATTTCAGCCAGCAGATCGCCAGCTTTGACCTGTTGGCCTTCCTGGAAGTGGATCGCCATCAGCTGTCCATCGACGCGGCTGCGCACGGTTACTGTGTTTGCGGCGGTGACCGTCCCAAGACCGGTGAGATAACGAGGAACCGATTTGCTGACGGCGGTCGCGGCCTGTACCGGGGCAAGCGCACCACCGCGCATGCCGTGGCGTCCACCGCCCGCAGGGCGTTGTGTCTGGCCGTTAGCGCCTGCCGGAGCGGCACTCTGCGCCGATTGATTGTGCCAGTACCACGCGGCGACAAGGGCCACCACAATGACACCGACGGCGATTGCCCAGCGGAATTTTTTGCTGCCTTTCATCGTTATACGTTCTCTTCCTGAAACACTTCGGGGAATGATACTAGTTTAGTCAGGCAACGCAGTGGAATAATGGAGGAAATATGAAAGACTGTCTGGATTTGTCTGAGAGATAAAAGCAAAACGGCAACCTGAGCTGCCGTTTTGAGGATTTCTCGCTCTTACCGGGAGAGCGCGGGGGGAGGGCATCAGCCCACACAGACCCCGACAAATATCAGCTGAACATTACCTTCGCCCAGCGTGCCAGCCCGGCGGTGACGGAGCCAAAATCATCGCCACCGGCAATCGGAATGCCCGGCAACTGTTCTGCCAGCGCTTTCTTGATCAGCGGTGAACGTGCGCTACCGCCCGTCAGATAAATCACATCCGGCTTCTCGTTACCGTTTTCCAGTGCCAGCTGGACCTGCTCCAGAATGCGCTGCAGCGGCTGCGACAGCGCCGTCTCAAGCCCATGCTGAGAAATGGCGGTCGCCAGTTCGTCGCTGATAAACGGCAGCGTGACGGCGTGCTCGGTCGCATCGGAGAGGGCAATTTTGCTCTCTTCCGCACTGCGCACCACACGGTAGCTCAGACGCTGACGCCAGACTTTATGCAGCAGGGCCACTTTGTCGCCGTTCTGGGCGTCACGCACCAGGTCGTTCAGGAAGCGTCCGTTAGCGGTACTGTAGAAATCGCTCTGCGCCGGAACGTCGTTAATCGCGACGGCATTCCACCATGGCAGAATCGGCAGGGCGGTCCCTTTTTCCGTTTGCCCGCCCATACCGAGCAGCGGCATCAGGCTTTTAAATGCCAGGGCAATATCCAGATCGTTACCGCCTACGCGGCAACCGCTGTGTCCTAACAGACTGTTTTCGCGGTCGCGGCGCTGGTGCCATTGTGGCCCCATCAGCAGCAGGGAGCAGTCGGTAGTCCCCCCACCGATATCCACCACCAGCACACGTTTCTCTTCGCGCAGCGTTGCTTCAAAATCCAGACCCGCAGCGACCGGCTCATACTGGAACACAACGTCGCGGAAACCGGCGCGATGGGCCGCGCGCTCAAGAATACCCTGCGCCTGCTGGTTGGCTTCATCGCCGCCCAGCCCCTGGAAGTTAATCGGGCGGCCAATGACGGCCTGGGTGATCGCGTCTGACACCTGCGTCTGCGCCTGGTTGCGAATGTGCAGCATCATCGCGCACACCAGATCTTCAAACAGGGCTACCTGCTGCGGCTTAAGCCCGCTGGCACCGAGGAAGGATTTGGGGGATTTAACGAAGTAAACTTCTTCCGGATCTTCAATGTACTGCGCCAGAGAGGACAACCCGAACTGTACGCTGGACGGCGTGACGTCGATATCTTCGTCGCGGTTGAAATTCACGGCACGACGCAGTAACGCCTGCGTCTCTGTGGCAGTCGCCGGAACCTGATGGTGGCGATACAGCCATTCGCTCACGGCTTCGCGCGTCGGCGCACACAGCATCGACGGCAGCAGCGAGCTCTCTTTTTCCATTTTCAGCAGACGTGGCGTGTTGTCATCCATCACCGCCACAGAGCAGTTTGCCGTACCGTAGTCAAAACCAATAAACACTGACGTAATCCCCATGCCGTTGAGAAGGGGCGAGACTTTAGCGAAATGTCTCGCTCACGACAACAGGAATATGAAAGCAAGGCACGCCGCGTAAGGTCGGGTTATGCTGTGAAGACAACAAAAGGAGCGATGATGTACACCCTGAACTGGCAACCCCCCTACGACTGGCAATGGATGTTTGGCTTTCTTGGCGCGCGTGCGGTCGCGGGCGTGGAGACCGTGACGGATACCTATTACGAGCGCAGTTTCACCTGCGACGGCCATCAGGGGCTATTTCGAGTCACGCCATCGCTGGCGGATTGCACCCTGCAGGTCACGCTCAGCGAAGGGCTGGTGCCGGTCGCAAAAAACTGCCTGGCGCGTATCGACCGCCTGTTCGATCTCTCCTGCAATCCGCAGCACATCGCTGCCACGCTGGGTGAGCTGGGCGCAGCACGTCCAGGATTACGCCTGCCGGGGGCGATGGATGCGTACGAACAGGGTGTGCGGGCGATTCTCGGGCAACTGGTGAGCGTGTCGATGGCGGCGAAACTCGCGGCGCGCGTGGTCGCGCTCTACGGCGAACCGCTGAAGGGATTCCCGGATTACACCTGCTTTCCGACCCCGGCGGCACTGGCTGCTGCCGATCCGCTGGCGCTCAAGGCGCTGGGGATGCCGGTGAAACGCGCGGAGTCGCTGATTTACCTTGCGCAGTCGGTCGTTGACGGCACTTTTCCGCTCCAGCCGCCGGAAGATATTGAGAGCGGAATGAAGGCGCTTCAGGCGCGGCCCGGGATCGGGCGCTGGACGGCTAATTACTTAGCCCTGCGCGGCTGGCAGGCGAAAGATGTGTTCTTGCCGGATGACTATCTGATCAAACAGCGCTTCGCCGGTATGACGCCGGCGCAGATCCGCAAGTATGCGCTGCGCTGGCAGCCGTGGCGGTCTTATGCGCTGCTCCATATCTGGTATACGGAAAACTGGGCACCCTCAGTTGATAGCGAAATAACTGGTGTTCAGCAGTAGTTCCAGCGGCTGCGGTTCGGCGATGGAATCGCCATAGATGAAGTCGATGCCAATGCCGGAAAGGGTATCCATCATCAGCGGCTGATTGCTCGGCCCGGCAATGGTTTTCATCCCCAGTCGCTGGGCGTGGCCCTGGATAATGGTCACCATCATTTCGTCCATCAGATTACCGTGGACGTTGGTCACCAGCTCCGGGTCCAGCAGCAGGTAATCCGCCATGTGGGCGCTCAGGTGGTTAAAGATGTCCATATCGCGCCCGACCTGGCTCAGAATAATGCGGCAACCGGCCTGACGCAGTTTTTGCAGCCCGTTCTGAATCGTCGCATCCTGGTTTTGCAGGGTTTCGACCGGGATCACCAGATGCAGCAGACGCCCCGGCAGTGGGCTTTTCTCCAGCAAATCGAGCAGTTCATTTACCAGGGTCGAACTGGACATCCCTTCCGGTGAGAGCGGCAGCGCCACACCCATCCCTTTATTCGCTACCTGAACGGCAAAGGCGCGGAAAAATTCCTGGAAAATACGGCGGTCGAGGGCGTGCAGCAGATCCGGTTCTGCCAGCCCCGAGCGGAACGCGTGCTCTTCGAGCACTTCGCCCTGGCTGGTCCATAGCCGCAGGGAGACCAGCCAGAAGTTGCTGCTCTCCGGAATGCGCGGCGACGCGACGCTGCGGCCAATCATCAGCAGATGGTTGTCTTTGATCATGTGCCATTGCTCATCCAGCGACATCATGCTGCGCGCGCTGTGAATTCTCTCCTGCTGCGGTTCGTACACCGTTACCACGCCGCGACCGTTGTTTTTCGAGGCGTAGCAGGCGATATCGGCCTGAGACATGACTTCTGCGGCCAGGCTGTTAGTGTCGTCAATCAGCGTGATCCCGGCGCTGGCGCCGATGCGGTGCAGGCGACCTTCCCACATGAAGTGGTAATCGTTGATGGCATGAATAATTCGGCCCGCGATATAGCGTGCGCTCTCGACGTTACAGTCCGGCAGCAGCAGGCCAAATTCATCGCCGCCCAGTCGCGCCAGCACGTCGCTTGAGCGCAGCATACTCAGCATCAGAGACGACAGTTCGCGCAGCAGGGCGTCGCCTGCCGCATGGCCTGCGGTGTCGTTCACCGCTTTGAAGCGGTCGAGATCGATAAAGACCAGCGCGTGGCGCTGATGGGTGTCATGCACGGTTTGCAGCATACGCTTGAGATGGCTTTCAAAGCTGACGCGGTTCGCCAGATGGGTGAGGGCGTCGTGAGAGGCGCTGTAGCTTAGCTGACGCAGCATTTTGCGCGACTCGGTGACGTCCTGAATGACCAGCACCGAGCCGATATTCTGCCCGTCGAGGGTGCTCAGCGGCGTGATGCTGTAGTGAATATCGAAGCTGCCGCTATTGCGGCTGTGCAGAACCACATCCTGATTAATGTCAGAACGTGACATATCGCCGCTGTGAATATTTTCCATCGGCGGGCCGTTCTCGCCGAAGGTAATGTGCAGCACGTTGAGGATGGGCTGTCCCATCGCTTCCTGCTGCGTCCAGCCGCTCATTTTCTCTGCGACCGGGTTCATAAAGGTGACGTGCATATCGATATCGGTACACAGCACCGCCTCGCCGATAGAGTCGAGGGTGATATGCAGACGCTCTTTTTCCTGGAACAGGGCTTCGTTAAGTTCTTTAACTTCGGTCATGTCCATATTGATGCCCAGCAGGCGTTCGACTTCGCCCTGCTTGTTGAGCACCCGATTCGCCAGCGAGCGGATATGACGCACCCCCTCTTTGACGCGTATGCGGAATTCGAGCTTAAACGGCACGCGCGCCATCAGGGCATCGCGGATCACCTGTTCGGCATGCTCGCGATCCTCCGGAAGCATGCTCTCGTGCCACAGCTGCCAGGTCGGTTTGATATGCGACGGGATTTCGTACATCTCGAACATACGTTTGTCCCAGCTGATCACATCCGGCTGTAAATCCCACTCCCAGATACCGATGCCGCCCGCTTCGTTCGCGAGCGTAATACGCTCCATCAGGCGCTTATTGACCCACTCCGTGTGTTTGAGGTCGTTGATATCTTCGATTTGCGCGATGAAATAGAGCGGGGAGCCGTCAGTATGACGCACCACGGAGACCGTCAGCAGCGCCCAGACCACCTCGCCGTTGCGGGTGTAGTAGCGCTTTTCCATCGAATAGCTATTGATGTCGCCACGAACCAGATCTTCCAGGCTTTTCAGGTCGGAATTTAAATCTTCCGGCCAGGTCAACTGCTGGAAAGTCAGGGCCTGCAGCTCAGGCTGCGAGTAGCCAAGGAACTGGCACAGCGCCTTGTTTGCCTGCAGCCACTGCCCTTCAATGCCGACCAGCGCCATGCCGATGGCGGAATACTCCATCGCATTACGAAAGCGTTCTTCACTCTCCGTGATGTGCTTGCGCTCGGCGCGAAAGGCGTACATCACCATGGTCATCACGTTCGCCGGCAGGAGCATCATCAGGAAGGGCAGCCAGGGAGCGTTGAGCATCACGTCGGTATTCTGGGGCGTGAGCAGCGCCGGTTTGGTCGCAATCATCAGCGACACCATCATCACCGTCACCAGAAAGACGAGGAACGCCTCCATGCGCGGCAGACGCACCGCGCTCCACATCAGTAACACAATTACGCAGGTAAACGGCCAGGGCAGGAAAGTGATCGACACCCAGCACAGCACCAGCGTGACCGCCATCGTGAGCAGGGTTTCCAGCAGCAGTTTCGGGTTGCGGTGGCGCAGTAAATAGTGCGGTTTAAACAGCAGACCGAGTGGGACCAGCGCCAGCGCGCCAATAGATTCTGAAAGCACCCACACAAAAAAGTTACGCAGCGGCTCGGCGCTGGGGACCAGCAGCCAGGCCAGAACGCCGCCTAACAGCGGCGGCACCACGGCGCTGCCTATCGCCAGACGAATCCAGTCGCTAAGATTTTTAAGCGGATTATACCAGGGCAATAATTTACGCAGCAGCAGCGCGCCGACGCACGCTTCGATCACGTTGATGGCCGTGTACCAGAAACTGAGGGTTTCCCAGGAAAACAGCATCCACGAGGCAAGAATGTTACCAAACGAGCAGGCGAGGGCGATTCCCGGCCACATCTTCCCTGCGTGGCGGTAGAAGGCGACCATCATGATCGATGTCGGGAACCATAACGGTGCAAGTAAAGTACCGAAACGCGTCAGCTCGAGCGAGAAAAGGGTGAAGATGAAGGTCACCAGACCAAGACTGACAAGCCGTAGTAAAGGATGTGGGGTAGTCACCAAAACATGCTGGTATTGTTTATTCATTACCGCTTTATCCAGAGACGCCATGCTGCCAGGAACAAGGTCCGCACGAATGAGAATTTTAATTTGGATTATGCTAGTACAAACAATTTACAATTCATATGCCGACTGCTCATAATTTGTCATCATAGAGTTATTAAATACTTAGTCAGCAGAAATTTCTGGTTTAACGCGTTAAAAATGACCGTTAAAATTTCGGTCAGGGCGAAAAGAGGGATTTGGAATGACTCTCGCATTACCTGCCCTTTCCACTAGTATCAGGCACGCGAAATCCCTATAATTGCCGCGTTTGACGCTCAGGCGTCGTCCTTCCTTTACATCCAGGTTAATCAGGTCGCTAAATTTATGACTGATAAGTCTCATCAGTGCGTCATCATAGGCATCGCCGGCGCATCAGCTTCAGGTAAAAGTCTTATTGCCAGTACGCTTTATCGCGAACTGCGCGAACAAGTTGGTGATGAGCACATCGGCGTCATTCCCGAAGACAGCTACTATAAAGATCAATCCCATCTGTCGATGGAAGAACGCGTAAAAACGAATTACGACCACCCTAATGCCATGGATCACAGCCTGCTGTTCCAGCATTTGCAAATGATCAAAAGCGGCACGCCTATCGATCTGCCGGTCTATAGCTATGTCGACCACACGCGTACGCAAGAAACGATTCACATTGAACCGAAAAAGGTCATCATTCTGGAAGGCATCCTGCTGCTGACCGATGCGCGCTTGCGCGAAGCGATGAACTTCTCGATTTTCGTCGACACGCCGCTGGACATCTGTCTGATGCGTCGTATCAAGCGCGACGTGAACGAGCGTGGTCGTTCGATGGACTCCGTGATGGCGCAGTATCAGAAAACCGTACGTCCGATGTTCCTGCAGTTTATCGAACCGTCCAAACAGTACGCTGATATCATCGTGCCGCGCGGGGGTAAAAACCGCATTGCTATCGATATCCTGAAAGCGAAAATTAGCCAGTTTTTTGAATAATACGCCCGAATTGTGTACCGTTCAGAGATAACCGGGTTTGCCCTGAAGCCAGTGCGGTTTCAGGGTTTGATGCACGAAAGGAGAAAGTGTCATGCGTCTTTGTGACCGAGATATAGAAGCCTGGCTGGATGAAGGGCGTCTGTCTATCACCCCGCGTCCGCCAGTAGAACGCATTAACGGTGTCACCGTTGATGTGCGTTTGGGCAATAAATTCCGTACTTTCAGCGGCCACACCGCACCTTTTATTGATTTGAGCGGACCGAAAGACGAAGTCAGCGCCGCGCTCGATCGCGTCATGAGCGATGAAATTGTGCTGGCGGAAGGCGACGCTTTCTATCTGCACCCGGGCGAACTGGCGCTGGCGGTGACCTATGAATCCGTGACGCTGCCTGCCGATCTGGTCGGCTGGCTCGATGGCCGCTCGTCTCTGGCGCGTCTGGGGCTGATGGTGCACGTCACCGCGCACCGTATCGATCCCGGCTGGTCTGGCCGTATCGTGCTTGAGTTCTTTAATGCCGGTAAATTACCGCTGGCGTTGCGCCCTGGCATGATGATTGGTGCGCTGAGCTTCGAGCCGCTGACCGGCCCGGCCGAGCGCCCTTACAACCGCCGTCAGGACGCGAAGTACCGCGACCAGCAGGGTGCGGTTGCCAGTCGTATTGATAAAGACTGATTTAGGCTTCATCGAGGATGCCATGAGAAGAGTTCTTACAACGCTGATGATTTTGCTGGTGGTGCTGGTTGCTGGCCTTTCAGCGTTGGTTCTGCTGGTTAACCCCAATGATTTCCGCGCCTACATGGTCCGCCAGGTCGAAGCACGAAGCGGGTATGAACTGAAGCTGGATGGGCCTCTTCGTTGGCATGTCTGGCCGCAGCTCAGCATTCTGTCTGGCCGCATGTCACTGACTGCACCGGGCGCCGCTTTGCCGGTGGTCTCTGCCGACAATATGCGTCTGGACGTCGCCTTAATGCCGCTGCTTTCGCACCAGCTACAGGTGCGTCAGGTGATGCTGAAAGGTGCTGTCATTCAGCTGACGCCACAAACAGAAGCCGTCCGCAAGCCGGGTGAGCCTGTTGCCCCTCGCGCAAATTCACTCCCCGACGTCCCCGAAGATGCGGGCTGGTCATTTGATATCGCCAGTCTGAAAGTGGCGGACAGCGTGCTGGTCTTCCAGCATGAGGATGACGACCAGGTCACCGTACGCAACATCAATCTGACGATGGAACAGGACCCGCATCATCTGGCGACGGTCGATTTTTCAGGTCGCATTAATCGCAATCAGCGTGACCTGACTCTGTCGCTAAATGCCCGCGTCAACGCGTCGGACTACCCGCATCAGCTCACCGCCGATATTCAACAGCTGAACTGGCAACTCTCTGGCGCCGATCTCCCGACGCAAGGGATCACCGGCCAGGGCACACTGCAGGCGATGTGGCGCGAAGAGCAAAAACAGCTTGAGCTGAATAATCTCAACCTGCAGGCGAACGACAGTGCTTTAAAAGGTCGTGCCAGCGTGCTGCTGGGCGAAGAGCCGAAGTGGGTCTTTGATCTTCAATTCGACAAGCTCAACCTGGAAAATCTGTTGCCTCCGCAGCCGGTCCCGGCGAAAGAGGGTGACGACGCTCAGGCACCTGGACTGCCGAAACAGATGCGACCGGTTATTGCGTCAAACGTCGACGCGCCAGACTACAACGGGCTGCGCAGCTTTACGGCGGATATTCTGCTTAAAGCCAACGCGGTGCGCTGGCGGGGCATTGACTTCACTAACGTCAGTAGCCAGATGCTGAACCACAACGGTTTACTGGTCATTTCCGAGCTAAGCGGTCAGATGGGGGCGGGGCATATCTCGCTGCCTGGCATGCTGGACGTGCGTAAGGATATGGCGAAGGCCGAGTTCCAGCCGCGTCTTGAGAACATCGAGATTGGCACTATCCTCAAAGCCTTCGATTACCCTATCGCGCTGACCGGTAATCTGACCATGGCGGGAGATTTCTCCGGCGATAAGATTGACGCTGACGCCTTCCGTCACAGCTGGCAGGGGCAGGCGCACGTTGACCTCGCCAACAGCCGCATGGAAGGGCTGAACTTCCAGCAGCTGGTGCAGCAGGCCGTCGAGCGCAGCAGTAATGTCAAAGCCAAAGAGAACTTCGACAGCGCGACGAAACTCGACACCTTTACCACCGATCTGACGCTGGACAACGGGCAGCTCACGCTTGATGACATGCAGGGGCAATCCTCGATGCTGGCGGTCACGGGCAAAGGCACAATGGATCTGGTGAAAGAGACGACGGATACGCGCTTTAATGTCCGCGTGATGTCCGGCTGGGAAGGCGAAGGCCCGCTGATTGATGTCCTGAAAGAGACCGCTATTCCGCTCAACGTTTACGGCAGATGGCAGGAGCTGAATTACAGTCTTCAGGTTGACCAGATCCTGCGTAAACATCTGCAGGATGAAGCGAAACGCCGTCTGAATGAGTGGGCGGATAAGAATAAAGATTCGCAGAACAGCAAAGATGTGAAGAAGCTTTTAGATAAGCTCTGATCCAATCATCCCCCTCTCCTTGAACGGGAGAGGGGGCATAAGAAGAGATCAAACCTCAAAATCCAAATCGTCCTCCCCGCGCAGGGGTATCAGCTGCACTTTCTGCACGCGATGACTCTCCACCTGCAGCGTTTTCAGCACATATTCCCCTACCTGAACCTCTTCACCCGGCTGCGGAATGCGCTGCAAGTATTCCATCAGCAGACCGGCGATCGTGTGGTATTCGCGCTTCTCATCCAGCGGCAATGGAACGTATTGCACTAAATCTTCCAGCGGCATATGACCGTTGGCAGTCCATGACCCATCGGCATTTTTCTGGATATCGTGGCGGGCGTCGATCTCATCCACTTCGTTAGGCAAATTACCGGCGATGGTTTCCATCACGTCGCTCAGCGTCACCAGTCCTTCAACGGAGCCAAACTCATCGACCACAAAGGCAAAGTGGGTGCGCGCGTTGCGGAACTGTTCCAGCGCCGAAAGCAGCGGCAGGGTTTCCGGAAACACCAGCGGCTGGCGGATCAGCGCACGTAAATCCAGTGGCTCACCGCGCAGGGACTGCTGGAGCAGGTCAATGACGTGCACCACCCCAAGCAGACCTTCCTCATCATCACCGCCGGTCACCACCACGCGGGTATGCTGGTTTTTATCCAGCAGGGCGCGGATCTGCGCTTCCGGCGAATTCAGGTCGATATGTTCGATATCGTGGCGCGACGTCATGATGCTGCTGACCGAGCGCAGGTTAAGATTGAGCACGCGCTCAATCATCCGCCGTTCCTGCGGGTTAAAGATCTGGCTGTCGTCGTGATCGGCAAGCAGTGACGCTGACTCTGCATCCAGCTCGGCGTCCTCTTTCTTACCGCTGAGCAGACGCAGAACGGTCTCCGCTGTGCGCTGACGCAATGTCTGATTGGCAGAGAGAAAACGGCGGCGGTTGAAAATCGCTAGCTGGTTCAGGGATTCAATAATCACCGAGAAACCGATCGCCGCATACAGATAGCCTTTTGGAATATGGAAGCCAAAGCCGTCTGCGACCAGGCTAAAGCCGATCATCAGCAGGAAGCTCAGACACAAAATCACAATCGTTGGATGGCTGTTCACAAAGCGCGTCAGGGCCTTGCTCGCCATCACCATCAGCGTGATGGCAATAATCACTGCCGCCATCATGACGGGCAGATGATCGACCATCCCCACGGCGGTAATCACGGAATCCAGCGAGAAGACCGCGTCCAGCACCACGATTTGCGCCACTACGGGCCAGAACTTCGCCCCACGACGCTGGGTGGGGTTCTCGCTGTCTTTCCCTTCGAGCCGTTCATTCAGCTCAACGGTGGCTTTGAACAGCAGGAACAGGCCGCCAAACAACATTATCACGTCACGGGCGCTAAAGCTCAGGCCGTGGAACGAGAAGAGGGGAGTGGTCAGGGTGACCAGCCAGGAGATCGAAGCCAGTAACAGCAAACGCATCACCATCGCCAACAGCAAACCGGTAACGCGTGCGCGGTCGCGCTGCGCCGGGGGCAATTTTTCGGCGAGGATGGCAATAAAGACCAGGTTATCGATGCCAAGCACTAATTCGATGACGACCAGCGTCACCAGCCCGGCCCAGATTGATGGATCGGCAATCCATTCCATAGTAATAGCAGTACCTCTGAAGATATGACATTTGTCACACTTCGATCATGGATAAAGCTGGCTAAAATTGCAATGACTGCTTGAGATTTCTCTTAATGAAAGCGCGGCAAATAGCCACGGCGAATAACCCTGTTATTTCTATATGAAAGTGAAATTATCCGGTTAGGTGGATAATTAGGAAATATCGCATGAAATGTTTTATGTCCGTATTTTGTCAATATAAAGAAATTCCTAAAACCATAAAACTTTGCGCTTAATATTATTCTTAAAAACCAATAATAGGACGGTTGTCTCCTTGCCTGCTATTAGGTTAGCTGCAACAATTCTCCAGGCATCAAATGTTAAATCTTCTTGCTGCTATTTATGTAACGGTCTTAAGAGCGAACATTCATTACCGCTCAGGCATTGAAAATGCCGGATATATTTATCCTGCAAGACCTAATTTTAGAGGGTGTCTATCCATAATACATTGTTTCGTCAGTGGATTGGTAACTGAAAGCCAAGGGCGGTAGCGTGCCTGAAAGCGTGTGAATCAGCCTCGATTATTCTGTCAATAGCCAATGGATGAATAAGCGTTTTTTAGGATTGATGCCAGTTATATTTCTATTTTATTAACTGCATTCTGATTGCCTAATCAACCCGCGCTTATTTAAATTGCACAGGATAATTACTCTGCCAAAGTGATAAATAATCAATGATGAAATCCAAAATGAAATTGATGCCATTATTGGTGTCTGTGACCTTGATGAGTGGTTGTACGGTCTTTCCCGGCAGCAATATGTCAACAATGGGCAAGGATGTGATCAAGCAACAGGATGCTGATTTTGATCTCGACAAAATGGTGAATGTTTATCCATTAACGCCGCGTATCGTCGAACAATTACGCCCGCGTCCGAATGTTGCACAGCCGAATATGTCTCTGGATCAGGAAATTGCCTCTTATCAATACCGCGTGGGGCCGGGCGACGTTGTGAGCGTCACCGTCTGGGATCACCCGGAACTGACCACTCCCGCAGGGCAATACCGCAGCTCCAGCGATACCGGTAACTGGGTACAGCCTGATGGCACCATGTTCTATCCCTACATCGGTAAAGTGCACGTCGTGGGGAAAACCCTCGCAGAAATTCGTAGTGATATTACCGGCCGTTTAGCGCAGTACATCGCTGACCCGCAGGTGGACGTTAATATCGCCGCATTCCGTTCGCAGAAAGCCTACGTCTCCGGCCAGGTCAATAAATCGGGCCAGCAGGCGATCACCAACGTACCGCTGACCATTCTCGACGCCATCAACACCGCGGGCGGGTTAACGGATGCGGCCGACTGGCGCAACGTGGTGCTGACGCACAACGGCAAAGAGGAGCGCATTTCACTCCAGGCACTGATGCAGAACGGCGATTTGAGCCAAAACCGTCTGCTCTATCCGGGCGACATTCTGTTTGTGCCGCGTAACGACGATCTGAAAGTGTTCGTGATGGGCGAAGTTAAAAAACAGAGCACCCTCAAAATGGACTTCAGCGGCATGACCCTGACCGAAGCGCTGGGGAATGCGGAAGGTCTGGATCTGACGTCGTCTAACGCCAGCGGCATCTTCGTGATCCGTCCGCTGAAAGGCGAGGGCAGTGCGAAAGGCAAGATTGCCAACATCTACCAGCTGGATATGTCCGATGCGACGTCCCTGGTGATGGCGACGGAATTCCGTCTGCAGCCATACGATGTGGTCTATGTCACTACCGCGCCAGTCACACGCTGGAACCGTCTGATCAACCAGTTGCTGCCAACCATCAGTGGCGTTCGCTACATGACGGACACGGCGCGCGACATTCATACCTGGTAACCCGCGATGTTTAACAAAATTCTGGTGGTGTGCGTGGGGAACATTTGCCGTTCCCCAACGGCTGAACGGTTGCTGAAAAATTATCAGCCCGATCTGGTGGTGGACTCCGCAGGACTGGGAGCGCTGGTGGGGAAGGGGGCGGATGAGCGCGCAACGAGCGTGGCGAAGTCGCATAACCTCTCCCTGGACGGGCATGTGGCCCGTCAGGTCTCTGGCCGGATGTGCCGGGAGTACGATCTGATCCTCGCGATGGAAAAACGCCACATTAGTGCGCTGTGCGAAATCGCACCGGAGATGCGCGGCAAAGTGATGCTGTTTGGTCACTGGGACAGTGAGCGCGAAATTCCCGATCCGTATCGCAAGAGCCGTGAGGCATTTGAGGCGGTTTATACCTTACTAGACCAGTCTGCCCAACAGTGGGCGCAGGCACTGAAAGCTCAGCAGGGATAACAATGACAGAAAAAACAAAACCTTCTGCCGCCCCGATCTCGGGCAGTGATGAAATTGATATTGGCCGTCTGATCGGGACGGTGGTCGAGGCGCGCTGGTGGGTGCTGGGCATTACCGCGATTTTTGCGATCGCCGCCGTGATCTACACCCTGTTTGCTACGCCTATCTACAGTGCCGATGCGCTGGTGCAGATCGAGCAAAACTCCGGTAACTCACTGGTACAGGATATCGGTTCGGCGCTGGCGAATAAGCCACCGGCGTCCGATGCGGAAATCCAGCTGATTCAGTCGCGCATGGTCCTCGGTAAAACCGTTGATGATCTCGACCTGGATATCGCCGTCAGCAAAAATACCTTCCCGGTGTTTGGTGCCGGTTGGGATCGACTGATGGGGCGTCAAAACGATACCGTTAAAGTCACCACCTTTACCCTGCCAAAAGGTTCGGCGGATCAGGTGTTCACCCTGACGGTGCTCGGCCCTAAGCAGTATGAACTGACCAGCGATGCGGGCTTTAGCGCACGCGGCGAAGTGGGGCAGTTGCTGTCCAAAAACGGTGTCACCATGATGGTCAGCGCCATTCAGGCGGCTGAGGGCGGTGAATTTACCGTCAGCAAATTCTCGACGCTTGGCATGATCAACAATCTGCAAAACAACCTGACCGTCACCGAAAATGGCAAAGACACGGGCGTGCTGAGCCTGAGCTTTACCGGTGAAGATAAGGAGATGATCCGCAACGTCCTGAACAGCATTACCCGTAACTACCTTGAGCAGAACGTGGAGCGCAAGTCGGAAGAGGCGGCGAAGAGCCTCGCTTTCCTCGCGAAACAGCTGCCGGAAGTGCGTACCCGTCTGGATGACGCGGAGAACAAACTTAACGCCTATCGCCAGCAGAAAGACTCTGTCGATCTGCCGCTGGAAGCGAAATCGGTGCTCGATTCGATGGTTAACATCGATGCGCAGTTAAACGAGCTGACCTTCAAAGAAGCGGAAATCTCCAAGCTTTACACCAAACGCCACCCGGCTTACCGCACGCTGCTGGAAAAACGCCAGGCGCTGGAAGATGAGAAATCGAAACTCAACAACCGCGTCACCGCGATGCCGAAAACCCAGCAGGAAATTGTGCGTCTGACGCGCGATGTGGAGTCGGGCCAGCAGGTATATATGCAACTGCTGAATAAACAGCAAGAGCTGAAAATCACCGAAGCCAGTACCGTCGGTGACGTGCGAATCGTTGACTCCGCTATCACCCAGCCTGGCGTGCTGAAACCGAAGAAAGCGCTGATTATTTTCGGCAGCATTATTCTCGGCCTGATGCTCTCCATCGTCGGTGTGCTGCTGCGCTCCCTGTTTAACCGCGGTATCGAAAGCCCGCAGGTCCTCGAAGAGAACGGTATCAGCGTCTATGCCAGCATTCCGCTGTCGGAATGGCAGAAGTCGCGCGATAGCGTCAAAACGGTCAAAGGGGTCAAACGTTACAAACAGAGCCAGCTGCTGGCCGTGGGTAACCCAACGGATCTGGCGATTGAAGCGGTGCGCAGCCTACGTACCAGCCTGCACTTCGCCATGATGCAGGCCAAAAATAACGTCCTGATGCTCACCGGGGTCAGCCCGTCGATTGGTAAAACCTTCGTGTGTGCCAACCTCGCGGCGGTAATCAGTCAGACCAACAAACGCGTGCTGCTGATCGACTGTGATATGCGCAAGGGCTACACCCACGAACTGCTTGGCACCAACAACGTCAACGGTCTGTCGGAAATTCTGCTCGGCAAAGGGGAGATCAGCCAGTGCGCCAAGCCGACCTCCATTACCAATTTTGACCTCGTGCCACGCGGCCAGGTGCCACCGAATCCGTCCGAACTGCTGATGAGCGAACGTTTCGCACAGCTGGTGAAATGGGCGAGTGAACACTACGACCTCGTGCTGATTGATACGCCGCCAATTCTGGCCGTCACCGACGCCGCGATTGTGGGCCGCCACGCCGGGACCACCCTGATGGTGGCGCGCTATGCGGTGAACACCCTTAAAGAGGTGGAAACCAGCCTGAGTCGCTTCGAGCAGAACGGCATCGAAGTGAAAGGGGTGATTCTGAACTCCATCTTCCGCCGCGCAACCGGGTACCAGGATTACGGGTATTACGAGTACGAATATAAGTCTGACAGTAAATAATCGTTTTCCCTCACCCTAACCTTAATTCCCTCTTCCAGTGGGAGAGGGCAGGGGTGAGGGCAACAAGCCATCCGGGGAATAAAATGACAACACCACGCCCTTTGATCTCCATCTATATGCCAACCTGGAATCGTCAGCAGCTGGCGATCCGCGCGATTAAATCGGTTTTACGTCAGGACTATGACCACTGGGAATTGATCATCGTGGATGATTGCTCGTCATCCTTCGAGCAGTTGCAAAAATTTGTCACCGAGCTGAACGACCCGCGCGTGATGTATACCCACAACGCCATCAACTCCGGGGCGTGCGCGGTGCGCAACCAGGCGATTTTGCAGGCGAAAGGGGAATTCCTGACCGGCATCGATGACGACGACGAGTGGACGCCCAACCGTCTGTCGACCTTCCTGGCGCATAAACATCAGCTGGTCACCCACGCGTTTCTGTATGCCAACGACTATGTCTGCCAGGGCGAAGTTTACTCCCAGCCTGCCAGCCTGCCGCTGTACCCGAAATCACCGTACTCGCGCCGTCTGTTTTACAAACGCAATATCATCGGCAACCAGGTCTTTACCTGGGCATGGCGCTTTAAAGAGTGCCTGTTCGATACGGAACTGAAAGCGGCGCAGGACTACGACATTTTCCTGCGCATGGTGGTGGAGTATGGCGAACCCTGGAAAGTGGATGACGCCACGCAAATTCTGCACATCAATCACGGTGAAATGCAGATCACCTCATCACCGAAAAAATTCTCTGGCTACTTCCACTTTTATCGCAAGCACAAGGACAAGTTCGACCGTGCCAGCCGTAAATATCAGCTGTTTACCCTCTATCAGATCCGCAATAAGCGCATGAACTGGCGCACGCTGCTGACGCTCTTTTCTGTGCGAAACACCAAGCGTCTGGCCGACGGGCTGCGGGGGAAATAATGATTCTGGAAGATTGCCGCGCAAACAGCTGGAGTCTGCGCCCGTGCTGCATGGTTCTGGCGTATCGCATCGCCCATTTCTGCTCCGTCTGGCGCAAGAAAAATGTGCTCAATAACCTGTGGGCAGCGCCGGTTCTGGTGCTGTACCGCATCATCACCGAATGCCTGTTTGGCTATGAAATCCAGGCGGCGGCCACCATCGGACGACGTTTTACCATCCACCACGGCTACGCCATCGTTATCAATAAATTCGTGGTCGCGGGTGATGATTTCACCGTTCGCCACGGCGTCACTATTGGTAACCGTGGCCCGGACAGCCTGGCCTGCCCGGTGATTGGCAACAACGTCGAGCTGGGGGCCAATGTGGTGATGATTGGTGAGATTACCGTTGGCAACAACGTCACTATTGGCGCGGGGAGCGTGGTGCTGGACAGCATCCCGGATAACGCGCTGGTGGTGGGTGAAAAAGCCCGCGTGAAGGTGTTGAAATGAATATTCTGCAATTTAACGTCCGTCTTGCCGAAGGCGGGGCGGCCGGTGTGGCGCTGGATCTGCATCAGCGTGCGCTGCAAAAAGGGTTCAATTCCCGCTTTGTGTATGGCTACGGCAAAGGCGGTAAAAAAAGCGTCAGCCACGATAACTATCCGCACGTCCTGAAGCAGACCCCGCGTCTGACATCGATGGCCAACATCGCGCTGTTTCGTCTGTTCAACCGCGATCTGTTCGGCAATCTGAATAACCTCTACCGCACCGTGACGCGCACTCCCGGCCCGGTGGTTCTGCATTTCCACGTTATGCACAGCTACTGGCTGAAACTCGAAGAGGTGGTTGCCTTTTGTGAGAACGTGCAGGCGCACAAGCCGGACACCACGTTTGTCTGGACCCTGCACGATCACTGGAGCGTTACCGGACGCTGCGCGTTCACCGATGGCTGCGAAGGCTGGAAAACGAACTGCCAGAAATGCCCGACGCTCAGCAACTATCCGCCGGTGAAAGTGGATCGCGCGCACCAGCTGGTGGCAGGAAAACGTCAGCTGTTCCGCGACATGATGGCCCTCGGCTGCCACTTTATCTCCCCGAGTCAGCACGTGGCGGATGCCTTTAACAGCCTGTATGGAGTCGGGCGCTGCAAGATTATCAATAACGGCATTGATGTGGCGACCGAAGACATTCTGGCGGAACTCACGCCGGTGGCAGTGACGCCGGGTAAGCCGAAAATTGCGGTGGTTGCGCACGATCTGCGCTACGACGGCAAAACCAATCAACAGCTGGTGCGCGACATGATGGCGCTCGGCGACAAAATTGAGCTGCACACCTTCGGCAAATTCTCGCCGTTTGAAGGGCCGAACGTGATTAATCACGGCTTTGAGACGGATAAACGCAAGCTAATGAGCGCCCTGAACGGCATGGACGCGCTGGTGTTTAGTTCTCGCGTGGACAACTACCCGCTGATTTTGTGCGAAGCGCTCTCCATCGGCGTGCCGGTGATCGCCACCCACAGCGACGCCGCGCGCGAAGTGCTGGAGAAATCAGGCGGCAAAACCTTCAGCGAGCACGAGGTGCTGCCGCTGGTGCAACGACCAAAAGCCGAGATCGCGCAGGCTGTTTTTAACACCAGCCTGGAATCGTTCCGCAACCGCAGCCGCAAGGCTTACAGCGGTGAACAGATGCTGGAGGAGTATGTCTCGTTCTATCAGAATCTGTAGCTACCTGCTGTTGCCGCTGATCTATCTGCTGGTTAACGTCAAAATTGCCCAGCTAGGCGAAAGCTTCCCGATCACCATCGTGACTTTCTTACCGCTTTTGTTGCTGCTCTATATCGACAAAATTAGCGTGAAGAAACTAATGATTGCCCTGGGGCTGGGGTTTGGCTTAACGGCATTTAACTACATCTTTGGTCAGTCGCTGGATGCCAGCAAGTACGTCACCTCTACCATGTTATTTGTCTATATCGTCATTATTATTGGCATGGTGTGGAGTATTCGGTTTAAAACTATTTCGCCGCACAATTATCGGAAAATCCTTAGGTTCTTTTATATTGCCGTTGCGTTCATTGTTATGCTTGCCGCGATGGAAATGGCGCAAATTATTTTGACCGGCGGCAGTAGCCTGATGGAGATGATTTCGAAATATCTGATTTACAGTAATAGCTATGTTCTGAACTTCATTAAATTTGGCGGTAAACGCACCACTGCGCTTTATTTTGAACCGGCGTTTTTTGCTCTGGCACTAATCTCAATTTGGCTCAGCATCAAACAGTTTGGTATCAAAACCCCTAAGACCGATGCTATGATTCTTGCAGGGATTGTTCTGTCAGGCTCTTTCTCCGGGGTAATGACATTTATCTTGTTTTACCTGCTGGAGTGGGCCTTTCAGTACCTGAATAAAGACGCGATTAAGAAAAAACTACCCCTGGCTATCATTTCATTAGCCGTATTTTTAGTGGGTATTGTTTTTGCATTCCCTTACATCGCCACGCGTCTCGGTGATTTAGGCACGGAAGGTTCGTCATCATATTATCGTATCATTGGGCCACTGGTGATGGTGGGGTATTCATTAACCCATATTGATGGCGTAGTCAGATTTGGCTCACTTTACGAATATGTTGCATCATTCGGAATCTTTAACGGTGCGGATGTCGGTAAAACCATAGACAATGGGCTGTATCTGTTAATTATTTACTTTTCCTGGTTCGCCGTACTGTTAACAGCATGGTACCTGTTTAAAGTGTTCAAAATGATGATTAACGCGTTTGGTGATAATCAGAATTTCCGTGTGCAGCTTTATCTTTTTACGCCGGTGTCGCTGTTTTTTACCGGGTCAATATTTAGCCCGGAATATGCATTCTTAATTGTCTGTCCGTTTATTCTGCGCAAAGCGCTTAATATTACGAACGTATGACGAAACGAGGTGGTTTATGTTTCTTAGCGTCATTACAGTCGCTTTTCGCAATCACGAAGGGGTCGTCAAAACCTGGCGCTCGCTGCGCAATCTGGCCCGCGATCCCAGCCTCACGTTTGAATGGATTGTGGTCGACGGCGGCTCTGACGATGGCACAGCGGAGTTTCTGGAAAAACTCAACGGTGAGTTCAACTTACGTTACATCAGCGAGAAAGATAAAGGCATTTACGATGCGATGAATAAAGGCATCGACATGGCGCAAGGGCGCTATGCGATCTTCCTCAATTCCGGTGATGTTTTCCACGACGATGTGGCGCTGTTTGCCCGGCAGCTGTCGCGCCAGAAAGAAGAAGCGATGTTTATCGGTGATGCACTACTCGATTTCGGCGATGGCACTAAAATTCGTCGTAGCGCCAAAAGCGGCTGGTATATCTACCACAGTTTGCCTGCCAGCCATCAGGCGATTTTCTTCCCGACGGCTGGCCTGAAAAAACACCCGTACGATTTGCAATATAAAGTGTCATCTGATTATGCACTGGCCGCCAGTCTGTATAAATCCGGTTATCCGTTCCGTCGAATTAAAGGGCTGGTATCAGAATTCTCGATGGGGGGGGTGTCAACCTCGAATAATCTGGAATTATGCCAGGATGCTAAAAAAGTCCAGCGCAACATATTGCGCGTACCGGGTTTCTGGGCGGAATTATCCTATTTATTACGTCTGAAAACGACGGGCAAAACGAAAGCCTTATATAACAAAGCCTGAATATAAGGAAAGGTGATGCAGGATCTCAGTGGTTTTACCGTCCCGAAAGGTTTTCGCGGTGGAAATGGAATAAAAGTGCAGCTGTGGTGGGCGGTACAGGCAACATTATTTGCCTGGTCACCGCAGGTGCTGTATCGCTGGCGAGCCTTTTTGTTGCGTTTATTTGGCGCAAAAATTGGCAAAAATGTGGTTATTCGCCCGTCCGTGAAAATTACTTATCCATGGAAATTAACCCTCGGTGATTACGCCTGGGTGGGTGATGACGCGGTGTTATATACCCTGGGCGATATTACGATTGGCGCCCACTCTGTGGTGTCACAAAAGTGTTATTTGTGCACCGGCAGTCACGATTTTATGAGTCAGCATTTCGATATTAACGCCACGCCTATTGTGATTGGCGAAAAATGCTGGCTGGCGACAGATGTTTTTGTTGCACCTGGTGTTTCTGTTGGCGATGGCACCGTTATTGGCGCCCGCAGCAGCGTTTTTAAATCGCTACCGGCAAATAAGATTTGCCGTGGCAACCCCGCAGTGGTGATACGCGAACGCGTTGAAACTGATTAAATTCGATAAGTAGAGGAATATAAACATGTCTAAAGTCGCTCTCATCACCGGCGTTACCGGGCAGGATGGTTCTTATCTGGCGGAGTTTCTGCTGGAGAAAGGGTATGAAGTTCACGGCATTAAACGCCGTGCTTCTTCGTTCAACACCGAGCGTGTGGACCACATCTATCAGGATCCGCATGCTGCAAACCCGAAATTCCATCTGCACTACGGCGACCTGACCGACAGCTCCAACCTGACCCGTATCCTGCAGGAAGTGCAGCCGGATGAAGTGTACAACCTGGGCGCAATGAGCCACGTGGCTGTCTCCTTCGAATCCCCGGAATACACCGCAGACGTCGATGGCATGGGCACGCTGCGCCTGCTGGAAGCCATCCGCTTCCTGGGTCTGGAAAAGAAAACCCGTTTCTACCAGGCATCCACCTCTGAGCTGTACGGCCTGGTGCAGGAAATCCCACAGAAAGAGACCACGCCGTTCTACCCGCGCTCTCCTTACGCTGTCGCCAAACTCTACGCTTACTGGATCACCGTGAACTACCGCGAATCCTACGGCATGTACGCCTGTAACGGCATTCTGTTCAACCACGAATCCCCACGCCGTGGCGAAACCTTCGTGACCCGTAAAATCACCCGTGCGATCGCTAACATCGCTCAGGGCCTGGAATCCTGCCTGCACCTCGGCAACATGGACTCCCTGCGTGACTGGGGCCATGCGAAAGACTACGTGAAAATGCAGTGGATGATGCTGCAACAGGACAAACCGGAAGATTTCGTGATTGCCACCGGCGTGCAGTACTCCGTGCGTCAGTTCGTTGAAATGGCAGCCGCACAGCTTGGTATCAAACTGCGCTTTGAAGGCACCGGCGTTGAAGAGCGTGGTGTGGTGGTTTCTGTGACGGGTCACGATGCACCGGGCGTGAAACCGGGGGACGTAATTGTTCAGGTTGACCCGCGTTACTTCCGTCCTGCGGAAGTGGAAACCCTGCTCGGCGACCCAACCAAAGCGCACGAAAAACTGGGCTGGAAACCGGAAATCACTCTGCAGGAGATGGTCTCTGAAATGGTTGCCCACGATCTCGAAGCAGCGAAAAAACACTCCCTGCTGAAGTCCCATGGCTACGAGGTTGCCATCGCGCTGGAGTCCTGAGTCATGACCAAACAACGTATTTTTGTCGCCGGTCATCGTGGAATGGTGGGATCGGCCATCGTTCGCCAGCTGGAACAGCGCGGCGATGCAGAGCTGATTCTTCGCACCCGCGACGAGCTGAACCTGCTGGACAGCCAGGCGGTGCAGCAGTTCTTTGCTAACGAACGCATTGACCAGGTGTATCTGGCGGCGGCGAAAGTGGGCGGCATTGTCGCCAACAACAGCTACCCGGCGGATTTCATCTACGAAAACATGATGATTGAGAGCAACATCATTCACGCGGCGCATCTGCACAACGTGAATAAGCTGCTGTTCCTCGGCTCATCCTGTATCTATCCGAAGCTGGCCAAACAGCCGATCGCCGAGAGCGAGCTGCTGCAGGGCACGCTGGAAGCGACGAACGAGCCGTATGCCATTGCCAAGATTGCCGGGATCAAACTGTGCGAGTCCTATAACCGCCAGTATGACCGCGACTATCGCTCGGTGATGCCAACCAATCTGTACGGGCCGCACGATAACTTCCACCCGAGTAACTCGCACGTGATCCCGGCGCTGCTGCGCCGCTTCCACGAAGCGACCGCCGCCAACACGCCTGATGTGGTGGTGTGGGGCAGCGGGACGCCGATGCGCGAATTCCTGCATGTGGATGACATGGCTGCCGCAAGCATTCACGTAATGGAACTGGATCGCGAGGTGTGGGCTGAGAACACCCAGCCGATGCTGTCGCACATCAACGTCGGCACCGGTGTGGATTGCACCATTCGCGAACTGGCGCAGACCATTGCCCAGGTGGTGGGCTACAAAGGCCGCGTGGTGTTCGACGCCACTAAGCCTGACGGCACACCGCGTAAATTGCTGGACGTGACGCGTCTGCACCAGCTGGGCTGGTATCACGAAGTGTCGCTCGAACAGGGACTGGCGAGTACGTACCAGTGGTTCCTGGAAAACCAGCATCGCTTCCGGGGGTAATCATGTTTTTAAGTCAGGAAGATTTTGCCACGGTAGTCCGCTCCACTCCGCTGATCTCCATCGATTTGATCGTGGAGAATGAACGCGGTGAGTTTCTGCTCGGTAAACGCACCAATCGCCCGGCACAAGGGTTCTGGTTTGTTCCGGGAGGACGCGTGCAAAAGGATGAGACGTTAGACACTGCGTTTGAACGTCTCACCCTGGCGGAGCTGGGGCTGCGTCTGCCGATGGCGGCAGGCCAGTTTTACGGGGTTTGGCAGCACTTCTATGACGATAACTTTTCCGGCACCGGTTTTAGCACCCATTACGTGGTGCTCGGTTTTCGCCTGAAGGTGAGTGAGGCAGACCTGCGTCTGCCTGATTCTCAGCACGACGATTACCGCTGGCTGGAACAGGCCGCGCTGCTGGCCAGTGACAACGTTCACGACAACAGTCGCGCCTACTTCCTGGCGGAATGTCAGGCTGAGGTGCCGGGACTATGAAGATTTTGGTCTACGGCATCAACTACTCGCCGGAGCTAACCGGTATCGGTAAGTACACCGGTGAGATGGTCGAATGGATGACCCGTCAGGGTCACGAGGTGCGGGTCATTACGGCCCCGCCTTACTACCCGGAATGGAAAGTTGGCGAGCGTTACTCCAGCTGGCGCTATCGCCGCGAGCAGGGTGACGCGACCGTCTGGCGCTGCCCGCTGTATGTGCCGAAACAGCCCTCGACGCTAAAACGCCTGCTGCATTTGGGAAGCTTTGCTCTGAGCAGTTTCTTCCCGCTGATGGCCCAGCGCCGCTGGAAGCCGGACCGTATTATTGGCGTGGTGCCGACGCTGTTTTGCACGCCAGGCATGCGCCTGCTGGGCAAACTCTCTGGCGCACGCACTCTGCTGCACATTCAGGATTATGAAGTCGACGCGATGCTCGGCCTCGGTATGGCCGGGAAAGGTAAAGGCGGGAAAGTCGCGAAACTGGCCAGCGCCTTTGAGCGCAGCGGCCTGCATAACGTCGATTACGTCTCAACCATCTCGCGCTCGATGATGAACAAAGCGCAGGAGAAGGGCGTCCCGGCGCAGAAAGTGATCTTTTTCCCGAACTGGTCCGAAGTGGCGCGTTTTCGCGACGTAACGGAGAGCGATGCGCTGGCGTTACGTACCCAGCTCGGTCTGCCTTCTGATCAAAAAATCATTCTTTACTCAGGCAACATAGGGGAAAAACAGGGGCTGGAAAGCGTTATCGACGCCGCGCAGCAGCTTCGCAATCACCCGTGGATGTTTGTGATTGTCGGGCAGGGCGGTGGCAAAGCCCGGCTTGAGAAAATGGTCAGCGAACGCGGCCTGAACAACGTGAAGTTTTTCCCGCTTCAGTCTTATGAGGCACTGCCAGCCCTGCTGAAGATGGGTGACTGCCACCTGGTCGTGCAAAAGCGCGGCGCCGCAGATGCGGTTCTGCCCTCCAAGCTGACCAACATTTTGGCCGTCGGCGGCAATGCGGTGATCACCGCCGAGCCGGAAACCGAGTTAGGCCAGCTGTGCGACAGCTATCCGGGGATCGCCGTTTGCGTTGAGCCGGAGTCGGTAACGGCGCTGGTCGCCGGAATTGAACAGGCTCTCGCGATGCCAAAAGAGAACACGGTGGCACGTGATTATGCCGAACGCACGCTCGAAAAAGAGAACGTGCTTAGCCAATTTATTGCAGATATACGGGGATGAATAATGAGTCAGAATAAATTGTACCCGGTCGTGATGGCGGGTGGCTCCGGTAGTCGGTTGTGGCCGCTGTCCCGCGTGCTCTATCCCAAGCAGTTCCTCTGCCTGAAAGGGGAACTCACCATGCTGCAAACGACGGTTTCTCGTCTGAACGGCGTGGAGTGCGAAAGTCCGGTGGTGATTTGCAACGAGCAGCACCGCTTTATTGTCGCCGAACAGCTGCGTCAGCTGAACAAGCTGACGGAAAACATCATTCTGGAACCGGCAGGCCGTAATACCGCCCCGGCGATCGCCCTGGCGGCACTGGCCGCGCGACGCAGCAGCCCGGATTGCGATCCGCTGATGCTGGTGCTGGCGGCTGACCATGTGATTCAGCAGGAAGACGCCTTCCGTAACGCGGTGCGCGCCGCCATTCCTTACGCCGAAAGCGGCAAACTGGTGACCTTCGGCATCGTGCCGGATCTGCCGGAGACCGGGTACGGCTATATCCGTCGCGGCGACGTAACAACCGGAGAAGGCGACAGCGTAGCCTTTAACGTGGCGCAGTTTGTCGAAAAACCGAATCTGGAAACCGCTCAGGCCTATGTCGGCAGCGGCGAATACTACTGGAACAGCGGGATGTTCCTGTTCCGCGCCGGGCGTTATCTGGAAGAGCTGGAAAAATATCGCCCGGATATTCTCCGCGCCTGCGAAAAAGCGATGGCGGTGGTAGACCCGGATCTCGACTTTATCCGCGTGGATGAAGCGGCGTTCCTCGCCTGCCCGGAAGAGTCCGTGGATTACGCGGTAATGGAGCGCACGGCGGACGCGGTGGTGGTGCCGATGGATGCGGGCTGGAGCGATGTCGGCTCCTGGTCCTCTCTGTGGGAAATCAGCGCCCATACGGCGGAAGGCAACGTCCATCATGGCGATGTTATCAGCCATAAAACCGAAAACAGCTATGTCTATGCGGAATCCGGCCTGGTCACCACGGTTGGCGTCAAAGATCTGGTGGTGGTACAGACCAAAGACGCGGTGCTGATTGCCGACCGAAACTCCGTCCAGGACGTCAAAAAAGTCGTTGAGCAGATTAAGGCTGATGGCCGTCATGAGCATCACATTCACCGCGAAGTGTACCGTCCGTGGGGCAAATATGACTCCATCGACGCGGGCGATCGCTATCAGGTGAAGCGCATTACCGTGAAACCGGGCGAGGGGCTTTCTGTGCAGATGCATCATCATCGCGCGGAACACTGGGTGGTGGTCGCGGGGACGGCGAAAGTCACCATTGATGGTGAGATCAAACTGCTTGGCGAAAACGAATCTATCTATATTCCGCTGGGCGCGACGCACTGTCTGGAAAACCCAGGGAAAATTCCTCTCGATCTGATCGAAGTGCGATCCGGCTCCTATCTGGAAGAGGACGATATTGTCCGGTTCCAGGATCGGTACGGGCGGGTTTAGCACCGGTTAACAATGCCCGGTGGCATGGCGCCATCCGGCAAATAACGACAACGATAATTTTTGGCCACTTTCTGGTCAGGGCCGACTGTTGCCTGAAGAAGGGTAAAAACATGAATAAGTTAACCTGTTTCAAAGCCTACGATATTCGCGGCAAATTGGGTGAAGAGCTGAATGAAGATATCGCGTGGCGCATTGGCCGCGCGTACGGCGAATACCTTAAACCGAAAACCATTGTGCTCGGCGGCGATGTGCGTCTCACCAGTGAAGCGCTGAAACTGGCGCTGGCGAAAGGGCTGCAGGACGCCGGTGTGGATGTGCTTGATATCGGTCTGTCCGGCACCGAAGAGATCTATTTCGCCACTTTCCACCTGGGAGTGGACGGCGGCATCGAAGTCACCGCCAGCCATAATCCGATGGATTACAACGGCATGAAGCTGGTGCGCGAAGGCGCGCGCCCGATCAGCGGCGACACCGGGCTTCGCGACGTGCAGCGTCTGGCGGAAGCCAACGACTTCCCGCCGGTGAACGAGGCCGCGCGCGGCAGCTATCAGCAGATTGATCTGCGCAACGCGTATATCGACCATCTGCTGGGATATATCAACGTGGCAAACCTCAAGCCGCTGAAGCTGGTGATTAACTCCGGCAACGGCGCGGCCGGTCCGGTGGTGGACGCCCTTGAAGCCCGCTTTAAGGCGCTGAACGTGCCGGTCACCTTTGTGAAAGTCCACAACACCCCGGATGGCAACTTCCCGAACGGGATCCCGAACCCGCTGCTGCCAGAGTGCCGCGACGATACCCGCAACGCGGTAATCGAGCACGGCGCGGATATGGGGATTGCCTTTGACGGCGATTTCGACCGCTGCTTCCTGTTTGATGAAAAAGGCCAGTTTATCGAGGGCTATTACATTGTCGGCCTGCTGGCTGAAGCCTTCCTTGAGAAAAACCCGGGGGCGAAAATCATTCACGACCCGCGTCTCTCCTGGAACACCGTCGATGTGGTCAGCGCCGCGGGCGGCACGCCGGTGATGTCGAAGACCGGTCACGCGTTCATTAAAGAGCGCATGCGCGAAGAAGACGCCATTTATGGCGGCGAGATGAGCGCCCACCATTACTTCCGTGATTTTGCCTACTGCGACAGCGGGATGATCCCGTGGCTGCTGGTGACCGAGCTGCTGTGCCTCAAGGGGCAAACGCTGGGCGAACTGGTGCGCGACCGCATGGCGGCGTTCCCGGCGAGCGGTGAAATCAACAGCAAGCTGGAACAGCCGGCCGAGTCTATCGCCCGCGTTGAGCAGCATTTTGCCCTGCACGCCCTCGAAATCGACCGTACGGACGGGATCAGCATGTCGTTCCCGCAGTGGCGTTTTAACTTGCGCTCGTCGAACACCGAGCCGGTGGTACGCCTGAACGTGGAGTCGCGTGCCGACGTTCCGCTGATGGAGGCACGAACGCAGGACATTCTGGCGCTGTTGAAACAGTGATCATTGCCCTCTCCCGATGGGAGAGGGAACCCGATAACAGGAACAACGATGACAAATCTAAAAAAGCGCGAGCGAGCCAAAACGAATGCATCGTTAATCTCTATGGTGCAGCGTTTTTCTGATATCACCATCATGTTCGGTGGGCTGTGGGTGGTGTGTCAGCTAAGCGATCTGTCGTTTTTATACATGCATCTGTTGATGGCGCTGCTGGCGCTGGTGGTCTTTCAGATGATCGGCGGGATGACTGATTTTTATCGCTCTTACCGTGGAGTCAAAATCACCACCGAGCTGATGTTACTTCTGCAAAACTGGACCTTAAGCCTGATTTTCAGCGCCGGGCTGGTGGCATTCAGCAGCGACTTTGATAACAGCCTGAAAACCTATCTTTGCTGGTACGCGTTAACCAGCGTCGGGATGGTGGTCTGCCGTTCCCTGATCCGCTTTATCGCAGGCTGGCTGCGTAACCGCGGCTATAACAAGCGTTACGTGGCGGTGGCCGGGGATTTACCCGTGGGTCAGGCGCTGCTGGACAGTTTTCGCAAAGAGCCGTGGCTGGGCTTCGACGTGGTGGGGGTGTATCACGATGCTAAACCGGGCGGCGTGACGTCGGACTGGGCGGGTAACTACGACCAGCTGATCGAAGATGCGCGCGCGGGCAAAATTCATAACGTCTATCTCGCCCTGAAAATGAGCGAAGAGTCCTGTATCAAACACCTGATGCGTGAACTGGCCGACACGACCTGCTCGGTGATCCTGATCCCTGACGTGTTTACCTTCAACATTCTGCACTCGCGTATTGAAGAAGTGAACGGCGTGCCGGTGGTACCGCTGTATGACACGCCACTCTCCGGGATCAACCGTCTGCTCAAGCGCGCGGAAGATATCGTGCTCTCCTCTTTGATTTTGCTGCTGATCTCCCCGGTGCTGTGCGGCATTGCGCTGGCGGTCAAAATTACCTCGCCAGGCCCGGTGATCTTCCGCCAGACCCGCTACGGGATGGACGGAAAGCCAATCATGGTATGGAAATTCCGCTCTATGAAGGTGATGGAAAACGACAGGGTCGTGACTCAGGCCACGCAGAACGATCCACGCGTCACCCGCGTGGGCAACTTCCTGCGCCGCACGTCCCTCGACGAACTGCCGCAGTTTATCAACGTGCTGACCGGCGGAATGTCGATTGTCGGGCCACGTCCGCATGCGGTGGCGCATAACGAGCAGTACCGTGCGCTGATCGAGGGCTACATGCTGCGTCACAAAGTGAAGCCAGGCATTACCGGCTGGGCGCAAATCAACGGCTGGCGCGGCGAAACCGACACGCTGGAAAAAATGGAAAAACGCATTGAGTTCGATCTGGAATACATCCGTGAGTGGAGCGTCTGGTTCGATATCAAAATCGTGTTTCTGACCATCTTTAAGGGCTTTGTCAATAAAGCCGCGTATTAAGTGCCTGATGGAACAGGCTTAAAGGAGTGGTCATGAGTTTACGTGAAAAAACCATCAGCGGGGCCAAGTGGTCGGCGATGGCCACCATCATCATCATCGGCCTCGGGCTGGTGCAGATGACGGTGCTGGCGCGGATTATTGATAATCACCAGTTCGGCCTGCTGACGGTCTCGCTGGTGATTATCGCGCTGGCGGATACCCTGTCGGACTTCGGCATTGCCAACTCGATTATTCAGCGCAAAGAGATCAGTCATCTTGAACTCACGACGCTTTACTGGCTGAACGTCGGGCTGGGGATCGCTGTGTTTGTGGTGGTGTTTCTGCTGAGTGACGTTATCGGCGATGTGCTGAACAACCCAGATCTCGCGCCGCTTATCCGCACCCTGTCGTTTGCCTTTGTGGTGATCCCGCACGGTCAGCAGTTCCGCGCGCTGATGCAAAAAGAGCTGGAGTTCAACAAGATCGGCATGATCGAGACTACCTCGGTGCTGGCTGGTTTCACCTTCACCGTGGTCAGCGCCCATTTCTGGCCGCTGGCGATGACGGCGATCCTCGGGTATCTGGTCAATACGGCGGTGCGTACGCTGCTGTTCGGCTTCTTTGGCCGAAAGATTTACCGTCCCGGTTTTCACTTTTCGCTGGCGTCCGTCTCCTCCAATCTGCGTTTCGGCGCGTGGCTGACTGCCGACAGCATTATCAACTATGTGAATACCAATCTCTCCACGCTGGTGCTGGCACGTATTCTCGGTGCCAGCGTCGCGGGTGGCTATAATCTGGCGTACAACGTGGCGGTTGTTCCGCCAATGAAACTCAACCCGATCATTACCCGCGTGCTGTTTCCGGCGTTCGCCAAAATTCAGGACGACACGGACAAGCTGCGCGTGAACTTCTACAAGCTGCTGTCGGTGGTGGGGATTATTAACTTCCCGGCGCTGCTCGGGCTGATGGTGGTCTCCAATAATTTTGTTCCGTTGGTGTTTGGCGACAAGTGGAGCGGGATTATCCCGATCCTGCAGCTGTTGTGCGTGGTGGGCCTGCTGCGTTCCGTCGGTAACCCGATTGGTTCTCTGCTGATGGCCAAAGCGCGCGTCGATATCAGCTTCAAATTCAACGTCTTTAAAACGTTCCTGTTTATTCCGGCGATTATTGTCGGCGGCCACATGGCGGGCGCGATTGGCGTAACGCTTGGCTTCCTGCTGGTGCAGATAATCAACACCGTGCTGAGCTACTTCGTGATGATTAAACCGGTGCTCGGCTCCAGCTATCGCCAGTACATCCTGAGCCTGTGGCTGCCGTTTTATCTGTCGCTGCCAACGCTGGTTGTGAGCTACGGATTAGGGTTTGTGCTCAACGGACATCTGCCGCTGGGCGCGTTGCTGGCGGTGCAGATCGCCGCCGGTGCGCTGGCGTTTGTGGTGATGATTGTGCTGTCCCGTAATGCGCTGGTGGTTGAGATGAAGCGCCAGTTTTGTCGCAGCGAAAAAATGAAAACATTGCTTCGTGCAGGCTGATTTTTTTAAGAGGTCATTATGAAATTATTGATTCTGGGCAACCATACCTGCGGCAACCGTGGCGACAGCGCCATTCTGCGCGGTCTGCTGGATGCCATTAACACACTCGAGCCTGAGACAGAAGTGGATGTGATGAGCCGCTATCCGGTGAGCTCGTCGTGGTTACTCAACCGCCCGGTGATGGGCGATCCGCTCTACAGCCAGATGAAACAGCACAACACCGCCGCAGGCGTTGTGGGCCGCGTGAAAAAAGTGCTGCGCCGCCGCTATCAGCATCAGGTGCTGCTGTCGCGTGTCACCGACACCGGCAAGCTGCGCAACATTGCTATCGCCCAGGGGTTTACCGATTTTGTGCGCCTGCTGTCGGGCTATGACGCCATTATTCAGGTTGGCGGGTCGTTCTTTGTCGATCTGTACGGCGTGCCGCAGTTCGAGCATGCGCTTTGCACCTTTATGGCGAAAAAACCGCTGTTTATGATTGGCCACAGCGTCGGGCCATTCCAGGACCCGCAGTTTAACCAACTGGCGAACTATGTGTTTGGCCACTGCGATGCGCTGATCCTGCGCGAATCCGTGAGTCTGGATCTGATGAAGCGCAGCGAAATTGATACCTCGAAAGTTGAGCACGGTGTGGATACGGCCTGGCTGGTGGATCATCAGAACGATAACTTTGAGGCCAGCTATGCGGTTCAGCACTGGCTGAACGTGGCGGCGAAACAGAAAACCGTGGCTATTACCCTGCGTGAACTGGCGCCGTTCGATAAGCGTCTGGGCACGACTCAAGCGGCTTACGAGCAGGCGTTCGCCGACGTGGTGAACCGCGTGCTCGACAGCGGCTATCAGGTGCTGGCGCTTTCCACCTGTACGGGCATCGACAGCTACAACAAAGATGACCGGATGGTGGCGCTGAACCTGCGCAACCTCGTGAACGATCCGTCGCGCTACCACGTGGTGATGGATGAGCTTAACGATCTGGAGATGGGCAAGCTGCTTTCCGCCTGCGACCTGACGGTGGGCACGCGCCTGCACTCTGCGATTATCTCCATGAACTTTGGCACGCCGGCTATCGCCATCAACTATGAACACAAATCGGCGGGCATTATGCAGCAGTTGGGCATGCCGGAGATGGCGGTGGATATTCGCCATCTGCTGGACGGTTCCCTGGGCGCGATGGTGGGCGATACGCTCGGCCAGCTCCCGGCAATCAATGAACGCCTGGCGCACGCGGTGAAAGCCGAGCGGGAGAACGGGATTAGCATGGTCAAATCCGTCCTCGATCGCATCGGGGAGGGCAAATGAAAGTTGGTTTCTTCTTGCTGAAATTCCCGCTCTCGTCGGAGACCTTTGTGCTGAACCAAATCACCGCGTTTATCGATATGGGATATGACGTGGAGATTGTCGCCCTGCAAAAGGGCGATACGCAGAATACCCATGCGGCCTGGACGCAGTATGATCTTGCGGCGAAAACCCGCTGGCTGCAGGATGAGCCACAGGGCCGCCTGGCGAAGCTGCGCTACCGTGCAGGCCAGACGCTGCGCGGGCTGCATCGCACATCAACCTGGCGGGCGCTCAACGTTTCCCGCTACGGCGCTGAAGCGCGCAACCTGATCCTCTCCTCGATTCGCGGGCAAACGGCCCGGCCATTTCGCGCCGATGTGTTTATCGCCCACTTTGGCCCGGCGGGCGTGACAGCGGCAAAACTGCGCGAGCTGGGGGTGATTGACGGCAAAATCGCGACCATTTTCCACGGGATCGACATCTCCAGCCATGAGGTGTTGAACCATTACACCGGTGAATATCAGCAGCTGTTTCGTCGCGGCGACATGATGCTGCCGATCAGCGAACTCTGGGCTGGACGGCTGAAAACCATGGGCTGTCCGTCCGATAAAATCACCGTGTCGCGGATGGGCGTGAACATGGAGCGCTTTACCCAGCGCCCGGTCAAGGTGCCGGGTAAACCGCTGCAAATTATCTCTGTGGCGCGTCTCACCGAGAAAAAAGGGCTGCACGTGGCGATTGAAGCCTGCCGTCAGCTCAGGGCGCGTGGGGTGGATTTTCACTATCGCATTCTCGGGATTGGCCCGTGGGAGCGTCGCCTGCGCACGTTGATCGAGCAATACCAGCTGGAAGGTTTTGTTGAGATGCCGGGCTTTAAGCCGAGTCATGAAGTCAAAGCCATGCTCGACGACGCCGATGTGTTCCTGCTGCCGTCCGTGACCGGTGCGGATGGCGATATGGAGGGAATTCCTGTGGCCCTGATGGAGGCGATGGCGGTGGGTATTCCGGTTGTCTCCACCGTGCACAGCGGCATCCCGGAGCTGATCGAGCCTGGCCACTCCGGCTGGCTGGTGCCGGAAAATAACGCGGTCGCGCTTGCCGACAGGCTGGCCGCGTTCAGCGATATCGACCAGCAGGAGCTGGCGCCCGTGCTGCATAACGCGCGGCAAAAAGTCGAAACCGAATTTAATCAGCAGGTAATAAATCGTCAGTTAGCGAGCCTGTTACAAACGCTATAAGCCGAGGTGGTATGCTGAAAAAAATAACCCGACGCAACTTTGTTACCGCCTGCTCGCTGCTGGCCGCGGCGCCGTTGCTCACGTCACGTCTCGCACGCGCGGCGGGCAGCGGCACGGTCGATATCAGCCAGTACAATCGCAAGGACTGGATCGCTGCTTTTAAGCAGGCCTTTGTCGACGGCGATACGGTGGTGGTTCCGGCGGGACTCACCTGCGAGAACATCAACACCGGGATATTTATCCCCGATGGCAAGACCCTGCTGATTCGCGGGGCGCTCACCGGCAACGGGCGTGGGCGCTTTGTGTTACAGGAGGGCAGCAAAGTGATCGGCGAAGGGAAGGGCCGCACGGAAAACATCACCCTGGATGTGCGCGGCTCTGACTGCGTGATTCAGGGGCTGGCGATGAGCGGCTTTGGTCCGGTGACGCAGATTTACATCGGCGGTAAAAAACCGCGGGTGATGCGGAATTTGCTGATCGATAACATCAGCGTGTCGCAGGCCAACTACGCCATTCTGCGTCAGGGATTCCATAATCAGGTCGATGGCGCGCGGATCACGAACAGCCGTTTCAGCCATTTGCAGGGCGATGCGATCGAATGGAACGTCGCCATCAACGACCGCAATATCCTGATCTCCGACCATGTGATCGACAATATCAACTGTACCAACGGCAAGATAAACTGGGGCATCGGCATTGGCCTCGCCGGGAGTACCTACGATAACGACTACCCGGAAAAGCAGACCGTGAAGAACTTTGTGGTGGCGAACATTACGGGCAGTAACTGTCGGCAACTGGTGCACGTGGAAAACGGTAAGCACTTTATTATTCGTAATGTGAAAGCCAAAAACATCACCCCGGATTTCAGTAAAAAAGCCGGGATTGATAACGCCACGGTGGCGATTTACGGCTGCGATAACTTTGTTATTGATAATGTGGATATGGTCAACAGTGCCGGGATGCTGATCGGCTACGGGGTGATTAAGGGCGATTACCTGTCGATTCCGCAAAACTTCAGGCTCAACAATATCCGCCTGGATAATCGACAGCTGGCATACAAACTGCGCGGCATACAGATTTCATCGGGCAACGCGACCTCGTTTGTCGCCATCACCAACGTGGAGATGCAGCGCGCGACGCTGGAGTTGCACAACAAACCGCAGCACCTGTTTTTACGCAACATCAACGTGATGCAGCAGGCGACAGTCGGGCCCGCGCTGAAAATGAATTTTGACCTGCGCAAAGACGTGCGCGGCAAGTTTATGGCGAAAGATGAGACGCTGCTCTCACTGGCGAATATCCATGCGGTGAATGAAAAAGGGCAGAGTTCCGTGGATATCGACCGGGTGGATCAGCAGGTGGTGAATGTGGAGAGGCTGAACTTCAAACTGCCCCACAGATAGAGTCTGCGTCAGCCATTTTGCGATTATTCTGTGTCAAAACTGTGACGTATTCGGACAACAACTACTGTAATTTGTGGGTCGAAAGCGTACCATCAAGTCCTGAATTACCGTAAAACATGCTGGCGAAAACGGGTTTAACAGCTATAATTCGGCAACCATTTTAAGGTGGAAGAAATAATGATTAATTTGAAAGCAGTCATTCCGGTAGCGGGCTTGGGCATGCATATGCTGCCAGCCACAAAAGCGATTCCTAAAGAGATGCTGCCGATCGTTGACAAGCCGATGATCCAGTACATCGTCGACGAGATTGTTGCTGCAGGGATCAAAGAAATCGTTCTGGTGACCCACTCTTCCAAGAATGCGGTAGAGAACCACTTCGACACCTCTTACGAACTCGAAGCGCTGCTTGAGCAGCGTGTTAAGCGTCAGCTTCTGGCCGAAGTGCAGTCTATCTGCCCGCCAGGGGTGACCATCATGAACGTGCGCCAGGCACAGCCGCTGGGTCTTGGGCATTCCATTCTCTGCGCGCGTCCGGTTGTCGGTGACAATCCGTTTATCGTGGTGCTGCCAGACATCATTCTGGACAATGCTTCAGCCGATCCGCTGCGCTATAACCTCGCCGCTATGGTGGCGCGTTTCAATGAAACGGGCCGTAGCCAGGTGCTGGCAAAACGCATGAAAGGCGATCTGTCTGAGTACTCTGTGATTAAAACCAAAGAGCCGCTGGATTCAGAAGGGCAGGTGAGCCGTATCGTTGAATTCATCGAAAAACCCGATCAGCCGCAGACACTGGCTTCTGACCTGATGGCAGTAGGCCGCTATGTCTTGAACGCTGATATCTGGGCCGAGCTGGAAAAAACGGAACCCGGTGCCTGGGACCGTATTCAGCTGACGGATGCTATTGCGGAACTGGCGAAAAAACAGTCGGTTGATGCGATGCTGATGACCGGTGACAGCTACGACTGCGGTAAGAAAATGGGCTATATGCAGGCGTTTGTGAACTATGGGCTGCGCAACCTGAAGGAAGGGGCGAAGTTCCGTAAGAGCATTGAGAAACTTCTGACGAGCGAGTGATTCTACAGGCTTCGTAAGCGCACAGCACGAAAGTAGCGGCAACCGATCATTCTGAGTGAAGGCAAATCCTCAAGAATGTTCGTTGCCGTTTTTTGTTTTTAAAGTTCTCACATTACAATAAGTTAGCTGTTGTTTTTTTGGGCGACTTGATAAGGATTTCTACTTGTTTCTGTCGTCGATAAGGACGACAATTAACAGACTTCTATGGTTGTCCAGTTACGCCTAACGTCCGAAAAATGACCATAAGTAAACATATCTTGCGAATGTACTCAGTGCACTGGTAGCTGTTAAGCCAGGGGCGGTAGCGTGCATATTTTCTGTTTTCGCTCATATTATTCTGAATTCAGAACATTAATATCCCGAAATATTCAATCAACGGAATAGCTAACGTGAAAATTCTTGTTACTGGCGGTGCTGGTTTTATTGGCTCTGCAGTTGTGCGGCATATTATTAAAAATACCCAGGATGAAGTGGTTAACGTTGATAAGTTGACCTATGCCGGTAACCTGGAGTCACTTGCAGAAGTGAGTGATAGCGAACGTTACGCGTTTGAGCAGGCAGACATCTGCGATAAAGCGGCGATGGAGCGCATTTTTGCTGCGCACAAACCTGATGCTGTCATGCATTTGGCTGCTGAAAGCCATGTGGATCGTTCCATTACGGGGCCTGCGGCATTTATCGAAACCAATATAGTCGGGACTTATGTCCTGCTGGAAGCCGCGCGCGCATACTGGTCTGCGTTGAATGAAGATGCAAAAGCCGCATTCCGCTTCCACCACATTTCGACTGACGAAGTGTATGGCGATCTGCCCCATCCTGATGAGCACCCGGCTTCAACCGAGCTGCCGCTGTTCACTGAAACAACGGCTTATGCGCCGAGCAGCCCGTATTCTGCGTCCAAAGCGTCAAGCGATCATCTGGTTCGCGCATGGCTGCGTACTTATGGTTTCCCAACCATTGTTACTAACTGTTCTAACAACTACGGTCCCTATCATTTCCCGGAAAAACTGATCCCGCTGGTTATCCTCAACGCTCTGGACGGTAATGCATTGCCGATTTATGGCAAAGGCGATCAGATCCGTGACTGGCTGTATGTTGAAGATCATGCCCGTGCTCTCTATGCCGTTGTCACTCAGGGTAAGCCTGGTCAGACGTACAACATTGGCGGTCATAACGAGAAACAAAACCTTGATGTCGTTTATACCATCTGCGATTTGTTGGATGAAATCGTACCCAAAGACGGCTCCTATCGCGATCAGATCACTTATGTGACCGACCGTCCGGGTCACGACCGCCGCTATGCAATCGATGCCCATAAAATTGGTGAAGAACTGGGCTGGCAACCGCAAGAGACGTTTGAAAGTGGGATCCGCAAAACAGTGGAATGGTATCTCAGCAATCAGGATTGGGTGAATAACGTGAAAAGCGGCGCTTACAAAGCCTGGGTTGAGCAGAATTACGGAGAGCGCCAGTAATGAACATTCTCCTGTTTGGTAAAACAGGGCAGGTGGGCTGGGAATTACAGCGCGCCCTCGCTCCCCTTGGTAATCTGATCGCCCTGGATGTCCAGTCCAAAGATTATTGTGGTGACTTTAGCAATCCGGAGGGTATTGCCGAGACGGTGCGTGCGATTAAGCCTGATGTGATCGTCAACGCAGCCGCACATACCGCGGTGGACAAGGCCGAATCCGAGCGAGATTTCGCTGAGCTACTGAATGCAACAAGTGTTGAAGCGATTGCAAAAGAGGCTGCCAAGATTGATGCCTGGGTTGTTCACTACTCCACAGATTACGTCTTCCCTGGCGACGGCGAGACGCCATGGCAGGAAACCGATGCAACGGCACCGCTGAACGTTTATGGTCAGACTAAACTTAACGGCGAAAAAGCGCTGCAGGCGAATTGTGCTAAACATCTAATTTTCCGTACCAGCTGGGTATACGCCGGTAAAGGGAACAACTTTGCAAAAACGATGCTACGCCTGGCAAAAGAGCGCACTGAGCTGTCAGTGATCAACGATCAGATTGGTGCCCCGACGGGAGCTGAGCTGTTAGCTGATTGTACCGCGCACGCTATTCGTGTGGCGCTGGCAAAACCCGAAGTGGCGGGGTTGTATCACCTTGTAGCATCAAATACCACAACCTGGTACGACTACGCCGCTCTGGTGTTCGAACAAGCTCGAGAAGCGGGTATTGAATTGGCAATCGAAAAATTGAATGCCGTTCCGACATCAGCGTATCCGACTCCGGCAAAACGACCGCAAAATTCACGCCTGAACACCGAAAAGTTCCAACGGAACTTTGATCTGGTATTGCCGTCCTGGGATATTGGCGTGAAACGTATGCTCGCTGAGCTATTTACCGCTCAATCTATTTAATTATTTTAAATGCCCTTAAGAGGGCATTTTGCGTTTATAGAGAAAAATGATGACTACGCGTAAAGGTATTATTCTGGCTGGTGGTTCTGGCACTCGGCTTTATCCTGTGACAATGGCGGTAAGTAAACAATTGCTGCCTATCTATGATAAACCGATGATTTATTATCCATTGTCGACACTGATGTTGGCGGGAATTAAAGATATTCTGATCATCAGTACACCGCAGGATACGCCGCGCTTTGAGCAACTGCTCGGCGACGGCAGCCAGTGGGGGCTGAACCTGCAATATAAAGTGCAGCCTAGTCCTGATGGTCTGGCGCAGGCCTTTATAATTGGAGAAGAGTTCATTGGTGACGATAGCTGCGCGCTGGTGCTGGGCGACAATATTTTCTATGGCCACGATCTGCCTAAACAGCTCGAAGCAGCCCTGAATAAAGATGATGGTGCGACGGTATTTGCCTATCACGTTAACGACCCTGAACGCTATGGCGTTGTGGAGTTTGATAAAAACGGTAAGGCCATCAGCCTGGAAGAAAAGCCACTGGAGCCTAAGAGTAACTATGCCGTAACGGGTCTCTATTTCTACGATAACAATGTTGTAGAAATGGCTAAAAACCTGAAACCTTCTGCGCGCGGTGAGTTGGAAATCACGGATATCAACCGTATGTATCTGGAGCAGGGGCGTCTTTCAGTTGCCATGATGGGACGCGGTTATGCCTGGCTTGATACCGGTACACATCAGAGCCTGATAGAAGCGAGCAATTTCATTGCCACCATAGAAGAGCGTCAGGGACTGAAAGTTTCCTGCCCGGAAGAAATTGCGTATCGTAAAGGTTTTATCGACGCTGTTCAGGTTAAGAAACTGGCAGAGCCGTTGAAGAAAAATGCATACGGTCAGTACCTGCTGAAAATGATTAAAGGCTATTAAGCAATGAATGTGATTAAGACTGATATTCCAGATGTTTTGATTTTTGAACCGAAAGTATTTGGTGATGATCGTGGTTTTTTCTTTGAAAGCTTCAGCCAGAAAGTGTTTGAAGAGGCGGTAGGGCGCAAGGTGGAATTCGTTCAAGACAATCATTCCAAATCCAGTAAAGGAGTATTGCGCGGACTGCACTATCAACTGGAGCCACATGCGCAAGGTAAGCTTGTGCGTTGCGTTGCTGGGGAAGTTTTTGATGTGGCTGTTGATATTCGCAAAAGCTCACCGACTTTTGGAAAGTGGGTGGGAGTGAATCTTTCCGCTGAGAATAAAAGACAGTTATGGATTCCTGAGGGGTTTGCTCATGGGTTTGTTACGATAAGTGAAGAGGCAGAATTTGTCTATAAAACCACGAATTATTATTCACCTCAGCATGAAAGAGGTATTATTTGGAATGATTCTTCAGTGAATATAAACTGGCCAATTGAAACCTCTCAATTAATTTTATCTGAAAAAGATAAGGTTGCTAAACAAATCCATTCCGTAGAATTTTAGCTTTTACGAGAAATTATATGGAAAGGTCGATTCTAAAAAATATTTTTTCAATGTTCAGCATCCAGGGTGTTAATTATTTAATACCTTTGATTACGGTTCCTTATCTTGTTCGTACGCTGGGACTTGATGGATTTGGAACTTATAGTATCATATTGGCTGTTATACAGTATCTTGTTATCCTGACAGACTATGGATTCAATCTTTCAGCAAGCAGGCAGATAGCATTGAATGTTGAGAATAAAGATAAAGTTTCACAAATATTTTGCGCGATAATTTGTTGTAAAATCATCATTGCAATAATATCATTCTCAGTGTTGCTTATTTTTGTTCTTAATAATGTTAACTATAAGGATAACGTTTGGCTATTCATTAATGGAATGGGTATTGTTATTGGTACTTCTTTCTTTCCAGTATGGTTATTCCAGGGATATGAAAGAATGCACTGGATTGCTATCAGTAATTTAATAGCCAAACTTCTCGGGTTGGCACTAATATTTATTTTGGTTCACAAAAAATCTGATATTAATTTGGCGATAATGGTTCAGAGTTATACAGGTTTAATTGCAGCTACTTTTGCATTTTCGAAAGCAAGATTTGGCGGGTTTATATACTTTGTTTTTCCAACACTAATTGAAATGAATAAACAGTTAAAGCTTGGATGGAGCATATTTTTATCTACTTTTTTCGTCAGCATGTACACGACCAGTATTCCGCTTATCCTCGGGTTTAATGCGGGGGCTGAAGCAGTAGGGATTTACAATGCAGCAGATAAATTGAAACAAGCATTGCAAGGTTTAATTGGGCCTGTTTCTCAGGCTATATATCCAAGATCGAATCGTTTGATTGCTGAATCATTATCGAAGGGTGTTATATTTGTTAGGCGAGTATCAGTATTTCTTTGTGCCTTCATGATCTTAGGTAGCACAGTTAGTTACTTTTTAGCTGATCATATTATTAACCTTGCATTCGGTCCTGATCATTTAGAATCTGCAGCAGTTTTAAAAGTACTTGTTTGGATTCCCTCAATAGTCGCGATAGCAAATATGCTGGGTGTTCAAATTATGCTGCCATTGGGTCTAAGTAAAGTTTTTGGACTTACTTATGTTCTTATAGGTAGTTTGGGGTTACCACTAATGTTCATTGCATCATACTATGGTTCATATTTGGGAGTTTCGTATGCTGCGTTAGTGATCGAAATAACTATTACATTGATATTCTGTTATGTTGTTATCAAACAAGTTAAAGGGAAAGTATGATTTATTTATCAATATGCATACCGACAAAAAATAGACTGGATTATATTAAAACTACAATTAATTCTATAATAGATGATGATGTTGATAATTCGCTGTTTCAAATCATAATTTCCGATAATTCCGATAATGACCATACTGAAAAATATGCAAAAGAGTTACAAGCAAACGGATATAATATAAAGTATTATAGAAATCCTGTGAGCGGTTTCTATAATTCTATTCAAGCACTAAGACTCGGTGATGGGGAATTGTTAAAATTACATAACGATTACTCAGCATTTAAACGTGGAAAATTTAAGTCTTTACTTGAATATGCTGTTAAACATGTTGAAATAAAGCCAATTCTTTTTTTTACAAACGGTGAGCTAAAATATTCCAAAAAAACGATATGTTGTGACAGCCTTGATGATTTTGTTAGCCATGCCAGTTATTTGATAACATGGAGTTCATCATTTGCAATCTGGAGAGAGCAATTACAAAAACTCCGCTCAGAACCGCAAGATGTTGATGAAATGTTCCCGCACACAAGTGTTCTTCTTCAGACTAATAACAAGAAATATTGCGTTGTCGATGAAATTCTGTTTGAGAACATCAATGTTAATAAGAAAGGCGGATACAACATATTTTATAATTTTTGCATTTTATTTCTTAACATTCTTTATGAGAAAGTTAAAGAAAATACAATTACAAAAAAAACTTTTCAAAAAGTCAAAAGAGATATGTATTATCGTTTTGTGATTGTTTGGTATTATCGAACTATTATTGATAAAAAAAGAAATTATACATTTGATAATACTAATGCCAATCAAAATATTAAAAAAGCGTATGGATTAGTAGGGTTGCTAGGCGTGAAGTGTATCTCGAATGCAAAGTTTATCATTTCAAATTTCAGGAATGTTTTATCAAAATAGCAAATCCTTTCAGAGTTGAGCTAACATAATGCGATCCAGGATAAATATCTCGTGTATTATTGGGTTATGGTTGATTTTATTTACTATATTCGGTGGTGCATATAAAACTCCATTTGGAACTTTAAGTACTTCACATATATCTTTCGCATGGGGGGCTTGCTTACTTATTATTTATATGTCACAGCATCAATTATCAAGGTTTGGACATCTAATTCAAATAACAAAAAAATATTATATGTATTTGTCTTTGATGATTGCGTTATTTTTTCTCTCTTTGATGCAATATACGTTTGCTAATATAGGTGATGCGCTCTTTATCGATCTACAATTTAAAAGGGTAATTCAAGCTGCGATATCTTTTATTTTTTTTGCGGTAACAGTTGACTATATAGCAAGTCGGTTGTCAGCAGAAAAATTATTTTTTGGAGTAATGATATTTCTTACAGGAGTATTGCTACTTAGCTTATTTCAAATGATGAATGATTCATTTCGAATGTGGTATTTGGATCTTACAGCAACAGATGGCTATTGGTATGAATGGGCTCAAAAAAGTAACAGAGCTATTGGGCTAAAAGCAATGTCTATTTGGGATACATCTGTTTCATATGCATTATTAATATTTTTAGCATTTGCAGTGTTTTTTCAGGGAAGATCAACACGATCAAAATTATGGCTGTATTTATTCATTGGCTTGCTCTTTTTACTTGTTGTAATTAGTGGACGTACTGGCCTATTCTTTTTAATAGCGTTTTTTATTCTTTTGTCAATTTTTAATAGACAATATGGCTTGCTCGTTAACTTTGCAATCTTAGCCATAACTGGAATTATCATGGTGCTGACTTTCACTGATAGCGAGTTGATAGTGCGAGTTATCAGTTTTGCATTCGAATTAATTGTCAATGTGTTTCAGGGGCGAGTTGAAACTAATTCAACTGATGATCTTATTAATAACCACCTCTTCATTCCTCACATAAGTAACATATTATTTGGTGATAACTTCTTTATAGGTGATGGAGATGAAGTCACGTCCCAAATTGGGCGCTCTTCGGATTCTGCGTTTGTAATTAACTATGTAGCCTATGGATTGCTAGGAGTATGCATAACCAGTATTTTGGCTGTGATTACAGGTCGTATTTTTTTCGATTATTTTAGTCTTGATAAAAAGAACTATTTTTATTACTTTGTATTGTTGATTTGTCTTTTACTGTCTTTTGGATTGTATTTGAAAATTTTAATCTATGTGAGTGCTACCATCTTGAAAGCTATGATTTTTATGACAATTTGTTTGAAACATATTGAATTAAAAAAACGGAAAGAATTCAGGAACATATATGCGAAATGAAAAATTAGCTATCTTGCTTTTGCGAGGTATTCCCTCGGTATATCGACGTATAAGAAGCAAAATTTATAGCTTTATATTTAATACAAAAAATTTAAACATTGGGCGAAATGTAACTCTCTCTGGAACTAATAATTTTGTTATTGGAAACAGAGTGCTTATTGGAAACCAGTCATGGATTGATGCTATAGGTGATGGAAAAATAATTATTGGTGACGAAGTTTCACTAAGCCAGAATGTACATGTCGCTGCAAAATTATCTGTAAAAATAGGAAATGGATGTCTAATTGGAAGCGATGTTTTAATCACCGATCATAATCATGGATATGGTATTGAATATAAAAATATTGTGCCAAAAAAACGAGAGTTAGTAATAAAAGGGCATACAGAAATTGGCGATAATTGCTGGATTGGTGATAACGTAAAAATCCTTTCAGGTGTAACACTAGGCTGCAATGTTATCGTTGGGGCAAATTCCGTTGTGACTAAGAGTTTTCCTTCCAATTGTATTGTAGGTGGTATTCCTGCGCAGTTAATAAAATCGCTCTAAATACAAGAGGCTTTGCTTTCATGATTGTTGATGTGATCGTTGCAACATACAATGGCGAAAAATATATAAAAGAACAGGTGTGTTCCATCTTAAATCAGACTTATAAAGATATTCGAGTGTTAGTCCGTGATGACGGTTCCACGGACAATACAAAAAGTATTATATTAGAACTCCAAAAAAAAGATAATCGTCTTCACTTAATAGAAGACGATTATTCACCCAACGGTGTTGGTGAAAATTTTAAAAGACTACTCGAACAATGTTCATCGGAGTATGTTTTCATCGCTGACCAAGATGATGTTTGGGAAGTTAATAAAATAGAAGAGTTAGTCTCTTATGCAAATAAAACCTTCCCTGCTAATATTCCATGTATTGCTTATGCCCCTGGTTTGGTTGTTGATCAAAATTTGTTATCTTCGGAAATTAAGTTCACAAACAATAGTATTAAAGTAAGAAATCTTGAAGACATGATACTGATGAATGGTGGTGTCCAGGGATGCGCTATGATAATCAATCGCAATTTATATGAAAAAGCACTTCGGAGTGATTTTTATTGGTATATGCATGATCAGGTATTAAGCCTTTATGCTATATGCTATGGGAAAATATTCTTCTATAATAAACCACTATTTAAGTACAGACAGCACCAAAACAACGTGCTTGGATTTAACGGTAACACCTTTATATCACGATTAAAAAAATATACTGTTTTTGATAGGAAATCTTTTTTAATTAATAAACATACCGATCAACTATTTGTTGATTATTGGCATTCCGAAAATAAAACTATTTCTGCCAAGGACAAAAAAATATTTATCGATTATTTCTCAGCCAGAGAGAACAAATTAAAGTTTTTCTTATTTATTGTAAAAAATCGCATTTGCATACGAAAAAAATTATCAACATCATTAGTGAAAATGTTGTTAATAAAAAATCTAATAGAAAAATAAAATTTATATTAAATGAGCAGACCATACTAATGAAAGTAATCTTTTCGGCAAATACGAGTTGGTACTTATACAATTTCAGGAAAAACACAATAAAGAGATTTATCGAGCTTGGTCATGAAGTTCATATTATTGCGCCTGATGATACTTACACAAATAAATTGATTGATTTAGGGGTGCAAAAACATCATATCTTTTTGCATAGTAATTCTTTGAATCCTCTGCAGGACATGGTTACCATACTACATTTATTATATCTATATATCACTATAAAACCTGATGTTGTCTATAATTTTACACCGAAAATAAATATTTATGGGGCGTTCGTATCCTATCTCTTACCTTCGTTGAGGGTTGTTAATAATATTGCTGGTCTCGGTACTGCGTTTGTTGACGATGGTTTAAAAAAGAAAATCCTTCATTTTCTTTATAAATTTTCTCAGAAACGAGCTGATATAGTTTTCTTCCAGAATGAAGAAGATATGCTTCTTTTTACTAAAAGTAATTTAGTAAAAAAGGAAAAATCTCGGCGAATACTTGGGTCTGGTGTCAACCTTGAAGCATTTAATACAACTAGAATGACTAAAGAGAAAGACATTAAATTTATCTTGGTCGCCAGATTAATTGAGCAGAAAGGAGTCAAACTGTACGCCGAAGCGGCCCGAATCATCCGTGAAAAATATCCTACAGCAGAATTTGCTCTCCTGGGACCTATATTAGATTCTAACCCATCTGCTATACATCGAGATGAAATATCTAAATGGGTAGACGCAGGGCTATTAAAGTACCTCGGGCACTCCGATAATGTTGCAAGTGTTCTTGCTGAATATGATTGCGTGGTTCTCCCTTCGTTCTATCGCGAAGGAGTTCCAAAGTCTCTTTTGGAAGCGGCTGCTTGTGGAAAAATTGTTATAACCACTAATAATATCGGATGTAAAGATGCTGTGATTGATGGGATAACTGGCTTTCTTTGCGAACCTAAATCCCTCGAAGCTTTGGTCAATGCTTTAGAAAAAGTTATTCAAATGAATCCTGAATCATTTATCAAAATGAAAAAATCAGCTCGCTGTTTAGCTCTGAATAAGTTTGATGAAAATATTATTATTGATGAGTACCTCGCGACCATTAAAAATTAATATAGAAAAGATATTTTTAATATTGTACTTTCTTCAAGAGGTTAGTTTTGAATATTATACTCTGCTCATTATATTACGAAACAAAAAGAGTAACAGGCGCTAATAAACGGTTTGACTATTTTGGGAAAACCCTTTTGGAACAAAATGACATCTCTTTGACAGTGATTGTTAGGGCAGGTGAAAATCCTGATTGGACTTCTAATGTTATTACCTTACCACGTTACGATAATATACCAGCATCAATTCGCAGAGTGTTGTATTGCTTTCATCTGACATATATTTTCTCAAAATCTAAAGGCGTAATTATTAACGATTTTATGCCTGTACCTCTATGGTTTTCCAATAAAAATAAATATTTCCAACTTGTCCATGACATTCGTAATTTTACCGACTACAACCGTGCTGTTTTAAAGAAAATGGCAAGCTATATTCAGCGGGCTCAGTGGAAAAATGTACCTTATATTCTAACTGTTAGTCATTTTACTAAAAAACAATTGGTTGAATATTGTAATATCAATCCAAATAAAATTTCTGTTTCCTATAATGGTATTGAAGTTACGACACGGGAACACAAGCAGAGAGATATTGATTTTTTATACATCGCTACTTATGAAAAAAGAAAAAACCACATTAATCTGGTTCAAGCATTTTCAGAGTATATAAAGCATATTAATTCCAATGCATCTCTTTATCTTGTTGGGCGTGATTTAGGCTATAGGCAGAGTATAGAAAAGTTAGTTGTAGAGCTTGGACTAATGGACTCAGTGGTTTTCATTGAGACAATTACTGAAGAAGAACTCAAAGATATTTATGAACGAACTTATTGTTTTGTTAGCCCTTCTTTTTACGAAGGCTTTGGAATGCCAATAATCGAAGCAATGTATTTTGGATGTAATGTTGCTTGTAGTAACATCGAAGTCTTTAAAGAAATTGCAGAAGAACATGCATTTTATTTTGAACCAAATGATGTTAAAAGTATTTTGCATGGAATGCATTTGGCAAGGAGCAGTGAGAATAATAATGTTAATAATATTTCATATGTTGAATCTAAATTTACATGGGATTCAATAACTGCTGCATTTTTAGGTCTCGTAGGTAAATAAAATGATTCAACCGATAATTATCGCTGGAGGCTCAGGTTCCAGACTCTGGCCTCTTTCAAGAAATCAACATCCCAAACAATTCCTATCATTAATTAACGATAACAGTTTACTGCAAAATACAATTATTCGCCTTGATGATGTCCCGCATGCGCCACCTATTATCGTGTGTAATCAGGAACATCGTTTTTTAGTCGCGGAACAGTTACGAGAAAAATGCATTGAAACTGGAGGCATTATTTTAGAGCCTTCAGGAAAAAATACAGCTCCTGCTGTTGCATTATCAGCTTTTTACGCAATGAATAAGCTTTTACATTCAGATGAAGATCCGATATTACTTGTTCTGGCTGCCGATCATGTAATCAAGAATGTTGATAGCTTTATATCAGCTATTAATATAGCTTTACCGTTGGCTGAAAAAGGACGATTAGTTACTTTTGGAGTAATGCCAACTCATCCTGAAATTGGCTATGGGTATATCCAAGCTGGGGATACGATCACCGATAATGCATTTGAAATTGCTGAGTTTAAAGAAAAACCCACGTTCGAAAAAGCTCAAGAATACATTGCAGATAAGAGATATTTATGGAACAGCGGTATGTTTATGTTCCGTGCTTCCACATATCTTGAGGAATTAAAGAAATACAGGAATGATATTCACGATTTCTGTCATGAAGCAATGAGCTTTGGACGTACTGATTTAGATTTCATGCGAGTAGATCCTGAACTTTTTTCACAGTGTCCATCTGAATCTATCGATTATGCTGTAATGGAAAAAACGGACAAAGGGGTTGTGGTTTCTCTTGACGCTGGTTGGAGTGATGTTGGTTCCTGGTCCTCTCTCTGGGAAATCAATGATAAAGACTCTAATAATAATGTTCTTCATGGAGACGTTATAAGCCACAGTTCTGAAAACTGCTATATATTGGCTGAATCAGCGCTCGTCACCACTATAGGTGTTAAAGACATTATTGTAGTTCAGACTAAAGATGCAGTTCTAATTGCAGACCGTTTATCATGCCAGGGTGTTAAAGATGTAGTTGAAGAATTGAAAGTAACAGGTCGTCAGGAACATCATGTTCATCGCGAAGTTTACAGGCCCTGGGGCAAATGCGACTCAATCGATACAGGAACGAGATACCAAGTTAAACATATAACCGTTAAGCCTGGTGAAGGATTGTCGTTACAAATGCACTACCATCGTGCTGAACATTGGATTATTGTTTCTGGTACTGCGAAAGTGACGATAAACGATCAAATCAAGTTTGTTGGCGAAAATGAATCTATCTTTATCCCCCTTGGAGCCAAACATTGCCTGGAGAATCCTGGTAAAATCCCTCTCGATCTCATTGAAGTTAGATCAGGTGCGTATTTAGGCGAGGATGATATTGTACGTTTCGCTGATCGTTATGGACGAATTTGAATATGGAAAAATTAACTTGTTTCAAAGCCTACGATATTCGCGGCAAATTGGGTGAAGAGCTGAATGAAGATATCGCGTGGCGCATTGGCCGCGCGTACGGCGAATACCTGAAACCGAAAACCATTGTGCTCGGCGGCGATGTGCGTCTCACCAGTGAAGCGCTGAAACTGGCGCTGGCGAAGGGGCTGCAGGACGCCGGTGTGGATGTGCTTGATATCGGCCTGTCCGGCACCGAAGAGATCTATTTCGCCACCTTCCACCTGGGCGTGGACGGCGGCATCGAAGTCACGGCCAGCCATAATCCGATGGATTACAACGGCATGAAGCTGGTGCGCGAAGGCGCGCGCCCGATCAGCGGCGACACCGGGCTTCGCGACGTGCAGCGTCTGGCGGAAGCCAACGACTTCCCGCCGGTGAACGAGGCCGCGCGCGGCAGCTATCAGCAGATTGATCTGCGCAACGCGTATATCGACCATCTGCTGGGATATATCAACGTGGCAAACCTCAAGCCGCTGAAGCTGGTGATTAACTCCGGCAACGGCGCGGCCGGTCCGGTGGTGGACGCCCTTGAAGCCCGCTTTAAGGCGCTGAACGTGCCGGTCACCTTTGTGAAAGTCCACAACACCCCGGATGGCAACTTCCCGAACGGGATCCCGAACCCGCTGCTGCCAGAGTGCCGCGACGATACCCGCAACGCGGTAATCGAGCACGGCGCGGATATGGGGATTGCCTTTGACGGCGATTTCGACCGCTGCTTCCTGTTTGATGAAAAAGGCCAGTTTATCGAGGGCTATTACATTGTCGGCCTGCTGGCTGAAGCCTTCCTTGAGAAAAACCCGGGGGCGAAAATCATTCACGACCCGCGTCTCTCCTGGAACACCGTCGATGTGGTTAGCGCTGCGGGCGGCACGCCGGTGATGTCGAAGACCGGTCACGCGTTCATTAAAGAGCGCATGCGCGAAGAAGACGCCATCTATGGCGGCGAGATGAGCGCCCATCACTACTTCCGTGATTTTGCCTACTGCGACAGCGGGATGATCCCGTGGCTGCTGGTGACCGAGCTGCTGTGCCTGAAGGGGCAAACCCTGGGCGAACTGGTGCGCGACCGCATGGCGGCGTTCCCGGCGAGCGGTGAAATCAACAGCAAACTTGCGGCACCGGCAGAGGCCATTGCCCGTGTGGAAGCGTATTTCGCCCCAAACGCGCAGGAGATTGATCATACAGACGGGATCAGCATGGCATTCCCTGAGTGGAGGTTCAATCTGCGTTCGTCCAATACCGAGCCGGTGGTACGCCTGAACGTCGAATCTCGTGCGGATGTAACGCTAATGCAAGAAAAAACAGAAGAGATTCTGGCATTGCTCAGAAAGTGACAGGTTGAGGCCATAATAGACGCCTGGTGATCATTTCTGGATTGTGCATTCAGTGTGACATAGATCGACAAAAGCTATTTATTTTGGCCAGTACTGGGTTAACATCATAGACACATTTCAAGCCGCGCATAAGTCGCGGTGACCACACCTGACAGGAGTATGTAATGTCCAAACAACAGATCGGCGTTGTCGGTATGGCAGTGATGGGGCGCAACCTGGCGCTCAACATCGAAAGCCGTGGTTATACCGTCTCCGTTTTCAACCGTTCCCGTGAAAAAACCGAAGAAGTGATTGCCGAGAACCCTGGCAAGAAGCTGGTTCCCTTCTATACGGTACAGGAGTTTGTTGAATCCCTGGAAACGCCGCGTCGTATCCTGTTAATGGTGAAAGCAGGTGCGGGTACTGATGCTGCTATCGATTCCCTGAAGCCGTATCTGGATAAAGGCGACATCATCATTGATGGCGGTAACACCTTCTTCCACGACACCATTCGTCGTAATCGTGAGCTTTCTGCGGAAGGTTTCAACTTCATCGGTACCGGCGTATCTGGCGGTGAAGAGGGCGCCCTGAAAGGCCCATCTATCATGCCTGGCGGTCAGAAAGAAGCGTATGAGCTGGTCGCGCCTATTTTGACTAAAATTGCCGCTGTTGCAGAAGATGGCGAACCGTGCGTGACCTACATCGGTCCAGACGGTGCGGGTCACTATGTGAAAATGGTTCACAACGGTATCGAATACGGCGACATGCAGCTGATTGCTGAAGCCTACTCGTTGCTGAAAGGCGGCCTGAATCTGTCCAACCAAGAGCTTGCGCAGACTTTCACTGAGTGGAACACCGGCGAGCTTAACAGCTACCTGATCGACATCACCAAAGACATCTTCACGAAGAAAGACGAAGAGGGTAAATACCTGGTTGATGTAATTCTGGACGAAGCGGCGAACAAAGGTACCGGTAAATGGACCAGCCAGAGCTCTCTGGATCTCGGTGAGCCACTGTCTCTCATTACTGAGTCCGTGTTTGCACGTTATATCTCTTCTCTGAAAGAGCAGCGCGTTGCAGCCTCTAAAGTGCTTTCTGGCCCACATGCTAAACCTGCCGCTGACAAAGTTGAGTTCATCGAGAAAGTTCGCCGCGCACTGTACCTGGGCAAAATCGTCTCTTACGCACAGGGCTTCTCTCAGCTGCGTGCTGCATCTGACGAGAACAACTGGGATCTGAACTACGGTGAGATCGCCAAGATCTTCCGCGCCGGTTGCATCATCCGCGCCCAGTTCCTGCAGAAAATCACCGATGCTTACGCGGAAAACGCAGGCATTGCTAACCTGCTGCTTGCACCGTACTTCAAGAAAATTGCTGACGACTACCAGCAAGCACTGCGTGATGTTGTTGCATACGCGGTCCAGAACGGTATTCCGGTTCCGACCTTCTCTGCTGCAGTTGCGTACTACGACAGCTACCGTGCAGCGGTGTTGCCTGCGAACCTGATTCAGGCGCAGCGTGACTACTTCGGTGCGCACACGTATAAGCGTACTGACAAAGAAGGTGTGTTCCACACCGAATGGCTGGATTAATCTGATTTAACTCAGTCTGATAGCAAGGCCCGGTTATCGTTACCGGGCTTTTTTATTGTTCCTTTCCCCGTGTCTCCTCGCTTTGCACAGTCTCATGCGAAAATTGCCGAACAATTGACACTGTTATCCCGCTACGGTAGCAAGGTCTTTGCCTTGACAGTGCATAAACATAAGAGGTAAAAACCTCAACAGTTGTTTACAGCGGTGGCACTGTAGAGGCCTCCTGACACTCATACTTGAAGAAGTTGAACGAATGAAAATTACAATCTCCGGAACAGGCTATGTCGGTCTATCTAACGGTATTCTGATCGCACAAAATCATGAAGTGGTGGCGCTGGATATCGTGCAGGCCAAAGTGGATATGCTTAACCAGAAGATCTCCCCAATTGCTGACAAAGAAATCGAGGAATACCTGGCCAACAAGCCGCTCAACTTCCGCGCAACAACCGATAAAGAAGATGCTTATCGCGGTGCAGATTATGTGATTATCGCCACTCCAACGGATTATGATCCTAAGACCAACTACTTCAATACCTCCAGCGTAGAAGCAGTGATCAAAGATGTTGTGGCATTGAATCCTGAAGCCGTGATGATCATCAAATCGACAATACCTGTCGGGTTCACCCAGTCAATTAAAGAGAAACTGGGTATCGATAACGTGATCTTCTCTCCAGAATTTCTGCGTGAAGGCAAGGCTCTTTACGACAACCTCTATCCATCGCGTATTGTTATTGGTGAGCGTTCCGCACGTGCCGAGCGCTTTGCGGCGCTGTTGCAGGAGGGGGCGATCAAGAAAGATATTGATGTGCTGTTCACCGATACCACTGAAGCTGAGGCTATCAAGCTTTTCGCCAATACCTATCTGGCGATGCGTGTGGCCTTCTTCAACGAGCTGGACAGCTACGCGGAAAGCCTGGGACTGAACACCAAACAGATCATTGAAGGTGTCTGTCTGGACCCGCGCATTGGCAACCACTATAACAATCCGTCATTCGGTTACGGCGGTTACTGTCTGCCAAAAGATACCAAACAACTGCTCGCAAACTACCAGACGGTGCCAAACAACCTGATTTCCGCGATTGTGGAAGCAAACCGTACGCGTAAAGATTTCATCTCTGACTCCATTCTGGCGCGTCAGCCGAAAGTGGTGGGCGTGTATCGTCTGATCATGAAGAGCGGGTCGGATAACTTCCGCGCATCCTCCATCCAGGGGATCATGAAGCGTATTAAAGCGAAAGGCGTGCAGGTAATTATTTATGAACCGGCGATGAAAGAAGACGAGTTCTTTCATTCACGGGTCATTCGCGATCTGGATGCTTTCAAGAAAGACGCCGATGTAATTATTTCAAACCGTATGGCAGAAGAACTGGCGGATGTGGCGGATAAAGTCTATACCCGCGATCTGTTCGGAAGTGATTAAGCTTTGTTGCTAAACGCATCAAGAAAATGCCCGGCATTGCCGGGCATTGTCGTTTTTAGGCCTTGTAGAAATTACGGTACCAGTCGACGAAATTCTTCACGCCTTCTTTCACAGAGGTCTGAGGTTTAAAGCCAATCACCTCGTACAGCGCTTTGGTATCCGCGCTGGTCTCCAGTACATCACCCGGCTGAATCGGCATCATATTCTTATCTGCTTCAATGCCTAACGCTTCTTCCAGCGCTGTAATGTAATCCATCAGTTCAACAGGCGAGCTATTACCGATGTTGTAGACGCGATAGGGAGCGGAGCTGGTTGCTGGCGTGCCTGCTTCAACGGTCCAGTTTTCATCCGCCTGTGGAATAACATCCTGCAGACGAATAATGGCTTCGGCAATGTCGTCAATGTAGGTGAAATCACGCTTCATCTTGCCGTAGTTGTACACATCAATGCTTTTGCCTTCGAGCATCGCTTTGGTGAACTTAAACAGCGCCATATCCGGACGGCCCCACGGCCCGTACACCGTAAAGAAGCGCAGGCCGGTGGTCGGCAAGTTATAGAGATGCGAATAGGTATGCGACATCAGCTCGTTGGCTTTCTTGGTCGCTGCGTAAAGGGATACCGGATGGTCTACCGAATCATCGGTCGAGAAGGGCATTTTACGGTTAAGGCCATAAACCGAACTCGAGGAGGCGTATAGCAGGTGCTGAACCTTATTATGGCGACAACCTTCCAGTACGTTGAGATGCCCGGTCAGGTTGGCATCAGCATACGCATGCGGGTTTTCCAGCGAGTAACGCACGCCTGCCTGAGCGGCCAGATGGATGACGCGGTCAAACTTCTCGTCGGCAAACAGGGCTGCCATGCCTTCGCGGTCGGCCAGATCGAGTTTGTGAAAGCTGAAATTCCCGGATGTCAGCAGATCCAGACGCGCCTGCTTCAGGTTGACATCGTAGTAGTCGTTGAGATTGTCGATACCGACAACCTGATGCCCTGCGTCTAAAAGACGCTTACTGACGTGTGAGCCGATAAAACCCGCTGCACCAGTGACCAGAAATTTCATATCCATCCTCTTTAGAATCAAAAACTGCTATCTGTTAAGCGTAAAACCTATGACGCACATCATACCTCTAAGCGTGGAGTAAGCAAAACTTCACCAGTCGGCAGATTCTCATCGGATTCTTATAGAAAAATTATCAGTTCACGATAGACTAGCTAGATATTTTTTTGCGCTAATTTTACCGTTAAGGATTGTATGTCTCCGAACAGCAATTACGAGGTCATTCACCGGAATGACCCTGAGCAGATTGATTTCATAGATTTAGTCATGCAGCTTTGGCGTGGGAAGTGGATAATTGCTGCATTTGTTGCTATCGCTATTGTACTCGCTGTCGCTTATTTGACCTTTGCAAAGGAGAAATGGACCTCTACAGCGATTATCACTCAGCCCGATGCAGCGCAAATTGCCAGCTATACCACAGCTCTGAACATTCTTTACGGTGCTGCTGCGCCAACAATGTTAGATACTCAGTTACGTGTAGTGGGTCGTTTCAACTCGGCATTCGCTGCGTTAGCCCAATCTCTTGATAATCAAGAAGATCCTGAGAAGTTAACGATTGACGCGGCAGTGAAAGGTCAGACACTACCACTCAATGTCACATACGTTGGATCTTCCGCTGAAGCTGCACAGAAACAACTATCTCAGTATATTCAACAGGTTGATGAGCAAACGGCGAAAGAACTGGAAGTCGATCTTAAAGACAACATTAAACAGCAAATTGCTACACTTAACGATTCCCTGCAAAACCAAGAGAAAGTGGCTCAGGAACAAAAAGACCTGCGTATCAAACAGATTGTGGAAGCATTGAAATTTGCTCAAGCGGCCAAAATTACAGCACCACAGATTCAACAAACTCAGGATGTGACTCAAGACACTATGTTCCTGTTGGGTAGCGAAGCGTTGAATTCAATGATTCAGCATGAATCGACCCGCCCTCTGGTCTTTTCTCAAGCCTATTATCAGACTAAACAGAATCTATTAGATATTCAGAATCTTAATGTTGATCCTTCGACTATTCACGCCTATCGCTATGTGATGAAACCCAATCTACCTCTTTACCGTGACAGCCCGAGGAAATCTATTGCTTTAATTCTGGCTGTTCTGCTGGGCGGCATTATCGGTTCTGGCGTTGTGTTAGGGCGCAACGCGCTGCGCAACTACAAACCAAAAGCTTGATAATCAGATAAAAAAAAAGACCGGGTCTCCCCGGTCTTTTTTTATTTATGCCGTTTTCGCAAATTCTCAATCACTGCCGTTAAATCGAGATCCTGATCCTGCAGCAACACCAGCAGGTGATACATTAAATCAGACGCCTCGTTGGTCAGCTCATCGCGATCGTTTACAGTTGCAGCCAGTGCCGTTTCAACGCCTTCTTCACCCACTTTCTGGGCGATACGCTTGGTGCCGCTCGCGTAAAGTTTTGCCGTATACGAGCTTTCCGGATCGGCGGTTTTACGCGCGGCGAGCAGTTGTTCGAGCTGATACAGGAACAGCCACTGGTGGCTGGCATCGCCAAAACAGCTGCTGGTGCCCAGATGGCAGGTTGGCCCGATAGGATTTGCCAGTACCAGCAGGGTGTCGTTATCGCAGTCAGGGGTAATGCTCACCACATTGAGGAAATGACCGGACGATTCGCCTTTGGTCCACAGACGCTGTTTAGTGCGCGAGAAAAAGGTGACTTTCCCGCTCTCAAGCGTCGTGCTCAGCGCATCCTGGTTCATATAGCCTAGCATCAGGACTTCGCCTGACACGGCGTGCTGCACAACCACCGGCAATAATCCGTCCGTTTTTTCCCAGTCCAGCTGAGCCCGTTGTTGTTCAGTTAACATACCCTAATCTCCACGCCCTGGTTAATCAGGAACGTTTTTAACTCGCCAATATTGATAATCTGCTTATGGAACACCGATGCCGCAAGCGCGCCGTCGACATCCGCATCGCGGAAGGCTTCCAGAAAGTGTTCCATCGTTCCAGCACCACCAGAGGCAATCATCGGCACGCGGCACACGGCACGCACTTTTTTGAGTTGCTCCAGGTCATAGCCATTACGCACGCCATCCTGGTTCATCATGTTCAGTACGATTTCACCTGCGCCGCGTTTTTGCACTTCCTGCACCCAGTCCAGCGTTTCCCATTGCGTCACACGGGTGCGGTTTTCATCGCCCGTATATTGATTCACGTGATACTTGCCGGTTGCCGCGTCATACCAGGTATCAATCCCCACCACGATACACTGTACGCCAAAGCGATCCGCCAGACGGGTAATCAGCTCCGGATCTGCCAGGGCAGGGGAGTTGATGGAAATTTTGTCTGCGCCGAAGGAGAGGATCTGCGCAGCGTCTTCCGCCGATTTAATTCCGCCCGCCACACAAAACGGAATATCGATCACTTCCGCTACGCGCTCGACCCAGCTTTTGTCGACCACACGGCCATCGCTGGAGGCGGTGATATCGTAAAAGACCAGTTCGTCTGCGCCTTCATCGGCGTAGCGTTTTGCGAGGGGGACGATGTCGCCGATGATTTCGTGATTGCGGAATTGCACGCCTTTCACCACCTGGCCATCACGCACGTCCAGACACGGGATTATCCGTTTTGCCAGCATTGAATCGCCTCCGTCACAGTAAACTTCTCTTCCAGTAAAGCGCGTCCCACGATGACGCCGCGCACGCCGGTGCCGCGCAGAGCGGCGACATCCGCTAAATCGCCAATACCGCCCGATGACTGGAAAGCCACCTGCGGATAGCGGGCGCACACTTCCTGATACAGCGAGACGTTAGAACCAGCCAGCGTCCCGTCGCGGGAGATATCCGTGCAAAGGACATGTTTCAGCCCTACGGGGAGATAAATTTCAACCAGCTCTTCCAGCGTCACGCCGGAATTTTCCTGCCAGCCGCTGATCGCTACCTGTTTGTTACCCTGCTCATCAATGCGCACATCCAGCGCCAGCACCAGCGCGTCGGGGCCAAAGCGGCGGAACCAGCCTTTAACCTGCTCCGGGTTTTTGACTGCCGTCGAGCCGACCACTACCCGCGCCACACCAGCTTCGAGCAGAGCGGCAACATCCTCTTCAGAACGCACACCACCGCCCACCTGCACCGGAACGTTAACGCCCGCGACCAGGGTTTTCAGCAGTGCGATCTGACGTTTCGCCGGATCTTTCGCGCCCGTGAGATCGACCAGGTGCAGCACTTCTGCGCCCTGCGCCGCATAATCCTGCAAACGCGGCAGGGGATCGTTGCCGTAGTCGCGCTGCTGGCCGTAATCGCCCTGATGGAGACGGACAACGGTGCCGTCAATTAAATCTAATGCGGGAATAATCATCACATCTCCAGGAAGTTTTTCAGCAACTGCGCACCCGCAGCACCCGAACGTTCCGGGTGGAACTGCACGCCAAAGAAATTATCTTTGTTGACCGCTGCCGTGAATGGCTCGCCGTAATTGCACTGGGCGATGGTGTACGGGTTCAGCGGCATGGCGTAGCTGTGCACAAAGTAGAAATAGGCCCCGTCCTCGATACCGCGAAACAGCCGGTCACCCGCTTTCGGGTAAACGCGGTTCCAGCCCATGTGCGGCAGCGGCAGGCCAAAGTCGGTCATCTTTGGCACATCTTCTTCGATGATACCCAGCAGGTCCACGCCATTGCTCTCTTCGCTGCGACGCCCAAGGATCTGCATCCCCAGGCAAATGCCCAGCACCGGCTGGGTGCAGGCTTTAATCAGCTCGACCAGCTCACGCTCGTGGATCTGATCCATCGCCGCCTGCGCCGTTCCGACGCCCGGTAAGAAGAGTTTGTCGGCGCGCAGCACCACGTCCGGATCGCGGCTGACCACCGGATCATAGCCGTGGCGCGCGATGGCCGATTTCACCGAGTTGAGATTCGCGCAACCGGTATCCAGAATGACCACGTTCATCACAACACCCCTTTCGATGAAGGCAGCGTATCGCCCTCCACGCGGATCGCCTGGCGCAGCGTGCGGCCAAAGACTTTAAACAGGCTCTCGACGCGGTGGTGATCGTTTTTGCCTTTGGTTTTCAGGTGCAGCGTCACGCCCATGGTGTAGGAGAGCGAGCGGAAGAAGTGCTCAACCATCTCGGTGCTCAGATCGCCGACGCGCTGATAGGTAAAATCGGCTTTATATTCCAGGTGTGGACGGCCGGAGATATCCAGCGCGCAGCGGGCCAGACATTCGTCCATCGGCAGCACAAAACCAAAACGATTAATGCCGCGCTTATCGCCGAGCGCCAGCTTCAGGGCTTCGCCCAATGCAAGGCCGGTATCTTCAACGGTGTGGTGATCGTCGATGTACAGATCGCCCTTCACGTTGATCTCCATGCGAAATCCGCCATGGGTCGAAATCTGATCCAGCATGTGATCGAAGAAACCGACGCCGGTGTGAATTTTGCTGCCGCCTTCGCGGTCCAGCCACACTTTTACGTCAATCTGCGTCTCTTTCGTGTTGCGCTCAACGTGGGAGTAGCGGTCACGCTTGGTGAGCTGATCGCCAATCGTCGCCCAGTTCAGCTCGTTGCGATTAAAACGCAGCCCCTGAATGCCCATGTTTTCGGCAAGCTGGATATCGGTTGCGCGATCGCCAATCACATAGCTATTCGCTTTATCCAGCACGCCATCGGCAAGATAGCGCTCAACCAGCTTCACTTTCGGTTTGCGGCAGTCGCAATTATCCGCTGGCAGGTGCGGGCAGATCAGCACGTCATCGAAGGTAATACCCTGCGAGGTGAGGATCTGCATCATCAGGTTGTGCGGGCCATCGAAATCGGCCTGCGGGAAGCTGTCGGTGCCCAGTCCGTCCTGGTTGGTGATCATCACCAGCTTATAGCCCGCTTTTTGCAGCTTAAGCAGAACCGGGATCACGTCAGCTTCAAAAGCCAGTTTGTCGAATCGATCGACCTGATAATCACTTGGTGGCTCAGCAATAATAGTGCCGTCGCGATCGATAAAAAGGGTCTTCTGGCTCATACTTTCTCCGCTTTCAGGGCGTCAATCACGCGCTGACTCTCTTCCCGGGTGCCCACGGTAATGCGCAGACAGCCGCTCAGGGAGGGTTGTTTGTTTTGGTCTCGTAAGATAATGCCCTGATCCCACAAAGATTTAAATATGGCGCTGGAGGCGGTGAAGCGCACCAGGATGTAATTGGTTTCCGAGTCAAAAACCTGCTCCACGCAGGGCAACGTTTTCAGGGCAGAGACGAGATACTGACGCTCCACCAGAATCTGCGCTACACGCTCACGCATGGCGTTGATGCCCTGAGGTGCCAGTGCCTGCGCGGCGATATCCGCGACCGGCGTTGACAGCGGGTAAGGGGCGATCACTTTCATCAGCAGATCGATGACCTCTTTATTCGCCAGCGTAAATCCGCAGCGCAGACCGGCCAGTGCGAAGGCTTTCGACAGCGTACGCAGCACCACCAGATTCGGATACTCTTCCAGCCAGCCCGCCAGCGTCGCCTGAGGACAAAATTCGATATAGGCCTCATCGGCAACAACCAGCGCTTTGCCGCGCGTCATCTCAAGCAGGGTGCGGATATCCTGCGGATTGATGAGTTGGCCGGTTGGGTTATTCGGGCTGCAGACGAAAATCACTTTCACACCGTCAAGATTCTCGGCGATGGTCGGGAGATCAAGTTGCCAGTCATCCAGCGCCAGCACGTTGCGACACGCCACGCCAAACGTTTCGGCGCTAACGCTGTACATGCCGTAAGTCGGCTGGCAATAGAGCACCGCGTCTTTGCCCGGCTCGCAGAAGGCGCGGATCAGCAGTTCGATACCCTCATCGGCCCCACGGCTGACCAGCACCTGCTCCGGCTTCACGCCCGCGTACTGGGCGTAATTCTCAATCACCGCCTTTGGCTGGCACTCCGGATAACGGTTCAGCGTCTGCTGGGAAAGCTCGAACGCGACTGCCGTCGGGAATTCATTGGCATTTAGCCAGACATCACCATTCCCCCCCAGGCGACGAGCAGATTGATAGGGTGTCAGTCGACGAACGTTTTCGCGGGCTAATTCTTCAATGCTCATGCTTGCTCCTTCAGGGCGGCAACGCGCAGCGTCACGGCGTTTTTGTGGGCGGTCAGGCGCTCGGCGGCGGCCAGCGTTTCAATCGTGGAGGCGAGGGCGGCAAAACCTTCGCGGGACAACTCCTGCACGGTCATGCGTTTCTGGAAATCAGCCAGCCCCAGGCTTGAACAGGTTGCGGTGTAGCCGTAGGTTGGCAACACGTGGTTGGTCCCAGAGGCGTAATCGCCTGCGGATTCAGGCGACCAGTCACCGAGGAACACGGAACCGGCGCTGGTGATGCCATCGACCAGAGAACGGGCGTCGCGGGTTTGAATAATCAGGTGCTCCGGGCCGTACTGGTTAGAGATGGCGATGCACTGCTCGAGCGAATTCGCCACGATAAGGCGGCTGGCAGAGAGCGCCTGGCGTGCCGTGTTGGCTCGCGGCAGTTCTGCCAGTTGGCGTTCTACCGCTTCGCCCACGCGCTGCGCCATGTCAGCGTCCGGCGTCAGCAAAATCACCTGAGAATCGGGACCGTGTTCGGCCTGAGAGAGCAGGTCAGAGGCCACAAAGTCCGGCGTCGCGCCGCTGTCGGCAATCACCAGCACTTCCGACGGGCCCGCAGGCATGTCAATCGCCGCACCGTCCAGACGCTGGCTGACCTGGCGTTTGGCTTCAGTGACGTAGGCATTCCCCGGCCCAAAAATCTTATCGACTTTCGGCACGGATTCGGTGCCAAACGCGAGGGCGGAGATGGCCTGCGCCCCGCCTGCTTTAAAGACGTCCTGCACGCCACACAGTTTTGCCGCGTAAAGAATTTCATCGGCAATCGGCGGTGGTGAGCAGAGCACCACTTTCTGACAACCGGCGATTCGCGCCGGCGTGGCGAGCATCAAGACGGTGGAAAACAGTGGGGCGGAGCCACCGGGAATGTAGAGTCCGACGGAGGCCACCGGGCGTGTCACCTGCTGGCAGCGCACGCCGGGCAGGGTTTCGACGTCCACCACCTGCAGTTTCTGCGCGGTGTGGAAGGTGTCGATGTTTTTGACCGCCACGGCCATCGCCTGCTTGATGTCATCTCCAAGACGGCTGCAGGCGTCATCAATTTCTTGCACCGTCACTTTCAGCGCACCGACGTCGGTTTTGTCAAACCTGGCGCTGTATTCGCGCAGTGCGTCGTCGCCGCGGGCTTTCACGTTATCCAGGATTTCCGCCACGGTGCGGGTAATGCTGTCCGAAGCCGAAATGGCCGGGCGCGTCAGCAGTTCACGCTGTTGTTCAGTGCTGCAGGTATTCCAGTCGATGATTGTATTAAAGCTCATATCACTTTCCTTTTGCCGGATGCGCGAACGCTGACCGGGCACTGTTCGCGGAATTATTCCATCATCTTCTCAATCGGCAGCACCAGAATGGAGCTGGCACCCAGGGCTTTCAGTTTTTCCATGGTTTCCCAGAACAGGGTTTCGCTGCTGACCATATGCATCGCTACGCGCTGCTGATCGCCCGCCAGTGGCAGAATGGTTGGGCGTTCCGCGCCCGGCAGCAGAGCAATCACTTCATCCAGACGTTCGGTTGGCGCATGCATCATGATGTATTTCGATTCGCGAGCCTGAATCACACCCTGAATACGGGTCAGCAGGCGGTCAATCAGCTGCTGCTTGGCATCCGGCATGTCGCCATCGCGCTGGATCAGGCAGGCTTTCGAGCGGTAAATCACTTCCACTTCGCGCAGGCCGTTTGCTTCGAGGGTCGCGCCGGTAGAGACCAGGTCGCAAATGGCGTCCGCCAGTCCGGCGCGTGGGGCCACTTCGACGGAACCGTTTAACAGACAGGATTTAAACTGCACGCCTTTTTGATCGAGGTAGCGTTTCAGCAGGTGAGGGTAAGAGGTAGCAATGCGCTTGCCGTTCAGCCCAGCCGGGCCGTCCCAGGCCTCATCCACTGCGGTGGCGAGGGAGAGACGGCAACCGCCAAAGTCCAGACGACGCAGGGTGAAATAGCGTGGGTCTTCGCCCTGCGCGCGGCGGGTCAGCAGCTCTTCTTCCAGCACGTTTTCGCCGATGATGCCAAGATCAACCACGCCGTCCATCACCAGGCCCGGAATATCGTCATCGCGAACGCGCAGGATATCGATCGGCATATTTTCAGCGAGGGCAATCAGGCGCTGCGTGTGCAGGTTAATTTTGATCCCGCAGCGGGAGAGTAATTCGCGTGAATCGTCGCTCAGACGGCCTGATTTTTGAATAGCTATGCGTAAACGTGAGTTATCTAACATTCTGTTGTCCTTATTACCCTGTCTGGATACGGTCCAAAAAAAAGCCCCCGGAAGATGATCTTCCGGGGGCTCTCTCTTGCGTTCTCGCACCACTGGAAGATCTGAATGTCTTCCAGCACACATCGCCTGAAAGACTAGTCAGGATGATGGTGATGATGGTGGTTTTTAAAAGGAACGCGTGTCATATAAATTCTCTGTGAATGCTTATGCATCTGATGTCTTTTAACCTAAACCACATTCACGGTGTAAAGCAAGGGCTTTTTTTAATCATTAATTCATTTCATATTGATGCTATGAATTGTCAGTTCCTCAGCGCTGGCGTAGCCTTAAGTCAGACGCGTGCAAGCCAGGAGAAAACGCATGAAAAAGGTCGCAATTGTCGGTTTAGGATGGTTAGGCATGCCGCTGGCGATGTCGTTAACGGCGCGAGGCTGGCAGGTGACCGGCAGCAAAACCACGGTGGACGGCGTTGAGGCCGCACGAATGTGCGGCATTGCGGGCGTCGAGTTACGCCTGGAGCCGGAGCTGGTGTGCGATACGGACGATCTCGACAGCTTGATGAATGTGGATGCGCTGGTGATCACGCTGCCCGCACGCCGCAGCGGGCCGGGCGAGGAGTTTTACCGTCAGGCCGTGCAGGAGATTGTCGACAGCGCCCTGGCGCATCACATTCCGCGCATTATTTTTACCAGTTCGACGTCGGTGTACGGCGATGTGGAAGGCATGGTGAAAGAGAGTACCGAGCGCAAGCCCGTCACCGCCAGCGGGCGCGTGCTGAAAGAGCTGGAAGACTGGCTGCACAATTTACCGGGTACCCAGGTGGATATTTTACGCCTCGCCGGTTTAGTCGGGCCAGAACGTCATCCGGGGCGCTTCTTTGCCGGGAAAACGGCACCGAACGGGCAACATGGCGTCAATCTTGTTCATCTTGAAGACGTGATCGGTGCAATTACGCTCCTGTTACAGGCCCCGAAGGGCGGTCACATCTATAATATATGTGCGCCCTCTCATCCGGCGCGAAGTCAGTTTTATCCCGTGATGGCCCGACAGCTTGGGCTTGAGCCGCCGCAATTTCGCGACGCATCTGGGGAAGGGCAAGGCAAAGTGATTGATGGCAATCGTATTTGTCGTGAACTGGGATTTGAGTATCAATATCCCGATCCGCTGGTGATGCCAATGGAATAACCGCTGCCAGCGGGTTTGATCGCACACCGTTTTGGGGGCGACATGAAACCGCTGCTGGATGTTCTCATTATCCTCGATGCGCTCGAAAAAGAGGGGAGCTTTGCTGCCGCGTCAGCGAAGCTCTTCAAAACTCCCTCGGCGTTAAGCTACACCGTCCACAAGCTCGAAAGTGACCTCAATATTCAACTGCTCGATCGCAGCGGTCACCGCGCGCGTTTCACCCGAACAGGGCAGATGCTGCTCGAGAAGGGGCGCGAGGTACTTCACACGGTGCGCGAGCTGGAAAAACAGGCGATCAAGCTTCATCAGGGCTGGGAAAATGAGCTTATCATCGGCGTGGATGATACGTTTCCCTTCTCATTACTCTCTCCGCTGATCGAAGCGTTTTATCAGCGTCACAGCGTCACCCGACTCAAATTTATCAACGGCGTGCTGGGCGGCTCCTGGGAGGCACTCACTCAGGGGAGGGCGGATATCATCGTCGGTGCCCTGCGCGATCCACCCCAGTCGAGCGATTTTGGGTTTGCGCGTATCGGTACCCTTGAACAGGTTTTCGTGGTCGCCCCGCATCATCCTCTTGCTCAGGAGCCGGAGCCAATTCCGCGACGCGTCATTAAAGGCTGTCGCGCAATCGTTGTGGGCGACAGCTCGCTGCCCGAATGCGCCGCCTCTTCGCAACTGCTCGACGATCAGGAAGCGATCACCGTTTTTGACTTTAAAACCAAGCTGGAGCTGCAAATCAGCGGCCTGGGCTGCGGGTATTTACCGCGTTATCTCGCTCAGCGATTCATTGAAAGTGGAGCGCTGGTTGAAAAGCAAGTGCTGGCGCAAACCAACAGCGAATCGGTGTGGGTGGGGTGGAATGAACAGACGGCTGGGCTTGCCAGCGCATGGTGGCGGGATGAGATTTTAGCAAATAGTGCTATCGCTGCCGTTTACACTTTACCTGAGGGCGGAATATCAACCGCTTAGTAAAAAGAAAATCGCGAAGGGGTTCTGAATCTATTGCCTTTTATGCCAAAGATGGGGCAAAATGCGCCGCTGCAAAAAAATGAGATTAACCGACGATATAAAAGGCGTCGGTTATTTTTTTTGCATGTAACAAACGCCATTTAAAAACAAAGAGGCCGGGCTTCGTACCGGATAGATACTTACTAAAATCCGACAGTTGTTGTCGCTGAGGAATCCAGAAAATGGGGCAATCTTTTGCTTACGTGGCGGTTTTCACCGTAAAGGAGAATAACCATGTCGCATAACGCTACTCCAAAAACCTCTCGCGTGGAATTACGTAAAACACTTACGTTGATTCCGGTTGTCATGATGGGCCTCGCCTATATGCAGCCGATGACGCTGTTCGATACGTTTGGTATCGTTTCAGGCCTCACTGACGGTCACGTTGCAACGGCGTACGCCTTTGCGCTGGTCGCTATTCTCTTTACTGCGTTGAGCTACGGCAAACTGGTTCGCCGTTTCCCGTCCGCTGGCTCTGCGTACACCTATGCTCAGAAATCCATTAGCCCGGCTGTTGGCTTTATGGTGGGCTGGTCATCTCTGCTGGACTACCTGTTCATGCCGATGATCAACATTCTGCTGGCAAAAATTTACTTTGAAGCGCTGGTGCCTTCCGTACCGTCGTGGATCTTCGTTGTCGCGCTGGTGGCCTTTATGACCATCTCTAACCTGCGCAGCATCAAGACCGTGGCTAACTTCAATACCCTGATTGTTATTCTGCAGATGGGCATTGTGGCGGTTATCGTCGGCATGATCATCTACGGTGTGGCACACGGTGAAGGCGCAGGTACGCTGACCAGCACCCGTCCGTTCTGGTCTGAAGGTGCACACGTGGTGCCGATGATTACTGGCGCGACAATTCTGTGCTTCTCGTTCCTCGGCTTTGACGGCATCTCTTCTCTGTCTGAAGAGACCAAAGACGCAGAGCGTGTCATTCCGCGCGCGATTCTGCTGACTGCGCTGCTGGGCGGCCTGGTGTTTATCGGTGCCTCTTACTTCCTGCAGCTGTACTTCCCGGATATCTCTCGCTTTAAAGATCCGGACGCATCTCAGCCTGAAATCATGCTGTACGTGGCGGGTAAAACCTTCCAGTGGGGCGTGCTGATCTTCTCAAGCGTCACCGTACTGGCCTCCGGCATGGCCGCTCACGCAGGCGTTTCTCGTCTGATGTACGTGATGGGTCGCGACGGCGTGTTCCCGACTCGCTTCTTCGGCTACATTCATCCGAAATGGCGTACCCCGGCATGGAACGTGCTGCTGGTAGGCGCTATCGCGCTGCTGGCGATTAAATTTGACCTGGTAACCGCAACGGCGCTGATTAACTTCGGTGCGCTGGTGGCCTTTACCTTTGTTAACCTCTCCGTGATCTCTCAGTTCTGGATCCGTGAGAAGCGCAACAAAACGCTGAAAGACCACTTCAACTACCTGTTCCTGCCGATGTGTGGCGCGATGACGGTGGGTGCGCTGTGGATTAACCTGGAAGAAAGCTCAATGATTCTGGGCCTGATCTGGGGTGGTATCGGCCTGGTGTACCTGGCTTGCGTGACCAAAAGCTTCCGCAATCCGGTTCCACAGTACGAAGATATCGCCTGATCCTGAGCGATGACGAAAAAAAAACCGGAGCATATGTCTCCGGTTTTTTTATGCCTGAAACCCTCAGACAATCTCTTGCGCGTACTGGTACAGCGCTTTAAGCAGCGCCTGTTTCTCAGCGTTCCCTTCATACTGCGTATACAGCATTTCCAGCTCATCGGCGTACTGCTGCAAAAACTCCGGCGTAAAGACGTTACGACGATGCTGCAACCAGCGCTCCTGCTCGGCTTCATCGAGGGTGCCAGGGAAGTTACGTGCCCGGTAGTTAAACATCAGCTTCTCGATACGCTTATCGGCAAAGGTGATATCGAGCGCCGGTAAATTTTGCGGATCTGTTTGCAATACGATATTCATGGCAGCGCGGTCGGCATCGCTGAAAAAGCCGTTATAGAGCTGCGCATCGACGTTATCCGACGGCACAAAAGGCTCGGCTTCGGCAAATATCGCCACAACTTTTTCACGCACCTGCGGGTTGTCGCGCAGCACTTTCAGGTTATCGAGGCAACGCTGGCGGTTTACACCCAGCCTATCGGCATCTTCCGGGCGCAGCGTATTCGCCTGCGCCAGCACCGGGCATTTGTTGATATGCACCAGCTTAACCGGAACGGCGGCGTTATCGCCCAGCTCACTCTTCGGCGTATATAAACGCTCGCGCAGGGCGTCGCTGTCCAGTTCAAGCAGAGGTGAAATATCGCCCGCCAGATCGACCATAATCACCGCATTGCGATTATCAGGGTGCCACGCCAGCGGCGCGACCCAACTGGTATTTCCACGCCATGCGCCGAACATGCCAGAGATATGCACCAGCGGTTTCATCTGCGGGACGTCAATCAGGGTCATCAGTTTCTGCTTGCTGCGATGGCTGAGCAAATAGTCGAACAGTTTAGGTTGCGCGGTTTTCACCAGCTTCGCCATGGCGATGGTGGCGTACACATCGGCCATTGCATCGTGCGCATTGCTGTGCTCAATGCCGTTGGCGCGGGTCAGATGCTCAAGACGGAAGCTGGGTAACCCGTCGTCATTCTCAGGCCAGTTGATCCCCTCCGGGCGCAAAGCGTAGCAGGCACGCATCACGTCCAGCAGGTCCCAGCGCGAATTGCGGTTCTGCCAGCTCCAGGCGTACGGATCGTAGAAATTGCGGTAGAGGATATTGCGCGTAACTTCATCATCGAAACGGATGTTGTTATAGCCCACCACGCAGGTATTCGGCACGGTAAACAGGTCATGAACGCGACGGGCAAACTCGGCTTCGTTCACGCCTTTCTCACGCGCTTCCTGTGGCGTAATGCCGGTCACCATAACGGCACCGGGCTGGGGCAGATAGTCGTCGGCAGGCTTGCAGTAAAAAACGTCCGGCTCGCCAATGATATTGAAATCAGCGTCGGTGCGGATCGCCGCGAACTGCGAAGGCCTGTCCAGCGACGGGCTGGTGCCAAAGGTTTCGTAATCGTGAAAGAGAAATGTGGGAAGCGCGGCGGAATCAGACACCAGTAATACCATCCTGTTAAAAAGTGACACTGCTATGGTAAACGATCGGCGGCGACACGCCGAATAAAAAGCGTTTTTCAGCCCCAGAAATGCGCGCTGCCTTCCGCTAAATCTCTGCGTTACGTCACATTTTTTTGCAATTTAAACAGGTAATGGAGCGAGAACTTCCGTAAAAAGGGCAACGATTTTAAATGACCTGAGGAAATTTCGTTGAAACGCCGTCTGTTTATTGCTGTTTCTTTACTCGCTTCGAGTATTACGTCTGCCCTGGCTGCCGATCCCATGGACTACTCGCCGCAGCCGCCGGCCATTCAGGCAGGCTCCTGGGTGCTGATGGATTACACTACTGGTCAAATTTTAACAGCGGGCAACGAGCACCAACAGCGTAATCCGGCCAGCCTTACCAAGCTAATGACGGGCTATGTGGTTGACCGCGCGATCGACAGCCATCGTATTACCCCCGATGACATCGTGACCGTCGGGCGCGACGCGTGGGCGAAAGGCAATCCGGTGTTCGACGGATCGTCGCTGATGTTCCTGAAAGCGGGGGATCGCGTCACCGTTCGCGACCTGAGCCGTGGCCTGATTGTGGACTCCGGTAACGACGCCTGTGTCGCCTTAGCCGACCACGTTGCAGGCGGCCAGCCGCAGTTTGTCAACATGATGAACGACTACGTGCAAAAGCTGAACCTGCGTGATACGCACTTTGAAACCGTGCACGGCCTGGACGCTCCGGGTCAGCACAGTTCGGCTTACGATCTGGCGGTGCTGTCGCGGGCGATTATTCACGGCGAGCCAGACTTCTACCACATGTACAGTGAAAAGAGTCTCACCTGGAACGGGATCACCCAGCAAAACCGTAACGGGCTGCTGTGGGATAAAACCATGAATGTCGACGGGCTGAAGACCGGGCACACTTCCGGGGCGGGCTTTAACCTGATTGCGTCGGCGGTGGACGGTCAGCGTCGCCTGATTGCCGTGGTGATGGGGGCAGACAGCCCGAAAGGGCGCGAAGATCAGGCCCGCAAGCTGCTCCACTGGGGTCAGCAAAACTTCGATACCGTGCAGATTCTGCGCAGTGGAAAACAGGTCGGCACGGAGCGCATCTGGTACGGCGATAAAGAGCAAATTTCCCTCGGTACGGATCAGGATTTCTGGCTGGCGCTGCCAAAATCAGAAGTGGCGAATATCAAAGCCAAATATGTACTCGATAAAAAAGAGCTGGAGGCGCCTATCGCCGCGCATCAGCGCGTGGGTGAAATTGAGCTGTATGACCGCGATAAAGTCGTTGCACACTGGCCGCTGGTGACGCTGGAGAAGGTCAACAAGGGCGGTCTTTTCTCACGTCTGAGCGACTATCTGCACCACAAAGCCTGACGGCCCAAAGAGCAGACTGGCACTCCTGCGAGTCTGCTCACATAATAAACATCTCGCATTTGCCGGACATAACGAATCTGCTTTATAGTGTATAAATATACAGTAATAAACGGAGGCAGTATGGACTACAGCATCAAGCAGCAACCGAAACGTAAAATCGCTGGTTTTCATATGGTTGGCCCGTGGGAGCAAACGGTCAAACAGGGTTTTGAACAGCTGGCGATGTGGGTCGATGGCAACCACATCCAGCCCCTCGAATGGGTGGCGGTCTATTACGACAATCCCGATGAAGTCCCCGCGGAAAAACTGCGCTGCGATACGGCAGTGACGGTCCCGGAAGATTTTCAGATCCCCGCGAACAGTGAAGGTGTGATCCTCACTGAAATCGCTGCGGGCGACTATGCCGTCGCCGTTGCGCGTGTCGAAAACCACGATTTTGCCACGCCGTGGTATAGCTTCTTCAACAGTCTTCTTGAAGATCACCATTACCAGATCGCTCCCAAACCGTGCTTTGAGCGCTACCTGAACGATGGCAATGTCGATGGTTACTGGGATATCGAAATGTACGTCGCGGTGCAAAATAAAGTGGGTTGAGCAGCAATCCTGTTATTTGTGTGGTTTTTCTGTCGGACGTGATGCGTCCGGCAGAAAACACAGTACAATTGTGATTTGCCGTGTAGCTGGAGAGCGGGTGTGCGTCCCGACAAATCATTAACTCCTTTTGAAATCCGTTTATACCGACACTATCGCGTTGTGCATGGTTGTCGTATCGCGCTGGCATTTATTCTCACTTTCCTGCTGGTGAGACTGCTGCACATCCCTGAAGGGACCTGGCCGTTAATCACGCTGGTGGTGATCATGGGGCCAATCTCTTTTTGGGGAAACGTGGTTCCGCGCGCCTTTGAGCGTATTGGCGGCACCATTTTTGGCTCCGCGCTTGGGTTGATTGCGTTAAAACTGGAGCTGATTTCACTTCCCGTGATGTTGCTGTGGTGCGCAGGGGCGATGTTCCTGTGCGGCTGGCTGGCGCTCGGTAAAAAGCCCTATCAGGCGCTGCTGATTGGGATTACCCTTTCGGTGGTCGTTGGTGCCCCGGCGGGGGATATGGCCACTGCGCTCTGGCGAAGCGGCGACGTCATCCTGGGATCGCTTCTGGCGATGCTGTTCACCGGCATCTGGCCGCAGCGTGCATTCCTGCACTGGCGTATTCAGATGGCGAACTACGTGACCGCCGTCAACCGTGTCTATCAGGCGGGCTTTTCCCCGAATCTGGTGGAACGCCCACGCCTCGAAAAGCATCTGCAAAAAATTCTCAACGATATCGTCAAAATGCGTGGAATTATTGCCCCCGCCAGCAAAGAGACGCATATTCAAAAGTCCATCTTTGAGGCGATTCAAACGGTCAGTCGTAATCTGGTGTGTATGCTCGAATTGCAGATCAATGCGCACTGGGCCTCGCGCGCCAGCCACTTTGTGCTGCTGAATGCCCATACGCTCAAGGAAACGCAGCAGATGACGCAGCAAACGCTGCTGACTATCGCTCACGCGCTGTATGAGGGGAACCCGCAGCCGATTCTCGCCAACAGCGAGCGGTTGAATGAAATCACCGCCGAGTTAAGAGAGCTGATCAACGAACATCAGGGCGACGGCGTGGCGGAAACGCCTATCCACGGCTATGTATGGTTGAGCATGGAAATGGCGCGGCAGCTGGAGCTTTTGTCGCATCTTATCTGCCGGGCGCTGCGCAAATAAAAAGCAGCTATCTCCCGTTGTGACGCCTGCTGCTTCGATTCAGCAGCGATTGGGGTTATGATAGGATCAAACGATATAGTCATTGTCATTCGCAGCGGCTGTCAGTAAGGTTATCTGCACAGTGGTTGCTTAAACGAATCCGAATCTTACATTAGCAGGGGTATCAAAATGGAAACTACTAAGCCTTCGTTCCAGGATGTTCTGGAATTCGTCCGCCTGTTCCGCCGCAAAAACAAACTGCAGCGTGAAATCCAGGACGTTGAGAAGAAGATCCGTGACAACCAGAAACGCGTTCTGCTGCTTGATAACCTGAGCGACTACATCAAGCCAGGTATGAGCGTTGAAGCCATTCAGGGCATTATCGCCAGCATGAAAACCGACTACGAAGATCGCGTAGACGACTACATCATCAAAAATGCTGAGCTGTCCAAAGAGCGTCGTGACATCTCCAAGAAGCTGAAAGTGATTGGCGAAATCAAAAACGGCGAAGCGAAAAGCGAGTAACTGTCGCGAAGATTGATACGGCCTCTCTGCGAAAGCAGGGGGGCTTTTTTTTGGGTATTTTACAGGCCCAGAAAAGCAAAAAGCCTGCTTTAAAAGCAGGCTTTTCAAATTTGGCTCCTCTGACTGGACTCGAACCAGTGACATACGGATTAACAGTCCGCCGTTCTACCGACTGAACTACAGAGGAATCGGTTAGGAGGCTTATCTTAGCGGCGAAAAAACTTTTGTCAAACCTGATCTTACACTCAATGGCTCAACTGCTGATTCTGTCGACAGTTTGTCGGCATTCTCTACAATTTTTTGTGGAAAATACTTTGCAGGATTAGCGTTTCTCCCTCATTATTTGAAATGGAGTTTCAACTTTCTCTCGTTAAGGTCGATTTTGAACGTCACTTCCGCTCTGCGCCATGCCGTCATGCGTACGCCCTGGTATGCCAAACGTAAAAGCTATCGTGTTCTGTTCTGGCGTGAAATCACCCCTCTTGCTGTGCCTATCTTTCTGGAAAATACCTGCGTCCTGCTGATGGGCGTCCTCAGCACGTTCCTCGTGAGCTGGCTGGGTAAAGAGGCGATGGCGGGCGTGGGACTTGCGGACAGTTTTAACATGGTCGTGATGTCATTCTTTGCGGCCATCGATCTCGGTACCACGGTGGTGGTGGCCTTTAGTCTCGGTAAACTCGACCCGAAACGCGCGCGCGAGGCGGCGAGACAATCCCTGATGATCATGACCATCTTCTCGATCATCCTGGCGGCGGTGATCCACTATTTCGGTAAAGAAATTATCGATATCGTGGCGGGGGAGGCGACCAGTGAAGTGAAAGGCCTGGCGCTGACGTACCTCGAAATGACGGTGCTGAGCTATCCGGCGGCGGCCATTACGCTGATTGGCAGCGGCGCGCTTCGCGGTGCGGGCAACACCAAAATTCCGCTGCTCATTAACGGCGGGATGAACATCCTCAATATCATCATCAGCAGCATTTTGATTTACGGGCTTTTCTCCTGGGATGGTATGGGATTTGTCGGTGCCGGGCTGGGGCTGACTATCTCCCGCTACATCGGTGCGGCCGCGATTGTTGCGGTGCTGATGATTGGTCTTAATCCCGCGCTGCGTATTTCATTGAAAAGCTACTTCCGCCCGCTGAATTTCGCCATTATCTGGGAAGTGATGGGAATCGGTATTCCTGCCAGCATTGAGTCGGTGCTGTTTAACGGCGGGAAACTGCTGACCCAGATGTTTGTCGCCGGAATGGGCACCGATGTCATCGCCGGTAACTTCATCGCGTTTTCAATCGCCTCGCTGATTAACCTGCCGGGTAACGCCCTCGGTTCGGCCTCCACAATCATCACCGGTAAACGGCTCGGCAAAGGGCAGATTGCTCAGGCGGAGCGCCAGCTGCGCCACGTGTTCTGGCTGTCAACGATTGGCCTGACGATTATTGCGTGGGGAACTGCGCCGTTCGCGGGGCTGATGGCCTCGTTCTACACCCATGAGGATGACGTTAAAGAGGTGGTGAAAATCCTCATCTGGCTGAACGCGGCCTTTATGCCGATCTGGGCGGCCTCCTGGGTGCTTCCTGCGGGGCTGAAAGGGGCGCGTGATGCGCGCTTTGCGATGTGGGTGTCGATGCTGGGCATGTGGGGCTGTCGCGTGGTGGCGGGCTATGGACTCGGGATTATGCTCGGGATGGGCGTGGTGGGCGTCTGGCTGGGGATGTTCCTCGACTGGGCGGTGCGCGGCGCACTGTTCTACTGGCGAATGGTCAGCGGCCGCTGGCTATGGAAATATCCACGAATCAAGACCACGAATGCTGCTCCTGACGTGTCAGAACGGATGACAAATGTGCGAACTGAGGAATAAAGCAGCAATCGAACGATTTTCTGCAATCTGTCTTTGACAACGAAAGGTGGCGTCGATAATATGCGCCCCGTTCACACGATTCCTCTGTAGTTCAGTCGGTAGAACGGCGGACTGTTAATCCGTATGTCACTGGTTCGAGTCCAGTCAGAGGAGCCAAATTTGAAAAGCCTGCTTTTACAGCAGGCTTTTTGCTTTTCTGCGTTCAGGGAAACTGCCCGATAGCGACTTCGCTTACCGGGCAACACGCCACGCTATCGGTTCACACGAATCGGAGCCGTCGCTTCAAACAACCACGGACGCGCATCGCTGTTCACCCGTGGCGACAACACGTCCCGCACCTGCTGATGGTAATCATCCAGCCACTGTTTCTCTTGCTCGGTCAGGAGCGCGAGTTCCACCTGGCTCAAATCAATCGGGATCAATGTCAGCGAGGCAAATTTGCAGAAGCCTGGCATGCTCTCCACGATCTCCACCTGATTCTCAATGCGAATACCGTGACTGTCGGCCTGATAATATCCTGGCTCGATGGTAATGATATTCCCGGCCACCAGCGGCCACGGATTCACTTTTTTGGCGATACGCTGCGGATTTTCATGGATCAGCAGCTGATGCCCTACGCCGTGGCCGGTACCGTGATCGTAATCCAGCCCCAGCTCCCACAGCGGACGGCGGGCGAACGCATCGAGCTGATGCCCCTGCGTGCCCGACGGGAATTGCAGTGAAATCAGGGATAAAAAGCCTTTCAGCACGGCGGTATAGTGCAGGCGCTGCTGCGGATCCAGCTTGCTGTACGCAAGCGTGCGGGTCGCATCGGTGGTGCCGTTCTGATACTGACCACCCGAATCATTGAGGTAGAAATGCCCGCTGGTGATCGCTTTGTTTGATGCTGCGCTGGAGTGGTAATGACACATCGCGGCGTTACTGGCGGAGGCCGAAATCGTCTCGAAGCTCTGCTCGATAAAACCAGGCTGCTGCTCGCGGAAGACCAGCTGCTGCGCCTGCGCTTCCAGCTCGGTCAGCGGCTTGCCTGCGGCCTCGCGCTGAGGGACTTCATGAGACAGCCAGGCGAGGAAATTCACCCAGGCGGCGCCGTCCTGCTGGTGGCATTCGCGATAGCCTTCCAGCTCGACCGGATTTTTATTCGCCTTCATCAGCGTCACCGGATCGGCCTGCCAGAGGATCTCTCCCTGCGGCTCAATCGCAAAACGCAGCGCGACAGGCGCGGAATCCGCATCCAGCCACACGCGCTTGCCTTCACCCAGCTGCTTGCAGCGAGGCACAAAATCATCCTGCGGCGAGACGACAATCTCCTCCAGGGCAGAGGCGGGCAGATCGCGGATTTTGTCCCCATTAACGAACCATTCCACGTCGCCCGTGCGGCTCAGCAGCGCAAACGAGAGCGGAACCGGGCTGGTGGGGATGTCGCAGCCACGCACGTTCAACAGCCATGCGATGTTATCCGGCATGGTTACTGCCAGATAATCCGCGCCGTTATCCTGTAGCAACTGCGCCACACGACGACGTTTGTCGACGCTGCTTTCACCGCTGATTGCAACTGGCATTTCGCGGATCAAGCCTGCTGGAGCGGCAGGGCGATCGGTCCAGAGTGTGTCGAAAGGCGATGTCTCAAGCGGGACAAATTCACAGGCGGTGGCGGCAAGCTGCTGATACTCGCTGTGGGTCATCAGCAGGGGATCAAAAGCGATGCGCACGCCTGCGCTCGCGTTGTTTTCCAGCCACTGGGCCAGCGGTTCGTTGTGCAGATGATGGATCGCAAAATCATCCATATTGACCTGCACACGGGCCTGCACCTGATAGCGGCCATCGACGAACAGCAGGGCGCGTTCTTTAAGGACCAGCGCCAGCCCCGCAGAGCCGTCAAAGCCGGTCAGCCACGCCAGTTTTTCGAAATGTGGGGCGCAGTATTCGCTCTGCCACGCATCCGTGCGCGGCACGATCATGCCGTCGAGGCTGTTTTCCTGTAGCCACTGGCGAAGCGCCGTAAGGGGTGATGAGGTGTGCATGAGTAATCCTTGTTTTTAGCGGAACGGCGGCTCGTTAAAGGTACGCAGTTTGCGCGAATGCAGCTTGTCGCCTTCCGCACGCAGTAAATCAATCGCGCGAATGCCGATCTGCAGATGTTCGGAAATCGCCCCCTCATAGAAGCGGTTAGCCTGGCCCGGAAGTTTTATCTCACCGTGCAGCGGTTTATCGGAAACGCACAGCAGCGTGCCGTACGGAACGCGGAAACGATAGCCCTGGGCGGCAATGGTGGCGCTTTCCATGTCGATCGCCACCGCGCGGCTTAAGTTAAAGCGCAGGGAGGAGGCGGAGTAACGCAACTCCCAGTTACGGTCATCGGTCGTGACCACGGTGCCGGTGCGCAGGCGCTGTTTGACCTCTTCACCCGGCATTCCGCTCACCTGTTTGGTGGCGTCGTACAGGGCGCGCTGGACTTCGGCGATGCTGGGAATGGGGATATCAGGCGGCAGCACGGCGTCGAGAACATGATCGTCACGCAGATACGCGTGTGCCAGCACGTAGTCGCCAATCAGCTGGCTTTCACGCAGTCCGCCGCAGTGGCCGATCATCAGCCACACGTCCGGGCGCAGCACCGCCAGATGGTCGCAAATGGTTTTAGCATTCGACGGGCCGACGCCGATGTTGATCAGGGTAATCCCCTGGCCGTCAGCGGTGATCAGGTGCCAGGCTGGCATCTGGTGCTTTTTCCACGCCAGATCGGAAATCGCCATTTCAGGCGCTTCGGTCTCGGCGGTGATCCAGATCCCGCCCGCGCAGGAGAGCGCCACGTACGGGCTGTCCGGGTCGAGGATCTGGCTGCAGCCCCAGCGCACAAACTCATCTACATAGCGGGTGTAGTTGGTGAACAGCACAAAGGGCTGGAAATGTTCAACCGGGGTCCCGGTGTAGTGACGCAGGCGTGCCAGGGAGAAATCGACGCGTCGGGCATCGAAGTGCGACAGCGGAGAAAACTCCGCAGGATGGTAAATCCCGTCGGCGGTCTCATCGCCAATCTGCGACAGCTCGGTGGTCGGGAAATGACGCGTCAGCCCGGCGCTCATGGAACGGTCCAGCGTCAGCGCTGAGCCGTCGATGACGTACGGGTAAGGAATTTCATGCAGCGACGGTTCTACGGCGATGTGGGCGCCGTAATCCTGATAAAGCAGCGTCAGTTGCTCTTCCAGATAAGGGCGGAACAGGGAAGGGCGGGTAACGGTGGTGGAGTAGCATCCTGAATGGGTAAAGCGTGCGTAGGCGCGGGTTTTTGGCGTGGTGGTGGTGCCGCCGTCCCAGGTCACCGAAAGCGAGGGATAAACAAAAAGGCCATCAATTCTGGCCTTTTCATCAGGAAGCGTTCCGTTCTCAATATACTCGCTAATGGCGTTGCGCAGGGCGTTAACCGATTGATCGTACAACGCCTCCAGCTTTTCCAGAGCCTGAGCAGGTGTCAGGCTTAAGCCCTTATTATTCATGTCTGTCTCCTTGATCCACAGATGTGCGACGTCACTCGATAGTATGTCACCCACATGTGAAAAAAAAGTCAGGACATCATTCGTGAGACTCTTTCATCAGCAGCGCCGTCATCGCGGAGATCAGGCAGCCCGCCAGCAGATAGACCGCCACGCTCTGCCAGTTTCCGCCGGAGAAGGTCACGAGGGCGGCGGCGATAAACGGCGTAAATCCGCCGCCCACCACGCTCGCCACCTGATAGCCGACGCCCGCACCGCTATAGCGATAGCTTGCGCCAAACATCTCGGTAAACATCGGTTGCTGCACGCACACCACCATGTCATGGGCGACATTGGCCAGCATAATGGCGAAGAACACGATCCAGAACATTGACTGGGCTTCCAGCGCCATAAAGAACGGCCAGGCGCTGAGGCTGCCAATCAGCGCCCCGGTGATGTACACGCGGCGACGACCAAAGCGATCCGCCAGCCAGGCAAAACAGGGGATCGTCAGACAGCTGATTCCGCCGACCAGCAGACCAATATTCAGAAAAAGCTCGCGCGGCAGGCCGAGGTTTTGTGTCGAATAATTGAGGGCAAAGGCGGTGACGATATACATCGTCAGCAGTTCGCACAGGCGCAGGGCGATAATTTTCATGAAGGCGCCGGGATGCTGCAGCAACGCTTCCATCACCGGCAGGCGTTTTTTCGCCACCGGCGGTTCGCTCTTCTGCTTTTCAAATTCGGCGGACTCTTCCATGCCGTTGCGGATCCACAGGGCGGCCAGCACCAGCACAATGCTGAACAGGAACGGAATGCGCCAGCCCCAGCTCAGGAACTGCTCGTCGGTGGTGAGCGAACTGATGAGTGACACCAGCCCTGTTGAGAGCAACAGGCCAACGCCATACCCCACCTGCACGCCGCTACTGTAAAAGGCTTTCTTATGTTTCGGCGCGCTTTCGACGGACAACAGCGCCGCACCGCCCCATTCGCCGCCCACGGCAAAGCCCTGAATCGCGCGCAGGGTCACCAGCAACACCGGCGCCCACCAGCCGATGGTGTCGAAGGAGGGCAGAATGCCGATCAGCGCGGTGGCGATGCCCATCATCCAGACCGTGAGCATTAACATCCGTTTGCGGCCCAGTTTGTCACCGAAGTGGCCGAAAATCACACCGCCTAACGGACGGAACAGGAAGCCGACGCCAAAGGTGGCAAATGCGGCGAGCGTGCCCATCGCCGGGCTGACCTGGGGAAAAAATTCGCGGTTAAACACCAGAGCGGCAGTGATGCCGTAGAGCAGAAAGTCATACCAGTCGACGACGGCACCGGCGAAGCTACCAAGAGCAGCGCGTCGGGCGCGGTTAAGCGATGGTGTCTCCTCGTTGGGGCGTTCGGAGATGAGGGTGGAGTCCATTTTTTGTCCTGTCAGTACCAAATTTCTAATTATTAGTATGCTAAAAGGTTGCTCACATCGTCCCCGCCAGAGAGACGGGAACAATGAGACTACCCCGACAGGCAGCAGGCGAAAACAATTTTATCCCTCCTGGGTGGTAAAATTTCCAAAACGCGGCGAAGGAGTTTCCAGAAAGGGGTTACAGTAATACTTATCGCAGAACGATTTTGCTGAGGGAATGATGATGCACCCGATTCGGATTGTCTTACTCATTATGCTGATGTGGTTTGTTGCTCCCCTGTATGCTGAACCGGGCGTTTACGGGGAACAGCGCATTACCGGCTGGTGGAACAATCTTACCAGCGATGTCTCCCAGACGTGGAACGACCCGCAAAACTACGATCTCTATCTGCCCTTTTTGAGCTGGCATGCGCGCTTTATGTACGATAAAGAGAAAACCGATAAATACAATGAAACGCCGTGGGGCGGTGGGTTTGGCGTGTCCCGTTATAACGAAGAGGGGAACTGGAGTTCCCTCTACGCGATGATGTTTAAAGACTCTCATAACGAATGGCAGCCGATTATCGGCTACGGCTGGGAGAAGGGCTGGTATCTCGATAATGCGCGCGATTTTCGCCTCGGACTGGGCGTGACGGCGGGGATCACCGCCCGCCAGGATTTTGCCAACTATGTGCCGCTGCCGATTGTTTTGCCGCTGTTCTCGGCCGGGTATAAACGGCTAAACGTGCAGTTCACCTATATTCCCGGTACCTATAACAACGGCAACGTGCTCTTTGCCTGGTTGCGCTACGGGTTTTAGGTGCGAGGCGCAGCGCCACCTCGCATTAAAGGGTGATGATCTTTTTCACCACCGAGTTTGACAGGGCCAGCATTGAAATCAGCACCGAGGCGATGAACGTCAGCGCAATCAGCAGCAGTTTGGTGGTGAGCGACGTCACCGGGATCAGCGACGTGAGCAGATGAAACACGGAGTAGTGAAGAATATACACCCCGGTCATCGTTTTGCTGACGGCGGCTAAAATGGCCTCTTTGAGTTCGATATTTTTCCGAAAACGTACGCCGTTAGCGGCAATCACCAGCGCCACAATCAGGATATAAATCTGGGAGCCGGTCAGAATGAACGCGTTTCGATCCGCCTTGAACAGGGCGAAAAAGAAGTGCTGCTCATAAAACCAGGTGAACAGATAAATCACCGGAATGGCCGCAATGGCCGTTTTCACGACGTTACCCTTGCTGATCCAGGCGGAAATAACCGGGTCGAAAAAGATCTGTCCGGTGAGATAGAACAGCAGCCAGGTCCAGAGCCGGTACTGCGGGGGCAGCGAGAGCAAATGTTTTTCCGGGTAGAGTGCCGACAGCAAATCATAGCTATAGGCAAAGATTAGCAGGGCGAAGGTCACGCCAATCAACAGGTTGCGCCGCTGGCTTAGCCACTCGATCAGCGGATGGAAGGTGTAAATCACGATAAAGGTGAAAACAAACCACGGCTGGATTAAATACCCGCGCTGATACGGCTCCCACAGGTAATAGACCGTCATCCAGAACAGAAAAACCATCACCACGGCTTTGATTTTATCGAGCTGCCAGCGCGAGCCGTGGCGCGACTGGGCATCCAGATATCCCGCCACCACAAAAAACAGCGGGGTGGCGATGGTCGAGATAAAGGTGAGAAAGCCAAGGATCCAGTGGTAATCGTAATCGTAGCGATCCCAGGTGTGGTACAGCGTGAAAAACGTCACCGCCGTCATGCATCCCAGCGTTTTAATGATGTTCAGCCCTGTGGGGTTCATTGGGGTCGTTCCCTCTCCGTGGGGTGGAAACAGGCATAAATAACCGGAAGTACCAGCAGGGTCAAGACGGTTGCAAAGCCCAGGCCGAACATAATCACCACCGCCATGCTCTGAAAGAAGACATCGCGCAGCAGCGGAGCGAGCCCCAGCACCGTGGTGAAGGCGGTGAGCAGGATAGGGCGCAAACGTGACGTAGCGGCATCAACAATCGCCTGGTACTGCGCTTTGTGCTCTTTCTGTTGCTCGATCTCTTCCACCAGCACGATGCCGTTACGAATGAGCATCCCGCTCAGACTCAGCAGCCCAATGAGCGCCATAAAGCCAAAGGGAATGCCGGTGAGTAAAAAGCCCGGCGTCACGCCAATCAGCGCCAGCGGCACCGTCAGCCAGATCGCCACCGCGTTTTTCACCGAGCTAAACATCAGAATGGTGATGATAAACATCACCAGGAAACCCAGCGGCAGCGTGGTGAAAATACCTTGCTGCGCCTCGCTGGAGTTTTCCGCGTCGCCGCCCCACTCGATGCTGTAGCCGTGCGGCAGCGGCAGGGCGTCGATGTCAGGTTTGACCCGCGCCAGAATATCGCCGGAGGTCTCCTGACTGAGCGGGTCGGGATCGGTCTGTACCGTCAGCACCCGGCTGCGGTCCCGGCGCAGGATCAGCGGATCTTCCCACTCAAGGGCAAAGCCGCTCACCACGTTGCTCAGGGGAATATACTGCTGACGGTTTTGACTCCAGACCAGCACGTTGTTCAGATGGTTTGCGTCCTGGCGCTCGCTTTCCGGCGGGCGCACGACGACCGGCAGCAGATCGGAGCCTTCCCGATACAGCCCGACGCGGCTGCCGGAGAAATTCATCTCCAGTGCGCTGTCGATATCCTGTTTATCCACCCCCAGCTCGCGCCCGGATGCCGCAACGTACTGCGGGCGAATCACTTTGCTGCGGTTTTGCCAGTCATTGCGCACGCTGTCCGTGGCCGGATCGCGGGCGAGAATCGCATCCACCTGGCTTGCGATCAGGCGCAGCCGGTCCGGGTCCGGCCCTTTAATGCGCACTTCGATGGCGCTGTCGCCGGACGGGCCAAACATCACCCGTTTGGTACTGGCGTTAATTTCGGGATAGTGCCGGGCAATATCGTCGTCAACGTGGCGCGTGAGGGCGGCGATATTTCTCTGATCGTCCATGCGCACCATGATCTGCGCGTAATTGCTGTACTGGCGCTGGCCGCTGTAGGTCAGAATAAAACGCATGCTCCCCTGACCAATCGTTGAGACGGTGGTCACCACGCCGGGCTGGCCATTGATCGAGTTTTCAATCTCGCTGGTGATTTTTTCGGTCTGCGCGATATCCGTGCCGTAGGGCAGCCACAGGTCGACAAAGAAGATGGGCGTATTCGACGACGGGAAGAAGTTTTGCCGGACCGCGCCAAACCCCCAGATAGCGGCCGCCAGCAGGACCACCATCAGCGCCAGAGTGATGGCTTTGCGCTGCAGCAGGGCGTTGAGCATATGCTGATACAGGCGGTAAAACCGCTGATTATAGGGATCGGCATCCGCAGGGACGTCAGCGGTTTTCTGCCCTTTAAACAGCCACCACTTGATCATCACCGGCGTGATGGTGAGCGCCGAGAACCAGCTCAGCAGCAGGGAGATCAGCAGCACCTGGAACAGGGATTTACAGTATTCGCCCGTGGAGTCCTGAGATAAGCCAATCGGCGCAAAGGCGAGAATGGCGATCACCGTCGCGCCCAGCAGGGGCAGGGCCGAGCGGCGAATGACGTAGTTAATCGCGGTCATCAGCGTGGAGCCGCGCTGGCGTGCAATCAGCACCCCTTCGACAATCACAATCGCATTATCGACCAGCATGCTCAGGGCAATAATCAGCGCCCCCAGGGAAATTCGCTGTAGCTCGATGCCCCAGAGGTACATGATCAGCAACGTGCCCAGCACGTTAAGGGCCAGCGAGAGGGCGATAATGATCCCGCTGCGTAATCCCATAAAAATCAGCAGCACGCCGATCACAATCGCCAGCGCCATCAGAAAGTTAATGATAAAACCGTTCACCGAGTGGCCCACTTCGGCGGCCTGATCGTAAAACAGATCGATGTTGATGCCCGCCGGTTTTTCCGCTGACATCTGCTGCAGTTTGGCCTCCAGCGCGTGGCCCACGTCGATCACATTGACGCCCGGAATGAAGGAAACGCCCATGGTCACGGCCTGGCGGCCATTGGCATGGTAAATACTCGACGGCGAAACCGTCAGCCCGCGAGAAAGGGTGGCGATATCGCGCAGACGCGTCGCGGCCCCGACGCCGGGCGGGGTGATAATCATGTCGCCGAGTTCGTCGAGATTTTCAAATTCGCCCGTCGGGTGCAGACGAATGGATTCGCTGCCGGAGAGGATCTCCCCGGCGTTGGCGACGCTGTTTACTCGCCCCAGCAGGGTTGAAATCTGCCCGAGAGTGATCCCGCGCGCCGCCATTTTGGGGAGCGAAATGTCGACGTTAATTTGCTGCGGAACCGCACCGCCAATCGCCACTTTCCCGACGCCGGGGATGAGCACCAGCTCGCGGCGCAGCTGATCGGCATACTGGGCCAGCTCAGGGTTGGTAAAATTGTCGCCGGAAAGGGCAAAGAAAAAACCAAACACATCGCCGAAGTCGTCATTGACGAACGGTGTCACCACGCCCGGAGGAAACTGGCGTGAGGCGTCGCCCACCCGGCGGCGCAGCTCATCCCAGATTTGCGGCAGTTCGTTGGAGTGGTAGCGCGAGGCGATATTCACGGTGATTTGCGACAGCCCGTTTGACGAGATCGAGCTGATGTTATCGAGGTAGGGCAGCTGCTGCAGGGCATTTTCCAGCGGAAGCGTGACCTCTTCTTCCACCTGCTGGGCCGAGGCGCCGGGATAGTGGGTGATGACAACCGCCGTTTTAATAGCAAACGTGGGATCTTCCAGGCGACCAATGTTCAGCAGCGCAAAGATACCGCCGACGCCCAGCAGCAGAACCGTCAGCCAGACGCGAATGGGGTTATCGATAAACTGGCGAGAGATATCCATTACAGGCCTCGCTCGCGGGTCCAGATCCGCACCGGCTGTTGGGCGTGAAGTTCGCCGACGCCCGCAGCCACCACGCGCTCTCCGGCCTTCAGCCCCTCGGTAATGATAATCCCCTGAGCGGTAACTTGTCCCACCGCGACTTTGCGGTCTTCCAGCTGCAACGTATCCCCCTCGCCTTTGACCACCCATACGTGCGGCTCGTTGCGCGGGCTGTTATCCGGATTGAACACCGCCTCCACCGGCACAACCAGCGCATTGCGCCCCGCGCCCGCCGGAAGATTCGCCAGATTGACCGTCACGGTGCCGCTAACGCCGCCGACCGCCGGGAAATCATCCGGGCGCGGCATGGTTAAAATCACCTGCCAGGTGAGGGTATTACTGTCACTGCTGCCCGTATGCTCTTTATAGACCGCGCTGAATTCGCGCCCCGGCAGGGCGTTAATTTTCACCAGTGGGCGGTAATCAGCGTTACGGATATCCAGGGTTTTGAACAGGTTTTCGGGAATGCTAAACACCACGTCGAGCAGATCCGTTCGGGTCAGGGTCACGATCGGCTGCCCGGCAGCAACCACCTGATGATTACGTACCTGAACGCTTGCCGCGGTGCCTGCAAAAGGGGCGGTGAGCGTCATTTGGCTCAGCTCTTCCTGGGCGATTTTTAGGGCGGCATTGGCGGAGTCACGGGTAGCGCGCTGTACGTCCATCTCGGCTTTGGAGATCGCCTGGCGTCCGGCCAGCGTCTGAAAACGATCGAACTGACGCTGGGCAAGCGTGGCCGAGGTCTGGCGGTCTCTTACCCGTTGCTGGGCTTCGCGCGCATTGAGGCTCGCCAGCTGCTGGCCCTGTTTCACAGGGGTACCCTGGCGGATATCGAGCGTTTCAATCTGTCCGCCGCGCTTAAAGGAGAGGTCGGTGGCATCGCCGGACTCAATTCTTGCCGGAAAGACGCGCTGTTGCGCCTGGCCTGCATCCATCACAGTGGCAACTTTCACCATTCTCGGCTGAGGCGGAACATCTGGCGCTTTTTGATCACAGGCGGTGATACCAAGAATAAGGGCCGGTATAAGCGAAACGTAACGATTCACACTATTCCCCTAATAAATAAAAACGCCATTTATTACGAATACTTACCTTGAACGGTTTTATTCGGCGAAGGCGGATACCATTAGATACGTAAAGAGTCCTACGGCGGCGCTGGACACAATGGCCAGCACAATAAACAACGCGAGGCGAATCAGGCTATATCCAAACATCATTCCTCCCAGGATCTCAACACCGGTGAGCCAGGGCGGCTCATGCAGCGTCAGTCGCGGATGTTTAAGCAAAGCATAGCCTGTGAAGCGGGAAAAGGTTAAACAGCGCCTAAAATTGGCAGGCAGATGAAATTGCTACCTTTGAATGAGATATGCGAAAGAACTCAACGTTAATTTATTATTTTTCATGAGATTAGTCAGTCGTCAGAAAATAACGAGTGTCCTGTGCTACGTTTAATAGCATCCCGTTCATTTCTTTGTACCCGGTTGTGGTGCTTATTCCCCTGTGTATCATGACCCGTAGCGTTATTCATTACATATTCTATTGGTAATTAAAGGATGCTCACTATGTACAGAAATATTCTGGTCCCGGTCGATGTCTATGAAATCGGGCTGGCCGATAAGGCGCTGGCTCACGCACAGTTTCTCGCCGAGGCGGCTTCCGCTGATATCCACTTATTGCATGTGATTCCAAAATTCTCGCCGGAACTGACGCGCGGGTTTATTTCCGACGCGCGAAAGATGGATGACTATATGATTAATAACGCAAAAGAAAAACTCACTGCTCTGGCGCAGAAAACCACTTTCGCAGCCGATCGGCTCCATTTTCACGTGCGCAGCGGCAACGTGCGCGATGAGGTCACCAAACTCGCCGACGAGCTGATGGCAGAGGTGATCATTATCGGTTCGCGCAACCCGAATATTCAGACCCATTTGCTCGGCTCGGATGCGGCCAATATTGTTCGCTATGCCCACGTTCCGGTTTTTGTCGTGCGCTGAGAGCGAAAGTGACAGTGTGCGTTTTTCGTTGCAGGACTTGAGGACGGAAGAATGAATACAGAAAAACCGGTCCAGCCCTTTTACCGGCTCTCCGTAGAAGAAACCCTGGCACAAACAAACAGTACCCCAGATGGCATCAGCGGGGCGGACGCGACGGCGCGCCTGTCGCAGTACGGTGAAAATGCCCTGCCGCAGAAACCCGGCAAACCCGCCTGGCTGCGCTTTTTGGCGCACTTTAAAGATGTCCTGATCTATGTCCTGCTGGCGGCGGCGCTGCTGACCGCCGTAATGGGGCATTGGGTTGATACGCTGGTGATTCTGGGCGTGGCGGTAATCAACGCCCTCATCGGCCACATTCAGGAAAGTAATGCGGAAAAATCCCTGCAGAGCATTCGCAATATGCTCTCCAGCGAAGCGGTGGTGGTTCGTCACGGCAATCATGAAACGGTCCCGACCACTGCGCTGGTGCCGGGGGATATCGTGGTGATCCGCGCGGGCGATCGAATTCCTGCCGATTTAAGGCTGCTTGAAGCGCACAACCTGCGGGTTGAGGAGGCGATTCTGACGGGGGAATCTACCGTCGTGGAAAAAAGCACCGAGAGACTGGAAGGGGAGCTGCCGCTGGGGGATCGCACCAATCTGCTGTTCTCCGGGACCACGGTCAGCGCCGGTAGCGGCAAAGGCATAGTGGTGGCGACGGGCGGCGACACGGAGCTGGGTCATATCAACCAGATGATGGCGGATATTGAACAGCACCGCACGCCGCTGCTGGTGCAGATGGATAAGCTCGGCAAAGCCATTTTCATTATTATCCTGGTGATGATGGCGGCGCTGTTCGTCTTCAGCCTGCTGTTCCGCGATATGCCGGTTTCCGAGCTGATGCTGTCGCTCATCAGCCTGGCGGTGGCGTCGGTCCCGGAAGGTCTGCCTGCGATTATCTCGATTATTCTCTCCCTGGGTGTACAGACCATGGCGCGGCAGAAAGCCATTATCCGCAAACTGCCGACGGTCGAAACCCTGGGGGCGATGACGGTAATCTGCTCAGATAAAACCGGCACCCTGACCATGAATGAGATGACGGTGAAAGCGGTGATCACGGCGGAGAAAATCTATCGCGTCGAAGGTGATAGCTATGAGCCGGTGGGGAATATTCACCCGATTGACGACCCGACACCGGTGGCGGTGACTCATGGCTCGCTGCTTGAGCGCTATCTGCGCACGATCGATCTCTGCAATGACAGCCAGCTGATGAAAGACGAACAGGGGCTGTGGAAAATTACCGGTGGCCCAACGGAAGGGGCGCTGAAGGTGCTGGCCGCCAAAGTGCCGCTGCCGCCTTTGCAGACGGAGCTGCGCAGCAAAATCCCGTTTGATTCCCAGTATAAATACATGTCGACCCTCCATCGCATCGGCGATGAAGAGATGATCCTGATTACCGGTGCGCCGGACGTGCTGTTCAGGCTGTGCCAGCATCAGCAGACGGAGAGCGGGCTGCAACCGCTGAATCAACCTTACTGGGAAGCGCAGATTGAAGAGTATGCGCGGGAAGGTTTACGTATGGTGGCGGCAGCCTGGAAGCCGGCAGGCGTTGATCAAACGACGCTGGACCATCCGGATTTGCAGCAGGGCGTGATTCTGCTCGGTATTGCCGGAATGATGGACCCGCCGCGTCCGGAAGCCATTACCGCTATTGGCGAATGCCTTCAGGCGGGCATTCGCGTAAAAATGATTACCGGCGATCACCCGCAAACGGCAATGAGCATCGGCAAAATGCTGGGAATTGGCAATGCCGGGAACGCGATTACCGGACGTGATCTAGAGGTCATGGATGATCAGCAGCTGAGCGAAGCGGCGCAGAGCTATGATATTTTTGCCCGTACCAGCCCGGAGGATAAATTCCGCCTGGTACAGGCACTGCAAAGTAAGAAAGAGGTGGTCGGGATGACCGGCGATGGGGTTAACGATGCGCCTGCACTGAAACAGGCTGACGTCGGTATCGCCATGGGTATCAAAGGGACCGAGGTGACCAAAGAGGCGGCGGATATGGTGCTCACGGATGATAACTTCGCCACCATCGCCAGCGCGGTTCGCGAAGGCCGTCGGGTTTACGATAACCTGAAAAAAACCATTCTCTTTATTATGCCCACCAACCTGGCGCAGGGCTTACTGATTATCATCGCTCTGCTTGCCGGGAACTTAATTCCGCTGACGCCGGTGCTGATCCTGTGGATGAACATGGCGACATCCGCCACGCTGTCGTTTGGCCTGGCGTTTGAGGCGGGCGAGCGGAATATCATGAAACGCCCACCGCGTAACCCGAACCTGCATGTCATGGACGGATTTGCTATCTGGCGCGTGGTGTTTGTCGGCTCGATGATCGCCGTGAGTGCCTTTGTGCTGGAGGCCTGGCTACAACCGCGCGGCTATTCACCGGAGTTTATTCGCACCGTCCTGTTGCAGACCCTGGTGACCGCCCAGTGGTTCTACATGCTGAACTGCCGTGTCTCCGACGGCTTCTCCCTGAGTAAAGGCCTGCTGGCCAATCGCGGGATCTGGATAGTCAGCGGGGTGCTGCTGGTACTTCAACTGCTGATTATCTACGCGCCGTTTATGCAGATGCTGTTCGGCACCGAGTCACTTCCGTTCCGCTATTGGGTCATTACCTTTATTATCGGCTTCGCGATGTTCCTGATTGTCGAAATCGAAAAACCGTTGACTCGCAGGTGGCGGGTGGACGCGACAGGTTAGCCCTGAGGCCGGGTAAGGTGCAGCTGCCGCCCGGTAATTTCCCTGAACGCAGAAAAGCAAAAAGCCTGCTTTAAAAGCAGGCTTTTCAAATTTGGCTCCTCTGACTGGACTCGAACCAGTGACATACGGATTAACAGTCCGCCGTTCTACCGACTGAACTACAGAGGAATCGTGTGAACGGGGCGCATATTATCGACCCCAATAACGCTTGTCAAAGGGGAGATCGATCCCTTGTGATCGTTTGCTGACAAAATCAGCAAAGTGCTTTCTTTCCCAACAAAATGCACACTTCTGGTGCAGGCTTACCCCTTATGGGGCAGATCGTAAACCGCTGTTTCAGTAATAAAACGGAGCAGGGTGATTAGATTTCCTTATTTTCAGCCGCTTAGCGTACTCATCCGTCCTCTTTTAAAAACTGGCATCCATATTGCAAAAACTCTTTCAACAATGAGCGCCAGTACCGGCACTGTATTTTAACAGGGGGCAAAATGAACTTAAGACGACTGAAATACTTCGTAAAAATCGTCGATATCGGTAGCCTGACCCAGGCCGCGGAAGTGTTGCATATCGCGCAGCCTGCGCTGAGCCAGCAGGTGGCCACTCTGGAAGGTGAACTGGACCAGCAGCTGTTGATCCGCACCAAGCGTGGCGTGACGCCAACGGAAGCCGGTAAGATTCTTTACACCCATGCGCGCACAATTCTGCGCCAGTGCGAACAAGCGCAGCTGGCCGTATGTAACGTCGGACACACCCTGAGCGGACAGGTGTCGATTGGCCTTGCGCCAGGCACCGCCGCCTCTTCCATCACCATGCCGCTGCTGCAGGCCGTTCGCGCCGAGCTGCCGGAGGTGCTGGTCTATCTGCATGAAAACAGCGGCTCGGTTCTTAACGATAAACTGCTCAACGGTCAGCTCGACATGGCGGTACTGTACGATCGCTCACCGATTGCGGGGATCACCAGCCAGCCGTTGCTGAAAGAAGATCTCTACTTGGTGGGGACGCGCGATTGTCCGGGCCAGAGCATTGATTTAACCGCCGTGGCAGAGATGAATCTGTTCCTGCCGCGCGATTACAGCGCCGTGCGTCTGCGCGTCGACGAAGCTTTCTCTCTGCGTCGCCTGACGGCAAAAATCATCGGTGAGATCGACTCTATCTCGACGTTGACCGCCGCGATTGCCAGCGGAATGGGCGTCACAGTGCTGCCGGAATCCGCCGCGCGCTCCCTTTGCAGCGCCGCGAACGGCTGGATGGCGCGGATCACCACGCCATCCATGAGCCTGCCGCTGTCTCTGAATATGTCTGCCCGCGGCTCTCTGTCGCCACAGGCGCAGGCGGTGAAAGAGATCTTGATGTCGCTGGTCAGCCGTCCATCGCTGGAGAATCGTGAACTGCAGCTCGTGAGCTGATATTCCATAAAGGAATAAGATGCTGGTTTTTATTATTTGTTCTGCAGGTCTGCTGACTCTAACAATAGGGCTATGTCAGATGCGCCGGAGTGAATCGTGAATTTCCAGCAACTTAAAATTATCCGTGAGGCGGCCAGGCGGGACTACAACCTGACCGAAGTCGCCAACATGCTTTATACCTCTCAGTCAGGCGTCAGCCGCCACATCCGCGAGCTGGAAGAAGAGCTGGGCATTGAGATTTTCATCCGCCGCGGCAAGCGCCTGCTGGGGATGACGGAGCCAGGTAAAGCGTTACTGACCATCGCTGAGCGAATACTCAACGAAGCCAGCAACGTTCGACGCCTGGCAGATCTCTTTACTAACGACGCGTCCGGGGTGCTGACAATCGCCACCACCCATACGCAGGCGCGCTACAGTTTACCGCCGGTGATCAAGGCATTTCGTGAGCTGTTTCCGGACGTCCGGCTGGAGCTGATTCAGGGCACTCCGCAGGAGATCGAAGTGCTGCTGCAAAACGGCGGGGCGGATATCGGTATCGCCAGTGAACGCCTGAGTAACGATCCACTGCTGGTGGCGTTCCCCTGGTTCCGCTGGCACCACAGCCTGCTATTGCCCGTTGACCATCCACTTCATCAGGTTTCGCCCCTCACGCTCGAAGACATTGTCAAATGGCCGCTGATTACCTATCGGCAGGGCATTACCGGCCGTTCGCGTATCGACGAAGCCTTTAATCGCAAAGGGCTGACGCCGGATATCGTGCTGAGCGCACAGGATTCGGATGTGATCAAAACCTATGTAGAGCTGGGGCTTGGCATCGGTCTGGTGGCGGAACAGTCCGGCGGCGAGCGTGAGCTGGGGGATTTGGTGCGCCTGGACACCCGCCATCTGTTTGATGCCAACACCGTCTGGCTGGGACTTAAGCGCGGACAGCTGCAACGAAACTATGTCTGGCGCTTTATCGAGCTGTGCAATGCCGGTTTGTCGGTGGATGAAATTAAGCGTCAGGTAATGGAAACGGAAGAAGTGGCGATTGATTATCAGATTTGAGGGTGGAAGGCGGAAAAGCAAAAAGCCTGCTGTAAAAGCAGGCTTTTCAAATTTGGCTCCTCTGACTGGACTCGAACCAGTGACATACGGATTAACAGTCCGCCGTTCTACCGACTGAACTACAGAGGAATCGTGTGAACGAGGCGCATGTTAATGGCCTCGCTATTTTGTGTCAACTCTAAATTCAACTTGCTGATTCAAATGATTAATTAAGAGCCAACCTGCTGTTTTAGTGTACTTGGGAGGACGAATGTCCACCAGGTCCCGCATTTTCACGTAGACGCTGCAGCGGATCTTGCTGGTAAAAATGGCAAAAACGCTGCCAAAGCGCCGGGAAACGGGGAGCGAACAGTTCGGGTGCGCTGAAGAAATATTCCGATAACACCGCAAAACACTCTGCCGGATCGGTCGCTGCGTAGGCATCAATGCTGGCTGCGCTTTCACCCACCAGATCGATCTCATCCTGGATATTGTTCATTGCCGCATGGAGATCGTGCTCCCAGCTCGCAACTTCCCGCAGAGGGATAAATGGCACGCCGCTGGCGCGATCGCCGTTGCGGGTATCCAGCTTATGGGCGACTTCGTGAATAATCAGATTAAAACCGGAGGCGTCAAAGGAGTCCTGAATATCCAGCCAGTTGAGGATAATCGGGCCTTGCTGCCAGCTTTGTCCGGACTGCACGACGCGCTGATTATGCACCAGCCCAATGTCATCTTCCCATTCGTCGTCCACCACGAATGGCGCCGGGTAGATCAGCACTTCATGGAAGCCGTCGAGCCACTCAAAGCCCAACTCCAGCACAGGCAAACAGAAGAGCAGGGCGATACGCGCGCTTTTAAGGGCGTCCAGCTCAAAACCCTGAAGCGGGACGAGGCGCTTTTGCTGTAAAAAACGATCGGCTAACTGAACCAGTCGGGTTTGCTCATCGGGGTCGAGACTGGCGAGTACCGGAATAGCCAGCGCCTCTTCCCACGGAAAAGTCGTGTTCGGTGCGGTTTCGTTCGATTTCCAGGGCCACTTAATCATCGCTTCGCTCGCAAACTCATCACTTGAACAAAAATGCAGGATAAGGATCTGTTAAAATGCCAAATTACCTGGCATCATGGCAACCACTATAACGGAGAGATGCCGGAGCGGCTGAACGGACTAGTCTCGAAAACTAGAGTAGGGGCAACTCTACCGGGGGTTCAAATCCCCCTCTCTCCGCCACTTAACTGCTTAATCGTCATCATTTCTTATCGGACTCCTTCCAGCGCCCTCATTCTGACTGAGGTCAGCATCAAGATGCACCCGAAGTTCGCAGGAGTCTAGCCTTAGTGCTTTTTCAAGTCATTGATGTTTTATGCAACTTGAGAGAGATATCTAGATTTTGGTCTATTTTAGTAATAATTTTTGAAGGCTTCTACCCCCAGCTATACCAAAGCTACCAACTTTAAATTATTTCAGCACGCCACGCCATAGCCTCTGGATAGTGTGATTATGCCGATAACTAACGTGAAGAGCTAAGTGCGCCAGTGTATTTGTTAATGTAAAGATTAAGACTGAGCTGTATTCCATTAATCGTGCTTTTTTCGAAATCATGTCATCGTCAAAGGACTGCTAAGTGGGATGGGTAAAATACCAAGAAGCATTGAACGTTAGAGTTAGCGCCGTTGGTTATCCAGTGAGGTCATACCCGATGCACTTGTTCAGGGGCGGTTACTGCCAGAGCTGTCAGTCGAACAGTGATGGAACTCTATTGAGTCTGATGATATTTAAAACCAAATAGTTGTCGATGGACTCAGCTGACGCTGATGTGGTAGAAGTTTTAACCTTGAGATAGATAAAGAGGTTTTATTATATCGCTCAGTAATAATAAAGATTATGCCTATCTGGTTCAGTCCTTGAAAGAGGATCAGAAAGGATACGATAAAAATATCTCCCTAATTCTGAGGTCAGCTTTATTGAAAATCAGTTCGGGCGGGAAGGAAACTGTGCATTGTTGTTTTAAACGGGAAGTCGCCTCAGGATTTAGGGCTGGTATACTGGCTTTGGATTTAGGAAACACCGCGACGATGAAGTAGCAGACTGAATCAATTTCAGACGGAGAGAAAGGCTATCTCTACTCGTGGGTTCTACCAAGTTAGTCGAATGAAGTGGCAAGGTAAAGTGTGCTCAGAAACTGAATGCAAGCCCGAGAATGGCATGGGAGTTGAAATTTTTAACTTATAAGTGAAAAGGAGGCGCTTAGGTCTCAAGAAAATGTAGTTGTGCCCTTCTATACAGATTTCTGTACCTATCAGCTCACAGGGAAGATTGCTGCGAAGACAAATGTGACAGTTAAGTACGAGCGGAGAACTTTACCCTTATCTCAATTTAAGCTTTTCAATCAAAAGGATAGTAATTTTATCAATGACATATCAAGAAATGTTGATTATACCTCCCAAAATGTTTACATTAATCAAATATAAATATTTTCGCTGCGAGTTTTTATGTTGGTTTTTTCACAAAACGTTGTAACCATCTGGATGGTAATCGCAACTCTGTTCGTCATATTACTCTTTAACACTCGTTTTTTTGCATTTCTTGATGCCGAAAACAAAGGGCAGGAAGTTAATCTCGAACTCATTGGTCTGCGTTTTTTTCTCGCTCTAGGAGTGGTATTTCATCATTATATTTTTAGTTATAAATTTAGTGTAAGCGGATTGTGGGAAACTCGAGGTTTTGATCTTAACTGTTTTTTAGGTCCTTTTGGTGTAGGAATGTTCTTTGTAATTTCTGGGTATCTTTTTTACACAAAAATAAGTAGTGACACAAATTGGTCTAAATTATTTTTAAATCGATTTTTCCGAATTGTTCCGCTCTGCTTCGTTTCATCATTAGTCTGTATTATTATTGCGATAGGAATGGGCGGGTGGCATGTTACCGGTGATAATATCAGAGGTATGATTTATTGGTTCGATGGGGGAATATACAATAATAGGCCAAATGTATCATCATATAAAAATGCGAGCTTGATTAATGCAGGCGTTACATGGACTTTATACTGGGAGTGGTTGTTTTACTTCTCTTTACCTGTTCTAAGTATTATAATTAAAAAAGAGAGCAAGCTACCTCTAGTGATCAGTTTGCTAATATTGTCATATTATATATTGCCTTCCTCTAATTATAATTATGCAATTTACGCCGCATTGTTTTCCTTTGGCTTTTTAGCAAAGGAGCTATCACTTAATATTAACAATAAAATAGTTCTAAACTTTGGTCCTATTGTTATTTTTGGCGGGTTATTATGGTTTTTAGGGCTGAATGTGGTAGATAATAAATTCCTGACTCTCCCGGCACTGCCTTTTATGGCTTTACTCTTTATGATCTTAGTAAATAAAGATAGTTTATTTGGATTGTTAAGGTTTAAGGGAGTTGTAAGGCTTGGTGAAATTAGTTACTCAATCTATCTTTTGCACGGTATTGTATGGTTTTGTTTTAATCAGTTTGTCGATGCGAAAACACTTAATGTAATTACTTATCTTACCGAGTCTACAATGGTATTAATACTGATTATGTTGATAAGTTCATTAACATACAAATATATAGAGATACCCTTTAATAATTATGGGAAAAGATTAAAAGACAAGATCTAATTTGGTGATAAAACACCGCTTTCGCGGTGTTTTATTAGGCGATTTTTCGAAGGTAAGGTATTTTGGATATGATATATGAAAAAACAAAGGCAGACATCAGTGAAAATGACCAAATAATACCTAAACAAAGATATGGTTTACTTTGAATATCAGGTTTAGCAATTTCCATAATCAGGAAGATAAATACCGGATGTACTAAGAATACTCCCATGGATAGCGGCGCTAAAGAATCCCAAAACTGGCTATTGCGAATGATTTTATTAGTTTTTGAAAATAATATAAATACTGCTATTGATAAGATAATTATTAAAGGTGAGGTCGGGTCGTAAAAAAATTCATACTTAGTATTGTTAGAAATGTTTATAATGTATGATCCGAAAATTGTTGTTGCCAATGAAATAAGGCCTACTAATGCTGCGAGATAAGTTGGGATCTTGTTGGAAATAATCAACCTCCCTGCTAAGAAATATGGAGCATAAAGTATAAACCAAGTTATCCAGTATGTATTTCTGATTGGATAAAAATTGATGGCTATTGTGTAAGCGCTTGAAAGTATAAACCACATCGTTATTATGTAGAATTTCTTCTTATCATTATACCTGTCAAATAAAGTATCAAATAACGGTGTTGCGAGATACATTCCTATAAGCATAAATAAAAACCACATGTGTGAATAGGGTCTGCCAGTGACAATTTTATCTATTGCCTCTGAGAGGCCGAAAGAGGGCGCTCCTTTTAATATGGCATATTTAAAAAATAAGACATAAAAAATCGACCATATCAATGTAGGTATTGCTATCCTGGAGGCTCTTTTAAGGTAAAATTCTTTTAAGTTTTGAGTTTTACCTCTTGCAACAATCAAATAACCACTGATCATGATAAAAACAGGAACTGCCCAGCGGGCTGCAGAATTAAAAATGTTTCCAATCCACCACGCTTTACTACCAACAGGGAAAGTATAAAAGTAAAAGCTTGTTGAGTGTATTAATACGATAGCCGCTACTGCCACGACGCGACAAAAATTTACCCAATTCGTCATGAGAAGGTTCCATCAATAAATAAAATCAGTAAATTATACTAATGTATACATTTATGGAAATTATTTTTTGGAACGAAGACAACTCAATGATGGGAGGGAGTAAGGTATGACAACAAAGTAAACAAAAAAATAGGCCAGATACACACCTGGCCTGACAGGACTTATCCATTCAACGCTGCGCGCAACCCGCGCACTGCTTGTTCTGGATCTGCTGGAAGAAGTCATTCCCTTTGTCATCCACCAGGATAAACGCCGGGAAGTTTTCTACTTCGATTTTCCAGATAGCTTCCATACCCAGTTCAGGCCAGGCGACACACTCCAGACTCTTAATGCTGTTTTGCGCCAGCACCGCTGCCGGGCCGCCGATGCTGCCCAGGTAGAAACCGCCGTGCTTGTGGCAGGCATCCGTGACCTGCTGGCTGCGGTTACCTTTCGCCAGCATGACCATACTTGCACCGTGCGATTGCAGTAAATCCACATACGAGTCCATACGACCGGCAGTGGTTGGGCCTAATGAGCCAGAAGCATACCCCTCCGGAGTCTTCGCCGGGCCGGCGTAATAGATCGGGTGATCTTTGACGTACTGCGGCAGTTCTTCACCGTTATCCAGCAGCTCTTTCAGCTTGGCATGGGCGATATCACGCGCCACGATAATGGTGCCGTTCAGGGACAGACGGGTCGAAACCGGATGGGCTGAGAGCTGTGCCAGGATCTCGTGCATCGGCTGGTTCAGGTTAATGCTGACCACCTCGCCTTCACCCTGTTGACGCAGTGATTCAGGAATGTACTGGCTCGGATTGTGTTCCAGTTTCTCAATCCAGATCCCGTCGCGGTTGATTTTCGCTTTGATGTTACGGTCAGCTGAGCACGATACGCCCATGCCGACAGGGCAGGAGGCGCCGTGGCGCGGCAAGCGGATTACGCGAATATCGTGGGCGAAATATTTCCCGCCGAACTGAGCGCCCAGGCCCAGATTTTGCGCTTCCAGCAGCAGTTCCTGCTCCAGCTGAACATCGCGGAACGCCTGGCCGTGTTCGTTACCTTCTGTCGGCAGGCCGTCGTAGTAGCGCGTTGACGCCAGTTTCACGGTTTTCAGGGTGCTTTCAGCAGAGGTTCCGCCAATCACAAAGGCGATATGGTAAGGCGGGCAGGCCGCCGTACCCAGGGAACGCATCTTCTCGACCAGGTAATTTTTCAGTTTAGCCGGGGTGATGAGCGCTTTGGTTTCCTGATACAGATAGGTTTTGTTGGCGGAACCGCCGCCTTTCGCCATGCACAGGAACTTGTACTCATCGCCGTCGACGCTATAGAGGTCGATCTGCGCGGGCAGGTTGGTGCCGGTATTCACCTCTTTATACATATCCAGCGCGGCGTTCTGGGAGTAGCGCAGGTTATCTTCGATGTAAGTGCTGTAGACACCCTGGCTCAGCGCGGCTTCGTCGCCACCGCCGGTCCAGACACGCTGGCCTTTTTTGCCCATGATGATCGCCGTCCCCGTATCCTGGCAGGTCGGCAGCACGCCTTTGGCCGCGATTTCAGAGTTGCGCAGGAACTGCAGAGCGACATATTTATCGTTTTCGCTGGCTTCCGGGTCGTTGAGGATCGCCGCAACCTGTTTCTGGTGCGACGGGCGCAGCATAAAGGCCGCATCGTGGAACGCCTGCTGAGCGAGCAGGGTCAGGGCCTCTGGCTCGACCTGGAGAATCTCCTGGCCGTTAAATTCCGCCACGGAGACGTGCTCTTTGGTCAGCAGATAATATTCGGTGTCATCATGTGCGAGCGGGAAGGGGTTCTGATAGTAAAAAGTTTTGTTCGACATTGCGTATCACTCCATAAAATTAAACCGCCGGAGGGTGCCCTCCGGCGGTTATGAATCAGAACATCATGGACATCCACGGATAACCAATCAGCAGCAGGGCCGCCAGGAAGATGGCGCCAAAGATGGTGCCGAGGCGCCAGTAGTCTTTGGTTGGCAGGTAGCCGCTCCCGTAGTAAATCGGGCTTGGGCCGGTGCCGTATGGGGTGATGATCCCCATGATACCCAGAGAGGTCACCATCAGCAGGACGAACACTTCCATGTTAATACCCGGAATGGTGGCGGCGATGGTCAGCATCGCAGGCAGCAGCGCGGTGGTGTGTGCGGTGGTGCTGGCAAACAGATAGTGCAGCAGGTAGAACGCCAGCAGCAGGACCACCGTTGCGACACCCGGCGAGATACCACTCATCAGCAGGCCGCCTTCTTTACCCAGCCAGGCGATGAAACCGGTGGAAGAGAGGCCGTCTGCAAGGGCCACCAAAGTGGCGAACCAGACAAAGGTGTTCCACGCGGCTTTGTTGCCGGTGATGTCGTTCCACTCCAGCACGCCGGTCCACAGCATCAGGCCAACAATCAGCAGGGCGGCCAGTGCAGGTTCAATCCACGCGGCGGCGAAAATCCACATCATCAGCGCACAGCAGACAAAGACCAGCAGCAGAATTTCATTGCGCGACAGTTTGCCCAGTTTCTCCAGCTCACGACACGCCCACAGCGGCACTTCGTCGTTGATTTTCACTTCTGGCGGATAGAACCAGTAGGCCAGCAGCGGCATCACCAGAATCAGCAGCACACCCACCGGCAGGAAGGCAATGAACCAGGTGCCCCAGGAGATGTTGATCCCGACGATGCTTTTCACCAGTGCCAGAGCGAGCAGGTTTGGTGCCAGCGCAGAGAGGAACATGGAGCTGGTGATACAGGCGGCGGTGATGGCCACCCACATCAGGTAGGAGCCAATTTTACGCGCACTTGGGTCGTTCGGTTTTGAACCATACAGCGGCGGCAGGTTAGCGATGATCGGGTAGATAGTCCCGCCGCTACGCGCCGTGTTAGACGGTGTGAACGGGGCCAGCAGCAGGTCCGCGAAGGTGATTGCATAACCCAGCGTCAGGCTGCGGCGGCCAAGATATTTCACCAGAATCAGCGCCAGACGGCGGCCAAAACGGGTTTTGTCGTAGCCCGCGGCAAACATAAAGGCACCGAAAATCAGCCAGACGGTGGAGTTACCGAAGCCGCTCACCGCCCATTTAAAAGAGGCACCTGCCAGCTTAAATTTCGGGTCAGCCAGCTGTTCCGGGCTGAACAGCACCCACTGGCTGCACAGGGCGATGGCGACGACCCCGGTCAGGCCAATCACGGCACCCGGCAGCGGTTCGAAGATCAGACCAACGATCACCCCAACGAAGATAGCGAAGTAGTGCCAGGCATAAGGCGGTAACCCTTCAGGAACCGGCACAAACAGGAGGAGCACTGCGACAATAATGGGCAGTGCCATCATCAGCAGACGTTTGTTGCTTCCGTCTTTTGGCTTGCTCGCCACTGGGGGCGTTACAGCTGTTTTATCATTCATAGGTTTGCTTCTTAAGTTGTCAAAAATTCGGTTTAGCAGAAATAACATCGCGACTTTTTTAATTACTTTGCTTTCTTTAGTTATTTAAAGTGCTTTCAGGTTATTTCGTGAATAGCTATTTAGCGCGCTTTTGGAGGCGTTAAATTAAAAATTGATGATGTTTATATAGTGCGCCTTTAGAGGCCAGTGGAATTGATCGCGATCAATAAAATAGAATTGCAGTGTTATTTTTATCCATATTTTAATAACCCTATCGAGTTATGTGGATATTATCCGTTTGATAGGTTTTATTTGACGGGATTGATATTTCACGCAAACGATATTTAATTAAGAAATACATAAAAATCATACGTTTATTCGATTCATCCTATCGGGAGTAAAGTAATGAAAACGTTAACGGAATTGATATTATTGTGAACGCGGTATCCTAATATCAATAACACCAATGTAGTAATAATGTTATTGCAGGGATTAAATAGTTTATTAACTAACGTAATAACTTTAGTAACTAAAAATAGCGTTATATTAATACCATGACATCGGCAAAAAAATTAACCAGAACATAATCCGATAAAGAATTCTCAGATTTCAATTTTAAAAGTTTGGAGTTTCTATTATGAGCACTAACGAACGAATTCTTAGTCCTTTCACCTTACCGAATGGTACCGAACTCAAAAACCGTCTGTTGATGGCGCCGATGACCACCTGCACCGGTTATTACGACGGCACGGTGACCAGCGAGCTGGTGGAATACTACCGCGCGCGCTCCGGCAGCATCGGCACCATCATTGTTGAGTGCTGTTTTGTTGACGATCTGGGGCTGGCTTTCCCCGGCGCCATCGGTATCGACAACGACGAGAAAATCGCCGGGCTGGCAAAAATTGCCGAGGCCATCAAATCCAAAGGCTCTAAAGCGCTGCTGCAGATCTACCACGGCGGCCGCATGGTGGACCCGAAACTGATCGGTGGCCGCACGCCTGTCGGCCCAAGCGCGGTCGCCGCGCCGCGTGAAGGTGCTGCGACCCCGGTGGCATTAACCGGCGAAGAAGTCGAAGGCATGATCGGGAAATTCGGTGAAGCGGTTCGTCGTGCGATTCAGGCGGGCTTCGACGGCGTCGAAATTCATGGTGCAAACACCTATCTGATCCAGCAGTTTTACTCCCCGAACTCCAACCAGCGCGATGACGAGTGGGGCGGCAGCCGTGACAACCGCGCCAGATTCCCGCTGGCGGTCCTGGACATCACCCATAAAATGGTCCGTCAGTACGCCGACGACGCCTTCATTATCGGCTATCGCTTCTCGCCGGAAGAGATGGAAGTTCCGGGCATCCGTTTTGACGACACGTTGTACCTGCTGGAAAAACTGGCCGCCCGTGGCCTGGATTACCTGCACTTCTCCGTGGGTGCAACGCTGCGCCCGTCTATCGTAGATACGCAAGACCCAACCCCTTTGATCGAGAAATACCACGCCATGCGTTCCGAAACACTCGCGCAAATTCCGGTGATGGGTGTGGGTGGCGTTGTGAACGCCGCAGACGTTAACGAGGCACTGGACCACGGTTACGATCTGATTGCTGTGGGTCGCGCGACCATCGCCTATCCGGACTGGACCGACCGCATCCGTGACGGCGAGACCCTGGAGCTGTTTATGGACAGCACCCAGCGTGAAGCGCTGCATATCCCTGAGCCGCTGTGGCGCTTCTCGCTGGTGGAGGCGATGATCCGCGACATGAGCATGGGCGAATCTAAATTCAAAGCGGGCGTATTTGTCGAAACGGTGCAGGATGACACCAACGAACTGGTGATTAACGTCAGTCTCGAAACCGACCGTATCGCCGACATCGAACTGGCGTCTGGCCCAACGCAGGACGTTGAGTTCATCTCCAGCTTCGAAGAGATCCGCAGCCGCATTCTCGACGCGAACACTCCGCACGTGGACGCCATCACCGGCGCGACCAGCCAGAGTGAAGCCGTGAAAAAAGCGGTATCTAAAGCGATGGTCAAATCGAGTAAAGTGCTGGCGGCAGAAGAGGGCGTCGACCCGAACGCTGCCAAAGCGTTTGACGTGGTGGTTGTCGGCAGCGGCGGTGCCGGTCTGGCGGCGGCGATTCAGGCTCACGACGAAGGGGCAAGCGTCCTGATTGTCGAGAAAATGCCGACCATCGGCGGGAACACCATTAAAGCTTCTGCCGGGATGAACGCCGCAGAAACCCGCTTCCAGCGCGTAAAAGGCATCCAGGACAGCAAAGAACTGTTCTACCAGGAATCCCTGAAAGGCGGCCATAACAAGAACAACCCGGAACTGCTGCGTCGCTTTGTCGAAAACGCACCAGAGGCGATCGAATGGCTGGCAACGCGCGGGATCATGCTGAATGACATCACCACCACGGGTGGGATGAGCATCGACCGTACCCACCGTCCAAAAGATGGTTCTGCGGTGGGTGGCTACCTGATTAGCGGCCTGGTGCGTAACGTCAACAAACGCCACATCGAGGTGATGCTCGATACCTCCGTGAGTGACATTATCGTGGAAAATGGCGAAGTGACCGGCGTACGCCTGACCACCGAAGAGAACGAAACCCTGACCGTAGCCACCCGCAGCATTGTGATGGCGACCGGCGGTTTCAGCGCCAACAGCAGCATGGTCGTGAAGTATCGTCCGGATCTGGACGGTTTCGTCACCACCAACCATAAAGGGGCTACCGGTGGCGGTATCGCGCTGCTGGAACGTATTGGCGCAGGCACCGTCGATATGGGCGAAATTCAGATTCACCCGACCGTTGAGCAAAACACCTCGTACCTGATTTCCGAATCTATCCGTGGCGGCGGCGCTATCCTGGTGAGCCAGAAGGGCAGCCGTTTCTTCAACGAAATGGAGACTCGCGACAAAGTCTCGGCGCAGATTATCGCGCTGCCAGAGAAATACGCTTACATCGTCTTTGATGAGCACGTTCGCGCGAAAAACAAAGCGGCGGATGAGTACATTGCCAAAGGCCTGGTGACCAGCGCCAGCTCGCCAAAAGCATTGGCCGAAACCCTGGGGATGGATTACCACACCTTCCTCGACACCCTGGAGCGCTACAACGGCTTTGTGGAGAAACAGCACGACGATGATTTTGGTCGCACCACTGCGCTGCGCGCCCCGATCAACGAAGGCCCGTTCCATGCCATTCGTATCGCACCAGGCGTGCACCACACCATGGGCGGCGTGACCATCAACACCGAAACTTGCGTGCTGAACGGCGAACACCAGGTTATTCCGGGTGCCTTCGCGGCGGGTGAAGTGGTCGGCGGTATCCACGGCGGCAACCGTATCGGCGGTAACGCAGTGGCAGATATCATTATTTTTGGTACCCTTGCCGGACACCACGCCGCGATGCGCGCAAAACAGTAGTCTCAATGCCCGGTGGCGCTTGCGCTTGCCGGGCACGGTTTTGTCGGCCGGATACGCGCAGCGCCATCCGGCACTCTAACCGAGGAGCGATACCATGTCTGACGACCATCGTGTCTACAGCTATTCCGCCACACTCATGGGCTCCCCCATTCTTTTGAAGCTCTTTTCGAATAACGAAGCCCTCGCATCTCGCGTGTTTCGCCTCATCAAACAGTACGAAGACCTCCTGACCGTCAACCGCGCACCGTCGCAGGTGATGGACATCAACCAGGCCGCCGGGAAACACCCCGTCAGCGTCAGCCGTGCGGTGTATGAGCTGATCCGCGTCGCGAAGGCCGCAAGCACACTGGAAAACAGCGCCTTCAATCTGGCCATCGGCCCGCTGGTGAAACGCTGGAAGATTGGATTTCAGGGTGACAGCGTGCCGCCTGCAGAGGAGATCGCAGCGCTGATGGCGCTGACCGATCCGGCTGATGTTTTACTCGACGACACGGCCAGCAGCGTATTCCTTACCAAACCGGGCATGGAGATCGATCTCGGGGCCATCGCCAAAGGCTACATTGCCGACAGGGTGCGCGATTACCTGCGCAAAGAGGGGGAAACCCTCGGCCTGATTAACCTCGGCGGCAATCTTCAGACGCTCGGCGCGCCGGAAGGGGGCTGGTCCCTCGGCATCAAAACGCCTTTCGGCGGGGCCGATGAGCTGGTCGGTACACTGATGGTGGAGAATAAGTCGGTGGTGACATCGGGCACCTACGAACGCTTCTTCGAACGCGACGGCAAGCGCTACCACCATATTCTGAACCCGCGCACGGGCTATCCGCTGGATAACGAACTCGATAGCGTCACCATTATCTCGACGAACTCTATCGACGGGGATATCTGGACCACGCTGATTTACGGGATGGGCGTGGAGAAGGGCTGTGCCGCGCTGCGCGCGCGGCCTGATATTGAAGCGGTGTTTGTCACCAAAACGAAAGAGGTGGTGCTCTCCTCCATGAAGCATTTCCGCTTCACGCTTCTGGATAATCGCTATCGCCTTACTGGCAATATTGTTTGAGCAGACCCGCCTGCTCCGGTTGCAGCCGGTAGCGATACACCGGACGCCCCGTCGCACCATAGTGAATGCTGGTGAACAGAATATTAATCTGCGCCAGCCAGATCAGATACTTACGGCACGATACGCGGGAAATTCCCACTGAGTTCGCCAGATCGTCGGTGGAAAACTCGGTGTCGGGATGGGCTTCAATCCACTGGCAAATGGTGCGCAGCGTCTGCGGGGTTAAGCCCTTCGGCAGACGCTTGCTGTCTGCCAGCTCCGGCGCGCCGCCGTGCAGCAAGCGATCCACATCAGCCTGTTCATAATACTGATGCGAGCCCATCAGCTGCTTCTTCTCCTTCCAGCCGTTCAGCGCCTCTTCAAAACGCGGGAACTGGAAAGGTTTGATCAGATAATCCACCACGCCGTAGTGCATCGACGTCTGAATGGTAGTGGCATCGGACGCTGACGAAATCATGATCACATCAATCGGGCGGCCAGAAGCGCGAATCACCGGCAGCAGGTCGAGACCGTTGTCCTGCTGCATATAGACATCCAGCAGCACCAGATCGACAGGCTGTGCAGGATTATTAATCACCGCTTCCGCCTGATTCAGCGTAGAGGCGACGCCGCAGCAGCTAAATCCCTCAACCCGGTTAACGTACAGACGGTTCAGGTCGGCCACCATGGCATCATCATCGACAATTAAGACATTTATCACGCGATTTTCCTCTCGCTATCCCAGGGGATCTGTACAAAAAATTGAGTAAATACACCAGGCTCGGATTCGACGGCAATCTCACCGCCCAGTTTTTCGAGCTGCTGGCGAACAAGGAAAAGCCCCACGCCGCGATTTTCACCCTTCGTGGAAAAGCCCTTCGTAAAAATATGTTCCAGCTGCGCAGGATCGATACCCGGCCCGTCATCGCTGATTTCACAGCTGAGCCAGCCATGTTGATAATGCATCAGCAGACCCACTTCGCCCTCAGGCTGGCCGGTCATCGCATCCAGCGCGTTTTCGATTAAGTTACCCAGCACGGTAATCAGCACCGTCACCTGTTCCGTATTCGGCGTGTCCGGCACCTGACACTCGTCGGCCAGCGTCAGGGTAAACCCGGCTTCCTTGGCGCGGTTGATTTTACCGAGCAGGAACCCGGCGATGACCGGTGATTTAATTTTATGCTGAATAGCGCCGATATCGGTCTGATAATTCTGCGCGGTCTGAATGACGTACTCTTCGAGCTTGTCGTAGCGCTTCATGTGCAGCAGGCCGAGGATCACGTGCAGCTTATTCATAAACTCATGGGAGTGCGTGCGCAGGGCGTCGACATAGCTCACCATGCCATCCATGCGCTGCATCAGCTCGCGAACTTCGGTCTTGTCGCGAAAGGTGCTGATCGCCCCAATCACAGAATTCTGGCTTCTGACCGGAAAGGTGTTACACAGTAGCAGACGACCGTTGCAGTCGATCTCCTGATCCTGCAGGGCTTTTCCGGTTTGCGACACCCGGCGCAGGGAGGCGAGCATCGGCATGTGGCGCGGCTCATCGGTACTGCTGGCGGGCAGGAGCAGAATCTGGCGCGCGGCGTGGTTAATCATGGTCACGCGCCCCTGGCTGTCGACGGCGATCACCCCCTCTTTCAGGGACTGGAGCATCGCCTGACGCTGTTCAAACAGGGCGGAGATTTCATAGGGTTCCAGCCCAAACAAAATCCGCTTGAGCAGATGTACCAGCCCCCAGGTGCCGAGCGTGCCCATTAGCGCGCTGAAGAGCACCGTCCAGATCGCCCCCCAGCGGCTGCGGCTTATCTGTTCATCGACTTTGTTGAGGGAAATCCCGACAGCGACCACGCCAATCTGCTGGTGATTATCGTCGTACACCGGCGTGAATACGCGCAGCGCTTCGGCCAGCACGCCGTGGTTGACCGAAACGTTCTCCTTCCCTTCCAGCGCGGGTTTGATGTCGTCGCCGATAAAGCGTTTGCCGAGCAGGGTGTTGTTCGGGTGAGAGTAACGTACGCCCTGCATGTTGGTGACAACCGCGAAAAGCAAATCGTTGCGGCGAGTGATCGCATCTGAGACGGACTGGATGGGACTGTTTTCCGGCGAATGTTGCAGGCCGCGTTTCACATCCGGGCTGTCGGCGAGGGTACGGGCGATGGCCAGCGCGGTATCTTTGACGCCGTCGCGCGTGGCGCGGGTGACCTGCATAAAGTAGAGTGCGAACGTCACCAGCAATACCGACCCAATCACGCTGCACACCATCAGCGTGACCAGGGTATTGAGCTTCATCGGGCGCTTGCGCGTCATGGCTAAAGGCTGCAAATCGCTCATCGAAACCCCGTGGATAATTATAAAGGGGTAATTATCGCTGATGACGGCGCTTTCTTAAAGCGATGTAAAAGCTGACGAATGCTCGCCTTTTCGTGACCCCCCTCGCAGGTCATCCATATAAAACACTTTATAGTGTGGGGGAATTCATAAATAAGGAGCAGTTTATGAGCGTTAAGCTGAACGGTTTGGTCACGGAAAGACGCCACGCGGATACGGCGGATATCGACAGGTTGTCGACCCTGGACATGCTGAATGTGATTCATCAGGATGATAAGTGCATTACCGATTCTATTACTCCCTTCTTACCCGTCATTGCCCGTGTGGTCGATAACGCGGCGGCTACACTGAGCCACGGCGGGCGGCTGTTTATTGTCGGTGCCGGGGCCTCCGGCCGTGCGGCGCTCCATGCGGCGCTGGAGTTTGCGCCGGGCAAACACCCGGTGATGGGTCTTGATGCCGGAGACGGCGCGGGAAACTACGATCGCGGTGTGGCCGATCTGCAGGCGATGAATTTTGGCGATCACGACATGATGCTGGCGCTCTCTGTCAGCGGCAAAACGCCGTGGGTCTGGGGGGCGATGCGCCACGCCTGGTCACTGGGATCGCCGGTCGCCATCATTACGCATGACGCACAAAGCGAAGCGGCACAGCTGGCGAGCATGGTCATTGCGCCGCAAACCGGGCCAGACGCGGTAGCGGGCTTTACGAATGCCAAAGCGGGGATGGCGCAAAAACTGATCCTCAATATGATTGCGACGGGATTAGCCGTTCGCACGGGCCGGGTTTACAGCAATATGCGCGTGGATCTGGAAGCAAAAAGCACCAAATGGGCCGAACGACAAATTGCGATTGTAATGGAAGCGGGTGGCTGCACGCGTGCCGTCGCTAAAGCGGCGCTGGAAAGCTGCAATCACCACTGCAAAACAGCCGTGCTGATGGTATTGACCGGTCTGGATGCCTGGCAGGCCCGTGATTTGCTCGAGCAGAACAATGGATTTATTCGCGTGGCGTTGCAGGAAGCACCGTAAATCCTGCGATGGTGAACAAAAAGGTCGCAGATGCGGCCTTTTGTGTTTTTGAGATTCTGATGATTAATTGCGTGCGATCAACTTAAGGTAAATCCCTTCACCTTTACCGTCGCCTGACGACAAAAACAGTGCCAAAATGTGACTTTATTCACATTTTTGAACGCGTAATGTGAAAGCAGTAACGTCGTTACCGCTGCAGTAAAGGTTAAACATGGAACAGAACACGACTCGAGGCCTGGGAGGCAAGCTCGCCCTGTGGGCGTTTTACGCATTTTGCGGGTACTTTGCCTGGGCAATGCTCCGCTATTTATGGGTGGTCAGCAAAATTCCGTCTGCGCCGGATATGGTTGTCGAGGGGGATTTAGGCTCAACCAGCGGGAAGTGGATCGGTGCGTTTCTCGGTTTTCTGGTGCTCGGGGCGGTGGGCCTGATACTGGGCGGTATCGCCTGGTACACGCGCCCGCGCGGCAACAACGAGTGAATGGCCGACGGAAAATTGTTAAGGTGAGCGTTTTGTGAAGGAGAGAGCATGGAACTTGCCCACTGGCCCCAACGCTACGAAACCTGGTTAACGGAACACCACGCCACGGATGATGCGGCCCATGACATTTCGCATTTCCGCCGCGTGTGGATGACGGCGCAGCGCATGATGGTGGGGCAACCCGTCGACGCGCTGGTCGTCCTGACGGCCTGTTATTTCCATGACATAGTCAGCCTGCCGAAAAATCATCCGGAACGCAGCCACTCCTCGCGGCTGGCGGCGCGCAAAACCCGGCAAATCCTCACTGATTTTTTCCCGGATTTCCCGGCGGATCGCTTTCCCGCCCTGGAACATGCCATCGAAGCCCACAGCTTCAGCGCCGGGATTGCGCCGCAAACCCTTGAAGCCAAAATTGTGCAGGACGCCGACCGGCTGGAAGCACTCGGTGCGATTGGTCTGGCGCGCGTCTTTGCCGTTTCGGGAGCGCTTGGCGTGGCGCTGTTTGATGCCGACGATCCCTTTGCGGATGAGCGCGAACTTAACGACAAACAGTTTGCCCTCGACCATTTCCAGACCAAACTGCTGCGTCTGCCAGAGACCATGCAAACCGAAATGGGGCGCGAGCTTGCGAATCATAACGCGCACTTTTTGGTGCAGTTTATGGCGAAACTCAGCGCGGAGCTGCAGGGCGATTGTCTTGGCAGCGATGCGCAGGTGCTGAGCCGATTCCAGCGCAGTCTGTAGCGTCGAACTATGGTAATCTGTCCCCAGTCTCTTTTGCCCGGTTAAAGGTATGCAGGAAAAACGATCAGTGATACCGCCCGCACTTCTGCTGGCAGAGAAATCCACGGCCACGGTGCAGGCGTTACTAAGCAAACTGCTGACCATCTATGATGCGAAAACGCTGGTCAATGACCTGAATGCGCAAGGTGAAAGCCACTGGAGTCCTGCGATCCTGAAGCGACTGGTCACCAGCGAGCGGGCAGGGCACCGTCTTAGCGAGCGGGAATTCAGCTACCTGCAAAATCTGCTGCCGCGCCCGCCTGCCATTCATCCCAATTATGCTTTTCGCTTTGTCGACTTGTTCGCCGGTATCGGCGGGATCCGCAACGGCTTCGAAGCCATCGGCGGTCAGTGTGTCTTTACCAGCGAATGGAACAAACACGCGGTACGCACCTATAAAGCCAACTGGTACTGCGATCCGCATGCCCACCATTTTAACGAAGACATCCGCGATGTGACCTTAAGCCACAAAGCGGGCGTCAGCGATGCAGAGGCGGCGGAGCATATCCGACAAAATATTCCTCAGCATGATGTGTTGCTGGCCGGCTTCCCTTGCCAGCCGTTCTCGCTGGCTGGCGTGTCGAAAAAGAATGCCCTTGGGCGGGCACACGGTTTTGCCTGCGACACGCAGGGCACGCTGTTTTTTGATGTTGTGCGGATTATCGACGCCCGTCGCCCGCCGATTTTTGTGCTGGAAAACGTCAAGAACCTGAAAAGCCACGACGGCGGAAAAACCTTCCGCATTATTATGCAAACGCTGGACGAGCTGGGCTACGACGTGGCGGATGCACAGGATATGGGGGCCGACGATCCCAAGATTATCGACGGCAAACACTTCCTGCCGCAGCACCGCGAGCGCATTGTGCTGGTGGGCTTTCGCCGCGACCTGAACCTGAAAGGCAACTTTACCCTGCGCGATATTCCGTCGCGCTATCCGGCGCATCGTCCTTCCGTGGCCGAACTGCTGGAGCCGGTGGTCGACGCCAAATTTATCCTCACGCCGGTGCTATGGAAATATCTCTACCGCTATGCCAAAAAGCATCAGGCGAAAGGCAACGGCTTTGGTTTCGGCATGGTCGACCCGACCAATCCGCACAGCGTCACCCGCACGCTGTCGGCCCGTTATTACAAGGACGGAGCCGAGATCCTGATCGATCGCGGCTGGGATAAAGCGCTCGGAGAAGTGAATTTCGACGACCCGGAGAACCAGCGCCATCGTCCGCGCCGCTTAACGCCGCGCGAGTGCGCGCGCCTGATGGGCTTCGAATCGCCGCAGGGTTACCGCTTCCGCATTCCGGTTTCCGATACCCAGGCCTATCGCCAGTTCGGTAACTCCGTGGTGGTGCCTGCGTTTGCGGCGGTGGCAAAACTGCTTGAGTCGCGTATCCAACTGGCCGTCAAATTACGCCTGAGCGAGGCCGTCAATGATGGATGTGCACAATAAGGCGACGCGCAGCAAAAACATGCGTGCGATTGGCACGCGTGACACCGCGATTGAAAAACGGCTGGCAGGGCTTTTAACCCACAGCGGCTTTGTGTTTCGCGTGCAGGATGCGGCCCTGGCAGGCCGCCCTGATTTCGTCCTCGACGATTATCATTGCATCATTTTTACCCACGGCTGTTTCTGGCACCATCACGACTGTTATCTGTTTAAAGTCCCGGCGACGCGCACCGAGTTCTGGCTGACCAAAATCGGCAAGAACGTGGCGCGTGACCAGCGTGATATCACTACGCTGATGGAGCAGGGCTGGCGCGTGTTGATTGTCTGGGAATGTGCCCTGCGGGGCAGACTGAAACTCGATGATGCCGCGCTGACCGAGCGGCTGGAGGAGTGGATCTGCGGCGGCGGTCAAACCGCGCAGATCGACACAAAAGGCATTCACGCGTTTACTGCTTTTCCACCTCACACGGGGTAACGGTCGGTTTCGCCGGGAACAGGTATTTTCCGAGCGTCACCAGTACCACCGCCATAATAATCACCCCCAGCGCTATCCATTCGACGGATGAGAGCACTTCTCCCGCAAAGGTCGTCCCCAGCAACACGGCTACCACCGGGTTGACGTAGGCGTAGCTGGTCGCAACGGCAGGGCTGACGTTGCGGATCAGGAACATGTATGAGTTGATCGCGATAATCGAGCCAAAAATTGCCAGATAACCGACCGCCAGGAAACCGGACAGCGTCGGCATCGTAGTCAGTTTTTCACCGCTCACGGCGGAGACGAAAAGCAGCGCCATGCCTGCCGCCAGCATCTCGATGGCACCGGCCATCATGCCGGAAGGCAGTTCCACTCGTGAACCCAGTACGGAGCCAAATGCCCAGCTCAGGGAGCCAATCAGAATCAGCACCGCGCCCCACGGATTACCGCTCAGGTTCCCGCCGCTGTTGAGCAGAATAATGCCCGCCAGACCTATGGCGATCCCCATCCACTCCAGCTTGCGGGTGCGAATGCCAAACAGTCGGCTAAAGCAGAGGGTAAACAGCGGCACCGTGGCGACCACTACCGCCGCAATACCTGAGGGGACGTTCTGGTGCTCGGCCACCGTCACACCGCCGTTACCGACGGCCAGCAGCAGCAGGCCGATCAGTGCGGCGTTTAACATCGGGCGCAGCGGTGGGAGTTTATGCCCCCGCAGCAGGAGAAATGTCAAAAGCAGCACGCCGGCAGAGAGAAAACGCACGCCAGCCATCATCAGCGGTGGCCAACTCTCCACGCCGATACGAATCACAAAATAGGTCGAACCCCAGATGATGTAGAGCGAAAACAGTGCTCCAATAAGGGGTAATAATTGCCGAAAACGCATAATCCTTCACCGCGATATAAAAAGGTCGCATACAGTAAACGTGAAAACTATCGGGCTGGCGAGTCCTTTAATTGTGTCTCTGATGTGAATTATTTGTTGACTTGAGCTGCCTGTTTCAGGGTTTCGCTTTTTGCTCCATACTATTCACTTAATTATCAAAATAAGAAGGATCAGATTTTGGCAGGAAGTAGCTTATTAACATTGCTTGATGATATTGCCACCTTGCTGGATGACATATCAGTGATGGGAAAACTGGCCGCGAAGAAAACGGCCGGGGTGCTGGGGGATGATTTATCCCTTAACGCGCAGCAGGTGACGGGCGTGCGCGCCAACCGTGAGCTGCCGGTGGTGTGGAGCGTGGCGAAAGGGTCCTTTATCAATAAAGTGATTCTGGTGCCGCTGGCTCTGCTGATCAGCGCCTTTATTCCCTGGGCCATTACGCCGCTGCTGATGATTGGCGGGGCGTTCCTCTGTTACGAAGGCGTCGAGAAAGTGCTGCACTCCTTCGGTTCCCATAAAGACGCAGAGACCCCGCAGGCGCGCCAGCAGCGCCTGGAAGCGCTCGCGGCGAAGGACCCGCAGGCTTTCGAGCGCGATAAGGTGAAAGGGGCCATTCGCACGGACTTTATCCTCTCGGCTGAGATCGTGGCGATTACCCTTGGGATCGTGTCGGAATCGCCGCTGCTTAACCAGGTGCTGGTTCTCTCCGGTATCGCGATTCTGGTCACCGTAGGCGTGTATGGCCTGGTGGGTGTGATCGTGAAACTGGACGACATGGGTTACTGGCTGGAGCAAAAATCCAACGCGCTGGCAAAAGCGGTGGGTAAAGGTCTGCTGGTACTGGCGCCATGGCTGATGAAATCACTCACCATTATCGGCACCCTGGCGATGTTCCTCGTCGGCGGTGGGATTGTGGTACACGGTATTCCACCGCTGCATCACGCCATTGAACATTTCTCCGCTGAATACGGAGCGGTGGTGGCAGCGATAGCACCGATGATCGCTAACCTGGTGATTGGCTTCATTATTGGCGCCATCGTGATTGCCGCCGTGAAGGGCATCGAAAAGCTGCGCGGGGTTTCGCACTAATTGTTCCCTGCGTCACTATGCAAAAATGCCATTCCTCGTCTAGATTGAAACAGTTTCACCCTGATACAGGAGGCGGGTATGGTCTTTGTGGTCAGTGATGAAGTTAAGTCAAAAAAGGGTGGTCCACCAATGATTGTCACCGGCTATTCCAGCGGTATGGTGGAGTGCCGGTGGTACGACGGGTACGGCATCAAGCGGGAAGCGTTTCGTGAAGACGAGCTTCTGCCTGCTGACGGACGACAGCGTCGCGACACGGCTTAATCACGCAACGCCCGGCATGTCCGGGCGTTTTTGTTGACTATCGTCCTGCGCAGTGCTTGTCTTAAGATATCGAACCGCGGCGTTGGGTTATAAGCGGATGATGCAAGATTTCAGCAGGGAGTGTCTGTGCAGCGCGATGTCTATAAAGCAAAAAAGCAATTTCTGGAACGGTTACGCCATCATCCGGGAAAAATTGTTAATCTCTGTTTTTTGGTTGTCCTCATTTTTTCTACGATCCTGACCTGGCGCGAAGTGGTGGTGCTTGAAGAGGCGTACATCTCAAGCCAGCAAAACCATCTGGAAAATGTCGCCAACTCCCTCGACCGTCAGCTTCAGTTCAGCATTGATAAACTGCTCTTTTTTCGTCACAGCATGGGCGATGCGCTGCAAACGCCGCTCGGCTTTCGCGTGTTGCACGATGCGGTAACCAGCTTCAACCGCCTGCGCACCGACCCCTTCTGGCAGCTGGATGTCGACCAGCAGCGCACCTTGCCCATTAGCGGCGTCTCAGACGCGACGGTGGCGCGCACCACCTTATTGGCGCGGGATAATCAGCGCATCGGCAACGAACTCTCCGCCGCGCTGGAGGTGGGGTATTTACTGCGTCTCGCCACCTCGACCACTGGTAAAGAGCGGCGCGTATCGTATGTCTCGCGGGCGGGATTTTTCCTCTCAACAGATCCCTCACCGCTCAATCACACCCTGATCTCGCGTTATTACGAGCTGGTGACGCGCCCGTGGTTTACCGAGCAGACCGAGCGGCAAAATCGCGCGCGCGGCGTGCGCTGGTTTATGGCACCGGTATCCGGGGCGCAGGAAGAGCGGGTGATCACCGCCAGCCTGCCGGTCTATCTGGACCACTACTGGTACGGCGTGCTGGCGATGGATTTCACCCTCCCGACCATGAAGCAACTGCTGACGGAAGCCGTCGATAAGCGCACGGACGGGGAGTATCAGCTTTACGACAGCCGCCTCAACCTGATCACCACCTCCGAGCCGCCGGACGGCCTGGTGAATCAGTTTGACGAGCGCGAGCGGGCGCAAATTGCCCACGCCATCGAAGGCGACACGGAAGGGGGGATTCGACTGAATTCGCGCTATGTCAGCTGGGAGCGCCTCGATCATTTTGATGGCGTGGTGCTGCGGGTTCATACCCTGCAGGAGGGCGTGAACGGTGAGTTCGGTAGCATCAGCATTGCGCTGGCCCTGCTGTGGGCGCTCTTTACGGCGATGCTGCTGATTTCCTGGCTGGTGATCCGCCGGATGGTCAGCAACATGTACCGGATGCAGCATTCCCTGCAGTGGCAGGCGTGGCACGACCCGCTGACGCGCCTGAACAATCGCGGTGCCTTGTTCGAACGGGCGAAGGTGCTGGCCGAAGAGTGCCGTCAGCAGAAATTGCCGTTCTCCGTGATTCAGATCGATTTGGACCATTTCAAAAGCATTAACGACAGATTCGGCCACCAGGCGGGCGATAAAGTGTTGTGCCACGCAGCCGGGCTGATCGCCAGCGCGTTACGCACCAGCGACGTGGCCGGGCGTGTCGGTGGCGAAGAGTTTTGCGTGGTGCTGCCAGGGGCCACGACGCAGGAGGCGGCAAATGTCGCCGAGCGTATTCGCGCCTGTATCAATCGCAAAGAGATTCTGGTGATGAAGAGTACCACCACGCGGATCAGCGCCTCGCTCGGGGTGAGCAGTACGGAGGAGAACGGTAATTTCGACTTCCCGCAGCTGCAATCCATTGCTGATATGCGCCTCTACCTGGCGAAGCAGCAGGGGAGAAATCAGGTGATGTGGCGGGATGCCGATAAGAAATGATCGAGTCCTTCACTCCAGCCTTCCGGTCCCGGTTGGGTGGTGTGATAGACCCGCTCAGGAATGTCATCCTGTAGCTGAATACCGAAACGGTTAATACCTTTTACCACCACGGCGTAATCGACGTTATCGAGCAGGGGGGCGTCATTAGGGCCATCTCCCAGCCCGATGGTGGTGGGAACAAATCCCTCGCGTTTGCGGTACTCGTCGATCAGCCAGTTCACCGCCTGATCTTTACCGCCGCGCGCGTCCAGAATGTGCCAGAACCGTGCTCCCTGCACGAACTTCAGGCCGAGCTGGACCAGTTCGGCTTCAAACTGCGTCATACGCTCATCGCTGTCGCGCCAGATAAGGGTAATCGAGGCTTCATGCAGCCGCGCCAGCGCCGAGCGCTCGCGGTTAAGCCCGGTCCATTCCCCGATGACCCGTTCATCGACATCATCGAAGGTAGTGAATTTATACCCGGTGCGTTCCCGTATCGGATCAATCAGACGGCGAATCTCAGTGTGCGGTGTCCCGTTAATCAGGCGCGGCGCGTCGGGGTGATCGTCCCAGCGCACGTCGAGCTGAATAACCGCGCCGTTTTCGGCAATAAAGGGCAACCCCTCCAGCCCCAAATCCTGCTGAATTTCGAGCGTTTCGGCGGCCGTTTTACTGCTGCATAAAATGACCGGGATCTGATGGTCCTGCAATTTATTCAGCCAGGACGTGGCAGGGCGCCAGTCATAGGTATGAATATCCAGCAGCGTACCGTCGAGGTCGGTAAAAACCAGCAGCGTCTCCTTAAGTAGGGACATAGCATCTCCTGAAAGGTGTTGTGCCTGAGATTAATCCTAAAACAAATTTGGCATAAGCAGTCCCGATTCTGGAACCGATCCCGCCGACCCGCATGGGGCAAGGGCCGCGATTCATAATCAAAACTGACAGTTACCGCAAATAGCATTTATGAAAGGAATATATCCTTGTCATGCAATTTTATTGGGGATAAGGTAAATCCCACATCAGATTTCCTGGTGTAACGAATTTACAAGTGCTTCTTGCATAAGCAAGTTTGATCCCGGTCATCCCCATGACCGGGATTTTTTTCGCCTCACCGATTCACTTCGCTGACACTGAAATCGTGAATGTCTAATTCGAACGCCTCGGCCAGCTCACGGTAGGTGTGATAATCCCGTCCGTCGATGCTTACGCGCGTAGGATCATCTTCCGCACGCTTCACTTCGCTCTCACTGATTTCGTTAATCGCGGCCAGCAGGGCATCGACATCGACGTTCACCTCACGTTTCGCCGTGTCGCTGTACTCTTTCGCGGTCTTCATTCTTCATACCTCATTTCGCCGTTCCCAGCGTTAAGTATAGACTGCCCACAAAAGCGCCATTCACTCTTGCAACCGCTGCCAGTTGCTGCGTTTTGTTCTACACTGGCTCAAAACCACAGGAGGATTTTATGAAGGTCAACGATCGGGTCACCGTCAAGACGGATGGCGGACCGCGCCGCCCAGGCGTAGTACTGGCAGTGGAACAGTTCAACGAAGGCATCATGTATCTGGTGTCGCTGGAAGATTACCCGCTCGGCATCTGGTTCTTTAACGAGATTGGCCACTCTGACGGGATCTTTGTGGAAAAAGCAGAATCTGAGTAAGACGGTGTCGGGTGAGGAGAACTCGCCCGGCCCAAAAACGAAAAATCTCTGGCCAGGCCAGAGATTGATATGTGTGAAGAGTGAAATTATCAGCGCATATTGACAAAAATACCGTTAGTCACATTATCTGTCAGACGAACAACATGATAGATGACCTGTTTATTATGCGTTTTTATTTTCCTTTTAATATTACCCTTATGTGACGATACCGTTTTTGCTTTGATATTCATCTGGTCAGAGATTTGAATTGTACCTTGTCCCGCCATCCACATTCTCAGCATACTCGATTCAGTACGGCTTAATGATAACGTGGGTAAGTTAAACTCAGCTACACTCTTTGTCTCTTTATTCAAATAATCACCCAAAATGTCATCCAGCGACTCGGGCTTAATTGATTTAGAACTGATTAATAGGTTTTTACGCACTAGCAAATATTCATCGAAATGGATATTTGCAATGGCCATAAAAACAATAAACAGGGTTTTAGGATGTTGATTAATGATCTGCTTAATGTGCTGACTGTTGGCTGGATCGTGAATGAAACAGTCCTCATTAATAAACACCACGCCAGGCTTGTAAGTATCACAAGCGGCTGCAAGTTCGCCAACATCATGAACATCGTTGATGTCTCGCTTTTTAACCCCTCTGCTGGTCAGATACCCGGTTAGCCCTAGCCGGGTGTAACTGCATAAATCCATAATGATCGTTGACATGGCATACCCTCACTCAATGCGTAACGATAATTCACCATCTGCCTGAGAGCTCATAAACAGCCATACGGGATGGAATAAAAGGTATAAACCTGTGAGCAATACAAAGACTTTCAGGCGAACTCACTATCCCGTAAAGTTACGTATAATTTGCCAGGAATCATCTTAAAGTAAAGTAAATGTTGAGTAATGTGAAGGGCATAAAAACAAATAAACCGCACCAGATATATCCTGGTAGATGTTTTTCATGTTTTATTTTAAGAATATCCTTAGAGAGACAATATAAACATCAAGGATTAATATTCTTGGGTAGCTCGTGAACAATATCGGCCAGAAGATTAAACAGTTCGCCAAATAAATGTTCACAGAAGGGGGCGATAAGTGGCATTAACAAGCCCATCAATATCAGGCCGACGGTTAAGGTGATCGGGAAGCCAATGACAAATACCGACAGCTGCGGCGCCATACGGTTCAGTAACCCGAGCGCGAGATTAACGGTCAGGAGAAGCGTAATGACCGGCAGCGCCAGCATCAGGCCGTTGAGGAAAATCAGCCCGGCCGCACGGACCAGCGCCATAAACGCATTGCTGTTCACCGGGTTTCCGCCGATCGGCAGCGTGTGGAAGGTATCCACCAGCATCGAAATCAGCCACAGGTGGCCATTGAAGGTTAAGAACAGCAGCAGCGCCAGCATATCGATGATACGCGCCAGCACCGGCATGTTGAGGTGGCTACCCGGGTCAATGAACGTGGCGAAGGACAGACCCATCTGCAGGCCGATCAGCTCACCGGCGGTACGGATGGCCGCAAACGCCAGCTGCATGGTAAAGCCAATCGCCACGCCAATCAGCACCTGCTGCAGCGCAAGCCAGACGGCCTGCGGGGAGAAAATCGCGACGTTGACCGGCGGCAGATTAGGGGCAATTACAAAGGTAATCAGCATCCCCAGCCCAATTTTGACGCGCTTGGGGATCGATTTTTCGCTCAGCACAGGGGCGGTCATGATCAGCGCCATCACGCGCAGCAGCGGCCAGAAATAGAGTCCGAGCCACTGTATAAACTGGTCGCTGGTGAAATGTAGCATTCAGCCGATCAGCCGATAATGTACGGCAGGTTGGTAAACAGGTTGCGCATGTAGTCGAGCAACAGGTTTAACATCCACGGCCCGGCGATGATAATCGCCACGAAAACCGCGATGATTTTCGGAATGAAGGAGAGCGTCATTTCGTTAATCTGCGTCGCGGCCTGCAAAATACTGATGACCAGACCGGTGACCAGCGCCACCAGCAGCAGAGGGGCGGCCACGGAAATGGCGACTTTCATCGCCTCCGTGCCCATCATCATGACCGATTCGGGTGTCATTCGGCGTGCCTCAACTGTAGAAACTCTGCGCCAGCGATCCGACCAGCAGCTGCCAGCCGTCGACCAGCACAAAGAGCATGATCTTAAAGGGCAGGGCAATGGTGGCGGGGGGCACCATCATCATCCCGAGCGCCATCAGCACGCTGGCGATCACCAGGTCGATAATCAGGAACGGGATAAAAATAGTGAAGCCAATCTGGAACGCGGTTTTCAGCTCGCTGGTCACGTAAGCCGGCAGCAGAATGCGCATCGGCACCGCTTCAGGTCCCTGAATCGGGCCGGTGTTCGCCAGGCGAGCAAACAACGCTAAATCCGCTTCACGGGTCTGGCGCAGCATAAATTCTCGCAGCGGCTGAGCGCCTTTTTCGAGCGCCACCTGCATGGAAATTTTGTCTTCACTGAACGGCTGATAGGCGTCGGCGTATATCTTGTCGATCACCGGCGACATAATAAAAAAGGTCAGAAAAAGGGCTAATCCGAGCAGCACCTGGTTCGGTGGCGCGGAGGGCGTACCCAGCGCATTTCGCAGCAAACCAAAGACGATGATGATACGGGTGAAGCTGGTCATCATCAGTAGAACGGCCGGGATAAAGGTCAGTGCGGTGATAAACACCAGCGTCTGAACCGGCAGGGACCAGCTTTGACCACCACCGGCAATGGGGGTCGAAATCAGACCGGGTAATTGGGCATAGACCGCGGGAGTGAACAGGGCGATGCCTGCCAGCGTAAGGGACAACAAACGGCGCATCAGGATCTCCCGGAACGCTTAAGCAAACTCTTCATAACGGACTGAAAATCCGCTGGACTCTCTGCGTTCTCTGGCACCGTTTCCGGCGCAGGAGGCAGTTTATGCAGCACAGTAATTTGTGATGCCGTCACGCCCAATACCAGGCGCGCATCTTCTACTTCAACGATCACCACGCGCTCGCGCGGGCCGAGCGACGTACTGGCGCTCACTTTAAGACCGCGCGCGTGGGCGGTTTTACCCGCCAGGCCAAAACGTTTAGCCAGCCACGCGACGATCAAAATAAAGGCAATAATACCGAACAGCGCGCCGCTCACCTGAAGCAGCGGCGAGCCGGGAACCGCAGAGGGCTGTGATACCGTTGCCTGAGTTTTCATGCTTAACGGCTCAGACGACGCATACGTTCGGATGGAGTGATGATGTCGGTGATACGCACGCCGTATTTATCGGCTACCACCACCACTTCGCCCTGTGCAATCAGATAGCCGTTGATCAGAATATCCAGCGGCTCACCGGCAAGCCCTTCCAGCGCCACCACGGAACCCTGCGTCAGGCGCAGCAGCTCTTTGATGGTCATACGGCTACGGCCCAGCTCCACGGTCAGCTTGACCGGGATATCCATAATCAGATCGATATCCTGCAGCGTACCGCTGACGTCGCCGCCGCCTATCTGCTGAAAGACCGCGTCCGCCGCGCTTTTGCTCGGGGTTGCCTGTTGCTCGTTTAACGCATCAGCCCACAGATCGTCCAGTGCTCCGCTGTTTTCATCGGACGGATTGTTTATGTCACTCATTTGGGCTGTTCCTCATTCAGCGAATTCAATATCGGATTGATCAAGTGCTCAACGCGTAGCGCGTATTGACCGTTAACGGTGCCGTACTGACTGGTCAATACCGGTACGCCATCCACATGGGCAATTATGCGGTCGGGTTTTTCTATCGGCAGAACGTCGCCGGGTTGTAATTTCAGGATCTGGGACAGGCGCAGCGGGATATCCGCAAAGCTCGCCACCAGTTCAAGCTGTGAGTGCTGAACCTGACGCACCAGATTCTCGCGCCAGTTCTGATCTTCATTGCGCGAGTTTTCCAGCGGTGGGTTTACCAGCACTTCACGCAGAGGTTCAATCATGCTGAAGGGCAGACAAATATTAAATTCGCCGGTCAGGTTGCCGATTTCGACGTGGAACGGCGTATTGACGACGATATCGTTCGGCGACGTGGTGATGTTGGTGAATTTGACCTGCATCTCCGAACGCACGTACTCCACTTCCAGCGGGTTAATCGCTTTCCATGCGTCGCTGTAGGATTCCAGCGCCAGCTTCAGCATGCGGTTAATGACACGCTGCTCGGTATGGGTAAATTCACGCCCTTCGACCTTCGTCGGGAAACGACCGTCACCACCAAACAGGTTATCCACCGCGATAAAGACCAGGCTCGGTGAAAACACGAACAGCCCGGTGCCACGCAGTGGTTTCAGATGGATAAGGTTAAGGTTGGTTGGCACCGGCAGGTTGCGGGCAAACTCATGATACGGCTGAATGCGAATCGCCCCGACGGTGATGTCCGGGCTACGACGCAACAGGTTAAACAGCCCCATACGGAACTGACGCGCAAAACGTTCGTTGATGATCTCCAGCGCCTGCAGGCGCTCGCGCACCACGCGACGCTGGGTATTCGGGTCATAGGGGCGAATATCAGGTTCGCCGCCCAGTCCCGGTATTGGTTCATCGCTCTTATCGCTGTCGCCATTGAGCAGCGCATCGATTTCCGCTTGAGAAAGAATACTATCGCCCATGTCTTTACCGCAGGATAAATGCTGTGTACAGAACGTCAGTGACTTCCTGCTTAGGTTGACCTGCTACCAGTGGCGCTGCCAGCGTTTGTTTGATGGCCTCGACCAGCTTTTGCTTCCCGTCATCGGTGGCAAGCCCGGAGGCGTCCTGACGAGAGAAAAGCAGTAACAGGCGGCTGCGCACTTCTGGCAGGTATTCGCTCAGACGGGTGCGAGTTGCGTCATCTTTCAGGCGCAGGGTAATGCCGACGTACAGCACGCGATCCGCATCACCGAGGTTAACGGTGAACGTATCCAGTGCGAAAAAGACCGGGGCCGGAGGCGGCGGGGGTTCGGCAACGGCAGCGGCTGACGGCGCCTGCTGTGAACGCCAGTAACTATAGCCAGCGGTCGCACAAGCGGCGAGCGTAATTAACACCAGCAGCGGGACCCAGATGGAGCGCTTGCTTTTTTTGGTGATAGCGGAGTCAGTCATCTGATTCGAGCATCCTGTTTCGGTACAGCTAATACAGTGATTATCCCGTGTCCTGCTTTGGTCAAAGCGTGGAAAAGACGGGGATAATCACGTTACCTCTGGCGTTTAGGCAAAGATGTCTACGGCGCCATTTCCACGTGCTGCGGACTGCAGTGCAGCAGGCGTGACCAGCAATTCATCGTTGTCGTCGTTAAATCCACCCTGCTGACCAGAGCGCGAAGCCTGCTGTTGCTGCTGGGAAGAGGACTGCTGCTGACCGGCAAAGCTCTCACTGCTGATGTTGCTTTGCGACAGCTGAATGCCGTTCTCCGCCAGCTGCGTGCGCAGCATAGGCAGCGCTGCTTCCAGCGCCGCACGCACGTTGCTGTGGGCTGAAACCATCTGCAACTGTGCCTGGTTATCTTCAAGTTTAAGCGAAATTTGCACTTGTCCCAGATCTTCTGGATGCAGGCGCAGTTCAGCGCTTTGCTGACCCTGTTTCGTGAACAGCGTGACGTGCTGACTGACGGCCTGCTGCCATTCGTGTGTTCCCAGCGGCTGGCTGATAACCGGCGCGGGAGCGGCGGCTGCGGCAGGTGGGGCGGTGATATTGCTGGCGAGAATTGGTGCAAGCGTGGAGGTTGGCGCCGTCGCCGAACCGGCACTCGCGACTTCCTGCTTCGCGGCAGACGCTGCGGCGGCCGGTGTTAACGGCTGCGCGCTGGCTGGAAGAGGGTTGCTGTCCGCATCGGCGCTGTTTGCCTGAGTTTTACCGCGAAGCGAAAAATCAGCGACATCCATCAGTGAACCGCGTCCTGAAGCAGGCTGTGCCGCCGTCGGCTGCGTTGCCACTGTATGGGTCTCAACGGCCTGGGCAACGGCCGCCGTCGCCGTTTGCTGATGCGGTAACATCGCCATCAGCGCACTCAGCCCGGCCAGTTCTTCGTCGTTCAGATCCGTTTTCAGGTCATCTTTTTGCGCGTTCGCGTTCGCCGTCAGCGCTTTCAGCGCATCGCCATGAGTGGCAGGAATTAACCCGGACACCAGCGTTTGCAGAGGGGCCTCCTGCGCCGTGTCATCGGCCACGAGCTGATCCTGACGTGCCAGCAGGGTGGCGAGTTTCGTCTGGAGAGCGCTATCGCCGTCCTTCAGGATTGCCTCTTTCGACAGCTTGCTGGTGGCGGCTTTCAGGGACGCGAGCGTAATGGGCGCGTCTTTGCCCTGGCCTGCGGTGTCGCTTAACGCACCCGCCAGCAGGGAGAGAAAATCTTGCGCGCCTTCTGCGCCTTTTCCAGTCTGCGTACCGCCGGACAGGTCAGTGTCGGTCATCAGCAGTTGTTGCAGTGTGATCATTCCGGTTTCCTCGTTGATGCGCGCTGGGCAAACTCATCCATTTTTTTCTGATCAAGGCGGTTCTCGGCAAGCAGGGTGGCGGCGGTTTGTCGGTCCTGTAACGTAGTCCAGGCCTGCAGCCGCTGCTTTTTCTCTCGCCAGAAATTCAGTGCCTTATCGACTTTCTGGTCCCACTGGGACAACTGCTGGCGATGCTGCTCGATCGCCTTTTCCAGCGTCTGAATAAACTGCTGATAGTTAATCCAGCGCTGGCTGCCAATGCCCTGTGTCATATCGGTATTGAGGTTGGTGCGATATTCATGCTGATAGTCGATTAACATCGTCAACTGTTCTTCAGCCTGCTGATATCCGCGTCGCATTGCGCCAAGCTGCAGTGCGGCATCATCAACTTCTTTTTCAGCCAGATCTTTTAGCGTAGCTAATGCGCTGTTTTGCGCCATGATCTTCGCCCTCCACCTGTGTTACACCTGCGGGAATATCAGTTCCAGAGCCTGGATTGAGTCTTCCCAGTCGGCGCGTTCAAAAATACCTTGTTGCAAGAACGCTTCCAGTTGCGGCCAAAGCGTAATCGCTTTGTCCAGCATCGGGTCGCTGCCTTTGGCATATGCCCCCACGCTCACCAGATCGCGGTTGCGCTGGAAGCTTGAGAGCAGTTGTTTAAAGTTACGCACGCGGGCGTAATGTTTTTCGCTAATCAGCGCGGTCATCGCACGGCTGATCGACGCTTCAATATCAATCGCCGGATAGTGGCCCGCTTCGGCCAGACGACGCGAGAGCACGATGTGACCGTCGAGGATGGCACGCGCCGAGTCGGCAATCGGGTCCTGCTGGTCGTCGCCTTCGGTCAGAACCGTGTAAAACGCCGTCACCGAGCCGCCGCCGCTAATGCCGTTACCCGCGCGTTCAACCAGCGCAGGCAGTTTGGCAAACACCGAAGGCGGATAGCCTTTGGTCGCCGGTGGTTCGCCGATCGCCAGCGCGATCTCACGCTGCGCCATCGCGTAGCGGGTGAGGGAGTCCATAATCAGCAGCACGTGCTGGCCGCGATCGCGGAAATCCTCGGCAATACGGGTGGCGTACGCCGCGCCCTGCATACGCAGCAGCGGAGAGACATCTGCCGGTGCGGCGATGACCACGGAACGTGCGCGGCCTTCGGCACCGAGAATGTTCTCGATAAAATCTTTTACTTCGCGGCCACGCTCGCCAATCAGCCCGACGACAATCACGTCGGCCTGGGTGTAACGCGCCATCATGCCGAGCAGCACCGACTTACCGACGCCGGAACCGGCGAACAGGCCCATACGCTGGCCGCGCCCGACCGTGAGCAGGGCGTTGATCGGGCGCACGCCCGTATCCAGCACGTGTTCAATGGCGGTACGTTGCAGCGGGTTAAACGGCTGGGTGATCAGCGCACCGGTTTCGGTGGTATCCGGAGCGGGCAGGCCGTCGAGCGGTTTACCTGCGCCGTCGAGGACACGGCCTAACAGCGCCGGACCGAGCGGCAATTGCTTACCGCTGTGCAGCCCGTCGCCGGCATTATTTTTCGCATACACGCGCGCGCCGGGCAGAATGCCTTCCACCTCTTCCAGTGGCATCAAAAACAGTCGCTGGCCGTTAAAACCGACGACTTCGCTTTCCACTTCGCGCGTTTCATTGGCGTCCTGACGTTCAATCACGCAGGTCGCGCCGAGAGGCAACTGCAAGCCGGTGGCTTCCAGAACCAGCCCGGTTGCGCGGGTCAGACGCCCGTAACGACGAACCGATGGCAGTTGCGCCATCTTCGTTTCAAAATTGTCGAGCGTGTTGAGCCAGCGCGTGAGACGGGCGGTCATCAGACAACTCCCGGTGCAGCCAGGCGGCACAGTTCCTGCCAGCGCGTGGCGACGCTGGCATCGAGATCGCCTTCGTCGGCAGAGACTTTGCAGCCGCCGTGATGTAGCGACGGATCGCCGCGCAGACGCCAGCCGTGCAGGCTCAGCGTCGCGCCCAGCATCTCTTCGACCCGCTGGAGATCGTCAGGGTGTACGCGCAGCTGAGGTTTACCGCTGAACAGCGGCTCCTGCTGCAGCAGACCCTGGATCTGTTTTATCAGCGCCGAGTTATCCACTACCGGCGTATGCCCGATAACTTGACGTGCCGCTTCCAGCGCCATCTGCATCAGGCGCGAGGCGATCACGCTATCCAGCGCGTCGAGGGTGTTCTGAAATTCGCTCACCAGCTGCTGCATCCGCGCATGGATCGGCGCCTGCTGCTGGCGAGACTGCTCAAGACCTTGCTCCAGGCCCTGCGCTTTGCCTTCTTCATAGCCCTGCTGGTGGCCCTGATGGCGACCTTCGCTCAGACCGGCGTTATAACCTTGCTCATGCGCCTGCATTTGCAGCTGCGCCAGCATCTGCGCACGCTGCTCTTCTTCGCTCAGCTCTGGCGCCTCTTCGTCTGGCTCTTCCGTGAGGGAAGGGGCCAGCGCGGGCATAAACTCCGTCATCGGAGGGGCCAGATCGTCAGGAGTCCAGCGCTTCCACGGCAGCTCCTTAGACATACGCATCGTCTCCGCTGCCAATCACCATCTCGCCAGTTTCGGCCAGACGACGAACGATAAGCAGGATCGCTTTCTGCTCGTTTTCCACCTGAGACAGACGAACCGGGCCACGGTTGGCAAGGTCGTCGCGCAGGATATCCGCCGCACGCTGGGACATGTTGCGCAGGAATTTCTCGCGCAGCGGCTGCTCGGCACCTTTGAGGGCGATAAGCAGGGATTCGGAATCCACTTCCTGGAGCAGGCGCTGAACGCTGCGATCGTCGACCTCGACCAGGTTTTCGAACAGGAACATTTCGTCGATAATTTTCTGGGCCAGCTCGCCGTCGAATTCGCGAACGGCGGTAATAACGGCTTCTTCCTGCTGGGTTTTCATCAGGTTGATGATTTCCGCTGCAGTTCTCACGCCGCCCATTTTGCTGCGCTTGAGGTTCTGGCCGTCGAGCAGGCTGTTCAGCACTTCGGTCAGTTCCGCCAGCGCGGCCGGCTGGACACCCCCGAAGGTGGCGATACGCAGCATCACGTCGTGACGCAGGCGCTCGTCGAACAGGGCCAGAATATCTGCCGCCTGACCCCGTTTGAGGTGGACCAGAATGGTGGCGATAATCTGCGGGTGCTCGTCGCGAATCAGGTCGGCGGCGCTCTGCGGCTCCATAAAGTTGAGCGTTTCGATGCCGCTGGCGGTATCGCGCGTCTCGAGAATGTCTTCCAGCAGGCTGGCAGCACGCTCCTCGCCCAGGGCTTTGACCAGGACGGAACGCAGGTAGTCGTTGGCGTTGACGTTGAGGGCAGCAAACTGTTCTGCTTCCTGCTCAAACTCCGCCAGCACTTCCGTCAGCTGTTTGTTAGAGATCTGACGTACGTTCGCCATCGCCGCACTGAGCAACTGCACTTCACGCTGGGAGAGGTGTTTGAACACCTCTGCCGCACGGTCTTCACCGATGGTCATCAGCAGGATGACGCTTTTATCTTTACCGCTTAGATTACTCATCTTCGTTACCCATCCACTGGCGAATCACCAGCGCGACGACGCGTGGATCGTTATCGGACATTTCGCGAATACGCTGGCTCATGACCTCAGCGCCCATGCGCTGGTTGGCACGGCGTTGCTGCATCTGCTCGTCTTTGCTCAGGCGAACTTCAACGGCATCTTCCGTTTCCTGACGCGAATTCATGCTTTCTTGTGCGGCTTTCAGCTGCTCTGCGCGACGATTGAGCTGTGGACGAATACCTTTACGCCACAGTAGCCACGCCACAATCAGTACCAGTAACCAGCGGCCTGCAGACATCAGCTGATCGATAAACGACTGCTGTTGCCAGAACGGCAGTTCGCCACCCGTTTCGTCGGTCGCCGTGAACGGAGAGTTCACTACGTTCAGGGTGTCACCGCGTTTCTCGGAGTAGCCCATGGCTTCGCGGGTCAGGTCTTCGATCTGCTTCATCTGATCGGTGGTCAGCGGCAGCGGTTTCCCGTCCGGCAGCGTTTTGTAGTTCACCACCACGGCAACGGAGAGACGCTGTACATCGCCGACGTTCATTTTGGTGTGGCGAATGGTACGGTCGACTTCGTAGTTAGTGGTCTCATTACGGCTGGAGCTACGTGGACCCGTGCTGGCCGCCGTCGAGGTGGTCTGCTGTGCATTATTCTGCTGACCGTTCTGCTGATTCGCCGGAGGCGTCGAAATCGGCGCCGCGTTAGCCGGGGCAGGGGTATTCGAGAGCGCACCCGGTACGCCGCCCGGATTCTGGCCGCCGATCTGCTCGGTGGTGTTCAACTGACGGGAACGCATCACCGCCTGAGCCGCATCGCCGTTCGGGCTGTACTGCTCTTCCGTCTGCTCTTTATTGGCAAAATCGATCTGCGCAGTGACCTGCGCGTGGACGTTGCCGGTGCCAACGATAGGACCGAGGATCGCTTCGATACGGCGCTGGACACGGCCTTCCACGTCGGTTGCATACTTCAGCTGGGCATCGTTCAGATCACGGCTGCTGGTGTTGGACTGGGTCAGCAGATGGCCACCCTGATCGACCACGGTCACGTTACCCGGCGGCAGACCAGCTACGGCGCTGGAGACCAGATGGGTAATGGCGCTGATCTGCCCTTCGTCCAGCGCACGGCCGGGTTCGAGAGTGGCGGTTACCGAGGCGGTCGGCGATTTTTGCTCGCGCACGAAGAGGGACGGTTTTGGCATCGCCAGGTGTACACGGGCCGTTTTGACCGGGCCGAGCGTTTCGATGGTGCGGGCCAGCTCACCTTCCAGCGCACGCTGGTAGTTGATCTGCTCGCTGAACTGGCTAATACCGAACTTTTCCTGATCCAGCAGTTCGAAACCGACGGCGCCACCTTTCGGCAGACCTTGCTGGGCCAGACGTAAACGCAGTTCGTGGACTTTGTCCGCAGGAACTTCCAGGGCACCGCCGTTATCGGCGAAGCGATAAGGGATGTTCATCTGGGTCAGTTGGGTGACGATAGCCCCGCCGTCCTGATCGGACAGGTTACTATAAAGGGTGCGATAGTCCGGGCTTTTCGCCCACAGGACCATCGCCACGAGAATCGCAATAGCGGCAGCGCCTGCCACGATCAACGGGATTTTAGGGTTCGCGCGCAGGCGGTTCATCCACTCGAGCGATTTATTTTGCGGTGCTGCCGATGCTGTCGCAGTCATAGCGCACCTCGTGGCTCGTTGTGGATAACGTTATTCGTGTAGTGAAACAAAACTGACTCCCGGGTCGGCAAACACGACAAAAGGTCCATATTGATGGCCCTGCCATTATTTGATGATTCGGGATTTTCTATTCGTCAAATAACCTGGTTTTTTAACGCTATTTACCGCCATTATCTCATTGACAAGGTGCTAGTCTTGACCCCGTAAAAAACCATCCAGGGGAGAGTCATGGCAATACAAGGCATTGAAGGGGTGATCAGCCAGTTGCAGGCAACGGCGATGACAGCCCGTAATCAGGACGTTACGGACACACAATCGACGGTCAGCTTTGCAGGACAACTGCACTCCGCTCTCGATCGCATCAGCGACACGCAAAACGCGGCACGCGCGCAGGCAGAGAAGTTCTCCCTCGGCGAACCGGGTGTGGCGCTGAACGACGTGATGACCGATTTGCAAAAATCATCGGTCTCTTTGCAGATGGGTATTCAGGTGCGTAATAAGCTGGTTTCGGCTTATCAGGAAGTTATGTCCATGCAGGTTTAGGTTATCTAACCTAATGAAATATAAAATTAATAACCATCAGATCCCACTGCGTGGGGCATGGATGGGGCAAACTCACTCAATTTTTGGTTAAGGATGAGTACCTGGTTCTGGTTATTTTCGGACATCCAGGATCCGTACAGCCTATAAACCCTTTGCGCGTCGGTGTGGCCCATTTGCTTCGCAATGAAGTTTGGGTTGGCACCGGCAGCTCATGACCAGCAAGCCTATTCACAATCGCCGTCCTCTGGTATTAAGCCCTGAGTCAACTCATGAATGCGTCAGTACGTCGGTGGTAAAGAGACTGGCGAGATAATCATTGATGGCGCGGTGCCGTCAGATAGGTTGGTATGGCACCCGGTGTCGCCATCTGTGGGGGATGTACGCAATCAAGGCTACCCAGTCAATACGTAGGGAGCTTCTTCGACATGACATGTTCTGAAATTCAGTAATAGCTCCGCCAGTAATTACCGTCCATTGAGCGCGGGGCTAGCGTTTCAGAAGTTTATTCTTGCGATAGAGCCTGAAAAGACGCCTCAAACCAGAGGGGATTGGCTGAGGCGTGAAAGAGGCGGGCAGTTAAAGTAATGCTTCTTCCCTAGGTAGCGACGAATAGGGAATAAGCGTACCGTCTTTCTTTAACACCATCCGTTCATCATTACAGATCTCATCAGAGATAAGATTGCAATTTACGTAAGTGGAAGGTTCGTTGATACCCACCAGTTGTGTGATCAGAGGTATAAGCTCAAAGCCTGAACGTGGAGCGCTGATTGTCTTCTTCTCTGCCATATCAGAAGTCGTTAAAAACATGGGTACATCATAGTTATTTTGATACTGATCCGCATGCTGGAAACGTTCCTCGACGGTTCCCTTGTCGACTACTTTAAGGCCATGATCGGCAAAGTACACCATAGCCCATGTGTCGGACCCTTTACGCAGCATTTCATAAACATTGCTGATCAATGCGTCTGTATTTTTTATGCTCTGGACATAGCAAGATACTTCTTTGGATCGATAAAACGTATCGTAATGGTCGTTAGTTCGCACGCATGCGACAGGGTGTGACCCCATAAGATGAACAAAAATCGCCTTCTTCCCTTTACGAGCCAAAGCCTCTGATAGCAGAGGGAGCATTTTATCATCCGGGCTATACAGGAATTTGTTTGAAGACCCGTTCTTTACAAAGTGATAATCGTCAGCTTGCTTACCTGCGAGCGATACAGGGCTGTCTGCGCTACCAAATACCCCTTGGTTTGAAATCCAGCTGGTGTAATAGCCATTTCTGCTGAGTAAGCGCACGATGCTGTTGTTGTACTCAATGAGGCCATTTTTGACGCGATATAATGAATGAGTTAAAGACAAAACAGTCGCAGGGCCGCTTGAAATATAGTTAGTAAAAGTGATACCAGGTGCTGATTGCATGAATGGGGTATTATTTACCGGGAAACCATAAGCAGACATAAAATCTCGGCGAACACTTTCCCCAATGAAAATTATCAATGTGTCATAAGTGTGATCGTTGGTATTGGATATCCACTCGTCAGACATCTTTACGTTTTGTTCATAAAATTCTTTATCTGCATTCACTTGTTTGTAAGCGCTGAAAGCATCACTAACGAAGCGAATTGGCGGATAATGTGAATCTAAGGGAGAGAAAGTACTGTCATTATACGCCGCCTTTATGGGCATACTGAAAAATGTAATAAAACTGACTATTGAAAGGATACGCGGTACCACAAAGGACGTTTTCGACTTGAGAAGGGAGCAGGAGATACCCATAAGTATAATTGACAGTGATATCAACCACTTCCATATTGAAATCGAAAATAAAAATTCTATCGTTTCTGATTTGTCAGTGTAAGTCATGGAAGTCATGGCATTAAGATCCGGAGGCCCGAACGTTAGGCCAATTGGGCAATAGAGGGCAGCAATAATCGCACCTGACATACACACTACAGAATATGTAATTTGACTTTTGAAGGTGAACAACAAAATGGAAGTGAACAAGCTGTATACAACCGCCAGGCCATAACCAAACGCAGAGTTAAAAAGAAAGGAAAATGCAATGTTCGCAAAAACAAACATGCCAGTAGGAGTAATAGCGTTACGGAAGAACATTAGAATTTTTTCCCAGACGGAAGCGTATATAGCAAACAGGTGTTGGGCACTGATATTAACTTTAATTTTATAATGATTTGTATGATGTTATCAAGGTTTACGCATAGGGTGTCTGTAATGCGAATTACATTTTCCTAACATAAATGTGCGTTATGCAAATGGCGTATAGCGCGCTGAAATGTGACCATTATGTCGCATCAGTACTCTGAAAATGACTAAATTCATTAAATATTATTATATAGACAGCGCAGCATCACTTTGCGAAATTCTGACCTCTTGGTGAAGAAACCAGCGCTCGATCAAATTTTCATTTTTTAAAAAACAGAGATCTTGTTCCGGCTGCTGACGCGCAGCTATCCTGCGACGATAAGAACCGACCAGGGCCCGGAGTATAAATGCTGCGCTCTCGAGCAATGGACCTTTGAGCATGGTGTTGAATTGCGATTAATCCAGCCGGGTAAGCCAACTCAGAAGGGATTTATTGAGAGCTATAACGGTAGCTTTCGCAATGAGCACGAGTTCAGCGATATTTTCATGCCTGAAAAATTACTAATGGCTGGGGCAGGTCACGTTCATCCATTTTTTAAACGCTTTTGAACGATCTTTGTCGATTTCAAAAATTACATGCTCTTATGCATGTCGATGCAGGTGTCGTTCCCGCATCTTACGCTGGCAGCTTTAACGCTTTAATGCCACAATCTTTTTTTCTTCGCAGGCAGGAAAGATGATGAAAAAAATGATCATGGCTGGCGCGTTGCTGGCATTAACGGGATGTGTGCAGGTCGATAATTATCAGGACGTGATTAAGCATCCTGTTCCCTCAGATCTGGCGGGCTACTGGCAGACCAAAGGGCCGCAGAGCAAAATGGTGAGCCCGGAAGCGATCGCCACGCTGGTGGTGACAGAGCAGGGCGATACCCTCGATTGCCGACAGTGGCAGCGCGTGATTGCGGTGCCGGGTAAAATCATGCTGCGTTCAGATGATTATTACAACGTCACCAGCAAGCTGGATATCTATCCGCTCGAACGCGATGGCAATACGCTGGAATATGATGGAATGGAGTTGCAGCGCGTCGACCGTCCGACGGTGGAGTGTGCAGATTACCTGACCAAAAATCCGCTTGAGAGCCAGGTGAAGTGAGTGTTTGCCGGGTAAGCGAGAGCGCTACCCGGCAAGCCATCCCCGTTACAGCACATCCTCCATCACCCAGATACTTACGCTGCCGCCATTGCAGGTGAATGTCCCTTCGCCCTCGGCGCTGGTGGTGATCGTCTCTTCGCGATTGCCGAGGAAATCTTTCCAGTTCTTGTTGCCGTAATTATCCCCAAGATTAATCACTTTTTCGCCGTCGTCTCCGTTGGAGAGCACCACGACGCAGCCCGGATCCTCATCCGTCCCGCTGCGGCTGAACGCAATGCAGTTAGGATGATCGAACCACAATGTCTGCACGCCGTGAGCGAAACGCTGGCGGGCCAGGATCAGCTCGTGAAGCTGTTCGATTACTGGCATGTCGATGTGGTAGGTTTCGCCGTCGCCGCCGGTGTCGTCGTAGCTCGCCCCGAACAGATCCGGATAGAACACGCTCGGTACGCCGTTTTCGCGCAGTAAAATCAGCGCGTAGGCCAGCGGTTTAAACCAGGCTTCGACCGGCGCTTCCAGCGCCTGCAACGGCTGAGTGTCATGGTTGGCCACAAGCGTGACGGCATGGAACGGGTCGGCTTCAACCAGCGTGCCGGTGAAGATCTGGCTCATGTCATAGTCGCGGCCCTGGCGGGACGCTTCATGGAATTTCATCTGCAGCGGGGCGTCGAACAGCATGGTTTTGCCCTCCACCTGATCGATATAGTGCTGCAGTTTGTCGACTTCATGGGACCAGTATTCGGCCACGATAAACAGCGGTTTGGGGGCCACTTCCTGGACGTGTTCGATCCACTCTTTATAGAACCAGGCCGGGATGTGCTTCACCGCGTCGAGACGAAAACCGTCGCATTGGGTTTGCTCCATCACCCAGCGCGCCCAGTATTTTATCTCTTCCGTGACGGCGTGATTGCGGAAATCGATGTTTTCGCCCATCAGATAATCGAAATTCCCCATCTCATCATCGACCTGATCGTTCCAGCCTTCGCCGGTGTAATCATTGACGATCTTAAAGATGCTGTCCTCGTTGGGGTTTTCGATATGGTCGATGCCGCTGAAGCATTTGTAGTCCCAGATAAACTCGGAATACTGCCCGGCGCGAACGGGGAAGGTGTAACGGGTCCAGGCTTCGCATTCGATGATTTCATCGTCAATCTGGGTGCGATCCTGCTCGTTCACACGCTGCACGCGGATTGGCTCTTTCTCATCCGCGCCCATTTTGTGGTTCACCACCACGTCCAGCAACACCGCGATCTCATTGCTTTTTAAGGCATTGATGGCTTCGAGCAGCTGGGCTTTATCACCGTATTTGGTGGCGACGGACCCTTTCTGGTCAAACTCACCGAGATCGAAAAGATCGTAAGAGTCATATCCGACGGAATACCCGCCCGATGCGCCTTTGTAAGCCGGAGGCAGCCAAATCATGTTGATGCCGATCTCGTTGAGATTGGGTGCCAGTGCAGTGACTTCCTGCCACAGCTCACCGCCTGTGGGGTAATACCAGTGAAAACATTGTAATAGAGTGGGGTTTTTCATCTTCCGTGCTCCAGAATGAGGACACAGAGAGTATGGTCGAGAAGAAAAGAATTAGCGGGTGAAATACGAAATTTCATTCACCCGCCAGGGCCACCGTCAATCTAGAGATCGTTGGGGAAAAGGATATTGCCTGATAGACGTCCATAGGTCGCATTAAGATTATGTTGTCGGGAGGTTTGCCCAACCAGAGCTTTTAACTCTTCCATACGCTGATGCAATAACGCTTTGAGTTCCACCTCATTGCTGAGGATCTGTTTCAGAATAGGGCGAATTTGTGCCTGAAGCTGGGGCGCAATTTCGCTTGCATCCTGGTAACGGGTAAGTTTTTCTACGGCCGAAAGGTAATCGACTTCGTAAGCAATAAGTTCATCCCAACGCCCAGATTTTGTCAGCACCAGCATCGCGGTGCTGGTGGCTAACAACTGCTGATAATGCTGGAGCAACCCGAGATTGGCATCCATTAGTAATTGTCCCGCACGTTTTGAGAATGTGGGCCTATCTCTTTCCAGGCGTCAGCGATGTTATTCAGTAACTCCACCACTTCATTGATGGCATTAATGTCATTATGAAGATTGGCCTGTAAAAGGCGCCTTGTCATATAGTCGTAAAGACTATCAAGGTTTGTCGCCAGTTCTCCGCCAACTTCATGGTTGATCCCGGACTGCAAACCGTTACTGATAATATTAATTGCTTTGCTCAGCGCCTGCCCTTTACCGGGAATATCCCCTTGCTCAATCAGTATCATGGCTTTTTTCATGGCGCTTAACGCGCCATCAAAAAGGAGTACCACTAACTGATGCGGGCTGGCGCTCAGGACGGCGCTCTCCACGCCAACCTGGGCATATGCCTGAATCCCCGATTTTGTATACATGGTAAAACCTCAACTCATCATTGATTAACTGTTCATGGCGTTGAACTGTTGAGTCAGATAGCTACCGGTGGAATCCATCTGAGAAACAAGCTGGCTCAAGCTGGTAAATTGCGTTTTATAACGTGCCATGGTGGCGGTAATTTGGTCGTTGACGCGATCGTATTGATCCGAAAGCTGTTTCAACGTTTTGTTAATGCCGTCGGTGGCGTTTTTAACGGAACCGTCGGTACCTAAGATACTTTTCAGCAAGTTGCTGGTTTCGGTCGCGAAGCCCGTCGTCTTGCCATCACCCGACAGGAACGAAATCACATCGGCCGATTTCTCGGTGAGCGCTTTATTCAGCTTGGTGCTATCAACGGTCAATTTACCGGTGATGTCCTGCGTAATCCCCAGCTGAGACAGAGTGGCTAAATCGCCGCTACCCTGAGGCGCAGAGAGTTTTGAACGCAGCTGAGTCTGAATACTGCGCAGCGTACCATCGCCCAACAGATCGCCGTTGCTGGTGTCCTGCGCGCCATTACCCTGATCAACCTTGGTATATTTCGTCTGGTTACCAATGGTGGTTTGCAGCGAGTTATACGCGTCCACAAAGGCCTGAACCGCGTCGAGCATCGGTTGGTTATCTTTCACCACCGTCAGCGTTTCTGGGCTGCCTTTATTGGTTTTGGTCAGGTTAAGCGTTACGCCTTCTGGCGCATCGGTAATGGTGTTGCTGCTACGGGTAATTTCAATCCCGTTAATTTTTACGACCGCATCGGAAGCCGCAACCTGCTCGGTCATGACATTGCTTGATCCTGCCGGATCGTAGCTCACGAATTTAGCCAGTTCAGCGTCATCCGTGGTGACGGTCATTTTATTCGTCGTACCGCTATCACGAGACGTCAGTGCCAGATAATAGCTGTTGTCGTCTGCTTTAATAATACTGGCGGTCACGCTGCCCTGTTTGGCGTTAATCGCGTCACGTACATCAGAAAGACTGGTTTTATCGCTAGCCAGTGTGACGGTCAGCGGATCTTTCTGGCCCGGCTGAGTGATCGTGATCGTGCGCGAACTCATGCTGCTGTCGCCAAGATCGGTATCTTTGCTGGCCACTTTCGGGCTGAGCAAAGATTGTGAAGCGGCTAAAGAACTGACTTCAACTGAATAAGTGCCTGCTGTTGCGCTAGTGGAAAGCGTGGCGCTAAATGCTGAGTTGGTGGTGGACACCTTTGCCTGAGCAATAGCCGAGGTATTTTTTAACGCGTCAGAGGCCGTTTGTAATTTGGTTAACGAAGCCTGGACCACGTTCCACGCAGTGAGTTTTGCTTTATAAGAGGTTTGCTGCGTAGTAATCGGTGTCAGTTTGGTCTGCTCAGCAGTCTGTAAATTGTCATACAACGTACTGAGTCCCAGATTGGTACCTGCGCCGAGCGAACTGATACTTGCCATAACACTTCATCCTTTATTGAGACAATCACTGGATGGTCTATCGGCAGAAACGCAAAAAAGATTAGCGTTAATTTAAAAAAACAATGCGCAAATAAAGGAGGCAAATAATGGGTAGTTTGCGCCTTTAAAAAAATGATCTTTTTTCTAAAGGTTGAGAAAGCGGTGTCGATAATCACATTGACGGCGAGAAAGCCGTAGGCAGACGCCTAAATCTGACAACTAATTCAAAGGAATACACTATGGCTGTTATTAATACTAACACCCTTTCTCTGATGACTCAGAACAACCTGAGCAAATCCCAGTCATCTCTGGGCACCGCCATTGAGCGTCTGTCCTCCGGCCTGCGTATCAACAGCGCAAAAGACGATGCTGCGGGTCAGGCGATTGCTAACCGTTTCACTTCTAACATCAACGGTCTGGGTGTTGCTGCACGTAACGCCAACGACGGTATCTCTCTGGCACAGACCGCTGAAGGCGCGCTGGGCGAGATCAACAACAACTTGCAGCGTATCCGTGACCTGACCGTTCAGGCGCAGAACAGCTCTAACTCTGCATCTGACATCGACTCCATCCAGGCTGAAGTTAACCAGCGTATGGAAGAAATCAACCGCGTTACCACGCAGACCGACTTCAATGGCATCAAAGTGCTGAACACCGGTACCGGTTCAAGCAGCTACAGCTTCCAGGTAGGCTCTAAAGATAACGAAACTATCGCTATCAACCTGACCAGCTCTGACAGCTTCAACCTGTACAACGCCACTGGCGCAACCTTTGATACCTCTGGTCAGACAATTAACGGTACTGCACGTACCACCAAAGCTGAAGGCTTTGACGTACTGAGCGGTACAGTGAACTCTACCGGTGGCGTAGATGGCGGCCCACTGGCAGACATCGATGCGGCAATCAAATCTGTTGATAACCAGCGCAGCCTGCTGGGTGCGTCTCAGAACCGTTTCGAGTCCACCATCACCAACCTGAACAACACCGTAAACAACCTGTCTGCAGCGCGTAGCCGTATTCAGGATTCTGATTACGCAACGGAAGTGTCCAACATGTCTCGTTCGCAGATCCTGCAACAGGCTGGCTCTTCTGTTCTGGCCCAGGCCAACCAGGTTCCGCAGACCATGCTGTCCCTGCTGCGTTAATACCCTTATTGATGCAAAAAAAGCGCCGCTTGTCGGCGCTTTTTTCTTTTAGAATCAAATCAAAAACAATAAATAGTTTTAAAACCTAAAGTTTAAAAATGTGGTGTCGATAATCTTTATACAGGCGATGAAGCCGTTGGCACTATGCCAAGCACATGACTCAATTTTGAAGGATACTTACCATGGCTGTGATTAATACCAACACCCTTTCTCTGATGACTCAAAACAACCTGAGCAAATCACAGTCTTCTTTAGGAACTGCGATTGAGCGTCTGTCTTCTGGTCTGCGCATCAACAGCGCAAAAGACGATGCTGCAGGTCAGGCGATTGCTAACCGTTTCACCTCTAACATCAACGGTCTGGGTGTTGCTGCACGTAACGCCAACGACGGTATCTCTCTGGCACAGACCGCTGAAGGCGCGCTGGGCGAGATCAACAACAACTTGCAGCGTATCCGTGACCTGACCGTTCAGGCGCAGAACAGCTCTAACTCTGCATCTGACATCGACTCCATCCAGGCTGAAGTTAACCAGCGTATGGAAGAAATCAACCGCGTTACCACGCAGACCGACTTCAACGGCATCAAAGTGCTGAACACCGGTACCGGTTCTAGCAGCTACAGCTTCCAGGTGGGTTCTAAAGATAACGAAACTATCGCTATCAACCTGACCAGCTCTGACAGCTTCAACCTGTACAACGCCACTGGCGCAACCTTTGATACCTCTGGTCAGACAATTAACGGAACGGCGCGTACCACCAAAGCTGAAGGCTTTGACGTACTGAGCGGCACTGTTGACGCTTCCGGTGCGGTAGATGGTAGCCCGCTGGCAGACATCGATGCGGCAATCAAATCTGTTGATAACCAGCGCAGCCTGCTGGGTGCATCTCAGAACCGTTTCGAGTCTACCATCACCAACCTGAACAACACCGTAAACAACCTGTCCGCTGCACGCAGCCGTATTCAGGATTCTGATTACGCAACGGAAGTGTCCAACATGTCTCGTGCGCAGATCCTGCAACAGGCTGGCTCTTCTGTTCTGGCCCAGGCCAACCAGGTTCCGCAGACCATGCTGTCTCTGCTGCGTTAATACCCTTATTGATGCAAAAAAAGCGCCGCTTGTCGGCGCTTTTTTCTTTTAGAATCAATCAACAAGCATTAAATATTTTTAAAATCTCTAAAGTTTAAAAACCTGTTGTCGATAATGTTTATGTAGGCGATGAAGCCACTGGCGGCATGCCAAACCCATGACTCACTTTGAAGGATACTTACCATGGCTGTGATTAATACTAACACCCTGTCGCTGACGACTCAGAACAACCTGAGCAAATCTCAGTCTTCTCTGGGTACCGCAATCGAGCGTCTGTCTTCTGGTCTGCGCATCAACAGCGCAAAAGACGATGCCGCTGGTCAGGCAATCGCGAACCGTTTCACCTCTAACATCAACGGCCTGGGTGTTGCTGCACGTAACGCCAACGACGGTATCTCCCTGGCGCAGACCGCTGAAGGCGCGCTGGGCGAAATCAACAACAACTTGCAGCGTATCCGTGACCTGACCGTTCAGGCGCAGAACAGCTCTAACTCTGCATCTGACATCGACTCCATCCAGGCTGAAGTTAACCAGCGTATGGAAGAAGTTAACCGTGTTACTCAGCAGACCGACTTCAACGGCATCAAAGTGCTGAATACCGGTACCGGTTCAAGCAGCTACAGCTTCCAGGTTGGCTCTAAAGATAACGAAACTATCGCTATCACCCTGAGCAGCTCTGACAGCTACAACCTGTTCAGCACCGCAGGCGCAACTGGCGCAACTGGCGGCATGGTGAACGGCAATGCCCGTACTACTTCTGCTGAAGGTTTCGACGTACTGAGCGGTACCGTCACTTCTGGTGGTACTACCGATGGTAGCCCGCTGGCAGATATCGATGCGGCAATCAAATCTGTTGATAACCAGCGTAGCCTGCTGGGTGCGTCTCAGAACCGTTTCGAGTCCACCATCACCAACCTGAACAACACCGTAAACAACCTGTCTGCAGCGCGTAGCCGTATTCAGGATTCTGATTACGCGACTGAAGTGTCCAACATGTCTCGTTCGCAGATCCTGCAACAGGCTGGCTCTTCTGTTCTGGCTCAGGCCAACCAGGTTCCGCAGACCATGCTGTCCCTGCTGCGTTAATTTTCAGACGCAATTCAAAGGCATCTTCGGATGCCTTTTTTTTTGCAATCGAAAGAGATAGCCTCTTTTCTGCCAGCTGTTTTTCGCCTCACATTCCCTCCGGTCACGCACAATAACCTGTTTTCATTTCTGTCTTCTGAACGTTGTGACGTGCAGGCATAAAAAGGAACCAGGATGCAAAGTTACTTACTCAGTGTTGATAAATTCGACGCTTATACCCCTTATACCGTTGAGGTTCTCGACCTGGTCGATTTCTGGTTGTCACAAGGCGCTCGAATTGATCTGTGCACACAATCCGCCGGCAAGGCAATGAAGAGCAAGCTCGATGAGCTGAACGCGACAGGGCGCTTTCGTGTCATCACCGAAGACGAGGGTGGCATTGATCCGGCTTATGACAGAATCATTATCTGGCGCGGCTTCTTTTGCCAGAAGCTGATGGCCGGGCTGCAGGCGCAGCGTCTGAGCGGCCCGCTGGTCTTCCGCCATTTCAGCGATTATAACGATCTCTATATTCCCTACGGTGTGCAGCTTGAGAATGAGTTGGCCTCTCTGACCTTGGGCCTCTCCGAACTGACCTGCGAACAGCTCAAACTGACCGGGATCCTTGAAGATCAGCTGGCGCTAATGCCCTGGCTCGTTCCCGCACGTTTTATTGACTACCCGAGCGCAACGCGCCCGCCCGAATTAAAACAGGCCTTGTACGTGGCGCCTGAAATGACTGCAGAGGTGTATGAACTTCAGCAAAAGGCAGCGGATAAGGGGATCACGCTGCACTGGCTGGATGAGAAACTGCAGCTAAACCTCGTTGAACCCGAGTGGTTATCGCAGTATGACGCGGTTATTGGCAACGAGTCTTTGGCTACCAAAACGCTGGCACTGGGTATCCCGCTCTTCTTGGCCGTAAATGGCTATGTGGATGATTACCTTAACGCCGATAACATGGCCGTGCATGAGCATAACCATTTTAGCGGTATGTCACTGCGCAACTGCCCGGACAGTGATGAATGGCTGTCACTGCTGCAAACGGGCTATCCGTCAGCGGCACGCTGGGCGCGAGACAACCGCGCGCAATGTGCGCAAAAGTGGGGCGTTGAAGCGGTGATGGGGCGCATTTTTGCGCAGCCTCTGGCCGTAAAATCACCCGTATTAGATGAAAAATCATCTTATGCCCTGACCTTGCACAGAAAAGCTCTCCTCGCGCATCAGTCACTGAAATACTCTATCAGCCGCTGGCTGGAAGACCGGAAAATCAGCCCGGCCCGCCGGGAAGCGCTTTTGGCTATATCCGGTGATGTTCCGGCAGCTGCACGTCTCGGCGTGGTGGTGATTTCACGCGATGGGGATGCACAGGCCTGCGAGCGGACCGTTGCCTCTCTGTCAGCGCAATCTCTTCCGGCCTTGAGTGTGGATGTCATTGATGAGGCGGAAGGCCTGAATTCACTGTTGAGTGAGCGAGACGCCGACGCACTGCTGGTGATCCCCGCCGGTTTTACTCTGATTGACGATGCGCTGCTGCACTTTGCGGCCCATCGCGTTAAAAACCAGACTGCGTTAGCCCTTTATTGCGATGAGATGATGGTCTCGCCCAATGAAGAGCCGCGCCTGACGCTTCGTCCGGGCACCAATATCGATCTTCTGCGGGCTACGCCTTATACAGGGCAAACCTGGCTTATCAACCGTGAGGCCGCGCTGCAGGTGGGCGGAATTCAGGGGCGTTTTCAGGAGATGGCGTTGGTTGATCTGGCCTGGCGCTTTGTTGAAGCGGCGGGACCGGGTGCAATTGACAGGGTGGCTGAAGTCCTGGTTTCAACTGATCGGTTGCCTAAAACATGGCAAAACGCTGCGAGAGTCATGGCTGAGCACAAGCAGATCGTCACAGAGCATCTTGCGCGTCTGGGCATTGCAGCCACCGTTGAGGAGGGGGAGACTTCCGTTGCGCGCATTCGCTACCAGTGGGTGGAGAAGCCACTGATCTCGATAATCATCCCGACGCGCGACCACGTAGCCTTGCTGCGTCGGTGCATTGAAAGCCTGATGGAGAAAACTCGCTACGCGCATTATGAACTGCTGATTGTCGACAATCAGTCTGTGGACGCGGATGCGTGCGATTTCCTCCAGCAGCTTGAACGGCTGGGTCTCGATCAAGTTCGGATTCTGCGTCACGATGCGCCGTTTAACTTTGCACAAATCAACAATCTGGCTTCGCAGTATGCACGCGGCGAGATCCTGGTTTTCCTCAATAACGACTGTGAAATTATTGATGGCGACTGGCTGGATGCCATGGTTGAACATGCCCTGCGCCCGGAAATCGCGATGGTCGGTGCGCGTCTGGAATATGCGGATGGTCGCATACAGCACGGGGGGTATCTCGCCGGTGTTCAGCAGGGGGTTGGGGTCGCTTTTGAGGGCGCTGAAGGCGAGAGCGCTGGTTTTGAAAACTACCTCAAAACGCCGCACAACCTGAGTGCCGTGAGCGCCTCCTGCATGATGGTGAGAAAAGAGGTGTTCTTCGCGCTCAATGGCTTCACAGAGGAGAAATTCCCGCTCTATTTTGCGGACGTGGATCTCTGTTTACGCGCGCAGTCTCTGGGATATCTTAATGTCTGGACGCCTTATGCCCGAGTCAAACATATGGGTGGGGCCACCCGTTTACTCAGCCAGAAGTTCCACGTTCAGGAGCGCCCGTTAGGAGGCGATTACGCAAGGCTCAATCAGGAGTGGGGTCAACGATTACTGGCCGATCCGTCGTACCATCCGCTGCTGCAAAAATCAGGAGCACCTTTCACCCTGAGTGAGAGCACGGCACGTTTCCACGAACCGCTGCCGGGTCGTCCATTACCTGTGGTGCTCGCGCATCATATTAACTGGCAGGGCAATGGACACCATCGCGTGTTACAGCCGTTCAAGGCCATGGAACGTCATACGCTGCTCGAAGGGGGGCTGATAAATTCCGTACCTGGGCTAATGGAAGTGGCGCAACTCCAGCCGGATGTGGTGCTGCTCGAGCTTCCTACGGGAAGTCGTTTCCCGGATGTGATGCAGCAGATGCGCAGTCTCTCTGGTGCGAAAATCGTCGTTGAATATGATGATTACCTCCTGAACCTGCCAATGAAAAATGGCAATAACAGCAAGTTCCCGCAGCACATGGTCAAGAGCCTGCGCAAAATAATGGACAATGCCGACTGGGTTGTGGTGTCGACGGAACCGCTGGCAGAAGCGTATAGCCGTTTCCACTCTGATATTCGTATTGCGCAAAACCGTCTGGCGCCAGACCAGTGGGGACATTTGCAAAGTCAGCGCGGCACTGGCAAGAAGATCCGCGTAGGTTGGGCGGGAGGAAGTTCGCATGCGGGCGATCTGGAGATCCTCTTGCCGATCATTAAAGCGCTGGAGAATGAGGTGGAGTGGGTGTTTATGGGCATGAAACCTAAACATGTCCGCTGTGAGTTCCACCCCGGTGTGCCATTCGAAATGTATCCAGAAAAACTGGCGAGCCTGAATCTGGATTTGGCACTGGTACCTCTTGAAGTGAACCACTTCAATGAGTGTAAGAGCAACCTGAGGCTTCTGGAGATTGGTACCTGCGGCGTACCGATTATTGCCACTGATCTAGTGCCGTATCGCTGCGGTCTGCCCGTGACGCTGGTAGAAAACCGCTTTAAAAACTGGATGAGCGCGATTCGGGCGCACATCAATGATGCGCAGTACCTGGCCTCCCAGGGGGATGCACTGCGTGAAGCTATTCATCGTGACTGGTATCTGCGTGGTCAGGGGCTTGATGACTGGCGTGAAGCCTGGTTGAGGGATCGGAAGTAACAAAAAAGGCACCCGTAAGGGTGCCTTTTGTTTAAGCGTCAGGGTAGCCAGTCACCCAAGAACGTTTCCAAATCATCTCGCCGCAACATTCCCTTGCGTTGAACCTGATCCCTTAACCCATCTCCGGCATTCTCGCATGCCTGCGGGTCCTCCAGGTAGGCTGAGATCGCCTCAAGCCAGGCATTCGTGGTGTTTTTCACGCGAGTGACAAGATACTCATTACGCATACTGACATTATCACTGCAAATGACCGGATAACCGCATGCGCCGAACTCCAGCAAACGAATGACGCTGCGATGGCGGTTGTACTGATTATCCGCAAGCGGTTCAAGAACCAGATCAAGATTCAAGGACGCCAGCTTTTGCGGGTAGTGTTCCACATTCACGGCTACGTGATATTCAGAAACATGAGATCTCAGCGAAGGCGGGCAGTATCCCATCAGAACCCATTCCACCCGGTCGGATAACTGCACGATGACTTTATGAATGATTTCAAGATCCGCACTATTTTCGCCATCGCATACCCAGCCAACGCGTGGCTTGTGACCATATCTGCGTTCAATCACCAGATTCCCCCACTGTGCAGACGATACACGAGGCTCGATGAAACGAACGTCGTGATGCCACGATGCACAGGTTTCTGCCAGCATTGCTGAACTGACAATCAGGCGATCCGTATGACGCAGAGTTGCCTGCAGGGTCGCCGTGATTTCCGCAGGCAACGTGTCACGCAGAAGGGATTTTGCCGGTAGGGCAGGCAGATAATTATCCAGCGTAAAGACGGTGAACTGAGATGTCGCTTTACGCAGGCGCGCCAGCCATTCCTGCGCTGCGGGTGTGATCGTTTCCTGCAAGATCAGACTTGCAGGGGAGATGCGCGCCATTTCACCGATAGAAGGCGGAACGAAGGGAAGCAACGTCTCGGCGATGGCTTGATCGTGGAGTGACGTCAGCCGATCGAGGAAGTGTCGCTGATGGTGATGCGTCCGATCGGCGGTGATCGCAAGGAGTGTCGGCAGTGGATTCCAGTGCAAGGGTTTCCAGGTTCCCGGCGCATCGACCTGCAGCTGAAAACCGGTGTTATTCAGGGATAAATTAGGGTTGTAAGCCGGATCGTTGGCAATCACCGGTAGCCATTTCTGATACATGGCATCTTGCTCACCCGTAAATCGCTGACGCTTTTTCTCCTGAGTCGCTTTGTCCACGGATTTCTGGCTGACACTGCCCTCATGCATTACGATGGAATAAGGTGTCCAGACGGTCAGATAGCCCGCTTCACGCACCTTCAGACAGAAATCTACATCGTTGTAGGAGACGCGGAACTGATCCTCGTCCAGTCCACCGACCTGCTCGTAAACCGATTTTCGCACCAGAAGGCAAGCGGCTGTCACCACGTTGTAGTTTTGATCGCAGTGTAGACGGTTCATATAACCGGATTTTTCGCTGCTGCTGTCAATAAACGGATGGTCCGCCGGGCCGCGCAACCCCATTACCACGCCCGCATGCTGAATATTCCCGGTTGGATATAACAATTTAGCGCCGGTAATGCCCACTTCTGGGCGTAATCCATGATTGAGCAGATGATCCAGCCAGTTATTCTCAATCACCCCGGTGTCGTTATTCAGCAATACCAGATACTCCCCACGCGCCTCACGAGCGGCCATGTTATTGATTGCGGAGTAGTTAAACGGATGCGGGTAACGTAAAACGCGAATACGCTGTGGATCAATAGTGGAAATACCGTTGAGCCATTCCAGCGCTTCGGGCGTCTCGCTGTTGTTATCGACGATCAGCACTTCATAATTCGGATATCGCGTTTTTTCCAAAAGCGTAGTGACGCAGTGAACCAGCACCGGTAATTGATCTTTGGTCGGGATAATAATAGACACCAGAGGCTGCTGGTCGTGATGATAACGTAATGCGTAAATGCCTGGTCGTGGGGATTCTACCTCCCCCTGAGAATAACCGCGTTGAATAAGATGATGACGCAGTATATTTTTTTCTTCCTCAATAGCGACGTTGAGCTGGCTATGAGCCACGACCAAAGGTTCAGGAATATGTCCCGCAAACTGAATTCCTTTTTGCTCGATCAGGCGCACGATATAGTCAAATTGCCATGCCTGACGGTACGTCTTATTAAAGCCACCGAGGGAGAGTAGCGTGGTGCGTTTAAAGATCCAGTGGCGCGCCATTTCAGAGGGGTTGCTGAGCAGCAAATCGAGGTTAAAGTCCGGGCGCAGGGTTGTACTGGTGATTCGGCTGCCGTCGAAATTCACTTCATCGCAATAAACAGCATCACAGCCTGAAGCCCCCTCAAGGGCCAAATCGAAGGATAACAATCCGCTGGCCAGCAGCTGTTCGCCTGCGTCAAGCACCATAACCCAGTCGTGTGGGCTGCTGTCGAGGTAATCATTGATACGGGAAACGGTGTTAAACACGGTGGCGTCTATGGCGGCCGCCGGGAAGCGGCTTTGAGAAACCATATTGCCGACCACAACAGGGTGGACTGTCAGCCCAAAACCCTGCCAGGCTGCCACGCTTTCCAGGGTCCGATCCAGAGCATCGGCTCGTCCCGTGTCACGGATCAAGATACAAAGTGACTGGCTAACCGCTCGTGATGCCTGGTAAGTGGAGGCCAGTTCTCTGTGCTGCGGAAGTAACGTTCTGCTCTCAAGCCACTGAGCAATTTGCGTGTTCTGGTAATCCAGTGCGCTGTTATGCATCGCCTGGCGTAGTGCCTGCACAAGATTCACCTGATGCCACTCTTCAGGCGAGGATGTCGCGGCAATCAAAACGTGCTGATTCTCCTCTTTCGACCCCTTGTACCATCCCAGTTTTTTAATGAGCTGCGGCATCAAGGAATACGTTCTGGCGACCTGTTCCTGCTGTGATTTTGCCATCTGGCTGGTTTGGCCCGACGAAATTCTAAATGAGGAAAGAGGTTCGCTGATAAAGGCAAGATCGCCTTTGCGGAATAGTTTGATCATCAATGCGACATCGGCAAAATAGGGCATCTCTTCATGATCGATATTAAATAACTGGTCGCCTAAGGCCAGAAGATCGTCGCGATAACAGAGGAAAACACTCGGCTCACCAATAAAATTAACCTGGTAATCGCAGAGGAAAGAGATGAGGTCATTTCCGTTGAGGAGCGTATCACCACCGAAAGGGAATGCCGTTGCAACAATGTCAGGTAAGATATTTCCAGACTCATCAATACGCGTACGGCGTGAGGAGGCTAAGGTAATACCTTGATTGTCTTCTAAGGCTTTGACTAAGCGTGAGATGCAATTTTTGGCAATAATGTCATCGTCATAAAGGAATTTAATGTATTTTCCTTTAGCATGGCTCAAACAATGCAAAACATTACCGGTTTCCAGTAAGCGGCTAGCATTCTTATGATAAATGACGGGGACGTCGAAAGCGCGGCTAAACTGTTCGCAGTTCACGCGTATGGCGTCGCTATCACTGTCGTCGCAGACGATGATTTCAGTATTTGGCCAGTCTTGATCAATGGCGCTCTGAAGGGCCTCTGCGAAAAAATCAGGCTTGTAGGCTGGGATAAGAATGCTGACTAACTCATGCTGAGACATAATATTTCCAGTGGTTATTATCTTATTCTTCGAATGTCATATTCTCAGATTCTATTTGGACGCGAATATAATGCTTGTGACCTTGAGAATCTTTGAAGAAGGCATTTTTAAGGTTGCTATGGGTTAGGGCACGCAATAAATCAATATGCTCCTGGAGCGTTCCTGTTGCCTTCAAATCCAGCTCACAGCAGGCCTTGAAATCCGCAATGCTATTGTAATTACCTTCCGTTTTTGCAGGCGTCGTTGCGTAATCACCCAATACGAGATTGACGAGGTGATTCGCCAGCAAGACTTTTTCCTGGGCAATAACTTTTCGATAAACGTCTAATGAGGTGTTGCTTTCCTCAACCTTGACTGGTGACTGATAAATAATCGCACCATGATCGACTTCCTGATCCATTAAATGGATAGTCACTCCTGCAGGAAGTTTATTCATGATTGAGAAAACCTGTGGGAACCAGCCGCGATTATGAGGATTAAAACCGGGATGAACATTGATACACCGGATGAGAGTCACCAGCCGTTCCGGAAAAATTTGTTTGCAGTGAAGGCTAAACACGAGTTCAGCCGTAGCAATAATCTCATTCACAGTTTCTTCGTTGCGAAGATCGCAAGGTGTGGCACCAAGAGCCTCCATCCCTGCTGGCTGCGGATTTTTGGCTGAGTAATGAAGTTTGACCGGAATCTGCTTCAATGCAGGAGTGGTGTTCATAACCTCAAGAAAGTATTGAGATAATTCAGGGTTGTCAGAGATAACGAGGACCGCAGACGGAGGCAATGGGGTACGATTTCCGATCATGTTGAATCTCAGCTGATGAGAAAAATTTTGCAGATCAACGCGTTCAACCAGGCGTTTTAACCATACCGGTTGATTGATTTGCTATGGGCTTGTCAGAGATTTTGCTCATTTTAGCGATGCTGTGCCGCTCTCCATGACGGAAACAGCAGGGCGTTTTGGAGTCTTTTTACCCTATTGAGCCTTTTGGACGGGTAATTAGAATACAAATTGGCGTGTGTTCGAACGATCGTTCCTGTTGCCGCCTTATAAGATATTCATTTCATGACTTATATGCGACGCCAGAAATGAACAACAAAATATTTGTGACAAGTCCTCTGCTGCCTCCCCTGGAGGAGTTCATACCCTACCTGGAAAAAATGTGGTCCAGCAGAACGCTCACAAATGGAGGGAGTTTCCACCAGGAGCTGGAGACATCCCTGGCGAGTTATCTCGGCGTTAAGTATGTCAGTTTGTTTTCCAATGGTACGCTGGCTTTATTGACTGCGCTGCAGGCATTACGCGTGACGGGCGAGGTGATAACCACACCCTATTCCTTCGTGGCAACGTCGCACACACTATTATGGAATGGGCTCACGCCCGTTTTCGCCGATATCGATCCTTTAACATTTAACATTGACCCGGATAAAATAGAGGCGCTGATCACACCTCAGACCACGGCAATTTTACCGGTCCATTGTTACGGTATTCCCTGTGAGGTCGATAAAATACAGCAAATCGCCGATATTTATGGCCTTAGAGTCATTTATGACGCAGCGCATGCTTTTGGTGTTAAAAATAGTGACGGAAGTGTGCTGAATAACGGCGATTTATCCGTGCTGAGTTTCCATGCGACGAAAGTGTTTAACACCTTTGAAGGCGGGGCGATCATCTCCCACGATTTGAAAACAAAACAACGCATTGATTATCTTAAAAACTTTGGGTTTGCAGGTGAAACCAAAGTGGTTGCACCGGGCATTAACGCCAAAATGAGTGAAGTGAATGCCGCCTTTGGTTTACTTCAGTTAAAGCATATTGACCGCGCCCTGCTGGCAAGAGAGCAAATTTATCAGCGCTATATGCGTGAGTTGCCATCGGCACCCGGTCTGTCCTGCTATGAATTTACCGGGGAGTATGAGTGGAACTACGCGTACTTCCCGCTGCTGGTGGAAGAAGCATTTCCACTTACTCGTGACGAACTCTATGAAATGCTTAAGGAAGAGGATATTTATGCGAGACGCTATTTTTATCCTCTAATAAGTTCTTTCTCAATGTACCGTCATTTACCGTCGGCAGGACCTGACGAATTGCCGGTGGCAAATCAAATTGCGGAAAAAATCCTGTGCTTGCCGATCTTCCCCGATCTCACTGACGAAGAGCAGGGGAGAATTATTGCGGCACTGCAACGTATAAGTCGGTCTAAATGTTCTGACGATGTAAACGAAAAAAATGTTAACTTGGGTGAATTAGCAATTAATGCATAACAAATCAGACGGTTGACTAAATTATACGCGTCATATTTTGCACCAGCCTTCGTCCAGGGCGCGGCCTGCCTCAAAAGCGGAATATGACGCGGCAAAGTGAATAAACCCATTTGTCTAAATAACCCCTCATTTCACCCACTATTCATCCGATTAAAACCCCTCCAGAATCGGATAATAATGCCGATAACTCAATTAACGCAGGGCTGTTTATCGTGAATTCACTCTATACCGCTGAAGGTGTAATGGATAAACACTCGCTGTGGCAGCGTTATGTCCCGCTGGTGCGTCACGAAGCATTGCGCCTCCAGGTGCGATTGCCGGCGAGTGTGGAACTGGACGACCTGCTACAGGCGGGCGGAATCGGGTTACTGAATGCAGTAGACCGATACGACGCTCTGCAAGGAACGGCATTTACGACTTACGCAGTACAGCGTATTCGTGGTGCGATGCTGGACGAACTGCGCAGCCGTGACTGGGTGCCGCGAAGTGTTCGCCGCAATGCCCGCGAAGTGGCACATGCTATCGGACAGCTTGAGCAGGAACTGGGACGCAACGCGACGGAAACCGAAGTGGCGGAGCGGCTTGGCATTGCTGTGGCTGATTATCGCCAGATGTTGCTTGATACCAATAACAGCCAGCTCTTCTCTTATGATGAGTGGCGTGAAGAGCATGGCGATAGCATCGAGCTGGTGACTGATGAAAATCAGAATGAAAACCCGTTACACCATTTACTGGAAAGTAATTTACGCCATCGCGTAATGGAAGCTATTGAAGCTTTACCGGAACGCGAACAGCTGGTGTTAACCCTTTATTACCAGGAAGAGCTGAATCTGAAGGAGATCGGCGCCGTTCTGGAAGTGGGGGAGTCTCGGGTGAGCCAATTGCATAGCCAGGCCATTAAACGCTTACGAACCAAACTGGGTAAGTTATAGGCGATGTATCGCCCGAAAAGTGCCGCACAACGTATTGACAACCAGGAGTTATCATGACGGTGCAGCAATCTAAAAGACGGCCTTTAAGCCGCTACCTAAAAGACTTTAAACACAGTCAGACGCATTGCGCCCATTGCAATAAGTTACTTGACCGTATCACGCTGGTACGTCGCGGCGAAATCGTGAATAAGATCGCGATTTCACGCCTCGACACCCTGATGGATGAATCCGCGTGGCAGGAAGAGCAGCAGGAGTGGGTGGCCTTATGTCGGTTCTGTGGCGATCTGCATTGCAAAGAGCAAAGCGACTTTTTTGACATCATCGGCTTTAAACAATTCCTGTTTGAGCAAACCGAGATGAGCCACGGAACCGTGCGCGAATACGTGGTTCGTCTGCGTCGTCTGGGCCAGCACCTGACGGTGCAAAACATCTCCCGCGATCTGCTGAAAACCGGCTATCTGGATGAAAATCTGGAGCCATGGCTGCCGGCCACCAGCACCAACAACTACCGCATCGCCCTGCGTAAGTACGCGCAATATAAAGCGCAAATGCCAGGTGTGATTAAGCAGAAAGTCTACGCCGGGACAACTTCTGATATATATTAAAATTGAATAAGATGTAGCGGACTCGTGTTTGACGTTATAAACAAAATCCCTACACTACTCAAAAAACCACTATATCGGGGTAACTATGAAATTAGCACTTCTGGGTCGTCAGGCACTGATGGGCGTCATGGCTGTGGCGCTGGTCGCAGGGATGAGCGTAAAAACGTTCGCCGCTGAAAATCTGCTGAATAAAGTGAAAGAGCGCGGCACGCTGCTGGTGGGACTGGAAGGGACGTATCCGCCGTTCAGCTTCCAGGGTGATGATGGCAAACTGACCGGTTTTGAAGTTGAATTTGCTGAAGAGCTGGCGAAGCATCTGGGCGTGAAAGCGTCCCTGAAGCCGACCAAATGGGACGGTATGCTGGCGTCGCTGGACTCTAAACGTATCGACGTGGTCATCAACCAGGTCACCATCTCTGATGAGCGTAAGAAGAAGTATGATTTCTCTACGCCGTACACCGTCTCCGGTATTCAGGCGCTGGTGAAGAAAGGCAACGAAGGCACGATTAAATCGGCCGCCGATCTGAAAGGTAAAAAAGTGGGCGTCGGTCTGGGCACCAACTATGAAGAGTGGCTGCGCCAGAACGTACAGGGCGTGGATATTCGCACCTATGATGATGACCCGACCAAATACCAGGATCTGCGCGTTGGCCGTATCGATGCCATTCTGGTTGATCGTCTGGCCGCGCTGGATCTGGTGAAGAAAACCAACGATACCCTGGCCGTAGCCGGTGACGCGTTCTCGCGTCAGGAAGCCGGTGTGGCGATCCGCAAAGGTAACGAGGACCTGGCGAAAGCTGTCGACGGTGCTATTGCCGAGATGCAGAAAGACGGCAGCCTCAAGGCGCTCTCCGAGAAGTGGTTCGGGGCAGACGTCACCAAATAAGTCTTTCCCTGAAAAAAAAGGCGCTTTTAAAAGCGCCTTTTTCATTTCTGGCACTTCAGCGTGCATAATAAAAATAATAAACAAAAACAGCGTTACCGGAGGATCCATGTCACTGCAAAATTTAACGCGTTTTCCGCGCCTCGAGTTTATCGGCGCGCCAACGCCACTGGAGTACTTACCGCGTTTTTCTGACTATTTAGGGCGCGATATCTTTATTAAACGTGACGACGTGACCCCTATGGCGATGGGCGGGAACAAGCTGCGTAAGCTGGAGTTTCTCGCGGCGGATGCGCTGCGTGAGGGAGCGGATACTCTGATCACCGCCGGTGCCATTCAGTCTAACCACGTGCGCCAGACGGCGGCAGTGGCGGCAAAACTGGGGCTGAACTGCGTGGCGTTGCTGGAAAATCCCATCGGGACGCGGGCGGAAAACTATCTCACGAACGGCAACCGTCTGCTGCTGGATCTGTTCAACGTGCAGATCGAAATGTGCGATGCCTTAACGGATCCGGCGGCTCAGCTGGAAGAACTGGCAACCCGCGTCGAAGCGCAGGGTTTTCGTCCGTATGTGATCCCGGTCGGCGGATCTAATGCCCTGGGTGCGCTGGGCTATGTGGAAAGCGCGCTGGAAATTGCCCAGCAGTGCGAAGGGGCGGTGAGCCTCTCCTCTGTGGTGGTGGCATCCGGTAGCGCCGGGACGCATGCCGGGCTGGCGGTCGGGCTGGAGCAGCTCATGCCGGATGTTGAACTTATCGGGGTGACCGTCTCCCGCAGCATCGCGGATCAGAAGCCTAAAGTCGTCAGCCTACAGCAGGCGGTTGCGCAGCAGCTCGACGTGCAGGCGAAAGCTGATATTTTGCTGTGGGATGACTATTTTGCGCCAGGCTATGGCACGCCAAACGAAGAAGGGCTGGAAGCGATAAAACTGCTGGCGCGTCTGGAAGGCATCCTGTTAGATCCGGTTTACACGGGTAAAGCGATGGCCGGGCTTATCGACGGCATTACCCAGAAGCGCTTTAAGGATGAAGGGCCGATTCTGTTTGTCCATACCGGCGGAGCGCCCGCGCTGTTTGCTTATCATCCTCACGTTTGAATCACGGGTCGAAAATAATAATGCAAGAAAGTATTCAACTGGTTATTGATTCATTGCCGTACCTGCTGAAAGGGGCGGTGTTTACGCTGCAGCTTAGTCTCGGAGGGATGTTCTTTGGGCTGGTGCTGGGCTTTATCCTCGCGTTGATGCGCATGTCGCCGATCCTGCTGATACGCTGGCTGGCGCGTTTTTACATCTCCGTGTTTCGCGGTACGCCGCTGATCGCCCAGCTTTTCATGATCTACTACGGTCTGCCGCAGTTCGGCATTGAGCTGGACCCGATCCCGGCGGCGATGATTGGTTTGTCGCTGAATACCGCGGCGTACACCTCTGAAACGCTGCGCGCGGCGATCTCCTCCATCGATAAGGGCCAATGGGAAGCGGCGGCCAGTATCGGGATGACGCCGTGGCAGACACTGCGTCGCGCGATCCTGCCGCAGGCTGCGCGCGTGGCGCTTCCCCCGCTCAGCAACAGCTTTATTAGCCTGGTCAAAGACACGTCCCTTGCGGCGACAATCCAGGTGCCGGAGCTGTTCCGTCAGGCGCAGCTTATCACCTCGCGCACGCTGGAAGTTTTCACCATGTATCTGGCGGCGTCGCTGATTTACTGGATCATGGCGACGGTGCTTTCCGCACTGCAAAACTATTTTGAAAATCAGCTTAACCGCCAGGAGCGAGATCCGAAATGAGTGCTATCGACGTCAAAAACCTGGTCAAAAAATTCCACGGACAGACCGTACTGCACGGTATCGACCTGGAGGTGCAAGAGGGCGAAGTGGTCGCGATTATCGGGCCGAGCGGCTCGGGTAAAACCACGCTGCTGCGCAGCATAAATTTGCTGGAGCATCCGGAAGGGGGCACCATTCGGGTCGGTGATATTACTATCGATACCGGTAAGTCTCTCGGGCCGCAAAAAGGGCTGATTCGCCGTCTTCGCCAGCATGTAGGCTTTGTATTCCAGAGCTTTAATCTGTTTCCGCATCGCACGGTGCTGGAGAACATTATTGAGGGGCCGGTCATCGTAAAAGGTGAACCGAAAGAAGAGGCCATTGCCCGTGGGCGGGAGCTGCTGGCGAAAGTCGGGCTTTCCGGGAAGGAGACCAGTTATCCACGCCGTCTGTCGGGCGGGCAGCAGCAGCGTGTGGCAATTGCCCGTGCGCTGGCGATGCGCCCGGACGTGATCCTCTTTGATGAACCGACTTCTGCGCTGGATCCAGAGCTGGTGGGCGAGGTGCTGAACACCATTCGCCAGCTGGCGCAGGAGAAACGCACGCTGGTGATCGTCACCCACGAGATGAGTTTTGCCAGAGATGTGGCTGACAGGGCGATTTTCATGGACCAGGGTCGCATTGTCGAACAGGGCCCCGCAAAAGAATTGTTTACGCATCCCCAACAACCTCGCACCCGTCAGTTCCTGGAAAAGTTCCTGACACGGTAGAGATTCTCCTGACTGATTTGCTCCAGAAGGATGTTCTGGAGCAAATTATTCTCCAGATTTGCCCGTTTATAGATGCTTATATTCTATTTATCGAAACTGAAAGTGAGGAACATGAAAGTTATTCTCACTTGGGTCGATATTTTATACATATAAATAAGATTTATGTGTTAGGTTATATTCACCATAATAATGATTATCTTTTTCAGGGGCTTCATTCAGTAAGTATGAGGGATACAGACTTTTTCACCTGGCGACGGAATTGCTTCCTGCGATTCCAGCAAATGGGGACGGCGGACGAGGTTTATCAGGAACTTCAGCAACAAACACAGGATCTTGAATTCGATTATTACTCACTCTGTGTTCGCCATCCGGTTCCGTTTACGCGCCCTAAAATTACGGTTCATTCGAGCTATCCGGCTGAATGGATGTCGCAATATCAGTCAGAAAATTATTTCGCCATTGACCCGGTATTAAAGCGGGAGAATTTCATTCAGGGACACCTTCCCTGGACGGATGCGTTATTTTCTGAGGCACAGCCGCTATGGGACGGCGCGCGCGACCACGGTATTCGCAGGGGAATTACGCAGTGTCTGATGCTGCCTAATCACGCGCTCGGTTTTCTCTCCGTTTCTCGCGCCAGTCAGTTTGGCAAAATGATGGACAGCGATGAAATAGAGCTGCGTCTGCAAATGTTAGTGCAAATGGCATTGACGTCGTTGCTGCGCTTTGAGCATGACATGGTGATGCCACCAGAGATGAAATTCAGCAAGCGCGAGAAGGAAATTCTGAAGTGGACGGCTGAGGGGAAAACGTCGGCTGAAATCGCGATTATTTTGTCGATCTCAGAGAATACGGTGAACTTCCATCAGAAGAATATGCAGAAGAAATTCAATGCGCCGAATAAGACGCAGATTGCCTGCTACGCGGCGGCAACGGGATTCATCTGACCACACATTAGTTGTTCTGCGTGCCAGACACGAAAACGGCTGAATGCAATGCGTTCAGCCGTTCTTTTTTTACTGGCGGTAAGCCTGTTTAATTTGCTTAACCGTATCGGCAAATACATCTGCCTGGCCCTGATCTTCCATCTGGGCGATCTGCTTTTCCATCTTAATGATCACACGGCCCGCGTCAGCCTGGCCCATCGCCTGCAGCATAAGTGCCAGCAGTGCTTTCAGACAGGATACTTCCTGCGCCAGTTCTTGGTTATTTTCGGCGGTGGCGAATTCAGGTGTGCTCATTGTTATTCCTCATTACAAAACGGCGCTAGAGCGCGACGATGAAAGTTATGGCGGCGGAGTATACCACAAGAGAGAGGAAAAAAAGCAGTGGTTATTTTTTGTTCAATTGTGCTCTTTGTTTATTTAAGTAAACACGTTTTAAGTGTAATCACTATAATGTTTTAACCAGCCTAAATTGTTTATAGCCCGTTCTCTTGCTGTTAATTATTGTTACAAAAATATAAGAGCCGTACTTTCCTGGCGCAGAGGGGCGATCTTTTCGTAACTTTTTGAATACAGCGGCTTAAAAATAACGGTATTTGACTTTTTAAATCCGATTCTCTTTCCACTTGCTGTACAGGCTAATTTCCAAAAACGAGAACGAAATCGAATGACATGCTTTTTAGCGTTTTAAACTTGGGCAGAAAACCGTTAATATAAGCCAAATTAGTAGTCAGTAGCGTTATCCCTATTTCTGGAGACATTCCTTTGATCAACGTTCTACTTGTTGATGACCACGAACTCGTGCGCGCAGGGATACGACGCATACTTGAAGATATAAAGGGTATTAAAGTCGCCGGTGAAGTTTGCTGCGGCGAAGACGCCGTGAAATGGTGCCGTACCCACTCAGCCGATGTAGTCCTGATGGACATGAACATGCCTGGTATTGGCGGCCTTGAAGCCACGCGTAAAATCGCGCGTGCCTACGTGGACACCAAAGTCATCATGCTTACCGTCCACACGGAGAACCCATTGCCCGCGAAAGTGATGCAGGCCGGGGCCGCAGGCTATCTCACCAAAGGCGCTGCACCACAGGAAGTGGTTAATGCTATTCGTTCAGTGTTCGCCGGCCAGCGCTATATCGCGTCGGATATCGCTCAACAGATGGCGTTAAGTCAGATTGAACCGGAAAAAACCGGATCGCCATTTGCCAGTTTGTCTGAGCGTGAATTGCAGATTATGCTGATGATCACCAAAGGCCAAAAGGTGAATGAGATTTCTGAGCAGCTGAATCTCAGTCCGAAAACGGTGAACAGCTACCGCTACCGTATGTTCAGTAAACTGAACATTCACGGCGATGTCGAACTCACTCACCTGGCCATTCGTCATGGTCTGTGTAATGCAGAGACCCTAACAAGTCAGTGAGTAATGTGTTCGATTCAAAATCTTTCCTGAAAACCGTAACCAGCCAGCCTGGCGTATATCGAATGTATGACGCTGGCGGTACGGTTATCTATGTTGGCAAAGCCAAAGACCTTAAAAAACGTCTTTCCAGTTATTTCCGCACCAATCTGGCCTCCCGTAAGACGGAAGCGCTGGTGGCGCTGATTCATCAAATTGACGTCACCGTGACGCACACGGAAACGGAAGCGCTGCTGCTCGAACATAACTACATTAAGCTTTATCAGCCGCGCTATAACGTATTGTTGCGCGATGATAAGTCATACCCTTTCATTTTCCTCAGCAGCGACACCCATCCGCGTCTGGCCATGCATCGCGGGGCGAAACATGCGAAAGGGGAGTATTTCGGTCCTTTCCCTAACGGGTACGCCGTGCGTGAAACCCTGGCGTTGCTGCAGAAAATCTTTCCGGTTCGCCAGTGCGAAAACAGCGTCTATCGCAACCGCTCCCGCCCTTGTCTGCAATACCAGATTGGCCGCTGTCTCGGACCATGCGTGGCGGGGCTGGTCAGCGAAGAGGAGTACGCGCAACAGGTTGAATATGTGCGTCTGTTCCTGGCGGGTAAAGACGATCAGGTCCTAACGCAGCTGATTGCGCGAATGGAAAAAGCCAGCCAGGCGCTGGCGTTTGAAGAGGCCGCACGTATCCGCGATCAAATTCAGGCGGTGCGGCGCGTTACGGAAAAACAGTTTGTGTCGAATACCGGCGACGATCTGGACGTCATTGGTGTTTCCTTCGATGCCGGGCTGGCCTGCGTCCATGTTCTGTTTATACGTCAGGGTAAAGTCCTGGGCAGCCGCAGCTATTTCCCGAAAGTGCCGGGCGGTACTGAGCTGGGTGAAGTGGTTGAAACTTTTGTCGGTCAGTTCTATTTGCAGGGCAGCCAGATGCGCACGTTGCCATCGGAGATCCTGCTCGATTTTAATCTTGATGATAAAACTTTGTTGGCGGACTCCCTTTCCGAGCTGGCAGGGCGGCGCGTTAACGTTCAGACCAAACCGCGCGGCGATCGCGCGCGCTATCTGAAGCTGGCGCGGACCAACGCCGCGACGGCGCTGACGACGAAGCTTTCTCAGCAATCGACCGTTCACCAGCGCCTAGCGGCGTTGGCTACGCTGCTGAAACTGCCGGAAGTGAAGCGGATGGAGTGTTTCGACATCAGCCATACAATGGGTGAGCAAACCGTCGCCTCCTGCGTGGTGTTTGATGCCAACGGGCCGGTGCGTGCGGAATATCGTCGCTACAACATCACCGGGATTACGCCGGGTGATGACTATGCGGCGATGAATCAGGTGCTCCGCCGCCGTTACGGTAAAGCCATTGAAGAGGCCAAAATCCCGGATGTTATTTTGATCGACGGCGGGAAAGGGCAGCTGGGCCAGGCGAAAGCCGTTTTCGCTGAGCTCGATGTGCCGTGGGATAAACATCATCCTTTACTGCTTGGCGTGGCAAAAGGGACCGATCGTAAGGCCGGTCTGGAAACACTCTTCTTCGAACCGGAAGGTGAGGGCTTCAGTCTGCCGCCGGATTCCCCTGCGCTGCATGTGATCCAGCATATTCGTGATGAGTCGCACGACCATGCCATCGGCGGACACCGTAAAAAACGCGCTAAAGTGAAAAACACCAGTACGCTTGAGACAATCGAGGGCGTCGGGCCAAAACGTCGACAGATGTTGTTGAAGTACATGGGCGGATTGCAAGGATTACTCAACGCCAGCGTGGAGGAAATTGCAAAAGTGCCGGGTATTTCGCAAGGGCTGGCAGAAAAGATCTACTACTCGTTGAAACATTGAGGGCTCTGTAGCAACATAGAGCTAAATTTTACTGACAACAGACAGTTACCGTCACTATGCGATTTAACATCCCTACGTTGCTCACGCTTTTTCGCGTCGTCCTTATCCCCTTCTTTGTGTTGGCTTTTTACATGCCTTTCACGTGGGCTCCTTTCGCATGTGCGCTGATCTTCCTGGTGGCTGCGGTGACGGACTGGTTTGATGGCTATCTGGCCCGTCGCTGGAATCAAAGCACGCGGTTCGGTGCGTTCCTCGATCCGGTTGCCGATAAGGTGATGGTTGCCATTGCGATGGTGCTGGTGGCAGAGCATTACCACACCTGGTGGGTGACGTTACCTGCGGCGACCATGATCGCGCGTGAGATCATCATCTCTGCCCTGCGCGAGTGGATGGCTGAGCTGGGTAAACGCAGCAGCGTGGCGGTCTCCTGGATTGGTAAAGTGAAAACTACCGCGCAGATGGCGTCGCTGGTGTGGATGCTGTGGCGTCCAAACGCGTGGGTCGAGTGGGCGGGTATCGGCCTGCTGTGGGTTGCAGCGGTGCTGACGCTGTGGTCAATGCTGCAGTACCTGAACGCTGCACGCGGCGATTTGCTTGAACAGTGATCGTTTCGGCGCAATTTTCAGCAAACGATCCTGGGATGCAAAAATAACGTTGACTCACATCGTCATATAAGTAGAATGCAACGCATCGAACGGCGGCACAGTCAGCCGGACGATAATGAAATCAAGTGATTACAAATGACTTGGTGACATGCGGGAATAGCTCAGTTGGTAGAGCACGACCTTGCCAAGGTCGGGGTCGCGAGTTCGAGTCTCGTTTCCCGCTCCAAATTAAAGGCATCGGCAGTTGCGGGTGCTGGTCGAAAGACAACAGATTCACGGCGCGTTAGCAAAGCGGTTATGTAGCGGATTGCAAATCCGTCTAGTCCGGTTCGACTCCGGAACGCGCCTCCAATTTCTTCCCGAGCCCGGATGGTGGAATCGGTAGACACAAGGGATTTAAAATCCCTCGGCGTTCGCGCTGTGCGAGTTCAAGTCTCGCTCCGGGTACCATGGGAAAGCAAAGAATAATCAAAGCAATAAGCAGTGTCGTGAAACCACCCTCGGGTGGTTTTTTTGTTTTTGTCCCTCGCTATCTTCACGCTTTTTACTTGCCCCTATTTTCATTAATGCTTCTAAATCTCATGCGGATGTTATCAACGTTTAAGCTATTTCCATTCTGGAGGGTGAGCCGAAATATGCCCGGAGATATACAGGATGAGAAATAAATCCGTGTACGACTCTGGGCTAAAACATGCTTAAAGAGAGGGGAAGATTTGAGCATGAAGAATACAGTAAAGAAACAAAGGATCTTCCCTGATAGAACCCCGAAAACGTTATATTTAAGCCATGGTTAAATAATGGTTTAGCATTTGTAATTGATAACCTCCAAACAAATACCCTCTGCTTCAATTATCCGTCCTTCATTCTTTAATGCGCAGGGATAATATTCATCGGCAGTTTTATAGGGGGGCCGGATAATTTCACCGCAGCATTTCGGGGTCAGAGTCTGGCATGTTGTGCTCAAACCCTGCCTCTCACCAAGTGTATAACACACTTACTGGCTCAGTGTTCTGCCCGCCAGGCACCGGCATTTAAAGAGTCCTCGCCCGAAGTGTGGTAAGCTCCTTTTTTTTTTCAGGAGTATCAGTAATGACTGAAGGCCCATTAAATGAAAACGAAATGGAGTGGCTGGAAGAGACATTAATCTCTCACGGTCATGACGATGCGTCTGTGCTTGACGTTTCCGAACTCGACGGCATGCTAACCGCAGTGCTGTCCGGTCCTCTTGTGGTGGAACCCGACACCTGGCTGGTGGCGATCTGGGGCGGTGAAAAACATATACCGCGCTGGAAAAACGATCGTGAAATGCACCGTTTTATCGATCTCTGCTTTAAGCATATGAACGATATCGCCGAGCGCCTGAGCGACTATCCCGACCAGTTTGAGCCAGTTTTTGGCGAGAACGATGTCGAGGGGACCACCTATACCGTGGTGGAAGAGTGGTGTTACGGCTACATGCGCGGAATGGCACTGACCGACTGGTCTACCTTGCCGGAAGAGCTGAAATCCGATCTGGCGGTGATCGCTCTGCATGGTTCGCAAGAGAACGTCGATCGCGTTGAAGCCATGACGGAAGAAGAGTATCAGGCGAGCGTGGACAGCATCCGTCCGGCGGCGATTCGTTTATATAATTACTGGCTGGCAAATCCACAGCAGCCGGAGGCCAAAAAGCCGATCGTCAACGGGACCAAAGTAGGACGCAACGATCCGTGCCCGTGCGGAAGCGGGAAGAAATTTAAAAGCTGCTGTTTGCATTAATAAAAAAGGGCTCGCAATGAGCCCTTTAATTACCGCCGGGAGCCTGCAACTCGTCAGTTTACCCCACCTCCGGCAACAGCCCCGCAGCAATCGAAAACTGCACCAGAATCACTACAATCCCGCAGGTAAACACCAGCCCTAACAGCGGTTTTCCGCCCCATACACGGTAACCCGAATCAGGGTGTTGCTGACGGCTTTTCCACGCCAGGAGGGAAGGGAGCAGCAGCGCCAGCACAGCCAGCGCTACACCCGCGTAGCCCAGCGCCATCACAAACCCACGCGGATAGAACAGTGCGAAGGCCAGCGGCGGAAGGAAGGTAATCAGGCCCGTCTGGATGCGTCCGCTGACGGAGCGTTTGCGCTGGAACAGATCCGCCAGATAGTCGAATAGCCCGAGGGCGACGCCGAGGAAAGAGGTCGCCAGCGCCAGATCGGCAAACAGATGCACTGCCAGCTCAACGTGCGGCGAAGCCACCACTTCACGCAGCGCCTGCAAGAATCCGTTCAGACCGGAATGATCGGCCATTAAGCCAATAAACGTAGACGAATCAATGCTGCCCAGAGTCACCAGTTGCCAGAAGATATAGGCAATGAGGGGGATCGCGCTGCCGATAATGAACACGCGGCGCAGTTTACGAATATCGCCATTCATATAGCTGACGATACTCGGCACGCTGCCGTGGAAGCCGAACGAGGTGAAAATCACCGGAATGGCAGAAAGCGCCAGCCCCTGTTGCAGTGGCAGGGTGAGCAAATTCACTTTGTGAACGTGCGGAGCCAGCAGCGCCAGCATGACTACCAGGAAAACAATCTTGGCGCTGAAGAGAAAGCGGTTAAACAGATCGACCAGCGACGTTCCCACGCATACCACGCCCCCGCCAATCAGCGTAAAGAAGATCACGCCGGTCCCCGGAGAAATAGCTGAGCCAAACCAGTCGTTGACACTTGACGCGATCAGCTCGCCTGCGCCGCTCATGTAGGCCGCTGTCAGGGCATACATCAGGAACATCATGCTAAACCCCGTAATCCACTGACCGTAGCGGCCAAGATAGCGGGCGGCCAGCGAGCCAAGGCCCGTATCGGCTGGAACGTGCTGATAGACTTCAAGCAGCAGTAATGCGGTATAGCACATCAGCGCCCACAGGCAGGCCAGAAGCACCAGTGTGACGCTAAATCCAACGCCCGCAGCGGCCAAAGGCATCGCCAGCATTCCTGCGCCAATCGTCGTGCCAGCGACGATAAAAATACTTCCCAGAGTTCTGTTCTTCACGCTTTCCTCTACCACAACCGCTAATCGCAACCTAATCTGCGGCGCAGAGTAAGACAAAAGTCGTTACTCGTCAAATCACCGTTACAACCGGTGTAATTATAATTTTACAGTTACAAACCTGTGCCAGCGCAAGGCAGCAGGGCGCATACCTGTTTAGACTGTGGCTTTGATTTGGAGGGGTTATGCCATCGATTCACGGACATGATGTGCTCAATATGATGATTGAGTCGGGTGAGCAGTACACGGAGCAAAGCCTGGTTCAGGCGATTGATTCCCGTTTTGGCAATAATGCGCGCTTTCATACTTGCTCGGCAGAGAATATGACAGCGGCGGAGCTGGTGGCATTTCTGGCGGCGCGGGGGAAATTTATTCCGGCAGACGAGGGGTTTTCAACGCACGTAAGTAAAATCTGTCGCCATTAAAAAAAAGGGGAGCCAGAAGGCTCCCGAAACTTTATTTCTGCGTGTCGAGAGTCGACAGCTCTTTATCAATAAAGTACAAACCTTCGCCTGATTTACCCGCCAGCGATAATTTATCGAGTACGGATTTAAACAGTTTCTCTTCTTCGTGCTGTTCTGCAACATACCACTGCAGGAAATTAAAGGTCGGATAATCCTGGCCAATCATCGCCGCGTGAGTCAGTTCGTTAATTTTCTGGGTGATCAGCTGCTCGTGTTCGTAAGTGGCGCGGAACAGTTCGTCCAGTGACGCATACTCAGCGAACGGAGATGCCACTGGATTAATGCGTGGCAGGCTGCCGGTGTCAGCGAGATAATCGAACAGACGCTGCATGTGCGTCATCTCTTCCTGGGCGTGGCGACGCAGGAACGCGGCCGCGCCTTCAAAGCTGTGGTAGCTGCACCAGGCACTCATTTGTTGATAAAGCAGGGATGAAAAAAGCTCGAGGTTCATTTGTTCGTTGAGCTTATCGATCATTTCAGTTTTCAGCATAGTGCAGCTCCATGGAATTATTTATTAGTCAGTCAGGGCGTCACTATAATTTGTTATTTAATTATTTGCAAAAGGTAAAATAAAAGATTAATTATTCAAAATACGAATGGGAATAAAACGCATTGGCAGTTGTTTATATATATTAATGAGAATGGTTTCGCTTCGTATTAAATAGACTGCCAGTGGAAACTGGCAGTCTATTATTATTGCCAGGTTTGCGTGGCTGCGGGATTTACCGCATAGCCCATGCATTTGTACTGGATAGTGACGGTCTGGTTGAGGCAAACCGACCCGCTGAACAAGCTGCAGGTTTTTATCGGCTGACCATAGAAAGAGGCGGTCGCGAAGCCCATGCTCTGGCACTCGCGCGTGGCCGTCCCGTTGGTGACATAGTCATCGTAACGGGCATTCTGGAAAATCGCCTGACCGTAATCCAGTCGCACAACGCCGCCTGGCGCATCGGCGTTACTCACCTGCGCCTGACGAGTGACCGTGCAGCCCGCGAGGAGCAGAAATAAACCGGCAACGAATAATCTCTTCATATTTCGCTCTGATTCAATGTAAACACGCTATTTTACCGCCTGCCAGAACGGTCAATGCCGCGAATAGCCGGACGAATTTCCCTCTCTCTTTTCAACGACATGATTTGGTGGGAGAGCCTGTCGAAGATTATGCAAAACGCCAGTGATGCTGGCGGCACGGGGCAAAAACGGCGCTGGCCCAGGAAAGTATTCGTAAAAGGGATGTGAGGCGGCCGGCAGCTTCTCACAGGACGGGCGTTCCTCAAAGGTTTTTTACTGTCTTTCAAAAGCAGTCTAGCCAACGGCTGGATTGGTGAGCAGGTATTTCTTAACGTTGAGCAACCGCATCTCATTTCTTCTCCATTGACTGATTATGTGAAGCGGCTTTCGTTTTTTAAAACATTTTTTCAGTTAATTTGAAAGTGCGTTTGTTAGATAGTAAGGTTGTCTGGATTCGCTATCTTTGGCGGCAACACCCGCAACGTATTCAGGAGATGAAGAATGAAAATTGCACTGATGATGGAAAACAGCCAGGCTGGCAAAAACGCCACTATCCTCAACGAATTGAAAACCGTCGTTGATGAGAAAGGTTTCCCGGTCTACAACGTCGGGATGAGTGACGAGAACGATCACCATCTGACTTACATCCACCTGGGTATCATGGCCAGCATCCTGTTAAATTCTAAGGCTGTGGACTTTGTGGTCACCGGTTGCGGGACAGGCCAGGGCGCGCTGATGTCGCTTAACATCCACCCGGGCGTGATTTGCGGTTACTGTATCGACCCGGCAGATGCGTTCCTGTTTGCCCAGATCAACAACGGTAACGCGCTCTCTCTGCCATTCGCCAAAGGCTTCGGCTGGGGTGCTGAGCTGAACGTGCGCTTTATCTTTGAAAAAGCGTTTACTGGCCGCAAAGGCGAAGGGTATCCGCCAGAGCGTAAAGAGCCACAGGTGCGTAACGCCGGTATTCTGAACCAGGTGAAAGCCGCCGTAGTGAAAGAGAACTATCTGGATACCCTGCGTGCAATCGATCCTGAGCTGGTGAAAACCGCCGTTTCCGGTCAGCGCTTCCAGCAGTGCTTCTTCGAAAACTGCCAGGACAAAGAGATTGAAGCATTTGTTCGCGGTATCGTAGGCTAAACGGCTATCTGAATGAAAAGCCAGCTATGCTGGCTTTTTTTATGCCTTGTTCGACACCGCGCTCCCCGCATCTTTCGTCAACCGCAGAGTATCCACCATCCCCACCAGGCAAATCAGCGCGATAGCGACAAAGGCCAGTCGAAAGCTGATCCCCGGCACGCATGCCATGTCCAGCAAATCGCCCATTTTCTCGCCAATCCGGATTCCAATCGCCCCGAGAGTGATCCCCAGCCCGACCGCCAGCTGCGTCGCCGTGGAAAACAGCGTATTGGCGTAGCTCATTTGTGCCGATGGCACATCCGCAAAGGCCAGCGTACTGACCGCCGTAAACTGAATCGAACGGAACACGCCGCCCAGATAAAGGATCAACATAATCAGCCAGACCGGCGTCTGCGGTGAGATAAACGCGCAAGCCAGCAGGGACAATACGTTTAGCGCTCCATTTATCAGCAGCAGTTTTCGGAAACCCAGGCGACGTATCAGAGGCGTGGTGGCAGGTTTAATCGTCAGGTTACCGACAAATACTGCCAGCACCAGCAGACCAGAGTGAAAAGCATCCATTCCAAAGCCTACCTGGAACATCAGGGGGAGCAGGAAAGGAACCGCGCTTATGGAGGCGCGAGACAGTGAGCCGCCGTACATCGTTACACGAAACGTCGGAACCTGCATGGCGTCGAGGCGAATCATCGGCCACTGGGCGCGCTGAAAATGGCGCAGAGCATAGATAAGCGTGACCGCCCCCACAACCAAAAGTGCCAGGGTGAGTAAGCCTTGTGAATGCTGCGCCCCCATCGACTCCATGGCATACACCAGGCTCACCATCGCAATCGTGGTGGCGATAAAGCCGGGCGTATCAAAGGGACGACGTTCATCGTCGTGCAGATCGGGAATGATGCGCAGCGCCAGAATAATCGCCACGATCCCGAGGGGTACATTAATAAAGAAGATCCAGCGCCAGTCGGCGTAGCTGGTAATAAAGCCGCCGAGGGGCGGCCCGATAATGGGTGCCACCAGTGCGGGCCAGGTGAGGGTGGCGATAGCGGTGATCAGCTGATGTTTAGGCGTCGTGCGCAAGACAGCCAGCCGCCCGACCGGGACCATCAGCGCACCGCCCATGCCCTGCAGCACGCGCATAGCGACAAACTGATCCACCGTGGTGGATAGCCCGCAAAAGACGGAGGCGAGGGTGAAGATCGCCAGCGCCACGGCAAACACTTTGCGGGCGCCAAAGCGGTCGGCAATCCAGCCGCTGGCAGGGATTAAGACTGCCAGCGTAATCAGATAGGCGCTGATGCCAATATTTAAATCCACGGCCTGTACGCCAAAGCTTTTCGCCATATCGGGAAGCGCGGTGGCAATCACGGTTCCGTCGAGAAACTCCATAAAGAACGCCCCGGCAACCAGCAGTGCCGCTGGCGACAGCCCGCGGTTCTCCTTCCCGGTGATGTTGTCAGTCATCGTTACCCTGCCATATCAAAAAAATTTATAAAAATTTACTGGAACTTATCGGTTTCTAAGCTGCGGATTTGTCATGGATTTTTGTAACAATCTCGCAGCATCGCTGATTTTGTAACCGTGATTTGCGTCACATAATCATTGATTTTTGTGACGCTGGTCATATTATATGCGCATAGACAATAACACCTGCATAACACATTACCGGAGCATCAAATGAAACTGCGCAAAATCCTGAAAAGCATGTGGGCTAACTACTGCAATACGTTTAAAGACGTACCGCCAGGCGCAATGTTCTGATGAAAAAAACCTGCTTCGGCAGGTTTTTTTATGCCTGCTTTCGACGAGAGGGAAGATGAAAGGGCTATCGTTTTGCTACTATGGCGCTCTTTATGTAAGGAGCTTCCTATGTCTCAAAATCTGAGCGCCGATCAGGAACTGGTATCTGACGTCGTCGCATGCCAGTTGGTCATCAAACAAATCCTGGATGTGTTAGACATTATTGCGCCGATTGAAGTGCGTGAAAAAATGTCTACCCAACTGAAAAACATCGATTTCACCAGCCATCCTGCTGCAGCGGACCCCGTTACGCTTCGCGCCATTCAAAAAGCCATCGCGCTTATCGAACTCAAGTTCACACCGCAGGGTGAGTCACACTAAAATAAACCGATGTTTTGAATTTAGAAACAAGTTTATGCAAAAGGGCGACAGCAATGTCGCCCTTTTGACGTTCAGAAGAAGGTCTGCACCAGCAGATAGCTGGCAGCACAGGCACAGCTGACGCCGATAAGCCCCGGCAGAATAAAGCTGTGGTTGATGATGAATTTGCCAATTCGGGTGGTACCGGAGCGGTCGAAACCGATACAGGCCAGGTCGCTCGGGTAGGTGGGCAGCACGAAGTAACCGTAGGAGGCCGGGAAGAAAGCAATCAGCATTTTTGGCTCAATGCCCAGCATCAGGCCCATCGGTGCGACGGCGGTCAGTGCTGCGGCCTGGCTGTTTACCAGTTTGGAGACCAGGAACAGCACGATGGCGTAGGTCCAGGGATGGCTTTTTACTACCCCTTCGAGCGCCATTTTCAGCTCGTCGAGGTGCGCCTGGAAGAAGGTATCACTCATCCACGCAACGCCGAAGACCGAGAAAATCGCCACCATCCCGGCCTTAAACACCGCACCGTTCGAAATGGCAGAGGCGTTAACCTTACAGGCAATCAGCATCACGGCACCGGCAATCAGCATCATCATCTGGATGACGAGATTCATGGAAAGCGCTGTCATTTTGCCTATGATTTCAAAGGCAGGACGCAGCTCGGGCAACGCCCCCAGCAGCACCACGACAGCAATGCCGGCGAAGAAAATCCACGTCGACCAGTACGCCTGCTTCGGGAAGCGCTGGTTCATCAGCGTTTCGGTGCTGCCATAGATAAATTCGCGCTGTTTCGGGTCGCTGAGTTTTTCCTGGAATTCCGCATCGTCAGCCAGATCTTTTCCGCGACGCAGGCTCCAGAGCGCGGCAATCATCACCCCAAACAGCGAAGCGGGTACGGAGACGGCCAGAATCTCGAGGATCCCCCACGCCTGACCGATACCGTGCTGGGCGCCAATAATTGACACCAGTGATACCACGGCAACAGAGACCGGGGACGCCGTAATCGCCATCTGCGAGGCAACAGAAGCAACGGCCATTGGGCGTTCCGGGCGAATACCTTTTTTTAGCGCGATGTCGGCGATAATCGGAAACATGGTGTACACCACATGGCCGGTCCCGCAGAGAAACGTCAGCATCCAGGTGGTAAAGGGAGCGAGGAGGGTGATGTGCTGCGGATGTTTTCTCAGCAGGCGCTCGGCAAACTGCATCATGACATTCAAGCCACCCGCGGTCTGCAGTGTCGCCGCGCAGCCGATCACGGCAAGGATCGTCAGCATGACGTCCACCGGCGGTTTACCGGGCTGGAGGCCAAACACAAAACTTAAAATGAAAAGACCGATACCGCTTATCAGCCCAAGGCCCATCCCGCCGAACCGCGTTCCTACCAGCAGGCAGAGGATAATGACAATAAACTCGATGGTGATCATGAAGCTCCCTCGTCAATCAAAGTGAAATGAAATAAATCATTTCACTTTGTAAGGTTATTGGCTGGGAGCCAGATCTGATTTGTTAAATTTCAATAAAAGCAGTTACTTGGTAACTATTATTTAACAATTGTGGATAACTAGCCGGACATCAGTGGCGCTGACAGTTCACCAGATTAAGCAGATGCTGGTCAGTCTGCGTCATACACAACCCGGCACGCTTCGCACTGCGCACCTCATCCAGAATGGTTTTCAGCAATAGCCCATCCTGCTGCTGTTCTTTTCTCATATCACGTAAGAAATCGAGCGTGGTGTCATCATTCAGCGCTTTGGCTTCTCCGGCGAGCGTTTTCAGCATGGAACAACGCTGCTCGTACTCGTCGAGGGTTTTCTGGAATATCTCTTCCAGCGATGAACAGGCGTCATCGGAGATCACACGCGCTTTGACAATCGGGTTAGCCCCGGCCTGTTTCATATAGTCAAAGACCCGCATCATGTGGGTGATATTGCATTGCGCCTGGGTGCGCAGAAAGGTGGCGGTTCCGTTGAGGCTGTGCTCTGAACACCAGTCGCTCAACTGCAAATAGAGATTGGAGGCGTTGAACTCAAGGTTCATCTGGGTGTTGAGTTTCTGAATCATTCCTGAAGTTGTCATTATAATATCCTTATTTAGAGGAGGGATGATTAACAACAGAATAAAGCCGTTCTGTACCGTCGTTATGTGACCCACTTTTCATTTCCCGTCATGCAATTAGGAATAATGCCCGTAATTTGTAAAAAGAATGAACTGTGATCCGCGCACAGGTTTGACGGATGACTTCTTGTAAAATGAAACGATGTTTTATCTATTTCATTTATGAGGATCAAAATGGCCAGAGTGGCGGTATTGTTGGCACCAGGATTTGAAGAAGCGGAAGCAATTATCACGATTGATATCTTGCGCCGTATGCATATTGACGTCGAAACGCTGGCCTGCGCGGAGTCGCGCGCGGTGGTGAGTTATCACAACATCCCGATGGTGGCAGACAGCACGCTCACCGAGCGCGCCGATACGCTGTACGACGCAGTGGTACTGCCGGGCGGGCCGCAGGGCAGCGTGAATCTGGCTGCCAGCCAGGAAGTGGTTCGTTTTGTTAAGGCACATGACGACGCGGGTAAATTGATCTGCCCAATCTGCTCTGCCGCGGCGCGCGTCCTGGGCGGCAACGGCCTGCTGAAAGGGCGTCGCTATGTCTGCTCAGGCGATTTATGGGAAACGGTCAACGACGGGGAATACGTCGATGCGCCGGTGGTAGAGGATCAGAATCTCCTCAGCGGCAAAGGCCTCGGCCACGCGTTTGATTTTGCCCTGACCCTGGCCGCCCGTTTACTGGGAGACGAAGCGCCGGTTCGCGATCACGCGGATCATATTTACTACGCCTGGTAAATTCTTACGCGGACGCTACGGCGTCCGTATTACAGGGACGTCTTAGCTGACCTTATGGATAATTCTGCTTAATCCCCTCCAATTTGTCCGACAATACCCGCCTTTTTTATGTCATTTATCGCTGAATATATGTACGCAATTACTGTAATTCTGCGGTGTGATGCCGCTCTCTTATGGATGATTAATTTCCCGCTAAAACTATCTCCAGCACCATCACTTATTCAAGGGTGAGCGCTAATACCTTGTTTTACGTCCGATTAAATAAAAAGCACGACACTATACCCTACATAAAAGAATGCTAATGCTGGAGTTAACCATGCACAAATTTACTAAAACGCTGGCGGCCATCGGCCTGGCTGCCGTTATGTCACAATCCGCTATGGCAGAGAATTTAAAGCTCGGTTTTCTGGTGAAACAGCCTGAAGAACCCTGGTTCCAGACCGAGTGGAAATTTGCGGATAAAGCCGGGAAAGATCTCGGCTTTGATGTCATCAAAATTGCCGTGCCCGATGGTGAAAAAACACTGAACGCCATCGACAGCCTGGCGGCCAGCGGCGCGAAAGGTTTTGTCATTTGTACGCCAGATCCGAAACTCGGTTCGGCCATTGTGGCAAAAGCGCGGGGTTACGGCATGAAGGTGATTGCGGTTGACGATCAGTTCGTCAACGCCAAAGGCAAACCAATGGATACCGTTCCGCTGGTGATGATGGCGGCCACCAAAATCGGTGAGCGTCAGGGCCAGGAACTCTATAAAGAGATGCAAAAACGCGGCTGGGATGTGAAAGAAACAGCCGTTATGGCGATCACCGCAGATGAACTCGATACCGCGCGTCGCCGCACGTCCGGTTCGATGGACGCGCTGAAAGCGGCCGGCTTCCCGGAAAAACAGATCTATAAAGTCCCGACGAAATCGAACGATATTCCAGGCGCCTTCGACGCCGCAAACTCCATGCTGGTGCAGCACCCTGAAGTTAAACACTGGCTGGTGGTCGGCATGAACGACAACACCGTGCTGGGCGGCGTGCGCGCGACGGAAGGCCAGGGCTTTAAAGCGGCGGATGTCATCGGTGTCGGCATCAACGGCGTGGATGCGGTGAGCGAGCTGTCTAAAGCGCAGGCGACCGGCTTCTACGGCTCGCTGCTGCCAAGCCCGGATGTGCATGGCTATAAATCCAGCGAAATGCTCTACAACTGGGTGACGAAAGACGCTGAGCCTCCGAAGTTCACCGAGGTGACGGATGTGGTGCTGATCACCCGCGACAACTTCAAAGAGGAACTGGCGAAAAAAGGGCTGGGCGGTAAGTAATTTGTTGTGATTGCGCCCCTCGATGCGGAGGGGCCAGACGTACACTACTCGAATCACGGAGACGTTATGCAACAGTCTGACCCGTATCTCTCTTTTCGCGGCATCGGGAAAACGTTCCCCGGTGTAAACGCGCTGACCGATATCAGTTTTGACTGCTATCCCGGTCAGGTCCACGCCCTGATGGGGGAGAATGGCGCAGGGAAATCCACGCTGCTAAAAATCCTCAGCGGAAACTACGCCCCGACCACCGGCACGCTGGCGATTCGCGGCGAAGAGATGGTGTTTGCCGATACCACGGCGGCGCTGAATGCTGGCGTCGCTATCATTTATCAGGAGCTGCATCTGGTACCTGAAATGACGGTGGCGGAAAACATCTATCTGGGGCAACTGCCTCACAAGAGCGGCATCGTCAATCGCTCGCTCCTCAATTATGAAGCCGGACTGCAGCTGCAGCATCTCGGGCTGGATATCGACCCACAAACGCCGCTGAAATATCTGTCGATTGGCCAGTGGCAGATGGTGGAAATTGCCAAGGCGCTCGCGCGCAACGCAAAAATTATCGCCTTTGATGAGCCGACAAGTTCGCTCTCGGCGCGTGAGATCGACAACCTGTTCCGGGTGATCCGCGAGCTGCGCAAAGAAGGGCGCATCATTTTATATGTTTCGCACCGTATGGAAGAGATTTTTGCCCTTAGCGACGCCATCACCGTGTTCAAAGATGGCCGCTACGTGCGCACCTTCACCGATATGCAGCAGGTCAATCATGACCAGCTGGTGCAGGCGATGGTCGGACGTGAACTGGGGGATATCTATCACTGGCAGCCGCGAGAATACGCTGCCGAGCGTTTGCGTCTGGAGAGCGTCAAAGCGCCAGGTGTGCGCACGCCAATCTCCCTGTCGGTGCGCAGCGGCGAAATCGTCGGTCTGTTCGGGCTGGTGGGGGCAGGGCGCAGCGAGCTGATGAAAGGGCTGTTCGGCGGCACGCGGATCACCGCAGGCCAGGTGTATATCGACGGTCAGCCGGTGGATATCCAGAAACCGGCTCACGCGATCCGCGCGGGGATGATGCTCTGTCCGGAAGATCGTAAAGCCGACGGGATTATTCCGGTCCACTCTGTGCGCGACAACATTAACATTTCGGCACGCCGAAAATTCATTCGTGCCGGATGCCTGATCAACGACAGCTGGGAAAACATTAACGCCGATTACCATATTCGCTCCCTGAATATTAAAACCCCCGGTGCTGAACAACTCATCATGAATCTTTCCGGCGGGAACCAGCAAAAGGCCATTCTGGGCCGCTGGCTGTCGGAAGAGATGAAAGTCATTTTGCTGGATGAACCGACGCGCGGCATCGACGTCGGGGCCAAGCACGAAATCTATAACGTCATCTATGAGCTGGCAAAACGCGGCGTGGCGGTGTTGTTCGCCTCCAGCGATCTGCCCGAAGTGCTGGGCGTTGCCGACCGCATCATCGTGATGCGCGAAGGGGATATCGCCGGTGAATTGCTACATGAACAGGCGAATGAACAACAGGCGTTGAGCCTCGCCATGCCTAAAGTCAGCCAGGCTGTCGCCTGAGCAAGGAGTGAATGATGTCCTCTGTAACTACCTCTCGCGCACCGAAATCGGCTTTTAGCCTGGGGCGCATCTGGGATCAATACGGGATGCTGGTGGTCTTTGCCGTCCTGTTCCTGGGCTGTGCGATTTTCGTGCCGAATTTCGCCAGCTTCGTCAACATGAAAGGGCTGGGGCTGGCGATCTCTATGTCCGGTATGGTCGCCTGCGGGATGCTGTTCTGTCTGGCGTCCGGCGATTTCGACCTCTCCGTTGCGTCGGTCATCGCCTGTGCAGGTGTGACGGCGGCGGTGGTGATCAACCTGACGGAAAGCCTGTGGATAGGGGTTTTTGCCGGGCTGATGCTGGGTGTGCTCAGCGGGCTGGTGAATGGTTTTGTCATTGCCCGCCTGAAGATCAACGCCCTGATCACCACGCTTGCCACCATGCAAATTGTGCGCGGCCTGGCCTATATTATCTCTGACGGGAAAGCGGTGGGGATTGAAGACGAGCGCTTCTTTACCCTCGGCTACGCCAACTGGCTGGGTCTGCCGGCGCCTATCTGGCTGACGGTGGGCTGTCTGATTATTTTTGGCTTCCTGCTCAACAGAACCACCTTTGGCCGCAATACGCTGGCGATCGGCGGGAATGAAGAGGCTGCACGCCTGGCCGGTGTCCCGGTGGTGCGTACCAAGATTATTATCTTTGTGCTCTCCGGTCTGGTGTCGGCGGCGGCGGGGATTATTCTGGCTTCGCGTATGACCAGCGGCCAGCCGATGACCTCGATTGGCTATGAGCTGATTGTGATTTCTGCCTGCGTATTGGGTGGGGTTTCGCTAAAAGGCGGCATCGGAAAAATCTCATATGTGGTGGCCGGTATCCTTATCCTCGGCACTGTTGAGAACGCCATGAACCTGCTGAATATTTCCCCCTTCTCGCAGTACGTCGTACGTGGCCTAATCCTGCTGGCAGCAGTGATCTTCGACCGTTACAAGCAAAAGGCGAAGCGCACCGTTTGAGCAAAATTTGGCCCAACTTTTAAGTCTAGTCCTACCTCCCTGCCGCCTGCCAGCAATGCTGGCAGGCGGTTTGCTAAATGGCGAGCAGCGTCACACTGTCTATACTTACATGGCTACTGAGATGTTAAATGTCTGACATCTCGAAAACCGTAAGGAGGATAAGGGTGGCAGACTCGTTAAACGTACCGCCTGCACTGACCGGAGAATTCGCATTCTTTTTCGATCTCGACGGGACTCTCGCCGACATCAAACCGCACCCCGATCAGGTGGTGATACCTGCCGATATTCTCCGGGTGTTACATCAGCTCTCCAGCATCAATCATGGGGCACTGGCATTGATATCAGGGCGCTCAATGGCCGAGCTGGATCAGCTTGCCAGGCCTTACCGCTTTCCGCTTGCCGGTGTGCACGGAGCGGAGCGCCGCGACATCCATGGCAACGCGCATATCGTCTCTCTTCCCGATTCACTGATTCAGTCGCTCACGGTACAACTGACCGCGGCGCTTGAGCATCTGCAGGGAACGGAGCTGGAAGCGAAAGGGATGGCCTTTGCGCTGCACTATCGTCAGGGGCCGCAGCACGAAGCTGCCATCACGGCGCTGGCAACCTCCATCGTCGCGGCACACCCTCAGCTTGCACTGCAGCCGGGGAAATGTGTGGTGGAGATAAAACCGAGGGGCATTAATAAAGGAGAGGCGATCAAGGCCTTCATGACCGAGGCGCCTTTTGCGGGCAGAACGCCGGTGTTTATCGGCGACGACCTGACGGACGAAAGCGGTTTTAGCGCCGTCAATCAGGCCGGAGGGGTATCAATTAAAGTCGGACAGGGTGAAACCTGCGCCGAATGGCGACTGGCGAATGTCGCCAGCGTCTGGCAATGGGTCACCGAAGTCGCTAACCAGCAACAAGAAGAAAAAATAGCGCATAACAACAGGAGAAAACATGATGGGTCGCTTAGTCGTAGTCTCTAACCGAATTGCGCCACCGGACGATAAAAAATCCAGCGCGGGTGGTCTGGCGGTAGGGATTTTGGGTGCCTTAAAAACAGCTGGCGGTTTGTGGTTTGGCTGGAGCGGTGACGTTGGTAATGAAGACCAGCCGCTAAAAAAGGTGACACGGGGCAACATCACGTGGGCATCGTTTAATCTGGGTGAAAAGGACTACGAAGAGTATTACTCGCAGTTCTCGAATGCCGTGCTGTGGCCGGCGTTTCACTATCGTCTGGACCTGGTTAAATTCGAGCGCGATTCGTGGGAAGGGTACACACGTGTCAATGCGCTGCTGGCGGATAAACTGCTGCCGTTAATCGAGGAAGACGATATTTTATGGATCCACGATTATCACCTGATTCCTTTCGCCAGCGAGCTGCGCAAACGTGGGGTGAATAACCGGATCGGCTTCTTCCTGCATATCCCGTTCCCGACGCCGGAGATTTTCACCGCGTTGCCCCCGCATGAAGAACTGCTGGAAGGACTGTGCGATTACGATCTGCTTGGCTTCCAGACGGAAAACGACCGTGTGGCGTTTCTCGATAGCGTCTCCGGTAAAACGCGCGTGACCACCCGCAGCGGCAAGTCTCATACCGCGTGGGGCAAGACTTTCGAGACCGAAGTCTATCCTATCGGTATTGAACCTGATGAAATCGCCGCTGACGCCTCTGGCCCGCTGCCGCCGAAACTGGCACAGCTCAAAAGCGAGCTGAAAAACGTCAAAAACATCTTCTCCGTGGAGCGTCTGGATTACTCGAAAGGGCTGCCGGAACGCTTCCAGGCTTATGAGAGACTGCTGGAAAAATTCCCGCAGCATCACGGTAAAATCCGCTATACGCAGATTGCCCCGACCTCACGTGGTGAGGTGCAGGCCTATCAGGATATCCGGCATCAGCTGGAAACCGAGGCCGGGCGCATCAACGGTCGCTACGGGCAACTGGGCTGGACACCGCTTTATTATCTCAACCAGCATTTTGAGCGCAAAATTCTGATGAAGGTATTCCGCTATGCGGAAGTAGGGCTGGTGACGCCTCTGCGCGACGGGATGAACCTGGTGGCAAAAGAGTATGTCGCCGCGCAGGACCCGAAAGATCCTGGCGTGCTGGTGCTTTCACAGTTTGCGGGGGCGGCGAACGAGCTGACTTCGGCGCTGATCGTCAATCCTTACGACAGCGATGATGTGGCGAATGCCCTCGACAGGGCGCTGACCATGCCGCTGACTGAGCGTATCTCGCGCCATGCGGAGATGATGAAAGTGATTCGCGAGAACGATATAAATCACTGGCAGGAGCATTTTATTCGCGATCTTGAGCGGATCACTCCCCGTAGCCGGGAGAGCAATCTGCAAAAAAAGGTCGCAACCTTCCCTAAACTGGCTTAACGAGTCCCCCTCGGCGGCATCAGTTGCCGAGGGGAACCAGCAGCACGTCCACCTGACTTGAGCTGACAATTGCTTTGGCGGAGCAGGCGGCGCGTGAGAAGAAGCTGTGGTTATGGTTACCGCAGATCACCAAATCGGCCTGCTCTTTGCGGCAAATATCCAGAATATGTTCGCTCAGTTCGCCGGTGGCGATAAAGGTCCGCGCGATAGGATACTGGGCTTTATCCTCCAGCTCCTGCAAAAACTGCTGCGTCTCTTCCTGCAACAGCCCACGAATATCTTCCAGCATCGGTGCGGCCAGCTGGTTATACATTTCCGGCTCGGCCGCCAGCGTAACCAGACTAATCCGCGCATTGAGCGGGCGGGCGATAGAGACCGCTCGCGCCAGCAGCTGATGGCTTTCCGGGGTAACAGCAACGCATACCAGAATGTGTGAGTAACTCATCGCTCACTCCTTTGATGTCCAGAGACAGAGGATTCATCACCATTAGCGCGATTCGTACCGCTTCGCAAGAGGGCAATACGACATTGGTGTGACGCTTATCATAATTATTCATTAATTATTCTTATAAAACGAATAGTGTCATAACCGAGCTTATCAACGTAAAAGCGTTACTTAACCAAAACATCCCCTTTTTAATATTGAACCCGTCATCAGATATCCGCCGTTTTTGACCAGCAAGTTATCGTCACGAACGGAAATTTGTTACATTTTTTAATTTTATAACTTCATGATTTTAAATGAAATTAATGATGTGTTACTGACTATGGCTTAATATGTTAAGCAAAAGATCATTAAGGATAATGCTCTCTGACGAGGAGTGAGCTGGTCGGATAAGCCACTGCATGAGTATTCGTCCATTCAGAATAGAAAAGAGCCTCATTTGGCTAAAAATCAACCAACTTACAAGTCACGCTGATGGATTAATGCCTGCTTATCGCTTAATTTTTGTGATGTAGGTCACATTTTTTTTAAAATTTGGGCGGGGCTGCATTGTATGTGGGAAAACGGACGAGTAGAGTTGCCTCGAATTAGGAAAAATCTTAGTTATTTGTAAGTAATGATAAGACGCTATGGTCAGGCATCACCATTTAAAAACCGCGCGTTTTATCCAGTTTAACCTTAATTCGACTATGCATTTTCGCCTTTTCTTTTTTTTTACCGGGGTTTTCTCGGCGACATCACGGGGTGCGGTCTTACCGCATAAAAAATTATAGTTGGTTATTCTGGATGGGAAAAATGCATACATCCGAGATGCTTAAACACGTCTATGACATCAATTTGTCATACTTATTACTTGCACAGCGTTTGATTAGTCAGGACAAACCGTCCGCCATGTTCCGCCTGGGTATCAGCGAAGAAATGGCAACAACGCTCGGTGGATTAACTCTCCCTCAGATGGTCAAACTGGCGGAAACCAATCAGCTGGTATGTCAGTTCCGCTTCGACAGTCATCAGACCATTACGCGTCTGACTCAGGATTCACGCGTTGACGATCTGCAACAGATCCACACCGGGATTTTGCTTTCAACCCGCCTTCTCACCGAAATCAGCCAGCCTGACGACGTGGCCCGCAAGAAAAGGGCTTAATGATGAGCGAAAAAAGCATTGTTCAGGAAGCTCGCGACATTCAGTTGGCAATGGAACTGATCACGTTGGGTGCTCGCTTACAAATGCTGGAAAGCGAGACTCAGCTGAGCCGCGGTCGACTTATCAAACTGTATAAAGAATTACGCGGTAGCCCGCCTCCGAAAGGGATGTTGCCCTTTTCCACGGACTGGTTTATGACCTGGGAGCAAAACATCCACGCATCGATGTTTTGCAATGCCTGGCAGTTTCTCTTAAAGACGGGCTTGTGCAGTGGCGTAGATGCTGTCATCAAAGCCTATAAACTCTACCTTGAACAATGTCCGCAGCCGGAAGAGGGGCCACTTTTGGCGCTGACCCGCGCATGGACGCTGGTGCGCTTCGTTGAGAGTGGATTACTGCAATTGTCGCGCTGTAACTGCTGCGACGGTAACTTTATCACCCATGCTCATCAGCCAGTAGGTAGCTTCGCCTGCAGTTTATGCCAGCCGCCGTCCCGTGCGGTAAAAAGACGTAAACTTTCCCCGGAAGCTGCCGATATTAATCCACAACTGCTGGATGAACAGATCGAACAAGCTGTTTAACCCGAACGTGTGGGAAAGATTCCAGCAGCGGTAAGAAATTACCGCTGCTTTTTTTTACCCCGCGTTCCGGTAACGCCTTCGAACTCAACATCCTGTCATGGTCTCTAGCGGAAGGATGATGTCGTGCTTATCTTATTAGGTTACCTGGTTGTTATCGGTACAGTTTTCGGCGGTTATATGATGACCGGCGGGCACCTGGGAGCACTCTATCAACCGGCTGAACTGATTATTATCGGCGGCGCAGGGGTAGGTGCTTTTATCGTTGGCAACAACGGTAAATCGATTAAAGGAACGCTCAAAGCGCTCCCATTACTGTTTCGTCGTTCAAAATACACCAAAAGCATGTATATGGACCTGCTGGCGCTGCTCTATCGTCTGATGGCAAAGTCGCGTCAACAGGGCATGTTCTCGTTGGAACGTGATATTGAGAACCCGAAAGAGAGCGAAATTTTCGCCAGTTATCCACGCATTCTCGCTGACGCGATGATGCTGGATTTTATCGTCGATTATCTTCGACTCATCATCAGCGGCAACATGAACACCTTCGAGATCGAAGCGCTGATGGACGAAGAGATCGAAACTCACGAAAGCGAATCCGAAGTGCCGGCTAACGCCCTGGCGCTGGTGGGGGATTCACTGCCGGCATTCGGTATCGTCGCGGCGGTGATGGGCGTGGTACACGCACTGGCCTCCGCCGACCGCCCGGCCGCAGAGCTGGGGGCACTGATTGCCCACGCAATGGTTGGGACATTCCTCGGTATTCTTCTCGCCTACGGTTTTATCTCGCCGCTGGCAAGCGTGCTACGCCAGAAGAGTGCGGAAACTACCAAGATGATGCAGTGCGTGAAGATCACCCTGCTGTCAAACCTGAACGGCTACGCACCGCCAATCGCGGTGGAATTCGGGCGTAAAACCCTGTACTCCAGCGAGCGTCCATCGTTTGTCGAGCTTGAAGAACACGTCCGCGCTGTGAAGAACCCTAACCAACAGACGACGACTGAGGACGCATGAAAAATCAGTCCCATCCCATCGTCATAGTTAAAAAGCGCAAACACAAAGGCCATGGGGGCGGTTCCCATGGCTCGTGGAAAATCGCTTACGCGGACTTTATGACCGCAATGATGGCGTTTTTCCTGGTGATGTGGCTGATTTCCATCTCCAGCCCGAAAGAGCTGATTCAGATCGCGGAGTATTTCAGAACACCGCTGGCGACGGCGGTGACGGGCGGGCAGCGAATTGCGAACAGCGACAGCCCAATCCCTGGCGGGGGTGATGATTACACCCAGCAAAAGGGTGAAGTGAAGAAAGAGCCGAATATCGACGAGCTGAAAAAGCGCATGGAGCAGGCGCGGTTGAAAAAACTGCGTGGCGACCTCGACCAGCTCATCGAAGCTGACCCGAAACTGCGCGCGCTGCGTCCACATTTGAAAATCGATCTGGTGCAGGAAGGGTTACGCATCCAGATTATTGATAGCCAGAACCGCCCAATGTTCAAAACCGGCAGCGCGGACGTTGAGCCTTACATGCGCGATATTTTGCGCGGTATTGCGCCTGTGCTGAACGGTATTCCGAACCGCATCAGTCTCTCTGGTCATACGGATGATTTCCCGTATGCCAACGGCGAAAAGGGATACAGCAACTGGGAGCTTTCTGCCGATCGTGCCAACGCCTCGCGTCGCGAGCTGGTGGTGGGTGGGCTTGATGAGGGCAAAGTCCTGCGCGTCGTCGGAATGGCCGCCACCATGCGGGTGACCGATCGCGGCCCGGACGATGCCATCAACCGTCGTATCAGTCTTTTAGTGCTCAATCAGCAGGCGGAGCAGACCATTCTGCACGAAAACGCCGAAAGCCAGAATGAGTCACTGGATGATTTAAAACAGCCAGGGGCAGTGCCTTCGGCTGCCGTTCCAACATCGCCACCAGCCAATCCGAGGTGATAGCGTGAGCATGGATATTAGCGATTTTTACCAGACGTTTTTTGATGAAGCCGACGAGTTGTTGGCGGACATGGAGCAGCATCTGCTGGATTTAGTGCCTGAGGCACCGGATTCAGAACAGCTCAATGCCATTTTCCGTGCGGCACATTCCATTAAAGGTGGCGCCGGAACATTTGGTTTTACCATTTTGCAGGAAACTACCCATTTAATGGAGAACCTGCTGGATGAAGCTCGTCGCGGTGAGATGCAGCTCAACACCGACATTATTAACCTGTTTTTGGAAACCAAAGATATTATGCAGGAACAGCTCGACGCCTATAAAAGCTCGCAAGAGCCAGATGCTGCAAGCTTTGAATACATCTGCAACGCTCTGCGCCAGTTAGCTCTGGAAGCGAAGGGCGAAGTCGCTGCACCTGCGGTCAGCGCGGCAAAATTAAGCGTGGTTGATGCACTGGCGTCAGAAGACGCGACCCCGCCTGCAGCCGAAGCAAAGCTGCGCGTGGTGCTCTCTCGTCTGAAAGAGAGTGAAGTGAATCTGCTGGAAGAAGAGCTGGGTAACCTGGCGACCCTGAGCAACATCGTTAAAGGCCCGGACAGCCTGGCTGCTACCATCGATGGCGGTATCGGTCAGGATGATATCGTCGCGGTGCTGTGCTTCGTGATCGAAGCCGACCAGATCACCTTTGAAACTGAAACGGCGGCTGCAGAAGCCCCTGGTGAGGTTGCGGAAGTGGTGGCAGCGCCTGACGTGAGCGTGCCAGCGGTGGTTGCCCCGACGCCCGTGCTGAAAGCCGTTCCCGGCGAATCGGCTGCACCGAACCGTGCTGAACGTGAAAAACCGGCGGCCCGCAGCAGTGAATCCACCAGTATCCGCGTGGCGGTAGAGAAGGTCGATCAGCTGATTAACCTGGTGGGCGAACTGGTGATCACCCAGTCCATGCTGGCGCAACGTTCGAACGAACTGGACCCGGTGACCCACGGCGATCTGATTACCAGCATGGGTCAGTTACAACGTAACGCCCGCGATCTGCAGGAATCGGTGATGTCCATCCGTATGATGCCGATGGAGTACGTCTTCAGCCGCTTCCCGCGTCTGGTCCGCGACCTGGCGAGCAAGCTCAACAAACAGATTGAACTGACCCAGCTGGGGAGTTCAACCGAGCTGGATAAGAGCCTGATTGAGCGCATTATCGATCCGTTAACGCACCTGGTGCGTAACAGCCTCGATCACGGCATTGAATCCCCGGAAAACCGTATTGCGGCAGGGAAATCCCCGGTCGGTAACCTGATTCTGTCCGCAGAACATCAGGGCGGCAACATCTGCATTGAAGTCACCGATGACGGCGCAGGCCTGAACCGCGAGCGTATTCTGGCGAAAGCTCTTTCGCAGGGCATGCAGGTGAACGAGAACATGACCGATGAAGAGGTCGGCATGCTGATCTTCGCCCCGGGCTTCTCGACTGCCGAGCAGGTGACTGATGTGTCGGGCCGTGGCGTGGGCATGGACGTGGTAAAACGTAACATCCAGGAGATGGGCGGCCACGTTGAGATCAAGTCTAAGCAAGGTTCAGGCACCACCATCCGCATCCTGCTGCCACTGACGCTGGCGATCCTCGACGGGATGTCCGTGAAGGTCGCCGACGAAGTATTTATTCTTCCGCTGAATGCGGTGATGGAGTCCCTGCAGCCGCGTGATGAAGATCTGCATCCGCTGGCCGGTGGCGAGCGCGTGCTGGAAGTGCGTGGCGAGTATCTGCCGCTGGTGGAACTGTGGAAAGTGTTTGAAGTCGACGGCGCGAAGACCGAAGCGACTCAGGGCATCGTGGTTATTCTGCAAAGCGCGGGGCGCCGCTATGCGCTGCTGGTCGATCAGCTGATTGGTCAGCACCAGGTGGTGGTGAAAAACCTCGAAAGCAACTACCGCAAAGTGCCAGGAATTTCAGCTGCCACCATCCTTGGCGATGGCAGCGTCGCACTGATCGTCGATGTGTCGGCGCTTCAGGGTTTAAATCGTGAACAACGTGTGGCGTACACAGCCGCCTGATTAGTTAAGAAGGTATAAACATGACCGGTATGAGTAATGTAACGAAACTGGCCGGCGAGCCATCAGGGCAGGAATTCCTGGTTTTCACTTTAGGCGATGAAGAGTACGGCATCGATATTCTTAAAGTGCAGGAGATTCGCGGCTACGATCAGGTGACTCGCATTGCCAACACACCTTCCTTTATCAAAGGTGTGACCAACCTGCGTGGTGTTATTGTCCCTATCGTCGATCTGCGCGTGAAGTTTAGCCAGGGTGACGTGGAGTATAACGACAACACTGTGGTAATCGTTCTGAACCTGGGCCAGCGCGTAGTGGGTATCGTGGTCGATGGCGTTTCTGACGTGCTGTCGCTGACCGCCGATCAGATCCGCCCGGCACCAGAATTCGCGGTAACCCTGTCCACCGAATACCTGACCGGTCTGGGCGCGCTGGGCGACCGTATGCTGATTCTGGTGAACATCGAGAAACTGCTGAACAGCGACGAGATGGCCCTGCTGGATATCGCGGCGAGCCACGTGGCGTGATGTGATACCGGGGAGACCCGGCAGAGAATGGCATTAACAGATAAAGCCGGGTGAGCGTTAGCGCTACCCGGCTTTTTTACCTCTTACGCTTCCTGCTCAATGAGTTCCGGCTCTTCTTCCAGCAGCCCTTCGTTTTGTGCCAGCATCGCCGTTGCAATCCCGTTGCCCAGCACATTAATCGCAGAACGCCCCATATCGAGGAAATGGTCGATCCCCATCAGCAGCAAGATCCCTGCGACAGGAATGTTGAAGCTTGGGATGGTCGCGGCTAATACCACCAGCGCGGAACGTGGCACGCCTGCGATCCCCTTGGAAGCCAGCATCAGCGTCAGCATCAGAACGGTGACTTCGGCGAAACTCAGATGAATATTGTAAGCCTGCGCGATAAACATCGACGCAAAGGAGCAGTACACCATCGAGCCGACCAGGTTAAAGGAGTAACCAATCGGCAGAACGAAGGAGACGATATTGCGGGAACAGCCGAAGCGGGTGAGCTGCTCCAGGGTTTTCGGGTAGGCCGCTTCGGAACTGCTGGTGGTAAACGCGACCAGCACCGGATCTTTCAGCATGCTGACCAGGCGGAAAACCTCTTTTTTCAGCACCATGTATCCCACCGCCAGCAGCACCAGGCAGGTGAGCATAATCGCCACGTAATATCCGCCGATAAAGGAAGCGTAGTTGAGCAAAATCCCCAGCCCCTGAGTGGCGATGACTGACGAGATGGCTGCGAAAATCGCCAGCGGCGCAACGTACATCACATAGCCCGTGACTTTCAGCATGATGTGAGACACCACATCCAGCGCAGCGACGAGTGGGGCATTGAACTTCTCGCCCAGAGACGCGCCGCCGATGCCAAAGAACATCGAGAAAACGACGATTTGCAGGATTTCATTATTCGCCATCGCCCCGACAATACTGGTCGGAATGGTGTGTGACAGAAAGCCCTTCAGTGACATCCCGCTCACTGCCAGTCCGGTGTCGACAGAACCGGCGGGGATCGTCAGGTTCAGACCCGTACCCGGCTGTTCGAGAGTGACAATAAACAAGCCGACCAGAATCGACAGCACGGAGGAGCTGATAAACCACACCATCGCTTTACCGCCCACGCGGCCAATGGTGGAGGTTTCGCCAAGCTTCATGATGCCCACCGTCAGCGTACTAAACACCAGCGGCGCGATAACCATTTTGATCAGTCGGAGGAAAATATCGGTGAGGAGTGTGATGTTGTCTGCCCAGGTCGCGATCGCGTCGGCAGACGCGTACTCGTGAATGGCTGCCCCTGAAAGAATACCCGCCAGCATGAAAATCACGATGAACAGCGTGAGTTTGTTTGCACTTGCCACGAAAAAAGACCCTCTGTTATGCGCTTAAGTTTCATCGGTGCGCTGAGTCATATAGTTTTTTAATTTCAGCGCACAAATACATTCATCGCATAAATTGAAGTAAAGCGGATACAGATACAACTATTTTTTAAGTTTTATTGATTTTGTTATCTATTTGTGACCGATATATTGTGACCTAAATCACACTATTATGAATATATCCTCCTGATGCCGACTTTTAAACCTGCCCGGTAAGTAATAACTGTCTGTTTTATATGAAAATAAAGTGTCAATACCGCAAAGGCATGAGGCGAAGCGGAGTAGGTGGTTGAACCCCGATCCATAAACTAAATTCACAATGAGTGCTCATTGGGAAGGTTAAGTGCTGCTAACGGATTGAGTACTCTCAATAAAATACGAAAAAACGAAGGGCACACTTCCTGGAGGGCTGTAAATGAAAAGTAAACTCCTTCTGATCTGTACGGGCGGCATGCTGGCGTTAGCGGCACATCAGGCGATAGCGGTGACCAGTAGCGGAACCATCGGCGCTACCCTGACGCTAACCAACGGTTGTCTGATCAACGGCTCTCCGACGCAAAACGGTATTAATTTCGGTAGCCTCGACTTCGGGACGCATCCCGCAACCTTCTCCACTCTGACTACCCAGCTTGCGGGGGCCAGCGGCGGGAATACCTTCACCATCCAGTGTACGACCGCCAGTTATACGGTGGCGATCACCGGAAACACTAACTCCACCGCGCCAGGCACCGTCGTCGGAACGCCGGGCACGCCCGCACGTTATCTGGTGAATACCGCCAACACCGCACAGGGTGTGGCCTATAGCCTGTTTAGCGACAGCGGATTTAATAACATCATTGCCAACAACGCACCGCTCCCGGTGGCTTCCACCGCAGGCGGCGTCGACAGTTACACCCTGTATGGCCGCATCACAGGGGGCGGAAACAGCGTCACCGTGGTACCGGGAACCTATACGGACACCATTAACGTCAGTGTGACCTACTAGTTCAAGCGCCGGAAATGATCGAAGTCATCGCACGTCTGCGAAAAATCGCAGAGGGAAAACTGCGCCTTTTTTTTGCTCTCTGCGCCGGGTTAGTGACGGCGGGAACGGCGCACGCGGTCACCTCGCAGTCGTTTCAGGTGTCGGCGACGATAACGCCAGGCTGCTCGGTGACGACAGGCACCGGTGGGGTGCTCGGTACGCTCAACTTCGGTACGCGATCGGGCGTCGCCACCGGGCAGGTCAGCACCAGTTTTGTGCCGAACGGATCCTTGTCGATCGCCTGCACACCGAATGTTGCGCTGAGTATGAGTATCGACGGCGGGCAACATTATTCATCCGTGCGCCGTATGCAGCGCGCCAGCGGCACGGAAATGGTGGCCTACCGGCTGTACAGCAGCAGTTCGCTGGCGGCAAACAGTGAGATCGGGGTCAATCAGGCGGTGCCGGTGACCTATACCAATAGCAACAATATTGCGCTGCCGCTGTTTGGTGTGGCGCTTTTGACAGGGTTTAGCCCTGCCGGAACCTATTCAGATCAACTCACCGTGACGTTGTCATGGTGAAACAGGGAGAAGGGCAATGAAGGCACCAATGATTCGCTATGGCGTACTGGGGATGTGGGCGATGTTGGCCATGATGTCGGGACGGGCCAATGCGGCGGCGACCATTTTGCTCTGGCCGATTGACCCCTGGCTTTCGGCCGACACCAAAGCCACCGAGCTGTGGATCCAGAATCAGGGGAACAGCGCCACCACCATGCAGGTGCGAATTATGCGCTGGAAACAGGAGAACGGATTTGAGCGCTACACCGCTCAGCAGGATGTGGTTGCCAGCCCGCCGATTGTCACTATCGGCAAAGACGGCAAGCAGCTGATTCGCCTGATCAAACAGGGCAACGTTCCGATGGGCGTTGAGCAAGCCTACCGCATTATCGTCGATGAAATCCCCCAGCCCGCTGACAAATCTCAGCCTGAAATTGGCCTGAAAATCCAGATGCGCTACTCCATTCCGCTGTTCGTTTACGGGCAAGGCATCCCAACAATAAAAGAGGGTGCGCATCACGCGCTGGCCGATACGCAAAATCTGAGCTGGAAGATTATTCAGGAAGGAGGAAAACCCGCGCTGCAGGTGCGTAATCAGGGGGACGTTCACGTCCGTTTAAGCCAGGTGGTGCTGGATAAACGCACCATCGCTGACGGTCTGCTCGGCTATGTTCTCCCGGACAGCATCCGCAGCTGGCCGCTTCCGGCGGGCGTGCATCAGGCAAGCCAGATGAGTGCGCAAATTAATGCCGGGAATACGCAATGGCAGTCGGCGCCCGTCCACTGAAACCGGCGATGATTATCCTGCTTTGTGTCTCGACCAGCGCCTGGGCCGAATCTGGCGATGACAGTTTACCGCCCCCGCCAGATGCGCAGGCGATAAATAGCGAAGCAGTGTTTCAGCTCTCGGTGGTGATCAACCACTATGACACTGGACTGGTGGTCCCCGTCACGCAGCGCAACGGGACCTTTTTTATCTCCAGTGCGGATCTGCTGCGCGCGGGTTTACCGCCGGAGCAGGTGCCCAACGGTGAGGTCGATCTCTCCCGCCTCTCAAAGGTGCGCGTTGAATATGACAGCGCCGCCCAGCGCCTGCTGCTTAACGTCCCCCGCGACTGGATATCGGCCCGCGTTACCCCCTTTAGCGGGCAGCCGACCCAAAGCAAACCGCAGTACGGCAAAGGGGCGCTGCTCAATTACGATCTCTACACCAACCACACGGAGCATATTGGCGGCCAGGCGTCGCTCTGGCATGAGTTCCGCTATTTCAATGAAAACGGCTCGCTCTCCTCAACGGGGTATACCCGCAAAAGTTTTGCCGGTGACACGGGCCAGCAGGAAGGGTACGTACGTTACGACACCACGGTGATGATCACCAACGAAGACGACGCCACAACCTGGACGGTCGGAGATGTGATCAGCGATGCCCTGAGCTGGAGCAGCAGCGTGCGCATGGGCGGGATTAGCTACGGACGCGACTTCTCCCTGCGCCCGGATCTCGTCACCTGGCCGCTGCCGGAGTTTTCCGGTGAAGCAGCGGTGCCGACCTCGGTGGATCTGTTTATCAACGGCTACCGCTCCGGCTCCACGCAGCTCCAGCCTGGCCCATTCACCCTGACTAATCTGCCCTACATCAATGGCGCAGGGGATGCCGTGCTGATCACCACCGATGCGCTCGGGCGTCAGGTCAGCACCACGATGCCGTTTTATGTCACCAGCGATCTGCTCAAACAGGGGCTGAGCGACGGGGCGGTGACGCTCGGCAGCCTGCGCCGCAACTACGGTATTGAGAATTTTGACTACGGCCCGGCGGCGGGCAGCGGCTCGTATCGTTACGGCTTAACCGACTGGCTGACGCTGGAAGGGCACGGCGAAGCCGCCGAGGAGCTGGCGCTGGGCGGCGCGGGAACCGTGGTGAAACTCGGGCGCTACGGCGTGGTGAATTCTTCGTATACCCACAGCCGGATGCGCGGAGACGATGGCGGGCAGATCAACTGGGGCTATCAGTACAGTACCAGCGCGTTCAGTCTGGCGACGCAGCACTCCCGACGCGATCGCGGCTACGGCAACCTGGCGCTGTACGATCAGCCCACGATCTATGATGAACACGACCAGCCGATCGCCAGCCTCAGTCGCAACACGGATCAATATTCCCTGACCTTTAATCTCGGGGAGTACGGCAATATCGGCGCGGCGTGGATTGGCGTCGAGAGTTTTGATAGCCAAAAAACTGAGCTGCTGAATCTGTCGTGGAGCCGCAACCTGTGGGGAAGCAGCAGTATCTATCTCGCCGCCAGCCGCGATCAGCAGCGCGGCGACTGGACGGTGGCAATGTCCCTGCAAATTCCGATTGGCGAACGCGACAGCGCCGCCGTCACCCTCGAAAACACGCCGGATTCCGGCAGCACCCAGCGCATAAACTACAACCACTCTATGCCCTCCGACGGCGGGCTGAGCTGGAACATGGCGTGGGCCAATCAGTCAAAATCACGCAACTACCAGCAAGGGACGCTGGGCTGGCGCAACAACAATATCGAAGTGCAGGGCGGCGGTTACGGCGAACAGGACATGATGACCTGGTGGGGCGAGGCGATGGGGTCCATCGTGCTGATGGACAACGAGCTGTTTGCGGCCAACAAAATCAACGATGCCTTTGTGGTGATCAGCACCGATGGTCACCCGGACGTACCGGTCAATTATGAAAACCAGCCGGTCGGTAAAACCAACCGCAATGGCTATTTGCTGGTGAGTGGCGTCTCGGCCTACTACCCGGCGAGTTACAGCATCAATACCCTGAATCTGCCCGCCGATACGCGGCTTAAGGAGACAGAACGCCGGGTGGCGATTCGCCGTCATAGCGGTTTTCTGGTGGATTTCCCGATGGAGCAGGAGCGGGTGGCGAGCGTCATTTTGCACGATCCGCAGGGACTGGCGATCCCGGTTGGCAGCCAGGTGCGGCGCGCCTCGCGCAGCACGGCGGTGGTCGGCTATGACGGTATTGCCTGGCTGGAAAATCTGACCGATGTGAACCCGCTGGAAGTGATTTTGCCGGAGGGGAAACGTTGCTACGCCACGCTGACGGTGGGCGCCAATCCGGAGCATAAACTGCAAACTTTCGGGCCGCTGACCTGCCGGGAGGCCCCGTGAAACGTCTGCTGATCGCCCTGGTGTTCCTGATGCTCTCGGGCGGAAGCTGGGCGGCCTGTACCGTCAGCACCGTCAACGCCTCGTTTGGCAGCGTGACTTCGTTTGCCCTCAGCGGAACGGGCGAAGTTGAAACCACCGGCACGCTGGTGGTGAGCTGCGATGCGATCCTGAATTTACTCACCAATGACTCGGTCACCCTGAACTACACGGCGGCGACCGTCTCGGCCAATAGCCGCGCGACAATGAAACGCACGGACAATGCGGCCATCACCGACGTCATCCCCACGCGGCTGTGCGGGCTGTCGGGCTGTTCCGGCAGTAGCGAAGTGCAGATCGCCAAAGCCTACACCTGGAGTGGCAGTACGCTGTTAAATCTGCTGGGTGCCAAGCAGTACAATATTCCGCTCTATTTTCGCACGGTGGCGGGGCAAAACGTGACGGCGGGGCCTTATCAGGTGGTGCTGACCTTTAGCATTAACTACAACGTCTGCTCCGTGGGTGCCGTGGGTTTATGCCTCACGCCACAAACCGGTACGGCGACGACCAGCATTACGGTGAACATGAACGTCACCAACAACTGTAGTGCGATGACCACGCCCAACGTCAACTTTAACAGCGCGCCGCTGGTGCAAAATTTCCCCACCGTCTCGCAGGCCATTGCGGTCACCTGCACCAAGGGCAGCGTCTATACCATCGGCATCAATAACGGGGCGAACGCCCTCAACGGCGTGCGGCGGATGGTGAGCGGCAGCAACTACATGAGCTACGACATCTATAAAGAGGCGACCACCAACCGCTGGGGAGGCAGCGGCACCGAGCGCTGGACCAGCGCCACCTCATCGCTGCTGAGCGCTGACGGACTTTTGCGTACCTATAACTACACCGCCAAAGTGCTGACCAGCCAGACCACACCCCCCGCCGGAACCTATACCGACACGTTGATCGTCGACGTCGCATTCTGAATTGACGCTTTTCCCTTTCGCAAATGTAAAGTTCCCTCAGCCTTTGCCGATAACACCGTTAATAAATCTTAGAGAAGGTGTTGTATGTTGAACCGTATCCGCGTTGTCACAATGCTGATGATGGTGCTGGTCATTTTCGCACTTCTTCAGCTTATTTCCGGTGGGCTGTTTTTCTCATCCTTAAAAAATAATCAGCAGAGCTTTGCTGTTTCGAACGATTTACGCCTCCAGCAAAGTGAACTGACGTCGACCTGGGATCTGATGCTGCAAACGCGCATCAACCTGAGCCGTTCTTCTGCGCGCATGATGATGGACCCGAACAACCAGCAAAGCAGCGCGAAAACGGATCTGTTGAAAAACGCCCGCGCCACCCTGGCTGACGCCGCAAAACATTACGACGCCTTCAAAAAGATTACGCCGCTGCCTTCGATGGTAGAGGTGAGCGAGAACATTGACGAAAAATACACCGCCTATGCGGCCGGGCTGACGGAGCTTATCCAGTTTCTTGAGAGCGGAAACATGGACGCCTATTTCGCCCAGCCGACGCAGGGGATGCAAAATGCCCTCGGTAAAGCGCTGGGGGAATACGCCTCGGCCAGCAGCGAGCAGTATCACACCGCCTTTAATGAAAGTAAGGACGACTACCGCTTTGCCAAATGGCAAATGGCGATCCTCGCGCTGGCGCTGGTGATCGTGCTGGTGGGTGTCTGGTACGGCATTCGCGCGATTCTGCTGAATCCGCTGGGCCGGGTGATTGGTCACATTCGTGAGATTGCCAGCGGCGATCTTACAAAAACGCTGGTGATCTCCGGTCGCAATGAAATCACCGAGCTGGCGAGCAGCGTGGATCACATGCAGCGCTCTCTGACCGATACGGTGACGAATGTGCGTCAGGGTTCGGATGCGATTTACACCGGCACCAGCGAAATCGCCATGGGTAACAACGATCTCTCCTCGCGTACCGAAGAGCAGGCCTCTGCGCTTGAAGAGACCGCCGCCAGCATGGAAGAGCTGACCGCCACCGTGAAGCAAAACGCCGATAACGCCCGTCAGGCGGCACATCTGGCTGAAAGCGCCTCCGAAACTGCCCAGCGCGGCGGCAAGGTGGTCGATGGTGTGGTGAAAACCATGCACGAGATTGCCGGTAGCTCGAAAAAAATCGCCGATATTATCAGCGTGATCGACGGAATTGCCTTTCAGACAAATATCCTGGCCCTCAACGCCGCTGTCGAAGCCGCACGAGCGGGCGAGCAGGGGCGCGGATTTGCGGTGGTGGCCGGTGAAGTGCGCAACCTGGCGAGCCGCAGTGCCAACGCAGCAAAAGAGATTAAATCCCTGATTGAAGATTCCGTGGCGCGCGTTGATACCGGCTCGGTGCTGGTGGAGAGCGCCGGGGAAACCATGACCGACATCGTTAACGCGGTCACGCGCGTCACTGACATCATGGCGGAGATCGCTTCGGCATCCGATGAACAGAGCCGTGGGATTGACCAGGTGGCGCTGGCGGTCTCGGAAATGGATCGTGTGACACAACAAAACGCCGCGCTGGTGCAGGAGTCCGCTGCGGCGGCCGCTGCGCTGGAAGACCAGGCGAGCCGTCTGAAGATGGCCGTCTCGGCGTTTCGCCTTACCTCTACACCTCAAAATACGGTGGCGTCCAGGGCAGCACCTGCCGGGACCGCGCCTGCCGCAAGGGTGAAACACACTCGTGCGTCGGCAGCCGGACAAGAAGAAAACTGGGAAACATTTTGACTGATAGTTAACCGCGGCTGCTGGCCGCTTGATGGGAGCGTGGATGTTAAATCGTATTCGTATCTCGACCACACTGTTTTTGATTCTGATCCTTTGCGGTGTGTTGCAGGTTGGCAGTAATGGATTGTCTTTCTGGGCTTTTCGCGATGGCTATCAGAACTTACAGGAAGTTGAGACGAGTAATCAGCAGCGTTCCACGCTTGCACAAACGCGCGCAGTGCTTCTGCAGGCCAGCACTGCGCTGAACAAAGCGGGCACATTAACGGCATTGAGCTACCCGCCAGACGATATCAAAGCGCTGATGTCTACCGCGCGGGACAGCCTCAAGCAGGCCGACGCGCAGTTTAAAGCCTTCAGCGCGCAGGAAGCGGTCAGCGATAAAGGGAAAGCGCTGAAAGCCGAAATGCAGAAGGGCTATGCCCAGTGGCACAGCGATCTGGAGCATCAGGCGACCTGGCTTGAGAACAACCAGCTGTCAGACTTTCTGACCGCGCCGGTGCAGGAGTCGCAGGCCGCGTTTGATAAAGGTTTTAACGCCTGGCAGCAGGATATCAATCTGTTCGTCGAAGAGGCGAGCAGCGACAGCCGGGCCAGCTACCACATGTCGGGCGTGGTTTTCGCCACCATGGTGATTCTGGCGGCACTGTTGACCGGCGGGGCGTTGCTCTGGTCGCGCAAGATGATCGTATTGCCGCTGGCAATCATCAGCAGCCACTTTGACAGTATCGCTAAAGGCAACCTGGCGCGCCCGGTGGCAGTGTTCGGGAAAAACGAGATTTCTGCCATTTTTGCCAGCCTGAAAGCGATGCAAGGCTCGCTGCGTGAAACGGTGACCGATGTGCGTCAGGGCAGTTATGCCATGCACACCGGGATTTCTGAAATCGCGGCCGGGAACAATGATTTGTCGTCGCGCACCGAACAGCAGGCGGCCTCTCTGGCGCAAACGGCGGCCAGCATGGAACAGTTAACGGCGACCGTCAGCCAGAACGCCGACAACGCCCGTCAGGCGTCGGACCTGGCAAAACAGGCTGCGCTGACGGCGAAAAAGGGGGGCGATCAGGCCTCTAACGTCGCCACCACGATGCAGCAAATCGCCACCAGTTCGCAGAAAATTGGCGACATTATCAGCGTGATTGACGGTATCGCGTTCCAGACGAACATTCTGGCGCTGAACGCCGCGGTCGAAGCGGCACGGGCCGGTGAGCAGGGGCGTGGATTTGCCGTCGTGGCGGGTGAAGTACGTAATCTCGCCAGCCGCAGCGCCAACGCCGCGAAAGAGATTAAGGTGTTGATTGAAGAGTCCGTTTCCCGCGTACAGCAGGGATCGGAGCTGGTTGATACCGCCGCTCACACCATGACGGAGATTGTCACTTCCGTAACACGTGTGAACGACATTATGGGCGAAATTGCTTCCGCCTCAGACGAACAGCGTCGCGGCATTGAGCAGGTTGCTCAGGCTGTCACGCAGATGGATCAGGTAACGCAACAGAACGCTTCTCTTGTCGAAGAAGCGGCTGCCGCTACTGACCAGCTCGCCAGTCAGGCCGATCATTTGACCAGCCTGGTGGCAGTTTTTAACGTGAAAGAGCAAGTCGAAACAGTAGCAGAAGTCGGGCGGTCGCAGGCCGTGCCAGTTGTATCCTGAAAGTGAATTAAGAAGGCGCTATGACCTCACCAAACCCCTCGGGGCAATCGTCATTATTGCAGCAAATGACCCAGCGCCTCGCGCTGTCCGACGCGCATTTTCGTCGGATATGTCAGTTGATTTACCAGCGTGCGGGGATTGTGCTTGCCGATCATAAGCGAGACATGGTCTACAACCGGTTAGTCCGGCGCTTGCGCACGCTGGAGCTGGATGATTTTGGCCGATATCTGGGCATGCTGGAGGCCAATCCCAACAGTGCAGAGTGGCAGGCGTTTATCAACTCCCTGACCACTAACCTGACAGCGTTTTTCCGTGAAGGTCACCACTTCCCGGTGCTGGCGGAACATGCCCGCCGTCGTAGCGGGGAATACCGCGTCTGGAGCGCAGCGGCATCGACCGGGGAGGAGCCTTATTCGCTGGCGATTACTCTTGCCGATACGCTGGGCATGGCGCCCGGTCGCTGGAAGGTCTACGCCAGTGACATCGACACCGAAGTGCTGGAGAAAGCGCGCAACGGCGTATATCGCCAGGACGAACTGAAAACCCTGTCGCCTCAACAGCTACAGCGGTACTTCATGCGCGGGACAGGCCCGCACGAAGGGCTGGTGCGCGTGCGCCAGGAGCTGGCAAATTGCGTGGAATTTGCTCCGGTGAATCTGCTCGATAAGCAGTACAACGTGCCGGGTCCTTTTGATGCGATTTTTTGCCGTAACGTGATGATTTATTTTGATAAAACGACGCAGCAGGAGATTCTGCGCCGTTTTGCTCCGCTGCTTAAGCCTGACGGCTTACTGTTTGCCGGGCATTCGGAGAACTTCAGCAACCTGGCCCGCGAATTTGTGCTGCGCGGGCAGACGGTTTATGCGCTGAGTAAGGAAAAAGCATGAGTAAGATCAGGGTGTTGTCTGTCGATGATTCCGCGTTGATGCGCCAGATCATGACTGAAATTATCAATAGTCATAGCGACATGGAAATGGTGGCGACAGCCCCGGATCCCCTGGTCGCGCGGGATTTAATCAAAAAATTTAACCCCGATGTACTGACGCTGGACGTGGAGATGCCGCGCATGGACGGTATTGATTTCCTTGAGAAATTAATGCGCCTGCGCCCGATGCCAGTGGTGATGGTCTCCTCCCTGACCGGTAAAGGGTCAGAGATTACCCTGCGTGCGCTGGAGCTGGGGGCGGTGGATTTTGTCACCAAACCGCAGCTGGGCATTCGCGAAGGGATGCTCGCTTACAGTGAGATGATCGCCGAGAAGATCCGCACCGCGTCACGGGCGAAGCTGGCGGCGCATAAACCCGCAGGCGTGCCTGCCACGCTCAAAGCCGGGCCACTGCTCAGTTCGGAAAAACTGCTGGTGATTGGGGCCTCAACGGGAGGAACAGAGGCAATTCGCCATGTACTCCAGCCATTGCCGCTCTCAAGCCCAGGTATTCTTATTACTCAGCATATGCCGCCGGGCTTTACCCGCTCATTCGCCGAACGTCTGAACAAGCTGTGTCAGATTAGCGTGAAAGAGGCTGAGGACGGCGAACGCGTCCTGCCGGGGCATGCCTATATCGCGCCGGGTGATAAGCATATGGAGCTGGCGCGCAGTGGCGCGAACTATCAAATCAAAATTCATGACGGTCCGCCGGTTAACCGGCACCGTCCGTCAGTGGATGTGCTGTTTCATTCGGTGGCGAAACACGCGGGGCGCAACGCCGTTGGGGTGATCCTGACGGGGATGGGTAACGACGGGGCCGCCGGAATGCTCGCAATGCACCAGGCTGGCGCCTGGACGATTGCGCAGAATGAAGCAAGTTGTGTGGTGTTCGGCATGCCGCGCGAGGCCATCAATATGGGTGGCGTGAGCGAAGTGGTCGATCTTAGCCAGGTTAGCCAGCAAATGCTGGCGAAAATCAGTGCCGGACAGGCAATACGTATTTAATGAGGAGTAGTTTTTTATGGCGGACAAAGAGCTCAGATTTCTGGTTGTGGATGACTTTTCCACCATGCGTCGTATCGTGCGCAACCTGCTGAAAGAGCTGGGTTTTAATAACGTTGAAGAAGCAGAAGATGGCGTTGATGCCCTGAACAAACTGCAGGCCGGTGGCTTTGGTTTTGTTATCTCTGACTGGAACATGCCTAACATGGATGGTCTGGAGCTGCTCAAAACAATTCGCGCTGATGGCAATATGTCCTCTCTTCCGGTTCTGATGGTGACCGCAGAAGCGAAGAAAGAGAACATTATTGCGGCAGCACAGGCGGGCGCAAGCGGTTATGTGGTGAAACCATTTACGGCGGCGACTCTGGAAGAGAAGCTCGGCAAGATCTTCGAGAAACTCGGCATGTGAGGTGCTGGTGATGATGCAACCTGCTATGAAACCGGTTGAAGAGCATTCAGCCAACGAGATTATTGCCCGCATCGGCAGCCTGACGCGTATGCTGCGCGACAGCCTGCGCGAGCTGGGACTCGACCAGGCGATTGCCGAAGCGGCGGAAGCGATTCCCGATGCACGCGATCGTCTGGACTACGTTGTGCAGATGACCGCACAGGCAGCAGAGCGCGCCCTGAACAGCGTGGAAGCCTCTCAGCCTCATCAGGATGAGATGGAAAAGGGCGCAAAAGCCCTGAGCAAACGCTGGGATGAGTGGTTCGAGAATCCGATCGAACTGGCCGATGCCCGCGAGCTGGTCACGGATACTCGCCAGTATCTGGGCGATGTCCCTGGACACACCAGCTTCACCAACGCACAGCTGCTGGACATCATGATGGCGCAGGATTTCCAGGACCTGACAGGTCAGGTTATCAAGCGCATGATGGATGTGATTCAGGAAATCGAACGTCAGCTGCTGATGGTTCTGCTGGAAAACATGCCAGAGCCTGCTGCGCGTCCGAAACGTGAGAATGAAAGCCTGCTCAATGGCCCGCAGCTCGACACTTCCAAGGCGGGCGTTGTCGCAAGCCAGGATCAGGTGGACGATTTGCTGGACAGTCTCGGCTTCTAATCGCGACGGTTTTTCTCAGGCTGCAGCGGCAGCCTGAGAATCACTCAGCGCAAATCCATTTTTACCGTCACGTTCCCTTCAAATTTACCGGGTGCCGGCGTGGCATTCGTGGTGCTTACCGGTGCGGCTTTGATCTTCACTGACCCATTACCCTGCTCATCCATCGTCACCGGAAACGCGTAGCTGCCGTCGAGCTGGACGTCTTTGTTGTCGTCCGTGAAGACCCTGACCCCAACGTCATCGCGGTTAAGCATTTTTGCGATCAGCGGATCGCTACTGTCGAGCACCCCCTGATCGGCGCTGAGGGTCATTCTGATGCGATCGTCATTTCCAACTGCGTTATCGTCGCAGTGATAGGTGATATCTACATTTTTCAACGCATAGTTCATCGGCGGCTGACCTTTTGCCCGAAACTGCTTACTGACAATATTGCCCAGCTCAACCTCAATGGTGCTGCCTTCATTGATGGTGCAACTGAGGGGTGCGGAGAGTGAGCCACTGAGCCAGATAGTGGACACCTGCTGGGCACTGCTGGCATCACATCCCCCGGAGCCAAAATAGAGACAGGCATAGTTTTGTACCACAGCGGTAGGGGGGATGATCTCTTTGCCAAGAATCGGCTTTTTGATGTGAAATATCACGCCGATAACATTCCAGCGGAACTGGCGTTTAACCGGAGCGGAATCCTCAGGTCGCGTGCTCTCGCTGCAGACGCTCGCGGTGCCTTCAGTCGCTTTGAATTTTTCTATCGTTTTTGACATTGAGTTCTGAGGCGTCGGGTACTCGTTAATATTGAGCCCCTCGAGGCCGGACCCGTCCGGGGAATTACTCGCATCGACATACCCCTTTACGTCAATGTCCAGTTTCTCAGTAAGAGCACCGTAGCCACTCGTGCCCTGTGGAAGCGGACTGCCTGCCAGGGTTAATTCATAAATCGTCGTCGATTCCATCATGTTTTTAGGGCAATCACAGTTGGCTTCCATGACTGTACTTTCCCCGACCAGGTGGTCAGGAATATCCACATCCAGACCCGCTTTATTGTCGCTGGCGTTGAGATCGCCGTCATAAGCAACGTGATAATCCTGAGGGACAAAGCAGTCGCGCAAAATGGTCGCAGCCTGCGTGGTGACAGGGGCGGACAGGCACAGCAGTACCCAGAGGGATTTGGCGTTAATTAACATGTTTTTCTTCCTGCTTACAAAGTGCGCTGACGGAGCGGATACCCGCCGGGTTGGACGTGGCTCCTCTCGTGCTAATCGGGACGCTGGCCGTACATTGCTGATCCGCACCCTCGCCCCATTTCACATTCAACTGAACGGTGTCCGATACCCCGGCGAGATAAACGGTGCCCGTATCATCGACAATGCCGCTGATAACCGGTGACACGGCGGTGGCGATGGCGGCAAAAGGCACTGTGCTGCCATTGGGGCGCGTGAGGGTAATCAGCGCGCGATAGCCGACGTGGGCATCAAAGCTTGCTGTTACGGCGGCGTTACGGGAGGGAATGACCGTGACGGCGGTTTCGCTGGTATCGACATCCTCCGGCAGGCTGGTGGTATCGACGCGGATGCTGTTTTCCTGATAAGGGGTGAGCGATGGGATCACGGCATTTCCCTGCCAGTCAGTCTGAATACCGCGCTGGTTCTGGAAACGCACGCCAGAAGCATGGTTAGCATTGACGATGGCAAACTGGCTACCCAGCGGCTGAGCCAGGGTAATTCCATGAGGGTGGGCGACCACCGCACCGCTCATGCCGTAGCTCAACTGCTGCGATTTGTCGGATGAATAGTAATACCCGGCGTTCAGATTGGCATACTGCGAGCGATAGCTGCCGTACAGGCTGCTGGTGTCATCACCGTCATGGTTGGAATGACTTTGCAGCAGCGAATAGCTGAGCCGTTCGTCATCCAGCAGCGTCCCGTTTAGCCCGATGTTTTGCCGCGTGTACCCGTGCTTGCTGTTGCTCAGGTTGTAGCTGCTCCAGGCGCGCGGCAGCCATTTGCTCAGCGGGACGCTAAAGCCAAGGGAGACCATCTGATCGCTCTCGTCTTCTTCGGTTTTGCTGTAGGTATAGGCCAGGTGAATGCTGATGCTTTCCACCACGGTATTGAGACCCGCTGAGAGGCTGCGCTCTTTCTGGGACGTCTGCCAGTAGTCCTGCTGATAACCATTGAGATAAAAACTGACGCCAGCAATATTCTGGCTGATGCTGGCCTGAATGCGGTTACGTTTGTTGTACTGGAAGAGCAGATCGTTTTCATGCTGATCGTATTTCTGGTTGGCGTCGGCAAAGCTGTAGTAGCCGCTGGTGGAGTAGCGATAGCTGGCGAGGGTGAAGTTGGTGTCGGTGGTATCAATTTTGCCTGAGTAGAGCAGGCGGTATGACTGCCCGGAACGCTCAGTATGATTATCGAGTTGGGTTTTCGCCGTCGTCACATCCGCCGACACCGTACCGAAACGTCCCAGCGCAATCCCTGCACCGGTATTGACCGCCTGATAGTCCTCTGACGCCGTAACACCGCCAAACAGCGTCATGCTGTTGTTCACACCATAGATCGCGCTTCCTTGCACAAACGGCGGTTCATTCTGATCGCTCCCGCTGTCTGCGCGATAGCGTGCGGCGGTAAATTCATATTTCAGATGTCCAGGTCGCTGCATGACGGCGATGCTGGAGTAGGGCAGGGTGAAGTGGTGCTCGGTGCCATCGGCCTCTTTGACGGTGACATCAAGATCGCCGCTGTTGGTTGTGGAGTAGAGGTCGTTGATTTCAAACGCGCCGGGGGCGACGTTCTGCTGATAGATCAGATAACCGTTCTGGCGCACCGACACTTCGGCATTGGAGCTGGCGATACCGCGGATAACCGGGGCGAACCCGCGCTGGCTGTAGGGCAGCATCTCTTCGTCCGACGCGATGTTAATGCCGCGATACTGCAGGCTGTCGAATACCTCGCCCTGAGTGCTGCTTTCGCCGCCCGTAAACTGTGCTTTCAGGGCATCGAGATCGTGCTGCACGAAGGTGTTAACCGTGTCCCAGCTGTTGTCGTCGTCGGTTTTGCTCCAGGTGGAATAGTTACGCACGCGCCAGCCGCCCAGGTTCGCGCCGCTGCGCATATTGAGGTACTGATTGCTGGTCGTGTTTTTGTCGCCGTCCTGATTTTGCGAGCCGGAAAACGCGTAATCCGTGAACGCCACCGGCACGCCATCATCCCAGCGGGAAGGGGCGATGTAGTCTCTGCCATTAGCCGCAATGGCGGCCTGTGGAATGCTCAGATGCAGCGTCATGGCGGAAAAGTCGAACGTCGCCGAGGCCTGCGGAATGTAATCTCCTAAAGGCTTAGGGAGCGCAGACGACGCATCCAAAACCGTCAGTGCCGGAAATTTATCAATATCGACGCCCCATTTTCGCAGCATATCAGGGGTCAGCTGCGCCACCAGTTCACCCCTTTTGCCGCCGAGATAAGTGATACTGGCGTCGCCCACACGCAGATCGTTGAGCAGAATGCGGGAAGGGTAAACGCCGGGTAGCTGGGTGTTTGAGTGTGAAAAGAGTGACAGGTCGATATCCTGCTGCGGCAGCTGATCGCCTTCCAGGGCAGAAGGTGAAAAATGGTACTCTCGGGTATGTGCGGCGGATGAAAGCATCAACGCCACGCCGCCAAGGCAACGTACGAGCGCATTTATGCGCCAGGCGCGCTGCCTGGAAATAGAAGCGAATCCTTTGGCCATGGCGTTTCCTATCCCTGACCCAAGGTCGCAATGTATTTGGCGGAAGCGTTGCCGTAATCGGTGATGCATCGCCAACTGACCTGGCTGCCTGTCGCACTCTCAGGCACCGGGATCTCCACGCTCGACTGAGGCGTGACCATATCGGCTTTCTCAAGCGTTGCGTTACCCAGTTTCAGGTTGTCAAAGGTGATGTGAAAAGCCCCCTCGTTGGTCACCGTCAGCTGCTTGCCGTGACGGGAAAAACGCAGGTTTTTGCAGGTTTCATCAGGGTCGCCCTTTAGCCCTTTTGGACGCCAGAACAGCTTGATACGCGTTTTGTAGATCAGGCGTAACACATTCTTATCGTCGTCCTCCGCCGCGGTGGCAGGAATGGTACGAACGTTCATATAAAACAACGATTCTTTGTTCTCGGGTAATGCTGTGCCGTTCCAGGCGATCCTCAGACTTTGTTCTCTCTGGGGTTCAAGACGAAATAACGGCGGGGTGACGATAAAAGGCCCGCGAGTTTTACCGTTTCCCGTATCCGTCCAGGATTGAATCAACCAGGGAAGTTCAGTTTCTTTATTTGTCAGCGGAAGTGAAACCTCCTTTTTACCGGCATCGTAGACGATCCTCGTACGCCCAACCTGGATGCCTGCCGCATGGCTGAATGAAGAAAATATAACAGGTGTCAGTAATAGAATTAGCGGAGAAATACGCATGCGTAATATTTGTCCTGATCTAAAATAATGGCTCAGAAGTATGGGGTGAGTAAGGTATTTCTTATAAATGCCCATTCGAGAATATACTTTTTTGCGGAAGTATTGATATCAGGAATGGGCTGGCCGGACGATTAACGATAAATAATATTAACCGTCATATCCGCATCGGCAGGGCCGGGTGTGACCTTTTCAGCAAACGATCGATAGCGCGCATTGAAATTGGCGCTAATTGTGTCGGTGGTTTTGGTAGGAAGTTCGATATAGACCTGATCTTCCGCTCCGTCCATTGTGATAAGGTCTTCATCCGCGCCATCAAGGCTCACAGCGATACCCACACCCGTAGCGGCTGTTGCCCCGGCTGTCGTTATCTTGCTGACATCAAGCAGGTTTTTCGTCTTTGTCAGGGTGGTGGCACCGGTAAAGGTCAGTTGAATAGACGGAAGGCCATCACTTTTCAACGGACAATCTTTCAGGGTTATTTTGAAGGGAGTCATGGGTGACTCAACACCAGGCGCTGTAAATAAAGTTGTGGTATAGGTGCCCAGGGGAACGGTACTGTCGGTACCATCATCGCCGTCAATGACACAACTTGGCTCAATAATTTCCCCTGTGAAATGAATCTTTCCTGCATTCATTTCTGCAGCGAATGTACTTACTGAAGTCAGCGCCATCAATGCGCCAGAAATAATAGGGTACCTGAGTTTCATAATCAGAACGTCCTTAACAATAAATTCCATGTTGAGATTACTGGTGAAAGTGAACTTAATAAATAACGTTATTTCACACGCCAGTATAAAAGGTATTTGCTTCGGACGGAAGTATGGCTTAATTGATATTATATAGGGTAATACATGCGAGCTTGACTGTAAAGTATTCACTAATTTGTGTTTTAAATAATTCTCAAATTAATAATGTTAAGCATGATGACCATTATAAATGTGTTGATATTTATTGTTATTTTGGTGTTATGAGTGCTTTGTGGTTAATCGAGGTAAAGCGTTTGCAAGCGGGTTTAAACAACACGAAAGACGTTTATTTCATTTTATAAACCACATTAACCGTGCCCTGAAAAGTCTAAAATTAGACACAAAATTTTTAAGCCTAGTGAGTTTTGTCCGTTAAACAGGCTAAAAACGGCAAGTTATACAGGCTTTTCCGTCCATTGAGTTGGGTGTGCTCTGGCATGATACGCGTGACGAAATGGGCAGAGAGCGCGCACTGTGGCAGAAGACAGCGACGACAAAACAGAAGCCCCCACACCCCACCGACTAGACAAAGCGCGTGAGGAAGGGCAAATCCCCCGATCCCGAGAGCTGACATCCCTGCTGATTTTAATCGTGGGTGTATGCATTATCTGGATGGGTGGGGAGTCGTTTGCCCGCAGACTGGCGGGGATGCTCTCGGCCGGGCTGCGTTTCGACCACAGTATGGTGAATGATCCCAACCTGATCCTCAGCCAAATCATTCTGCTGATTAAAGACGCGATGATCGCGCTGCTGCCGTTGATTACCGGGGTGGTGATTGTGGCCCTGGTCTCGCCCGTTATGCTGGGCGGCCTGGTGTTCAGCACGAAGTCCCTGCAGCCCAAATTTTCCAAACTCAATCCGTTTCCCGGCATTGCCAAAATGTTCTCGGCGCAAACGGGGGCGGAGCTGCTCAAAGCTATTCTGAAATCCGTTCTGATGGGGAGCACCGCCGGGTTTTACCTCTGGCACCACTGGCCCGATATGATGCGCCTGATCAGCGAATCCCCTCTGACGGCCATGAGCAATGCCATGAATCTGGTTGGGCTGTGCGCGGTGCTGGTGGTGCTCAGCATTATTCCGATGGTGGGATTTGACGTCTTCTTCCAGATTTACAGCCATATCAAAAAATTACGTATGTCTCGGCAGGATCTTCGTGACGAATACAAACAGATGGAAGGCGACCCGCATGTGAAGGGGCGTATTCGTCAGATGCAGCGCGCGGCTGCGCGTCGTCGCATGATGGAAGATGTTCCGAAAGCGGACGTGATCGTCACCAACCCGACCCACTACTCCGTGGCGCTGAAGTACGACGAAAACAAAATGAGTGCGCCAAAAGTGGTGGCGAAAGGGGCGGGACTTATCGCCCTGCGCATCCGTGAAATTGGCGCTGAACACCGCGTGCCGGTCCTGGAAGCCCCGCCGCTGGCGCGTGCTTTGTATCGACATGCTGAAATTGGACAGCAAATTCCTGGTCAGCTCTACGCCGCTGTGGCGGAAGTGCTGGCCTGGGTCTGGCAGCTGAAACGCTGGCGTTTGGCAGGCGGTCAACGACCTGTGAAACCTGAAAATCTGCCGGTGCCTGAGGCACTGGATTTTATGAACGAGAAGGACACTGATGGCTAATCTGGTGGCAATGTTGCGCCTGCCCAGCAACATGAAATCGACGCAATGGCAGATCCTTGCCGGGCCGATTCTCATCCTGCTAATTTTGTCGATGATGGTGCTGCCGTTGCCAGCATTTATCCTCGACCTGCTTTTCACATTCAACATTGCGCTCTCAATTATGGTGCTGCTGGTGGCGATGTTCACCCAGCGTACCCTTGAGTTTGCGGCGTTCCCGACCATCCTGCTGTTCACCACCTTGCTGCGCCTGGCGCTGAACGTGGCGTCAACGCGTATCATTCTGATGGAAGGGCATACGGGCGGTGCAGCAGCGGGTAAAGTGGTTGAGGCCTTTGGTCACTTCCTCGTCGGCGGCAACTTTGCTATCGGTATCGTGGTGTTCGTTATCCTCGTTATCATTAACTTCATGGTTATCACCAAAGGTGCGGGCCGTATCGCTGAAGTCGGCGCCCGTTTTGTCCTCGACGGGATGCCGGGCAAACAGATGGCGATTGACGCCGATCTCAACGCCGGGCTGATTGGCGAAGATGAAGCGAAAAAGCGCCGTTCCGACGTTACTCAGGAAGCGGACTTCTACGGTTCGATGGACGGTGCGAGTAAATTCGTGCGCGGGGATGCCATCGCCGGGATCCTGATCATGGTGATTAACATCGTCGGCGGTCTGCTGGTGGGCGTACTCCAGCATGGTATGGACATGGGCCATGCGGCGGAAAGCTATACGCTGCTGACGATCGGTGACGGTCTGGTGGCGCAGATCCCGGCGCTGGTGATCTCAACCGCGGCGGGTGTGATCGTGACTCGCGTAAGCACCGACGAAGACGTCGGTCAGCAGATGGTCAGCCAGCTGTTCACTAACCCGAACGTGCTGATGCTCTCTGCGGCGGTACTGGGCCTGCTGGGCCTTGTACCTGGCATGCCAAACTTTGTCTTCCTGCTGTTTACCGCGGCTCTGCTGGGGCTTGCCTGGTGGTTGCGTGGACGCGACACCAAACCGGCAGCTGAACCGGCACCGGTCAAAATGCCGGAAAATAACCAGTCGGTGGAAGCCACCTGGAACGACGTCCAGCTGGAAGATTCCCTCGGGATGGAAGTGGGCTATCGCCTGATACCGATGGTTGATTTCCAGCAGGACGGCGAACTGCTGGGCCGTATCCGCAGTATCCGTAAAAAATTCGCCCAGGATATGGGCTTCCTGCCGCCGGTGGTGCACATCCGCGACAACATGGATCTGCCGCCTGCGCGCTATCGCATTTTAATGAAAGGCGTGGAGATCGGCAGCGGCGATGCCTATCCGGGGCGCTGGCTGGCGATTAACCCAGGCACAGCGGCGGGTACGCTGCCGGGCGAACAGACCATCGATCCGGCCTTTGGCCTGGCGGCAATCTGGATTGAAAGTGCGCTGAAAGAGCAGGCGCAGATCCAGGGCTATACGGTGGTGGAAGCCAGTACCGTCGTGGCAACACACCTGAACCACCTGATTGGGCAGTTCTCGGCGGAGCTGTTTGGCCGTCAGGAAGCGCAGCAGTTGCTCGACCGCGTCACCCAGGAGATGCCGAAGCTGACAGAAGATCTGGTGCCGGGCGTGGTGACGTTAACCACGCTGCACAAAGTGCTGCAAAACCTACTCGACGAAAAAGTGCCGATCCGCGATATGCGCACCATTCTGGAAACCCTGGCGGAACATGCGCCGCTGCAGAGCGATCCGCACGAACTCACCGCCGTGGTGCGTGTGGCACTGGGCCGTGCCATCACTCAACTGTGGTTCCCTGGCTCTGGCGAAGTGCAGGTGATTGGTCTCGACACGCCGCTTGAGCGTCTGCTGCTGCAGGCGTTGCAGGGCGGTGGCGGCCTGGAGCCGGGTCTGGCAGATCGTCTGCTGGCGCAAACGCAAGAGGCACTGGCGCGTCAGGAGATGCTTGGCGCTCCGCCGGTTCTGCTGGTGAATCACGCGCTGCGTCCGCTGCTCTCTCGCTTCCTGCGCCGCAGTCTGACGCAGCTGGTGGTACTGTCGAATCTGGAACTGTCGGATAACCGTCATATTCGTATGACGGCGACCATCGGAGGCAAATAATGCGTCACTGGCTGTGGATTTTACTGTTCCCGATGCTGGCTCAGGCCGCCGGGGAAGGCACCTGGCAGGCGAGCAGTATTGGTATCACCCTGAGCAATCGCGGAGTATCGGCCTCCTCGCGACCGCTTTCTGCCTCAGAACCGGCCTCCGGGCTGATGACGCTGGTGGTGTGGCGTTATCAGCTGATTGGCCCGACGCCTGCGGGCCTGCGCGTACGCCTGTGCTCGCAGACGCGCTGCACTGAACTGGACGGTGAAAGTGGCACCACGCACGCCTTCAATGGGGTGCCTGCCGTTGAGCCGCTGCGTTTTGTCTGGGAAGTCCCGGGCGGAGGACGTCTGATCCCCGCACTCAAAGTCCAAAGCAACGAAGTGATTGTGAATTACCGCTAATTGCCTGCCTTTTCACCAGCCGTCAGCAGAAACTGACGGCTGGCTCCCAAAAAATGACCCCGTCTTTTGATGCAAGAGAAACGCTGTTTTATAAATCAGTGACACGCGTACGGAATCTCTTTGCATTATTGCCATTCGCCCTCAGGCAGTGGCAGAAACAGAAAGGTATCAATAGAACGATACTTTTACTGTAGCCGTGTAAAAACTCCCGGACGAGGTTTGCATACAGGGAGTCTCCCAACATTCAAAGGGTTGACGGCAATGAAAACACGTAAAATTGGACTCGCAAATTACCTCGCCTACGGGTCAGGCGATTTTCTTGGGGCAGGCACAACCGCGCTGACGGCGGCCTGGCTGTTATATTTTTATACGACGTTCTGTGGGCTCTCGCCGATTGAGGCTACCTTTATTTTTGCGGCCGCCAGGGTGCTGGACGCGGTGGTCAGCCCGTTAATGGGCTTCCTGACCGATAACTTTGGTACCACCTGGCTCGGCAAACGCTTTGGCCGCCGTAAGTTCTTTATCCTGCTCGGTATTCCCTGCGTTTTCAGCTACTCGATGATGTGGGTAGGGGATATGGGCTTCTGGTACTACCTGGTCACCTACCTGATCTTCGATATCGTGTACACCATGATTCTGGTGCCTTACGAAACCTTAGTCCCGGAAATGACGGACGATTTCAAACAGAAAACGAAATTCTCCGGCGCGCGTATCTCTATGGCGCAGATGTCGGCGATTCTGGCCTCTTTCCTGCCGGGTATCCTGCTGACTCACTTCGGTAAAGACAACGCGATCTCCTTCTTCTACGCGAGCCTGGTCTTCTCCGTGCTGTGCGCAATGATGCTGACTTTCGTCTGGATCTTTACCTGGGAGCGCCCGCGTGAAGAGTGGTCTGAAGCGGCACTGCGCGCAGAAGAAGAGAAGAAAAAACTCAATCTGAGCCAGAGCCTGAACCGGCTGTTTGTCGAGTTAAGCTCAACCCTGCGAGTGAAAATTTTCCGCCAGCATCTGGGGATGTATCTGGGCGGCTATATCGCGCAGGACGTCTTCAACGCGGTGTTCACCTATTACGTGGTGTTTGTCTTGATGCAGGAAGCGTCGATGGCATCAAACTTGCTGGGCACCATGGCCATCTTCCAGTTCATCGCCGTGATCGCCATGATCCCGCTCTGCATCCGCTTTGGACCGGCCCCGTCGTACCGCATGGTGGTCGTGCTGTTTGGTCTGGCTTCTATCTCTTACGCGTTGCTCTATTACGCCGGGCTGAGTGACGTCTATTCGCTGTTGCTGCTGATCTCTGCTGTGGCAGGTTTGGGTCGCGGGGGCATCAACTACGTTCCATGGAATATCTACACCTATATTGCTGACGTGGATGAAGTGATCACCGGCCAGCGCCGCGAAGGGATTTTCGCCGGGATTATGACCCTGACGCGTAAAGCCTCGCAGGCCGGAGCCATCATGCTGGTGGGGATTGTGATGCAGATGTCCGGCTTTGTCAGCGGCCAGAAAACCCAGCCAGCAGAAGTGAGCCACACCATTCTGATGATCCTGAGTGTGGGCACCATTCTGGTGCTGGCCTGCGGTTTCCTGGTCTCCCTGCGCTTTAAACTGAACCTGGAAACTCACAGCACCCTGCGTGAAGAGACCGCCAAAATGCGCGAGTCCGGACACGCAATGCCGGAAGCGGCGACCCCGCAGGCCCGCGCCACCGTTGAGCTGCTGGCCGGGATGCCGTACGAATCCTTGTGGGGCAACAACAACATTGGTTATCTGAATCGCAATAAACCGGCGGCACCTTCCCTGAAGGATCGCGCGGTACTGAATTCGACATATCACAGAGGTTAAGATTATGAAGGTTTGGCCTGTCAAACATAGCCCGTTACTGCGTCAGCCTGAGCATTTTATTGCCAGGGATGAACTGAAATCACTGATTGAAAAGGTGACGCACAATCTGGTGAACATCCACGATAAAACCGGCGAATTTTTGCTGCGGCTGGACGACGGGCGCGTGATCGACACCAAAGGCTGGGCGGGATGGGAGTGGACGCACGGCGTGGGCTTATACGGCATCTGGCAGTATTACTGCCAGACCGGTGACAGCCACATGCGTGACATCATCGACGGCTGGTTTGCCGACCGCTTTGCCGAAGGCGCGACCACCAAAAACGTCAATACGATGGCCCCGTTCCTGACTCTGGCGTACCGCTTTGAGGAGACGCAAAATGCCACCTATTTGCCATGGCTGGAGAGCTGGGCAGAGTGGGCGATGAACGACATGCCGCGCACGGCGCACGGCGGCATGCAGCACATCACCCTGGCGGAAGAGAATCATCAGCAAATGTGGGACGACACGCTGATGATGACCGTCCTGCCGCTGGCGAAAATAGGCAAATTGCTCAATCGCCCTGAGTATGTGGAAGAGGCGGTGTATCAGTTCTTGCTGCACGTTCAGAACCTGATGGATCGCGAAACCGGGCTGTGGTTCCACGGATGGAACTACGACGGGCAGCACAACTTTGCCAAAGCCCGCTGGGCGCGCGGCAATAGCTGGCTGACGATTGTCATCCCGGACTTCCTTGAGCTGGTGGATTTGCCGGAGAACAACGCGGTGCGCCGTTATCTGGTGCAGGTTCTGAATGCGCAAATCGCCGCGCTGGCAAAATGTCAGGATGAGAGCGGCCTATGGCATACGCTGCTTGACGATCCCAAGTCGTATCTGGAAGCATCCGCCACGGCAGGCTTTGCCTACGGGATCTTAAAAGCGGTGCGCAAGCGTTACGTTGGCGCGGAATACGCTGAAGTGGCGGAGAAAGCGATTCGGGGAATTGTGAACAACATTTCGCCGGAAGGGGAGTTGCTGCAAACGTCGTTTGGCACGGGGATGGGCAGCGATCTGGAGTTTTATCGCCAGATCCCGCTGACCTCGATGCCGTACGGTCAGGCGATGGCGATTTTGTGTCTGACGGAGTATTTGCGTAAATACTTCTGATAATAAAAAACCCGGCAATTGCCGGGTTTTTTGTTTCTGTATTACATACGCTCGACGGTTTCGATCCCGAGAGTATCCAGCCCCAGCTTCAGCGTCTTCGCGGTCAGCTGCGCCAGTTTCAGACGGCTGTTGCGGATCGCTTCGCTTTCGGCGGAGAGGATAGGGCAGTGCTCGTAGAAGCCAGAGAACAGGCCTGCCAGATCGTACAGGTATGCACACATGACGTGCGGCGTGCCTTCACGGGCAACCACCGCCAGCGTCTCTTCAAACTGCAGCAGACGGGCAGCCAGCTGCGCTTCGCGGTCTTCATTGATCACCACGGTAGCATTCGCCAGCGCGCTTTCATCAATGTCGGCTTTACGGAACACAGACAGCACGCGGGTGTAAGCATACTGCATGTATGGCGCTGTGTTGCCTTCGAAGGCCAGCATATTGTCCCAGTCGAAGATGTAATCGGTGGTACGGTTTTTGGACAGATCCGCGTATTTCACCGCGCCGATACCGACGGCAGTTGCCAGTTTTTCCAGCTCGTCGGCTGGCATATCCGGGTTCTTCTCGGCCACCAGGCGGCGGGCGCGCTCCAGCGCTTCATCCAGCAGATCGGAGAGTTTAACGGTCCCCCCGGCGCGGGTTTTGAACGGCTTGCCGTCTTTACCCAGCATCATGCCGAACATGTGGTGTTCCAGCGGAACCGAATCAGGTACATAACCGGCTTTACGCACGATGGTCCACGCTTGCATCAGGTGCTGGTGCTGACGGGAATCGATGTAGTACAGCACGCGATCCGCATGCAGCGTTTCGTAACGGTATTTCGCGCAGGCGATATCCGTTGTGGTGTAGAGATAGCCGCCATCCTTTTTCTGGATGATCACGCCCATCGGTTCGCCTTCCTTGTTTTTATACTCATCAAGGAACACAACCGTTGCGCCTTCGCTCTCGACCGCCAGATTTTTGGCTTTCAGATCGGCCACGATGCCCGGCAGCATGGGGTTATAAAGGCTTTCGCCCATCACATCGTCGCGGGTCAGGGTGACGTTCAGACGGTCATAGGTGATCTGGTTTTGGGACATCGTGATGTCAACCAGCTTGCGCCACATTTCGCGGAAGTAGGCGTCGCCGCCCTGCAGTTTCACCACATAGCTACGTGCGCGCTCGGCGAAAGCTTCATCTTCGTCGTAATGTTTTTTGGCTTCACGGTAGAAACCTTCTAGATCCGCCAGCGCCATTTCGCCCGCGTTTTCCTGCTGCTGCTTTTCAAGATAGGCAATCAACATTCCGAACTGGGTACCCCAGTCGCCAACGTGGTTCGCGCGAATCACTTTATGGCCCAGGAACTCCAGGGTGCGCACAGCGGCATCGCCGATGATGGTGGAGCGCAGGTGACCGACGTGCATCTCTTTTGCCACGTTTGGCGCAGAGTAATCGACAACGATGGTTTGCGCTTGCGGCTGAGTCACACCCAGACGGTCAGATTTCAGCGCCGCGTCAATGTGACCCGCGAGGAAGGCCGGATCGAGGAAAATGTTGATAAAGCCTGGGCCTGCAATCTCAACCTTGTTGGCAATGCCGTTGAGGTCCAGATGAGTCAGTACCAGCTCAGCGAGTTGTCGCGGCGGCATGCCCAGTTTTTTAGCCACTGCCATCACGCCATTAGCCTGATAGTCGCCAAACTGTACTTTTGCTGACTGACGAACCTGCGGTTCGCAATCCGCAGGCGCACCTGCGGCAATCAGTGCCTGACTGACTTTTTCGGAGAGAAGAGCCTGAATATTCACCTGGATACCTTACTTTTTTGCTGCGGGGGAGTTGCAACCCGCACCAGTTTGAGAATTTAGGGCCGGAGTATACTGCAAATGCCCTCTGGCGTCAGCATTGCGCAGGCTGAAGAGCGCTCAGAAAACAGGCGATGAAATAGTGCATAAGCATGCAGCAGGAAAATCGTGAAATCTGCGGTTGGTTGCAGGCATCCAACAGAGTAAATTAGCGGCTTTGCGACAGGATAAGAGAACCGCTGATGACGAACTGGCACTCCATTGATGAACTGCATGATATTTCCGCAGATTTACCGCGTTTCACCCAGGCGTTCACAGAACTTGCCACCCGTCTGGGGCTGGATATTGCGCCGCTCGACGCCGATCACATTTCCCTGCGCTGCCATCAGAATGCGACGGCGGAGCGCTGGCGTCGTGGATTTGAGCAGTGCGGTGAACTGCTGTCCGAAAACGTGATCAACGGGCGTCCCATTTGTCTGTTTAAACTCCATCAGCCGGTCTGCGTGGCGCACTGGCAGTTCAGCGTGGTCGAATTACCCTGGCCGGGCGAAAAACGCTATCCCATTGAGGGCTGGGAGCACATCGAAATCGTGCTGCCGGGCGATCCTGAAACCCTGAATGCGCGCGCACTGGCGCTGTTGTCTGACGACGGCCTGAGCCAGCCGGGTATTTTCGTGAAAACCAGCTCACCTAAAGGGGAGCGCGAGCGTCTGCCAAACCCTACGCTGGCGGTCACCGACGGTAAAGTGACCGTAAAATTTCACCCCTGGACGATCGAACAAATTGTCGCCAGCGAAGAGTAAGCCGCAAAAGAGTGTGAACTCACGCTAAGTCCGCCCTCGGGCGGCGTGGCATGATGGTCTATTACCGTGGATTTTAGGAGGAAGTGTGGCGCTACTGGAGATCTGTTGTTACAGCATGGAGTGTGCTGTGACTGCGCAACAAAACGGGGCCGATCGCGTTGAACTGTGCGCGGCACCGAAAGAGGGCGGATTAACCCCGTCATACGGTGTGCTGAAGTCCGTTCGCGAGGCGGTGACGATCCCCGTTCACCCCATCATTCGCCCACGCGGCGGTGATTTTTGTTATTCAGCGGGTGAGTTTGACGCCATGCTGGAAGACGTCGTCCGGGTACGCGAGCTGGGTTTCCCAGGTCTTGTGATCGGTTTGCTTGATGAAGACGCAAATGTCGATATGCCGCGTATGCGACAGATTATGGCGGCAGCAAAAGGGATGGCGGTGACTTTCCATCGCGCGTTTGATATGTGTAAAAATCCCATTCAAGCTTTTGAAAATTTAGCAGAATTAGGCGTTGCACGTATCCTGACATCCGGCCAACAAGCAACGGCGGAAAAAGGACTGCAATTAATTATGGAACTAAAAGGGCATTCCGGTGTTCCAATAATAATGGCAGGTGCTGGTGTTCGAGCCAGCAATCTGAAAACGTTTTTAAACGCAGGGGTAGAAGAGCTTCACAGCTCAGCAGGCAAGTGGACGCCTTCGCCTATGCGATATCGCAATACAGGATTGTCAATGTCGACAGATGCAGAAGCGGATGAGTACTCCCGCTACAGCGTAGATGGAGAGTCGGTTGCGGTAATGAAATCCATGATTGACCAGTTTCACGTGTAGCAACGATTTTTACCGCGCATCATGTCGCCCAATATGATGCTTGCTTGTACCAGGCCCCTGCAATTTCAACAGGGGCCTTTTTTTCACTTTTATATTTTAAGCCCAGCGGCGCTGCCGGGCCTTGAACTGTGTCTTGAGGAAAGGTACTGCACCTGTTTCGCCAGGGACATTACGGCTTCGTTGCGATCAAGACTGCACGTATCGGCGCGGGATACCCTTCGATGGTTTTGCTGCTGTCGTTCGGGTCGAGGAATTCTGCCAGCGACTCGGTGGTCAGCCATTCGGTGCGACGCTGCTCTTCGGTGGAGGTCACGCACACATCCACAATGCGGATATCGACAAAGCCACACTTCGCCAGCCAGTTCTTCAGCGCCAGCGCGGAGGGAATGAAATAGACGTTACGCATCTGCGCGTAACGATCGCCCGGCACCAGTACCGCGTTTTCGTCACCCTCGATCACCAGCGTTTCCAGCACCAGTTCGCCACCGCTGACCAGCTGATCTTTAAGCTGCCACAGATGCTCCAGCGGCGAGCGGCGGTGATACAGCACGCCCATCGAGAAGACGGTATCAAACGCGTTCAGGGCAGGGAGTTGCTCAATGCCCAGCGGCAGAACGTGTGCGCGCTGATCATTGCCCAGCAATTTACGCACTGCTTCAAACTGACAGAGGAACAGCTGCATCGGATCGATACCGACCGCCAGATGTGCCCCGGCGCCAATCATGCGCCACAGGTGATAGCCACTCCCGCAGCCCACATCCAGAATAGTGCGACCGGTCAAATCAGAGAGATGGGGCAGAACGCGATCCCACTTCCAGTCGGAACGCCATTCGGTATTAATGTTCAGACCATAAAGGGAGAAGGGGCCTTTACGCCATGGCATCAGATTGCGCATCAGCTTTTCAAGACGCAGCAGCTGGCCTTCGCTCAATGGCTCGGCGCTTTCAGCCGTCACGCTGTGCAGCAGATCCAGTTTGTAGGGCGTCATGTCCGGCAAAAACTCAACGGCATTGCTCCACTGCTTAAACTGACCGTGCAGGGAGTCACGCTGCCAGGCAGCCACCTGCGCAGGCAGGGTTTCCAGCCAGTGGGAGAGATGGTTTTTGGCGATAAGCTGGTAGAAATTACTGAAGTCGATCATGCGTTGTCCCCTTTCAGTGCCACCAGGGAACCAAAGTTAAAGCACTGGAACCACAGCTCGCTGTGCTCAAAACCGGCGTTATGCAGGCGCGCTTTGTGTGCTTCGACGGAGTCGGTGAGCATTACGTTTTCCAGCATGCTGCGCTTTTGACTGATTTCCAGTTCGCTGTAGCCGTTAGCGCGTTTAAAGTCGTGATGCATGTTGAACAGCAGCTCGCCGACCTTCGCGTCTTCAAAACTGAATTTTTCCGACAACACCAGCGCGCCGCCGGGATTCAGCCCCTTGTAAATTTTGTCCAGCAACAACTGGCGATCTTCGGGCACCAGGAACTGCAGGGTAAAATTCAGTACCACCATGGAGGCGTTTTCGATCTCGATATCGCGGATATCGCCTTCGATGACGTCAACGGGCGTGGGCGCTTTATAGGCATCAAGATGACGACGGCAGCGTTCCACCATCGCGGGGGAGTTATCGACGGCAATGATTTTGCAGCCTTCATGATGCACATTACGGCGAACGGACAGCGTCGCGGCGCCCAGTGAACAACCCAGGTCATAAACCTGCGTACCGGGTTGAACGAAGCGTTCAGCCAGCATGCCGATCATAGAGATAATATTGGAATAACCTGGAACAGAGCGCTGGATCATATCCGGGAAGACTTCGGCTACCCGTTCATCAAAGGTCCAGTCGCCCAGACTGGCGATAGGCGCGGAAAAAAGCGTGTCGCGATCAGACATAACGTAAAAATCCGGGAAAAATAAAGTGGCGTATTGTGCGCTAATGGAAAGAGAAAACCAACTCCCACGGCATATACCAAAGGTTAGCCAGCACCATCAGCAAAAGCGAACACCAGGTTGCGCTCATGCCGGAACGACGCCAGCGGAACAGGCGGTGGTGAAAACCGTAATAATGCATCAGGCGTCCGGCAATCAGAAGCAAGCCGCAGACGTGAACCATCCAGGTTTCCGCGCCGTCCATCTCCATTAAGAGCAGCAGGATCAGTGCAATGGGGATATATTCCACCGCATTACCATGAATGCGGATGGCGCTTTGTAACTCTGAAAACCCACCGTCACCGTAAGAGACGCGGTACTGCATTCTCAGGCGCACAACATCAAACGAAAACTTAATCAGTAATAATGCACCTAACACCGCGTACAGTGCGCTGACCATACAAACTCCCTGTTTTTGGCAGATGGCACTTCTATGATAGGGGCTGATGTCAGAAAAGAGAAGATTGTTGTGGGATGGAAGGCGAAGGGCCGACGGACGGAACCGCAGCCTGTAAGGCTTGCCAAAGAACATCGACCAGTTCAGGCGCCTGGGCGATATCCGGCGTATGCAGGAAAAGATAGGGCGTCGTCGTTTGCTCCCACTTTGGCAACGTTTGCAGCCACACGGCGAACATCTCGCAATTTTGCTGCATGTTGTCGCTGCCGATAAACCGCACCATCGGATTGTTCGCTGTGACCACCGCATGCACCGGCACTTTCGGTTTTTTGCGCTGGGCATCGATTATGGCTTCGCTGTGCGGGACGGCGCTATGAACAGGGCGGCTGTCGAGGATCACCCGATTCACACCGCGCGCATGCAGCCCACGATTGAGGGCTTTTTCCGCCTCGCCCTTGCTGAAAAATTCCGGATGACGGACTTCCACACCGTAGGTGAACTCACGCGGCAGGGCATCGAGAAAATGCCACAGCGCAGGCAGGTCGCGCGGGCCGAAGGTGGCCGGGAGTTGCAGCCAGTACTGACCGATGCGGTTGTCCAGCGGCGACATCCGCTCGAAAAACTCTTCGGTTAAATCCCCACACTGGCGCAGCGCCGCCTGGTGAGAGATGGTGGCCGGGAATTTAAAGCAAAAGCGGAAATCGTCGGTGGTCTGCTCGCGCCAGCGCGCGACGATTTCCGCGCGAGGCAGGGCATACAGCGTGGTATTGCCCTCCACGCAGTTAAAATGGCGGGCATACTCTTCAAGGCTGGTAATGCCAAGGCGCACCCATTTCGGGTGCGACCATTGGGGAAGACCCAGATAGATCATAACGCGTGTAAAATCTCGTCGGTGCTGCGCACGCGACCAATACGCGGGAAGATATGGGTCATGCTGCCCTGATGTTGATCCGCGGAAGCAGCACTGCATGCGTCTTCGGCAATGACCAGGTTAAAGCCCAGTTCCCATGCGTTACGCGCGGTGGATTCCACGCCGATGTTCGTGGAAATACCGCACAGGATAATGGTGTCGATCCCGCGACGGCGTAGCTGCAGCTCCAGATCGGTGCCGTAAAACGCGCCCCACTGGCGTTTGGTGACTTCGATATCGCTATCCTGTTTGCCAAGCGTTTCAGGGTAGGTCCACCAGTTTGCAGGCAGCGCGGCGGCAGGGGCTGTCGCATCCACAGGCTGTTTTAGCGCTTCGGCGAAGTCGGCTGACCAGCCAACGCGCACCATCACCACCGGCGATCCGCTGGCGCGACATTTATCCGCAAGACGGGCGCTGCGGCTGACCACATCTGCCGCGGTATGCGGGCCACCGGCGAACGGCAGGATACCTTCCTGTAAATCGATCACGACAAGCGCGGTTTTGGTGGCATCAAGTGTTAACATCGTTACTCCAGTCAAAAATTAGCGTCCGTTACACCTTACGATGATAAAGGCAGGTCAGATCGGACAATTTTGTTAATTTTTGTGAGAATGCGCAATAAGAGCGCAGCAATCGCGCGTCTGGCAAGCTTCTCTCTTATCGTACGGCGGAATTTCCAGTATAATAGCCGCCTTTTTTCATCCAGTTGTGACATACAGAAAGCTGCGACATAGTAGCCTGTAAACCAGGCGACATTTAGCCTGCGGCTAAATTAAGGGATATCTCATGCGTACAGAATATTGCGGGCAGTTGCGTCAGTCCCACGTTGGACAGCAGGTGACCCTGTGTGGTTGGGTCAACCGCCGTCGTGATCTTGGTAGCCTTATCTTCATCGATTTGCGTGACCGTGAAGGCATCGTGCAGGTGTTCTTCGATCCGGATCGTGCGGACGCGTTAAAGCTGGCCTCCGAACTGCGTAATGAGTTCTGCATCCAGGTCACCGGCACCGTGCGTGCGCGTGACGAAAAAAATATCAACGCCGATATGGCGACGGGCGCCATTGAAGTGCTGGCGTCCGACCTGACTATCATCAACCGTTCAGAATCGCTGCCGCTTGACTCCAACCACGTCAACACTGAAGAAGCGCGTCTGAAATATCGCTATCTGGATCTGCGTCGCCCGGAAATGGCTCAGCGCCTGAAAACCCGCGCCAAGATCACAAGCCTGGTGCGTCGTTTCATGGACGACCACGGTTTCCTCGATATCGAAACCCCGATGCTGACCAAAGCCACGCCGGAAGGCGCGCGCGATTACCTGGTTCCGTCTCGCGTACATAAAGGCAAATTCTACGCGCTGCCACAGTCTCCTCAGCTGTTCAAACAGCTGCTGATGATGTCTGGCTTCGATCGCTACTATCAGATCGTTAAATGCTTCCGCGACGAAGACCTGCGCGCTGACCGTCAGCCTGAATTCACCCAGATCGACGTCGAGACCTCCTTCATGACCGCACCTCAGGTGCGCGAAATTATGGAAGCGCTGGTTCGTGGTCTGTGGCAGGACGTGAAGGGCGTGGATCTGGGCGAGTTCCCGATCATGACCTTCGCAGAAGCAGAACGTCGCTACGGTTCTGACAAACCAGACCTGCGTAACCCGATGGAGCTGGTGGACGTCGCGGACCTGCTGAAAGCGGTTGAATTTGCGGTCTTCTCTGGCCCGGCAAACGATCCGAAAGGCCGTGTGGCTGCCCTGCGTGTTCCAGGTGGCGCACAGCTCAGCCGTAAACAAATTGATGACTACGGCAATTTCGTGAAAATCTACGGTGCGAAAGGCCTGGCTTATATTAAAGTCACCGAACGTGCGAAAGGCATCGAAGGCATCACCAGCCCTGTTGCGAAATTCCTGAACGCTGAGATCGTAGAAGCAATCCTTGAGCGCACCGGCGCGCAGGATGGCGACATGATCTTCTTCGGCGCGGACAACAAAAAAGTGGTGGCCGATGCGCTGGGCGCACTGCGTCTCAAACTGGGTAAAGACCTGAACCTGACTGACGAAGCCAAATGGGCTCCGCTGTGGGTGATCGACTTCCCAATGTTTGAAGATGACGGTGAAGGCGGCCTGACGGCGATGCACCACCCGTTCACCGCACCGAAAGACATGACGGCGAGCGAGCTGAATGCGGCACCGGAAGACGCAGTGGCCAACGCCTACGATATGGTGATCAACGGCTACGAAGTGGGCGGCGGTTCCGTACGTATCCACAGCGGCGAAATGCAGCAGACCGTATTCGGTATTCTGGGCATTAACGAGCAAGAGCAGCGCGAGAAATTCGGCTTCCTGCTCGATGCCCTGAAATACGGCACTCCACCGCACGCAGGCCTGGCGTTTGGTCTGGATCGTCTGACCATGCTGCTGACCGGTACTGATAACATCCGTGATGTGATTGCCTTCCCGAAAACCACCGCCGCTGCGTGTCTGATGACCGAAGCGCCAAGCTTTGCTAACCCGGCCTCTCTGTCTGAGCTGGGTATCGAAGTGGTGAAAAAGGAAGAGAAAAACTGATATGGCATATAAGCGTCCCGTTTCTGTTCTGGTTGTCATTTATGCAGAAGACACGAAGCGGGTGCTGATGTTGCAGCGTCGCGACGATCCCGATTTCTGGCAGTCGGTTACCGGCAGTCTGGAAGAGGGTGAAACCGCGTCGCAGGCCGCCGCGCGCGAAGTAAATGAAGAGGTCACCATTAATGTTGCTCAGGAGCAACTGACCCTGAAGGACTGTCAGCGCACGGTGGATTTTGAAATTTTTAGCCATTTACGTCATCGCTATGCGCCGGGAATTGAGCGCAATACGGAATCGTGGTTCTGTCTTGCGCTCCCCCATGAACGGCAGATCACGTTCACCGAGCATTTGACCTACCGCTGGGTTGATGCGGCCGAAGCGGCTGCCTTAACCAAGTCGTGGAGCAACCGGCAGGCGATTGAAGAATTTGTAATTCATGCCGTCTGAATTGACGGTTTATTGGAGATATTTTTATGGCAGGTCATAGTAAGTGGGCCAACACCAAACACCGTAAAGCGGCACAGGATGCCAAACGCGGTAAAATTTTCACCAAAATCATTCGCGAGCTGGTTACTGCAGCCCGTCTGGGCGGCGGCGACGCGGGTTCTAACCCACGTCTGCGCGCAGCGATTGATAAAGCACTGTCAAACAACATGACGCGTGACACCCTGAACCGTGCAATCGCACGTGGCGTGGGCGGCGATGACGACGCGAACATGGAAACCATCATTTATGAAGGTTACGGCCCTGGTGGTACTGCGGTCATGGTTGAGTGTCTGTCCGACAACCGCAACCGTACCGTGGCTGAAGTGCGCCATGCGTTCACTAAAACCGGCGGCAACCTGGGTACTGACGGTTCCGTGGCATACCTGTTCAGCAAGAAAGGGGTGATCTCTTTCGAAGCGGGCGACGAAGACGCGATCATGGAAGCTGCGCTGGAAGCCGGTGCTGAAGACGTAGTGACCTTCGACGACGGTGCGATTGACGTTTACACCGCGTGGGAAGAGATGGGCGCAGTGCGTGATGCGCTGGAAGCTGCCGGTCTGAAAGCCGACAACGCTGAAGTGTCGATGATTCCGTCGACCAAAGCAGACATGGATGCAGAAACCGCACCAAAACTGCTGCGTCTGATCGACATGCTCGAAGACTGCGATGACGTTCAGGAAGTTTATCATAACGGTGAGATCTCTGATGAGGTCGCAGCGACGCTCTAATGAGCGCGTTTGAACCTCTAACCGGAGACGCGTGATGTCGATTATTCTCGGTATAGACCCCGGCTCACGCATTACCGGTTACGGCGTTATCCGCCAGGTGGGTCGCCAGTTAACCTACCTGGGCAGCGGTTGTATTCGCACCAAAGTTGATGATTTGCCGTCGCGTCTGAAATTAATTTACGCAGGCGTGTCGGAAATCATTACCCAGTTTCAGCCCGACTTTTTTGCCATCGAGCAGGTCTTTATGGCGAAAAATGCTGACTCGGCGTTAAAACTGGGCCAGGCACGCGGCGTGGCGATTGTCGCGGCGGTGAACCAGGATTTACCGGTATTCGAATATGCCGCACGTCAGGTTAAACAGACGGTGGTGGGCATTGGTAGCGCGGAGAAAAGCCAGGTGCAGCACATGGTGCGGACCCTGCTTAAGCTCCCGGCAAACCCACAGGCGGATGCCGCCGATGCGCTGGCCATTGCGATAACGCACTGCCATGTGAGCCAAAACGCCATGCAGATGAGCGAATCGAGGCTCAATCTGGCGCGAGGTCGGTTACGATAATCACAAATCAGGCTGGATAAACATCCAGCCTTTTTTTATGATGGCGGAAGTTAATTTAGCATCTCACGCAGGAGCATCATGTGATTGGCAGACTCAGAGGCATCATCATTGAAAAACAACCCCCGTTAGTTCTGCTGGAAGCGGGAGGCGTGGGGTATGAAGTCCATATGCCGATGACCTGTTTCTATGAACTTCCGGAGTCCGGCAAAGAGGCGATTGTCTTTACCCAGTTCGTGGTGCGTGAAGATGCCCAGCTTCTGTATGGCTTTAATAATAAGCAGGAACGCATGCTGTTCCGCGAGCTGATTAAAACCAATGGCGTGGGGCCTAAGCTTGCGCTGGCGATTCTGTCCGGGATGTCGGCGCAACAGTTTGTGAATGCCGTTGAGCGCGAAGATCCCGCTGCGCTGGTCAAGCTGCCAGGCATCGGCAAAAAAACTGCAGAACGTCTGATTGTGGAAATGAAAGACCGCTTTAAAGGCCTGCACGGGGATCTGTTTACGCCGGCGTCCGATCTGGTGCTGACGTCACCGAACGGCCCGACGGATGACGACGCAGAGCAAGAAGCGGTGGCTGCGCTGGTGGCGCTGGGCTATAAACCACAGGAAGCCAGCCGGATGGTGAGTAAAATCGCCAAACCGGATGCCAGCAGTGAAACCCTGATTCGTGAAGCGCTCCGCGCGGCATTGTGAGGTAGAGGATGATTGAAGCAGACCGCCTGATTTCGGCAGCCAGCAATGTTCCAGAGGATGTGGTGGATCGTGCGATCCGCCCGAAACTGCTGGAGGAGTACATCGGTCAGCCGCAGGTTCGCTCACAGATGGAAATTTTTATCCAGGCGGCGAAACTGCGCGGGGATGCGCTCGATCATCTGCTTATTTTTGGCCCTCCTGGTCTCGGTAAAACGACGCTTGCCAATATCGTGGCGAATGAAATGGGCGTGAACCTGCGCACCACGTCAGGCCCGGTACTGGAGAAAGCGGGCGATCTGGCGGCGATGCTGACCAACCTCGAGCCGCACGACGTGCTGTTTATCGATGAGATCCACCGCCTGTCTCCGGTAGTGGAAGAGGTGCTTTATCCGGCGATGGAAGACTATCAGCTGGATATCATGATCGGTGAAGGCCCGGCCGCGCGCTCGATTAAAATCGATCTGCCGCCCTTTACCCTGATTGGCGCCACTACGCGTGCCGGGTCACTCACGTCACCCCTTCGCGATCGCTTCGGGATTGTGCAGCGCCTCGAGTTCTATCAGGTTGCCGATCTGCAGTACATCGTTGGCCGTAGCGCGCGCTTTATGGGGCTTGAATTAAGCGATGAGGGGGCCTTCGAAGTGGCCAAACGTTCGCGCGGTACGCCACGCATCGCTAACCGTCTGCTGCGTCGTGTGCGTGACTTTGCGGAAGTGAAGCACGATGGCACCATTTCACTGGATATCGCCTCGCAGGCGCTGGATATGCTTAACGTCGATGCTGAAGGGTTTGACTATATGGACCGCAAGCTGCTGCTCGCGATTCTGGATAAATTCTTTGGCGGGCCGGTTGGGCTGGATAACCTCGCCGCAGCGATTGGCGAGGAGCGTGAAACCATCGAGGACGTGCTGGAACCCTATCTGATTCAGCAGGGCTTTTTGCAACGCACTCCGCGCGGGCGAATGGCGACGGTACGGGCGTGGAATCACTTCGGGATAACGCCACCGGAAATGCCGTAGTACGCGACCGGGTTAGAGCCGGATCGCGCAAGGCGTGATCCGGCCTACAACGACTCAGGTGTTTCCCCGGTAAGTGCAGCGCGCCACCGGGGGAAATGTTCAACTGGCCGGTTTCTTCATCATACTGAAGATAAACATCAGCGCCGCACACAGCACCACCGACGGGCCGGCTGGCGTGTCGTAAAACGCAGAGAAGGTGAGCCCTCCTGTGACGGCAATAATGCCGACAACTACCGCCACACCCGCCATCTGTTCAGGCGTACGGGCAAAACGGCGTGCAGTAGCGGCCGGAATAATCAGCAGTGAGGTGATAATCAGCGCACCCACAAACTTCATCGCCACCCCAATCGTCAACGCGGTCACCAGCATCAACAGCAACTTCACGCGCTGCAGTTTAACGCCATCGACAAAGGCCAAATCAGCGCTGACGGTCATCGCCAGCAGATTGCGCCACTGCCACAGCAAAATACCGAGAACGATCACCACGCCAATGGCGATTGAGATCAGGTCTTCCGGCGTCACCGCCAGCAAATCGCCAAACAGATACGCCATTAAATCGACGCGAATGTTCGACATCAGGCTCACCACCACCAGGCCAAGCGACAGCGCGCTGTGCGCCATAATCCCGAGCAACGTATCTACCGCGAGGTGAGGGCGCTTCTCAAGCCAAACCAGACCGGCTGCAAGCAGCAGCGTCACGGCAATCACTGCGTAAAACGGGTTCACGTCGAGCAATAAGCCAAAGGCCACGCCCAGTAAGGAGGCGTGCGCCAGCGTATCGCCAAAATAGGACATTCTTCGCCAGACGACAAAAGAGCCCAGCGGACCCGCGGCGCAGGCAAGCATAACCCCGGCAAACCAGCCGGGTAATAACAGTTCAATCATGAGTGTCCATTTCCCCGACGCAGGACAATTCGTCCCTGTAAATCATGGCGATGATTATGGTTATGGCGATAAATGCCCAGCTGTTCTGCTCCACGAGAGCCGAACATAGAGATAAATTCCGGGTGCATCGACACCACTTCAGGCGTGCCGGAGCAGCAGATATGGTGATTCAGACACAGCACTTCGTCGGTTTTCGCCATCACCAGATGCAGGTCATGCGAGACCATCAGAACGGCGCAGTCCAGCTCACGACGCAGCTGATCGATGAGATCGTACAGAGCGACCTGGCCGTTCACATCCACGCCCTGAGTCGGCTCATCGAGAACCAGCAGCTGTGGCTTACTCAACAACGCGCGTGCCAGCAGAACGCGCTGGGTTTCACCACCGGAAAGTTTCTGCATAGGGGCTTCGACCAGATGGCCTGCCTGAACACGTTTCAGAGCGGGGAGAATATCGTCTTTACGCGTGCCTGGACGTAGTCGCAAGAAACGGCCTACCGTTAAGGGCAGCGTGGCGTCAAGATGTATTTTTTGCGGGACGTAGCCGATTCTTAACTTGTCGTCGCGCTTGATGACGCCTGCATCAGGTGCTACCAGCCCGAGAACCACCCGAACCAGCGTCGATTTGCCCGCGCCGTTTGGGCCGAGCAACGTTAAAATTTTACCGGGTTTGAGGACCAGCGATACGTCAGAGAGGACGCGGCGCTGACCAAAAGATACCGAGATATTTTCAAGAGAAACTAAATTCGTCATGTCAATTTAAGCTTGCAGAAGTCAACGAATGTTATAATATCACATTCCACGCATTCATTACGATCATAAGTTGCATTATGTTACATAAAAATACGCTTCTTTTCGCAGCATTATCCGCTGGCCTTTGGGGTTCAGCAGCACAAGATGTTAACGCCGCCGTTGTCGCTTCGCTTAAACCACTGGGATTCATCGCCTCGGCTATCGCCGATGGTGTCACAGAAACCCAGGTTTTACTGCCTGACGGGGCATCTGAGCACGACTATTCGTTGCGCCCATCTGATGTAAAACGCTTACAGAACGCGGACTTAGTGGTCTGGATCGGTCCAGAGATGGAAGCGTTCATGCAAAAATCCGCAAGTAAAGTTCCGCCGCAAAAACAGGTCACCATTGCCGAACTGGCAGGCGTGAAACCGCTGCTCATGAAAGGGACTGACGACGACGAGCACGAAAGTGACCATGACCATGCCAATAGCGAAAAAGGTGACGACCATCACCATCATGGCGAGTACAACATGCATCTTTGGCTCTCGCCAGAGATAGCGCGGCTCTCAGCGGTTGCAATCCATGACAAATTAGTGGAACTTATGCCGCAAAGTCGAGCCAAACTAGACGCCAACCTGAAGGATTTTGAGGCACAATTAGCCGCAACCGATAAGCAGGTAGGTAACGAGCTGGCACCGTTGAAAGGTAAAGGGTATTTCGTTTTTCATGATGCCTATGGCTACTATGAAAAACACTACGGGCTGACCCCGCTGGGTCATTTCACCGTCAACCCGGAAATTCAACCTGGTGCGCAGCGTTTACATGAAATCAGAACACAGTTGGTTGAGCAAAAAGCAACATGCGTTTTTGCTGAGCCACAGTTCAGGCCAGCGGTCGTTGAAGCCGTGGCCAGGGGAACGTCCGTGCGCATGGGAACCCTGGACCCGCTTGGAACCAATATTCAGTTGAGCAAGGCGAGTTATTCGCAGTTCCTCAGCCAATTGGCGAACCAGTATTCGAGCTGCCTGAAAGGAGATTAACGAGGAAGTGAACACGTGCAACAGATAGCCCGCTCTGTCGCCCTGGCATTTAATAATCTGCCTCGACCCCACCGCGTTATGCTGGGGTCCCTTACAGTTCTTACCTTAGCGGTCGCCGTCTGGCGGCCCTATGTGTATCACCCACATTCAGCCCCCATCATTAAAACCATCGAACTGGAAAAGAGTGAAATCCGCTCCTTGCTGCCCGATGCCAGCGAACCTATCGATCAGGCCGCCCAGGAAGACGAAGCGATTCCTCAGGATGAGCTGGACGACAAAACCGCCAATGAGGCGGGTATTCACGAATACGTTGTCTCCACGGGCGATACGCTGAGCAGCGTGCTCAATCAGTATGGTATTGAGATGGGGGATATCAGCCAGCTCGCCGCATCAGACAAAGAGCTGCGTAACCTCAAGATTGGTCAACAGCTGTCCTGGACGCTTACCAACGATGGCGATTTGCAACGTCTGACCTGGGAAGTCTCCCGTCGCGAAACCCGTACCTACGATCGTACCGAAAACGGTTTCAAGATGACCAGCGAAATGCAGCAGGGCGACTGGGTTAACAATGTGCTGAAAGGCAAGGTTGGTGCCAGCTTTGTCGCCAGCGCGCGCGATGCGGGTTTGACCAGCGGCGAAATTAGCTCAGTCATCAAAGCCATGCAGTGGCAGATGGACTTCCGCAAACTGAAAAAAGGCGACGAATTCTCGATCCTGATGTCCCGCGAAATGCTGGACGGCAAGCGTGAGCAAAGCCAACTGATGGGCGTGCGTTTGCGCTCCGAAGGCAAAGATTACTACGCCATCCGCGCGGAAGACGGTAAGTTCTACGACCGCAACGGTACGGGCCTGGCGAAAGGCTTCCTGCGCTTCCCGACGGCGAAACAGTTCCGCGTTTCATCCAACTTTAACCCGCGTCGTCTGAACCCGGTCACTGGCCGTGTCGCGCCGCACCGTGGCGTTGACTTTGCGATGCCGCAGGGCACGCCAGTGCTCTCAGTCGGTGACGGTGAAGTGGTCATTGCTAAACGCAGCGGCGCGGCAGGGTACTACGTTGCCGTTCGTCACGGTCGCACCTATACCACCCGCTACATGCACCTGCGTAAGCTGCTGGTCCAGCCGGGGCAGAAAGTGAAACGCGGCGACCGCATTGCGCTCTCTGGCAACACCGGACGTTCCACCGGCCCGCATCTGCACTACGAAGTGTGGATTAACCAGCAGGCGGTGAACCCGTTGACGGCGAAACTGCCGCGTACCGAAGGTCTGACCGGCAAAGATCGCACCGATTATCTGGCCCAGGTCAAAGAGGTCATGCCGCAACTGCGCTTCGACTAGATTTTTGTCATCTAAAAGCCGGTGCAGAAATGCGCCGGCTTTTTCTTTTGTGCGATACACTCGGCCTCGCTACACTATCTCAAGATTATTTTTTGCTTCACCAGACCCTGGAACCCGCATGGAAACCCAAAAAAACAACAGTGAATACATTCCCGAGTTTGAGAAATCTTTTCGCCATCCGCGTAACTGGGGCGCCTGGCTGGGTGTCTACGCATTTGCGGGCCTTGCGCTGCTTCCGGCATCCGTTCGCGATCCTGTCCTCGGTAAAATTGGCGTGATTGCCGGGCGACTCGGCAAAAGTGCGCGCCGCCGTGCTCAGATCAATCTGTTCTACTGTTTTCCGGAAAAAAGCGACGCGGAACGTGAAGCGATTATCGACGCTATGTTTACCACCGCACCGCAGGCGATGGCGATGATGGGCGAGCTGGCGCTGCGCGGGCCAGAGAAGGTCAAAAATCGCGTGGACTGGAAAGGGCTGGAGATTATCGATGAGATGCGTCGCAACAACGAGAAAGTCATTTTTCTCGTGCCGCACGGCTGGGGCGTGGATATTCCGGCAATGCTGATGGCGTCACAAGGGCAGAAGATGGCGGCCATGTTCCATAATCAGGGCAATAAAATCTTCGACTACGTCTGGAACACCGTCCGCCGCCGTTTTGGTGGCCGTCTGCATGCGCGTAACGACGGTATTAAACCTTTTATTAAGTCAGTTCGCGAAGGCTACTGGGGCTATTACCTGCCGGATCAGGACCACGGTGCCGAGCACAGTGAATTCGTGGATTTCTTTGCGACTTACAAAGCGACGCTACCTGCGATTGGCCGCCTGATGAAAGTTTGCCGCGCCCGCGTGGTTCCGCTGTTTCCGATTTACGATGGCAAAACGCATCGTCTGACCATTGAAGTACGTCCACCTATGGACGATCTGCTTGAAGCCGACGATCACACCATCGCGCGCCGCATGAACGAAGAGGTCGAAATCCTTGTCGGTCCGCACGCCGAGCAGTACACCTGGATTCTGAAACTGCTCAAAACCCGCAAGCCCGGCGAGAAAGAGCCGTATAAGCGAAAAGAGTTGTTCCCGAAGAGATAATTTTTGCTACCCATCAGATAACGTTCGGTTTACGCGTACAGGAGGAGTCTTTCTGTACGCGTTGTTTCGTCATTGAGTAGCTCAGGATTTTTCCATTCTCACCAGTCGCCGTAAGGGTAGGTTTTACCTTTGATAAATTCAGGTGTTTCACCAAAGTAGGCATATCCATTCGGATGTTGTGTGATGCCTTTACACCCGTCCAGCTTATCCCCAGACAACGTCGTTATCTTTTTCGGCTCCACAGGTAAATTATCCCCGCTACCGCTGTTTTGCAGCCAGATTCGAACCTTTCCTCCTGGAGCAAGACCAAACAGTAATGAATTATACCAGGCTTTGTTACCTTGTCTGTCTAGCCCTGTGGATGTGCTCATTTTTTCCCTGAGAGAGTCTGAAAAAATAATCCTTGTTTCGTAACTCCTTTTATCGATGACCGAGTCCCAGCAAAAAAGAAAAGCAACAGGAGGGTGGCGAGCTTTATTGAACTGCGCGTGTCTTCCCACTTTATTATTCCATGTTCCCACTGTGAGATAGCTGTCTTCGACATTATCAAGCGTTCTAAATGAGTAGAGGATTTTTTTATCATCGATAATGCCAACATAGGTAACATCGGCTGGTAAAGCTTGAGGGGTGAAAAATGAAAACTCCCACATCCCGTATGGCATTGCGCCTGTTTCTTCTGGCGATGTTGCTCCACCATTATGACAACCTGACATGGTGAGTAGTAATGAGAATAGAGGCCACTTCACCCATTTCATATTTTATTGCCGTCCATGTTGTATGTTGTCCGTATCCAGCCTGTCTTTATTATGCGAGCTGGATATCCCCTGAATCGACGCCCCGCGCAGTTCGATATGGTAATATTTTTCCTGACGGCCAAAGCGATTAGTACGGTAATAATCAAAACTGAGCCGCAGCTTTTCATTCTCATTAATGGCGGTGGTCAGGAGTGGCGAGCTTTTATCGGTGGGTTTGGTGAAGCGCAGGCCCTGATGATGCACGCCGCCAGCGGTGCTGACGCTGCTGGAGGAGAGCTGATAAACCAGAATTTCGTTTTCATGGCGATACTGAAAGCGATTACCAATAGATTTTTCTGTTCCACAGTCTGCGGATATTTCCCCCTGACGCTCACCCGTCAGCGTTAAATAGATAACGTTGCTCACTCAATGATGTCCTTATCATTACTTAATAAAATGCATTGCGATAATTAATAAATAGGATGAGAAGTGTAGTCTTTTAATTTATTCAATATCACAGTTGATGTCATGGAATCAGAAAATAAATATCACGTGATTGGACTTGATTGAGTGAGAAAAAATGCGGAGCAAGAAGAGGAAAAAACTGTCGGGAGCGAATCCCCCGACAGTATGGCGAGAATGCAGTTACTCGACAGTCATCACACGCGTGGTGTTCGTTGAGCCGATGGTGCTCATCACATCGCCCTGGGTGACGATCACGATATCACCAGAGACCAGATAGCCTTTATCGCGCAGCAGATTGACGGCATCGTTGGCGGCAGCAACGCCGTCGTTGGTGCTGTCGAAGTATACCGGCGTCACGCCACGGTACAGGGCTGTCAGGTTCAGAGTGCGCTCATGACGCGACATAGCGAAGATTGGCAGGCCGGAACTGATACGGGATGTCATCAGCGCGGTGCGGCCAGATTCGGTCATGGTGATGATCGCGGTGACACCTTTCAGGTGGTTCGCCGCATACATGGCAGACATGGAAATCGCTTCTTCCACGTTATCGAACTGAATGTCCAGACGATGTTTAGAGACGTTAATGCTTGGGATCTTCTCAGCGCCCAGACACACGCGCGCCATCGCCGCGACGGTTTCAGCAGGATATTGGCCCGCTGCCGTTTCAGCAGAGAGCATCACCGCATCGGTACCGTCCAGCACGGCGTTTGCCACGTCCATCACTTCCGCACGGGTTGGCATTGGGTTGGTGATCATCGACTCCATCATCTGAGTCGCGGTAATCACCGAGCGGTTCAGTTGACGTGCACGACGGATCAGCGCTTTCTGAATGCCGACCAGTTCTGGGTCACCGATTTCAACGCCCAGATCGCCACGGGCAACCATCACCACATCAGACGCGAGAATTACATCGTCCATCGCTTCCTGGCTGCAGACGGCCTCTGCACGCTCAACTTTCGCGACAATGCTCGCGTCGCAGCCTGCATCACGCGCCAGACGGCGAGCGTAGTTCAGGTCTTCGCCGCAGCGCGGGAAGGAAACGGCCAGATAGTCGACGCCAATCTGCGCGGCAGTGATGATGTCGGCTTTGTCTTTTTCGGTCAGGGCTTCAGCGGAGAGGCCACCGCCAAGTTTATTGATGCCTTTATTGTTGGAGAGCGGGCCGCCAACGGTCACTTCGGTGAACACTTTCATGCCCTGAACTTCAAGCACTTTCAGCTGTACGCGACCATCATCAAGCAGCAGGATATCGCCCGTTACCACGTCAGCAGGCAGACCTTTATAGTCGATACCCACACGCTCTTTATCGCCTTCGCCTTTACCCAGGTTGGCGTCGAGGAGGAATTTATCACCGATGTTAAGGAAAACTTTGCCTTCTTTAAACGTCGAGACGCGGATCTTAGGACCCTGCAGGTCGCCGAGAATAGCCACGTGACGTCCCAGTTTTGCCGCGATCTCACGGACCTTGTCTGCACGTAATTTGTGATCTTCTGGCGTCCCGTGAGAGAAGTTCATGCGTACCACGTTGGCGCCCGCGGCGATAATTTTTTCGAGGTTATTATCGCGGTCAGTAGCCGGACCTAATGTGGTAACGATCTTGGTTCTGCGAAGCCTTCTGGACATGTAATACTCCGTTGACTGAAACAACTTTGGTGTTGCGTGAACATAGATTCGGTGCTGTGTAGAAATTACCGAATACCGAAAAAAGTAACAACCTTATAACAACATTTAGGGTACATCGCCCTTAATGAGCAATTCTTTATCAAAACGCGATTCCTTGAGCGCTTCTTTGACACGCTTCAAGTTATCTCTGAATTTCGCGCCACGACGCAGCGTAAAACCCGTGGCCAGCACGTCGATGACGGTTAATTGCGCAAGCCGCGACACCATCGGCATATACATGTCGGTATCTTCCGGCACATCCAGCGTGATAGCGAGCGTTGATTCTCGCGCCAGCGGCGTGCCCGCGGTGGTGATCGCAATCACCATGGCATCGTTTTCACGCGCCAGCTGTGCCAGTTCCACCAGGCTTTTGGTCCGACCGGTGTGAGAGATAAGCACCACCACGTCATCTTCGTTACAATTCATACAGCTCATGCGTTGCAGCACTATGTCATCAGAGTAGATGACCGGGACATTGAAACGGAAAAATTTGTTCATCGCATCGTGGGCAACCGCAGCGGAAGAGCCCAGCCCGAAGAAGGCGATTTTTTTCGCCTGGGTCAGCAAATCGACAGCGCGATTGAGTGATGCTTTATCAAGCGATTGCCGCACATGGTCGAGCGTCGCCATTGCCGATTCAAAAATTTTGCCGGTATAGGCCTCTACGCTGTCGTCTTCATCGACATTACGATTTACATAGGGCGTGCCGTTTGCCAGACTCTGGGCCAGATGCAGTTTAAAATCGGGAAAACCGCGCGTCTCAAGACTGCGACAGAACCGGTTGACGGTAGGTTCACTGACCCCCGACTCCTGCGCCAGAGCGGCGATGCTGGAATGGATGGCCTGAGTGGGCGAGGCGAGAATTACTTCAGCCACTTTACGCTCGGATTTGCTAAGGTGTTCCAGTTGAAACTGGATTTTTTCCAGCATGTTCATGATGACAAGACACTCATGGGTGGAAGCGATTTCATAAATTGATGAAATCGTGATTCGAATTAGGAAGAATATACCCCTCTGACCTGGTCAAAGGGTAATGAACAACAGCAAATGTTGTTGTTTTTTTTCATTACTTGATCGCGGTCGGGTTTTGGCAACGGCCCGGCGGCACAAAGAATCAACGAATTTGTGGTCATTGCTTTCACTGAAGCGTGCAATCATCGAAAAATCGCGTTATCGCACGCGACGTTAAGCGCTAATGGTTTCGGGAATGACGTAAAAGCAGTACAGTGCATTGTAATAAAATTACAACGATATTCTGGCAAAAGCACCAGGATATCCAACTGAGGAGAATGACATGGCGGTAACGCAAACAGCCCAGGCATGTGACCTGGTCATTTTCGGCGCGAAAGGCGATCTTGCACGCCGTAAATTGCTGCCTTCCCTGTATCAACTGGAAAAAGCAGGCCAGATCCACCCGGACACTCGCATCCTGGGTGTGGGCCGCGCTGACTGGGATAAAGACGGCTACACCAAAGTGGTGCGTGAAGCGCTCGAAACGTTCATGAAAGAGAAAATTGATGAAAGTTTGTGGGATGCGCTGAGCGGTCGTCTTGATTTCTGCAACCTGGATGTTAACGACACCTCTGCGTTTGGTCGTCTCGGCGAGATGCTGGACCAGAAAAACCGTGTGACCATTAACTATTTCGCGATGCCGCCAAGCACCTTCGGCGCCATCTGTAAGGGCCTGGGCGAAGCCAAACTCAACGCCAAACCGGCGCGCGTAGTGATGGAAAAACCGCTGGGCACTTCGCTTGCGACCTCCCGTGAAATCAACGACCAGGTGGGCGAATACTTCGAAGAGTGCCAGGTCTACCGTATCGACCACTATCTCGGTAAAGAGACAGTACTGAACCTGCTGGCGCTGCGTTTTGCGAACTCCCTGTTTGCCAACAACTGGGATAACCGCACCATCGATCACGTGGAAATTACCGTGGCCGAGGAAGTGGGCATCGAAGGCCGCTGGGGTTACTTTGACCAGGCCGGTCAGATGCGCGACATGATCCAGAACCACCTGCTGCAAATTCTCTGCATGATCGCCATGTCTCCGCCGTCTGACCTCTCAGCGGATAACATTCGCGACGAGAAAGTGAAAGTGCTGAAATCTCTGCGCCGTATCGATCGCTCGAATGTGCGTGAGAAAACCGTCCGCGGTCAGTACACCTCCGGTTTCGCACAGGGCAAAAAAGTCCCTGGCTATCTGGAAGAAGAGGGCGCGAACAAGTCCAGCAACACCGAGACCTTCGTGGCGATCCGTGTCGATATCGACAACTGGCGCTGGGCGGGGGTGCCGTTCTATCTGCGCACCGGCAAACGTCTGCCGACCAAATGCTCTGAAGTTGTGGTCTATTTCAAGAACCCGGAGCTGAACCTGTTTAAAGAGTCCTGGCAGGAGCTGCCGCAGAACAAGCTGACGATCCGTCTGCAGCCTGATGAGGGCGTGGATATTCAGGTGCTGAATAAAGTGCCGGGCCTGGATCACAAACACAACCTGCAAACCACCAAGCTGGATCTGAGCTACTCCGAAACCTTCAACGAAACGCACCTGGCCGATGCTTACGAGCGTCTGCTGCTGGAAACCATGCGTGGGATTCAGGCGCTGTTCGTGCGCCGCGATGAAGTGGAAGAAGCCTGGAAGTGGGTCGACTCCATTACTGAAGCCTGGGCTGCCGATCAGGATGCGCCAAAACCGTATCAGGCAGGCACCTGGGGACCGGTTGCGTCCGTGGCGATGATCACCCGCGACGGCCGTTCCTGGAACGAGTTCGAGTAAACCAGTAGCTAATCCAAACGGGTTATTTTACCGGTAACATGATCTAACACAGATTGTGGCACAATTTTTAATCATTTAAGCTCCACGTGGATTCACCCGTGGAGCTTTTTTTATTACACTGGCTGAAGCGATTTTGCCCCCGAGCTACGGACTGCAAGCGTTTCAGCCTTGTTAATACAAGCGATTCATCTTGTTAACTCCCGAGCCTGGACAGATAAATTAGAGGAGCTTTTATGAATCCTGTATTGTTACGCGTAACACAACGCATTGTTGAACGCTCAAAAGAGACACGTTCTGCCTACCTCGCCCGCATCCAGCAGGCGAAGACCGACACGGTACATCGTTCGCAGCTCGCCTGCGGTAACCTGGCCCACGGTTTCGCCGCCTGCCAGCCGGACGATAAAGCCTCGCTGAAAAGCATGCTGCGTAACAATATTGCGATCATCACCTCCTACAACGACATGCTCTCCGCACACCAGCCGTACGAACACTACCCGGAAATTATTCGCAAAGCGCTGCACAGCGCTAACGCGGTCGGGCAGGTGGCGGGTGGCGTGCCCGCCATGTGCGACGGCGTAACCCAGGGTCAGGATGGAATGGAACTCTCCCTGCTGAGCCGCGAAGTGATCGCCATGTCTGCGGCAGTAGGCCTGTCCCATAACATGTTTGACGGCGCCCTGTACCTTGGCGTGTGTGACAAAATTGTCCCGGGCCTGGCAATGGCTGCGCTCTCCTTTGGTCATCTGCCCGCGATTTTTGTGCCGTCAGGCCCAATGGCGAGCGGTCTGCCAAATAAAGAAAAAGTCCGTATCCGCCAGCTGTATGCCGAAGGCAAAGTGGATCGTATTGCGCTGCTGGAAGCCGAAGCCGCGTCGTACCACGCCGCGGGAACCTGTACGTTCTACGGCACCGCCAACACCAACCAGATGGTGGTGGAATTCATGGGCATGCAGCTTCCGGGTTCCTCTTTCGTACAGCCAGATGCTCCGCTGCGCCAGGCGCTGACCGAAGCCGCTGCGCGTCAGGTCACGCGTTTGACCGGCAACGGCAACGAGTGGATGCCGCTCGGTAAAATGGTGGATGAAAAAGTGGTGGTGAACGGGATTGTCGCCCTGCTGGCAACTGGCGGTTCAACTAACCACACCATGCACCTGGTGGCGATGGCACGCGCGGCCGGTATTCTGATTAACTGGGATGATTTCTCTGAGCTGTCTGAAATTGTGCCGCTGATGGCGCGTCTCTATCCGAACGGCCCGGCGGATATCAACCACTTCCAGGCGGCGGGCGGTGTGCCCGTGCTTATCCGCGAGCTGCTGAAAGGCGGCCTGCTGCACGAAGATGTCAACACCGTAGCCGGTTTTGGCCTGCAGCGTTATACCCTGGAGCCATGGCTGAACGACGGCCAGCTCGACTGGCGCGAAGGCGCGCAGAGTTCTCTCGACGCACAGGTTATCGCCACGTTTGCGAAACCATTCTCACATCACGGCGGCACCAAAGTGCTGAGCGGCAACCTGGGTCGCGCGGTGATGAAAACCTCCGCTGTGCCTGTTGAAAACCAGATTGTAGAAGCCCCTGCGGTGATTTTTGAAAGCCAGCACGACGTGCTGCCCGCGTTCGAGGCTGGCCTGCTGGACAAAGACTGCGTCGTCGTGGTTCGTCATCAGGGACCAAAAGCGAACGGCATGCCAGAATTACATAAACTTATGCCACCACTTGGTGTATTATTGGACCGCTGTTTCAAAATTGCGTTAGTCACCGATGGACGACTCTCTGGCGCATCAGGTAAAGTGCCATCAGCGATTCACGTCACCCCCGAAGCCTATGACGGTGGGTTACTGGCGAAAGTACGCGATGGCGATATCATCCGCGTCAATGGCCAGACAGGCGAGCTGACCCTGCTGGTGGATGAAGCCGAACTGGAAGCCCGTAAGCCGCATATTCCTGACCTGAGCGCGTCGCGTGTGGGAACAGGGCGCGAAATGTTCAGTGCACTGCGCGAGAAACTCTCCGGTGCTGAGCAGGGCGCAACCTGTATTACGTTTTAAGACGACAAGAATTATCGATCTGGCGAGAGAAAAACACTGATGAAAAACTGGAAAACAAGTGCAGAAGCAATCCTGACAACTGGCCCGGTAGTGCCGGTTATCGTGGTGAACAAACTGGAGCACGCTGTCCCAATGGCGAAAGCGCTGGTTGCAGGTGGTGTTCGTGTGCTGGAAGTGACGCTGCGTACCGCCTGCGCGATGGACGCGATCCGCGCTATCGCAAAAGAAGTGCCGGAAGCGATTATCGGTGCCGGTACCGTGCTGAACCCGCAGCAGCTGGCGGAAGTGACCGAAGCGGGCGCACAATTCGCGATCAGCCCAGGCCTGACTGAGCCACTGCTGAAAGCGGCAACCGAAGGCACCATTCCGTTAATCCCGGGTATCAGCACCGTGTCTGAACTGATGCTGGGTATGGATTACGGCCTGAAAGAGTTCAAATTCTTCCCGGCTGAAGCTAACGGCGGCACCAAAGCTCTGCAGGCGATTGCTGGTCCGTTCTCTCAGGTGCGTTTCTGCCCGACTGGCGGTATCTCTCCGGCGAACTACCGTGACTACCTGGCACTGAAAAGCGTGCTGTGTATCGGTGGATCGTGGCTGGTTCCGGCCGATGCGCTGGAAGCGGGCGACTGGGATCGCATTACTAAGCTGGCGCGCGAAGCTGTGGAAGGCGCGAAGTAATTTTTGCAGTGGCGGGTATGAACCCGCCCGACAAAACCGAAAATACTGGCCGGGCAAACATGTGTTGCCCGGCTTTGTTTATGCTTTCACACTCACGGCTTGCGCCGCACTGACCGCCCACTCAACCGCTGTTTCCACGCTATCGCCGGTGGCTAAAGCCACGCCCAGACGACGAGTTCCGTCGATTTCGGGTTTACCAAACAGACGCAGTTGCAGACCCGCACCGACAGCGGCATCCACATTACCAAACGTGACATTCTGGCTGGTCAGCTGCGGCAAGATCACCGCAGAAGCCGCCGGGCCATACTGACGAATCCCGCCCACCGGCAGCCCCAGAAACGCGCGAACGTGCAGGGCGAACTCCGAGAGATCCTGGGATATCAGCGTCACCATTCCGGTGTCGTGAGGACGCGGAGAGACTTCGCTGAAAATCACCTCATCGCCGCAGACGAACAGTTCCACGCCAAACAGACCGTAACCGCCCAGGGCCAGCACCACTTTGCGGGCAATCTCCTGCGCGCGCTCCAGCGCCAGCGCGCTCATCTGCTGCGGCTGCCAGGATTCACGGTAATCGCCGTCTTCCTGACGATGGCCAATGGGATCGCAGAAGTGAACACCGTCAACGGCGCTGACCGTCAGCAGGGTGATTTCGAAATCAAACTTCACGACGCCTTCGACGATGACGCGCCCGGCGCCCGCGCGGCCACCCTGTTGGGCATAGTCCCACGCCTTATCAAGCGTGGTTTCGTCGCGGATAAAGCTCTGGCCTTTACCGGAGGAGCTCATCACCGGCTTAATGATGCACGGGTAACCAATTTGTTCGACGGCTTGCAGGAAATCCGCTTTTCCATCGGCAAAACGATAGCTGGAAGTCGGTAGCGCCAGCTCTTCGGCCGCCAGGCGACGAATGCCTTCGCGGTTCATGGTCAGTTTGGCTGCGCGGGCACAAGGCACCACACGCTGACCTTCCTGCTCAAGGGCGATAAGCGTGTCGGTGGCAATCGCTTCGATTTCCGGGACCACAAAGTCAGGCTTTTCCTGTGCAATCAGCGCGCGAAGAGCGTCGCCATCGAGCATATTGATGACATGTGCGCGGTGCGCGACGTGCATCGCCGGTGCATCCGCATAACGATCAACGGCAATCACTTCAATGCCGAGACGCTGGCACTCAATGGCCACTTCTTTTCCCAGCTCGCCAGAACCCAGCAGCATGACGCGCGTCGCGGATGGACGCAAAGCAGTTCCTAAAAGAGTCATCATATCCCCCTAAAAAAGTTGCGCGCAGTATAAACGAAAACGTTTGCGTCTGTCTTCCACCTAGCGCAGATGTCCTGAGCGCAGGGGGAAATTTGCGCTTCTTTAGTGCGGGTAGACATTTCCTGACATCGCCTCGCATAGGCTGTAACCATAACGAACCGTAGAGTGAGGAATATTATGTCAGGCTGGTTGAATCAACTGCAGTCCATGTTAGGTCAGAAAGCGTCGTCGTCCAGTGAGCAAGGACTGAGCAAGCTGCTGGTGCCGGGTGCGCTCGGCGGGCTGGCGGGTCTGCTGGTCGCCAATAAATCCTCCCGCAAACTGCTGGCGAAATACGGCACCGGCGCACTGCTGGCGGGCGGCGGGGCAATCGCCGGAACGGTTTTGTGGAACAAGTATAAAGACAGAGTACGCACTGCCCATCAGGACGAGCCGCAGTTTGGTCAACAGGCCTCGTCGCTGGATGTGCGCACTGAACGGCTGATCCTGGCGCTGGTGTTTGCCGCCAAAAGTGACGGTCATATCGACGATAATGAACGCGCCGCCATCGAACAGCAGATGCGGGAAGCGGGCGTTGAGGCGCAGGGACGGGCGCTGGTGGCGCAGGCGATTGAACAACCGCTCGACCCGATGCGTCTGGCGCAGAGCGTGAAAAACGAGGAAGAGGCGCTGGAGCTCTATTTCCTGAGCTGTGCGGCCATCGATATCGATCACTTTATGGAGCGCAGCTATCTGAACGCGCTCGGCGACGCGCTGAAAATTCCGCAGGACGTACGCGACGGGATTGAACAGGATATTAAGCAGCAAAAACAGACATTACCGGGCGAGTAATATTCGGCGGTTGTCACGTTTCGCTTGCATCGTGCGTGTGTTTTGCCACCCTTATAGGGTGTAAAACCAAAAAGAAAAACTGACATGCTGCCAAAAGCCCGACGCATTCCCAAAGCGATCACCACCCATGGTGATACGCGCATCGATAATTACTACTGGCTCCGGGACGACGATCGCTCGCAGCCAGAAGTGCTTGATTACCTGCATCAGGAAAATGACTACGGCCGAAAGGTGATGTCTTCACAGCAGGCGCTTCAGGACAGCCTTCTCGGTGAAATGGTGGCGCGCGTGCCACAGCGCGATATTTCCGCCCCCTGGACTAAAAACGGCTACCGCTATCGCCATCTCTACGAGCCGGGCAGTGAGTATGCGATTTACCAGCGTCAGTCGGTGCTGAGCGCCGAATGGGATGAGTGGGAGACGCTGCTCGATGCCAATCAGCGCGCGGCGCACAGCGAGTTCTATACGCTCGGTGGGCTGGGCATTTCGCCTGATAACACCATTATGGCGCTGGCGGAGGATTATCTGTCACGCCGCCAGTACGGTCTGCGGTTTCGTAATCTGGAAAGCGGAAACTGGTATCCGGAAATGCTGGATAACGTCTCGTCTGATTTTGTCTGGGCGAACGACTCCGAAACCGTCTATTACGTTAAAAAGCACGCCTCAACGTTGCTGCCTTATCAGGTCTGGCGGCACACGGTGGGGACATCTTCAGGCAACGATGAGCTGGTGTACGAGGAGAAAGACGAGACTTTCTACGTCAGCCTGCATAAAACCACTTCGCGCCACTATGTGATTATCTCGCTGGCCAGTGCGACGACCACCGAAGTCTTGCTGCTGGACGCCGAACTGCCCGACGCGCAGCCGCTCTGTTTCCTGCCGCGCCGCAAAGATCACGAGTACAGCCTCGACCATTTCCAGCACACCTTCTACCTGCGCTCTAACCGCGAGGGCAAAAACTTTGGCCTGTATAAAACCAAAGTACGCGATGAACGCAAATGGGAAGTGCTGATCCCGGCGCGCGAGCAGGTGATGCTCGAAGGTTTCACTCTGTTTACCGACTGGCTGGTGGTGGAAGAGCGCCAGCGCGGGCTGACCAGTATTCGCCAGATCAACCGCAAAACCCGCGAAGTAGTGGGCATAGCCTTTGACGATCCGGCCTATGTCACCTGGATTGGCTACAACCCGGAGCCGGAGTCGTCGCGGCTGCGCTACGGCTATTCGTCGATGACCACTCCCGACACGCTGTTTGAACTCGATATGAATACCGGGCAGCGGCGCGTGCTGAAACAGGCTGAAGTGGCCGGTTTCGATGCCAGCTGCTATCGCAGCGAACACCTGTGGATCACCGCGCGCGATGGCGTGGAAGTCCCGGTGTCGCTGGTGTATCACAAAGATCATTTTCACAAGAGTAAAAATCCGCTGCTGGTGTACGGTTACGGTTCGTACGGCGCCAGCATGGACGCAGATTTCAGCAGCAGCAGGCTGAGCCTGCTCGACAGGGGATTTGTCTTCGCCATTGCCCACGTACGTGGCGGCGGCGAGCTGGGGCAGCACTGGTACGAAGAAGGGAAATTCCTGAAGAAGAAAAATACTTTTAACGACTATCTCGACGTGTGCGATGGGCTGATTGCGCAGGGTTACGGCGATCCGCACCTGTGCTTTGGCATGGGCGGCAGCGCAGGTGGCATGCTGATGGGGGCGGTCATTAACCAGCGTCCCGAGCTGTTTAAAGGCATCGTCGCGCAGGTGCCGTTTGTCGACGTTGTCACGACCATGCTCGACGAATCTATCCCCCTAACCACCGGTGAATTTGAAGAGTGGGGCAATCCGCAGGACGAAACCTATTACCGCTACATGAAGGAATACAGCCCCTACGACAACGTCGAAGAGAAAGCCTATCCGCACATGCTGGTGACGACGGGCCTGCACGATTCGCAGGTGCAGTACTGGGAACCGGCAAAATGGGTAGCAAAACTGAGGGAACTCAAAACGGACGATAATCTGCTGCTGCTGTGTACGGATATGGATTCCGGCCACGGCGGGAAATCGGGGCGATTTAAATCTTATGAAGGGGTGGCGCTGGAGTATGCCTTTCTGATTGGCCTGGCGCAGGAGACGCTGCCAGGCCATGTTGCGACAGATTAAGCGTCGTCGAGGTAGTGACGAAGCGTAAGGCGCAGCTCCGGGCTCATGCGGTCGAGGTTATTGTATAACCAGCGCAGATAGCCCGGATCGCGCTCAGCCACTTCGGACACCGGTTTGCCGCGGTATTTACCAAAGGTAAACGTGGTCAGCAGCGCCGGACGGCCGGTAATGGTCGCCATATCATCCGGCGTCCAGCCGGTGGTATTCATGATATCAATGAGCAAAGCCGCCGTGATATAGCAGTCATACAGGGCACGGTGGTGGTGCAACCCTTCCGGCGTTTTCACACTGAGCTTACGGGATTTATACAGCGCCATATTGCTGTATTTAATCCCCGGCCACGCCCGACGCGCCAGTTTCATGGTGCAAATCCACTCGCCTGGCATCTCCGGCAGCACGCGCCGGTCGAAACTGGCGTTATGTGCCACGTACCACTGGCTGCCGAAATAGTTCGGGATGATATCCTCAATCCAGGGTTTGTCGGCCACCATCGATTCTGTGATGCGGTGGATAGCCATCGCCTGCGCGCTGATAGGGCGGTCAGGCCGAACCAGATGGCTCATGGGATTGACGATCTGTCCGTCAATAACGTCAACAGACGCCACCTCTACAATCCCGCCCTGAAGGTCACAGGTTTCGGTGTCGATTACACGCAGCATGGCTCACTCCTGGCCGTAAAAACGTTAGCGTAATGGAATGATATCACCTTGCCAACCCTGCTTACCCCATGTTCCGGTTAATAACAGCTCGCCCCGATCCGCGCGAACAATGAGCTGGCCGCTCGAATCCCACAGCGCGCTGTGCCCGTCTGAATTCGCCATCAGTACCGTGATCGCATATTTATGGGCAAAGCGTTGCAGGCGGTTGATAGCGTCTCGCCAGCGCGTTTCGCCTACCGCCTGGCTGCAGGTATACAGCGCAGCCAGCGGATCGATATTCAGCAGCTCCGTTTTCCCCTCAACAATCGTCAGCTGCGGATCGCCGGGGATCAGACACGCGCCGCTGCCCTGCGGGTAACGCATGGGCTGGCGCTGATTAGGACAAAATAGCGCCAGACCTTTCTTACGTGCGCCGTCAGTCTCAAGAGTAATACCTGCAATCACCGTGATCGCCAGCGCGTGCGCGGCGTCAACTAGTGGCTGCAGGGCCTGCTCGCTGGGCGGTTCGGGTAAGGTGGTGTTATCTGTGGCAGGGCCGGTCAGTGAAAGCTCAGGGAAAACTAACAGATTGCACTGCTGGCGGGCAGCAGCGTCGATAAAGCGAAGATGATGCTGCACGTGGGCATCGATGCAGTTATGCCGGGAGGCATACTGCGCGGCGGCAATATTCCATTGGGACATCGTGACTTCCTTATACACTAGTCGCAGGGTTATTGATAATACACCTGAATACTTCAGGGTTTTCTTATCCTGCCATAATCCATGTAAGGAAATGTAACGACGCGCCGGGTTTACTTAACTTTAGGTTCGTACGGCAAACGCGACAGGGTCACGGATTTCAGGCGATGGGCGATCAAGCGCTCGCGAAACCAGTCGCGCAGATGAGGGGGCTGTTCGCGCTCAACCACTTCGGCGATCACCGGCATGTTATAGCGCTCTTTAAATGCCACGCCCGCAGCGGCGAGATCGACATTCACTTTGTCCATCTCATCCTGGGGGAGGGTAGCCAGATTAATGTTCATTGCCTTCTCCTGTTTATGCGGCGCCAACGTTACCGCGGTTACCCTGCGTTGACAAGCCCGCGCAGGATCGTCCTCGACTCCGATATTATACAGCGTTATCCTCTGTCATATAGACATAACCAAAAGGAATGATTGATATGGTATTCACCGCATCCCGCGCGGCTTGCGCTCTGGCATTTCTGCTTTCCGTCGCAACGGCTCCTGCTGCACTGGCTCATGCCCACCTGAAACATCAGTATCCGGCCGCCGATGCGGCGGTGACGGCTGCGCCGCAGGCGTTGACGCTCAATTTCTCGGAAGGCATCGAACCGAAATTTAGCGGCGTGTCGATCACCGGCGATAAACAGCAGATCGTTAAAACCGGTGTCGTGAAGCGCGCAGAGAATGACAATACCCAGCTGATTGTTCCCCTCGAACAGGCATTAACGCCGGGGACCTATTCCGTGGACTGGCATGTGGTCTCAGTCGACGGCCACAAAACCAAAGGCAGCTATCACTTTAGCGTGAAGTAACATGCTGGCGTTCAGTTACGTCGCCCTGCGCTTTATCCATTTTGCGGCGCTGATGCTGATTTTTGGCAATGCGTTTTACAGCGCGTGGCTGGCTCCCTTTTCCCTGCAACGGCTGATGACGCGCCGCTTTCAGTGGCAGCAAAAGATCGCGGCGCTGGTGAGTTTGTCGACGGCGCTGCTGATGCTGGCTGTGCAGGGCGGGCTGATGGGCGACGGCTGGGGTGATGTTATCCAGCCGCAGATCTGGCACGCAGTGGCCAGCACCCGCTTTGGCGGCGTCTGGCTGTGGCAAATCGTCTTTGCGGTCCTGACCGCTTGTGCGGCCTGGATCGCACCCGCGAAGAGCGCGCGTCTGCTGCTGTTGCTTGCTATCGGCCAGTTTATTTTGCTGGCGGGAGTCGGCCATGCGGCGATGCGTGATGGAGTTGCGGGGATCGTGCAGCGACTGAACCACGCGATCCATCTGCTCAGCGCAGCCACCTGGGTGGGCGCATTACTGCCACTCGTCTTTTGTATGCGGCTGGCGAAAGGGCGCTGGCGCGTTCCGGCTATCTATACCATGATGCGTTTTTCCCGCGTGGGACATTATGCTGTGGCGGGTGTGATCCTGACCGGGGTCCTCAATATGCTGCTGATCCTCGGGCTGAACTGGCCGTGGCGCACGGAATACGGGCAACTGCTGTTGTTGAAATGTGCGCTGGTGGCGATGATGGTGGTAATTGCGCTGCTGAATCGGTATTTTCTGGTGCCACGATTTCGTCCTGAGTCGGGGCGCGAACAACAATTCTTTATCTGGATGACACAGGCTGAGGTGGTTCTGGGCGCGCTGGTGCTGGCAATCGTCAGTCTTTTCGCGACCTGGGAGCCTTTCTGACAAGGTTTAAAACGTATGAAAAAAACAGTCCTTTCTCTCGTATTGCTGGCGTGCGCCAGTTCCGCGTTTGCCGCCCCGCAGGTGATTACCGTGAGTCGCTTCGAGGTGGGTAAAGACAAATGGGCCTTTAACCGTGAAGAGGTGATGCTGACCTGCCGTCCGGGCCATGCGCTGTACGCCATCAACCCGAGCACGCTGGTGCAGTATCCGCTGAATGACGTCGCCGAGAAGCAGGTCGCCAGCGGCAAAAGCAACGGTCAGCCTATCAGTATCATCCAGATTGACGACCCGCAAAACCCGAGTCAGAAGATGAGTCTTGCACCCTTTATCGAGCGAGCTGAGACGCTCTGCTAGTCTCTGCTTTCCAATAAAAAAACCGCAGTCTTCTTACAGGAAGTACTGCGGTTTTTTCGTTTCAGGATGCTCGAACGTGAAATTTTCCGGCCACTTTTGCTGCGGACTGGAAAACCTGGCGTCGTCATCTATTCTTAAAGTGTCAGGCGACTTGAGCCTGCATTAATGCCAACTTTTAGCGCACGGCTCTCTCCCAAGAGCCATTTCCCTGGACCGAATACAGGAATCGTATTCGGTCTCTTTTTATCTGCATGAAAGTAAAAGTCTTTTCCTGCTCTCACTCATGACAGATGAGGAACGTCCTGCGCCTCTGATTTAACCATACCACAATCAGACGGGCGAAAGTCCAGCGCTTTTTGGCGGTTTTGTTAAATTTTTGTGCGAAGGCGAACGCCACCACACAGATTAAAAGCGAGCGTTAATCGCATCGGCAATTTCATCCAGCAGGCCAAAACGGCGGCGATATTCTGCGCGTTTTTTGCTGGCAATCTCTTCCAGAGATTTACGCTCCATCTGCAGCGGCAACTGCCAGCGGAAGCTGGAGATTTTGTGACCGTCGATGGAGGCCCAGAATTCGTCGTAGCTGGCGTGGAAATGACGGCCTTTGCTCAGGCGATAGCGCAGGGCGCGGAAGACGTGCCCTTCGTCGCTGACGCCGTAAATGGATTTTATATCGCTATGAGCGGCGAGGTTAAAAATGACCTCCATCAGCACCCGTTTCGGGAACAGGCCGTGGCAGGCGCGGGTCGCTTTCTTGATCGTTTCACGCGTCACGCCGCGACGTGGGCCTTGCAATCCGCCAATGACCAGCGCCGAATGCTCGCCCTCAGGAACCACGCTGAAGGTGAGACTTGCCAGCAGGGTGTCCTCTTCATCACGCAGCCACAGGGTGCTCTCACCTTCGCGCTCCGCTTTGCTGGCGGACGAGGCATAAACGCTGTAGCGCGCGTCATCTTTGGCCTGGAAGTGAACCACCGGCTGAGCCACCGGATGGGTGAAGGCATTGGCCAGACGGGTATCCGGCAGGGCATCGATCCACTCATAGTGGCGAACGATCGCCTCGGCACGCTGATTCGCATTTATCCCGCGCGTCAGGTACTGACGATGGGTTTTGCTCGGCAGGGTGACCTGCGCTGCCAACAAACGGTCAAAATCGGCGCGATGAGCCAGCGCACTTAGCATGCGGTTTGTCGAAGACCAGAACAGCAGTGAGCGCAGAAAGAACTTAATCCGATAATCGCGCTTTCTCCAGATTGGGCCAGGGATAAGCTGACCCGTTGTCAGAGAGGAAATAATATTGGCAGGCTGTGCCTCTGGCACATCAATTTGCAGGCTGGTGTTCGACACGATGGTGACCTCTTTAGAATTCTGATTCTATTCTAAGGGCCAGGATGTAACGATTTAAGAGGTGCTAAACCTTTATTTCGGCTTCGTTTAATTTCGATTGAAGTTAGCAACATTATGACGCCAGATCCTGAAAATCGGGTATTCGCTATACTTCTTTATGGAGGGGCTATGTACCAAATACTTGATGGTCAACAGTGGCGTCATATCTGGGTCGTGAGCGACATTCATGGTTGCTACCACCCGCTAATGGATGAATTAAAACAGCGCCATTTTAATCCCTATGAGGATTTACTTATTTCTGTGGGCGACCTGATCGATCGCGGGCCGGAGAGCGTTAAATCTCTGCAACTTATACGCGAAAAATGGTTTCGCGCGGTGCGGGGGAATCATGAGCAAATGGCGATTGACGCGCTCAGTAATAACAATTTTGCTCCCTGGACCCTCAATGGGGGTATATGGTTTTCCCGTCTGACGAACCCGCAAAAATTAGACGCCTTTGCATTGCTCGACGCGTGCCGGCAATTACCGCTTATTATTGAAATAATCTGTACCCGCGGGATAAATGTGGTGGCTCATGCCGATTACCCAGCGGACACTTATCTTCGCGGTAAGCCCGTCAGTCAGCACCGTGTGCTGTGGGATCGCTCGCGGTTAACGGGCCTGATGGCGGGCAACGGTGAAGGGATTAGCGGCGCGGATCATTTCTGGTTTGGTCACACGCCGCTCGCGAAGCGCTGTGATTTTGACAATCTGCACTATATCGACACCGGCGCCGTGTTTGGCGGCACGCTGACGCTCGCCCAGCTCCAGTAGCTAAAAGTCACTGTACTCCTGAGCCGGTGTCCAGAAGCTATCGATAAACTCCTCGACAGGGTAACAACCGCCGTGACGAATTCGCTGCTCTTTTTTCGAGGCAACACACTGCATCTCGGTGTTGTAGACATCAATCACGATGTCGTCGCAGCCGCCGTCCAGGTAACAAACAAACAGTACCAGTGCGAACATCTCATCCTCTGAATCTGGCTTCCGAATGGTTAGTGTAGGGGAGGATTTGTCGCAGGGGAAATCGAGGGGCATAAATAACCCGCCTTCGGGCGGGTTCTATTGGCATCAGGCAAGGCGCATGACCCAGGCATCGGACTGCTGATCGTAATGTTCACGGTATAGCACGGAATGTTCGCCATCCAGGATAGCCGGAATGCTGGTGTCAGCGTCCCAGGCATCAAGCTGCATACATAAATCGGGATCGGATTTACAGGGAATGGTTAACGTTCGATCGCCCTGATTATCGCCGCGCAATTCTGCATCGTCGATCTCAAAAGCGCCAATACGCACGCTGGTTTTCGTCATAATGCTCTCCGCAGGTTTGCTGAAAATCTGGTACGACCAGTGTTGTCGCCCATTTTTCAGCGTAGTGCAGGAGAGCAAAAGTGCCAGTGAAAATGTGCTGTTTTTTAATCGCTGAGATCGTTACCGGTAAACAGGCGACCATCGCGAACCAGTTCACGCGGGTAGCTGTTCTTCAGGCGTGAGCCGACTTTCTTCGCCAGACCCAGCGGGAAGCCTTGATAAGTGACGATCATTTCGTCAGCCGATGGCGTCTGTTCCGGATAGACGTCGCGGCCGCGATACCACTCTTCTGCCTCTTTGTGGGTCAGCGCAAACGTATTGTCGCTACCGGCGAGGGCGATAACGGCCTCATGCTGCCAGCGATAGCCTTTGTTATGCACTTCGGCCAGGCGCATGCCAATACGGGAGAAGCGCACTTTACCAATCAGCGGTTCGATTTCGACCGGGAAGAGCCAGATCTCTTTGTCGCGCTGCCACAGGCGAAGGTTTTCATCCCAGTGAAGGCCGACTTTTTGTGCCGCTTCGGTAATCTGCGCGGTTTCACGGCCCTTCAGCGGGGCGAACGGGAAATTGCCAACTTTAAATTTAGGTGCCGGTAAGGCGTCGATCGCCGCTGTTTTACGCAGTCGCGCGACGAAGAACCCTTCGCAGTCGAAAATCTGCGGGAATACATGCAGGAAACCTTCGGGAGTCAGCGCCGCTTTGGCACCCTCGAAAAGCGCATCCAGTGGCAGGAATTCGACGGCCTGCGGATACTGCTCTTTTAGCCACAGACATACGGATTCGTTTTCATCGCGGTTCAGGGTGCAGGTAGAGTAAATCAGTGTTCCGCCCGGGCGCAGAGCGTGAAAGGCGCTGTTAATCAGCTCGCGCTGGGTGGCGGCGATCTCCTGATTGCTGGCGACAGACCAGTTTTTAAGCGCATCGGGATCTTTACGCACCACGCCTTCGCCCGAGCACGGGGCGTCCAGCAGGATGGCATCGAAAGATTCTGGCACGGCGGCACCAAAGACGCGGCCATCGAAGTGGGTCAGGGCGACGTTGCTGATCCCACAGCGGCTGATATTCGCATGCAGAACTTTAACCCTGCTCGCCGAAAACTCATTGGCGAGAATTGCGCCCTGATTGCCCATGCGGGCGGCGATCTGTGTGGTTTTAGACCCTGGTGCGGCGGCCACGTCCATCACGCGCAGCGGCTGATTTTCGTCGGCAAACAGCGCGGCAACGGGCAGCATGGAGCTGGCTTCCTGAATATAAAACAGCCCGCTTAGATGTTCGGCGGTGCTTCCCAGCGGCAGGGCATCTTCGTCATCACGCTCAATCCAGAATCCTTCCGCACACCAGGGCACCGGCGTCAGTTGCCAGCGGTAGGGCGAAACCAGCGCCAGGAAATCGGCCACGCTGATTTTAAGCGTATTGACGCGGATGCTGCGACGCAGCGGACGCTGGCAGGCGGCGATAAAATCATCTATTGAGAGATGAGCGGGAAGTGCCTCGCGCATTTGCGCCAGGAATTCGTCAGGAAGAAAAGCAGAATGTTGAGCCACGGGCGTACCACAGGGAGTAGATGAGGCGCGCAGTGTACCATAAAGGCTCCGGTGCGTTGACACCGGAGCTGATGATTAACGTGGCAGTGCGGTGCCCCATTCACGCCACTCTTTCGGTTCGCTTTCGAGCAACAGGAAGTGTTTGCCCGGCTGCGCTTTCGGCGCGAGCGGAGTGCCTGGTGGGGTCGCAAAGGCGATCCCGCCGCGAATGAACTGATTAAAGGTCCCGGTTTTCACCACGCCGCCGGTCAGACCGAAATCGAGGGAATATCCCGATGCCAGCCAGAAGACGGAGTTGTTGCGCACCAGATGCTGGTAGCGCTCGCTGATGCGCAGACCCACCATCACACGATCTGACAGGGTTCCCAGTGTCAGGCCGGTGACGGTTCCCACTTCAATTCCACGGAACAGCACCGGCGTGCCGATACTCATTGAACCGGCTTCCGGGACTTCGACCACAATGCTCAGCCCGTCCAGATAACGCGAGTCAGTGATGGTCGCTTCCTGCAGCTCAAAGTCGCGGCGCACGTTACCGTTACCCGGCTCGACGTTAATGTACGGCTGGAGAATGGTATCAAGATGCTCAACGCCGGCGGCAGAGATCTGCGGTGTCACCACCGAGAAGCGCGTGCCGTTGCGGGCAAAGTTTTGCATGTACTCCGGATAAAGCACCGCAGTGGCCTGCACTTCGTTACGCGCGGTAATCAGGGTTAGCTTCTGGAGCTGCCCGATATCAATGCCCAGATAGCGAATCGGCATCCCTTCAGAGAGCTTGCCCGCATCAAAGGCGTGGAGTGTAATCTGGCCGCCCACTGCGCGCGCCGCCGTTTCTGATGGATAGAGAATGCGTTTATCGCCTTTACGCTGATTGGCCCCTGCGCCGCTTAAATTATCGAAGCTAATGGCACCCCGCAGCGCGCGGGAGAGGGGAGAGGCCTGCACGGTCAGGCCGCTGCCGTTAAGCTGCACTTTCGCGCCGCCTTCGGCCCAGAAGACGCTGTTGGCGGTCAGCAGATTGCGGTACTCCGGTTTGATATGCAGTTCGATATCAAACGCGTCGGCGCGTGGGCGCACGGTGATCACTTCGCCCACCTCAAACTTGCGGTACAGCACCACGGACCCGGCCTGCACGTCCGGCAGCGTGTCGGCGCGCAGGGTGAGGGTGGTGGTCGGCATATCGCTTAAGCTGTTTTCAATCGCTTTGTCCAGATTGGCGTATAGTGGATAGCTGTCGCGCATCTCACCTTTCTGCCCTGGCAGAATACGAACGCCGCCGTTAATCCATTCGCTGGCGCTGGCCCCGAGGAACTCGACGCCGTCCAGCCCGACTTTAACGTCTACCCGGCTGTTAACCACAAATTTGCTGTCGCCGTGTACCAGATCCCGGTATTGCGGATCGATGGCGACAGAGAAGGTGACGCCTTTTTCCGTCAGCTTGCGTTCCAGAACCTGGCCGACCTGAACGCCGTGCAGGATTAGCGGCTGACCGGCTTCGATACCGTAGCTTTCAGGTGCCGTCAGGGTCAGTGTCATTACGCCGGGTTTTTGCAGTAAGGCTTTATCGGCGGGGGCGATAACGAAATTGTTGTTAGGCTGGCCTTCCCCTGGGATCAACTCAAAGGTGCTGCCCGTCAGCAGGCTGCTGATGCTGGCGTCACTCAACGAGATTTTCGGGTTCCGCAGCTCGATGCGGGTTTTTTCACGCAGAAGGTCGACCACGCTCGGATCCACCGTCATTTCGCCGGTCACGGAGCCGCCAGGGTTCAGCGTCAGTTTGGTGAGCTGGCCCACCTGCAACCCCTGATACATTAACGGCGTTGAACCGGCGTTCAGCCCTTTGGCGTCTGAGAGGGCCAGTTTGACAATGACGCCGCGCTGGCTGTGGGCCAGATCGGCGTACAGCCCGAAGTTATCATCGGCAGTGGCTGCATCAGAGTTCTCCGGTGAGTCGAAGGCGATAGCCCCATTAACCAGCGCCGCCAGGCTTTCGAGCTTCACTTTCGCGCCGCTGAAACTGACGTCGGCATCCACGCCTGACACATTCCAGAAGCGGCTGCCTTTTTTCACCAGGCCGGTGAAGCGCCGCTCGATCAGGACGTCGATAGTCACGCCCTGTTTGTTGGGGTTAATGGCGTAGTCATACACGCGCCCAACCGGGATTTTTCGGAAGTAGACGATCGATCCGCTGTTGAGCGAGCCTAAATCCGGCGAATGCAGGTGGATCATCAGATCGCCATTGTTCAGCCGGTATTTTGGCTGGGTGTCCAGCGCGGTGAAATGGTCCTGCGGCTCACCTTTACCGGGCATCATACCGATATAGTTCCCGCCGACCAGCGCGTCCAGCCCGGAAACGCCCGCCAGAGAGGCTTTTGGTGTCACCAGCCAGAACTGCGTATCACTGCGCAGGGAGTCTTGCATATCGGCTTTAATACTGGCGCGAACCTGAATTTTGTTCAGATCTTTCCCGAGCCGGATATCCTCGACGGTTCCCACTTCGACGCCCTGGAAGCGCACAGGGGTACGCCCTGCGACGATGCCGTCCGCCGTCTGGAAGTCAATGGTGATGGTATTGCCGCGATCCTGATAGCTCGTCCAGATCAGCCAGCCCGCAATCATCAATGCGATGACGGGCAGCAACCAGAATGGCGAAATGCGGCGTTTTGTTTTAATTCTCGCTTCAGTCGTCGAAGCGGGCGTTTCCTGACTCATGTGCATCCCAAAGTAAGCGGCTATCCAGCCATTCCACTGCAAGAATAGTCAATATCACCGCAGAGCCGAAATAAAAAGCCGCGGGTCCCATGGTAAAAGCGAGTAACTGATCGCGATTGATCAGCGACATCATCAACGAAATAACAAACAGATCGAGCATCGACCAGCGGCCAATCCAGGTCACAAATCGCAGTAACAGGATCCGCGTGCGTAACCCTTGCTCACACTTAAACTGAATGCTGATGAGCAAGGTGAACATAACCAGAACTTTGGTAAAGGGCACAAGGATACTGGCAATAAAGACCACTCCCGCTACGGCAAAGTTACTGCTCGCCAGTGACACAATCCCCGACATGATAGTGTCTTCCTGCCGCGCACCGTTAACGTAAATGATCGAAATCGGTAACAGGTTAGCGGGAAGCAACAGCACGATGGAGGCAATCAGTGCGGCCCAACATTTTTGCAGGCTCTGCTTACGGCGCAGACGTAACGGAATGTGACAGCGCGGGCAGCGACCCCGTGCGTCGGGCAGACCGGTAAAATGACAGCCGAGGCAGACGCGCAGACTGGGATCAGGCCGCGTCGCAGGGCGCTGAGGATAAAAGCGCTCCCAGAGTTGTTCCACATTCAGATGGATCAGCGTCATGATGCTCAGTAATACCAGCGCGACAAAGGCAAACAGGCCGATGCCGGGCTGTAAAAAAGCGTAGTCCTGTACCTTAATCGACGCCACGCCGATGCCGACCAGATAGATATCCAGCATCACCCACTCTTTGAGCTTCTCGAGCATCAGCAGCACCGGGCGGAGATTCATGCCCAGAATATTGCCAAACCAGAGATAGGCAATGGCAGCCACCAGCACTAACGGCGCGCCGACGGTGCAAAACAGCACCATTGCGCCGGTCAGAGGATCGCCCTGCTGGGTCATTTGCCAGATCCCCATCAGCAGGTTGGCGTCGATACGCACGCCGAGCAGGTACAATTTGAGCAGCGGTTCGCCCCATGCGAAGGGCATCAGCAGGAGCATGGTGACGGCCATCGCCGCCAGACGGGTGAGAGACCAGTCGCGTCCATCGCGAATTTTAGCGTCGCAGCGCGGGCAATACGCACTCTGATGCGATTTCATCTTCGGCAACATAAAAAGCGTATCGCACTGCGGACAACGCTGATAATGTTCACGAGGCAGCGCATCGCTGACCGAGTGGACAGTGATCTTTTTTGCCGGCGTAATTCTTGGAGTATTGAGTGCCATCAGTCGCGCATTAAAGGATTAATTAACGTTATATTAACTCATCTTGGGATTCATCTTGAGAATGAGCGCATTTAATGTTTATTTTATTAGGCTATGCTCTCTTTTTTGTACGACAACCAAGTGATTGATTAATGAACAAAACAGAATTCTACGCGGATTTGAACCGCGATTTCCAGGCATTGATGACAGGTGAGACCAGTTTTTTAGCGACACTGGCCAACACCAGTGCGCTGCTGTTTGAGCGTCTGTCGGATGTGAACTGGGCTGGTTTCTACCTTCTGGAAGGGGAAACGCTGGTGCTCGGACCCTTCCAGGGCAAGCTTGCCTGCGTGCGGATCCCTGTGGGGCGTGGTGTTTGTGGAACTGCGGTGGCGCAAAATCAGGTTCAGCGCGTTGAAGATGTGCATGCCTTCGACGGGCACATTGCGTGCGATTCGGCGAGTAACTCCGAAATCGTTCTGCCGCTGACCGTGAAAAATCAGATTATTGGCGTACTGGATATCGACAGCACGGTCTTTGGACGCTTTAGCGCCGAGGACGAACAAGGGCTGCGCGAACTGGTCGCTAATCTCGAAAACGTATTAAACGCGACCGATTATCAAAAATTCTTTGCGAGCGTCGCAGGATAATCAACGGATAACGTAGCATTTACTGATGGCGTCATTATAATGTCGCCTGTTCATGCCTGCGGCTAGTTGGCAACGTCCGTTGTAATCAGGAAATTTCATGGAAAATCAACCTAAGTTGAACAGTAGTAAAGAAGTCATTGCCTTTCTGGCTGAGCGTTTCCCACAGTGTTTCACTGCTGAAGGCGAAGCTCGTCCCCTGAAAATTGGTATTTTTCAGGATCTGGTAGCGCGCGTTGAGGGTGAGATGAATCTCAGCAAAACTCAACTGCGTTCTGCCTTACGTCTTTATACTTCAAGCTGGCGTTACCTTTACGGTATCAAGCTGGGCGCGACCCGTGTCGATCTCGACGGCAACCCTTGCGGTGAGCTGGACGAGCAGCACGTTGAGCACGCACGTAAGCAGCTTGAAGAGGCCAAAGCGCGTGTTCAGGCACAGCGTGCTGAGCAGCAGGCGAAAAAACGCGAAGCTGCTGCGGCAAATGGCCAAGAAGAAGCGCCTCGCCGTGAGCGTAAACCGCGTCCTGCTCCACGTCGTAGTGAGAACAGCGATCGCAAACCGCGTGCTGATAAACCAGCCGCTAAAGCACAGCGTGCGCCTCGCGAAGAACAACGCCACACTCCAGTTTCTGACATCAACGCCCTGAGCGTCGGTCAGGCTCTGAAGGTGAAAGCGGGTAACAATGCGATGGACGCCACCGTACTCGAAATCACCAAAGATGGCGTTCGTGTACAGCTGACTTCTGGTATGTCAATGATTGTACGCGCAGAACACCTGGTGTTCTGAAACGGAGGCCAAGCCTGGCATGAACACTCTTTTTAAGATCACCGCGCTGGCTGGCCTGTTTGCGATAACAGGCCACGCCTTCGCAGTGGACGATATAACGCGTGCGGATCAAATCCCGGTTTTAAAGGAAGAGACCCAGCACGCAACGGTCAGTGAGCGCGTCACTTCGCGCTTCACCCGTTCACATTATCGTCAGTTCGATCTCGATCAGGCCTTTTCGGCTAAGATTTTCGATCGGTATCTGAACCTGCTGGATTACAGCCACAACGTGCTGCTGGCCAGTGATATTGAACAGTTCGCAAAACGTAAAACCGACGTGGGCGATGAGCTGCGCAGCGGTAAACTCGACCTGTTCTACGATCTCTACAACCTATCCCAGAAGCGTCGTTTTGAACGTTATCAATACGCGCTGAAAGTGCTGGAACGTCCAATGGACTTTACCGGCAACGACAACTTTAATCTTGACCGCAGCAAAGCGCCCTGGCCGAAAGACGAAGCCGAGCTGAATGCGCTGTGGGACGGCAAAGTGAAATTCGATGAGCTGAGCCTCAAACTCACCGGTAAAGATGAGAAAGAGATCCGCGAAACGCTAACCCGTCGTTACAAATCAGCCATTCGTCGTCTCGCACAGACCAACAGTGAAGACGTGTTCTCCCTGGCGATGACCGCCTTTGCTCACGAAATCGACCCGCACACGAACTACCTCTCCCCACGCAATACCGAACAATTCAATACTGAGATGAGTCTGTCTCTGGAAGGAATTGGTGCGGTGCTGCAAATGGATGAAGACTATACGGTCATCAACTCCATGGTGGCAGGCGGCCCGGCGTCGAAAAGCAAAGCGATTAGCGTAGGCGATCGTATCGTCGGCGTCGGTCAAACGGGCCAGAACATGGTTGATGTGATCGGCTGGCGTCTGGATGACGTGGTCGCGCAGATCAAAGGCCCGAAAGGCAGCAAGGTTCGCCTTGAGATCCTGCCTGCGGGTAAAGGCACCAAAACCCGTATCGTGACCCTGACGCGTGAGCGCATTCGTCTTGAAGACCGCGCCGTGAAAATGTCCGTGAAAACCGTCGGCAAAGAAAAAGTCGGCGTGCTTGATATTCCGGGCTTCTACGTTGGCCTGACAGACGATGTCAAAGTCCAGTTGCAGAAGCTTGAAAAGCAGAATGTCAGCAGCGTGATTATCGACCTGCGTACCAATGGCGGTGGAGCACTGACCGAAGCAGTTTCGCTTTCTGGCCTGTTTATCCCATCGGGTCCGGTTGTTCAGGTTCGCGATAACAACGGTAAAGTGCGTGAAGACGCCGATACCGATGGGGTCGTGTACTACAAAGGTCCGCTGGTGGTGCTGGTCGATCGCTTTAGCGCCTCAGCATCAGAAATCTTTGCCGCGGCGATGCAGGACTATGGCCGTGCGCTGATTGTGGGTGAACCAACTTTCGGAAAAGGCACGGTGCAGCAGTACCGTTCCCTTAACCGTATTTACGATCAGATGCTGCGTCCTGAGTGGCCTGCGCTGGGTTCCGTACAGTACACCATTCAGAAGTTCTATCGCGTGAATGGCGGCAGTACGCAACGTAAAGGCGTTACCCCGGACATCATGATGCCGACCGGTACCGAAGAGACGGAAACGGGCGAGAAGTTTGAAGACAACGCGTTGCCGTGGGACAGCATTAATGCTGCCACCTTCGTAAAAGCGGGCGACATGACCCAGTTTGGTCCTGAGCTGCTGAAAGCGCATAACGATCGCATCGCGAAAGATCCGGAATTCCAGTACATCATGAAGGACATTGCTCGCTTTAATGCCCTGAAAGAAAAACGGAATATCGTCTCGCTTAACTTCGCTCAGCGTGAAAAAGAGAACAACGAAGATGATGCCACACGTCTGGCACGCATCAACGATCGCTTTAAACGTGAAGGCAAGCCGTTACTGAAAAACCTGGACGATCTGCCGAAGGATTACCAGGAGCCCGATCCGTATCTGGATGAGACGGTGCATATCGCTCTCGACCTGGCAAACCAGGAAAAGAGCAAGCCCGCCGTTCAGCCCGCTCCGGCAAAATAACACCTCAACAGGCACAAGAAATTGTGCCTGTTTTTTTTAGTTCTGCATCCTCCCGTCAGCAAGCCCATAAACAATGTAAAGTTGTGTCTTTCTGGTGACTTACGCCCCCTGAATCCTTGAAAATGGCCACAATACCCATACGATGTGGGTAATCGCATAGTGCGTTTTGTTAAACAGAGGTTAAAAGAAAATTATGATGCGAATCGCGCTCTTCCTGGTCACCAACCTTGCGGTTATGGTGGTTTTCGGGCTTGTGCTAAGCCTGACAGGGATCCAATCGAGCAGCGTTCAAGGTCTGCTGATTATGGCGCTGCTGTTCGGTTTTGGTGGATCGTTTATTTCGCTGCTGATGTCCAAGTGGATGGCGCTGAAATCGGTCGGTGGGGAAGTGATCGAGCAGCCACGTAACGATATGGAACAGTGGCTGATGAACACGGTGGCACAACAGTCTCGCCAGGCGGGTATCGCTATGCCGCAGGTGGCGATTTACCACGCGCCGGACATTAACGCCTTTGCTACCGGTGCGCGCCGCGATGCCTCGCTGGTGGCCGTGAGCACCGGTCTGTTGCAGAACATGAGCCGTGACGAAGCGGAAGCAGTTATTGCCCATGAAATCAGCCACATCGCCAATGGTGACATGGTCACCATGACCTTGATTCAGGGCGTGGTAAACACCTTCGTTATCTTCATCTCTCGTATCCTGGCGCAGATTGCTGCCGGATTTATGGGCGGAAATCGTGATGAAGGTGAAGAGAGCAACGGCAACCCGCTGATTTACTTCGCTGTCGCAACGGTGCTGGAACTGGTGTTCGGTATTCTGGCGAGCATTATTACCATGTGGTTCTCCCGTCATCGCGAGTTCCATGCGGATGCGGGCTCGGCAAAACTGGTAGGCCGCGAGAAGATGATTGCTGCGCTGCAGCGTCTGAAAACCAGCTACGAACCGCAGGAAGCGACCAGCATGATGGCATTCTGCATCAATGGTAAATCGAAATCGCTGAGCGAACTGTTCATGACTCACCCGCCGCTGGATAAACGTATCGAAGCGCTGCGCAGTGGTGAATACATCAAGTAAGCGTGCAGTATGAGAAAGAAGCCGGGTTGAGCAGACATTGCCGCCCGGCTTTTTTTATGCCTGAGCTCGGGGTTGCGTCACGCGCAGGCCGCTGATAATGGCGGCGATAGTCGCCAGCGTTCCGGCGGTAAACAGGGCCAGATGCGTGCCATTCTGCCCGGCAAGGTTAAACATCAGCGCCACCAGTGCGGCACCAGAGCTTTGACCCAACAGGCGCGCGGTGCCGAGCATTCCACTGGCGCCGCCGCTGCGATGGCGCGGTGCGGCAGTAATGATGGTGTGGTTGTTAGGTGACTGGAACAGACCAAAACCGGCTCCGCACAGCACCATTCGCCAGATAATATCCAGATCCGTTGGCGCAGAGGGCAACATCGCCAGCGCGAATAGCCCGGTTGCCATCACCACCAGTCCTAACGCACCCAGCAAACCCGCATGAACGCGTTCAATAAGATAGCCCGCAAGCGGGGCCATCACCATAGTTGCCAGCGGCCAGGGGGTCAGCAGCAGCCCGGTCTCCACTTCCGTTCGTCCAATCACGCCTTGCAAAAAAAAGGGCAGCGAAACCAGCGCCAGCATCTGGGCGCAGAACGAGCAGATGGACGTCCCGATGGAAAGAGAAAAGAGCGGAATACGCAGCAGATCAACAGGCAAAAGAGGGACGGGCAACGCCAGCTGGCGGCGCACGAAAAAGTAGCCGATGATCAGCATCGCGACGATTTCAGCGGCAATGAGCGTGAGCGATTGTCCCTGAGCAAATCCGCTCAGCGCCGTGATCAGCAGACCAAAGGTCAGGGCATTCATCACTGCGCTGGGAAGATCGAAACGCGGCATCGCGCTCTTAGCACTGTTTTCAGGCAAATAGCGCAGGGCAAAGAGCAGGGCGATAATCCCGAGCGGAACGTTAATCAGGAACAGCCACTGCCACGACGCCACCGAGAGAATCGCGGCCGCGATGGTCGGCCCGGCGGCAGAGGAGACTGCGACAATGAAAGAGTTAATCCCCATCCCGCGCCCAAGCTGGCGCTGAGGGTATATCAGGCGGATCAGTGCGGTATTGACGCTCATCAGCGCTGCCCCTCCAAACCCCTGCGCAATACGCGCAAATGTCAGGGTGTGCAGTGAGTCAGACAGGGCGCAAAAAAGAGAGGTCAGGGTAAAGACGACCAGCCCGCACTGGTAGACGCGGCGATAGCCGAACATGTCGCCGAGAAACGAGAACGAAAGCAGAGAAACTACGATGGCGATCTGGTAAGCATTAACCACCCAAATGGAGCTGGCGGGAGACGCGTGCAGGTCGCTGGCGATGGTCGGGAGCGCCACGTTGGCTATGGCACCATCAAGCACCGCCATTGAAATACCAATGATAATGGTCGCGATCGCGCCGTACCGTTGCGGTAAGGGCAAGCCATCAGAGGACAGTTTTTCCATGGGAAATGAAACGCTCAGAGTGATATTATTATCAGAATCACTATTTTAGCACTGTTATTTCGGTTTTATGTCGCAGATTTGTAACGAAGTAAACGCAGATTGATTGCAGCATCTCGGTCACGAATTTATAATAAAAACCGGTTCTGATTTTTATAAAACACTCTCAATGAGGTGATAAATGGCAATCGCAGATTTGGATAAGCAGCCAGATTCTGTTTCTTCCGTGCTGAAGGTGTTTGGCATCTTACAGGCGCTGGGTGAAGAGCGCGAAATTGGTATTACAGAGTTATCGCAGCGTGTGATGATGTCAAAAAGCACCGTTTATCGCTTTCTGCAAACCATGAAATCCCTGGGTTATGTCGCACAGGAAGGTGAATCAGAGAAATATTCTCTGACCCTGAAACTGTTCGAACTCGGTGCCCGCGCGCTGCAAAACGTCGATCTGATCCGCAGCGCGGATATTCAGATGCGCGAGCTTTCACGCTTAACAAAAGAGACCGTCCACCTTGGCGCGCTGGATGAAGACAGCATCGTCTATATCCACAAAATCGACTCTATGTACAACCTGCGCATGTATTCGCGCATTGGTCGTCGTAACCCGCTCTACAGTACCGCCATCGGTAAAGTGCTGTTGGCGTGGCGCGATCGCGAGGAAGTCAAAGAGATCCTTGAAGGTGTGGAATACAAACGCAGCACCGAGCGCACTATCACCAGCACCGAAGAGTTGCTGGCCGTGCTGGATCACGTGCGTGAGCAGGGTTACGGCGAAGACAATCAGGAGCAGGAAGAGGGGCTGCGTTGTATCGGCGTTCCAGTGTTTGACCGCTTCGGTGTCGTCATTGCAGGCCTGAGTATTTCGTTCCCGACGCTGCGTTTCTCTGAAGAGCGTCTGCACGAGTATGTTGCCATGCTGCACACGGCAGCACGCAAGATTTCAGAACAAATGGGTTACAACGACTATCCGTTCTGAATCCGACAATAAAAAATGCCGCTGAAAATGCGGCGTTTCTGTATCTGTGAGTCAATCGACTTATCCGTTATCGACAACTGTCTGGCTTTTGCGCAGAACCGGACAGTTCGATAAACCAATAATTCCGCTGTCGCTGTGTAAATATTGCGCGGTACTGGTGCCTCGGGAAGTCAGATATTTACACTGAATCCCCAGTCCTGCCGCGTTTTCTGTGCTCCCCAACAGCACGCCGTATCCCGTCAGTAATAAACCAATCCATAAAATGGCCAAGACAATAATTGTCCGAATAATGATGCGCATGAATGCCTCATTTTTTTGCTAATAATGCTGTTAAGCGTAATAGTTTTACTCTATGAAACAAGTGCATGATTCCGAAAATTTTCTGATGCAAGTACAGTTAGCCCTTGTTTAAGATAACCGTGATAACCTGGTGATATCAGGTCAAAAGACGGAGTGTGGAGTGAAAAAGTTTCGCTGGGTAATTCTGGTTGTTGTACTGATTGCCTGTGTCATTTTGTGGACACAGACGATCAATGTCATGTGCGATCAGGATGTACAGTTTTTTAGCGGCATTTGCGCAATAAATCAATTCATCCCCTGGTAGTATTCATTTTTCTAACAGATGGTACCCTTCCTCTGCGTCAGTGCTAAAATGGCGTTTTTATTGAGGTGGTAAAATGGGTGAGTTACTGAATTCGGGGCTACTGAACGTAGCCTCACTGGCGATCTCTCTGGTCGTGATGATTATCGGCCTGGCGCTGTGGTTCTTTGTGAATCGCGCCAGTTCTCGCACGGATGAGCAGATTGAACTGCTGGAAGCGTTGCTTGATCAGCAGAAACGCCAGAATGCGTTGCTGCGCCGTCTGTGCGAAGCTAACGAGCCGGAAGAGAAAGACGAGCCAAAAGCCGCTGAAGCAGTGGTAAACGAAGACGAAGATGATTTCATTCGTCTGGTGGCTGAACGCTAACGGATGAGCGGGGGAGGTGGCTGTGGTCTGGAAAAATCCCTGGTATAACCCCTCCCTGAAACATCATGATCCCGATGGGTTTCGCAACCTCGACTTTACTGGCCATCAGCCCGGCGACGTCGAGCGGTGGCGCAAGGAGCGCAAAGCGGCGGGATTACCCAAACCGCCCACGCCGGGTTATGACGAATTTATCCGCCAGTGGTGGCAGCCCGCCGAACTGAACGACCGGCCAGAAGATGGCGTCTGGTGGCTGGGACATGCCAGTGTGCTGCTGCGTTTAAGCGGGCAATATTTGCTGACCGATCCTGTTTTTTCCCGACGCGCCTCGCCGCTCCCTTTTCTTGGACCGCAACGCAAGACACCCCCGGTTTTAACCGTCGACACGCTTCCACACATTGATGCGTTGGTGATTTCCCACAACCATTACGATCATCTCGATTCCGCTACTGTCCGCCACCTGTTACGGCGTTTCCCTGAACTCACTGTATTTGTGCCGCTGGGCCTCGGCGACTGGTTTCGTCGTCGCGGTGCTAAAAATATTCTTGAGCTGGACTGGTGGCAGAGCGCTGTGTTTCAGGGGATTACGCTGACCGCCGTTCCGGCCCAGCACTGGAGTATGCGCACTTTCTGGGACAGAAATCGCTCATTGTGGTGCGGCTGGGTATGTGAAGGAGCAGATCAGCGTTTTTGGTTTAGCGGTGATACGGGTTATACGCCAGATTTGCTCGCCATCCCACAGCGCTTGGGGCAGATCACCGCCGCCGCGCTGCCCGCCGGGGCGTATGCACCACGCTGGTTCATGTCGGCCCATCATATGGATCCGCAATCTGCCATCAAGCTCTGGCAGCAAATGGGAATGCCGCTCGCATTTCCGATCCACTGGGGTGTGTTCGAGCTGGCCGATGAGTCCCTCGACGAGCCGGTGCAGGAGCTTACTCAGGCGCTGGAAAATGAAGCGGGGATTAACGACAAGTTTAGAATATTGAAAATTGGTCAATATTTATCCCTGTGATCTAATACCGCCTCGCTGAATATATTCTCTATTCCAACCCTGTCCCTCAGATGTATTTCCATCGAAACGTTTTTATTGCTTTCTTTTGCACCAGAATGAAAGACGTTTCATTATTTTGGTGCAATACACAAACTGTCATCTCCGACATATATGATGAAGCCGCACAATTTATAGCCGGTTTATTTCAGTGTAAAACTCAAACCCTTACGTTGATTTCAGCATAACTTTTCGCAAATTGTTCTAACTCAATCATTGCATTCATTAAACTTTCGGCACTGGCTGGATCTATATCAAAGATTGAGCTAAGGTAAAATTGCTTTAGATTACAGGCGCTACGCTGGTGCCTGTCTTGCGGTTCGCTTTGGTCTGGCGGCGGTAGCGTGCGCATGCAGTTGTGCATAATGTCGCAGGCTGAGATCGGAGTTTGTGCGGCGGATCTAGACACGTTTAAAAATGGCTTGCCATAATTATCGTTGTATGTAATAACACGTTTTGGGTCAAACGAGGTACAGTTCTGTTTATGTGTGGCATTTTCAGTAAAGAAGTCCTGAGTAAACACGTTGTCGTTGAATACCGCTTCTCTGCCGAACCTTATATTAGTGCCTCAAGCAGTAATGTCTCAGTTTTATCTATGTCAATGCCTGCGGGCTAAGAAAACAATCTAAGGAATTTTGCAAATGGCAAAGATTAAAGGTCAAGTTAAGTGGTTCAACGAGTCTAAAGGTTTTGGTTTCATTACTCCTGCTGACGGCAGCAAAGACGTGTTCGTACACTTCTCTGCAATTCAGGGTAACGGCTTCAAAACCCTGGCTGAAGGCCAGAACGTTGAGTTCGAAATTCAGGACGGCCAGAAAGGTCCGGCTGCTGTTAACGTAACCGCTATCTGATCGAATCCCTGCTGACTTAGAAGCGTTACGGCGCCTCACACTCAGACATCAAGCCTCGCGTATGCGGGGCTTTTTTAATCCTCTTTTTTCAAAATGTTACCCCGTTCGCTTCTGTTCGTAGTTTGTTGCAAAGCTGCGAGATTAGAAGCATTGTTTTCGCACCTAATGTCACGTTTTTCCCGTTAAATCAGGGCGTTGTTAATCTGACCTGGAGTCCGGGTGAAAAAGAAAACCTCTGATCCTGCCGGAAACTTCACCCCGGCGCGTTTTGTTCTGCTGTGTATCGCTATTTTAGGCAGTCTGGCCTTTCTGCTGGGGCGCGTCGCGTGGCTGCAAATCATCAAGCCTGATAACCTGGTGAAACAGGAAGATATGCGATCTCTGCGTGAAGTGGCGATAAACGCGCCGCGTGGGATGATCACCGATCGCGAAGGCCGTCCGCTGGCGGTGAGTGTGCCGGTACAGGCAGTGTGGGCCGATCCGAAAACGGTGCTGGCGAAAGGCGGCGTCGGCTTTGATGACCGCTGGCAGGCGCTTGCCAGTGCGCTTCATATTTCGCTGAGCAGCCTGGCTGCGCGGATCAACAGTACCCCTCAGGGGCGCTTTATTTACCTTGCCCGTCAGGTTGACCCTTCTCAGGCGCAGTGGATCGATAAGCTCAACCTGCCGGGGATCAATCTGCGCGACGAATCGCGGCGTTTTTATCCGGCCGGGCATGTGGCGGCCAATTTGCTCGGATTCACTAACATCGACGGGCAGGGGATTGAAGGCGTAGAAAAGAGTTTCAACGCGCAGCTGACCGGTAAACCTGGTGTGAGGCGGGTCAGGGAAGATCGCTACGGTCACGTGATCGAGAATCTGACGGAGGTCTCGCCGGTTCCTGCGCACAATATCCAGCTGAGCATCGACGAGCGACTCCAGACCATCACCGAAGACGCACTGGACAACGCCGTCGCGTGGAACAAAGCTGAGTCGGGCGCGGCGGTGCTGATCAACGTACAAACCGGGGAAATTCTCTCAATGGCGAGTTTCCCGGATTTCAACCCGAATAACAGGGAAGGGGCCACGCTGAATGATTTCCGTAATCGGGCGATCAGCGACACCTTCGAACCGGGATCAACCGTCAAACCGCTGGTTTTAATGACCGCGCTACAGCAGGGCCTCGTCCAGCCCGACAGCGTGATTGATACCCATCCGTACACGCTCGACGGCCACCGCATTCGCGACGTCGGCTACTATCCGGAGCTGTCCCTTACCGGCATCCTGCAAAAATCGAGCGATACGGGCGTCTCCCGTCTGTCACTGGCGATGCCGATTCAGCATCTGCTGGATACCTATCAGGGTTTCGGTTTTGGGACGTCTACCGGGCTTGGGCTGACCGGGGAGAGCAGCGGCCTGTTACCGCAACGTAAATTCTGGAGTCAGCTCGATCGCGCCACCTTTGCGTTTGGCTATGGCCTGATGGTCACACCGCTGCAGCTGGCGCATGTGTATGCCACGATCGGCAGCTATGGCCTGGAGCGGCCGCTGTCGATCACGCGTATCGATCCACCGGTTATGGGGCACCAGGTGATGCCGGAAGAGATTGTGCATCAGGTGGAACATATGATGGAGAGCGTCGCGCTGCCGGGCGGTGGCGGAATTAAAGCGGCGGTACGCGATTATCGGGTGGCCATAAAAACCGGTACCGCGAAAAAGATTGGTGATGACGGAAAGTATGTCGACAAATATGTCGCTTACACGGCAGGCGTGGCGCCAGCCAGTCATCCGATGTTTGCCCTGGCTGTGGTGATCAACGATCCGCAAAACGGCAGTTATTACGGCGGGGCGGTCTCTGCACCGGTATTCAGCCAGATTATGGGAGATGTTTTGCGCATTGAGAACGTTGAGCCAGACGGTTTGCCGCCTGATTCGAACCATCTTATCGTGATGCGTTAAGCCAGGCGTTTTATACCAGGGCGAATAGCGGTACACTTTCGCCCTTTGATATTGTCTGGAGTTACCATGTCATTCAGTTGTCCCTTATGCCACGCGCTGCTGACGCACGACGAAAATAGCTATACCTGTCCGCAGGGGCACCGGTTTGACAAGGCGAAAGAAGGGTATGTGAATTTGCTGCCCGTTCAGCACAAACGCTCCCGCGATCCGGGTGATTCCGCTGAGATGATGCAGGCGCGCCGCGCGTTTCTCGACGCCGGGCATTATCAGCCGCTGCGCGATGCTGTCGCTGAGTGGCTCGCCACAATGCTTGAGCAGAACGCCACTTCTGTGCTCGATATTGGCTGCGGAGAAGGCTATTACACGGCGGCATTTGCCCAGGTAGCACGCGATAAAGGCGCGCAAACCGTCGGCCTGGATGTGTCGAAATCAGCGATCCGTGCGGCGGCGAAGCGCTATCCGCAGGTCACTTTCTGCGTCGCCTCCAGCCATCGTCTGCCGTTTGACGATGCCAGCCAGGACGCCATTATCCGTATTTACGCCCCGTGCAAGGCAGAAGAGCTGGCGCGAGTGGTTAAACCGGGAGGATGGGTCATCACTGTAACGCCAGGGCCAAAACACCTGATGGAAATGAAAGGGCTGATTTACGATGAGGTTCGCCTGCATGCGCCACATTCTGAACAGCTTAGCGGTTTTACGCTGCGCCACGCGCAGTCATTGGGCTATGAAATGAGCCTGACGGGTAAAGAGGCAGTGGCGCTGTTACAGATGACGCCATTTGCGTGGCGGGCCAAACCGGAAGTGTGGGAAACCTTAGGAAAACAAGATGTGTTCCGCTGCCAGACAGATTTTAGTCTTCACTGCTGGCAGCGCGAGAGTTAACCGTAGAAGTGCGACCAGAGAATCTGTCCGCCAATCCCGATTAAAACAATACCGCCCAGAATTTCGGCTCGCTTACCTAACAGCGGGCCGATAAATCGCCCGACCATCATTCCCAGCGTCGACATAATCAACGTCGCGCAGCCGATAGCCAGCGCTGTGGCGATAATATTGACCTGCAAGAATGCCAGACCGACACCGACCGCCATCGCATCCAGACTGGTGGCGATCGCGGTGGTGACCAGCAGCCAGAAGCCGTGGCGATGGATCGGCGCGTCATCTTCATCGGCATTACCGCGGCAGCCTTCGATAACCATTCGCCCGCCGAGGAACGCCAGCAGAATAAAGGCAATCCAGTGGTTCCACTCCAGCACAAACTGACTGGCGAGCATGCCAAGCGCCCAGCCGATCAGCGGGGTGAGGGTTTCGATAGCGCCAAAGATAAGACCTGTACGAAGGGCTTCTGAGAATTTAGGTTTGTGGAGTGTGGCACCTTTACCGATGGAAGCAGCGAAAGCGTCCATGGACATGCCGAAAGCGAGAAGGATCGTTGCAGAGATATTCATTTAAAGCGTCCAGACCGGGGATATCCATATGACACATCACTGCCCCCAGTAAACAGCAGTTGATGTCTCAATGGTCTCGCCTGATCTCAGTGCACATGAACTGACTGTGCAGAAAGCGATCCGTACGCACCACGTTTTTCAACGAGTATGTTGACACGTACATTTCCCGGGGACGGGAAATCGGCTACTCCCCAACGACGGCGCAACCTTAACATATTTTGAGAATATAAAACAACAACAGGAAGGTATTATTCTATTAATCAATTGATAACGATTTTCATTTAGATTTATTGGTGAGAATAACGTTAAGGAATATAAGTTAATTCTGAAGGGAATATAGCTGTGGCTATATATTGTTCGGGTAAGTCGGAGACAATATATAGCCATTGCTATAATAATAACCTATTGAGTTTTAACCATTAATTTGTATATTTTTTCAAGGTCATCAATATTTTTCACCCGAATGAGCAACCGGCGCTGCTCTAATTGCATTACCAGTACGCCGTCCTCGGATAAATTCATCTCTTTAATACGGTTATATTCTATCCATACATTGGCGAAGAAAAAGCCATGACTTTTGAAGAGGATCTTTGGCACTCTGATCCAGAAGAGATAAATCGCCATTAATGCCAGCGCACATAATAACCATGTGGTTAATAAAGCACCGTGGCTCATCGCATTGTTGTAAATCAGAATGGCGAGCAGACCGGCGAAGATAAACGCATCAACCCGACCGCGACGCAGAAGAGGGATGGCAAGGAGTGTCTCGCCGTGGCGGCGCGGCATGATGAATTCGTCGTAAATGGCGTACGCCAGAAGGGCAACAATAAACAGAACCAGTACGATGTCCGTAACCGTCATTCGTCCTCCAGAATAAAAAACCGGGGGCAAGCCCCCGGCGGATAAAGCAAAAACTTACAGACCCAACAGGCCGATAGCGTAGCCCACGATACCGATGACGAAGAAGCCAACGATAATCCACAGGGCGTTCACTTTCTTACGCAGCAGCCACATACAGGCGAAGGTGAGCAGCAGCGGCACCAGGCCCGGCATTAACTGGTCAAGGATGGTCTGCACGGTAGTCACACGCGTTTGTCCGTCCTGACCGGTAATGGTCGAGACGACAAGCGGGATGTTAACGTGCGTCCACTTGTTAACCAGTGCCCCCATGACAAACAGGCCGAGAATTGACGCCCCCTCGGTCAGTTTTTGCAGGAAGCCACCGCCCATATCAGAAACGATATCGACACCTTTACGATAGCCGTAAGCGACGCCGTAGTAACGGGTCGCCAGACGAACGGCGTTAAACAGAATGAAGAACAGCAGTGGACCGAGCAGGCTGCCGCTCATCGCGATGCCCGCTCCGAGAGCCGCGAAGACCGGACGCACGGTACCCCAGAAGATTGGGTCGCCCACGCCTGCCAGCGGCCCCATCAGACCTACTTTGATACCGTTGATGGCACCATCGTCAATCTCTGCGCCGTTCGCACGCTGCTCTTCCATTGCCAGCGTTACGCCCAGAACCGGAGCCGCAACGTAAGGATGGGTGTTAAAGAATTCCAGGTGACGTTTAATCGCCTGGCGACGCGCTTCGTTATTTTCCGGATACAGGCGTTTGATGGCCGGTACCATGGAGAAGCAGAAGCCCAGCGCCTGCATACGTTCGAAGTTCCATGACCCCTGGAACAGATTAGAACGCAGGAATACGCCACGAATATCACCCGGAGTGAGTTTTTTCTCAGTGGTAGTTTTTGTCATATCAACCATTTCGCTCACCTGCTAGTCCAGTTCGTTATCGAGATCGTTGTTACCAGCAGCCTGCGCTGGTGCACCCGCGACGCGGTTATATTTCGGGCTTAGCTGGATGTACAGAATCGCCATCACCGCACCAATTACACCCAGAGCAACCAGGTTGAAGTTAGTGAACGCCGCAGTAACAAAGCCGAGGTAGAAGAACGGCATCAGGTAGCCTGCGCGCATCATGTTGATGACCATCGCGTAACCGACTACCACGATCATGCCACCCGCGATGTTCAGACCGCCGGTCACGACTTCTGGAATCGCGTTCAGCATGCTCTGGACTTCGCTGGTACCTACAGAAATCGCCACGATAACCGCCGGGATAGCAATACGCATGGCCTGCAGGAACAGAGAGGAAACGTGGATCCACGAGAGGGCCGTCAGGTTGCCATTATCGGCCGCCTTATCCGCCGCATGCTGGAAGGCCACGGTGATAGTACGAACGATGATGGTCAGAACCTGGCCTGCTGCTGCCAGTGGGATGGCCAGTGCGATACCTGCACCGATGCTTTGGTGACCGGCAATAACCAGAACCGTTGAGATGATAGATGCCAGCGCTGCATCAGGTGCAACCGCCGCACCGATGTTCATCCAGCCCAGGGCGATCATTTCCAGCGTACCACCGATGATAATACCGGTTTTCATATCGCCAAGAACGGCGCCAATCAACGTACAGGCCACCAGAGGGCGGTGGAACTGAAATTCATCAAGTACGGATTCCATACCCGCAATACACGCGACGATGAACACCAGCACAATCTGAAGAGTGGTAATCTCCATTGTACTTCTCCTATAACATAAGCTTTATGTGAAAAATCAGCGCCTGGGTTATTTCCCAACTTTGCCGATCAAATCCATCATTTTCAGTTTCTGATCCGTGGAAACCTTACGGGCTTCCAGCTCAATACCGCGTGCATTCAGCTTATTGAAGGCTTCGATATCTTTTTCATCGACTGAAATCGCGTTATTCACCTGCGTTTTGCCCTGACGGAACGCCATACCGCCAATGTTGACGGAGGTGATCTTGACGCCGCCTTCAACAATGCGCTCGACGTCTGTCGGGTTGGTGAACAGGAGCATCACACGCTCGCCCGCATATTTCGGGTTGTTATACACGCGGATCATCTTGGCGACGTCCACGACGTGTGCGGTAACGCCCGGAGGAGCAACCTGGGTGAGAAGGGTTTTACGCACGTGATCGGCAGCCACTTCGTCGCTGACGACGATAATGCGTTTCACGTTGGTCTCTTTGGTCCAGCGTGTTGCCACCTGGCCGTGGATTAAACGGTCATCGATACGCGCAAGCCCGATCACCATGTAATCGTTCGCGCCCATCGGTTTTGTCGGGACCGCTGCTTTCACTGCCGCTGCGACCGGAGCCGGTTTCTCAACCGGTTGTGCTTTCAGCGCTTTCACGCCTTCGCGACCGGTTTCGACTGCCAGAGCGACCAGTTCGTCAAAGCTCGGGTTATCATCACGGGCCATCAGCGTTTCCACCAGCATCGGGATGTTTACGCCAGCGACAACTTCATGATGCTCTTTATCGACGACAATGCGGCTGGCGGCGTTAAACGGACTGCCACCCCATGTATCAACGAGAAACAGCACGCCTTTGCTGGTATCCAGTTTCTCCAGCTGAGCAGTGTATTTTTCAATCAGCGTTTCAGCGTTTTCGCCAGGGACGAAATCGATCCAGCCAACGTTTTCCTGCTCACCCAACAGCATTTCTGCGGTTTTGAGTAACTGCTCTGCAGCCCAACCATGTGTGCCTATCACAATAGCAATGGTCACTTGCTACCTCCTTTTATTATCATGAATACATCTGCCAGGCAGATGTACTGAGAATCTTCCCCGGCGTACCGAATCGATTCAGATAAAGGGTTAGAGTTAAATTAACGAAGACTTCCGTGAATTATTTTAGATAGTGAAAAAATAATTTATGTGATGAAGATCCGTAATTTAGCTACACAGAGGAGATTTATCCCAAATGAAAATCGACTCTGTTACAGATCTTTGCAAAGGAAAGTAAATCTTTGCTAAAAAGCCATTGTCTCTGATATGTTTAGCCTCCGTTTAATAACCAGGAGTATAGGGCTACAGCCCACTGTATGGACCGTCACCGACGTCAGTCATCTTCCAGGCCATTTTGCGCCTCGCACGCCGGCGATCCTCGCCACTCGTTGAACATGTCTACCGCCATTTCGCCCACGCTTTCCGGGGCGCCGTTTTGTCATTCCTTTAGCAGGAGCTTGTCATGGAATTCTTAATGGACCCGTCAATCTGGGTGGGATTACTCACGCTGGTTGTTCTAGAGATTGTTCTTGGTATCGACAACCTGGTATTTATCGCCATCCTTGCGGATAAGCTGCCGCCTAAACAGCGCGACAAAGCGCGCTTAATCGGTCTTTCGCTGGCGCTGATCATGCGTCTTGCGCTGCTGTCCGTTATTTCGTGGATGGTTACCCTGACCAAACCGCTGTTTACCGTCTGGGATTTCACCTTCTCCGGTCGTGATTTGATCATGCTGGTGGGGGGGCTATTCCTGCTGTTCAAGGCCACCACCGAGTTGCATGAACGGCTGGAGAACCGCCAGCACGACGATGGGCACGGTAAAGGCTATGCGAGTTTCTGGGTTGTTGTCGCACAGATCGTGGTGCTCGATGCCGTGTTCTCCCTGGACGCGGTAATTACCGCCGTCGGTATGGTGAACCACCTGCCGGTGATGATGGCTGCGGTTGTGATTGCGATGGCCGTGATGCTGCTGGCCTCGAAGCCACTGACTCGCTTTGTGAACGAACATCCAACGGTGGTGGTGCTGTGTCTTAGCTTCCTGCTGATGATTGGTCTGAGCCTGGTCGCAGAAGGCTTTGGCTTCCATATTCCGAAAGGCTACCTGTACGCCGCGATCGGCTTCTCGATCATTATCGAACTGTTTAACCAGATTGCGCGTCGCAACTTCATCAAGCAGCAGTCGAATCAGCCGCTGCGTGCGCGTACCGCTGACGCCATCCTGCGTCTGATGGGCGGTCGCCGCCAGACGACCGTCCAGCCGGAAAACGCGAACGGTAACCCGGTGCCGGTTCCGGAAGGGGCGTTCGTTGAAGAAGAGCGCTACATGATTAACGGCGTGCTGTCGCTGGCCTCCCGCTCATTGCGCGGCATTATGACGCCACGCGGTGAAATCAGCTGGGTCGATGCCAACCTGAGCGTCGATGAAATCCGCCAGCAGTTGCTCTCCTCGCCGCACAGCCTGTTCCCGGTGTGTCGCGGTGAGCTGGATGAAATCATCGGTGTTGTGCGCGCCAAAGAGTTGCTGGTGGCGCTGGAAGAGGGCGTTAACGTCGAAGCGATTGCGGCGTCCTCACCGGCGATTGTGGTTCCGGAAACGCTGGACCCGATCAACCTGCTTGGCGTGCTGCGTCGCGCGCGCGGTAGCTTTGTGATCGTCACTAACGAATTTGGCGTAGTACAGGGCCTGGTCACGCCGCTGGACGTGCTGGAAGCCATTGCCGGTGAATTCCCGGACGCCGATGAAACGCCAGAAATCGTGGCGGATGGCGACGGCTGGTTGGTCAAAGGGACAACCGATCTGCACGCTCTGCAGCACACGCTGGGTCTCGATAACGTCATCAACGATGAAGAAGATATCGCGACCGTTGCCGGATTAGTGATTGCCGTGAACGGCCAGATCCCTCGCGTTGGCGATATCATTGAGCTGCTGCCGCTGCAAATCACCATCATGCAGGCAAATGATTACCGCGTAGACCTGGTGCGTATTGTTAAAGAGCAGTCCGCCCACGACGAAGAAGAGTAATCAGGCTTAGCGTAAGGGCATAATCGGAACGATATGCCCATTCCGCGGTGCTGGTGGAGGCGAGCTCTCCGCCAGCCACCGCGGAAAATCTTTCAGCGGCATCGGCCGCGCATACAAAAATCCCTGCAAAATTGTCACGCCGTGATCGCGCAAATAGCGCGCCTGCTCCTGCGTCTCCACCCCTTCCGCCACCAGTTCAAGATTCAGCCGCTGGCCCAGGGCGATAATCATATCCGTCACCGTCGAATTCACCGCATCCGTCCCGAGCGCCGTAGTGAAAGATTTATCGATTTTCAGCACGTCAGGGCGCAGTTTCTCCAGCCAGGAGAGCGAACTACTGCCGGTGCCAAAATCATCAATCGCCAGTTTGACCTCTTTGCGATGCAGCTCCCGCACAATGCGATAATCCATATCCAGCAGGGCATCTCGTTCGGTGAGTTCAACAATCAGCTGCTGTTTGGGATGCGCGCTGAACCAGTAGCGATTTAAATCCTGTAACAGCATCCCGTTGCGAAAATGGCTGGCCGCCACGTTAATCCCGATATGAAAGCCTTTATTAGCGGGAAAATAGCCAATCTGACGGACGGTTTCTGCGATCACGTAGCGCGTCAGAGGAACAATCAGATTGTGCTCCTCCGCCAGCGGAATAAAAACATCCGGGGAGATCCACCCTTGACGGGGGTTATTCCAGCGCAGCAAGATCTCCACGCCGACGCATTTCTGCGTGCGGGCATTGAGTAACGGCTGGCAAAAAAGCTCGAACTCGCGTGCAGCCAGACCGAGATTAAGCTCCCACGTAAAGCTCATGCGACTGGCGGTGGCAAGCCAGGCGATATAGCCCAGCAGCAGACTCAACAGCACCGCCAGTGGGAGTTGCGAGGGCAGATTTTTCAGCGCCAGCTGGCTCGCGCCTGGCCCGCTGACGGTAATGGTGAAGGGGAAGTGGGCCGAAGACTGACGCAGGATCATCGCGTCATCGTTATAGGTGAGCGTGTCGGTCACATTCTGACCGTAGCGAAGAAATTTATTGCCCGCGCTTAAGCTTACGTCAGTGATCAGCGGAGGCTGCGGCTCAAGCATCATGCGGGTGATAAGCTCGATATTCACAATCTGCATCACGCCGTCTTCGCCGCTGTCAGAGACGGGATACCACTGGATTAAAATCGGGCTGCCTTTCAGCAGCGATTTATCCGTCGACAGCACCAGCTGCGGCTGGCTTGAGGGTAATGCCGGTTGTATCTGCCGGATCGGCACGTCGCGGATGCCAAAAATACTGGAGCAGTAGAGGATCCCGTCTTTGATCAGCCCAATAGAGCGTACGGTTTGCAGAGTTGCAGCCTGTTTTCGTAACGACAGATGGATATCAACGCAGGGGGCACCCACCAGGGATTGCAGTTTTTCGCGGCCACTCTCAAGGGGAATAAGGATACTGTCCAGCGCATTCACAGAGTGGTTTGCAAAGGCGTGAATACGGTCCTGATTGACATTACGCTGTGAAATAAACCGAAAGCTCAGGGTCAAAAAGAGCGTAAAAAGCGCCACCAGCACACAGACAATAATGCGGTTTCGGCGATAGCTTTTAATGATCCTTTGCGCAGTTTGCATGAAAAGGACGCTCGATAAGCCGCCAGCACCAGGCGCCGGGGCAACACAGAAAGTGTAGTGGGGAAATGTTAAGGTGACGAGACAGCGGAGAAAATTCGCCCATCCGTTGCAGATGGGCATATCTCCGTCATACTTCACGCCGTATTACACATCCTGCGGCGTGACGTATTCAGGGGACAGTCGAACTGGTTAGTCGCACTGCACCTTGATCGCCAGGCCGCCGCGAGAGGTTTCACGGTATTTGGCGTTCATGTCTTTGCCGGTTTCGTACATGGTCTCAATAACCTTATCCAGCGACACACGCGGCTCGCTGGTGCGGCGCATGGCCATACGCGAGGCGTTGATCGCTTTCACGGAGGCGATGGCGTTACGCTCGATGCACGGTACCTGCACCTGGCCTGCGACCGGGTCGCACGTCAGACCAAGGTTATGCTCCATCCCGATTTCCGCTGCCACGCAAACCTGTTCCGGGCTGGCACCCAGCAGTTCAGACAGGCCCGCCGCCGCCATGGAACAGGCTACGCCCACTTCACCCTGACAGCCCACTTCAGCACCCGAGATGGACGCATTCATTTTGTACAATGCGCCCACGGCACCCGCTGCGAGGAAATAGCGGATGTAAATGTCAGGCGTCACTGGCTCGATAAAGTGATCGTAATAGGCCAGCACCGCCGGAACGATACCGCATGCGCCGTTAGTGGGTGCCGTCACCACGCGGCCACCGGCGGCGTTCTCTTCGTTCACCGCCAGTGCAAACATATTCACCCAGTCGACCACGTTCATCGGGTCATTGGAGAATTTATCGGTCGTCACCAGCATACGGCGCAGGGCAGAGGCACGTCGCGGTACGCGCAGTGGCCCAGGCAGAACGCCCTCGGTGTTGATCCCACGGTCGATACAGGCCTGCATGGTCTGCCACACGTTAGCAAAATAGTCTTCGATCTCTTTTTTGCTGTGCAGCGCCAGTTCGTTTTGCATCACCATGCCGGAGAGCGACAGGCCGGTTTGTTTGCAGTAGTCGAGCATTTCCTGCGCAGACTTAAACGGATAAGGGACATTAACGTCGCCCGCCGTGTCTTTGCCAAAGTGCTCTTCGTCGACGATAAAACCGCCGCCGATGGAGTAATAGGTTTTGCTGTAGATCACTTTGTCGCCGTTGAAGGCGTGGATCTGCATGCCGTTTTCGTGCAGTGACAGGTTATCACTGCGAAAACGCATGCCGTCGTCGTGGGGGAAATCCACTTCGTGCTTGCCGTTAGCCAGCAGCAGACGACCGCGTGTTTCAGTGTCGCGGATAAACGCCGGAATGGCGTCAATATCCACGGTGTCCGGCATGTTACCTGCCAGACCCATAATAATGGCGATATCGGTGTGGTGGCCCTTACCCGTTAAAGAGAGTGAACCGTAAACGTCAACGGCTACACGGGTAGTGCTTTCCAGTAATCCTTTTTCGACCAGATCATCGACGAACTGTTTACCGGCCTTCATCGGCCCTACAGTGTGGGAAGAAGACGGGCCAATCCCCACTTTGAACATGTCGAATATACTAATCACTTTCTTACTCCTGACAGGGTTACCGGGGTTCCAGTAACGATGTTATAACTGCGCATAGTGTAAGAGGGAAGTTACAGGTCGGCTGAACTATTCACATGAATTAAACTAATGAATAACCCCTGTTTTGCTAATGGTGCGACGCCCCTCGCAAACCCGAAGAAAAATTCAGAATGTAAAGTATAGTCAAGGCTTCAGGCCGATTTGCAGTGCCAGCTCACGAATAATGCCCGCCGTCATGCCCCAGACAAAATAATGCTGATACCACGACAGCCACACCCGGTGATCGTGTCCACGCCGTTGAATATCCAGTGGATGATATCGGCTCAGTCGAAGGGCTTCCGCCAGCGGCATTTCGAACACCGCCGCCACTTCATCTTCGCTGGCGTGATAGTGGAGATTGGGCGGGATAATCCCGACGACCGGCGTTACCTGAAAGCCGGTCACGCTGTCCACCGGCGGTAACACGCCAATCACCTCAACGGATTCTGGCGGGATCGCCACCTCTTCCTGGGCTTCGCGCAGGGCAGCGGCAATCAGTGAGGCATCGGAGGCATCGACTGCACCCCCGGGAAACGCCACCTGACCTGCGTGTTTACGTAAATGCGACGAGCGTTTGGTCAGCAACAAACCTGGCTGCTCGCGGCGTACCACCGGGATCAACACCGCCGCCTGGCGGCTGTTCAGCGCATCACGATTCACCTGCGGGCGCAAAAGCTGAAAGCGCGACAGAAAATCATCCAGGGTCAGATCGTGGGTATCCAAATGTTAGCTCTCCAGTTGATGCAGGATGCGGTTCACTTTATCAAACGTTTCCTGATATTCCGCGTTTGCCTGGCTGTCGGCCACAATCCCGCCGCCTGCCGAACAGTAGAGCTGCCCGTCGCTGGCGGTCAGGGTACGGATGGTTATGCTGGTATCCATCGTGCCACACCGGCTCAGATAGCCGATGCTGCCGCACCAGGCGTTGCGGCGATGCGGTTCCAGTTCGTCGATGATCTGCATGGCACGCACTTTCGGCGCACCGGTGATCGACCCGCCAGGAAACGCCGCGCGCAGCAGATCGCAGGCAGAACGGTTCGCCGGGAGGCGCGCGGTAATCGTGCTCACCAGGTGATGCACCGCCGGAAATGGCTCTACCACGAACAGCTCGGGAACGCGCACGCTACCCGGATCCGCGACGCGACCAATATCATTACGCATCAGATCGACAATCATCAGATTCTCGGCGCGATCTTTTGGCGAGGCGGCGAGTTTCTCCGCCTGCAGCCGATCGGCGTCAGGGTCCGTGAGGCGCGGCAGGGTGCCTTTAATCGGGCGCGTCTGGATAGTGCCATCGGCAAGATGAATAAAACGCTCCGGCGAGAGGCTCAGGACTGCGCCCTGTTCCAGACGCAGGAAGGCGCTGAATGGCGCGCGGTTACTGGCGTTCAGGTGCGTAAACGCCTGCCACTCATCGCCCGCGTAAGTCGCCTGAAAACGCTGGGCGAGATTCACCTGATAGCAGTCACCGCTGTGCAGATACGCCTGCACCTGCGCGAACTTCTGCGCATACTCATCCGCGCTCATATTGGAACGCCACGCGGAGGTGAGGGTAAAATCGATGGCCAAAACGGGCTGCTGCGCGTCGAGCCACGCCAGCCGCGCGTCAGCGTCGCTGTGGCTCAGCAGTGAAACCCGTTGTTTATGGTGATCAACAATTACCGCCCAGTCGTACAGCCCAACGGCCATATCCGGCAGCGTAATATCCTTCTGCGCGTGCTCTGGCAGCGTTTCAAATCGTCGGCCCAGGTCATAGCCAAACAGCCCCAGCGCGCCCCCCTGGAAAGGCAAATCAGGATCCGTTGCGGCGCCGAACGGCAGGGCGTTCAGTTCGCGCTCAAGCAGGGCGAGCGGATCGTCAGTGGATGTGACAACGTCACTTGAAGATATCTGCGTAGAATCACCACGGGTCGTCAGGGTGGTGAGCGGATCGGCGACCAGAATATCAAAGCGGCTGTAAGGGTGATCGGCATGTCCGGAGTGCAGCAGCATCGCCCACGGGAGATGGCTTAAGCGCGCAAACCAGAATTCGGCGGCGTCATGACGCCAGGGTAATGAAATGACAGTAGGGGGTAACGGGTTCATGTGTGGCATACTACCGGGCAGCGTGAATTTATTAGCGCAGATAATTTAGCAGGAGTTGATAATGTTTGCAGGTTTACCTTCCCTCAGTCATGAACAGCAGCAAAAAGCCGTCGAGCGTATTCAGGAACTGATGTCCCAGGGAATGAGCAGCGGGCAAGCGATTACGACCGTAGCCCAGGAAATTCGCGCCACCCATACCGGCGATCGGATTGTGGCGCGTTTCGAGGATGACGAAGACGACGAATAATCGTCTTACACCGCCGCGATTATCTTGATTTCAACTTTATACTGCGGCTTCATCAGCGTGGCCTGTACCGTACAGCGTACAGGCGCGTGACCCGCTACCACCCACGCATCCCAGGCTTTATTCATCGCAGCAAAATCGTCCTTATTCGCCAGGAAAATGGTCGCATCCAGAATGCGGGATTTATCGCTGCCCTGTTTTTCCAGAACCGCGTCAATTTGCGCCAGCGTATTGGCCGTTTGCTCGAACGCATCAGCGTCCAGATTTTCGGGTACACCCGTGTAGTAAAGCGTCTGATTGTGAATCACAACGTCAGACCAGCGGGCTTCCGCATCAATGCGCACAATTGTCATAAACCTTTCCTCATAAATGGTTTCAGGCCGCAAGACTGCCATAATGTTCCGTCAACGTCTATTTCGACTGGCACAGGAGAGGGCGGGCTGACATAATCCCTGTGCAAAAATACAGTGAGAGAGCAACGTGGCAGACGATTTTTCAGCAGACGGTCAGTTAGCGCAGGCGATTCCCGGTTTTAAACCGCGCGAGCCGCAACGACATATGGCGGAAGCGGTCACCCGCGCCATCAAAAATACCCAGTCGCTGGTGGTCGAGGCAGGCACCGGGACGGGCAAAACTTACGCCTATCTTGCCCCTGCGCTGCGCGCGAAAAAGAAAGTGATCATCTCAACCGGCTCGAAAGCGTTGCAGGATCAGCTCTACAGTCGCGACCTGCCGACGGTGGCAAAAGCCCTGAACTATAAAGGCCGCCTGGCACTGCTGAAAGGGCGCTCAAACTATCTCTGTCTGGAGCGCCTCGAACAGCAGGCGCTGGCTGGCGGCGATTTGCCGGTTCAGACCCTGAGCGATGTGATCATCCTCCGCGCCTGGGCGAATCAAACCATCGACGGGGATATCAGCACCTGTGCCAGCGTCGCCGAAGATTCTCAGGCATGGCCGCTGGTGACCAGCACCAACGACAACTGCCTCGGCAGCGACTGCCCGCTGTATAAAGATTGTTTTGTCGTCAAAGCGCGTAAAACTGCGATGGATGCCGACGTGGTGGTAGTGAACCACCATCTGTTCCTGGCGGATATGGTGGTTAAGGACGGCGGTTTTGGTGAGTTAATTCCGGAAGCGGAAGTGATGATCTTCGATGAAGCCCATCAGCTGCCGGATATCGCTAGTCAGTATTTTGGTCAGTCGCTCTCCAGCCGTCAGCTCCAGGATCTCGCCAAAGATTTCACCATTGCCTATCGCACCGAACTGCGCGACACCCAGCAGCTGCAGAAATGCGCTGACCGGCTGGCGCAAAGCGCGCAGGATTTTCGTATGCAGCTGGGCGAACCCGGCTATCGCGGGAATCTGCGCGAACTGTTAGCCGACAGCAATATTCAGCGCGCGCTGCTGCTGCTCGATGATGCGCTGGAGCTGTGTTATGACGTGGCTAAACTGTCTCTCGGGCGCAGCGCCTTGCTCGACGCCGCTTTTGAGCGCGCCACGCTGTACCGCACGCGCCTGAAACGTCTTAAAGAGATCAACCAGCCCGGCTTTAGCTACTGGTATGAATGCACCGCACGTCAGTTCACCCTGGCGCTCACGCCGCTGACCGTGGCCGATAAATTTAAAGAGGTGATGGCGCAGAAACCGGGGAGCTGGATATTTACCTCCGCGACGCTCTCCGTGAACGACGATCTGCACCACTTCACCGAGCGACTGGGGATTGAAGAGTCAGATTCACTGCTGCTGCCCAGCCCGTTCGATTACGAAACCCAGGCGCTGCTCTGCGTGCCGCGCAATTTACCGCTACCGAACCAGCCGGGCGCGGCGAAACACCTGGCGGCAATGCTCAAGCCGATGATCGAGGCCAACAATGGCCGCTGCTTCATGCTGTGCACCTCCCACGCCATGATGCGCGATCTGGCCGAACAGTTTCGCGCCACCATGACCTTACCCGTGCTGTTGCAGGGTGAAACAAGCAAAGGCCAGCTGTTGCAGCAGTTTGTGACTGCCGGTAACGCGCTGCTGGTGGCAACCAGCAGTTTCTGGGAAGGGGTGGACGTGCGGGGAGATGCGCTCTCACTGGTGATCATCGACAAACTGCCCTTTACCTCTCCGGACGATCCGCTGCTCAAAGCGCGCATGGAAGACTGCCGCCTGCGCGGGGGCGATCCTTTTGACGACGTACAGCTCCCGGACGCGGTTATCACCCTGAAGCAGGGCGTCGGGCGTCTGATCCGTGATACGGACGACCGCGGCGTGCTGGTGATCTGCGACAATCGCCTGGTGATGCGCCCTTACGGTGCGACATTCCTAGCCAGCCTGCCACCCGCGCCGCGCACGCGGGACATTAATCGCGCGGTGCGTTTCCTGGCGAACCCAACGGCGGAGTAATTTGCCCTGGAGTGTGCTAAGATGCGCGCCATTTTGTGACTACCCATTGCGAGAGCGCGAGACCCATGCGAATTCTGGCTATTGATACCGCTACAGAGGCCTGCTCCGTTGCCCTGTGGGATAACGGTACCCTCTTTGCCCATTTTGAAGAGTGCCCCCGGGAACATACCCAACGTATTCTGCCGCTGGTGAAAGAGATCCTTCACCAGGGCAACTCCACTTTAACTGAACTCGACGCGCTGGCCTTTGGCCGTGGGCCGGGCAGCTTCACCGGCGTGCGTATCGGCATTGGTATCGCGCAGGGCCTGGCGCTGGGCGCCGATCTGCCAATGATTGGCGTTTCCACACTCGCGACCATGGCGCAGGGCGCATGGCGCACCACTGGCGCGACGCGAGTGCTGGCCGCGATTGATGCGCGCATGGGCGAAGTCTACTGGGCCGAGTATACGCGCGATGAGCAGGGCGTCTGGCACGGTGAAGAGACCGAGTCGGTGCTCAAACCGGACGCCGTTGCTGAACGGTTGAAACAACTTTCCGGCGAGTGGGCTACTGTGGGTACAGGCTGGCCAGCCTGGCCGGATATGGCAAATGACAGCGGTCTGACGCTGGTCGATGGCCAGGTGTTACTCCCCCATGCTGAAGATATGCTGCCGATCGCCTGTCAGCTGCTGAGCGCGGGAAAAATCGTGGCCGTTGAACACGCTGAGCCGGTTTATTTGCGAAATGAAGTGGCCTGGAAGAAACTTCCGGGCAGGGCGTGAATCTCAGTAATAAGCACTGAGAAAAGGGAGTCGCATCATGGCGGTTCAAACAAAGGTTGTACGCCTCTTCATAGCGGGCGCTATCGCTGTGGCATTAAGTGGATGTGTCACCGTTCCTGACGCGATAAAAGGAAGCAGTCCGACACCGCAGCAGGATCTGGTGCGGGTGATGAATGCGCCTGAGCTTTACGTTGGCCAGGAGGCACGCTTCGGCGGCAAAGTGGTGGACATCCAGAACCAGCAGGGCAAAACCCGTCTGGAAATTGCGACGGTGCCGCTGGACAGCGGCGCGCGGCCAGTTCTGGGCGAACCTTCGCGCGGGCGAATTTATGCAGACGTGAACGGTTTCCTCGATCCGGTCGATTTCCGTGGCCAGCTGGTGACGGTCGTTGGGCCAATCACCGGCACGGTACAGGGGAAAATCGGCAACACGCCGTATAAATTTATGACCCTGCAGGCCACCGGCTACAAACGCTGGCACCTGACCCAACAGGTCATGCTGCCACCGCAGCCTATCGACCCGTGGATGTGGGGACCGCACCCGTACCGTTACGGCGGCTACGGTGGATGGGGCTGGTACAATCCAGGCCCGGCTCAGGTTCAGACCATCGTTACAGAATAACTTACTGTTATTATTAGATAAGAGACAGCGGCTCAGCCGCTGTCTCTGTTTTTTACGGATATAACACAAAAAAAAGAGTGACGCGCTTCGCAACCTTAAATTCGAACAATTAATAAACTGGTACGCTGAGTTAATATAATGTTAACGAACTGTTTATTATCGGGGTTGTGATGACGACGAACACTCATTTCAGAGGTGATGCATTGAAAAAGGTTTGGCTTAACCGTTATCCCGCAGATGTTCCTGCGGAGATCAATCCTGACCGTTATCAATCCCTGGTTGAATTATTTGAGCACTCGGTCGCGCGCTACGCGGATCAGCCTGCGTTTGTGAACATGGGTGAAGTGATGACCTTCCGCAAACTGGAAGAGCGCAGCCGGGCCTTTGCCGCCTATTTGCAGGAAGGCCTGGGCCTGAAGAAAGGGGACCGCGTCGCGCTAATGATGCCAAACCTGCTCCAGTATCCGGTAGCACTGTTCGGTATTTTGCGGGCGGGGATGATCGTGGTTAACGTCAACCCGCTCTATACTCCGCGCGAGCTGGAGCACCAGTTGAATGACAGCGGCGCGGCGGCGATTGTGATTGTCTCCAACTTTGCCCATACGCTGGAAAAAGTGGTCGATAAAACTCAGGTCCGCCACGTGATCCTGACCCGCATGGGCGATCAGCTGTCGACCGCCAAAGGGACGCTGGTTAACTTTGTCGTCAAATATGTGAAGCGTCTGGTGCCGAAATACCATCTGCCGGATGCCATCTCCTTCCGCCGTGCGCTACAGAGCGGCTATCGCATGCAGTATGTGAAGCCGGAAGTGGTCTCAGACGATCTGGCTTTCCTGCAGTACACCGGTGGTACGACCGGCGTTGCGAAAGGGGCGATGCTGACCCATCGCAATATGCTGGCGAACCTTGAGCAGGTGAATGCGACCTACGGCCCGCTGCTGCATCGCGGTAAAGAGCTGGTGGTCACGGCGCTACCGCTGTATCACATTTTTGCTCTGACCATGAATTGCCTGCTGTTTATCGAGCTGGGCGGACAGAATTTACTGATTACCAACCCGCGTGATATTCCGGGGCTGGTGAAAGAACTGGCGAAATATCCGTTCACCGCCATGACCGGGGTGAACACGCTGTTTAACGCACTGCTCAACAACAAAGAGTTCCAGCAGCTCGACTTCTCCACGCTGCACCTCTCTGCGGGCGGCGGCATGCCGGTTCAGCAGGCGGTGGCCGACCGTTGGGTGAAACTCACCGGGCAGTATCTGCTCGAGGGTTACGGCCTCACAGAGTGCGCGCCGCTGGTCAGCGTTAACCCGCATGATATCGATTATCACAGCGGCAGCATTGGTCTGCCGGTGCCGTCAACGGAGGCCAAACTGGTCGACGACGCAGGCAACGAAGTGCCTCACGGTGAGCCGGGCGAACTGTGCGTCAAAGGCCCGCAGGTGATGCTCGGCTACTGGCAGCGCCCGGATGCGACGGATGAAATCATCAAAGACGGCTGGCTCTACACGGGCGACATCGCGGTGATGGACGACGAAGGTTTCCTGCGCATTGTCGATCGCAAAAAAGACATGATTCTGGTCTCTGGTTTTAACGTTTATCCTAACGAGATCGAAGACGTGGTAATGCAGCACGATGGGGTACAGGAAGTGGCCGCCGTCGGCGTGCCGTCCGGCAGCAGTGGCGAAGCGGTGAAGATATTTGTAGTCAAAAAAGACCCCTCGCTGAACGAAGATGAACTGATCGCGTTCTGTCGTCGTCAGCTCACCGGTTACAAAGTGCCGAAGCTGGTGGAGTTCCGCACGGAGCTGCCAAAATCGAACGTCGGAAAGATATTACGACGAGAATTACGTGACGAAGCGCGTTCCAAAGTGGACAATAAAGCCTAAGCTTCGAGTGAGTCGCCACCACACGCCGGTTAGCCGGCGTTTTTTATGGGCGCAAACCAGAGAGAAACCGTTTTGAATTACCAGATGATCACTACCAACGACGAGCTGGCAACGCTGTGCAACGTCACCCGCGACTTTCCCGCTATTGCTCTGGATACCGAGTTTGTTCGCACGCGAACCTACTATCCCCAGTTGGGTTTGATCCAGATGTACGATGGCAAAAAAGTCTCGCTGATTGACCCGCTGGGTATCACGGACTGGGCGCCGATGCGTGAACTTCTGCTCGATACCGCCGTGACCAAATATCTGCATGCGGGTAGTGAAGATCTGGAGGTATTCCTCAATACCTTTGGCGTGATGCCGGAACCCCTGATTGATACGCAAATTCTCGCCGCTTTCTCCGGCCGTCCGCTCTCCTGGGGCTTTGCCGCGATGGTCGAAGAGTATACCGGGATTGCGCTGGATAAGAGCGAGTCGCGCACCGACTGGCTGGCGCGTCCACTGACTGAACGTCAACTGGACTACGCCGCTGCCGATGTCTTTTACCTGCTGCCGATTTGTGGCCAGTTGATGAAAGAGGCTGAAGACGCCGGCTGGCTGGATGCGGCGCTCAACGAATGCCGTATGACACAGCAGCGCCGTCAGGAAGTGGTCGACCCGAAAGACGCCTGGCGGGATATCACCAATGCCTGGCAGCTGCGTACCCGTCAGCTTGCCTGTCTGCAGCTGCTGGCCGACTGGCGTCTGCGCAAAGCGCGCGAGCGCGATCTGGCGGTCAATTTTGTCGTACGCGAAGAGCATCTGTGGGCGGTTGCGCGCTATATGCCGGGCAGCATGGGCGAACTGGACAGTATCGGATTATCGGGCAGTGAAATTCGCTTCCACGGCAAAACATTGCTGGCACTGGTCGCTAAAGCCCAGCAGTTGCCGGACGATGAACTGCCGGAGCCACTGTTAAACCTGATGGATATGCCAGGCTATCGCAAAGCGTTCAAAGAGATCAAAGCGCTGGTGCTGGAAGTGGGAACGGAAAACAAAATAAGCCCAGAGCTGCTGGCGTCACGCCGTCAGATCAATCAGCTGCTGAACTGGCACTGGAAGTTAAAACCGCAAAATGGCCTGCCGGAACTGATTGCGGGCTGGCGCGGGGAGTTGATGGGCGAACGTCTGAAAACCCTGCTGGCAGACTATCCGCAGTAATAAAATTGCCGGGTAAGCGAAACGCTACCCGGCATTGATACGTTCATAATGCTATGGACGTGACTCTTCCGCTTCTGGCAGCGTCACGTTCAGCTCCAGAATCGAAATATCCCCATCCTTCTGCTCCAGCTGCACGGTGACCATCTCCGGGTCGATCTGCACATACTTACAAATCACTTCCAGGATGTCTTTGCGCAGCTGCGGCAAATAGTGTGGTTCAGCATCGCTGCGGCGACGTTCCGCAACGATAATTTGCAGTCGCTCTTTCGCGATGTTGGCGGTGCTTTTTTTCCGCGAGAGAAAAAAGTCCAGTAATGCCATAACTTATCCTCCGAACAGGCGTTTGAGGAAACCTTTCTTCTCTTCTTCAATGAAGCGGAAAGGACGTTCTTCTCCCAGCAGACGGTCAACGGTATCAGCGTAGGCTTTACCCGCGTCTGCCATCGTATCGAGGATCACCGGCTCGCCCTGGTTAGAGGCGCGCAGCACGGACTGATCTTCCGGAATGACGCCAACCAGTTTGATGCGCAGGATCTCCAGCACGTCTTCCATGCTCAGCATGTCACCCTTATTAACGCGACCCGGATTGTAACGGGTCAGCAGCAGGTGCTCTTTAATCGGGTCCTGACCATTTTCCGCGCGACGAGATTTAGACGCCAGAATGCCCAGAATACGGTCAGAGTCACGTACAGAGGAGACTTCCGGGTTGGTGGTGATAATGGCTTCGTCAGCGAAATACAGCGCCATCAGCGCGCCCGTTTCGATACCGGCAGGGGAGTCGCAGACCACAAAGTCGAACTCCATCTTTTTCAGTTCGTCGAGCACTTTCTCCACGCCTTCGCGGGTCAGCGCATCTTTGTCGCGCGTCTGAGAAGCAGGAAGAATAAAGAGGTTTTCCGTGCGCTTATCTTTAATCAGCGCCTGGTTAAGGGTGGCATCGCCCTGAATGACGTTAACAAAGTCATACACAACGCGACGCTCACAGCCCATGATCAGGTCGAGGTTACGCAGGCCGATATCGAAATCGATAACAACTGTCTTCTTTCCCTTCTGGGCCAAACCAGTAGCGATGGCCGCGCTGGAGGTGGTCTTGCCAACGCCTCCTTTACCCGAAGTCACAACAATAATGCGTGCCATAGAAATTCCTTGTTAAAAAGGGATCAATTCAACGGTTGAACAGTCAAAGCGTTCTCTGCGAGTCGCAGGCGTGCCGCTTTGCCATAAAATTCGGCTGGGATCTTGTCACTCAGCCAATATTCACCTGCGATGGAAACCAGTTCCGCCGTCAGATGGGTACAAAATATTTGTGCTTCCCGATCGCCACTGGCACCGGCCAGCGCGCGTCCTCTCATCATACCGTAGACGTGAATATTGCCATCGGCAATCAGCTCAGCGCCAGCGCTGACGTGGCTTGTCACAATCAGATCACAGTTTGGTGCATAAATGCGCTGACCGGAACGAACCGGCACATCAATCATTCGCGTTTTTGTGATAGGAGTAACAGTTTGCGCGGGCGGTGGAGGCGTCGGGGCGGCTTTCGCCGGAGAACGGACGGTTTTTTCTTTACCTTCAGTCAGAAGGGGCAGGCCGGCACGCTCGATTTCATCTTTAAGACGGGCATCTTTGCAGCCGCTAATGCCAACAATACGCAGCCCGGTCGAGGCGACCGCCTGCTGAAGATGCTGCCAGTTCACAGGCGCGTCGAGACCGCTGACATTCACCACCACTGGGGCGTGTTTCAGAAAAGCGGGTGCCTGCGCGATTTTGTCTTCTAACGCCTGACGAATAACCTCGGGTTTTGCATCATGCAAATGAACCACTGATAAGGTGAAGCTACTGCCTTTAAGCTCGATGGGCGTGTTTGACATCCTGGCCTTACTCAATTTGCTGTTAATCGCAGCACATTCGTTGCGATATTCCGAAGAGTATCAGGCATGTTATAGTCACTGGTATATTGAGGCAAGCAACCACCGATAATTCAGAGTAAAAACATGTTTTGTGTGATCTACAGAAGTACTAAACGCGACCAGACCTATCTTTATGTCGAGAAAAAAGACGATTTTTCCCGCGTACCCGAAGAATTAATGAAAGGCTTCGGCGCGCCGCAGCTGGCGATGCTATTGCTGCTGGACGGTCGTAAAAAACTGGTGAATGCCGATCTGGATAAAGTGAAAACCGCCCTGAAAGAACAAGGCTATTATTTACAGCTTCCGCCACCTCCTGAGAATTTATTAAAACAGCATCTCGCAGGTGACGGGAAAAAATAACCCCGGCCAACTCCGTGGGTGACATATCAACCGTGTAGGGGACGAGCATGTATCAACATCACAACTGGCAAGGCGCATTACTGGATTACCCTGTAAGCAAAGTGGTCTGCGTAGGCAGCAATTATGCGAAGCACATTCAGGAAATGGGCAGTGCCGTGCCAGAAGAGCCTGTGTTGTTTATCAAGCCGGAAACCGCTATTTGCGATATTCGCCAGCCGCTGGCGCTACCGCAGGGGCTGGGTTCGGTACACCATGAAGTCGAACTGGCGGTGCTGATTGGCGGCACGCTGCGTCAGGCATCCGAGGATCACGTGCAGAAAGCCATCGCAGGCTACGGAGTTGCGCTGGATCTGACGCTGCGCGATGTGCAGGGAAAAATGAAAAAAGCCGGCCAGCCGTGGGAAAAAGCCAAAGGCTTTGATAATTCCTGCCCGATCTCCGGTTTTATTCCGGCCGCCGAATTCCACGCCGATCCGCAAAATACCCCGTTGAGCCTGAAGGTGAACGGCGAAATTCGCCAGCAGGGCAATACGTCTGACATGATCCATAAGATCCTGCCGCTTATCGCCTACATGAGCCGTTACTTCACCCTCAAGCCGGGCGATGTGATCCTCACCGGTACACCAGAAGGCGTTGGGCCGCTGCTGAGCGGTGACGAACTGGAAATCGGTTTTAACGGACAATCCGTTAAGACGCGCGTGCTGTAAAATGCCGTTGCCGCTGTTAATCGGCGGCAAAACTTGCATCCACGTGCCAGACTGGTTATAAGGTGCGCTTTCTTTTGACGTGTGGACATCCTTATGAGCGAAACCCCTTTCTGGCAAAGCAAGACTCTCGACGAAATGACCGACGTGGAGTGGGAATCGCTGTGCGACGGCTGCGGGCAGTGCTGCCTGCATAAGCTGATGGACGAAGACACGGACGAAATCTACTTCACTAATGTCGCCTGCAAGCAGCTGAACATCAAAACCTGCCAGTGCCGCAACTACGAGCGCCGTTTCGAGTACGAGCCGGACTGCATCAAGCTGACCCGCGACAATCTCCCGACCTTTGAATGGCTGCCTCACACCTGCGCCTATCGCCTGCTGGCGGAAGGGAAAGGTTTGCCGGACTGGCATCCGCTGCTGACCGGTTCAAAAGCGGCGATGCACGGCGAGCGCATTTCGGTGCGACATATCGCGGTGAAAGAATCCGAAGTGCAGGACTGGGAAGACCATATTCTCAACCATCCCAAACACGCATAAAAAAACCCGCCGAGGCGGGTTTTTTGTTGGGTGCTGTTTGTGCTTATCGACCGAACAAATCGCGTTTTTTCGGTTTGAACGGCTGGGCAATCAGTACCAGCAGCGCCACCACGAAGTAGGCGACGAAAATACCGACCAGCCACTGCGGCATCTCCAGCGTCAGGAATTCCCACTGACGAACAGAGCAATCACCGGAGGCCACAAACACCTGCGGCAGCCACTTGTCCAGCGGCAGCCAGCCTGGGAAGCGGGCGGCAAAATCACAGGTCTGGAACGGGGAGGGATGCAGCTGCATCATGGTGTGCTGCCACGCCAGCTCAATGCCTTTCCAGGCACTGTACAACCAGAGGGCAATCCCGGCATAACGCAGCGGGGATTTTGGCGCAATCGCACCCACCAGCCCTGCACCCATAATACCGAACAGCGCACAACGTTCGTAAATACACAGCACACAGGGTTTCAGCAACATCACATGCTGGAACCAGAGCGCTACCATTTCCAGCGCAAAGGCGGTCAGGGCCATCAATAACCACGCTCCGCGACCGCGAGAGCATTGGTTCAAAAATCGCAACATAATCATTTCCCTGGAACAGGCTTAGAAAGCGCAGTGTAAACCAAAACGATTTTAGCGCCAGATGCTCCTGGCAAAATAAAACGTAATTGGATGTTTATAATGCAGAAAGTCAAACCGGGCAGCGAACCACCCGAATTCAGGGACTTAATGCGCGGCCAGTATACCTATTTGCAACAACCATTGCGTATAAGGAATGAGGGTAAATTTGACGCACAGCAAGCCGACAACGGTTAATACCAGCGTGTAAGGCAGCGCCATCCACACCATCCGACCGTAGGACAAACGAATCAGGGGAGCCAGCGCCGAGGTCAGCAGGAACAGAAACGCCGCCTGTCCGTTTGGCGTCGCCACTGACGGCAAATTTGTGCCGGTATTAATCGCCACGGCCAGCAGCTCAAACTGGTTAATATTAATGGCCCCGTGTTCAAGCGCCGCTTTGGCCTCATTGATATACACCGATCCGACAAACACGTTATCGGAAATAGAAGAGAGCAGGCCGTTAAACAGATAAAAGAGCGACAGCTGCGAGTCGGGTGACGCCTGCAGGACAAAGTCGATAATCGGCGAGAACAGTTGCTGGTCGATAATCACCGCCACAATGGCAAAAAACACCGCCAGCAGGGCAGTAAACGGCAGCGCTTCGGTAAATGCCTTGCCGATCGCATGTTCGTCGGTCACACCGGTAAACGACGTCGCCAGAATAATCACCGACAGGCCAATAAGCCCCACTTCCGCCAGATGGAATGCCAGCGCCACGATAAGCCACACGCCGATGATACCCTGGGCGATCAGCGCCAGTTTTTCCTGACGGGTGCGCTGGCTGCGGCTTTTCAGATCAAATTCGTGCAGCACATCGCGAACCGGGCCAGGCAGTTGGGCGCCATAGCCGAAGCTTTTGGTTTTCTCGAGCAACACACAGGTCAGCAGCCCGCAGACAAAGACCGGGACGCTCACCGGCGCCACGCGCAGGAAGAATTCGGTAAAGTTCCAGCCTGCGGCTTTCGCAATAATGAGGTTTTGCGGCTCGCCGACCATCGTCATTACGCCGCCGAGCGCCGTGCCGACGCCCGCGTGCATCATCAGGCTGCGCAGGAACGCACGAAACTGTTCCAGAACGTCGCGCTTCGGCACGTCAATCTGGCTGTCATCCTGCAAATCACTCTCGGTTTTCGTTGAGGCCACGCGATGATAAATGCCGTAAAAACCGACGGCGACGCTTATCACCACCGCAACGACCGTCAGCGCATCGAGGAATGCGGAGAGAAACGCGGCAGCCAGACAGAAGGAGAGGGAAAGCACCGTTTTGGAACTAATACTCAGCAGCAGCCGCGTGAAGATAAACAGCAGCAGTTGCTTCATAAAGTAGATCCCGGCCACCATAAACATCAGCAGCAGGAGCACTTCCAGGTTAGAGGCCAGTTCGTCTTTCACGCGCTCTGCGCTGGTCATGCCAATAAACACCGCTTCAATCGCCAGCAGCCCGCCAGGGAGCAGGGGATAGCATTTCAGCGCCATCGCCAGGGCGAAGATAAACTCGGCCACCAGCAGCCAGCCGGCCACAAACGGCGAGAAGATAAACACCACAGGGTTAGCGATCAGAAAAATGAGCAGCGTCAGCTTGTACCAGTCGGGTGACTGACCTAAAAAATTGCGCCACAGGGCGCGTCCGTAAGACATTTCCACCAGAGAGTTCCTTCCTCGCCAAAGTTAAGCAAAACATTATTATACGCACAATTTGCATGAATAACGGCTGTCGACCAGGATGCTGTATTTGATAAAAATGAAACGGTGATCCCTTTTTTCCCGCGTCGCTGCGCTATCTGCCACTGTCAGCCTCTGGTATGATGAGTGAATTAGTTAAAGTTGTGTAATGGAAATCTCACTATGGTCATAAAGGCGCAAAGCCCGGCGGGTTTCGCTGAAGAGTACATCATTGAAAGCATCTGGAATAACCGTTTCGCTCCTGGAACGATTCTTCCCGCTGAACGTGAATTGTCTGAACTGATTGGCGTAACACGTACCACTTTACGCGAAGTTCTTCAGCGTCTGGCGCGTGATGGCTGGTTGACGATTCAGCACGGCAAACCGACCAAAGTGAATAACTTCTGGGAAACGTCGGGTCTGAACATTCTTGAAACGCTCGCCCGTCTCGATCACGAGAGCGTTCCACAGCTGATCGATAATTTGCTGTCGGTGCGCACCAACATTTCTACCATCTTTATTCGTACTGCCTTCCGTCAGCATCCTGAAAAGGCGCTGGAAGTGCTGGCGACGGCGACGGCGGTTGACGATCATGCGGATGCGTTTGCGACCCTCGATTACAACATCTTCCGTGGCCTGGCGTTTGCGTCGGGAAATCCGATTTATGGATTGATCCTTAACGGCATGAAAGGGCTGTACACCCGCATTGGTCGTCACTATTTCGCCAATCCGGAAGCGCGCAGCCTGGCGCTCGGTTTCTACCACAAGTTAAGCCAGCTTTGCACCGAAGGCCAGCACGATCAGGTCTACGAAACGGTGCGTCGTTACGGCCATGACAGCGGCGAGATCTGGCACCGGATGCAAAAAAATCTGCCGGGCGATTTAGCGATTCACGGTCATTAACAGAAAAAGCCTCTCGACTGAGAGGCTTTTTTTTGCCCGCTTAAAAGGGCCTGAAGCTGAGTCATACGAAAGCCGGGGAAGATGCGTCGCCACCCGGCAATGCGATTACAGCGTGTTTCCCCGCGCCGGGCAGCGCTCCAGCAGTTCCACGCTCCCGTCCTCGTTTTGCTGCTCCATCAACACGTCAAAGCCCCACAGGCGATGCACATGCTTGAGCACCTCTTTGCGGCCTTTATCCAGCGGCGCACGGTTGTGCGGAATATAGCGCAGCGTCAGAGAGCGATCACCGCGTAAATCCACGTTCCACACCTGGATATTCGGTTCCAGATTGCTCAGGTTGTATTGAGAGGAGAGGCGCGAGCGAATCTCACGGTAGCCTTCCTCGTTGTGAATCGCCGATATCTCCAGATAATTATTACGATCGTCATCCAGAACGGTAAAGAAGCGGAAATCACGCATGATTTTCGGTGACATAAACTGGCTGATAAAGCTCTCGTCTTTAAAGTCGCGCATCGCAAAATGCAGCGTCTCCAGCCAGTCGGAACCGGCGATGTCCGGGAACCAGTATTTATCCTCTTCCGTCGGGGACTGACAGATGCGTTTGATATCCTGGAACATCGCAAAGCCGAGGGCATAGGGGTTAATCCCGCTGTACCACGGGCTGTTATACGGCGGCTGGAAGACCACGTTAGTGTGGCTGTGCAGGAACTCGAGCATAAACCGCTCGGTCACTTTGCCTTCGTCATACAGGTGGTTCAGGATGGTGTAATGCCAGAACGTCGCCCAGCCTTCGTTCATCACCTGCGTCTGTTTTTGCGGATAAAAATACTGACTCACCTTACGCACGATGCGTAAGATTTCACGCTGCCACGGCTCCAGCAGCGGCGCATTTTTTTCCATAAAGTAGAGTAAGTTCTCCTGCGGCTCAGACGGATAACGCCGCGCTTCGGCGATCGTTTTCTCCTCTTCGCGTTTCGGCAGGGTACGCCACAGCATATTCACCTGGCTTTGCAGATACTCTTCGCGACTTTTCTGCCGCGCTTTCTCCTCCTGGAGGGAGATTTTTTGCGGGCGTTTGTAGCGATCCACGCCGTAATTCATCAGCGCGTGACAGGAGTCGAGCAGTTTTTCCACCTCGTCCACCCCGTAGCGCTCTTCGCATTCGGTGATGTATTTACGGGCGAAAATCAGGTAATCGACAATCGAACTGGCATCGGTCCAGCTGCGGAACAGGTAGTTATTTTTGAAGAACGAGTTGTGCCCGTAGCAGGCGTGCGCCATCACCAGCGCCTGCATGGTAATGGTGTTCTCCTCCATCAGATAGGCGATGCAGGGATTGGAGTTAATGACGATCTCATACGCCAGCCCTTGCTGGCCGTGCTTGTAGAGTCGCTCGGTCTCAATGAATTTTTTACCGAACGACCAGTGCGGGTAGTTGATCGGCATCCCGACGCTCGAGTAGGCGTCCATCATCTGTTCGGAGGTAATGACTTCGATCTGGTGCGGGTAGGTGTCCAGTCGATACAGCTTCGCCACCCGGTCGATTTCGGCCAGATAGACATCCAGCAGCTCGAAGGTCCAGTCGGGTCCATCGCTGAGACGAGTGCTGTCCTTGTTCATTGAGTCAAGTGTAGCCATTAGCGCGCCCTCGTTGTTGATAGCTCTCTCTAGTCTGGAGAACCTCTTTTCAAGCATAGAACAACGCGTTGAAAAGCGTGCTGACGCAGAAATTTTTTCTTTGCGATTTCCGATTTTCGATCCCGGAGAAAACGGCTGTCTCGCAGAATTTTCTGCTGGTTAAAAAGAGCGCGCAGTAAAAGATCCTAAATAAGCGCCATCCCCGCTGGCTGGGGAAGATGTGAGTTAAGTCACCATAAAAAAGTCGTATGTTGAATAATATTTTCAACTAGGTTATCAATCTGTAATTAGAAGATTGTTCTTTTGCACATAACGGAGTGGCTATGCGTGTTGTCATACTGGGAAGTGGGGTTGTCGGCGTCACCAGCGCCTGGTATTTAAGTCAGGCGGGACACGAGGTGACGGTCATCGATCGCGAACCGGGATCGGCACTGGAGACCAGCGCGGCCAACGCCGGGCAGATTTCCCCAGGCTATGCGGCGCCGTGGGCGGCACCGGGCGTGCCGCTGAAGGCCATCAAATGGATGTTCCAGCGTCACGCGCCGCTGGCGATTAGCCTCGACGGCACGCAATTCCAGCTCAAGTGGATGTGGCAGATGCTGCGCAACTGCGACACTCGCCACTACATGGAAAACAAAGGCCGCATGGTGCGCCTGGCAGAGTACAGCCGCGACTGCCTGAAAGAACTGCGCAACACCACCGGCATCGAATACGAAGGGCGGCAGGGCGGCACATTGCAGCTGTTCCGCACCGCGCAGCAGTATGAAAACGCCACCCGCGATATCGCCGTGCTGGAAGATGCAGGCGTGCCGTATCAGCTGCTCGAAGCCAGCCAGCTGGCGCAGGTTGAACCGGCGCTGGCAGAAGTGGCACACAAACTGACGGGCGGGCTGCGCCTGCCAAATGACGAAACGGGCGACTGCCAGCTCTTTACTCAGCGTCTGGCGAAGATGTGTGAACAGGCAGGCGTGACATTCCGCTATAACACCTCGGTCGATAAGCTGCTGTCAGAAGGCGAAAAAATCTACGGCGTGAAGTGCGGCGACGAAGTGATCAAAGCCGACGCCTATGTAATGGCGTTTGGCTCCTACTCCACGGCGATGCTGAAGGGCCTGCTCGATATTCCGGTCTATCCGCTGAAAGGCTACTCCCTCACCATTCCGGTGAAAGAGGACAACGGTGCGCCTGTTTCAACTATTCTTGATGAAACCTACAAAATCGCCATCACCCGCTTTGATAACCGGATCCGCGTCGGCGGAATGGCGGAAATTGTCGGCTTTAACACGGAATTGCTGCAACCGCGCCGCGAAACGCTTGAGATGGTGGTTCGCGATCTGTTCCCGCGCGGGGGCTTTGTCGAACAGGCCACGTTCTGGACCGGGTTACGTCCTATGACGCCGGACGGCACGCCGATTGTTGGCCGTACGCCGTTCAAGAATTTATGGACTAACACCGGCCACGGCACGCTGGGCTGGACCATGGCCTGCGGTTCAGGGCAACTGCTGAGCGATTTGATCTCGGGCCGCACCCCGGCAATTCCGTTTGATGATTTAAGCGCCGCGCGCTATCAATCCGGATTTACGCCATCTCGCCCGCAGCATCTGCATGGCGCGCATAGTTAACAAGGAGCTGTCATGTCCCGTCCTATTCTGGCTCAGCTGGATCTGCAGGCGTTAAAAAATAACCTGCAGATTGTCCGCCGTGCTGCGCCGGGCTCTCGCGTATGGTCGGTGGTGAAAGCCAACGGCTACGGCCACGGAATTGAGTCCATCTGGAGCGCGCTGAGCGCCACCGATGGTTTTGCGCTGTTGAATCTGGAAGAGGCGATCCTGCTGCGCGAGCGCGGCTGGAAAGGGCCAATTCTGCTGCTCGAAGGCTTCTTCCATGCCGACGAACTGCCGCTGCTGGACAAATACCGACTGACCACCAGCGTCCACAGCAACTGGCAAATCAAAGCGCTGCAAAACGCAAAATTGCATGCACCGCTGGATATCTATCTCAAGGTCAATAGCGGTATGAACCGCTTAGGTTTCCAGCCCGAACGCGTACATACGATGTGGCAGCAGCTGCGCGCCCTGAAAAATGTCGGTGAGATGACACTGATGGCGCACTTTGCCGATGCCGAAAAACCGGACGGCATTGCCGAGGCGATGGTGCGTATCAATCAGGCGGCAGAAGGGCTGGAGTGCGCCCGTTCGCTGTCGAACTCCGCCGCCACGCTCTGGCACCCGGAAGCCCATCACGACTGGGTACGTCCAGGCATTATTCTCTACGGCGCGTCGCCGTCCGGCCAGTGGCAGGACATCGCCAACAGCGGGCTGAAACCGGTTATGTCCCTGCGCAGTGAAATCATCGGCATTCAGACGCTGAAAGCGGGTGATACGGTGGGCTATGGCAGCCGCTATCGTGCCTCAGGCGAACAGCGTATTGGTATCGTGGCGGGCGGTTATGCTGACGGCTATCCACGTCTTGCGCCAACCGGCACGCCGGTGTGGGTCGATGGTGTGCGTACCGGTACCGTTGGCACCATTTCAATGGATATGATGGCGGTGGACTTAACCCCATGCCCGCAGGCAGGCATCGGTTCGCCGGTAGAGCTGTGGGGGAATGAGGTGAAAGTCGATGACGTGGCGTCGGCAGCGGGAACGGTAGGCTATGAAATGTTAACGGCACTGGCCCCGAGAGTGCCAGTAGTGACAGTGTAACGTTAAAATACCGGGTGGCGTTGCTGCCACCCGGCAAAACATCATTCTGAACCCTCGTCCTCCATCGGACGCACGCCCACCTTGCGCACCGCGTTATCCTCTTTCTCGGCCACCGTCCAGATCATCCCGGCAAACTCCACCTGGTCGCCCACTACCGGCGCGGCACCCAGCAGCTGCTGTACAATCTCACCCAGCGTCTGCTGTTTATCGCGATACTCCAGCCCCTCGTCGAGGCCATAAATCAGCGCCACGTCGGCAAATTTGGCGTTCGCTTCCAGAATAAAATCACCGAAGAACCGCTGATCCAGCGCTACGGGCGGTGACTGGCTGAACAGCTTCCCGAGGGCAGGCAAATCGGTCTCACGACCAATGACGCAGAGAATATCGCCCTCGCGCAGGCGAGTGCTGCCCGTCGGGTGCAGCAGAGCGTTATCGCGAAACAGCGCGGCAATCCGCGTTTCCGTCGGCATATGCAGGTCGCGCAGCGACGCGCCCACGCACCATTTATCGGCGCTCAGCTGATAGACAAACTGCTCCCACGGGTTTTCCGGATGAATATCCAGCCCCACGCGCGAAACGGGCAGGCCAACCGGTGGCACCACCACTTTGGCTTTTTTCGCCGCCCAGCCGAGGGACGTACCCTGGAAAAGCAGCGACACCAGTACCACGAAGAACGCGACATTGAAGAACAGCCGTGAATTATCCAGCCCCGCCATCATCGGGAAGACTGCCAGAATGATCGGCACCGCCCCGCGCAGGCCCACCCAGCTGATAAAAATACGCTCGCGCAGGTTAAACCCACGGAACGGCAGCAAGCCGGCAAACACCGACAGCGGACGGGCGAAGAAGATCATCCACGCCGAGAGGAGCAGCGCCGGAATGGCAATCGGCAGCAGATCGGACGGCGTCACCAGTAGCCCCAGCACCAGGAACATGCCGATTTGCGCCAGCCAGGCCAGACCGTCGAAGTTCTGCAAAATGGCGTGGCGGTTGCGAATTGGGCGATTTCCCAGCAGGAAGCCGCAGAGATAAACGGCGAGAATACCGCTGCCGTCCATCGCCGTTGTCAGGGCGAAAATCAGAATACCGCCGCTAAGCGCCAGCAAAGGGTACAAGCCAGCGGGCAGGGAGATGCGGTTAATCATCTGCTGCAACAGATAGCCGCCGGAAAGGCCGATGATAATCCCGAGGCCAAACTGCTGGAGAATATGCCAGGCAAACATCCAGCTCAGGCCGGATTCGTGCTGTTGGATCATCTCAATCAGGGTGATGGTCAGGAACACCGCCATCGGGTCGTTGCTGCCGGATTCAATCTCCAGCGTCGAGCCGACACGCTCGTTCAGCCCTTTGCCGCCGAGGAGGGAAAACACCGCCGCCGCATCCGTCGAGCCGACAATCGCGCCAATCAGCAATCCTTCCATGATATTCAGATGAAACAGCCAGGCGGCCATCATACCGGTCAGGCCGGAGGTGATCAGCACGCCGACGGTTGCCAGCGACAGGGCCGGGCCTAAGGCGACGCGAAACGAACTGGCCTGGGTGCGCATCCCGCCGTCCAGCAAAATCACTGCCAGCGCGAGGTTACTCACCATGTAGGCGAAAGGATAATTATCGAATGGAATCCCGCCGATGCCATCGATGCCCGCGAGCATGCCGATGGCCAGGAAGATAACAAGGATAGGTATGCCGAGACGCGATGAAAATGAACTTAATAAAATACTGCAGGTTACTAATACGGAACCCAGAATGAAAAGACTGATTATCGCTGCGGCATCCAATGTTGTCTTACTCCCACCTCAATGTTGTTGCTGATAATAAAACCCTATCATATTAACGACAAAAACAGCGTTTTATTGAGGTGGTTAAACCGCTTTTTTATGCCTTTAAGACAGGATGACCGCGCAGGGTTAACCGGCTGCCCGCCTGCGAGTGCCAAAGCGTCGCCTGAGCGCCCAGCGGCAGGGTGACGGTTTGCTGCTCATGGCCAAACGCCAGCCCGTCGATCACCGGAATGTCGAGGCGCGAGCGCAGGTAATCGATCATGGTTTCCAGCGTATAACCCGCATCGTAATCGTTCGGCGTTGCACCGCTGAAGCTGCCTAACACAACCGCGCGCTGACGCCCGAGAATACCGGCGTGCATCAGCTGCAACAGCATGCGCTCGACGCGGAACGGATGCTCGTTGATATCCTCCAGCACCAGAATGCCGTTCTCAATTTGCGGCAGCCACGGCGTGCCGATAAGCGACACCAGCATCGCCAGATTGCCGCCCCACAGCTGGCCTTCGCACTCACACTGCGGGCCGTTGCCCTGCCACTCCACGCTGTACGTCGGATTTTTCAAGGCGCGCCAGAAATGCTCCTCGGTAAAACGGTTCAACTCCGGTGCGCCGAAGTTCCCCGCCAGCATCGGCCCGCTAAAGGTGATGACGTTATGCAGGGCCAGCAGACCAAGCTGAATCACGGTGAAATCGCTGTGACCGCAGATCAGCAGCGGGTCCTGCTGCTGGCGTCGGGCAAGCCCGGCCCAGTCGATGGTCTCCAGCAAACGGCTCGCGCCATACCCGCCGCGCACCGCCAGAATAATCTGGTTTTCGCCTTCGAGGGTGACCAGGTCGTTGATATCAGCCACTCTTTGCTGCTCAGTCCCGGCAAAACGCTGCAGACGGCGGGGGATGATCGTCTGATTATCCACCCGATGGCCGGATGCCTCTAAACGCGTTACGCCAAGCCGGGCGGCGTCCTGATTAATGCAGTAGCCGGACGGGGCAACAAGATGAAACTGAGACATGGCAAATCCTTGCTGAATGAGAAACTAAATGCCTATATCATGCCGCCTGTATGCGGTCTGCTTCAAGGGGCGGATGCGTAACCGCGATGATCGGCTATAAGGATAGATGACGTGAAATTGAGATGGTTTGCTTTTTTGATTGTATTGCTGGCGGGCTGTAGTTCAAAACAGGATTATCAAAATCCGCCGTGGAACCCGGAAGTCCCTGTTAAACGTGCCATGCAGTGGATGCCGATCAGCGAAAAGGCCGGGAAAGCGTGGGGCGTTAGTCCGCGGCTGGTGACGGCCATTATTGCAGTCGAATCCGGCGGCAACCCGACGCTGGTCAGCAAATCAAATGCAGTGGGCTTAATGCAATTGAAAGCCTCCACCGCCGGGCGTGAAGTCTACCGCTACATGGGCTGGAGCGGGCAGCCGTCCACCAGCGAGCTGAAAAACCCGGAGCGTAATATCTCCATGGGTACCGCGTATTTGAGCATTCTGGAGCACGGTGTGCTGAAAGGCATCGAAGATCCCGAAGTGATGCAATATGCGCTGGTGGTGTCGTATGTGAACGGGGCGGGGGCGCTGCTGCGAACCTTCTCGTCGGATCGCAAAAAGGCCATCAATGAGATTAACGGCATGGACAAAGACGAATTCTTTGAGCATGTGGTGAACAACCATCCGGCACCACAGGCTCCACGCTACATCTGGAAAGTTCAGAAAGCGATGGACGCCATGTAATGCCCAGGCCGGGCAGCGAGATGCTGTCCGGCGCCTTCAGAGAACCTTATTCGCGCGTTCTCGCGCTTCTCGCTCTAACGAGAAGATAATACGTTGAAGCTCCCTTTCGGCCCCAGGCCCGACATTCAGAAAGCGAAAACTGAGTCGTGGTGTGGTGATGGTCTCATTTTTGCTGTCCACCACTTTGCGTTCACTGATGGCAATCAGCTGCGCATCAAAGTAAAAACGTCCCCAGCCGCCCATATCCAGTTCGATTTGTGAAAAACGCATCCCTTCCACCAGTCCGTCCGGTCTTGGTGTGTCCATCAGCGCGCCCATCCCGCCGAGCGACAGGTCGAACAGGCGAAAGCGAATCTCTTTCTTGTCCGGCATTCTGGCCTTACAAAAATAGGAAGGATGCAGCGGGGCGTTAATCCGAAAATATTCCCGACGCTGGACAAACCACAGGCTCTCCGGCAGCGGGGTGATAAAAGCGGGCAGATTGAGATAATCACCTTGTTCCACATGAGGCAGGACAAACTCAACCTTTGCCCCTTTGGTTTCCGCCATCACAGAAAGATTTTTTGCGCGCAGTACCGCCCGGTTTTCATACTCCTGACTACCGAGGTCGATGACCAGACGCTCCGGAGTGGCTTCCAGAATCTTACTGATAAACTGGTTCGATGCCCAGCTGATGCGCACCGGCACTTCGCCCTTGTGCAGGTCGCGTAATACCCCTAATACAGCCAGCGGATTTTGCTTCAGGAACTGCTCACTGTAATTACTCACGCCGAATGGCTCCTCGGTTGTCTGACGGACTGTCCCTGAAGTATCGGCAATGGGCGTCAGAACTTAATACAAACCGGTGATTTTTTTTCAAAAATGAGAGGGAATTAAGTCGGTGAGAAAAAACGGTTTTAGCGCAGTGACCTATACTTAAGTCACTTGCGCGAAACATTTTCAGCGCATGCATTTCATCTGCAAGAGGGCATCGCTATGGGTATTATCGCCTGGATTGTTTTTGGTCTTATCGCCGGCGTGATCGCAAAATTCATTATGCCGGGGCGTGATGGTGGCGGCTTCATTCTGACCTGCGTGCTGGGGGTTATCGGTGCGGTTGTCGGCGGCTGGCTGGCGACCATGTTTGGCGTCGGCGGCAGCGTCAGCGGGTTTAACCTGCACAGCTTCCTGGTGGCGGTGGTCGGTGCCATCGTCGTCCTTGCCATTTTCAGACTGCTCAGACGCACATAAACCGCTAAAAACGCAAACGGCTCTCCCTGAGGGCCGTTTTTTTTGGTCGCATATTGCTTTGTTAATCGAAATGAGAATAATTGTCGTTCTTTATATCATCTAATAATAAGACGACACTATGAACACCTCGCGTTTTGCAGTATGTGCGTTGGCAGGCGCGGTCACACTGGCGTTGCAGACTCCCGCGTTTGCGGAAGAATCAACCATTCTCGTGACCGGATCGGAACAGGGCAGTCAGCTACCTGAGTGGACGAACAGTGCCACCAAATCAGCCGTTGCCGAGAGTAAAACCCCACAGGTCATCAACACCATTTCCGCCACGGAGATCGAACAGCGTCACGCGAATTCGGTCAACGAAATCCTGCGCTATGCGCCGGGCGTGTCGACGGAAGTGCGCGGCAATACCTCCTATATGAGTGAATACAAGATCCGCGGATTCACCGTCGAGCAGGAGTATTACAACGGTCTGCAGCTGCCCTACAATGTCACCGGGAACAGCAAAGCGCGCATCGATCCGCTGCTGATCGAGAGTGTGGACATCCTTAAAGGCCCCGCCTCTGTGCTGTACGGCGGCGGATCGCCGGGCGGACTGGTCAATATTCAGGGCAAAAAACCGCAAAAAACCGCGCAAACGGAAGTGGGCTTCAACACCGGGACGCGCAATCTGAAAGAGGGCTATCTCGATTCCACCGGGCAGATTGCCGACAGCGACTGGGACTATCGTCTGCTGGGCAAAGCGACGGAAGGCGACGATCAGCCGCACACCACGCGCACGGAAAACTACCTGGTGGCACCGTCCGTGACCTGGCAGCCAGACAGCAAAACGCGCCTGACCCTTGATGCGCTCGCGCAAAACAGCCCGAGCCTGACGCCGTCTAACCCGCTTCCGCTTTCGTATCTGCGTTCCAAATATGCCGATCGCCGCGATTATGCAGGCGACGAATGGAGCGGCTTCAAACAGCGCCAGTGGATGCTGGGCTACAGCTTTGAACACCAGTTTGATAGCGGCTGGGGCTTCAGTCAGAAAGCGCGCTACTTCGACGTGGATACGCACCAGCGCAGCATTTACTCCACAGGGCCGGGCGCAAACGTGTACGAGCTAAACCGCTTTGCTTACACCACCGACGAAGACCTGCAGAGTTTCAACATGGATAACCAGGTCACCAAAACGCTGGAGCTGGGCGACTGGAAGCACCATTTGCTGGCAGGCTTCGACTACCAGAAGCTCAATTCCCACTTCCACTATCGCTATGCGGCAAATACGCCGGGTATCGATATGCGTAACCCGGACTACACGCAGGTCAATGACGGTTCCCTCGGTCTCTACACCGCGCAGAAAAATCGCCTGAGCTATCAGCAAAACGGGTACTACCTGCAGGATCAGATCGAATTCGGCGGACTGAATCTGCTCGGCAGCCTGCGCTACGACGACTATCGCTCCGTCACCACCGACTATCTGCAAAACGGTGACAAAGCCTGGGTATCGCAGGATCGCGTCACTAAACGTCTGGGGGCGTTGTACGCCTTTGAAAACGGTATCTCGCCGTTTATCAGCTACTCCGAAGGCTTTGCGCCCGTTTCACCGCAGGGCACGCTGACCGCTAAAGACGTCAAGCCAACCACCAGCAAACAGGTGGAAGGCGGGGTGAAATACCTGCTGGAAGAGTATGCGACCACCTTTACCGCGTCGGTATTTAACATTCGCCAGAAAAATGTGGTCACGACCGATCCGGGCTTCCTGAACTATCGTCAGACCGGTGAAGTGGAATCGAAGGGGGCGGAATTGTCTGCCGTCAGCCGTCCGACGGATAACCTGACGCTGATCGCCAATTACGCCTACACCCACGCGATCAACACGGAAGATGACAAATACCAGGGGAAACGCCCGACGCAAGTGCCGGAAAACGCCTTTAACCTGTGGGGGGACTACACCTTCGACAGCACGCCGCTGAAAGGGCTGAACCTCGGCGCAGGCGCACGCTACACCGGGCCGATGGAGATCGCGCCGACCAACGATCAGGGTAAACTGGGTGGCACGACGCAGTACGATCTGGCCGCCTCTTACCAGATGGGTGAAGTTCTGCCGTCGCTGGCCGGGCTAACCCTGAAAGCCAGCGCGCAGAACATCACCAACAAAGAGACGTTTACCTGCTACGACGCGACAAACTGCTGGATTGGCCGCGATCGCACGGTTCAGGTGGGAGCGAGCTACAGCTTCTGATTTTCCTCTGATGTCTCACCCTCTCTTGCGTGAGAGGGTGAGAGCACCAGCCGCACAATCCTACTGCGCGGCACTCTTCTGCACAGGCGCCACATCATCGTTCGCCGCAGGCTGAGTCGCCGGCAGGCTGTCGCACGGTTTCTCTTTCGGACAGACTAAATCGAGCATTTTCAGCGTCACGCCGTTGGTCCAGCCGAAACCGTCCTGCAACGGATACTCACCGCCGCCTCCGCCGGTGCCGGTGGTCGACACATCATATTTCTCTACCAGCTTCTGCTCGCGGTCGTAGGTATGCTGCACGTTCGTCAGGAAGCGCCAGGTGACATCCATCGCCACTTTCTTATGACCGTAGTTTTGCAGCCCTTCGGCCGCCACCCACTGCAATGGTGCCCAGCCGTTTGGCGCGTCCCACTGCTGGCCGCTGTTGATGGTGGTGGTAGTCACGCCACCCGGTTTCAACAGGCGTGATGCGATGGCATTAGCCACTTTATCGGCCCGCTCTTTGGAGGCGGCGTTGACGTACAGCGGGAACAGGGCGGCGGCAGTCAGCTGATTACGTACCTTTTTGCTCTTCAGATCGTAATCGGCGTACCAGCCCTCTTTGTCGTTCCACAGGTGGCTCTCGATCGCTTTTTGTCGCGCGTTGGCTAGCGTTTCATAGCGGTTTGCGCGCTCGGTATCACCTGATTCCTGGCTGGCTTTGGCGAGCAATTTTTCCATTTTGAACAGCAGGGCGTTCAAATCTACCGGCACAATGCTGGTGGTACGAATGGTGCCAAGCTTTTGCGGATCGTCCATCCAGCGGGAGCTAAAGTCCCAGCCGGAGGCGGCAGCGGAGCGCAGGTCACGGTAGATTTCCGTCGCCGGACGGTTCGGGTTGTTTTTGGCGGTGGTCACGTCATCCAGCCAGGATTCCGGACGCGGCGTGTCGCGATCGTCCCAGTAGCGGTTCAGAATCGCGCCGTCATCCAGTTTCACCACCCGCTTGTTGGCCTGACCCGGCTGCAGCGTCTCCACACCCTCCATCCAGTAGATGTACTCTTTTTCCATCTGCGGCAGATAGGTTTTCAGCGCCTCTTTATCGTGCGTGGCGAGCAGTTCGACCATCAGGGAGAAAAACGGCGGCTGCGAACGGCTCAGATAGTAGCTGCGGTTGCCGTTGGGAATATGGCCCCAGGTGTCGATCTCATAGCCGAAGTTGGCCACCATATCGCTGATTTTGTCCCAGTGATCGCTCTCGGCCAGCCCCAGCATGGTGAAATAGCTGTCCCAGTAATAGACTTCGCGGAAACGGCCACCCGGCACCACATACGGTTTCGGCAGCGGCAGCAGCGAATCCCACTTATCGGCTTTATCGGTGGTGCGCGTCAGCACCGGCCACAGGCCATCAATATGCTCGCGCAGGCTCTGTCCGGCAGGCGGAACGTATTTTTCGCCTTCAGCAGGAAGGGTAAAATTCATCTCGACGAAATGGCGCAGGTCAAATCCGCGTTGCAGATGCTGCATACGGTAATCCGCCAGAATCATCAGGGGATCGCTTTTCGGCACCGCGTCGGCGAAGGTTTTTTGATCGGGGAACAGCTTAGCGCTTTGCACGTCACTGAACAGGGGACCGAGCAGAATATCCGGCGACTGTTTTTGTGTGGAAGGTAACTCATCAGCGAAGCTCAGTGCGGCGACGCTCAGCATCGCGCCCCCCAGTGCCACACGCAGCGCCAGCGGCAGGCGTGCAGGACGGCGCATTTCAGTTCTCGTCATCGGTTTTTCTCCTTTTTATTCTCGCGAGCAGCGTCGCCGCTGCCGTCAATCACCTGAAAACCTTAGACGAATATGGCCGTTTTCGCGTGTCGAATATCCCATTTTTCGCAAAACCAGACTCTTTACCCACACAGAAATAATCAGTAATAAAGCGTTAATATATATCTACTGTTTATTGTTTTTAAATTCTTAATAGGTAATGTGATTGAATAAGCCTGAATGAATTAAGGCTCTCACTAATTACAAATGTGATCGCGTGCATTATTTATTGCCGTTTTTATGAAGAAACACTTCTTAGCGATCACATAAATTAAAAAACATAATTAACGGATGAAAAAACGTAATGGAACCGTCGGTCACAATTAGGCGAAATATCGCTGTTTATTGGCCGCAGTAATTTATCAGGAAGGAATCCATGAGAATAAAGTTGATTGTGTTAGCCGTCAGCGTAATTTGCTCGACGGGAGGATATGCTGCGCAACATGCGCCCACTCTGGAAGAGAAACTTGCACAGCTGGAAGCACGTCTGGAAAAGGCTGAAAGCCGGGCGGAGAAGGCCGAAGCGCAAATTGAGCAATTACAGCAACAGCAGACGGTCGTCGCTAAAACAGAGCCGACCGTGACGGTGGAATCAGCCGAGCCGGTCACCGCGTCGTCATTACCGAAACTGACGCTTTCTGGCTACGGTGATATTAAATTTTACGGCGACGTCGAATTTAACATGGATGCGGCCAGCAGGAGCGGTGCATTAACGTCGATAAAAACCAGTGCGAATAAAGACTGGGCATCGGGAAATAATGAACGCTGGGATATTAACGGGCGACTGCTGTTAGGCTTTGACGGTTATCGTCGAATGGATGACGGTAATTTTGCCGGATTCTCAGTGCAGCCGCTGGCAGATCTCACCGGTAAAATGAATCTCGATGATGCCGTATTCTTCTTCGGCAATGAGAATAACTGGAAGATCAAAGTCGGGCGTTTTGAAGCCTACGATATGTTCCCGCTCAATCAGGATACCTTTATCGAATATTCCGGGAATACGGCCAACGATCTCTACAGCGACGGCTACGGCTATATCTATATGATGAAAGAGGGCCGGGGACGTAGCGACAGCGGTGGCAACTTCCTGATGAGCAAAACCCTGGATAACTGGTATTTCGAGGTCAACACGCTGCTGGAAGACGGCAGCACGCTGTTCGTCGACAAGCAGTATCACGGCATCAATCTCGATAACGACAAAAACGTGGCCTATATCCGCCCGGTCATTGCCTGGCAGAGCGGACGCTTCTCAACGGCGGTGGCGATGGAGAGTAACCTCGTCAACAACGCCTACGGCTATCGCGATGCGTCAGGGCAGTGGGTCGATCAGTCCGATCGTACCGGTTACGGTTTCACGATGACCTGGAATGGACAGCAAACCGATCCGCAAGACGGCGTTGTGGTGAACCTGAATACCGCTTATATGGATGCCACGGATGAAACCGATTTTACCGCGGGGACTAACGCCCTGTGGCACAACATCGAGCTGGGCTACATTTACGCCCACAACGAGGTGGATAAATTTAACTCCGCGAATGTGTACGATAACTGCGATAACGACTGCTGGATAACCGATCCAGGCGATTACGATATTCATACCCTTCACGCGTCGTATCTCATCCCGAACGTGATGAATATGAAGAACTTTAATATCTATCTCGGGGCGTACGCCTCCTGGGTGGAAGCGCATCCGAATAAGGGCGCTGATAACAACGACGATCGCTACGGCGGCCGCGTTCGCTTCAAATACTACTTCTGATGCCTCGCCAGTCAGACCTCTTCGGGGGTCTGGCTGGTTTCCCGCAGGGTTCCCGGCGCATGGCCGACGATGCGTTTAAACGCCCGGCTAAAGGCCGCGAGCGATCCATATCCCAGCCGCAACGCCACCGTTTCAATCGCCTGATGTTCATGGCGAATGTACTGAATGGCGAGGCGCATCCTGAGTTCACTCAAATATTTGGCAGGCGTAGTGCCGGTGGCGGATAAAAACCGCTCGGCAAAGACCGAACGTGAAGTACCAGCCTCTTTTGCCAGCTCCGCCACGCTCCAGTTGACGCCCGGCTGCTGGTGCATGGCATAAATCGCACGGCTCAGACGTGGGTCGCGCAGTACCTGCACCCAGCCCGTGGCTTTTCCGCAGCCCGCTTCCACCCAGCCGCGCACAATTAAAGCGGCCACCACATCGGCGAGACGCGCCAGAATCCCGGCGAAACCGACCTGCCGGGTCATGGATTCCCGCTCCATCGCCGCCAGCAGCGGGTGGATCTCCGGCCAGGTCGACATCAGACGGCTCACCATCATCACTTCCGGCATGGCTTTGATCAGAGGCTGCATCCCGCCCAGCTCAAAATCCATACATCCGCTGAATATCACCACGTTTTCGCTTTCCGGGCACGGCTCGCAGGTGATGGCGCACACGGAGTTGCAAATCGGCTCGCTGGGAAACGCCGACACCGGGGTGACGGTGGCATTTTCATCCGACAGCAGGGCGTGGGCATTGCCGTTAGGGATAAACAGCGCATCGCCGCTGCTCAGGGTAAACACCGCGCCGCTCTCCATGCGCAGCACCGCTGAACCGTGGCTGACGAAATGAAACTGCGCCTTGCCGGGGGCCTGGGTGAACGCCACGCCAAAAGGGGCGCTGGCCTCGATCCGGCGGTACTTCACGCCGGAGAGACGCATTCCACGTAAAAGCTCACTGATTAAATCGGGCGACTGAACGGTCATGGGCACAACTCCGGACGAATTATCAATAAGTGAAGATTATATGTCATAGATCGTCCAGGGGGAACGCTCTATGCTTTTGCGACGGTTGTCACATTTTTCTAACGGGAGAGCAACAGATGAATTCAACTATCGCGGCGAGCGAGGCCATAGCGCCCGCAAAACCCGCCTGGCGAGCGGTCTATTCACTGGGACTGGGGGTGTTTGGCCTGATTACGGCGGAGTTTTTACCGGCCAGTTTGTTAACGCCGATGGCTGCCAGTCTCGGCGTCAGCGAAGGGATGGCCGGGCAGGCGGTGACCGCAACGGCGCTGGTCGCACTGGTGACCGGGCTGTTGATTACGCCCGCCACCAAAAGCATCGACCGCCGCTGGGTGCTGATGTTTTTCTCTGTGCTGCAAATTATCTCCAGCCTGCTGGTGGCTTTTGCGCCCAATTTGCAGGTACTGCTGATGGGACGCCTGCTGTTAGGTATCGCTATCGGCGGCTTCTGGGCAATGTCCACGGCCACGGCGATGCGGCTGGTTCCGGCCGATAAAGTGCCGAAAGCGCTGGCGGTGATCTTCTCCAGCGTGTCGATCGCAACCGTGGTCGCTGCGCCGCTCGGCAGCTATCTGGGCAGCCTGATCGGCTGGCGTAACGTCTTTATCCTCTGCATTCTGCCGAGCATGCTGGCGCTGCTCTGGCAGCTGTGGGTGCTCCCGTCAATGAAACCGGAGAGCAGCGGCAGTCTCGGGACCTTGCTGCGCGTGCTGCGACGCCCTGGCATGATCGGCGGGCTGCTGGCCACGGTGCTGATTTTTAGCGGTCACTTTGCCTTCTTTACCTACCTGCGCCCGTTCCTTGAAACCGTCGGGCAGGCGAGCGTCGAGAGCATTTCGCTGATCCTGCTGGGCTTTGGCCTCGCCAATTTCGTCGGCACCTCGATTGCCGGGCATCTGCTGGCGCGCAATTTACGTCTGACGCTGGCGCTGGTGCCGTTTGCAATGGGCGTTCTGGCGCTGATCATGGTGGCATACGGTCATCTGGCGATGCTCGACGGCCTGCTGGTGGCGCTGTGGGGCTTTGCCTTTGGCCTGGTGCCGGTGGGCTGGTCGACCTGGCTTGCGACCACGGTGCCGGACGAAGCCGAAAGTGCGGGTGGCTTGCTGGTGGCGTCGATTCAGTTTGCGATTGGTGCAGGTGCGGCAGGCGGCGGGGCGGTGTTTGATCTCAACGGTGCCAGCGGGGTATTCGCCGGAAGCGGCTTGCTGCTGGTGAGCGCGATGGTGATTGTCTTGATGGGCGTTCGCGTCAAAGCGGAATAACGGTTAAAAGCCGGGTGGCGGCGATGTCGCCACCCGACGCGGTTTTTACAAACCTTTGCGATCCATCAGCAGCGCCAGATCGACCAGGCGGTTCGAGAAGCCCCACTCGTTGTCGTACCAGGCGAGGATCTTCACCATATTGCCGCCGATGACCAGCGTAGAAAGCCCGTCGATAATCGATGAGCGCGGATCGCCCTGATAATCACTCGATACTAACGGCTCGTCGCTGTAGCCCAGAATGCCCTGCAATGGCCCGGCAGAGGCCGCTTCACGAAACGCGGCGTTGACCTCATCCACTGTTACCTCCCGGCTCAGGGTGACCGTCAAATCGACAATCGACACCACCGGCACCGGAACGCGCAAGGAATACCCGGTCAGACGTCCGTCCAGCTCAGGAATCACTTTCCCCAGCGCCTTCGCCGCGCCGCTGGAGTAGGGGACAATCGACAGGGCCGCCGCCCGCGCGCCGCGCAGATCTTTCTCCGGCTGGTCGTGCAGTGCCTGGCTGTTGGTGTAGGCGTGAGTGGTGTTCATCAGGCCATGTTCGATGCCGAAGTGCTGATGCAGCACCTGCGCGGCGGGTGCCAGACCGTTCGTGGTGCAGCTGCCGTTGCTCACCACAAAGTGCTGAGCCGGATCGTACAGCCGATCGTTCACGCCCATCACAACGGTCAAATCGTCGTTTTTACCCGGGGCGGAGATGATGACGCGTTTTGCGCCGCCTCTCTCAATATGCACCGCCGCTTTCTCGCGGTCAGTGAAGAAGCCGGTCGCTTCAATCACCACGTCCACTTCAACGTTACGCCACGCAATAGCGGCCGGGTCGCGCTCGCTGAAGACCCTAATCTGTTTGCCATCCACCTGTAGATGATTATCGGCAGCCTCAACGGATACCGGCAGCGTCCCTAACAGGGAATCGTATTTCAGCAGATGGGCGAGGGTTTTACTGTCCGTCAGATCGTTAATCGCCACGATCTGAATCTCCGGGTTATCGAGGGCGGCGCGTAAGAAATTGCGACCGATTCTGCCGAAACCATTAATACCGACCTTAACCATGATGCACTCCTTAACTGTGGTGTCTGGAGTAACTGTAGGCTTCAGGTGAAATGGCGTAAATGACAAAAAAGGATCAGATTACGCCATTTTGCGGCAGTGGAATCGTTGACGATACTCGCTGGGGGTAAGGTGGAGCTGTTTCTCAAACACCCGGCGCAGGTTGATGCTGCTGCCAAATCCGCTCTGCTCAGCGATGCGGTCCAGCGGCTCGCTTGTCTGCTCCAGCAGCTGACGGGCGGCGGCGAGACGGGCTTCCATCACGTAGCGTGCCGGAGAGGCGCCCGTTTCACGGGTAAAGACGCGGGTGAAATTGCGCGGACTCATGGCCGCATGCTCAGCCAGTTTTTCGACGCACAGATCGGCCGTGAGATTGTTAAGAATCCAGGTTTGCAATTCGCTGACCGGCCCGGCACTGCCGGATGAATTCAAGTTATAGCGGCTGAACTGCAGCTGTCCGCCGGGACGGCGCAAATACATCACCAGATCCTGAGCCACGTCTCGCGCCAGGGTAAAACCGTAGTCCTCTTCAACCAGCGCCAGCGTGAGATCAAACCCGGAACTCACCCCGCCGGATGTCCAGATGGGACCATCCTGAACATAGAGCGGGCCGCCTACGACGTTGATGGCAGGCCAGCTTTTTTGCATCGTCTCCAGCAGCCGCCAGTGGGTAGTCGCGCGACGTCCGTCCAGGAGGCCGCTTTGTGCCAGCAGCATCGCGCCGCCGCAAATCGAGGCGATGCGCCGGGCATGGGGCGCGGCCAGATGCAGCCAGTCCACCACGGCGGTGCTCTCCAGCTCGTTCATCCCACGTCCGGTGATGATAATGGTGTCGAGCGGCTCACGCGGATCCAGCTCCGGCAGACGATAGTCCGCCAGCAGGTTTAACCCGGACTGACCGTGGATCACCTGGTGTGGCTGGGTGGTGGCGATAATAATGCGATAGCGAGGCTGGGCGAGGCCTTCCGGATGGAGCTGGTTGGCCTGCATCAGAATGTCTGCGATACCGGCGGCTTCGAACAACATGCCGCCGTCAGGGACGATAATCAGGATTTTCTTCATGTCCTGAAAAGTATCTTTATTACACAATAAGTCAAGTCGAGAGTGGGGCGGCAGCGTTCTGCGGCTGGGTTTTGCTCATCGGGATAAGCGCAATGATCAGCGCGCCCAGCACCAGGAAACCGGCCACCATGAAGATCCCGGCGTTGAAGTTTCCGGTGACGTCTTTCATCCAGCCCATCAGCAGCGGACCGAGTGCCGCACCGGTCATCCCGGTGGCGTTAATCACCGCAATTCCGACGGCGCGAGCGCGCAGGGAGATATAGCGATCCGGCGTGGTCCAGAAGATCACCATCGCCGCGAACGCGCCTGCCGACGCCATCACAATCCCGGTGAACTGCAGCACCGCCTGGGTGCTGGAGGCGGTTAACATCCAGCCCGCTGCGGCAAACAGATAGGGCAGAAGGGTGTGGATTTTACGCTCGTTCAGGCGATCGGAACGCTTACTCCACCAGACCATCGCCACAATGGTACACACCTGCGGAATGGCACTCAGCAACCCGATGGTGACATTGCTGCTGGTTTCGTTGAAGCTGCGCAGAATCAGCGGCGTCCAGACGCTCAGGGCGCTGAGGGTATTGGTGAGACAGAAATAGGCCACCGTGTAGAGAATAATGATGGGGGTAAACAGTTCGCGCGCCACGCTGCGCTGCGGTAACAGCGACGTGCTCGCGTCCAGCTGCGTTTTGCGGGCAGCGATCTTATCCGCTTCCAGCATCTCCGCGAGGCAGGCTTTGTCATCTTCCGTTAGCCATTTGGCCTTCGACGGGCTGTCATCCAGCCAGAACCAGACCACCAGACCCAACAGCACGGACGGGAAACCCTCCAGCAGGAACAGCCACTGCCAGCCTTTCAGATTCAGCAGGCCGTCCATGTTCAGGATATACCCGGAGGCCAGCGAACCGAGCGCCATGGTGACCGGCATCGCAATCATAAACAGCGCGTTAGCGCGCGCACGATAATGGGCCGGGAACCAGTAGGTTAAATAGAGCAACAGGCCCGGCAAAAAGCCCGCTTCCGCAATCCCGACCAGCATACGCAGCACGTACAGGCTGTTCGGTCCGGTGGCGAACATGGTGGCGGTGGACGCGATCCCCCACACCACCATCAGCACCGCGATCCAGCGTCGCGCACCGACAACACTCAGCATGATATTGCTGGGAATACCGCAAATGACATACATCACGTAGAACAGGGTGGTCGCGAGGCCAAACATGGTGCTGGTCAGACCCAGATCTTTGCCCATTGTCAGGCCGGCAAAGCCAATGTTGATGCGGTCGAGGTAGGAAAAAACGAACAAAATAAATAAAAACACAATCAGCCGACGGAACAGCTTTTTGATCACGGCCTGCTGGCGAGGGTCCAGAGCGTCGGGCGCAGACGACGGCGGGCGCGTCTGCTCCACAGAAGAACGTTCGTTCATGAATAGCTCCACATTGCGATTATTAGAATTAGCGTACAGGTCGGCTAAACGTATAGAAAACAGCCACCGCAACCGTCAATGCAATGTGTAAAAAAATGATACGTAATTGTTAATCAGTTAGCATTTTTGAATCATAATGCGATCGGGATCTCTTATACGTTTCAGCACCCGTTCAGATAGGCTTAGTCGCCGCAGATTCGCAGGGTATAATCGTTCACTCTGACGCTTTTTTTGGTAAGGAAACGCATGACAACAATAAAAAATACCCCGGACGGCGCACCTGACGATCCCGCCTTTCATCGCGAAGAGTTTCCGTTCTACTGGATCGTGAATGTGTATGCGCGTTACACGCAAATCATGGAAATTACACTGAAAAAAGCCCAGCTGGATGTCTCTCGCTTCCGGGTTCTGATGGTGACTCACCAGTACGGCAAGGCCAGTATTTCGCAGATTTCCGAGTACGCGATGGCGAAAATGCCCACGGTCACCAAAATCGTCGGGCGGCTGCGCGATGACGGTCTGGTCACCACCGCGAGCAGCGAACAGGACGCGCGCGTCACGGAAGTGATGCTCACGGAGGCCGGTCGCAAAAAAGTGGAAGAGGCCTACGCATACACCAGCAAAGTGTTCGAAAAAGGCTTCAAGGGCATGACGGCCAGTCAGGTCGAAAAAATGAATCTCTCCCTGGCAAAGGTACTGGATAACCTCAACGAACTGTGAGGTTAAAATATCCGATGACAAATTTGTGAACTCCGTAGTCTTTCTTTCTAACTCTCTGTAATTCCATCATTAATTTTCTTATGCCGCGCTGAATACTCAGGGCGGTATCCCTTTCCAATTCCCGCCATTTTGTCTTATTTTTCATCACCCTGAATCAGTAACCTTATTGAATTGAAGGTTAATTAAATGTTGCGTAAGCGTGAAATTAACGTGAAAGATTACTTGAATTTTCATCTAATTCTTCCATGATTGACCTAACGTTAGTCAGGACAAAAAGGCAGCACTGACTGCCCGCCTGAATATGATTCATTTTTTCTGGTTAAGGTATCAATCATGAAGCCAGTTTATGAGGGCAATGGTTACGTTGAGCAATTTACCCTCGGTGAGGGCGACCTGCGATTTGCGGTCAAAGACACCCTGGATATTGCCGGGCACCCGACCCGAGCAGGCTGTCCGGCGCTGGAAAACGCACCGCTGGCCCGCCAGCACGCCAGCGTGGTTGCGACGCTACTGGAAAAGCACTGCCAGCTGACGGGCAAAACCACGCTGCATGAGCTGGCGTTTGGTGTCACCGGGATCAACCCCTGGAGCGGCACGCCGGTGAACCCGCGCTATCCGGCGCTGATTCCGGGCGGTTCATCCAGCGGATCTGCCGCCGTTGTCGCCTCCGGTGAGGTCGATTTCTCCCTCGGCACCGACACCGGCGGCTCCGTCAGAATGCCTGCCGCCTGCTGCGGCGTGCTGGGCTTTAAACCGGGCTACGGCGTGCTCAGCCGTTACGGCGTTATGCCAGCCCAAAGCTCGCTCGACTGCGTCGGCGTCTTTGCCCGCAATGCCACAGTGCTGCGCCAGGCGATGACCCGGCTTTCCGTCGCCGTAGGGGAACCGCTTAGCGAACTGCCGCCGATGGCCTTCATCTCTGCCGCGTTACCGGAAATCGATGACTGCATTCTCAAGGCACTTGCCGCGTGCGGCGTACGCCCTGAGCAGGCCGGGTTGCCCGCCCTGAACGATGCGCATCGCGCAGGTTTAACCCTCATCAGCCATGAAAACTGGCAGGCCTTCAGCCCGCTGCTGGCGAGCAACGCCGTCTCCGCGGATGTGGCCGCCCGTATTCGCGCCGGGGCAGATATCAGCGCCGAAGCGCTGGCATCAGCTGAACAGGTGCGCAGTGAATTCACCGCGCAGGTCGACGCACTGCTGGCAAAAACACCGCTGCTGGCGCTGGCGACACTGCCTGAATTGCCTCCTACCCTTGAGGAGGCCGCCGATCCCCTGAGCGTGGTCAATCTCACACGCCTGGTCCGCCCGTTCAACCTCAGCGGCCATCCGGCCATTACCCTTGCGGTAGATGAACTGCATGGCCGCCCGGTTTCGCTCCAGCTGGTGGCTGCCAAAGGCCACGACGGGCTGCTGGTGCAGGCCGTCGAGTGGCTCACCGGACGACGACAACCCTAAACATTCCGTTTTTCTTTGCCTGATGACTCAGTGAGTTCGACTCATTGCGGACGCGCTCGCCTCGCGCACACCGCACAACCCTTTTCGGAGGACGCTATGTCTGCCATCCATGTTCGTGAGGAGCTTGTTCCGCTATTGAGTGATGTTGCGACTCGCAGCGGCGATTTTGAGCATCAACGTCATATCTCTGACGACATCATTACCCGATTCAAGCAGGTGGGCGTCTACCGCGCCCTGGTGCCAAAACAGTACGGCGGAGACGAGTGCTCCCCGGCGCAGTTTTGCGAGCTGATTGAGCAGATCTCCACCGCCGACGGCTCGGCAGGCTGGGTAGCCAGTTTTGGCATGAGCCCGTTTTATCTCGGCGCACTGCCGCCGGAAACCCTAAAGGAGCTCTATCGCGACGGGCCGGATGTGGTCTTTGCGGGCGGGATTTTCCCGACGCAAAAAGCACGGCAGGTCGACGGCGGATACCGCGTTAGCGGACGCTGGAGTTTTGCCAGCGGCAGCATGGGGGCCTCGGTGCTCGGCGTCGGGATTTTGCCCGAGGGCGATCAGGCCCTGCCGCGCATGGCGGTTCTGCCACGGGCGAGCGTGCAGATCGATCCCGTCTGGGACACCGTCGGCCTTGCCGGAACCGGCAGCCACGATCTGGTGGTTAACGATGCCTTTGTCCCGCAGGAGTGGACCTTCATTCGCGGCGGCGCGCTGAATTTCGACGGGCCGCTGTACCGTTACCCGGTGCTGTCACTGGCGACCCAGGTGCTCTCCGTGGTGGCACTTGGCGTGGCCCGCGCGGCGCTCAACGAAATCTACGCGATCGCCCATCGTCAACAGTCTGTCACCGGCGCACCGCGCCTGGCCGATCGCCAGCAGGCGCAGATGCAAATTGCCCGCTGCGAAGCCGAACTGCGCTCCGCCCGCGCCTGGTTCTATGAGGCCATCGACGACGTCTGGCAGTGCCTGCTGGCCGGGAACGAGGCGAGCTGCTCGCAGATCAACGCTCTGCGACTCTCTTCCACTCACGTCACCCGCGTGGCTGCCGACGTGGCGCGTCAGGCGCTGGCCCTGAACGGCATGGGCGGCGTCACCATGACCAGCCCGCTGCAACGTTTTGTGCGCGACACCATGGTGATCACCCAGCACGCCTTTATGGGCGATCTCTCGTACCTGAACGCCGGTACGGTCTTTTTCGGCGGAAAACCGCTGCCCGGTTATTTGTGATTTTTAACGAAAGGAGCAACAGATGAGCCAGTCAACAACCTTACGCGTGCTGTTTTGCATCGGCGTAAACCAGAACTTTTTCGACGCCAGCCCGGCGGAAGCCAAACAGGTGTGGGGCGCATTCGGCGTGATGATGAAAGGGATCGAAGAGACCCAGGGCATCCGCGTCATCGGCAACATGGATGACGACCAGCTGATGGTCGGCCCGTCCACTACCGCCCCCTGGACCACCTACGTGCTGGCAGACGCGGAGAAACTGGAAAATGTGGCGGCGGTCTGCAACCTGTTCCGCACCACGCCGGTGGGTGAGGGCGGCAGCAAGCTGTGGAAGTACTGCAAAATCGAAGCCCGCGTGGGCCGTGAACTGATTATTCAGGGCTAAAACCATGAACGCACAGGATGCGCTGCGCTTACAGCAGCTCGAAGACAGCCAGGCGGCCCGCGTGTGTATCAGCGATTACATGCGACTGTGCGACCAGCTTGACAGCCCTGAAACCGTGCAGGCGATTGGCGCGCTCTTTACCGCCGACGCCTGCTGGGAAGGGCTGGGTGAACCCTACGCCTCGCGGCTCGGTAAACATCAGGGCCGCGAAGCGATTATCACCCTGATGGCGAGCTACGTGCGACAACCCGCCCATTTCGCCATGAACGCGCACTTTCTCTGCTCGGAGGCGCTAAGCCACACGCCGGACGGCGAACTGCGCGGACGCTGGCTGATGCTGCAAACCTCGGCCTTTACCGCCGGTGGCGCGCACCTGAACGCGGCGGAAATCTGCGTCACTTTTGCGCGCGACGCGAACGGCATGGCGATGCGCCACTTCACCACCCGCAACCTGTTCAGCCGACCGGTGGACCACTGGCATGCGGCGGATGCGTTACCTGTCCCTGAGAAAAATAACGACGTGCAGGAGAAATAGACATGCAATGTGATCACCTGATAACCATCAAAAACATCGACACTTCGCCGCAGGCGATACCGGACGCGGCAGAGATAGCGGCGCTGGTACAGTCCGACCGCGTACACACGTCGCTCTACACCTCGGAGGATCTGTTCCAGCTCGAACTGGATCGCATCTTCGGCAAGACCTGGGTCTGGGTGGCGCACGCCAGTGAAATCCCGGAGACCGGGAGCTTTAAAACCACTGAGCTAGGCACCCAGCCGGTGATCGTGGTGCGCGACCGCAAAGGTAACGTCCACACGCTGCTTAACCGCTGCCGCCACCGCGCGGCGACCGTGTGCGAACACCGCAGCGGCAAAACCAACAGTTTCGTCTGCCCGTACCACGGCTGGGGCTACGCGCTGGACGGCAGCCTGCGCGGCGTGCCGCATCCGGAAAGCTACGCCGACCAGCTGGAAAAAGGCGAACTGGGGCTGATCTCCCTGCGCACGGAACAGTATGCCGGGATGATCTTCGCCACCTTTAACGATCAGATCGAACCACTGGAAGAGTTCCTCGGCGCGGCGAAAAAATGGATGGACCTGTTTATGAAGCAGGGGGCGGGCTACCCGATTAAAACCGGGCCAGCCCACCGTTTCCGCTTCCCCGGCAACTGGAAAATCCAGCTGGAAAACACCACCGACGGCTACCACTTCCCGGTAGTTCACCGCTCGTTCCTCAGCTCTGTGGATAAGCAGACGGAAGAGATGCTGAATTTCGTTGACGGCAGCGGCTACGTCGAAGATCTGGGCAACGGCCACAGCGTAATGGTGATGATCCCGGAACTGGTGGATCTCGACGCCAACCTCGACGCACCGATCCCGGAGCGCTTTGAGGCGCTGGCAGAGGCCCTGCGTGCCGACCACGACGAACAGCAGGTGCGCCGTATCGTGCGCGCCGTCGGCGGCTCCGGCTTTAACCTGAATATCTTCCCCAACATCGCCTGTTCGATGGCGTTTTTCCGCGTACTCCAGCCGATTTCCGTGAATGAAACGGAAATCCACCACGCGGTGATCACCATGGACGGCGGGCCGGAAATTGCCAACCAGGCGCGTCTGCGTCTGCACGAACACTTCCAGGGGCCGATGGGCTTCGGCACGCCGGACGACTCGGAGGCCTGGGAGCGCGTACAGCGCGGGGCAACGGCGGGGGATGATCTCTGGATCATGCTCAATCGCGGGCTGGCGGGAGAGTACCGCACCGACGACGGTCTGCGCAGCGACGTCAGCGCCGAAACCGGGATGCGCGCCGCCTACCAGCAGTGGAAAAAACTGATGACGGAGAGCGAACAATGATGACCTCAGAATCTGAACTCTTTGCCGCCGTGACGCTGATTAACCTCGAGGGCGACTTGCTCGATCAGGGCGAATTCAGCGCCTGGCTGGATCTGTGGCAGCACGACGGTCTGTACGTCGTCCCGATCGACCCGAACGAGACCGATTTCAAAAACACCCTCAACTACGCCTGTGACGATCACCACATGCGCGAAAAACGCGTTCACCGTCTCTACAGCGGGGAGTCGATTTCGACCACGCCGCGCGCACGTACTCTGCGCACGTTGTCGCGTTTTCGTCTGCTGGAATCACGCGACGGCCTGATTGTGGTGCGCGGGGCGCAGTCCCTGTGGGAACACCGCAAAGGTCACAGCCGCCATTACGCGGCGGATATCACCTGGCAGCTGCAGCGCGAAGGCGACCGCCTGCGCATCCAGCAAAAGGTGATCCGTCTGGTCAACAGCGACGATGTGCTGCACAGCATCGGCTACATCCTCTGAGGCATCGCTCATGACGCAAACCGTATTAGTGACCGGCGCGGCAGCCGGTCTGGGAAATGTTATCGCGGTGCACCTGCTGGCGCAGGGGTTCCAGGTGGTGCTAACGGACGTCGACGCCGCGCGTGCGCAACAGGCGGCGGACGCTCTGGACCACGACAACATACTGGCGCTGGGGCTGGATATCCGCCAGCCGGGCGACTTCACCCGTGCCCTTGATGCCACGCTCGCCCGTTTTGGCAGCTTACAGGTGCTGGTGAACAACGCCGCGCTGACCCTTGCCACGCCGGTGATGGAGATCGGCGTCGACGAGTTCGACCGGGTACTCAGCACTAACCTGCGCGGCACCTTTGTCGGCTGCCAGACGATGGGACGCTACTTTGCCGCTCAGGGCTACGGTCGCATTATCAACCTGGCCTCCCTCGCCGGACAAAACGGCGGTACCGCGTCCGGTGCCCATTACGCGGCGTCAAAGGGCGGCATTTTGACCCTCACGAAAGTCTTCGCCCGCGAGCTGAGTCGCTCGGGCGTAACGGTCAATGCTATTGCGCCCGGTCCGATGGATCTGCCGACGGTACACGCCCTGGTACCGGAAGAAAAAATGGCCGGACTGCTGCAGGTGATCCCGGTCGGGAAACTCGGCGAGGCGGAGTTTGTTGCCGAAGCCGTGGCGTTGCTCGCTTCACCGCAGGCGTCGTTTGTCACCGGGGCCACCTGGGACATCAACGGCGGCCTGTTTATGCGCTAAGGAGTTCTCATGCTGACATTACAGGTCATCCGACGTGAACAGCAGGGCGAGGTGGTGCTGCTGACCCTGGCGCGCAGGGATGGAGGCCCGCTTCCGGCGTTTCGCGCAGGCGCCCATATCGATCTGCACCTGAGCGCCGATCTGATTCGCCCGTACTCCCTGTGCAGCGACCCGCAGAACAGCCAGCACTACCAGCTCGGCGTGCTGAAAGAGATGAACTCGCAGGGCGGATCGCGGGCGGTGCATGCCCTGTGCGAAGGCGATGAAATTCAGGTCAGTGAGCCGCGCAACCTGTTTGTGCTGGATGACAGCGCGGCATACAGCCTGCTGATCGGCGGCGGAATTGGTATCACGCCCATGCTGGCAATGGCCGCAGAGCTGCACGCCGCCGGACGCGCATTCTCGCTGCACTACTGCGCCCGTTCGCGTTCACAGGCGGCGTTTATTCCGCAGCTGGAAAATGCACCGTTCGCCGGTCGAGTGCATCTGCACTTTAGCGATGAGCAGCGCCTGGATCTGGCGGCGGTGTTGTGCGACGTCCCTGACAACACCCACGTCTACACCTGTGGCCCGACGCGGCTGATGGATGCGGTGACCGATCAGGCTAACGCGCAGGGGTACCGCGCTGAGCAAATTCATCAGGAGTGTTTCAGCGCCGAGGTCCAGACCGGCGGCAGTGCGTTTGAGGTGGTGGCGGCAAGCAGCGGGATCACTGTGAAAGTGCTGGAAAACCAGACCATCGTCGAGGCGCTGGCCGGGGCCGGGCTGAAGGTAAATGTGTCGTGCAAGCAGGGGATTTGCGGCAGTTGCCTGACGGACGTGCTGGAAGGCGAGCCGGATCACCGCGACCACTACCTGACCGACGAAGAGAAAGCCGAGGGCGATCAGATCCTGCTGTGCTGTTCCAGGGCGAAATGCCCCCGTTTAGTTATCGATTTGTAAGGAATCACTTATGACACTGCAAACAGAATTTCGTAACGCGATGGCGCAGCTCGGCAGCGCAGTTTCGGTGATCACCACCGACGGCCCGGCGGGGAAATTTGGCTTTACCGCGTCGGCGGTCTGTAGCGTGACGGATCAGCCGCCGACGCTTCTGGTGTGTATGAACCGCAACTCTTACGCCCATCAGCATTTCAAACAAAACGGCACCCTGTGCGTCAACGTGCTTTCCGGCGATCACCAGGGGCTGTCCGGCGTTTTCGCCAACGCAAGTCTGCGATCGGAGGAGCGCTTTCTTCACGACAGCTGGCAGGTGATGAGCAGCGGCGCGCCGGTGCTCAGCTCGTCCGTCGCCAGCTTCGATTGCACCATCGACACCTGTCACGAAGTGGGCAGCCACAGCGTTTTCTACTGCCAGGTGCAGGCGATTCGCATCAGCGAGCAGCCGCGCGGGCTGGTCTACTTCAACCGCCGCTATCACACCGTCGGTGGCGATGTGCAGGCGTAAGCCCACCACAACAAGAGGGGACACGCGTCATGAGTAATGTCGTCACTGAAAGTACCGCTACCACCGCCACGGCTAGCCAGGACGCGCAGCAGATGCGCAAACTGGTTGTGGCCTCGGTGCTGGGGAATGCGCTTGAGTGGTATGACTTTTTTCTGTATGGCACGGCGGCGGCGCTGGTGTTTGGCCCGCTGTTCTTCCCGGTAGGCGGCGATCCGCTTCAGGGCACGCTACTGGCTTTTTCTGGTTTCGCAGTGGGTTTTCTGGCGCGGCCGCTGGGCGGGATAGTCTTCGGGCATATCGGCGATCGCTACAGCCGCAAAATGACGCTGATCATGACCCTGACGCTAATGGGCGCTACCACCTTTGTGATCGGTCTCCTGCCGGTCTACGAGCAGATTGGTCTCTGGGCACCGCTGTCGCTCATCACTCTGCGCTTCCTGCAGGGCGTGGCGTCGGGCGGGGAGTGGGGCGGCGGCGTGCTGATGCTGAGCGAAAACGCGCCCGCCTCGCGTCGTGGGTACTACACCGCCTGGAGCCAGATGGGCGTCTCCGGTGGGTTTGTCCTCTCGGCGTTCGCCTTTTACCTGGTGCAGCAACTGCCTGAATCGGACTTTATGCGCTGGGGCTGGCGCGTGCCGTTCCTGTTGAGCATCGTCATCTTCTTAGTCGGCGTTTATATCCGAAAAAACATCCGTGAGAGCAAGGCATTTACCCAGGCGAAACCGGAAGCGCAGCACGAAAAAATTCCGCTGCTGGTGCTGATTCGCGACCACCCGAAAGCGCTGCTGCAGGCGATTGCTCTGCGCCTGCCGGAGAACGGTGCGTCCTACATCTTCTTTACCTTCTCGGTGGTCTACGCCCGCCATATCGGCATCAGCACCGGGGAGATCATCAGCGCCGTAACGCTGGCGATGCTGGTGGAGTTCTTCTCGATTCTGTTCTGGGGTGCGCTGTCAGACCGCATCGGTCTCAAGCCGGTCTACTACATCGGCGTAATTGGCCTGCTGGTGATGGCGTTCCCGTTCTTCTGGCTGCTCTCCACCGGCACGTACGGCTGGATCATGCTGGCGATGCTGCTCGGACTGCCGTTCTGCCACGGGGCGATGATCGGCACTCAGCCCTGCATCATGAGCGATCTCTTCCCGGTGCGGGTGCGCTACTCCGGCCTGGCGCTGGGGCATGAAGTGGGATCGATATTTTCCGGCGGTCTGGGACCGATGCTGGCGGTGGCGTTGCTGATGGAGTTCAACGCCTCGTGGCCCGTCTCCCTGCTGCTGGTGGTTTACGCGCTACTGGCGTGGATTGCCCTGCGCAGCCTGCCCGGTAACAACAAAGAGGCTCAGGAATGATTGATAAACGGATTGACACGCTGGATGACGCAGTGGCGGATATTTTTGATGGCGCGACGGTCATGGTCGGCGGTTTTGGCCCGGCGGGGCAGCCGTCGGAACTGTTGGATGCGTTAATCCGCCGTCGCCCGCGCGGACTGACCCTCATCAGCAACAACGCCGGTAACGGCGACTACGGCCTGGCGGCGCTGCTGAAAGCCGGATGCGTGAAGAAGGTGATCTGCTCCTTCCCGCGCCAGGTGGATTCATGGGTGTTTGACGATTTGTATCGGCGCGGCGAGGTTGAGCTGGAGCTGGTGCCGCAGGGCAATCTCGCGGCGCGGATTCAGGCGGGCGGCTCAGGGTTAGGCGGTATTTTTACCCCCACTGGCTTTGGCACCGCGCTTGCCGAAGGCAAAGAGACGCGTCGCATCGACGGCAGAGATTACGTGTTTGAACTGCCGCTCAAAGCCGATTTTGCGCTGATCAAAGCCCTGAAAACCGACCGCTGGGGCAACCTGGTGTACGACAAAACTGGCCGCAATTTCGGTCCCATTATGGCCGCCGCCGCCCGCTGCACCATCGCGCAGGTGAGCGAGTTTGTGGCCCTCGGCGAACTGGACCCGGAAGCGGTGGTGACGCCGGGGATTTTTGTGCAGCGCCTGATTAACGCGTCCGCCACGTCATGCAAGGAGACAGCGTGAACACATTGACTCACCAACAGCTTGCCGAGCGCATCGCCCGGGATATTCCCGAGGGGGCTTATGTGAATCTCGGCATCGGCATGCCGACGCAGATTGCTAACTATCTTCCGGCGGATCGCGAGATTTTCCTGCACAGCGAAAACGGCATTCTCGGCATGGGGCCGGCACCTGCGCCGGGAGAGGAGGACCCGGAGCTTATCAACGCCGGAAAACAGCCGGTGACGCTGCTGGCGGGCGGCTGCTATTTCCACCACGGAGACTCCTTCACCATGATGCGCGGCGGGCACCTGGATATCTGCGTGCTCGGGGCTTATCAGGTGTCGGCGCGCGGGGATCTCGCCAACTGGAGCACCGGTGCGCCGTCCTCCATTCCTGCCGTCGGCGGGGCGATGGATCTGGCGATTGGCGCAAAGCAGGTATTCGTGATGACCGAACATCTGACCAAAAAAGGCGAGTGCAAAATCGTTGAACAGTGCAGCTATCCCCTGACCGGCATGGCCTGCATCGATCGCATTTACACCGATATGGCGGTGATGGATATCACCCCCGAAGGTGTGGTGGTGCGCGAACTGTTTGGCAATGTGACCGCTGCGTATTTGCAGTCCGTGACGCCGGTAGCGCTGTCCTTTGCGCTGCTGACCGACGACGCCACGGCGTAAAGGAGAACATATGGAAATCGAATTCCGCCTTGATGGCCCTGAGGGCGCGCCGCTGCTGGTGCTGTCGAACTCTCTCGGCACCACCTGGGCGATGTGGCAGGCACAACTCCCGGCGCTGACGCAGTATTTCCGCGTGCTGCGCTACAACACGCGGGGACACGGGCGCTCAGCCGTCGGGCAGCAGCCCGTCACCCTTGAGCGACTCGGGCAGGATGTGATTGCGCTGCTGGATCACCTCGACGTGGAGCGGGCCTGTTTTTGTGGGATTTCCCTCGGCGGCCTGACCGGGATGTGGCTCAACCGCCACGCGCCAGAGCGTTTTCATCGGATTGTGGTCGCCAATACCGCCGCGCGGATTGGGCAGGAGGAGGGCTGGCGGCAGCGCGCGGCACGGGTGCGCGAGCAGGGGATGGCCCCCGTCGCCGAGAGCGCAGCCGACCGCTGGTTTACACCTGCGTTTCGCCACAGCAATCCGGAGGTGGTTTATCCGCTGATCGAACAGCTCGCCGCGACCCCGGCCGAGGGCTACGCCGCCTGCTGCGACGCGCTGGCCGTCGCCGATCTGCACGATGATCTCGCGCACATGACCCGTCCGATGCTGGTGATTGCTGGAGAGTACGATCCGGTCACTACGCCCCGTGACGCCGAGGCCATCGTGGTGGATGCGCCACACGCGCACGCCCTCATTTTACCGGCGTCGCACCTCTCAAACGTGGCCTGCGCGGCGGCGTTTAACCAGCATGTGACCACTTTTCTCACCGCAGGAGCCGCACATGAGCTTAACCATTGAATCCATCACCTGCTGGCTAGTGGATATTCCGACTATTCGCCCGCACAAACTGTCGATGGCGACCATGGGCTGCCAGACCCTGACCATTGTGCGCATGACCTGCGCCGACGGCGTGGTTGGCTGGGGCGAGGCCACCACTATCGGCGGGCTGAGCTACGGTGCGGAAAGCCCGGAAGGGATCCGCTCGGCGATTGAGACCTATCTCGCGCCGCTGCTGAGTGGCCAGACATTCAGCGGCGTGGCGGCCCTTGCGGAGAAGATGAATGCCAGCGTGAAAGGCAACACCTTTGCCAAATCGGCGCTGGAAACCGCGTTTCTCGATGCGCAGGGAAAGCAGCTGAATGTGCCCGTCAGCAGTCTGCTCGGCGGCGCACTCACTTCCCGTCTGCCGGTGCTCTGGACGCTGGCGAGCGGCGATACCGCCAGGGATATCGAGGAAGGCAAACGCCTGCTGGCGCAAGGGCGGCACAACACCTTCAAACTGAAAATCGGCGCGGGCGAGCTGAACAGCGATATCCGCCACGCGCTGGCAATTAAATCGGCGCTGGGCGAAGAGGTCAGCATTCGGGTGGATGTGAATCAGGCGTGGGATCTAACGAGCGCGATCAAGGGGATGGCGCTTTTACAGGCGGGCGGCATCGACCTGGTCGAGCAGCCAATCCCTCTGTGGGATACCCGCGGCCTGATCGCCCTGAGCCAGCGCTTTAGCCTGCCGATTCTGGCGGACGAGGCGGTGGCCACCGCTCATGACGGATATGCCCTGGCGAGCGGCGGGTTTACCGGCGCGTATGCGCTCAAAATTGCCAAAGCGGGCGGCCCGGCACAGGCCCTGAAGCTGGCGCACGTGGCGCAGGCCGCAGGCGTTGCGCTGTACGGCGGCACGATGCTGGAAGGTACGCTCGGCACGGTGGCGTCGCTGCACGCCTGGTCGACGGTGAAAATGCAGTGGGGCACTGAAATGTTCGGCCCGCTGCTGCTGAAAGATGACATCGTCGTATCCCCCCTCGATTTCAGCGACGGCCAGGTGACCTTACCGCAAGGGCCGGGACTGGGCGTTGAGATTGACGAAGACAAACTGCGTTATTACGCCAGAAAATAAAGGAGCCTCTCATGCTATTTAAAGTGGAAATGACGGTGAATATTCCCTCCTCGCTGCCTGTCGCACAGGTGGAGGAAATAAAGGCGCAAGAAAAAGCCTATTCGCAGCAATTACAGCACGAAGGCAAATGGCTGCATATCTGGCGGGTGGTCGGGCAATACGCCAACGTCAGTCTGTTTGAAGTGAAAGATAATCAGGAGCTGCACGACATATTAACCGGCCTGCCGCTTTTTCCTTATATGGAGATAACCGTGCAGGCGTTGTGCGCTCATCCGTCGTCTATTTATTTTGAAAAGTCGTAACAGCGAATAAAAACCTTACCCTACAAGAGGAATACGCAATGTCAGTGAATCCGGCAAAACAAACAGAACTGGAAACGTTACTCGCGATCAGCAGCGGATTAAATGCCACGCAGGGCAACCCGCGTTTTAAAGCGATTATGCATCAGCTGCTCGGCGATCTGTGTCTGACCATTAAAAAGTTTGATATTACCGACGAAGAGTTCTGGCTGGCGGTGAACTATTTAAATGAGCTGGGCGAGCGAAAAGAGGCGGCGCTGCTGGCGGCAGGGTTAGGGCTGGAGCACTACCTCGATATGCGCGCAGACGAAAAAGAGGCGGCGGCGGGGAATGACGTCGGCACCCCGCGCACCATCGAAGGGCCGCTGTATGTGGCGAACGCGCCGCTCAGCGAGGGCTATGCCCGCATGGATGACAGCAGTGAGGACGCGGAAACCCTGTGGCTGCACGGCACCATCACCGATCTGGAGGGGAAACCGGTGGCCGATGCCATCGTCGATATCTGGCACGCCAACACCCTCGGCGGCTACTCATTCTTTGATGCTTCGCAGAGCGAATACAACCTGCGCCGCCGCGTGCAGACCGGACCGGATGGCCGCTATGCCGTGCGCAGTATCGTCCCTTGCGGCTACGGTTGCCCGCCGGATGGCCCAACGCAAAAACTGCTGAACGGACTGGGGCGTCACGGTAATCGTCCGGCTCACATCCATTTCTTTGTCTCTGCGCCCGGCTTTAAACATCTGACGACTCAGATTAATCTCAATGGCGATCAATATTTGTGGGACGATTTTGCCTTTGCCACCCGCGAAGAGCTGATTGCCGACCCGGTTAAAATTACCGACAGCAAACTGTCGCAAGCGCGTGATATTAACGGCCCCCATACGGAAGTGAGCTTTAATTTCGCGCTGGTGGCAAGTGACGACAGCCAGCAAGAAGAACGCGGTAAACGCGCCCGCGTGAAAGAATAATACGCGGCGCATTGTTATCTATTTCTGGCAAAGCATAGCCATTTAAATTCTTTGTTATTTCCGACGTTATCTCACATCTTCGTGGGATAACGTCCTATTACGGAAATGGCATCGAAACAGATGGCTAAACGGTCGCCCCTGTATTTACATCCTCAACAACGCGAGACGATTCGTCACCTCTCCCGGAGCTGGCTCTGGCGCAGCGAATTTCCCACCTGGAGTTTGGTGGTTGTGGTTTACAGCGGCTGGTTTGCCACGCTGTTTTACTGGCAAACGCTGGGTCGCCTTCCTGCTACGCTGCTGCTGATCTGGTTTACCGCCTGGTATATGTCCCTGCAGCATGAGCTGATCCACGGTCACCCGACGCGCTGCGCGTGGTTTAATCAACTGCTTGGCACGCTGCCGCTGGCCGTGTGGTACCCGTACGGGCTGTACCGCGATTCGCATCTGGCCCACCATAATCATGATCATCTGACCGTGCCGGTGGACGATCCTGAATCCTACTATTTCACCGACGAAAGCTGGGCGAAATTCTCCCCGTGGCGCCGCAAACTGATTCACGCGCGCAATACGTTTCCCGGTCGCCTGCTGTTAGCCCCGCTTCTGGATATTGCCCAGACGCTCGCCAGCGCCTGTCGCGCCTTTCGCCATCTTGAACTCAGGAATATGGCGATGTGGCTTGTCCATGGCGCGCTGCTGGTGCCCCTGTTTATCGTGATGGAACAGCTCGGCTTCTCTGCGCTCTGGTTTGTGATCGGCGTGAGTTATCCCGCTCTGGCGCTGACCAAAGTGCGTTCGTTCCTGGAACATCAGGCGGCGGACGACCCGCTGGCAAGGTCTGTTATCAATGAAGCTGCGCTGGTGTGGCGGGTGCTGTTTCTCAATCTGAACTATCATGCAGTGCATCACGATCTTCCCGGCGTGCCCTGGTACGGCCTGCGGGCGATCTATCTGCGTGATAAAGCGCAGTATCAGCAGCGCAACCTGCATTTTGTGGTGCGCGGCTACGGGGAATGGCTGCGCCGGTTCTGGGCGAAAGCTGTCGATGTTACCGTCCATCCTGGCGTGAAAAATGATGACTAACACTCTCGCGTTTCCGATGTATGCCGTGAACCCCAGAGACAATGCGCGGCTGTGGCAGGCGGTGGAGGGACTTTTGCAGGCGCGCGGTCTGTCTGTCCGCGACGGGGCCGGAGAGGCGTTGCTCGCGCACTGGCGTAGCCCCGAACTGCTGCTCAGCCAGACCTGCGGATTTCCACTGATGACCCAGCTCCCGGCGGTGCAGACGGTGGGCTGTTTTCACTACACCGCGCCCGGCTGCGACGGAATTTACTACCGCAGTTTTCTTGTTGCACACGACACAAACAGAGACAAAAGGCTGGTCGATTTTCGCGGCCTGCGTGCGGTGTGCAATTCGGTTGACTCTCAGTCGGGCTATAACGCCCTGCGCAACCTGATCGCGCCGTTAGCGGTCGACGGACGGTTTTTCTCTGCAACGCTTCTGAGCGGCAGTCACCGGCAATCGCTGATTACCCTGGCAGAAGGGCGGGCAGATATCGCCGCCATCGACTGCGTGACCTGGGCGCTGTTGCAGCGTCATGAACCCGAATTACTGGACGGGCTGAGCGTGGTGGGTGAAACGTCAGCTGCGCCGGGGCTGCCGCTGATTACGGCGGGCAGCACCTCAGCAGAAACGCTTTCTCTTCTGCGCGATGCGCTGAAAACTCTGGTGACGGCGCCCGAGTATCGCGAGGTGTGCGAGGCGGTACTGATCGGCGGATTCAGTGAGGTATCGCGCCAGCCCTATTCACTGTTGCTGGACTGGCGCGACGCGGCGGATAAATCAGGGGTGACGCAGCTCTGAGAGGGAATCAGGCTAACAGATAACTCAGCCCGGAAAACGCCACCATCCCGGCGATGACCGTGGCAAACAGGCTGCGGGTGAAAATCCCCGCGACAGCGGCAACGGCTGCCGCCAGCAAAGAAATGCTGATCCCCGACGAGGTCAGCGCCGGTTTGCCTAGCAGCTCGGCGGTGATGATCGCGGTCATGATCGCCGAGGGGATAAAGCTCAGCCACTGTTGCAGCATCGGCGCCAGACGAAAGCGTGAGAGCAGCAGAATCGGCACGGTGCGCATCAGGGCTGTCACGACGGCGCAGGCGACGATCGCCAGTAAAATATTGCTCTCCATTAGTGACCACCTTTATAGAAGAGGCGCAGTCCGAGGGTCGCCAGCGTCGCAGAAACTGATGCGGCGACGATGACCACCACGCTCATGTCCGTGTGGCTGGCGGTCAGCAGCGTGATCACCACCGCCGCGGCGATGCTAAAGGATTCCAGCGCTTTACGGCGGCTGGCAAACCAGATCATCAGCACCAGCCCGATAAACATCGACACCAGGCTGAAACTCAGCCCTTCCATCAGAGACGGCGGCAGGGCGGAGGCGAGCCAGGCACCCACCACGCAGGCGAGGATCCAGTTCAGCCACGCGGCCATGTTCAGCCCCAGCATCCACGCAAACGGCACTTTGCTCTGATGGCTGCCCTGTTGAACCGCGACGCCAAAGGTTTCGTCCGTCAGCAGCAGGCCGCTGACCACTTTTTGCAGGGTGGTGTAATCGCGAAAGAACACGCTCATGGCAGAGCTCATCAGCAGATAGCGAAGATTCACCAGGAACACACTCAGCACCACCGAGGCGATTTCCGCGCCCGTGGCCCACAGGGAATAAAAGAGGAACTGGGCGGAACCCGCGTAGAGCGCGCTCGCCAGCAGGGCGGTTTGCAGGGTGGTAAAGCCGGAGAGCGTACCGATGGCTCCCGCAGCAAAACCGATGCTCCAGTAGCCCGGAATGGTGGGCAGACAGGCGGTTATGCCCGCACGAAACTCGGCGTTGGCCTCATTCCCTGGCAACGTTTTGGTTTTTATCAACATCAATAGGTCTCGTTTATAGTGCGCGGATCTCTTTTGATCGCAGCGTTACCCGGACGGGCACGGATTTATAGGACGGTGTTCCGCTGTCTTTGTCAAGATAATCGAGTGGAACCAGTACGTTAGCCTCTGGATAATAAGCACCGACCGTACCGGAGGCAATGCTGTAAGCGACCACGGTGATGTCTTCCAGTTGCTGAACGCTGCCCTGCAACGCGGTGGAAATATCCACACGATCGCCGTGTTCCAGACCCAACTGCGCCATATCGCCCTCGTTCATAAACAGAATATCGCGGCGGCCAAACACGCCGCGATACCGGTCATCAAGCGCGTAGATGGTGGTGTTGTACTGGTCGTGGCTGCGCAGCGTTACCAGCCGCAGCACGTTGTCACCGACGCCCGGCTGGTTCTCATCGACACCTTCAAATACTGAGAACATCGCTTTGCCCGTGGACGTGGGCCAGACGCGTTCGGTTGGCGGAAGCGGCATGCGAAAACCGCCGGGAATACGAATGCGCTGGTTGTACTGGTCAAAACCGGGGATGGTTTTTTCGATTAGATCGCGGATGAGATCGTAATCCGACACCAGGGTGGTCCAGTCGATGCGGGTGTGAGGCAACGTCGCTTTTGCCAGCCCGGCGACAATCGCCGGCTCCGAGCGCAGCTCAGCCGAGGCGGGTTTGAGCTTGCCGGACGAGGCATGAACCATCGACATCGAATCTTCTACCGTGATGGACTGGCGGCCCGTTTGCTGCATATCCAGCTCCGTGCGCCCAAGGCAGGGGAACAGCCAGGTCTGTTTCGCCGTCAGGAGATGCGTGCGGTTAAGCTTGGTGCCGACGTGAACGCTCAGATCGAGGCTGCGCATTGCCGGGAAGGCGCGCGCGTGATCGGGCATGGCGACGGCAAAATTCCCGCCGAGACAGATCATCGCCCTGGCGCTGCCGTTGATCATCGCTTCGGTGGCCTGCACAGCGTCGTGGCCGTGCGCCGCAGGCGGCGTAAAGCCAAACACCTCTTTCATTTTGCCAAGAAACGCCGCCGTCGGTTTTTCGGAGATCCCGACGGTGCGGTTTCCTTGAACGTTCGAATGGTCGCGCAGGGGGCAAATCCCCGCGCCGGGTTTGCCGATATTGCCGCGCATCAGCAGCAGGTCGGCAATCAGACGCACGTTGGAGGTGCCTTTGTTGTGCTGGGTGATGCCCATGCCGTAAGTGATGATGGTGGCGTTGGATTTGGCATAGGCCTCTGCGACCTGGTGGAGGTCCTGGCGCGACAGGCCCGATTCGCGCTCAATCGACGCCCAGCTTGTCGCCTGGATATCCGCCGCAAAGTCATCGAAGCCCTGGGTGTGCGTGGCGATAAAATCGGTATCCAGCGCGTTTTCAAACGCCAGCAGATGTTTAGCGATGCCTTTCAGCGCGGCAGCATCACCGCCCGCTTTCACCTGGAAATAGGTCGAGGCGATATCGGTGGAGCTGTAGGTCGCCATCTCCATCACGCTTTGCGGATCGGCAAACCGCTCCAGCGCGCGCTCACGCATCGGGTTGAGCACGATAATCGGCACCTTGCGGCGGGCCAGCTCGTGCAGCGTCCCCATCATTCGCGGGTGGTTAGTGCCGGGGTTATGGCCGATTGAAATCACAAGTTCAGTGTTATCAAAATCGTCGAGCGACACGGTTCCTTTGCCAATCCCAATGGAGCGTGGCAAACCGACGCTGGTGGCTTCGTGGCACATATTGGAACAATCAGGAAAATTATTGGTGCCCAGTTCGCGGGCAAACAGCTGAAACAGGAACGCCGCTTCGTTGGAGGCGCGACCGGAGGTGTAAAACTCGACCGCATCCGGCGGGAGTTCGCGCACTATTTCGCCAATGCGTGCAAACGCCTGTTCCCATTCGACCGGGCGGAAGGTGTCGCTCTCCCGGTGATACTCCATCGGGTGCGTCAGACGGCCATAGCCTTCAAGTTCGAAATCGCTTTTTGCCAGCAGGGAAGTCACTGTGTTTTCGGCGAAAAACGCCGGGGTGACGCGTTTGCTGGTGGCTTCCCAGGTCACGGCTTTGGCGCCGTTTTCGCAGAACTGGAAGGTGGATTTATGCTCTTTGTCGGGCCATGCGCAGCCGGGGCAGTCAAATCCGTCAGGCTGGTTGGTGCGAAGCAGGGTCGCGGGGGCATCGAGGGTGTCCATTTGCGTGCGAACGGCGATGGCGGTGGCTTTCAGCGCCCCCCATCCCCCGGCAGGACCATCATAGTGCCGGATTCCTGGAACCGAGCGGCGTTTGTTATTCATGTAAGCTCCGACTATGTCGATCGATGGATCAATTCTACACCGTTGGAGTTAACGAAATAACAACAAATAATCATCATTTTTATGATGATTGAAGGCGTGCGGGTGAGAGGGTCGGTATAGCCTGGGCGGCTATACCGAGGGGGGTTAGCTGCGAATAAACGCCAGAAGATCCTGGTTAATCAGGTCAGCATGGGTGGTGTGCATCCCATGTGGCAGTCCCGGATAGACCTTGAGAGTACTGTTGCTGAGAAGCTCGTCCTGAAGCAGGCTCGCATTTTTATACGGCACGACCTGGTCGTCATCGCCCTGCAAAATCAGGGTAGGGACGGTGATAGCCTTCAGATCGTCGGTCTGGTCGGTTTCTGAAAACGCCTTGATACCTTCGTAGTGCGCCTTCGCGCTGCCGATCATTCCCTGTCGCCACCAGTTCTGAATGGTGCCCTGTGAGATCTCCGCGCCCTCACGGTTAAAGCCGTAGAACGGGCCTGTCGCGACATCGAGATAAAATTGTGCGCGGTTGGCGGCCAGCGCCTGGCGGAACCCGTCAAAGACCTCAATCGGCGTGCCGCCTGGGTTCTCCGGCGTTTTAACCATTAACGGCGGTACGGCGCTTATCAACACCGCTTTTGCCACGCGCCCCTGCGGCTGACCATATTTTGCGACATAGCGCGCAACCTGCCCGCCGCCCGTCGAGTGCCCGATATGCACCACATTTTTCAGATCCAGATGTTCCACAACGGCGGAGACATCGGCGGCGTAGTGATCCATATCGTGCCCGTCGCTGACCTGGCTTGAACGCCCGTGGCCCCGGCGGTCGGACGCCAGTACGCGATAGCCTTGCGCCAAAAAGAACAACAGCTGGTTATCCCAGTCGTCAGCGCTAAGCGGCCAGCCATGGTGGAAGAAGACAGGCTGCGCCTCTTTTGGTCCCCAGTCTTTATAGAAGATCTCAACGTTATCTTTGGTGGTGACAAATGACATGATTGAACCTCTCGGGTGGAGTGAAAGGAGATGGATAGTTCAGGTTGATGTGCAAACAGGTGGCAAATAACAACATCCAAGTCTAGTTGAGAATGTCACCGCGTGCCGGAATTCTGCGGCTGGCTCAATGGCTTCGCTTGTGAAAATGTTCTTCAAATTTAGTCCGTTATCTTTGCTTAGTTAAATTCCAGCAACCTTAACCTGATGAATTTATAACGGTAATTCACCCGCGGCATGCTAAAGGTGGTAGCGCCGATCAGATTAAACAGAGAGTGCTCAATGAAAACCTCAATTGCGAGCGTGGTGGCAGACCTGCCGGATGTCTGGCGTTCGCGCGTGCTTGGCACCGTCGGGAACGCCAATATTAAAGTGCTAAAGATGGGCGGGGAGGGACTTCCAACCGAGGCGCATGATGATTTCGACGAACTGCTGCTGGTGCTGGACGGTGAGCTGCCGCTGGTGGTGGAGGAGCGGCACTTCACGCTGAAAGCCGGGGAGTTTTTTTTTGTACCGAAGGGGGCGAAGCATTCCGTGCCGGAAGGGAGTTTTGGGGTACTGGTGGTAGTGGACGTGGGGCGGCAGTAAAAGCCCGCCCCGAGCGTTAACGTCAACCCGGTCCCTCACTTCCCGCCGCCAGCAGCGGGACCACAATGCGGCTGATGGGGACAGGAATACCATGCTTATCGCCATAACGCAGGATCACACCGTTGCGAATATCCCATTCCAGCGGACGATTGGCCTGACGGTCGGCGAGAATTGACGTGCCTAAATCCGCCGGGGCACGATGAAAACCCTCGACGATCTCGTGCGGAACGTTATCGCCGAGCGATGCGCCTTCTGCCCGCGCCACGGCCAGGCATTCGTGCAGGTACGCCAGTGCCAGCTCCGTGATATCTTGCCGCGAGAACATCCCTGCGCGGCGGTTCGCCAGCACCATCAGGCCCGCGACCGCATTCTGTAACAGCTTGCGCCAGGCGATGGAGGTAAAATCCGCTGACAATTCTACCGCGCAGCGCGTCTCGCTCAGCGCATCGCTGATCCGTGCTGCCTGCGGGATAGTGGGGACGGTCAGACGCGGTTTGGCACGCAGCCACACGGAGGCGTCCGGCTCGCGCTGAGCCGGGAACCAGACCACCGACGGGACGACCACGGCACCGTTAACGTAAGGTTCGAGCTGCGCTTTTTGCTCAACGCCATTTTGCAACGCACAGACGACGGTGTTTTCATCGCACAGCGCAGCCAGCCACCCGGCGCTGTCAGCGACCTGGGTGGTTTTCACGGCCACAAATACAAGCGCGACCGGGCGGCTGACGCGCGAAGGGTCGGTGATGACCGGACCGGGTACGATGATTTCACCGTCATCGTGGCGCAACACTAACTGTGGATGAGGGGTGCGTCCGCAAAGAAGGGGCGTTCGGCCCACTTCATGCAGTGCCGCGGCAATGGTGGTACCGATAGCACCAGGGCCGATAAGCGCTACTGAGGGATGTTCAGACATTCTTTGTCCTCCTGAATGGGGCAAGCAGACCTGATTTATCATAATACTCCGCAGGCCCATCGCGTCTAACAGGAAAAAATGATGCCGATTCACATCGTTTTGGCGGACGCATGGCGGTCAGGCGTAACGATAAGCCCTATCCCTTAAACGCTCATCACGCGTGCCGCGATATAAAGCCCGACGCCGTAAGCCAGATGCGTGAGCACACTGAACAGCCGCGCCAGCCACGGGCGAGGCGTGCGTGACGCAGCAATGCCAAAACCCAGCGCAGGCTGCAGAATCAGGAACGGGGCAAATAACGTTAACAGACCGGCGAGCAGTCCTTTCGAGAGGGAGGGGTGAGTAAACCATTCTGCTCCGTACAGCGTCAGCGGCACGACAGCAAAAAGTATCCCGGTGAGATAGTGAAACACCCAGCCCGTCAACCGCTCCCCGCGTAGTGGCGGCGCTGAGACGATCGTGTGATGGCAAAACGTCCCGCCCGGCAAACCCAAAATCCAGCGGCCCACCAGGGCATAGTTCAGTGGCGGAACCTTAAGAGTGCGTTTCTGAAAGCAGGACCATATATCCATCACCCCTGTTGCGCCAATCCCCGTTATGACTGTTTTGAGCACCAAAATCATATCCATAGTCTTCTCCTTGCTGATGAAATGCTAAGCTGGCAGACAGTGTGCAAGTTAAAGTCAGGTTTAAGTCAACGATGAAAGAACTGGATATCAGAGAAATCGCCGACCTTTCGGGCATTAGCCCCTCGGCGCTGCGCTATTACGAGAAGCGAGGATTGATCCAGCCGGTCGGTCGCAACGGTCTGAGAAGGCAGTATCATGAGAATGTGCTTAATAAGCTGCAGCTGATCACGCTGGGGCAGGAGGCAGGATTTTCTCTGGATGATATTGCAGCGATGTTTGGTGCGAAAGGGACGATCGCAATTGACCGCGAGCAGCTTCATCAGCAATCACTGAAGATTGACAACACCATTCGCAGATTGCAGCTATTAAGCCGCGGGCTGAAGCATGCTGCACGCTGTACACAACCAGAGCATACCGAGTGCGAGGAGTTCCAAAAAATTGTCTAAAAAGGGCTTCGGCTCGTCCGGTCTGGCAGCCGCTAACTCACTAAATGACAGGGAAATAATTATGACGACGCTGGATGAACTGCAGGTGAAGTATCCGGGAGCACATGCCTGGCAAATGGGTGACAGCCCTGAGCTGGCGAACGAGCTTGCTGACCTGATTAAAAAAGGGATTAAAACGGCCTCATGTGGCTCTTTTTCATCGTATCAACAGGAGGAAACTGCGCCCCGAATCGGCAGCTATAACATCGTTCTTGATGGTCAGAATGCGCCGGTGTGCGTGATCAGATTGATTTCAATGCGCGTGGTGCGTTTTTGCGATGTGACCGATGAGTTTGCCAGAAAAGAGGGGGAGGGCGATTTGAGCCTTGAGTACTGGCGGAAAGAACATCAGCGCTTTTTCGCGCGCGAAGGGGACTTCTCTGAAGAGATGCAGCTGATCGCAGAGGAGTTTGAGGTTGTTGAGGTTATTTGAGGCGGATTGTAGTTTCCCTGAAAGTCATACACATCGCTGCACGCCGCGCCGGGTTGAAACCTGACGCGAGTTCTTCAGCAATCAGGCTTACCAGATGCGGCGGTCGTGCGAGACCTTCTACAATTTCAAAACCTAATGTGGCGTAAAATCGGGCATTAAAAGCGGCCATTTTATCTGTGGTCAGCGAGGCTCCCGTCAGACCACGCTGCTGACCAATATTGAGAATAGCCTGCATAAGCCGTCTGCCGATACCGTGGCGTTGCCAGGCCGGATGTACATCCATTTCAGCAACGTGCAGCCAGGTCTCTTCAACTTTAGCTGCGACAAAACCTACCGGAACAGAATCAGACGTACAGGCCGTAAGCAGCAGACCGTTACGCCAGAAATCGCTCAATTCCTCCAGGCTACATGCGCCCGCCTCGTCTGTTACCGCCCCCGCATTACGCAAGGTTTCAAAAGCCGCCAGTTCAATGGCGCGTAGCCTGTCGAAGTCTTCAGGGTGTGCGTGACGGATAGTGAAATCCATGACAAGGTTCTCCATGCGTGATGTCATTATTTTTACGGTCTTTGATTCGCAATGCATTGGGAATAACGGGGAATTCCTCTGTCCAGAATGGAGCATATCATGATGTTGGCAAGGCTTGCTTCTGGTATGACGTGGACAGGTTAAAGAGCGGGTTGAACCGCTTTGAGCGAAGAGCTGAAGTTATCATCAAGCTTAAAGAAACCTATTGTAGAACAAACTGATAGGTTATTATTAGTTCATGTAAGGTCAAATAAATGAATATTCCTATGCTTTATTTTACAACCGGTCCAGCTACAGTTATCGATCCATCCTATATCGAGTATATGAATCAACCGCCAGGAATGATGGAGGGTGTAAAAGTAATTCGTATTAGCGAAGACCATCGTTTATTTTTACAGGGTGAGTTTGGTGGTTTCCGAATATATTCTCTAGTTACCCATTCAAGGGCCGAGGTTATTCCGAGAACTATACGCAAAATTTCTTCAACCCATTTCGTAGCCACCGTTAAATTTGAGTTCACGCCGGGTTCAGTTACGGAGCACGAAATTTTCTTTCGGTCTCCGATTCCATTTGCGGATGTACGCGCGACAAGTTACGGTATTTTTCCAGACTGCTTTGAGTTTAGAGGCGCGGGTCCTGGGACTGAGAGCTTTCCATGCAACCTGTCCTTTCTTCTACTTTACGCGGAAAACTGTCCGTCAATTCCATTGCGCATTGAATACATTGGAATCGGCAAATCGGCGAAACGTGAAGCTCAAGACCGTCTTGGTGAAGGGCACGAGAAACTACAGAAGTTACTGGCGGAACAAAACCGACGACCAAGCAAGCAGACTACCTCTATTGTTCTGTATCGACCATCCCCCCTCGAACCGCCAATCCTGCCTTTCGCTGATATTATCGAAACCATTGAAGCAACTATGATTCAATACTTTAAGCCGCACCCCTTAAATGTAGAACGCCTCAACTTTCCACATGATTCCCCAGCATTATCCAACAAAATAAAAGGAATTGGCGCTTGTAAAGTCATTACGGAAGTTAGCGCGCCGAAGGGAACAAAATTGTTCTCTAATTCTGTCAGTCTAGCGGAAACACACATTATTAGGGTTTCGCTTGAGTAGTATCCGCCAACAATCTACACTTGCAGGTATCTCAAATGTTCCCGAGTGTCTTTTTTTCGAAGGCTTGTTCGGCAGCACTACCCTGATTAACAGGAATAAAACTATGTGAATCAGGAAAATGTTGTGGCACCGAAAACTGACTTGCTCCCCCGATATTAGTTATGTCTTCATCAGCAACATGAGGATAGACTAATCTAACACTAACTCATTTCGTGAGTGTTAACACTTTGAACCAAATCATCATATTTATTCCAGTTCCCCACTAATTAACATTGTTCTAGTACCTCAACGTCCGCTCCTGGCACTAAGCGGACTTTCATATTTCAAACTCACGGCTCCCCGAATACCATCATTATCCCTAATAGAATCTCTGCACTACCCAACTAACCGCGACAACTGACAAGGGCAGGGTGTTTCAAAGCAGCCGATAACGCCGAAGTTGTTCCACCACGTAATCAGCACACTAAAGAAAAGCACCGAGGTAAAAGGCGGTGTGACGTTGACGTAATAAGATACCCCCAGCAAACAGGCAGACGCCCAATAACAAGCTTACCGGCATGTCGCATTTGGCGGTGTGGTTCACAGCGCCTTTTTCAGGGCTGATATCAGGAAACTGACCGGTTCATCGGGCGGAACATCCCGGCGCAGGATGATGTGTAACGGCGTAACGCGGTGCGAGCCGTGACTGAGGGGCAATGGTTGCAGTATGCCTGCCGCCAGTTGCTGGTGAATAGAGGCCTGCGGCAGCCAGCCGTATCCAAGACCGGCCACGACAGCGCCTGCTGCTGCATCCAGAGTGGAGAAATCCCAGTTTTGGCTATCCCCTGTGGCCGCTTTCCCGCTATCTGCTATTTGTATCCGTGGCCAGTTGCTGAGCAGTGCTTCGGTCAACGTGCCGGATACCGACAGCAGCGGATGATCGCGATGTGCCACGGCAATAAAATCCACGTTCATTAGCCACTCTCCCCGGCCAGTAATATTCTGCCGGTCGGTCACGATCATCACATCAGCATCGTCCACAGCGGACATGGTAGGGAACATGCTCTCGGTGACTTCCGTTAGCTTCACCCGAATAGTCGGCCAGCGCTGCTGGAATTGTTGCAGGGCAGAGAACAGGCGCTCCCGAGGATAGATAACGTCCACCACCAAATTAAGCTGCGATCGCGTTCCCTCCTGCAGAGTTGCGGCTTGGGCCTCCACATAACTAAATGTTTTCAGGAGCGGGCGTACCTGGCTCAGCAGCGTGGCCCCGGTTGGGGTTAATACCGTACGACGCCCCTCTGGAACCAGCAGCGTCACGCCGAGTTGCGTCTGGAGCTGCGCGAGATTATAGCTAATAGAAGACTGGCTGCGGTGTAGCGTATCGGCGGCGCGGGCAAAGCTGCCGGTAGTGAACACACAGTCCAGGATTGCCCATTGTTCCAGCGTTGTTTTATTCATAATGATTCATTTATTCGATTAATATCATCATAAAATAGCGCTATTCATCAAAATATTAAAGCATTAGACTTGTTTTATCGAACAGAGGAGACCTGAAATGAGCAACTTTGATAAACATGATTTAAGCGGTTTTGTCGGTAAACATCTGGTGTACACCTACGATAACGGCTGGAACTACGAAATTTATGTCAAAAATGAACAAACCCTGGACTACCGTATTCACAGCGGCCTGGTGGGGAACCGTTGGGTCAAAGATCAGCAGGCTTATATCGTCCGCGTGGGTGAGAGTATTTACAAAATCTCCTGGACAGAGCCAACCGGCACGGATGTGAGCTTAATAGTTAACCTGGGGGATAAACTCTTCCATGGCACTATTTTCTTCCCACGTTGGGTGATAAATAACCCCGAAAAAACGGTGTGTTTCCAGAATGACCATATTCCGCTGATGAATCAGTACCGCGATGCCGGTCCGGCTTATCCGACGGAGGTTATTGATGAATTTGCCACCATCACCTTTATTCGTGACTGCGGTGCCAATAATGACGATGTGATTGCCTGCGCGGCGAGTGAATTGCCGGACAATTTTCCAGATAATCTGCGTTAAATAACACCCCGCTAAATTTAAAAGAAACCGGTCACGACGACGGTTTCTTTTTTTTTGCTACTCATCCGGGACGTTTATTCGTTTACGGTTGCCTGATGACGCATTTCTTTAGCCGGTACTGCTTTGCTTCTGTTGCTGGAATAGATGAAGAATAGCGCGATACCCAGACAGAGGATGGCGCCCAGACGATTCATCGAGAAGGGGATCGCCCCGTTGCCAAGCCAGCCAAAGTTATCAATCAGCATGCTCATTGTCAGCTGACCGAAAATCACCGCAACCGTTGCGACGGCTGTGCCGATACGTTGGACGGCAAAGACCATAATGACGATGTAAGGCACACCAAACATCGCACCTAACAGCTGCCACTTCGGTACATCCAGTAGGCTGGTAGCATGTTTAGGCTCAAAGAAGAAAATCAGCAGGGCAGTAATAAGCGCGCCGACGGAGAAGGTCAGGAATGCACTTTTGAATACACCCACTTTGCTACCCAGTTGGCCATTTATCGCAGCCTGAATGCTGAGCATTGCACCACCAATAACCGCCAACACAATCATCATAAAAGTCATCATTTTTTCTTAACCCCGAGCAACAAGAACCAGCGCCAGTACGATAAAAATCAGCGCGATAATGCGTTTATTGTCAATTTTTCGATGTGGTGTGCCCAGCAGACCATAGTGGTCAATGATCAGGCTTTTTGATACCTGTCCTGCCAGAATGCCTATCATCGTCATAGCGATACCGATTGCCGGGGTAGCGATGGTCAGAATAATGACGTAAACAGGGCCGAGCACCCCGCCCAGTAGGTTCCAGGAGGGCTGCGCGAAAAAGGATGGGCTATTGCGTGGGCTGAAAAACAGCATCAGCAAAAACGTCAGGGCAGCACCCACGCCGAATACGCTGAATGTCGCCCATAAATCGCCAACTTCCCCTCCCAGCGGCCCCAGCAGCCCGGCCTCTACGGACAGTCCCATTCCGCCCGCGATAACAATTAAAATCAGTACCAGTTGCATAGCAAACTCTCTCCGGTTATCTAAGCGCAGAAGATTACACCTGGCCTGAGATGTGAAAAATGCCATAATTCAGGAAACACCTTTGCAGGATTTGCATCAATGCATGGCGCAGGCAATATCAGTATCCGTTCTCTTTTAATCTTTATTGACGTGTATGAAACGCAGAATTTTTCCGTGGTCGCGCGCCGCGAAGGAATTTCGGCTTCGCAGGTTTCACGAGTTATCCATCATCTTGAAGACGCGCTCGGTCAGCAGCTTTTTTATCGCAACACACGCGCGGTCATCCCGACTGAAAGTGGGCACCTTTTTATCCGGCACGCGCGCGCCATGGCGGGTAATCTTGAGGATGCGCGTCGTGAACTGGATGAACGTGCGCTGGAGCCTTCAGGTTTAATTCGTATTAATGCCCCGGTATTTTTCGGACAGCGGCATGTGGCCCCAGGACTACCGGGTCTGACGGCGCGTTACCCCCGTCTGACCATTGAGCTGACGCTGACCGATGATTACATCGATCCACACAGGGATGCCGCCGACGTCATTTTCCGGATTGGCGTTCTGTCTGACTCTTCCTTTCATGCGCGCGTTTTCGGGCAGCAGTTTTATCACCTGGCCGCGTCGCCTGCGTATCTGGATAAATACGGTATGCCTGAATGCCCGGAGGATCTGGGACGCCACAAATGCCTTGTCTACAGCGGCTCTTCCGGGCCAAACCGCTGGCTGGTTCGCAGGCCAGGTGAGGAGTGGGTGCACTATCCCGTGTCGCCACTGATGTCGTCCAATAACGCAGAGACTTTGCTTATTGCGGCTCTGGGCGGGATGGGCATTGTGCTTTTTCCGGACTGGCTGATTGCTGAAAGACTGAAAAGCGGTGAGCTGATCGCGCTACTGACCGATATGGATACCTCTATTAAAACGGAGCCACAGAACATTGCGGCTATCTACCCCCACACCCGCCATCCGCCGCTGAACGTCAGGGCGGTTATCGATTACTATCTTGAGGTGTTTGGTTCACCGCTTTACTGGCAGTCTGAGGGGTAAGTTCAGGCTGGCAATGGAGCATAACCGGCGTCAGTTTTCTCCAGGCTTAGAAAGTGAATCGGTGACCTTGAACAGCATCTTGCGGTTGTTGATTACGGTGGCAGTGCAGAGGGTTACGCAGCGGCTCAACTGGCAATCTGTGAGAGTGTCCATTACTATCCAAAATCTATGGATGTGAACATTTTCGGCTTTATGCCAGCACTACTGCCTGTAGCACTGTCCCCCGGCGCAAGCTTCACTCTCGTTATGAACAGTGCTCTGGCTGGTGGTCACAAAGGCCTGATCAGAACGCTCGCCGGAACAGCGTTGGGCATATACACCCATGCGGTTTTAATAGGGCTGGGTGTAACTGCTGTGCTCATCTCGTCCCCGGCAGCCTTTGCAGTGCTCAAAGTTGCCGGAACGGCCTATCTGCTATGGTTAGGCGCGATGCTTATCCGCAGTGGGATAACGGTCACTACAGACGGGTTTAGGGATTCAAAGCATGTGGTGACGTTAAAAGAGGCGTGGCTTGCGAATGTTTTGAACCCAAAAGCCATCCTTTTTTATGTGACGGTCGTTTCACAGTTCGCAGGGATAAAGGGAGGCGTTAGCAATTACCTGACGCTGGCATCAGTGCATGTCGTGGTGATGAGCGTTTGGCTTTTCTCTGTCAGCCAGACACTGATATTTTCAGTTAAAAAAACGAACCCGTTAATGCTCAAAAAATACGTCAACGTTGCCGGCGGGATGTTGCTCATTGCTTTTTCGCTTCATAGCTTGATAAAGGGATAATACCCGCATTTGGCACAACGTTGCCGTTATGATTCAGGCCGTCAGCTACGGATGACGAGGGGTTATTGTATAAGTGGGGAGGGATTTACTCCCCACGCTTTATTGACGATGCTACACAATTTCCATTTTAGTTTGTTCTGCGCGGCCTGGTGAACCACAGCCAAATCCCGATACTTCCCAGGCTGAATATGGAAATGCTATAGAGCGCAGTAATGGCACCCACATTATGCGCGATGACACTGGTTATTCCGGTTGAACCAGTAGCGACCAAAACCTGCGCCCGCCATGTCATTGCGCTGGCTTTTGCAACCTGTGTATCTGCGAAGTTTTTAAGTACGCCGAAGGTCCCTAAAGCAAACGCAATATTAGAGGCCATGTGCGCAATGAAAATTATCACAAGTCCAGCAAAAGGGAATCCGGCGGTTAAAGGCAACAAGAAATAGCTTCCGATGTAGCCGCTCAGGCACAGCAGCAACAGCCCGTTTTTAGTGGAATAGTGCTGCAATTTACTGGCGTCAAGAATAAGCGGGCCACAAAGTTGTCCGAGGCTTCGCGCAAAAATCAGTGGTAGTGCCAGCCCGGCTGAATCTTGAGGACTAATTTCCTGTGCCAGAGCAGGTAACAGTGCCATTGCCGGAGAACCCACAGCCGCAAGCGCAGGTAAAAGCATAATGCTTCGTTTTTGCAGAGGAGATAAACATCGCCAGAGTAGCTTATGGGTGACAGGTGGGGTGTTTTCAGATTTCATCGTGATCGCCTGAAAAACAGAGGCAGATACGAGAAGCAAAGCTATAGAAGCGACAAAGCTCAGAGCATCGATGGCAAGGAGGTCTGTTAGAGAAACCCGGTCGAACATTAAAACGCCTAATCCGGTACCTAATAAAACCTGAGAAGCAAAAAGTAGGGTTTCCATTGCGGTTGCTGCAGGTAATTCTTCATGATGCAATCCGCGTTTGATCAGCAAAGTCAGAGCAGGATAACTCATGCCGGTGAATAGCGCTTCCCAACACTGGACCGCAAGTAAAGCCGGAATATTGTGGTAGAGCAAACCATATAAGGGAAAAACAAGTCCCAGTAGACCGAGTATCTCTGTAAAAATCAGGATTCGGAGGGGGGAAACTGTGTTACACAGCGCCTCTCCCCAGAGACTCCCTATAAAACCAGGCAGCATAGAGAGCATATAAACCAGGGTCAGAGTCGCAGCAGAAGCGTGCCAGTGTAAAAGTTGACCGAAAACGATTACCTGCGTAAGACCATTGCCCAGCGATGACAAGATATAAGCAAAACCAAGGAAGCGCAGCCAAGCATGGCTACGCAATGCGCGGATAAGCGCAAGCAGCAAAGTATTCATGCAGAGAGATTCTCATCTTTAATAACATACGCCCACACAACCAACAGTCCATGCGGAAAGTAAAAACTGTTAAAAGACAGAATCTTTACATCGGAGAAATACCCTCATAGAAGCAGATTCAGCACTGTATCACAGAAAAAGTAGACAGCAAGCTGGAAGCCGAAACGTCCGCTCCCTCATATATTCTCATACCGATTTTGAAGCGCTACGCATCTTTATCCGCAACGGATATCAGGACGGCGGTGAGACGTAACGCTTTATTGTTCCGGACGGGGAAATAAACGGTAACGGATGATCTCAACGGGCTATTAGCGCCACGATCGCGGCAAGCGCTGGAAGCGCCTGCACATAAAGTATCTTCCGACTGGCGGTTACCGCTCCAAAAATACCTGCAACCAGCACGCAGATCAGAAAGAAGAATATCACCGAAACACCGCGTTCGCCGAGCCATAACCCCCACAGCAATCCCGCCGCCAGAAAGCCGTTGTACAGCCCCTGATTCGCGGCGAGAACGCGGGTTTCGCGCGCAAAGTCGGCGCTCAAATTAAAAGCCTTCTGGCCGGTTTTGGTGTTCCACAAAAACATTTCGAGCACCAGAATATAGAGATGGATAACGGCAACAATAGCGACAAGTAGAGTAGCAAACACGGGCGGCCTTACAAGGTGAGGGCAGATGAAAGGGAGTATAGATAATTCCAGCGGATGCGGCAGGCTGATTCGCCACCAGGATGAAAATTCGTTATCATCCGCTCCCACTCTTTGTCCGTGCAGCCTGATGTCTACGATTATCGATACCTTTATTGCCCCGCCGTGTCTCGACGAGATTGAAATTCTCTATCAGGACGCACATCTGGTGCTGATCAACAAACCGGCGGGGCTGCTGAGTCTTTCGGGGAAAAATCCGCAGAATCTCGACTCGGTGCATTATCGACTGGTGAAGACTTTCCCTGGCTGCACCCTGGTGCACCGCCTGGATTTCGGCACGTCCGGGCTGATGGTGGTGGCCCGCAATAAGGCTATCAATGCGGCGCTGTGCCAGCAGTTTAGCGAGCGTCGTGTGACCAAGATTTACACTGCGCTGCTGTGCGGGCATTTGGACGATAACGAAGGGGTGATAGATGCAGCGATTGCCAAAGATCCGGCGCTGTTCCCGCTGATGTCGATTTGCGCTATCACGGGCAAACCTGCGCGCTCTCGCTATCGGGTGATTGAACGTATTTATCAGGAAAGGGAAGGGGCGTTACTGCCGTTGACGCGGGTCGAGCTGACTCCGGAAACCGGGCGCACCCATCAGCTGCGTATTCACTGCCAGCAGCTGGGGCACCCAATTTTAGGCTGCGATCTGTATGGTGGCCTCACGCAGCCAGGTACCGGGCGCACGCCGCGTCTGATGCTGCACGCCAGCGAGCTGCACTTTGTGCATCCCGTGAGCGATGAGTGCATCACGGTGCGTAATGCCAGCCCGTTCTGACCGCAAACGTCATTACCACATCAAATCATCAGGCACTTTGAAATCGGCGTACGGATCGTCCTCGTCCTGCTCTTCCTGACTCAGGGCACTGTTCAGTACGATACTGTCTGCATCACGCTGGGCGATTTTATCCGCGACGCTTGCCGGAATAATCGCGTACTGACTCTCACTTGCCCCATCCACCACCAGGCGGGCGATGGCGAGACGGCCGCTAATCAGCTGCGTCTGCGTCGTTTTATCGACAACGATCTTTTTGATGAGGTTGTTATCGGTGAAGTTGAAATCGATGTTACCGCGTGACACCACGATGCGGTTCATCTCAATCAGCTGTTTCACCTGCGCTTTAAACTCTTTTGCCAGCGTCGCCTGTTTTTGCTGTTCACTCAGCTGCTTATCACGTTCGAGCTGGGCTTTTTTGTTCTCTTCCACTGCTTCACGCGCCTCGCGAGCCTGCACGCGGGATTTCTTCGCCGTTCTCTGAACTTTGGCCATTTTTTTGCTGGTGACCAGGCCTGCTTTGAGCATCTGCTCTTGTAAGGTAAGTTTTGTCATCTTCGTATCTGAACCTGTTGGAAATTTGCCGGGATTATACCTGTAATTTTATACAAATAAAAAATCCACGCCGGAGCGTGGATTCTATAAAGTTTGTTGTTGCTGATATCTCGTCAGCCAACAAATTTTATTTAGACGTTGAACAAGAAGTTCATTACGTCGCCATCTTTGACGATGTAATCTTTACCTTCTGCACGCATCTTGCCGGCTTCTTTCGCGCCTTGTTCACCTTTGTAGGTGATGAAGTCTTCAAACGCGATGGTCTGTGCGCGGATAAAGCCTTTTTCGAAGTCGGTGTGGATTTTACCGGCCGCCTGCGGAGCGGTGGCACCGACAGGGATGGTCCATGCGCGTACTTCTTTCACGCCAGCGGTGAAGTAGGTTTGCAGGTTCAGCAGCTCATAGCCCGCGCGGATAACGCGGTTCAGGCCCGGCTCTTCCAGGCCCAGCTCAGCCATGAACTCTTCGCGGTCGGCATCGTCCAGCTCAGCGATGTCAGACTCAACGGCAGCACATACAGCAACAACGACAGAGCCTTCGCCAGCGGCGATTTCACGCACTTTGTCGAGGTACGGGTTGTTTTCAAAACCATCTTCGTTGACGTTCGCGATGTACATGGTTGGCTTCAGGGTCAGGAAGCTCAGGTATTTGATTGCCGCTTTATCTTCTTCTGTCAGATCCAGCGCGCGCAGCATGCCTGCGTTTTCCAGCTGTGGCAGACATTTTTCCAGGGCTGCCAGTTCGGCTTTCGCGTCTTTATCGCCGCCTTTGGCTCGCTTCTGCACGCGGTGGATTGCGCGTTCGCAGGTGTCCAGATCGGACAGGGCAAGCTCAGTGTTGATAACGTCAATATCGTCAGCCGGATCGACTTTGTTATTCACGTGGATGATGTTGTCGTTTTCAAAACAACGCACTACGTGGCCGATGGCTTCGGTTTCACGGATGTTAGTCAGGAACTGGTTGCCCAGGCCTTCGCCCTTGGAGGCGCCTTTTACCAGGCCCGCGATGTCGACGAATTCCATGGTGGTTGGCAGAATACGCTGGGGTTTAACGATTTCAGCGAGCTGATCCAGACGTGGGTCAGGCATCGGCACGACGCCGGTGTTCGGCTCAATCGTACAGAACGGGAAGTTTGCTGCTTCGATACCCGCTTTGGTGAGCGCGTTAAAAAGGGTGGATTTGCCCACGTTTGGCAGACCAACGATACCGCATTTAAATCCCATCTTTAAATCACCTTAATGTCTTGATATTCAACCCGTTAGCATTAACCGATTGAAGAAAAGTAAATAACTTTGCCTATTATACACGTAACCGCCGTCACGCGCGGTAAAAATGGCGTCTCGCGCGGACTACTGCGCCTTAAAGGCGTGTAAACGATTTGTCGCTTTGGTCAGACCCTCTTTGAGCCACACCTCGGTACAGCGCGCCGCTTCGTCTACGGCATCGTCAATGAGCTTCTGCTCTGAAGCGGGTGGTTTACCCAGCACAAAACCGACAACTTTGTTTTTATCGCCCGGATGGCCGATTCCCACGCGTAAACGATGAAAGTTCGGGTTATTGCCGAGTTTGCTGATGATGTCTTTCAGGCCATTGTGACCGCCGTGACCGCCGCCGAGTTTGAATTTAGCGACACCGGGCGGTAAATCCAGCTCATCGTGGGCGACCAGAATTTCATCCGGATTGATGCGATAAAACGTCGCCATCGCCGCCACGGCTTTACCGCTCAGGTTCATGAATGTGGTCGGAACAAGCAGGCGCACATCGGCACCCGCGAGGTTGATACGCGAGGTATAGCCATAAAATTTCGGCTCTTCACGAAGGGGGGCACGTAACCGCTCGGCCAGCAGATCGACATACCAGGCTCCGGCGTTATGGCGGGTGGCCGCATACTCTGCGCCTGGGTTGGCAAGGCCGACAATCAGTTTAATCGTCACGTTTCAATTCCTAAAGGTTCCAGATTTGCCGCGTAGTTTACTGTCTGGCGCGCCGCTTGACAAAATTCTGCGGCAGGAAGAGGGGAAATTTGAATAATGACGGGTTTGAATCATTAGAATTTCAAGCTGTTCAGGCGCTTATTTGTAAACTTTTGTCTCGGGCGTGCTCATTATTGTGATCATTCACGCAACTCATAAAAGACCCGTTGTCTATACTTTACACACAAGGATTAGGGACATTTCCCTGCAACCCAAAGTTCCGGAGGTGACATATGAAACGCAGAAACGCTTCACGACTCGGTAACGTGCTAATGGGGTTGGGCCTGTTCGTGATGGTAGCAGGTGTGGGTTATTCTATTTTAAACCAGTTGCCGCAACTTGACCTCCCACAATACTTCGCGCACGGCGCGGTGCTAAGCATCTTTTTAGGTGCTGTTTTGTGGCTGGCAGGGGCCCGCGTGAGTGGCCATGAGCAGGTCAGCGACCGATACTGGTGGGTACGTCATTACGACAAACGCTGCCGCCGGGACCAGCATAAACCTAGTTAGTACACCTGCCGGGTAACCGCAGCGCTAACCAGCCTGCAGAAGATGAATACAAAAACGGCTCCTGATGGAGCCGTTTTTATGTTTAGAGATCCGCTAATGCCGCTTCGCGATTCGGGTAGAACGCCAGGCGCCCCGGAATCGGCTGAACACCCGCGCGCGCCATGGTGCGCAGGGGCTGGAACTCAAGATTACTCACACGCAGCTCGCAGCCTTCCGGCAGACGCTTCACAAAGCGCTGGAATGCATCCAGACCGCCTGCGTCCAGCACCGGGACTGCATCCCATTTCAGCACCACAATCCGCTTCCCGGAAATACGCGATTCCAGATCGCTGAACAAACCTTCCGCCGCCGCAAAGAACAGTGGGCCGATAACGCGCAGCACCAGCACATCCTCCGGCACCTCGACATTCACCGGTGACAGGCGCGTCATCTGCGCAATGCGGCGCATAAACAGCAGCGAGGCCAGCACAATCCCGACGCTGATGGCGATCACCATGTCAAACAGCACCGTCAGAGACATACAGATCAGCATTACGATGATGTCGTCTTTCGGCGCGCGACGCAGGAGATGCACCACTTTGTGCGCCTCAGACATGTTCCACGCCACCATCAGCAGCAGGGCGGCCATCGCGGAGAGCGGGAGCCACGACAACAGCGGGGCGAGCGCCAGCAAGGCGAGGATCACCAGCAGAGAGTGGATCACCGCAGACACTGGCGAGGTAGCCCCGGCGCGCACGTTGGCCGCTGAACGGGCAATCGCTGCCGTGGCGGTAATGCCGCCAAAGAACGGCGCGATAAGGTTACCCAACCCCTGGCCGACCAGCTCGCTGTTGGCTTTGTGCTTGGTGCCGGTCATACCGTCGAGCACCACCGCGCAGAGCAGCGATTCAATCGCGCCGAGCATCGCCATGGAGAACGCCGCCGGAAGCAGGGCGCGCAGGGAGTCCCAGCTCAGGGTGAAGTCCGAGCCAGGTAAATTCCATGGCAGCACCAGCTGAGGCAGTAGCTGAGGAATGCCGTTGCCCTGGGAGCCATCCGCCAGAATGTAGTGGAACTGCGAGCCGATAGTGGCGACGTGTCCGCCGAGGAGGTTCACCACGCCCATCACTGCGCAGCCTAGCAGCAGCGCGGGAAGATGCCCCGGCAGGCGAATGCCCAGCCGTGGCCAGAGAATTAACGTGCCGAGCGTGACGATACCGATAGCCGCATCGCCCAGATTCGCTGTCGGCAGGGCCATAAACAGGGCACCGACCTTTTGCAGATAGTGTTCAGGCACCTGTGCGAGCTGCAAACCGAGAAAATCTTTGATTTGCATGGTCCCGATGGTGATGCCGATCCCGGAGGTAAAACCGAGCGTCACGGAGAGCGGGATGTATTCGATCAACCGACCAAAACGGGCCAGACCGAACAGAATCAAAAATACGCCAGACATCAGCGTGGCGACCAGCAAACCGGCCAGACCAAACTGCTGGGAGACCGGGTAGAGGATCACCACAAAGGCTGCTGTCGGGCCGGAGACGCTAAAGCGCGACCCGCCCGTCAGGGCGATGACAATCCCGGCAACTGCCGAGGTGTACAGCCCGTACTGCGGGGCGACGCCGCTGCCAATCGCCAGCGCCATCGCCAGTGGAATGGCAATAATCCCGACGGTGATCCCGGCGATGACATCACGCAGAAAACGCGATGAGGTGTATTTTTCTTTCCAGCAGGCGTCGATGAGGGCGCGAAAGGGCAGAACATGTGAGGACGCTACGTTTTTCACAATTCTCTTTTTCCGTGAGCACATCATCTGTCATGTGAATGGCAGGTGAAGGAGGTATTAATCATACAAATAGGTGATGAAGACAAAAAAACCCGCCGCAGCGGGTTTTTGGGCCGTGTTCGATTAGTGTTCGAACATCGCAGAGATGGATTCTTCGTTGCTGATACGACGAATCGCTTCGGCCAGCATGCCTGACAGGGTCAGGGTACGTACGTTTGGCAGCGCCTTGATCTCATCACTTAATGGAATGGTATCGCACACCACCACTTCGTCGATGACGGAGTTGCGGAGATTGTTGACAGCATTGCCGGAGAAGATCGGGTGAGTTGCGTATGCAAACACACGCTTAGCACCACGTTCTTTCAGCGCTTCAGCGGCTTTGCACAGCGTGCCGCCGGTGTCGATCATGTCATCAACCAGCACACAGTCACGGCCAGCGACGTCACCGATGATGTGCATCACCTGAGAGACGTTAGCGCGCGGACGGCGTTTGTCGATGATCGCCATGTCGGTATCGTTCAGTAGTTTGGCAATCGCACGAGCACGAACCACGCCGCCGATGTCCGGAGAAACCACAATTGGGTTATCCAGGTTCAGCTGCAGCATGTCTTCGAGCAGGATTGGGCTGCCGAATACGTTATCAACCGGAACGTCGAAGAAGCCCTGGATCTGCTCTGCGTGCAGGTCAACGGTCAGAACGCGGTCAACACCGACGCTCGACAGGAAGTCAGCAACAACTTTAGCGGTAATCGGTACACGCGCGGAACGGACACGACGGTCCTGGCGGGCATAGCCGAAGTAAGGAATAACAGCCGTGATACGGCCTGCGGAAGCACGGCGCAGGGCATCGACCATAACAACCAATTCCATCAGGTTGTCGTTAGTTGGAGCACAGGTGGACTGGATGATGAAAATATCACCACCGCGTACATTTTCGTTAATTTGTACGCTGACTTCGCCGTCGCTAAAGCGACCTACAGCGGCGTCGCCGAGGGAAGTGTACAGGCGGTTGGCAATACGTTGTGCTAGTTCCGGGGTGGCGTTACCAGCAAAAAGCTTCATATCAGGCACGAGAAGAACCTCAGGCATGCGTCCAATGGTGGATAACATTCGCCACTAACTGTGCGGGCCAGGCGAACGCTATCCAGGCGGTGTATTAAAGAGCGCGATGCAACGTCTGGAACAGGGTGACGTTGTCACCGAAACTCAGTCTGCGCCAGAATGGTCTGCTGTAGCGGGGAAGTGTTCATCCCACGTGCCACAAAACCATGCAGCCATTCCGGGGCTTGCTCTAGCACCTGACGAGCGGCGAATTCGGTGTCAAATTCAGCAAAAACACAGGATCCTGTGCCAGTCAGGCGCGACGGGGCGTATTCTAACAGCCAGGAAAGCACCGCATCAACCTCGCGAAAACGTTTTCTTGCGATAACCTCGCAATCGTTGCTGAATTCACATTTTAGTAACGTTTCTATTGACCGGACGGGAGTGTCCCGTGGCAACGCCGGATCCTTAAAAATAACCGGGGTCGGAATACTCACACCAGGATGGGCGATCAGATACCATTTCTCCGGTGGATCGACCGGCGTGAGGATCTCGCCAACCCCTTCGGCAAACGCGGCGTGACCGCGAACAAACACCGGCACATCGGCTCCGAGCGAAAGCCCCAGCGCGGCCAGTTCATCAGGTGTTAATCCGCAGCCCCAGAGATGGTTCAGGGCAACCAGTATCGTCGCGGCATTAGAAGAGCCGCCTCCCAGACCGCCGCCCATCGGCAGGCGTTTCTCAATATGGATATCGGCACCGCTTCCCGCCGGAAGCCTTCCCGAGCCGGCCGCCGCGTTCATCAGCAGCCGCGCGGCACGTACGATCAGATTATCTTCATGAGCAACACCTTCAACGGGCGTCAGCAGGTGAATCTGGCCGTCGTCGCGCAGTTCGATGGAGATCGTGTCGCCATAATCGACAAACTGAAACAGCGTCTGCAGCATGTGGTAGCCGTCAGCGCGTTGCCCGGTGATGTACAAAAACAGGTTCAGCTTCGCCGGAGAGGGCCATTGGCTCATCATTTAACGATCCAGTTATCCATTTTGAGCTTAATACGCTGGCTGCCTTCCGTCAGTTCCATATTGGATGGCAATGCCGGTTTACTTGCGCTGTCATAGCCGCCGTACACCACTTTCCAGGTTTTCCCGTTCTGGGTGTAGTTGAGTTCGCTCAGGCGATACTGGTCGTCGAGTTTGTAATCGGTGGCGTCGCCCGGCAGACCGAGGATCCACTGGCGCAGGCTATTAAGCGGAATCGGCATACCGGTCAGTTTGCCGATCATCTCTTCTGCATCTGTCGCAGTATAATGCTGGCCTTTGTTATCGGTGATCTGTGCGGTGCCTGGCTGGGCATTCAGCTCCAGTTCAGTGCTGCCGAGCGGGTTCAGCAGCAGCAGGCGATAGCGATCCTGCCCGGTTTGCTGCCAGAAGAAGCGGGCATACACTTTTTGCTGATCGGAGAGATAAGCGAACGCGCCGCGCGTCTGATACTGGCTTAAATTGCGCACCTCTTGCTGGTGCTGACGCCACTGCGGTGAGTCAGGACTTTTGCCGGGGCCCTTGGGCGGAGTAATCGAGCAGGCGGTAAGAACCAGCGCCGCCAGCGGTAACAAGCGAATGAATCGGGCCATAGTCGTGACAAATCCTTGAGATGCGTTGCAGTTATAACCCTTAATGCTAGCGCCGGGCGGTGGCAGCGTCTACGTTCATATTGTCTTAAATCATGAAATTAGCCGGAAACGGCTATTACTCCGAAAGGGGGCACTCTCTTTTATTGATCTCGCGCATCCTGTATGATGCGACCTGCTAACCTTATTAACGCTGGTACTACTCCCGCTCACATGACCCTTTTAGCACTCGGTATCAACCACAAAACAGCCCCGGTTTCGCTGCGAGAACGCGTTACGTTTTCGCCGGATACGCTCGACCAGGCGCTGGATAGCCTGCTTGCCCAGCCGATGGTGCAGGGTGGTGTGGTGCTCTCTACGTGTAACCGTACTGAGCTATATCTGAGCGTGGAAGAACAAGACAACCTCCACGAAGCGCTTATTCGCTGGTTATGCGACTACCACAATCTGAACGAAGAAGAGCTGCGCAACAGCCTGTACTGGCATCATGATAATGATGCGGTCAGCCATCTGATGCGCGTTGCCAGCGGTCTCGATTCGCTGGTGCTTGGCGAGCCGCAAATACTCGGGCAGGTCAAAAAAGCCTTTGCCGATTCCCAGAAAGGCCATCTCAAAGCCAGCGAGCTGGAACGCATGTTCCAGAAATCTTTCTCCGTGGCGAAGCGTGTGCGAACCGAAACCGACATTGGTGCCAGTGCGGTTTCTGTTGCCTTCGCAGCCTGTACGCTGGCGCGTCAAATCTTTGAATCGCTCTCAACGGTCACCGTGCTGCTCGTCGGCGCCGGGGAGACCATTGAGCTGGTGGCGCGTCATCTGCGCGAACATAAGGTCAAGCAGATGATCATCGCCAACCGGACCCGCGAACGCGCGCAGGTACTGGCAGATGAAGTGGGCGCAGAGGTGATTGCCCTTAGCGACATCGATGAACGCCTGAAAGATGCGGACATCATTATCAGTTCAACCGCCAGCCCGCTGCCTATTATCGGTAAAGGGATGGTGGAGCGTGCGCTGAAATCGCGCCGCAATCAGCCGATGCTGCTGGTTGATATCGCCGTCCCGCGTGACGTCGAGCCGGAAGTCGGCAAGCTGGCAAATGCCTATCTCTACAGCGTTGACGATCTGCAAAGTATCATTTCCCACAACCTCGCCCAGCGTAAAGCGGCGGCGGTGCAGGCAGAGACGATTGTCGAGCAGGAATCGAGCGAATTTATGGCCTGGCTGCGCGCGCAAAGCGCCAGCGAGACGATTCGCGAATACCGTGGTCAGGCGGAACAGGTACGTGACGATCTGACGGCCAAAGCGATGGCGGCCCTCGAGCAGGGCGGCGATCCGCAGGTCATTATGCAGGACCTGGCGTGGAAGCTAACCAACCGGTTGATCCATGCTCCAACCAAATCACTTCAACAGGCAGCCCGTGACGGGGATGATGAACGCCTGACTATTCTGCGCAACAGCCTCGGGCTGGAATAGCGCCACACACCCATTTTCTATTACAAGGTGCATTTTACGCCTATGAAGCCCTCTATCGTCGCCAAACTGGAAGCTTTGCACGAGCGCCATGAAGAAGTTCAGGCCCTGCTCGGTGATGCCGCGACTATTGCTGACCAGGATCGTTTTCGCGCCCTGTCGCGCGAATATGCGCAGCTCAGTGATGTTGCGCGCTGCTTTACTGAATGGCAGCAGGTTCAGGAAGATATTGAAACCGCGCAGATGATGCTCGACGACCCTGAAATGCGCGAAATGGCGCAGGAAGAGTTGCAGGACGCCAAAGCGCGTGCCGAAGAGATGGAGCAGCAGCTCCAGGTTCTTCTGCTGCCGAAAGATCCGGACGATGAGCGCAACGCGTTTGTCGAAGTTCGCGCCGGAACGGGTGGCGACGAAGCCGCGCTGTTTGCCGGCGATCTGTTCCGCATGTACAGCCGCTACGCGGAATCCCGCCGCTGGCGCGTAGAAATCATGAGCGCCAACGAAGGCGAACATGGTGGCTATAAAGAAGTGATCGCCAAGATCAGCGGCGACGGCGTGTATGGCCGTCTGAAGTTTGAGTCCGGCGGGCACCGCGTGCAGCGTGTCCCGGCGACGGAATCTCAGGGGCGAATTCACACCTCTGCCTGTACCGTTGCGGTGATGCCGGAGCTGCCAGAAGCTGAACTGCCTGATATCAATCCAGCCGATCTGCGTATTGATACCTTCCGCTCGTCAGGCGCGGGCGGTCAGCACGTTAACACCACCGATTCCGCGATCCGTATTACCCACTTGCCGACCGGCATCGTGGTGGAGTGTCAGGACGAACGCTCCCAGCACAAAAACAAAGCCAAAGCCCTGGCGGTGCTCGGCTCACGTATTCGCGCTGCCGAAATGGCGAAACGCCAGCAGGCTGAAGCCTCTACGCGTCGTAACCTGTTGGGCAGCGGCGATCGCAGCGATCGTAACCGCACCTATAACTTCCCGCAGGGCCGTGTGACCGACCACCGCATCAACCTGACGATTTACCGTCTGGATGAGACGATGGAAGGCAAACTCGACTCCCTGATCGAGCCGATCGTGCAGGAATACCAGGCCGATCAGCTGGCCGCGCTGGCCGAGCAGGACTAATGGATTTTCAGGCCTGGTTACGTGCCGCCGCGAGCGAGCTTTCCACCAGTGAAAGCCCGCGTCGCGACGCCGAAATCTTGCTGGAACATGTCACCGGAAAAGCGCGCACTTATCTCCTGGCATTCGGTGAGACGCTGCTGACGCCTGAACAGGAAGCGCAGCTTGCGGCACTGCTGGCCCGGCGTAAAACCGGTGAGCCGGTCGCGCACCTGACCGGTGAACGGGAGTTCTGGTCGCTGCCGCTGTCTGTTTCAGCCGCCACGCTGATCCCGCGCCCGGACACCGAGTGTCTGGTCGAGCAGGCGCTGGCGCGTCTGCCTGACGGCCCGTGTCGCATCCTGGATTTAGGCACGGGCACCGGCGCGATTGCGCTGGCGCTGGCGAGCGAGCGCCCCGATTGTCAGGTTACCGCGGTCGACGTAATGCCTGACGCGGTAGCCCTGGCGCAGCGCAATCTTGCGCGTCTGGGTTTCAGTAACGTTCAGATCAATCAAAGCAGCTGGTTTTCCGCCCTTGCGCAGCACGCCTTTGAGATGATCGTCAGCAATCCGCCTTACATCGACGAGCACGACCCGCATTTGTCGCAGGGGGATGTGCGCTTTGAGCCGCTCACGGCGCTGGTTGCAGCGAACGACGGGCTGGCCGATATCGAACACATCATCACGACCGCCCGCGAGCACCTCGTGCCCGGCGGTTGGCTGCTGCTTGAACACGGCTGGACGCAGGGGGCAGCGGTCCGTGCGCTGTATAGCGCGGCGGGATACGCGAGCGTCGAAACCTGTCGTGACTACGGCGGCAACGAACGCCTGACGCTGGGGAAAAAGCCATGAGCGTCTTCAGCGTGTTGATCGCTGTGCATATTGCCGCCGTGGTACTGACCATCAGCTTTTTCGTGGTGCGCTACTGGTGGCGTTACAGCAACCATCCGCTCATTGACGCCCGCTGGGTGCGCGTTGCGCCGCACTGCATCGACACGGTTTTGCTGCTTTCCGGCGCCGGTCTGATGTGGCTGACGGGCTATCTGCCATTTACTGATAAAGGCGCATGGCTGACTGAAAAGCTGTTTGGCGTTATCATCTACATCGTTTTGGGTTTTATCGCGCTTGGACGTCGTCGTCCGCGCAGCCAGCAGGCCGGTTTTATCGCCTTCCTGCTGGGGCTGGTGGTGCTGTACATCATCATTAAACTCGCCACCACAAGAATACCGTTACTGGGGTAAGTATGAGGTCCTTAGCCGATTTCGAATTTAATAAAGTACCGCTTTGCGATGGAATGGTCCTGATCTCCGAGATGATCCGTGACGATTTCACCTCGCAGTGGGTCTACGATGAGCTGGAAAATCTGGCAAGCCTGGCGCGTGAAGAGATCAGCGAAGCGCGTCCTCAGGACTGGCAGCTGGAAAAATTGATCGAGCTGTTTTACGGCGAATGGGGCTTTTGCGACACGCGCGGCGTGTATCGCCTCTCCGACGCGCTGTGGCTGGATCAGGTACTGAAGAACCGTCAGGGCAGCGCTGTTGCTCTGGGGGCTGTTTTGCTGTGGGTCGCTAACCGGCTGGATATTCCGCTGGTGCCGGTCATTTTCCCGACGCAGATGATTTTGCGCGCGGAGTGGCTGGATGGCGAAATGTGGCTGATCAATCCTTTCAATGGCGACACGCTGGACGAGCACACGCTGGATGTCTGGCTGAAGGGCAATATTAGCCCGGTGGCAGAGCTGTTTAACGAAGATCTCGATGAGGCGGATAACGCCGAAGTGGTACGTAAACTGCTGGATACGCTGAAAGCCGCGCTGATGGAAGAGCGGCAGATGGAGCTGGCCCTGCGCGCGAGCGAAGTGCTGCTGCAGTTCAATCCGGAAGACCCGTACGAGATCCGTGACCGTGGCCTTATATACGCGCAGTTGGAATGTGAGCACGTTGCCCTCAACGATTTGAATTACTTCGTTGAGCAGTGCCCGGAAGATCCGATAAGCGAAATGATTCGCGCGCAGATCAACTCGATCGCGCATAAACAAATTACACTGCATTAATCTTAATTCCGATTCACACCTGAATAAGGCGATCCTATGAAACAAAAAGTGGTTAGCATTGGTGATATCAACGTGGCAAACGACCTGCCGTTCGTGCTGTTTGGTGGCATGAACGTTCTGGAATCCCGCGATCTTGCCATGCGTATCTGCGAGCACTACGTGACTGTGACCCAGAAACTGGGCATTCCGTATGTGTTTAAGGCCTCTTTTGACAAAGCCAACCGCTCCTCTATCAACTCTTACCGTGGCCCGGGCCTGGAAGAGGGGATGAAGATTTTCCAGGAGCTGAAACAGACGTTTGGCGTGAAAGTGATCACCGACGTGCACGAAGCGTCTCAGGCGCAGCCTGTCGCAGACGTAGTGGATGTGATTCAGCTTCCGGCGTTCCTCGCGCGTCAGACCGATCTGGTTGAAGCGATGGCGAAAACCGGCGCAGTCATCAACGTGAAAAAACCCCAGTTCGTAAGCCCTGGCCAGATGGGTAACATCGTCGATAAATTCATCGAAGGCGGCAACGACCAGGTCATCCTGTGTGACCGTGGCGCAAACTTCGGTTACGACAACCTGGTGGTCGACATGCTGGGCTTCAGCGTGATGAAGAAAGTCTCTAACAACTCCCCGGTGATTTTCGACGTGACTCATGCGCTGCAGTGCCGCGACCCGTTTGGTGCCGCCTCCAGCGGCCGTCGTGGTCAGGTCACCGAGCTGGCGCGTGCCGGTATGGCGACCGGTCTGGCCGGTCTGTTTATCGAAGCGCACCCGGATCCAGCCAACGCAAAATGCGACGGCCCATCCGCGCTGCCGCTGGATAAACTGGAGCCGTTCCTGAAACAGATCAAAGCGATTGACGATCTGGTGAAGAGCTTCGATGAGCTGGATACCAGCAACTAATCTCTGAGCAAATAAAAAACCCGCCGCGGCGGGTTTTTTTATGTCTGGCGGCGCGGCAATGGCGCAGAACATCAGGCAAATATCGTCATCAGATAGGCGATAAACAGCGCCAGATGCGCAGCGCCATTCAGTACGTTAGTGCGTCCGGTTGAGAACGAGATCTGGCACAGCAGCAGCGACGCTACCATAACAATCATCTCTGGTGCACCCAGCGCAAAATGCAGGTCATTGCCGGTCATAAAGGCAATCAACGTCACCACCGGTACGGTAAGTGAAATCGTCGCCAGCACCGAGCCGAAGAACAGGTTCATGGCGCGCTGGACCTGGTTATTCAGAACCGCTTTCAGGGCACCTAAGCCTTCCGGCGAGAGAATCAGCAGCGCCACCAGGAAGCCGGTAAAGGCCACAGGCGCGTTCAGCTCTGTCAGCAGGGTTTCCAGCGGGTTCGCGTTCATCTTGGTGACGGCGATAACCGCAATCAGATGTACGATCAGCCAAACCGTGTGCCACAGGCTGCTGTGCGCTGACGGCTTACCGTGATGCGGGTCATCGTCGTCGCCGTCGTCTTCGTGCTCATACACGAACAGGCTCTGGTGCGTTTTGGTCTGAATCAGCAGGAACACGCCGTACATCGCGGCGGAAATCAGGGCTACCAGCAGTGCCTGGCCGGTGGTGAAATTCGCACCCGGCAGCGCCATCGGGAAGACCAGCACGATAACCGCCAGCGGGAAGAGGGCGATCAAATACTGTTTAATGCCAAACAGATTCATATATTGGGTGGCAAATTTCCCCCCGCCCAATAACAGCGAGAAGCCCACCAGGCCACCGGTAACAATCATAATGATCGAATACAGCGTATCGCGCATCAGCGTCGGGGCGGCGTCGCCCGTCGCCATCAGTGCGGAAATCAGGCTGACTTCGAGAATAACGACGGAAAGACTTAAAATCAGAGAGCCATAGGGTTCACCCAGGCGGTGAGCCAGAACATCGGCGTGGCGTACGACGCTAAATGCGCTGGATAAAATACCAATAAGAGCAAGAATGTTAATTCCAACGACCACTGGCAGTGACTGACTACTTCCCCAGAAGAGCAGCACAGCCAGTGCCACAAGCGGGAAAATAAGCGACGTCTCCTTGTGGCGGGTCTTAACCGCCTCATGCGTTGTTGTCATGTGATACTCCGTCAATGCAGGTGTTTGTAATTATAGAATGAAATTGCAGGCCATTAAACTAACAGAAAACCGTTAATTACCAGTGATGTTTTACTTAATTTTACGTCACAGTAGTGATTTTTCTCAAACTGCCCGTAAAAACGTTTTTAATCTAAATACAGTATAAATAACAGTGTATTAAGTTAATTAATTTCACACAATTGTCATTTTGACTGGCAGGGAAAACAGCCATCCACCACACTTATCTTTTTGACCAAAAAGAGGTGAATCATGCCCTACAAATCGAAAAGCGACCTGCCCGACAGCGTTCAGCATGTCCTGCCTGCCCACGCTCAGGATATTTATAAAGAGGCGTTTAACAGCGCCTGGGATCAATATAAGGATAAAGAGGACCGTCGCGACGATGCGAGCCGCGAAGAGACTGCCCATCGTGTCGCGTGGGCGGCGGTAAAACATGATTATGAAAAAGGAGAGGATGATAAATGGCATAAAAAGAAATAGTCGCCTTATGATTAGCCGCCTCTGTTTTGACTTTTCCGGCTGTTGAACTTTCGTTGTATTGCAACTGGCCTGTGAATTGCTTATCGTTTGTTGACTGCTGTCAAAATGAGCAGAAAACGAAATGCCGGGAAGGCGCAACAAGATGTCGCAAGGAAGCATGCAGTGGCGGAGGTGGAAAGTGTTAACGCGTGATTTCTTAATGAAGGCAGATTGTAAGACAGCATTTGGTGCTATTGAGGAATCGCTTCTCTGGTCGGCTGAACAACGTGCAGCGTCGCTCGCGGCGACGATTGCCTGTCGCCCGGATGAAGGCCCGGTATGGATATTTGGTTATGGTTCGCTGATGTGGAATCCCGCGCTGGAGTATGTGGAATCCGCAACGGGCACGCTCCCCGGATGGCATCGCGCATTTTGTCTGCGCCTGACCGCCGGACGAGGCAGCGCCTGTCAGCCTGGCCGAATGCTTGCACTAAAAGAGGGCGGGCGCACCACCGGTGTGGCCTATCGTCTGCCAGACGACACCCTCGAAGAGGAGCTGGCGCTGCTGTGGAAGCGCGAAATGATCACCGGCTGCTACATGCCGAGCTGGTGCAAGCTTGAACTCGACGACGGTCGCACCGTCAACGCGCTGGTGTTTATCATGGACCCGCGTCATCCGTTGTACGAATCCGACACCCGAACGCAGGTGATCGCGCCGCTTATCGCCGCCGCCAGTGGGCCGCTGGGTACCAACGCCCAGTACCTGTTCTCCCTCGATCAGGAATTGACGCGTTTAGGGATGCAGGATGACTGCCTGAACGAGCTGGTCGCTAAAGTGAAAGCATTAATTGAGGGGGATCCCCGCGAAGCGTCATTGCGTCCGGGTTTTGCCTGAAAAGATACGCCCGGCTTGCCGGGCGTAAATGTTATGCCGCGACGTAGCTGACGGAGTGCTCCAGCGACTGACTGTGGCTGTCGATCAGTACATCCCAGGTGCCGGTATAGGGCACCGTTAACCACGCATTGTCTTTATTCTGCACGCTTAAAATATCCGCCTGCGACGACTTCTGCGCTTTAGCGCTCATCAAATGAATATGACAGCGCTCTGAGCAGCGCACCACCACTGTATCCCCGCCAAACAACTTCAAACTTGTTTTTACCAGTGCCATCTCTTTACCCCATAGTCCGGAAACAACGCTCTCCCTGCGGTTAATCCTGAGCGTGATGTTGTTCACAATTCACTCATTGCATAACACCAAAGGGGAAGGGAGGGGATGCTGATTTTGATCAAAAAATGGCATAACGTTTAAACAAAAATGACAAAATGCCTGAAAGGGTTCAGCTGGCGCGTATTTGAACAGGCCAATACGCGCCGGAAGAAAATTATATGCGGAAATGTCCTGCCGTTTCAGCAAGGTCGCCCGCCTGGCTTTGCAGGGCGCTCGCCGCGGCGGCGGATTCCACCACCAGTTCCGCGTTCTGCTGCACCATTCTGTCGAGATGGGTCACGGCGTGGTTGATCTCATGAATGCCTTTCATCTGCTCGCTGGTGGCGATGGTGATTTCACGCATAATCCCCGATACGCTGCCGATGGTGGAGCGGATCTCGTCCATGCTCTCCCCGGCCAGATGCACGTAGCGGGAGCCGGTCGCTACGCTGTGGGCGGTTGAGTCGATCAGCGTTTTGATCTCTTTGGCCGCCTGCGCGCTACGGCTTGCCAGGCTGCGTACTTCCCCGGCCACCACCGCAAATCCGCGGCCCTGTTCGCCCGCACGGGCCGCTTCTACGGCGGCGTTCAGCGCCAGGATGTTGGTCTGGAAGGCGATCCCGTCAATGACGCTGGTGATATCACCGATTTTGGCCGACGCCACTTCGATAGACTGCATGGTCGTGATGGCCTGAGACACCACTTCGCCGCCGCGCGAAGCCGCTGCCGACGCTTTGCACGCCTGATCGTTGGCTTCTGCCGCGGATTCGGTGGACTGAGTGACGGAGGCGGTAATCTGCTCCACGGCGCTGGCGGTTTCACGCAGGCTGGAGGCCGCCTGCTCGGTACGTCCCGAGAGATCCTGGTTGCCCGCCGCGATTTCGCGCGCGGCGTTTTTGACCGAGGAGCTGGCGTCGCGCAACTGCACCATTACTGTCGACAGCTTATCGCTGAAGGCGTTAAAGGCCTGGGCGATTTCCGCCACTTCGTCCTGGCCGTTATCCGGCAGACGCTGAGAAAGATCGTTTGTTCCGTTGGCGATGGCGTGCATCGCATCGCGGATATTCGACAGGCGCTTGAGCAGGCGGGCAATAATAAAATGAACAATCGCACCGCTCAGCAGCACCAGAATCATCAGTGACAACCCCGAGGCTTTCAGCAGAGAGCGCATCCCGGAGGTGGCATCGTTACTGTCGAGGGCGACGACTAACAGCCAGTGAGTCCCCGCCACCGGCGTGGCGATGAAGGTTTTCTCCGCGCCGCCCAGGGTGCCGTCGAGTTCCGTGCCTTTTTTCAGCGCGTTGATATCGACGCCGTTGATGGCTTCATTGAAGGGTTTGAGTGTCAGAGCCGGATCGCTGGCGGCAATCACTGTACCGTCGCTGTCAATCAACAAACCGCTGCTGGCAGGCGTCGGGTGAATACCGCGCACGTTAGCCACCACGCTGTCCATCGCCACATCCCCGGCGACCACCGCTTTCAGCTCGCCGTTTTCTTTCACCGGCACGGCAAAGGTCACCACCAGTTTACCGGTTCCTGCATCCACGTAGGGCGCAGTAACGACAGGGGCATCGGCGCTGACGACCTGCTGATACCACGGGCGCACGGTGGGATCGTAATCCGCCGGGACGCCTGCGGGGTCAGAGAATTTTGCTGTTTTGCTGGCATAGCCGACATAAACGTTGGTGAAACCACCGGCCTGAGCCAGCTGCTTAAACACTGGGACCGGATCGTCGCTCAGTGCCACGGATTGCGCGGAGGCGATCACCGTCAGCTTGCTGTTAACCCAGTCGGCAATGGCGAGATTATGGCTGGCACTGGTGCTGGCCAGAATATCGCGCTGCGACTGCTGGTTATCCTGCCGCGTGACCTCGAAGTTAATAATGGTATTCAGAAGAAGGGCGACAACCAGACAACCTGTTGTCGCGGCGATGATACGGGCACGGATTGATCTTAACATTCACTGTGTACCTGCTGAGTTGACTTAAGTAGCCTATCGGCAACCCAGCCGGTAACTTGATGGTGCAACCGCGTCCATAAGTAAAAAATATGTTTACGGGTTTATTATTAAAAAGTTAATACTTTATCGGCGGACAGGGTCCACTGCGCCAGTTCCACCAGGGTGCCAATCTCAACGCCGTCAATCAGTGGCAGGGCGCTGATCCCACGCCCGTCGGTGCAGGTCTTACACAGTTTCACGGGCACATTCTGGGCGGTGAGGATCTCAAGCATCTGCTGAATGTTATAGCCCTCTGCCGGTTTTTGCCCTTTCAGCCCGGCGGTGACGGCATCGGACATCAGAAACAGACGCAGCTCCAGTTCGCTTTCCTGATCGCGCAGGGCGATGGCGAGACGCAGGCTGTTGAAGAGAGATTCACTGCCGTAGGCCGCGCCGTTGGCGACGATCACAATTTTCTGCATGGTAACTCCTCAGTGCAATAAGGCACGGATAGGGCTTAGTCCACGGGATAACATTGACCCCGCAGAGTAAGCATGACGAATTTCAATGGCGGGCCACCCGGTGCCATCGAAGGGGGGAACAGCATCAGCGGTCTTGCGCATATGCTACCGCGCGAGCGCGGTGGGTTAAACATCTGGCTGTGCGCGCCGGGAAAACGGTACGCGGTGAAGTGTAAAGCCAGCCTCTCGGGATATTCCTGAAATTGCCCTTAAGGCTGCAAAAATGTCCGGAACGCGTTAAGGTTAGCACTGTATTATCTTGCGATCTGGATCACAGTTACGACATTCATGATGGCTTCACCACACATTCGCGCGCTGCTGTTACTCCTCCTTATTCCGGCCGGAGCCGTTTCGGCTGCCTCCCGTTCATTTGAAGATCAGGCGAAAAACCCCTTTGATAATAACGGTGATGGCCTGCCGGATCTCGGATTGGCTCAACCCTCCGGTGAGAGTGAAAAACATCTGGCGGAGATGGCGAAAGCCTTCGGTGAAGCAAGCATGACCGACAACGGCCTGACCACCGGCGAGCAGGCGCGCCAGTTTGCATTCGGTCAGGTGCGCGACGTCGTCAGCGGGGAAGTGAATCAGCAGATCGAGTCCTGGCTGTCGCCCTGGGGTAATGCCAGCGTCGATTTGCTGGTGGATGACAACGGCAAATTTACCGGCAGCAGCGGCAGGTGGTTTATTCCGTGGCAGGACAACAACCGCTATCTGAGCTGGAGCCAGCTCGGGCTGACGCAGCAAACCGACGGGCTGGTGAGTAATGCGGGCATCGGACAGCGCTGGGTCGCGGGGAAATGGCTGCTGGGCTACAACACCTTTTACGATAATTTGCTGGATGAAAATTTACAGCGCGCCGGGCTGGGTGCCGAAGCCTGGGGCGAAAACCTGCGCTTATCGGCAAACTACTACCAGCCGTTCGCCAGCTGGCGCGACAGCTCCGACGTGCAGGAGCAGCGGATGGCGCGGGGCTATGACGTGACGGCCAAAGCCTGGCTGCCGTACTTCCATCATTTCAATACCAGCGTCAGTTTCGAGCAATATTTCGGTGATAACGTCGATCTGTTTCGCAGCGGCACCGGGTATCACAACCCGATGGCGGTAAACCTCGGGCTGGATTACACGCCTGTGCCACTTCTGACGTTTTCGGCGGCGCACAAGCAGGGCGAGAGCGGTGTCAGCCAGAATAATCTTGGCATGAAACTCAACTATCGTTTTGGCGTTCCGCTGAAAAAACAGCTCTCATCGGATGAAGTGGCGGCTACGCGCTCCCTGCGCGGAAGTCGCTACGATTCGCCGGATCGGTCCAGCCTGCCGGTGATGGAGTTCCGCCAGCGCAAGACGCTGTCGGTCTATCTGGCGACGCCGCCGTGGGATTTGCATCCGGGTGAAACCGTGAATCTGAAACTGCAGATCCGCAGTACCCATGGGGTGCGTCGTCTTCACTGGCAGGGCGATACGCAGGCGTTAAGTCTGACTTCGCCACCGAATGCGAGCAGCAGCGATGGCTGGAGTGTGATACTTCCGGCCTGGGATGACCGCGAAGGCGCGACGAACCGCTGGCGGCTGTCGGTGGTGGTCGAGGATGAAGACGGGCAGCGTGTCTCTTCCAATGAGATCACGCTCTCTCTGTCGCCACCGCTGCTGGCAGTACCGGATGACGATCCGAGATGGAAACTGCTGCCGGACGAATAAAACTAGAAAATACGCTCCTGATGAACCCAGACGGCTGCTTCAACGCGCGACTTGAGCTTCATTTTCTTGAGCATATGTTTGACGTGCACTTTGACCGTACTTTCCGTGATATCCAGACGACGGGCGATCATTTTGTTCGGCAGGCCCTGAGCAATCAGCTTCAGAATGTCGCGCTCGCGCGGAGTCAGCTGGCTCACATCGCGGTCGGACGTCGCGCGGTTGGCGCGCAGGCTGGCGGCGAGCACCGGCGTTAAGGCTTCACTCAGTACCATTTCACCTGCGGCGGCCTGTTGCAGGGCTTTCAGCAGATCTTCCGGCTCCATATCTTTGAGCAGATAGCCATCTGCGCCGCGTTTTAGCGCGGTGACGACATCTTCTTCATGGTTGGAAACGCTAAACACCACGATGCGCCCGGAGAGGGACTTTTCGCGCAGTTTATCCAGGGTTTCCAGACCGTTCATGCCCGGCATATTGAGATCGAGCAGGATCAAATCAGGATCGAGTGACTCGGCAAGTTCAATACCCTGTTCGCCGTTGCTGGCTTCGCCCACGACGGTGATATCTGCCGCCATGCTGACAAGTTGTTTTACGCCGGTGCGCAGCATCGGATGATCGTCGATTAACAGGATGGTTGCCGGTTCCTGATTAGTCATGGTTTTCTCCTTCGGAAGTGATTAGAGGCTTTTCGGGAATAAAGGTCACTACGACTTCAGTGCCGCCAGACTCTCCCCGGCGAACCTGGCAATCCCCGCGCAGGCTTTGCGCGCGGTCTCGCATAATAATTAACCCATAGTGGTTGGTGCGTTCAGCGTTTTCCGGCACGCCGCGGCCGTTATCCAGAACCGTCAGTTTCACCTGATTATCATGGTGCGTAACGGTCACCGTCACTGCCGTCGCGTCGGCGTGCTTGAGTGCATTGCTCAGGGCTTCGCGGGCGATTTGCAGCAGATGAATGGCCTGATGGGAAGGGACAAAACGAGGCGGAAGCTGGTAGTCCAGCTTCACCGGGAAGCCCAGCCGGGCGCTAAATTCCTGACAGCTCGACTCTAACGCCGGGCGTAAACCCGGCTCGTTGAGCTGTAAACGGAAGGTGGTCAGCAGTTCGCGCAGCTGCACCCACGAGGTGTTCAGCTCGTTGCGAATCTGACTCAATAATTCTTTGCTGGTGGGTGGCAGGGCATCGTCCTGCATTTGCAGGCAGCTGACCTGCATTTTGATACAGGAGAGCGACTGGGCTATTGAGTCATGCAGCTCGCGGGCAATGGTCGCGCGCTCCTCCATAACGATTAACTGCTGCTGCTTTTCCTGATGGCGATCCAGCGCCAGCGTCGCCGTGAGTTGCTCGACCAGCGTATCGACCAGCTGCTGCTGATCGTGGCTCAAATGGCGGCCGGTCGGCAGCGTGGCCAGCAAAATGCCGTACTGAGTGTGGTTGTCCGCGAGACGCCATTTCAGAGTTGTGCCACTGCTGGCGGGCGTTGGTAACCCGCGCGGGCACAGGTGGCACCCTTTGTCATCGCAGGTCATATCCGACTGACAGGTGAATTCCTGATGGTTCTCTTCGTCTTCGACGTCATAGACCCGAAGTTCAATGTCATGCAGCAGGGTCAGATTTTGCAGGCCGTTAAGCACCGGGGACAGGCGCTCGCAGAGCGGAACCTGAGAGTGAAGACGGCGATTCGCCTGCCACAGGAATGAGAGGATTTCGTTTTTTTGCTCCAGCCCGGCGGTTTTTTCCTGTACGCGTTTTTCCAGTACCGCGTAGCTTTCGGCCAGCTCGCCGGACATATCATTCAGCGCCTGACCGAGCATCGCCATTTCGTTGCGTCCGCTGATGTGCGCGCGCTGGGTGAAATCACGCTGAGTGACGGCGCGGGCCACGGCCAGCAGTTGCTTCCAGGGATAGAGCAGGCGAGCGCGCAGCCAGACGATGGTAAACACCAGCAGCAGCGCCATAAAAACAGCCATTACGCCGTGGACTGTGACCACGCGCTCAATGCGCATTTCGGTGGAGGAGTCGAATGAAGAGACCAGCGTGTCGATGCGCGCCACAAAACTCGCCACATCACCGGCCACCGTATCAGGGCTGTGCGCTTGCTGCAGTCCAGGTTTGAGCTGACTGTGCCAGTAGCCCTGCAGCGCGTTAAGCTGTTTTGTCTGACCATCGCGACGGGCGGCGATTTCCAGTTCCGGGCTGAATGCGGTACGCTCCATCTCATCTAGCAGGGGCTGGTCTTCCGCCGTCAGCGGCACCGCCGCCAGCAGGCGATAACTCTGCATACGCAGGGAGCCTGCCTCGTTAATGGCATGCGCGCTACCCTGAACGCCCTGTACCAGCCAGCCAGAGATCGCCATGCCGGTCACACCAATAGCGGTGGACAGCAACACGATAAGGGCCAGCTGATTAACCAGCGTCAGCGGAGAGAAGAGTCGTTTTAACATGGGCTTGCCGGGCTCCTGATTTTGCCTGCCTCCAGGAATGGCGCTATTTTCATGCATACCCTGGAGTATACCCATACCAACAAAGGATTACTCCTAAATTGCCGCAGGGGTAATGACCAGGGGGAGGGGGGACCGGCAAACCGTCAGCGCCGTTAAAAAACCACATCTTTTTTGCCGAAATCATCTACTCACTAAGAGTCATGGCGTTTTTTTGAGCGTCTGACAGTCAACTTTTCCTTTGATTTATATCAACTTACCGCCTGCTTAAAACCCTAATGTTTGCAGCATCATTCGATAATCAGAGGTGTCTATGAGTCACTCATCCGCCCCGGAAAGGGCATCCGGAGCTGTTATAACAGAATGGCATCCGGAAGATCCGGCGTTCTGGCAACAGCGTGGTCAACGTGTAGCAAGTCGTAATCTGTGGATTTCTGTTCCGTGTTTGTTGTTGGCATTCTGTGTCTGGATGCTGTTTAGTGCTGTGGCGGTGAACCTGCCGAAAGTAGGCTTTAACTTCACGACCGATCAGCTGTTTATGCTGACCGCGTTACCTGCGCTTTCCGGCGCGCTGCTGCGTGTTCCTTACGCGTTCATGGTTCCGCTGTTTGGTGGTCGTCGCTGGACGGCGTTCAGCACCGGTATCATGATCATCCCTTGCGTGTGGCTGGGTTTTGCGGTGCAGGATACGTCTACTCCGTTTAGCGTATTTGTCATCATCGCGTTGCTGTGCGGTTTTGCCGGGGCTAACTTTGCCTCCAGCATGGCAAACATCAGCTTCTTCTTCCCGAAACAAAAGCAGGGCGGCGCGCTGGGTATTAACGGCGGCCTCGGGAATATGGGCGTGAGCGTGATGCAGTTGATCGCGCCGCTGGCGATCTCCATGTCTATCTTTGCTGTCTTCGGCGGCACCGGTGTGGAACAGGCAGACGGTTCTAAACTGTTCCTGGAAAACGCGGCCTGGATTTGGGTGCCTTTCCTGGTGGTCTTCACGCTGGCAGCCTGGTTCTTTATGAACGATCTGTCCGCCTCTAAAGCGTCGCTGAGTGAGCAGCTGCCGGTTCTGAAACGCGCCCATCTGTGGATCATGGCGCTGCTGTATCTGGCGACCTTTGGCTCCTTTATCGGCTTCTCCGCAGGTTTTGCGATGCTGTCGAAAACCCAGTTCCCTGACGTGCAGATCCTGCATTTTGCCTTCTTCGGTCCGTTTATCGGCGCTCTGGCACGCTCTACCGGCGGGATGATTTCCGACCGTCTGGGCGGGACTCGCGTTACGCTGGTGAACTTTATCCTGATGGCGGTTTTCTGTGCGCTGCTGTTCCTGACGCTGCCTACCAACGGCCAGGGCGGTAATTTTATCGCGTTCTTTGCGGTGTTCATGGGGCTGTTCCTGACGGCCGGTCTGGGGAGTGCTTCGACCTTCCAGATGATCTCCGTAATCTTCCGTAAGCTGACCATGGATCGTGTGAAAGCGCAGGGCGGTACTGAAGAGCGCGCGATGCGTGAAGCCGCAACCGACACCGCAGCCGCACTGGGCTTTATCTCAGCGATTGGCGCGATCGGTGGCTTCTTTATCCCGAAATCATTCGGCATCTCTCTGGAGCTGACCGGCTCCCCGGCGGGTGCGATGAAAGTCTTCCTTATTTTCTATGTCGCCTGCGTGGTGATCACGTGGCTGGTATACGGCCGGAATACTAAGAAAAATAAGTAAGTTTGATTATCCGTTTACGCGGCCTCAGTGCCGCGTTTTTTTTTATCCTGCATTTAGTTACAACATACTTGTTGGGTATAGTAACGGGAGCCGGGGTAACACTGTGATCGCCATCGCCTTGCAGCGGTATCTACCCCTTAATACCTAAGATGTTAAAAAAAGCGGGGCCATAAGAAGGATAAATATAAAATATCTATAAATAACAGATAGATAAAAAATTAATTTTTCTACCGCTTTGGTGGTATTCGCCCTAATACCCTGCGTTACAGAGCCCGCTCGCCTTGATCGTTATCAATTCCCGCCATCTTTCATAGCGTTACCTTCGCTGCAAATCAGCAATGTCGATTTAGAGAGCCACAGGCTCCACACAGGAGATACCCGATGAGCAAATTTTTGGACCGGTTTCGCTACTTCAAGCAGAAGGGCGAGACCTTTGCCGATGGGCACGGTCAGGTTCTGGAAACCAACCGGGACTGGGAAGATGGATACCGTCAACGTTGGCAGCACGATAAAGTCGTTCGTTCTACACACGGTGTGAACTGCACCGGTTCCTGCAGCTGGAAGATCTTCGTTAAGAACGGTCTGGTCACCTGGGAAATGCAGCAGACCGACTATCCGCGTACCCGCCCGGATATGCCCAACCATGAACCGCGCGGCTGCCCGCGTGGTGCGAGCTACTCCTGGTATCTGTACAGCGCTAACCGCCTGAAATACCCGCTGATGCGTAAACGCCTGATGAAGATGTGGCGTGAAGCGAAAGTACAGCACAGCGATCCGGTTGATGCCTGGGCCTCCATTATTGAAGACGCTGATAAAGCGAAAAGCTTTAAACAGGCGCGTGGACGCGGCGGTTTTGTTCGATCCTCCTGGCAGGAAGTGAACGAGCTGATTGCGGCCTCCAACGTCTACACCGTTAAAACCTACGGCCCGGACCGCGTGGCAGGCTTCTCGCCAATTCCGGCGATGTCGATGGTCTCTTACGCCTCGGGCGCGCGCTACCTTTCTCTCATCGGCGGGACCTGCCTGAGCTTCTACGACTGGTATTGTGACTTACCGCCAGCCTCTCCGCAGACCTGGGGCGAACAGACTGACGTTCCTGAATCCGCTGACTGGTACAACTCCAGCTATATCATCGCCTGGGGCTCTAACGTGCCGCAGACCCGTACTCCGGACGCCCACTTCTTCACTGAAGTACGTTACAAAGGCACCAAAACCGTTGCCGTAACGCCGGACTACGCCGAAATCGCTAAACTGTGCGATCTGTGGCTGGCACCGAAGCAGGGTACCGATGCCGCGATGGCGCTGGCGATGGGGCACGTCATGCTGCGTGAATTCCACCTCGACAAACCAAGCCAGTATTTCACCGACTACGTGCGTCGCTACACTGACATGCCAATGCTGGTGATGCTCGAAGAGCGAGACGGCTACTACGCAGCGGGTCGTATGCTGCGTGCGGCGGATCTGGTGGATGCGCTGGGCCAGGAAAATAACCCGGAATGGAAAACCGTCGCCTTCAACAATGAAGGGGATATGGTCGCGCCGAACGGCTCCATCGGTTTCCGTTGGGGTGAAAAAGGCAAATGGAACCTCGAGCAACGTAACGCGACCACCGGTGATGAGACCGAACTGCGCCTCAGCATGCTGGGCAGCCAGGACGATATCGCGGAAGTCGGATTCCCGTACTTTGGCGGCGAAGGTTCTGAACACTTCAAGAAAGTGGAGCTGGAAAACATCCTGCTGCACAAACTGCCGGTGAAACGTCTGCAACTGGCTGACGGATCGACCGCACTGGTGACCACCGTTTACGATCTGACGATGGCCAACTACGGTCTGGAACGCGGTCTGAACGACGAAAACTGCGCAACCAGCTACGACGACATCAAAGCGTATACCCCGGCGTGGGCAGAGCAGGTGACGGGCGTGCCACGTGCACAAATCACCCGTATCGCGCGTGAATTCGCCGACAACGCTGACAAAACTCACGGTCGTTCGATGATTATCGTCGGCGCGGGCCTGAACCACTGGTATCACCTCGATATGAACTATCGTGGCCTGATCAATATGCTGGTGTTCTGCGGCTGTATCGGTCAGAGCGGCGGCGGCTGGGCACACTACGTGGGCCAGGAAAAACTGCGTCCGCAGACCGGCTGGCAGCCGCTGGCGTTTGGCCTCGACTGGCAGCGTCCGGCGCGTCACATGAACAGCACCTCCTATTTCTACAACCACTCCAGCCAGTGGCGTTACGAAACCGTGACCGCGCAGGAGTTGCTGTCGCCAATGGCGGATAAATCCCGCTATACCGGACATCTCATCGATTTCAACGTGCGTGCAGAACGCATGGGCTGGCTGCCCTCTGCGCCACAGCTGGGCACTAACCCGCTGCGCATCGCAGAAGAAGCGAAAAAAGCCGGTATGTCACCGGTCGATTACACCGTGAAATCCCTGAAAGACGGCTCGCTTCGCTTTGCGGCGGAACAGCCTGAAAACGGCAAAAACCACCCGCGTAACCTGTTTATCTGGCGTTCCAACCTGCTCGGTTCGTCCGGTAAAGGCCACGAATACATGCTGAAGTACCTGCTGGGCACTGACCACGGTATTCAGGGTAAAGATCTGGGCAAACAGGGCGGCGTGAAACCCGAAGAAGTCGAGTGGAAAGACAACGGTCTCGACGGCAAGCTGGATCTGGTGGTGACGCTGGACTTCCGTCTCTCCAGTACCTGTCTCTACTCCGATATCGTGCTGCCGACGGCAACCTGGTACGAAAAAGACGACATGAATACGTCGGATATGCATCCGTTTATTCACCCGCTGTCTGCGGCCGTTGATCCGGCGTGGGATTCCAAAAGCGACTGGGAAATTTACAAAGGCATCGCCAAAAAGTTCTCAGAAGTGTGCGTAGGCCACCTGGGTGTGGAAACCGACGTAGTGACTCTGCCCATCCAGCACGACTCCGCCGCCGAACTGGCGCAGCCGCTGGATGTGAAGGACTGGAAAAAAGGCGAATGCGATCTGATCCCAGGTAAAACCGCGCCGCACATCATTCCGGTGGAGCGTGATTATCCTGCCACCTACGAGCGCTTTACCTCTATCGGCCCATTGATGGAGAAAATCGGTAACGGCGGGAAAGGCATCGCCTGGAACACCCAGAGCGAAATGGATCTGCTGCGTAAGCTCAATTACACCAAAGCAGACGGCCCGGCAAAAGGCCAGCCAATGCTGAACACGGCAATTGATGCGGCAGAGATGATTCTGACTCTCGCACCGGAAACCAACGGTCAGGTGGCGGTAAAAGCCTGGGCTGCACTCAGCGAGTTTACCGGTCGTGACCACACGCATCTGGCGCTGAATAAAGAAGACGAGAAAATCCGCTTCCGCGATATTCAGGCTCAGCCGCGCAAAATTATCTCCAGCCCGACCTGGTCTGGTCTGGAAGATGAGCATGTGTCCTATAACGCCGGGTATACCAACGTTCACGAGCTGATCCCGTGGCGTACTCTTACTGGCCGTCAGTCCCTGTATCAGGACCACCAGTGGATGCGTGATTTCGGTGAAAGCCTGCTGGTTTACCGTCCGCCAATCGACACCCGTTCGGTGAAAGAGGTGATGGGCGAGAAATCCAACGGTAACCCGGAAAAAGCGCTGAACTTCCTGACGCCACACCAGAAGTGGGGTATCCACTCCACATACAGCGACAACCTGCTGATGCTGACTTTAGGTCGCGGTGGGCCAATCGTCTGGATGAGCGAAGTGGATGCCAAAGATCTGGGCATCGTGGATAACGACTGGATTGAAGTGTTCAACAGCAACGGTGCGCTGACGGCACGTGCGGTGGTTAGCCAGCGTGTGCCAGCCGGGATGACCATGATGTACCACGCGCAGGAACGTATCGTGAACCTGCCGGGTTCTGAAATTACCCAGCAGCGCGGCGGTATCCATAACTCGGTGACGCGTATCACGCCAAAACCGACTCACATGATCGGCGGTTATGCGCAACTGGCGTACAGCTTTAACTACTACGGTACGGTCGGCTCTAACCGCGATGAGTTCGTGGTGGTGCGTAAGATGAAGAATATTGACTGGTTAGATGGCGAAGGTAATGACCAGGTACAGGAGAGCGTAAAATGAAAATTCGTTCACAAGTCGGCATGGTGCTGAATCTGGATAAATGCATCGGCTGTCATACCTGTTCAGTCACCTGTAAAAACGTCTGGACCAGCCGCGAAGGCGCGGAATACGCGTGGTTTAACAACGTAGAAACCAAGCCGGGCACCGGTTTCCCGACCGACTGGGAAAACCAGGAAAAATGGAAGGGCGGCTGGATCCGTAAGATCAACGGCAAACTGGTGCCGCGCATGGGTAACAAAGCGCTGCTGCTGGGTAAAATCTTCGCTAACCCGCACCTGCCGGGCATCGACGATTACTACGAGCCGTTTGATTTTGACTACCAGAATCTGCACAACGCGCCAGAAGGGAAACATCAGCCGATTGCCCGTCCGCGTTCACTGATCACCGGTCAGCGTATGGACAAAATCAGTAAAGGTCCGAACTGGGAAGACGATCTGGGCGGCGAATTCGAGAAACTGTCGAAAGATCAGAACTTCGAAAACATGCAGAAGGCGATGTACGGTCAGTTCGAAAACACCTTCATGATGTATCTGCCGCGTCTGTGCGAACACTGCCTCAACCCGGCGTGTGTGGCGACCTGTCCGAGCGGTGCGATCTACAAACGTGAAGAGGACGGCATCGTCCTGATCGACCAGGACAAGTGCCGCGGCTGGCGTATGTGCATTACCGGTTGCCCGTACAAAAAGATCTACTTCAACTGGAAGAGCGGGAAGTCCGAGAAGTGCATCTTCTGTTATCCACGTATCGAAGCGGGTATGCCGACCGTCTGTTCTGAAAGCTGCGTAGGCCGTATTCGTTATCTGGGCGTGCTGCTGTATGACGCGGATGCGATTGAGACCGCCGCAAGCACCGAGAACGAGAAAGATCTCTATCAGCGTCAGCTGGACGTGTTCCTCGATCCTAACGATCCGAAAGTGATCGAGCAGGCGCTGAAAGACGGTATCCCGCAGAGCGTGATTGACGCCGCACAGCAGTCGCCGGTGTACAAAATGGCGATGGACTGGAAGCTGGCCCTGCCGCTGCACCCGGAATATCGCACGCTGCCGATGGTCTGGTACGTGCCGCCGCTGTCACCGATTCAGTCCGCTGCCGATGCGGGTGAGCTGGGCAGCAACGGTATTTTACCGGACGTGGAAAGTCTGCGTATCCCGGTTCAGTACCTGGCGAACCTGCTCACCGCAGGCGATACCCAGCCGGTTCTGCTGGCTCTGAAACGTATGCTGGCGATGCGTCATTTCAAACGTGCGGAAACGGTCGAGGGTGTGATCGATACCCGTGCGCTGGAAGAGGTGGGTTTAAGCGAAGCCCAGGCGCAGGAGATGTACCGCTATCTGGCGATTGCGAACTACGAAGATCGTTTCGTGGTGCCGAGCAGCCACCGTGAGCTGGCGCGTGAAGCCTTCCCGGAGAAGAGCGGTTGTGGCTTTACCTTTGGCGACGGTTGCCACGGTTCAGACAGCAAATTCAACCTGTTTAACAGCCGTCGCATTGATGCGATGGATGTGACCAGCAAAACGGAGCCGCACCAATGATTGAACTCGTCATTGTTTCGCGTCTGCTCGAGTACCCTGATGCTGCCCTGTGGCAGCATCAGCAGGAACTCTTTGATGCACTCGCGTCATCAGAAAATCTGGATAAAGAAGATGCACAGGCGCTGGGTATTTTCCTGCGCGATTTACTCACTCAGGATCAGTTGGACGCGCAGTCTGACTACAGCCAGCTGTTCGACCGTGGCCGTGCGACTTCGCTGCTGCTGTTCGAACACGTTCACGGTGAATCCCGCGATCGTGGCCAGGCGATGGTTGACCTGATGGCGCAGTACGAAGCTCAGGGCTTGCAGTTAGACAGCCGCGAACTGCCGGATCATCTCCCGCTGTACCTGGAATATCTGGCTCAGCTGCCGCGTGAAGAGGCGCTGGGCGGTTTGCAGGACATCGCGCCGATTCTGGCGTTGTTAAGTGCGCGCCTGAAGCAGCGTGAAAGCCGTTATGCGGTGCTGTTCGATCTGCTGGTAAAACTGGCGAATACCGCCATCGACAGCGATAAAGTGGCGGAGAAAATCGCCGATGAAGCGCGCGATGATACCCCACAGGCGCTGGATGCGGTCTGGGAAGAAGAGCAGGTGAAATTCCTTGCTGACCAGAACTGTGGCGAGTCAGAAATCTCGGCTCACCAGCGTCGTTTTGCCGGAGCTGTCGCCCCGCAATATTTGAATATCTCTAACGGAGGACAGCAATAATGCACTTCCTGAATATGTTCTTCTTCGATATCTATCCTTACATTGCGGGTACCGTGTTCCTGGTGGGCAGCTGGCTGCGCTATGACTACGGTCAGTACACCTGGCGTGCAGGCTCCAGCCAGATGCTGGATCGCAAAGGGATGAACCTGGCGTCTAACCTGTTCCACATCGGGATTCTGGGTGTGATTGCTGGCCATGCCTTCGGGATGCTGACACCGCACTGGATGTATGAAGCCTGGCTGCCGCTGGAAGTGAAACAGAAAATGGCGATGTTTGGCGGCGGTGCTGCGGGCCTGATGTGTCTGGTGGGCGGTTTGCTGCTCCTCAAACGCCGTCTGTTCAGCCCTCGCATCCGTGCGACCACGACAGCTGCTGATATTCTGGTGATGGCGGTGCTGGTGATTCAGTGCGCCCTGGGTCTGGCGACGATTCCTTTCTCTGCCCAGCATATGGACGGCAGCGAAATGATGAAACTGGTTGGCTGGGCGCAGTCTGTGGTGACCTTCCACGGCGGGGCGTCCGCGCATCTGGATGGTGTGGCGTTTATCTTCCGCATGCATCTGGTGCTGGGTATGACGCTGTTCGTGCTGTTCCCGTTCTCGCGCCTGGTGCATATCTGGAGCGTGCCGGTCGAGTATCTGACGCGGAGATATCAGATCGTTCGCGCTCGTCGCTAAGCGGCACATGCTGAATGAACAAAACCCTGCTTCGGCGGGGTTTTTTTTCGCCTCTGGAAACGGATTACGACGAGAGAAGAGCAGGTGTGTGAAAGTCGGTTAAATATTTAATGGGGAAGAATAGGGGGGCTGGAATATGGAATATTGTGCGAACAGAAAAGTTTGGATTTAATCTTCGGAATGGTGGCGGGGGAAGGATGACTCAGCGCGTTGCGCTTCGCCCTTCGGGTCGTTGCCTTCGGCAACGCTTTCTCGCTACGCTCGAATCGAACCTTAGTCGAAGCTTCTCATCCTTCCCCAATGGGAATATGAAATATTCTGCGGATAAAAAGTTTGGATTTAATCTTCGAGATGGTGGCGGGGGAAGGATGACTCAGCGCGTTGCGCTTCGCCCTTCGGGTCGTTGCCTGCGGCAACGCTTTCTCGCTACGCTCGAATCGAACCTTAGTCGAAGCTTCTCATCCTTCCCCAATGGGAATATGAAATATTGTGCGAACAAAAAGTTTGGATTCAATTTTCGGGATGGTGGCGGGGGAAGGATGACTCAGCGCGTTGCGCTTCGCCCTTCGGGTCGTTGCCTGCGGCAACGCTTTCTCGCTACGCTCGAATCGAACCTTAGTCGAAGCTTCTCATCCTTCCCCAATGGGAATATGAAATATTGTGCTAACAAAAAGTTTGGATTCAATCTTCGAGATGGTGGCGGGGGAAGGATTCGAACCTTCGAAGTCGATGACGGCAGATTTACAGTCTGCTCCCTTTGGCCGCTCGGGAACCCCGCCAGGGGTATGATGCTTGAGCGTTGAGATGGTGGTGGGGGAAGGATTCGAACCTTCGAAGTCGATGACGGCAGATTTACAGTCTGCTCCCTTTGGCCGCTCGGGAACCCCACCACGGGGTAATGCTTTTACTGGCCTGCTTCCTGCTGGAAGCGGGGCGCATCATATCAAATGACGCGCCCCTGTAAAGCATTCCTTTGATGAAAACGATTCGTTTGTCTGCTTTTTACCCGTAAAGGCGCAAAGCTAATCAATTCATTTCACAAAGGATTAAAGAATAATCGTTCTGTTACCGTAAACGAAGACACGTTGGGCGAGCACCTGATACAGCGCGCGGCTTAACACGTTCTTCTCGACGTCGCGTCCGGCACGCATCATGTCTTCCGCCGTGTAGGTGTGATCGACGTGAATCACGTCCTGCATGATGATCGGGCCTTCATCCAGGTTGTCGTTTACATAGTGGGCGGTTGCACCGATGATCTTCACACCACGCTCGTAGGCCTGGTGATAAGGACGTGCACCAATAAACGCCGGCAGGAACGAGTGGTGAATGTTGATGATCTTATTCGGGAAGCGGGAAACGAATGATGGCGTCAACACGCGCATGTACTTCGCCAGCACCACGTAGTCCGGGTTGTGCGCTTCGATGGCCTGAGCCATCAGATCGTCGTGCTCTTCGCGGGTGTGGCCTTCATGGCTCACCAGCTCGAACGGAATATCAAAACGTTCAACCAGGGTACGCAGGGTATCGTGGTTGCCAATTACCGCGGCAATTTCGACGTCCAGACCACCGTAATTGGCTTTCATCAACAGATCGCCCAGGCAGTGGGCCTCTTTGGTGACCAGAATCACCACGCGGCGACGCCCGGCTGGGGTCAGTTCACGGATGGAGTTTTCCGGTAACGCGCCATCGAGATCGGCGAGCAGGGTGGTGTCGTTGAAGATCCCTTCCAGTTCGGTGCGCATAAAGAAGCGGCCGGTGCGGTGATCCACAAATTCGTTGTTCTGCACGATATTCAGTTCATGCTTGTAACAAATGTTGGTAATACGGGCGATCAAACCCTTCTGGTCCGGGCAAATGGTACGCAGTATTTTGCGTTGTAATGATTGCATCGCGAGGAAATCCTGTTGAGTGTTTGCTTGTTATTTGTGGTCAGGCGTTATTGCCCGCAACACTTTTTAAATTTTTTACCTGAACCGCAGGGGCAGGGGTCGTTACGACCAAACTGCGGACGAGTACCATCAATATAGTACCACTGTCCGCCCTCCAGTATGAACCGGGAGCGTTCGATGATGGCGCCAGGCTTATTGTGCTCGATAAATCGGGCAACAAAGCTGACAAAACCTTCATTGGGCGTGCTGCCGGGGGCGGTTTCATACTGCGTCAGGCCGAGCCATTGCGTATTAGCAAATCCGGCTTCAATTTCCTGGCGGAAGTCAGCGGCGTGGCACGAGGGGTGCCAAGTTTTAATCAGGTAGTCTGCGTCTTTGATCACAAAAGCAGCATACCGGGAGCGCATTAGGTGTGATGGATCGGGTGCAACCAGGTTGCCAGAAAGATATCGCTGGCAACATAGGCTATACTCGAGGGCGCTACCACAGGGGCAGAGTTGAGACACAATTCTCTTCCTGGAATAAAAAAGTCACGGCGTTTAAACGCCCAGGTGGCACTATGTTAACTGAGCAGTAGCGATGACGCTACGTTAGGAATCCAGGGGAAGTCAAACAGGGCTAATGAGAAAGGTAAAAATTGGTCTGGCGCTGGGATCAGGTGCAGCCCGGGGCTGGTCGCACATTGGCGTGATTAACGCACTAAAACGACTGGGTGTCGATGTTGATCTTGTAGCAGGGTGTTCAATTGGTTCGCTGGTGGGTGCCGCCTACGCGTGCGGTAAAATGCCGGAACTTGAAACGTGGGTGCGTTCCTTTAGCTACTGGGACGTACTGCGCCTGATGGATCTTTCATGGCAACGCGGCGGCCTGCTGCGCGGTGAGCGCGTGTTTAACCAGTTCCGCCAAATCATGCCATTGGATGACTTCAACCATTGCCAGATGCCCTTTGGCGCCGTGGCAACCAATCTCAGCACGGGCAGGGAAATCTGGTTCACCGAGGGTGATATCCACCTTGCCGTCCGTGCGTCTTGCAGTATTCCTGGCCTGATGGCACCGGTTCCTCATAATGGCTACTGGCTGGTGGATGGCGGCGTAGTGAATCCAATACCGATCTCGCTGACCCGTGCAATGGGCGCTGATATTGTTATCGCCGTCGATTTGCAGCATGACGCCCACCTAATGCAACAAGATTTAATGCCGGTGAATCTCCAGAACGACGAAACGGAAAATGAAAAGCTTGCCTGGCATAAGCGCCTGCGTGAGCGTTTAGGGCGTGCAACGACGCGCCGGATGGTCTCCGCGCCGACGGCAATGGAGATCATGACCACTTCTATTCAGGTACTGGAGAATCGCCTGAAGCGAAATCGAATGGCGGGTGATCCTCCGGATATTCTGATTCAGCCATTCTGTCCGCAAATATCAACACTCGACTTCCATCGCGCAGATGCGGCGATCGCCGCCGGAGCACTGGCTGTTGAGAAAAAAATGGACGAACTGTTACCTTTGGTGCGAGCGACAGCTTAGCCCTTTTTTGAAGACTTCAGCAAAATCTGACAGGCGGTAGTACCAATAGCATGCCACTATTGATTTATCGTCTGCCAGAGGAGAGACCATGACACAGCCATTGGCAGGAAAACAGATTCTGATAGTCGAAGACGAGCCCGTTTTCCGTTCGCTGATGGATTCGTGGTTAAGTTCGCTGGGCGCAACGACCATACTGGCCGTTGATGGGGTGGATGCGCTGGAAAAAATGGCGTCAGCCAAGCCCGATCTGATGATTTGTGATATCGCGATGCCGCGCATGAACGGGCTTAAACTGGTGGAGCATCTGCGCAATGAAGGTGACCAGACGCCTATCCTTGTGATCTCCGCCACCGAGAATATGGCCGATATCGCCAAAGCGCTGCGTCTCGGCGTGCAGGATGTGCTCCTGAAGCCGGTAAAAGATTTGAACCGTCTGCGGGAAACGGTTTTCGCCTGCCTCTATCCGAATATGTTTAATTCCCGCGTTGAGGAAGAAGAGCGCCTTTTCCAGGACTGGGACGCGCTGGTCAGTAATCCCCATGCTGCTGCTAAGCTTTTACAAGAACTTCAGCCACCGGTTCAGCAGAATATATCGCATTGCAGAATTAACTATCGACAACTTGTTGCCGCAGATCAGCACGGCCTGGTGCTTGATATTGCACCGTTATCGGATGTTGACCTGGCATTTTATTGCCTCGATGTGACGAGAGCGGGTGATAACGGGGTATTAGCGGCATTATTATTGCGGGCATTATTTAACGGTTTGTTACAAGAACAGCTCTCCCATCAGGGGCAACGACTTCCTGAATTAGGGGCATTGCTGAAACAAGTGAACCATCTTTTCCGTCAGGCCAATTTGCCGGGACAGTTTCCGCTGTTAGTCGGTTATTACCATAGCGAATTAAAAAATCTCATTCTGGTCTCTGCGGGTCTAAACGCCACGCTGAATACCGGTGAGCATCATATTCAGGTCAGCAATGGTGTTCCTTTGGGTACGCTGGGTACGACTTATCTTAATCAAATAAGTCACCGCTGTGCGTCCTGGCAGTGTCAAATTTGGGGAGCAGGTGGGCGTTTACGCTTAATGTTGTCCACGGAATAAGCAGTTGAATTTTATTCGTCAGATAGCTTTACCTTCGTTTTAACGGCAGTGCTACTATCACTGCCAGTTTGATACGTATTTATCCTAATTGATGGGTAACGTGCCCTTTTCAGACCCGGTTTACTGAACGAGACTGATATACTTGTCGCGTTATTCAATGCATAAAGTTCAAAACTTGAACAGTTCAGGAGATTTCAATGGCTGCCCTAAATTCGAAAGTTACAAAGGCCGTTATCCCGGTAGCGGGATTGGGAACCAGGATGCTACCGGCCACAAAGGCAATTCCGAAAGAAATGCTGCCTTTGGTCGATAAGCCATTAATCCAGTATGTCGTCAATGAATGTATTGCTGCCGGTATTACAGAAATTGTGCTGGTGACCCATTCGTCCAAAAACTCTATCGAAAACCATTTCGATACCAGTTTTGAACTTGAAGCCATGCTGGAAAAACGCGTTAAACGTCAGCTGCTGGAAGAAGTTCAGTCAATCTGCCCACCTCACGTGACCATCATGCAGGTGCGTCAGGGGCTGGCTAAGGGCCTGGGACACGCGGTGCTGTGCGCACATCCGGTTGTCGGCGATGAGCCGGTCGCGGTTATTCTGCCAGACGTGATTCTCGATGAGTTCGAATCAGACCTCTCTCAGGACAACCTCGCTGATATGATTCGTCGCTTTGACGAAACCGGCAGCAGCCAGATCATGGTTGAACCTGTTGAAGACGTGACTGCGTATGGCGTTGTGGACTGCAAAGGCGTTGATCTGAAGCCAGGTGAGAGCGTGCCAATGGTCGGTGTGGTTGAGAAGCCGAAAGCCGATGTGGCGCCGTCTAACCTCGCGGTTGTTGGTCGCTATGTGCTGAGTGCAGAGATCTGGCCACTGCTGGCGAAAACCCCTCCGGGCGCTGGCGACGAAATCCAGCTGACCGATGGCATTGATATGCTGATCGAAAAAGAGACCGTTGAAGCCTACCACATGAAAGGCAAGAGCCATGACTGCGGTAATAAACTCGGTTATATGCAGGCTTTCGTTGAATATGGTATTCGCCATAACTCACTGGGCGAAGAATTTAAAGCCTGGCTGAAAGAGACCATGGGTATTAAAAACTAATCTGCCCCCTGTTATGGTCGAAACCGGTGTGAGTCTTACTCCACCGGTTTTTTTATGCCTGATACCGGCACCGAGGGTATGTAAGGAAGTTGGCACTAATAGATGTGGCTATATGACGGGGTGTAAGAAGATATCTCGGCGGTAAATTACAGGCATAAAAAATCCCGTATAAACGGGATTTTTCTGAAGGCGGGGTGATTAATCCTTGATCAGGAAATCGTCCAGTTGTTTGCCTTGCTCATCCATGGCTTTCTTGATTACTGCTGGGGTACGGCCCTGGCCAGTCCAGGTTTTAGTTTCGCCGTTCTCGTCAACGTAGCTATATTTAGCCGGGCGAGCAGCGCGTTTAGCTTTAGTACCGGTCTTAGCAGCAGCCATGCTGTTCAGTAATTCGTTTGGATCGATACCATCTGCAATCAGCATTTCGCGATATTGCTGCAGTTTACGAGTGCGTTCTTCGATTTCAGCAGCAGCAGCGCTTTCTTCTTCACGACGTTCGTTTACAACAACTTCTAATTTTTCCAGCATTTCTTCCAGCGTTTCGAGGGTGCATTCTCTTGCCTGCGCACGAAGAGTACGGATGTTGTTCAGAATTTTAAGTGCTTCGCTCATTGTAGTAATCTCAAACTTATATTGGGTTGGTTTGTTGTCCTAATAATAGAGTGATAATTTCAGATGTGCAATAGGTCGGAATGTAAGGAATTCAAAAAAGAGTTAATATCTGGCGCTATTATTAATGACGCTAACTTAAATTTCATTACGCCAAAGACGGATTTGATATCCCTGCTAATGGGATAAACTGATGGCCAGAGTGTTTAGTTTTGTGACAAATCTCTAACCGCTTATAGTTACCCCGGATAAATATCAACCTTTTGTATTACTCCCATAATGCCGTTTAACCGCACCGATAGTTAATAAATACTGAATTTTAAAGCCGGCTGATTCCACTATAAAAATCAGGATTTGCTTAAGTTGAAATGTCAGGGTTTATGACGTCCAGGTGAGATTACTGCCTGTTTTAACATGCTATTTTCTCATTTCGTCCGGAACCTGACTTTACTTCTCAGGCTGAGTCTGTGCGTAGCGTCGCTGAGAAAGGGGGAAAAATAGGGTACAATCAACCATCGGGAATATTACACATTGATTAGGGTTTAACGACCAATGGCACAACTTTATTTTTACTATTCCGCAATGAATGCAGGGAAGTCCACGGCGCTCCTACAGTCGGCTTATAACTATCAAGAAAGGGGTATGCGCGCTATCGTCTACACCGCCGAGATTGACGATCGCTTTGGTGCCGGAAAGGTGAGCTCGCGTATCGGCCTGTCGTCGCCTGCAACGCTGTTTAACAAAGAGACTGACCTGCTAAAAGATATCGGCACAGAACACGCCCAGAAGCCGGTACATTGCGTTCTGGTGGACGAGAGCCAGTTCCTGACCCGCGAGCAAGTCCATGCGTTATCTGAAGTGGTCGATCAGCTGGATATTCCCGTGCTTTGCTATGGTTTACGCACCGATTTCCGCGGAGAGCTGTTTATTGGTAGCCAGTATTTACTGGCGTGGTCAGATAAGCTGGTGGAACTGAAAACTATCTGTTTCTGTGGTCGTAAAGCCAGTATGGTGCTTCGTCTTGACCAGGAAGGGAAACCTTACGCAGAAGGGGAGCAGGTGGTGATTGGTGGCAACGAGCGTTATATCTCGGTATGCCGCAAGCATTATAAAGAAGCGCTGGTTGTCGGCTCACTGACGGCAATTCAGGAAAATTCTCGCCGATAACAGCTTATTCCCCTTTGTCTGTAGAGTAATCAACAGACATAAAAAAACCCGCCGAGGCGGGTTTTTTATTGGGCTAAGCAATTAAGCGTTTTTCTTCACTTTCTTGTCAGCTTTAAGAACAACAGGTGCTTCAGTTTTCACTGCAACAGCGTTGTCTTCATGGAACTCACGGCCGTAGTAGGTATCCAGCAGAATCTGTTTCAGCTCGGAGATCAGTGGGTAGCGCGGGTTCGCACCAGTACACTGGTCATCGAAGGCATCTTCAGACAGCTTGTCAACGTGTGCCAGGAAGTCAGCTTCCTGAACGCCCGCTTCACGGATTGACTTAGGAATACCCAGTTCAGCTTTGATGCTGTCCAGCCATGCCAGCAGTTTCTCGATCTTCGCAGCGGTACGGTCACCAGGAGCGCTCAGACCCAGGTGGTCTGCGATTTCAGCGTAGCGACGACGAGCCATTGGACGGTCGTACTGGCTGAATGCAGTCTGCTTGGTTGGGTTGTCATTCGCGTTATAGCGGATAACGTTGGAAATCAGCAGGGCGTTCGCCAGACCGTGAGGAATGTGGAACTGAGAGCCCAGCTTGTGCGCCATGGAGTGACATACACCCAGGAAGGCGTTAGCAAACGCGATACCTGCGATAGTCGCAGCATTGTGCACACGCTCACGAGCAACCGGGTTTTTAGACCCTTCGTTGTAAGACGCTGGCAGGTTTTCTTTCAGCAGTTTCAGAGCCTGCAGTGCCTGACCGTCAGAGAACTCAGATGCCAGTACAGAAACGTAAGCTTCCAGGGCGTGAGTCACTGCATCCAGACCACCGAATGCACACAGTGATTTCGGCATATCCATGACCAGGTTGGCATCAACGATAGCCATATCTGGAGTCAGCGCGTAGTCAGCCAGTGGGTATTTCTGGCCAGTTGCGTCGTCGGTTACAACCGCAAACGGAGTCACTTCAGAACCGGTACCGGAAGTGGTGGTGACCGCGATCATTTTCGCTTTCACGCCCATTTTCGGGAACTTGTAGATACGTTTACGGATGTCCATAAAGCGCAGCGCCAGCTCTTCGAAGTGCGTTTCTGGGTGCTCGTACATAACCCACATGATTTTCGCGGCGTCCATTGGGGAACCGCCACCCAGCGCGATGATCACGTCTGGTTTGAAGGAGTTCGCCAGTTCCGCACCTTTACGAACAACGGTGAGGGTTGGGTCAGCTTCAACTTCGAAGAAGACTTCAGTCTCAACGCCAGCAGCTTTCAGAACAGAGGTGATCTGGTCTGCATAGCCGTTGTTGAACAGGAAACGGTCAGTCACGATGAGCGCACGTTTGTGGCCATCAGTAATCACTTCATCCAGCGCGATTGGCAGAGAGCCACGACGGAAGTAGATAGATTTCGGAAGTTTATGCCACAACATGTTTTCAGCTCGCTTAGCAACGGTTTTCTTGTTGATCAGGTGCTTAGGACCAACGTTTTCAGAGATGGAGTTACCACCCCATGAACCACAACCCAGAGTCAGGGAAGGCGCGAGTTTGAAGTTGTACAGGTCACCGATACCACCCTGAGAAGCCGGGGTGTTAATCAGAATACGTGCGGTCTTCATTTTGTCGCCGAAGAATTTCACACGTTCTGGCTGGTTGTCCTGGTCAGTGTACAGACAAGAGGTATGACCGATACCGCCCATTGCCACCAGTTTCTCTGCTTTGACCACAGCGTCTTCGAAGTCTTTCGCACGGTACATCGCCAGAGTAGGGGACAGTTTTTCGTGTGCAAAAGGTTCGCTTTCATCAACCACTTTCACTTCACCGATCAGGATCTTAGTGGTAGCGGGTACGGTGAAACCTGCGAGTTCAGCAATTTTGTATGCTGGCTGACCGACGATGGCTGCGTTCAGTGCGCCATTTTTCAGGATGATGTCCTGAACCGCTTTCAGCTCTTTGCCCTGCAGCAGGTAGCCACCGTGGCTTGCGAAGCGCTCGCGCACCGCATCATAAACAGAATCAACCACAACAACGGACTGCTCAGAAGCACAGATAACGCCGTTATCGAAGGTTTTGGACATCAGGACAGAAGCAACAGCACGTTTGATATCAGCCGTTTCGTCGATAACAACAGGCGTGTTACCTGCGCCTACGCCGATTGCTGGTTTACCAGAGCTGTATGCTGCTTTAACCATGCCTGGGCCACCGGTTGCCAGGATGAGGTTAATGTCCGGGTGATGCATCAGTGCGTTTGACAGTTCAACAGAAGGTTGGTCAATCCAGCCGATCAGATCTTTTGGTGCACCCGCAGCGATGGCAGCCTGCAGTACGATGTCAGCGGCTTTGTTAGTCGCATCTTTAGCACGTGGGTGTGGGGAGAAGATGATGGCGTTACGTGTCTTCAGGCTGATCAGAGATTTGAAGATCGCGGTAGAAGTCGGGTTAGTTGTCGGAACGATACCGCAAATGATACCGATAGGTTCTGCAATGGTGATGGTACCGAAGGTGTGGTCTTCAGCCAGCACGCCACAGGTTTTCTCATCTTTATAGGCGTTGTAGATATACTCAGAAGCAAAGTGGTTCTTGATCACTTTATCTTCTACGATACCCATACCGGATTCGGCAACGGCCATTTTAGCGAGAGGGATTCGAGCATCTGCAGCAGCCAGTGCGGCGGCGCGGAAGATTTTATCAACCTGTTCTTGGGTGAAATTGGCATATTCACGCTGGGCTTTTTTGACGCGCTCGACGAGTGCGTTCAGTTCAGCGATATTAGTAACAGCCATAATGCTCTCCTGATAATGTTTAAACTCTTTTAGTAAACCAGCGCTCGATACGACAACATTATAGACGAGGTGCCAGTACTTGCTTAACACACAGTAAAACAAAGGTTTAGTCTCGTTTACTGTTAACGCTTTGCACTAACTTACTAAAAGAGCCTGACTGTAGCATCATCCCTTTTTATTTCTTTCTCTCCCTTTTGGTGTCACCCAGATTACTCACTTCTGAGTACGAAAAACATGATCTAAATCAATTTACACCGAAGCTGATACCTTTCAGCACGGGTATTTCGCACAATCATATCAAGTGTTAAATAATTACAAAAGTAATGGAATCAAAACTATCATTGCTTACACAAATACATAACACATGAAAATCATAGCGTTTTGGCGCAGATTTCTGGTGAAGTATGCTGATAAAAAGCGTATCTTCAGCGCGGTTTTTATCCCTTTATTCTGTCGCCTGGGCCATGCTGATTTACGGAGCTGACTGTGACCCCATTGCTCTTTGATTTTTCTACCTATTTTAAGTTTTTTATCGGGTTGTTCGCGCTGGTGAACCCGGTCGGGATCATTCCTGTCTTCATTAGCATGACCAGTTACCAGACGGCGGTTGCCAGAAATAAGACCAACCTGACGGCAAACATGTCGGTGGCCATCATTTTGCTCACGTCGCTTTTCCTCGGTGATTCGATTCTGCAAATCTTTGGCATCTCCATCGACTCCTTCCGTATCGCCGGCGGCATCCTGGTGGTGACTATCGCCATGTCGATGATCAGCGGTAAGCTGGGTGAGGATAAACAGAACAAGCAGGAAAAATCAGAAACGGCGGTGCGCGAAAGCATTGGCGTTGTGCCGCTGGCGTTGCCGTTGATGGCCGGACCGGGGGCAATCAGCTCGACCATCGTCTGGGGAACCCGCTACCACAACTGGGTGCATCTGGTTGGCTTTTCGGTGGCGATTGCGCTGTTTGCCCTCTGCTGTTGGGGCGTTTTCCGAATTGCACCCTGGCTGGTGCGTTTGCTGGGGCAGACCGGCATTAACGTTATTACCCGTATTATGGGCCTGTTGCTGATGGCGCTTGGGATCGAATTTATTGTGACCGGGCTAAAAAGTATTTTCCCTGGGTTACTAAATTAACGTTTTCATTTGAAAGAGCGGAGCCAGTGGCTCCGTTTTTTTTCGTGATTATCAGCAAATCATATAAATAAAGTTGAAAACTTCACAAGACATAATAAATTCTGCTAATAAATATGTTTTCTTACATTTCAGTAACTTAGTTTTATCCTTTCACACGACCTGAACATAAACCGCGCAAACACTCTGTTATTTTACTCACACGATACTCTGGGGCTTGCTGTGCGATAACTGAAATGATATTAGTAATTTCAACATTCCCCTAGACGAATGTGCTAAATAATAATCAGTTGTTAAATTTTTGTACAAAAACCCACCGAGGTGACCAAAGCACAGCGGTGGGCGAGAGGAAACTCTCTATCACATTGAATATTTGGTAGTTTCTTTACCTTTGATGTGTGGCAGGACGCCCCCCAGAAAAACGGGACTCCCCGTAAAAGAGAATTGCTTAACAAATTTGCAAAATGTATTGGCGCGAAATTAAGCCATTTGGTACTTTCCGGCCTTATATTTTGCCAACGCACTTTTCCAGATGAGAATGATTTTCAAATATAACGCTCATCTCAACGAGACATCACACGCCTCAAAACAGGGGAGGCGTGTTAAGAATCGACGCAAGGCGGCCAAACGAGCCACCAGTAATAAGTACAGTCGGTGATAGCAAGAAGTAAACGACCTGACAGCAGCTAAACTCCTGCGTTGTTCAGGACCCCTTAGGGGAAATAAACAGGCTGGCATTAAAACCAGTAATTATAATGAGTGGAGTATCAACACAATGTCCATCATCACAAAAAAAAGTCTGATTGCCGCAGGAATTTTCACTGCGCTAATCGCAGGTAATATGGCAATGGCTGCTGATGTACCTGCAGGTGTCACACTGTCAGAAAAGCAAACCATGATCCGCAACAATGGCGCCGAGCCACAGTCACTGGATCCGAACAAAATTGAAGGCGTTCCTGAAGCAAACATCAGCCGCGACCTGTTTGAAGGCCTGCTGATTACCTCCACCAAAGACGGTCACCCGATCCCGGGCGTGGCTGAATCCTGGGATAATAAAGACTTTAAAGTCTGGACATTCCACCTGCGTAAAGACGCAAAATGGTCCAACGGTGAACCTGTCACCGCACAAGATTTCGTATACAGCTGGCAGCGTCTGGTGGATCCAAACACCGCATCCCCGTACGCCAGCTATCCGCAGTACGGTCACATCCTGAACGTTGATGAAATCATCGACGGCAAAAAGAAACCTTCTGAGCTGGGCGTAAAAGCGGTTGATGACCACACGCTGGAAGTGACCCTGAGCGAACCGGTTCCGTATTTCTACAAACTGCTGGTTAACCCGGCCATGTCACCGGTCAACAAAGCCGCTATCGAAAAATTTGGTGAGAAATGGACTCAGCCAGCGAACATCGTGACCAACGGTGCTTACAAGCTGAAAGACTGGGTGGTTAATGAGCGTATCGTGATGGAGCGTAATACCAACTACTGGGATAACGCGAAAACCATCGTCGATCAGATTACCTATTTGCCGATCTCGTCTGAAGTCACCGACGTAAACCGCTACCGCAGCGGTGAGATCGACATGACCTATAACAACCTGCCGATCGAACTGTTCCAGAAACTGAAAAAAGAGATCCCTACCGAAGTTCACGTTGACCCGTATCTGTGTACTTATTACTACGAAATCAACAACCAGAAAGCGCCATTCAATGACGCTCGCGTACGTACCGCGCTGAAACTGGGTCTGGATCGCGACATCATTGTGAACAAAGTAAAAGCGCAGGGCGATCTGCCAGCGTTTGGCTACACCCCGCCATATACTGACGGTGCGAAACTGACCAAACCAGAGTGGTTCTCCTGGACTCAGGAAAAACGTAACGAAGAAGCGAAAAAACTGCTGGCTGAAGCTGGCTACACCGCTGATAAACCGTTGACGTTTAACCTGCTGTACAACACCTCCGATCTGCACAAAAAACTGGCCATCGCCGCTTCCTCCATCTGGAAGAAAAACCTGGGTGTGGATGTGAAGCTGGTGAACCAGGAGTGGAAAACCTTCCTGGATACCCGCCATCAGGGCAACTATGACGTGGCGCGTGCGGGCTGGTGTGCGGACTACAACGAACCGACTTCCTTCCTGAACACCATGCTGTCTGACAGCTCCATGAACACCGCGCACTATAAGAGCCCGGCTTTTGACGCGATCATGAAAGATACGCTGAAAGTGACTGACGAAGCGCAGCGTACTGCACTGTACGACAAAGCGGAACAGCAGTTGGGTCAGGATTCTGCGATTGTACCGGTTTACTACTATGTAAACGCGCGTCTGGTGAAACCATGGGTTGGCGGTTATACCGGCAAAGATCCGATGGATAACATCTACACCAAAGATCTGTACATCATTAAGCATTAATGGCAAAACGTGGGGCAAAGTTATTTGCCCCACCGTGTCTTAATTCATCGCACAATATACACGGCATCATTCAGGAACGACTGAACGAGCTTGTGTAAAAGGCACACGCCAGAAGGTACGGGCAATGTTGAAATTTATCCTACGTCGCTGTCTTGAAGCGATACCGACGCTTTTTATTCTCATTACGATTTCATTCTTCATGATGCGTCTCGCACCAGGTAGTCCGTTTACCAGCGAGCGCGCACTGCCGCCAGAAGTCATGGCGAACATCGAAGCCAAATACCATTTAAACGATCCTATCTCCACGCAGTACTTCAATTATCTGAAGCAGCTGGCGCAGGGTGATTTTGGTCCTTCGTTTAAATATAAAGACTATTCCGTTAACGACCTCGTCGCATCGAGCTTCCCCGTGTCGGCTAAGTTAGGCGCAGCGGCGTTTATTCTGGCCGTTGTCCTGGGGGTCACCGCTGGCGTCATCGCCGCGCTGAAACAAAACACCCGATGGGACTACACGGTAATGGGGATCGCCATGACCGGGGTGGTTATCCCAAGCTTTGTGGTGGCACCGTTACTGGTGATGATATTTGCCATCACGCTCAAATGGCTGCCCGGAGGCGGCTGGAACGGCGGGGCGCTAAAATTCATGATTCTGCCGATGGTGGCGCTGTCTCTGGCCTATATCGCCAGTATCGCGCGTATTACCCGTGGTTCGATGATTGAAGTGCTCCACTCCAACTTTATTCGTACCGCGCGGGCGAAAGGCCTGCCGATGCACCGCATCATTCTCCGTCATGCGTTAAAACCTGCGCTGTTGCCTGTGCTCTCCTATATGGGCCCTGCGTTCGTTGGGATCATCACGGGTTCCATGGTCATTGAAACCATTTACGGCCTGCCGGGTATCGGTCAGCTGTTCGTGAATGGCGCCCTGAACCGTGACTACTCGCTGGTGCTGAGCCTTACGATCCTGGTCGGTGCACTGACCATTCTCTTTAACGCCATTGTCGATGTGCTGTATGCCGTTATCGACCCGAAAATTCGCTACTAGCGCTGGAGCACGCCATGATGTTGAGTAAGAAAAACAGCGAGGCGCTGGAAAACTTCACTGAGAAACTTGAAGTCGAAGGGCGCAGCCTGTGGCAGGACGCCCGCCGTCGCTTTATGCATAACCGTGCGGCCGTCGCCAGTCTGGTCGTCTTGATCTGTATTGCCCTGTTCGTGGCCTTGGCCCCGATGCTGTCGCAGTTCACCTATTTCGATACTGACTGGGGCATGATGTCCAGTGCTCCCGATATGGTTTCCGGCCACTATTTTGGTACGGACTCCTCCGGGCGCGACCTGCTGGTGCGCGTGGCGATCGGTGGCCGTATCTCTCTGATGGTCGGTATCGCTGCGGCGCTGGTGGCGGTGATCGTCGGCACACTTTACGGCTCGCTTTCCGGCTACCTCGGCGGCAAAGTGGATTCCGTGATGATGCGTCTGCTGGAAATCCTGAACTCCTTCCCGTTTATGTTCTTCGTTATTCTGCTGGTGACCTTCTTTGGACAAAACATCCTGCTGATCTTCGTGGCTATCGGGATGGTTTCCTGGCTGGATATGGCGCGTATCGTGCGCGGCCAGACGCTGAGCCTGAAGCGTAAAGAATTTATCGAAGCAGCCCAGGTGGGCGGTGTCTCCGTCAGCGGGATTGTGGTGCGCCATATCGTGCCAAACGTGCTCGGCGTGGTCGTGGTGTACGCATCACTGCTGGTACCCAGCATGATCCTGTTTGAATCCTTCCTGAGCTTCCTCGGTCTGGGTACCCAGGAGCCGCTGAGCAGCTGGGGCGCATTGTTAAGCGATGGCGCAAACTCCATGGAAGTTTCGCCGTGGCTGCTGCTGTTCCCGGCTGGTTTCCTGGTGGTAACCCTGTTCTGTTTCAACTTTATCGGCGATGGCCTGCGTGATGCCCTCGACCCGAAAGACCGTTAAGGAGTGCCGCGATGACTATTATTGAAACGGCAGCTGCGCCACAGGCGCAAAAGCAGCAAAACGTGCTGCTGGATGTCAAAGATCTGCGCGTCACCTTTAAAACCCCGGATGGCGATGTTACTGCCGTCAACGATCTGAATTTCGATCTGCGGGCCGGTGAAACGCTGGGTATCGTCGGTGAATCCGGCTCCGGTAAATCGCAAACCGCCTTTGCGCTGATGGGGCTGCTGGCACCGAATGGCCGCATCGGAGGAACCGCGACCTTTAACGGCAAAAACATTCTGAATCTGCCTGAGCACGAGCTGAACAAGCTGCGCGCAGAACAGATTTCGATGATTTTCCAGGACCCAATGACCTCGCTGAACCCGTACATGCGTGTGGGCGAGCAGCTGATGGAAGTCCTGATGCTGCATAAAGGCATGAACAAAGCAGAAGCGTTCGAAGAGTCGGTGAGAATGCTGGATGCAGTCAAAATGCCAGAAGCGCGTAAACGCATGCGCATGTTCCCGCACGAGTTTTCCGGTGGGATGCGCCAGCGCGTAATGATCGCCATGGCACTGCTGTGTCGGCCAAAACTGCTGATCGCCGATGAACCCACCACCGCGCTGGACGTGACCGTTCAGGCACAGATCATGACCCTGCTGAATGAACTGAAGCGTGAGTTCAACACCGCCATCATCATGATTACCCACGATCTCGGCGTCGTGGCCGGCATCTGTGACAAAGTGCTGGTGATGTATGCCGGTCGTACCATGGAGTACGGCAGGGCGCGCGATGTGTTCTATCATCCTGCGCACCCGTACTCTATCGGCCTGCTGAATGCAGTTCCGCGTCTCGATGCGGAAGGCGAATCCCTGCTGACCATTCCCGGCAACCCGCCAAACCTGCTGCGTCTGCCGAAAGGCTGCCCGTTCCAGCCACGCTGCCAGTACGCGATGGAAATCTGCAACAGCGCACCCCCGCTGGAAGAGTTTGCACCAGGCCGCCTGCGCGCCTGCTTTAAGCCGCATGAGGAGCTGGTATGAACGCCATTGACGAAAAAAGAAATGTCCTGCTCGAAATCGCAGACTTAAAAGTGCATTTCGACATCAAAGACGGCAAGCAGTGGTTCTGGCAGCCGTCGAAAACCCTGAAAGCCGTCGATGGCGTCACCCTGCGTCTTTATGAAGGGGAGACCCTGGGCGTGGTCGGCGAGTCCGGCTGCGGAAAGTCGACCTTTGCCCGTGCCATTATTGGCCTGGTTAAAGCGACGGACGGCAAAGTGGCCTGGCTTGGTAAAGACCTGCTGGGAATGAAACAGGAAGAGTGGCGCGCGGTGCGCAGTGACATCCAGATGATTTTCCAGGATCCGCTGGCCTCCCTGAACCCGCGTATGAACATCGGCGATATCATTGCTGAGCCGCTGCGCACCTATCATCCGAAAATGCCGCGTCAGGAAGTTCGCGACCGCGTGAAAGCGATGATGATGAAAGTGGGCCTGCTGCCGAACCTTATCAACCGCTATCCGCACGAGTTCTCCGGCGGTCAGTGTCAGCGTATCGGCATTGCCCGTGCGCTGATTCTGGAACCGAAGCTGATTATCTGTGACGAACCGGTTTCAGCACTGGACGTGTCGATTCAGGCGCAGGTGGTGAACCTGCTGCAGAAATTGCAGCGTGAAATGGGGCTGTCGCTGATCTTCATCGCCCACGACCTGGCGGTGGTGAAACACATCTCCGACCGCGTGCTGGTGATGTATCTTGGCCATGCGGTGGAGCTGGGCACCTATGATGAGGTCTATCACAACCCGCTGCACCCTTACACCAAAGCGCTGATGTCTGCGGTGCCGGTTCCCGACCCGGATCTGGAAAAAAATAAAGTGATCCAGCTTCTGGAAGGGGAGCTGCCTTCGCCGATCAACCCGCCGTCTGGCTGTGTGTTCCGCACGCGTTGCCCAATGGCGGGGCCGGAATGTGCGCAAACCCGGCCTGTTCTGGAAGGAAGTTTCCGACATGCGGTTTCCTGCCTGAAAGTAGACCCGTTATAATCGCAAGGGCTGACATGATGTCAGCCCTTCTTCTTTTGCGAGGTTAATGTGTCGATATCCGTTTCTTCTGTACGGCGTAAGACCTATCGCCTGCTATTCGATCCTAACACCCGCTCCGGGCGTCGCTTCGAAGGATTGTGCGGCCTGTTTGCGCTTCTCAGCGTATTCATCATCTTTATTGAATCCGGTCTGGGGACGCAGTATCACCTTACGCTCGATGAATGGCATCTGTTCGTCTGGCTTGAGCTGTTTGTCACCCTGATATTTACCCTCGAGTATTTCCTGCGCCTGTTCAGCTGGGCGAATCCGGCGAAATATGTGTTCAGCTTCTGGGGGATTATTGATTTAGCGACCATTCTGCCGTTGTATGTGATGTGGCTGTGGCCTGAAATCAGCATCAATTATGTTTTTGCGTGGCGAGCAATGCGCGCCATCCGCGTGCTGCGCGTCCTGAAACTGCTGCGTTTTATGCCGTCTTTACGCGTGTTCTGGAAAGCCATTTATAGCGCCCGCCATCAGCTGATCCTGTTCTATTCGTTTATCGCGATTGTGATGGTGGTTTTCGGCGCGCTGATGTATCTGATTGAAGGGCCGACTTACGGTTTCACCACGCTGAATGCGTCGGTGTACTGGGCGATTGTCACCGTTACGACCGTGGGCTACGGGGATATTACCCCCCACACGCCGCTCGGCAGGATCGTGGCGTCAGTGCTGATTTTGATTGGTTACTCGGTGATTGCTATCCCGACCGGTCTGATTACCACTCACATGAGCGCGGCTTTTCAGAATCGTCAGCAGCAGCGTAAGTGCCCGAGATGCCAGCAGGCGAGCCATGAGCATAGCGCGCGGTTTTGTAATCGCTGTGGGAGTGAACTACCGGACTAAATAAAAAAGGCTGCCATCGCAGCCTTTTTGTTATTCGCGCCAGAGGATGTGGCACAGTTTGTGATCTTTTTCCCTGCATAACAGCACGCGGGCAAAAATATCGTTAATCTCGCCGCCGTCAGTATCGGCCAGCCCAATCACCACTTCGGCGAAGAAGTCCGGGTTGAGGTCGAAATCGACGTGCTCGGCCCAGTCTTCGGACGGGTCGAACAGCTCTGCGCCGCCGCGCTCTTCAAATTGAAGATTGAAGAGGATCACGTCTGCGGGATCGAGATTGTCCATCGCCAGTTCGAGAAAAATGTCGTAGGCCTGCTCAAGGGTTTCGTCTTCAGTCAGGCGATTGTTCAGATCCATTTCCATGATGATTACCTGTTAAAACATCGTTGGGCACGTTTTACAGCAACGGACTAAAGAAGTAAAACAGTCGTTCGGTGATCCGCTGCCACAGTGGGCGTTTCATCCACAGATGCGCATCCAGCAGGCGCGAGCGGGAGATATAATCGTCCTGCACCGCCGCCAGATCGCCACCAAAACCGACGTCATCAATCACCAGTGTAATTTCAAAATTGAGCCACAGGCTGCGCATATCCAGATTCACCGTGCCGACCAGGCTCAGTTCGCCGTCGACCAGCACACTCTTGGTATGCAGCAAGCCCCCTTCAAACTGATAAATTTTGACACCCGCTGCCAGCAGTTCGCTAAAGAAGGCCCGGCTGGCCCAGCCCACCAGAACCGAATCGTTTTTACGCGGCATAATGATGCTGACATCCACCCCGCGCTGGGCGGCGGTGCAAATCGCATGGAGCAGATCGTCGCTCGGGACAAAGTAGGGCGTGGTCATGATCAGATATTCACGCGCAGAATACGCCGCCGTGAGCAGCGCCTGGTGGATTAAATCCTCAGGAAATCCAGGCCCCGATGCGATGGTGTGAATGGTATGGCCGCTCTCTTGCTCAAACGGCATGATGTTAGCGTCGGGCGGCGGCGGCAGAATGCGTTTGCCGGTTTCGATTTCCCAGTCGCAGGAGTAAACAATCCCCATCGCCGTGGCAACCGGGCCTTCCATACGCGCCATTAAATCGACCCATTGACCCACGCCAGAGTCCTGTTTAAAGAAGCGCGGATCGACCATGTTCATGCTGCCGGTGTAGGCAATATAGTTGTCGATCATGATCATCTTACGATGCTGGCGTAAATCCATGCGGCGCAGGAACACACGCAGCAGATTTACCTTCAGTGCTTCGACAACTTCAATGCCGGCATTACGCATCATGGTCGCCCAGGGGCTACGGAAGAACGCCACGCTGCCGGCGGAATCGAGCATCAGACGGCAGTGAATACCCCGGCGCGATGCCGCCATCAGCGATTCCGCCACCTGGTCGGCCATTCCGCCGGGCTGCCAGATATAGAACACCATCTCGATATTATGTCGGGCGAGCTGGATATCGCGGATCAGCGCCTGCATCACATCGTCGGAGGTAGTGAGTAACTGCAGCTGGTTGCCTTTGACGCCGCCAATTCCCTGACGACGTTCGCAAAGTTTGAACAGTGACGAGGCGACGCTGCTGTTCTCCTGGGCGAAAATATGTTTGCAGGATTTCAGGTCGTTCAGCCATTTTGCCGTCGACGGCCACATGGCGCGCGCGCGCTCGGCGCGGCGCTTACCCAGATGCAATTCACCAAAGGAGAGATACGCGATAATTCCTACCAGCGGCAGGATGTAGATGATCAAAAGCCAGGCCATGGCAGAAGGGACGGCCCGGCGTTTCATCAAGATGCGAAGCGTCACACCTGCGATCAGCAGCCAGTATCCCAGAATGACCAGCCAACTCACCACGGTGTAGAAGGTTGTCATAAATAAAAAATCCTTTTGAAAGCGTATTGTTATGAGTGTACGCATCAGAATTGATCTGGCAAATAAAAAGGGTGGGTAAAAGCGCTGGTTTACCGTGGGCAGGGGTTTATAATGGCGTCTCTGTTAAGGAAAGAGTTGTAGACATGAAGCGCAGCAGAACGGAAGTAGGGCGCTGGCGCATGTTGCGACAAATGAGTCGTCGTAAAGCCCGCTGGCTTGAGGCTCAGTCCCGCCGCAATATGCGTATCCACGCCATCAGAAAATGTGGACTAAGCCATCACCGTAATGCACTGGTGTTTGCCGTTCGCGATCTCTGAGTACCCTGAAGGCACCGTGACAGGTGCCTGATGTTTCCCGCATAACTATCAATTTTCGCAGTATCCTTCGCCCCCTGCTGTTCAGATATAATTCACCTACATAACGCATTGAATAAAAACAGATGAATCCATTCCTGTGGGTATTGGTTGTGCTTTTTGCGCTGGATGCGCTCAGGGAAAGTTTGGGATTGTCATCATTTTCAGGGCTGGTTGATTTTGTCGGTGCCTGGATGATGCAGTGGAACATATAAAAGGGAAATAAAAAGGGATGAACAGTAAATACCTCGCCGCACTCATGGCCGTGACGGTCCTCGTCGGATGTGCCAACAGCAAAACCGCACCTGAAAGACACGCTTATTACTTCGTTTCTCATCAATCGAATTTTGTCGGTGGAAATTTCGCCAATAGCCAACAGCTCAATTATCGTCTGAATGTGCCGCAGTTTCGCGAGCTCTACGAGCAGGGCAAAACGGACCGCAAAGCGGGGCGCACCCTGGTGGAAGCCAATGGGTATGCGCAAAGTATCCGCGATCAGGTGCTGAAAGGCGTCAAAACTAATAACAGCTTTACGGGTAATAAGAGCGACCAGTGGTCATCTGATATGGAAGAGAAAGATGCGAAGCTGTTCGGGAATGAGCTGGCAGCGTCTTATCTTGACGGGTATAACGGCGTACAATAGCGAAAGTTAACCCTGAAATGCCGCTTAGCTGCGGCATTTTCATTTATTTGATAAAAGGAGCGGGTGGTGTTTGCGGAGTTTGGTGTTCTCAATTTCTGGACTTATGTTGTGGGTGCTTTCTTTATTGTGCTGGTGCCTGGCCCGAATACGTTGTTTGTTTTAAAAACTGGCATCGGCCACGGGGTGAAAAAAGGTTATCTCGCCGCCACGGGAGTTTTCATCGGTGATGCGGTACTGATGTTTCTGGCATGGGCAGGAGTCGCTGCGCTGATCCAGACCACACCGGTGTTGTTCAACATCGTCCGCTATCTCGGTGCGCTCTATCTGCTGTGGCTGGGTGGCAAAATGCTCTGGTCAGTGATGACGCATAAAAATGGCGCGCAAGCCGGGGGAACGGAACCCGCAAGCATGATCATGAAACGCTCGCTGGTATTGAGCCTGACCAATCCTAAAGCGATTCTGTTCTACGTCTCATTCTTCGTGCAGTTCATCGACGTCAGCGCGAAAAACACCGGGACCTCTTTCCTGATCCTCGCGACCACTCTTGAGCTTATCAGCTTTATGTACATGAGTTTCCTGATCTTCTCCGGCGCGTTTGTCACCCGCTACCTAAAAACCAAAAAGAAACTGGCGAAGCTGGGAAATGGCTTGATCGGTTTGCTGTTTGTGGGCTTTGCGGCGCGACTCGCGTCATTACATTGAGAACCATCGTCCCGCCAAACGTGAAAGCGGTTGGCGGGACGATATTAAAGGTTTCACATGAATAAGATTCTTATGCTCGCCATTCTGATAAGCCTGGTCTCAGGTTGCGCACCGTTACATCCGTCCGGATGCCATAAAACCACCGCAACGGGTGATTGCAGTTCCGGCCGCTGGGATGACAAGGACGAGTGGGGCGCACAGGCGCGAGCCATCAGAGATGCTATTAATACCGAACTTGTGGATCCTCAGCGCTGGAAAGGAAAACAATGCAGGTTGCACATCCAGTTTGCAGAGGATGGCACGGCGTTAAACATATCGACCAGCGACGGCAATAAAGGCTATTGCGAAGCACTCAAATCCGCAGCCCAGAAAGCTAAGTTCCCGGCATTCACCAATCCCGAAGTATATCGAGACTTCCGCAGAGCCGGTTTTAGTATGCGCGGGGAGTGAATGAGGTGAGGGGGATTACTTTTTACCTGTCCTGTTGAGTCATGTAAAAAAATAAAAGCCCCGCACTGGCGGGGCTTTGGGTATCAATGCAATATTGATGACGGTATAGGAAAAGCGCCTGCGGGAGCCTTCCCCCTTACCTCAAAACACTTTCTTGAACGGTCTGACGGTCACTTTCTCATAAACCCCTGCCGCGACGTACGGGTCTGCTTCGGCCCAGGACTGTGCAGCTTCCAGCGATTCAAACTCCGCAATGACCGTAGAACCGCTAAAGCCAGCCGCACCGGGATCGTTGCTATCCACTGCGGGCATCGGGCCGGCGGTCAGTAATTTTCCTTCGTCATGTAATAGTTGCAGACGCGCGAGATGGGCAGGGCGCACGGAAAGTCGTTTTTCCAGAGAATCGGCAACATCTTCAGCGTAAATCACGTAAAGCACGGCGGAGCTCCTTAGCCATAAAAAGTGTCAATTACGTTATGTGAAAGCATCGATGACTGCAATGTAAAGATAACGACCTTGTTAAAACCATAACAAAGATGCGCCTTTTTTGGCCGCGCGGGCAGTTAAATCGCGAGAAGATGGAGTGTCTTATTGAATATGATTGCTATTTGCATTTAAAATCAGGGTCTGGTTTTTTAACTGTAACGATTATGACTTCGATGACCCTCGATTTACCTCGCCGCTTTCCCTGGCCGACGCTACTGTCCGTTGTGATCCACGGCGCTGTCGTAGCGGCGCTGCTCTACACTTCGGTTCATCAGGTTATTGAAATGCCAGCACCTGCGCAGCCGATTTCTGTGACGATGGTGTCGCCGGCAGACCTGGAGCCGCAGGTGGTTCCGCCTCCGCCGGAGCCGGTTGTCGAGCCTGAGCCAGAGCCAGAACCTGAAGTTGTTCCGGAACCGCCAAAAGAAGCGCCCGTGGTGATCCACAAGCCGGAGCCAAAACCTAAGCCGAAGCCCAAACCGAAGCCGGTGAAAAAAGTCGAGGAGCGTCCGAAGCGTGAAGAGCGTCCGGTCGAACCCCGCGCGGTACAGTCAACGCAGAACACCGCACCCGCAAAACCAGTCATGAATAGTTCGCCGACGACGACGAAGCCGGTGGTGTCTGCTCCTTCTGGTCCGCGCGCGATGAGCCGTAATCAGCCGCAGTATCCTGCGCGTGCACAGGCCCTGCGCATTGAGGGGCGTCTGCGTGTGAAGTTTGACGTGACCGCGGATGGCCGTGTCGATAACGTCGAAGTGCTCTCGGCGCAACCAGCAAACATGTTCGAGCGAGAAGTGAAAGCCGCGATGCGTAAATGGCGCTACGAGCCTGGCAAGCCGGGGAATGGACTTATCGTTAACATCGTCTTCCGCCTGAACGGCGGGGCGCAGATGGAATAAACAAGAAAGCCTCCAGATGGAGGCTTTTTTTATACCTGTGGCAGTGGGCGAGGTTTGCCCTGATTGTCCACTGCGACATAGATAAACAGCGCTTCAGTCGCCTTGTAGCGCTGGCCAATCGGCTCGGAAGAGACCTTCTTCACCCAGACTTCAATATTGATCGATATCGACGTGTTACCGCGTTTGACGCAGCGTGCGTAGCAGCACACGACATCACCCACTGCGACCGGACGCAAAAACGTCATCCCGTCGACTCTGACCGTCACCACGCGGCCATGTGCGATCTCTTTTGCGAGGATCGCGCCGCCCATGTCCATCTGGGCCATTAACCACCCGCCAAAGATGTCACCGTTCGCATTGGTGTCGGCAGGCATAGCAAGTGTGCGTAAAACCAGTTCGCCCTGAGGGGCGTCATTCGTTGTTGTCATTGTTTCTTAAGCTCGTTACGGAAGACGACAGGCGGGATGCTACTATGATTTACAGCTGGTGGGAAATACGAAAAGCAGACGGTCGGGAAGAGAAAAGGCCAGACAGCACGCTGTCTGGCCTTCAATTTTAGTGCTTATCGTCCTGAGGCATATGACGATAGATATACACACCGCTGAGCAGCGTGAAAATCAGCGTCAACGCCGTCAGGCCAAAGACCTTGAAGTTGACCCAGATATTCTGCGGTAGCCAGAACGCAATGTAGATATTCGCCAGCCCGCAGAGGATAAAGAACAGCGCCCAGGCGATATTCAGGCGCGACCACACCTCCTGAGGAAGGGTGATCTCTTTGCCGAGCATGCGCTGAATCAGCGGTTTGTTCATCACCCACTGGCTGAACAGCAGCGCACCCGCGAACAGCGCGTAAATGACCGTCACTTTCCATTTGATAAATTCATCGTTATGGAAGAACAGGGTTAATCCCCCAAACACCGCCACCAGTACAAAGGTGATCAGCGCCATTTTTTCGACTTTACGGTAACGCACCCAGCTGTAAATCAGCACCACGGCCGTCGCGACGATCAACGCGGCTGTGCCGGCATAGATGTCGTAGAGCTTGTAAAACGCGAAAAACACGACCAGCGGTAAAAAATCAAGAAACTGCTTCATTCTTCGATTCCATTATCTGCTTTCAGGGAAACTATTGGCGAATCAACATATACAGGCGGAATAAATAGACCAGCAACACGGCTGAAATCAGGTTACTCAGCGTGTTAGCAACTACCGCACCGACGTTTGGCGTCAATACCGCAAAGTTGGGTGCAAACAGCAGCAGCAGGGTTTTGGCCAGCAGCCAGCTGATCACCGCCGGGGCCACCAGGCGCATATTTGCCCATGCCAGTTTTACACTGCTGCGCATGGCTGTAAATATTCCCATTTTGTCCTGCACCAGCATCACCGGGGCGAACGAGAGGATAATTGCCAGCAGTACACCCGGCACGACCACCAGCATCACCCCAATCTGCACCAGCATGGTGGTCAAAAAGATCAGGATGAACAGTTTAGGCAGTACAGGCGCACTGGCACCGATGGCGCGCAGGGCGCTGACGCGATGTCCCGCAGAAATGAGCTGAACCATCAGCAAGACACCGCCCGCCAGTATCGCATTACCGATCAAACCCGAGAAGGTCGATGCCGCAGAGGCGCGCAGCAAAATCTGCTGCTGTTCTGGCGTCATGTTCTGAACCAGATCAAACAACCCGCCGCTGCCGGCGAGATGATCGCCCTGGCTCAGGGTGGCAATTTGATCATCACTCGGCGAAAACGCATGGCCAAGCACCACCGTGATAAACGCGCAAAGCAAGGCGATCAGTAAAAAAGTAATGAACTGATTGCGGAAGAAATTCCCCGTGTCACGGTAGACGGACTTCGCCGTGATAGACATGCACTCTCCTTGAGTATTGCAGGTATTAATAAGCGGGCAATTGTACCCTGGATAACTCTGTCGTGGCAGCACCATGACTTGTATGGAAAAGCATATCTTTGTAAAGCCTTGGTCATTTTGCAAAATTGACCTGAGCCGAGGATATGCGTGTCAGTTTGCACGGCGAAAATTAATCTGGATCAATGAATGTTAAATTACCAGACCAAGTGTGATCTGAGTTAGATCACTTGTTACTTATTTATGAGTATATTCACCGCGCCAATAAAACCACAACGATGGAGCGGATATGAAAAAGTTAGCAGTGGCAGCCCTGATCTTAAGCAGTATTTCTGGCGGTGCGTACGCACATGAAGCGGGTGAGTTCTTTATTCGTGCGGGTTCGGCAACGGTGCGCCCAACAGAGGGATCGGATAATGTGCTGGGGAGTCTGGGCGGCTTTAACGTCAGCAACAATACCCAACTGGGCCTGACGTTCACCTATATGGCAACGGAAAATGTCGGTATTGAACTTCTGGCGGCAACGCCATTCCGCCACAAAGTCGGCACCGGTCCGACGGGAAATATTGCAACGGTTCATCAGCTCCCGCCAACCCTGATGGCGCAGTGGTACTTCGGTGATGCCAGCAGCAAAGTGCGTCCGTATATCGGTGCAGGTGTGAACTACACCACCTTCTTCGACGAGAAGTTTAACGATACGGGTAAAGAGAATGGTCTTTCCGATCTGAGTCTGAAAGATTCCTGGGGTGCTGCGGGGCAGGTCGGGCTAGATTATCTGATCGACCGCGACTGGCTGCTGAACATGTCCGTCTGGTATATGGATATCGACACCGACGTGCGCTTCAAGGCTGGCGGCGAACAGCAGAGCGTCCATACGCGCCTGGACCCATGGGTGTTTATGTTCTCGGTGGGTTATCGTTTCTGATTGCTTCGACGCTCGTAAAAAACTGGTCGTACTGCGGCCAGTTTTCATTGATCAACGCTATGCCACCAGCTCCGGCATATGCTTAAGTACAAACTCCAGCACTTTCTCACCGTCCAGTGAGGCAAACGGATAGCTTTCGATAACCGTGATCGGCTGGCCTTCACCAATCACTGCCCGTAATTCTTCAAGCTTATATTGGATATGCGGCGCGACCAGGAAGACGTCAAAAGCCGGGGCGACGCTGGCGAAATTATCCAGCCCGACGGCGCTTATCAGCAGTTTCATTCCGCGCGCATCAGCAGCATGCTGCATTTTCCTGGCGAGCGACTGGGCGGTATTGCCGAACAGACAACATATCAGTAACTTTTTCATCAGATTATCCTCATGGAAACTGTGGATACAGTATTCTTCGCGATAAAAAGAAAATGAGAGCTAACGCAACGTGTTGGTTGTTTTTTCATCGGCAATGCGAGGGAACAACGTTCCCGGTGGGGAACGTTGTCAGGGGGGCGTTACTTCTGAATCAAATAGCGAATGGTCGGGCCGTCCTGCTGAATATCTAACACGGTATAGCCGTGATTTTTGGCATCCAGCGGAATGTTATTGATCGACTGAGGACAATCGCTCACCACCTCCAGAATTTCCCCTTTCTTCAGTTGCGGCAGGGCTTCGAGGGTGGCGACGGCCGGGTACGGACAAGGTTCGCCAACCATATCGAGGCGATAATCAGGGACAATTTGCGTCATGCCACATTCTCCTGTGTTTCAGTGTTACGCGCGGTGCGACGAAAGAATCGTTTCTCCTGGGCGATAACCAGTAAAAAGGCGATCAACAGCAGGGCGTAGGTGACCAACAGCCCGCCCAACGGACCAAATGTGTTCAGCAGATTGACTTTATCCCAGCTGGTGGCGAGTGCCGGCGAGAGATCGTCCCAGTAATAGGCCAGAATAGTCGAGCCGATGACGTTGCCGAGACCCACCCACCAGTAGTGCACCTGTCCTTCTACAGCACGGTACATCCAGCCTGTTTCGCACCCGCCCGCCAGTACAATACCGAAGCCAAACAACAAACCACCAATCACCGCATTCGGGCCGGCCCACATAATTTTTGGCTCCACGCCCAGCTGCACATAGCTGAAAATACCGATGGCGCTGACCGCCATCCCGGCAATGATCGCTTTTGCCATCATGGTACGCCCGGTGATCCACATATCGCGGAACGCCGAGGTAAAGCAGATTTGCGCGCGTTCGATCAGCAGCCCAAAGCCGACGCCAAACAGCATCGCCAGCCCCAGTTTTGGCTGATTAAATGCGGTACACAGTGCCCACGCAATCATCGCGAAAAAGACCAGCATCCCCAGACGGAAACGGCGCTTAGCCTGATCCGGTTTTTGCGTGAGCGGGGAGGCGGCGCTGACTTTGGTCATTTTGACCGGAATGCGGAAGATGGGCAGCAGCGTGAAACGCGCGCCAAAGTAAGAACCGATGGCGGTCGCCACGGCGAAAAACCAGGCATGCAGGGAAAACTGAGGAATACCCGTGAAGAAGGCCGCCAGGTTGCACCCCATCGCCAGACGCGCGCCAAACCCGGCGATAATTCCGCCCGCGATGGCCTGCGCAATACGAATACGGCTGCGGGGCATACGCAGTTTGACGTTATTGGCCCACAGCGCCGCCGCAAAACAGCCGCCGAACATACCGATAATCATCATCCCGTCGATGCGGGTGAGCGGGGTGCCCTCCAGATGAATCAGCTTAAAATAACCCCACTCTTCGGCATGCACGCCCGCCAGCTGCAAAAGCTGTCCGCCCCAGCGGGTAAATTCACCCGTGACCGCCCAGAAGGTGCCGGTAATGCCAAAATAGTAGGTAGAGAGAATACCCGCAGCGATGACTGCAGGAACAGGGGACCAGAACTTAATCAGATAAGCCTGTTTGAAGTGTTGCCATGACATGTGTAAACCTCTGAACTCAGAAGGATTTAAAACGGCAGAGAGCCGAAAAGAAGGGGAATCATACTCTTACGATCCAATTTGAAAAGCGTCGTCCACCCAAAAGCTCGACCCGATCAATTTTGTCCTCACCCTTAAGTCGTAGAGGCTCTGCCATTTGCCATCAGTTCATCACAAACACCGTGCGTTTTTTGCTGTCATCCTGTGACCACGCCTGAGCGACATCTTCCAGCCGTGCCCTGGTGGTGGCGATCGTGAATTCACCGGGAACCGCCGCCTGAAACATCTCACCCGTTGCCTGAATGAGCTGTGCCAGCGACAGGCTACCAATCCCACTGCCCATTAACTGAATCGGAGAGGCGCGCAGCACCGCGCTCGGCAGCGCAATCTCCGCGCCGGAAAGTGAGCCGACCTGAACAAAACGCACCGGTGTCAGCCCTGGCGTATGTTTTGCCAGGGCGTTGAGGATGGCGAGTGCGCTTTGCCCCCACAGATAGTCGATCACCACATCAATCTGCTGGGCCGCCTGGTATGCAAACGCTTGTCCGATGCGCGCGTTATCGTCATTCAGCAGTATGCTCGCATCCGCATTGAGGCGGGACAGTGCCTGCTGATTGCGGCCCGTGACGATGATTTTCCCGGCGCCACGATAGCGGGCAATTTGCACCGCAAGCTGCCCGGCACTGCCCGTGGCCCCGTTGATAAGTACGGTCTCACTTGGCTGAAACTTTGCGCGCGTCACCAGTGCGGCCCACGCCGACATCCCCGGATTCGCCATCGCGGCGGCGGTGGCGTCGTCCAGCCCCTCAGGTAAGGGAATACAGAGATTCACATCGACTGGGGCAAACTCCGCCATGCTGCCCCAGGGGGACGGCGGAAACGCAAAATAGATGCGCTGACCTGCTTCGGTGACGCCCGTTCCGTCGATCCCAGCGATAAAGGGCAGTGTGCCGTCAAAACTGTAGTGCTTACCGGAGGCCCGGCTTTTTACCACATGGCTGATTGCCGAGGCGGTAACGCGAACGAGGTGCTGGCCTGGCTCAGCGTGGGGTGTTGCGAAATCGGCGTAAACCGGCCCAGCGAGCGGATCATAAACAACGGCTGCTTTCATACACTTTCTCCTGTTGTGGAATATGTGTAAAATGCACATATCTTTTAGGGCACTATACTCGCCAGGAAAATATATGCAATATGCACATAAATACGATGTCACGGATTTTCACGGCGCGCTGCTGGATATCATGGGCGTGATGAATCAGCCGCAACGCGACAATACCCTGCTGTCGGAGGCGGGCGTTTCGTTGGATCAAATTTTGTTCCCGTTGCTCATCACCATCGACCGCTACGGCCCGCTGGGCGTGGTCGAGCTTGCCGACAGGCTGGGGCGCGATTACACCACCGTCAGTCGCCAGGTTAAACGTCTGGAGGCACAAGCGCTGGTGCAGAAAAAGCCAGGCGCGACGGATAAACGGGTTTCCGAAGTATCCACCTCGGCGCAAGGAAAAGCGTTAACGATGAAAATCGCGCAGGCGCGTATGACGCTGATGAACCAGATTTTCAGCGACTGGCAGGAAGAAGATGTGGGGAGTCTGTTTCGGCTGGTGCGTAAATACGCGGACAGTATTAAAGGGGAATAACCGTCTGGCGGGTTGCCAGACGGTCAGAAGACTCAGGCCTTGCGCGTCGCCGCTTTCATCGCGGTGACGAAGTCGCGCAGTTCACTCAGCATCTGCTCAGGCTTATCGACGTTGCGCTCGATAATTTTCACAATCGCCGATCCGGAGATTGCACCTGCGGCATTGGCATCAATCGCTGCGGTGACCTGCTCTGGCGATGAGATTCCGAAGCCCTGCAGCGGAGGGGCAGCGTGATACTCGGCCAGTTTTTCCACCAGATGATGTAGGGGCAGCGCCGCTTTGTTTTCCGCACCGGTAACGCCCGCGCGCGACAGCAGATAGGTATACCCGCGACCATAAGAGGCAATCTGGCGCAGCAGTTCGTCATCGGCGTTTGGCGGGCAGATGAAGATCGGCGCGACGTTGTGACGCATCGCCGCCTGACGGAACGGTGCAGACTCTTCTACCGGCACATCGGCGACCAGCACTGAATCAACGCCCACGCGTGCACATTCGGCGTAGAAATTATCGATACCTTTGCTGAAGACCAGGTTGGCATACATCAGCAGGCCAATCGGAATGGTCGGATGCTTCTGGCGGATTGCCGCCAGCATCTCAAAGCACTGGGTCGGGGTCACGCCTGCGGCAAAGGCGCGCAGGGTGGCGTTCTGAATGGTCGGGCCATCCGCCAGTGGATCGGAGAACGGGATCCCCAGCTCCAGCGCATCGGCACCCGCAGCAATTAAGGTGTCGATAATTTTCAGCGACTGCTCCGGGCCTGGATCGCCCAGCGTGACGAAGGGAACAAACGCGCCTTCCTTGCGGGCTTTCAGTTCAGCAAATGCATTATCGTAGCGTTCCATCAGATTTCCCCTCGTGCTTTCAGAATATCGTGAACGGTGAAGATATCTTTATCACCGCGACCGGAAAGGTTAACCACCAGCAGCTGCTCTTTTTCCGGGTTTTCTTTAATCATCTTCAGCGCATGAGCCAGCGCGTGAGAAGACTCCAGCGCCGGGATAATCCCTTCGTTGCGGCACAGAGTTTTGAACGCTTCCAGCGCTTCGTCATCGGTAATCGAGACATAATCCGCGCGGCCGATGCTGTTCAGATGCGCGTGCTGCGGCCCGACGGACGGGAAATCCAGCCCGGCGGAGATGGAGTAAGACTCCTCAATCTGGCCTTCGTCGGTTTGCATCATCGGCGACTTCATGCCGAAGTAAATACCCACGCGGCCATGTTTCAACGGCGCACCGTGCTCGCCGGTTTCAATGCCGTGACCCGCAGGTTCGACACCGATCAGGCCCACACTTTCGTCATCGATAAAATCAGCAAACATGCCGATGGCGTTGGAACCACCGCCGACGCAGGCGATAACCGCATCCGGCAGACGCCCCTCTTTTTCGAGGATCTGCGCTTTGGTCTCTTCCCCGATCATGCGCTGGAATTCACGCACGATGGTCGGGAACGGGTGTGGGCCCGCAGCGGTACCAAGCATGTAGTGCGCGGTATCGTAGCTGCCAGACCAGTCGCGCAGCGCTTCGTTACAGGCATCTTTCAGCGTGGCAGAGCCGCTGTGTACCGGGATCACTTCGGCACCCATCAGACGCATACGGAATACGTTCGGCGACTGACGCTCTACATCCTTCGCACCCATATAAATACGGCATTTCAGGCCGAGCAGAGCGCTGGCGAGCGCTGATGCCACGCCGTGCTGGCCTGCACCGGTCTCGGCGATGATTTCGGTTTTGCCCATCCGCTTGGCAAGCAGCGCCTGGCCCAGTACCTGGTTGGTTTTGTGCGCGCCGCCGTGGAGCAGATCTTCACGCTTAAGGTACAGGGTGGTGTTTGTGCCTTCGGTCAGGTTACGGCATTTGGTCAGCGCCGTCGGGCGGCCCGCGTAGTTTTTCAGCAGGTCGGTGAATTCCGCCTGGAAGGCCGGATCTTTCTGCGCGCTGACAAACGCTTCTTCAAGCTGGCGCAGGGCAGGCATCAAAATCTGCGGCACGTACATGCCACCAAACTCACCAAAATAGGGATTTAATAAAGTTGTCATTTGCTCTTCCTTAATATGCACGCAGCGTCTTGAATACCGAGGCCAGCTTACTGGCATCTTTGATACCCGGCTGAGACTCCACGCCAGAATTGAAATCGAGACCCGCACAGCCTGCTTTCGCGGCTTCTACGCAGTTATCAGGGCTTAATCCACCCGCCAGCAGGACGTTGTCCAGCTTCTCACCGTTCAGCAGGGACCAGTCGAAGCGAACACCGGTTCCGCCCTGGCCGTTGTCCAGCACATATTTATCGACATGCTGGAAATCGCGTGGAGGCAGCGTGTCGCTCACGCTTTGCGCTTTCCAGATTTCTACCTGCGGCGCCAGTGCCTGGCGAAGTTCATTGACGTACGCCTGATCTTCGTTGCCGTGCAGCTGCACAGCAGCCAGTGATAAGTTTTCAGCTTTGGCGGCGACGTCCGAAACTGGCGCATCGCGGAACACGCCAACATAGCTCAGCGGAGCAGCGGCAATCACGTCGCGGGCCTGATCGTCCGTTACCACTCGTGCAGACGAGTCGACAAAAATCAGCCCGCCGTAGACGGCACCCGCTTCAAGGGCGGCGGCGGCGTCCTGAGGGCGCGTCAGCCCGCAGACTTTGTTCTCACCCAACAGCACGCGGCGGACGGCGGCATTCAAATCGTCGTGAGACATCAGCGCCGAGCCAATCAAAAAGCCGTTTGCGAAATGGCTCAGCTCGCGAACCTGGGCATAAGTATTGATGCCCGATTCGCTGATAACAGTGACGCCAGCCCCGAGACGTGGCGCCAGCTGGCGCGTGCGGTTCAGGTCGATGGAGAGATCGCGCAGGTCGCGGTTATTGATGCCGACGACTTTGGCTTTCAGCGCAATGGCGCGTTCCAGCTCCTCTTCGTTGCTCACTTCCGTCAGCACACCCATATTCAGGCTGTGGGCGACGGCGGCCAGCTGGCGATACTGCTCGTCATCCAGCACGGAGAGCATCAGCAGGCAGGCATCGGCCTGATAAAAACGTGCGAGCCAGATTTGGTACGCATCAATAATGAAGTCTTTGCACAGAATCGGTTGCGGGGCGATCTGGCTGACAATCGGCAGAAAATCAAAACTGCCCTGGAAATATTTCTCATCCGTCAGCACCGAAATGGCTGACGCATGGTGTTTGTAGACCCCGGCAATACGCGCAGGATCGAAGTCGTCGCGGATCACGCCTTTCGATGGCGAGGCCTTTTTGCACTCCAGGATAAACGCGGTGCGCGCGCCCTGCAGGGCATCATAAAAACGGCGCTGGCTGGGAACCACGTCATTCTGGAAACTGGCCAGTGGCTGCTGCTCTTTGCGCGCTTCTACCCAGATGGCCTTATCGGCGACGATTTTCGCTAAAACGGTCTGCATCATTTACCCTCTTGCCGCAAGTGCGGTAACGCGGTCGTAAGCTGCGCCGGAGCGCAATACGGCCATGACTTTTTGTGCGTTAGCCTGTAAGTCTTCTTCGCCGTGCAAACGCATCAACATTGCGACGTTGGCGGCGACAGCGGCCTCATGGGCGGCTTCACCTTTACCTTGTAGCAAGCGTGTCAGAATGTCACGGTTTTCTTCCGGGGTGCCGCCTGCCAGCTGTTCCTGATGATAGGGCGTCAGGCCAAAGTCGGCAGCGTCCAGCTGATAGCTCTGAATTTCGCCGTCGCGCAGCTCGGCAACCAGCGTTGGCGCATGGAGCGATACTTCATCCATTCCGCCGCTGTGGACCACGGCCGCACGCTGATAGCCCAGCACGCGCAGGGTTTCCGCAATCGGCAGTACCAGTTCTGGGCTGTAGACGCCAATCAAAGCCAGCGGCGGATGCGCCGGGTTGATCAACGGCCCCAGCACGTTAAACAGGGTGCGGGTTTTCAGCTGCTGACGGACCGGCATCGCGTGGCGGAAACCGGTGTGATATTTCGGCGCGAACAGAAAGCAGACACCCAGATCGTCCAGCGCTTCACGGGAACGTTCAGCATTCATGTCGAGGTTAATCCCGAACGCGACCAGCAGATCGGAAGAGCCTGAGCGGCTGGAGACGCTGCGGTTACCGTGTTTCGCCACTTTCATGCCGCAGGCCGCCGCCACGAAGGCGCTGGCGGTGGAGATATTAATGCTATTGCTACCGTCACCGCCGGTGCCGACGATATCCGCGAACGCATAATCCGGACGGGGGAACGGGGCGGCATTTTCCAGCAGGGCGGTGGCCGCACCGGCAATTTCCTGTGGCTGCTCACCGCGCACTTTCATGCTGACCAGCGCGGCGGCCAGCTGTTCTGGCTTCAGCTCACCGCGAACCACCGCAGAGAAAAGCTGGTGGCTCTCCTGCTGGGTCATCGTCTGGGCCTGATAGAGTTTTTCCAGAATCGGCTGCAGCGTGTTGGTTTGCTCCAGCTTCTGCAGTGCCCAGTTGAGGGTCTGCTCCAGCAGGCGTGCGCCGTTTGAGGTCAGAATCGATTCCGGGTGGAACTGCAGGCCGCAGACGCGATCGGCGTCGTGACGCACGGCCATTACCATTCCTTCAAAAGAGGCGTTGATCGTCAGCCCAGCCGGAATATTGCTGCCGACCAGCGAGTGATAACGCGCGACCGGCAGCGGGTTTGGCAGCCCGGCAAACATCGCCTGGCCGTCATGTTCAATGCTGGAGGCTTTACCGTGCAGAATTTCACCCGCCTGGCCGACGTATCCGCCGTACGCTTCCACAATCGCCTGATGCCCAAGGCAGATGCCGATAATCGGCAGTTTGCCGCGCATACGGGTCAGCAGCTCAGGCATACAGCCCGCTTCGCTCGGTGCACCCGGGCCTGGAGAGAGCATCAGCACCGGGTTTTGCATGGTTTCCAGACGCTCAATCAGGGTTTGCGCCGGAACATGATTGCGGTAAATCACCACGTTATGCCCGTTTGCACGCAGCTGGTCTGCCAGGTTGTAAGTAAAGGAGTCGATATTATCGAGCAGCAGAATGTCAGCCATCAGAAAATCTCCTGTGCGTGGTGTGCGGTGGCAATGGCGCGCAATACCGCGCGAGCTTTACTGCGAGTTTCGTCAGCTTCAGACTGCGGAACAGAATCGAGAACAATGCCTGCGCCTGCCTGGACGGTGGCAATGCCATCTTCCACGTAGGCGGAGCGGATGACGATACAGGTGTCCAGATCGCCGTGCGCGGTGAAGTACCCCACGGCACCGCCGTAGCTGCCGCGACGACGGCCTTCGGCTCCGGCAATCAGCTGCATTGCACGGACTTTCGGCGCGCCGCTCAGGGTGCCCATATTCATGCAGGCACGATAGGCGTGCAGCGCGTCGAGGTCATGGCGCAGCTCGCCAACCACACGGGACACCAGGTGCATCACGAAGGAGTAACGGTCAACTTTAGTCAGATCTGCGACGTAACGAGTGCCTGGCGTACAAATGCGTGCCAGATCGTTACGCGCCAGGTCGACCAGCATCAGATGTTCGGATAACTCTTTATGATCCGTACGCATCTCAAGCTCAATGCGGCTGTCGAGATCGCGATCTAAGGAGCCATCCGCACGGCGACCGCGCGGACGTGTGCCGGCAATCGGGTAAATTTCAATCTGGCGGCTAGGCGCGTCATATTTCAGCGAACTTTCTGGCGACGCCCCGAACAGGGTGAAATCGTTGTCCTGCATAAAGAACATGTACGGGCTTGGGTTGCTCTTCTTCAGCACGTCATACGCGGCCAGCGGAGACGGGCACGGCAGCGAGAAACGGCGCGATGGCACAACCTGGAAAATCTCACCGGCGCGAATTGCTTTCTGCATCTGACGTACAACGGCACCGTACTGGTCATCTGTCTGGTTCGTTTCACACTGCATATGATCGATACGCTGGACCGGCAGCGCCGTCGGCTCTTCGGTCATCTGCTGCTGAAGCTGTTCGATACGCTGCGCCAGACGCTGTTTTTCCGAAACCGAAGGGGTGAACAGGCTCGCCTGAATGCGGGTGTACTTTTTCTGATGGTCAATCACCATCAGCGTTTCCGCCAGATAGAAGCAGTAATCCGGGCAGCGGTTGCCTTGTTCGGTTTCAGGCAGGTCTTCGAAACCGGCCACCAGGTCATAGGCAAACAGCCCGCCGAAGAACATCGCTTCGCGCTCATTCTCTGGCACTTCGACCAGGTTTTGCAGCAGGCGGAAGGCGTCAAACACGGAGAGGGAGCAGAGACGTGCGTCTTCGTCCAGCAGCTGGCTGACCGGCGGGAAATGCAAAATGCGTGTTTCCGGGCGCTGTTCGTTTTCGATACCCGCAGGCAGCGCCGCATCAAGCAGCGGGAGCAGGGCGGCACCGTTCTCAGACAGTGCTTTAATAGTGACGGTGTCACCTAATGCGGTAATGCGCAGTGCGCTATCAACCAGCAGCAGGCTTTTCAGATCGTCTTTGCTGTCGATGTCAGCAGACTCGAGCAGCAGGGTGGCCGGGCGTGCACCGCACACCTGGTGGAATAAGGCGGTAGGGTTGTGGCGATACACGGCTTCGCAGGTCAGCAACTCAAGGTGTGTTTTAGCAGTTTGCATATTGTTGTTCTCATTAATTCTGTTCATAAAAAAGCCCGCATCGTGGCGGGCCTGGTATCTGTTTGCAATTTGCAGACGAGTGACACTGCCCGAGGATCAGGAAGTGCGCCACCAGCCGTGCAGAGAGAAATGTGCTTTCATTTTCAGATACCTTCTTGAGTGAACTTGCGTACTAGTTAACTAGTTCGATGGCGTATTGTCAACCCCTGATTTCAGAATTTGCGCTTAAGCCGTTATCATAGCCCTCTGTTATACGACAAACCTGTGATGGAAACCGCTTTGAGCGAGACAAAATACGCCGTGATTTATGATTTACACAGCCACACCCAGGCCTCTGATGGCCTGCTGACGCCCGAAGCGCTGGTTCACCGCGCGGTAGAAATGCGTGTAGGTACGCTGGCAATAACCGATCACGACACCACGGATGCCATTCCGGCGGCACGCGCGGAGATTGCCCGCAGCGCGCTGCCTTTGACGCTGGTATCCGGCGTAGAAATTTCCACGGTCTGGGAAAATCACGAAATTCATATTGTCGGCCTGAATATTGATATCGAACACCCGGCCCTGTGTGCGTTCCTCGAAGAGCAGAAAGCGCGCCGCAATCAACGCGCGGAACTGATTGGCGAGCGGCTGGAGAAAGCGCAGATTCCCGGCGCGCTGGAAGGGGCACGACGCCTTGCTAACGGCGGGGCTGTGACGCGCGGCCACTTCGCCCGTTTTCTGGTCGAAGCGGGTAAAGCGAATAACTTTGCCGATGTCTTCAAAAAATATCTGGCACGCGGTAAAACCGGTTACGTTCCGCCACAGTGGTGTACAATAAAACAAGCTATTGATGTCATTCATCATTCTGGCGGCAAGGCGGTGCTGGCCCATCCAGGTCGGTATAACCTTTCGGCTAAGTGGCTGAAAAGACTGCTGGCGCACTTCGCCGAACAGGGTGGAGAAGCGATGGAAGTTTCCCAGTGCCAGCAGGCACCCAATGAGCGCAGTCAGCTGGCGACCTATGCGCGTCAGTATGGTCTGCTTGCGTCGCAAGGCTCGGATTTTCATCAGCCTTGTGCATGGATTGAGCTGGGGCGTAAGCTCTGGTTACCCGCAGGCGTGGAACCCGTCTGGGCACTTTGGGAGCAGCCGCAGCAACATATTGAAGAGAGGGAAGCATGAGTCAATTTTTCTATATTCACCCGGATAACCCGCAGGCGCGCCTGATCAATCAGGCCGTTGAGATCGTTCGCAAGGGCGGTGTGATTGTCTACCCGACCGATTCCGGCTATGCGCTGGGTTGCAAAATCGAAGACAAAGGGGCGATGGAGCGTATTTGCCGCATCCGCCATCTGCCGGACGGGCATAACTTTACCCTGATGTGCCGCGATCTTTCGGAAATCTCGACTTACGCCTACGTAGACAACGTCGCTTTCCGTTTAATCAAAAATAACACGCCGGGCAACTATACTTTCATTCTGAAAGGGACCAAGGAAGTACCGCGCCGTCTGTTGCAGGAAAAACGCAAAACGATCGGGATGCGCGTACCGTCGAACCCGATTGCGCAAATGCTGCTTGAGACCCTCGGCGAACCGATGCTGTCGACCTCTCTGATGCTGCCGGGCAGCGATTTCACCGAGTCCGACCCGGAGGAGATCAAAGACCGTCTGGAGAAACAGGTAGACCTGATTATTCACGGTGGCTACCTCGGCCAGCAGCCGACGACGGTCGTCGATTTGACGGAAGATGCACCAGAAGTGATTCGTGAAGGCGTGGGTGACGTAAAGCCTTTCTTGTAAAGGTATAAGCGGCTATACTACGCGGCCATCAAAACAGCGGTAGACCGCTATTTTGACCCTAATTCGACGCCTGTGAAGGCGACACCTGAAGGATGCTCAATGAGCGAAAAATTACAGAAAGTGCTGGCGCGTGCTGGCCACGGTTCACGCCGTGAAATCGAAACGATTATCGAAGCGGGTCGCGTCAGCGTTGACGGCAAAATTGCCAAGCTGGGTGACCGCGTTGAAGTCGTTCCGGGGATGAAGATCCGACTCGACGGTCATGTGATCTCCGTGAAAGAGTCTGCTGAACAGATTTGCCGCGTGCTGGCTTACTACAAGCCGGAAGGCGAGCTGTGTACACGTAACGACCCGGAAGGCCGCCCAACCGTCTTTGACCGTCTGCCAAAACTGCGCGGCGCGCGCTGGATTGCGGTAGGCCGTCTGGATGTGAACACCTGCGGTCTGCTGCTGTTCACCACCGACGGTGAACTGGCTAACCGCCTGATGCACCCAAGCCGTGAAGTGGAACGTGAATACGCTGTGCGTGTATTCGGCCAGGTTGATGAAAATAAACTGCGTGACCTGTCGCGCGGCGTTCAGCTTGAAGATGGTCCTGCGGCGTTCAAAACCATTAAATTCACCGGTGGTGAAGGGATCAACCAGTGGTATAACGTCACGCTGACGGAAGGTCGTAACCGTGAGGTTCGTCGTCTGTGGGAAGCGGTTGGCGTGCAGGTGAGTCGTCTGATTCGCGTCCGCTACGGTGACATTCTGCTGCCGAAGGGGATTCCGCGCGGTGGTTACACCGAACTGGATTTGACCCAGACCAACTACCTGCGTGAACTGGTGGAACTGCAGCCAGAGACCACGACCAAAGTGGCGGTTGAAAAAGACCGTCGTCGCGTGAAAGCGAATCAGATTCGTCGCGCGGTGAAACGCCACAGCCAGGTGAGCACCTCTCGCCGCTCTGGCAGCCGTAACAACAACGGCTAAAAATAAACCCGGCGGCTGCCGGGTTTTTCTTTTCTAATAGTCGATACCGATTTGCGCTTTTATTCCGGCGTCAAACGCATGTTTGACCGGGCGCAGTTCACTGATCGTATCGGCCAGCTCCAGAATATCCCGATGGCAGCCGCGTCCGGTCACAATGACCGTCTGATGGACAGGGCGATTTTTCAACGCGTCCAGCACCTCTTCCAGCGGCAGATAGTCATACGCCACCATGTAGGTAATCTCATCGAGCAGGACCATATTCAGCGTCGGATCGGCCAGCATCCGTTTTGCGTGTTCCCACACGGCGAGGCAGGCGGCGGTGTCGCTTTCACGGTTTTGCGTGTCCCAGGTAAAACCGGTCGCCATTACCTGAAATTCCACGCCGTGCGGCTCCAGCAGATTACGCTCACCGTTTGGCCATTCGCCTTTGATGAACTGAATCACACCCACTTTCTGACCGTGGCCGACAGCGCGCGTGGCGGTGCCAAAGGCTGCCGTGGTTTTGCCTTTTCCGTTGCCGGTAAAGACGATAACAATGCCGCGTTCTTCCTGCGCGGCGGCGACTCGGGCATCGACCTGTTCTTTCAGACGCTGCTGGCGCTGCTGATGGCGTTCTTCACTCATTGCGAAATCCCTGGCTTACGGCCCGGCTGGGCATCAAATGTCATACCGGTTTTACGGCGGCTGTCGTCGCCCATCAGCCACAGATAGAGCGGCATAATCTCGGCGGGGGTTTTGAGCTTTTGCGGATCTTCCGTCGGGAACGCGCTGGCGCGCATGCCCGTGCGGGTGCCGCCTGGATTAATGCAGTTGACGCGCAGATGGCGGGTCTGATACTCCTCGGACAGCACCTGCATCATCCCTTCGGTGGCAAACTTCGACGCGGCGTAAGCGCCCCAGTTGGCTCGCCCCTGACGCCCGACGCTCGACGAGGTAAAGACCAGCGATCCGGATTCAGATTTGAGTAATAAAGGAAGCAGCGCCTGGGTGAGGAAAAAGGTGCCGTTAACGTTAACCTGCATCACCTGCTGCCAGATCTGCGGGTCCTGCTCATCCATCGGACGCACTTCTCCGAGCAGACCGGCATTGTGCAGCACACCGTCCAGGCGCGGGTAGTGCGCGGCGATACGCTGTGCAAGCTCCGCGCAGGAGTCCGGCGTACAGGTCAGTAAATCGAGGATATACCAGCGCGGCGTCTCTCCGCTGGCGTCACTAATTTCTTGCGCCACGCGGCGCAGCTTTTCTTCGTTCCGACCGAGTAGCACCACCTGCGCGCCGTGGCGGGAATAGGTGAGTGCCGCTTCACGGCCAATGCCGTCGCTGGCACCGGTCACCAGAATGATGCGGTTTTGCAGTAGATCTTTTTGTGGTTGATAGTGCACGAATACTCCTGTGGCGCATGACGGGCCTGCGGCGCCTGCTTTTCTTTCACTTTTTGGCTTTATGCCCGAAACGGCGGGTGATTTCAATCAGTCTACAGGAGAGAAGGCTTCTGAATTAACAATTTGCAACGATTTCAGCCACAAGAAGACATTCTGGAAAGCGCCTCGCAGCGGTATTGTCGTATGCGAGACGCCTGGCAAAGGCTGTTGTACACTGGTCGTGAAAGATTCGTGGTTAAATCAAGGTGGAACACGTGGAATTACTTTCTGAGTACGGTCTTTTTTTGGCCAAAATCGCGACAGTGGTGATCGCTATAGCGGTGATTGCAGTGCTGATCGTGAACCTGACGCAGCGTAAGCGTCAGCGTGGTGAACTGCGCATTACCCGCTTAAGCGAGCAGTATAAGGAGATGCAGGAGGACATGTCGGTGGCGCTGCTGGATGGGCATCAGCAGAAACAGTGGCATAAGGCGCAAAAGAAAAAGCTTAAGCTTGAAGCCAAAGCGGCAAAAGCGAAGGCGAAACAGCATCATCAGGAAACAACGAAACCACGGGTCTATGTGCTGGATTTTAAAGGCAGTATGGATGCCCATGAAGTTACTTCACTTCGCGAAGAGGTCACGGCGGTACTGGCGGTCGCAAAACCTCAGGACCAGGTCGTTCTGCGCCTCGAAAGCCCGGGTGGAGTGGTGCATGGTTACGGTCTGGCTGCCTCTCAGCTCCAGCGCCTGCGTGAAAAACAGATTCCGCTGACGGTTGCAGTGGATAAAGTCGCAGCCAGCGGTGGCTATATGATGGCCTGTGTGGCCGATAAGATCGTGGCCGCACCCTTCGCTATTCTCGGCTCGATCGGGGTGGTGGCGCAGATCCCTAACTTTAATCGTTTTCTAAAAAATAAAGAGATCGACATCGAGCTGCACACCGCCGGGCAGTATAAGCGTACCCTGACCCTGCTGGGCGAGAACACGGAAGAGGGCCGACAGAAATTCCGTGAAGATCTCAACGAAACGCATCATCTGTTTAAGGACTTCGTTAAACGGATGCGTCCGTCGCTGGACATCGAGCAGGTAGCGACCGGTGAACACTGGTATGGCCTTCAGGCGCAGGAAAAAGGGCTGGTAGATGAAGTGGGTACCAGCGATGACCTGCTGTTGAGCCTGATGGAGGGGCGTGAGCTGGTGGGCGTACGCTATACTCAACGTAAGAGAATGCTCGACCGCTTCACAAACAGCGCCGCCGAGAGCGCGGACCGCTTGCTGTTGCGTTGGCTACAACGCGGACAAAAACCGCTGCTGTAAACAAAAACGCGAGGCATTTGCCTCGCGTTTCGCGTTAATCGACCAGGTGATATTTCTCTGAGAGCGCATGGGCCAGGTATTTAAACATGTTAAATACCGCCGTGCTCTTAGGGGTGGGTAACCCTTGCTCATCGAGATAGTATTCGCCGCTGAACACCAGCACGCCGTTACGTTGCTCAACGCCGGTGGCTTCGATACCGGCCAGGGTATCTTCGTGTTCACGAATCAGTTTGTTGGCTTCGACAAGCAAAGTCTCACGATCGATAGGTTGGGTATTTTGCTGCATATTCCACTCCTTAAACAGTGGCAATAGTCTACGCCGGACGCGCACCCTGGGCAAATTTTCCCTGTTTTTCGCGGGGCTACGTGCCTGGTGCAAAGCTGGCACGATTTGCTTTTGCATGCTAATAAAGTTGCGTAACAGATTTTATCAGGTAGAGTGTGCGCTTTCGTCATTCTGGCAACAGAATTGCTTGACATTCGACCGAAAGCTCGTCGCATAGTCATTTTGATAAGAGTGAAATGCCCGATAACTCAATCACCTGAACAGGTTCTGCTGTTGTCCGGTAGGAAGAAAGGGGTTGATATCCCCTGGCGTCGTCGCAATATCAACAACGCGTCGCCAGCGGAAGGGAAATCAACATGCGGCGTATTCCTGGAAGAATTAAATTAGGTAAAGGTGAATATGGGTAAAGCTCTCGTCATCGTTGAGTCCCCGGCAAAAGCCAAAACGATCAATAAGTATCTGGGTAATGACTATGTGGTTAAATCCAGTGTTGGTCACATCCGCGATTTGCCGACCAGTGGCTCAGCCAGTAAAAAGAGCGCAGACTCTACCTCCACCAAAGGGGCTAAGAAGCCTAAAAAGGATGAACGTAGCGCGCTCGTCAACCGTATGGGTGTCGATCCCTGGCACGAGTGGGAAGCCCAGTACGAAGTGCTGCCCGGCAAAGAGAAAGTCGTTAATGAGCTGAAGCAGCTCGCCGAAAAAGCTGACCACATCTATCTCGCAACCGACCTTGACCGCGAAGGGGAAGCCATTGCATGGCACCTGCGGGAAATCATTGGTGGTGATGAATCACGATACAGCCGTGTCGTGTTTAACGAGATTACAAAGAATGCGATTCGTCAGGCGTTTGAAAAGCCGGGCGAACTGAATATCGATCGTGTAAACGCTCAACAGGCGCGTCGTTTTATGGACCGCGTGGTGGGCTATATGGTTTCGCCACTGCTGTGGAAGAAAATCGCGCGTGGCCTTTCCGCTGGACGTGTTCAGTCCGTAGCGGTGCGTCTGGTCGTCGAACGTGAGCGCGAAATCAAAGCGTTTGTACCAGAAGAGTTCTGGGAAATCGACGCGAATGTCGCAACGCCTGGCGGTGATGCACTGCCGCTGCAGGTGACCCACGAAAAAGACAAACCGTTCCGTCCGGTTAATCGCGATCAAACCATGGCGGCGGTTGCGCTGCTGGAAAAAGCCCGTTATCAGGTGCTGGATCGTGAAGACAAACCGACGAGCAGCAAACCGGGCGCGCCTTTCATTACCTCCACGCTCCAGCAGGCGGCCAGTACGCGTCTGGGCTTTGGCGTGAAGAAAACCATGATGATGGCGCAGCGCTTGTATGAAGCGGGTTACATCACTTATATGCGTACCGACTCAACGAACCTGAGCCAGGACGCCGTAAGCATGGTGCGCGACTACATTAGCGATAATTTCGGCAAGAAATACCTGCCGGAAAGCGCTATCCAGTATGCGAGCAAAGAAAACTCTCAGGAAGCGCACGAAGCGATCCGTCCGTCCGATGTGGCTGTCGAATCCGAAGCCCTGAAAGACATGGAAACCGATGCCCAGAAGCTGTATCAGCTGATCTGGCGTCAGTTCGTGGCCTGCCAGATGAACCCGGCGAAATACGACTCTACAACACTGACCGTAGGCGCAGGCGATTTCCGTCTGAAAGCGCGCGGTCGTATCCTGCGCTTTGACGGCTGGACGAAAGTCATGCCAGCACTGCGTAAAGGTGATGAAGATCGTACGCTGCCAGCCGTGAACAAGGGCGATGAGCTTTCCCTGACAGAATTGATCCCGGCCCAGCACTTCACCAAGCCGCCTGCGCGTTTCAGCGAAGCGTCACTGGTGAAAGAGCTGGAAAAACGCGGTATCGGCCGCCCGTCCACCTATGCGTCGATCATCTCGACCATTCAGGATCGTGGCTACGTTCGCGCTGAGAACCGTCGTTTCTACGCTGAAAAAATGGGTGAGATCGTGACAGATCGTCTGGAAGATAACTTCCGCGAGCTGATGAACTACGATTTCACCGCGCAGATGGAAGACCGCCTCGACCAGGTGGCTAACCATCAGGCTGAATGGAAGAAGGTGCTCGACAGCTTCTTCGGCGATTTCACCCAACAACTGGAGAAAGCTGAAAAAGCGCCAGAAGAGGGCGGAATGCAGCCGAACCAGATGGTCCTGACCAGCATCGAATGCCCGACCTGTAGCCGCCAAATGGGTATCCGTACCGCGACTACCGGCGTGTTCCTCGGCTGTTCTGGCTATGCCTTAACGCCGAAAGAGCGCTGCAAAACCACCATCAACCTGGTGCCAGAGAACGAAGTTCTCAACGTGCTGGAAGGTGACGATGCAGAAACCAATGCGCTGCGTGCGAAACGCCGTTGCCAGAAATGCGGCACGGCGATGGACAGCTACCTGATCGATCCGAAGCGTAAATTGCATGTCTGCGGTAACAACCCGACCTGCGATGGCTACGAAATTGAAGAGGGCGAGTTCCGCATCAAAGGCTACGACGGCCCGATAGTGGAGTGCGAGAAGTGTGGTTCTGAAATGCACCTGAAAATGGGGCGTTTCGGTAAGTACATGGCGTGTACCAACGACGAATGTAAGAACACGCGTAAGATCCTGCGTAACGGCGAAGTGGCTCCTCCGAAGGAAGATCCGGTTCCGTTGCCAGAACTGCCGTGTGAAAAGTCTGACGCGTACTTCGTGCTGCGTGACGGTGCTGCGGGCGTGTTCCTCGCCGCCAACACCTTCCCGAAATCGCGTGAAACCCGTGCGCCGCTGGTGGAAGAGCTGTACCGCTTCCGCGACCGTCTGCCAGAGAAACTGCGTTATCTGGCCGATGCGCCGCAGCAGGATCCGGAAGGCAATAAGACCGTTGTCCGCTTTAGCCGTAAAACGAAGCAGCAGTACGTCGCTGCCGAGAAAGAGGGTAAAGCGACCGGCTGGTCTGCATTCTTCGTGGATGGTAAATGGGTTGAAGGCAAGAAATAATCTTTTCTTCCTGTGACTTACCTGATAGGGCCGGACTTCCGGCCCTTTTTTATTGGTCGTTATTATTTTTTGTTCCGTACTATACACTCGGGCTATAAATGATATAGTGGTTATAGTTAACCCCTTTCTTATTATTAAATCGTCTTAAGCGATTATCCCTGTGCGCTAAATCGGATGGTCAGGCATGAAACTACAACAGCTTCGTTATATCGTTGAGGTGGTCAACCACAACCTTAACGTCTCTTCGACCGCAGAAGGTCTTTATACGTCTCAGCCCGGCATCAGTAAGCAGGTGCGTATGCTGGAAGATGAACTGGGTATTCAGATTTTTGCCCGCAGCGGTAAGCATCTAACGCAGGTCACTCCGGCCGGTCAGGAGATTATTCGTATCGCCCGCGAAGTGCTGTCGAAGGTTGATGCAATTAAATCCGTTGCCGGGGAACACACCTGGCCCGATAAAGGCTCGCTTTATATCGCCACCACCCATACGCAGGCACGCTACGCGCTGCCAGGGGTGATTAAGGGCTTTATCGAGCGTTACCCGCGCGTCTCGCTGCATATGCATCAGGGTTCGCCTACGCAAATCGCGGAAGCGGTCTCAAAAGGTAATGCCGACTTTGCGATTGCAACCGAAGCGCTGCACCTCTATGACGATCTGGTGATGTTGCCGTGCTACCACTGGAATCGTTCGATTGTGGTGACCCCGGAACATCCGCTGGCAGGAAAGGGATCGGTGACTATTGAAGAGCTGGCACAGTACCCGCTGGTGACTTACACCTTTGGCTTTACCGGACGTTCTGAGCTCGACACCGCGTTTAATCGTGCAGGGCTGACCCCGCGCATCGTCTTCACCGCCACCGACGCCGACGTTATTAAGACTTATGTGCGTCTGGGATTAGGCGTGGGAGTGATTGCGAGTATGGCCGTAGACCCGGTCTCTGACCCGGATCTGGTGCGTCTGGACGCGCACGATGTCTTTAGCCACAGCACCACCAAAATCGGTTTCCGTCGCAGCACTTTCCTGCGCAGCTATATGTATGATTTCATTCAACGCTTCGCGCCACACTTAACCCGTGATGTGGTGGATACCGCGGTAGCGTTACGCTCGAATGAAGATATTGAAGCGATGTTCCAGGACATTAAGCTTCCGGAAAAATAATCACACCCGGTATCTTTCCTTCCGGAAAGATACCGAAATAATGTCTTAAAGCTAAATTAGAATTATCATCATCCCCATTCTCTGCCGCATATAACCGCATAAACGTTATAAGTTTAGGGTTAAACTGTCGCAAATTTGCGACAAAAGTAGAAAGTAAATTCCCGCTACGCAAATTCCTCGTTTCAATTATTTATTTCTGGTCAAAAGATTAATTAATTCCCTGGAAACGATCGTAAATTCACTGGCTTTTCGACTAAAGTTTCTTTAGGATTTATCTCAACTAATGATTACTTGTACCGATTGTTTGGTATCGAAATGATAAGCGAAGTCGATTGTATGAGGTTAGCAATGCCGTCAGGAAGTGAAGATCCGCAAAGGGACCCAGCGCTTAAGCGTAAAGCCTGGCTGGCGGTATTTCTTGGCTCCGCCCTGTTCTGGGTGGTGGTAGCGTTACTGGTCTGGAAATATTGGGGATAGCGATGGCAGTTCACATGCGTACTGAACCGGTTAAAAAAATGTGTCAGCCAGGTGACAACGGCCATAAAGCACGTAAAGAGCCTGTAACGGTCGTTCCGGCATCCTGGAAGCTCTCCGCACAGCAGCAAGCCTTTATTGATACGTTCGCAGAAGACGAACCCAAAAAACAATAATTGATAATACGGTTAGCCTGCGAATATCAGGTGAGAACCGTGTACTTTTGTACTCTTTAATAAATACACATCAGCAATAAAGAACGGGGAGTACCCCAAGTTACCACAGAAATATAAAGCCTGGTGTCAGATGATGAATACCCTACAAAACATGAAATACTGGTCCTGGATGGGGGCTTTTACCGTATCCGTCCTGTTCTGGGCGCAGCTAATCTGGCTGGCCTTAAACTAAATAGCAAAACCTCGCTCCGGCGAGGTTTTTTGTTTTCGTGCCCCTTCATCGATAATCCCGATTTATCAATTCGGGTTGTTATCAAAACGTTACGACATCTTTGTGTTATCTTTAATTACAGCCCCGATGATTGTCGGGGTATCCCTGTCATTAAGGAGGAGCTTATGTCGTTAACCCTACGCGAAGCCAGTAAGGACACGTTGCAAGCCGAGAATAAGACCTATCACTACTACAGCTTGCCGCTGGCCGCCAGGACACTTGGGGACATCGCGCGCTTACCCAAGTCACTGAAAGTTTTACTGGAAAATCTCTTACGCTGGCAGGATGACGAGTCTGTCACTGCCGATGATATCCACGCGCTGGCGGGGTGGCTGAAAAACGCCCACGCCGATCGTGAAATCGCCTATCGTCCGGCGAGGGTATTGATGCAGGACTTCACCGGCGTACCGGCGGTAGTGGATCTGGCGGCGATGCGCGAAGCCGTTAAACGTCTCGGCGGCGATACCGCCAAAGTGAACCCGCTTTCTCCCGTCGATCTGGTGATTGACCACTCTGTCACCGTTGACCATTTTGGCGATGACGACGCCTTCGAAGAGAACGTGCGTCTGGAGATGGAGCGCAACCACGAACGCTATGTATTTTTGAAATGGGGCCAACAGGCCTTTAGCCGCTTCAGCGTCGTACCGCCCGGCACCGGGATTTGCCATCAGGTAAACCTTGAATATCTGGGTAAAGCGGTGTGGAGCGAGCTGCAGGACAAAGAGTGGATCGCTTATCCCGACACGCTGGTCGGGACCGACTCGCACACTACGATGATCAACGGACTTGGGGTTCTGGGGTGGGGCGTCGGCGGCATTGAAGCCGAAGCCGCAATGCTTGGACAGCCCGTCTCGATGCTGATCCCGGATGTGGTGGGCTTTAAGCTGCTGGGCAAGTTGCGCGAAGGGATTACCGCCACAGACCTGGTGCTGACCGTCACCCAGATGCTGCGTAAACATGGCGTGGTCGGCAAGTTTGTTGAATTCTACGGCGACGGTCTGGACTCTCTACCGCTGGCCGATCGTGCGACCATCGCCAACATGGCACCTGAATACGGCGCGACGTGCGGCTTCTTCCCAATCGATGGCGTGACGCTGGAATACATGCGCCTGAGCGGGCGTAGCGACGAGCAAGTGGCGCTGGTCGAGGCCTATGCCAAAGCACAGGGGATGTGGCGCAATACGGGCGATGAGCCGGTCTTTACCAGCACGCTTGAGCTGGATATGAATGAAGTCGAGGCGAGTCTTGCCGGGCCAAAACGCCCGCAGGATCGCGTCGCGCTGCAAAACGTGCCGAAAGCCTTTGCCGCCAGTAACGAACTGGAACTTAATAACGCGCAAAAAGACCGCCACCCGGTCGATTATGTTATGAACGGGCATCAGTATCAGCTGCCTGACGGTGCCGTGGTGATTGCGGCCATTACCTCCTGTACCAACACCTCCAACCCGAGCGTGCTGATGGCGGCGGGTCTGCTGGCGAAAAAAGCGGTAACGATCGGGCTGAAACGTCAACCGTGGGTCAAAGCGTCGTTAGCGCCGGGGTCGAAAGTTGTTTCGGACTATCTGGCGAAAGCCAAACTGACGCCATACCTCGACGAGCTGGGCTTTAACCTGGTGGGATATGGCTGCACGACCTGTATCGGTAACTCAGGACCGCTGCCGGATCCCATCGAGCAGGCGATCAAGCAGGGCGATCTCACTGTGGGTGCTGTGCTTTCGGGTAACCGTAACTTTGAAGGCCGTATTCATCCACTGGTGAAAACCAACTGGCTGGCCTCTCCGCCGCTGGTGGTCGCCTATGCCCTGGCGGGCAACATGAACATTAATCTGGCAAGCGATCCTCTCGGCCACGATCGGAAAGGCGAGCCAGTGTATCTGAAAGATATCTGGCCGTCGGGGCAAGAAATTGCCCGCGCCGTGGAGCAGGTTTCCACCGAGATGTTCCGCAAGGAGTATGCCGAGGTGTTTGAAGGCACGCCGGAGTGGAAAACCATCAAAGTGGAACGGTCTGACACCTACGGCTGGCAGAGTGACTCCACCTATATCCGACTGTCGCCATTCTTCGATGACATGGAAGCCCAGCCGAAACCGCTGGTCGACATCCAGGGCGCGCGCATTCTGGCGATGCTGGGGGACTCCGTCACCACCGACCACATCTCCCCAGCGGGCAGTATTAAACCCGACAGCCCGGCAGGGCGTTACCTGCAGGGACGTGGCGTTGAGCGTCGCGACTTTAACTCCTACGGTTCCCGTCGCGGCAACCACGAAGTGATGATGCGCGGTACGTTCGCCAACATTCGTATCCGCAACGAAATGGTGCCGGGTGTTGAGGGCGGAATGACGCGCCATCTTCCTGGTAGCGAAGTTGTGTCGATCTACGATGCAGCGATGAAATACCAGCAGGAAGGCACGCCGCTGGCGGTCATTGCCGGTAAAGAGTATGGCTCTGGCTCAAGCCGTGACTGGGCAGCGAAAGGGCCGCGTCTGCTGGGCGTGCGGGTGGTGATTTCGGAATCGTTCGAACGTATTCACCGCTCGAATCTGATTGGGATGGGGATCCTGCCGCTGGAGTTCCCGCAGGGCGTGACGCGTAAAACGCTGGGGTTAACGGGGGAAGAGCGGATTGATGTTCGCGATCTGCAGAACCTGAAACCGGGGGCGACTGTTCCGGTACAGCTCACACGCGCGGACGGTAAAACCGAAGTGCTCGATTGCCGCTGTCGTATCGACACGGCGACGGAACTGACCTACTACCAGAATGACGGCATTCTGCACTATGTGATTCGTAATATGCTGAACTAACGGCACAGGCCCGGCGTAAGCCGGGCCATAATTTTACTCGCTGAGAAGGTGACCCATCTTCGCGGCTTTGGTATCGAGGTAATGCGCATTTTTCGGGTTACGGCCCACAATCAGCGGCACACGCTCCACGATATTGATCCCGGCTTCGGTAAGGATCTCCACTTTGCGCGGGTTGTTCGTCAGCAGACGCACTTCGTCCACCCCCAGCAGTTTGAACATATCCGCACACAGGGTGAAATCGCGTTCATCGGCGGCAAAGCCGAGCTGATGGTTGGCTTCGACAGTATCGTAGCCCTGATCCTGCAGCGCATAGGCGCGGATTTTATTCAGCAGACCAATGTTACGACCTTCCTGGCGATGGTAGAGCAGCACGCCACGGCCTTCTTCGGCGATATGAGAAAGCGCCGCTTCGAGCTGGAAACCGCAATCACAGCGCAGGCTGAACAAGGCATCACCCGTCAGACACTCGGAATGGACACGAGCCAGTACCGGTGTTTGCCCTGAAATGTCGCCAAACACCAGTGCTACGTGGTCCTGTCCGGTTGCCAGTTCTTCAAAACCCACCATCAGGAAATCGCCCCATGGGGTTGGCAGATTGGCTTCTGCCACGCGTTTAAGCTGCATGTGATTCTCCAGAGTATGCTGACACGTTTCGTGTCAGTCGCCCTTCGGCTTTAGTATCTCGCTATTTTGCCACAAGCCGACGGCGTTCACCTAGCTGAGGGCATACTATACGGACGTTAAACGCACAATCCGACATTTTCACGAATTGCGATAAATTCAGTTATGATTGTTGAGCTTAGCGAAAAAGGAGAGAACATGCTTTCAATTGCCCGCCGCACGGCTGCCGGTGCCGCCATTTTACTCATTATGCCCGTCGCGGTATGGATTTCGGGCTGGGCCTGGCAACCGGGACATAACAGCGCGTGGCTGAAAGCGCTGTACTGGCTGACGGAAACCGTTACCCAGCCGTGGGGGATCATTACCCACGGGATCCTCTGCGCGTGGTTTTTATGGTGCCTGCGTTTTCGCCTGCGTCCGGCGATCATGCTGTTTGTCATTCTGGGTGGGGCAATCGTCGTTGGCCAGGGAATAAAGTCGTGGGTCAAAGATCACGTCCAGGAGCCGCGCCCCTTTGTGGTCTGGCTTGAAAAAACACATCATATTCCGGTAGATACCTTCTACAATTTAAAGCGTAAAGAGCGCGGGCATCTGGTGAAAGATCAGCTGGCTGAAGCGCAGGAAATTCCGAAATTTTTACGCAAACACTGGCAAAAAGAGACCGGTTTCGCGTTCCCATCCGGGCATACCATGTTTGCGGCCAGTTGGGCGCTGTTAGCCGTGGGTTTACTCTGGCCGCGTCGTCGTACCGTGACCATTGCGATTTTACTGGTCTGGGCGACGGGCGTAATGGGCAGCCGTCTGCTGCTGGGGATGCACTGGCCGCGGGATCTGGTGGTGGCAACGCTTATCTCATGGCTGTTGGTGACGTTCGCGACCTGGCTTGCGCAACGGCTCTGTGGACCACTCACGCCACCGCCGGAAGAGAACAAAGAGATCGCACAAAGAGAGCAGGAAGAGGGCTGATGGTTGAAATTCGCCGTTTAGCCCACAAATCATCATGGACCCTATCACTTTTTCCGTTTCGCGCTTGCGGCTAAAATGGTAGTTTATAAGGCTGATTGCGGCGAGTTGAACAGACTTTATTCGCTTAAACCACATAACGGGACGTCATGTGAAATATCTACTCATATTCTTACTGGTGTTAGCGATTTTTGTTATTTCGGTCACGCTGGGTGCGCAAAACGATCAACTGGTGACATTCAACTACCTGCTGGCGCAGGGCGAGTATCGCGTATCGAGCTTGCTTGCTGTTTTATTCGCCGCGGGTTTTATCATCGGCTGGCTGGTTTGTGGCCTGTTCTGGCTGAAAGTTCGTGTTTCTCTGGCGCGCGCCGAACGTAAAATCAAACGTCTTGAAAATCAAATTGCGCCTGTGAGCGACGTGCCGGTCAATACTGGTGTGCCGGTCGTGAAGGAATAAACGAATATGCTGGAGTTGTTGTTTCTGCTTTTGCCTGTAGCCGCAGCCTATGGCTGGTATATGGGCCGCAGAAGTGCGCAACAAAATAAGCAGGACGAGGCAAACCGGCTTTCCCGTGACTATGTTGCGGGGGTTAACTTCCTTCTGAGCAACCAACAGGATAAAGCGGTAGACCTGTTCCTCGACATGTTAAAAGAGGACACCGGTACCGTTGAGGCGCATCTTACCCTCGGAAACCTGTTCCGCTCGCGTGGCGAGGTCGATCGCGCCATTCGCATCCACCAGACATTGATGGAAAGCGCCTCTCTCACCTACGATCAACGTCTGCTGGCAGTCCAACAGCTGGGCCGTGATTACATGGCCGCCGGCCTTTACGATCGCGCTGAAGACATGTTCAGCCAGCTGGTGGATGAAACCGATTTTCGCATCAGCGCTTTACAGCAACTCCTGCAAATTTATCAGGCAACCAGCGACTGGCAAAAAGCCATCGATACCGCAGAACGTCTGGTGAAGCTCGGCAAAGACAACCAGCGCGTTGAAATCGCCCATTTCTACTGTGAGCTGGCCTTACAGCAGATGGGTAGCGATGATATGGACAAAGCCATGTCGCTGCTGAAAAAGGGCGCGTCTGCCGATCGTAACAGCGCACGTATCTCCATTATGATGGGGCGCGTGTTCATGGCGAAAGGCGAGTTTGGCAAAGCCGTCGAATGCCTTTTGCGGGTGATCGATCAGGATAAAGAGCTGGTCAGTGAAACTCTGGAAATGCTGCAAACCTGTTATCAGCAGCTTGGGCGTCCGGATGAGTGGGTGAGCTTCTTACGTCGCTGCGTCGAAGAGAACACCGGTGCGACGGCGGAACTGATGCTGGCGGATGTCGTGGAGCAGCACGAAGGCAACGATACTGCCCAGGTCTATATCACCCGTCAGCTGCAGCGTCACCCGACCATGCGCGTCTTCCACAAGCTGATGGACTACCATCTGAACGATGCGGAAGAAGGGCGCGCGAAAGAGAGCCTGATGGTGCTGCGTGACATGGTTGGCGAACAGGTGCGCAGCAAGCCGCGCTATCGCTGCTCAAAATGCGGATTCACCGCCTACACGCTCTACTGGCATTGTCCTTCTTGCCGCGCCTGGTCAACCATTAAGCCGATACGCGGTCTGGACGGGCAGTAATTTTTTAAAACACTGCATGTTAGTTACAACATACTCTTTACGTTTTATGACCTGTTAAACCTCGTGCGGTCTGCCGTCATGCAGGACGGTAAATCGATTCTGTCAATTTCTGGCGCCGACAGGTAGAATGCTCGCCGTTTATCTATCCCGCGCCGCTGCGGCGCCCATAGACGAAAAGGGCTGGTCATGACGTCTGTTGCATCCTCTTCTTCCCGCGTAGTTACCGAATCTCCTGTTGTTGTTGCACTCGACTATAACAATCGCGACAGCGCACTCGCGTTTGTCGATCGCATCGATCCACGCGACTGCCGTCTAAAAGTCGGCAAAGAGATGTTCACCCTGTTTGGACCGCAAATCGTGCGCGACCTGCAACAGCGTGGCTTCGAGGTATTTCTCGACCTGAAATTCCATGACATCCCAAACACCACTGCCCACGCGGTAGCAGCTGCGGCTGAACTGGGCGTCTGGATGGTGAACGTTCATGCATCAGGCGGGGCGCGAATGATGACTGCTGCTCGCGAAGCGCTGGTGCCGTTCGGTAAAGACGCACCGCTGCTGATTGCCGTTACCGTACTCACCAGTATGGAAGCGAGTGATTTACGGGATCTGGGCGTGACGTTGTCACCGGCCGAGCACGCTGAACGCCTGGCGCGCCTGACGCAAAATTGCGGGCTGGATGGCGTGGTATGCTCCGCTCAGGAGGCCGTGCGTTTCAAAGCTGAACTGGGACAGGCATTTAAACTGGTTACCCCGGGCATTCGTCCTCAGGGCAGTGATGCGGGCGATCAGCGTCGTATCATGACGCCAGAGCAGGCGCTGGCGGCAGGCGTTGACTACATGGTGATTGGTCGTCCGGTCACGCAATCTGCCGATCCGGCGCTAACCTTAAAAGCAATTAATGCATCTTTGGGTAAGGGGGCGTAATGAGCGATTCTAACAGCCGTCTGGTCTATTCAACGGACAGTGGCCGTATCGATGAGCCAAAAGTGGCCGTGCAGCGTCCGAAGGGCGATGGCATTGTGCGTATCCAGCGCCAGACAAGTGGTCGTAAGGGCAAAGGTGTCTGCCTTATCACCGGCATTGACGAGGATGACGCAGCGCTGGCAAAACTGGCCGCAGAGCTGAAAAAGCGATGCGGATGCGGTGGCGCGGTCAAAGACGGCGTAATCGAAATTCAGGGCGACAACCGCGAGTTAATTAAGACACTGCTCGAAGCCAAAGGGATGAAAGTCAAACTGGCAGGCGGCTAAAATAATAAGCCACGGTATTTACCGTGGCTTTTTTCTTGGTGCGTAAGTCAGAAAATTGCGTTCTGAATTAATCAAATCAAACAGTGGCTATTTAATATATCTTATTTACCGACCTGATGGCCGATAACACCACCTACGGCGGCACCACCTAATGTACCGAGAGTGCTACCATCGGTTAAGACTGCACCACCGAGAGCACCGGCACCTGCCCCGATCGCGGTGTTACGGTCACGTTTAGACCAGTTAGAACATGCGCTCAGAGACATTGCGAGGGTTACTGCCAAAACAGCTGCGGCTAATTTTTTGCTGGTTAAATTCATCATACTTTCTCCTGAATTATTGATTCACGGAAATAAGTTATCTGTAAGTATAGTCAAAAGAATACTTCAGCGTCATATTCCGTGAAACCTGGTCGCGCAGGTGTTACACAATCACGCAGGTGATAGTCACTTCCTGTTATATCGCTAATAGTAATTTTAAGTTTTTGGTATCGAAACGACAGGTAAATAATCTTAAAGGGATGTTCAGAATTATCTCAGATGCCAGAATAGGCTATGCGCCCGCAAAGACGGGCGCAGGAGAGCGTCAAACAGAGTGTTTGACGATATCGACGGTCAGGCCATCGCGCTGCAGTTGCTCGCGGTGCGCATCGCTCAGCCGTTCATCGGTGATGACGCGGCTAAAGCGGGAGATCGGTCCCATCATGTAGGGATGCACCGCGCCAAATTTCGAACTGTCTGTCAGCACAATGGCTTCACAGCCTTTTTCCAGAACCGCGTTTACCACATCGGAACGCATCATATCGCGGCCGGTAAAACCCGTTTCCGGCTGCCAGCCGTCAATCCCGATAAAGGCCTTGCTGAAGTGAACCTGCTGAACATACTGACGCGTCAGCGGCCCGACCATGCTTTCGCTTTTTTTCTGGTAGATACCGCCCAGCAGAATCACCTCGCATCGCGTCTCTTTCAGCAGATGGGCGATATAGCTGCTCACGGTAATAATCGTGATGTCTTTCTGCTCCGCGAGTGTACGGGCCAGCAGGGCGTTGCTGCTGCCGTTCTCGATAAACACGGTTTCACCGTTGTTGACCAGCGAGGCGGCAAACTCCGCCAGTTCACGTTTTAGCGCGAAATTGGTCATCATGCGCGTTTCAACGTCTTCACTGTCCAGCGGTACGGCGTAACCGTGAGCACGGCGCAGATAACTCTGTTTTTCAAGCAGATTCAGATCCTGGCGAATAGTGACCTCTGAAACGCCGGTCGTTTTGGCCAGCTCGACGACACTCACGCGTCCTTTGTCGATCACCATCTGCAGAATGATTTGTTGTCGGGAATTCATAGCATCCATATAAACGCGGCGAGCGCCGCGGGTTGAAAATACGACAAAACGAAAAAGGGGTAAACGTTACACTTCCCAGGGGGCTTTAGACGGGGCGGGATCGGGCGAATGGCCCGTACCGTTCTGCGCCAGTAATTCAGATTTCAGGATCTCAAGATTACGGATCGCGGAGTGGTAATCGCCAGCGACCAGAATATCCAGCACCGTATCAATACGTTGTGCCACTCTCTGCGCGTCAACTTCAGACATCATCTCACCCTCAGAACGAAAAGTTAATAATTTCAATGATGCAGAAATTGCTTCCAAAAGAGAAGGGAAAAAATGCACTAACCAAATTACATAAATGAAAGTGATAAATTTATCCCTCCGCATACAGACGAGTTGGGTGGTGGATTAGTCTAAAACTGCGCGCAAGGCGCTTTTTTATATGAGGAATTAGACTATGACAGTCATCAACCAAGCAACCTGCAAACTGTTCACCGATCCTGAACGTTTTACCCAACTCGCAGGCTATTACGAGGAGGAGCGGCGCACCGTGTGGATGCTGCTACGCGCCCAGCCGCGTCCTTGCTTTAATCACGCATTAATTGAGGAGATCATGAATATGTCGTGGCTGGTGCGGCAATCCGGTTTTGCCGTCGACTTCTGGGTTACCGGCTCACTGGTTCCGGATATGTACAACACGGGAGGGGATTTACGCTTCTTTGTGGAGTGCATTCAAAACGGACGCCGCGAAGCGTTGCGCGCCTACGCTCGCGCCTGCGTCGATTGCGTTCACGCGGCGTCGCGCGGGTTTGATACAGGCGCCATTACGCTGGCGATGGTGGAGGGCAGCGCGCTCGGCGGGGGATTTGAGGCCGCGCTGGCACACCATTTTGTGCTGGCGCAGCGCGATGCGCGTCTGGGCTTTCCGGAAATTGCTTTTAACCTGTTCCCCGGCATGGGTGGATATTCGCTGGTCGCCCGCCGCGCAGGCATGAAGCTGGCCGAGGAGCTGATCTACCGAGGTGAGTCGCACACGGCGGAGTGGCACGAGCAGTTTGGTCTGGTGGATGTGCTGTTTGAGCCGGGGCAGGGATACGTATCGACACGCACGTTCATCGATACCTTACAGCCGAAGCTGAACGGCGTTCGGGCAATGCTTCGCGCCCGTCAGCGTGTGCTGCGGCTACCACGCAGTGAATTGATGGATATCACTGAGGACTGGGTGGATGCGGCATTCTGCCTGGAGTCGAAAGACATTGCATATATGGAACGTCTGGTGATGCTGCAAAACCGTCATAATGCGGCGGGCATGCGCAAAGCCAGTTAACGCATTTTTTTCGCCTGATAACGCTTGAGCCAGCGCTCGAATGCGGCAGCGGGCATCGGCTTAGCAAACAGAAAACCCTGCCGTTCGTTGACGCCGTTCTTGGTCAGAAAGGCGTCTTCTTTCGCGCTCTCCACACCTTCCGCGATGACCTGTAAATTCAACGCCTGAGCCACGGCCACAATGGCGCGCACCAGCGACTGTGAAATCGACTGCTTATGGATATCGCGCACAAACACCTGGTCGAGCTTAATGGCGTCAATCGGGAAGCGGGCCAGCTGGGACAGGGAGGAATACCCGGTGCCGAAGTCATCGAGGTGAATTTGTGCCCCCAACTGACTGAACTGTTGGATCACCGACAGGGCCAGCTCCTCGTTTTCAATCAGGCAGCTTTCCGTCAGTTCCACATCAATCGGGCAGTATTCGAAATGAAGATCTTTCAGCGCCTGCTTGAGATCGCTGAATATCGTCTGGTCGGCGAGCTGTCGCGCAGAGACGTTCACCGCCACCCGCAGGTTGATGCCTTTATCACGCCATTTCGCGACCTGACGCACCACGTCGAGCATGACCCAGCGCCCGAGGGGAACAATCAGCCCCGACTCTTCGGCGTAGGAGATAAACTCCAGCGGCGGGATCAGCCCGCGCTCTGGCGACTGCCAGCGCACCAGTGCTTCGAGGCTGCGCACTTCGCCCCGCCAGGTTATTTTCGGCTGGTAGTGAATCAGGAGCTGATCGTTATCCAGCGCTTTGCGCAGGTTCGTATCCAGCCACAGGTATTCGAATACCCGCTGGTTCATTTCAGGCGAGAAGACGCAGAACTTACCGCGGCCGCTCTCTTTAGCCGTGTACATCGCCGTATCGGCGTTGCGAATAATGCTCTCGCGATCGGTGCCGTGCTGCGGCGCCAGGGAGATCCCCAGCGAACAGCCAGTGTAGATTTCGATAAGACCGATGCGGAAGGGCTGACGCAGACGCGTCAGGATGCGCGAAGCCATCGCCTCAAGGGTGCTTTGGGAAGTGTTGGTCGCCAGCACGATAAACTCATCGCCGCCGAGACGCGCCAGCACCTGACCCTCTTCCAGGCAGCTTAAAATCGCCAGGGCGACCGCCTGCAGCAGCTGATCGCCAAACATATGCCCGTAGGCATCGTTCACTTTTTTAAAGTTATCGAGATCAAGATACACCACGCCGACCTGAGCCTCGCCGCGCGTATCGATCGCGTCGCTGATCAGCTCATGAATGGCGTTGCGGTTGGGGAGACCGGTAATGGTGTCGGTATTGGCCAGCACGCGCAGACGCTCCTGCGCGCGGCGTTCTTCAGTGATATCCGTACCGGAACAGATAAGAAAAATTTCATTTTTCCCGCTGCCGCTGTGGACGAATTTGTTTCTGAACAGAAACAATCGTTGGCCTTTTCGGGTTTTGATCCAGCGCTCGACTTCGTAAGAACTGCCGTTACGGAAAAAACCGGAAATATTTCGTTTAGATGCTGCCGCTTCGCTGCGGCTCATGAACAGTTTAAAGACGTTTTGCCCAATAACTTCCTGCTCTTTCATGCCGGTATATTCTTCGCTCAGACGATTAAAGCGCTGAATATTGCCCTGCTGATCGAGGATCACTATTACCGAGTTAGCTTCAGAAACCACCTGTTCGGCAAAGGATAACCCCTGCACCAGGTCGCGCGCGACAGAAGGGGTGTCGTTCCAGGCAGAGGCCGTGCCGGCCCACTCTTTTTTGTTGATTTTGCGCCCCACCAGATGGACGGGAACATCGGTGCCGTACAGGGAAAGGGTCAGGGTGATGCTGGAGGTAATAACGGTGAGCTGACGAATCAGTTCTGCTTGATCGTCGTTTAACGCGATGACCTGCGTCGTGTCCGAGTTTTCACTGGCGGCGAGATGGAGAGCATTACTGTCCGCTGTAAGACGCCACCAGGGGCTGTGTGTGCCCATGTAACGAAACAGCAAATTATGCTCCAGATCGTCAATCATGTTTTCTCCCGGACCTGCTCAATGGCGCAAAATTATGCATTTGCATTCGACTTTTCCGTAGTGACACAGCGGCATAACCGAGCTGAACTTATTGTTTTTCCCTACATTCTTATATTAAAACGAGAAGTGATAAAAAGGATACACGTGGATAAAAATTCCCGTAACCAAAGATGACGGTCTTCTTTTACTGTAGATAATTGTGATTGTTTTTGTGGGCTTCGAGAGGAATATATTAAGAAAAAGTGATGAATACACGATTTAGCAAGGGAAGAAAAATGTCGGCGTTCCCAAAAAGAAACCGCCGACATATTTAAGGCTTATCAGGCAACAGGGCGCGCGATAATACTGCGGGTTTCCATGCGCACTTCTGCAATATTGACATCAATCACATCGGTGACTTTGTAAACTGTCTCACCTTTGATCTGCACCGCGCCATTTTCCTGGCTGCAGGTCAGTTCATCGCGAACCGCATGCAGGAACGGGGCAGGGATAAAGGCAACGGCGCCATTGTCCACCAGACGCACGCGCATACCGCCGCGGCTAACGTCAATGATCTCTGCCGCGAAACGGGTCTCCGTTCCGGCTTTATCATTCAGGAAGCGGGCGTACAGCCAGTCACCCACATCGCGTTCAGCCATGCGGTTCAGGCGGCGTCGCTCTGCCATCTGGATGGTTGTCTCTTCCTGCGGACGGGCGATGGTTTCACCCTTGATGATCGCTTTCAGCAGACGGTGGTTCACCATGTCGCCGTATTTACGAATCGGTGAGGTCCAGGTCGCGTATGCTTCGAGACCGAGGCCAAAGTGCGGGCCAGGCTCAGTGCTGATTTCGGCGAAGGACTGGAAGCGACGGATGCGGCTGTCGAGGAAACCAGACGGCTGCGCGTCCAGTTCACGGCGCAGTTTGCAGAAGCCATTCAGCGTCAGCACTTCCTGCGGATCGACGTGTACGTCATGCGTTTTCAGCAGGGCAGCCAGCGCTTCGGTGTTCGCCGGATCAAAACCGGTATGAACGTTGTAAATGCCAAAGCCTAATTTGTCGCGCAGCACACGGGCGGCACAAATGTTGGCGGCAATCATCGACTCTTCAACGATGCGGTTGGCGATACGACGCGGTTCAGCAACGATATCCAGCACTTCGCCTTTTTCGCCCAGTACAAAGCGGTAATCCGGACGATCTTTAAACACCAGCGCATGGGTTTTACGCCATTCGCCACGGCTCAGGCAGAGGCGCTGCAGCAGGGTAATTTGCTGAGCAATCGCTTCGCTTTCCGGCTTCCAGCTGCCGGTGTTCTCCAGCCAGTCGGAGACATCGTCATACGCCAGCTTCGCTTTGGATTCGATGGTCGCGGCGAAGAATTCGATATCGTCTTCAATCGTGCCGTCTGCGGCAACGGTCATGCGACAGGCGAGTACCGGGCGGACTTCGTTCGGACGAAGAGAGCAGAGATCGTCGGAAAGTTCACGCGGCAGCATCGGGATATTGAAGCCCGGCAAATAGTTAGTGAACGCGCGAATTTTCGCTGAGTCGTCCAGCTTGCTGCCTTCAGCAATCCAGGCGGTCGGATCGGCAATCGCGACGGTCAGGTGCAGTTTGTCGTCACTGCCTTCTTCGATATACAGCGCGTCATCCATATCCTGGGTGCTGGCGCTGTCGATTGTGACAAAGTTCAGGGCGGTCAGATCGCGACGCGCCAGGCCTTCATCCATCATCTCTGTCGCAACGCCGTTTGGCGCCTCTTTTTCCAGATTATGACGGGCAAGCGTTACCCACCACGGCACGAAATGATCGTCGCTGTAGGTAATAAAATGAGTCAGTTCTGCGTAGAAACCGCGATCGCCTTTCAGCGGATGGCGACGCATCTGGGCAACGGCCCAGTCACCTTCTTTAAAATCGTGTTCAACGCCACGTTCTGCGCGGCAAGGGATAGCATCTTTGAGCAGCGGATGGTCCGGCACAATAGACAGACGATCGTCTTTGCGATGCACTTTACCGACGAAACGGGTCAGGAAAGGTTCGATCAATTCTTCTGGCTCGGCGGATTCACGATCTTTTTCGGTGTGAATCACTGCCGTCACACGATCGCCGTGCATCACTTTTTTCATCTGCGGAGGCGGGATGAAATAGCTTTTCTGTGCATCGACTTCCAGGAAGCCAAAGCCCTTTTCCGTGGCTTTTACCACCCCTTCAGCGCGTGGCGTCTGGGAATGCAGTTGCTGTTTAAGCTGCGCTAGCAGCGGGTTGTCCTGAAGCATAGTGTTCTATTTTCGTGGCCATTGAGCGGCTGACAGTTTTACGCGAATCTCACTGCTACAGCAAGCGCATTTAGGGATTGTGCAGGGTCAGTGGCCCTTGCTTAAGGCGATTTTCAGGCGGTTAATCCAGCCCAAAAAAGCACTCCAGGTCAGTAAATTGATGGCGTCGACGGCGGGAATACCCTCTTCAATAAGAGGGGAAAATTGCGCGGCGCTAAAGCGATCGGGAGAGCGGCTCAACAGTTCGGTCGCGGCAAGCACAGACGCCAGCGCGCCATAGCGCGAATTTGCCGCGTGCATATCGCTTTGCAGAAATTCCCCTACGCATTCGAGCAGCGCCAGTTCGTGGCACAGGACTGGCGTTAGCTCACGTAACAGCGGCTCTGCCTGCCAGCGGGAGAGCGATTCCAGCTGCTGAGCGGTGGCGTAGCGTAACTCCACGCCCGGGAAAATCGGCTCCCACGCATTCATATCCACATCAGGAATCAGCGCATGCGGCGGAATATGGTGCCCAGGCAGCCAGCGCACAGGGTGCCCCAGCAGTGCCTGAAATGCCGCTACCACGCGGGCCTGAAAACCGATAAAGCCAATAATCTGGTTGATGACAATAACGTCGTAGGTCGTCAGGCCGACCTCATCGAGCTGCAGCTGCGCTTTGCCATCGATAATATCCGGCGAACTGGCCAACTGGCGGGCGTACTGGGTGATTTGGGCGAGGCGTTGATTACTTTCACGCGAGGAGTCAGGGCCGGGAAGTGGGGCGAGCAGGGCGGCATAGTGGTTACACAGTCGCTGAACACCACAGGCCTGCGCCACGGTCAATGCGGTGCTCAGGCGGTCATAGGCGCTGAGCGTGTGCAGACGATTCACCGCGATGTTCAACGGGAACAGCAAATCGCACAGCGCACGCGCCGGTTTCAGCCAGCTTTCGCACGGGGTCACAATCTCTGTGGGCAAAGCTAAATCGAGCAGAAAACGATCGTCGACATGAGCGGCCTCGGGAACCAGCGGCAAAACATCATCCCGACAGTGATTTGTCTGGGTCTCGTGATACCAGTGGCCTTTGCCGGTAAAGCGGCGTTGTTCCATGTGCGTTCCTTGATCTCAAATGGCGATCAATATCCTGGCGCATGGCTTTCAGTGCGAAAAATATTGTTAGGTGATAACAAATAGCGGAACGGAATAACGACGGGAAAAAAGGGCGGTTCTGGCGGGAGAAAAACTCTCTTCCCGTGCGGGAAGAGAGTGAAACACTTATTTGATTTCCAGCTCGTTCATTGCCGCGATGTTGAAACCGCCGTCAACGTGAACCACTTCGCCGGAAATACCCGCAGAGAGGTCAGAGCACAGGAAGGCTGCAGAGTTACCCACGTCTTCGATGGTGACGGTACGACGAATCGGCGTAACTGCTTCGCAATGCGCCAGCATTTTACGGAAATCTTTGATACCGGATGCCGCCAGCGTACGGATTGGGCCAGCAGAGATACCGTTAACACGCACGCCTTCAGGACCCATCGCGTTCGCCATATAGCGCACGTTAGCTTCCAGAGAGGCTTTCGCCAGGCCCATCACGTTGTAGTTAGGGATAGCGCGCTCAGCACCCAGGTAAGACAGGGTCAGCAGAGCGGAACCTGGGTTCAGCATGGTGCGGCAGGATTTAGCCATCGCCACAAAGCTGTAAGAGCTGATGTCGTGCGCGATTTTGAAGCCTTCACGGGTTACCGCATTCACGTAGTCGCCGTCCAGCTGATCGCCCGGTGCAAAACCGATTGAGTGAACGAAGCCGTCAAATTTCGGCCAGACTTTTGAAAGCTCAGCAAACATGCCATCGATGCTTTCGTCTTGTGCAACGTCGCATTCCAGAATGATGCTGGAACCCAGCTGCGCGGCGAACTCTTCAACGCGGCCTTTCAGCTTGTCGTTCTGGTAGGTGAACGCCAGCTCAGCGCCTTCGCGGTGCATAGCCTGTGCAATGCCGTAGGCGATGGACAGTTTGCTGGCAACGCCAGTCACCAGAATGCGCTTACCGGAAAGAAAACCCATAGCTTAGATCCTTATATTCATTGTTATGGCGAACGCCCTCTCATCGTGGCGATCGTCGTTAAAACGCGGCGATAATAGCACGTGTCGCGTTCAGAGTTAATCCGACCACTTTATATGGCCGGTGTCATTTATCCTTGCGCCAGGCATCAGCCGTCAGCGCCTCACCGAAATGCCCGGCGATCAGGCGCTTGGTCAGGTCGTGCAGCGGGGAGGCCAGCACATCGGCGGTGCTTCCGCGCTCCACCACTTCACCCTGATGCATCACCAGCACCTGGTCGCTGATGTGTTTCATCATTCCTAAATGCTGGGTCACATAGATATACGAAATACCCTGTTTCTCCTGCAATTCAAGCATCAGGTTGATGAGCTGTGAACGCATCGACATATCGAGTGATGCCAGCGCTTCGTCGGCGATAATCACCTTCGGGCGCAGGATCAACGCGCGCGCAAGCCCAAGACGCTGTTTCTGCCCCGGTGCCAGCATGTGCGGATAATAGCTGACGTGGTCGGGCAGAAGGCCGACCATGCGCAGCGTTTCGATAATACGTTTACGCCGCTCTTCTGGCTCCAGGTCGGTATTCAGTCGCAGCGGGAAATCCAGAATCTGCGAGATACGCTGACGCGGATTGAGCGACGTCGACGGGTCCTGGAAAATCATACGAATGCGCTGACTGCGGAACGAATAGTCGCCAAACGACAGAAAATGGTCGTCGATCAGCACATCACCCGCCGTCGGCTCGACCATCCCCGCCAGCATCTTCGCGAGCGTAGATTTCCCCGATCCGTTTTCGCCGATAATCGCCAGGGTCTGCTTCTCGCGCAGGGTAAAGCTGAGAGGCTTCACCGCTTCGACGGTTTGACGATGAAACAGCCCCGTGCGATAGCGAAAGGTCTTACTCAGGTTGCGAACTTCCAGCAACGTTTCGACCATTTACTCTCTCTCCATGTTCAGCGGGAAATGACAGGCGTACAGATGGTTTTTCGCGCCGGTCAGGCGGGGCGTTTCAATGCATTCGCGCTGGGCGTACGGGCAGCGTGGGCCAAGTCGGCAGCCAATCGGCAGCGACTCCAGCAGCGGGATAGCGCCCGGCAGAGTGTTCAGTCGGCTTTTATGCGGCATCGCGCTGCCAAAATCGGGGATCGCGCGAATCAGCGCCTGGGTATACGGATGGTGCGGCGTCGTCACCAGATCTTCGCTGATGGCCGTTTCTACCGTCTGACCGCAGTACATCACGTCGATCTTGTCCGCCCATTTACTCAGCATCTGCAGGTCATGGCTGATGAGCAGAATGGTGGTGTTGTTGTTCTGATTCAGACGCGACAGCAGGCGGAAAATCTGCGCCTGGGTGGTCGGCTCCATGGCGTTGGTCGGTTCATCGGCGATCAGCAGGCGCGGCTGATTGGCAAGCGCAATGGCGATCATCACCTTCTGGCACTCACCGTCCGTCAGCTCGTAAGGGAAACTGCGCATCGCATCTTTATGGTCTTTAATCCCCACGCGGTGCAGCAGCTCAATCGCGCGGCGTTTACGCCAGCCGACACGCTGCCACCAGCGGCCTTTATAGGTCCAGCCAGGGATATTCTGCATCAGCTGTTTCCCGACGCGTTCCGACGGATCCAGACACGATTGCGGCTCCTGGAAGATCATCGACACGTTATGACCCACCAGCTTGCGCCGTTCGCGAGGCGACAGGCGCAGGAGATCGATATCGTCGAAACGCATACGGTCTGCTGTCACGCGCCAGTTATCTTTGGCGACGCCGCAGATCGCTTTCGCGATCAGGCTTTTACCTGAACCGGATTCGCCCACCAGCCCACGGATTTCGCCCTCGGCCAGCGTAATACTGATGCGGTCGACCGCTTTCACCCAGCCTTCGCCGGTCTTAAATTCAATGGTCAGATTGCGGATATCAAGTAACGGCATTATTGCACCCCCGCATTAATTGCGCGGCGAATACCGTCGCCCAGCAGGTTGATCAGCAGCACGCTCACCATAATGGCAGCACCGGGCAGCATCACCGTCCACGGCGCGACATAGATCAGTTCGAGCGCATCGCCGAGCATTGCCCCCCATTCAGGCGAGGGCAGCTGCGCGCCGAGATCGAGAAAACCGAGCGCGGCAATATCCAGAATCGCCATCGACAGGGCGCGAGTGATTTCGGTCACCAGTCCCGAGGCGATATTCGGCATCACCGCGAACCACAAAATATTCAGCGTAGTGGCGCCGTCTAGACGCGCCGCCACCACGTACTCTTTTTCCAGCTCATCATGCACCATGCTGTAAACCGAGCGCACCATGCGCGGCAGCAGCGCCAGCCAGACGGCAAACATCGCATGTGACAGGTGCGGCCCGGCGAACGCCACCACGATAATCGCCAGCAGCAGAGACGGGATCGACAGCAGGGTATCGAGAATATGGTTCAGCACCGCGGAACGCAGGCCGTGCGTGGCGCCCGCAAACACCCCGAGCGCCAGGCCAAAGAAGGTCGCGGCGAACGTGACGACGAACGCGCCGCCGACGGTCGGGGCCGCGCCACTTAACAGGCGACTCAGCACATCGCGACCTAAATCGTCCGTGCCCAGGAAGAACGATACTTCGCCGTAGCGCGACCACGACGGTGGCAGCAGCTGATAGCCGAGAAACTGCTGATCAAGCCCGTAAGGGGCAAACCAGCCGCCAAAAATACAGAGCAGCGCCAGCCCGCCACAGCCGTACAAACCGATCATCGCTGTGGTGTCGCCGTAGAATTTGCGCCATACGGTACGGACTACGCCGGGCGTGCGCTTCTCCCGGTATACGCTATCGTAAGGCATACGATTCCTTATGTTTCAGCGGGTTGGCCATCGCACCCAAAATGTCAGAAATCACGTTCACGATAATCACCAACGAACCGATCACCATCACACCGGCAGATATCGCCGCATAGTCTTGCTGACGAATGGCGTTGATCATCCAGCGGCCCAGACCCGGCCAGCTAAACACCATTTCGGTAATCATCGCCAGGGTCAGCATGGTGGAGAATTGCAGCCCCAGGCGCGGAATGACCGGCGGAAGGGCGTTATGCAGGACGTGACGACGTAAAACCGTCAGGCGAGAGAGGCCGCGAGTGGCAGCCGCTTTTACGTAGTTTTGCTCAAACACATCGATAGTGCTGGTGCGCATCAGGCGAATGACTTCCGTGGTTGGCGCGACCGCCAGCGTCAGCACCGGCAGCACCATGTGGCGCAGGGTACTGATGATCATTTCGTGACGCCAGACGGAGTCAGAAAGCCAGGCGTCGATAATCGCAAATCCGGTGACGGTTTTGACGGTATACAGCAGATCAAAGCGGCCCGAGACTGGCAGCCAGCCCAGGGTCAGAGAGAAGAACAGCGTCAGCAATAGCGCCAGCCAGAACACCGGAATCGAGAAGCCAAGCAGCGCGAGGGCGCTGATCAGCTTATCCTGCCATTTATTGCGAGTGATTCCCGCCAGCATCCCCACAGGAATGCCCACCAGGAGGGCAAAACCAAAAGCCAGAATGCACAGCTCCATGGTCGCCGGGAACACCTCTTTCAGTTGCTCAGAGATCAGCTGGCCGTTAATGCTGGAGACACCAAAGTCCCAGTGCAGTACGCCGTTAAACCAGAACATCCAGGCATCCCAGAAGGACGATCCCTGCAGCGGGGCATGGGGCGTGAAATAGCTCAGGCTAAAGCCGATAAAGGTCAGAAAAAACAGCGTTACTGCCAGCAGTAACAGACGGCGTAAGGTAAAAATAATCATGGTTTTTTCACCTCATCTTGTTTCTCACGCGACACGCCTGCGAACGAAGCGTTGCCGAATGGGCTGAGCACCAGACCTTTAATATCATAGCGATAGGCCTGCAATCGCAGAGAAGAGGCCAGCGGTAACACCGGCAGTTCGCGGGCCAGAATGTTTTGCGCTTCGTCGTAAGCCTCAATACGCGAGGCCAGTTGCTGGGACGACAACGCTTTTTGCAGCACCGTATCAAATTCATGGTTACACCAGTGAGCGTAGTTGGTCTGGGAACGAATAGCGGCACAGCTCAGCAGCGGGCGGAAGAAACTGTCGGGATCGTTACTGTCCGTCGACCAGCCAGAGAGCGTCAGATCGTGATTCATATCCATCAGACGCGCCTCCTGGAAGCGGCCTTCGACGGGGACGATCACCACTTTCACGCCGATCTGAGCCATATCCGCCTGGATCAGTTCCGCCGTTTTTAATGGACTCGGGTTCCACGCCTGCGAACTGGTCGGGACCCAAAGCTGCAACGTGAGGTTGGTCGCACCCAGCGCTTTGAGCTGCTCGCGCGCTTTAGCCGGATCGTATTCGGTAATTTTCGCTTCGTTGTCATAGGCCCAGGACGCACGCGGCAGAATCGACGCCGCCGTTTCAGCGGTACCGTAATAAATAGACTGCATCAGGCGCTGGTTATTGATCGCCAGTGCGAGGGCATGACGCACGGCGGGGTTATTCAGCGGCGGCTTGTCCGTATTAAAGGCCAAATAAGCGATATTCATGCCAGGGCGCAGGGTTAGACGTAAGCGCGGATCGTCGCGCAGTATCGTCAGCTGGCTGGCGGCAGGCCACGCGAGCACATCGCATTCGCCGGTCAGCAGCTTGGACAATCTGCCCGTTCCGCCGGAGCCGAGATCGACCACCACCTGCGGCATCAGCGGCGTGCCGCGCCAGAAGTGTTCGTGACGTTGTAACCGAATATACTGACCAGCCCGGTATTCCGCCATCTGGAACGGACCGGTGCCGACCGGCTGGCGGTCGAGCAGCTCCTGATGATCCACTTTTGTCAGCTTATCGGCGTACTCCGCCGACATGACCGACGCATAATGGGTAGCCAGGTGCCATAAGAAAGAGGCGTCAGGGCGCACCAGACGAAACTCCACCGTCCGGCTGTCCAGCTTACGCACGTCTTTAACCGTATCGGCAAACTGCAGGCTGTCGAAATAGGGGAAACTGCCGCCGTTGACGTTATGCCACGGGTGATTGCGGTTAAAAATACGCTGGAAGGTAAACACCACATCATCGGCGTTCAGCTTACGGGTCGGTTTAAACCACGGCGTCGACTGAAACGCCACGTCGTCGCGCAGATGGAAACGGTAGGTTGCGCCGTTATCAAGCACTTCCCAGCTCTCGGCAAGTTCCGGCACTAGGCGGTAGGTATAAGGGTCAACATCGAGCAGGCGATCGTAAAGCTGTGCGGCGAGGGTGTCGACAATCAGGCCGCTGCCTGCTTTTTGTGGGTTCAGGGTGTCGACTTGCCCGTTCACGCAATAGACAAAACCACTGTCGCGAATATCAGGAAGCGCAGTCTGTTCGGGCGCAGCAAAGACCAGGCGGCTAAACAGACCGAGTGCAATCAGGGACGATAAAACCAGACGCATAATTTTCAGGGTTTTAAGATTCGATCTGCAAAGTGTATCGCACTTACACCTGATTCGTAAAAATGTCTGCAGGTAAGTGCCGATAATGTCAGCGCATTTGATGCTTTTTGAGCAATGCCCTTAATTGATGGTAGGTCAGACCCAGCAGTTCGGCTGCCTGCTTCTGGTTATATTTTGCCTCTTTCAGGCTCAGTTCGAGCAACTGGTGTTCCTGTTTGTGCTGAAACTGGCGCAAATCGAGGGGCAGAGAAGGGGTATCGGCATGCGGCGTCGGTTCCGGCTTTGTCGGCGCGGCGCGGTAAAAGGGATCGATAATGATGTTATCCAGCTCTGTCTCACTGCTGGCGTGGCGATACACGGAGCGCTCCACCACGTTTTTCAGTTCACGAATATTGCCCGGCCAGCGGTAGTCCAGCAGCGTTTCCCGCGCATAATCGCTAAAGCCGGGGAACAACGGCATTCCCAACTCGCGGCACATCTGAATAGCGAACTGCTCGGCCAGCAGCATGATATCGCTGCGGCGCTCGCGCAGGGGCGGGAGCTGCACCACGTCAAAGGCCAGACGATCGAGAAGATCCGCGCGGAATTTCTCCTCCGCCACCATTTCCGGCAAATTGGCATTGGTGGCGCACACCAGGCGCACATTCACCTGCAATGGCTGGCTGCCGCCGACGCGCTCCAGCTCGCCGTACTCAATCACGCGCAGCAGTTTTTCCTGCACCAGCATCGGGGCGGTGGCCAGTTCATCAAGAAACAACGTCCCGCCGTCTGCACGCTCAAAACGTCCGGGGTGGCGTTTTTGCGCGCCGGTAAAGGCCCCCGCCTCATGGCCGAACAGCTCCGTATCCAGCAAATTCTCGTTCAGCGCCGCGCAGTTTAAGGAGATAAACGGCCCGTCCCATCGCCCGGACAGATAATGCAGACGGTTGGCGATAAGCTCCTTCCCGGTGCCGCGCTCACCGATAATTAGTACCGGCTTATTGAGCGGGGCCAGGCGCGAAACCTGCTCCAGCACCTCAAGAAAACTGTTCGCTTCGCCCAGTAAATTGTCTTTGTAATCAGCCATGATGAAATTAACCACTCGTTAGCGATATTCACCAGGTGAGAGTAGGATGTCCGTGGTGTAAAATCAACCACAATCATATAAATCAATAAGATAAAAACTTGGCACGGGAATTGTATTAGCTCAACAGCAGGGCATCGCCCGATAACAGAAATGTGAGGATTGAATTATGGGTATTTTTTCTCGTTTTGCCGACATCGTGAACGCCAACATCAACTCGCTGCTGGAGAAAGCGGAAGACCCGCAAAAGCTGGTGCGTCTGATGATTCAGGAAATGGAAGACACGCTGGTTGAAGTCCGTTCCACCTCTGCGCGTGCGCTGGCTGAAAAGAAACAGCTGTCACGTCGTATCGAGCAGGCTACCGCACAACAGAGCGAGTGGCAGGAAAAAGCGGAACTGGCGCTGCGTAAAGATAAAGACGATCTGGCCCGCTCGGCGCTGATCGAAAAACAAAAGCTGACCGACATCGTTGCGACGCTGGAGCATGAAATTACGCTGGTGGATGAAACGCTCACCCGCATGAAAAAAGAGATCGCGGAGCTTGAAAACAAACTCAGTGAAACGCGTGCTCGCCAGCAGGCTCTGACGCTGCGCCACCAGGCGGCCAGCTCATCCCGCGACGTTCGCCGTCAGCTGGATAGCGGTAAACTGGATGAAGCGATGGCGCGTTTCGAATCTTTTGAACGCCGTATCGACCATATGGAAGCCGAGGCCGAGAGTCACAGCTTTGGCAAACAGAAAACGCTGGATCAGCAGTTTGCCGATTTGAAAGCGGATGACGAAATCAGCGAGCAACTTGCGGTGCTGAAAGCCAAAATGAAGCAAGACAACCAATAATAATGAATGCGGCACCTCAGCGTGCCGCAACGCATCGTAAGACAAGGAGACCCTATGAGTGCGCTGTTTCTGGCTATTCCCCTGACCATTTTCGTGCTTTTCGTTCTGCCGATCTGGTTATGGCTGCACTACAGCAACCGCTCTTCCCGGGGCGAGCTCTCGCAAAGCGAGCAGCAACGGCTGTTGCAGCTCACCGATGACGCGAAAAAAATGCGTGAACGCATCCAGGCGCTCGAATCCATTCTGGACGCGGAACATCCAAACTGGAGGGAGAATTAATGGGCGGACTGAATTTAAATAAAAAACTGTGGCGTATCCCCCAGCAGGGGATGGTGCGCGGCGTGTGCGCCGGGCTGGCGCGCTATCTGGATGTGCCAGTGAAACTGGTACGTGTAGTCACCGTACTGTCGATCTTCTTTGGTCTGGCATTCTTTACCCTGGTGGCGTACATCATTTTGTCATTCGTGCTCGATCCGATGCCGGACAGCGCCATGTCATCGGAAGATGCGCCGACCAGCAGCGATTTGCTCGACTCGGTAGATGCCGAACTGGCCTCCGGCGAGAAGCGTCTGCGCGAAATGGAACGTTATGTCACGTCCGACACGTTCACGCTGAGAAGTCGTTTTCGTCAGCTTTAACAGAGAGATAAAAATATGAATCGTAACTGGCAGCAGGCCGGTCAGAAAATGAAACCGGGCCTTAAAATTGCAGGCAAATTCGTTTTACTGACCGCGCTACGTTATGGCCCTGCAGGTGTGGCGGGTTGGGCGGTGAAATCTGTTGCCCGGAAACCGATCAGAATGTTACTGGCCGTGGCACTGGAGCCGCTGCTCAAGAAGGTCGCTGGCCGTTTTTCCCGCCGTTATTTTTCCTGACACTTCCCTCATTTAATGCCTTCTCTCATCGCGAGAGAGGGCATCAGCCCTTTTTTGAATACCATTATCATTGTTTCATCCTTTCTTTGCGTTAGCTCACATTAATGAGCAGAGCCGCTTTTTATTTGCACTTTTGATCCCTGAGGTTCGTTGACAGAAATTTTTATGGGGAGTAGATTGCTTTCCGTGGGACCGCTACCATTGAAATCAACGTGAACAATAAAATAACGCATTTAATTAATCTTATTTATGGCGATTCTTTTTCTCATAAGGATTTTAGTATTCTTCAGGAAAAGATAGGAAACGTGCGAAAGGTTATTAGTTCTCAGCGTAAGGCGAACTGGGATGAAAAGGATGTGGTATTAATTACCTATGCCGATCAGTTTCAAAATCGCAACAAAAAAGCGCTGCCTGTCTTGACGCGATTTTATAATCGCTGGCTTTCTGATTCATTTTCTCACGTCCATCTTTTGCCTTTTTATCCGTGGTCTTCGGACGACGGATTCTCGGTCGTCGATTATCACAGCGTGGCGCCAGAAACAGGTGAGTGGAGCGATGTGGCTGAGTTAAAAAAATCAACGAATCTGATGTTTGATTTTGTCTGCAACCATATGTCAGCCAAAAGTGAGTGGTTCAACAATTATTTAAACCAGGTTCCCGGCTTTGAAGAATTTTTTATCGCCGTAGACCCGGCAACGGATTTATCAGCCGTTACCCGTCCGCGTGCACTGCCGCTCTTAACACCGTTCACAATGGCAGAGGGCACGGTGCGCCACCTGTGGACCACCTTCAGCGAAGACCAGGTTGACCTCAACTTTGCCAGCCCGCAGGTCCTTATCGCCATGGTCGATGTGCTACTGAAGTATCTGGCTGAAGGTGCCGATTACATCCGCCTGGACGCTGTCGGGTTTATGTGGAAAATTCCAGGAACGACCTGCATCCATCTGGAGCAAACTCACCGCCTGATTCAGCTATTCCGTGCGATCACCGAAGAGGTTGCGCCCGGTACGGTCATCATCACTGAAACCAATGTCCCCCATAAAGACAACATTTCTTACTTCGGCGATGGCACCAACGAAGCGCAGATGGTCTATCAGTTTTCACTGCCGCCGCTGGTGCTTCACAGCGTGCATAGCCAAAACGTAGAGGCCCTTTGTCAGTGGGCGCAGCAACTGACGCTGCCTTCATCGAAGACCACCTGGTTTAACTTCCTCGCCTCCCACGACGGTATTGGCCTGAACCCGGTGCGCGGGATTATTCCTGAGAGCGATATTCTGGCACTGGTCGAAAAACTCCAGCATGAAGGCGCGCTGGTAAACTGGAAAAATAATCCGGACGGCAGTCGCAGCCCCTATGAAATTAATGTGACTTATCTGGATGCATTAAGTCGGCAAGACAGTACAGATGACGAACGTATTGCCCGATTCCTTCTGGCTCATGCCGTGTTATTAAGTTTTCCAGGCGTGCCCGCAATTTATATTCAAAGCATTATTGGCTCTCGTAACGATCATGATAACGTTGAGCGGCTGGGTTATAACCGGGCGATAAATCGGCGGAAATATCACGAGGGTGAAATTGATAACGAGCTGGAATGTCATAGTAGTCTCAGATACAAAATTTATACTGCATTAAAAAATATGCTTTCACTGCGCCGCCAGCAAAAAGCGTTTCATCCTGACAGCACGTCATTTTATGACGCACCGAATCAGCATGTTCTTAGAATCATTCGTGTCGCAGATAATGGTGAGCGGATCGCGGCGCTGTTTAACTTTAATGAACATGCGCAAATTATTTCCTCGGGAATTCACTCTGGGGTGGAATTACTTACGGGAACGCCTGTTAACGGAGATTCTGTAACCCTTAATCCGTGGCAGGTTATGTGGATTAAAGAAATCTAAAAGGACGATAAAAATGAAGATGCCTAAAATTGTGCTGTTATCAGCACTGGTTTCGTGCGCCCTGTTGTCAGGCTGTCGGGATGACAACAATAAAGTAGTCGCCATTGAATTCATGCACTCGTCGGTGGAGCAGGAGCGCCAGGCGGTAATCACTCAACTTATTGAACGCTTCGAGAAAGACAACCCGTCCATCAAGGTAAAACAGGTTCCGGTGGAAGAGGATGCCTATAACACCAAGGTGATTACGTTGGCCCGTACAGGCGCTTTGCCTGAGGTGATAGAAGTCAGTCACGACTACGCCAAAGTGATGGACAAAGAACAGCTGCTCGACCGCGATGCCATCAGCGCCGCAATTGGCGCTGTCGGTGAAAACACGTTCTACGACGGCATTCTGCGCGTGGTGCGCACGGAAGACGGTAAGGCGTGGACAGGCGTTCCGGTCAGCGCATGGCTTTCCGGCGTCTGGTACCACAAATCGGTGCTGGCGGCTGCGGGGATTCAGGAGCCTGCGACCTGGGAGCAACTGCTCAAAGCCAGTCAGACCCTGAATCACCCCGAGAAAAAACAGTACGGTATCGCCTTACCGACGGCGGAAAGTGTCATGACCGAACAGGCATTCTCTCAGTTTGCGCTGTCGGGTGGTGCGAACGTCTTCGATGCGAAAGGGGATGTGGTCATCAATACGCCGGAGATGGTGAAAGCGCTGGCGTTCTATCGCGATCTGGCGGCTACCACCATGCCGGGCTCCAACGATGTGATGGAAATTAAAGACGCCTTTATGAACGGCTCCGCGCCAATGGCGATCTACTCCACCTATATCCTTCCTGCGGTATTTAAAGATGGCAACCCGGCCGATCTCGGGTTTGTTGTCCCGACGGAAAAATCCTCGGCGGTTTACGGCATGGTGACGTCACTGACCATCACCAACGGGCAAACCGAGGAAGAAACCAAAGCGGCAGAAACCTTTGTCACCTGGATGGAGCAGGCTCAAAACGCAGCCGACTGGGTGATGATGTCGCCGGGTGCGGCGCTTCCGGTCAACAAACGGGTGGTGGATACCGCATCGTGGAAAAACAACAACGTCATACAGGCGTTTGGTCAGCTTCCGTATGAGCTGATAGCCCAGTTTCCCAACGTGCAGGTCTTTGGTGCTGTTGGCGACAAAAACTTTACGCGTATGGGCGACGTCACCGGTTCGGGTGTGATCAGTTCGATGGTGCATGACGTGACGGTCGGGAAGAAAGACCTCTCCACCACGTTAAACGATAGCCAGAAGCGTCTGGCCGATCTGATTTCACAACGATAGGGGCGCACCGCGAAGGGAATTATGAAGAGGTTGTTTACTGGCCGTTCCGATCTGCCTTTCGCCATGCTGCTGTTGGCCCCCAGCCTGATATTGCTGGGGGGCCTGGTAGCCTGGCCGATGATTTCGAATGTCGAAATCAGTTTTTTACGCCTGCCGCTGAATCCGCGTATCAGCGCCACTTTTGTCGGTCTGGATAATTATATCCGGATTCTGGGGGATTCCGCGTTCTGGCACTCATTGTGGATGACCTTCTGGTATACGGCGCTGGTGGTGCTTGGCAGCACTGGCCTGGGTCTGGCCGTGGCGATTTTCTTCAATCGCGAGTTTCGCCTGCGTAAAACCGCGCGTTCACTGGTGATCCTCTCGTACGTCACACCGTCCATCTCGCTGGTGTTTGCATGGAAATACATGTTCAACAACGGCTACGGCATCGTGAACTATCTGGGCGTTGATGTGCTGCACCTGTACGACCAGGCACCGCTGTGGTTTGACAACCCCGGCAGCAGCTTTGTGCTGGTGGTGCTTTTCGCTATCTGGCGTTATTTCCCGTACGCATTTATCTCTTTTTTAGCGATTTTACAGACCATCGATAAATCGCTGTACGAGGCGGCAGAGATGGATGGTGCGAACGGCTGGCAGCGTTTTCGGATCGTGACGCTTCCCGCGATCATGCCGGTGCTGGCAACCGTGCTGACACTGCGGACCATCTGGATGTTCTATATGTTCGCGGACGTTTATCTGCTCACCACTAAGGTCGATATTCTCGGCGTCTATCTCTACAAAACGGCGTTTGCTTTTAACGATCTGGGGAAAGCGGCCGCCATCTCAGTGGTGCTGTTTGTGATTATTTTCGCCGTCATCCTGCTGACCAGAAAAAGGGTAAACCTCAATGGCAACAAGTAAACGCACCCTCAGTCGCGTCGGATTTTACGTCGGACTGGCGCTGTTTCTGCTCATCACGCTGTTTCCGTTCTTCGTGATGCTCATGACCTCGTTCAAAAGTGCCAAAGAGGCGATTTCTCTGCATCCGACGATCCTGCCGCAGGCATGGACGTTGCAGCACTATATCGACATCTTTAACCCGCTGATTTTCCCGTTTGTGAACTATTTCAGGAACAGTTTGCTGGTCTCCCTGACTTCGTCGGTTATTGCGGTATTCCTCGGGACGCTCGGGGCCTACGCGCTGTCGAAACTTCGCTTTAAAGGGCGGGCCACTATCAATGCCAGCTTCTATAGCGTCTATATGTTCTCCGGGATTTTACTGGTGGTGCCGCTGTTCAAAATTATTACCGCGCTCGGCATTTACGACACCGAACTGGCGCTGATCATCACAATGGTGACTCAGACGCTACCGACGGCTGTTTTCATGCTCAGAAGCTATTTCGACACCATACCGGACGAAATTGAAGAAGCGGCGATGATGGATGGGCTAAACCGTCTGCAAATTATCTTCCGTATCACCGTCCCGCTTGCCATCTCTGGCCTGGTCTCGGTGTTTGTCTATTGCTTCATGGTGGCCTGGAACGACTACCTGTTTGCATCGATTTTCCTCTCAAGCGCCAGCAACTTCACATTGCCGGTCGGGCTGAACACGCTCTTCAGTACGCCGGACTATATCTGGGGCCGCATGATGGCCGCGTCACTGGTGACGGCATTGCCGGTGGTTGTGATGTATGCGCTTTCTGAACGTTTCATTAAAAGTGGTTTGACCGCCGGTGGCGTAAAGGGCTGAGGCGGCCTGTTTTTAACAAGGAGTAGTCATGAAGAAATTAGTTGCGACAGCGCCGCGCGTAGCCGCGCTGGTCCAGTACGAAGATCGCCCTGTGGCGGCAAATGAAGTCAAGATCCACGCCCGTTACGGCGCGCCAAAGCACGGAACAGAAGTGGTCGATTTCCGGGCCGCAAGCCCCTTTATTGATGAAGAGTTCAATGCTGAGTGGCAACTCTTCACACCGCGTGCTGAAGGCGCTACGCGTGGTATTGAGTTCGGCAAATTCCAGCTGGGCAATATGATCGTCGGGGACATTATCGAATGCGGTTCTGAGGTCACAGATTACCAGATCGGGGATTCCGTTTGCTGCTACGGGCCGCTTCAGGAGACGGTAATCGTCAATGCCGTCAACAACTACAAGCTACGTAAAATGCCGCAGGGCGCATCCTGGAAAAACGCCGTCTGCTATGACCCGGCACAGTTCGCCATGAGCGGGGTACGTGATGCTAACGTGCGCGTCGGAGATTTTGTGGTGGTAGTGGGGTTAGGTGCCATCGGTCAGATCGCTATCCAGCTCGCAAAAAAAGCGGGTGCGTCCATAGTCATTGGCGTTGACCCTATCGAACACCGCTGCGACATCGCCCGTCGCCACGGCGCGGATTTCTGCATCAATCCGATCGGCAATGACGTTGGGCTGGAGATTAAACAGCTCACTGGAAAGCAAGGGGCCGACATCATTATCGAAACCAGCGGCTTCGCCGATGCGCTGCAATCCGCACTGCGCGGACTGGCCTACGGCGGAACCCTCTCTTATGTCGCATTCGCGAAACCCTTTGCCGAAGGATTCAACCTGGGACGCGAAGCGCATTTCAATAACGCGAAGATCGTCTTCTCACGCGCCTGCAGCGAGCCGAACCCGGACTACCCGCGCTGGAACCGTAAACGCATCGAAGAAACCTGCTGGGAGTTGCTGATGAATGGCTACCTCAACTGCGACGATCTGATCGATCCAATCGTGAGCTTCGAAACCAGTGCGGAAAGCTACATGACGTATGTCGATAAGCATCCGGAACTGAGCATCAAAATGGGCGTGACTTTTTAAGAAAGCGAGAACAAAAGATGAAAATTGCAACACAAAATCAGGCCTTTTTCCCGACCGATATTCTTGAAAAATTCCAGTACATCAAGGCAATGGGGTTTGATGGCTATGAAATCGACGGCAAGCTTTTGGTTGATAATCTGGCGGAAGTGAAAGCCGCCATAAAAGCCACCGGGTTGCCAGTGACCACCGCCTGTGGCGGCTACGACGGCTGGATCGGTGATTTTATCGAAGAGCGCCGTCTGAATGGTTTGCAGCAAATCGAACGTATTCTTGAAGCGCTGAGCGACGTGGGTGGAAAGGGCATTATCGTGCCTGCAGCCTGGGGGATGTTTACCTTCCGACTGCCGCCGATGACCTCGCCGCGCAGTCTGGATGGCGATCGCAAAGCGGTCAGTGCCTCCTTGCGCTGGTTAGATGACGTAGCCGCGCGTACCGGAACCCTCGTTTACCTTGAGCCGTTGAACCGCTATCAGGATCACATGATCAACACGCTGGCGGATGCGCGTCGCTATATCGAAGAAAATGCGCTCAAGCACGTGCAGATTATCGGCGATTTCTACCATATGAATATCGAAGAGGATTCGCTGACCGGCGCACTTCACGAAAATCGTGACAGGCTTGGGCATGTTCATATCGCCGACAATCACCGTTATCAGCCTGGCAGCGGCACGCTCGATTTTGCTGCGCTGTTTGACCAGCTCCGCGCCGATGATTATCAAGGCTACGTTGTATATGAGTGCCGCGTGCGCGCGGAGGACCCGGCCAAAGCCTATCAGGCTTCGCTCAACTATTTACGTGACTGCTGAGGATGACGAGCGTGATGAGTGCTTCTACACCTTTGCCTCTGCGCGTCGCCATCCTTGGCGCCGGGCAGGTTGCAGACAAAGTGCATGCCTCGTATTACGCCACGCGCAGCGATCTGCAGATGGTGGCTGTCATGGACAGCCGCCTGGATCAGGCGCAGGCATTTGCTGAGCGCCACGCTATCGCAGGTGTGTATCAGGACGCGAGGTTGATGTTGCAGGAGGCAAAGCCTGACATCGTGAGCGTTTGCTCGCCGAATCGTTTTCACTATGAACATGTGATGGCGGCGCTGGAGGCGGGTTGCCACGTGATGTGCGAAAAGCCACCCGCGATGACCCCTGCGCAGGCAGACGAGATGCGTCTGGCGGCCCGGCATGCTGGAAAAGTGCTGGCCTACGATTTTCACCATCGTTTCGCGCTGGATGCGCAACTGCTGCGTGAAGCGGTCCAAAACGGCACCTTTGGCGAGATTTATGTCACCAGCGCGCAGGCTTTACGTCGTTGCGGTGTTCCCGGCTGGGGTGCCTTTACCAATAAGTCGCTACAAGGCGGTGGGCCATTGATTGATATCGGCATCCATATGCTCGATGTGGCGATGTACGTGTTGGGGTTCCCGGCGGTGAAACGCGTGACAGCACACAGTTTTCAAAAGCTGGGCACCACTAAGCATTGTGGACAGTTTGGTGAATGGGACCCCAAAGGCTATACCGTTGAAGATGCGCTGTTTGGCACTATTGAGTTTTGCAACGGGGGGATCTTACGTCTCGATACGTCGTTTGCCCTTAACATCCGCGAGAAATCGATCATGAATGTCTCATTTTGCGGTGAAAAAGCGGGCGCGACATTATTCCCGGCGCATATTTATGACGACGTGGGGGGCGAGTTACAGACTATTTTAAGCCGCGACGACGCGGACGATCAGCGCCATTTACGCAGCATGGAAGCATTTGTGCGCCATGTGCTGGGCGAGCCGGTCATGATTGCCGATGCCGAGCAGGGGCTGGTGATCCAGCAGCTCGTGGCGGCGCTCTATGAATCGGCAGAAACACGGGAGAGCGTAGAATTATGCTGAACCTCTCTCGTCTTTCAGAACCCACGTTCAGCCCGCACAGTCTGAACAAGTACGCGTCGATCATGGCCTGTGGCAATGGCTATATGGGCATTCGTGCCAGTCATGAAGAGGACTATACGCAGCAAACGCGCGGCATGTACCTTGCGGGCGTTTACCACCGCGCAGGGCGCAACGAAACGAAGGAACTGGTGAACCTCCCCGATGTGATGGGGATTGAACTGCAGCTAGATGGCGAGCATTTTTCGCTACTGGCAGGTGAGCTTCTCTGCTGGGAGCGTGAGTTAGCGTTCTCTGACGGCGAGCTACGTCGCAGCCTGGTCTGGCGTTCAGCCAGGGGAAAACGCTTTCGCATCGACAGCCGCCGCTTTGTCTCACTGGATCAGCTGCCATTGGCGGCGCTGCAATTTTCCGTCACTCCCCTGGACGGCGCTGCGCGCATCAGTTTCTCGACGGGAATCGACGCAACGCAAACCAACAGCGGTCGACAGCATCTGGATGAAACCTCTGTTCAGGTATTTGAACAGCATTTCATGCAAGGCGTATATGAAACTCAGGATCGCTCGACTGACGTCGTGATCTCCGCGAGCTGTCAGCTGGATACCCCGAGTGAAAACTGTTTTACCGCCAAAAACCGGCGTCTGAACTGCCACCATGCGCTGGAGGCAGAAGAGGGGCAGAAAGTTACGCTGGAGAAAATCGTCTGGATAACCCATCGCCACGATAAAGCACTTGAGCAGTCTGCCTTTGCACAAAAAGGCCTGGCCGAGCTAAAACGCTGCGCCGAGCAGGGCTACGACGCATTGCTGGAACAGTCTGCACTTGCCTGGGACACGCGCTGGCAAACCAGCCGCGTTAGCGTGCAGTCCGACGATCCTCAGGATCAGCTCGCCCTCGACTACGCGGTCTGGCATTTGACGGCCATGACGCCTGAGCACAATGAGCGTTGCAGTATCACGGCGAAAGGGCTGACCGGCGAAGGCTATAAAGGCCACGTTTTCTGGGACACTGAGATCTTCCTGTTACCGTTCCACCTCTTTACGCGGCCGCAAACGGCCCGCAGCTTGCTGCGTTATCGCTGGCTGAACCTTGCCGGAGCCCGTGAGAAAGCACAGCGCAACGGCTGGGCGGGAGCGCTGTTTCCGTGGGAGAGCGCAGACAGCGGCCAGGAGGAGACGCCTGAATACGCGGCCATCAATATTCGCACCGGCCTGCGGCAAAAAGTGGCGTCGGCGCTGGCGGAGCACCATATCGTCGCCGATATCGCCTGGGCCGTCGTGGCCTACTGGCAAGCGACGCGCGACAGCGACTTCATGCGCAATGAGGGGCTGGCGCTGCTCATGGAAACCGCGTCGTTCTGGATCTCGCGGGCCACAGACGTGAATGGCCGGCTTGAGATCCAAGACGTTATCGGCCCGGACGAGTATACCGAGCATGTGAACAACAATGCCTTTACCAACTATATGGCCTGGCAAAACGTCCATGATGCCCTGACGCTGATGGGACACTTTAATCGGCAGGACGATGCGTTTATAGAAGCGGCGCAGAAATTCCTGGCACGGCTGTGGCTGCCTTCCGCTGATGCGCAGGGGGTTATCCCGCAGGATGACACCTTTATGGCGAAACCTGCGATAGATCTACGCCGTTATAAAGCGCAGGCCGGTAAGCAAACCATTCTGCTGGATTACTCCCGCGCGGAGGTCAATGAAATGCAGATCCTCAAGCAGGCGGACGTGGTGATGCTCAACTATCTGTTGCCAGATAAGTTCGACCGCAAACAATGTGCGGCGGATCTGGCCTTCTACGAGCCACGCACGATCCACGACTCCTCATTGAGTCAGTCGATTCACGGCATTGTGGCTGCTCGCTGCGGTGATACTGCCCGCGCCTATGCGTTCTGGCGAGCGGGTGCGGCGATTGATCTGGGGGACGATCCTCACAGTTGCGACGATGGGATCCACGCTGCCGCAACGGGGGCAATCTGGTCGGGTGTCGTTCAGGGCTTTGCAGGGATGCAGATTATTGATGGCGAGCTGCATCTGACGCCGCAACTGCCGGCACACTGGCAGCGACTGCAATTCTCTCTTCAGTGGCGCGGTGCATGCCTTGATATTCTGATTGAGGGCGCATCAGTGACGCTGCGTTCCAGCGCACCGATTGCAGTGACGCTTTGGGGGAAAACACACCACCTTTTAGCCCATGAAAAGCGCACTGTTGATTTACCTGAATTTGGGACCGCTACCACGGAGGGCGGCAACAATGTTTAAGGCGGTGATTTTCGATTTAGACGGGGTGATTACCGACACGGCGCATCTGCACTTTCTGGCCTGGCAGAGCGTGGCGTCAGAGATAGGCATCCCGATTGACGAGGCGTTCAATGCCGGGCTGAAGGGCATAAGTCGGATGGACTCACTCGCCCGTATTTTGCGCCACGGTGGAATGGAAGAGGCGTTCAGCCAGAAAGAGCGCGAGCAACTGGCGCAGGCCAAAAATGCGCTGTACGTCGAATCGCTTAAGGGGTTAACCCGCGATTCACTTCTGCCGGGTATTGCGCAGCTACTGGCGGAAATCCGCGCGAACAAGGTGCGCATCGGGCTGGCGTCGGTCTCCCTTAACGCGCCCACGATCCTTCAGGCTCTGGGGATCGCCAGCGCTTTCGATTTTTGCGCCGACGCATCGCGCATTCAGCTCTCGAAACCGCATCCTGACATTTTCCTGGCGGCCTGCGCAGGATTAGGCGTCACACCGGAGCAGGCGATTGGGATTGAAGATGCGCAGGCGGGTATTGAGGCGATCAATGCCGCAGGCATGCTGTCGGTTGGGATCGGCGGCGAGTTATCTGGCGCAGATTTAACACTTTCTTCCACGGATGAACTGTCCTGGCCGCGTTTATCCGATTTCTGGCAGGCCATGCGCGGCCATAACGGGCATCACTTAAGGGGGCATAATGGCTCAGCTATCGCTTAAACATATTCAAAAAATCTACGACAACCAGGTTCATGTGGTGAAGGATTTTAGCCTCGAAATCGCAGATAAAGAGTTTATCGTCTTTGTCGGTCCGTCGGGCTGTGGCAAATCGACGACTTTGCGCATGATTGCCGGGCTGGAGGAGATCAGCGCGGGTGAGCTGTTTATCGACGGGGTGCGGATGAACGATGTTCCGGCCAAATCGCGCGATATCGCAATGGTGTTCCAGAACTACGCCCTGTATCCGCATATGACCGTCTACGACAACATGGCGTTTGGTCTGAAGATGCAAAAAATAGCGCCAGCGGTCATTGAGGAAAGGGTCAGCTGGGCGGCGCAAATTTTGGGGCTGCGTGATTATTTGAAGCGAAAACCGGGGGCGTTATCCGGCGGCCAGCGCCAGCGTGTGGCACTCGGAAGGGCGATTGTGCGCGAGGCGGGAGTCTTCCTGATGGACGAACCCCTGTCCAACCTCGATGCCAAGCTGCGTGTGCAGATGCGTGCAGAGATCAGCAAGCTGCATCAGAAACTGAACACCACCATGATTTACGTGACTCACGATCAAACGGAAGCCATGACCATGGCGACGAGAATTGTGATTCTCAAAGACGGTTATATTCAGCAGGTGGGCGCACCGAAGCAAGTCTATAACGAACCGGCCAATATGTTTGTTGCTGGTTTTATCGGATCACCGGCCATGAATTTTATTCGCGGGGCAATTGATGGCCGTTATTTCGTCACTGAAACGCTGCGTCTTGAGATCCCCGAAACGAAACTCGCTGTGCTGAATGCGATGGGATATCAGCGCAAGGCGGTGGTCTTTGGCATCCGGCCCGAAGACATTCTCACGTCATCAGGCCTCCCCATGGACATCACAGCCAAAGTCAGCGTGGCAGAACTCACCGGCGCTGAGTTTATGCTCTACGCCACAGTGGGGGGGCATGAGCTGGTTCTGCGCGCCGGCGCGGTCAACGATTACCGTGCCGGGGATAACCTGGCCATTCAGTTTGAAATGGATAAATGTCACTTCTTCGACGCTGATAGCGAAATAGCGCTGAGATAAAAGATTTCGTTGCCGGGAATTTTCTTTCCGGCTTTTTTAGTAGTTATTTTATAAAGGAATATACAAATGAGTACTCTACACAGAAGTGCTGCGCTTTTATTATGCGCAGGGGTAACGTGCACCCAGGCGGCTGACAATCAAGAAAAATGGCACTTTAATATAGGTGCTATGTATGAGATTGAAAACGTCGAAGGGCAGGGCGAAGATAAAGATGGATTATATGAACCTTCCGTCTGGTTTAATGCCACCTGGGACGCATGGACTATTTCACTGGCCATGTATCAGGAAGGTCCGGTGGATTACAGCAGCATGACACGCGGGACCTATTTTGATCGCCCGGAATTTGAGCTGCGCTATCGTATTATCGGCAGCGACGATTTCACCCTCGGTTTGACCGGTGGCTTCCGCAATTATGGCTACCATTTTAAAGATGAACACGGCGCGAAAGACGGCACCGCCAATATGCAGCGCTATAAAATTCAGCCAGACTGGGATCTGAAACTTAGCGATGACTGGCGTTTTAGCGGCTGGTTTGCGATGTATCAGTTTGCCAACGATCTTGAAAAAACCGGTTATTCCGACAGTCGTGTCGAAACCGAAACCGGATTTACCTGGACCATCAACGAAACCTTTTCGGCTAAAGCGAACTACTATTTAGAGCGCGGGTTTAATATGGACGGCGGCCGGAATAACGGTGAATTCTCGACGCAGGAAATTCGAGCTTATTTACCGATTTCGTTAGGGAACACCACGCTGACGCCGTATACCCGAATTGGTCTGGATCGCTGGTCGAACTGGGACTGGCGGGACGATCCAGACCGCGAAGGGCATGATTTTAACCGCCTGGGTATGCTCTACGCGTACGATTTTATGAATGGATTATCCATGACGCTGGAATACGCGTACGAATGGGAAAATCACGACGAAGGCAAAAACGACCGCTTCCACTATGCGGGCGTCGGCGTGAACTACGCATTCTGACGGGGTGACTGCCAGGGGCTTTGACGCCCCTGGATTCAGCGAAGAGAGGGCGTTTCAGAGAGTGCCGTGTCAACAATGACCTGGCGTGGAGCCTCTTTTCCGGCGATACGTTTGAACAGGACATCGCAACTCTTTTCGCCCAACTGGCGGGTAGGGATTTCGAAGCCAGCCGGTGCAGGGGTCAATATCAACGACAGCAACGGATCCGTATAACCGGCGATCGCCAGCTGTTCCGGGATCATCAGGTTTAATTCCTCCGCTGCGCGATACAGAGCGAGAAGTTTCATACTGTCCGTGGCGAAAACGGCACGCGGTGGCTGTGCTGAGGAGAGTAATTGACAGGCCGCGTCCAGCGCACTTTCGTGGGTATATCCGCCGTCGACAACCCAGTCAGCATTAAAGACAATGTTGTGTTTCTCCAGGCTGGCTTTATAACCCGCGAGACGGTCGATTGAGACGTGGTAATCAACGGGCGCATGCAGACAGGCGATTTTACGGTGGCCATTGCGAATAAACGTATCGGTTAACGTCATACTGCCGTGGAAATTATCCGTATCGACTGAATAGATATTCTGGAAATCGCCTTCGACTTTACCAATTACCACGACGGGAATGCCATAGGTATCAAGCCGTGGGAAAAAAGATTCATTGGCCGGGGAACTGAGCATAATAATTCCCTTAACCATTTTTTGCTTAATTTTATTTTCGCATTTCTGCAAATCATCTTCGCTACTTTTCGACGTTTGAAGAATAACGTCAAAACCTTCCTCTTCGGCTTTTTCCGTAATGGTATGTAAAACGTCAGAGAAAAAAGGATTACCGGCTGTGGTCTTGGCTGAGCGTGTGGAAATAACCATGATCGCGTCAAAACCTGAAGAGGTCAGGGCACGGGCCAGCTTGTTGGGTTGATAATTTAATTCATCAATCGCTTTTTGCACTTTTTCAAGTGCTTCCGGGGAGATATTTGTTTGCTTGTTTAGAACCCTGGACACGGTTGATTTTGATACGCCAGCAACACGTGCAATATCATAAATGGTGGGTGACATACACCTTACAACTCCATGATAGCGGTAGTGGGATTATATTACGGGAGAAAAAACGGGAATGACAGTGACAATGAATTGAAAATCAACGATCTGCCCCAATTTATTGTATTCTGAAGCTGATATCAGCGGTCTTCGGGGCAAAACAGGATGGCGATGAGGCGACTTAAAAACGAATTCAACTCACTGGTTAACCGTGGCGTAGACCGCCATTTGCGTCTGGCGGTGACGGGACTTAGCCGCAGCGGCAAAACCGCATTTATCACCGCGATGGTCAACCAGCTTCTTAATTTACACGCCGGGGCGCGACTGCCGCTGCTGAGTGCCGCACGCGAAGAGCGTCTGCTCGGCGTGAAGCGTGTACCGCAGCGCGACTTTGGCATCCCGCGTTTTACCTATGATGAAGGGCTGGCACAGCTGTACGGCACGCCGCCCGCCTGGCCAACGCCGACGCGCGGGGTGAGCGAAATCCGTCTCGCGCTGCGCTTTCGTTCTAACGAATCCGTATTACGCCATTTTAAAGACACATCCACGCTCTATCTGGAAATTGTCGATTATCCCGGTGAATGGTTGCTCGATTTGCCGATGCTGGCCCAGGACTTCCTGAGCTGGTCGCGGCAAATGACCGGACTGCTGCAGGGGCAGCGCGCGGAGTGGTCGGCAAAATGGCGTGAGCTGTGCGCCGGGTTAGACCCGCTGGCTCCGGCCGACGAGAACCGTCTGGCGGCAATTGCGCAGGCCTGGACCGATTATTTGCATCAATGTAAACAGCAGGGGCTGCATTTTATCCAGCCTGGGCGATTTGTCCTGCCGGGCGAAATGGCGGGTGCGCCTGCGTTACAGTTCTTCCCGTGGCCAGATGTCGATAGCTGGGGTGAATCAAAACTGGCGATGGCGGATAAACACACAAACGTCGGAATGCTCCGCGATCGCTTTAACTACTACTGCGAGAAGGTGGTGAAGGGGTTCTACAAAAATCACTTCCTGCGCTTCGATCGCCAGATTGTGCTGGTGGATTGTCTGCAGCCCTTGAACAGCGGGCCGCAGGCTTTCAACGATATGCGCCTCGCCCTCACGCAGCTGATGCAAAGTTTTCATTACGGACAGCGCACCCTGTTCCGCCGCCTGTTTTCACCGGTGATCGACAAACTGCTGTTTGCGGCGACCAAAGCCGATCATGTCACGGTCGATCAGCACGCGAATATGGTATCGCTGCTGCAACAGCTGGTGCAGGATGCCTGGCAAAATGCGGCGTTTGAAGGGATTAGCATGGACTGTCTGGGGCTGGCCGCGGTGCAGGCGACGCAGAGCGGGCTGATTGATGTCAACGGTGAGAAAATCCCGGCCCTGCGCGGCAATCGTCTGAGCGACGGCGAGCCGCTGACGGTCTATCCTGGCGAAGTGCCCGCCCGTCTGCCGGGGCAGGCGTTCTGGGAAAAGCAGGGTTTTCAGTTTGAAGCGTTTCGCCCTCAGGCGATGAACGTCGATCAGCCGTTACCACATATTCGCCTGGATGCGGCGCTGGAGTTTTTAATAGGAGATAAACTGCGATGAGTGAACCCTTAAAGCCACGCATCGATTTTACCGGCACGCTTGAGCAGCCGCGCGACGAAGCCTTTAAATCCGCCCAGGCATTCAGTGGCCCGGAGGCCGAGAAATTCGCGCCTGTCGTTGCTGACGAACTGCTGTCGGACGAAGGGCCAGCCGAAGCGGTTGTTGAGGCCGCCCTGCGGCCTAAACACAGCCTGTGGCGCAAAATGGTTACCGCCGGTTTGACGCTCTTTGGTGTGAGCGTGGTCGGTCAGGGCGTGCAGTGGACGATGAATGCCTGGCAGACCCAGGACTGGGTGGCCCTTGGGGGCTGCGCGGCCGGTGCGCTTATCGTCGGGGCGGGCGTTGGGTCGATTGCGACCGAGTGGCGTCGTCTGTGGCGACTGCGCCAGCGCGCCCATGAGCGCGACGAAGCGCGCGATCTGTTACACAGTCATGCCACCGGAAAAGGGCGCGCATTCTGTGAAAAACTGGCGAGCCAGGCCGGGATTGACCAGTCCCATCCGGCTCTGCAGCGCTGGTACGCGGCGATCCATGAAACGCAAAACGACCGTGAAATCGTGAGTCTTTACGCGAGTATCGTTCAGCCCGTGCTTGATTCGCAGGCTCGGCGTGAGATTAGCCGCTCGGCGGCGGAGTCGACGCTGATGATTGCTGTCAGCCCGCTGGCGCTGGTGGATATGGCCTTTATCGCATGGCGAAATCTGCGGCTTATCAACCGCATTGCCACGCTGTATGGCATTGAACTGGGCTATTACAGCCGTCTGCGCCTTTTCCGCCTGGTTCTGCTGAACATGGCCTTTGCCGGTGCCAGTGAACTGGTCCGTGAAGTGGGGATGGACTGGATGTCTCAGGATCTTGCCGCACGACTGTCTACCCGCGCGGCACAGGGGATCGGTGCGGGTCTGTTAACCGCGCGTCTGGGGATCAAAGCCATGGAATTATGCCGCCCCCTGCCATGGATGAATGACGATAAACCGCGTCTCGGGGATTTCCGTCGTGAACTGATTGGCCAGTTGAAAGAGACATTGAGCAAAAAACCGCAGTAAACGCTGAAGAATTCACCTCGCTGTCAATATTTGTTGACAGCGAGCTTCCAGCCAGACGATATCTGACATATCATTTTAAGGTTACTGGCTAAAGAGTGAATTTCCCATGCGTCTGGAAGTGTTCTGTCAGGACCGTATCGGCCTGACCCGCGAATTACTCGATCTCCTTGTTTTGCGTGACATTGATTTGCGCGGCATCGATATCGACCCTATCGGGCGAATTTATCTCAATTTTGCCGAAATCGAATTTAATACCTTCAGCAGCCTGATGGCGGAAATCCGCCGTATCGCTGGCGTTACGGATGTGCGTACCGTGCCGTGGATGCCGTCAGAGCGCGAGCATCTCGCGTTAAGTGCGCTGCTCGAAGCGATGCCTGAACCGTTTTTATCCCTCGACCTGAAAGGCAAAGTGGAGCGCACCAACCAGGCGAGCTGCCAGCTGTTCGGCCAGAGTCAGGAAAAACTGAGCAACCATCATGCGGCGCAGCTGATTGCCGGTTTCAATTTCCAGCGCTGGCTCGACAGCAATCCGCAGGGCACGCACAGCGAACATGTGGTGATCGGCGGTCAGAACTTCCTGATGGAGATCACCCCGGTGCATCTGCGCGGTGAGAATGACGTCAGCGTGCTGACCGGCGCGGTGATCATGCTGCGTTCGACCATCCGTATGGGGCGCCAGCTGCAGAATCTCTCCAACCAGGATGTCGGCGCGTTCAGCCAAATTATTGCCGTTAGCCCGAAAATGAAGCATGTGGTCGATCAGGCGCGTAAGCTTGCGAATCTCACCGCGCCGCTGCTGATCACCGGCGAAACGGGAACCGGTAAGGATTTACTCGCACATGCGGTTCACACCGCCAGCCCACGCGCGGCAAAACCCTATCTGGCCCTGAACTGCGCGTCTATTCCGGAAGATGCCGTTGAGAGCGAACTGTTCGGCCACGCGCCGGAAGGCAAAAAAGGCTTCTTTGAGCAGGCCAACGGCGGCTCGGTCTTGTTGGATGAGATTGGCGAGATGTCGCCGCGCATGCAGGCTAAACTGCTGCGCTTCCTCAACGACGGCACTTTCCGCCGCGTCGGGGAAGATCACGAGGTTCACGTCGATGTGCGCGTCATTTGCGCGACGCAGAAAAACCTCGTCGAACTGGTGCAAAAGGGCGTATTCCGGGAAGATCTCTATTATCGACTCAACGTACTGACCCTGAATATTCCGCCGCTGCGCGACTGTCCGCAGGACATTATGCCGCTGACCGAACTGTTCGTGGCGCGCTTTGCCGACGAACAGGGCGTGCCGCGTCCGAAGCTCTCGGCGGATTTGGGTTCGATGCTGACGCGCTACGGCTGGCCGGGCAACATCCGCCAGCTGAAAAACGCCGTCTACCGTGCGCTCACGCAGCTGGAAGGTTACGAACTGCGCTCGCAGGACATTCTGTTGCCGGATTACGATGCGGGAACCGTGTCGGTTGGCGAAGAGGCGATGGAAGGCTCGCTGGATGACATCACCAGTCGTTTCGAGCGTTCTGTGCTGACCCAACTTTATCGCAACTATCCGAGCACCCGTAAACTGGCGAAACGCCTGGGCGTGTCGCACACGGCCATCGCCAATAAATTGCGTGAGTACGGTCTGAATCAGAAGAAAGCGGACGACCAGAACTGAGAAAATCCCGCGCGGGCGGGGTTTTTGCTCTCCAAACATTAAGGCTTAATTTATGAGCAATGAAATACCATTAAAGTTTTATGACATCGCGGATGAATATTCAAAGGAATCCGCAAAGCCCGTCAGCGAAGCAGAGCGCGACGCGGTGGCCTATTATTTCCAGTCGCTGATCACGCGTTTAATGAATAACGAGGAGATCAGCGAAGAGGCGCAGAGTGAGATGGCCCGGGAAGCCGGTATCGATGAAACGCGGATCGATGAGATCGCGGAGTTTTTGAATACGTGGTGATGATCGCGTTCTGATATCGCCGTATTGAGTGCGATGTCCGCATGCTGCGCGAAGCTGGCGTCGGACATCCGCATCTCGCTCAGGGGAGTCATCTCAATGAGCGAGATGCGGCTCAGGAAGATCTACATCCTCCTCAGATTTTATAACTCACGCCTTGCAAAACCGCATCCTGTTACCAAACGGATCATACCCTTCCAGAATTTTCCCCCACGCCTGCTCCACAGTTAAGTTCATCCCGCAACCGTTCGATAGTGTGCACAGGGACAAAGAGTGTCGTTGCTGGGCAGACGTCTGATAAAAGAAAGCCCCGCATTAGCGAGGCTTTGAAAATCTGAGCACTGAGCGATGCTATTACGCTTTCAGCACATCAAGCGCAGCGGTGTAGTCTGGCTCGTTGGTGATTTCGTTGACCAGCTCGCTGAAGATCACGGTGTCGTTTTCGTCGATCACCAGGACTGCACGGGCAGCCAGGCCTTTCAGTGGGCCTTCCGCGATACCTACGCCGTAGTTTTCGAGGAAATCAGGGCTACGCAAGGTAGAAAGCGTGATAACGTTGCTCAGACCTTCTGCGCCGCAGAAACGGGACTGGGCGAACGGCAGATCCGCGGAAATGCACAGCACCACGGTGTTGTCGACTTCGGTCGCCAGCTGGTTGAATTTACGCACGGACGCAGCGCAAACGCCGGTGTCGATGCTTGGGAAAATGTTCAGGACTTTGCGTTTACCGGCGAACTGACCCAGTGTTACGTCAGACAAATCTTTTGCCACGAGGGTAAAAGCCTGTGCTTTGCTGCCTGCCTGCGGAATGGAACCTGCAACAGAAACCGGGTTGCCCTGGAAATGAACGAGTTGTGACATAGATATCTTCCTGTTTACATATAGTTAACGTCGCGGCTAGTGTATGACAACAGCGGATAACACGGCAAACCTATTTTTCCCTACAGGAGTGAGTGATGAGAACCGTCAAGGTCTATGAAGAAGCGTGGCCACTGCATACCCCGTTTGTGATCTCTCGCGGGAGCCGTAGCGAAGCCAGCGTAGTCGTCGTCGAGATTGAAGAAGACCGTGTGAAGGGCGCGGGCGAATGCACACCTTATCCTCGCTACGGCGAGAGTCTCGCGTCGGTGATGGCGCAGATCATGACTATCGTTCCTGAACTGGAAAAGGGGCTGACACGCGAAGCGCTGCAACAGGCGCTCCCGGCGGGTGCGGCGCGTAATGCGGTCGACTGTGCGCTGTGGTCGCTGGAGGCGCATCGGCAGAATCACACGATCAGCGACTCGCTTGGCGTGGTACTGCCGCAGACCATTGTAACGGCGCAAACGGTGGTGATCGGCGAGCCTGCGCAGATGGCGTCAAGTGCTAAAGCGCTGTATGAGGCCGGGGCGCGGTTGCTGAAAGTGAAGCTTGACGATCATTTGATTAGCGAGCGGATGGTGGCGATCCGCAGCGCGGTTCCGGAAGCGACCCTCATTGTCGACGCCAACGAATCCTGGAAGAGTGAAGGGCTGGCCGCCCGCTGTCAGCTGCTGGCTGATTTGGGCGTGGCGATGCTGGAGCAGCCGCTGCCGTCGGCACAAGACGCCGCGCTGGAAAACTTTATCCACCCGTTGCCTATCTGCGCCGATGAGAGCTGCCACACGCGTGACAGCCTGGCCGGGCTGAAAGGGCGCTACGAGATGGTGAACATTAAACTTGATAAGACGGGTGGATTAACCGAAGCGCTGGCGCTGGCGAAACAGGCGCGGGCTGAAGGGTTCGCGCTGATGCTTGGCTGTATGCTCTGCACTTCAAGAGCCATCAGCGCCGCACTGCCGCTGACAGAGCAGGTGAGCTACGCCGATCTTGATGGACCCACCTGGCTCGCCGTGGATGTCTCACCTGCGCTGAATTTTACTACCGGGACCCTTCACCTCTGAGATTGCCAGCGCAGCAGGCCGGTCATCGCTTTCAGGTATTTCTCGCTCGCTTCATCAGAGGAGACGGGCGGGAATTCGGCGGTAATGCAGTGCAGGCCGAGGTCTGCGCACCAGCTGCCAAACGAGCCTGGCGTTTCGTATCCGACGCTGGTGACCAGCGGCAGCGCGAAGGCGTCGGCCAGCCACTCGCCTAACTCCGTGTGGCGCGGATCTTCGATGCAGGCCAGCGGATCGTGAAACGACACCACCCACGCCGGTTGAAGATGATGAATGAGCTGGCACAGCCCCTGGGTTTCAGGCTCTGAGCCGGGTTTTTCACCGGTGAGAAGCACCACGTCACGCTCGTCCGCCGCGCTGTTCCAGCGATAAACCGTCTCTCCCGCTCGCCAGTTGGCCGCCGGGAAATTGCGGTTCAGATCGACGCCGCGCGCGTTGGCCCGCAGCCCTAACTGGCACCCGTCCGGATTGACCGTTAACACCACGTGATGACGACGCAGATCGGGTGCCAGCGTACGCAGCGCGCAGGAGAGGGTGACGATGGAGGAGTTCTCATCCCCGTGCGTCCCGGCGATGATAAGCCCGCTGTGGCGGTCGGCCTGCGGGGCAGGAAACCAGATCAGCGGGGCACCCAGAAATGAGCGGCCATAATGTTCCGTTCCGGGCGGGAAAGCGCCACGTTCCGTTCTTGGGCGGGTAAGTGACATATGAAATCCTGATAGCGAGTTCTTTATAGCCAGTGTTGTGTAAAACACGCGCTTAATCAAATAGTTTCACGGGCCGGAGAAACTGATCCGATCTCAACTTTCCGCGCGAAGGTGTTTGCATTTCTCTGTTCTGAAACAAATAATTACGCATCTGCTTGTCACCCATCATTCCAAAGGGGATCTCATGAAGCATCCTGTTTCGCTGCTCTGTACTGCGCTGTGGCTGTGTGGACTCACTTCTGTTTCTTATGCAGCTGATATTCCTCAGGGAACGAAGCTGGCGGAAAAACAGGAACTGGTCCGCCATATCAAGGACGAACCCGCCTCGCTCGATCCGGCGAAAGCCGTCGGCTTACCGGAAATTCAGGTGATCCGCGATCTTTTTGAAGGGCTGGTGAATCAGAATGAAAAGGGCGAACTCGTCCCCGGTGTCGCGACGAAGTGGCAGAGCAATGACAACCGTATCTGGACATTTACCTTACGCGACAACGCGAAGTGGTCAGACGGTACGCCGGTGACGGCGCAAGATTTTGTCTACAGCTGGCAGCGCCTGGTGGACCCGAAAACGACGTCGCCATTTGCCTGGTTTGCGGCGCTGGCAGGGATCACCAATGCCCAGAGCATTATCGACGGCAAAGCCCAGCCTAATACGCTCGGTATCACCGCCGTGGACGCCAAAACCCTTCGCGTACAGCTCGATAAGCCGCTGCCCTGGTTCGCCAATCTGACTGCCAGCTTTGCATTTTATCCGGTGCAGAAAGCCAACGTTGAGAGCGGAAAAGAGTGGACTCGCCCAGGCGCACTGGTGGGCAACGGTGCCTATGTTCTGAAAGATCGCGTGGTGAATGAGAAGCTGGTGGTTGAGCCGAATACGTCGTACTGGGACAACGCCCAGACGGTACTGAAAAAAGTGACTTTTATTCCGATCAACCAGGAGTCATCGGCCACTAAACGCTATCTGGCGGGGGATATTGATATCACCGAATCCTTCCCAAAAAATCTCTATCAGAAGCTGCTCAAAGATATTCCTGGGCAGGTTTATACGCCGCCGCAACTGGGCACCTATTACTACGCGTTTAACACTCAGAAAGGGCCCACGGCCGATCAGCGTGTGCGACTGGCCCTGAGCATGACCATCGATCGTCGGATTATGGCGGAGAAGGTGCTCGGAACGGGCGAGAAACCGGCGTGGCACTTTACGCCGGATGTGACCGCTGGCTTTACGCCAGAAAAGTCACCGTTCGAGCAGATGTCGCAGGCGGAGCTGAATGCGCAGGCCAAAATGCTGTTACAGGCGGCCGGATACGGCCCGCAGCGACCGCTGAAACTGACGCTGCTCTATAACACTTCAGAAAACCATCAGAAAATCGCGATTGCGGTGGCGTCGATGTGGAAGAAAAACCTCGGCGTGGATGTGAAGCTGCAGAATCAGGAGTGGAAAACCTATATTGATAGCCGAAACACCGGCAACTTCGACGTGATCCGTGCCTCCTGGGTGGGGGATTACAATGAGCCGTCCACTTTCCTGTCACTGTTAACATCCACACACAGCGGCAATATTTCGCGCTTCAGCGATCCGGCGTACGACAAGATTATCAACCAGGCGACGCTGGAAACGACGGCGAAAGCGCGCAATGCGGATTACAACGCGGCTGAGAAAATCCTTGCTGAAAAAGCCCCGATCGCGCCGATTTATCAATATACCAACGGTCGCCTGATTAAGCCGTGGGTGAAAGGGTATCCGATAAATAACGCGGAAGATGTGGCGTATAGCCGGACGATGTATATCGAAAAGCATTAATATGAATAACAAGGCCCGTCTGAGAACGGGCCTTTTTTGATTCGTCAGTCAGGGCGCGTCAATCGCCGGGTAGAGGCTGCTTTCCAGATACCCCACCAGGTGCCACATCTCACCGCTAAAAATAAACCATAAGCCAAATATAATAACGCTGAGAATAATTAGGATGAGTATGACTTCTGTTTTCCCCATAGCAAAAGTGACCCACCTGACCGCTGTTAATTCGAGGGGGGCATTGTAGCGGGGCTTTAATCAATACTCCAGTTTTCAGGCGGCGAGCACTTTATTGCGGCCATTGTTTTTGGCGCGATATAAGGCGTCGTCTACGCGTTTTAACAGATCGTCGATGCTCTCGTCCGGATTATGTCGCGCGACGCCAATACTCACGGTAAAGCGGGGCAGGCCGGGAATGACAATGCGCGCCACATCGGCACGAATGGTTTCGGCCACCTGCATCGCAGCCTCAAGCGTGGTACGCGGCAGCAGGATCACAAACTCTTCGCCGCCCCAGCGGAACACAAAATCATCTTTACGGCTGCAGGCTTCAAGCATGCGCGACAGGGAAATCAGCACCTCGTCGCCCCTGGAATGGCCGAATACGTCATTGATATTCTTGAAATGATCCATATCGACCAGTAACAGGCTGAACTGCTGCTGGGCGGGTAAATGGGACGGATGAGTCTGTTCAGTGATGAGATAAAACTGTCGACGATTTAGCAGGCCGGTCATGGAGTCCCGCAGGGCGGCGTGCTCCAGCTCGTGCTCAAGCCTTTTTTGCTCGGTGATATCGTGAACGATGCACAGCATGAGCTTGTCGCCGTAAATCTCAATCGGACCCGCGTACGTCTGCACGTGGCGGGTGGAGCCATCGGCCAGCCGGTGGACAAAATTAAGGGGTTTATGCCCGCCGGGAAGACGGGCGATCTCCGTCATAATCGGCAGGATATCGCGCCCCAGGGTGTTAATTTCCCATGTGTGTTTTGTACACATGTCATCGTGGCTGTAACCGTAAAAATTGAGGGCCGCCAGATTCGCGTCGACAATTTGCCCGTCACGCGCGGTATCTATGAGCAACATGGGCGCGCTGTTAGTCTGGAAAAAGCGGGCGTAGAAACCCTGTTTTTTACGCTGGTAGTTGGCAGAGCGACTCGCTTTCAGGCCGGAGGGGGCCTGGGAAATCAGCCCTTCAAACACAATGATTTCACCCGCACTTTCATGCACGGTGAGGGACAAGCGACAGCTCAGCGTGGTTTCCTGATCGTTGCGCCAGACGGTCCAGATTTCGACAATTTCCAGCTCGGATTTGAGATCAGGAACGTACATTGCCAGCTGTTGCTGTGCACTGGCGGAATAAGCGCCCTGACGCATGTCATTCAGCGTTTTATTACGCATCATGTCGCTCGCCGCACTATTGGCGAAAATAACCTGCTCAGAGACGGGTGAGACTAACCAAACCGGTGTTTTGACGAAATTCAGCGCATCAAAGCTGTGTGGCAACATAGAATCTTCCCAGTCATCGGCAGCCAACGCTCATGAAATTTGCGGTATCACGGTTATACACACGTGGGCATATTTCAAAACATACTCTACTTCATCACATCAGGCATGATTTTTTTGTGAATGAAGTGGAGGTTCTATTTGATTTTTACCAATTGGAATAATTTGTTTGTCAGATTTATTCTGTAATACCAGCCACGGCACCTGTTCTGCAGGAAGCGGGCGGGAAAAATAATAGCCCTGCAGATAATCACATCCCAGATTTGCCAGCATTTGCTGCTGCTGTTGGGTTTCAATACCTTCGGCGACCACCACCATATCCATGGTCCGGGCAACGTGGATAATGGTTTCGACAATCTTTTTGCTTTTATCGTTTTCCCGCATGCTATCAATAAAACTTTTATCTATTTTAAGCTCTTTGGCCGGGAGCACATTCAGCATCAGCAGGTTAGAGTATCCGGTGCCAAAGTCGTCGATGGAAACGGTAAAACCGGCGTGGTTAAACATATCTAATAATTCAATACTGCGTTCCAGGTTTTTCAGGGCAGTGCTTTCGGTGACTTCGAGGATCAGTCGTGAAGGTTCGAGATTGTATTTCTGCATGGTGCCGGAAATGACCTCGAATATATCCTGTTGCTCAAACTGAATAGGGGACAAATTAAACGACAGCGTCCACTGGCTGAATCCCTGTTCCGTCCAGAAGCGCAGTTGTCTGCAGGCCTGATCAATGGCCCACACCCCCACCGGAATGATTAATCCTGTTTTTTCCAGCGATGGCAGGAATACGTTCGGCAGCAGCACACCCTGTTCAGGATGGTGCCAGCGCAATAAGGCTTCAAAGCCGTGGATCTCATTCACTGCGGCGTGGTAGGTGGGCTGATACCAAAGCTCAAACTGCTCGCGCTCTAGCGCCTGGGTGAGATCCTGCAGGAAAGACGGCTCTGCTGAGATGCTTTTCGACATTTCCGGGCGATAAATCGCCCAGCCGTTGCGCCCCTCCTGCTTAATGTGATGCATCGCGGCATCGGCTTTAAATTTCAGTTCGTGGAGGGTCTCACCGTGCTGAGGATAGAGGCTCACGCCAAGGCTTAAGGTGATATTCAGCGCATGGCCGCCAATGGCGAAAGGGCGGCGAATATCGTCGAGCAGGGTCGTGGAGAGTTCGGTAATTTTCTCGTCATCGCAGTCGGGCAGCAGCAGGATAAACTCATCGCCGCCGAGCCTGGCGAGACTCATTCCCGGCGTCAGCCGGGCGGTAATGCGCTGCGCGACGCTTACCAGCAGCTCATCGCCTACCTGATGCCCCCAGGCGTCGTTCACCAGTTTGAAATGGTCGATATCCAGAAACATTACCGCAAACTGTTTTTTATTCAGCAGTGAGCCGTGCAGGCAATCCTGCAGGCTGAGATCCATTTGCGTGCGGTTGGCAAGCCCGGTAAGGGCGTCAAAGCGTGCTTTACGCTCCAGCTGGGTGTTGAGCTGGCGCAGGTTTTCCGTCAGGCGATGAGTGCGAAAATGGGAGTCCACCAGCGAGATAATCAGCATGATACCCAGTAGCACGAGTGTGGTGGTAGAGACCCAAATCGACAGCCCTAACTCGCTCACTCCGCCCGGCATCATGTGCGCGGCGTGCTGAAAATTGGCTGCGCTCATTCCCGTGTAATGCATCGCGCAAATGGCAACGCCCATCACCACGGCCGCGGCGACGCGGTTGATAAACACGCCTTTGTGCCGACGGCGCAGGTGAAAGGCAAGCCAGAGGGCGGCACCCGAGGCCACAATGGCGATCGCGACGGAGATCGTCACGAGGGTCATGTTCCAGCGAATGTCATCACTTATCATCAGCGCCGCCATCCCGGTGTAGTGCATGGCCACGACGCCTGCGCTAAGGATCAGCGTGGAAAACAACCAGCGAAAAAAGGAGAGAGAATCACCCGGAACGGCAATATTAATGGCGCTGGTGGCCGCGACAATGGCGATGCCCAGTGAGCCGACGGTAAGCCAGACGTGATAGCTCATGTCGATCGGCATTTTCATCGACAGCATACCGATGAAATGCATTGACCAGATACCTATCCCCAGCGTTACGCCCCCGGCCATGCGCCACCAGAGAGCGGCTTTGCGGCTGGCACCCGAAATTTTGCCGGCGCTGTCGAGCGCCACAAATGAAGCGATAAACGCCACCAGGAATGAGATGGCAATGAGAACGGGGTCCCAGGACACATCGAGCATTATGCAATCCCACGCTAAAAAGTCGTTATTGAGTTCATCCGGTGCGTGACTCATCACCGCCGTGGCTTACTCTAACTAATTCCAAGATTAGTTGCTTATCAAAAATCAACAACAAAGGCGTTATTTTTACGTGCAGGAACGCATCGAAGATATATTCTCTCATTAATGACTTAAGTAGCGCTACATGATTTTAATCAGCAGTAGCATTCGCTCTTAATAAACTTTGCGTTAATATTTAATCATCTGTTTGCTAACTATTGTTGTCACAAAGAAAATAGGGATGAAAAGAATAAAATGCCAATGATTGAGGTTGTGGTGATTCTGCGTGCTGACTTAAGGTAAATTTACGGTATCCGAAGGTGAATAATAAATGCCACTTAAAATGTGGTGGAAAAAGAAAATGCGAATGCTATAACCAATATACCTCCTCCGACTTGTTGTATGGGATCAATTATGCTTAGAAATATTAGCGTAAGAACCTTTATTATATATTTTCTGCTGGTCGTGCTTTTAATCATTGATGGTTTAGTTTGGACTTTATCGGAAAGTACAACGCTTTTTATCGCAGTAAATATTATTAATGTGCTTGCGGTCATGTTGCTGTGGTCCTACATGACAAAATATCTTGTGACGCCGATCAACACCGTGAAAAAAAGTATCGAAGAGGTCACCTCAGGCAATCTTGCCGTTTCTATCCCCGAGTTTGGCAACAACTGTGCGGGGCGTTTAATTCCTGGGATCAACAGCTTATCCAGTAACATCGCCACGCTGGTGCGGGAAATACGCGCCTCGTCGCAAACCGCGATGACCCTCTCAGAACAACTCTCCTCACGCAGCGCGGAATTGTCGGTGAAGACAGAGCAGCAATCCGCTTCACTTATTCAGACCGCCGCCAGCATGGAGCAGATGGCGGCCAGCACCCGCAACAACGCCGATAATACCCGTCTTGCCAGCGAGCGCGCGAACCACGCGACGGTGCAGGCGCGCAAAGGGGGCGAGCTGATGGGGCAGGTGGCAAATAATATGCAGTCGATTACGGAATGCGCGCAGCAAATGACCGAGATCATCTCTCTGATCGACGGCATCGCGTTCCAGACCAATATTCTGGCGCTGAACGCGGCGGTCGAGGCGGCAAGGGCTGGGGATCACGGCAAAGGTTTCTCCGTGGTCGCCGGTGAAGTGCGTAATCTTGCCCATCGCAGTGCAGAGGCGGCGAAAAGCATTAAGTCGCTGATCGACGTGACGAGCAATAACGTGACGCAGGGCGTGACGGTGGTCGCGGAAGCCGAGAAAAATATGCACGAAATCGTCAACGGTTCCGGGCATGTCAGCAAACTTATGGATGAGATTTCGGCGAGTACCTCTGAACAGGAAAAAGGGATTTCGCAAATCACCCAGGCGCTGTCTGAGCTGGAGCGTGTGACGCAAAGTAACGTGGCAATGGTGGATGAACTGTCAGGCTCCTCCGATGTGCTGAAAAATCAGGTGATTGAGCTTCAGACGCGCACCCGGAATTTCAGGCTGGAGGGCGGCTCGCAACCTGACTGGCAGGAGAGTGTGCGCCAGGAGCGCAGCGCCTTTCCCCGCCACGCAGAACACTCATACTGACTGACTGAAAAAAGCCTGGTTCGCCAGGCTTTATACTTTGTAGCGGTTTCGTCCTGCTTGTTTCGCCTGATACAGCGCTTTGTCCGCCCTCGCTATCAGTTCCCGCGCGGTCACGCCGGGTTTCCATAACGCCAGCCCCTGGCTCACCGTCACGCGGTCGCTGACTGGAGAACCCGCGTGAGGAATATTCTGCGCCTGAAGCACCGCCGCAATATTCTGTGCAGCCGACTGTAACGCCTGCGAATCTGCATCGGGCAGCAGCAAAACAAACTCCTCGCCACCAAAACGCCCGACAATGCCGCTTGAGGTCAGCGCGGCGGATTCCAGCGCCCTGGCGATGGCCATCAGGCACAGGTCGCCTTTTTGATGTCCGTAATAATCGTTATAAAGTTTAAAGTGATCGACATCGAGCATGATCAGCCCAAAGCTGTTTCCATCCTGCTGATGTCGCAGGATGGCCTGATCCATCTGCGCTTCAAATGACCGACGGTTCGCAATCCCGGTCAGCGGGTCGTTGTTGGCCAGCAGGCCCAGGCGTTGAATCAAATCCGCATTTTCCTGCTCGCGGCGCAGGGCGAGCAGAAACCAGCTGTTGAGAATACGTCGGCCTGATTCAATCAGTCCCGCCAGTAAAATCCACTGCAATCCATTCATGACCGTCAGGCCATTGCGGTAAAAAAGTGAGGTAATCAGTATCGTCAGCCAGACCGGCAGAATAAAGCTCAGCAGGACTTTGGGATCAAAGTAGAGTGAGATCAGCGCGGTAAATAGCAGTAATGCGGCAGAGGGGAAGATGATGCGCAGATCGTTGCTGACGATCAGGACAAAGAAACAGCCCGCCCAGCACAGACTGAGGGCCACCACGGTCCACTTTGCTAACGTACCGAGCCACTGTGCGTTTTGCAGGGGTGCCATCCGCATGATGAATAACACGGCAGCGGAGAGGGTCAGGTCTGCCACCATCATGGTTTCCAGCACTGCCGCAGGGTGGTGGAAAAGGACCTCTGACTCGAAGGCGGAGAAATAGTTACGCCCCAGGATGAAAGAGGAGAACAACATATTTACCCACAGGAACCATGTCACACTGGTTTTAATGGCAATGGTCCGCATTTCTGCAAGACGAACATCGAAGGCCGCACAGGGCTTTTTCATCGTCACACTCGTAAAAGATACATTTAAAAACAAAATGGCAGCATTTCTGTAACTCTACTGTTTTGCATCTTTCTGTCCAGTGGTTAGAGTAGGAAAAGGGTTAATTCATGAGCAAATTCAGCGCTATGCTGTCGGTAGATGTTGAATAACCTTTAGGGAAGGCTAGACTGACGATGTTCATGACAAAAAGGGGGAGTCACTGTGGAAGGCATTAAGGGATCGGACGTTAATGTTCCGGATGCGGTATTTGCGTGGCTGCTGGACGGTAAAGGCGGGGCGCGACCCCTTGAAGATGACGATATTATCGACAGCGAGCACCCCTGCTGGTTGCATCTGAACTACACCCATCCGGACAGTGCGCAGTGGCTGTCATCGACGCCGCTGCTGCCAAACAGCGTGCGCGACGCGCTGTCCGGGGAGAGCCTGCGACCGCGCGTCAGCCGTCTCGGGGAGGGCACGCTGATTACGCTGCGCTGCATCAATGGCAGCACCGACGAGCGACCGGATCAGCTGGTCGCCATGCGTCTTTATATGGATGAACGTCTGATTGTCTCCACCCGTCAGCGCAAAGTGCTGGCGCTGGATGATGTGGTCAACGATCTGAAAGAGGGGACCGGGCCGGTCGACTGTGGCGCGTGGCTGGTCGATGCCTGCGATGCGCTGACGGATCACGCCAGTGAATTTATCGAAGAGCTGCACGACAAAATTATTGATCTCGAAGATAACCTGCTCGATCAGCAAATTCCGCCGCGCGGTTATCTTGCTCTGCTGCGTAAACAGCTCATTGTGATGCGTCGCTACATGACCCCGCAGCGTGATGTCTACGCGCGGCTCGCCAGCGAACGTCTGCCGTGGATGAATGACGATCAGCGACGTCGTATGCAGGATATCGCCGACCGGCTCGGGCGTGGGCTGGATGAGATCGACTCCTGTATTGCGCGAACGGCGGTAATGACCGATGAAATCGCAACGGTGATGCAAGAGTCACTTTCGCGCCGGACGTACACCATGTCGTTAATGGCGATGGTCTTTTTACCCAGCACGTTTTTGACCGGGCTGTTCGGTGTGAATCTCGGGGGCATACCGGGCGGGGCATACCGGTTCGGCTTTTCCGCTTTTTGCATCATGTTAGTTGTTTTGATTGGTGGTGTTGCGTGGTGGTTGCATCGCAGTAAATGGCTGTAAATTTACACATTTTCAGGCGTTTTCTGGCTTTAAAACGCGTTTTTGTTTGAGCGAAGTCAATAAACAGCTACCCCGTTCGGTGCAGTATTACTCCCGCAGGTGAATGCAACGTCAAGCGATGGGCGTTGCGCTCCATATTGTCTTACTTCCTTTTTTGAATTACTGCATAGCACATATTGATTCGTACGACGCCGACTAAATTAGTCGGCTTTTTTTTGCCTCCAGAATCTCAGCGTCTACCCTAAAAGGGTCACCCCGATAAACTGGAGGGAAACATGAGCTATCTGTTTTCACTGCTTTACACGCAACTGTCGGTACCTGACTCGATACCCATCGATCCGGTTCCTGTCCCCGATCCCATCCCCCGTCCGCAGCCAATGCCCGACCCGCCGCCGGATGAAGAACCGATTAAATTGTCGCATCGGTAGCGCAGATCTGCGAGGATACGCGCCAACTGACTGTGATTTTTTACCTTGAGAGTACATTGTGACCGCTTTTTCTACGCTGAACGTTCTGCCTGCCGCCCAACTCGACAATCTTACCGAGTTGGGATATCTCTCGATGACCCCTGTACAAGCTGCCGCGCTTCCGGCGATTCTGGAAGGACGAGACGTTCGCGTGCAGGCTAAAACCGGCAGTGGAAAAACGGCCGCCTTTGGCCTGGGATTGCTCCAGCAGATTGATGCGGGCCTGTTCCAGACGCAGTCCCTGGTGCTCTGTCCGACGCGCGAGCTGGCGGATCAGGTGGCAGGGGAGTTACGTCGTCTGGCGCGCTTCCTGCCTAACACTAAAATTCTGACCCTCTGCGGTGGCCAGCCGTTCGGTGCGCAGCGCGACTCGCTGCAGCATCCGCCGCACATTATTGTCGCCACGCCTGGCCGTCTGCTCGATCACCTGCAAAAAGGCACCGTTTCGCTGGATGCCCTGCAAACGCTGGTGATGGATGAAGCGGATCGCATGCTGGATATGGGCTTTACCGATGCCATCAATGAAGTGATTCGTTTCGCGCCTGCGACCCGCCAGACGCTGCTGTTTTCCGCAACCTGGCCAGAAGCGATTGCGGCAATCAGCGGACGGGTGCAGAACAACCCGGCTACCATTGAAATCGACGCGGTGGATGCGCTGCCGTCCATCGAACAGCAGTTCTACGAAACCTCGCAAAACGGCAAAATTCCGCTGCTGCAAAAGCTGCTGAGCAAACATCAGCCGGCCTCATGCGTGGTGTTCTGTAATACGAAGAAAGATTGCCAGGCCGTCTGTGACGCGCTTGCCGAGGCGGGGCAGAGTGCACTCGCCCTGCATGGCGATCTGGAACAGCGCGACCGCGATCAGACGCTGGTGCGTTTCGCCAACGGCAGCGCACGCGTGCTGGTGGCAACGGACGTGGCCGCGCGCGGCCTGGACATCAAATCCCTGGAGCTGGTGGTTAACTACGAGCTGGCGTGGGACCCGGAAGTGCACGTTCACCGTATTGGTCGTACAGCGCGCGCGGGCAACAGCGGTCTGGCGATCAGCCTGTGCGCCCCGGAAGAGGCGCAGCGCGCCAACATTCTGTCTGAAATGCTGCAGCTGAAACTCAACTGGATGCCTGCTTTGGGTAGCGTCAGTATCACGCCACTGGCCGCTGAAATGGCGACTTTGTGCATCGACGGCGGCAAAAAAGCCAAAATGCGTCCCGGAGATGTATTAGGCGCGCTGACCGGGGATATCGGACTCGAGGGTGCGGATATCGGCAAAATTGTGGTGCATCCGGCACACGTCTATGTAGCGGTGCGTCAGAAAGTGGCGAATAAAGCGTGGAAACAGCTGCAGGGCGGGAAGATTAAAGGCAAAACCTGTAAGGTGCGTTTGCTGAAATAAGGCACAAAGAAAAGCGTCTCAGAGAGTCTCTGAGACGCCAGAGTATTACTTCACTTCCAGAACGTTCAGTCGCATTTCATCCAACTGAGACTCATCTTCTTCCGGCTGCCAGCCTGCAGGCTGCATCGGGATATCTTCGCGGTCGAACGCCAGATCGCCACCGTTCACCACTTCCGCGCCGTGCTTAATGCCTTTGAAATCGAACAGTTCAGTATCACACAGGTGAGAAGGCACAACGTTTTGCATTGCGCTGAACATGGTCTCAATGCGGCCCGGATAACGTTTATCCCAGTCGCGCAGCATATCGCCAATCACCTGACGCTGCAGATTCGGCTGGGAGCCGCACAGGTTACAAGGGATGATCGGGTATTCGCGTGCCTGCGCAAAACGTTCGATATCTTTTTCGCGGCAGTAGGCCAGCGGGCGAATGACGATGTGTTTGCCGTCGTCGCTCATCAGCTTCGGCGGCATCCCTTTCATTTTTCCGCCGTAGAACATGTTCAGGAACAGGGTCTGTAGGATATCGTCGCGGTGATGGCCGAGAGCGATTTTCGTCGCGCCCAGTTCGGTGGCGGTGCGATACAGAATACCGCGGCGCAGACGGGAACACAGGGAGCAGGTGGTTTTCCCTTCCGGGATTTTTTCTTTGACGATGCCGTAGGTATTCTCTTCGACAATCTTATATTCGACGCCCTGTTGCTCAAGGTATTCCGGCAGGATGTGCTCCGGGAAGCCCGGCTGTTTCTGGTCCAGGTTGACCGCCACCAGGGAAAAGTTCACCGGTGCGCTTTGCTGCAGATTGCGCAGGATCTCCAGCATCGTGTAGCTGTCTTTACCGCCTGACAGGCAAACCATAATGCGGTCGCCTTCTTCAATCATGTTGAAGTCTGCAATGGCTTCACCGACGTTGCGGCGCAGACGCTTTTGCAGTTTGTTCAGGTTGTATTGCTCTTTCTTATTAACTGATTGATTATCTTGCATTTATACTTTACTCAAATATCAAATGGGGCACCAGTGGGACAAAACCATTTTAACGCGCCAGCGTCATGAGGCGCATTTCGACCTGCTCGCTGTTCACTACTTCTGTCCAAGAAGCATAAATGTCATACACCCTCTGCGCATTTTCGTGCCCCATCTGATTGGCAATAGAAGACGGGTTAGCGCCTGCTGATAGCAACCAGCATGCGAAAGTGTGCCGTGTATGGTACGGATTGCGGCGACGAATGCCAGCACGTTTTACAGCTGAAGCTCATCGCGCCCCGATACGGCCCGTGAGGAGTGGGGTTTCTGAGTACCAGGCCATACCAAACCTCAGGCCAAAAAAAGGCCTGCAGGCGTGCTCAACGCACGGCGGCAGGCCGATTATTTACCAACAAACGAATTTAGGGCTGCTGATCAGCAATCACCGTCAATTTTTCGTCAGTGGCTTTCTCTTCCTTGAGAGTTTCTTCCAGCAGCCTTGCCGCATCTTTGTATCCCAGCTTTTTCGCAAGTGCATGCAGTGTGCCGTAAGTGGCGATTTCATAGTGTTCAACTTTTTGGGCGGCGCCAATCAGACCCGCATCGCGGACCGGCCCCGCTTCGACGGAGTCGATGATTTCCTGCGCTTCTTCTGCCAGCCCTTCAAGGGCATGGCATTTCATGCGCTTGATTCGCACACCTTCTGTGCTTTCTACCAACTGATCAAGCCGTTCAATTTGACCATGCGTTTCTTCAAGGTGCTGATTAAAAGCAGCAATCAGTTTGGGATCTGTCGCCGCCCGCGCCATTTTAGGTAACGCGCGGGTGATTTGTTTTTCTGCGCTGTAAATATCAGAAAGGTCATGAATGAATAAATCTTCGAGAGTCTTGATTGTCATTAAATACTCCTCTCACAATTCGACTTGTGAAAAAGTGATGCGCATCATTCACGCAGTCTTTAAGGGTAGCTGATATTTAGGGCAGGGGGCGCATAGAAACGATTTAGCAATGAAATGAGAAACTTCCTGGCGGAGGCGTAAATTCAAAAAACAGGAGAATGTTAAATATATTATATGCTAGTGTTTGAGGGGAAATACCTCTAATGAAATGACAGTCTCTGCTGGGATAATAAAGGCTGAATTAACAATCACTCAGAGACTATCGACAGTGATAAATAAAACGTAAGCGCTGAAGTCACATCAATTTGCTGGATCACGGGCATGTGTTTTTAAGGCCATCACCATGAGCAGACGCATAATGACGGCGTTATCCCGCAAGCATCGTAAAGCAAAGCAGCGTTGCTTACCCCACCTGGCCTGATTTTGCCAGCAGCGCTAAAACTCTCTCCGTCACCTTATCTTCATACCCTTCCTGCTCGGGATGGTTGAACTTAACCAGTGGAGCCGAGCTTTTTTCCTCCTCGTATGAACTTGAAAGAAGGCCAGGGTTGCCACTCATGTTATTAATTACCGAGGATAAAACAGTGATGGCAATCTTTGATGCGTGAAGGTCTATTTGTAGCTCATTAATTGTCTGCTCAAGGGTTTCAACGCGTTCGTTTAAGTCAGTCATTTGATCTCCTGATTATCGAGAAGGCCGTTGTTCAATTGAATGTGCGCATACACATTCAATTTTAGCCTAAGCGGAGAAAGAGACAGCCAATGTCTGATATCTATTAAAACTAACAATAAAAGGCGTGTTAATCCGCATCCAGTGCCTGCAGTAATTCACTGAGATGACGCACGATATCGCCGAAATCAAAAATTAATGCCATCCACAGACAGGTTAGCAAAATCAGAGCAGCCAATGATAAGCGGGTAAGCACGGAAGAAATCCTTTCACGTGGATAGGGATAAGGCTCAGTATACGGTGATTTCCTTAAACTTCCCCTTTACGACGCCATCATAAAAGCGACCTTTTGACACGACCTGCAAAAAATCGTTATAGACGCGTACCGGAACGTGCTGATACCGCAGCGTCCGACGATCGAGAAAGCGGATTTCCAGCGTGGCGCTGCGTTCATCATAGCCAATGGAGGCGATACGTGAAGATCTTACAGGATGATGGACCATGATGATTTGTCCCTTACAGCATAAAACAGGATATTTATCATCTAACAGCAGGGGCGAGCGTGCAAGTGGGTGACGCGTAACACGGGGTGGAAAAATAATTTCAGTGAATGTAATTCATTGAACTATATTAATTAAAAATTATTCTTTCCTGTTAGTTGAGGGTAAACTTTAAGCCGTTATATGCCTTTATGATTCTTCATCCGTTAATGCACTGAGAGTGTTTTACTGAGCTATCATCCAGAATTGACAGGATATGCCCGGAGCTGATGCTCCGGGCTTTTTTTTATCACTCGCTGGTCGATTTCTCGCCTTTTCCTGCCATCTGCGCCAGAAAGTCATAGCGTTTTTGCAGATCCGCCGCCGCGTCCTTCCACAGTTGCTCGGCCACTTCTGGCTGTTGGGCGTTGAGACGACGGAAGCGTTGCTCCTGCATCAACGTTTCTGCCAGCGCATCAGACGGTGGACGTGAGTCCAGCGCCAGCGGCAGTTTCCCTTCATCGGCACGACGCGGATCGAAGCGATAGAGCGGCCAGAACCCGGTCGCCGTCAGCTGGCGCATCTGATCGTGGCTGAGTGCCAGATCGTAACCGTGCTCTTCGCAAGGGCTGTAAGCGATGATCAGCGACGGCCCTGGATAGGCTTCCGCTTCCTGTATCGCTTTCACCGTCTGGTTGAGCTGCGCGCCAAGCGAAATCTGTGCGACATACACATGACCGTACATCATCATGCTGACGCCCAGGTCTTTACGCGCTTTGCGTTTACCGTGCTCACCAAACTTGGTGACGGCACCCAGCGGGGTGGCTTTAGACGCCTGACCGCCGGTGTTGGAATAACACTGAGTATCGAGCACCAGAATGTTCACGTTTTCCGTCAGGCTCAGAACATGATCCAGCCCGCCGAAACCAATGTCGTACGCCCAGCCGTCACCGCCAATCAGCCAGATCGATTTTTCGACCAGCGCGTCGGCGTCGGTTAACAGCTGCTGTGCGCCTTCCACGCCCTGAAGATGCTGACGCAGTTCTGCCACCTGCTCACGACGCACCTCTGGTGTGGCGTCGCTGTGCAGCTCTGCATTTAATTCAGCAGGAAGCTTATCGGCAAACTGTTCCAGCAGACGCATCACGCGGGCGCGATGCTGATCGACCGTCAGACGGAAGCCCAGTCCGAACTCGGCGTTATCTTCAAACAGAGAGTTTGCCCAAGCCGGACCACGGCCATTGGCATCGGTGGTATACGGCGTAGAAGGCAGGTTACCGCCGTAGATAGACGAACAGCCGGTGGCGTTCGCGATCAGCATGCGGTCGCCGTACAGCTGGGTGAGCAGCTTGATGTAGGGCGTTTCACCGCAGCCGGAGCAGGCGCCCGAGTATTCAAACAGCGGCGTAATCAGCTGGGAGGTACGGATATCGATACGTTCGAGCTTGCTGCGATCGATTTCCGGCAGGCCGAGGAAGAAGTCGTAATTCACTTTCTCTTCTTCGACGTGCTCCAGGCGCGACATCATATTGATGGCTTTGATTTCCGGATTCTGGCGATCTTTCGCCGGGCATACTTCGACGCACAGATTACAGCCTGTGCAGTCTTCCGGCGCGACCTGCAGCACGTACTTCTGCCCACGCATATCGCGGGATTTCACATCCAGCGAGTGCAGGCTGGCAGGGGCGTTTTCCATCTCTTCCGGAGAAACCACTTTTGCGCGGATGGCCGAGTGTGGACAGGCCGCAACGCAATGGTTGCACTGCGTACAGAGATCCTCCTTCCAGATCGGGATCTCTTCGGCGATGTTGCGTTTTTCCCAGCGGGTGGTGCCCACCGGCCAGGTGCCGTCCGGCGGCAGGGCGGAGACGGGCAGGGCATCGCCCAGACCCGCCAGCATCGCGGCGGTTACGGTTTTAACAAAATCAGGCGCGGCGTCAGACACCACTGGTGGCCGGTTTGCACTGGCGGTATTCACCGGCTGAAGTGGGATCTCAGAAATAGATTCACGGGCCAGAGCCAGCGCTTGCCAGTTGCGCTCGACCAGATCCTGCCCTTTGCTGCTGTAGCTTTTGGCAATGGCGCCCTGCAACGCGGTCAGCGCGCTGTCGCCCGGCAGAATATCCGTCAGGTGGAAGAAGGCCATCTGCATGACGGTGTTAATGCGTGCCGCCAGGCCGCATTCACGGGCAATTTTCGCCGCGTTGACGGTAAACAGACGGGCTTGTTTCTGATTTAGCACCGCCTGCACTTCCTGCGGCAGTCGCGACCACACTTCGTCAGCATTGTACGGGGTGTTAATCAGGAAAATTCCGCCCGGTTTCAGGCGTTCGGCCATCTGATATTTGTCGATAAACTGCAGCTGGTGACAGCCAACAAAATCGGCCTGCTCAACCAGATAGGCGGAACGAATCGGTTTTTCGCTGACGCGCAGGTGAGAGACGGTCAGGCCGCCCGCCTTTTTGGAGTCATAAACAAAATAACCCTGGGCATACCACGGCGTGGAGTTACCGATGATTTTGATATTGTTTTTGGTGGCAGAGACGCTACCGTCACTGCCCAGACCGTAAAACAGCGCTTCCAGCTTCGACGTCGACGGCAGGGTGTTTTCTGGCAGCAGCAGTGACAGGTTAGTCACATCGTCATAAATACCGACCGTAAAGCGCGGTTTCGGTTTTGTGGCGCTCAGCTCATTAAACACTGCCAACACGCAGTCAGGCCCGAACTCTTTCGACGACAAACCGTAGCGTCCGCCGATGACGCGCGGCAGCGTTTCGCGCTCACCGCTGTTGAAGGCTTCGGCCAGGGCCGTCATCACATCCAGATAGAGTGGTTCTGCGTGCGCGCCAGGCTCTTTGGTGCGATCGAGTACCGCAACGGAACGGACGCTTTCCGGCAACACGGACAGCAGATGCTTCGCAGAGAAGGGACGGTACAGGCGCACTTTCAGTACACCGACCTTTTCGCCGCGAGAAAGCAGCTCGTCGACGACCTCTTCACAGGTACCAATCGCAGAGCCCATCAGCACGATAACGCGCTCGGCCTGCGGGTGGCCATAGTATTCAAACGGCTTATATTCACGCCCGGTGGCAGCCGAGAAATCACTCATCGCCTGCTCAACGTGATCGTAAACCGCATTGTACCAGGGGTTGGTGGCTTCACGGGACTGGAAATAGGTGTCGGGGTTTGCGGAAGTGCCGCGAATAACCGGATGCTCCGGATTCAGCGCGCGTGCGCGGTGGGCATCGATCTCGTCCTGCGGCATCAGCTCGAGAATCGTGTTGTCCGACAGCGGGACGATTTTATTGATTTCGTGAGAAGTGCGGAAACCATCGAAGAAATGAATAAACGGCACCCGGCTTTTCAGCGTCGCGATGTGGGAAATCAGCGCGAAGTCCTGGGCTTCCTGCACATTACTGGCACACAGCATGGCGCAGCCCGTCTGACGGACCGCCATCACATCCGAGTGGTCACCAAAAATCGACAGAGCATGGGTGGCAACGGTACGCGCTGCCACATGCAACACGAACGGCGTTAACTGCCCGGCGAGCTTGTACAGCGTGGGGATCATCAGCAGCAGACCCTGCGATGAGGTGAACGACGTCGAGAGGGCACCTGTTTGCAGTGCTCCGTGAACCGCGCCGATAGCACCGGCTTCCGACTGCATCTCGACGACCCGGGGTACATCGCCCCAGACGTTTTTTAGCCCGTTGCCCGCCCAGGCATCAGCCTGTTCCGCCATGGTCGAACTTGGTGTAATGGGGTAGATGGCGATAACTTCGCTGGTGCGGAACGCGACGGACGCGGCCGCGCCATTACCGTCAATAGTGATCATGTGACACCCTTACATTGCGCAAAAAAGAGGGACCCGTGAAACGTCGACGAGTCCTGATAGTTATATCCCTATTTTAGCAAAGGTCAGGCTTTCCGATTTTCGCTTTTGTGTCCTGGCTATTCTTCGCATCAATGTGTAGATCAAGTTTCAGGCAAAAAAATCGCAAGAATTTGTTTCTCAGGTGCATAAATACGCAGTTCCGCTCTCGACGGGGCGGCGCAGGGTGCCTATTATGCTTAGGTTTCGCAATTTGTATGGGGAAGAGAGAATGCGTTCAGCGTTTTGGGTAGGGTGTGCGGCATTACTGTTGTCTGCGTGCAGCAATGAGCCGGTTCAGCAGGCGACGGCGGCACATGTTTCACCGGGAATGAAAGCGGCAATGTCCAGCTCCGGGCAGGCCAGTTGCGCAATGGTGGGCGGATCGTTGTCTGTCGCTCGCCAGCTTGATGGCTCGGCTGTCGGGATGTGTGCGTTGCCTAATGGCAAACGCTGCAGTGAGCAGTCGCTTGCCGTAGGGTCATGCGGTAATTACTGATTAGTCTGCGCGTTTAAACATCAGCGTTTTATCTGCTGTCGCCAGCGTCAACTGATTTTCCGTCAGATCGACCTGCGCGCCTTTGCGCAGCATATCGCCTATCGTCGCATCCAGCTCGTTAAGCTGCTGATCGGTGCAGAGTTTGCGCGTCATCGCCATGGCTTTGACCTTCAGCTCGCCTTCCGATAATTTGCCTTCGCCGCTAAAGCGGTTACACATCACGCCGGAAACAGCCATTTTCTCGCCAAAGCGCATTTCCGGTGGCACCGCGGTGGGTTTGACCGCCGCGCCGTTTACGCTCTCCAGCACAAAACGGTGCCCTTCGAGTTGGCCTGCCTGAACAGACGCCTTTCCGGGATTAACACAACCTGCCAGCGCCAGGGTCACCAGGCTTAACGCCACGAGCTTTTTCATATTGCTTCTCAAACTATAAATCCGATAAATATATGTGAATATCTTTAACGATACCCTCCCGTTTGTCATGGGTGTTTATCTGAAAGTGCCGAAAGCCGGGCAGGGATATCCACCCGGCTATCAAAACGTTAGTGCGATTTAAAGCCTGCGGCAGTCATCAGGATGCGGAAGAACATCCCCACAGCAGCCAGTGCCAGCACGCTGCCTCCCCAAATAATGACTAACCACATCAGGCGTTTCCAGACCGGCTGTTGCATCAGTGATACCCCTCCCCATGTTGCACTTTTCCGCGAAACACGTAGTAGCTCCAGAACGTATAGACCAGAATAATCGGGATGATCAGCAGGGCGCCGACCAGCATAAAGCCCTGGCTTTGTGGCGGTGCCGCGGCCTGCCAGAGCGTGATGGACGGCGGAATAATGTACGGCCAGATGCTGATCCCAAGCCCGCTAAATCCGAGGAAAATCAGCCCCAGCGTCAGGACGAACGGTGCATTGTGGCTGTCGCTATCGTTCAGTTTTTTCCAGGCCCAACCGCTCAGTACGAGGACCAGCAATGGCACCGGCAGCAGGAACCACAGATTGGGCAGGGTAAACCAGCGCTCGGCGATTGCCGGGTGCGCCAGCGGCGTCCACAGGCTGATGACCGCGATGACCACTAACAGCGTCAGCAGCAGCTTTTTAGATACCCCGCGCATTTTTGCCTGCAGCGGATTTTCACTTTTCATCACCAGCCAGGTTGCGCCGAGCAGGGCGTACGCCACCGTCAGACCTACGCCACAGAACAGATTAAACAGCGTAAACCAGTCAAATGGCCCGCCGCTGTAGGCGCGCTCGGTCACCGAGAAACCGTTTATTACCGCGCCAACCACCACGCCCTGGCTGAAGGTGGCAAGAATGGAGCCGCCAATAAAAGCTTTGTCCCAGAAAGGCCGGTGAGCGGGCGTCGCTTTAAAACGAAATTCAAAAGCCACGCCGCGGAAAATCAGGCCGATCAGCATCAACGTGAGTGGGATGGTCAGGGCATCGATAATCACTGCGTAAGCCAGCGGAAACGCACCGAAAAGCGCGGCGCCCCCGAGTACCAGCCAGGTTTCATTCCCGTCCCAGACCGGGGCGACGCTGTTAACCATCACGTCGCGATCGTCTGCGTCGCGGGTGGTCGGAAACAGAATGCCGATGCCTAAATCGAAGCCGTCCATAACGATATACATCAGCGTGGCGAAGACGATAATAACAAACCAGATAATGGAAAGATCGATGCCCATTATGGTTTCTCCTTAATCACAAATTCAGTGCTGGCGGCAGAGAGCGGGCGAGCAGGACGGCCATCGTTTTCGGTCGGGAAGGATTCGTGTTCCTGCGGACCTTTTTTGATAAGTCGCACCATGTAGCTGTAACCAACGCCGAACACCGAGGTATAGACGACAATAAAGGCCAGCAGGCTTACGCTCATATGCAGATCGCCATGGGCAGATACCGCATCTGACGTGCGTTGCAGACCATAAACGACCCATGGCTGACGACCCACTTCGGTGGTGACCCAACCGGCAAGTATTGCGATCAGGCCGGACGGTCCCATCAGCAGAGCGAACCACAGGAAAGGACGCGAGGTATAAACGCGCTGTCTGTAGCGCAGCCAGACGGCGACAACGCCTAACAGCAGCATCAGCATTCCCAGCCCCGCCATGATGCGGAATGACCAGAAGACGATGGTCGAATTCGGGCGATCTTCTTTCGGGAAATCTTTCAGCGCTGGCACCTGTTTATCCAGGCTGTGCGTCAGAATCAGGCTGCCGAGCGCCGGAATTTCCAGCCCATAGCGGGTGCGCTCTTGCTCCATATCTGGCCAGCCAAATAACAACAACGGTGTCGGTTCACCGGGTGGGTTTTCCCAGTGACCTTCAATCGCCGCAATTTTGGCGGGCTGATGTTTTAACGTATTCAGGCCGTGCATATCACCGACCATCGCCTGAATTGGCGCAACAATCAGCGTCATCCACAGCGCCATGGAGAACATGTGACGAATAGCGGGCGTATTGTTACCGCGCAGAAGATGCCAGGCCGCTGATGCACCCACGAACAGGGCGCTGCTCAGGAATGCCGCAATGGACATATGGAACAGACGATAGGGGAAGGAGGGGTTAAACACCACCGCGAACCAGTCGACCGGGACCACCACGCCGTTGACGATCTCATACCCCTGAGGGGTCTGCATCCAGCTGTTGGACGCCAGGATCCAGAAGGTCGAAATAATGGTGCCCAGCGCCACCATGCAGGTGGAAAAGAAGTGCAGCCCCGGCCCGACTTTGTTCCAGCCAAACAGCATCACCCCGAGGAAACCGGCTTCGAGGAAGAAGGCGGTCAGCACTTCGTAGGTCAGTAGCGGGCCAGTAATACTCCCCGCGAACTGCGAAAATCCGCTCCAGTTGGTCCCGAACTGGTAGGCCATCACCAGCCCGGACACCACGCCCATGCCAAAGTTGACGGCGAAAATTTTGGACCAGAAATGGTACAGCGAGCGCCAGACGGGGTTTTTGGTCTTCAGCCAAAGCCCTTCCAGCACCGCCAGATAGCTGGCGAGACCAATGGTGATCGCCGGGAAAATAATGTGGAAGGATACGGTAAAGGCAAACTGTATCCGCGCAAGGTGAAAAGCATCCAAACCAAACATGCAAAACTCCGCGATGTAATTATGTCGATGCCATTCTAAGCCGCGCCAGCTCTGGGTTGCAGAGACAGACCTGACCTATTTACCTATAACAGTTTTCCCACCTAGCAACCTCTTCCCCAAAATCCCCCCAAAACTCTTCCCCAAAACAGCTCACTTACTGAGCAGAAATAAACGTCCATCCATCCTCGCGTTCATCGTGGTACATCTCCGTCATCGCTGCTGATTTATGCCCCAGCAACTGTTGAGTATCGATCCCCTGTTTTTCGTATAAACGTTCCGACAAAGAGCGTTGTTCATGGAACGACGTCGGGGTTTTTCCTTCGGGTGGAACAATACCGACATGGTCACGGCAACGTGCAAACATGGTGCTCGCTGTGGCTTTGTTGATTGGATCGCCTGACCTGTATTTCTTCGTCGTTCTGATATGGTGGACGAGGTAAGGACTCAAAGCATTATCCCGGCATCTATCAACTACTTCTGCTAGTGACAGGCCAATTGCCTCGCAACGAAGAGAAAGGGGAAGGGCGAGTTTCGTGCCAGTTTTACCCTGCTCGATGTATAAATATCCGTCCTTAATATCCTTGAATTTCATCTTCAGGATATCCGATAAGCGCTGCGCGGTGACGATGGCCAGCATCAGCGCATTAACTGCCCAGGGTGACTCATGTCTTTTCGCATGCTCGAAAATCAGCATCCAGTCTTCCAACTTCAGACGTGCTCGGGTGACTTTTATCTGAGGTTTTCGTGTCGCTATGACCGGGTTGAATCCAGGGGGCACTTCTCCTGCAAACTGAGCCTCTTTAAAAATATCGACCCAATCTGATCTGATGTTCTTGGCCTGGCTGAATTTACCCTGGTCAATAAATTCCTCAAGAATGGCGGCCATCTCGCGCGATCCTACTTCCTTAAGTGGTGTATTAGCCACTCGGCTACAAAGGAGGTTAGCTGCGCGTTTACGGCCCTCTACCGTTGATCTGGATAGCTCTCCTTTTTGAAGTTTTTTATCCAGTAGTGAGAGGTATTTTTCCACCCAATCCTTGAACCGAACGTCGACTCCGTTGCCGGCACGTTTCTTTTTGGCAAGATCGATCAAGGCAAAACTCTGTTCTACCTGCTGGGAAGCGAACAGTCGATTCAATTCCAAAGCTGCCGCCTTTGCGGTTTCTTCACAGGTGCCGAAGCTTTGCCACGTTTGTGTGAACGGATCTTTGTACTGCCAGTAAACTTTGTTGTTTCGCTTATCGAGTTTCACGTAAAGGTTTTCGATATCGATATTGTGCTTACGAGGTGCGGCCATTGATCACTTTCTCCACGAGGTTTTTCGCCGCTTCAGGGAGATTCTGAGAAACTTTGGGTTTACCTACACAGCCAATGAAAATGGCATCCTCATCGACAACCCAGCGCCTCCCATCTTTTGTAGCAGGAGGGAAAATCTGACCTGTTTTCGCCAGATAATTAAGCCTGGATTGTTTCTGTGGGTAGTCGAATCCGTTTGGACCTTTAGCCCAATCCTGAAGCAAAACTTTTTTGGTCATGAGTCACCTCATACCCGACCTGCAATGTATAGCTGGTCGGGCATCAAAACTGAATTACGAAAATCACTTAATTAAATTGTTTATCAATTCAATTTTTACTTCGGCCCCTTTTGTGACCTTAAAAAGTAACGATCCACAAAAAGGGCAGTTGGAAAACGTGTCCCACGTTTCACCTTCAGGCGCTTCAGTGGTTTGTAATTTCTCAAGGCATTTAGGGCAGTTATAAGCGATCAGTTTTGTCCCGTTTAATTCCGCGCTATGGAGCCAGCGACGATAATTAATGAGCCTTTCTTTTTTAGCTTTTTCATTAGCGCCGCCTTTAATCATTGAGATTATTTGTTCGGGTGTTTCCGTAACGATAAGCCTGTCTCCTGATGCCATTTTTAGAGCGGTTGCCCCATGCCAGGCGAAAGACTCAATATGCTCGGAAACAACATAAACCGGTTCTAATACGGTGCTGGGTTCCCATCCAAATTTACCCTGGCGTTCAATCGATGCTCGTTCAGTAAGTTTAATAATTGGCATTATGCGGCCCTGCTGCGCTGTGCTTCGATATCGCGCTGTTCGGTTATGATTTCCTGTACTTCTCTTAAAAGCTCGCCAGAAAGGGTTATGGCGCCGCTCTCGTCGATTCCTGCAAGTGTGATCAGCTCAACCAGTCGGCGGGCTTTCTTCACGCTGATTTCAGGGGCTATGACGCTGCGGGTGACTTTCTTCTTTCCGGCAGCGACGGCAACCGCTTTATCCTGCTCAAGCACGTCGCCAGCTTTCTCTCCGAATTCCTTCACACGGTCGATGGCAGCACCTGCGGATACTTCACCAGCCTGTACTTTTTGCTTCACGTCATGGTTAGCACCAGCCAGGGTAAGCAGGTTCCGAACGGTCGGTTCTGACTTGTTTACCAGAGCGGCTATTTCTGCGACCGACTGATTGAAAGCCGATGCCAGCTCTTTTACCACAGCGGCCTGTTCCAGCTCTGAAAGGCTTAACTGGTTGTTGGAGGTCAGAATTCGGGCCAGACGTTCTTTGTCATCACCAACGAACTGGACTATGTGAATTTTGTTAACTGGCTTACCCGCTTTACGGCAGCGCTCATAGCAACGGTGTCGGCGGTGGCCCTCAACAATCCACACACCACCTTCATCACGGGAAATCACTTCCAGAGGTGGGACGCTGCCGCCGTTCATCAGGAACTGGAACAGGTCATCATCGGCCTGGCGTGTGCGTTCATCATCGAGGCGCTTGTTAAAGCCTGGTTTGACGTGAATATCATCCAGATGAATAAACATGCCATTATCAGTACGGGAGATAACGCCGCCGCGTGTCATTTGTCGAAATGAGTTAGCCATTATTTTTAACCTCACGTCCGTAGTAATTTCCACGCAACGTTGCAACTACTTTTACATTCGCCCATTTAAAACTGTTGCTGAACAGAAGAGGGCGCACTTTGAAAACAGATTTACCGCGTGTTAGTTGAAACATTTTTCTTTCTCAGATTCCGACGATTAGATAAGCCAGCGACTATCTCTTTTGTATAGTCAGATGCAGAATTCAAAGACTGCTTGCGCGGGTATCGTAAATCGTCGTTTGTTTCTTCAATGATTTCGTTTCTGAATACGAACATATAAGCCCCCGAAACAGGCCGCATAGCGGCCCTTTGTTTCATCGAACCGAAAGAGTTTCAGATCCACGCTCTACCTGGGCACCAGGCACTTTGTTTAAAAGTTCCTCGGGCACCGGTTCACCTTTCTCGCGTAAATCTTCAGTGGCTTTTAGCGCATCTGTCAGGATTTGTTTAATTTTATCCTTCTGAATTTCATTAATGACTTGTGTGCGCGATTCAACGAATTCATCAGGGATTGAATCTTCATCGACAATTTTTAAAGACACGGAGCCTTTTTTTACAGAATAAGTATGAAGCGTCGATTTGAATTGTTTGCGGCCAGATAGCTGTAAACACTCAAGCAAATACTGGCGCAGACTTCCGGCCTGGCGTTGCCAGTGTTTAGCTCTTTCAGTTAAACGGGTTGCTTCCTTCTTGCAGGCTTCCTGTTTAGCTTCAAAATCTTTAATAACCGACATCGTGGCATCGAATTTATCTTCGATCATGCCTTCGATACCTTCCAGAGTATCAGCAAGAGTCTGCGCATCAATTTCGCCACTTTCGCCCAAAGCGAGCACCTTGCTAATTTCGTTCGCTAAATCAATAGTGCGGTTGCTCATGCTTTTTCCTCCAGTTTGGCGAGGCATTCGCCTTTAATATCTTCCAGACGGCGTAAACGGCCCTCCAGATATTTGACGTATTCTTTATCGTTAATTTCTTTGGCGGCTTTTAAATGAATGCTCACTGCTCGCGTCAGACTGCTCGCAATTTTTGAGACTTCATTTTGAGAGACTGCATTACGCATGGTTTCAACGTTCTGCTTAAACCGCTCGTCAAGTTCCTCACGGATGCGCGTTGAGTCATCGGCTTTATCAGTTGCATCCTTTAGGCCAAATTCAATAGCGCTTTCGGCTCTGTATACAGCGTCGTCATACAGACCCAGCCAAACATCGGCGCAGAAGCCAAGACCTGAGAGGCATTTTTTGATCGCGTCGGTCAATGATTTCTTATGAACCTCACTGTCGCAATGGATACCGTTCTTGGTTGACTGGCGGTAGGGAGTCGAACCGAAGTTCTGAACGTTGCCTTTTTTCCCGTCTTTGATGTACCAAAGACCAATCCGAATATAGTGATTCAGTTCGAACATCAACGAACCATCGGCATCACGCAGGGTGCGTTTACCGACAAACTTAGTACCTTCAAAGATTTTCTCGGTAAGTGGTGCGCCTTCAATCATCTTGTCTTCAAGAATTTCCCATCCCCAGCCGATGCCAACTGGTCCGAATTTCTCAGTGGCACGCATGATCATATACTCAGCATTTATTGCGGTTCCGCCAAAGCCGAGATCGCCCATATCTTTGGTGTAACGCGGGTTGGTGCGCATGACACCTTTCCAGAGAGAAATGTTATCGCTGTCGCCCAGCTCTTTCTCCAGTTCGTCAGCGCGAAGAATAAATTCAGGTTTTGCTTCTTTCTGGGTAGCCTTTTCAGATACTGAAGTTTGGGTTTCAGTTTTCACCCATTTCGGATCATTAGGGTCGCTTATTCCCTCAACATATTCCCCGCGACCAGCAGCCAGTTGTTTACCAATCTCCACATCAACTTTTTCCTGCTCGATCTCAGGAGTTTCGTATGTGCCGTTCTTACGCGCTGTGTATTCTTCCTGGCTGATTTCCTTACCACCATCAGCCAGCGCTTTTTCAAGACCAGGCAACTTGTTAGCACGTCCGAATTTTTCACCATCTGCAAAGAGGAAGTAAAACGGGCCTGTACGCTCTACCTGTGGCGCAGTTTCCAGCGGCCCCGTTGTTGAGTCATTGCCATTGCGTTCCGGTTCCACTGTGCCAGTCGTTGACGCTGAAGAGTCCAGTGGGTCAGTTGCGCCCGTTTCGTTCTGTTTGGTCTCATTGTTGTTACCTTCGTCAGTTTTTGGTGAGCCGCAGGCGATGGCCAGCATTTCAGCGGAGGGATTGGCGTGGTCAGTTTCGGTAAACGTGTGGTTAATGTGCCCCTGAATAGCTCCAGTGGTTTTGTCGATATCTTCAGGCGAGATTTTCACGCTGTAGATGATCTGGACGGTGGAGTATTCGTAAATGCCAATGGTCGCGCTCATTGCTGCGAACCATGCAGGGAAGGGTTTCTCCTTCAGCTTTATGATTTCGCGGGCGCGGTTAACGATGCTCGCAGGGGGGTTGAGAATGTCGAAATCCATCGCCTTAGCAACCAGACCCAGCGCGATATTGCGCTTTAATGAATCGTCATCCTGAAGATGAACAGGGTTTTGCTGACGGATTTTTTCGGCTGCGGCTTTTTCGCGGGCAATATCGACCACCGATTTTGACGAACCGGTTTGTTTGCGCTCTCCTTCCTGTCTTTTTTGCCAGGCTGCAATTTCTTTCTGAATCTCAGGCCATTTCGCAGAGTGATCGCACTTAGCGCCGACCCAGCCGATTACGTGCTGAATGCGCTCAGGGTGCATATTGGCGATTTCAGGCATCTTGCTGATAGCCTCAACAACATGACCTTCAAAAGTGTTTGCCTCGTCCTGAGTGAGTTTATGCGCGGCAGGAAGATCCGCTTTAGTGATCTCGGTTGAGTCGTATTTCACCAGAACGGCAATTTTTGTGAGGGTAGAAAGTTTGTCGAAATCGACTTTTTCAGCCTGGCGTTTTACAGGATGGCCGATATCTTCAGGCCAGTCGTATTCATAAAGAAATGTCGTATCCCAAACGCCGCGAGAAGGGCGGGAGGGAACGTCAGGCGTGTCTTCACAAATAAGCATTTTATAAGCCGCATCCTGTGCGTGCTCATACTCTTCCAGAAAGATAAAGTTAGCTTTAGCAGTAGCCCGTTCAATATCCTTTGCATTAAACGCGGTAGCGACGCGTTTAATGCCTTCTTTTTCAGAATTTTTATCGGGGAAAAAACCCGCGATGAAAATTTTCTTGTCAGTCATTGTTCTCTCCATTTTTTACGGATTCAAAGGTATCAGTTAATTTCTTCAAAACGTTGTCTGGTAAAACAAGGTCAAGATGTTTTTGGTCACATAATTTCAACTGCCCGATTGCAAAAATAATTAAATCCTCAGTGGTTAGATAACCATTCGCCACCAAATCCATAACCATTTTTTTCATTGCGCTCGGTGCAACGCTAATTACTGCTTGCTCACCGTTAACCAGGCTTAATTGTTTAAACGCCATAGTAATATCCATCTGCATTCCTCTATTTATCAGAGTGACCACTTGTAAATGGTCACTCTGATAAATGCCCCGCCAGAACGGGGCAGTTTCATAAAGTCAGTCTTTGTTCAATAACATCGCTGTGAGTACGTCAAGAAACGGTGAAGAGGGTTTTTCTTCTGCTTCGGCAACAGACACTGATTTGAGGTTGAATCCCGTGTGCTCTGCAAACAACACCTTAATCGCGCAGAACGGGCAGTGTGATTCTCTCAGTTCACCATTGCTGGTGAATGGCGTGATGGTGGTAACCAGGCGGTTATCGGTGTAGGCGCGGTTAATCGCAATGTAGCCAATCACTGATCCACCAGCAACAATCTCGGTAACAACACAATTAAGACTGCCGACAATTACATTTTCTTTGAAGCTTACTGTTAATTCGATGCTCATGATTTATCCTCTTAAGGTTGTAAAAATCCCTGCCATGTTTCAGGCATATAAAAACACTATTTAACTAAATGTCGTTGTCGTCTTTATCTTCAGCAAAAAGGGGAAAGACAAAAATAGCAATGAGATAAAAAATAACTGCAAGTAATGCGAAGGCTTTCAGCAATAACTTTATTGTGTGGCAGTCCATCAATACCCCGCTGGAATCTCACCTTGACTCATGGGTATAATCGCTTCTACCGGATAACAATCACCTGCAATATTTTGTTCTTTTGCAGCAGTCAAACATTCCGAATGACTGTCATAAATATCAATGACCTGTTCCTGTGCCTCTCCTGAAGTCAGAAAGACGGTCATAACTAATGCGTATAAAGTTGTCATGATTAACCTTTGTTCCGGTTGCAATAGCGAATTGAATAATCGCCTGTTCAAACATTTCTTTATCACCAATAAAAGCGGCAATGGCGAACTTACTTTGTGCTGCCTGAACTGGTGTTAATTCCGATAAATCCATTTCACCGCCTAGCTCTACTGTGAAGATTCTGATTGCACTTAACCGTTTCGCTATCGTTTAGAAACGCTGTTTCGAATTTGTGCCTGGTCAAATCTCCACCTCAGGCGGCAGTGGTATCCTCTTTGATTCCAACAACCCAAGAGGATTTTTTAATTGGATGCCGACAACATCGATTCATTAGTATTTGAATACTTGCGCCTCAATTATCCAAATGGCTGGATATGCAGTGAAAAAAAATTCATTGGTGAGGTTAAGCGTTTACGAAGCGAATTTATCGAGTTACTCAAGCCTGAACCCACGAAATACACAGTTCCTGAGGGCTGGATTACTTCGTTGGAAGAATAAGAGATCTCATCCCTACGACGGCGGCAGAAGCTGCTGTCGTGGCCGCATCTTCAACTGCCTTGCGATCCATCCCTCTTAGGGTTAAATCCCTTATTATTTGATGAAGGGTTGGGGCGAAACCATCAAGCACATGGTATGCAAAACTGCGGTTCACTTTGTGACCGTAAACGGTAATAACGTCTTCTGTTTCGCATTTTGTTTGTCCCTGCGTAGAGGATGCCAAAGAGTCCCTCGCCAGTTGAATGCGTGCCGCTGTACCGGAATTCGGTTCAATCTCCTGAAGGCGCTTCGCATCTTCCAGTAACAACGCGATCATGTGTTTAATTTCTTTCTCTTCCATCACTCTTCTCCTCTTGTTGCCCTTTAGCCAGGCTGGCTGAACGTTTTGCTGATAACACTGTGCGTGTTTCGATGGGCTAAACTTAACTAAATGAAAGCTAACTGACAAGTGTTTTGCTTAAAATAAGTTAAGTTAAGGAGTGAAAAAAAGCAATGTCATTGAAAACATTGCTTTTTTATTTTTATTTTGGCTGGGTTTGCTTTTTTCTAACCTTCAAAAGCTCTTCGAAGAGGGTATTGAAGTTTTCTACTCTTGCTTCTAACTCTTTGATTTGCGCTTCTTTTTCAGATTCGGGAAGTGATTCAAACAGCTCTAATAATCGTTTCTGTCTGTCGTCTAACTCTACGGGCAAGTCAGAGGCGGGAACAGGTTCCTTGTCATCATCACCGAACAATAGCCAAGTAGGAGTGCACTTTAACGCATTGCTCAAGGAAAAAAGGTTTTTCCCCTTTGGCTCTGTGTCTCCATTCTCCCACTTATAGATCGTCACATACGAGACTTTAGCGAGATCCGCGAGTCTCTTCTGGGAGAAACCCAGCTCTTTTCGACGAAAAGTTAAGCGTTCACTTAATGTTTTGTTCTTCATCCGCTTAATATAAATCAAGTTGACTTTCATTTTGTTAAGTTATAGTTTCTTTCCATCTTGTAAGAGGAAAGTTGAATGTTAACTACAGATGCAATCGAATTTTTTGGCACGAAAACAAAACTGGCTGAAATTGCTGGCGTATCACAAGCCGCAGTCTCGCGCTGGGTTAAAGCTGGATATATCCCCCAGGGCGCAGCAGCTGATCTTGCTGTGGTTACTTGCGGCTCGCTGAAATTTAATCGTGAGTTTTATCAGGCAAAAAAGACTGAAAGCTTGGCTAAGCGTAAAGCAAAGCGGGAAAGGAAACTGAAGCATGAAAATCACACCGACGGTTGAGCAAATAGCCGCTGGCGTTGAGTCTTGGGCGCATGAGGCTGGCTGGAAAACAGTCGGCGTTCGTTTTGCGGATGAATATCAGCGCAGAGGTGGCGGAAAACTAATTCCTCCGGCAACGGATGAGCAAGGTATTCAAAACGCCAAACAGCGGGTTAAACGAATTTTTAGTTTAGCTGGACCTCGCTACCTAAAAATGGCCGACGAACTGGCTGATGTGGCTTTGAGCGCCATACCGAAGGAAAAGCGTCTTGAACTGGAAGAACCGAATTCGCCAGAACTAGCCGCAGCTAAGGCAATGGAGGCTTTTAGCTCTGCCATGTCGGCATTAACGATCCGCTGTCCTTCTGCGACGGAAAAGATGGTAAGAGCGCTCGAAACACTTCAGGCGTTGGTTCCTATTGTTGAGCAAGTAGTGTTGATGTAACCGGAGCGTTTATGCGTGACTACGGCAAGGTTCATACATCGTTTTGGATTAGCGATGATATGAGGCGTGTTTCTGATGATGCGCGGTTGCTGGCTTTGTATCTGCTTACAGGTCAGCACACCAATATGATCGGGTGTTTTCGCTTGCCTGATGGATACGTTTCGGAAGATTTAGGATGGGGTTTTGAAAGGGTTTCGAAAGGGTTTGATGAACTATGTGCAAACGGTTTTATAGCCCGCGATTCTGATGCGAAATGGGTTCTTATTCGAAACTTCATGGTGTGGAATTCGATTGATAACCCTAATCAGGGGATATCTGCACTGAGGCTGTTTACCCAGGTTCCCGATAAATCATGCGTTAAGCCTGTGCTGGCGCGGGTTATAGCCTCGGCGCTTACTCATATTGAGGCGTCAAAACTTAAGGGTTGCGAAAGGGTTTTGAAACCGTTTCTTAATCAGGAACAGGAACAGGAACAGGAACAGGAACAGGAAGATCCTTCGGCTCCCACTGGAGGGAAGCCAGAAAAAAAACCAAAAGCTCAAAAATATTCTGATGAGTTTGAAGCTGTTTGGGCTGAATACCCTAAGCGAGCTGGCGGTGCTGACAAGGCAGGTGCTTTTAAATCCTGGAATGCGAGATTGCAGGAGGGCTTTACGGTTGAGGAGATTCGTGAAGGGGTTCTCCGCTATGCGAAATACGTTTCTGCAAGCGGGAAGGCCGGTACTGAATTTGTGAAGCAAGCAAAAACATTCTTCGGCCCTTCAAGACACTTCAACGAAGAATGGATCGCTCACCCGGCTAAGCCTGTGCAGGAACTGGGCGGGGTATCTAAGCCAGATAAGGCCATTCCTGGTGGATTTGTGGGGTAAACATGCGTGATATGTCAGATGTTTTGAAACGACTCCTGCGGATTGTTCCTTCTGGAGTTCAGCCTAAATTTTCCAGTGCTCAGGAGCTTATGGCCTGGCAGCAGGAAGAGGCCCGTAAACATGCCGAAAAATTAAACCGTGAGAATAGCCGAACCAGGATGGAGAAAACCTTCGGGCGCTCAGGCATCCGCGAACGTTATCAGAACTGTAATTTCACAAATTATGCCGTCAAGGACGATGGGCAACGTAAAGCCCTATCTATGGCGAAATCATGGCTAAATAATTCTGGAAACGGTTGCGCTTGTTTCGTGTTTAGTGGCTCCCCTGGCACTGGTAAAAATCATCTTGCGGCAGCAATTGGGAATGCGCTTCTCGCCCAGCAGAAAACAGTGTTGATTATCACCGTTGCGGATGTCATGACAGAGTTTAAAGCCGGTTTTAATGGCGGGAAAACAGAGGCGGAGCTGATGGACGAAATGTCTCGCGTGGATCTGTTGGTGCTGGATGAAGTTGGCGTTCAAATGTACTCGCAGTACGAGAAAGTCATTCTGCATCAGATTATCGACCGAAGGACGGCTATGCTCAAGCCCGTTGGAGTTTTGACTAATCTGAATGCAGAGGAACTAACGAAAGCCATAGGAGAGAGGGCCTTTGATCGTCTTCAAATGGGTGGGGGTATGTGGGTTATTTTCGACTGGACTAGCTTTAGATCCCGTGTGTAAAAACTTTTGCACGAAGATAACGCCTTATCCAGAAATTACGCGACAATAAATATCGCTTTAATAATTTAAGCGATATTTATCCGATTAAAATCGCAAAGAACAATAATATTTATCAAATAGATTAAAAAAGAAACACTGTGATGAATTGCTTATTATTGGTCAATTTATAATCAGTTTGGGTTAGTAGGACATAAAATGCAGGTGTAAATTTCAGCTTGTAGAATTCATTATGTTTACTTGGTAAGACGTGATGAATGTTTTAAGAGGTATCAAAAGGAGTAACTCAGTGCATATACCAAATCACTTGATTCATGGCTTAAATGAAAGCAACAGACCATTTGTCGTGTACAGGCATGATGATGGTAATTTCAAGTGTGGCTATGTTCTTAAATCCGATGAATTTATAGCGAGCATTACATCATTAACTGAGCTTGCTGAAGCGGCAGGAATGCAGATTGTAGAATCGCGTCACTTTCCTATATAATAAGTAAAGGGTCTGAACAACCCAGCTGAAAACACTGTGCCACCGGAGAGAACGATGGCACAGATTATACAACTCTTTAAATCTTCACCCACCACCCTGACCACGGCTACGCCCGAGGCCAGCGATTTTTTGCAACGTATCAAAATCGGCATGTGGCTTAACTGCGACGTTAAGCTTGTCCGAAATTACCTCTTCCATAAACGCTTCTTCGCGCTGCTGAATCTTGGGTTCGAATACTGGACACCGAGCGGCGGGGCGATCACTCCTGCGGAAAAAGAATATCTTCACGGGTACGTGCGATACCTGATCTCGATGGCCGGTAATGATGATCTGTTGACTGAGACGGAAAAGGTCTACAACGAAACTCACGGACAATGGCGAACGAAAGAGGTGGCAATAACCAAATCTTTCGAGGCCTTCAGAAAGTGGGCCATCATCGAGGCGGGTTTCTTCGACGAGTTTATCCTTCCTGATGGCACCCGCCGCCGCGAAGCAAAATCTATCTCTTTCGCCAACATGAAAGAAGCTGAATTCTTCCAGGTCTACAAGGCTGTTTTTAACGTCCTGTGGAACACCATTCTGTTTAAAAAATTCCGCAACTATCAGGAAGCCGACAACGTAGCCATGCAGCTACTGGAGTTCGCTGCGTGAAGAGAAAACCAGACCTTCGCAAAGCGGCCCGTGGGCGTGAATGTACAATTCGCATTCCTGGTATCTGTAACCACAATCCCGAGACTTCGTGCCTCGCACATTACCGGCTCGCGGGTACGTGTGGTACCGGATGCAAACCCTACGATGAACAGGGCGCTATTTCCTGCAACGCCTGTCATGACGTGATCGACGGTCGCGTTAAAACCAAAGAATACACCTATGAAGAACTTCGGCTCATGCACGCTGAAGGGATTCTTCGTACACAAAAAATCTGGCGAGATGAGGGGTTACGATGAACGCGCAGCAACTGGAATATGTACGCATTCAACTACGCGCTGCGCTGGTAGATGACTCAGGCGGCACAAAAGGGCAACTGGAGGCATTCGCAGAGCATCCACCAGCTGATAAGTACAGGAACCCGCGCCAGCAGGTACACGTTGTGGAACTCGATAACGGTCGCGGCGGTGTTCGTCGCGTTAAAGCAGAAAATAGCGCTCTCTACGTTCTGGAAACGCGCAGCCGTCGTCGCCCTATGCCGCCGATAAAGGATCAGGCGTTCTCATCGTGTGCTTGGCGTAGAGCCGTTCTAAGACTCGATGCCCCACAGCAAGCATGGATTAATTACTGCTACGGATATGATTTACGCTACTGCTATCAGATAGAAATTTGTAAATACATTTGGGGGAAATACGAAAAGGAACTTAATGGCGTTAAGCTTCAAAACAGAGTCAAGCGTCATATGGTTTCTCTCGTTTGGTTGGCTGTACAAGATTTAGCCGCAAAAAACAGGAATGATTTGTATAAAGAGTATGCAGCAACAGCATTGGCAAATCTTCTATCGGTACATCGTGATACATGGTATCAAACTTATGCCACCCCTTGGAAAGAGCTAAAGAAAATAACTGAGTTGCTTGATTTCGATGCCTTGAATAAAGTTAACATATACGTTTCAAATTAGTCGCCTAAATCGCGATAGCACTAGTATGTGCTATCGCATTAATTCATAACTCAACTCTAATAAGCTGATACTTCCCTTCGTTGAGTCTATTTTTATAGATTTTTGTCATGGGTATGTTACTCTTCACATACTCCTTGGCTAATTCTATGTTTTCTTCAGTGCTATTACACCCCAGCGTAATGGACTTTATGCATTCTTTAGGTAATTGAAATAATCCTTTCTCGTCTAGACTATCCTTGTGACATATCGAACGATATTCTTGCTCATAACTCCATTCTGTTTGTTTTATGCTTGTTAGAGTATGATAGAAATTTTCCTTCTGTTTCTTAAAAAGATTACCATTAAAACCAAGCACAGTATTAAAACACATACTTGGATATTTTTTCTGATATTTAACTTTTTTTACGCCTTTAATAAGGTTTGTGTCAGGATCTATTTTATTTAGATCTAATTCAAACATAATTCCTCTATGGTTTTCGGTATAATGTCCCCACATTAGTGGATGATTAAAACTCTTGCTTAGACACAAAATTCTGATTTGACTCTCTATGCTTGAATATGCAAGCTTACTAAAATCAATAGAGTTCAAATATACTTGTTGTATGTGTTCTGATGGTTTTGCATGGTTTAATATATTACGCTCTAGTTCAAAAAATACATCGCGTGGAGGTTTTTCGTTATCATTAGCTAGTATTGAATTTATTGTCTTTTCGAGAGCGATGAATTCTGATAATATAGCAGCCTGTGAACTGTTTAGTTTTGTAATATCTAGCTCTGCTGGGAGTTTGAAATAACCTTTTATTGTCGCTGTCAAGGCAGCAATCCTAACTACTGTGTTTAAATCTCTTGAAATTGTAAAGCGAGACTCGAAAGGGTCATTAAATTCATTGATTGAAGACCATTTAAATTTCTGATTCTGGATTGAGTGCAATCCATTTTTAATACTTGAGTATTTGTATAAAATTGGGAGTCCCATATTTAGTCCGTTAGATATAATTAAAAATCTTCGTGTGTAGGAGAGGCTGTCTTTGGTTGGTTTGTACCTATGAACTATACATTCTAATACAACCGCCTCTTGTTGCTAATGTTACATACAACCTGATCGGGAGTCGAGTCCCCTTAAATGAGTCTAAATAGTATCTTGCAAAACCCGACACTTTATGCCATGTTTAAGGCCAATTTTGATAGATTGCCAAAGTTACATAAACCCGCCGCCTGCGGGTTTTTTTACAGCCAAAATTCAGGAAAGCACATTGCGCCCTCCAACTAACCAGGGTTGGTTTGTTGGGTAGTGTGCTCTCCTGTTGCATTTCAAATTGTATCCAGATGGCTACCAGTTTAACCCTGTCATAACAAAAACTTGATCCCCCTCAATTTGAAAGGGATTATTAGGACCTTTGGTCATATGTTTAGGTTATGTTTACCTTGTGATGCATAGGATTCGCTCAATAAACGGATGTTGGTGCGGTTTTTACTGCATTCTATGCGATACACCACTAGGTGCGACAGGATAAGGAGGTTGTTATGGCTGGTGCTATTGGCTTCAATCTACCCACGTTGATGTCAGGGCGACAGAGACTTGAAAAGGCGCTCGAAGACAATAAGGGAAAGTATAAGATAAAAATGGATGGCTCCATTGTTGTGGATTTCAACAATGAGGCGGTCAAGAGTAAAGTTCGGGAGTTAATCGTCCAGCTTGAAAACATCAAGCCTGAGGACTCCTGACAAAAATGAGCGCAGTCATAATAGCAATTGCTTTGATAAGTGGTTACATTTTTGCCAATCTGTCATTGTCAGCTCGTTATAAGTTTAAGCGTGCTGAAGGATGGGATGCTTATTTTTATCTGGCAACGTGGGGGGTGGCATTTACAACCGTTGCCTGGGTTATTTGTACATACTTCAATATGCGAGGGTACTTTAGGCTCATTCATGATATCTGCGTTAGTTCTGGTTTTTTTGAGCACGCCGATTTTCAGCGGGTGATACCCATTGCATTCACAGATAAAGCCGAGGCGATAACTGAAAAGGCATTGTTTGACAATGTCAAATATGCCTTTTTTGGTTTGACATCAATGACAATAGCGGGAGTGCTGGGTGGCCTGTCTTACTTAATCCACTTATGTTGCCCGATATTTAGAATGCAAAGGCTTTCCAAGGCTGTTTCGCACAACCCAGTTGAATCAATGGTGATACAGGCATATATAAGCCAAATGCCATTGATGTTCTCTACGAAATCCAGAAAATTTTATGTAGGAATTGTGCATTGTCCGAAGTTCGAACGTGCAAAAGTAACCCATATTAGATTGTTACCTCTTCTAAGTGGTTATAGGGTAAATTCGACACTTAAGACCAGGGTTACAACAAACTATAAAAATTTCTATATAGAGTCAGGTATTTCAGGGAATGTTTCTGGCGGGCAAGTAACGATAGATGATTTCGAAGTGGTCTTGCCAGTTGAGGAGATCACATCATTGTCGTTCATCGATTTGATTACTTTTGAGCAATTTAGAGAAATCGAAAAATCTGAGCGTCCCACCAGAAAGACAAACTAATAATAGCCTTTAGCTCAGTTGTTTAGAGCGAACAATTTATAATCGCCAGATCGCTGGTTCAAGTCTGGCGAGAACCACCATTCAAGTCTTTTCGGTCTGCGAAGAAGGGAAATCCCGGAGTGACCGGAAAGCATCTATCATTTTTGAATGAACGCTGTTTTTGCAGAATTGCCGTTTGAAAAATAACCTTCAGGTTCGGCGCTCATCCAAAAAAACTTTTTAAAATCATCGACTGATAAGCACACTATCTCACCCTATTTACCTTGGGTGGATTGTTGGGTAGTGTGCCCTCCTGTTGATTACTTCCGTATTTCTCAACCAGCAGAGATTTTTATTGTGGTGGATTTTATCGCACAAACAGCCTCATCAGAATAAAATATCGTAGAAAAAACTCGAATCCTCCGTTGATGTTTCGTTTAACAATTGAAATCTAATATCCATACCCGAAATAACCAGTGATTGTTATTAATACTCTTTTCGAAATTCTGGCAAGTACCGTGGTGGACACTGCTTGCCTGCTTTTTTCGACATAACCGTAAAGTGCATACAGGGATATATATTATCGTTTGCTTCAAGTAATACCGCTCTGTGTGTGCTTTACAGTTATGGCTGGAGTGGCTGTGACTTCATGTGACTGTAAGGGTTTTGCCGTCTAGTACGGCTACTTGATGTATTTGCCGCTGTGAGGCGGCAGCTTTTTAGTGGTAAGCGATAAGCGCTCAGGTTAACTAAGTATTGGAACATGCTTGGAGAACAATAGGGATGAGCGCTTTTCGGTTGTGACTAAGAAGCACGGCCTGAATCAGTTTTGCCGTTCCGCCCGAACGGCTTTTTTGGCTCTCAGATGAATGGGTTAACTCCTTCCCACATTCATCGTGTCCGCTGTCCCCGGGCGAGAGCTGCCATGCCGATTTAGCTCAGTAGGTAGAGCAACTGACTTGTAATCAGTAGGTCACCAGTTCGATTCCGGTAGTCGGCACCAGATTTAGAGAATGATGAGATGTACGAAACAGGTTTTTTATTAGCGATGATGTATGCCTTCGGACAAGGGGCGATACTTCTCTTTTTTGGATTGTTATGCCTGTTGTTCTCATTCATTTCGAAACAGAATTGAGGTGAATCCCCCTGTGCGGAGGGGCGTATCCAGCATATCTTCTACATCGGCGTTAGGTGCGCGTGTCAATGATGCTGGTAAGTGACACACCGGGAGGCACCCGGCACCTCAACCTATTCTGGCCCTTTAGCTCAGTTGGTTAGAGCGAGCGACTCATAATCGCCAGGTCGCTGGTTCAAGCCCAGCAAGGGCCACCAGTCAAAATTTCCGACTATGATGCTCAGGGAAGGTGTTATGAAAGGCATGGATAAAGGTTTATCATATGGGTTACCTGTAACCATTATTATCACTGGTGGTCTTTATACATGTAGCTATCTTCATCAGTTAGGATACTCGGTATATTTCGGTTATCCGTACATTTTCATAGAGTTTGATTTCAAGCCTTTGTTATTTGCTCTGATTTTCTTTGCGTTTTATATGTATTTCTTTTGGGCATATAAGTCTGATAAACCGTTAGAAAATAAATCCAAGCTTGATCTTGCTTATTTCATTACGACCATCCTTACTGCCACTTTGCTGTTCACGGCTACTATGCATAATCATATGAAGGGAATAGGGGGTTGGGGTGTGTTGTTTGCTATGACTTGTTGTTTGAGCGCTACGATCTTAGGACCGTTTCTGTACAGAACAGTTATTATATTTAAATTAAGAGAGAATAACTTAGGTGTGAGATTGTTATTGCTTGGAAATTTTATTATTCTATCTGTATGCTCTGGATGGGTTTTGGCAGCATATAGCCCCATAATTTACTCAACTTCGGAAGGTCAATATCTCCTTAGGAAAGATGGCGAATTTGGTCTGTTTGGACAATGCATAGATGGCAAGAGAGTTTTTGAATATAGAAATTTGGTTGGCGTAAGACTTAGGACGTCCAAGCTTCCTGAGGTTAGAACTATAAAAAACTGTCTCAATAAATAAACATAACCGCCATTAGGCGGTTTTTTTATGCCAAAATAAGGTGAAAAAATGCAAGAGCCAGACAGCCTTGGATTCTGGGCAATATCATTTTTATGGATAAAAAATAATTCCCCTTCTGTATTTGGTGGATTGACTGCATTCGGTATTGCCGCTCTTGTCGGCCTGAAAGATAGGGAGTCCTGGAAGGATTCTATGATTTCGGGTGCGCTCTGCATGTTAATTGCTATGTCAGTAATCAACGCACTGGATCAGTTAGGGATGGATAAGGATTACGCCACATTGATCGGCACATTTGTTGGTGGTCTGGGCGCCAATCGCTGCATGGCAATTATTCAGATGTTCGCCAGCACCAAGACGAATATCAAATTCGATGAAGTGGAGAGAAAAAATGACAAGCAGCTTTAAGTTTTCCCAGCGTAGCGAAAACAACCTCAATGGGGTAAAGCCACAGCTGGTGGCCGTGGTTCGCCACGCACTTGAATTATCCTCAGTGGATTTTGGTATCACTGAAGGGCTTCGCACCCAGGGACGCCAGAAGCAGCTTTATGCTGAAGGCAAAAGCCAGACGATGAACAGCCGGCACCTCACAGGAGAGGCGGTTGACGTAGTGGCCTATGTGGGCGGTACGGTTTCATGGGATTTTCCCTTATATCGGAAAATTGCTGAAGCCTTCAAACAGGCCGCGCAGGAACTAAACACTCCTGTTGAATGGGGCGGCGACTGGAAAACGCTGGTGGACGGTCCGCACTTCCAGCTCAAGCGTTGAGGTTTTATGAGCCTGAAGCATTGGACGCACAGACAACCGCGGCATGGTTCAAAGTGGGCACTGGTAGCGATACTGGTGCCTTTTTTATTGGTGGGATGTGTCAGTCTTGATTCACTTTCTGGATTATTCGGACTTATGTCAGAAACGTGTCAAATTATTGATCAGCTTAAAAAGTGTTCAAGCGATGGTCATAGGTAAGTGATGTTTAACTTTCTCAATTGCCAATTTTATAAAGCCAACAAATAAAATATGATAAACAGGCAGTTATAAACTGCCTGACACAGCATTTACTTACCGCGATTTTTGTCGCCTTCCTTTTGAGCGGGTGTACGGTCATTTCCCGTATTGGTGCGATGATCGTGCGAACCATCTTTTTTTTGTTTACCACCAGAAATAGCACCTCGACGGCTAGAGTCAGAGTTATTCAAGAAATCAAACAATCCCACAGTATTCTCCTTAATGAGTTGGAAATCACATGGCTTTCCGCATGCATAGAAATGTTATCGGCCAACTAAGGCAATTCATAAATATTTTTTAGATTACAGAGGCTTGTTTGATACACGTTAAGTTTTCAATCACATAATTTGTGATGGTGGTCACATCTCTGTGATATCAGAGACCTAATAGGAAGACGGAGCAATATGAACGAAAGGCTTAAAATCGTATATCGCCCGTTAAAGGAACTAACGCCATATGCGCGAAATGCCCGAACCCATAGCGGTGATCAGGTAGCGCAACTGGTAGCCAGCATCGAGGAATTTGGCTGGACGAACCCTGTATTAATTGACGAGAACGGCGAGATCATCGCTGGCCATGGTCGCGTTCTTGCTGCTGAGGCCATTGGCATTGTCTCTGTGCCGACGATAAAGCTGACGGGCCTGACGGGCGAGCAGAAACGCGCCTACCGGCTGGCAGATAACAGACTGCCGCTAAACGCTGGTTGGGATAGTGATCTGCTTAAGCTTGAAGTAACTGATTTGCTGGATGCGGATTTTAATCTTTCCCTGACGGGCTTCACCCAACAGGAGATTGATGATCTGCTGGTGGTCATTGAACCGCCAGTGGGCGATGACGACCCGTACACCACCAAAATTGACTCACCTGTTTACGAGCCGTCAGACATTGTTCCTGAGGTCGGGGAGCTGTACGACGAAGAAAAAACAAAGGAGTTACAGTCACGGATCAAAAATGCTGACTTGCCTGCTGATGTGGAGAAGTTCCTGCTGAGTGCTGCCGAGCGTCATACGGTCTTCAACTTCAACAAAATTGCAGATTATTACGCTAGCGCGGAGGCAGAGGTTCAGGCTTTGTTTGAAGAGTCTGCACTGGTGATTATCGACTATGAAAAGGCCATAGAGGGCGGATTCGTTCACCTTACGCAAAAGATGGTCGATATCGTTTACAGCGAAGAGGGCGAAAATGCGTGATGATTTCTGCGCGTTCATCCTGACCAACGGACGGCCAGAAAAAGTTTACACGTATAACCTGCTTAAGCGCTCCGGTTACACGGGCAAGATATTCATTGTGATCGATGATGAAGATAAAACCCGTGATCAGTACCTGGAGAAATTCGGCGACCAGGTTCTGATTTTCTCCAAAGAGGATATCGCCAGCCGGTTCGATGAAGCGGATAACTTCGGAGACAGGCGCTCCATTTTTTACGCCCGTAACGCCTGTTTTGAACTGGCGGAGAAAGTGGGCTGTAAATACTTCATTCAGTTCGATGACGATTACAAGGAATTCCAGTTTCGCGTCGATAAGAATCTGGACCGCACCTACAGGCTGATTGCTAACCTGGATGATGTTTTGAGCGCGATGCTTGATTACTACATCAGCATTCCCGCGACCACTATCGCTATGGCGCAGGGTGGCGATTTCCTCGGAGATTCGAACAATGCATCTTGGCTGAAGCGTAAGGCGATGAACAGCTTCATTTGCTCCACTGACAGGCCGTTTGCCTTCATGGGCCGAATAAACGAGGACGTAAGCACCTATGCGACGCTCGGGCGCCGTGGGGCGTTATTTATGACGGTCGGCGCTGTGCAATTGCTCCAGCAGCAAACGCAGAAAAGCGGCGGAGGAATGACGGAGCTTTACCTTGCCTCCGGTACTTACGTAAAAAGTTTCTACTCGGTGATGCACGCTCCCTCATGCGTCAAAATTTCCCTGATGGGTTCAACCCACAAGCGTATTCACCATCAGGTGAGCTGGAACAACGCCGCGGTAAAAATCCTCCGCGAAAAATATAAAAAATTCGCTCCTGAAAAAATCGGGGGTGGAAAATGATCCCTTATGCCGAAGTTGAGTCGCTCGCCGCATGCCGGATGAGTGAGCAGCAAATTGCCGATGTACTGGATATCAACCTTCCGGAACTGAAGAAACAGCGCAGCGAGATTTCTCGTTTCCGTGAGGCGATTCGCAAAGGCAGGGCAAAGGGAGAGGCACAGATAAGAGCCGCCTTATACCGGAAAGCGAAAAGCGGTGATGCCCGTGCTTACCATGAATTACTGAGGCGGCAGAAAGAACAGGACAACGGCTAGTCTCGGAAAATGGCAGGCGGAAAACAGACGTATTCCGCCTGAAACAGGTTAGCGATTTTTCAATAAAGTTAAGATCACTATCACTTTCATTAGTGTTGCACTAATGGCTAGCACTTTGGTTTCAGGAACGAAGCAAAGGCAGATAATTGCCAGTGACAGTAAGATGAAACAGATACACACGATTAGATTTTTCATAAACAAACCCTTTCTTAGTTCCTTAACGGGAGTGCCAAGGAGGGGTTGAATTACGGAAATGGGGCCCAGAACTTCTAAAAAAACGAAATAAATTCTTATCTTCATGATAATTAAGAGTATTTATTTCAATTTTCAGTGTGAAAAATGCAAAAGAAAGGCAATCACATGAGTAAAGCGGACTGGGGTGCTATCAGACGTGAGTATGAAACTGATGGAACGTCAGCCCGCAAACTAGGGGAAAAATACGGTGTCAGCCATACCACGATAAACAACAAAGTCAGGGATGAGAGTTGGATTAAGGGAAAGAAAAACGTTTCCACAGATAAGGTTTCCACTAAAAAACTTTCCACAAAAAAAATGGAAACAAAAAATGTGGAAACACCAAAGCTGGAAACTCGAAAGTCACAGTGTTTAAGTGATGAACGGGTATCAGATGCTGAAGTGGATAATCAGTCAGAAGAATTGGATGATCTCGGTTTCGAACCCAGAGATTTCGGGTTGTCTGACCAACAGGCTCTTTTTGTCTTCTGGTATGTAAGAACAAAAAACAGAGTCGAGGCGTACAAAAAAGCTGGCTATAAATGCGAAGGAAAAAATCTGCATTTTGGTGCTGCGCAGATATACAGAAATATAAAGGTTTCTCGTGCCATCAGAGCACTGGCTAAAAGGATGCGCCAGCGTTACACAGCCGACATTGATGAAATCGTGGATCAGCTGGTTGCGATAACCCGTGCGGATCCGAATCTTGTTTCTCAGTACAGGCGCGTTAACTGTCGTTTCTGCTGGGGAGAAGAAAATAAATATCAGTGGCGTGATGAAAGCGAGTACGAGGCCGCACTGAGTAAGGCAGCCGATAACGGCAAGACACCGCCTGAGGATGGGGGTATAGGTTTCATTGATAATGCCGACCCGAATCCTGATTGTCCTCGCTGTCAGGGTGAAGGTAAGGGGCAGATGATTATCAACGATACCCGCGACCTTGAAGGCGATGAGCTGATGTATTACCTCGGCGTGAAGCAGACTAAAAACGGTCTGGAAGTTTTAACCGAAAGTAAGCAAGCCGCTCGCGCCGCCCTGATACGAATCCTTGAGATTAAGGAGGCGAACAAACCCGCCGTGCCGGTAGTTCCTGAAGAGGATTACCAGCTTCAACCGTTAAATACTGATGAGCCAACACCTGACAATCCAATCCTCTAGTCAGGCCGTCACACTTACACCAAAACAAGCAAATATCTTCGCCTGGGGCTGGCAACGTTCAGCGCGTTTTCGTGACGCTGTGTGTGGCCGTCGCTTCGGTAAAACGTTCCTGGGTAAAGCTGAGATGCGCAGGGCTGCAAGGCTCGCGATGAAGTGGAACGTCAGTATTGAGGATGAAATCTGGTACTGCGCACCCACGCAGAAACAGGCTAAGCGTGTTTTCTGGCGGCGACTGAAACAATCCATCCCACCGCACTGGAGGGCCAGTAAACCCAACGAGACGGAATTATCTATCACGCTGGTAAGTGGCCATGTCCTGCGTTGTGTGGGCCTCAATAACTATGATGACCTGCGCGGTTCTGGCTTGTTCTTCGTGCTGGTGGATGAGTGGGCTGATTGCCCCTATACAGCATGGGAAGAAGTTCTGCGTCCTATGCTCTCAACCTGTCGTTATACCATCAACGGCACCACCTTCATTGGTGGGCACGCGCTACGAATTGGCACGCCAAAAGGTTTCAACCACTGTTACGACTCATGGCTTGCAGGTCAGGGCAACCGGGAACCGGACCATAAAAGCTGGCTTTATACGTCAGTAGACGGGGGCAACGTACCGGAGGAAGAACTTGAAGCGGCCAGGCGCAAAATGGACCCGCGTACTTTCCGTCAGGAATATCTGGCCTCATTTGAAAACTATCAGGGCGTTGTTTATTACTGCTTTGACCGCAGAGAGAACCACACTGACGATACTGTTCAGCGCGGTGACGAGCTTCATATTGGTATGGATTTCAACGTCAGCAAAATGGCGGCTGTCGTCTATGTTATTCGCGACGGTTTGCCCCGAGCTGTTGACGAATTCATGAATGTGTTCGACACCCCGGCGATGATTCGCGAAATCCAGAAAAAGTACGGGCAGGGCGGGCATGTAATAAAAATTTATCCCGATGCATCCGGCGCGGGGCGTAGTTCCAGCAACGCCAGCGAATCAGACATTACTCAGTTAAGTGATGCAGGGTTTGATGTGCGGGCGAACAAAAGCAACCCAGCAGTAAAAGACCGCATTAATGCGGTTAACTCCATGCTGTGCAACACCTACGGCGAGCGGCGGCTTTTGGTTAATACAAATACCTGCCCGATATTCACTAAGTGCCTTGAGCGTCAGGTTTATAACGATAAGGGAGAGCCGGATAAAAAAGCTGGATTTGACCACGCAAACGACGGGGGCGGTTATCCAATCGCATATCTGTTCCCAATTAAAGAAAAAGTTTTCGACATCGATCTGGATACCACACTCTGATGGCAAACAACGACATTACTTTTGTCAGACCTGAGCAGAAAGCGGCCTGTACGCAATGGGCAAAAATTCGCGACGTCTGCAAAGGCGCTGACGCGATAAAAAGCAAAGGGGGGGAATATCTCCCCCTTCTTGATCCTGAAGATAAATCAGCGAGAGCCAAAAGACGAAATGAGGATTACCGGAAAAGGGCGGTTTTTTATCCCATTACCGGTAATACAAAAATTGGTCTGCTGGGCATGGCCTACCGCAAAGACCCGACAATGACCGCACCGGAAAAACTGGATTATCTGAAAACTAACGCTGACGGGGGCGGGATAAGTATTTATCAGCAGTCTCAGCAGGTGCTGGAAGATATTCTGGAAACCGCCCGCCACGGTCTGTATGTGGATTACGCCAAAGAAAGTGATCAGGCCATTATTCTGCGATATGTACCGGAGAACATCATCAACTGGCGAACTGAGCGCATTAACGGGCGCAATCAACTGGTGCTGGTGGTGCTGCGGGAAGTTGTCGAAGAAAAGGATGGCTACGGTTTCAAAGAGCGTGTCCAGTATCGCGAACTCGCGCTGGAAGAAGGGAAATTTATCTGCCGCGTCTGGCGCAGTAAGGCTGAGAATGGCGGTGGTGCTTATGCAGTTGATGCAGAGTACCGACCTAAGCCAAAAGGGAAAGAATTCTGGGACGAAATTCCGTTCACGTTTGTCGGGGCACAAAATAACGATGAGACGATAGACGATCCTCCGCTGGCCACGCTGTTGGAAATCAACCTGGGTCACTACCGGAACAGCGCAGATTATGAGGATAGCGTCTGGTTCTGCGGTCAGGTTCAGCCGTATCTAACAGGGCTTGATAAAGACTGGCGTGACCACCTGGAAAAGAAAGGCGTGAAAGTAGGTTCACGTAATCCTCTTTTGCTGCCTGAAGGGGGCACTTACGCTTACGCCCAGGCGCAGCCCAATATGCTGGCTAAAGAGGCGATGGACAGTAAGCGCGATTATATGGTTCAGCTCGGGGCCAGGCTCATTGAACAAAACAGCGCCACGAAGACAGCAACACAGGCCAGCGGCGAACAGTCTGCCGCAACCTCAATCCTGAGTATTTGCGTATCAAACGTGTCTGAGGCCTTCAGTAAGGCGCTGACGTGGTGCGCGAAGTATCTCGGCGTGAAGGATGTAAAAGCGGATTTCAGCATCAACCAGGAGTTTATCGCGAAAGTTGCAGATTCCGGTATGGTGGCCGTTCTGGTCAGTGCCTGGCAGTCAGGGGCTATTCGTGACAGTGACCTTGTGCGCGTGCTGCAAAAGCTGGACATCATTGACCCGGCTGACAGCGTTGACGAGGTGATCGACGCGCTCCGTAACGCGAAGCCTACGCTGCTGGGTAGCTGATATGGCGACCGTTAACGAGCAGCTTCGTGATGAGGCCATTTCTCACGCTATCGGGATAAATCGCTTCGGCACCGGAATAGCAAACCGGATGCTGAAAATCCTCAACGCCAGTGACGCGGATATCAGCGCAAAACTGATTGTGGCGCTGGAAACCCTTTCCCCTGAAAGTTTCACCGTGAGGCGGCTTGAATCGCTTCTGGGGGATGTTCGTTCGCTCAACCGTCAGGCGGTTGACTCCATGTTTACTGCAATGTCTGGTGAGCTGCAGGCGCTGGCAGGTTATGAGGCGGACTATCAAATCAGTCTGTTTGATTCCCTCCTGCCGGATATCGTTCTGAATCGTTACCCGTTGCAGGGCATCACGGCGGATATGGTTTACGCCGCCACCATGTCGCAGCCTTTTCAGGGGCGCTTATTGTCGGAATGGGCCGAGGGTCTGGAAACCGACAGGAAGACCCGCATCGTTAATGCTGTCCGTCATGGCTATCTACAGGGGGAAACAACTGAGGCCATCGCCCGAAGGGTAAGAGGCCACGCTAACAAGGGTTATAAAGACGGTGCGCTGCAGATGAGCAGGGCAAACGCCACCAGCATCGTTAAATCAGCGGTCAATCATCTGGCAGCAACCGCGCGGCACAGCTTCGCAAAAGCGAACAGTGACGTTATCGAGTGTAAGCAGTGGCTTTCAACGCTCGATAATAAAACGACACCACTTTGCATGATCCGCGACCGCAGAAATTACACGCTGGAAAATAACCCCATAGGGCATAAGGTGCCTTATTTGCAGGGGCCAGGCCGAATTCATTTTTGTTGCCGCTCAACTGAAACGCTGGTGGTGAAATCATGGCGCCAGCTTGGAATTGATGCTGACGAAATGGACGCAGGAACCCGCGCCAGTATGGACGGGCAAGTACCGGCAGGCATTACTTACAACGACTGGTTACTCAGTCAGTCATTCACCCGACAGGTTCAGGTGCTGGGTGAAACCCGCGCTAGGCTCATTCGTGACGGTGGAATGCGTCCCGACGAGTTCTACACCGATAAAGGGGAATGGCTCACGCTTGAACAGCTCCGCGAGTACGACAGCAAGGCTTTCGAGGCCGCTGGGCTGTAAATCAACAGGTCGCTTATGCGGCCTTTTTTATTGGGCGAAGCCCAGAATAATCCCGAGGGGAATTTATGTTAATCCGAAATATGCTTTTGAAATATTACGCTCCTGAGAATGGCGGTGGCGGCAATGGTGGCGGTGGTAACAACATCGATATCACTCCCGAAATCCAGCAGATGATCGATGAACGTATCGCTCAGGAAACAGCAGGATTAAAAAACAAAAACCACGAGCTTCTCGGCACAATCCGGGAACAAAAAGATAACCTGGCCCGCTTTGACGGTATCGATCCTGATGCGGTGAAAACTATTCTCCAGCGTTTTTCTGACGACGAAGAAGCGAAGCTGATCGCCGAAGGGAAAATTGACCAGGTACTGGAAAAGCGCACGGAGCGATTCCGTGCCGACAGTGACAAAAAAATTAATGAGGCGCTTGGGCGCGCGGAAAAGGCAGAGACGTTTGCCAATAAATTCCGTGACCGCGTTCTGGCTGATGCAATCCGCGAGGCGGGGCTGAAGGCCGGGGCGCTGCCTACCGCGTCAGATGACTTGATCCTCCGCGCCCGTGGCACGTTTAAGGTCAACGACGAAGGTGAAGCTGTTGCCATTGATTCCGATGGCAATGCCATTCTCGGCAAGGACGGTAAAACGCCACTAAGCCCGATTGAATGGGCTGAATCACTCAAAGATACCGCACCGCATCTCTTCCCGGCTGCTGAAGGCACGGGTGGCGGTGGACATAAACCAGGTGGAGGTGGTGGAAACCTGAAGCGCTCAGAAATGTCGTCTCAGGAAAAAACTGACTATATCCGCAAACATGGCCAGCAGGCTTTTCTCAAACTTCCGAAATAAAGGATTTTCTCAATGACCACAACTGTAAACTCTGACCTGATTATTTATAACGACCTGGCGCAGACCGCTTTCCTTGAGCGTCGCCAGGATAATTTGCAGGTTTTCAACGATGCCTCAAACGGTGCCATCGTTCTGGACAACGAACTGATCGAAGGTGACTTCCGTAAACGTGCGTTCTACAAAGTCGGCGGCAGCATCGAAACCCGTGATGTGAACTCTGACGAAACGGTGAAAGGTAAAAAAATCGGCGCGGGTGAAGCAGTATCGGTAAAAGCACCGTGGAAATATGGCCCGTACCAGACTACCGAAGAAGCATTCAAACGTCGCGGTCGCAGCGTTGACGAGTTTTCTGAAGTGGTTGGCGTGGACGTGGCTGACGCGGCGCTTGAAGGTTACGTAAAATATGGCCTTAAAGCGCTGATCGCTGCCATCGGTGGTAACGCTGATATGGTGGTCACCGCCGATATCGAAACGGACGGTAAGCGCACCCTGACCCGTGGTCTGCGTAAATATGGCGACAAGTTTAACCGCGTGGCGCTGTTCGTCATGCACTCCGCCACCTATTTCGATATCGTGGATGAGGCTATCGCCAACAAAATCCACGAAGAAGCAGGTGTGGTTGTGTACGGCGGTCAGCCTGGCACGCTGGGTAAACCTGTCCTTGTCACTGACTCGATGGACGTGGACGGTATTCTGGGTTTGGTTCAGGGTGCGGTGTATGTCACCGAGTCCCAGGTTCCAGGATTCCGCTCTTACGACATCAACGAACAGGAAAACCTGGCTGTCGGCTTCCGTGCTGAAGGAACGGTGAACGTTGAAATTCTGGGTTACAGCTGGGATGAGTCGAAAGGCGACAAAAACCCGAGCCTGGAAAAAATCGGTACTGAAGGGAACTGGAAAAAACACTTCACCTCCAACAAATCTACCGCAGGTGTGCTGATCAAACTCACCGGCACTGAAACCGTCGATAAACCCGTAAAGTAACCCTGTCAGCGGATAAAACCTCCGTCACCGCTGACGGTACTGATTCCGTAACCTTCTCCGTTAAAGTCACCAAAGATGATGCGCCTGTTTCAGGTGCGGATGTTTCGTGGGTGACAACTGGCGGTGAACTGAGTACGGATTCCACTTCGACGGGTTCGGCTGGTGGCTCAACGGTAAAACTGACCTCGGAAGAGGCCGGAGAATTTACCGTGACCGCAACCGTTGATGGCGTAAGTGAAACGTCAGAAAAAATCACCTTTGAAGAAGACGGTGAATAATCCACAGGGGGCTTAGCCCCCATCATTTTAGGTGAGACATGATAGATACCAATATCACCTCCCCGGATTTTAACAGCTACGCCAGCGAAGCCGATTTGCAGAAATATGCCACCGCGCGGGATCTGACGTTGCCGGAAAATCTTCCCGCGATACTCCTGAAGGCCATGGATTATCTGGAAGGCCTGAGCTGGTACGGCATCCGCGCCAGCCCGTCACAGCCGCTGTGCTGGCCCCGTCACGATATCGAGTTTGACGGGCATCCTTTCCCGTCAGATCAGATCCCTCGTCAGGTTATTACCGCGCAGTGCATGCTGGCGGTTGAAGCGGTTGACGGTGATTTACTCGGTTCTTCTCGTGAGGCTGCGGTGAAAACTGAGCGCGTGGAAGGGGCTGTGACGATGACTTACGCCGTTGCTGACGGTGAGGCCTTCATTCCGTCCTATCCAGCCGTTGACGCGCTTCTGGCTGCGTTTATGGGCGGTCGCGGGTTTGCCATTAATACTTTCTCGGAGCGAGCGTAATGGCAATCAACTATCAGCGAATGCAGCAACGCTCAGACACGCTGTTACGTCAGAACGGCGCTGAGTATCAGGTTACAAGGAAAGGCACTGTTTCAGTCATCGGAGGCGTTGAGCATCAGACCGATGACATGCGCTTTTCTGCATGGGGCGTTAAGACCGAGTACAACCCGGATGAAATTGACGGAACGGTTATTCAGCGGGGCGACGTAAAAATCGTTTTCACGTCAGAAAACGTTATTGAGGTTGGCGATCTGGTGACCGTGGACGGCAAACAGCACCGTGTGATCAAACCAAATCCGGTTAAACCCGCCTCGCTGGTGATTTGCTATAAAGCGCAACTGAGGGCATAGCATGGCGGGAAATGACGACTTCATGGCATCCATTGACGCATTTGTGGCGAAAGCAAAGGCCAACCAGGAGAAGGTAATCAGAGCTGGCTGTATACGTATCCTGGCGCGTCTCGTCGAAATGTCTCCGGTTGGTAACCCGGAACTGTGGGAAGTTAACCAGACGGCGGTGCAGTACAACAACGCCGTCACTGAGTACAACGATCAGCTGCGAAATGACCCTGACAACCTGACCCGGAACGGTCGCCTTAAGCGAGGCCGCAAGGTGCATGACAGCATGGCGATCAGATCCCCGGCAGGTTACACGGGCGGGCGGTTTCGCGGTAACTGGCAGGTGTCTTTCGACGCCAGGACAACGGAAGAAACAGGGCGCATTGATAAAAGCGGCAGTGAAACTTTGCGCGCCGGAAATTATGTGCTGTCACAGTTTCGCGTTGGCATGAAGGAGGTCTTTTTTTGCAATAACGTCCCTTATGCCTATCCGCTTGAAATGGGGCATTCTTCACAGGCTCCGGGTGGGATGGTGCGTATCACTGCCGCAGAAGCGGCGCGATTCTTTGAGGAAGCGGCTAAGGAGGTCAGTTAATCATGCGTATCACTGTTCTGGATGACGATCCCGGTAAACGTATCAATCCTGGCGCAGAGCGCTACGAGGTCAGGCTCGATGGTGAAATCATCAAATATTGCCTGACGGCTGATGATGAAAAAGGCCTGGTGATTTGTGCCGTTGCTGATGGACGGGGGCTGATGAAGGCGCTGAATGGCGAGGTGGAGAAAACCACGCTTTACGGCAGGGTGGAAATCAGGCGGTTATCGTGAGTATTCAGCCTGACATTGCTGCGTTGCTGGATAAGCATCTGGGAAAATGGGCTGATGAGCAGGGTATTCCCGTTTCCTGGGATAACGTGGAATTCACCCCGCCCGAAACGGGCGTTTATCTTCAGTCGCACGACCTGCCGGCAACACCTTACAGCATTGACCTTGCCGGAACGTGTCTGGTTTTTCCCGGTGTTTATCAGGTTAATGTGATCGCCCGAGCGGCATCCGGGAGAACGCTGGCCGCGCAGACGGCAAAAAATATCACCGCGCTTTTTCCTCAAAATCTTGAGCTATCCGGGGAAGGTTTTTCCTGCTGGGTAATATCTTTCCCTGCTATCCATCCTGGCATCAACAACGGCGTGAACTGGACTGTTCCGGTCAGCCTGACCTACCGCGCAGAAACCATCCTCTGATCTCTGCCGCACATTTTTAATTTACTTCAATGGAGATATCTCTATGGGCTTTGCATTGCCTAACGGTTCGCACGTCTATCTGGCGTCGGGCTATGATCCTGCTGTGACGTTTACCGGCGCCACGAACGCCGAACATACCGTTGTCGCCCTCGAAAGCGAAGGAGATTTTGCCCCTGGTGACGTGGTACACGTCAATTGCGACTGGACCGGAATTGATAACGTCGTAGCGCTGGTTGATACCGTTGCCGGTTCTGCGGTTACCCTTCGCAACGTCAACACCACCAACACCGGGAAATATCCTGCTGGCGGCGGAAGCGGTACGCTGCGCAAAGTCACCGAATGGACTGAAATCCCTCAGATCACCGAAGTGGCGAACGCGGGTGGCGAGCAAAACACCACGCAGATCCAGTTTTTGTCTGATGACCGCCAGCGAAACCTGAACACCTACAAATCAGCCAGCTCTCAGACCTATACCATCGCGCATGATTCATCGCTTCCGGTTTACCCACTGCTACGCCAGCTCGACGAAGACGAAGAAACGGTGGCGGCATATATGTACGTGCCTAAGGCGAAAGAAAACCGCTACTGGGCGGCGACAGCCTCTTTTAATGATATCCCGCAGACCGCCGTTAACTCAGTCGAAACCGTAAGCGCGGTTCTCAACCTTCAGTCTCCGGCTATGACGTTCTACAAAATCGCCAACGTCACCACTCCAGCGGTGCAGGTGACAGGCGTAACTCTGGACAAAACCACGTTAGATCTGGTTGTCGGTGAAAAAGGCCAGCTTACGCCGACCGTTGCCCCGGCTGACGCCACCAATAAAGCGGTGACCTGGACAAGTTCAGATACTGAGGTGGCGACCGTAAGCGCCAGCGGTGAAGTGTCTGCGGTCGCTGAAGGGACCGCGACGATCACCTGCACCACCGTTGACGGCAAGAAAACCGCCACGGGTGAAGTCACCGTTACGGAAGAATAATCCGGTTTAACTAATCTTCGCCCCTTCGGGGGCTTTTTAGTTTCTGAGGAAGAAAAAACATGGCTACAAAATTTGAACTGCAACCGAAACCGACCTTTAAAGCGAACGTTGAGATCCCGCGTGCCGGGGAAGATGCTGGCGTTCTGACGTTTACGTTCCGTCATAAATCTGCGGATCAGATTAAAGAGATGGAAAAGCGTGAAGGGGCAACAGCAGTTGATTTCCTGTCTGAAATTATTGAGGGCTGGGCGCTGCCTGAACCTTACACCCGCGAAAACCTGACAGTGTTGCTGGATAACTACCTGGGCGCGGCGGGTGCGATCACCGAACAATATTACGCCGAACTGATGGGGCACCGGGAAAAAAACTGATAGCGGTTGCCTCTGCATTCTATACGCCTGAAGTGGCAGCGGAAGACATGGCCACCTTCGGGCTGACTGATGACGATTATGACGATGTGATCGTTCACGTTCTGCCTGATGTGTGGCCCGCCTTTTGCCTGTTCCAGTCGCTGTCTACGCAATGGCGCACCGGCTTTGGAGGCGCGACAGGGCTTGATTACAACGTCCTGCCCTGGCTGATGCGCGTTCACGGCATTGATGACGAGGCAACCGCGCTAAATGACATTCGTATCATGGAGCGAACCGCTCTGAAAACCATGCACAAAAAAGAGGTGGCCTGATGAGTGATATCGCCACGATCTCACTGCGTGTGAATACCAGTAGCCTGGAAAAAGGCACACAGGAGCTGGATAACTTTCGCAAAGCGGCGCAGGGCGGGGCTGGCTCCGCCGATGAACTGAGCCAGAGCGTTGATGAAACGCACCGCAGGGTAGATGAACTGCGTAAACGGCTGACCGATTCTGAGTCAGCAACGAAAAAAAATGCCAGCGCCCAGGATGAACTGGCGTCGGCATTTTATAAACAGATCGACAGCATCAAAAATGCGGCCAAAGAAACGGATAACATCGCGGTAATCCGTGCCCGCCTTCATGCGGCGCAAAAATCCGGGAATCTTATCCAGGAAGATTACCTGGCGTTGCTTTCAGCGATTACCGCCAAACAGATCGAAGGCCGACGCGCGGAAGAAAGTGCCGCGGCAGCGCGTGAAGTTTTTCTCAAAAAGCTGAAAGACCAGGTCGCCACCACGCGCCTGTCCCGCGAAGAATTGCTGCGCTACAGGGCTGAACAGCTGGGGGCAGGGTCAGCGGCTGAGATTTATATTCAGAAGCTGAAAAAGGCCGAAGAAGGAACGGCCCGCTTCAATGTGAAGACGGCAGCAGCAGGTAAGAACCTGCGCACTCTGGCCGCTTCACTCGTCAGAAGCAACCTGGGCGGTGTAGCAGGTACAGGAACGTCATTTCTTGGCAATATCGGGGCGCTCACTCCAGCTGTGTCAGGGCTGACCGGGATGGTACTCGCTTTAAGCATTGCTTATTACAAAGGCGAGAAAGAAAGCAACGAGTTTAATAAGCAGCTCGCGCTGACCGGAAGTTATGCAGGGCGTACTACGTCACAACTTCACAATCTGGCGAAAGCTATCTCAGGCAACGGCATCACGCGTGGTGATGCAGCGGCAGCCTTGTCTAAAGTTGTCGGCACAGGACGTTTTGGAAGCAACCAGCTTGAGATGATTACCCGTTCTGCGGTCAAACTTGAACAGGTTACGGGCCAGTCAGTCGATGCGACGGTCGGGCATTTTGCGCGACTGCAAAAGGAGCCTCTCAGCGCGGCTAAGGAACTGGATGAGCAGCTTCACTTTCTGACCGCCAGCCAGCTTGAACAAATTAATTCTCTATCACAGGTTGGTGATACTACCGGCGCGGCAAAAATCGCGATGGATGCGTATGCCGACGCCATTCAAAACCGTACCACTGACATAACCAACAACCTGGGCTTTATGAAATGGGGCTGGCAGGCCATCAAGCAGAAAGCCGCTGAAGCCTGGGATGCGATGCTGGGGATCGGCCGTCCGGAAACCATCGAAGACCAGATAGAAAACCTTCAGAAACGCGCCAGCAGAAAAATACCCACCCCTTCGGGGATGAATAACTACGGGGCTGAAAAGTCACTGGACGTTTTACAGGAGGAAAAATTTCAGGCTGATATTGCTGCTGCGCGTGAAAAGGCCGAAAGAGATGAAGAAGAGCGCAGGAAGCGCAGTTTCAACGACGATCAGAAGTGGAAGTTACAATACGAAAATAAGGAAGAGCAGCATCAGAGACGCCTGGCTGAAATTCGCAATTCCTATGCTTCCCAGGCCTCAAAGGATGAAGCAATTCGTCGTGAGAATGAAAGTTACGCCAACAGCCAGCAAAAGGGCCAAAAGAAAGAAAAAGCCTACACCGATGATTCTGCTACAAGGATGCTTCAGGAGTCATCGAAACGCCTGGCTGTACTGAAAGAGCAGAATGAAACAACCAAAAACCTGACATCTGAAGAAAAGCGCCTTCTTGAGTTTAATCAGCAGATCGCTGACCTGAAGCAAAAGCGGATTTTAACATCTGACCAAAAAAGTCTGGTTGCCCGGAGCGCAGAGATCCGCGCTGCGCTTGAAGCTGAATCCGCAGAGGCTAAGCGGATAAAAGATATTCAGGAAATAGCAAAAGGCCATGAAACTTCGCTGAAATTTATCCAGCAGCAAAGCGCCCTCATTGCAGCAATGGATAGCACCGCTGGCATGAGTAACAGGCAGGCGCAGCGAGAGAGGGAACGTGAACAGCTTAAGCTGATGAAAGCCTCTGACACTGACAAATCAGAATCCCTCGACAAGCTGGAGGAACGATATGCCAAAGAGGATGCGCTTCGTGGTGACTGGCTTGCAGGGGCTAAAAAGGGGTGGGCAGAGTATGAGGATTCAGCCACCAATGTTTACGGCAATGTGGCGAGCGTCAGCCAGGGGGCTTTCAGTGCAATGTCCAGCAGCCTGGCTGATTTCTTCACAACGGGAAAAGCTAATTTTAAGGACTACCTGACTACATTCCTAAAAGGTATTACACAGATGCTAACGCAATTAGCTTTGCTGAATGCTGCTAAAGCAGCATTTGGAGGTACAGCGTTTGGCAATATTTTAGGTATCAAGCAGGCATATGTCGGCGGCTACATCCCTGAGTTTGACGTGGGGGGCTATACCGGCGCAGGTGGTAAGTATGAGCCTAAAGGTATTGTTCACGGTGGCGAGTTCGTGTTTACCAAAGAGGCCACCAATGCTATTGGTGTCGAAAACCTCTATGCCATGATGCACAACGCGCAGGGCTATGCCGAGGGCGGTGTGGTTGGGCGTGCACCAATGTATGGGCTTTCCGGTGGTGGACTGACGGTCAATGTGGATGCGCCTGTAACTGTCACTCAGGAGGGTGGTGCAGTGGCAAATAATTCAAACCAAAAGAGTGCTGAAAGCATCGGTAAACTGATAGCATCTGTGGTTCAGCAAGAAGTTTCGATGCGGTTACGGAAGGAGCTCACAGAAGGGGGGATACTTTACGTTAAACGCACATTTTAAATTTATCGGGAATACTGAATATTGAATCAATAAGAAAATTATGGTTCGACTATAGTAAGGTGAAATGTTAAAAATTTAACGTGATTTTAACTGGTTGATGGATTGGAGAAAGATGTTATGGAAGTAATTTATGTTGGAAAAGATAATGCCAAAATGAATGAGTTTCTAAAAACCCCAAAGGACAACTTTATCTTTCTCTTATATGATGCATGGGATGATTATGATCATAAGACATCTTTTCCTGTATATTGTCGAATGAATGGTGTTGATGTACAACTACCACCAATCAAAATTTTATTTCAGGATGAAATGACTTCCCACCTATATCTTGAGAGCCTATTGCAAAGCGGTTGGGATGGTAAGTTCCCTATAGAGGGGGGGGAGTATATTTCTAATCCTGAGAACATCACTTTTTATGAGCTTATTGATGGGCATCTCGGTACCACACAAGCTCTCGAGGTTGCAAAGTCTCTCCGCGATGCAAGTTATATGTCACATATAATTGAGGACGAAGTTAGCATGAGAATGATTAATTCAAGTGCTTTCAAGGTGTCTCTCCTTCGTGAAAGGGGGGCCGTCAAAGCTTTTCTGGATGGATGGCGTGTTCTTGGAAAAAAAACTATAGTCATAGATAATATTAATTTTCGTTTCAAAACAGTTTCTGGTGATTCTCAGCAACTTAAACTTAATTTTAATTCTGAAACACCATTGCCGCATGATATAAATATTTTAATCGGTCCTAATGGTGTCGGTAAATCTCAAGCCCTAATTCAGTTAGTAGAGGCTTGGTTCAACGAAAGTGAACAAACTACTTTAGAAACTGGGTTTGCAGAAAAACCTAATATTAATCAGTTAGTGGTGGTTTCCTACAGTCCATTTGAGCTTTTCCCTCTTGATAGCTCTGATTTTGATCAAACTGCTGGGTTCAAGAAAAAAGATGAAAATAGTTATCGATATTTTGGATTACGCACTTATGAACATACGATAAACCCACACTCTGATACTCCAAAAAAGATCGTACTTTCAAGAAAATGGCCAAAAATTAATGCGGCGCGTTCGCTGCTCAACTGTCTCGATGATGATCGTCGATATGGTGAGATAAAAACATGGGCAAAAAAGATAGACTCTTTGTACTCGGTTCTTAACAAGGCTATTGATTTTGATTACATTGCCGTCGGTGTGAATCATTATGGTAATAAGGATGTATTATTTCAAGAAAAATTATGGGGAAGTGATGCTTCTTCAATCTTAATAAATAATGAAGCAAAGCTGTACGGTGTTCCTGAGGCTTATATACCAATAACATCTCATAGATTCAATGAGCCTAATACAGATGAATTAAGAAAATATTTGGATGTTAATGCTGGTATTACATTCATTAAAGATGGAGAACCAATTAAATTAAGTTCCGGGCAACGTTTGTTCTCATATATGGTGACTAATATTTTGGGTGCAATACGTCGCAATAGTCTCATCCTTATTGATGAGCCGGAATTATTCTTGCATCCGACGCTAGAAATCGCGTTTATTGAAATGTTAAAGGAAATATTAAGCAGTTTTGGTTCAAAGGCATTATTTGCTACACATTCTTTAGTTACTGTTCGCGAATTACCGAAAGATTGCGTTCATGTTTTTGAGAATAATAGTGACACTTTATTCATTAATCATCCTCCATTTGAAACTTTCGGGGGGGATATTCAGAGGATATCTTCCTATGTTTTTGGTGATAAATCAGTGTCAAAGCCTTTTGAATCTTGGTTGGAAAAAAAGATAAAGGAATACGGGAGTGGTGAAAAACTAATCAAAGCTCTTGGGAAGAATATAAACGAAGAGATGATGATTCAAATAAATGCAATGCAGGAGGGAAAATGGTGATACGCTTAGACACCCCTGAATTGGCGTTAAATGACGAAGAACTGATAGAACGGATTGTTGAAGAGCGTCAGAGGGGCATCCATAGGAACTATTTCAATCGAATTAAAGCTCCTTGGAAATCACGAGTGGCTCTGTATTCTCATGCTAGAGGTAATCCTGAGGTTGTGAGCACTTGGATGGAAATGAATGATCCTAATGTTCATGGAAGATTTAAAAATCTATTTCTTTCAGCGAAACCTGAGTCTGTACAAAAACCTATTTTAGAAGAGCTTCGTAATCGTGAGTTGGATTATTGTCCTGCATGCGGTGAAGATGGAACTCCGAATACACTCGACCATTATTTGCCCAAGGACGATTACCCTGAGTTTTCTGTGACAATAATAAACTTGTTTCCTATGTGTGACATTTGCCAATCAAAAAAAAGTAACAAGACAAAGGATAATTTTGGTAGAAGATTATTTATCCATCCTTACTTTGACAACTTTACTGAACAACAAGTATTGATTTTGAATATCACAGCCCCTTTCAATGCACCGGCCTCTATTAGTCTTACACCTAATCCTGAAATCCCGATCCATGAGTCGAATCTTATCTCTAGACATATCAATGAATTGGCCTTACCGGAGCGTTATTATCGTTACTTCAAAGCAAACTACATGCGGTTGTTACGCCATGTTAGAAGTATTCGTGCTCAGGGCAGAGATGTGAGAAATCAGTTGGAGCAGTTTAGAGCATCGTGTGAGCTTAAATCCATAAATTCATGGGGATATATATTTTACGATGGAGTGCTTCGCAATGAAGAATTGATGGACTATTTAGTATCTGGTGATATTCCGGTGGTTTAATATTGACTACCCTCGAAAAAATAACCGCCTTTCTGTTGTGGCGGTTATTTTAATGGTGAATTATGGCAAATACCTTTACATGGCCCACACAGGTTTCTCCAATCGCGAACGACACAATAAATCTCTATACAGCCCAATTTGGTGATGGTTACGAACAGGTTGCGATTAATGGAATCAATACTGTAATTGAGCAGTGGGATTTAACGTGGACGGGTAAGAAGAATGACGTAGCTGCTATCAGAGCATTTCTTCATTCCCACGCTCATCAATCCTTCTGGTGGTCAAATCCGTGGGGTGAGAAAAAACTCTACCGGGTGAATCCTGACTCAATCAAACCGACTTTTGTATCCGGGAAAGTGGTCACTCTCGGCTTTTCCTTCAAACAGGCCTTTGCGCCGTAAAATCTGATTCATTCCACCAGCCGCGTATGCGGCTTTTTTTATGGGTAAAATTTATGGGACTAAATGCTGATTTCCAGTCGCTGGAGCCTGGCGAACTGATCCACTTAATCGAAGTGGACGGCACTGCGTTCGGTATGGAAAAGGTGCTGCGCTTCCATGCGTACAATATCAATACCGAGGGCTGGGCCTCCTTTGCTGCTGACAATCTTCCCTCCATCATCTGGCAGGGCAACGAATACGACCCGCATCCATACGAGATCACGGGTATTGAGCTGTCTGGCTCAGGGCCGCAGCCTACACCAACGCTATCTGTTGGCAATGTCTCTAATTATGTTACTGCGCTTTGCCTTCAGTATGACGACATGGTGAAAGCCAGGGTGCGCATTCGGACCACTCTTGCGAAATATCTCGACGCGGCAAACTGGATTGATGGCAATCCTGATGCCAGCCCGAACGAAGAGCGCGTTCAGCTTTTCTACATCAACGCCAAAACCTCCGAGTCACGCATTCAGATTGATTTCGAGCTGTGTTCACCTTTTGACATCCAGAACCTGCAACTGCCGGCCAGGCAAATCCTTCCCGTCTGTACCTGGTGCTTGCGGGGCTGGTATCGCACAGGTAATGGCTGCGACTACAACGGAACGAAGTATTTTCAGAAAGACGGTACGCCAACGGATAACCCGGGGCTGGATGTCTGCGGTGGGCGTATGCGCGACTGTCAGGATCGGTATGGTGATGATCAGCCGTTACCGTTTGGTGGCTTTCCTGCTGCAAATTTACAGGGGAAATAACATGCGTAAACGTCTGATGGACACCATCCGCAAACACGTAGCGGCGGAATACCCTAAAGAGGCCTGCGGGGTAATTGTGGAAGCGAGCACGGGGCAGAAATACATTCCATGCCGTAACGTAGCGAATGACCCGACCGAAACGTTCACCCTGTCACCGAATGACCGACGCGCTGCCGAAAAACAGGGTGAGATTATTATGGTTATTCACTCTCACCCTGATGTAACCCGCCTGGTGCCTTCTGAGTTTGACCGTATCCAGTGTGACTGGTCAGGAATTGAGTGGGGAATTATGTCCTGGCCTGACGGGGATTTTTGCACCATCTCACCGCGTGAAGATCGCGATTATGTCGGGCGCCAGTGGTTGCTAGGATATGCCGATTGCTGGTCACTGATTAGGGAATATTACCAGCGAGAACATGGCGTGGCTGTGGGTGATTATTCTGTCGATTGCGAATGGTGGGTGGGCGGTAAGGAAAACCGTTATGACGATAACTGGGAGCGTGAAGGATTTTATGAAGTACCCGTTAATCAGATGCAGCCTGGAGACATGATAATGATGCAGGTCAGCGCCTCTGTAACCAACCACGCCGCGATATATCTGGGTGATAATCAGATGCTGCATCACATGTTTGGACAGCTTTCAACGCGCGTGCCGTATGGCAAGTATTACCGTGACCGAACGGTCCGCGTGGTCAGACACAAAGGAGTAAACCTTGAAAAAAACGCTGATTCTTAAAGGCCGCATGGCGAAAAAATTCGGTAAAACTCACCAGTTTCATGTTGCAGACCTCCGCGAAATGCTCAGAGCGATGTGTTCACAAGTGCCTGGGTTTCGAAAATATATGTCCGAGGCTCATATTAACGGTATTCGCTTCGCCTTTTACAGCGGTCGCAACAATATCGGGATTGGTGAGTTTGATATGACGATGGGCGGGGATGTATTTACCATTGAACCGGTGCTGGAAGGAGCGAAAAACGGCGGAATGCTGCAGATTGTCATCGGGGCGGTAGCCATTGCTGCCGCGTTCTTTACTGCTGGTGGTTCTCTGGCGCTGTATGGGGCCGCAATTGGTGCCACAACTGCGACAGGTGCAGCTGTTACGGCACTCACATCCATCGGTGTCAGTATGATGCTGGGCGGCGTGGTGCAGATGCTGACCCCGCAGCCCTCTTTTAACGTTGGCGCATCTTCAAGTACAGACAACAAGCCGAATTACGCTTTTGGTGCCCCGGTGAATACCGTCTCGATGGGGTATCCCGTTCCGGTGCTTTACGGCGCTCGCGAGGTCGGAGGGGCAATTATCAGCGCTGGCATGTTCTCAAGCGATCAGCAGTAATCTGAGTTTTCTTTCAGGCCACCTTCGGGTGGCCTTTTTGATGGGCGCAATATGAATTATTCATTTACTGAGAAACCTTTTGCAGGAAGGAAGGGCGGCGGGGGCAGTGCGCACACGCCTGTTGAACAGCCTGATGATTTACTTTCAGAAGCACGGCTGAAAATGCTCATTGCAATTTCTGAGGGTGAAATTCAGGGCGATCTCACCGCACAGGAGATTTATCTCAACGATACGCCACTGGCGAACGCGGACGGCAGCTATAACTTTGAGGGGATTACCTGGGAGTTCCGAACCGGAACACAGGATCAGGAATACATTCCGGGGATGCCGGAAGTTGATAACGAAATGTCAGTGGGGGTGAAGGTCACCGAGTCTGTGCCGTGGACGCGTCAGTTCTCGAATCTCGTACTCGATGCCGTGAGAATTAAACTCAGCCTGCCTGCTCAATACCGTTATAAAGACAATGGCGACATGGTAGGCACGGTCACTGAATATGCCATTGACCTGTCAACCGATGGTGGCACATGGGAGGAAGTTGTCAGGGCTAAATTTGACGGGAAAACCACGTCAGAATACCAGCGCGATCACCGGATAAATTTTCCGACATCCGTTACCGGCTGGTCGGTAAGAGTGAGACGCCTGACACCAGACTCCACTGATTCGAAACTGGTTAACGCTTTCAGCGTGTCTTCTTTTGCGGAAGTGATCGACAGCAAACTTCGTTACCCGAACACGGCGCTGCTTTATATCGAAGTCAACGCCAGCCAGTTCAATGGTTCAGCGCCGAAAGTAACGTGCAAACCTAAAGGTAAAATTATTCGCGTGCCGGATAATTATGATCCGGTTTACCGCACATACTCGGGGAGCTGGTCGGGTGGTTTCAAGTGGGCATACAGTAACAACCCGGCGTGGATTTTCTATGACCTGATCCTTGATGAGATTTACGGCATGGGTTCACGCATAGATGCCAGCATGGTGGACAAGTGGGAGCTGTACGAAATATCGCGCTATTGCGATGAATCAGTTTCTGACGGTGCTGGCGGCACCGAACCCCGTTTCACCTGTGACGCATTCATCCAAAGCCAGCAGGACGCCTATACAGTGTTGAACGATCTGGCGGCGGTCTTTCGCGGCATCACGTTCTGGGGTAATGAGCAGCTTTTTGTCAAAGCAGACGTTCCACAGGATGACGTGGACTGGGTTTACACTGCATCAAACGTCATTAACGGTGATTTTACCTACGCAGGCGGCAGCTATAAAAACCGCTATTCCTCCTGTCTTGTGTCCTGGTCTGATCCCATCAACCATTACAGCGACACTGTGGAGGGCGTTTATGACTCTGAACTGGTTGAGCGTTATCAGATTAATCAACTCACTCTGACGGCAATAGGATGTACCAAACAAAGTGAGGCGCATCGCAGGGGGCGGTGGGCGTTACTGTCGAGCGTGAAAGATGGTTCAGTGACCTTCGGCGTAGGGCTGGATGGTTATATCCCGCTGCCTTCGCAGGTTATCGGTATTGCTGACCCATTCCGTGCTGGCCTGCAGAATGGCGGCAGGATGAAATCGATTAAAGGGCGGGAGATTACTCTCGATCGTGAAGTTGAGTATGCGGCCGGTGACCGTCTGGTCATGAATATGCCTGATGGTACCACGCAGTCCCGCACCATTGAGTCTTTAAGCGATGACAGACAAACGGTAACTATCACGACCGCTTTCAGTCAGACCCCCGTTTACGGAGCGGTCTGGGCCATCGACAGCGACAGGGTGGCAATCCAGTATTTTCGTGTCATGTCAGTTGCGGCAAATGACGATGAAACGGGCGGTTTCACCATTTCCGCTATTCAGCACGATCCGGAGAAATATCGCTATATCGATGATGGCGTGCGCATTGAAAGTCCGCCGATTACGGTCACGCCAGTTAACGTTCTCGACGCACCTGACAACATCGTGATCGAGGAAACGGATTACGTCGCCCAGGGGCTGACCGTCGCGACAATGTACGTTTCATGGGCCAGGGTAGAGGGCGCAATCCGCTATGTTGCTCAGTGGCGCAAGGACAACGGCGACTGGATCAACGTACCTGTATCAAGCGCTCAGGGGTTCTCTGTAGAAGGGATTTATTCAGGTTCTTACGATGTCAGGGTAAGGGCACTGAATGCGCAGGAAACGTCATCACCGTGGGGCTATGCAGATAATACTTTTCTCTCTGGTAAGCAAGGCAAACCCGGGACACCCACTAATTTTCGCGCCAGTGATAACGTGGTGTGGAATATCGATCTGTCCTGGTCATTTCCTGACGGCTCGGGCGATACGGCATACACCGAAATTGAGCGTGCTACTACGTCCGATTTACAAAATCCCCAGCAACTCACTTTGCTGGCCTACCCGTCATCAACCTATCAGCATGGACCCATGAAGGCGGGCGTCAGTCAATGGTATCGCGTGCGACTTGTTGATCGTATAGGCAATGTGGGCGACTGGACAGACTGGACCATGGGAATGAGTAGTGCTGATGCCGGGGATTTGCTGGGTGATATTGCCGATGATTTTCTTACCTCGGCAGACGGTGACCGATTAACAGGAGATATTGATACCAATTTAGAGGGCGTTCTTCAGAACGCCCTGGCGAACCATGGGACAGTCGAGCACCAGTGGGCGCATTATGGTGAAGTGCGAGCCGATATTCTTGTCGTGAAAACAACCATCGCGCAGGTTGATAAGGCTATGGCTGAAATGTCCACCCAGGTACAGGCCCAGATTGAGGATGTGACAGCGGTGCTTGAGGACAAACTTACAGCAGTGGTTGACACAACAGGCGCATCGGCAATCCATACCCTTAAAGTAGGGGTTCGGATAAACGATGTGATGTACAGCGCCGGGATGAGTATCGCCGTCCTTGCGCAGGAGGGCCAGCCCGTTGTAACCCGTATTGGGTTCAATGCTAATCAGTTCGTACTGATGAGCGGCAGCGGTGATACGCAGTATTCTCCTTTCTCTGTGGTGAACGGTCAGGTGTTCATTAGTGATGCCTTTATCCGGGATGCCAGCATTAATTTCGGCAAAATATCTGACACACTTCAGTCAACAGACTTCGTTTCTGGGGCTACCGGAACCGGATGGAATTTGCCTAAAAGCGGAAATGCTGAGCTGAACAATGCCACGGTTCGCGGAGCGTTGTATGCCACCAGCGGTAACTTTTCCTTTGCTGGTTCGAACAACGTTACGGTGATTAACGGCAATGGTTTGACCGTCAACACGCCTGATGGCGGTAAAATTGTCGTAGGGGTATGGTGATATATGCCTACTGGTTTGCTGATTGATTTGAATGACGGCGGCAAGGCAATGGAGATAACGGCGGGGCTTAGATGCCCGTCGTTTGGTGCCGCTTTCACAGCTGGTTACCAGCGTTCAAAATACGTGGATGTATCAGGCCATGTAACTGACTCTCGAGTTTTGTTTATTCCGTATGCCACGTCTTATCTCGATTCCGGTCTGCTTCACAGACTAAACTCCATAACTATTGCGGGGGCAAGAGTAACTCAGAATTCAACAATGAAATCGCTGGGTATTAACGAAAGAGAAAGCACTTACACATTCGGCGGCAGTGTATGGCAGATTTTCCCTATCAGCCAGGGATCGGGTGTGGGGTTGCTTATCAGTGACAGCACCGATTTTACAGCCATAACGAATGCCACGCAGTCAGGGCAATGTATCTGGAAGGGAACTGTTTCTGTTCCCACTGGTGGATGGGCTGTACCGACGATAGCAGGGTATGACAAGAGCAAATACCTCGTATTCGGGCGCTGCAATAGCGGTAATACCGTGGATTTTGACGGTAATACTGTCAGGTTTTTCAGTGCGCCATCGACTAACGATGACCAACCGGCGACGGGCACGATTGATATTGTGATATTCGCCAGCGGCGTAGCCCCGACCCCTGGCACGGGCTTTAATATCTTCAATGCGGCGGGGGCCTGCACGTTCTCAACGACGAAAAGGCCTTTCGTGTATCTGAATGGTTTATGGACACCATCAACCAGCGCTTTTAGCATCGGCAATGGTTATGTGCCGCTTGGGCGTTTTGGGTTTATGGTCCACACCGTAGGCGGGAATTACATATTCAGGATGTACGGTTTAAAAATGCAGAATGGCAGTGTTTCGGTTCAGGGAGGGAAATACCTTGGGCGCGACCAGTATGCTATTTTCGGCAATAACAGTGTTACCCCGCTAACTCTTCCAGTCCTACCGGACATGTACGTTTAGAACCTATCATCTTTCCTCTCTGAACCCGCGCTGCGGGTTTTTTTATTTTCTGAAAAAGGAGTCCGCATGTCAGCCGGAACGTTAACTCTTACAAATAATTCTTCTGCCGTGGGCGGCACCGGGACTACGTTTACTACCGAGCTTGCTTCAGGTGATTTCGTTGTTGTGACTGTGGGAGGTGTTCCATATACGCTCCCGATCAAAACAGTAAACAGTAATACCTCGCTGACACTGGTCAGTAATTTCACAGGCCCTACGCAATCCGGTGCAGCCTGGTCCGCTGTTCCGCGCGTTGCGCTGAATATGGTTACGGCCGCATTGGTTGCTCAGAGTGCAGAGGCGCTACGCGGCCTGAACTACGATAAGCAAAACTGGCAGAGGCTATTAACGGAAAACGGCGAAGTAACAATAATCCTTCCAGATGGTTCAACATTTACAGGTCCGTCATGGATGTACATTTTAAGCAGTGTATTAAATAAAAATAATAACTTATCTGATTTAGGTGACATAGATACTGCCAGAAACAATCTTGAGCTTGGGAAGAGAACTGGTGCTTATTTTGGCGGGGTGAACCTTGATAGATATTCTGATGTTAGTACGGACCCGTCCGGTATTGTTATTGCGAGAAAGTACAATGCAGCTGGTACAGTTATGGAGTTTTATCATCGCGTTTATAGTGAGGTGCGGACAGATGGTATAGCGTATTTGACGTTACATTTAAGGGGGAAAAATGCCACAAATCGTTATCTCTCTTTCAGTGAGGGGGGGAACCTCGATATACCAGGATTGTTCAAAGGTAGTTCTTTTGAGGCAACTTCTGGTGCGAGTCCATTCAAAACAGCTATAACCTCCAATATGCAAGCTGCAATCAGTGCTGAATCAGGTTATGCAATGCTCTGGCGAAGAAATTTTGACAGCACTAAAGCGGATGAGTTTATCGGAATTCGTTCCAATAGCGATGCGATATTTCGTAAATCAACAGGCGTAGCAACCTATGTTGATGCGTCTTTGTGGCATACCGCAAACACGACCGTAGACGCCAGCGGATTTATAAAAAAAGCGTCACCGATTGTGAAAATATTCCGAAACGGGGAGTTTGAAGTAAATCACGAATCAGAAGGGTGTGAAGTAGTTCGTATTAGTGAAGGGGAATATCAGATTACCGGGTGTATGGGACTCAATGCGGATTTGGCGTGGGGAGGGATCGAGGGGGGATTTGAGCTACCCAGGGACAGAAACGGCCAGCCGTTGTTATGGGTTGATTATTCAGTGAGCGAAGATGGATCACTGTTAATTAAAACTATGCACCGGACCCATGATAGCGCGCCGGAGTTCGCCAGAAACATTAAAGAAGGTTATTCAAACGGTGACATGATCGACATACCGGCTGATAGCTTTGTTAGTGTGCGCGTTGAAATGCCGTTTAACTCAAAATACAACATGTGGGTTGCTTATGTGGAGGAGCAGAATAAACAGGCAGAAGAGGCGGAGCAGTCAGCAGCGGAAGAGGCTGGCGACGGCGCTGATAATGGCGAAATGCCTCTGTATGAGGAGCCACTTACGATAAAACGATAGCGAACGTTCTGGATCATTTTCTTGGCATCTCCCAGGGGGGGGGAGGAGAAAACAAGCCTTCTGAAGTGAAGGCGGCTTTGACAGTTAAGATAAAGTGGGGAGTGAGCGCGTATTATTGACGACGCAGAGGAGCGAGATTAGCCATCAACACATTTTCAGCGCTGGACAACTGAACAAGCCTCAGCGTTCCGTAGTGAAGCACTGGATAAAGCGTTTCATGGTTGGTAGTGCGATTCGGAACGTAAACTATGTCCAGAAGGGATTGTGAGGCGAGTTTTTTGATCACCTCGTTATAACGTTCCTCAGAGTCACATAATTCAAGACAGGCCGCGCGTCTCGATATCGGGTCATCCTTTCCAAATCCATTGCACAGCACCTGAAGAACGCCAGCGCATAACAGTAAATCAGCTTCCATGTTGCCCTCCCTGGGCTAATCCTTGCCTGAGTTTCATCATATGGGAACATAACCATTCTAAATGAAGGGATAATGAACAATGTAACGAAGAAGTTTGATATACATTAAGTGCGAAAAAAATCTCACTTAAGTGTTCCTTTAAATTGTTGATTTGCATTAAAGGCTTTGAAAATCAATGTGAAATAAGTCCATGACAAACACTGGGTGGAAATCTATAAAGTAATTACCCACCATGGAGACGGTGCGTTTTCCAAGATTTTTCCTTAGTTATTACGGGGCCTGGCTGATGTCGGCAGGCTCCCGGATTTTCTCTTTAGCCCTTCGTAAAAGATCCCTCCGATTTTCATCCAGATAACCCAATCGACAAAAATCTCTCTTGATCTGCCCTTACGGTAAAATATACTGTACGTATAAACAGTATTTCGAGAGGGCAGGTTATGCCGAGGCAATACGAGATAGAAGGCGCTTTCCGCGCCGCTGTAAAGATTGAGCAATCTGGACGGCGAACCGTCACCACGGAAGATTTTGTTAAACAGCTTGAGGTGGTCAACTGGAACTGGTCACTTAAGCAGGCTAACAACTGGATCGAGTGCTACGTAACAACCTTCAAGGATATCTCTTCCGAAGAAGGGGAAGCGCGTACCTTTATGCTGTTCAATCCGAACGGGGGGCTTTGAAATGGGTTTTCCTTCTCCAGCTACAGACTACATCGAAGATCGCTTATCGCTGGATAAGCTGTTTATTGCACACCCAAACGCAACGTACTTCATGCGGGCCGCGAACACTTACTGGAGGGCTGGGATAACTCAGGGGGCGTTACTCATTGTTGATTGCTCGGCAACGCCGTGTGACGGCTCTGTAGTCGTTTGTAGGTTGGCGGGTGAGTTCCATATCAGGCGGTTCAGGACTCAGCCATATAAGCACCTGGAAAGCCTGGGCGGTGACGGGCGAAAGGAGCGGATAAACACAGAAGATGATGACGGGATTTTCGGAGTGATAATGCATGCGGTAAACGACATGCGAACGCTGGAATTTGACGATAACCCAGTTATGTAGGTCATTAAATACACAAGGATGTGAAAGAATGTCTTCCCCAAAACTATTTCTATATGCTTGATTTAAAACGTTTTATTTTGGGGTGTGTTGCAACATGATTATGCGGGTATTTATCAGGTATTATGCTGATTTAATTGAATAAATGTGAGAGTGTTTTATCTCCATCCGCGCCAGATGAAAAGCATCTAAACCAAACATGCACAGCCTCAATGTCAATCGGTGTGGTGTTATGGTATAGGGGGCGGAATCTAACTATCAGAAGCAGAAATTTGAAATTTATGTATAACAGTTTGCGAAATAGATGGGCTTTAGTCATCTGATATAGTGAACAGTTAAGCGCGACTGACGCATAAAGCCGTTAAACGTTCAGAGCATAAGAATTTTATTTTTATGAGCTTTCTTCATTAAAGGGGTTGTTTTGTTCTCTCAGTCATGCGTTAATGGCTCCTCGGTTTGATACCCAAAAAAATATCTGACGTCGTTTCAAAGCATTTCTCATCACGTTGTGCCTCTCCGCAGCCTCTTGGGTCTTCTCTTTACACTCTGACACTCCGATTAGTTTTGTCTCAGACCATCATTGCCTTGAAAGGCCCAATTTGTTATTCACGTATTTACGTGTTCTGGAGATTCATATGGTTTCTTATATCCATTTTCGCTGCCCATGCTGTCATGGCTCGCAATACCGCACATCCGTTTTTGATGTGTCTGAAAAAAACCCGCACGGTGCGAAATGCATTTTCTGCAAATCGTCCATGATGACCTTTGACCATCTGGCAACGTCCGCGCCATCTGAGCGTGCACACCTCAGTCATCGTCCGTCATAACACCGCGTAAGCTATAACAGTTCATTAAAACTGCCAATTTTCTCCTGCTGATATACTATGGTGTGAAGCAAGGAGAGAACGATGAAAAAATACCAGCGCCTGGCGCAGCAAATCATTTCGCAAATCGAACTTGGCGTGTGGTTGCCGGGAGATAAACTACCGTCGTTGCGTGAGCAAGTTGCCAGCAGCGGCATGAGTTTCATGACTGTCGGTCATGCCTATCAAACGCTGGAAAGTCAGGGGCGAATCGTTGCTCGCCCACAGTCGGGATACTACGTTGCTCCACGCCCGATAAAGCAGCAGCCTGCGCCACCGGCGCAGGTGATGCGCGACGAAGTGGTCGATATCAATACCTATATTTTTGATGTCCTGCAGGCCAGCCGCGACCCCTCTATTTTACCCTTTGCCTCCGCATTCCCCGACCCGCGGCTTTTCCCGCTTCAGCAGTTGAACCGCTCCCTTGCCAATGTCAGCAAAACCGCAACCGCCATGAGCGTGATTGAAAACCTGCCGCCGGGTAACGTCGATCTCCGCCACGCCATCGCCCGTCGCTACGCGCAGCAGGGGATGAATATTTCGCCGGAAGAGATTGTGATCACCGCCGGTGCGCTGGAAGCCCTAAATCTGAGTCTCCAGGCCGTGACCGAACCCGGTGACTGGGTGATTGTCGAAAACCCCTGTTTCTACGGTGCACTTCAGGCGCTGGAAAGGTTAAAGCTCAAGGCGCTGTCGATCGCCACTGACGTGCGCGAAGGGATCGATCTCAACGCCCTTGAGCAGGCGCTGAACGACTATCCGGTGAAAGCCTGCTGGCTGATGACTAACAGCCAAAATCCCCTGGGCTTTACCCTCAGCGCCGAGAAAAAAGCCCATCTGGTGGCGCTGCTGACGAAACATAACGTCACCTTGATCGAAGATGACGTCTACAGCGAGCTCTATTTTGGGCGCGAAAAACCGCTGCCCGCAAAAGCCTGGGACCGCCAGGATATGACTTTGCACTGCTCATCTTTCTCGAAATGTCTGGTCGCCGGTTTTCGTATCGGCTGGGTCGCAGCGGGCAAACATGCGCGGCGCATCCAGCAATTACAATTGATGAGCACACTTTCGACCAGCTCCCCGATGCAGCTTGCTCTGGTGGATTATCTTGCTACCAAACGCTATGACGCCCATCTTCGCCGCCTGCGCCGTACGCTGGCCGAGCGTAAGCAGCAGGCGTGGCAATCGTTAATGCGCCATCTGCCGGAGGAAGTGAAAATTCACCACAACGACAGCGGCTATTTTTTGTGGCTGGAACTGCCTGCACAGCTGGACGCCGGGCTGCTCAGTGAGCAGGCGCTGGCGCACCATATCAGCATCGCGCCGGGCAAAATGTTCTCCACCTCCGACGTCTGGACGCCGTTCTTTCGCTTTAACACCTCCTGGGCGTGGGGGGAGCGAGAAGAACAGGCTGTAATCCAGCTGGCGAAATTAATAAGCGTCATGCTGAAATAAGCGAAAAGGCTTATTTACCGCAGACGTAATATCCTCGTATAAATAAACAATGCTTATCCTGTGACCGGCGCCGGGTTAATTCCCGACTGCCGGTCATAGGAAATCTGCATACCGCCGCTCGCCGCTAACTCCTTGTCTATAATCCATTTAACAGGGAATGCGCCCTCTGTCACAACCTGATGAAATTTCCAAAGCCCGCAGGGTGCGGTGCATTTGCGCAGTCTACGTTTATTAAGGGAGATATTTTTACGGCACGGCTGCCGCCAAATTTCATTGCGACAGGAGTAAATCAAATGAGCAAAAAATTTGCCCGCAGCAGCCTGTGCGCGCTCGGCATGACCATCATGACCGCGCAAGCCGCAGAGCCGCCGAAAGAGATCGGCAAAGGCGAGGGAAGGCTGGATATCATCGCCTGGCCGGGATACATCGAACGCGGCCAGACGGATAAAAATTACGACTGGGTCACCCAGTTTGAAAAAGAGACCGGCTGTGCGGTGAACGTTAAAACGGCAGCCACCTCCGATGAGATGGTCAGCCTGATGGCAAAAGGGGGCTATGACCTGGTCACCGCTTCCGGCGATGCCTCGTTACGTTTGATTATGGGGAAACGCGTCCAGCCCATTAATCCGGATCTGATCCCCAACTGGAAAACCATTGATTCGCGCATCGTGAAAGGCGAATGGTTCAACGTTGGCGGCAAAGTCTACGGCACGCCGTATCAGTGGGGACCGAACCTGCTGATGTACAACACGAAAACCTTCCCGACACCGCCGGACAGCTGGGCGGTGGTCTTTAAAGAGCAAAATCTCCCGGACGGCAAAACCAACAAAGGCCGTGTGCAGGCCTATGATGGCCCGATCTACATTGCTGATGCCGCGCTGTTCGTCAAAGCCACGCAGCCGCAGCTCGGTATTACTGACCCGTACCAGCTCACCGAAGCGCAATATGCAGCCGTACTGAAAGTGCTGCGTGAACAGCACGCGCTGATTCACCGTTACTGGCACGACACCACCGTTCAGATGAGCGACTTCAAAAACGAAGGCGTGGTGGCGTCAAGCGCATGGCCTTATCAGGCTAACGCCCTGAAAGGGGAAAACCAGCCCATCGCGACTGTCTTCCCGAAAGAGGGGGTAACCGGCTGGGCAGACACCACCATGCTGCACGCTGAAGCCAAACATCCGATGTGCGCCTACAAGTGGATGAACTGGTCGCTGACACCAAAACTGCAGGGCGATCTGGCAGCGTGGTTTGGCTCTCTGCCGGTGGTGGCTGAAGGCTGTAAAGCCAGCACACTGCTCGGCGAAAAAGGTTGCGAAACCAATGGCTATAACGAATTCGACAAAATCATGTTCTGGAAAACCCCGATTGCAGAAGGCGGAAAATATGTCCCGTACAGCCGCTGGACGCAGGATTACATCGCCATCATGGGTGGCCGTTAATCGCCCGGGAGCAGACCATGACGTATGCAGTTGAGTTTAACGACGTCTCCCGTTTGTACGGTGACGTACGGGCGGTGGATGGCGTCACCATTGGCATTCGTGACGGCGAATTTTTCTCCATGCTGGGGCCTTCTGGCTCCGGCAAAACCACCTGTCTGCGCCTGATTGCCGGGTTCGAGCAGTTGAGCGGCGGGGCGATCAAAATCTTCGGCAAAGAGGCGAGCGAGCTACCGCCGTGGGAGCGCGATGTGAACACCGTGTTCCAGGATTACGCCCTGTTCCCGCATATGTCGATCATTGAAAACGTCGCCTACGGACTGATGGTGAAAGGCGTCGATAAAAAGAAACGCCAGGCGCAGGCGCGTGACGCGCTGGAGAAAGTGGGGTTAGGGTTTGCAGAAAAGCGTAAGCCGTCGCAGCTATCCGGCGGGCAGCGCCAGCGTGTGGCTATCGCCCGCGCGCTGGTTAATGAACCGCGTGTGCTCTTGCTCGACGAACCGCTCGGTGCGCTGGATCTGAAACTGCGCGAGCAGATGCAGTTCGAGCTGAAAAAACTGCAGCAGGAGCTGGGGATCACTTTTATTTTCGTTACCCACGATCAGGGCGAAGCGCTGTCGATGTCCGATCGTGTCGCCGTGTTTAACAACGGGCGAATTGAACAGGTCGATACGCCGCGCGAACTCTATATGCGCCCGCGCACGCCGTTCGTCGCCAGCTTTGTCGGCACATCCAACGTGTTTGATGCCGCCGTTGCAAAACAGGTTTGCGGCATGGAGGGAATTTATTCGCTGCGCCCGGAACATATTCGCCTCAATCAGAGCGGCGACGTTCAGGTACAGGGCGTGGTGCAGGCGGTGCAATATCAGGGCGCGGCAACACGGTTTGAGCTGCGTCTCGCCGATGGCGCAAAATTGCTGGTGAGCCAGGCCAATCTGAGCGGCGCGAATATCCCTGTGGATGTTGCCCCAGGGCAGCAGGTGCTGGCCTCCTGGTCGCGCGAGGCAATGGTGCCGCTGCATGAGGAAAGGTGAGATGGACATGAGCGTTTCTCCTGCACCGTCCTCCCGTGGCCCAGTCAGCCGGATCACGACGCTGCTCTGGCGCAAACCGTCGCTCGGGCTGTTCCTGCTCCTGCTTGGGCCGCTGATGTGGTTCGGGATTGTCTATCTCGGCTCGCTGCTGACCCTGCTGTGGCAAGGTTTCTACACCTTCGACGATTTCACCATGTCGGTGACGCCGGATCTGACCTTTGCGAACATACTGGCGCTTTTCAACCCTGCCAATTACGACATCATCCTGCGCACCTTGTTGATGGCCATTGCCGTCACGATTGCCAGCGCCATTCTGGCCTTTCCGATGGCGTGGTACATGGCGCGCTACACGCGAGGTAAATGGAAAGCTTTTTTCTATATCGCGGTGATGCTGCCGATGTGGGCGAGCTACATCGTTAAGGCCTACGCGTGGACGCTGTTGCTGGCAAAAGATGGCGTCGCGCAGTGGTTTCTCGGTTATATGGGGCTGGAGCCGCTGCTGATGTCAGTGCTGACCCTGCCCGCAATTGGCGGTAACACGCTGTCGACGTCCGGCCTGGGGCGCTTCCTCGTCTTTGTCTATATCTGGCTGCCGTTTATGATCCTGCCCGTCCAGGCGGCGCTGGAACGCTTGCCGCCCTCGCTGTTACAGGCGTCAGCCGATCTGGGCGCGCGCCCGCGCCAGACTTTCCGCTACGTGGTGCTACCGCTGGCCATTCCTGGCATTGCGGCCGGTTCGATTTTTACCTTCTCGCTAACGCTGGGCGATTTTATCGTGCCACAGCTGGTCGGCCCGCCGGGTTATTTCATTGGCAACATGGTCTATGCGCAGCAGGGGGCGATCGGCAACATGCCGATGGCGGCGGCGTTCACCTTAGTGCCGATTGTGCTTATCTCACTCTATCTGGCGTTCGTGAAACGTCTGGGAGCGTTCGATGCACTCTGAACGCGCGAACGTGTTCCTGAAAGTGGCGGCCTGGGGTGGTGTGATCTTCCTTCACTTCCCACTTCTGATTATCGCCATCTATGCTTTTAATACAGAGGATGCGGCGTTCAGCTTTCCGCCGAAAGGGCTAACCCTGAAGTGGTTTAGCGTGGCGGCATCAAGAAGCGATATTATCGATTCAGTGACGTTGTCACTTCAAATCGCGTCGCTCTCGACGGCCATTGCGCTGGTGCTGGGGACCCTTGCGGCGGCGGCACTCTGGCGCAGCGAGTTTTTCGGCAAAAACGCCATCTCGCTGCTGCTTCTGTTGCCAATTGCGCTTCCGGGGATCATCACCGGTCTGGCGCTGCTGACGGCGTTTAAAACCATCAATCTCGAGCCGGGCTTTTTCACCATCGTTACCGGTCACGCGACCTTCTGCGTGGTAGTGGTGTTCAACAACGTCATCGCTCGCTTCCGGCGCACCTCGTGGAGCCTGGTCGAAGCGTCGATGGATTTAGGTGCCGACGGCTGGCAAACCTTCCGCTACGTCGTGCTGCCGAATTTAAGCTCTGCACTGCTGGCGGGAGGAATGCTGGCGTTTGCACTGTCGTTCGACGAAATCATCGTCACGACATTTACGGCGGGACATGAGCGAACGTTACCGCTGTGGTTACTCAATCAGCTTGGACGCCCGCGTGATGTGCCCGTCACCAACGTGGTCGCGCTGCTGGTGATGCTGGTAACGACCATTCCGATTCTGGGGGCCTGGTGGCTAACCCGCGACAACGAAAACGTGGTCGAAAGCGGGAAATAACGTTGATTTCAACAGGACAATGCTATGCAAACTCAACTGCTGATTAATGGTGAACTGGTCACCGGCGAAGGCGAAAACCAGCCGGTTTACAATCCTGCCACGGGCGAGGTACTGCTGGAGATCGCCGAAGCGTCTGCCGCACAGGTCGACGCTGCCGTGCGAGCCGCTGACCGCGCCTTTTCACAATGGGGCCGAACCACGCCGAAAGCGCGTTCCGAATGCCTGCTGAAACTGGCCGATATGATTGAGGAACATGCCGACACATTCGCGCGCCTCGAATCGCAAAACTGCGGCAAGCCGCTGCACTGTGTCATCAACGACGAAATCCCCGCAGTCGTGGATGTGTTCCGTTTCTTTGCCGGTGCCGCTCGTACGCTGAATGGACTGGCGGCGGGAGAGTACCTCGACGGCCATACTTCCATGATTCGCCGCGATCCGGTGGGCGTAGTGGCGTCCATCGCGCCGTGGAACTATCCCCTGATGATGGCGGCGTGGAAGCTGGCTCCGGCGCTGGCCGCCGGAAACTGCGTGGTGATCAAACCTTCAGAAATCACGTCGCTGACCGCACTCAAACTGGGGGAACTGGCGAAAGGGATCTTCCCGGCAGGGGTATTAAATGTATTGTTCGGTCGCGGCAAAACCGTTGGCGACCCGCTGACGGGGCATGAAAAAGTGCGCATGGTCTCCCTGACCGGTTCAATTGCCACCGGCGAGCACATAATCGGCCACACGGCGTCGTCGATTAAACGCACCCACATGGAGCTGGGGGGGAAAGCGCCAGTCATCGTCTTTGACGATGCTGACCTCGACGCGGTTGTCGAGGGCGTGCGGACCTTCGGTTTCTATAACGCGGGCCAGGACTGTACCGCCGCATGCCGGATATACGCGCAAAAAGGCATTTACAACGCCCTGGTGGAAAAGCTCGGTGCGGCGGTGGCCACGCTGAAAACCGGCGCGCCGGATGATGAATCTACCGAACTGGGGCCGCTCAGTTCTGCGGCGCATCTGGCGCGGGTCTGCCAGGCAGTGGATGCAGCCAAAGCGCTCGGACACGTTAACGTGGTGACCGGGGGCAATAAAGTGGACGGCGCAGGGTATTACTTCCAGCCCACGCTGCTGGCGGGAGCAAAACAGGAAGACGCCATCGTCCAGCGCGAAGTGTTTGGCCCGGTGGTCAGCATGACGGAGTTCAGCGATGAAGAGGAAGTTCTGGCCTGGGCCAATGACTCGCAGTATGGTCTGGCGTCATCGGTCTGGACGAAAGACGTGGGCCGCGCGCATCGTCTCAGCGCTCAGCTGCAATACGGCTGCACCTGGGTGAATACCCATTTCATGCTGGTCAGCGAAATGCCGCACGGCGGCATGAAGCTATCCGGTTACGGCAAAGATATGTCGGTGTATGGCCTGGAGGATTACACCGTGGTCAGGCACGTCATGATTAAACACTAGCGCCGTTTAACGCCCGGTAGCGCAGCGCTTACCGGGCTTAAATCGTTGCCGGGTCAGGCGTCACCGCCACCCGGCAGTGTCTACCAGCCACAGACATCATGCTCATTTTCCGTGTCATACGCGCGCACGGTATTGACCAAATCTTTCACCACATCGGCTGCGACATCGGGAATTAACAGCTCCATTGGGGCCTGTGTCTCGTAATCGACCGACACGCCGTTGCTGTTATTCGTGACGGTGACGGTATACGTTGCCTTGCCCATCTTCTTACCCCTTATGTGTATTAACGACTTTTCCCAGGCCCGTGCCTTCAAGATTTGCCTGCGGATCGGCGAAGAAATCAATACTGAAGTAGGTATCGTCGGTCAGAAGCTCAATGCGGTGCCATTTTTGCGGTGGCGAAATGCCAAAAGAACCCGCTTCGATAATCAGTTCAAGATCGGGTTCAGTGGCTTGCGCATCCGGGAATCCAAAATATTTCACCGCGCCCTGCATAACAGACAGGCGGCCATACACGCCCGCTTTGGTGTTGTGATGGGTGAACAGGGCCTTAGGTGCGGAGTCTTTGTTCCAGAATGGAGTGGCGCGGGTGTGAACAAAATTTTCAGGAATACGTAGCATAATAAGTTCCTTACGGGCGTTTAAATGCTCAAAGAGATTTCAAAACTTCCGGTTCAACAAAGAAATCGACGTTAAAAATCGTATCGTCAGTCATCGTTTCAATGTGATGCCATTTTTCAGGCGGAAACACGCCGAAATGGCCAGCCTTGATGATGAGTTCGCTATCAGGGACCGGCGTGAACTCGTCGGCATAACCTAAGTAACGTATCGCTCCCTGACTTACCGACAAACGGGGATAAACGCCCGGTCGCGTGCCTTTATCAAGATGGCGCTGGAAAATGCCAGCAGGGGCGGTGTCCTTGTTCCAGAAAGGGGTGGAACGGGTATGAATACAACTCTGCGGAATGCGTAGCATAGTTTCTCCCTCTAAAGCCTGCTGTTATTACACCACTTTTCGGGCACAATCATTGTGCAAAATGTGCATGTAAGATGCAACTTTAAAGAGGTAGGAAAAGGGGTAACTCAGGCGGGGAATTAACGTCAACGGAATACTTCATTGTTATTAACCATGTGATTTTAGTGGTTAATCTGTAACATTAAAACTTGATCTGTATCAATATATGACGCATATTGCGCGCGGTTATTTATCGATCGAGTGCACAGAATGACGCTTTATCAAAAGATGTTGGTGTTTTACGCAGTCATGGCAGCGATTTGCGCCCTGATTACCTGGTTCCTGTCGAAAGACCGTAAACGCATTCGGTTTCTGAGCGCGTTTCTGGTGGGGTCGACCTGGCCGATGAGCTTTCCTGTGGCACTGTTGATCTCGCTTTTCTGAAGCACGCTTCCAAAATTAAAAGACAAAATAGCATTCCGCTACGGATGACTGTATAAATACACAGTGCATCAACAAAGGAGTGCTTATGAACAGTTTTTACTCGCAGCAAGCCTGCTGCAATGTGCGCTGGCAGGACCTCCATGGTTCTGGCGATCCCGTGGTCTTTATTCACGGCCTCGGCTGCGCCTCCTCGTATGAATATCCCCGCGTCGTCTGCGATCCGCAGTTTGGTGCGCGTCGGGCCATTCTTATCGACCTTCCCGGCAGTGGCTATAGCGACAAACCTGAACACTTTCTCTATCGCACCAGCGATCAGGCGAAGGTCGTTGTCGAACTTCTGAACCATCTCAATATTGACGCATTCTGGCTGTATGGCCACAGCATGGGCGGCAGCATCGCTATCGAAACCGCCGGGCTTACCGAAAACCGTATTCGCGGACTGATTGTCTCTGAACCCAATTTTCATGCGGGAGGGGGCATGTTCAGCCGCGCGATTGCCGCGCAGAGTGAGGCCTCATTTATTGAAACTGGCTATCACACTATGCTTGCCGCCGAAGCGTCTGCGTGGGCGGGGTGTCTGCGCAGTAATGCACCTTATGCCGTCTGGCGCGGTGCCGCATCTCTGGTTGCGGGCGTGACCCCTGACTGGAGCGCACGCTTTTTGGCGCTGAAATGTCCGGTCACGCTGCTGTTTGGAGAACTCTCGCTGCCAGATGCCGAGGCCGAAGAGATGCGTCAGCAGGGTGTCCAGATTATGGTGATCCCTGCCGCCGGGCATTCCATGTCGTGGGAAAATCCTTCCGCGCTGGCGCGCGCGCTTTCGGATTGTGTCTCAGAAGAGTGACAGCCCGCGCCTTTGCAGGCTGTCATTAGGATTAACGCAATATCGTTTGTAACGCCTGACGTGCGGCGGGCTGGATATCATGCGGGTGCTGATAGCCAATATTCTCAATCGCGCGGGTATAAAGCGCGACCAGCCAGTCGTACACGTACACCGTGGCGGCGTGAACCGGCTGCTCACCCAGTTGCGTCAGTCTTGGCGTTGCGCTGCTGACGACAGGCGTCACGAAGATGGACTGGCCTTTACGCACGCGGCTTGCGGGGCGAGTCGCCGCAGGTGTTTCAGCGTAGCCCAGCCAGCCGATGAAGTTACCGATGGCCGCATGCAGCTGTGCGGCACTGCTTTTATCGGCTTCTACGATGCGCTGTAACTGTTGCGGCAGATTCAGGCGATAGCTGCTGATCACCAGCGTATCGGCAATCTGGGGGAGTGCAGCAACGTCCAGCCCTAGTCTGTTCGCGGCGGCTTCGTTACGGCTCCACTGGCGCAGATGATTGATCCAGACACGATGCGCCAGACGCGCTTTATCTTTGGTCTGGAAGACCTCATGGCCTTCGCTAGCGTTGTCGGCAAAGAGATCAATCGCATCGGTGAACAAACCGTTAACCTGCTCTTCGCGGGGCTGCTGAACGGTAAGCAGCGTTTCGAAGGCTTTCAGCGGTGGCAGCAGCCCTTCAAGCAATTCACCATGGCGGGCCGCGCTGGATTGTAGCGTGCGCACCATCGCTTCAGCCTGAGTGCGTTGTGCATCAGGCTCAACGGTCATCGGCGCGAGATAGCTTTGCATCAATGCACGAAGCTCGCGTTGCTGAGTGTTCTTCAGCGCTTGCAGGCGAGACTGGCGTTGTGTGGCAAGCGTTGCCTGCGACAGCCACTCCACCACGCGCTGCATGCTGTGCGTGTCGAGAGCCTGCAACGTTCCCCAGCGCTGGCCCGGTTTGCCGAGCAGGTGCTGCACCGCCTCATCCAGATTCTGTTTGGTGAGGAAACGCGCGTCGTGCGGCGTAATGGCCCATACCAGGCCAGGCAGGGCGGACTCTTCCGTCGTCTGGGTATCTTTCACCCAGTTCAGCAAGGTTTTCGCCGTTTTTGCCGTTTGCTCGTGGCGGGCGGTAGCGTTGCAAATCACCAGCACGTCGGGCTGCATCTGCTGGCGATAATGTTCCAGCAGCCATGTGCATTTGGCTTCTGCAAGCGGCGAGAGATCGGTCTCCGATGGTGCGGGAATATCAATGATATCGACGTTATCCAGCACACCGTTTTCAGCGGGCAGGACCAGTTCGCGTGTCAGGAATGCCAGCACATCGACGGGAATGCTAATGGCATTCAACATCTCGCCATTATTCAGCGGGTGCAGCACGGCTTCCTGTGCGTCCGGCGCGGTGAATTCTGCGCGAGTGAGGAACCCTTCGCTGGGCAGGCCGAAATTATCGACCAGCAAACTCAGCGGTGCCGCCAGCTGGCGGGCGTGGCTGGTCTGATGCAGCACGTGGGCCAGTTTCAGCCACTGTTGGGTCAGTTCCTGCTGCTCACCCCACAGCAGCGACCAGACGCTGGCGCGAGTGCTTAAATCGAGGGAGGGGATCAGCTGCGCAAACTGATGCCACAGGCTATCGTCCATCTGCTTTTCAGACGCGGGAACGGTGCTGCGCCAGTAGCGGGCAATGGTCGCCACTTCCTGGGCGGTGATCCCCGGAACGCCTTGCGGCTGGCGCAGGGCACGCCATTTTTCGACGCGCGCTTCAATCACCGATTTTTCTACCGGGCGAATCAGCGTGTGCAGCGTGGTACGCGCAATAAACAGCTGGACCAGCTCGGCTTCCGTGACCAGGCTCAGGCGCAGCGGGAAGGCATCGTCGCTGACATCACTGGAGCGCGGCGTGAAACGCACGGCCATGTTGGTCAGGGCATGGCCGGGGTTGATATGGGAAAAATAGTCAAAGGTGCGCTGGCCTGGAGAAACATCCAGCCGACCATTTCCGCTGCCGCACAGTGACGCCAGCAGGTGAGCTTTGGCTGCCTGCGAATGGCCGTAAAGGCCAATGCTGCTATGTCCGGTCAGGGCGCGGTCAAGCGCCTGTCCGCGTGCCTGCGCGCAGGTGAGGCGGGCCAGCAGGGCGTCAGCATCGTTATCCAGCATCGGGGCATGCAGGCGCGTGTCGTTGATCCACTCGATTAACGCCTGAGAGGTGGCAGTCATCGCTGTCATTTGAGATATACGCTCCCGCTGTCGATCCAGTAGTGGCTTCCGCTATGGCGGCGGTCGGCCAGGGTATTCAGTTTAAACGTTAAGGCGTCAGGCGGCACCGGTGTCCCGTCCTGGAGCCAGGCGTCGCTCAGCTCAAACGACTCCGGGCCTTCGTGTTTCGTTCCGCCGCACAGCTGCAAGCGAACGTTTAGCACGCCGTCTCCGGCGATGGCTTTTGCCAGCTCTGCTGAGTTAATGCTCAGCGTATAGAGCGGAGTGGCGGGCCAGCGGGCGTTAGCCAACTGACGGAAACCGAGCGTCACGTTACCGCGTAGCGGGAAGTGCAGTCGCGCATCCAGCTTCGCGCCCGGCTTATCGAGGTCGATGTCCTGATACCAGACGTTCTCTTCGTGCAGCGTGTTGACCGTATTATCCAGCACGCCGAGATAACGCACGGTGGAGTAGGCACCGATGTCGGCAGCTTTGAAATTAAAGCGCGGTAAACGCAGGTCCAGGGCGAGGCTGCACAGCATCGCGCCGACGGCAGCCGTAGATTTTGGATTACCGATACGACCCTGCTGGCTAAACGGATACCACTCATGTACGCGGTATTTATCCAGCCAGACGATGCGGTTGACCGGCACCGGCTGCAGGTGGCGAATCAGCGCCTGCACCCCAGGCAGACAGCCAGGGCGCCCGGTGATCAGCAAAATATCGCAGGCATAATGGGAAATCGCTTCGCACACGGCATGCAGCGGAGCGGCCAGCGTAAACTGGCCCGCCAGCATCGCGTCCTGCATTTCCTGGAAGTTCACATGCAGCGGAACCGCAAACAGATCGAACGGTGCCGAACCGGCTGGCAGCGCGTGGTCGATCGCCTGTTGCAGATAGTTCATCACGTTGCGGGTCGGCTGCTGTTTTAGCAGATCGCCGAAGGTGGCGTGTAAACCCGCCAGCGGATCGTCGATATCGCTGCTCTCCCAGGCGGCGAGGATCCCGTGTCCAATCGGCATAAACAGCTGCAGCGCCGTCTGCTGGCGCAGCACTGCCTGAGTATCAATGCGCCCGGAGTCGCCAAACAGCGATGCCATCAACAGAGAAGCATCGGCGATACCGGATTTTTGCAGCTGCGTTTGCAGGGCGGGCAGGACGTAGCGCTGGATCACGTCCAGCAGCGTGTCGTCGCCCGCCACTTTAAATCCTTCGCGGAACAGCAGCTGCGGGGTGATTTTGACATTGTTACCAGAGCCGTCATCCAGCTGATAGTGGGTAATCGCCATATCAGTGGTTCCGCCGCCAATATCGATGGAGGCCACGCGCAGCGAGCGTCCAGGCTGTGCGCCCGGCTCCACTTCACGGTCCGGGCGGGCGAGAGAGGCGAAGAACGCCTCTGTCTGGCCGCCGAAATGGGAAATGGCTTCGTTGTACAGCCACACGAGCTGTCCGCAGCTGGCTTCGTCCCACTCCATCTGGATAGCGGGAACCGGAACCACGCTCTTATCCTGCTGCTTGCGGCTGGCAAAATCGTCATCCTGCGGGTGCCAGCCCATCGCTTTCCAGACGATGGCGATGGCTTCAAACATGCGGCGGCGGAAAATCTCGCGCTCCTGTTTCGGCATCGCCGAGGGCAGGGTCAGGATCAGGGTACGCAACTGCCGTGGCGAGGCGGGGAAGCCCAAACGCAGACGCGTGGCGACGCTGTTGATCTGGCCGAGAGCCTGAGCGAGGAGTTCGCACAGCATGTGCGTCATCAGCGTGCTGCGGCTGTACTGCGGCGAGAAGACCGGCAGACGTTCATCCGGCGGCAGGGTGAACAGCGGCTGCCCGTCATCGTTCATCAGGTTCATCAGCGGGAAGGCGGTTGCCAGCGGTTCGCGCTGGGTTTTGGCATTCATGCTGCTAAAGCGCCAGTCCTGTACCGTCGGGGTTTCATCCCACAGATAGCGACGCGGGCTGGAGATCCCGCTGTTGCCCTCAGTGCCCAGACGCTGCATCGCCAGTTTGCGCGCTTCATCGCCCACGCGCACGATCGAAGGCCAGACAAAGGCATCTTCGCGGCCACTTTCAACGGAGAAGTGCTGCTTGCCAAAGCGGGCTTCAGAAAATTCAAGGCGGCTGGTAAACAGCGGCTCATTCAGGAACTGCGGTTCGCTTAAGGATCGCACCTGCAGTTCGGCGGTCTGGCGTAAGCCGTCATTGGCATCGCCGTGATCTTCAATGATCACGCCGCAGGTGTGGGTGTTGCCGACATCAAGGATCAGATCGACCGGAATGGCGGGCGTACTCAGGGTGTGAGTAACAAATTTCACTTCCGGAACGGTGATCTGCTCGCCCAGCATGGTCATCATGTTGAGCCAGTGGGCCTGATATTCAAAGCTGCGCATCGCCTGGTGCAGGTCGCGCTCGGAGCGGTTTTCGACGCTCGTGGCGTAGCCGCTGAATGCCTCGCGCAGCCAGCCGTCAATCCAGGTCTGATCGAGAAAACTCAGCACCTCGTCGTCGCGCCAGGCCAGCGCAAAACGGGTGCCGTTCAGAATATCGTTTTCGACCGGCGACAGGCCCGGCGTGGCGTGATCGGCTATCTGGCTGTCGAGCGCGAAGGTCACACGGTGGGTGTTACCTGCGCAGTCCGGTGTCTCAAGCTTACGCACCTGCGCGCGCGCCCAGTTATCCGGGCCGTCGACAAAGGTACGCGGCGGATTAAAGCGTAAAAAAGGCACCGGAAGCCAGACGCCATCGAGCACCGCCAGGGACTGATGCAGGGTAAACGTGCTTTCCGGTTTCACCACTTCAGGTTGACCGCCGCGTGCAGCGGGCAGGGTGTAGCGGCCATTGATCAGATCGTAATTGAGGCGCAGCAAAGGGCCATTGGCGGTTTTACGCACGAACCGGCCCAGACTTGCCGTGTCCTGTGGCGTCAGGCCAAAATCAAGAAACTGTACGCCGCTGTTCGCAATCAGCGTGACGCTTTGTTTGTAGTCGCAAAGATTTACCAGCATAGGATCAGGCACCTGCTTTCTTGAACGTCAGCGGAACGACGGTTTTGGCATCATAACGGGCAGTACACTCCGCCACGTCGTTAGGCCCGGCTTTACAGGCGATTTCCGGCATCGGGTAGCGCGAACCATCCGTGCAGCGGGCATTGCCGCGGCTTTTAATCATCAGTTCGCCGTTGCTGTGAAGGCCCGAGAAAATGTCGCTTCGACAAATAACGTTATCGCCCTGAACCACGCGAGCGGTCCCCTTGTTGTTCTGAATTTGATAACGCAGTGACGGTGCTTTCCCGGTGATCGGATCTTTCACGTCCAGCATGGCGCGCCAGGTGCCGTTGAGGAATTTCGTTGAGCCGGTTTTTACCTGAACGGCGTCCATCACCATGGCATCTTTTGGGATCGCGGAAATTATCACCGGTTCTGCGACCGGGGCAGGTGCAGGTTCTGCGGCTTTAACCGGCAGAATTTCGGCCTGGTGCAGCGGCAGGTTCATCGCCATCTCGACCGCTGGTTTTACCGGTTTCGGGGCAATAGCAATCGGTGCCGGAGCAGGCGTTGTGACAGGCTCGGCCGAAGGCGCCTGTTTTGGCCACAGCAGCGGAGTCGCGATGGCCGCGACAATCACGGCCGCCACAGGCAGAGACCAGAGCGGAACGCGGCGTTTTTTGCCTACAACCACAGGCGCAGGTTCTGCGGGCGCGGACACTTCAGGCATCACCACGGGCGCAGGCTCAGCGGAATAGAGGTCGTCCTCTGTCACACGAACCACAGGTGTTGGTGCGATGAGCGGCGCGTCGGCTTGCTCAAACACAATCGCCGGGGCGGGTTCTTCAGGTTCAGGCTCTTCAACTGGCGCAGGCATCGGCTCAGGCTTGAGGGATTCACGCAGGCAATCCAGAACATCCTCGCGCGCGTTTTCATTGAGGTTCACAAAACCCCAGAACGCGATAACCGGCTTGCCGTCGACGAGGAACAGGAAATTTTCGCCAGGGAACTGGAATGCTTTTGAAAGCAGGGAACCAAACAGCTGTTGTGCGGTTTTAGGCGACTGGAGGCTCTTTTTGCTCAGCGATTCAACGCTTGAGAGGGTGTTCTCCAGATAGCGCAGGGCGCGAAAACGTGCATCTTCATCGGCGGCATTCCAGCCCAGAACGTCACCGTCCACCGGTGAATACCAGTCGACACGGTCGCCGCCGTCATTGACCTGCGGAATCGCCAGACAATCAACGATCGTCTGCTGTTTGCGCAGACGCAGCGCTTCACGGATTTGTAGTGCTGATTCAAATACGGCCTGTCCGCCGCCGCCAACGGCCTGAAAATCATCGAGATTGCCGCTGCGTAAAAGTGTTTTTGCCACGATTTGGTCCTGTAGACTTCTTCACCCCATTACTTTAACGAAATCGTTTTGCAAGCAAACGGACGAGGAGACGCTAAAAGCGGCGATTTCTTAGCGGATAGAAAGGTGCATTAGTGGTTGACGAAACAGCACACTTAAGGCAAATCACCGGGCGATAGCTGGCTGTTAAACCAGCGAAATTAATGGCTTTAGAATATCCTGATAGTGTTTCGTTATTTGCCACCCGCTCAGGGCTGTGCTGTTATTGACGTTCTATATATAAAAATCAAAAGGCTTATAACCATGACCACAGGGAAAAAGCTGCTCGCGCTTGCGCTGAGTACACTCTTACCGGCAAGCGCTGCCTGGGCGGCAAACACAGATACGATCATTTACTGCTCTGAGGCGTCACCGGAGTCGTTTAACCCGCAAATCGCCAGCTCCGGCCCGTCATTCGTTGCCAGCTCTCAGGTGCTTTATAACCGTCTGATTAATTTTGATCCGGTCAAAAATACCCCGGTTCCGTCGCTGGCAGAATCCTGGACAATCTCTCCGGACGGCAAAACCTATACGTTTACGCTGCGTAAAGGCGTGAAATTTAACAGCAACAAATACTTCAAACCGACCCGTGATTTTAACGCCGATGACGTTATTTTCTCGGTGCTGCGCCAGAAAGACCCTAAGCATCCGTATCACAACGTCTCCCTGGGTAATTACGAATATTTCAATGACGTCGGACTGGATAAGCTGATCCAGGAAGTCAAAAAAGTCGATGATTACCATGTGCAGTTTGTGTTGAGTGAGCCGAACGCGGCGTTCCTCGCCGACTGGGGAATGGATTTCGCCTCGATCCTGTCAGCCGAATACGCAGACGCTATGCTCAAAAAAGGGACGCCGGAAAACGTCGACACCTGGCCAATTGGTACCGGCCCGTACGTGCTGCAGCAGTATAAAGTTGATTCTCTGATCCGCTACGTTGCTAACCCGAATTACTGGGACGGCGAGGTGCCAACAAAGCATCTGATTTTCTCGATTACGCCGAACGTCGAAACGCGCCTCGCGAAGCTGCAAACCAACGAATGCCAGATTATCCCTGCGCCATCCCCGGTTCAGTTTGACGTGATCAAGAAGAATAAGGATCTGACGCTGCATTCCGTTGATGCGCTGAACGTCGGCTATCTGGCGTTTAACACCGAAAAAAAACCGTTTGATAACGTGCTGGTGCGTCAGGCGCTGAACTACGCGACGGATAAAACGGCCATTGTTAACGCCGTGTTTATGGGTTCCGGTACGGTCGCTAAATCACCGATTCCGCCGAACATGCTCGGTTTTAACAAAGATTTGAAAGACTACAGTTACGATCCGGAAAAAGCGAAAGCGCTGCTGAAGCAGGCGGGGCTGGAGAAGGGCGCAGAAGTGACCCTGTGGTCGATGCCGGTTCAGCGCCCTTACAACCCTAACTCCAAACGCATCGCGGAGATGATCCAGAGCGACTGGGCGAAGGTAGGCGTGAAGGCGAAAATTGTCTCTTACGAGTGGGGCGAGTACCTGTCCGGAATGCGTAAAGGCGAGCACGACAGCGCCCTGTTTGGCTGGATGTCTGATAACGGTGACCCGGACAACTTCGCCGATGTGCTGCTCGGCTGCAACAGCATCAAGACCGGCTCGAATGCCGCACGCTGGTGTGACAAAGGGTATAATGACCTGGTACAAAAAGCGAAGCTGACCAGCGATCCGGCGAAGCGTGCGGCGCTGTACAGCCAGGCGCAGGAGATTTTCTACCAGCAGGCGCCGTGGATTGCGCTGGCAAACGGCAAAACGTTCTACGCCACGCGCAGTAATGTGACCGGGTATAGCGTTAGCCTGATGGGTAGTGATTTCTCCAAAGCGAAGCTGAACTAATCAGATGCCCGGTAGCGTTGCGCTTACCGGGTCAACTGGACAGTGTATGTGTTAGCCGGGTAAGGCAATGCCGCCGCCCGGCGATATGACTCGATGACAAGGAGTGACAATGTCACATTTAGACGACGTGATCGCGCGCGTGGATGCTGCGGTTGAAGAGAGTGTCATTACTCATATGAATGAACTGCTCATCGAACTGAGCGAAGACAGTGAACTGAGCCGCGAAGATCGCTACGCTCAGCAGCAACGTCTGCGTAACACCATTGCGCACCACGGCAAGCAGCATAAAGAAGAGGCCGACGCCCGCCACGATCAGCTGACCAAAGGCGGCTCGATTCTGTAAACGTCAGAACTGGCGCCGCGCAACCAGCCAGGCGCCAATCACCAGCAGCACCGCACCGCAGACCGGGCCAATCAGCGCCCGCAGCGGGATCCCCTGGCTTTTCAGCACGTCCATCACCAGCCCGCCAATCAGCTGACTGGCGACCAGCACCGCAATCGTCGTGGCTGCACCGACATACTGATAGCCGCTGATGCTGGCAAAAACAAAGAATGACCCCAGCAACCCTGGAATGAGCGTCCACCAGCGTATTGTGGACGCCAGCTCGCTGAAGCCCGCCACGCCGCTTTTAATCAGTAATATGCTGACAAACAAGACAATACCGACCAGTGAGTTCAGCAGCATGGCGATCAAAATCGTCGATGAGGACTGGGTGATGCGCACCATCAGCGTGTTTTGCACCACCAGACCGATTCCGGCAGCCACCAGAAAGACCAGCGTCAGGGATTGGTTCATCTGATCGCGTCCGGTTCGTGGCGATCGTCGAGCTGCAGCTGCATAAAGGTCAGATCCAGCCAGCGGCCAAATTTGGTACCCACCTGCGGCATCTGCCCGGTAATGACAAAACCGAGTGTCTCATGCAGATGAATTGAGGCCTGATTCTGCGCTTCGATGCCCGCCACCATCACGTGTTTGCCGATAGCGCGCGCTTCAACGATCAGCGTTTTCATCAGTTCGCGGCCAATGCCTTTACCCTGATGGTCGGGATGAACATAGACCGAATGCTCCACCGTGTGGCGGAAACCGTCAAAGGCGCGCCAGTCGCCGAAGGAAGCATAGCCTGTAACCACGCCGTTTTCTTCGCTAACCAGCACCGGATAGCCCATCAGCGTGCGCGCTTCAAACCAGGCAATACGGTTCTCCGTGTCGACGGTGGTGTCGTTCCAGATTGCTGCAGTATGCAGCACCGCGTGGTTGTAAATCTCGCCGATAGCGGCGCAATCTTCTTTGCTGGCGTGACGGATAATCATCGGAACCTCGGGATCGGTTGTTCACTATAGTGGTACGTATTACTTACAATATTACACAAACGCCGCGCCAGACCGCTACGGCATAAGACATATTTTTTTGTTATGACAACGACATTGAAATCGGGTCCATACACTATAGTATGACGTCATGAACACTATGCCAGACGATATGAATCAACGGATTAGCGCGCGAATTCGGGTGGAACGCGAATCGCGCGGTTGGTCGCTTAGCGAGCTTGCTGAGCGGGCAGGTGTGTCACGCGCCATGATCCACAAAATCGAACGCAGCGAAAGCAGCCCGACCGCAACGCTTCTGGCGCGGCTGTCGGGGGCGTTCGGTATCAGCATGTCGACGCTCATCGCCCGCGCTGAGATGCAGGAAGGCAAGCTGCTGCGCTTTGCCAACCAGCCGGTGTGGCGCGATCCGCAAACGCATTATCTGCGCCGCCACGTTTCACCGCGTACCGATTTGCCAATCGATCTGGTTCAGGTCGAACTCCCCGGCGGCAGCGATGTGCCGATGCCCGCGTCATCCTACGCGCTGGCGCGTCAGCTTATCTGGTTACAGTCCGGTGAACTGGTGTTTCAGGAGGGCGATACCCGCCATGAAATGCAGGCCGGAGATTGTCTGGAGCTGGGGCCACCTAACGACTGCCGCTTTATCAATGAGACGCAAAACCCCTGCGTGTATCTGGTGGTGCGCCTGAATCAGTCTGGCTCGTAATGATAAGGCAGTTGTCGGCAACAGGCGCTAGTCTCTAAGGACATTTGCGTAATAAGGAGCGATCCATGAGTCAATCTGCAAACACAAACCGCCGCCTGGTGCTGGCGTCTCGCCCACAGGGTGCGCCGGTCGCGGACAATTTTCGTTTAGAAGAGCAACCGATCCCAACGCCTGCGGACGGGCAAGTTTTGCTGCGTACCGTCTGGCTGTCACTCGACCCGTACATGCGTGGCCGCATGAGTGATGCGCCGTCCTATTCGCCGCCGGTTGAAATTGGCGCGGTGATGGTGGGCGGCACGGTCAGCCGCGTTGAGCAGTCGAACCACCCGAAATTCAAAGCGGGCGAGTGGGTGCTGGGCTACAGCGGCTGGCAGGAGTACGAACTCTCTGACGGCACGGGCCTGGTCAAACTCGGCGATGAGGTGAAACAGCCATCCTGGGCACTTGGCGTGCTGGGAATGCCCGGTTTCACGGCCTACATGGGGCTGCTGGATATCGGCCAGCCGAAAGAGGGCGAGACGTTAGTGGTTGCAGCGGCAACCGGCCCGGTTGGGGCGACCGTCGGGCAGATCGGCAAAATCAAAGGCTGTTATGTGGTCGGCATTGCGGGTGGCGCGGAGAAATGCCGTCACGCGGTTGAGGTCCTCGGGTTTGACAAGTGCCTGGATCATCGCGCGGACGATTTTGCTGAACAGCTGGCTCAGGCCTGTCCGAAAGGCATCGATGTTTACTACGAAAATGTCGGCGGTAAAGTGTTCGACGCGGTACTGCCGCTGCTGAATACCTCGGCGCGCGTGCCGGTCTGTGGGCTGGTGAGCGGGTACAACGCCACCGGGCTGCCGGACGGGCCAGACCGTCTGCCTCTGCTGATGGCGACGCTGCTGAAGAAACGCATTCGCATGCAGGGCTTTATTATTGGCCAGGATTACGGCCATCGCATTCAGGAGTTTCAGGATGAGATGGGGCGTTGGATCAAAGAGGGCAAAATTCAGTATCGCGAGCAGGTGATCGACGGGCTGGAGAATGCACCGCAGGCGCTGAATGGCCTGCTGGAAGGCAAAAACTTTGGCAAAGTGGTGATACGCGTCGCGAAGGATAACTAATGGTACTCATTATGGCGGGAATCCCCGCCATAATATATTCTTAAAGTTTGACTATAATGTCTTTAATAATACCAGCATAGCTATCGGCCATACCGGATTCGGTAAGCCGCAGGCAAAAAAATGCATAAATTTTGGTTCTTGAATTTTTTAGCGTCATTCCAATACCAGTGTGAAGATACAGGATATATCGACAGGCACTCGTTCAGGTCAAAACGGGTGGATGAATAGCGCTTATTTTTTAAGCTGAAGGAAATGCACATGCTTGAATTGGAACATTTAGAAAAAGCACAACGCCTGAGCCTTACGATGCAAGTTGAGGTGAGCCTGAAAGGGGCGTTGATTGCCGGAGCGCTCAAACCTGGCGCCAGGCTTATTACCAAAGAGATTGCGGATAAATTAGGCACCAGTATTACTCCTGTTCGCGAAGCACTTTTACGGCTGGTTTCCGCCGGAGCCCTGCATGCCACACCGGCACAGGCTTTTCTGGTACCGGAGATCACCCTCGATCGCTATACAGAAATAAACGCCATTCGTAAGCAATTAGAGTCAATGGCGGTTGCGGCAGCCTGTGAAAAAATGACGGACAGCAAGCTGCAGGAATTACGCGATCTGGCAGAGAAATTCCACGCTGCAATGCGTAACGGCGAGGCGCAGCGCGCCCTGCATGCTAATCGTGCGTTTCGCTTCAGGCTGTATGAATGCGCCCAGATGCCAACATTAACGGCGATGATTGAGCAACTTTGGGTGCGTATTGGCCCCTGCTTCAATTATCTCTACGAAGATGTACACGACATTTCAAAATACTCGTATCGCTACGATGAACTGCTGGATGCGCTTGAGCGCGGCGATGCAGTGGCCTGTGATAAAGCGATTGATAAACTCATTGACGGGTCGACGGCGCTTTTATTGCAGCAGTATTTTAGTTAAGGAATAGTTTAATCACTTTACACTTTTCTAATATAACTATTCCCTGCTTTAACTATTTCCCGGAAGAATTGCTCCTCCGGGAATGTTATTTTCCGTTCATTCTGGCTGTCCCGACAGAGAAAGAGACTGACTGGTTACGCTCTCTGATAAAAGGGGAGTGAATTGTACAACTGCGTCGAAAATCCGCGTGCAAAAAAAATCCCGCCCTGGTCAGGCGGGATTGGCTGCTTTGCTCATTCATCGTCGGATTGCGATTTTACTCAAAGCGATACGAAACTGACATCCCCACGCCGTAATTACGTCCCGGAGCCGGTTCGTAGTAGCGGCCGTTGGATTCGTTAACGATGACCGATCCGACATACTCTTTGTCGAACAGGTTATCGACGCGCCCGAAGACGTCCATTCCCCAGTTGCCGTAGTTAAATTTGTAGCCCGTATTCAGGCCGACCACGGTGTAGGAAGGGGCTTTGGCGGTGTTTTCATCGTCCGCCATAATGTCGCTCATATAGCGCACATCGGAGCCTGCGTACCAGCCTTCTTCCGGCTGCCAGCCAAACGACGCGTAGCCCATATTGCGGGCGATGCCCGGCATACGGTTACCGTTACAGTCGGCGTCGGAGCAGACGTTGGTGCGGTACGTTGCATCCAGATACGTCCACGCCATTTTCAGCTTCCAGTTCTCGGCAAACTGCTGATCGAGGGAAAGCTCCACGCCCTGACGACGCGTTTTCCCGGCGTTTTTATAGCTGGTGCGGCCGCCGGCGCTGGCGTCTACCACAATCTCATCATCCGTATCGGTGCGGAAAAGCGCCGCCGTCAACAGACCATTGCCGACGCGGGTTTTGCTGCCCACTTCGTAAGTATTGTTGGTGGAGGGTTTCAGGCCGAAGTTCAGCCCGCTTTGATTTCCGGAACGGTAGGAGAGTTCGTTGATGGTCGGCGTTTCAAACCCACGGCCTGCCGCAGCGTAGACGTTCCACCCATCGGTGATGGCGTATTTTAAAGAACTGGCAGGCAGCCATTTGTGGTAGCTCGCGTCGCCGCTGTCATCCCCGTTAGCGCCTTGTACGTAGTGATCGTTGGAGTCAAACCACACGGAGCTGTAACGCACGCCTGCATCCAGGGAGAGTTTTTGCGTCAGCTGCCAGCTGGTCTGCAGATACGGGTCGACGTTCCACATCAGGTTACGTTCGTTGCGGCGTTTATCGCCTTTCACACCGTACTCCGGCACGCCGTTGTTCATGACGAAGTTCTCATAACCGCGACGATCTTCGCTCATGTTTTCGTAGTTCAGCCCGGTGGTGAAGGTCACGGGCACCAGCAGTTCGCCGCGATGCGTCCAGCGGGTGTCCACGCCCTGATAGTGGCGCTGCATATCGATCACGCCGCCGGAGTGGGTCTCTTTCAGCTGCGGCTGATAGGGAATCGACTGATACTGCGTCATTTCACGCTCACCGGCGTACATCATCACGCTGAGATCGTCCTGCTCCGTCAGCTGGCGCTCGTAGCGCAGGCCAGCCTGGGTCTGCTTGATAGTTTTGCGGGTGTTGTACTGATCGGCGCGCGGAGACTGACGCGGGTTGTCGCGCCACTCCTGATAATCCAGTCCGCCCGGATCGTTAGCTTTCATGTCGACGCTGTTGAAAATCAGCGTCAGTTTGCTGGCGTCATCAATGCGCACACCCAGTTTGGCGTTCGCCAGATTTTTACGCGCGCCGCTGTGGTCGCGATAGCCCTTCGTCGTGAAACGGGTCGTCGACACCGTGTAATCCACATCTCCCGCATGGGTGCCGTCACCCATTGCGCCGGTGGCTTTCAGGCCGTAGCGCCAGGTGCCGTAGCTGCCGTAATAGCTGCTCGCTTCAATGGTCGGCGGCTGCTGGCCGGTCTGGCTGGCGATATTGATCACGCCGCCGGAGGCATTGCCGTACAGGGCAGAGAACGGACCGCGCAGCACTTCGACGCTGTCGATGCTGGAGAGATCGATATTTGAAGTCTGCCCCTGGCCGTCCGGCATGGTCGCCGGGATGCCGTCGACGTACATGCGAATACCGCGCACGCCGAAGGTAGAGCGGGCACCGAAGCCGCGCATGGAGAGCTGCAGGTCCTGAGCGTAGTTCTGCCGGTTCTGAATTTGTAAACCTGGCACGCTGCCGAGTGATTCAGAAAGGTTGATGCGCGGCGCGGCCTGACGCATATCGTCCCCGTTCACGACGCTAACCGCGGCAGGGGTATCGAGTTCAGAAACGGTCTGCGGCGTGGCGCTGACAATCATCGTTTGTTCTTGTGCAGCCAGTGCCGCTGCGGGGGCAAAGATCGTCGGCATCCACAACAGGGTGAGCGTGGCCTGACGGGCAGAAATGATTTTCATGAATAAAGAGCCGGTTGATGAAGAAAACGAACCAAATGGAACACATGTGCGTATGGTAAATCTTTTGTAAAGGTTTTGAAAACTTTAACAGCACGTTGCGTTAACAGAAGTGTAGATAAAAACGAAGCGGGGCGCGAAAGGGGAAACAAAGGCTCCACATTCAGGTGAATAATGATTACTATTCTCAACAATAAAACAGGATGAAGCGATGACTTCGTCTCAGGGAAGCAATGTCGGCATTACACATTTTTTTATCAAAGGGAGTCGTCATGTCATTACGTCATCTGTGCTCACCGCGTCTGCGTGGTTCTCTGCTGTTGGGTTCACTGCTGGTAGCGGGGTCGTTTAATGTTCATGCTGCAGAAGAGATGCTGCGAAAAGCGGTGGGTAAAGGCGCTTACGAAATGGCGGTCAGCCAGCAGGAAAATGCCCTGTGGGTTGCGACCACGCAAAGCCGCAAAACGGATAAAGGTGGCGTGGTTTACCGTCTTGATCCTGTCACACTTGAAGTGACGCAGGCCATTCATAACGATTTAAAACCGTTCGGCGCCACCATCAACAATGCCACTCAGACCCTGTGGTTTGGTAACACCACCAACAGCGCGGTAACGGCTATCGACGCCAAAACCGGCGAAGTGAAAGGGCGCCTGGTGCTTGACGATCGCAAGCGCAGTGAAACCGTGAAGCCACTGCAGCCGCGCGAGCTGGTCGCCGATGACACCACCAATACCGTCTATATCACCGGTATAGGCAAAGAGAGTGTGATTTGGGTAGTGGATGGCGAAACGCTGAAACTGAAAGAGACCATTGCTAACACCGGCGCATTCAGCACGGGTCTGGCGCTGGATGCGCAGGCAAAACGTCTCTACAGCACCAACGCCGACGGCGAGCTGATCACCATCGATACGGCCACCAACAAAGTGCTGAGCCGCAAAAAAGTGCAGGACGACGGGAAAGAGCATTTCTACCTGAACCTGAGCCTGGATACCAAAGGGCAACGCGCGTTCCTGACCGACTCCAAACAACCGGAAGTGCTGGTGGTGAACCTGAAGGACGCAAGTGTGATCGAGAAAATCGCTGCGCCGGAATCGCTGGCGGTGCTGTTTAACCCGACGCGCAACGAAGCTTACGTGACGCATCGCGAAGCGGGTAAAGTCAGCGTGATCGACGCGAAAACCTACAAAGTGACGAAAACCATCGATACGCCAACCTTCCCGAACAGCCTGGCGCTGTCCGCTGACGGCAAAACGCTGTATGTGACGGTGAAACAGAAATCTACCCGTCAGCAGGAAGCCACCCAGCCTGACGACGTGATCCGTATCGCACTGTAAAGCGAGTGTGTTAGCCCTGCGCAATTTGGCGCTGTGGGGTAAAAAAAAGGAAGGCCCAGGCCTTCCTTTTTTATTGTTGCCGGGGAGCGTTGTCGCCTGGCCCGGCTTTTAAAATCTTAGCGCGACGTCTCTTCAATCAACGGCGCGTCGTGCTGCACATCATCCGCCAGTACCGGCGCGGTGCTGTGGATTTCATTTACACGCTTACGCACGCCAAACCAGCCAGCAACCAGCAGCACCGCCAGCAGCGGAATGGTGGCGATGGTGTAGGTGCCGTTTGGATAGTCAAACGCCATCAGCACCAGCACGCTTAACAGGAACAGCAGGGTCAACCACGAGGTCACCGGTGCGCCCGGCATCTTGAAGCTCACATCCGCCGCTTTACCTTCCTTGATCGCTTTGCGCAGGCGCATCTGGCACACCACGATAAACGCCCAGGAGGCGATAATGCCGATTGCGGCTACGTTCAGTACGATCTCAAACACCTGAGACGGCACCAGATAGTTCAGGAACACGCCAAAGACATACACCACCAGCGTTGCCAGAATGCCCGCGTACGGCACCTGCTGTTTGCTCATTTTCGACATGAACTTAGGCGCAGAACCGCCCATCGACATGGAGCGCAGGATACGGCCCGTGGAGTACAAACCGGAGTTCAGGCTCGAAAGCGCGGCGGTCAGTACCACGATATTCATGATGCTGCCCACGTAAGGCACGCCGAGCTTCGAGAAGAAGGTCACGAACGGGCTTTGACCCGCCTGATAAGCATTCCACGGCAGTAACAGTACCAGCAGTACCACCGAGCCTACATAGAACAGACCGATACGCCAGATGACGCTGTTGATCGCTTTTGGCACCATGGTCTGCGGATCTTTACATTCACCCGCCGCGGTACCGACCAGTTCGATAGAGGCAAAGGCAAACACGACGCCCTGAACCAGCACCAGCGCAGGCAGCAGTCCGTGCGGGAAGAAGCCGCCGTTATCGGTTATCAGATGGAAGCCGGTTGCGCCGCCGTCGAGCGGTTTACCGCTGCCGAGGAACACCGTACCGACCACCAGGAAGATCACAATCGCCAGGACTTTCACCAGCGCGAACCAGAACTCCATCTCGGCGAACCACTTCACGCCAATCATGTTCATGGTGCCGACAATCGCCAGCGCACCAAGGGCAAACACCCACTGTGGCACATCGCCAAACGCGCCCCAGTAGTGCATATACAGCGCGACCGCGGTGATATCCACGATCCCGGTCATCGCCCAGTTGACGAAGTACATCCAGCCCGCCACATAGGCTGCCTTTTCGCCGAGAAACTCACGGGCATAGGAGACAAAGCTGCCGCTGGAAGGGCGGTGCAATACCAGCTCGCCGAGCGCACGCAGAATAAAGAAGGAGAAAATACCGCACACCAGATAGACCAGTGCGAGAGCCGGGCCAGCCATTTGCAGGCGCGCGCCTGCACCTAAAAACAGCCCCGTACCGATAGCGCCACCGATGGCGATCATCTGAACCTGACGGTTGCCCATCGCCTTGTGATAGCCCTCTTCGTGAGAGTTCAACCAGCGACGTTTCGCAGCGTGATGATCGGCTGCGTTTTTATTGCTTGTTTTCATTGAGATACCTGTTTACCTGTCTGAATCATCTTAGGGATGCCCGTACATGGCTGTCAGCAGACCAAACGATTGCTTCTGCGCAGCCAGATGTCGCCTTTCCAGTCATTCTGCGTATGGATAAGGCAAAACATGGCGAAGCATCCTACCCGCAATCCATAAGCGACGCAAAATATAACCGGTCTGAAAGTGATACGGATCGAATGAAATGGTGTGGTCAGAGCAGACGGGGATCACAACATGCTGAATAGTGACCAGTTTGCAGAGAAAATGACCCGTTAACTGCTGCTTTAATCATCAGGTGTGCTTAATAGTTGCGCAATGGAATTGATGAACTGAATTCATAAGCACAAGCTTTTCTGCGCTGTAGTGCTCATGAACCAATCCCTCTACAGTAAAAGCGTTAATCACGAAAACCCATGAGGAAATGAGATGCAACAGCGACAACTTGGACAAAACGGTTTAACGGTTTCCGCACTGGGGCTGGGGTGTATGGGTTTAAGCTTCGGTTACGGCCCGGCGACGGACAAGGCGCAGGCCATTTCCCTCATCCGCGCAGCGGTAGATCGCGGCGTCACCTTTTTCGATACCGCCGAAGTTTATGGCCCGTATATTAACGAAGAGGTGGTCGGCGAAGCGCTGGCACCGGTGCGCGACAAAGTGGTGATTGCGACCAAATTTGGTTTTGACTGCGATCAGCCGGGCCAGGTACTTAACAGCCGCCCTGAACATATTCGCGCGGCGATTGAAGGATCGTTAAAACGCCTGAAAACAGAGGTGATTGACCTCTATTATCAGCACCGCGTCGATCCGGACGTGCCGGTGGAAGAGGTCGCGGGAACGATTGCCGATCTGATTGCCGAAGGCAAAGTAAAACACTTTGGCCTGTCAGAAGCGGGCGTCGACACCATTCGCCGCGCGCATGCGGTCTGCCCGGTCACCGCGCTGCAAAGCGAATATTCCCTGTGGTGGCGCGAGCCCGAGCAGGAAATTCTGCCGCTGCTGGAGGAGTTAAACATCGGTTTTGTTCCGTTCAGCCCGCTGGGTAAAGGCTTCCTGACAGGGGCGATCAACGCCCAAACCACCTTCGACAGCAGCGATTTCCGCAACGTGGTGCCGCGCTTTAGCGAAGCCTCACGGCAGGCCAACCAGCAGCTGGTGGATCTGGTGCAGCACCTGGCTGCCGAGCAGGGCGTGACAGCGGCGCAAATCGCGCTGGCGTGGTTACTGGCGAAAGCGCCGTGGATTGTGCCGATTCCGGGTACCACCAAATTGCATCGTCTGGAGGAGAACCTGGGGAGCGTGAACGTGACACTGTCACCTGAAGCGCTCGCCCGTATTAATCAGGCGCTGGCGAGCATTGATGTGGTCGGCGATCGCTACCCGCAGCATTTGCAGGCGCGCGTCGGCAAGTAATTTAGGTCTTACGCAGGGCGTCGACCAGCAGCGAAAACGCGGTGGTGTGCTGGCGGCGGCTCGGGTAGTAAAGGTGGTACCCGTCGAAATACGGGCACCATGCCTGCAGGGCCGGGATCAGTCGGCCCTTCGCAATGGCATCCTGCACCGTATCTTCCGGCACATACGCCAGCCCCAGACCTGCCTCGGCGGCATCAATCCGCTGCGGCAGGTTATTTAACGTCAACTGACCCTCCACCCGCACGCGTATCTCTCGCCCGTCTTTTTCAAATTCCCAGGCATACAGTCCGCCAAGGGTAGGCAGGCGCATATTGATGCACGAATGGTTTGCCAGCTGCTCCGGCGTTTCGGGCATGCCGTGGCGCGCAAAATAGTCTGCCGAACCCACCACCGTCATCCGCATATCCGGCGCGATGCGCACCGCAATCATGTCTTTGGCGATCTGTTCGCCGAGGCGCACGCCCGCATCAAAACGACCATCAACGATATCCGTCAGACCGTTATCGACGGTGACCTCAACGTGAATATCCGGGTATTGCAGCATAAAGGGTTTCAGCACCGGCCACAGCACCGCCGACATGGCGTGCTCCCCGGCGGTAATGCGAATGTTCCCGGCGGGTTTGTCACGCATCTCGCGCAGGGCCGTCAGTTCCTGTTCGATCTCCAGCAGATGTGGGCTTAAACGCATAAAAAGCTGCTCGCCGGCTTCGGTCGGGGCCACGCTGCGGGTGGTGCGCGTGAGCAGGCGCATATCCAGACGCGCTTCAAGATTGCGCATTGCGTGGCTCAGTGCCGACTGCGACACGCCAAGCTGGGCAGCGGCGCGGGTAAAGCTCCGCTCGCGAGCGACTACCATAAACGACAGCAGATCGTTGAAATTGTCTTTCAGCACGGCGAGGCTCCCGATATATGAATTTAGCTCATGGTTCCTTTCTGATTATGCAGTCTAATGCTGCTCCCAGGTTTGCGCTACTGTTAACGCATCAGCAAAACAGGAGACAACATGAAAATTATCCGAAGTGGTTCGTTACCCTCAGCACGGGGCCCGGAAGCATGGTTTAGCGGAACCGTGCGCATCGATGCGCCGTTTCAGGCAAAGGAACCTGCGTCCGTCGGCGGCGCGACGGTGACTTTCGAGCCGGGTGCGCGCACCGCCTGGCACACCCATCCGCTGGGACAGACTCTGATTGTGACGCAGGGACGCGGCTGGTTACAGGAGTGGGGTAAAGACGCCGAGGTGCTGAACCAGGGCGATATCGCCTGGATACCGCCTGGCGTAAAACACTGGCACGGGGCCAGTTCACAGACCGCGATGACCCATATCGCCATCGCCGAATCTGTGAACGGCAGCCCGGTCGAGTGGCTGGAAAAAGTGAGCGACGAGGAGTATCAGGGGCGTTAACCGCCAAATACCGCAATCGCCTTTTGCAGCCGTGTGGTGCGCTCCGTCAGGTGATTAGCGGCGCGGGTGACCTTATCGACCATCCCCGTATTGTTATGGGTCATCACGCCGATACGGGAAATGGACTCGTTGATGAGCGTCAGTGCCAGCGTCTGTTCCTGCGTCGCATGGCCAATCTCTTTGATCAGCGACGTCACCTGTAACACATTGCCAATCATCGCCGTAAGGTGGGTTTCGGTCTGTTCGACCATCGCCACACCGGCGTTGACGCTGGCGACGTTCTTCTCGATCAGCGTTTTGATCTCTTTCGCCGCTGAGGCCGAGTGCTGCGCCAGGTTGCGCACTTCGGCGGCCACGACCGCAAAACCACGGCCCGCTTCGCCCGCGCGCGCCGCTTCTACGGCGGCGTTGAGCGCCAGAATATTGGTCTGGAAGGCGATTCGATCGATCACACCAATAATATCGACAATCTGACTGTTATCTTTTGAGACCGACTGCATCATGCCGATGGTCTGCTTCATGGCGGTCTCGCCGCTGTGGGCGCTGCTGCTGGTGCGGTCGGCCATATGGATTGCTTCCCCGGCGGTTTGCGCGGTTTGCTCTACGGCGCTGGCGATCTCCTCCACGGCGGCAGCGGTTTGCTGCAAATCATCAGCCGTCTCTTCAGAGCGCGCCTGTAACGCTGCACCTTCTTTCGCCACCTGCTGGCTGATGGTGCTGATCCCGGCAATTTGCGTACCGACGTCATCGACCAGAGAATTTAAATTCAGCCCCGACTGATTGACCAGGCGCATCATCATGCCCACGTCATCGACACGATCAAAATGAAAATAAGCGGGTTTTCGCCCGGAAACGACCTGTTGCATCTGGCGGACAATCTTTTTAAGAGGGCGGCAAACCTGCGCATTCAGATATAACCCCAGCACAATAAAGAGCGCCACCAGTCCGCTTATTTGCATCACACCGTTCGGTAATAAAAGAGTTACTAGTAACGCAAGCAGAGCGGTGACGGCAATACCGTAATTGACTCTTTTCGCCGTGCTGATTTTTTTAAAGAGAGAAAGAAAAGAGAATAACCCGCGACGAACCAGTAAGCCTTTATAAAAGCGATGGCGGGTAAGCTGGTTATTTCTGACCCGCTGATAGAGATGTTCAGCGGCGTCTATCTCATCGCGCGGGGGGATATTTCGCACGGAAATATAACCGGTCAGCGTTTCGTTTTGATACACCGGCGTGACGTTGGCACGCACCCAGTAGTGATCGCCGTTGTGGCGGCGGTTCTTGACCAGCCCGGTCCAGCTCTGACCCTGCTGGAGCGTAAACCACATATCCCCAAAGGCGTCAGGCGGCATATCCGGGTGGCGAATGACATTGTGCGGCTCGCCAATAAGATGTTCTTCTTTATAGCCGCTGGCTTCAATAAACGCAGAGTTGGCATAGGTAATATGGCTCTGCGTATTGGTGGTCGACATCAGCGTCGACCCTTCGTTAAGTAAATACTCGCTTTGTGTAACAGGAGTGTTATTTCTCATGAAAAACTCCATGGTGATGTCAAAAAAACAGAAAAGCCGCCCGAAAAATATTCAGGCAAGACAAAAGTTATTGTTGTGTTTATTACGGCCTGCGCATTCTTCCACAAAACAGGGTGAACAAGAAAGCACCTGAATTAACTATTTTTTATCTATTAAACGTTGCTTATGTAATGAATTTGCAAAAAAAAAGTGCCGCCATTTTTAATGGCGAATGAAATTCTCTCCTTAAGTTAAATATAAAGTGGAATATGAATAAACCATAGAAATTGAACTCCCGAAATACACTTTCGTTAACATGGACAGATCGCGGCGGCTAATCTGTTCTGCGCGATAGGCTTATGAAGAGAAGGGGGATGCATTTCTGATTTCCGGCAAACTAAATGTAAATTAATTGTTTCTCAGAGGTGAAATCCGCCTTTAATAATGGCGACATGTTAAGTCAAACGAGAACACAACATGTCCTGGCGAATCAGCATTCTGGATAAAAGCCCTGTGGCGGTGAACGAAACGGCCGCCGACGCGCTGGCGCGTACCCTGAGTCTGGCAAAACAGGCCGAAGCGCTGGGTTTTCACCGCTTCTGGATTGCCGAACATCACAATACCGCGCAGCTGGCCAGCCCCTCGCCTGAGCTGCTCATTGCCTGGATTCTGGGACAAACCAAACACATCCGCGTCGGCTCTGGCGGCGTGATGCTGCAACATTACAGCCCGTACAAAGTGGCGGAAAACTTCAACGTGCTGGCGTCGATTGCCCCTGGCCGCGTCGATTTGGGCGTCGGGAAAGCGCCCGGCGGTTTGCCGCTCTCCACGCGCGCCCTGCAACAGGGGCTGCATCAGAACGAAAAGGGGAGTTTTGCCGATCAGCTGACCCAGCTTGATCGCTGGCTTACCCCATCAACTGACGTGCAGGACGACAGCGTCAAAGCCACGCCATTGCCCTCTGCGCCCGCGGAGAAATTCCTGCTCGGCGCAAGCATTGAAAGCGCGCAACTGGCGGCGAAACTCGGCTGGAATTTTGTCTTTGCCGCCCATCTCAACGGGGATGTGAATCTCCTGCGCGACGTGCTGGAAACCTGGCGCACTCACAGCGCGCTTAACGCCATCGTGGCGGTTCAGGCGATCGTCGCCCCGACTCAGGCGCAGGCCGATGCGCTGGCGGAAAAAGTGGAAGTGTGGGGCGTTGAGCTGGCGAACGGCCAGCGGGTGACGGTCGCCAGCGAAGAGCAGGCCTACGCCTTTGCGCGACAGGCCGAAAGCGAACCGCTGCGCATTGCCCGTCGCGCCCAGTCGCTGATCAAAGGCACGCCGGAATCGGTGCTCAATGAACTGGAAAACCTGCACCAGACCTGGGGCATCGACGAATTTATTATTGATACGCCCGTGGCGGATGGACTCGCCCGCACACAATCCCTGCGCTTACTGGCGCAGGCCAAATTTGCCGGGGAGGTGCTGGTATGAGCCTCGGACAACAGCTGATCGACTGGCGCCGTGAACTGCACCGCCATCCTGAACTGTCAGGGCAGGAAGTCGAAACCACCGCCCGTCTGCGCCAGTGGCTGTCGGGGGCCGGGATCACCGTGCTGCCGTACGATCTCCAGACCGGGATCGTCGCCGAAATTGGTCAGGGCCAGAAACAGATTGCCCTGCGCGCAGACATCGACGCGCTGCCGATTGAGGAGCGCAGCGGTGTGGAATTTAGCTCGCAGAATCCGGGCGTAATGCATGCCTGCGGTCACGATATTCACACCAGCGTGATTCTTGGCGCAGCGTTGCAGCTCAAAGCCCGCGAAGCCACGCTGCCGGGGCGGGTGCGCATTCTGTTCCAGCCCGCCGAAGAGAATTTTGGCGGCGCGAAAAGCCTGGTCCGCGCCGGTGCGCTTCAGGATGTCAGCGCGATTTTCGGTATGCACAACGAACCCGGTTTACCGGTGGGGGCCTTCGCCACGCGCGGCGGGCCGTTTTACGCCAACGTCGACCGCTTTGTGATCCGCGTGACCGGTAAAGGGGCGCACGCCGCCCGTCCGCACGAAGGCTCCGACGCCATTCTGCTCGCCAGCCAGCTCGTCACTGCCCTGCAAAGTGTCGCCAGCCGTAACGTCAATACGCTGGATTCCGTGGTGCTGAGCGTGACGCGCATCGAAGGCGGCAACACCTGGAACGTACTGCCTGAGAGCGTGGAGCTGGAAGGGACGCTGCGCACCCATCGCATTGAAGTGCAGCAGAACGTCAAAGCCCGTGTCGGCGAAATTGCCGCCGGTTTTGCCAGCGCCTTTAACGCGCAGATTGATATCACCTGGTACGCCGGACCGACCGCTCTGGTGAACGATGAACGCTGGTCCGATTTCGCCACCTCCGTGGCGCGCGAAACGGGTTACGAAACGCAGCACGCAGAGCTGCACATGGGCGGTGAAGATTTTGCCGTCTATTTGCAGCACATTCCCGGCGCGTTCGTCAGCATTGGCAGCAACAGTCCTTTCGGTTTGCACCATCCGGGTTTTAATCCGGACGAAGCCTTAATCGAACCCGCCGCGCACTATTTCTCGCAGCTTGCAGAAAAAGCATTACATCAAATTTAACCAGTAAGGGGTGACTATGTCTGCAACACGACAATTGCGTCTTGGGACCATATTGCATGGCGCATCGGGAAATATGTCCGCCTGGCGTCATCCGGCAGCCGTGGCTGATGCCAGCATTAATTTTAATTTCGTCAAAGAGACGGCGTTAAAAGCGGAAGAGGGGAAACTCGATTTTTTATTCGTCGCCGATGGACTTTATATTAATGAAAAGTCGATCCCGCATTTTCTGAATCGCTTTGAGCCGTTAACTGTTTTATCCGCCCTGGCGAGCATGACTTCGCGTCTGGGGCTGGTCGGAACGCTGTCGACCTCTTACAGCGAGCCGTTTTCCGTCGCGCGGCAGTTTGCCAGCCTCGACCATCTGAGCAACGGGCGTGCGGGCTGGAACGTGGTGACCTCGCCGCTGGAAGGCTCAGCGAAAAACTTTTCCCGCGAAAAACACCCCGAGCACGCTCTGCGCTATCGCATCGCCGATGAGTATCTTGACGTCGTGAAAGGGCTGTGGGACTCCTGGGAAGAGGACGCCTTTGTGCGCAATAAAGCGAGCGGGCAATTCTTTAATCCACAGAAATTACACACGCTGGATCACCATGGTGATTTCTTCCAGGTCGCCGGGCCGCTGAATATTGGCCGCACACCGCAGGGCCGCCCGATTGTGTTTCAGGCGGGGGCCTCGGAAGACGGCAAAAAACTGGCGGCGAAACATGCCGACGCCATATTTACGCATCACGAAACCTTAGACGAAGCCAAAGCCTTTTATCGTGACGTGAAATCTCAGCTGGAATTAAATGGCCGCCGCGCTGATGAACTGCATATTTTCCAGGGCGTGAGTGTGATTGTCGGAAAAGATGCCGCAGACGTGGAAGAACAGTATCAAACCACCGCCGCGCTGGTGTCGATAAACGACGCGCTGAATTACCTCGGACGCTATTTCGAGCATCACGATTTTAGCCAGTATCCCCTCGACGAACCTTTCCCGGATATCGGCGAGTTAGGGCAAAACAGTTTCCGCAGTACCACGGATGAGATCAAACGTAACGCCCGCGAGCGGAACCTGACGCTGCGCCAGGTGGCGCTGGAAGCGGCATCCCCGCGCCCGCGTTTTTCCGGCACCGCGGAAGAGGTGGCCGATGGCCTGCAGCAGTGGTTCGACGCCTACGCCGCAGACGGTTTCATTATTCAGGGCGGTACGCCAGACACCTTCCCGCGCTTTGTCGATCAGGTGGTGCCGCTCCTGCAGGCCCGCGGACTGTTCCGCACCGACTATCCGGGCACCACGCTTCGCGAAAGCCTGGGGTTAGACCAGCCAAAAAATCAGTTCACACAACAATAAGAGAAGACACGCTATGCAGAAAACCTCGCTCGTTCTGGCGCTCGCGCTGGCCTTTACCCCTGCCGTCTGGGCAGAAAATGTGAACATTAACGGCACCGGTGTGAGCATCGAGGCCAATAAAACGCCGGTGAATACCGTCAAAAACGGCGATGCCGTGGCGCAACTACCGAAGGATTATCGCTTTGCGGTGCCGGGGAAATTCACCGTCGCCGTGGCGGGGCTGAACCAGCCGCCGCTTACCGTGTTCTCCGATGACAACAAAACCCTGCTGGGCAGCGAAGTGGACGTTGCGCGTCTGGTGGCCGACAGCCTCGGGCTGGAGCTGAACGTGGTGCCGACCTCCTGGGAGGACTGGCCGCTCGGCGTGGCATCCGGAAAATATGACGCGGCGATCAGCAACATCACGGTGACCAAAGAGCGCAAAGAGAAGTTCGATTTTGCTACCTATCGAAAAGACTCCCTCGGTTTCTACGTCAAATCGACCAGCCCGATTAAATCCCTTGAGAAGGCTGAAGACATCGCCGGGCTGCGCATTATTGTCGGCTCCGGTACCAATCAGGAAGCGATCCTGCTGGCGTGGAACGCGGAAAACCTCAAAAAAGGGCTGAAGCCGTTCACCCCGGTCTACACCAAAGACGACGCGGCACAAACGCTGGCGTTGCAGTCCGGGCGGGCTGATGCGTTCTTCGGGCCGAATGTGATTGGCGCGTGGAAAGCGGCCCTGACCGGCAAAACCAAACGGGTGGGCAGCGTGGATGGCGGCTGGCCGAAAGCGGCGCACATCGCCGTGACGCTGAAAAAAGGCTCCGGGCTGGTAGAACCGGTGCAAACGGCGCTCAACGGTGTGATCAAAAACGGGGATTACGACAAGGTGCTCAACCGCTGGGGCGAAGGTGTCGAGCGTATTCCGAACTCAGAAGTGAACCCGGCCGGGCTGGGCGACTAAGGAGGCCACATGAGCGATCTTTTTCGCGACGTTTCGCCGGAAGATGCCGATCTTCAGCCCATCATTGACGGGCTGTTCGGAGAGTACGCCGCCCGTTACGGCGACTACTTTTCCAAAGACGCGGAAATCGAACTGACCGAGTGGTATCTGCCGCCGCAGGGGCTGTTTATCGTGCTGGAGCGCGACGGCGAGATCATCGCCACCGGTGCGTACAAACCTTTTGACGCGCACACCGCCGAGATCAAACGCATCTGGACAAACAAAACGCTGCGCCAGCAGGGGCTGGCCGCGCGCGTGGTGCAGGAGCTGGAGCGCAGGGCGGTGCTGGCGGGGTATAGCGGTATCTACCTCACTACCGGTTTTCGTCAACCGGAAGCGGTGAGGCTCTATCTGAGCCAGGGCTACGCGCCGCAATTCGATCTCGATCGCGATCCGGAAGAGTACAGCCAGCCCCCCTTTGACGGGCGTCTGCGCTTCACCAAAACGCTGGTTCGCGAAGCGTTCAGTAAATCCGCATGAGGAACGACGATGAACAACAACGTTGAAACCATCAAAGTGGTCCCGGCGCGCTATCCCTGGCGCACCGTCGGAGCGATTGCCGCGCTGTTTGTGCTGGCGGTCGTCGTTCAGTCGGTGGCCTTTAATCCGCGCTGGGAGTGGGGCGTGTTTGCACGCTGGTTCTTCGATCCGGTGATTCTGGAAGGGGTGGGGCAAACGCTGCTGCTGACCTTAATCGGCACGGCGTTGAGCGTGGTGCTGGGCGGCATGTTAGCGCTGGCGCGACTCTCTTCGTCGTGGCTGTTAAGCACCCTGGCGTTTGGCTACATCTGGCTGTTCCGCTCGCTGCCGCTGATTGTGGTGCTGATCATCCTCTACAACTTCTCGTATCTTTACGACACGCTCTCCTTCGGCGTGCCTTTTACTCAGATAACCTGGGGCAAATTTGAGACCATCAACGTGCTGGGGCAGTTTTCTACCGCCGTGGTTGGCCTGACGCTGGTGCAGAGCGCTTACACCGCTGAAATCATTCGCGGCGGCTTTTTAGGCGTCGATCATGGTCAGTACGAAGCGGCTGCCGCGCTGGGTCTACCGGCCTGGCGTCGCACGGTGCGCATTATATTGCCGCAGGCGCTGCGCACCATTTTGCCGTCCGGGTTTAATGAAATTATCAGCCTCGCCAAAGGCACCGCCATGGTGTACGTCCTGGCCATGCCGGAGCTGTTCTACACCATTCAGATGATCTACAACCGCACGCAGGAGGTGATCCCGCTGCTGATGGTTGGCGCGGCCTGGTATCTGGTGATCACCACCGTGCTGTCGGTCATTCAGCATGTGGTGGAGCGCGGTCTTGCCCGCAGCGAGCGCCGCTCGGCGGTGAATCAGTCTCGCGCCAGTCAGCGCACCCGTTCCGTTACCCCATCACAGGAGCCTATCCATGCCAGCCTCTCCTGAAGGACATATTTCGATTACCGGCGTCAGTAAATTCTTTGGTCGCCATAAGGCGCTGGATAACGTCTCGCTGGAGATCCCGCCCGGTTCGGTGACGGTGATCCTCGGCCCGTCCGGCTCCGGTAAATCGACGCTGCTGCGCACCATTAACCACCTGGAGCGCGTCGATGAAGGCTTTATCCAGATCGACGGGGATTACATCGGCTATCGCCGTCAGGGCGACAAACTCTATGAGCTGAAAGAGAAAGAGATCCTCAAGCAGCGCGTCAACGTCGGCTACGTGTTCCAGAACTTTAATCTCTTCCCGCATCTCACGGTGCTGGAAAACCTGATTGAAGCGCCGATTGCGCATAAGCAGCTGAGCCGCAAAGCAGCGGTAGAGCGGGCATACGGCCTGCTGGATGTGGTCGGGCTTCGTGAAAAAGCCGACGCCTGGTCGCGTCATCTTTCCGGTGGCCAGCAGCAGCGCATCGCCATTGCCCGTGCGCTGGCCCTGCGCCCGCGGGTGATGCTGTTTGATGAGCCGACGTCGGCTCTTGACCCGGAACTGGTCGGCGAAGTGCTGGACGTGATCAAAAAACTGGCCCGATCCGGCACTACGCTGGTGGTGGTGACGCATGAGATCGGTTTTGCCCGCGAAGTGGCGGATCAGGTGGTGTTCATGGTCGATGGCAAAATTGTCGAGCAGGGCAGTAGCGACGAGGTATTAAACCGTCCGTCCCACGCCCGAACGCGTCAGTTCCTGTCGAAAGTGCTGTAAGGAGAGGGTATGAAATACGGATTGCTGGCGCTGCTGGGCGTCGTTTCAGTGAGCCAGGCCAGCATTGATTTAAAGGCTAACGAACAGCCGCTGCCGGTGACGGTGGATCAGGCGGCGATCGCGAAGATCCCGCAGGGCTATAAATTTGTTGAGCCGGGTACGCTGACGGTCGCCATTTCTGCCCTTAATTCGCCGCCGCTGGCGCTGCTCGCCAGCGATAACCGCACCCGCATTGGCAGCGATCCGGATATCGCCCGGCTGCTGGCGGGGAGTCTGGGGTTAAAACTGAAACTGGTACCGACCGCCTGGGAAGACTGGCCGCTCGGGATCAGCTCCGGGCGTTACGATGTAGCGCTGGTGAACATTGCAGTGACCGAGCAGCGTAAAGAGAAGTTTGATTTTGCCACCTATCGCGTCGATTCACTGGCGTTTTCGGTGAAATCCACCAGCGACGTGCAGACAATTAAAAATGCCGAAGATCTGGCGGGTAAAAAGGTGATTGTCGGCTCGGGCACTAACCAGGAGCGCATTCTTCTCGGCTGGAACGAGGAGAACAAAAAGGCCGGGCGCCAGGCTGCGCTGCCGGTCTATCTGACGGATGACGCTTCCGGCAATTTGTATATTCAGTCCGGGCGCGCGGATGTGTTTTTCGGCCCGCAGTCGGTTTCCGCCTATAAAGCGGCGCTGACGGGCAAAACCAGGGTAGTGGGGCTGGGGCCGAAAAAAGCCTATGTTGCGACCACCACCAAAAAGGGCAATGAGCTGGTGTATGCCCTGCAGGCCGCGCTCGATGGGGCGATTCAGCGTGGGGAGTATCAGCAGGTGCTGGCGCGCTGGGGTGAGCAGGGGGAAGGCGTCGCGCGCTCCGAAGTCAATCCGCCGGGCATCACCTACTGATGTTCTACACTTAGAATTTGTTCTGAGTGGGGGCAGTATGATTAACGTGTATGGCGTACCCGGCTGGGGATCGGCAATCAGCGAAGTAATGCTAACCCTGGCCGATATTCCCTATCGTTTTATCAACGTCGAAGGGTTTGATTCGCCCGGCCCGCAGCGCGTTCTGCTGGAGAAACTCAATCCGCTGTGCCAGGTGCCGACGCTGGAGCTGGAAAATGGCGCAGTGATGAGTGAAACGGCCGCCATCGGCCTGATGATTCTTGACCGTTGCCCGGAACTCGCCCCACCCGTGGGCCATCCCGACCGGGCACAGTTTCAGCGCCTGCTGATCTGGCTGGTGGCCAATGTCTATCCTACGTTTACCTACGCCGATTACCCTGAACGCTGGGCGCCGGACGCACCGGAACAGCTGCGCGAAAATTGTATCGCCTGGCGTAAGTCGCTCTACCTGTGGCTGGATAATCATCTTAAAGCCGCGCCCTATGCGCTTGGCGAGCAGCTCACGCTCATTGACGTCTATGTTGCGGTGATGCGCACCTGGGGCCCGCGCCACGCGTGGTTTGCCGCCAATACGCCACGTATCACCGCCATCGCCGATGCTGTCTGTCAGCGGCCAGAACTGCACAAGGTGTTAAAGGCGAACGAAATTATCTGATAAGTTGAAACGCTCACAACTACAGGAGCCTGCAATGCCACACGTTGATATCAAATGTTTTCCCCGCGATCTGAACGATGAACAAAAAACCGCCCTGGCGGCGGATATCGCGGAGGTGATTATTCGTCATTTTAACAGTAAAGACAGTTCAGTCTCCGTTGCCCTGAATCAGGTGCAGCAGGAAGACTGGAAAGCGCAGGTCTGGGATACGGAAATCGGACCGAAGCTGGATGAACTCATCAAAAAGCCTGGTTATTCGATGTAAGATTTAGGCCGGGTGGCGTCTGCGCTTACCCGGCATAAAACGCTAGCCCATCACCCGCAACAACGTATCCAACAGCCCCGGAAAGCGGGCATCCAGATCTTCTCTTCGAAGCGAAATCATATTCTCGCGCCCCTGCGGGCGTTGCCAGATCACGCCGCTATCGCGCAGCACGCGCCAGTGGTGGGTCATGGTCGATTTGGCAATGTCTTCCGGGCGCAGGGCGTTGCAGCTCAGTTCACTGCCATCGGCGAGCAGGCGGAGGACCTCCAGTCGTAGCGGGTTACCGAGGGCTAACAGCACATTTTCCAGCGTGATTTGTTCAGGTTCGGGGTGGTTGGCGATCATAGACTTCCTGGGTTAGCGGGAAGGTGAGCTATCTTAATGATAGGCCCATCCTTAAAAAAAATAGTTCGTATATACTCGTACAATAGGACTATTATAGCAGACGAACACACAGACGACCATTCCGGTCGTTCTACTCAAGTCAAACTGACTAAGGATTTATCATGCCCCGACCCATCCCTCTTGAGCGTTATCGCAACATCGGTATCTCCGCGCATATCGATGCCGGTAAAACGACCACCACCGAGCGCATTCTGTTTTACACCGGAATGAGCCACAAACTGGGTGAAGTCCACGATGGCGCGGCAACAACTGACTGGATGGCGCAGGAGCAAGAGCGCGGGATCACCATTACGTCCGCGGCGGTGAGCTGCTTCTGGCCCGGTATGGATCGTAATTTTGAACCGCACCGGATCAACATTATCGACACCCCAGGGCACGTGGATTTCACCATTGAAGTGGAACGATCCATGCGCGTGCTCGACGGTGCGGTGATGGTTTATGACTCCGTCGGTGGCGTCCAGCCGCAGTCGGAAACCGTCTGGCGCCAGGCGAACAAATACCACGTCCCGCGCCTGGCGTTCGTCAACAAAATGGACCGTCCGGGAGCCGATTTCTTCCGCGTGGTGCAGATGATGATTGATCGCCTGAAGGCAAACCCGGTGCCGATTGTCATCCCTGTTGGCGCTGAAGAGCACTTCAGCGGGGTGGTCGATCTCATTAAAATGCGCGCCATTTTATGGGACGACGCCACCCAGGGCATGACCTTCAGCTATGCGCCGGTCCCGGACGATTTGCTGAGCACCGCCAAAATCTGGCGAGAAAAAATGGTCTCGGCCGCCGCGGAAGCCAGCGATGCGCTGATGGATAAATACCTGGAAACGGGCGATCTTGATGAAGCGGAAATCATCGACGGGCTGCGCATACGCACGGTCAAAGGTGAAATCCAGCCGATGCTGTGCGGCAGTGCCTTTAAAAATAAAGGGGTACAGCGCATGCTCGACGCGGTGATCGAACTGATGCCATCGCCCCTCGACGTGCCGGCTATTGATGGCGTGGATGATAAAGGGCAACCAGCGGAGCGTCACCCGAGCGATGACGAACCCTTCTCGGCGCTGGCGTTCAAACTGATGACCGACCCGTACGTCGGCCAGCTGACCTTTATCCGCGTCTATTCCGGCGTGCTGAGAAAAGGCGATGCGGTATACAACCCGGTGAAAGGGAAGAAAGAGCGTATCGGGCGTATTGTGCAGATGCATGCCAACGACCGTCATGAGGTCGATGAACTGCGTGCGGGCGATATCGCCGCCTGCGTGGGGCTGAAAGATGTCACGACGGGCGACACCCTGAGCGATCCGGATCACCTGATCACCCTGGAGCGTATGGAGTTCCCGGACCCGGTGATTTCCCTGGCGATTGAGCCGAAAACCAAGGCCGATCAGGAGAAAATGGGGATCGCGCTGCAGCGCCTGGCGGCAGAAGATCCGTCGTTCCGCCTGCACACGGACGAAGAATCCGGCCAGACGATTATCTCCGGGATGGGCGAGTTGCACCTGGAAATTATCGTCGACCGCATGAAACGCGAGTTTGGCGTCGAAGCGAACATTGGCCGTCCACAGGTCACCTACCGCGAAACCTTGCGTAAAGCGGTGAAAGAGATCGAGGGCAAATTTGTCCGTCAGTCCGGCGGGAAAGGGCAGTACGGCCACGTCGTGCTAAGCCTTGAACCGCTTGAGCCAGGCAGCGGCTTTAAATTTGAAGACGCCACCAAAGGCGGCGTGGTGCCGCGTGAGTACATTCCGTCCGTGGAAAAAGGCTTGCGTGAAGCCATGAACAGCGGCGTGCTGGCGGGTTATCCGGTGGTAGACGTGAAAGCGACCCTGACTTTTGGTTCGTACCATGACGTCGACTCTTCGGAAATGGCCTTCCGCATGGCGGCAATTTTTGGCTTTAAAGAGGGCGCGCGCAAAGCGGACCCGGCGATTCTGGAGCCGGTGATGCACGTGGAGGTGGAAACGCCGGAAGAGTACGCCGGGAACATTATGGGCGATCTCTCTTCTCGTCGCGGGATGGTGCAGGGTATGGAAGAGCGGTTCGGCAGCCAGATTATTCGCGCTGACGTCCCGCTGGCCGAGATGTTTGGTTACGCGACCACCCTGCGATCGATGTCGCAAGGGCGTGCAACCTACAGCATGGAGTTCCACCATTACGCCGAAGCGCCGCGCAACGTGGCCGATGACATTATTGCCAGTCGCGCGAAAGGCTAGCGCAGCCCGTTAAGCAGGAAAATGCCCGGTAAACCGGGCCTATAAAATAAGCGCCGGAATTTATTCCGGCGCTTTTACGATCTTCCCGCTCGTCACAAAAGTTCCCGCCCCCAGGTGATGCAGCGTATTCAGTTTCTCCTCATCAAACTGCCAGCGTCCGGCGACAAACGCGCGTGAATCCGCTGCCGCAGCCACCACTTCGCCAAACAGCGTATCGTATTTTTCCGCCGCAGAGGTCGCAGGGAGTAAGCGACACTCCATCCACGCCAGACACCGCTCTTCTATCACCGGCAGGCCCAGCACCGGGCCGCTGACTGCCGGAATACCGTAGGCGTTAAATTTATCCTCATCGCGACCGCTGACGCTGCCCACGGCGTAGGTCCAGTTCGCGGCGGCGACGCCCGGAATAACGATACCAAACATGCCGCTGCGCTCGATCAGTTCGCGCGACCACGCGCTTTTATCCACCACAATCGCAATGCGCGGTGGTTCGAATTCGACGGGCATCGACCAGGCCGCAGCCATCACGTTGCGTCTGTCGATTTGCTCATCGCGGCTGGTGATAAGCACCGTCGGGCCGTGATTGAGAAGGCGGCTCGCATGTTTTAATTCAACGGGACGGAAATGGTTCACAGGAACTCCTCATACAGGGGCAATACGGCATTAAACGGCTGAAACGCAGGTGAAATCAAGCTGCAACATGCGTGTCATGCGTTCGTCATACAGGCTCCCTACAGTGGCGAACACGAAATCCCAAAGAGGATAACAAGATGTACAGCACTATCACGCTCAACGGCGTGTCGTACGCGTTTGGTGCGAACACCGTGTTAAATCAACTCGATCTGCATATTGATGCGGGTAGCGTCGTCGCGCTGCTCGGCCCGTCTGGCTGTGGGAAAAGCACACTGCTGCGACTGCTCGCCGGGCTTGCACAGCCCGCACAGGGCGAAATCTTCTTTGGTGACCGACGGGTGGCGAAAGCAGGCTGGTCGCTGCCGCCGGAGGCCCGTGACATCGGCATGGTCTTCCAGGATTACGCCCTCTGGCCACACATGACGGTGGCCCAAAACGTGGCCTTCCCCCTGAAAATGCGCCACATCCCGCGCCGTGACATCGGCACGCGCGTGGCACAGGCGCTGTCACGGGTTGGCTTACGCGATTTTGCCGACCGCAAACCGGCGGGGTTATCCGGCGGCCAGCAGCAGCGGGTGGCACTCGCCCGGGCGATCGTCGCCGAGCCGCGCGTGCTGCTGTTCGACGAACCGCTCTCCAATCTCGATAGCGAACTGCGCGAATCACTGTGTCATGAGATGGCAACGCTTCTGCGCCAGCTCGGGACGACGGCCATCTATGTTACCCACGACCGCCAGGAGGCTGAACTTCTGGCCGATCGCATCGTGCATTTGTCTGCAGGCAGCGTCGCTGCCGATCGTTTGATTTCATCCTCAGGGGAGTTCGCATGAAAAGGTCATTTGCCGTTACTAAAGGAGTTTTTCTCGCCATGGCGCTATCTTCCGTCATGATGTCCAGCGCCCACGCGCTGACCGTCTACACCGCAGGGCCAGGATCGCTGGCCAAGAATCTGGCAACCGGGTTTGAAAAGAAAACCGGGGTGAAAGTGGATATTTTCCAGGCGACCACCGGCAAAGTCATGGCGCGTCTGGAGGCCGAACAGGCTAATCCCCAGGCGGATATTTTGATCTCCGCGTCCTGGGATACGGCAGAAGATCTGCACCAGCGCGGCTGGCTGTTACCGTACCAGAGCGCGAATGCGCAGCATGTGCCGGCTACTCTGAAATCCACGGATTATGTCGCCCAGGGCGTATCGGCGCTTGGGATCGTCTGGAACACCAAAAGCGGCACCCCGGAGCCAAAAGAGTGGCAGGATCTGACCACCGATGCGTTCAAAGATAAAGTCACCACGCCCGATCCGGCGCTGTCAGGCGCATCGCTCGATCTGTTGATCGGGCTGCAAAACGGCATGGGCGACAACGCCTGGACGCTGTTTGATAAGCTGAAAAAGAACGGCATGGTGGTCAGCGGCCCGAACGCGCAGGCGGTGACGCCGGTGATGCAGGGGGCGAAAGCGGCGGTATTTGGCGCGGTTGACTATGTCTCTTACGGCAATATCAATCAGGGCGAATCGCTTAAAGTCATTTTCCCGTCCAGCGGCACGGTGATCGCGCCGCGTCCGATGATGATCCTTAAATCCACCGTCCATGCCGATGACGCCAAAGCCTTCGTCGATTACGTGCTGTCGCCGGAAGGCCAGACGATGGTCGCCGATGCCTGGCTGATGCCCGCGCGCGACGATGTTCAGGCTAAACGTCCGCTGCTCAATGAGCTGAAAATCCTGCCGACCAAAAGCGAGGGTAGCAGCGAGCGCAGCGATATTCTCAAGCGCTTCAACACGCTTTTCTCCCTGTAATTCATTCGACGGGGGCAACCCCGTCTTCAGGATTGTCTCGTGAATCAACGATTTTTATCCGTGATGACGCTGGCGCTGCTGGTGATTCTGGTGGCGTTTCCGCTCGCGTTTATTCTGCTTCAGGCGGTATTTCCGCAGTTCAGTGCCGGATCGTTTTCCGGTGCGTTTGGCGGGGTAAAGGCGCTGTTAGCTGAGCCGCAGCTCCCCGGCATGCTCGGTGGCACGCTGCAGATTGCGCTCGGCGTGGCGCTGGTGAGCGCGCTGATCGGCTTTCCCCTCGGCGTGGCGCGCGGGCTGTTTAATCTGCCGCTGCCGCGCCTGTGGGATCTGCTGTTTCTGATCCCGTTTTTAACGCCGCCCTATATCGCGGCGCTGTCGTGGATGCTGGTGCTTCAGACCAACGGCTATTTGCAGCAGCTCACCGGGATTTCCCTGAACGATCTGCTGTTCAGTAAAACCGGGATTGTGCTGGTGATGGCGCTGAATATTTTCCCGGTGGTTTACTTCGCCGTTTCGCGCAGTCTGCTCGCCAGCGGTCAGCGTCTGGCGCGGGTCGCCCGCGTTCATGGCGCCAGCGCGGGCAGGGCGTTCTGGCACATCACTCTGCCGATGCTTTCCCCGTCCCTGGCAGCCGGAATGCTGCTGGCCTTTACCCTGGCGATTGAGGAGTTCGGCGTTCCGGCGGCGCTGGGAACGCGCGCGGGCGTAGTGATGCTGACCACCGACATCGAGAAAAAACTGGCCGACTGGCCAATCGATCTTTCGGGGGCGTCGATGCTGTCGGTAGTATTAGTCGCCATCGCCCTGTGCGCCTGGGGAGTGCAGAAAAAGCTTACCGGTCAGCATGATGTCACCAGTATCACCGGTAAACCGACGGAAAACATGGGCGCGGCGGCGGGGCGCTGGACGCTGCCGATGGTGGCATTCATGGCGCTGGTAGGGATAATTGCGGTGGTGTTCCCCGGCGCATCGATGGTGTTGTCGGGGGTTTTGGGCACGTTATCGGGCGGCGTGACGCTCTCTAACGTGACGTTGTCACACTATGCCGCGCTGTTTAGCCAGCAGGGTGACGCCCTGGCAGCGCTGGGAACCAGCCTCTCCCTGGCGTTCGGCGCGGCCTGCATCACCGGGCTGCTTGGCTTGCTGGCGTCGTGGCTGGTGGTGGTGCAGAAGATTACCGGGCGCGGCCTGATCGATGTACTCTCTCTGATGCCTGCGGCGCTGCCCGGTGTGGTGGTCGGTGTCGGATTGATCCTGCTGTGGAACCAGCCGTTCTGGGTGATTTCGCCCTATAACAGCTGGGCGATCCTGTTGCTCTCCTACTGCTGTTTACTTCTGCCGTGGCCCGTGCGCTATGTCGGGAGCGCACTGCGCCAGCTGGGCGGCAATCTCGAATCCGCCGCGCGCGTGCATGGCGCGTCGGCGTTTCAGGCGCTGCGCTTTATCGTGCTGCCGCTGGTCTCCCCGGCGCTGCTGGCGGCGATGCTGATGGTCTTCGCCATTGCCTCGCGTGAACTGGTAACGTCGCTGCTGCTTGCACCAGCTGGCACCCAAACCGTCTCGGTGTTTATCTGGCGTCAGTTTGAACAGGGCTCCGTGGGGCAAGGGATGGCGATGGCGACACTGACGCTAGTGACCGGGCTGGTGCTGATGCTCACGGCGCTTCGCATCATGCAGCGCGGCGCGGCCCGATAAAAAGCACTTTTGCACCAGTGGGCGGGCAAAAATAGTTTATAAACAGGGAATATCTCTACAAGGAACTTCACTATGTCCCCATTTCTGAGCGCCTATTTTGCCCGTATCGGCTGGCAGCAGCCGGTTTCCGTGGATATCGACACCCTGCGGGCGCTGCATTTGAGTCACAATTGCGCGATCCCGTTTGAAAATATTGATGTGGTCATGCCGCGTGAAATCCAGCTCGACGATCAGAGCGTCGCAGACAAACTGGTTTCGGCGCGTCGCGGCGGGTACTGCTTTGAGCAGAACGGGCTGTTCGAGCGCGTGCTGCGCGAGGTCGGTTTTGAGGTGCGCAGCGTGCTGGGCCGCGTGGTGCTGGCGAATCCGCCGCAGATGCCGCCGCGCACCCACCGTCTGCTGCTGGTTGAACTCAACGGCGAGCGCTGGATTGCGGACGTCGGATTCGGCGGACAGACGCTGACGGCGCCGATTCGCCTGATCGCCGCAGAAGAGCAGGCCACGCCACACGGCGTCTATCGCCTGATGAACGAGAACAATGACTGGGTGTTGCAGTTCCGTCATCACGAGCACTGGCAGTCGATGTACCATTTTGGCCTTGCGACGCAGTATTTCACCGATTACGTGATGGGCAATTTCTGGTCTGCTCACTGGCCACAGTCGCACTTCCGCCACCACCTGCTGATGTGCCGACACCTGCCTGACGGCGGTAAATTGACACTGACCAATTACCACTTTACCCACTGGCAGGGTACCCGCGTGGCGGAGCAGATTAACCTGCCGGACGCCAAAGCGCTGTATACGCTGATGCAGGAGCGATTTGGGCTGGGCGTGGATGATCCGAAACACGGTTTTTCACTGACCGAACTGACGGCAGTGATGGCCGGGTTTGATACCCATCCCGATGCGGGGAAATAGAGTTGAAAGGGGCGAAAGCCCCTTTTTTTAATTGACGCCAAACACTATGCCATTATCCAGGTAATATTTTCGTGCAGTCTATAATCCATATTTATTTTTAAATGACTTTAGTGTGTTGGATTAAAAATAAAATAAAGGTATGTCTTTTATGCCATTGCGATGCAAATAAAGCATCACCGGTGCAATTTACACTGCCGCAGAATTAAAATAATATCCCCACTCAATGCAAGGGCGTGAATTTAAAGGCGACTTATCAGCCTATAGCACCATACATCCGCTGCTATAATTTAACGCTTATCCGTTGCTTTGCTGAGGATTCAGATGCGTCATCTGCCGAAAATTAATCAGCTTAAAAATCTTCGTGCGGTTATTCAGCACGGGAGCATACGTTCGGCAGCGGAGGCGAATCATCAGACACAATCTGCGATGACCCGCAGCATACAGGAGCTGGAAAAAACCCTGGGTGTGGTACTGCTGGACAGAACCGCGCGCGGCGCTTTGCTTACCGAGGCTGGCCGCATTTTTGAACCGCGAATGAACCTCGTGCTCAACGAGCTGGAACGCGCCGTTGATGAGCTTCGCCAGCAGGAGAGTGCGGCCCAGGGCGTGGTGATGTTTGGTTGCTCACATCTGCCAGCCTTCGGGATCATGCCGGGTATCATTGAGCGATTTCAGGCCCGTTACCCGCAGGCGACATTAACGGTGATCGAAGGGCAGCTGTCGGAGCTGTTGGCGTCGCTGCGTCTGGGGCGAATGGACTTTTTTCTCGGTATCGTCACCCCCGATATTGCCCTACAGGAGTTCAGCGAAGAGCTGCTGGGTATGGCGAAATTTTGTGTTTTTGCGCACAAGGATCATTCCTTATCACAGGCGCGGTCGCTTGCAGAACTGCGCAATGCGAAATGGTATCTCCCCATTGCCAGCGCCGGTTTTTTTAGCGCCATTGAGAGCGTGGTTTTTCCTGACGGCAAAGGCCCTGAAGCTTCTGTTCTGTATGGCGATTCCACCACTATTGCCGAACAGCTTATTTTGGGCGAGGGCTATCTTTCCGTGGGCCCGCAGGCCATGCTGGCGCTTCCGTGGCTGAAAGATAAGTTATGTCGGATAAATGTCGAGGAGATCCTGCCCGAAGGGAAATACAGTTTGATCTACCGCCAACAACAAACGCTCACACCCGTTGCAAAATTACTGATGAATGATATCCGTCACGCATTTATAAAATATTTCCCTGGTTAGCTATAATTACTTCTCCTGCTGGCGTTTTACACCAGCACACTAAAGGTCAGATTATGTTTATTTATTTTTCCCGTCCGCGGTGGGTTAATGCTGCTTCGCGCATGCCGACTATTATCTCTTTTTCGATAAACCTGCTTCTCCTGCTTATTATTATTCCGATATCGGTTTCTGTTCAGGCGATTGATAATATTACCGAAGGGCAAATTATTACTGTTCCTGGTGATGCAGGTTCACCGGCGACGGCGCTTAATTTTCATATTAACGGAACGTTAAATATAGGCGTGAGCGGGGGCGAAACGGGCATCGTACAAAGCTATAGCGGCTTTGTTGCGTCAACTGCGGATTCGGAAGGCCACGTGGTGGTGACGGGCGACGGTTCTCACTGGGATAACACCAGTTTCCTCTATGTCGGGCATACGGGTAACGGAACCTTGCTCATTCGTGATGGCGGTTTGGTAACGAATCTCTCCACCGGATTTATCGGTTTTAATGCCTTGTCATCGGGCACGGTCGAAGTCACCGGGCCGGGCTCCACCTGGAATACCGCCAATAGCCTGGGGATTGGCCGCGACGGGGCGGCTACCTTGATCGTCGCTGATGGGGGCGTCGTTAATGCCCGCACGGTCACGCTTGGGCAAAACGCGGGGGCAAGCGGGGTGTTGATTATCGGAGGAGAGGCCTCGCGCGCGCCGGGCACCGTTGTCGGGGATCGGATTACTGCCGGAGAGGGTTCCGGCCACATTATTCTTAATCATAACGCCACGGACTTCGTATTCGACAGCACCCTGAATGATGGGCTGGATAATGCTGAAGGCGCGGGCACCGGGTTGGTCGGAAATATCTCGATTGACGCTGTTAACGGCAGAACGCTGTTTAACCGCGATCACGGTGATTTTACCGGGCTGCTACAGGCTCAGGAAAATGGCGTGATAAGCGTCAACGGCGATATGTCTGGTGCGACCGTGTCCCTGCTGTCGGGCGGCACGCTCGAGGGCATCGGGCGTGTCGGGAGTACCACCAATGCAGGAACGATTTCGCCGGGCAACTCCATCGGCACCCTGACCATTGACGGGGACTATCACGGTGACGGTGGCAGAGTCCTGATGGAAAGTGTCCTCGGAGGCGATGATTCCCCCGCAGACCGGCTGCTTATTACCGGCAGCGCGTCGGGCAATACCACGGTTGAGATCGTGAATCTGGGTGGCGAAGGGGGATTCACGGAAAACGGTATTCCCCTGATTTTTGCCGCGCAGCAATCGGACGGTGAGGCATTTACGCTTCACGGTGATTTCACCACGACCGGCGGTGAACAGGCGGTGGTGCATGGCGCGTATGCCTACACGTTTCGCACGCTGGAGTACGGGCAGGGCCGCTGGTGGTATTTGACCTCGGATCTTGCCGATCCACAGTCACCGGTCGCGCCGGTGCCTGAAGTGCCCGATCCCGAAACCCCTGTGCCCAATCCGGTCACGCCGGGTTTGCCGGTGTTCCCTGTCATCCCTGAAACGCCGGATGAAAATGTGCCGCAGCGTTACCATCCCGGGGCGGCCCTCTATGAACAGTATCCGCAGATCCTCGCGGAACTGAATCGCGTTCCTACCCTGCAACAGCGCGTGGGGGATCGCTACTGGGTGGACGGCGTTGCGCCGCAAACAGAAAGTGCGCCTGGCGCCTGGGCGCGTATTGAAGGTACGCGTACGCACAGTGAGCCGGTCACATCCACGACCGACGCTCAGCGCACAACCACGTTCTGGAAACTACAGACCGGGCTGGATGTGCCAGTGCATGAAAACGCGCACGGATTACTGACGGGCGGCGTGAACTTTAGCTATGGCAAGGCGGATGCGGATATTCGCGCTTACTCTGGCAAAGGCAGTATCAACACCACCGGTTACGGCCCTGGGCTGACGCTGACCTGGTACGGCAATAATGGTTTTTATGTCGACGGGCAGCTGCAAATGATGTTTTTCGACAGCGATCTGGATTCCGATACGGTCGGCAAACCCCTGACATCGTCCAATAAAGGGAACGGCTATGCAGGCTCCGTCGAAACGGGCTGGTGTCTCGATTCCGACACCGGTTTTGCGGTTACACCGCAGGCGCAGCTGATCTGGTCGCGCGTGGATTTCGACAGTTTTGAAGACAGGTTCGACAGCAAGGTGTCACTCAGCGAGGGAAACAGTCTGCTTGCGCGCCTAGGTGTGAGCGGCGATCGTCGCGACGAATGGCAGGCGCAGGACAAAACCCGGACACGCTCGCTACTGCAAGTTACGCTCGATGTGTATCAGGAGCTGGGCGATGGCCGCTCTGTGGATGTCGCTGAGGTCAACTTCGCATCGCGCGATGCACGAACGCAAATTGCGACGGGCGTTGGCGGCACGCTGGCGTGGAATGACGGGCGCTATGAGGTGTACGGCAACCTGGGCGTTCAGGCGAGTCCGCATAATCCATCCGATAACTACGGGGCAGGCGGGAATATCGGGGTGCGCGTCAAATGGTAACGTCCCCGTCAGGAGTGACGGGGAGGGTTTAGTTTACTCAGCGGCGCGATCTCACCACCTGATAGCGCCGCGTAAGGTACTCCACCGGCGCACTCCAGACGTGAACCAGCCGGGTGAACGGGAACAGCAGGAAGATGGTCATCCCAAGCACCAGATGGACGCGGAAGATGTAGGCCACGCCGTCGAGATGTGCGGAGGCGCCGCCGTGGAAGGTGACGACCGCCTGTGCCCAGTCGACCAGTTTCAGCATTTCGCTGCCGTCGGGGTGTTGTGCGGAAAACGGAATCGTCGCCAGACCGAGAATACACTGCACCAGCAGCACGCAGAGGATCAGGATATCCGCCGTGGACGAGGTCGCGCGGATACGCGGATTAGTGAGGCGGCGCACCAGCAGTCCTGCGCCGCCAATCAGCGTCAGCACACCGCAGACGCCGCCGAGGATCATCGCCATCAGCTGTTTTTGCGACATCGGCAGGAACCACGAATAGACCCAGTGCGGCGTCAGCATCCCGAAGGCGTGGCCGAAAAAGATCCCCAGAATGCCGATATGAAACAGATTCGACCACAGCACCATGCCGCGCTTATCGAGCATCTGGCTGGATGATGCGCGCCAGGTGTACTGCCCGTAGTCGTAGCGCAGCCAGCTTCCCAGCAGGAATACGGTCCCGCACAGATACGGGTAGATATCGTAAAAGAAGACGTTCAGAAAATGCATCATTTCGGGCCTCCGGCGCTGACGTCCACGTACTGAGGCGCAACGTCCTGGCTAAAGCGTCGTTGATATTGCTGCATCGGCGAGCTGTCGCACGCCGTGGCGTTGTCCTCAATAAACTTCACCTGTTCCTCTTCCCACACGGCATCCAGCGCCTGGCGGGTGTCATCGCGTTGTTCTGTTGCCACCTGCTTAGTGACACTGTCACTTGTTAGTTTGCTGGCGGCGAGCTGAAGCAGGGCGTCGAACAGCTGATACTGCGGGACATCGCGCTGTTTTAGCCGCCCGCCGATCAGGGCCAGAATCGGCGCGACGTTTTGCAGCCCCTCGCGCGCTTCATCGTCAGGAATAAGACTCAGATACTCCAGATAGAGCGGCAGATAATCCGGCAGTTCGCGGCAGTCGAGCTGTAAACCGGCTTTCTCGTACTGGCTCATCAGATCGACCATCGCCTGACCGCGATCGCGGGATTCGGCGTGAACATGCTCGAACAGCAGCAGCGAGGTGGCCCGCCCGCGCTCAAACACTTCACACCACTGGGTCTGTTTATCCAGCAGCGCCGCGCCAAGATGCTGCTGCGCAAACGACAGCAGCGGTGGGGCATCTTGTGCGATCAGGGAAAGGGCTTCATCGCGGCTCTCCCATAGCGCCTCGTCGGGATATTCAATGAGCAGGGCGATAATTTTAAGAATTCGCATTACTCTCCCTCCCCGTGTTCACGCACCTCGGAGATATTAATGGCGTCGATGCGCTGGCTGTTAAACAGGTTGAATTTGGTGTCGGAGCCGTGACAGCCGTCGCCGAAGGTAAAGCCGCAGCCGTTTTTCTCCGGGAAAGCGTCACGCGCCATTTCACGGTGGCTGGTCGGGATCACGAAGCGGTCTTCGTAGTTGGCAATTGCCAGGTAACGGTACATCTCTTCTACCTGTTCCACGCTCAGGCCCACTTCGTCGATGGCGCGCGTATCGGTCACCCCTTCAACGGTTTGCGAGCGTTTGTAGTGACGCATCGCCATCATGCGTTTCAGGGCGCGCAGCACCGGGCCGGTATCGCCCGCGCTCAGCATATTCGCCAGATACTGCACCGGAATACGCAGGCTCTCGACGGCAGGCAGAATGCTGTCGGTCTGTGGCAGACCACCCGCATCGGCGTAGGACTGAATCGGTGACAGCGGCGGCACATACCAGACCATCGGCAGGGTACGGTATTCTGGGTGCAGCGGCAGGGCCAGTTTCCAGTCCATCGCCATTTTGTAGACCGGCGAGCGCTGCGCCGCGTCGATCACGTTCTGCGGAATGCCCTGTTTCAGCGCTTCCTCAATCACTGCCGGGTCGTTCGGGTTCAGGAACACGTCGCACTGACGCTCGTAAAGATCCGTTTCGTGCTCGGTGCTCGCCGCTTCTTCGATGCGGTCCGCGTCGTACAACAGCACGCCAAGATAACGAATGCGCCCGACACAGGTTTCCGAGCACACGGTCGGCTGGCCGGATTCGATACGCGGGTAGCAGAAGATGCATTTTTCAGACTTGCCGCTCTTCCAGTTGAAATAGATTTTTTTGTACGGACAGCCGCTGATGCACATGCGCCAGCCGCGGCATTTGTCCTGGTCGATCAGGACGATGCCGTCCTCTTCACGTTTGTAGATGGCGCCGCTCGGACAGGTGGCGACACAGCTCGGGTTGAGGCAGTGTTCGCACAGGCGCGGGAGGTACATCATGAAGGTGTTCTCGAACTGGCCGTACATCTCCTTTTGCATCTTGTCGAAGTTACGGTCGCGGGCGCGTTTCTCGAATTCGCCGCCGAGCAGCTCCTCCCAGTTCGGGCCACCGACGATTTTGTCCATCCGTTTGCCGCTGATCAGTGAGCGCGGCCGAGCGGTAGGGAGATGATCGCCCTCCGGCGCGCGGTGCAGATCCTGATAGTCAAAGGTGAAGGGTTCGTAATAGTCGTCAATGCCCGGCAGCGAAGGGTTGGCGAAGATTTTCGACAGCACGCCCACACGTCCACCGAGGCGCGGCGTGAGTTTCCCGGTGATGCCACGCACCCAGCCGCCTTGCCACTCCTCCTGATCTTCCCAGTTTTTCGGATAGCCAATGCCCGGTTTGGTTTCGACGTTGTTAAACCACGCGTACTCCATCCCTTCGCGCCCGGTCCAGACGTTTTTGCACGTCACCGAGCAGGTATGACAGCCAATGCACTTGTCGAGATTCAGTACCATGCCGACCTGTGAGCGTATTTTCATTTTTTCGCCTCCTGTACCTGATCCCGACCTTCGCCATCCAGCCAGTTAATGTTTTTCATCTTGCGGATCATGATGAATTCGTCGCGGTTCGAGCCGACGGTGCCGTAGTAGTTAAAGCCGTAGGCCAGCTGTGCGTAGCCGCCAATCATGTGCGTGGGTTTTGGGCAGACGCGGGTGACGGAGTTATGAATGCCGCCGCGACGTCCGGTCACTTCCGATCCCGGTATGTTCAGAATGCGCTCCTGGGCGTGATACATCATGGTCATCCCTGGCGGCACGCGCTGGCTCACCACCGCGCGGGCGGTGAGGGCGCCGTTGGCGTTGAAGGCTTCGATCCAGTCGTTGTCTTCAATGCCTAACTCTCTGGCGTCCGTTTCGCTGATCCAGACGATCGGCCCGCCGCGAGACAGGGTTTGCATCAGCAGGTTTTCGCTGTAGGTGGAGTGAATGCCCCATTTCTGGTGCGGCGTCAGGAAGTTGAGCGCTTTTTCCGGGAAGCCGTTCGGCGGAATTTCTCGCATGTGGGTCACGCTACGGGTATCAATCGGCGGACGGTAGGCCACCAGGCTTTCACCAAAGGCGCGCATCCACTGATGGTCCTGATACAGCTGCTGGCGACCGGAGAGGGTGCGCCACGGGATCAGCTCGTGAACGTTGGTGTACCCGGCGTTGTAGGAGACGTGTTCGCTCTCAATGCCAGACCAGGTGGGGCTGGAGATGATTTTGCGCGGCTGGGCCTGGATATCGCGAAAACGAATTTTCTCGTCTTCTTTGTTGATCGCCAGATGAGTGTGAGTGCGCCCGGTAAATTCGCCGAGGGCTTTCCAGGCTTTCACCGCCACGTGGCCGTTGGTTTCCGGGGCCAGCGCGAGGATCACCTCCGAGGCATCAATGGCCGTATCAATCAGCGGCCGCCCTTTGGCCGGTCCGTCGAGCTTGACGTAGTTTAGCTTGCCGAGGAAATCGACTTCATCCTGAGTGTTCCACGAAATGCCTTTTCCGCCGTTGCCGAGTTTGTCCATTAATGGCCCCAGCGACGTAAAGCGCTCGTAGGTTTCCGGATAGTTGCGCTCAATGACGGCGATATTCGGCGCCGTTTTGCCGGGAATCAGATCGCATTCGCCTTTGCGCCAGTCCTGAATATCAAAGGGCTGGGACAGCTCCGCCGGGGAGTCGTGCTGCAGAGGCTGCAACACCACGTCGGTTTCAGTGCCCAGATGCCCGACGCAGACGTCGGAAAAGACTTTGGCGATCCCTTTGTAGATTTCCCAGTCGCTGCGGGACTCCCACGCCGGATCGACGGCGGCAGAAAGGGGATGAATAAACGGGTGCATATCCGACGTATTCATGTCGTCTTTTTCATACCAGGTGGCGGTCGGCAGGACGATATCCGAGAAAAGACAGGTGCTGGACATCCGGAAATCGAGGGTTACCAGCAGGTCGAGCTTGCCTTCGATGGCGGCCGTTTGCCACTCCACCTCTTCCGGTTTAACGTCGTCCGTGGAGCCAAGATCGTCGCCCTGAATCCCGCTTTCCGTGCCGAGCAGGTACTTGAGCATGTACTCATGGCCTTTCCCGGAGGAGCCGAGCAGGTTCGAGCGCCAGACAAACAAATTGCGTGGATGGTTCTTACCGTTGTCCGGCTGTTCGCAGGCAAAGCGCAGATCCCCCGATTTCAGCGCCTGAACGGTGTAATCCTGCGCCGACATCCCGGCGGCATCGGCGCGCGCTTTGATGTGCAGCGGGTTAAGCGAAAGCTGGGGCGCAGAGGGCAGCCAGCCCATTCGTTCGGCGCGCACGTTAAAGTCAATCAGGTGACCGGTGAATTTGGCGCTATCCGCCAGCGGCGAGAGCAGCTCCTGAGCGGTGAGTTTTTCATAGCGCCACTGGCTGGCGTGGTTGTAGAAGAACGAGGTGCTGTTCATCTGGCGCGGCGGGCGGTTCCAGTCGAGGGCAAACGCCAGCGGCAGCCAGCCGGTTTGCGGACGCAGCTTCTCCTGGCCGACATAGTGCGACCAGCCGCCGCCGCTTTTGCCGACACAGCCGCAGAAGACCAACATATTGATCATCCCACGGTAGTTCATGTCCATGTGATACCAGTGGTTCACGCCCGCACCAAGAATGATCATCGACCGTCCATGGGTTTTATGGGCGGTATCGGCGAATTCACGGGCGATCTGTTCAATATGGCGACGCGGTACGCCGGTGATTTGCTCGCCCCAGGCCGGGGAGTAGGCTTTGATTTCGGCGTAATCTTTTACGGCGTTGTCATCTTCCAGACCGCGATCCAGGCCGTAGTTCGCCAGGATCAGATCGTAAACGCTGGCGACCTGTTGCTGACGGCCATCGGCGAGGGTGAGGGTTTTCGACGGCACTTTGCGGATCAGCACCGGGTCCTGCTTCACGCTGCGAAAGTGCGGGTTTTCATTGCCGCCGAAATAGGGGAACGCTACATTTGCGACCTCATCGTGGGTGACGAGCAGCGAGAGCGTCAGCTCGGTCTCCTGACCGGCAGCCAGCGGCTCCAGGTTCCATTTGCCTTTTTCACCCCAGCGGAATCCAATCGAGCCGTTAGGCGCTACCAGGCCACCGGCGATATCAAAGGCGACGGTTTTCCATTCCGGGTTATTTTCCTCACCCAGCCCGTCGGCCAGATCCGAGGCGCGCAGCATCCGGCCAGGGACCAGGCTGCCGTCGTCGCGCGCATCCAGCATCACCAGCATCGGCATGTCGGTGTAGCGGCGGCAGTAGTTGAGGAAATATTCGCTCGGGTTATCGAGGTGGAACTCTTTGAGGATCACATGGCCCATCGCCATTGCCAGAGCGCTGTCGGTGCCTTGCTTCGGTGCCAGCCACTGATCGCTCAGCTTGGCGACTTCCGAGAAGTCCGGGGTAATGGCGATGGTTTTGGTGCCTTTGTAACGCACTTCGGTGAAGAAGTGAGCGTCCGGTGTGCGCGTCTGCGGCACGTTTGATCCCCAGGCGATGATGTAGCTGGAGTTGTACCAGTCGGCCGACTCCGGCACATCGGTCTGCTCGCCCCAGGTCATTGGCGAGGCGGGCGGCAAATCGCAATACCAGTCGTAAAAACTCAGGCAGGTGCCGCCGAGGAGTGAGAGATAGCGCGTACCGGCGGCGTAAGAGACCATCGACATCGCCGGGATCGGCGAGAATCCGGCGACGCGATCCGGGCCGTAATGTTTGATTGTCCAGACGTTCGCGGCGGCGATCAGCTGGTTGAGTTCTTTCCAGTTAGAGCGGATAAAACCGCCGTGGCCGCGCGCTTTTTTGTAGCTGCTGGTCTTTTGCGGATCGCTCATGATGGCATTCCACGCCAGCACCGGGTCGCTGTGCTGGCCCAGCGCTTCGCGCCACAGTTCGATCAATTTTCGGCGCACCAGCGGGTATTTCAGGCGGTTGGCGCTGTAGAGATACCAGGAGTAACTCGCGCCGCGCGGGCAGCCGCGGGGTTCATGATTGGGCAGGTCAGGACGGGTGCGGGGGTAGTCGGTCTGCTGCGTTTCCCAGGTCACCAGGCCGTTTTTGACATAGATTTTCCAGCTGCAGGAGCCGGTACAGTTAACGCCGTGGGTGGATCGCACGATTTTGTCGAACTGCCAGCGCTGGCGGTAGCTGTCCTCCCAGTCGCGGTTGGTGTGCATCACCTGGCCATGGCCGTCGGCGAAGGTGTCGCCTTTTTGTTTGAAATAACGAAAGCGATCCAACAATTTACTCATGACGTTTCTCCTGACGGGGCGACGCCCACCCCGTGGTTACACTGCTCATAAAAGTGTTGAACGGAATAGTTATGATTTGACGTGTTTCTGCCGACGGCCATACACCAGCCAGGTGACAAACACGCAGACGATATAGAACACCAAAAAGACCTTCATCGCGCCGACGGGGGAACCGGTCATCGCCAGCGAGGTACCGAAGGCTTTAGGAATGAAAAAGCCGCCGACCGCGCCGATGGCGGAGATAAACCCGAGCGCCGCCGCGGTATCAGACACCGCTTCCTGCTGGGCTTGCTCTTCCGTGCCGCCGCGCAATTTGACGTTATAAATCGTGATCTGGCGGAAGATCACCGCGATCATCTGGAAGGTGGAGCCGCTGCCTAAACCGGCGGTCAGGAACAGGCCCATAAACACCAGATAGAAGGCGGTGAAATTGCCGGAACCGGAGCCGGGGAGCGTCAGGAACAGCAGGGCGCTGAAGGCGGCCATCAGGATAAAATTCACCAGAGTCACGCGCACACCGCCGAGTTTGTCCGACACTACGCCACCCGCCGATCGCGCCAGCGCTCCGATCAACGGGCCAAAGAAGGCGAGGTGGAGAATGTTCACATCAGGGAACTGGGTTTTGGCGAGCATCGCAAAGCCTGCGGAGAAACCAATAAAAGAGCCAAACGTCGCCAGATAGAGCAGGCTTAGTAACCACAGGTGCGGCTGTTTCAGCACCGGCAACTGGCTGGCAATCGAGGCTTTCGAGCTGGCAATATCATTCATGCCGAAAAAGGCGGCGAGAGTGGCGATAATCAGTAGCGGCACCCAGATCCACGCGGCGTTAGCCAGCGACAGCACAGAACCGTCATCCTGCGGGACGCCATGGACGCCGAGAAACGCAAACATCGGCAGGAAGATCACCGCCGGAGCCACCATCTGCATCACGCTGACGCCGAGATTACCCAGCCCCCCGTTAATGCCCAGCGCGCTGCCTTGTTTTGCTTTCGGGAAGAAAAAGCTGATGTTGCCCATGCTGGAGGCAAAGTTTGCACCGGCAAATCCGCACAGCAGGGCGATGATGATAAACAACCAGTAGGGCGTGGCGCTATTCTGCACGGCGATCCCCAGCCACACGCAGGGAATAATCAGAATAACGGTGCTTAATATTGTCCAGTAACGTCCGCCAAATATCGGCACCATAAAGGAATAGGGCACGCGTAATATTGCGCCAGAAAGAGAAGGTAAAGCGGTTAACATAAAAAGCTGATCGGTGGTGAAATTAAAGCCGACTTTATTGAGATTGACCGCAACTGCGCTGAATAACATCCACACGCAGAAGGCCAGTAGCAGACAAGCGACGGATATACAAAGATTTCGTCGCGCGATGTGTTTACCTTTATTCTCCCAAAATGCCGCGTTTTCCGGTTTCCAGTTATTTAAAAGATAATGATTATTCTTCTCACTTTGTTGTGACATATCGCCCTCGTACTTACCCGTAAAAAACAGAAAAGAGAAGTGAAAACAGTCAGATGGCTGACGTTATACGATTAAGGTTTTTGGAATTTTTCAGATGCTTCTGAAAGGATAGATAAGAAAGCGAATCCCTGAGTTTACGAGAGGAGAGATGATTCGCTTTATGTGTTACTAATTGTAAAAAATCGCGGTTTTAAATACTCAATTGGGAGTATTAAAACAATTCCAGAGAAATTAATTTATCAAGATGTTTATTAAATGCGTCGTCATCCATTTCGGGCATATTTAACACGTAGATACCGTCCAGTCCGCAGACTAAACCTATCAATCGCCAGGCGATATTTTCGGGGCGGTCTGAGAGCGTAAATACCTTTTCTTCGGCGCCCTGACGGATAATGGCGACGGTATCCTGATGCCACATTTCCATGGTCATCACATAGGCGCTTTTAATGTCCGGATCGCGGCTCGCGAGGATCTGCGCTTCCCGCCACAGACGAATATATGGCTCGAACACACCCTCATCGCTGCCAAGCATGGCGCGCAGACGATGGCGACAGTCGCCCACCACCTCGGCATCGAGCAGTTCGCGGATCAGACGCACGAAGGCCAATGCTTTCAGCTCTCCGGCGCTGGCGAAATGGTGATGGACCTGGCCGGAGGCAATACCCGCTTCGCCTGCAATGCGCCGCACCGTCATGGCGCTGAACCCTTCGTTTAACGCGACGCGCATCGCGGCCTGCAAGATATCTTCCCGCCGTTCATCCTTGCTCAAATAACTCATGTTCTCTCACTCTCAATGGCGACGAAACGAGTGTAACAAAAAGCTGGACACGCGTTCAACTTTCCGTAGGATCGCATCCTGGACACGTGTCCAGATTAGTGTGAAAGGGAAATTTATGTTTCAAAGGTGGTTAGCGTTAGTGATTATCGTGCTGGTGTATATTCCGGTCGCGATTGACGCAACGGTACTGCATGTGGCCGCGCCAACGCTGAGTATGACGCTCGGGGCCAGCGGTAACGAATTGCTGTGGATTATTGATATTTACTCGCTGGTGATGGCGGGCATGGTGCTGCCGATGGGCGCGCTCGGGGATCGTATCGGCTTTAAAAAGCTGCTGATGCTCGGCAGTATCCTGTTCGGACTGTCGTCACTGGCGGCAGCGTTTGCCCCGTCCGCGGCATGGCTGATTGCCGCCCGCGCGACGCTGGCGATTGGTGCGGCGATGATTATCCCGGCGACGCTTGCGGGGATCCGTACGCTGTTTGTCGAAGCGCGTCATCGCAATATCGCGTTAGGTGTCTGGGCTGCGGTCGGTTCCGGCGGAGCGGCCTTTGGCCCGCTGGTGGGCGGCCTGCTGCTGGAGCACTTCTACTGGGGATCGGTATTTTTGATCAACGTGCCGATCGTGGTGATCGTGGTGGCACTGGCGGCGCGTTTTGTGCCGAAACAGCAGGGACGCCCGGAGCAGACGCTGAACATTTCGCACGCGTTAATGCTGATTGTGGCAATTCTGCTGCTGGTCTACAGCGCGAAAACAGCGCTGAAAGGCACACTTTCACCGGCTATCGTGGCGACAACGTTGCTCACCGGTGCGGTGATGCTGTTCATCTTCGTGCGTATTCAGCTGCGAGCCAGCAAACCGATGATCGACATGCGCCTGTTCTGCCATCGCATTATTTTGAGCGGCGTGGTGATGGCGATGACTGCGATGATCGCGCTGGTGGGCTTTGAACTGCTGATGGCGCAGGAGCTGCAGTTTGTGCACGGTTTTACGCCGTTTGAAGCGGGCATGTTTATGCTGCCGCTGATGGTCGCCAGCGGATTCAGTGGGCCGATTGCGGGCGTGCTGGTCGGAAAGCTCGGGTTGCGGCTGGTCGCGGCAGGCGGCATGGGGCTAAGCGCGGTGAGCTTTATCGGGCTGTCGATGCTCGATTTCAGCACTCAGCAATGGCAGGCATGGAGCCTGATGGTGCTGCTCGGTTTTAGCGCCGCGAGTGCGCTGCTGGCATCGACTTCCGCGATCATGGCCGCCGCGCCGAAGGAAAAAGCGGCCGCGGCAGGGGCTATCGAAACAATGTCCTACGAGTTAGGCGCGGGTCTTGGGATCGCGATTTTTGGCCTGATGCTTACCCGCAGCTTCTCGGCCTCCATCGAGCTGCCGCAGGGGCTGAGCGCCACGATTGCCGACAAAGCCTCTTCGTCGATTGGTGAAGCGGTCAAAGTTGCGCAAGAACTCACGCCAACGCTGGCAGACGCGACGATTGAAGCCGCTAAAGCCGCGTTTATCACCTCTCACAGCGTCGCGCTTGGCAGCGCCGGTGCCATGCTGATGATACTGGCGTGCGGGATATGGTTTAGTCTGGCGAGGGTGGAGCAGGCATAAAAAACACCCGGTAGCGTTGCGCTTACCGGGCGTTTTTTCACGAATTATTTCTCCTGCGCCGCACTCAGTACACTGTGCAACAGGACATTCGCCCCTTTCTCAGACCACTCCGGCAGAATGTTTTCCGCTTCGTTGTGGCTGATGCCTTTTTCGCAGGGAATAAAGATCATGCTGGCCGAGGCGATTTTGCTGATATAGCAGGTGTCGTGCCCGGCGCCGGAGACCATCGCTTTTGATGAATAGCCGAGTGCTTCGACCGCTTTTTCACTGCGCATAAGGCACTGCTCGTCGAAGGCGATAGGCGCGTAGTCGAAGATTCGTTCGACCTTTGCCGTAACCCCTCGTGTGGCGAGACCTTGCGCCGCCTCACGCAGCGCGGCTTCCATCGCTTCCAGCACGTCGCTTTGCGGATGGCGGAACTCCACGCTGCACACCACACGCGACGGCACGACGTTGCGCGAATTTGGGGTTATCTGCGCCATGCCGATGGTCGCGCGGCCGTCCGGTTTGTGCTGATAGCCAATCTCTTCAACCATCAGCGCCAGTTCAGCGAAGGCGGTTAACGCATCGCGACGACTGTGCATCGGCGTCGTCCCTGCGTGCGCGGCAAAACCGTCCAGCGTCAGGGTAAACCAGCGCTGGCCCATCGCGGCGCGCACCAGTCCGATATCGATAGCCTCATCTTCCAGAATCGGTCCCTGTTCGATATGCAGCTCGTAGCAGGCGTGAACCGGAAACGCGCGCGCAGGCACGGTGCCGCGATAGCCGATAGCCTCCAGCGCTTCGCCTACGGTTATGCCTGCGTTATCCGTACGCTTGAGGGCGTATTCTTCGCTGAATTGCCCGGACCAGACGCCGGATGCCAGCATCGCCGGGGCGAAACGCGCGCCTTCTTCGTTCGTCCAGTTCACCAGCACGATGTCGCGCTCGGTTTCAACGTGATGATCGTTGAGGGTACGCAAAACTTCCAGCCCGGCCAGCACGCCGTAGATCCCGTCGTAATTACCGCCCAGCGGCTGGGAATCCACATGCGAGCCGGTCATCACCGGTGGCAGGGCGCGGTTTTTCCCGGCGCGGCGAATAAACATGTTGCCCATGCTGTCGACGTCGCAGGTAAAACCCGCTTCCCGCGCCCAGTCGCGCAGCAGGTTGCGGGCAATACGATCTTCATCGCTCAGTGCCAGACGCGTTACGCCACCGGCGGGCGTGCCACCGATTTGCGCCATCATCCCGAGCGTGGACCAAAGCCGCTGCGCATTGATGTGGATCATGCTTTGTACTTCTTCGTGTGGTAGCGGAAATCACAGCATTTTCCGCCCTGCATGATGGTGGTGGTGCGCGTCAGTTCGACGTCCGGCGCGTAGCCGACGATGAATTTCTCATCGCGGGCGCACGACAGCAGGTGACCGATCTCGCCCAGCCCCATTTCGTGATACATCTCGGCATACCGGCAACGGGTGACGTTATAGTTGTACTGCTGGTCGTCGGCGTCGATCACTTTCACGTCCAGCGCGTTGTCTTTCTCCCAGAGATATTGCAGGGCGATAAAACTCTTCACATCCGCGCCGTTCGGCTCCTGACGGGCAAAATGTGCCCCTGCGTCAATCGCCGCCTGTTCGATGGCTTCCCCAATTACCGCCTGGGCGCGGGCTTTCCCTATCTCGCGCACCAGGATTTCATAAATGGGTTTAATAATTTCTGCTTCTATTTTGCGGCGGGCGAGAATGCCCAGCTCATTGTTATCACTCATCACATTGCCTCACTGCGTTACTTCGTTTTTGCGCCGCCCAGAACGGTTTGCGGCTGCCATTTGCCATCGACCACTTTGTAGACGGTAAAGGACGGGGATTTCAGGTTGCCCTGTGCGTCAAAGGCGATCTGTCCGGTGACGCCGGAATAGCTGATGGCACGAAGGGCGGGCAGATATTCAGCCGGATCGACAGAGTTAGCTTTTTCCATGGCGGCAACCAGCACGCGGGTGGCATCATAGGCGAACGGCGCATGCAGTTCGATATGGGTGTGGTAGCGCGACTGATACGCCTGCTCAAAGGCTTTACCGCCCGGCATCTGATCGACCGGCAGACCTGGCTCCAGCGCGACAACACCTTCGCCTTCTTTCTGTGCCAGCTGCAGGAACGTCTGGCTGACAAAACCGCCTGCGCCCATCAGCGTGGCGTTCATGCCCAGCTGTTTGATACGACGCGCCAGCGGAGCGGCCTGGCTATCAACGCCGCCGAAGAACACCAGATCGGCATTTTTGCTGCGAATGGCGGTTAAAACGGCGCTAAAGTCCACGGTTTTGTCGTCAACGTACTGGCGGTCGACGATCTTCACGCCCTGCGCGTCCAGCGATTTGATAAATTCATCCGCCAGCCCCTGGCCGAACGCGGTACGGTCGTCGATCACCGCAATGCGCTTGGCTTTGAGCGTTTTCACCGCGTATTCGCCTGCGAACTGACCACCGTCATCGTCGTGGCCCATCACGCGGAAACTGGTGTCAAAACCCTGTTTGGTATAGGCGTGACCGGTGGCGACGGGCGCTACCTGGGCGATACCGGCGTCGTGATACACACGCGCTGCGGGAATGCTGGTGCCGGTATTCCAGTGGCCGACTACGCCCGCAACGCCGCTGTCGACCAGACGCTGAGCGACAGCCACCGCGGTGCGGGGATCGGACTGGTCATCTTCGGACTGCAGTTTGAAGGTCACTGCTTTGCCGCCGATGGTCGGGTGCTGTTTGTTGATATCGTCAATCGCCAGCTGCGCGCCGTTCTCCAGATCTTTGCCGATACGTGCCGACGGGCCGGTGAGCGGGCCTGCAAGCCCGATGACTACGGTTTCGCTTTCCGCCGCCCATGACGCGGAAGAGGCAAAACCACTGAGCAGAAGAGCGGCGCTGAGCGCGCTGATTTTTACGGTTTTCATTATATTTCCCTGGTGTTGGTTGGTGTGTTAAACGGGCATTTCGCCCAAATAAATTTGTGCAATCTGATCGTCATTGAGCATCGCTTTCGAGTCGCCGTGATGCACAATGCTGCCGCTGTCCATCACCCAGGCGCTATCCGTCACTTCCAGCGCCAGCCGGGCGTTTTGTTCGATCAGCAGCAGGGCCACGCCGCGCTCACGCAGCCCTTTAATAACCTGAAAAATGTTCTCGACCATCTTCGGCGCCAGTCCCATGGACGGCTCATCGAGGATCAGCAGGCGCGGTTGGCTGAGCAGGGCGCGGTTCAGCGCCAGCAGCTGCTGTTCACCGCCCGAAAGCAGCCCGGCAAGCTGATGTTGACGCTCACCGAGGCGCGGGAAACGGTCGAAAATCTCGTCCATTTCGGCTTTCACATTGGCCGTGTCACGACGCAGCCAGGCTCCCATCTGTAGATTCTCCAGCACCGTCATGCGCGCAAAGATGCCGCGACCTTCCGGAACCATCACCAGCCCGTCGCGAAGCAGTGCTTCGGCTTTGCGTTTACGCACCGGCTGGCCGTTAAACGCAATAGTGCCGCCGAAGTTTTCCAGCCCGGTGATGGCGCGTACGGTTGAGCTTTTTCCCGCGCCGTTAGCGCCAATCAGCGTCGCTTGTTCGCCTTCTTGCAGGGTGAACGACACATCGCGTACCGCCTGAATCCCGCCGTAATGCACGTCCAGACGTTCGACTTTCAGTAACTCAGACATGGGCGTTGCCTCCAAGCCAGGCGGCGATCACTGCCGGGTCACGCCGAACGGTGTCGGGTGTGCCAACGGCCAGCGTTTTGCCGTAATCAAGCACCGTCAGGCGATCGCAGATACCCATCACCAGCTTCACGTCGTGCTCAATCATCAGCAGGGTTTTGCCATCGTCACGAATGCGGATGAGCAGTTCGCCAAGGGCGTTTTTCTCAGCCGCATTCATGCCAGCGGCCGGTTCGTCGAGGGCCAGCAGCAGCGGGTCGGTCGCCAGCGCGCGGGCGATTTCCAGCCGACGCTGATGTCCGTAGGCCAGATCGCAGGCGCGATAATGGGCGAATCTGGCGATGCCGGTGTACTCCAGCCAGTGCCAGGCCAGCTCGCGGGTTTGCGCTTCTTCGGCGCGTGCCCGTTTGTGACGCGTGAGCGCGGCCCACAAGCCGTTGCGGGTGCGCACATGGCGCCCGACCATCACGTTTTCCAGCACCGACATCTCATTAAACAGACGCACGTTCTGGAACGTGCGGGCGATCCCGGCAGCCGTTACTTTGTCGATCTGCTTCGGAAAATAGGGCTTGTCGGCAATCGAAAACTCGCCGCTGTCCGCCGGATACAGACCGGTAATGAGGTTAAAACAGGTGGTTTTCCCTGCGCCGTTAGGGCCGATCAAACCGTAGATTTCGCCCTGATTGATGGAGAGAGAAACATCGTCCACGGCGGTAAGGCCGCCAAAGCGTTTAGACATATTGCGAACGGTGAGCAGGCTCATGCCTTGACCTCCTTGTGGCGAACCGGCCAGATCCCGGATGGGCGCAGCAGCATCACCAGCACCAGCGCCAGGCCGTAGAACAGCTGACGCAGGATTTCCGGGTCGATCAGTACGGTGCCGAACAGCGCCTGCTGTACGGGCGCGGCCTGGCTGCGCAGGATTTCCGGCAGGGCGGTGAGCAGCACTGCGCCGAGGATCACGCCAGGGATGTGGCCCATCCCGCCGAGCACCACCATCGCCAGCACGGCAATGGATTCCTGAAGGGTGAAGGATTCCGGCGACACGAAGCCCTGGAATGCGCCAAACAGCGCTCCCGCCACGCCGCCAAAAGAGGCACCCATCGCAAAGGCCAGCAGTTTATAGTTACGCACGTTGATGCCCATCGCGCGGGCCACGTCTTCGTCTTCACGAATGGCATGCCATGCGCGGCCAATGCGCGAATGTTGCAGGCGCAGGCAGACAAAAATAATCAGCACGATCACCAGCATCAGCAGGTAATACCACAGCCACAGGGCCGGGACTTTCATGCCAAACCAGTGATATACGCCGCTGAACTTCAGGCCAAACAGATTGAGCGTATCGACGCCGGTAATGCCTTTTGCGCCATTAGTGATGTTCACCGGGCGGTCGAGGTTACGCATCAGAATGCGGATGATCTCCCCAAAACCGAGGGTGACAATCGCCAGATAATCGCCGCGCAGTTTGAGCGTGGGCGCGCCCAGAATAATCCCGCACACCGCTGCGACCAGCGCCGCCAGCGGAATAATCAGCAGATAAGAGGTGTGCAGCCCATCCGGGAACCAGACGGCGAGAAGGGGGAACGTCTCCAGCAGATGCGGGGACGCCAGCAGCGCCGCAAGATAGGCGCCGACGGCATAAAACGCGATGAAGCCCATATCCAGCAGGCCGGTGTAGCCCACGACGATGTTCAGCCCGAGCGCCAGCATGATGTACAGCAGAGCGAAGTCGATCACGCGCACCCAGTAGTTGCCGCCGAGCTGGCTTGCCACCACGGGGGCGATCAGCAGGGCGAGGACGAACAGGGTCATGCCGGACCAGAAGCGGCGCTGCGAGGCGGGTGCCTGTAATGATGTTGTTGTCATAGTTTTCCCTACGCCCTGTGCGCCACGCGTTCGCCCAGCAGACCGGCCGGGCGGAACACCAGCACCAGAATCAGCACGATGAACGCAAAGACGTCCTGGTAGTTACTGCCAAACACGCCGTGGGTGAGTTCACCCAGATAGCCCGCGCCCAGCGATTCAATGATCCCAAGCAGGATCCCGCCGATCATCGCACCGCGAATATTGCCGATTCCGCCCAGAACAGCCGCGGTGAACGCTTTAATGCCGGGCAAAAAGCCCATCGAGAAACTGGCGTTGCCGTAGTTACTTGCCATCATTACGCCTGCGAGCGCGGCGAAGATGCCACCGATGGCGAAAGTCAGCGTGATAATGGCGTTGGGATTGACCCCCATCAGCGTGGCCACGCGCGGGTTTTCCGCCACCGCGCGCATCCCGCGCCCGAGACGGGTGTATTCCACAAGCAGCCACAGGCCGATCATCACCGCCAGTGCCAGCGATACCGTGACAATGCCGGTGACGGTAATGATCGCCGGGGGATGGTTCGCACTGCCGGAGGTGACGGCAATCGCGTCCATCGGCAGGATTTGCGGGAACATCAGCGGGTTGCGGCTCCAGATAATCATCGCCACGGTTTGCAGTAACACCGAAACGCCGATCCCGGAGATCAGCGGTGCCAGACGCGGCGCGTTGCGCAGGCGTCGATAGGCGAAGCGCTCCACAGCCATCGCCAGCAGGGCACAGACCGCCATGGCGACAACCAGCGCGAAGCCGAGCTGTAGCAGCTGAGGCATATGCGGGAAGGTGCTGTTCAGCGCGTTCAGGGCCGACAGCGTGGTAAGCGCGCCGACCATCAAAATGTCGCCGTGGGCAAAGTTAATAATGCGCAAAATGCCATACACCATGGTATAGCCCAGCGCGATCAGCGCGTAGATGCTGCCCAGCATCACGCCATTAATCAGTTGTTGTATCAGTGTGTCCAACGTTATTACCCGACAGATTGCTCTTTCAGCGGGTAACATCCAATAATTGAATTAAATTGTAAAATACGCATATATTATTTCTTATGATAATTCGAGATTGATTTATCGCGATGATTTTAAAGAGAATAGTGAAACGTCATCTGAGCGAAATTACGGCCCTAAAATCAACATATGAATAAAACAGAACAATCACTACAGCTGCCTGCTTATGCCGAAAGCCGTCTGGCGAACGATCCGCCCCTGCGTGCCGTGCGCGCCTTTGAGGCGATTGCCCGGCTGGGGAGCGTGACGCTGGCCGCGCAGGAGATGGCGATCTCGCCGTCTGCCGTTAGCCATCAGCTCAAAGTGCTGGAAGGGTATCTGCAAATGCCGCTCACAGAGCGCCAGGGGCGCAGGCTGGTCCTGAGCCAGCAGGGACGCGACTATTACCGCTCTATTCGCGCGGCGTTCAACGTGCTGCGTCAGGCGACGGAGCACCTGGTGGAGCAGGCCCAAACCCGTCAGGTGACCATCAGCCTGATTCCGCTGTTCGGTATGGGCTGGTTTATTCCGCGCCTGCCTGCGTTTATGCGCGCCAATCCGCAGACGGAAATTAACGTGGTGTATGCCAACCATCGCAACTATCTGAGCGATGCGTCGGATATGTCGATTCGCTTTGGTAACGGCCAGTGGGCGGGGTATCAGAGTGAAAAACTGATTTCAGGCCAGATGGTGCCGGTGTGCAGCCGGGCGTTTTTACGCGTTCACGGCCATATGGATACGCCGGAACAGCTGCTCCAGATGCCCCTGCTGCATGATGAAGAGCGCAGCACCTGGCAACAGTGGTTTATCCAGCAGGGTGTTAAACGGCCTGCGCGCAAGAGCGGCCCGCTGTTTGAGGATGGCTTACTGACGCTGGCGGGTGTGCAGGCCGGACTGGGCTGCGCGTTGATGCGCGAGCCGCTGATCGCGCCCTATCTGGAGAGCGGCGAGCTGGTAAAAATCTTTGATGCGCCAATCGATGACGGGCGCGATTATTACCTGTGCGTCCGTCAGGATTCGGATATGACCGAAGATGGCAAATTGCTGCAAGCCTGGCTCAGGCGCGCGGCGGTCAGCGCTACGGTGTAAACGAGCAGTTTTTGTCCAGCGCTTCGATCTCGGTGCCACTGAATCGAGCGTATTGTCCGGTGAGACGCCAGAATGCGGGCTGCGTTTCGGTGTAGATCTCGGCGGCCAGAACCAGGCGACGGCGTTCATCTTCACTCAGCTCAAGCAGCGTCCAGGGAACAAAATAGCGGCCAGTGGGGGTAAGCTCAAACCACAGCGGGCAGCCGCAGCCAGGGCAGAACCAGCGTTCGCCGCGAACAGACGACGAGAAGTGCGAAGGGGAGATCGAACCGTCTTCCACGATGGGTTCGCCCTGAGTTTCCAGATACATCGCGATGCCGCCCGACCATTTCTGACACATCGTACAGTGACAGGCATAGACGTCGAGGGCCTCGATGTTGACGCTAAAGTGGCTCATTCCACACAGGCAGCGTCCGGTATAGAGGTGCATGGCGTACTCCTTTATCACGCCAGTGGACTGCGATAAAAAAAGCCAGCCACGAGGGCTGGCTTTTTTAACAGACAGACACTTAGAACTGGTAAGTCAGACCCAGTGCAACGATGTTGTCAGTGCTCACACCAGCAGCTTTGGTGAAGGCATTGTCGTCAACCAGGTTGATTTTGTAGTCAACGTAGGTGGACATGTTTTTGTTGAAGTAGTAAACGGTACCCACTTCAATGTATTTCACCAGATCCTGGTCACCGTAAGAACCGATGTCCTTACCTTTGGACTGCAGGTATGCCAGGGAAGGACGCAGACCGAAGTCGAACTGGTACTGAGCAACCGCTTCGAAGTTCTGAGTTTTGTTCGCAATGTAACCGTCACCGAAGTTGGTCATGTTGCGGGTTTCAGAGTAGGTGGTTGCCAGGTAGATGTTGTTCGCATCGTATTTCAGGCCAGCAGCCCAAACTTCTGCGTTTTCGCCGCCTGCGTTCAGGTTGCTTGCAGCGCGAACCTGGTTGTCAGTACGGTCAGATTTCGCATAGGTCGCACCCACGCCGAAACCGTCGATTTCATAGGTAGAAGACAGACCCCAGCCATCGCCGTTCGCGGTGGTGATATCACGGTCGTCGTTTTTACCCTGGTACTGTGCAGCAAAGTTCAGACCATCAACCAGACCGAAGAAGTCTGCGTTACGGTAGGTTGCAACACCGGTAGTACGGCCAGTCATGAAGCCGTCAGTCTGAGTCCAGGTGTCTCCGCCGTATTCTGGCAGAACGTCGGTCCATGCGCCGATGTCGTAGGCTACGCCGTAGTTACGACCGTAGTCGAAAGAACCAAATTCGTTGAATTTCAGGCCCGCGAACGCCAGACGAGTTTTGTTGCCTTTGTCGCCGTTGGATTCGTCGTTGTTGCCTTTGAACTCATATTCCCACTGACCGTAACCGGTCATCTGGTCGTTGATCTGAGTTTCGCCTTTGAAGCCCAGACGCACGTAAGTTTTGTCGCCGTCGTTGCCAGCGTCGTCAGAGAAGTAGTGCAGACCTGTTACTTTACCGTACAGATCCAGTTTGTTACCGTCTTTGTTAAAGACTTCAGCCGCGTTTACCGCGCCTGCTGCCAACAGAGTAGTCACTGCCACTGCAACTAATTTAAGTTTCATTTTAATAATCCTTATAATTTTCTTTTGGGCATTTCCTGAGCCATTAATAAACGATTTCTAAACGAGGTCGTTCGTCAATGGCATGCTATTTTTAGAAATGTTGTAGCCGCATTTCAATAATAAGTTTCAATTTATTGCTGATAATTTCAATTAGTGTGACCGGTGTCTGATAAAACAGCCAATATTCCGCGGATTTGATTATTTATTATTCGGTAATTGAGTATTTTCTAATATTTATAGTTATTGCCAATATAATTATCGATGGTTTTAATTTCATTGCGAAATTAACCGTAATTATAGATGAATTACCGCAATTTAATGAAGGGTGATAACGAAGAATCAAACAGTTATGAGACATTTGCTGTGAGAACAGGCGAGCATTACTGAAATATTCAGTCATAAACTATTGCGTGTTCGGCTATATCCATGGCGATTAATAGGCGTTTATTAATCCCAGTGTGGTGTCAGTTTATGTCAATAAGAATGTAAGAAGACGTTACGAGCGCGGGGAATATAAACAGAGTTTAAATGTAAACACTATGTGAAAAATAGATATTCTGACGCAAGATCACATTTTATTTATGGAGATAAAACAGAAGGGGGAGATTTCCCCCTGAGTGGAATTATTTTCGGGTGGCGTACCAGCACAGCAGCGAGCCTGCGCAGACCATCAGCGCCCCTTGCCAGAAGGAAAATGAGAGCGGGGCGTTAAGCAGAACAGCCGCCAGCGCCGCGGACAGCACCGGGGTGAAATAAGAGACGGTGGCGAGCACAGAAACATTGCCATGCAGAATGCCGATATTCCACGCCGCATAGCCAAATCCGAGGGCAATTCCGCACATGAGCAGTTTGATCACCACCGGCACGCTGAATATCATTTCCGGCTGATCGCTGAACAGATATTTCAGCCACAGCGCCAGCGCGGTGAGTAAAACGAACAGCGTAATGCCGTTCTGTCCTTTAGCGTATTTGCTGGTGACAGTGCAGTATGCCGCCCAGATAAACGCGCCGGCAAACGCCAGCCCATAGCTCAGCGGGTTGGAGATCACATTGGCGGTTATTTCGTCGATATGCAGACCCTTCTCACCGCCTAATACCCAGCAGACACCGAACAAGGCCAGCAATAATCCCGGCACAATCCACAGAGTCGATTTCTGCCCATTGAACAAAATGGCGAACACAATCGTCAGGCTCGGCCAGAGATAATTCACCATCCCCACTTCGATAGCCTGATGACGAGTACTGGCGTAGCCCAGCGAAAGGGCGAGACATATTTCATAGCTAACAAACAGCACGCTGCCCGCAATAAGATAGCGCGGTGAGAAGCGTCTGATAGTCGGGAATCCCACGGTGACTAAACAGAGTAAACCGCTGAGGGTGTAGATCATTGCCGCACCACCGACAGGCCCCAGTCCTTCGCTCACGCCGCGAATTAATCCCACCATGGTGCTCCACAGCACAATCGCGGCCAGCCCAATCAATGTTGCTCTTTTTCTGTCCATTGCTTTCCCAAACGCCAACGAAATTCAGGGGCAAATTTATAGCACTCTTTCCCGCGTTTTCGCGAATCAATCTACAAGCCGCTAATCCCAAAGGGTTAAGCAAAGCCGCCAGAGCGGACTATTTAGGGGGCGAAGATCGAGGAGATTGATTTGACGCAAAAAAATCAGGGGCTTTGCTGCTAGTTTGCGGCGCGAGTCTCCTACAGATAACGAGGACAGCAATGGACGTCAGCCGCAGAAAGTTTTTTAAAATCTGCGCGGGCGGTATGGCCGGAACAACAGCTGCTGCGTTGGGCTTTATGCCTAAACTCGCGCTGGCTCAGTCGCGTAACTATAAACTGCTGCGCGCCAAAGAGATCCGTAACACCTGCACATACTGCTCCGTGGGATGCGGGCTATTGATGTATAGCCTGGGCGATGGCGCGAAAAACGCCAAAGAAGCGATTTACCATATTGAAGGGGATCCGGATCATCCGGTGAGCCGTGGGGCACTTTGCCCGAAAGGCGCAGGCCTGCTGGATTATGTCCACAGCGATAACCGCCTGCGTTACCCGGAATACCGCGCGCCTGGCTCAGATAAATGGCAGCGCATCTCCTGGGACGATGCCTTTACCCGCATCGCCAAATTAATGAAAGACGACCGTGACGCCAATTTCGTTGAAAAGAACGAGCAGGGTGTCACCGTGAACCGCTGGCTTTCCACCGGGATGCTCTGCGCATCTGCGGCAAGTAATGAAACCGGCATGCTGACGCAAAAATTTGTGCGCTCACTTGGCATGCTGGCAGTCGATAACCAGGCGCGCGTCTGACACGGACCAACGGTAGCAAGTCTTGCTCCAACATTTGGTCGCGGTGCGATGACCAACCACTGGGTTGATATCAAAAACGCCAACGTCGTGGTGGTGATGGGCGGTAACGCCGCTGAAGCCCATCCAGTGGGATTCCGCTGGGCGATGGAAGCGAAAAATAACAACGATGCGACGCTGATCGTCGTCGATCCGCGCTTTACGCGTACGGCATCGGTGGCAGATATCTATGCGCCGATTCGTTCCGGTACGGACATCACGTTCCTGTCTGGCGTGCTGCTGTATCTGATTGAAAACAACAAGATCAACGCCGAATACGTTAAACACTATACCAACGCGAATCTGCTGGTGCGGGACGACTTTGACTTTGATGACGGGCTTTTCAGCGGCTATGACGCGGAAAAACGTCAGTACGACAAATCCTCCTGGAACTATCAGTTCGATGAAAACGGTTTTGCGAAACGCGACGAAACTCTCACCGATCCGCGCTGCGTGTGGAACTTGCTGAAACAGCACGTTTCTCGCTACACGCCGGACGTGGTGGAAAATATCTGCGGAACGCCGAAAGCAGACTTCCTGAAAGTGTGCGAAGTGCTGGCCTCGACCAGTGCGGCCGATCGCACCACCACGTTCCTGTATGCGCTGGGCTGGACGCAGCACACCGTTGGTGCGCAGAACATCCGTACCATGGCGATGATCCAGCTGTTGCTCGGCAACATGGGGATGGCGGGTGGTGGCGTGAATGCCTTGCGCGGACACTCCAATATTCAGGGGCTAACCGATCTGGGGCTGCTCTCCACCAGCCTGAGCGGCTATCTGACGCTGCCGTCGGAAAAACAGACCGATCTGCAGACCTATCTCGCGGCCAACACGCCAAAAGCGACACTGCCGGAGCAGGTGAACTACTGGAGCAACTATCCGAAGTTCTTCGTCAGCCTGATGAAGTCTTTCTACGGCGATGCGGCGCAGAAAGAGAACGACTGGGGCTTTGAGTGGTTGCCGAAATGGGACCAGGCCTACGACGTCATCAAGTATTTCAACATGATGGATAAGGGCAACGTCACAGGCTACATCTGCCAGGGCTTTAACCCGGTGGCCTCTTTTCCGGATAAAAACAAGGTTGTGCGCAGCCTCAGTAAGCTGAAGTACATGGTGGTGATCGATCCGCTGGTGACGGAAACCTCCAACTTCTGGCAGAACCACGGCGAGATGAACGACGTTGATACCGCGTCGATTCAGACCGAAGTCTTCCGTCTGCCGTCGACCTGTTTCGCGGAAGAAGATGGCTCCATCGCCAACTCTGGCCGCTGGCTGCAGTGGCACTGGAAAGGCCAGGATGCACCGGGCGAAGCCCGTAATGACGGCGAAATTCTGGCCGGTATTTACCATCGTCTGCGCGAGATGTACGCCCAGTCAGGTGGTAAAGGGGCGATACCGCTGCTGAAAATGCGCTGGGATTACAAGCAGCCGGATCATCCGGAATCGGAAGAGGTCGCGAAAGAGAACAACGGTTATGCGCTGGAAGATCTGTATGACGCCAACGGCAATCTGCTGGCGAAAAAAGGTCAGCTGCTGAACAGCTTTGCGCTGCTGCGCGATGACGGTTCAACGGCCTCCTCCTGCTGGATCTACACAGGAAGCTGGACCGAGCAGGGCAACCAAATGGCCAACCGCGATAACGCCGATCCGTCGGGACTGGGTAATACGCTCGGCTGGGCTTGGGCATGGCCGCTCAACCGTCGCGTGCTGTACAACCGAGCATCGGCGGATATCAACGGCAAGCCGTGGGATCCGAAACGCAAACTGATCGCGTGGAACGGCACGAAGTGGGCGGGGAACGATATCCCGGACTTCAACACCGCGCCGCCGGGCAGTGCGACCGGGCCGTTTATCATGCAGCCAGAAGGGCTGGGGCGTCTGTTTGCGCTCGATAAGCTGGCAGAAGGGCCGTTCCCGGAGCACTACGAGCCGATGGAGACGCCGCTCGGCACCAACCCGCTGCATCCGAACGTGGTTTCCAGCCCGGTGGTTCGCCTGTATGAAGACGATGCGCTGCGCCTGGGTAAGAAAGATAAGTTCCCGTACGTCGGGACCACCTATCGTCTGACCGAGCATTTCCACACCTGGACCAAACACGCGCGGCTCAACGCCATCGCGCAGCCGGAACAGTTTGTCGAAATCAGTGAAACCCTGGCACGCTCGAAAGGCATCACCAACGGCGATCGCGTGAAGGTGAGCAGCAAACGCGGCTTTATTCGCGCGGTGGCGGTGGTTACGCGTCGTCTGCAGACGTTGCACGTCAACGGCCAGCAGGTCGAGACCGTGGGCATTCCGCTGCACTGGGGCTTTGAAGGGGTGGCGCAAAAAGGCTATCTCGCCAACACCCTGACGCCAAACGTCGGCGATTCCAACTCGCAAACGCCGGAATATAAAGCGTTTCTGGTCAACATCGAGAAAGCGTAAGGAGCGATTCAATGGCTATGGAAACACAAGACATTATCAAACGCTCCGCGACCAACGGCATGACTCCCGCGCCCCGTGCGCGGGACTATAAAGCGGAAGTCGCCAAGCTGATTGATGTCTCTTCCTGCGTGGGCTGCAAAGCCTGCCAGGTGGCCTGTTCGGAGTGGAACGACATCCGCGATGACGTCGGGCACTGCGTGGGGGTTTACGATAATCCGGCGGATCTCAGTGCCAAATCCTGGACGGTAATGCGCTTTAGCGAAACCGATCAGAACGGCAAGCTGGAGTGGTTGATTCGCAAAGACGGCTGTATGCACTGCGAAGACCCGGGCTGCCTGAAGGCATGCCCGTCCGCCGGGGCGATTATTCAGTACGCCAACGGGATCGTCGATTTTCAGCAGGATAACTGCATCGGCTGCGGCTACTGTATCGCCGGCTGTCCGTTTAACGTGCCGCGTCTGAACAAAGAGGATAACCGGGTATACAAATGCACCCTCTGCGTGGATCGGGTCAGCGTCGGGCAGGAGCCTGCCTGCGTGAAAACCTGTCCAACCGGGGCAATTCATTTCGGTACCAAGAAAGAGATGCTCGAGGTGGCGCAGGAACGCGTCGATAAGCTCAAAGCGCGCGGATATGACCACGCGGGGATTTATAACCCGCAGGGCGTCGGCGGGACGCATGTGATGTACGTACTGCATCACAACGACCAGCCAGAGCTGTATCACAATCTGCCTAAAGAACCGGCGATTGATACCTCCATCAACCTGTGGAAAGGGGCGCTCAAACCGCTCGCGGCGGCCGGATTTATCGCCACCTTTGCCGGTTTGATTTATCACTACATCGGTATCGGCCCAAACAAAGAGGTGGATGACGACGAGGATGAACATCATGAGTAAGTCGAAGATGATTGTGCGCACCAAGTTTGTCGACCGCGCCTGTCACTGGACGGTGGTCATTTGCTTCTTTCTGGTGGCTGTGTCCGGGATCTCTTTCTTCTTCCCGACGCTGCAGTGGCTGACGGAAACCTTCGGGACGCCGCAGATGGGCCGAATTCTGCACCCGTTCTTTGGCGTGCTGATTTTCGTGGTGCTGATGTTTATGTTCGTGCGCTTTGTGCATCACAACATCCCGGATAAGCAGGATATTCCGTGGGTGAAAGGGATTGTCGAAGTGCTGAAAGGCAACGAGCACAAAGTCGCGAAAGTGGGCAAGTACAACGCCGGACAGAAAATGATGTTCTGGACCATCATGAGCATGATTTTTGTGCTGCTGGTGACCGGGGTGATTATCTGGCGTCCGTACTTTGCCCATTATTTTCCGATTCAGGTGATTCGCTACAGTCTGCTGATCCATGCGACCGTCGCCATCATTCTGATCCATGCCATCCTGATCCATATGTATATGGCTTTCTGGGTGAAAGGATCGATTAAAGGGATGATCGAAGGGAAGGTAAGCCGTCGCTGGGCGCAAAAACACCATCCGCGCTGGTATCGTGATGTCGAAAGACTGGAAGCGAAAAAAGAGAGCACGGAAGGGATGAAGTAACCTCAAGCGCCGTCGGTATTTGCCGGCGGCGCTGCGTTTGTGCCGTCCTGGGGCAGGTGTTTTATCGGTTGCCCCTGGCGCTTTTCAGAACCGCTCGGCAATATAGCGGAACGGATAATCCGTCGGTTTTACTTTACCCACTTTACGCTTCGGCAGTTTTACTGGCTCGACGGGCAGGGTTTTGTAGGGGATTTGCGACAGCAGATGCGAGATGACATTCAGTCGCACCCGTTTTTTATCCTCAGATCGAGCGACAAACCACGGCGCCCAGGCGGTATCGGTGGCAGCAAACATCGCATCGCGCGCTTCGGTGTATTTATCCCACAGTCTGAACGATTTGATGTCCATCGGTGACAGTTTCCAGGTTTTACGCCCGTCATCAATACGATCCCGCAGGCGGCGCTCCTGCTCTTTGGGCGTCACTTCGAGCCAGTATTTGATCAGAATGATCCCTGCATCCACCATCGCCCGTTCCATGGTCGGCGTGCCATCCAGAAACTTTTGCACCTGTTCAGGCGTACAAAAGCCCATGACGCGTTCAACGCCCGCACGGTTGTACCAGCTGCGATCGAAAATCACGATTTCTCCCGCCGAGGGCAGATGCGGCACGTAGCGCTGGAAATAGAGCTGACTTTTCTCTTTCTCTGTCGGCGCGGGCAGCGCAACGACACGGAACACCCGGGGGCTGACGCGCTCGGTGATGGCTTTAATCGTTCCGCCTTTGCCTGCACCGTCGCGGCCTTCAAACACCACGCAGACTTTTAGCCCTTTACTGACGACCCACTGCTGAAGCTTGACCAGCTCAACGTGCAGACGCCGCAACTCCTTTTCGTATGCCTTCTCTTTCAGCGGTTCGCGTTTCACATTTTCCGCCGGGCTTTTCGCTTTCTTGATGTTTCCCATGGCAATCCTCTTCGACAGAAGGGAGGGTAAGAACACTTTGAAGTGTAATCGTGCTCGCAAATCCTCGCGGGAATTATTTACACAACGCCATGGGATCGGGTTAGAATACGGCATTACTGTATATAAACACAGGTGGTCGTAAAATGCTGACGCTGGACGGGGTAAGAATTGGCAAAAACCAGTTTACGGGCGAGAAAATTGAGAACGGGACATTTCGCCACTGCGACTTTTCTGGCGTCGATCTGACCGGCACGGAGTTTATCGGCTGTCAGTTTTACGATCGCGAAAGCCAGCAGGGCGGGAATTTTTCCCGCGCCACGCTGAAAGACGCCATTTTCAAAAATTGCGATTTAACGATGGCAGACTTCAGGAACGCCAGCGCGCTGGGGATTGAAATCCGCGAGTGCCGTGCGCAGGGCGCAGACTTTCGCGGCACCAGCTTTATGAACATGATCACCTCCCGCAGCTGGTTTTGCAGCGCGTACATCACCAAAAGCAACCTCAGCTACGCCAACTTTTCCAAAGTGGTGCTCGAAAAATGCGAGTTGTGGGAAAACCGCTGGAACGGCGCGCAGATCCTCGGCGCAACGTTTAGCGGCTCCGATCTGTCGGGCGGGGAGTTTTCGTCATTCGACTGGCGGGCGGTTAACGTCACCCACTGCGATCTGACCAATTCTGAACTCGGCGATCTGGACGTGCGCGGCGTCGATTTGCAGGGGGTGAAGCTCGACAGCTATCAGGTTGCGCAAATTATGGAACGCCTGGGCGTCGCGATTATTGGTTAAGGATATTCACAAGCCAGACCGAATGAATGGATTAACGTGTCAGAGCGCCAATTGGAACTGGCTCACCATACCCGTTTGTTCAATAATGGCTGTTGCAAATTTTTAACAAATGGCTGTGGTATGAAAAAAACCGTTTTTTCACTGGCGCTGGGCACTTTTGGACTGGGCATGGCCGAGTTTGGCATCATGGGCGTGCTGACCGAGCTGGCGCACGATACCGGCATTTCGATCCCCTCTGCCGGGAGCATGATTTCGTACTACGCCTTTGGCGTGGTCATTGGTGCGCCGATTATCGCGCTGTTTTCAAATAAGTTCTCGTTAAAAACGGTTCTGCTTTTTCTGGTCGCCCTGTGCGTGGTCGGAAACGCCATTTTTACCTTCTCAACGTCCTATTTCTGGCTGGCTATCGGGCGGCTGGTGTCCGGCTTTCCTCACGGGGCCTTCTTCGGCGTCGGGGCGATTATCCTTTCAAAGATAGCGCCGCCGGGAAAAGTCACCCTCGCCGTATCGGGGATGATTGCCGGAATGACGGTCGCCAATCTGGTGGGCGTTCCGCTCGGCACCTGGCTTGGGCATGAATATAACTGGCGCTACACCTTCTTTCTGATTGCGGCGTTTGACGCGCTGGTGATCCTGTCGGTCATTTTCTGGGTGCCGACTCTGTACGATAAAACCGAAACCCGACTCACGGAACAATTTCACTTTTTGAAGAAACCGGAACCCTGGCTGATTTTTGCCGCGACGATGTTCGGTAATGCCGGAGTCTTCGCATGGTTCAGCTTTGTGAAGCCGTTTATGGTCAACGTATCCGGCTTCTCCGCCGGGTTTATGACCGTCATCATGATGCTGATGGGGCTGGGCATGGTGCTGGGTAATCTGCTCAGCGGCAAACTTTCCGGTCGTTACAGCCCGCTGCGCATTGCGGCGACCACCGATCTGGTGATCGTGGTGTCGCTGTTGATGCTGTTTGCCTTCGGTGAAAATCAGGCTGCGTCTCTGGTGATGGGCTTTATCTGCTGCGCGGGGCTGTTCGCGCTGTCGGCACCGCTGCAAATTATGCTGCTGCAAAATGCGCAGGGTGGCGAGCTGCTGGGTGCGGCGGGCGGGCAGGTGGCCTTTAATCTTGGTAGTGCGATTGGGGCGTATTTCGGCGGGATGATGATCGTTCTCGGCTACAGCTGGAGCTACGTGACGTTACCGGCGGCGTTCCTCTCATTCGCCGCCATGTCATCGCTGCTGCTGTATGGCCGTCAGAAAGCCAAACGGGCGGAGGCTAACGCCAGCGCGTTAGCCTGATTTACGTTACGGAAGGTAAGGTTCGCCGAGGGTCAGCATTAAACGGTTGGCCCAGGCGAAGAACGCCGCAGATTGCACCAGATCGAGCTGTTCAAGCGTGTCCAGAGACTGCTTCTCCAGTGCCGCGAGATGCGCGGGTGTCACAGCGGGTGGCGTCACGGACAGCGACGCCGCAAAATCAATTTCCGCCTGCCAGCGCGCCGATTGCCCCTCGCTCAGGGACTGCCCCGGCCGCACGGCCAGCAGCGCGTCTACGGCATTATCGTCCTTCGACAGTTGGCTCGCCTTACGCGCATGGACAGATGCGCAGTAAATGCAGCCGTTGATCTTGCTGGTCACCGTTGCCGCCAGTTCACGCTCCGCGCGCGGCAGGCCGCCTGGCGTGTAAAAAATCCCTTTATCGGTCAGCGTGCGCTGTTCCAGAACCGGCAAATTGCGCCCCAGCAGGCGGAAATAGTCTGAGTCCGTATGGCCAAATTTCGCAAGAATAGCCTGCTCGTCGGCGTTGAACTCTGCCAGCGGTTTTGACGCCAGCCACGGCTCCCAGCCCAGCTCCTGCTGCGTGAACTGTACCGGCGCCGGTTTGCCGCTTTTTGTCGCAGGCGTGCTGTGCCAGATCCCCGCCACCACCGGCGTGTCGCTTGCCGCCACGGTTTTGTCATTCAGCAGGCGCAACCCGGCGACGAGACGGCTCTGAAAACTCACGAACGCAATCAGCTGGGCCAGCGTCACAATGGCTTCTTTGCTCCATCCCGCTTGCGTCAGCGCGCTTAATGCGCCGGGTGTGGCTTCGACCGGGGAAAACGTCAGCAGACGCGCAAAGGTCAGCGCGGGCGTCAGGCGTGCGGAAGTCGGATCCGCCAGCCCGAAACCGGCGTAGTGGGCGGCCAGCGCATCAACGTGGTGCCATTTTGCCACTTTTGCGGCCACCGCCGCGCGTTCATCAAGGGGGAACGCCGCATCCTGCTGGCTAAAAAGTGTTTCATAGCTACCCTGAGCATGACGGGTGGCGGCATCGCGCGTGGCGCGAGCCGTTGCCAGCGGCGAACCGGGGGCAATCTCCGCTAATTCGGCAACAATATCCTGACTTAAAGACATAGGGACTCCTTAAAGAATATGAGGGGCGATATGTTCAGCAATAAGCTCAATCGAACGTAAGGTGTCCCGATGGGACGGCTCCACGGAATGGACCTGGAATGAAATATCCGTCGCCCGTTTGAGGACGGAATCCTGAGCGAGTGATTCCAGCACGGTGTGCGGCGCGCCGATATGGGCGTCGAACTGGCGAATATAATCTGTGACACTGTCACCGGTTACGATATGACCCGCCGCTCGGTGCGCCTGTGCCTGCCGGGTTAACCCGGGCGTTGCGACGTTCAGAGCATACGCATCGCTGTCGGCCACAAACGCCGTGCGCGAGGCCAGAATTCGCGGCGCCACTCCCGAGGGCAGCGCGGCGAGATAGGCATCCACAATTGGGTTCTGAATCTGGTCGAGAGTTAGCCCTGGCTGGTCAGCCGGGCGAGGCTGAGTGCGGGAGAGCATCAGCCCGTGCCCCGCCCGGGCGGCGCGCACGGCGCCTTCAACGGAAAAGGTCGCAATCCACACGCGCTCTGCCAGCTGCGGCGCAGGTGGATAGAGATGGTTATCCGGATGCGTCAGGGAATCACCGCGCCAGGCGCTCTGAATCAGGTGCAGATGGTCGGCAAACGTCGCGCCGCGCTCGTCGAACGTCAGGCCGAAAGGCAGAAACGAGGTCGGCGTGCCGCCGGAGCCAAAACCGACTTCAAGGCGACCGTCCGCCAGCAGATCGAGGACCGCCGCGTCTTCCGCCACGCGCAGCGGGTTTTCCATCGGCAGGGTAATAATCGCTGTACCCAGACGGATGCTTTGGGTCTGGGCCGCAACGTGAGCGAGGAACACCAGCGGCGACGGCAGGCCGCCTTCGCGCTCGTGGAAATGGTGCTGAGCAATCCAGGCCGTATGAAAACCGTGGCGCTCGGCATGGCGGATCTGTTCTGTTGCCAGACGATAGCGCTCTTTCGCAGGCGCGTCGTCGAGCAGGCGGGTAAAGAATCCCAGGCGTTTACGCGTCATGCGTACTCCTTCGTAACGGGTGAAAAATAGGGGATGGCGTCGATCAGCTCGCGGGTATAGCTGCTTTGTGGCGAGGAGAAGAGCGCCTCCACCGTGCCATGTTCAACAACCTGACCGCTGCGCAGCACTGTCACGCTGTGCGCAATGCGGCGAACGGTCGCCAGATCGTGGGTGATAAACAGATAGGTCAGCCCTAACTGCTGCTGGAGTTGTTGCAGCAGGGCGAGGATTTGCGCCTGCACCGTGACATCCAGCGCCGAGGTCGCTTCGTCCAGTACCACAATGGTTGGCTCCAGAATCAGCGCCCGTGCGATGGCCACGCGTTGACGCTGGCCGCCGGACAGCTCGCGAGCGGTACGACTCAGCAGCTCAAGCGGGAGGGCCACGCGGGTGGTCACCGCTTCGACGCGGGATTTGCGCTCCGCTCGGGCGAGCTTATTGAAGTTTTTCAGCGGCTCTTCGATGATCTCAAACAGCGTTTGCCGTGGGTCGAGGGAGGCAAACGGATTCTGGTAGACGAACTGAATTTTCTGCCGCAGCTGGCGGCGTGCCTCCACGCTGAGCCGGGTCGCATCGATATCATCGAGGGTGACGCGCCCGCTGTCCGCCTGCTCAAACCCCAGTAAAATGCGGGCCAGGGTGGTTTTACCCGATCCCGACTCCCCGACCAGCGCGTGCGTGCTGCCGCGCTGCACATCAAAATTGACGTTATCCAGCGCCTGTAAGGTGTGGCCTTTACTGAGAGTGAACTGCTTGCTGATGGCCTGAGCGCGAATGGCAGGAGAGGCCAGTCGAATGCCTGAGACCGGCGCAATGGTCAAGCGCGAACCCTGCAAATCGCTCAGCAACTGGCGGGTATAGGCGTGCTGCGGGGCGCGCACCACGTCGGCGGTTGCCCCCTGTTCCTGAACTTCACCGTGCCGAAAGACCAGTAAGCGATCGGCACGCTGGGCAGCCAGGGCCAGATCGTGGGTGACGAACAGCACCGCCGTTCCCGATTCGCGGCGCAGGATATCCAGCAGATCGAGAATGCGTTTTTGTACCGTCACATCCAGCGCACTGGTCGGTTCATCGGCGATGATCACATCCGGGCGCAACGCGATGGCGATGGCGATCAGCACCCGCTGCTTCATCCCGCCGGAAAGCTGATGCGGATATTGCTTCATCCGCTGCGCCGGGTGGCTTAGCCCGACTTTGGTCAGCAGCGCCAGCACCTGATGTTCTTGCTCGGTCTTTGTGATTTTCTGGTGAATATGCAGCACTTCGCCCACCTGGGCACCGATGGTTTTGACCGGATTCAGGGAGTTGCCAGGGTCCTGCGGCACCAGGCTGATACGCGCTCCGCGCAGGCTGTTGAGCCGTTTTGCTGACCACTGGCTGATCTCTTCGCCGTTCAGCACAATTTTGCCGCTGTCGCGACGGGCGTTGTCCGCCAGCAAGCCGATAATCGCCTGCGCAGTAGTGGTTTTCCCGGAGCCAGACTCGCCCACAAAGGCCAGCATTTCCCCGCGTTTCAGGGTGAAACTGACGTTGTGGACCACTTCACGCCACTGGCGACCGATGCGGTAGCTTAAAGTCAGATTTTCCACGGACAGAACGGTCATGAGCGGCCTCCGCTTAACTGTTGGCTGATACGATTGGTGGCAAGCACCACGGCGATCACCACGATGCCGGGGAAGGTGGTCAGCCACCAGGCGGTGGAGAGATAGTTACGCCCTTCGGCAATCAGCAGCCCCCATTCCGGGACGGGCGGCGGGGTGCCGTAGCCGAGGAAACTTAACGTCGAGAGGGCGAGGATCGCCTGACCAAACTGCAGGGTCGCGAAGGCCAGCACCGCCGTCAGGGAGTTCGGTAAAATGTGACGCCACAGCACTACCCAGAAGGTGCCGCCGCTGCCGTAGGCCGCTTCCACGTAATCTGCGTGACGAATACGCACCACTTCGCCGCGCGCCAGGCGGGCAAAACTGGCAATCGACGCCACACCGACGGCAATAGCCGCGTTCACCGTGCCGAAACCGAGCAAAATAATCACCGTCAGGGAGAGCAGCAGCGAGGGAATCGACAGCAGCACATCGACAAAACGCATCAGTACCGACTCCACGCGCCCGGCGAAGGTACCGGCGATAACCCCCATTGCCGTGCCAGCCACTAATCCCATCGCCACGGCCGCCAGGGCGGCGCTGAGTGAGTGGGATGCGCCATAGACAATGCGCGCGTAGACGTCACGACCAAGTTGATCGGTTCCCAGCCAGTGTCCCGCCTGGGGAGCTAAGCGCTGTGCGCCTGCGATCCCTTCAATCGGGTTGTAGTGGGTGAGCAAACCCGGCGCCAGTGCGGCCAGAGCGGCAACGATAATCACGCCCCACGCCAGCCATAACCCGGGCTGAATGTCGACGGTGCGAAGGGCCGGGACACGTTTTCGCGCCGCGGCGGCATAGTCCACCAGACTCATGATGCACCTCCGGTGACGGTTTGCAGACGAGGATCAAACAGCGGCATCAGCAGATCCACCAGCAGGTTTATCAGCACAAACCCCAGGGCCGAGATCATCACCACCGCCTGTAATACGGCGATATCCTGGTTGTTGACGGCCTGCTGCGTCAGTTGGCCCAGACCGCTGCGGCCGAATACGGTTTCGGTAATCAGCGCCCCGGCAATCAGTTCGCCGAGCAAAATCCCGGCGATATTCAGCACCGGCAGCAGCGCATTGCCCGTGACGTGACGCCACAGCACGCCGGTTTCGCTCAGCCCTTTGGCGCGCGCGACGGCGACGAACGGCTGAGCGGACACCTGATCGAGACTGCGCATCAGAATTTGCGCCAGCGGGGCGGAGATCGGAATGGCGACAGTAACGATCGGCAGGATCAACCCCTGCAATGGCGACGGGTTAATCACCGGAATCAGCCGTAGCTGGAAGGAGAACAGCTGGATGAGCGCGATGCCGAGCCAGAAGGTCGGCAGCGAGATAAACAGTACCGGCACGTACTGAATGGCGTTACTCACCCAGCGCAGCCCCGGCAGACGTGCGGCAAACGCCAGCACGAAGGCCAGTATCACGGCCAGCGCGAATGCGGGCAGGGCGAGACTCAGGGTGTCCGGCAGATTGCTCGCGATCAATTCGCTCACCGGCGCGCCCGCCTGCAATGAAAAACCAAAATCGCCGCGCAGCATGGCAAACAGTGTGTGGAAATACTGCTGCCAGAGCGGGCTATCTGCACCGTAGGCGACGCGCATCTCTTCAATTTGCGCCGGGCTTAAGCCCAGATCCGGGTTCTGAAATTTAATCAGCACCGCATCCCCCGGCAGCACCTGAAGCAGCACGAAGGAGAGGGTAAAGGCGGCCCACAGGACCAGCAGCCCCATTCCGGCCCGTCGCAGCAGATAATGGCTCATCATCGCCCCCTTAGTGTTTCTCGATCCACGCGCCGTAGAACGATGGACGTCCTACCGCTTCGAAGTTCACCCCTTTCAGCCATGGCGCACCGGCGAAGACCTGCGGCTCTTCAAAAATCGGAATTACGTAGGCGTTATCCAGCAGATAGCGCTGGGCATCGCCCGTCAGCTGCAGGCGTTTTTGCGGATCGACTTCGGCGGAGATGTTCACCAGCAGTTCGTTGAGTTTGTCGTCGTGGAAGCTTTTCACCTTGTCGCTGGAGCCACCTTTTTGCAGCAGCGCGTCGCGGTTGGCCGGATAGAACATGCTTTTCACCACGTCAGGATCGGCGCGGCCCACTTCCGACACTGTCAGCGGCGTTTTCAGCGGATCGAGGTTATCCAGCGTGCGACTGCCCGCATCACCCGCCTTGACGCTCAGCGCCACGCCGACCTGACGCCACTGCTGGGCCACCAGTTGCAGCACCTCTTTGTTTTGCGGCTGCGGCAGGGATTCATAGACCGTCAGTGCCAGTCGCTGTCCGTCTTTGGCGCGGATACCGTCGCCGCCGGTTTTCCAGCCTGCATCATCGAGCAACGCGTTGGCTTTCGCCGCGTCAAAGGTCAACTTGTCGCTGAGATCGACAAAGCCGGCGGCAGAATCGGCAATCACGGATTTCGCCTGCGGGTAATTCGGTGAGAAGAGGGTTTCAACGACCTGTTTCGCATTGGTGGCATGGAGCAGCGCCTGACGCACGCGAAGGTCAGACACCAGCGGATTGTCCGGGCGGAAGCTGATACTGTCGTTCACGCCGCGCGTTGGGGCAGCGTAGATTTTATAGCCCTGTTCGGTGGCCTGTTTTTCGTCGTAGGCCTGCACCTGACGGATAAAGTCAGCCTGGCCTGCCAGCAGCGCGCCGACGCGCACGCTGTCTTCCGGCGTGACGATAAATTTAATGCCATCCAGATTTGCCGGGCCTTGCTGGGCGAGATTTTTCGGGCCCCACTGGTACGCTTTGCGCGCCTCAAGGGTCACTTCCCGGCCCAGTTTTTCATCTTTCACCACGAACGGGCCGGAGCCGATGATGTGGCGCGCGTCGCCCAGCTCTTCAAAGTTGCGCTTCAGGGTGCTGAGTGACACCAGCCCAGAACCAATAGTGGCGGTGCCCTGTAAGAATCCTGGCGACGGTTTTTTGAAGTAGAACTTCACCGTCTGCGGATCGATCACTTCGCTGCGGTCGTAGTTGTTGATCACTTCGGAAACCGGCAGGCGCTGGGCTTTGTTGCCCAATCCGTAAGTGTCGAAGTTTTTGGCCACCGCGTTGGCGTCGAGCGGCGTGCCGTCGGAGAACGTCACCCCAGGGCGGATTTTAAAGGTGTATTCGGTTTTGTCGGCGTTGGTGGACCAGCTTTCGGCAATCCACGGCTCCACCTCCAGCGTTTTCGGGTTCTGCCAGGTGAGCTTGTCGGTGATCTGATTCAGAATGCCGCCGTTCGGGTAGAAGCCGCCCGCCGGGGGGTAAAGATTGGTGTGCGCCTGTTGTTCCAGATAGACAAGCGTGCCGCCTTTAACCGGTGTGTCGGCGGCGTGTGCAGCCGTCGCCGCGAGGATCAGCGCCGTCAGCAGCGGCAGGCGAAAAGGGGTTTGCATGGTGAATTCCTTTGTTATCTTCGTTTTAGCGTCGGATTCATCATCGGGCGCGGCTGAAAACAAAGGAACAAAGGAATTGAGATAAGGATTGCCGGAAATCGGAAATATACAAACCGCCCCGGTCAGGAGCGGATGAACTCTTTACACAAACTTCGCCAGGGGATCCGCTACCGCAAAGGCAACTGCGCGATCGGCCGCGGGTGGATAGATCAGTTCGTTGGTGATGGCAATTTTGAGTTTTTTCGCCTCTTCACGGACCAGTTTCACCTCTTGCTCCCAGCCCTCGGTGTACACCGCGCCCCAGGCACCGAGATCGAGGCAAGTGACATAATTCACCTGGCGGTACGGGTAGGGCTCGACGTTCAGCAGGCTGGCAGCGGCGTTGTGTCCGGCAAATTTTCCGAGCTGGATCGCATGCTGACAGGTCATCAGCGCCGTATTCCCCACATCATCCGTTTTCGCATGGGCGGTATCGCCGGTGGCGAAGACGTCCGGGTGCGCAGGGATTTGCAGCAGTTCATTCACCCGCAGACGCGCCTGAGCGTCGCGCTCGCCGTCAATCTGAGTCGTCAACGGATGAGCTTCCACGCCAGCGGTCCAGACCACGGTGGACGCGTCAATGCGTTCGCCACTCTTGAGAATGACGCCTTGCGCATCGACCGCTTCGATTTCGCTGTTCAGACGCCATTCCACGCCCAGTTCTTCGCTGGCATTCGCAATCACATCGCGCAACGCTTCGCTGTAACGACCGCCGATAACCGCACCGCGCTCAACTACGATGACTTTAGTCTGCGTATCATCACCAAAACGGGCACGCAAACGCGCCGGTAATTCGGTTGCCAGCTCAATGCCGGTAAACCCGCCCCCACAGACCACCACCGTGTTACGCGCCGGGGTAGAGGGCTGATGAATCAGGGCATCGAGGTGTTTTTCGAACACCTGAGCAGATTCAAGCTGATCGATATCAAAAGCAAATTCAGTCAGACCGGCCACCGCCGGGCGTTTGGCCTGGCTGCCGGTGGCGAGTACCAGGCGGTCGTACGTTATGAGGGAAGTGTTGCCCTGGCTGTCGCGATACCACACGGCTTTCTCTTTGGTATCAATGCGTTCTGCGCTTCCCTGAATGTACTCAACGTCCAGTTCGGCGAACAGTTCCGTCAGGGGAGCCACCAGTCCGGCGACGTTCTCTTCATAGAAACGCGGGCGAACGCGCAGCTCAGGTTGCGGAGCCAGCACGCTAATACGCAGATCGGTGCTCCCGTTCAGCTCCGCCAGGCGCGCTGCGCTCACCGCTGCCCACATACCGGAAAAACCACTGCCCACAATTAAAATATGCTTTTTCATTTTCGATCCTTTTGCTCATCAGGCTTTGTGTCTGACCTGACTGCAACTATACTTGTCGGAGTTAACTCCGACAACTTTTTTCTGAGTTAGCGAGCAGGCGCATGTAAGAAAAGCTAAAAATCAGTGAGTTAACTGGCGAGGGAGTCATGGGCTGTTTTTCTGCTTACGAACACGGCTATAATAACCACGAATAATGAGAGCGGAGTTAATCATGGCCTTTTACAGTTCCGGTGTGGAGTACGCCATTCATAGTCTGATGTGCATGGTAGATGCCAAAGGCAACGAGCGAGAATTGAGCGTCCGGGAGATGGCGGAACTGCAGGGTGTGCCTTACGACTATCTGGGCAAAATCTTCACCCGTCTTTCGCGGGCGGGACTGGTCAACAGCACGGAAGGCAAGGGCGGCGGGTTTAAGCTCGCGCGTCCGGCAGAACTCATTTCAGTGCTGGATGTGGTGCATGCCATTGATGGCGAGAAGAATATGTTTGAATGTCGGGAAGTGCGCCAGCGGCTGGCGGTGTTTGATGAAGCTCCGCCTGCGTGGGTTTGCGACGGGCCATGCGGCGTGCGTTCGGTGATGGACAGCGCCCAGCAGCGGATGGAAGAAGAACTGGCGCGCCACACCATTCTCGATCTGGCGCGCAAAATGTACCGTAAAGCACCCGATACATTCCTGATTGAGGTACAGGACTGGATCACGGACCGCCGCAGCCCGTCCTGAATCCATTAAGAACGGAAATCAATCACCATACGGCCACGGATCTGGCCTTGTTCCATCTCTTTGAAAATCGCGTTGATGTCGCCCAGCGGGCGCATCGTGACTTTCGGTACCACTTTGCCTTCGGCGGCAAACTGGAAGGCTTCGACCAGATCCTGACGGGTCCCCACCAGCGAACCGACCACCTGAATTCCATCCAGTACCAGACGTGGAATATCCAGACTCATGGCCTCTGGCGGCAGACCGACAGCCACCACACGACCACCGGCACGCACCGCATCGACCGCAGAGTTAAACGCGGCTTTCGCCACCGCGGTGACGACCGCAGAATGCGCTCCGCCGGTTTTTTCCTGAATCACTTTCGCCGCATCTTCGTTGCGGGAGTTGATCGTCAGATCGGCACCCATGTCGGCGGCGAGTTTCAGCTGCGCATCATTCACGTCGATGGCAATGACTTTGGCATTAAAGACGTTTTTCGCGTATTGCAGCGCCAGGTTGCCCAGCCCACCCAGACCGTAGATCGCAATCCACTGGCCCGGTTTGATGTGGGAAATTTTCACGGCTTTATAGGTGGTGACGCCAGCGCAGGTGATGCTGCTGGCCGCTGCGGATTCCAGGCCGTCCGGCACTTTTACCGCATAATCGGCGGTTACGATGCACTCTTCAGCCATCCCGCCATCAACGGAATACCCGGCGTTTTTCACGTCGCGACACAGGGTTTCGTTGCCAGAGTTACAGTATTCGCAGTGACCGCAGCCCTGGAAGAACCAGGCCACGCTTGCGCGGTCGCCCACTTTCAGTGAGGTGACGCCAGGACCGATTTGTTTGACGATGCCAATCCCTTCATGGCCGAGGATCACCCCGGTTTTATCGCCAAAATCGCCGTTCTTCACGTGAAGATCCGTGTGGCAGACGCCACAGCATTCCATCTTCAGCAGCGCTTCGCCGTGTTGCAGCGCGCGCAGGGTTTTATCGGTGACATTAACCTGATGATCTTGAGTAACGACAGCAGCCTTCATATGTATCTCCATGTTCATGTTCGGTATCTGCATAGCCAGTAAGAAAGATGAGAATCGTTCTTACTCCTTAAGGATTAATGCTTTGGCGGTTTTATACAAGGGCGGGGCAACATAATGTAATAATTTCGTTGTCATTCAGGCGATTAAAGCATCAATTAACCATTCAAGCCCTGAATACAGGTGGGGATGAGAAACTGACAAAAAAACGTCATGGTTCTGTCATCTGGAAAACGTAACGTGTTGGCTTCCCAATAACCGAAGAGTTAAAAGACATGAAGCTGTTCAAAACCTTACTGGCCGTTAGCGTTCTTATTTCCGCCTCTGTGCAGGCGCAAAATATCCTGGAATTCCCACAGCCGGAAAATAATCCGGAAGAGTTTTATGCCGTCACCGAAATCCCGGCGGGCGGTATCATCAAATATGAAACCGATGCCAAAACCGGTTTTATTATTGCCGATCGTTTCCAGTCGATGCCGGTGGCTTATCCGGCTAACTATGGCTCCCTGACGCAGTCCCTTGCAGGGGATGGCGATCCGCTGGACGTGATTTTCTACACCCGCGCGCCAATGGCACCGGGTACGCTTATCAAACTGCGTGCGATTGGCGTGCTGAAAATGGTGGATGGCGGGGATAAAGACGACAAAATTGTGGCTGTCCCGGCGAGCAAAATCGACCCGACTTATGACGACATTAAGGAGCTGAGCGATCTGCCGAAAATCGAAGTGCAGCGCCTCGAATCCTTTTTCCGCGTCTATAAAGAGCTGCCGGAAGGGCGTAAAAAAGTGGAGCTGAATGGCTTTAACGATGCCGCGACCGCGAAGCAGGAAATCAAACAGGCGTGGGACGCCTGGAAAGCAAAAAAACCGCAATAATAAACTGGCCCGGCTGAACGTGCAGCCGGGCGCAGGGTTACAGCTGTGCTTCTAGCCGGGCAATCTCCTCGCGCCACTGTTGCTGAAGCTGAGGTTTTTGATGCTTCGACTTACGCGCCATATCCTCAGCCAGCAGCGTCTCCAGCGCCACCAGTCTTTCGAGCAGATCGTCAAACTCTGTCGGCGCTGATTGCGCTGTATTGGCTGACACGTCAGATGGGGTTAGTCCGCTGCTTTCCCGCAGAAGGGCAAACACTGCCTCGGCGTCATGCCATTCGCTGAGCCTGCCGTCCTCAATCAGCCAGAAGCGGTTACAGCTCTGGCTGATGAGCTGCCTGTCGTGACTCACCAGCAGCACGCCGCCTTCGAACTGTTGCAGCGTTTCGGCCAGCGCCTCTTTGCCTTCCATATCCAGGTGGTTGGTTGGCTCATCAAGCATCAGCAGGCTGTAACGGGCGAGCGTCAGGCCGACAAACAGCAGGCGAGAACGTTCGCCGCCGCTGAGGGTGCTGACTTTCTGCCCGTGGCGTACCCATGGAAAACCGGCGCTGATGAGTGCCATTTTGCGCACCTGCGGGTCTGGCGCGAACGGCTCCAGCGCCTCCAGCAGCGGGGCATCGTCCGGCAGCTGGTGCAACGTCTGGTCGTAGTAGCCCAGGGTCAGGCGGGGATGGATTTTCAGTTCATCCGTCGACTGTTCTGTGACAAATTGCCGCCAGATAAGCTTCATCAGCGAGGATTTCCCGCAGCCGTTACGGCCCATAATCGCCACGCGGTCGCCGCTCTTCAGCCTCGCGATATCCACGTCAAACAGCGCGGGCAAGCCGGGCGCCGGAGGGACGTGAAGATGCGTCATCTCCAGCAACCGGTCGGCACGCAGCGCATCGCCACGCAGTGTTAACGTCCACGGACTGCCCGCCGTGAGATCGGTCTGACTCTCTTTCAGGCGTTCGACCTGTTTTTCCATCTGTTTCGCTTTGCGGGCGAGATCTTCGTTGTCGTAGACCTTGCCCCAGGTCGCCAGCCGTTTGGCGCTGGCCGCAACGCGGTCGATCTCTTTTTGCTCGGCCTTGTGCCGCAGGGCATCGCTTTCATCTTTTGCCGCCAGCGCCTGACGGGCGGCGGAGCAAGGGAGGGCGAAGCTGTGCAGCGTTTTATCGCGCAAAATCCAGCTGCCGTTGGTGACGGCATCGAGCAGCTGTCGGTCATGGGACACCAGCACAAAGCTGCCGGACCAGTTCTGTAAAAACTGCTCCAGCCAGAGCATGGTTGGCAGATCGAGATGGTTGCTGGGTTCATCCAGTAGCAACAGATCGGGATCGCTGATTAACGCCCGCGCCAGCAGCAGCCGTGTGTGCTGCCCGCCGCTCAGGGTCGACGACTGTAAGGCCATATCCTGCGAGGTAAAACCCATACCGCCAAGCAACGTTTCGGCGCGCCAGCGCAGGCTGTCGCGTTCCGCTGCGGGCAGTTGCGCCAGCACGGCGTCGAGCATTGACAGAGGATAAATCGATTCCGGCAGATGCTGCTCCACGCGCGCCATCAGGCAGTGGCCGGCGAGCGCCACCGTGCCGACAGAGGGGGACTCGGTGCCATCGAGGATCTTCAGCAGGGTACTTTTGCCGCAGCCGTTATCGCCCAGCAGACCAATGCGGTCGCCTTTTTTCAGGGTAAAGGAGAGCGAGTCGAAAAGGGTGTTAAACGCCGTTTCAACGCGGAGAGATTGTGCAGTTAGTAATGTGCTCATTGTTGCTTACTCAAGTGTTACAGGCATGGAAATGCCTCGTCAAACATCGCTGACGATAACTCAGTAAGCCCGAGGGAAGGGATTCAGGTGTGGGTGTCTTCGCTCAAGCAGAAGTTATCGCAGCACGATACCGATAACGCTTGAGCTGGTGCGATCACCAAATGTATGTGAAACATTGAAAATTTCACTATACAGCATAATTAGCCTCCTTATTTATTCAGTGGGTTTATGGATGAAGGGAGTGTAGCGGGGTTTTACAGGCCCGGCAAGCAGAGCGCCACCGGGCCTGGCGTTTGCCGGGTGGCGTTATGCTTCCCGGCGACTTACAGAGGGAAGGTTTAAATCGAGGTACGACGATAGTTCCGGTATTCCGGCATCCAGAAGTTGTCGTCGATGGCCTGTTGCAATGCATCGGCGGAGGTTTTCACCGCCACACCCTGTTGCTGCGCCATTTTGCCGACCGCAAAGGCAATCGCCCGCGATACGGTATGGATATCCTTCAGTTCTGGCAGCACCAGACCTTCGCCGTTGGTCACCAGCGGAGAGTGCTTGGCCAGGGTTTCGCTGGCAGACATCAGCATTTCGTCTGTGATGCGCGACGCACCGGATGCGATCACACCCAGACCAATTCCCGGGAAGATATAGGAGTTGTTGCACTGCGCGATGGGGTAGATTTTGTCTTTCCACACCACCGGATCGAACGGGCTGCCGGTCGCGACCAGCGCATTGCCTTCCGTCCAGGCGATGATGTCCTGCGGCGTGGCTTCGACGCGAGAGGTCGGGTTAGAGAGCGGCATCACGATAGGGCGCGGGCAGTGTTTGTGCATTTCGCGGATGATCTCTTCCGTGAACAGCCCGGTTTGCCCCGAAACGCCGATCAGAATATCCGGCTTCACGTTGCGCACCACGTCCAGCAGGGAGAGCACTTCGTTATCCGTATCCCAGTTTTTCAGGTTTTCGCGTTTCTGCACCAGTTTGGTCTGGAATGGCAGCAGGTTTGGCATTCCGTCGGTCAGCAGACCGAAGCGATCGACCATAAACACGCGCGACCGGGCCAGCTCTTCGCTTAAGCCTTCGCGCTGGGTTTGCGCGATGATCTGTTCTGCGATCCCACAGCCGGCAGAGCCTGCACCGAGGAAGACAATTTTCTGGTAGCTCAACTGGCTGCCAGCCGCGCGGCTGGCGGCGATCAGCGTGCCGACGGTCACCGCTGCGGTGCCCTGAATGTCGTCGTTGAAAGAGCAGATCTCATCGCGATAGCGGTTGAGCAGCGGCATGGCGTTTTTCTGCGCGAAGTCTTCGAACTGCAGCAGCACGTCTGGCCAGCGGTGTTTTACGGCCTGAATGAAGTCGTCGACGAACTGATAATACTCATCGTCCGTTACGCGCGGATGGCGCCAGCCCATATACAGCGGATCGTTCAGCAGCTGTTGATTATTGGTGCCGACATCCAGCACCACCGGCAACGTGTACGCCGGGCTGATGCCCCCGCAGGCGGTATAGAGCGAAAGTTTGCCGATAGGAATACCCATGCCGCCGATACCCTGGTCGCCGAGGCCCAGAATACGTTCGCCGTCCGTCACCACGATCACTTTGATGTTGTGGTTAGGCACGTTTTGCAGGATGTCATCCATGTTGTGGCGGTTCTGGTAGGAGATAAACACGCCGCGCGAACGACGGTAGATCTCGGAGAAGCGCTCACAGGCCGCCCCGACGGTCGGGGTGTAAATCACCGGCATCATCTCTTCGAGGTGATTTTGCACGAGACGGTAGAAGAGGGTTTCGTTGGTGTCCTGGATGTTACGCAGGTAGATGTGTTTGTCGATTTCGGTTTTGAAACCCTGGTACTGGATCCAGGCGCGTTCGGCTTGCTCTTCGATGGTTTCGACCACTTCCGGCAGCAGGCCAAGCAGGTTAAAACTGCTGCGCTCTTCCGCGCTAAAGGCGCTGCCTTTATTCAGCAGCGGGAACTCCAGCAGAACCGGCCCCGCGTAGGGGATATAAAGGGAACGATGATGTTTTGCTTTGTTGTCCATGTCACTCACTCGATTTTTTGAATATCCGTCCCTGGCACTGCGTATTGTCATCTTTCTGGCTTGCTGGCAGGGCGACGTCGACTGGCATTATAAAGGAGCTAAATGTTAATTACCGCAACACACAAACAAAAACACCATCGGTTTTGCCGATGGTGTCGTGATTCAGTGACGTGAATTATTTGTCTGCGTGGCGTTTTCTGCCGTGCGTGTGGGTGACTACCGTTTCGTTGCTGCCCTCGATCACCACTTTACGTTGGTTAGACAGCTTGTAGTTCAGTCCCAGAATGTGACGTGCCTGACGGTTCGATTTCATGTTAACTCCTCAATCCTGTTGATAGTTTTAAGGACCAGTTTGCTCTCGCAAACGAAATGTAACCCCTTAGGTTGCAGATCCAGCATAGCAGGTATTTTACAGGGGGCGATGTTGACCACTCACAACGTAGTTAATGGTCTGCTGGTAGATATCACTGAGGATGTCATTATCTGAGGCCTCGACCCAGCGGGTGAGTTCCATCAAAATGTCATCTTCAGTGACCGCGCCATGCTCGGCGCGCAGGCCCTGTTCAATCGCATTCACCAGGGCCGGTTGTGCGGAATGAGTATTTGCTGAGTAATGTGTAAACATGCTGCCTCCGTGTCGTTATCTGTTTAATAATCCGGTACGCAATTCATAATTCACATTCAGAATGGCAAATATTCTTCCCGCTGTGGTTCAGATTCATCCTGGAAATAAAAATATCATATTTAACGTTTTTTTCGTTAACTCAGGGTTTCCAGCGACGTAGATTCGTATATTTTTCGTAGGGCATCGGGGACGGCCATGATATCAATTCAACCACGCTTCCCCAGGGGGTTTTGCCGTAGCAAAAGGCATTGCCTTCGCCACGTTCAGCGGGGAATGAAAGGGGTTTTGGCTCGGTAAACATCTCGCCGCCAGCAGCGGTAAAGCACGCTATGGCACGTGCAAAATCATCAACATAGACAGCAAAGTGTTGCAGGCCAAAATCACTGGGACGGGCAGCAGATTGCTGTTCTGGGCCGTGCATTTCAAACAGTTCAATGCCTGGGCCATGAGGCATTGCCAGCATCCTGATAGCGCGGACTTTGGTCCCTGGAAATAGCCTTAAGGTATTTTCTTGGGCTTCGTCATCAATATTTTCACTGCCAGGATCTGCTGAACGATATATCACTTTTGCTGCGAACGCTTTCTCAAAAAATAACGTGGCTTGTTCAATGTCAGGAACCGTAATACCAATGTGGTCAATTCCTCTTACTGAGGGTTGCATAATCATCTCCTGCTATAAAAAGAATAAATATAGCAGGAGACCGTTAGCCTGTTACCACTTCATTTCGCCGGTATTGACCTTCGCGCTCAGTTCCAGGGAGCTGACTTCAGCAAGATCCGGCCACTGTTTTTTCATGGTGTCGATCACGCCAGTTGACGCTTTATGCGCCGCGAGAGCCTGCTCAAACTGCTGCAGGTAGGTGCGGGTAAAATCGATGGCGGCGGTACCGGCAGGCGGGGTACCGAGGTAATGACCCGGAATAACACGCTCGGGTTTGTGCGCGGCCATTTCATCCAGGGTGGACAACCATTGCTGGCGACTGGCTTTGGTTTGCGTGTCTGCCGTCCAGAGGTGAATGCCGGACGAAACGCCCGTACCGCCGAGAATGGCTTTGGCCGACGGGATCCACACGTAGGCGGCGTAGCTGTCTGCCTGCTCGATATCGATTTTCTCGCCGTCCACCATAAAGGTGGTTGAGGCAATCACCTGCGGCACAATCAGTTCCGACGGCGCGCCGTCCTTCATCTGCGGCCCCCAGAAGGCCAGTTTGGCATCTTTGGTGGCCTTGATGTGATCCACCACCGCCTGGGTCGCCACCACTTTGGCATTCGGGAAGGCTTTCACCAGTGGCTGAAGGCCGAAGTAAAAATCCGGATCGCCGGAGGTGATCACAATCTTGCTGAGGGTTTTACCGCTGCGGCGCACTTTTTCGACCAGCTGCTCGCCATCCTTGACGCTGAACTGCGCATCAAACAGCACGGCCTCTTTCGGTCCGGAAACCAGCGTCGAAGAGACGGCGAAGATACCTTTCTCCTGTGGGTTATAAGTATCCAGCGTTAAGGGCGCGGCAAAAACAGCGGGCGTGAACAGGGCGCACAGCAGGGCAAGGCGATTGAGCTTCATCATTTTGTCTCGGTAGTGTCGGAAAGTCTCTATTGTACGGATCTCTCGATTTGCCAGAATTCCTGAAACAAGACATGCTTAGTTTCATAAATCGAGCAGATGGAGTCATAACAATGGATCGCGTGATTGCCGCCCAGGTCTATAACCGTATTTGCGAGCTGGGGAGTCTGAGCGCTGCGGCCCGCGCGCTGGGCATTTCTCGCCCGATGGTGAGCCGTTATCTGGAGCAGATGGAGAAATGGGCCGGAACGCGGCTGGTGCACCGCTCCACGCGTAAGCTCACCCTGACGCCCGCCGGGGAAAAGGTGCTGCAGAAAACCCGCAATCTCACACGGCTGTCGCAGGAGATTGAGGATCAGTCGTCCCGAGAAACGCCCTCCGGTACGCTGCGCGTAGCCTGCGCCCACTTCACGGCGATGCAGATTGTCGCCCCGATGCTGCCAGATTTTCTGACGCGTCATGCCAAAGTGCGCGTCGAGATGGACGTTAATAATCATCCCGTCAGCCTGGTGGGTGAGCGCATCGACGTGGCGATCCGCATTACCGACAACCCGGAACCTGGAATGATCGCCCGCCGTCTGGGTGAGTGCCGCTCGGTGCTTTGCGCCTCGCCAGAGTATCTGGCTGACCACGGCACGCCGCAAAGCCTTGAGGATCTCGCGCAACACAACTGCCTGCATTACAGCTTCTTTGCCGGGCAGTCGTGGAATTTTATCACCGACGCGGGAGAGGTCGTTTCCGTTGCGGTGAGCGGCAATCTGAGCGCCAGTATTTCGTCGCTGCTGATGGAGGCCGCCATCCACCACTGCGGGATCGCAATGCTGCCGGCGTGGGAAGCGCAGCCCGCGCTGGAGAGCGGCAAGCTGGTTCCCGTCCTCAGCACATTCACGCCGAAACCGATCGGCATTTTTGGGATCTATCAGTCAAGGGATTATCAGCCTGCGGCCCAGCGCTTATTCCTGGATGCACTGAGCGAGTCGTTGATGACGAAGTGAGCAAATGCCTAAGAGTGTTCCGTGTTCCTCTCACATTGGTGTTGACGTTCTATACTTAATCCTTTGTAAGCCAAAAGGAGAGCAATAATGACGATTCACAAGCACGGTTCGGCACACTGGTCTGGCGATATTAAACGCGGCAAAGGAACGGTTTCTACGGAAAGCGGCGTCCTGAATCAACAACCTTACGGCTTTAATACGCGTTTCGAAGGCGAAAAAGGGACCAACCCGGAAGAGCTGATTGGCGCAGCGCATGCCGCCTGTTTCTCAATGGCGCTGTCACTGATGCTGGGAGAGGCGGGTTACACCGCGGATTCCATCGATACCACGGCAGATGTGTCGCTGGATAAAACTGACGGCGGCTTTGCGATCACCAAAATCGCGCTGCAAAGCAAGGTAACCGTACCTGGCATCGAGCCACAGCAGTTCGACGGCATTATCCAGAAAGCGAAAGCCGGATGCCCGGTCTCTCAGGTTCTGAAGGCGGAAATCACGCTGGATTATAAACTGAACTAATCTCTGCAAAGCCGGGCGCTGCCCGGCTATTGTGCGTAGATGAGCGTTAACTGACCGCCGAGACGGCGGTTTTTTATTGGGCGCAGTTCATCCCTACGCGCAAGCGTGACGCTGTCACATGTCGTCAGGTCACAATACGGTTCTAACCACTCATCGTGGCTGTCGTGCGTCAGGACATACCCCGCGAGCCTTTTGAGTGCACCACGGTTTTGCTGAGTAATATCCACCCGATTAGCTTTCGCAAAGCTTGCGATCATCACCAGCGGCTGAAGGGCATAGTGATGATAGGCCACGGCGCGTGGGCCGCGCTTTTGTTCGTTGGGTAATATGCCGTTCGCGGTAATCTGGCTTGCCGCGATGCGGTACTCTTTCAACGACCAGTCGAAGAGATCCCGGCGATCGAGCGCGACCGACGCCGCCATCACTGACCATGCAGCCCAGTAGCTGTGATTATTGGTTTTAGAAAGGGGCAGACCGTCCCAGTCATCTTTCACCTGTTCGGCAAGCAACGACAACCAACGCGTCGTCGCACCAACGTCTTTTGCCGGTGCGTTCAGTTCAATCCAGCTGGTGGCGAGTGTCGCCAGCGCCCATTTACGCATCGACCGCCCGGTGTGGTTGGTTTGCGTCGAGGTTAACGCCCCGGCGTTTGCCCAGCTCGTAAAGCCATTCAGAACACACTCCCGCGTTTTCTCATCGCCGCTCTGTTTATAGCGCCAGACCATTTCGGCAATCCCGCGTTCAAAATCGGTTATGGCCTTTGTCTGGGTGCGAAAGTCGCTTTCCGCCTGCGGGTTTAGCGTCGCGCGAGCGCTGTCCGACCCGTCATATTTACTGCGAAAAACAAGATTGCCGGTGTACGGCGCGGGGAGAGGAACACATTTACCTTGCAGTCTGTGCGGCTGGGCTTTGACAAAACCGCGGGGCGGCACGAGCGGCGCCGAAAAAACAGACATGGGCAGAAGCAGCAGAAGAAGTGTCAGACGCATCAAATGACTGTACGCCAGGATTGCACTTTTGGCATCGTGCGTTATCTCTTTTAAGATAGGTCCTTATTTTTTACAGAAAGAGAGACGGGAATGGCTAATCTGCCGTGGCGGATACGGGTGCGTGTGTGGGCATTGATGAAGCGTGCCGCTATGGTGCTGGGAATTGTGCTGATCGTGCTGCTGGCGGTGCGGGTCTATAAGACCGAAACCGGCCCGGCGCTGCATCCCTGGCATACCTGGACGGCGCACGAGATGTCTGTGCAGGAGGTTGATCGCGCCAGTTTCAGTGATTATCTGACGCGCGAAACGGCGATTTTCCACGATCTGCAAACGGACGTGACGGACAAACTGGATAAAGCGGACCAGACGCCGCTGAACCGCTATTATCGTCAAAGCCCTATGTGGCCGGGGCAGTTTCCCGATGACGGCAATCGTTCGTTTGTGCTGATGCCGGAAGGTAAACCGCAAGGCGCCGTTGTGCTGTTGCACGGGCTGACGGATTCGCCCTATAGCGTACGCAGTATCGCCGTTGATTATCAACAGCGCGGCTTTGTGGCCGTTGCGCCACGCTTGCCCGGACACGGTACGGCACCGGGTGCGCTAACCAATGTCGACTGGGAAGCGTGGCTGGCCGTGGCGCGTATGGCGGTTCGCGAAGCCACGCGGCTGGCGGGCAGCGATGTGCCTCTGCATCTGGTGGGTTATTCCAACGGCGGGGCGCTGGCGATGAAATATGCCCTCGATGCCAATGACGATCCCCGTCTTCGCAAACCGCAACAGCTGATCCTGCTGTCTCCGATGATCCGCGTCCACGCGTTTGCGCGTTTTGCCGGTCTGGCGGGGTTACCCGCGCTGTTGCCGTCGTTTGCCAAAGCGGCGTGGCTCAGCGTTCTGCCCGAATATAATCCGTTTAAATACAACTCCTTTCCGGTGAATGCCGCGCGCCAGTCCTGGCAGTTAACGCAGGCTTTGCAAAAGCAGCTCAACAATCAGGCGCGCCAGAATAAACTGGCCTCGCTCCCGCCGGTGTTGGCGTTTCAGTCGGTGATGGATTCCACCGTCAGTACGCGCGGGGTGGTCGATTCGCTGTTTAATCTGCTGCCGGAGAACGGAAGCGAGCTGGTCATATTCGATATCAACCAGGCGAGCACGCTGCGCCCGCTGTTCAGGCCGGGTTCGTATGTGGCGGTGAATGGGCTGCTGCCGACTGCGCCGCGCCGCTTCGCAATCACGGTGGTGACCAATGCCTCTGCGCAGACGTTAAACACTGAAGCCCGCACCACGGCGCCCGGGACGGTGAATGATACGGTTCAATCGCTCACGACGCCGTATCCGCGCGATCTCTACTCCTTATCGCATGTGGCGATTCCGTTCCCGCCGACGGACGATCTGTACGGCAGCGAGCCTGTGAATCCGCACCATTACGGTCTCAACCTGGGAAATATCGCCCTGCGCGGCGAAACCTCGGTGCTGGTGGTAGGGATGGATTCGCTGATGCGCGTGACCTCAAATCCGTTTTATAGCTTCATGCTGGAGCGGATTAATCAGCGAATTATCCCCGCAAAGGGATAAACGGAAAATATCCCCTTGCGGGGATAAAAGAGGGCGAAGTGACAATTACTACATTTGTGCTGGTTATGTTTGCACTAAAAAATCTGAAAATGATTTGTTGAGGCAATATTATTAGTCGGCGGCTATAAATTATGATAAACAATCGCTTAAAGGCGAAATTATCATGGCGAGACTGACTTACCGTGCTGACTACACTCATTTATCGAAGCCAGTTAAATTCATCCTGTGAACCATTCGAGCTCATTTCACTGGTCGAAAAAGCAAAACAGCGTAATGCCGGGCTAAACATTACCGGCATTCTGCTGTTTAACGGCGCGGAGTTTCTGCAAATCCTTGAGGGAAAAGAAGAGAACGTCGTTGCGCTTTTCCAGAAAATCCGGGCTGACAAACGGCATAACGGCGTCGTGGAACTGATGCGCGACTACGGGCCACGCCGCCGCTTCGAAAACGTTGGCATGCTGCTGTTCGACCTGCAGGTAGATACGCCAAAATCCGTGCTGCAATCGGTGCTGCGTTACAGCAAACTCGAAAGCTACCTCACTTCTGAAGATCGGGTATTTAAATTCATTCAGCGTTTTATCACGCATAAAAAGCAGCCTGGTGCGAACGATGCATTTCGCCCCGAAAGCTGGAAACTGGAATCAGAACTGGCGCCTTTTGGACGAGGCGTCGAGGGGTTAATGACAAACCAGATATGCCAGTTTGCTTTCCAGCCGATTGTTGAGCCTTCCGAGGGGAAAATCACCTCCCTGGAGGCGCTGATTCGCGGCAATGACGGGGGAAGTCCGGAGCGATTCTTTAACGCCATTCATCCTGACAAACTCTATGAAATCGATCTTCAGACCAAAGCCTATGTCTTTGCGCTGGCAGAAAAAATCGGTATTGGCAGTCATAAGATCGCCATCAATCTGCTGCCTGGCTCACTAATCAATGTGCCCGATGCGGTGAGTTTCCTGTTGGAAAATATCGCGAAACACCACCTTTTGCCTGAGCAAGTGGTGGTGGAAGTGACGGAAAACGAGATGATTTCCGGCTTTAAACAGTTCAATAGCGCCATCAAACAACTGCGGGCAGCGGGGATCGGTCTGGCTATCGACGATTTCGGCTCGGGATATGCCGGGCTGTCGCTGCTCACCAAATTCCAGCCGGATAAGATCAAAATTGATCGGGAAATTGTCAGCGATATTCACCTCAGCGGCCCGAAGCAGGCGATCGTGAAATCGATTGTCAGCTGCTGTACCGATCTGGAAATTACGCTGGTGGCAGAAGGTATCGAGAAGATGGAAGAGTGGTGCTGGCTGGAATCGGCCGGGATCAGACGTTTCCAGGGCTTCCTGTTTTCCCGTCCGCAGCTCAACGGTGTCGGGGATATTCACTGGCCACTGATGACGCATTAACGCGTGATGAAAATTTTCTCTCCGCATATATAAACGCCTGGTTGTAAGCAGGGGACTGGCGCTTATTGGTTCAGGAAAAAAGTGACAAAGACAAAACCTTACACACCAGATAAGGGGATATCCATCGTTATGGTCTATTATCGGTGCGTCTTCTTTTTACAGGTGTGTTATGCGCAATCTTCTTCTAATGACCACATGGTTTATTCCCGCGCTGGCCATGGCAGCCAGCGATATTCCGCCGATTGTGAAGCAGTTTGGCGAGCAGCAGGGCATTCATAATATCAAAGAAATTGATGCTCCCGGCGGAGTAAAAAGCTGGATCGGGCAGTATCAGGACATGGGAGTCACGCTGTTTATGACACCTGACGGGAAGCATATTATCTCTGGTTATCTTTATGATGATAAAGGGAAAAACATCAGCGAAGCCTATTTCCAGAAAGAGATTTACATCCCGTTAGGCCGTCAGATGTGGGATACGCTCAACAAAACGCAGCCGTTGAAAGAGGGCGCACAGACGGCTCCCCGGAAGGTGTATGTCTTTGCCGATCCGTTCTGCCCGTACTGCAAAAAATTCTGGGCCGAAGCCCAGCCGTGGGTAAAAGCCGGGAAAGTGCAGTTAAATACGCTGCTGGTGGCGTTTTTGAATCCGAAAAGTGGCCCAAATGCGACAGCCATTCTGAATGCAGCCGATCCGGTCGCGGCGTGGAAAGAGTATGAACTCTCCGGCGGTAAAATTCTGCCGGAGCTGAAAGGCAACTCATCGCGGGACACCTTCAATTTGCTTCAGCAGCACCAGAAATTAATGGATGAGCTGGGCGCAAACGCTACGCCCGCAATCTATTACATGAATGACCGAAATGAGTTGCAGCAGGTGGTCGGGATGCCCGATCAGAAGCAGTTGCTGGAAATGTTCGGTCCAAAACCCGACTAGCCGGGGTTCACGAACCCCAGCGAGTTTTGATGTAGCTGACCGCTTCCTGCGCCTGCGGCTGGTTGAGATAGTCCTCTCTGAACAGAATCGTACCGTCGATGTGCGGTACCGATTCGTTCAAATCGAGCTGTTTTTTCAGCTCCGGCACACCGCCATTAACGGTCCAGTCTGGCTCATTTTTAGATCGTTCACCCACTTTATACAGCGCGACACCAATATAAAGGCGCGTGTTGGTCGGCTTAACGACGTCTGCCCACCATTTTGCCAGCACATCATAACGCGCGGCTTTGCGTGAGAAGGGCCAATATACCTGAGGGGCAATATAATCCAGGAGACCTTGCTTCACCCAAAGACGGGTATCGGCAAAGGCTTCGTCATAGGCTGCCGCACCGGACGTTTCAGATCCTAACGGATCGTGGGAGCGATTACGCCAGACGCCCGCAGGGCTGACGCCAAATTCGACGCCGGGATTCAGCTGCTTTATCGAGCGCGAAACTTGTTCAATCAGCTGTTGGGTATTGTGTCGGCGCCAGTCGGCTTTGGACGCAAACCCGGCGCCATATTTCTCGAACGTCTGATAGTCATTGAGCGTCGAGCCGGGCGTTTCGGTGTAGAAATAGTCATCGAACTGCACACCATCGACCGGATAACGTGAAACGACTTCGGCCACAATACTGGTGATCCAGTCGCGGGCTTCAGGAATACCCGGGTCGAGCACGTAGCGATCGCTGGCGGTGCGGATCCAGTCGCGATGCAGAACAAACACGCTGGCCGGATTGAGTGAAATCGTGCGATTCAGTTCCGCGACTGTGCTCGGTTTAGTATTGGTCGTGACCCGGTAAGGGTTAAACCAGGCGTGAACTTTCATACCGCGCTTGTGCGCCTCGTCGAGCATAAACATCAGCGGGTCGTAGCCTGGATCTTGTCCGACGTGTCCGGTGAGCGTGTCAGACCAGGGTAAAATTTTTGACGGCCACAGCGCCGTGCCATCCGGTTTGACCTGGAAGAATACCGTGTTAATACCGAGGCTTTTTAGTTTATCGAGCTTATCGGTCAGCGCTTTTTGCTGCACGCTGTTGCGGGTAGCCGGGTTGCTGATATTGACGGAGGAGACCGGCGGCCAGTCGAGACGAGACACGGTCGCAAGCCAAATGCCGCGCATCGGGCCATGGTCACGTGATTTATCAGGCAGTGGATGTTTGGTCACCGGCGGAAGCGGGGTGACTAAGGAAACCGGCGGTTTGGATGAGCAGCTGGCGAGCAGCAGCGCGAGAAGAATAAGTGCGCCAGAACGATTAACGTGTAAGGGCATCTGATGTTAACTCTTTTTCAGTCGGCTGTTAGCCCAAGGGTCATCATGAAGCGGGTCAGATTCTTCAGGTGCCGCATCGTCCAGCGAGTCCAGATACAGGGCTTCAACTTCAGCACGCGCCCAGGGAGTGCGACGCAAAAACTTCAGACTCGATTTAACGCTAGGGTCGCTTTTAAAACAGTTAATGTTGATCAGTTTGCCCAACTGAACCCAACCGTAACGGGCAACTAGTGCGTTGACTTGCATTTCAAGCGTTACGCCATGCAAAGGATCTTTGGAAATATGAGCTGCCATAGTGAAGTCCGGTTTCTGCTGTGAGTCGTCATGGAGTGCAAGGGAAGGGTACAAGAAAGTCCGGTTATCGGCAAACAATCCAGGGGCTTTTCGCATTGGCAAAGCCGACGATTATGTTCGTTATCGCGTCTCGCGTTAAGACGCAATGACCTGTTTTTGTATCACACTGTATCAACGTCTCTGATACATACACAGGCTTGCAATAAAGGCCCATTCGCACATACCCGTTATACAAACCGATGTTGTTATATCCCCGTGAATCGTACTCAATCGGAGATAACAACATGTTCAGCAAACTCGCATACTCAACTCTGGCGTTAACCGTTTCTCTTGGTACCGTCATATCCTGTCAGGCCGAAGCAACCGGTACTGATTTCGCGACGGCTTTTAATCATCCGCAGCAGATTAACGCCGGCGACCTTAACGTCGGTTATGTCGACATCGGGCCGAAAAATGGTCAACCAATCATTTTATTACACGGCTGGCCCTACGATATTCATAGTTATGCGCAAGTCGCTCCCGCGCTTGCAACCAAAGGATATCGGGTGATTGTGCCGTCTCTACGTGGCTACGGAACTACCCGTTTCCTCTCAGATAAAACGCCGCGTAACGGCCAGCCTTCGGCCATGGCGAAAGACGTTGTGAACCTGATGGATGCCCTGAACATCAAGCAGGCCGTTTTTGCAGGATACGACTGGGGTGCCCGTACGGCGGACATCGTCGCGGCGCTGTGGCCAGAACGCGTTAAATCGCTGGTCTCCGTCAGTGGATACCTGATCAGCAGCCAGCAGATTGGCAAACAACCCTTACCGCCGAAAGCCGAAGTTCAGTGGTGGTATCAGTTCTATTTCGCCACTGAACGTGGCGCTGAAGGCTATGCCAAAAACACCCATGACTTCGCCCGTTTGATCTGGTCCCAGGCATCACCTGACTGGAAATTTAGCGATGCAACGTTTGACGCCAGTGCAAAATCTCTTGATAACCCGGACCATGTCGCGGTGACGCTCAGTAACTATCGCTGGCGTTTAGGGCTGGAAAAAGGGGAGCGCAAATACGACAGCTATGAGCAAAAACTGGCAACGCTTCCGAATATTACCGTCCCGACGATCACCATCGAAGGCGGAAACAACGGGGCGCCGCATCCTGCTCCACAGGCCTACGCCGGGAAATTCACCGGTAAATATGAACACCGTACCTTTGGCAAAACCGTAGGTCACAATCCACCGCAGGAAGATCCGCAGGATTTCGTTAACGCAGTTGTTGACGCTGATAAACTATGAAACGTGCTATTTTCAATACGTTACCCTTCAGTCTGGAGATTACTGTGGAGCATATTGATCATATCCTTGTCGTCGATGACGACAGGGATATTCGTGAGCTGATTGTCGATTACCTCGTTAAGTCCGGATATCGCGCCTCTGGCGCGGCAAATGGCAAAGAGATGCGAGTTGTGCTTGATAAACAGCATATCGATCTTGTGGTGCTGGATGTCATGATGCCCGGCGATGACGGATTAACGTTGTGTCGTCAGCTCCGAAGCGGTAAACATAAAGACTTGCCCATTCTGATGCTTACGGCGCGTAACGAGGAAACAGACCGGATCCTGGGGCTAGAGATGGGCGCAGACGATTACGTCGTGAAGCCTTTTGTTGCACGCGAGTTACTCGCGCGGATAAAAGCCATTTTACGTCGTTTCCGCACAATGCCCCCCAATTTACAGGTGACAGAGGCCGGGCGACTGGTCACGTTCGGTGAATGGCAGTTGGACACCGTGGCCCGTCATTTAATCGACACTGAAGGGATGGTGGTGGCGCTCAGCGGGGCGGAATATCGTTTGCTGCGCGTGTTCCTCGATCACCCTCAGCGCGTCCTGACCCGGGATCAACTGCTCAATCTGACCCAGGGGCGCGATGCCGAGCTGTTTGAACGATCGATTGATCTGCTGGTGAGCCGGGTTCGTCAGCGTCTGAATGAAGATGCCCGCTCGCCGGCCTATATAAAGACCGTGCGCAGTGAAGGCTATGTTTTTACAATGCCAGTGACCATAAAAGAGGCCAATGAATGACGCTTTGGCCACGCTCGTTGCTGTCCCGGCTGTTGGTCATTGTGCTGGCTGGACTCTTACTGGCCAATACCCTCAGCCTGACGCTGGTGATGGTTGAACGCATGCACAGCGCCCGCACCGTAATGCTGGGTAATCTGGAAAACGATGTTGCCACCAGCGTGGCCATTCTTGACAGGCTTCCCGCTCAGGAGCGGGAAGCCTGGCTGCCGCGGCTTGAGCGTGGTAACTATCGCTATATTCTTGGGCCAGGAGAACCGGGCGCACCGCCTGAGGATAAGCGTTCACGCGATGCCATTCGAACGCTAAAAGAGACCCTTGCGGCTGATCATCCGCTCACGTTTACCGCCGTTCCCGGTCCCATTTCCCATATTCAGGCGCATCTCACCTTACGCGATGGTGCACCGTTAACCATCGATCTGACACCACGCATGCCACCAGTCGCCAGCTGGTTACCTGTCGTGCTGGTATTGCAGCTGTTGCTGCTTGCGGCCTGTGCCTTGATCGCCGTTCGTCAGGTGATTCGACCTTTTTCACAGTTTACCCGTGCGGTTGAAGCGCTTGACCCAGCGGCAAACACACCAATGAAGGAGAAGGGGCCGGTAGAAGTGCAAAGAGCCGCGCATGCCTTTAACGCGATGCAAGCGCGCATTCAATCCTATCTCCGCGAACGCGCGCAGATCCTGGCATCTATTTCTCACGATCTGCAGACGCCCATCACGCGCATGAAATTGCGCGTCGAGATGACCGATCAACCCGAGTTACGCGACAAGTTATTGAACGACCTCGATAACATGACCCGTCTGGTGCGGGAGGGGATTGCCTATGCCCGGTCATCAGAATCCCTGAAGGAAACCTCGCTAAAGCTGGAGCTGAATGCCTGGGTAAATAGTATTGCCTGTGATTATCAGGACATTGGTAAAAACGTGCAGTTTCAGGCAAACGACACCCGCCTGCCGATAGTGACTCGGCCACAGGCACTTCGCCGGGTGATGACCAACCTCCTGGATAACGCGCTTAAGTTTGGTGGCTGTGCCGTTATTGAGATTGATGATTCTTCTGCCGGATACATTGCTATCCATATTCTGGATGGCGGGCCGGGGATACCCGATGCTGAACTCGACGCGGTATTACAGCCTTTTTATCGGGTAGAAACATCGCGTAACCGTGATACCGGCGGAACCGGCCTGGGGCTGGCGATTGCCGCACAGCTGACCGCGCAGCTTGACGGGAAACTGCGGCTGGCAAACCGGCCTGAAGGCGGGCTGAAGGTCACGGTAACACTACCGCGTCGCTAATTGTACGGTTTTGTATCCGGTTGCGTTAGCGATACGAGAGCAGACAAATCGCCCCTTTTTGCACACATCCCAAACACATCCGTACGATGAAATACCCTCACTGCAGCGTCGCAGGCCATCTGTAATGTGAGGTTTTTATGTTTTTGATAATCGCTTTTCTGGGCGGGATGATAAGCCTGCTCAGTCCATGTACACTCCCGGTGATTCCTCTTCTGTTTGCCGGTTTTCAGGGGCAGCGAAGACATATCCTGGCTCTGCTGGCAGGGATGATCGTGATGTTTACCGTGGTGGCGATGGTTGTCACTGTTGCCAGCGAATGGATCACGGATGCCACGATAATAGGGCGCTGGCTGGCACTCATTATTCTGGGTACGGCCGCGCTGGCCTTAATTTTCCCGTCATTCGCCCAGCGTATAGCCGGGCCTGCGGTCAACGCGGGCAATATCCTCAACACCCGCAGCGGACAAACGCGTGGATTGTTTTCCGCTTTCCTCGCCGGACTTGCCGTCGGTCTGCTCTGGTCTCCCTGTGCCGGACCGATCCTCGGGGCTATTTTCAGCATCAATATTGCGGGTCATTCGACCATCACCACCGGCGCGCTGTTGGCGGCATATGGCAGCGGATGTGCGCTTATGCTGAGCCTGCTGATGGCCGGTGGTCGGAAACTGATGGCACCGCTGCGGGCCAAATCAGCGCTGATGGAGAGATTGCGCAAGGGGGCGGGTGTGGTAATGTTAACGGCTGTTGCGTTCAACGCCACGGGGATGAACTCGGTGCTGAAAGGTGCAAATGGAGTGGCAGACCGTCTTGAAACGACGCTGCTGACCCTGGCGAAGCCCGCCACTTCCCCAGTAAAACTGCGGCCGGTGGTAATGACCGAACCCATGAGTCAGTTGCCTTCGTTAAGTGGAGGAACCGGGTGGATTAATGGTGACCCTGTCACGTTTGAGTCATTGCGGGGTAAAGTAGTACTGATTGATTTCTGGACCTGGGACTGTATCAACTGCCAGCATACGCTCCCGCATGTCCGCGACTGGGCCACACGATATCAGTCCCAGGGTCTGGTGGTAATCGGCGTGCATACGCCTGAATATCCGTGGGAAAAACCGCTCTCGTCGGTGAAAAACGCGGTGAAGAAATGGGGACTGCCGTATCGGGTCGTGACGGATAATAACTACCAGATCTGGAACGCCTTCGGAAACCAGTACTGGCCGGCACATTACTATTTCGATGCCAAAGGGCAGTTACGTTTTACCTCTTTTGGCGAAGGTAACTATGAACAGCAGGAAAACGTTATCCAGCAACTGCTTAAAGAGGCCCGGTCATAACGTTGCTCAGGGCTGACGTTGAGCAATGACACGTCATTCAGGGGAATTCTGGCGAGCAATTCAGCGGCGGGGCCGAATACGTTCGGCTCCGCGTCACAGGTGAAGGGAAGGGTTCCAGTCGGCCATCTTTGCATCTCCGTTGTGCATGCTTAACACCCGCAGACACCTGCACTGCGGCAGGTATCTGTCCTACGGTATTTACAGAATGCCTTTCAGGGCAACATGATAAAGCAGCATGATGGTTTTCCCGTCGACAATCCTGCCCGTTTCAATGCCGCGCAGTGCCTCTTCTAGCGTCATTTCCAGTACGTCGATATCCTCACCCTCCGCTTTGAGTCCACCGCCTTCACTGGTTTTGTCTTTCAGCTGGTATTCGGCGAGATAAAAATAGAGTTTTTCAGTGACGGAGCCTGGGCTCATGTAAGCTTCAAAAATTTTCTCAACGCGGGAAACGCTATAGCCGGTCTCTTCCTCCGCTTCTGCTTTAATCCGGCTTTCCGGGTCCATGTTATCGAGCAAGCCCGCAGCAGCTTCAATAAGGTCATCTTCGTGCCCGTTAATAAAGACAGGGAAGCGGAACTGGCGGGTCAGGATCACTGTCTTTTTATCCCGGTTATAAAGCAGGATGGTGGCTCCGTTTCCCCGGTCGTAAACTTCGCGATTTTGCCGCTGCCATTCACCATCGCGCCGCTGCAGATCAAAGGTATATTTTTTCAGGATGTACCAGTTATCTGACAGTGTCTCACTTTCAATGATGCGTACATCTGCACGTTTTGATTGCACGTTTGTTCCTCCTTACGTAGAGTAATTATCATAAACAGCATTGTCGTGCAGCTTCAAGACTAATCGTGCAATATCAGGAATTCCTTATGCTCACAACACAGCGAAAACAATTAATCCTTGAAAAGCTCGAGGCTGAAGGTCAGGTCCAGTCGAAAGCGCTCAGCACGCTCTTCGCGGTGTCTGAAGACACCATTCGGCGTGATTTACGCGAGCTGGCGGCAGAAGGGCGTTTACAGCGAGTTCACGGTGGAGCGCTGCCGTCATCCTCGGCCATTGCTCCGTTTGCTGAGCGTAAGTCGGTAAAGATGGATGCCAAGAAAAATGTCGCCCGTAGAGGTGCCCAGCTGATTTCTGACGGCCAGGTGGTGATCATTGACGGGGGCACGACCACTTCAGAGCTGATTAGGTTTTTACCTCCTGATCTGAAGATAACCGTGGTCACGCACAGCCCAGGCATTGCGCTGGGACTTGTCGAACATCCCTCCATTGAGGTTATCCTGATCGGTGGTCGTCTGTATAAACACTCTATTGTTACGGTCGGCGCGGCTGCTATCGAAGGCATCGAAAAAATCCATGCGGACCTGTTCTTTATGGGAGTGACCGGCATCCATCCTGATGCGGGCCTGACGACCGGAGATTTTGAAGAGGCGAGCATCAAACGTGCATTTTCCGGCAGAGCCGCCGAAACGGTTGTGCTGGCTTCCCCCGAAAAAATCAATACCGCGTCATCTTTTGTGATTGGCGATCTTTCGCTGGTGAACACTATTGTCGTTGAAGACGATACCGATAGAGCCTGGATTAACGCGGTAAAAGAAAAGGGGATTTCCGTGGTGATGACCTCTGAACGGGAAGAGGCATAACCCACGCGAAAATCCTTTAAGATCCGGCCTGTCGGTACGCCGACAGGCCAGCAGGCAACATCAAACCTGTGGGATATCCTCGAGCGCAGTGTAAATCTTAAGCCCCAGCGTTTGCGCCACCTCAATGTCCATATCGGCACCTTTGGACGCGCCGGCAATCCGGTAGATAGCATCACATTTTGCAATGAGTCGGTGCGCGACGGGATACAACATGGCTTCACTGATTTCATCATCCATCGATTTCGAGCCAGCCATTTTTGCCAACGGTAAGGCCAGCCATTCGCCAATAACCGGAACGTGGCCACGTTGATAGACGGCTAACGCCGCGTTTTCAAGGCGGGCAAGGTTTTCATCAATGCGCGCCTGAACACCATCGGTGCCGCTACGATAGGGGCCGGCGATTAAAATCAACTGTTGTGTCATATCAACCTCAGTAAGTAAGAGTGCATGAGTTTGCACGTTTGTGCGCTTTTTGTTTCGAGGTTTATGTTAATCGTCAATTGCGTGCAGTTTCAAGCAACATTGTGCATTGGAAGGGTTTTAAGACAGTTGCAGAAGAGCAGAGCTGGTCTGGTAATGCTTTTGTTTTATTAGATCCAGTATTTAACATAATATACATTATGCGCACCAATCATATAACTACTCAAATCTGCCACTCACATCAGGCTGATTATGTACAACCGGAGTTCGTTCACTCCGGTCTTTTCCGCATCCCTCTGAAATCTGTTCTCAGATTTTTGCCTGATTCACTCGCGCCGACAGCGCCTGGTGATTCTCTTTTCTTTCACTGTATCGGTCGGACAGATAACCTGTGTGTCTTTTCAGAATCAGCGTGATTTTATAAAGCTCTTCTGTCACATCCACAATTCGATCGTACCAGGCTGACGGTTTCATCCGTCCTTCTTCATCAAACTCCTGCCACGCCTTTGGCACTGACGATTGATTTGGAATGGTGAACATTCGCATCCAGCGGCCAAGGATTCGCATCTGGTTGACGGTATTGAATGATTGCGAGCCTCCGCAAACCTGCATCACGGCCAGCGTTTTTCCCTGGGACGGCCGAACCGCGCCTTCACTCAGCGGTATCCAGTCAATCTGCGCTTTCATCACCGAACTCATTGCGCCATGCCTTTCGGGAGAACTCCAGACCATCCCGTCACACCATCTGACCAGCGCCCGCAATTCGAGCACTTTCGGATGGGTTTCCGGTGCGTCGTCCGGCAATGGCAGACCCGATGGATTAAATATCTTCACGTCGGCGCCCATTTCGGTCAATAACCGCCCCGCTTCTTCTGCGGCAAACCGGCTGTAGGAACGCTCTCGAATGGATCCGTAGAGAATCAGAATGCGTGGCGGCGTTGTTGGGTCACTGCCTGAAATTTTGCTGGTGACCGTATCATCAAAGAATTGTGGTTCGATGGCGGGTAAATGTTTCATGAAATGGCTCCGTTCTTAAACGCTGTACTTTTAAAGTTATCATATATGGATTAGCATATGTGTTGTCAAATCTTATCGAGGTGCAACATGCTACAGCCTGTTCAGCTTTTTAAATTACTTTCTGATGAAACCCGTTCAACGATCGTGATGTTGCTCAGGGAGTCCGGAGAGCTTTGTGTATGCGATATCTGTGCGGCAACGGCAGAGTCTCAGCCCAAAATTTCACGCCATATGGCGTTATTACGTGAGGCCGGGCTGGTTTCCGATCGTCGTGAAGGGAAATGGGTGCACTATCGCCTTTCGCCACATATGCCCGCGTGGGCGGCGGCGATTATTGACTCAGCCTGGAACTGTGAGCGTGAAAACATTCGCAACACGCTCAACAACGCTTCACCGGCTGTATGCTGAAATGCGTTTACATATTCGTATGAATAGATATGAATGGAGTAACTGATGTTATTGGCCGGTGCAATTTTTCTGCTTACCCTCGTTCTGGTTATCTGGCAGCCACGGGGTCTGGGCATTGGCTGGAGCGCCATGCTGGGTGCGGGTCTGGCTTTACTGACGGGTGTCGTTCATCCCGAAGATATCCCGGTGGTCTGGCAAATCGTCTGGAACGCCACAGCCACGTTTATCGCCGTGATCATCATCAGTCTTCTTCTTGATGAGTCCGGGTTCTTTGAATGGGCCGCGCTGCATGTTGCCCGCTGGGGCAATGGCCGTGGCCGCCTGCTGTTCACCTGGATTATCCTGCTGGGTGCGATGGTGGCCGCGCTGTTCGCCAACGACGGTGCCGCGCTGATTTTGACCCCGATTGTAATCGCGATGCTCCTCGCGCTGGGTTTCAGCAAAGGCGCCACACTGGCCTTTGTCATGGCGGCCGGATTTATCGCCGATACGGCCAGCCTGCCGCTGATCGTGTCAAACCTGGTGAATATCGTGTCGGCGGATTTCTTTAAACTGGGCTTTGCGCAATATGCCGCAGTGATGGTCCCGGTCAACCTTGCGGCGATTGCTACAACATTGGTTATGCTGCATGTGTTCTTTCGCAAAGAGATCCCCGCCGTTTATGACGTCTCTCTGTTGAAGCAACCAAAAATGGCCATTCGGGATGGCGCGACCTTTAAAATGGGCTGGCTGGTTCTGGTGCTGCTGTTAGTCGGATTCTTTGGTCTCGAACCGCTCGGCGTGCCGGTGAGCCTGGTCGCTGCCGTCGGTGCGCTGCTTCTGTTTGCCGTCGCGAAAAAAGGGCATGCCATTAATACGGGCAACGTGCTGCGTGGCGCGCCCTGGCAGATTGTGATCTTCTCCCTGGGCATGTACCTCGTGGTCTACGGTTTGCGCAATGCGGGCCTGACGCACGCCCTCTCTGCTCTGCTCAACCAACTGGCCGATCACGGTTTGTGGGCTGCGACACTCGGGACCGGATTCCTGACGGCGTTTCTCTCCTCCGTGATGAACAATATGCCAACCGTTCTGGTGGGTGCGCTGTCGATCGATGGCAGTACCGCGACCGGCGTCATCAAAGAGGCGATGATCTATGCCAACGTTATCGGCAGCGATCTGGGCCCCAAAATCACCCCAATTGGCAGCCTGGCAACACTGCTGTGGCTACACGTTCTGGCGCAGAAAAATATGACCATCACCTGGGGATATTACTTCCGGGTCGGGATCGTCATGACCATCCCGGTGCTATTTGTGACGCTGGTCGCGCTGGCGCTTCGCCTGTCTTTCACTGTGTAATGAGGTACTGATATGAGCAACATCACTATTTACCACAACCCAGCCTGCGGCACGTCGCGAAATACCCTTGAAATGATCCGCAACAGTGGGACGGAACCCAAGATTATCCTCTATCTGGATACCCCGCCCACGCGGGAAGAGCTGGTGAAACTGATTGCAGATATGGGGATCAGGGTTCGGGCGCTGTTACGCAAAAATGTCGAACCCTATGACCAATTAGGGTTGGCAGACGACTCTTTCAGCGATGACCAGTTGATTGATTTCATGTTACAGCACCCTATTCTTATCAACCGGCCCATTGTCGTTACCCCTTTGGGAACGCGTTTATGCAGGCCATCAGAGGTGGTACTGGATATTTTGACGGAAGAGCAGCGCGGTGCGTTCACGAAAGAAGATGGTGAACCGGTTGTGGATGAACACGGAAAACAGATCAAGAAATAACGACTGTTCAAGGAAGCGCTCAGTTTTTCAGGCCCGTACAGAACAACCTGCGCAACCTTCGCTGTTCACCGTCAGCCGTCTTATCAGGAAATACTCAATTTTTTGTGATAATCATTCTGACCTGTTGTTTACACTACACTTAACTCCCGGTTACTAAAAAGAAAGGAGTTCGCATGAAACTATGGCCTGTGATGACGGGTATCGCTGTGGCGCTCACGCTGGTTGCATGTAAATCACCGACCCCACCAAAGGGCGTGAAGCCTGTCAGCGACTTTAACGCCAGCCGTTACCTCGGTAAATGGTATGAAATCGCGCGCCTGGAAAACCGCTTTGAAAAAGGGATGGAACAGGTTACAGCGACGTACGGTCTGCGTAGCGACGGGGGGATTACCGTACTCAACCGTGGATATGATCCGATTAAGAACAGGTGGAAAGAAAGTGAAGGGAAAGCGTACTTCACCGGAGCGCCCACCACTGCAGCGCTGAAAGTCTCGTTCTTTGGCCCGTTTTACGGCGGCTATAACGTGATTAAACTGGATAAGGATTACCAGCACGCACTGGTCAGCGGCCCGAATCGCGACTATTTATGGATCCTCTCTCGCTCAACAACCCTTCCAGAGACGGTCAAGCAGGACTTCCTTGCGACGGCGCGTGAGCTGGGCTTCCCGGTGGAACAGCTGGTCTGGGTCAAGCATTAAGGATTAGCTGATAGCGGGCGACAGAGAAAACCGCGCATAAAAAAAGCCCCTGCAATGATGCAGGGGAAACACATGTCAGAGCTTATCGTTATTTTTTAGTTAAACACCATTCCGCCGTCAATCAGCAAAGATTGACCGGTCATGTAGTTAGAATCTGGCCCTGCGAGGTAAGAGACGCAGGCGGCGACATCTTCCGGTTCGGACAAGCGGCCAAGCGTGATGCGTTTGGCGAAGGTTTCAGTGCCGTAGCCGGCTGGTTTGCCTGCGGCCTCGGAAATCTGACGGTCAATCTCTTCCCACATCGGCGTTTTCACGATACCCGGGCAGTAGGCGTTAACGGTGATGCCGAGCGGAGCCAGGTCTCGCGCGGCGGTCTGCGTTAAGCCGCGTACGGCGAATTTGCTGGAACTGTAGACCGCCAGTTCAGGATTTCCCGTATGGCCCGCCTGGGAGCAGGCGTTGATGATCTTACCGCCGTGCCCCTCTTTGCGAAAAGCGTCAATCGCGGCCTGAATCCCCCAAATCACCCCTTTCACGTTGATGTTATAAACCCTGTCGACAATCTCAGGCGTGATCGACTCGATAGGCGTAGACGGCGCGATCCCGGCGTTATTGACGATCACATCGAAGCCACCCAGCGCCGTTCGGGCTTTCTCTACTGCCGCAAACACCTGCTCGCGGTTCGATACATCCACCTTCACGGCAACAGCTTTGCCACCGTTACGGGTGATTTCATCGGCGACGGCTTTTGCCGTGTCGCCGTTGTAATCGGCAATAGCAACGGAAAAACCATCTTTCACCAGGCGAAGCGCAATCGCTTTACCAATTCCCTGACCGGAGCCTGTTACGAGAGCAACTTTATGCATGTCTTTGTCCTTAAGTAGTTCACAAAATCTGACTGAGATGGAGCTGGCCCATCAGCAGCGGGTTGTCGATATAGTCGACGGGAATGGCCACCACGGCAGGGCCGTCGACCTCCATCGCCGCACGTAGCGTGGGTTCCAGCGCGTCGGCACTCTCCACGGCAAAGCCTTTCGCGCCAAAGGCATCGGCATAGGCTTTGAAATCCACCGGGCCGAAGTTCACGCCGGAAAGGCGCTGGTATTTTTTCTCTTCCTGGATAGCCACCATGTTGTAGCCGTTATCAACCCAGATGATGTGCAGAATGTTGGCTTTGAGGCGCACGGCGGTTTCCAGCTCCATGCTTGACTGCAGGAATCCTCCGTCACCGGATACCGAGACGACTTTGCGGCCAGGGTTGACCAGCCAGGCGCCAATCGCCCACGGCAGCGCAACGCCCATGGTCTGCTGCCCGTTAGAAATCATCACCTGACGCGCGCGGAAGCTGTAGAGATAGCGGGCAATCCAGATGTGGAAACTGCCCATGTCGACGGTGAGCGTCACGTCGTTGTTAACGATGTCCTGCATGGCACGCACGATGCGCAGCGGATGCAGGGCAAACTGGTTAAGCGATGCGCCACGTCTGTCGAGCAAATCACGCTGATGGCGGCGATCGAGAAGAACTTCAGTGGCGCGCGGGCTTAGCTCCAGCGTATGACTGATCCGGCTGGCGAGCCGGTTTAGCGTGCCGGCAATATCTCCGACCAGTTCGAGGTCCGGGACGTAGTTGCGCTCTTCATAGGCCGGAAGCACATCAATATGCACCAGAGTGGCGTCGCCGCTATTCCACATAGACGGCTCGTATCCACATAGACGGCTCGTATTCCACCGGGCTGTATCCCACGCAGATGATCAGATCCGCCAGATGTAACAGCCTGTCGCCCGCCTGATTATTAAACAGACCGACGCGTCCGGCGAAGCGGGTGAAGTGCTGTTGATTCACGGCTCCGGCGGCCTGATAGGTGCTGGTGACCGGAATACCGCTTTTCTCCAGCAGCGTATGCAGCGCCGCGCTGTTCGCGGGCTGGCTGGCCATCAGGCCCAGCAAAATGACCGGGTTTTTGGCGTTTTCGATGAGCTTCGCGACGTCATTAATCGCCGCGTCAGGGGCCGGGCCCATGAGTGCGGATGTGCTGGCGGGCAAAATAGCGCCAGTGGCCGGCAGATCGACAATATCCTGCGGTAGGCTTACAAACGCCCCGCCCGGCCTGCCCTGCTCAGCGGCGCGAAAGGCGTTGGATACCACCTCGGCAATGGCATCCGAAGAACTCACCTCCACGGCATATTTGGTGACCGGGCTGAACATGCTGACGGTGTCCATGCTCTGATGGACCAGCTTGGCTTTATCTGCCCGTTTCACAGCCCCGCCCAGGGCAACAACGGGGTCACCTTCGCTGTTGGCCGTGGCGATACCGGTGATCAGGTTCGAACAGCCCGGACCGGAGGTGACAAGCGCCACACCGGCTTTACCGGTCAATCGCCCTACCGCTGCCGCCATAAACGCCGCATTCGCCTCGTGACGCACGGGAATGATGTTGATGGAGGAATCCAGCAGTGAATCAAAGACTTTATCGATTTTTGCGCCGGGAATACCAAAGACCTGTTTCACGCCCTGCGCTTCCAGCTGGCCAACGATCATATCGGCACCATGCGCCCACTGACGAGCCTGTTTATCACTGTTCACGATGATTCTCCTGTTAGTTTTCGACGGAACGGATCGCTGCATCGAGGTCGCCCGGGTGGAGATTAGCCTGCAAAAACGCGCTGTCGGCAGGCAGGTCAATCATCAGCTTGTGAATTTCACCGAACGTGAGTACGCCCTGCTCAAGCTGGTAATCGAGCAGATGCCCGCCGCCCTGACGATCGTCAGTGATGAAGTGTTCGTGATAACCCGCCACGTTAATCCCCTGCATATGCTGCGGGGTACGGAATCCGACCAGAACCCCCTTGCGCTGGTTAAAACGGAACACCGGCTGGTCGTCGAGCACGTCGGTCATCGCGCGATAAGGCGGCGTCTGACGAGGAACGGTACGGGTGTGTGCGTGGCGGAAGTTGCCGTCGATACGCAGGGCGCAAAACAGATTATCCGATGGAATTTGCTGGTCTATCACGTCATGGATCTGCTGACGGCTGACCGGTTCATCAAATGTTTTCTTATATTTCGGCTGGAACCAGGTCATCACGGCAAACGGTGTTTTTTGCTCCGGCTTTGCCGCGCGGGCGCTACCGTCGGCGCGCAGCTGGTAAACCTGGCTGCTGAAGGCAATCATTTCGCCATCCAGCTCGTTGAACGTGCCGAGGCCAAAATCGCCGTGCGTGAGCAGGCTGGCGATGGTGGTCTCCCCTTCATACACGCCGCTCAACAGGGCGCTCATTAGCGATGTCTGATAGATCACGTTGTCAGGGTGTTGCGCCGAAAATCCTCTAAGGGTTTCGCACAAACTCGCCTCACAATCGCATGCAGATGAATGCGTCATCATGCGTTTCCTCTTCAACTTTATTTATAAAGGTTAAATAAATGTTGACCCGATTCAGCAGAGAGTTCCAATATAGAAAGCATGCGGGTTTGAGACGTTTTTGATATGGAACTTCGTTATCTACGGTATTTCGTCGCGGTTGCGCGCGAACGACACTTCACCAAAGCGGCTAAAGCACTGGGGATGTCGCAGCCTCCGCTGAGCCAGCAGATCAAGCGGCTCGAGGAGGAAGTGGGCACCCCACTGTTCAGGCGCCTGACGCGGGGCGTGGAACTCACCGAGGCGGGAGAAGCGTTCTATGAGGACGCCTGCAAAATCCTCGCGATGAGCGATGCCGCGCTGGAGAAAGCCAGGGGCATTGCGCGCGGGCTAAGCGGGAATTTGTCAATTGGGATCACCAGTTCTGATGCGTTTCATCCGCAGATCTTTGCGCTAATTCATCAGTATCAGCTTCAGAACCCGGCGGTGACGGTTCACCAGGTCGAAGCCAATATGTCCTCGCTGATGACGATGCTGGCGGAGGGGGAACTGGATATCGCCTTTGTGCGTTTACCGTGCGAGAGCAGCAAGCAATTTGAGCTGAAATTACTCGACCGGGAACCGATGGTGGTGGCGTTACACCGTACGCATCCCCTTTCGGGGTGCGACGCGCTGGCGCTGGACCAGCTTCGGGATACGCCGATGATTTTATTCCCGCAAGAAGTTGCGCCAGCCCTGTTCGAGCGCGTTTACAGCTGCTGCGAGCGGGCCGGAATTGATATGCACCATACGCTGCAATCCTCGCAGCTTTCGTCATCCCTGAGCATGGTCGCCGCAGGGGGCGGGTTCGCCCTGGTACCACAGTCGATGGCCGCCATTTCGCCGACCGATGTGACCTACCATGCCCTGACCACACCGGAACTCTTCACAGATATCGCCCTCTGCTGGCGTCGTTTCGAACGCTCGAGGACGGTGAAACGTTTGTTAGCGATGCTGAAAGTGGATTGAGTTCCGGTCTTCAGTTCAGCGGCTTTGCTCTAACGCTATCGCTTCACGCACTTTGACCAGTGCGGTGCGCAGATGCTCAATCGACACCGACCCCAGCGCGATGCGGATGGCCTGAGGGATGGTCTGCGCCGTACAGAACGGCTCAGCCGTTGAAACGGAGATATGGTTGTCCATCAGATCTTTTACCACCCGGTCGGCGCGCGCCTCTTCAGCCAGGGGAAGCCAGGCGAAATAGGAATTTGGGTGAGTGATGCAGGCCAGTTCGCCTAAAGACTCCCTGAGTACCGCCTGCCGTTCGCGCGCATCGCGTCTTTTCAGCGTTTCAAAACGCGACACCGTACCGTCCTGAATCCAGTTACACACCAAAGTTGTCATGATGGATGGCGTATTCCAGCTGGTCGCCCGAACCGCGCGTTCCAGGGCCGGACGGTACGATTCAGGGCAGATCACCGCGCCCACCCGTAGCCCGGTCGCCACGTTCTTTGAAAATCCGGTGACGTAAACCGTGCGTTCCGGTGCATAAACCGCGACCGGTGGCGGTGGCCTGCCAATCAAATAGGCATACGCTGTGTCTTCAATAATGATGAGATCGTGGGCGCGGGCGATCCCAGCCAGCACTTGTCGCTGCTCGCGATTCATCACCCAGCCTAAAGGGTTGTGCAACGTGGGCATGGTGTACACCGCCCTAACAGGGCGTTTTTGGCAAATCTGCTGTAATGCGTTCAGGTCCGGGCCGTCAGCCAGCGACGGAACAGGGATCAGCTCCAGATGATATAACGTGGCGAGCGCTTTAAAACCGGAATAGGTCAGCGCGTCCACAGCCACCACATCGCCGGGGCGCAGTAGCCCCATCACCGTGACGGTCAATCCGTGCTGGGCGCCATTGACGATGACGACATTGTCCGGCGCAGGGCGAAATCCCTGACAGGAGAAATGCCCGGCAATAATCTCGCGATCGGTCAGCCTCCCGGCATGGGGCTGATAGCGCAAGTGCGATTCGATATCACCGGCGTTCGACACCTGGCGTAACGCCTCGCGCAGTAGCTCTCCCTGCCCCGCTAACGCGGGATAGTTAAAGTTCAAATCCAGTACATCAGATGCCACGGCCTGTTGATCGACGCCGTGGCCGTGAGGAAGAGAAATCTCGCGAACAAACGTCCCTCGCCCGGTTTCGCCACTCACCAGCCCCATCGCTTCCAGCTCCGTATAGACGCGGGTCGCCGTCGCCAGGGAGATTTTTTCCCGCTGTGACAGATGGCGATGGGTCGGCAGCCGGGTGCCAGGCGTGAGCGTCCCCGCCCGAATCAACGCTGCGAAGGTATCCACTATCGCTTTATACCGGGCTTTCATCGAATGTATCCATGACAATTTTTTGATTGTATCGGATTCGAGAGACTACCATCGGCTTAACAGATGCTCAAGCCTGCGGGCGTGATGAAAATTAAGAGGTGTTCGTGGTCAATTCCGTAGTGCATAAAACGGATTCCAACGCGATGTCCAGCTGGCTGAACGGGCTGCTGGGCGTCATCATTTTCAGCGGTTCGCTACCCGCCACACGTGTGGCGGTGCTGGATATGAATCCTTTTTTCCTGACGTTCCTGCGGGCATCCATTGCCGGTCTTTTCGCCATGATGCTGATTGTCGGGTTTAAGGAAAAACGCCCGCAGTTGTCGCAGCTCCTGCCGCTCGTCGTGGTCGCGCTTGGGGTGGTGATCGGTTTTCCGCTGCTGACGGCGCTGGCGCTTCAGCATGTCACCTCGGCGCACTCGATTGTTTTTCTCGGCCTGCTGCCGCTCAGCACCGCGATTTTTGGCGTACTGCGCGGCGGCGAACGGCCCAAAAAAACCTTCTGGATGTTCTCTGTGCTGGGCAGCGTTCTGGTGATGGGCTTTGCCCTCTCACAAAGCGCGGCAGTCTCCCTTGTTGGCGATCTGCTGATGCTCGCAGCGGTGATCGTCTGCGGCCTGGGTTATGCCGAAGGCGCCAGACTGACTCGTGTGCTCGGAGGCTGGCAGGTCATCAGCTGGGCGCTGTTGATTTCTCTGCCCTTTATGCTGACGGCCACGGTGATGACCCAGCCAGCCTCCTTCGGCCACATCGGATATTCCGCCTGGCTCGCCCTGGGATACGTCTCTCTTTTCAGCATGCTGATTGGCTTTATTTTCTGGTACAAAGGCCTTGCGCAGGGCGGGATCGCCGCCGTCGGTCAGCTGCAGTTGTTACAGCCATTCTTCGGGCTGGGGCTGTCGGCGACGCTCCTGCACGAAAGCGTCAGCCCGTTGATGATTGTTATCACCGCAGGCGTCATTTTGTGCGTCATCGGTTCGCGGAAATGGGGCAAATGACGCGCTCCAGAATGTCCATGATGGAGGCATGGGGCAGATTAACGAGCCGCGCCCTGTGCCGCTAACGACAGAAATGCGTTCACCGCGCCGCTTGTCTCCGTGTCACGGCTAATCAGCAGCAAATTGGCCGTTAACGCCGGGGCATTCAGACGACGATAAACCAGGCCGGGAATGTTCACCTGCTGCAGCGGTGCGGGAACCAGCGCAAGCCCCATTCCGGCGGCAGCATGGGCCAGGACGCTCAGGGTGCTGTCAGAACGGTGCGCAATCTGCAGCCTGTTTTGCAGCTGCTGGCTCAGCATGAGATACAGATTTTCATGCGTATCATGGGCGTCGTAGAGGATCAGCGGCTGCCCGGCAAGCATCTCGACGGTGAAGAGCGGACGCTCAGCCAGCGGGTGTTCGTCCGATAATGCCACCAGAATGTCCCAGTCCCCTATCCTCTGCACCCTGATTCCGGCGGTCAGGGTTTTGCTGTGATCCGGCGTGTAGCCGATATCCTGCCGCCCAGCGAGAATGGCTTCCACCTGCTGCTGCGCCGGGACCTCCTGCAAAATCATCTCTACGTCAGGATAGCATTGGCGAAAATGACGCAAATCACGCATCAGTTTCCCGCTGAATACGGCATTCCCGGCAAACCCGATTCGCACCGTGCCGGTCTCTCCGCGCAGGGATCGCGCAACGGCGTGTCGGGCAAACTCGGCCTGCTCCAGCGTGCGTCGTGCCTCGGTCTGGAACAGTTTTCCCGCTTCGGTCAGCTCGACGCTTCGGCTGGTCCGAACCAACAACGCGCCGCCGAGTTCCTCCTCCAGCGCGCGGATCTGCATACTCAACGCCGGCTGGACGATGTTTAGGCTCTGAGCGGCGCGGCCAAAATGCTTCTCTTCCGCCACCGCCAGAAAATAGCGTAACTGGCGTAAATCCATGTCGCACCTCTAGCAATCATTAAATCTGATTAATCTGTCATTTTATAGTATTGGATGTTATCGAACGCAGGGTGAATACTCCATGCATCTTTCATTAGCGGAGCACGAAAAATGGAAAACAGAACTGAAGATCGCCTGCAGATTACCGACCTGATCAACGGCTGGATCCACCGGGATTTGAACGAATGGGAACAGCTGCGTTCACTCTTTCACCCTGACGGCACTATCGAAGTCACCTGGTTTGAAGGGCTTTTCGGTGATTTTGTGACGGGTTCAGAGTGTATGGGTGCATCGGATATCCGCACCAAACATCTGATGGGCAGCCCGATTATTACTTTTAAGGGTGACAAAGCGATCGTGGAAACGAACGCCATTATTATCGCCGAAAACGTCAAACTGAACGTGGGCTGCAACGGACATAACCGTTTCTACGACCTGGTGGAGAAACGCGACGGCGTCTGGAAACTGTTCCATCGGCAGAGCATTTACGACATGGGCACCTTTACGTTCCCGATGGGAATGGTGGAGATAGACGCGGCGGCTGCCGAGAAATACCCGCGTGAATACGCTGCTCTCGCCTACGTGCTGGAAAAGAGCGGGTTCCCGGTTAAACGTGTTTTTGCCACGCGCGGCAGTGAATTAGAGCGAAAAATGAAAGCTGACGGCCAGGCCTGGTTAAACGCCTGAACATAACCATCGCCAATCATCTACACTTGCTGAAACCCGCAAACTGGAGATGCGATGATGGCCGACTCGAACCCTTCTTTATATCTGCAATACGGCGCGGAACGCACCCGTCCCGCCGCCGAACTGCTGGCAAGAGTGGCGCTGAACGAGGTGACGGATGTGCTGGATTTGGGCTGTGGCCCGGCAAACAGCACCGCACTTTTGCATCAGCGCTGGCCATCGGCACGCATTGTTGGCGTGGATAATTCACCGGCCATGCTGGAACAGGCGCGGGTTGCGTTGCCCGAATGCCAGTTTATTGAAGCCAATATTCAAACCTATCGCCCGGCGCATTCGGTTGATCTTGTCTATGCCAACGCGTCGCTGCAGTGGATCTCCGATCACTACGAGCTGCTCCCGCACCTGGTTTCTCTGCTCAAAATGAACGGCGTGCTGGCGATTCAGATGCCTGATAATCGCGATGAACCATCGCACGTTTTGATGCGTGAAGTGGCTTACGAGCAAGGTTTCCCGGACCGCAGCCGCGATCCGCTGCCCGGCGTTCATGCCTATTTTGATATTTTGACGGACGCGGGTTGCGACGTGGATATCTGGCGCACCACCTACTATCACAAGATGAGTTCGCATCAGGCGATCGTTGACTGGGTGAGTGCCACCGGATTGCGCCCCTGGTTGCAGGAGCTGAGCGAACACGAGCAGCGTAACTATCTGGATCGCTATCTTGAACTTCTGGAGCAGCAGTATCCGCTGCAGGAAAACGGGCAGATTCTGCTGGCTTTCCCGCGCCTGTTTATCGTTGCCCGTCGTGAACCTTAAAAGAACTTATAGCGACAGGCGATAACGTACAAAATCGTCCGCTTCACTAAACTTGTCATACAGTTTTCGCGCAGGGTTGTTTTGACGCGTCACCCAGTACAGCGTTGACCACCCTTCGCGCTTTCCTTCCGCCTGGAGAGCCTCTATCAGCGCCTTTCCGGCACCGCTCCCACGCACATTTGCATCGACAAACAGATCTTCCAGATAGCATACGGGCGCGGTTGAAAATGTCCCTTCATGCAGCACACACAGGGCGAAACCCACGACTTTCCCGTCCATTTCCGCGACCCGACAGAGCAGCGCAGAATGCGGGCTCAGCGCCCTTTCCCATGTCGACGCGGTCACGGACTCATCGAGTTTGCATTCGTAAAACGCCGTGTAGCCATCCCACAGCGGCCGCCAGTCGGCATAATCCTCTGCACGCAACGCCCTTACGGTTATCGTCATAGGGTCTCCTCGCCGGTTAAATCGATCGTCATGTGAATACAACGCAGCTGGGCGTCGGCCATTCTTGAATAATGAAAGCCCTCGCTAACGGTTACAAAGCCTTGTTTCTGATAGAAAGTCTGCGCGTTAGGCGTTGAGGAGAGCGTTAATTGCGAAATGCCGCGTGCGCGTGCATCTGCTTTAATCGCCGCGATGATCCGCCCCGCCAGCCCTTTTCCGGCTGCGTCGGGGACGGTAAAGATCGCTTCCACGCTGCTGGCGGCCAGATCGAGATAGCCGCTTGCCACGATTTCTCCGTTCTCATCGTCGACCACGTAAAAGGGATTATCGATTATCACCTGACGGTAGCTTTCCGGCATTGCCTCCGGCGTCCAGCGGGCGATCACGTCACTATCATAGCTGTTCTGGCAGCCTGCACGGATAGCCAGATTGCGAACGAGCCAGAGTCTTTCGGCCTCTTCCGGTGCGGCCAGTCTTAACGTCATATTTTCCTCGGCTATTCAGTCACAGCAGAATGTGGTAATCATGAAAATAGCAGAAGGCAAAGAAAAACATAACGACAAATAATGGAGATCCGAATCGTGAAAACGCCCACGTTAACCACTGAACGTCTGTTACTCAAACCGCTGGAAGCGGAAGATGCGCTGCAAATCCAGACATTATATCCGCGCTGGGAGATCGTTCGTTATATGGTGGCGAGCGTACCCTGGCCCTATCCGTCCGATGGCGCAGAGACATACGTGAACAACGTCGCCCTGCCGGATGTGGAAAATGGCGTGGCGTGGTTCTGGACGATTCGTTGCAAAGATAATCCCGATCAGCTGATTGGCCTGATCTGCCTTTACGACGTCGAGGATAATAATCGGGGATTCTGGCTGGCGCCCGAATGGCAGGGTCAGGGCTATATGCGCGAAGCGAGCATTGCCGCGACGGACTTCTGGTTTAATACGCTGAACAAACCGCTTCTGCGTGCGCCAAAAGCCGCCGTCAACCTACGCTCACAGCGGATCTCTGCCAGCAGCGGTATGCGCCTGGTGAGAACCGAAAAGAAAGCCTACGTCAGCGGCGAGCTGGACTCTGAGTTATGGGAAATCACCCGCGAGGAGTGGAACGCCTTGCAGCGTTCCTGAATGTTCATTACGTGAGCTGGTAATGCTTGTCCGGTAAGACGCGGGCGGGGATTTCCGGCTCATCGTTCATTTGCAGCAGATCGATCTCCATCGCATTGCAGATGGCATCCAGCGGCAGGTCGTTATTTTCCACGCCGAAGGGCTCTTCCAGCTCTTCAGCCAGCGCATCGAGGGAGATAAAGGTGTAAGAGATCAGCACCGAGACAAACGGCGTCATGTAGTGCAGATCGACCACCAGGGCGAACGGCAGCATGATGCAGAACAGATAGACCGTGCGGTGCAGAATCAGGGTGTAGGCAAACGGCACCGGCGTATTGGCAATCCGCTCGCACCCGGCTAACACCACGGACATGTCGTTCAGACGATTGTTGAGGCTGTGGAACAAAATATCTGACAGCTGCCCTTCCCGACGGCGTACCGCCAGCCACTCGCCCATGATCAGCAAAATACGGTTCGACGGCGAGTTTGAATCCATCGCCGCGCGTAAATGTGACGCAGAAAGATAGCGTGAAAGCTGCTCCGCCTGCGGCTGGCGTCTGAGCGTCATGCGCAGGCAGTGGGCGAAGGCGATCTGCAGACGCACAAACTCACTGAGATTCGGATCGTCCGGGAGCGTGTTTTTCACCTCGCGAAATAGCGAGCGTGACGCTATCATCAGTTGCCCCCAAAGCTGGCGAGCCTCAACGTAGCGCGAATAGCAGGCGTTATTGCGAAACCCGAGGAAGATAGCGATCGCCACGCCGAGAATGCTGAACGGCGCAACGGTCAGTTTGATCCCAAGGGAGGAGTACCAGGGTAACATCACGATAACAGCGATGGATAACAGGAAGTTAAGGAACAACCGGGTAAAGATTTTAGACAGGACGGAGCCGTGCCAGACAAAAATCAGGCGCAGCCAGTGCTGTTGAGGACGAACAATCATAGTCAGCTTCAGGTCAATAAAGAGCGCGACTATTAAACGTGATCGCCGTCACGGTTGCAAGCTTGTTACAGGATTGCTGCCCCTTTTTACCTGCGAGACAAAAAGCGCACGATGCCGAAGTGTGTTATAAAAAAACGGAACGAATAGTATGTTGTAACTAATGATGCTTTAAATAAAACCCGGCCGGAGCCGGGCGAGAGGATTAGCACAGCGGTTTGACTGCAGCGCGCATCCCCTTCAGAAGAATCGCATCCAGATCGATCGTAACCTGTTCTACCAATCCGCTCACTTTCGTCAGATCCTGCTCCCAGTGATCGCTCACGCTGAGAACCGCTTTCACCAGTTCGCTGGTGCTGATCTGCTTATCATGATGCTGCGCCCACAGCTGCTGATAGCGCTCCAGCCAGTGCAGATCGTCCTGCACCGGATAGTTTTCACCCTCACGCTCTGCACGATAAAACGCGATCAACGCGGCCAGCGCAAAGGTGAGACGCGCAGGTAATTTCCCGGTCGCCTTCTGCCCTGCCAGCAGCTGCGGCAGGATACGGGTGCGGTATTTTGTCATCCCGTTCAGGGCAATCGACAGCAGCTGGTGTTTGATGTACGGGTTACGGAAACGCCCTGTCACCGCGCTGGCGAAGGATTCCAGCTCATCTTTTGGTAAATCCAGCACCGGGATGATCTCCTGGTAGATGGCCTTTTCCACAAATGCGCAGATTTCTGCGTCGTTCATCGCGTCGCCGACCGTGTCCAGCCCCGCCTGGAAGGCTACCGGAACCAGCGCCGTGTGCGCGCCATTAAGAATTGCGACCTTGCGCTCTTTGTACGGTTTGATGTCGTCCACAATCAGGACGTTAAGCGGGAATTTATCGAGGCGCAGTTCGGCCGCCAGAGATTTAGCCCCTTGAATCACAAACAGATAGAAGTGTTCAGCGGTATCGAGGAAGCCATCGTGGTAGCCCAGTTCCGTTTCGAGGGCGGCCACTTCGTCACGCGGGTAGCCGGTGACAATGCGGTCCACGAGGGTGGAGCAGAAACTGTTGGCATCAACCAGCCACTGGGTGAATGCTGCCGGTAGCGCCCACTCCTGGGCATATTTCAGCACCAGTTCACGTAGCGCATCGCCGTTATAATCAATCAGTTCGCACGGAATAATCACCCAGCCTTTGTCGGCCGCACCGTTGAAATGGCTGAAACGCTCGAACAGTAAACGGGTGAGTTTCGCCGGATAGCTCACGGCAGGCGCATCGTCGAATTTGTCATCGGCGTGATAGCTAATGCCCGCTTCGGTAGTGTTGGAGAACACAAAGCGCATATCCGGATTGTGTGCGAGTTTAAGGAATTCGTCGTACTGGCTGTAAACACTGATTTCGCGATTCACGGAGCGGATCAGACGCGCGTCGCTCACAGCCTCGCCCTTCTCATTCAGGCCGCGAATGATCGTGGTGTACAGACCATCCTGAGTGCTCAGTGAAGGTGGGAAATCGCTCTGGATAGGACGAACAATCACCACCCCGGAATTCAGATCGGTGTGCTCATTCAGCAGGTCGATCTGCCAGTCGATGAACGCACGTAAAAAGTTACCTTCACCAAACTGGATGATACGTTCAGGATAGAGAGCACCGGGAAAATCACGACGATTGAGTGTGTTCACAAGGGGTTCCTTTTTTAATTAGTCATACAGCCCGATAAGATTGGTCCAATAACTTATCAAACTTTTCGACCATGAAACCCTGTTTTGATCAATTCATAAAGCAATTGTGAAAAATATTATAAAAACTTATAGAACACCGATGTCGCCGTCATTTCGCCGTCCGGCATCAGGGCGTAGCGCGGGATCTCACCGACCTTTTGCCAGCCCGCACGCTGATAGAACGTCTCAGCGCCGCTGCCCGAAGCCGTATCCAGTACCAGCACGGTTTTATCCTCTTCCACCGCCACCGCTTCCAGGGCTTCCATTAAGAGCATCGCCACACCGCGACGGCGGGCTTTTTCGTGGACCAGCAGCTTGGCTACATCCGCGCGGTGCGGTTGGTTCTCCGGTTGATCGGTGATGAGCTGCACGGTACCCAAAAATTCGCCACCTTCGTCTCGACAGGCCAGCACGGTGCGCTCCCGGCGGGCCACGCTTTCCGCCACGCCGAGCCAGAACTGACGCGCTTTATCAGCCGAAAAAGGCAGCATAAAACTCACCGACGCCCCACCGTTAACACAGTTTTCGAGGATGTCAGCCAGTAAGTCGAGATGCGAGAGAATATCGTCACGTGAAAGGGTGTGAATGTGCAGAGAGGCGGTCATGGGATTTCCTTGTGAAGAGACCGCCTCAGATTGCCTTTAACAATTATTTAACGCAAGCACGCCATTCATAGGCTTTTATTATGCCCGGTGTCTGCACTGTATCGCTGTTTCATGGCGAGGATTTTGTCGTGAGCGGTCTGTAGCCAGCGCTGCAAATCATCCTGCTGATGGTCGAATTCACAGATTCCCCAGGAGAATGTCAGGCTCCAGGGATGCAGCCCCCGCTGGTTGTATTCCGCGACCTGCTCATTGAGATACTGCATCGCAATCCAGGCCCCCTGCTCATCCGTATCGGCAAACAGAACCGCGAATTCATCGCTACCGTAACGCACCAGCAGATCCGCCTCACGGAATGAGGTGCGCATTAGCTCGGTCATGGCTTTCAGCGCCGCATCACCTTCTGCCTGCCCGTAACGTTCGTTAATCTGTCTGAAGCGGTCCAGATCCATCCAGGCGAGCGTCAGTGGCTCTGCACGACGCCGGGCACCGGATAAGGCAAACGCCGCTAACTGATTAAATCCACGCCGGTTAAACAGCCCCGTCAGCTCATCCGTCGTCGCCGCACAGGCGGCAGCGAACTCGTCTTCCGCCAGCGCTGCCAGGTCGCTCAGGGCGTTAAGATCGGCTACAACAAAATCACGAGGGGAATAGTCCATCAAACACAGCGTGCCGACGATAGCGCCGTCGGGCAGACGCAGTGGATACCCGGCGTAAAAACGTACGCCAGGCTGGCCTTTTACCAGCGGATTATCGGCAAAACGGGGATCATGTCGCGGGTCAGACACAACCAGCGGTGCGTTATTAAACAGCGTATGCCCACAGAAAGAGAGATTGCGCGGCAGAACGGCGGCCATGGCATTGTCTAAAGAGAGCGCCACCAGCGAACGTTCGTCGATCAGGTTCACCCTCGCCACCGGCACGGCAAACAGGCGTTTTGCCAGCCGGGTGATGCGATCGTAGGGTTGATGGTTGTTCGACTCCAAAAGCCTGGAATCACGCAGGGACAGCAGACGGTCTGATTCATTGGCAGGGATCGCGGGCGCTTTCATAATGTCTCCTGACACGCAGCTTTTTAATAGCTTAGCCTAAAGAAACGACTTGTCAGTGCGCAAAAATTCGATTTTTACCGCCGCGCTTAGCCTGGTAAAGGGCGGTGTCCGCCGCCTGCAGCCAGTCCGTTACGTTGGACATCTCGCGGGTCGCCCCCGCGATGCCAATACTGAGGGTGCAATTGACGGTTTCGTGCGCCACATCTTGCATAATGGCGGCGGCCTCCATGATCCGAGACGCCACCACATGCGCCTCATCGATGCTGGTATCCGGAAGCAGGATCACAAACTCATCGCCGCCCAGCCGCGCCGGGGTGTCTGTCTGACGTGTGGCAATGTGTAAAATCTCCGAGACCGAGGCGAGCAACGCATCCCCGACTTTATGCCCGAAACGATCGTTCACTTCTTTAAAGTTATCGATATCAATGAACATCAGCGCCGATTCCCGGCAGGCCTGCTGAAGTTTATTCAGCTCGTGTTCGATGCGCTTTTCCAGCAGGCGCCGGTTCGCGATATCCAGCAGCGGATCCATCATCGCGATCCGCTCCAGCTCGCGGGATTTGATCCGCAGACGAATGGCAATACTGTCCGTCAGCACGCTAAGCGCAATGATGTAGATCGCAATCAGGGGCAAGGTGGCAAACATGGTCTGTTGCGAAACGGTGATAATAATCGCCATGCCCTGCAACAGCCAGGCAGCGAGAAACACCGCCAGCATGGCTATCGCCGCGCGCTTCATCAGGGCAAAACCGCCTGCGGAGAGACGATCGGTCAGCAGGATCGTGGTAATCACCACCGAGGGCAGCGGATTCACGGCCATCATCGCGATCCAGAACCCTCCTGCCCCCGCATCGATCACCAGATTTTGATGCTCTGCGGCCAGCGGCGTAGAAGACCGACTGGCGCGCAGCCAGGCGACGGTCGGCCAGACAAACGCGTTTAGCGCCAGCAAAATCATTAGCCACACTGAACGTTGATGTTCAATCAGGACAGAAAGAATAGGAATAAAGCAGAGAAAAGTGCCCAGGATACGCATCAGATACATACGTTTAACAAAACGACTCCCTGGTAAGCGATGGTTTTTACTCAGTTTATCAGTTCCGTTCATTACGCGATTTTTCCGATGTGTTATCACCGGTATCTTATTGAGCTTAAAAATACGTAGCAAGCAATTTATCAGCAAAGTGATAACATCAGGGCCGCATTCTGCCTGGGATGGATACGTTTACACCTGTTCCGTACTTTTTTGCGGTTCGACGACGCGCAGATCGTCTGGATGACGCGCACTGGTACGATTTCGCCCAGCTTTTTTCGAACGATAGAGATACTCGTCGGCTTCGGCTAACAGCTTATTAAAGACCTCCGTGAGCTGCCAGGATTCTGCTTTCGCACTGCCAAGCCCAATACTCACCGTCAAAAACAGCGTGTGCTGACCCCAGCTGAAGGGATGCGAAGCAACAGATTCTCTGATACGTTCTGCCAGCTCAACGCCCTGACGGGCATCAACGGTATTGGCCACGACCGCAAACTCTTCCCCGCCCATGCGCGCCACCAGCCCGTCCTCGCCCACCACCTGCTGCACCTGCCCGGCAAAAGAGGCCAGCACCCGGTCGCCACACTCATGTCCATAGTTGTCATTAATGCTTTTGAAGTAGTCGATATCGAGCAGCATCACGGTCAGAAAACGGGGATGACGATGGGACTCTTCGTGTTTCAGCGCTTCATACAAACCTGAGCGCGAATAGACGCGGGTCAGGAAGTCATAATCGGCGCGCAACGACACCTGATGAATCAGAGAGTTAATCGCCGCCACGCTCACGGAGACCATCACCGGGCAAATTGCCATGGTAGCGATGCCCAGACGCGCAGAGAACATCATCGGCGTCGAAAGCGGCGTCGCCACGGCAATATTTATAATCGAGTTCGCCACCAGGATGATCTCCACCCCGCCGGTGACAAAGGTCAGCAGACAGGTCGCGGGAAGCGAATAACGCACCGCACACCAGATCAGCGCCGGCAGCGGAAAGGCCAGGCTGCCCGCCCCGCCGATCACCACCGAGGCCAGGACAGAGACGATCAGTGCCACCACGGGCATAAAGTGTTCTACCCGCACCGGGTTCTTGATCTCAGGGATTTTAACGGTCAACAAGCACGGCAGAATCAGCACGCCGGTCGAGAACTGCTCGCTAAACCAGTCGGCAAAGAGCGGCCAGAAAGTTTGACTGTCGATCCCAACGGAACCCATCGCCCCCACCAGCGCGCACAGCAGCGCAGCGATAAGGCAAAAGTTAAACAGGCGTAAGGCATTGATCGGGTCTGGAACCGTGCGGCCCCGACGTCTGTCTCGTGTCACCAGCAGCGCCACGGTCACGATAAACACCATATTGGAGAGGTTGATCACCACCGAGGCCATCCCCCAGTTGGTGGTCACCGCGTCATACATCAGCATCGCGACATAGGACACCGCGTAATAGTGCAGGCGATTGAGATATGCGTAACGGGCAAACACCCCGGCCATCACGCCATTCAGCGGCCAGAACAGTGAGAGCGCTTCCACCAGACGCAGTTCCGCGCCAATAAAATAGAACAGTGTGGTCAGAATAAAAATACCGACCGCATTGCGAAGCGGATTATCGGGCAGAAAAGGCTTAAAAGATGTCAAAGAAGAAGGCATCAAATATCAATCCATATAATTGCTTAGCGCAATTATTTCGCGGTCATCAGCAGAATAATAAAAGATTAGCACGTATCTATAACATACATAGCCGGCATGCATAACCCATCAAGGTTGGGCGTTCATTTGCAGCACCAGCCAGTGGTGGATGACCGCCACAATGTAACGTTGCTGATCGGCGTTTAACGCCTTGCCCTGGGGAATATGGTGCCATTTAGCGAGACAACCGCGACAGCAGGTTGCCGTAGCATGCTGGGCGATAAAGACCGGATGTCCGCGCATCGGAGTCTGCTTGCCGTCGTTGACGGGCATGGCCGCCGCGAGACGACGGGCAACGAAATCCGCGGCGTGTTGATCGATAGTTTCCGCCCCTTTGTCCCAGCAGTACTGCCGCTCTTTCGCGCCCAGTTTGAAGCGAGAACGAAAGGTTGAACGTCCCAGCCGGGCAAACAGATCGTCAAGGGTGTTCATCAGTAGACGGACCGCCCCAACCGCTGGGTGAGTTTCTCCAGCACCGCCACGCCTGCCAGCGAGTTCCCGGCGTCATCCAGCTCCGGGCTCCAGACCGCAATCGCCATTTCGTGAGGGACAATGGCTACCACCCCGCCGCCAACGCCTGATTTAGCGGGCAGCCCGACGCGCCAGGCAAATTCTCCGGCGTTCTGATACATCCCGCTTGTCGCCATCAGCGCATTGACCTGACGCGCCTGCATCGGCGTCACAACTGCCTGATTATGCAGCGAGGAGAAGCCCTGATCGGCCAGAAACAGGAAAGTACGCGCGAGTTCCACACAGCTCATTTTCAGCGCGCAGTAGTGGAAATAGTTTTGCAGCACGGTAGCCACATCGTTATGGAAATTACCGAAAGACTTCATCAGCCAGGCGATGGCGGCATTTCGCGCCGAATGTTCAAACTCAGAGCGAGCAACGTTAGCGTCGTAACTCAGATCCGAAACGCCGCTCAGCTGGCGCACAATCTCCAGCATCCGCTGACGCGGCGCGCTAAGACGGCTTTGCAGCATGTCGCAGACCACCAGCGCACCGGCGTTGATGAAAGGATTGCGCGGTTTGCCCTGTTCGATTTCCAGCTGGAGCAGCGAGTTAAACGGCTGTCCGGAAGGATCTTTCCCCACCCGCTGCCAGATCTCGTCTTCGTCATACTGGCGCATCGCCGCAACCAGGCTTAACACTTTGGAGATCGACTGAATCGAAAAGCGCTCGGCGGCATCGCCGGCCTGATAAAGCTCACCTTTCACGGTGCAAATGGCGATACCCAGCTTATTGCCACTGACGCACGCCAGCGCCGGAATGTAATCGGCAACCTTTCCCTGCCCGATTAATGGACGAACCTGCGCCAGAATCTCTTCCAGCATCTGATTATCGATGACCGCAGCCACATATTGCTCCTTGCCTGGAGGCCAAAAACGGGCTGCGAGTATAACAGAGGCGAATGTGTCGCGTCAGGCGGGAAGACGAAAACGCGAAACCGCCTGCATCAGTAAATACGACTCATCGTGTAAGCGACGCGACGCCTGGGAGGCGGTGGTCACCAGTACATCCGTCTGTTGCGACACCTGATTCAGCGCCTGCAGCTGGCGCGTCATCTGATGAATACTCTCCCCCTGACTCATCGTGGCGGCAGAAATATCGTCAAGCAGACCGCTCAGATTTGCCACCAGCCCGGTCACCTGTTGCAGGTTGTTCTCAAGCTTCACCACCGCTTTCGATCCGTCTTCAATTCCCTGTAACGAATGATTAATCAGCTCCTGAATGGTTTGCGTCGAGTGACTGCTTTTTCTCGCCAGCAATCCCACTTCACGCGCAACAACCGCAAAACCGCGCCCCTGATTGCCCGCATGGGCGGCTTCAATAGCGGCGTTCAGCGCGAGAATGTTGGTCTGAAACGCCACGCTGTCGATCATCGAGACGATCCCGCGCATCTCTGACGATCGTTCTACGATCGCCTGCATGGAGGCATTAACGGTCGACATCATGATATCGCCCCCCGCCGCCGTCTTGCGCGCCTCATCTGCACGCGAGCTGGCGAGCTTCGCGTACCCGGTATTGCCCTCCACGTGGGTTTCCAGCGTGGCGATGTGCGCCGTCACGTCGCTTAGCTCCTGGGCCTGCCGCGCAGACTGCTGATACAGCTTCTGATTGCCTTCCGCCAGTTCGCCGATGTTTTCCACCATTGCGGTCGTGGCTTCACTCACCTGCGTCACCAGCTGCTGTAATCCGCGCTGCATGGTGCTAATACTGGCGCTCAACTGCCCGATTTCGCGGTTAAAACTGTTTACAGCCGGCGCGGCACCCGAGAGATCTCCGGCGGCGAGCTGGTTGATATGAGCGATAAGCCTGCGCAGCGGGGCAATCACCCAGCGCGACATCCCAAACCACACCGCCACCGCAATCAGCAGCAGGACCACTGGCGCCAGCAGGAACAGCGACTGCAAATCGGCAAGGCGATCCATCAGCGACTGGCGCCTTTCTCCTGCTCGTTGCTCGCTCAGCTGCTGATAGCGCGCGTAGTTATCATTAAAGTCGGTCTGAAACGCCTGGGCGGGGACGGCAAAAAAGGCGTCAATGGAATGGGTCTTTACCAGCCCTTCCGCCTGCTCATTGATGGCGCCGTAGAATAACTGATAGCTATTAATCAGCGCCTCGTCTTTGGGCGGATTCAGCGCCAGCCAGCCCTTCCACGCCTCCTGGGAAGCATTAAGCGCCTTTTGCGCTTCATCCATCAGGCTGTTCCAGCTCCCTTCAGAGCCGGTCTCTTTATCCTGCATAAAATAGACGCCCGAGCGATTGAGCAGATCGCTTGCCGCCAGCAGGGAGACACGCGCCAGATCCAGTTTACTTTGCTGCTGTTGCGCCAGCTGATTTTGTTGTTCATTGCGCTGGGCATCGCGAAGCGAGGCGGTCAGGAGAATTGACGAGGAGAGCTGCAGGGCGGAGAAAAGCCCGATAATACAAAAGATGCCCGCCAGCAGACCAAACTGACGCTTCGCAATACGGCTGAAAATTTGCGTTAGGTTCATAATATTCTTCTGTAACAGTACGTTAGACGCGTGGGAGTCTACGAAACGCAAATGACAGAACCATGACACAAAAATGACAAAGGCCTTCGCGGTGAAGGCCTTTTAAGCAAGTTTAACAAGACCTACACGCGGTCTTTCCATACGGTCTGGATATTGCAGAACTCATGCAAACCGAAGTGAGATAACTCACGGCCAAAGCCGCTCTTCTTCACGCCGCCAAAGGCCACGCGCGCATCGCTGGCGCTGAAGCCATTGATGAACACCCCGCCGCACTCCAGCTGGCGAGCAAACGCCTCGGCACGTTGCGCATCGGCGGTAAACACCGTCGCCGACAGACCAAAATCACTGTCGTTTGCAAGCATCAGGGCATGTTCCGCGTCTTTCGCCACGGTGATCGCGGCGACCGGCCCGAACAGCTCCTGACGAAACGCGGTCATCTCTGGGGTGACGTTGCCTAATACGGTCGCCGGATAGTAATTCCCCGCACCGGCCACTTTCTCTCCGCCGAGTAAAAGCGTTGCGCCCTCGTTAAGCGTCGCCTGTACCTGCTGATGCAGTTCATCACGCAGATCGAACCGCGCCATCGGCCCCAGATAGTTCTCTTCGTTATCGGGCGCGCCCATCTTCAGGGCCGCAGCGGCCGCAACAAAGCGTTCGGTAAACTGCTCTGCGATACCCTCTTCGACGATAAAGCGTTTGGCAGCCGCGCACACCTGTCCGGTATTCTGATAGCGTCCGGCGACGGCCGCTTTCACGGCCAGATCCAGATCCGCATCGTTCAGCACAATAAAGGGATCGGACCCACCCAGCTCCAGCACGCATTTTTTGAGAGCCGCAGCCGCCTGGGCGCCAATCGCCGCCCCGGCACGTACGCTCCCGGTGACGGTAATCGCAGCGATGCGACGATCGTTAATCGCCTGGCTGACGCCGTCGTTCGTGGCGTTGACCCAGCCAAACACCCCTGGCGCAAAACCGGCATCCGCGAACATCTCGCCGATAAGCGTCGCCGACCCCAGAACGTTCGGCGCGTGTTTCAGCAGATAGCTGTTACCGGCGAGCAGAATCGGTACCGCCCCGCGCAGCACCTGCCACAGCGGGAAGTTCCATGGCATCACCGCCAGCACCGGTCCCAGCGGGCGATACTCGATCACCGCTTTTTGATTTTCAACCTGCGTCGGTTCCGCAGCCAGCATCGCCGGGCCGTGCTCGGCGTACCAGTCGCACAGACCGGCAGATTTAGAGACTTCGGCGCGTGCCTGCAAAATAGGTTTACCCATCTCACGGGACATCATTTGCGCCATCTCTTCTGCGCGCGCCCGCAGTGCGCTAGCGAGATCGCGCAGTTTCTGCGCCCGGTGAGAAACGGTTTCATCGCGCCACTGACGGAAACCGCGATCCGCCCGCGCGATCGCCTGATCTACCTCGGCCGCGGTTGCCCACGGATAGGCCGCGAGGGTTTCGCCGTTAGCCGGATTGATTGACAGCGCATGGGTAGCCGGTGAATGAGTCATAGTCTTCTCCACGTAATAAGGGTTGATTGATTGTGGCTCACTCTGCTACTTCTTAAAAATGAATAATACTGACTCACTTATTCACGAAAAGAGAATGCTATGGATTTAACTCAGCTCGAAATGTTTAACGCCGTCGCGCAGACCGGGAGCATCACCCAGGCAGCGCAAAAGGTGCATCGTGTGCCGTCCAACCTGACCACCCGAATCCGTCAGCTGGAGGCGGATCTTGGCGTTGAGCTATTTATCCGTGAAAACCAGCGTTTGCGCCTCTCTCCCGCCGGGCATAACTTTCTGCGCTACAGCAAGCAGATCCTCGCCCTGGTCGATGAGGCGCGGATGGTGGTCGCCGGTGATGAGCCGCAGGGGCTGTTCGCTCTGGGCGCGCTGGAGAGCACCGCCGCGGTGCGCATTCCTGAATCCCTGGCGCAGTTTAACCAGCGCTATCCGCGCATTCAGTTCGCCCTGTCCACCGGACCTTCCGGCACGATGATCGATGGCGTACTGGAGGGCACGTTGAGCGCGGCGTTTGTCGACGGGCCGCTCTCGCATCCGGAGCTGGACGGGATGCCGGTCTATCAGGAAGAGATGATGCTGGTTGCCGCCGCCGGGCATGAAAAGGTGTCGCGCGCCACGCAGGTGAGCGGTCGGGACGTGTACGCGTTTCGCGCCAACTGCTCCTATAGACGGCATCTGGAGAGCTGGTTTCACGCAGACCGCGCCACGCCGGGGCGGATCCATGAGATGGAGTCGTACCACGGTATGCTGGCCTGTGTGATTGCGGGCGCAGGTATTGCGCTGATGCCCCGCTCGATGCTGGAGAGCATGCCGGGGCATCTTCAGGTGGCGGCGTGGCCGCTGGCGGAAAACTGGCGCTGGCTCACGACCTGGCTGGTGTGGCGACGCGGCGCAATGACGCGTCAGCTTGAGGCGTTTATAGCACTGCTAAACGAACGTCAGCCACCAGCACCTTCTCCATAAACAGGCTTAGCGGATCTTCGTCGTAGGGCGGAAACGCCGGGCGCGCCTGATAACCGCAGCGCTCATACAGCTGAATAGCCGCGTGCTGCTTGATACCGGTTTCGAGGCGCAACGTGTGGCAGTGGCGGCTCAGGGCTTCGTCCTCCAGTGCCGCCAGCAGTTTTTCCCCAAGCCTTTGTCCGCGATGGGTGGGATCGATGTACACCCGTTTCATCTCCCCGCTGCCGTCGCCGTTGAGCATGATCGCCCCGCAGCCCACGGCATTCAGCTGGTTATCACGGATCACCATCATTAAAAGCGACCCTGCCGCCAGCTGGGTGAGATCGACCAGATGGTTGCTTTCCGCCGGGTAAAGCTCAGTTTGATAGCTGTCCAGGGCGGCGATCAGCGCCACAATATCCGGATGAGTGGCAGATTCAGAGGTAATGGAATACATGGCAGGCTCCTTTTGTTGTTTGTTATCAACATAGCTGCCACCTCGGTTCAGGTGTTCATACTTTTAACTTATCTCTGCACCTCGTTTGAGGATTACCTGATAAAGGGTGCCAAAAATGCGGGGCACTGTAATTATATACAGTCATTGTGTCTAAACCGCGATAACATCTCCCCCTACTGGCAGCCGCACCCTGATTAACTGCCTCCTGAGGAGATAAAAATGAAAAAACTGGACTGGTTTAACAACGTCGAAAATCGCCCCCATCCATGGGAAGGAATGGGACTCACCTGGCTGACCACCGCGCTTAACGTCCCTGATGTCAGGGCAGCCGTGGATTTCTATACCGGCGCAATGGATATGGTGGCGATTGCCGAGCTGGAGGGTGAAGACGGCGAGCTGCTGTTTGCTCGTATTCGCTATCGCGGTACCAATTTCACCCTGAATCAGGAGGGCTGGGATTCGGATCTCCGCAGCCCACTGTCGTCCGGCAATCCACCGCAGTTTATCTTCTATCTGTATGTCGATGATGCCGTCTCACAGGTCAACAAAATGGTGCAGGCCGGAGCCAGGGTGCTCAACGAGCCGGCGGAGATGTTCTGGGGAGATGTGAAAGCGCGCGTGCAGGATCCCTTCGGTTTTATCTGGGATGTGGCGCAAAAGCGGTAAAGAAAATGCCCGCAGGCTGCGGGCATGTAGACGTAAAGCGGAGACTACTGGCGCAGGAAGATTTTTCCTTTGAGATACAGCGTGGCTTGCCCGCCAATTAGCACCCGGTCGCCCTGTAGCTCACAGCGCAGATCCCCGCCTCTGGCCGACACCTGGCGCGCCTGCATCTGCGTTTTGCCGAGCTTTTCGCTCCAGTAGGGAATCAGCATGCTGTGGGTGGAGCCCGTCACCGGATCTTCTGGCACGCCTTCGCCAGGGCAGAAGAAGCGGCTGACGAAATCCGCTTCGTCGCCGGGCGCCGTAATACAGACCATTTTGTCCAGCGGGATCATGGATGAGATATCCGGGCTGATGGACTCAACCTGCTGCTGGTTTTCCAGCACTACCATATAGTCTCGCGCCACGCGAACCTCTTTCGCGCTGGTGATCCCAAGCGAGTAAAACAGCAGCGCCGGAGGATTATCGACGGCCTCACTCGCCCAGGCCGGGAAGTTGAGCGTCAGCCAGTCGCCGTTGCGCTTCACGGTCAGTTTGCCCACAAAACGGGTAGTGAAGGTAATTTCCGTATGCGGATAGTCGAGATATTCGAAGATCACATGCGACGCCGCCAGCGTGGCATGCCCGCACAGGTCAATCTCATCAAGTGTCGTAAACCAGCGCAGCTCAAAACCCTCATCCGTACGCACGAAGAACGCCGTCTCCGACTGATTATGTTGCTTCGCCATGCTGAGCAACGTCTCGTCCGGAAGCCACTCCTCCAGCGGACACACTGCGGCGGCGTTGCCACCAAAGGCTTTATCGCTGAAGGCATCCACCAGATAAAAATCAATTTCTTGCATCGTCGTACCGCCTGTTTTTATTGTGCTGTTCTTTATATTCAAGGAAAACAACGTCCTTCGCTACAGGACGTATAAGCAAAATATTGAGATCTGCATCACATAATGATTGTCTTTTAGCCAGTTAAGGCTTTAAGATCGCCCTCTCATCTTTTCAGCAACGAACCCCAAATCTTATGCCTTCGAACACAGTTTCACGCAAGGTCGCGTGGCTACGTGTGGTCACGCTTGCCATTGCCGCGTTTATATTCAATACCACGGAATTTGTTCCCGTGGGTCTGCTTTCCGATATCGCTCAAAGTTTCCAGATGGAAACTGCGCAGGTCGGGATCATGCTGACCATCTACGCGTGGGTGGTGGCGCTGATGTCCCTGCCGTTTATGCTGCTGACCAGCCAGATGGAGCGACGCAAGCTGTTGATTGGCCTGTTTGTGCTGTTTATCGCCAGCCATGTGCTGTCGTTCCTCGCCTGGAACTTTACCGTGCTGGTGATAAGCCGCATCGGTATTGCGTTCGCTCACGCCATTTTCTGGTCGATTACCGCCTCGCTGGCCATTCGTCTGGCACCTGCAGGTAAACGCGCGCAGGCGCTGAGCCTGCTGGCGACCGGCACCGCGCTGGCGATGGTGCTCGGCCTGCCTATCGGGCGCATCGTCGGGCAGTATTTCGGCTGGAGAACCACCTTCTTTGCTATCGGTATGGGCGCATTGATTACCCTGCTGTGCCTGATCAAGCTCCTGCCGAAATTACCGAGTGAACACTCCGGCTCGCTTAAAAGCCTGCCTGTGCTGTTCCGCCGCCCGGCGCTGATGAGTATTTATCTGCTGACGGTCATTGTCGTGACCGCCCACTACACGGCCTACAGCTATATTGAACCTTTTGTGCAGGTTGTCGCGGGCTTTAGCGCTAATTTTGCAACGGTGCTTCTGCTGCTGCTCGGCGGGGCTGGCATTATCGGCAGTATCCTGTTTGGCAAACTGGGCAATCAGCACGCGTCGCTGCTGGTGAGCGGCGCTATCGGTGCCCTGATGCTGTGTCTGGTGTTGCTGATGCCGGCGGCGGGTAGCGAAACAAATCTGGCGATACTGAGTATTTGCTGGGGCGTGGCGATGATGATTATTGGCCTCGGTATGCAGGTTAAAGTCCTGGCGCTGGCACCGGATGCCACCGATGTGGCGATGTCGCTCTTCTCCGGGATCTTCAATCTAGGCATCGGCGCGGGTGCGCTGGTGGGAAATCAGATCAGCCTGCATTTTTCTATGTCAGCGATTGGCTATCTGGGGGCGATTCCGGCGCTGGCAGCGTTGATCTGGTCGATTCTGATCTTCCGCAAATGGCCGGTGGCGCTGGAAGAACAGACACATCACGGGTGATGTTTGCCGAAGAGAGTAGCAGTAGCAATTGCCCGGGCCTACAGATTGTGTAGGCCCGGCTGTGTTAGTGGTAGGTCTTAATAATTTCCAGTACGCCGTTAATAATAAACTGCACACCCATACAGACCAGCAGGAAGCCCATCAGACGGGAAATCGCCTCGATACCGCCTTTGCCCACCCAACGCATGATCGCGCCGGAACTGCGCAAACATCCCCATAAAATGACGCCGATAATGGCAAAGATCAGCGGTGGCGCTACCATGACGACCCACGCGGAGAAGGTCGTGCCATCACGTACCGTTGATGCGGAGCTGATGATCATCGCTATCGTCCCTGGCCCTGCCGTGCTTGGCATGGCGAGCGGTACAAATGCGATATTAGCGGAAGGCTCAGACTCCATCTCTTCCGATTTGCTTCTCGCTTCCGGCGATTCATGGGCTTTATGCGCCGGGAACAGCATGCGGAAACCGATAAAGGCGACGATTAAGCCCCCTGCAATTCGTAACCCAGGAATCGAAATCCCGAAGGTGTTCATCACCACCTGTCCGGCGTAATAGGCCACCATCATAATGATGAAAACATACACCGACGCCATCAACGACTGGTGGTTACGTTCGGCGCTGTTCATGTTGCCCGCCAGCCCTAAAAACAACGCCACGGTTGTTAACGGGTTCGCCAGCGGCAACAGCACCACCAGCCCAAGTCCTATTGCCTGAATTAATTCCACCATAGTGCGTCGTCGTCCTTATCCATAATCAACACTGACAGTATACGGTGAAATGGCCTGACACAGCCATGCAGACAACGTAAGCAGTGTTTTCCGCTGAATTACGATAACCCAGCGTTATGTTTATGATTTAAAAGGACTCAAAAAAAGTTCATGAAACGTTTTAGCAAATCGTGGCATCGGCGGATACATTCGGTTGACTTATACTTGCCTGAGCAATAATATCTGCCGTGATTAAACTACTTGCCAGGGCAACCATTGTGAAAAGCACCAGTGATCTCTTTAACGAAATTATTCCACTGGGCCGTCTTATTCATATGGTGAACCAGAAAAAAGATCGCCTGCTCAACGACTATCTGTCTCCGATGGACATCACTGCGACCCAGTTCAAAGTGCTGTGCTCCATTCGCTGCGAAGTGTGCATCACCCCGGTTGAGCTGAAAAAGGTGCTCTCTGTCGACCTTGGCGCGCTCACGCGCATGCTCGATCGTCTTGTCTGCAAAGGATGGATTGAAAGGCGACCTAACCCCAATGACAAGCGCGGCGTACTGGTGCAGCTCACCAGCGATGGTGCGGCCATGTGCGAACGCTGTCATGAGTTAGTAGGACAAACACTGCACCAGGAACTAACAAAAAACTTAACGGCGGATGAAGTGGTCACTCTTGAGCATTTGCTGAAGAAAATCCTGCCGTAAACAGAAGAGGTATGACGATGTCCAGACGCAATAATGACGCCATCACTATTCATAGCATTTTGGACTGGATCGAAGATAACCTGGAATCGCCGCTCTCACTTGAGAAGGTGTCTGAGCGTTCAGGTTACTCAAAATGGCACCTGCAACGGATGTTCAAAAAAGAGACCGGTCATTCTTTAGGGCAATACATCCGCAGCCGTAAGCTGACGGAAATTGCGCAGAAGCTGAAAGAGAGCAACGAGCCGATTCTGTATCTGGCTGAGCGTTATGGGTTTGAATCGCAACAAACCCTGACCCGCACGTTCAAGAACTATTTCGACGTGCCGCCGCACAAGTACCGAATCACCAGTATGCCCGGCGAATCCCGCTATCTGCATCCGCTAACACATTGTAATTGCTAATCGCCTGTAATAAGACGTAACCGAGGAAATCATGAAACGTATCGCCTCCGCCGCCCTCACCTTACTGGTGCTGGTCTCCGGCCAGACTTTTGCGGAGCAAACCACTCACGCTAATCAGCAGAACAGCCGTACTACGATGGTTCTGCCTACCGCACACGATCAATCACCGTTTGATTTCAATCATATGGGTGCGGGTAGCGACAAATCCGACGAATTAGGCGTGCCGTATTACAATCAGCACGACCTCTGATTCGTTTTTGCCCCGCGTTTGCGGGGCTTTTTTCATCCCCTGATGCGCGTCGCCCGACGCAGCCGCAATCCAAAGACATTGATGTACAGCCCGGCCATGATCAGCACCGCGCCGATCAGTTGCAGCATCGTCAGTTTTTCGCCCAGCAGAATTGCCGCACTCGCCAGCCCGACCACCGGCACCAGCAGCGACAACGGCGCCACGCGCCAGGTTTCATAACGCCCGAGCAGCGTACCCCAGATGCCATACCCGACGATCGTCGCGACGAAAGCCAGATACACCAGCGACAAAATGGTGGTGAGATCGATCTCAATCAGGCTTTTCAGCATCAGCGCCGGGCCGTCAAACATCAGCGACGCCACCATAAACGGGATGACCGGGATCAGCGCGCTCCAGACCACCAGCGACATCACCGCCGGGCGCGCCTCGTGCTGCATGATCAGCTTGTTGAAGATATTTCCGCACGCCCAGCTCAGCCCTGCGGCCAGTGTGAGCATAAAGCCCAGCATCGCCACGTGCTGACCGTTCAGACTCGCTTCGGCGAGCACCAGCACGCCAAATACCGCAAGCGTAATCCCCGCCAGCTGTTTGCCCTGTAAACGCTCACCAAAGACAAACGCGCCAAGAATGATGGTGAAGAAAGCCTGCGCCTGTAACACCAGCGACGCCAGCCCGGCTGGCATCCCAAACTTGATGGCGCAAAACAGAAAGGCAAACTGACCAAAGCTGATGGTCAGGCCGTAGCCGAGCAGCAGACGAAACGGGATCTTTGGACGGGCGACAAAAAACAGCGCCGGGAAGGCCACCAGTAAAAAGCGCAAACCGGCGAGCATCAGCGGAGGCATATTGTGCAGCCCCACTTTAATCACCACAAAATTCAGTCCCCATACTACGACCACCAGCAACGCCAGCAGTCCGTCTTTGCGCGTCATACCCTGCCCCTGATTTATTAAATTTTTGTAAACAGATTCAAGGTAACGAAAAAAGCGAGTGAGGAAAAGATCATTAATTCTGGCAGTCAGACAAAGCACTTACGGAAAAATTGGGTGGTATACAACTCCCCTTATGGCGTGATAATCATTGAGACATAAAAAAAGCATAAGCATATGTCGGGCGGGAAAATGAAATCATCACTCAGGCGCTCAACCGCAGCGTTGTTGGCATCGTCATTATTGTTAACCATCGGTCGGGGGGCCACGCTGCCCTTTATGACCATCTACCTCACGCGCGTTTACCAGATGAGCGTCGCGAATATCGGCTATGCCCTGACCATCGCCCTGACCATTGGCGTGGTGTTCAGCATGGGGTTTGGCATCCTGGCGGATAAGTTCGATAAAAAGCGCTATATGCTGCTGTCGATTCTGGCGTTTATCGCCGGTTTCGTGGCCATTCCGCTGGTGAATAATGTCACCCTGGTGGTGCTGTTCTTCGCGGTGATTAACTGTGCGTACTCTGTGTTCTCAACGGTCCTCAAAGCCTGGTTTGCAGATGTACTGACGCCTGGCGAGAAAGCGCGCGTCTTCTCTCTCAACTACAGTTTCCTGAATATCGGCTGGACGGTCGGGCCGCCGATTGGCACGCTGCTGGTGATGTACAGCCTGCAACTGCCGTTCTGGCTGGCGGCCTTCTGTGCCGCGCTGCCGCTGGTGTTTATTCAGGTGTATGTGCAAAAGAGCATTGCGGCAGACAGTGACAACGTCACCGTTCCGTGGCAACCCTCGGTGCTGCTTCGCGACCGGGCGCTGTTCTGGTATACGCTCTCTGGTCTGCTGGCCTCTTACGTCGGCGGCTCGTTCGCCAGCTGTATCTCCCAGTATGTGCTGGCGGCGGATTACACCAGTGAATTCGCAGAAAAAGTGGTCGCCGTGGTGCTGCCTGCCAACGCCGCGATGGTGGTCTCTCTGCAATATTTTATCGGTCGCAGGCTGAAGGCCAGCAATATTCGTCCGCTGATGGCGCTCGGGACACTCTTCTTCCTGCTCGGGCTGGGCGGGTTTATGCTCTCGGGCACCAATTTGATCTACTGGGGAATTGCCTCGGCAGTGTTTACCATCGGCGAGATTATCTATGCACCGGGTGAATATCTGCTTATCGATAACATCGCGCCGCCGGGGATGAAAGCGAGCTATTTCTCGGCGCAGGCGCTGGGCTGGCTGGGCGCGGCGGCGAACCCGATGATTACCGGACTCATTCTGACCCACCTGCCGCACTGGTCGCTGTTTGTGATTATGATGGTCGCGATTGTGGTGGCCTGGCTGATGATCCTGCGCGGGATGAGCGTGAAGCCCTGGGCTGAGCGAGTGGAAACGGCGTAGCGTGTTGCCGGGCAGCGTTTTGCGTGCCCGGCGTTTAACAGCATGTCTTGCAGGAACCTTAATGGTGCAACATCTCCTCCACCACCTGCTTTTTAAACATCTCATTCGGATAATAGGTCGGCCAGTTATCCATCTCTTTCAGCAGCGCCTCATGGGAGGTATTGCCCATAAAGAGATGGAAATGCGCCGAGGCACGCGGGCCGATAGTGTGGTCGCTGAACTGCACAAATTTTGGTGCTTTAGAGCTGGCGTCTTTACACTCAAACAGGTAACGCACACCCTTCTTGCCTGACGCGTAGGTCAGGATCTTGAACCCGCTGTAGTCATAATGACAACTCGCCACCGTATTGCCGGTGTGGAACTCCATCACGTTATTTTCAATGCCGATGGTGTCTACGTCCGTGGCATATCCTTTGCGATAGTAGGCTTTCACCTCGTCAAAGGATTTGCTTCCCTCTTTTTCCGCTTTCTTTTTAAAAACCGGATCCAGTGAACCGTCCAACAGGAAAGGATAAACGGACTGCCAGGTACCGTCCCAGTCGGAGAGCGTGCGGTCTTTAACGTCTTTATCCTCGAATACCCCGTTCGCCGCTTGTTGTTCCGCTTCGGTCATCTGGTGACCGTGCGAGTGGGCAAACAGATGGCCGCTGACCAGCAGCGCCCCCAGAGTCATTGCAAATTTTCCAATATGTGCTGCCAAAACGCGATCCTCACTCCATGTTATGAGAATGCGAATGTTATAATATAACATTTCAAAAAACAATAACCCTCAGATCGCCACTAAGCCTCGAACGCCCTCCTGCTCCATGTTTTCTCCACGCCCGCGCTGAATGATGCTTCCGCGCGACATCAGCAGATAGTTATCCGCCAGTTCCGCGGCAAAATCATAGAACTGCTCCACCAGTAAAATCGCCATATCGCCCCGGCTGGCGAGCTGGCGGATCACCACGCCAATCTCTTTAATCACTGACGGCTGAATGCCTTCTGTTGGCTCATCGAGGATCAGCAGCTGCGGACGGCTTGCCAGCGCGCGGCCAATTGCCAGCTGTTGCTGTTGCCCGCCAGAAAGATCGCCCCCGCGACGGTGCTTCATCTCTTTGAGCACCGGAAACAGCTGCCAGATATCCTCCGGGACGCTTTTCGCCTCTCGTGCGGCAAAACGCGACATCCCCAGCAGCAGGTTTTCTTCCACCGTCAGACGCGGAAAAATCTCACGCCCCTGCGGCACGTACGCCACGCCAGACTGAACGCGATGGTGCGGCCTGGCGTGAGTGATGGTTTTGCCCTGCCAGACAATCTCCCCGCTGCGCGCCGGAATCAGCCCCATCAGGCATTTGAGTAAGGTCGTTTTTCCCACGCCGTTGCGCCCGAGCAAACAGGTGACCTCCCCGCCAGGTGCATCAAAACTCACGCCGCGTAAAATGTGGCTGCCGCCGTAATATTGATTCAGTTCGTTAACCTGTAGCATGACGGCTCCTTTAGCGTCCCAGATAGACTTCAATCACCTGCTCGTTGGCCTGCACCTCGCGCAGCGAGCCTTCCGCCAGCACTCGCCCCTGATGCAGAACGGTAACGTGATCGGCGATGGTTTCAACAAAGCCCATGTCGTGCTCGACCACCATCAGGGAGTGTTTCCCGGCAAGCGTGCGAAACAGCTCTGCCGAATATTCGGTTTCCGCATCGGTCATCCCGGCGGCAGGCTCATCGAGCAGCAGCAAATGCGGCTCCTGCACCAGCAGCATGCCGATTTCCAGAAACTGCTTTTGCCCGTGAGAGAGCATCCCGGCGCGCCGGTCGCGCTCGGCGCTCAGGCGCAGCAGCGTTAACATCTCGTGGATACGGTCGCTCTGCTCTGACGTCAAACGCGCGCGCAGGCTGGCCCACACGGATTTGTCGCCTTTCATTGCCAGCTCCAGGTTTTCCCACACCGTCAGGGCTTCGAACACGGTCGGTTTCTGGAATTTGCGCCCGATCCCCTGGCGTGCAATCGCCGCCGGATCGAGACCCGTTAAATCTATCGACTGATCGTAAATCGCCCGCCCGCTTTGTGGCCGCGTTTTGCCTGTAATCACGTCCATCAGCGTGGTTTTCCCCGCGCCGTTAGGCCCAATGACGCAACGCAATTCACCCACGCCAATGTTGAGCGACAGATCCGTCAGCGCCTGAAAACCATCGAAATTGACGTTAATCGACTCCAGCTGGAGCACCGGGTCGGTCTGATCGCGAAAGCGGTCGCCGGGCAACTGCCGGGTAAAGAGTCCTTCGGCTGGTTGCATTATTTCTCTCCCTTACGAAAAAGCCCATAGACGCCGCGCGGTAAAAAGAGCGTGACGGCGATAAAAATTCCGCCGAGAAACAGCTGCCAGTATTCCGGCATCGCCACGGTGAAATAGCTTTTCGCACCGTTGACCAGCGCCGCGCCAATCACCGGGCCGACCAGCGTTCCTCGCCCACCGAGAGCCACCCAAATCGCGGCTTCAATGGAGTTAGTTGGCGACATTTCGCCGGGATTGATAATCCCCACCTGTGGGACGTACAGCGCCCCGGCAAGCCCACACAGCACCGCCGAAAGCGTCCAGACCAGCAGTTTGAAACCACGCGGATCGTAGCCGCAAAACGTCAGGCGGTTTTCCGCATCGCGCACCGCCGTCAGGATGCGGCCAAATTTGCTTTTCGCCAGCGCAAAACCGATGGCAAGCGAGGCCACCAGCAGGACAACGGTCGCCAGGAACAGGGCAATACGCGTGGTGGTTGCCGTCACCGAAAAGCCCAGCAGTGTGGTAAACCCGGTAAAGCCGTTGTTGCCGCCAAAGCCGGTTTCATTGCGAAAGAACAGCAGCATGCCCGCGTAGGTCAGCGCCTGGGTCATGATCGAAAAATAGACCCCTTTGATTTTTGAGCGAAAGGCAAACCAGCCGAAGATCAGCGCCAGCAGGCCGGGGATCATCACCACCAGCAGCATCGCCCAGGCAAAATGCTGTGTGCCCCACCAGAACCACGGCAGTTCGCTCCAGGAGAGAAACGACATAAACGCCGGGAGGCTTTCGCCCGACGCCTGACGCATCAGGTACATCCCCATCGCATACCCGCCGAGAGCAAAGAAAATACCGTGCCCCAGAGACAGCATTCCGGCATAGCCCCAGACCAGGTCGAGGGCGACGGCAACGATCGCATAGCAGAGGATCTTCCCGACGAGCGTCAGCATCCAGGTGGAAACCGCCAGCGGATGGCTGGCCGGCAGCAGCGCCAGAAACGGCAGGACCAGCAAAATGGCAAGTATCAGGCTGCCAAAAAGCGGGATAAAGCGTGGCGCTTTACGCGCCAGGGTTAACGTCAGCGGCTGGCTCATCAGTCAGTCACCCTCCCTTTAAGTGCAAACAACCCCTGAGGACGCTTCTGAATAAACAGAATGATCGCCACCAGAATCAGGATTTTGCCGAGCACGGCACCCATTTGCGGTTCAAGAATTTTGTTGAAGATCCCGAGGCCAAATGCCGCCGCCACGCTGCCAGCCAGCTGGCCGACACCGCCCAGCACCACCACGAGGAACGAATCGATGATGTAACCCTGCCCGAGTTCCGGCCCGACGTTACCGAGCTGCGACAGCGCCACGCCTCCCAATCCCGCGATCCCCGATCCCAGTCCAAACGCCAGCATATCGACGCGCCCGGTCGGCACACCGCAGCAGGCGGCCATACTGCGGTTTTGCGTCACCGCCCGCACGTTTAGCCCCAGGCGGGTTTTGTTGAGGATAAGCCAGGTGAAGAACAGGACCAGCAGCACAAATCCCAGCACCACCAGACGGTTCCACGGCAAAATTAGATTGGCAAACACCTGCACGCCCCCCGACAGCCACGCCGGGTTAGCCACTTCCAGGTTCTGCGCGCCGAAGGTCATGCGCACAATCTGGATAATCATCAGGCTGATACCCCAGGTCGCGAGCAGCGTTTCCAGCGGTCGACCGTAGAGATGGCGAATAATCGTGCGCTCCAGCGCCATACCGATCCCGGCAGTCACCAGGAAGGCTACCGGCAGCGCCACCACCGGGTAAAATGCCAGCCACTGGGGCATAAACTGCGCCATCATTTGCTGAACCATCCACGTGCAGTAGGCGCCCAGCATCAACATTTCGCCGTGCGCCATATTGATCACCCCCAGCAAGCCGTAGGTGATCGCAAGTCCCAGCGCCGCCAGCAACAGTACCGACCCCAGCGACAACCCCATAAAGGCCTGCCCCAGCAGATCGCTTATCAGCAGACGATGCTGGATTTTGCTCAGGCTGTTTTCCGCCGCCTCGCGCACGCGGGCGTCGGGTTCCGTTTGGAGCTGGGTATAAGGCAACAGACGGGTCTGGGTTTCCGGATCGGCTGAGTGCCCCAGCAGCTCAACCGCCTGCAAACGCACCTCCGCCTGCGGGCTGACCAGCTGGAGATTTGCCAGCGCCACTTCCAGCGCCTGATGCACGTCGTCATCCTTCTCGACGAGCAGACGTTGCTGCAACATATTCAGCATGTCCGGCGTGGCATCGCGCTGCAACTGAAGCGCGGCACGCATCCTTTGCGTGACGTTGTCACTGGCGAGCAGGTGCGTGGACAGCGCCGTCGAGGCCAACACCCGCAGGCGGTTGGTCAGACGGACCGCTTTCGGCTCACCCGCCACCGTCGACGCATCACCCAGCGCGACCATCTCACCGTTGACGCGGGCAAAAGCGTGCTTCTGCCCGTCAGCAAACAGGTTCTCTTTCTGCAGGGCCTGCAACAGCGGCAGGCGTTTGACATCCGGCGCGACGGCCCAGTGTTCCAGCAGTGCGGTTTGCTGGCTGCGGCTTGCGGCGACAAAGTTGTCCGCATCCGACGCCTGCGCCATCCCTGGCAGCAGACCGGCAAGCCAGACTATTGCGACGAACATTCGCATTACGCTCATGGCTTTTCTCCGTGCGATTAGGCTTAGTTACTGGCGGTTTTCATCGGCTGGTCGGGCTTTTTATCATTGCCCTGAATGAACGGGCTCCACGGCTGAGCGCGGACGGTTTTATCAGTCTGCCAGACGACGTTAAACTGGCCATCGCCTTCGATTTCGCCAATCATCACCGGCTTATGCAGATGGTGGTTGGTTTCATCCATGGTCAGCGTAAAGCCCGACGGCGCTTTGAAGGATTGCCCGGCCATGGCGGCACGCACTTTGTCCACGTCGGTGGTTCCGGCTTTCTCCACGGCCTGCGCCCACATATGAATGCCCACGTAGGTGGCTTCCATCGGATCGTTAGTCACTACCGTATCGGCGTTCGGCAGTTTGTGCGCTTTGGCGTAGGCTTTGTACGCGGCGACGAACGTCTGGTTGGTTGGGTTATCGACAGACTCGAAGTAGTTCCAGGCGGCGAGGTTACCCACCAGCGGTTTAGCATCGATGCCGCGCAGTTCCTCTTCACCCACGGAGAACGCCACCACCGGCACATCCGTCGCTTTCACGCCCTGGTTTGCCAGCTCTTTATAGAATGGAACGTTGGAGTCGCCGTTGATGGTGGAGACCACCGCCGTTTTGCCGCCAGCGGAGAATTTCTTGATATTGGCGACGATAGTCTGGTAATCGCTGTGACCAAACGGGGTGTAGACCTCTTCAATGTCTTTATCCTGGACCCCTTTGGAATGCAGGAAAGCGCGCAGGATTTTGTTGGTGGTGCGTGGGTAAACGTAGTCGGTCCCCAGCAGGAAGAAGCGTTTGGCACTCCCGCCATCCTCACCCATCAGATACTCGACCGCCGGAATAGCCTGCTGGTTGGGTGCCGCGCCGGTATAAAACACGTTTGGCGACATCTCTTCGCCCTCATACTGCACCGGATAGAACAGCAGCCCGTTCAGCTCCTCGAAGACCGGTAATACCGATTTGCGCGATACAGAAGTCCAGCAGCCAAAGACCGCCGCGACTTTATCCTGGCTTAAAAGCTGACGCGCTTTTTCCGCAAACAGCGGCCAGTTAGAGGCCGGGTCTACCACCACCGGTTCGAGCTTTTTACCCAGCACGCCGCCTTTGGCGTTGATTTCATCAATGGTCATCAACGCCACGTCTTTCAACGGCGTCTCTGAGATCGCCATCGTGCCGGAGAGCGAGTGCATGATCCCGATTTTAATCGTATCGGCAGCCTGCACGCCGAAACTCATCCCCATTGCGACAACGGAAGCAGACAGTGCGAAAGCTTTGATTAAGGTACGACGGTGCATATTTTCACTCCTGAAAAACAAGCTGTGCGAAAACGTCCGGTACTATCTGGACGCAGAATCAAACGTGTCATTTTCAGGAGAGCAAAAAGGATGCCAGGATGGAAAATCGCGGAATTTCAGGGGAGTAAAGGCAGTAAACGGCGGGAAACGACTCAGAATGGCACAGCGCTGCATTAATAAAGTGCAACGCTGTGCCCGAAGCATTACCAGACTTCGTCAGCGATCTGCGTCACCAGACGCACTTTGTCCCACTGCTGTGATTCCGTCAGGGTGTTGCCCTCTTCGGTCGAGGCAAAACCGCACTGCGGGCTGAGGCAAATCTGCTCTTTTGCCACGTATTGCGCCGCCTCTTCCAGGCGCGCTTTTACCCCTTCCGGGTTTTCCAGTTCGCCATTTTTGGTGGTGATCAGGCCCAGCACCACCTGCTGCTTGCCGGGACGAACAAAGCGTAACGGCGCGAAATCACCGCTGCGGTCGTTGTCATATTCGAGGAAGAACGCGTCCACGTTGACCGAACCAAACAGCACTTCGGCCACCGGCTCATAACCGCCCTCGGAGATCCAGGTGGAGCGGAAATTACCGCGACAGACATGCAGGCCGATGGTCAAATCATCCGGTTTGCCTTCCAGCGCTTTGTTCAGCACGCGGGCATAGGTACGGGCCAGCTGATCCGCATCGTCCCCGCGCTCTTTAATCTGGCGGCGCTGATCGTCAGAGCAGAGATAGGCCCAGACCGTGTCGTCCAGCTGCAGATACCGGCAGCCCGCTTCGTAAAACGCATGGATCGCATCACGCCAGGTGGTCGCCAGATCGTCGAAATAGGCGTCCAGTTCCGGGTAAACCGTCGCGTCGATATCTTTACGCCCGCCACGGAAATGCAGCACGCTCGGGCTTGGGATAGTCATTTTCGGCTGGGCGTTGCCGCTGATGCTTTTCAGATAGCGGAAATCTTCCAGCATCGGATGGTCGCCAAAGCCCAGTTTGCCGGTAACGCGCACGCCGTGGGCCTTGGTCTGCACGCCGTTAAACTGGATGCCCTGGTTCGAATCGTAGCGTTCCACGCCCTGTAAACCGTCGAAGAAATCAAAGTGCCACCAGGCGCGACGAAACTCACCGTCCGTCACCACGTGCAGGCCGCAGGCGCACTGCTGCTCTACCACCTGACGGATGGCGTCGTTTTCAACGGCACGCAGCTGACCGGCGTCAATCTCACCGCTGGCGAATTTCGCTCGCGCCTCTTTGATCGCATCGGGACGTAAAAAACTGCCTACCACATCGGCACGGTACGGGGCGTGTTGTCGTTGCATGATTCTCTCCTTTGCTGCCAGCATTTGATTGCCAACAGTGATAATTCAGTAATTGAACTTTTAGACTTCTGGATGGCTATATGTCCAAAAAGATGTCATAACCCCTGCGTTGCAGCAAACGAGAAAATTTCATGGCAGATGAATTTTTTTCATCTTCGGGTCAATCATCCGTGGCAAAGGCGAAGTTTTCATCTTCCCAACCGGTGATGCCGCCGATCATGATTTTGACCGGCAAGCCGAGACGGGAAAGCTTCAGCGCCGCCCGATCTGCGCCGTTGCAGTGCGGTCCGGCGCAGTACACCACAAACAGGGTATCCTGCGGCCACTGCGCCATGGTTTCGGCGTTCATCGCCGACCAGGGCAAATGGATCGCCCCCGGCAAATGGCGGCGGGCAAATTGCTCCGGGCGGCCCACGACGTGCAGCAATACAAAATCCTGCTGATGATTGGCTATGGCGTGGTGCACGTCGGCACAGTCTGTTTCCACGCTCAGACGGCGTAGAAAATGGGCGACAGACTCTTGTGGGTCGGCGGCGGGAAACTCAGTGACATAACTCATGGTACTTTCTCCTGTATGGCGTTTGTGTTAACAGTACGTTATCCAAAAATTGAGTCAGTGAATGCCTGCGGTTATGCCAGAAAACAGCAAAATGATGACAAACTTACGACAGGTCCCGCGCCCGCGGGTGGTTGCCCTGGCGTACGACGGTCTGTGTACTTTCGAGTTTGGCGTGGCGGTCGAGATTTTCGGCCTGCCGCGCCCGGAAATGGGCGATGACTGGTATCGGTTTAGCGTGGCTTCCGTGGAGCAAGGCGAGCTGCGGGCAACGGGCGGGATCAGATTGGTGGCAGACGGTGATTTAACACTTCTGGAACAGGCCGACCTGATTATCGTCCCCGGCTGGCGCGGTGTGGAGGAAACCGTTCCAACCGCACTGTGCGAGGCGCTTCGCCGTGCCCACGCGCGCGGTTGCCATCTGCTCTCAATCTGTTCCGGCGTGTTCGTGCTGGCCGCAGCGGGCGTGCTTGACGGGCGAAAAGCCACCACGCACTGGCGCTATACAGAGACACTGAAAACGCGCTTTCCGGCAATTGAGGTGATTGAAGATGTGCTTTATCAGGACGAAGGGACAGTTCTCACCTCGGCGGGTAGCGCCGCCGGAATCGATCTGTGCCTGCACGTCGTCCGGCGTGATTATGGTATGGACGCCGCGAACCGCGTGGCGCACCGTCTGGTGATTCAGCCGCATCGCGATGGCGCACAAACGCAGCAGGTGAGCCGTCCGGTCGCGGTATTGCGGGAGAGCCAGCGATTCGGGCAACTGTTTGATTTTCTGCATAAGCAGCTGACGGTGAACCACAGCGTGAGTTCCCTGGCGCGTCGTGTAGGAATGAGTGAGCGAACCTTTCTGCGCCGTTTTGCGAATGCCACGGGAACCACGCCCGCGCGCTGGCTGCTAAACGAACGGCTGCTGCGGGCAAAGGAGTTTCTGGAAAATAGCCGCTTAAGTATCGACAGCATCGCAGAGCAAACCGGGTTTGGCCATTCCGCTACCCTGCGCCACCATTTTCGCCAGCAGTATGATCTTTCGCCTGCGCAATACCGAAAACAGTATATATCCCGTCAGTGTCATGCCGATATTCGCTGAATTTAACGCAAAAAAAACCGCCATAATCTGGCGGTAAATGCTTGCATGGATAGATTTGTATTTTGGTATCTACGTCCGGTATTCCATAACCGGTAGCGGATCGCATAATAAACTACCATTCATTTCATAAACGAATATTAAACAAACGCCATCCGGCATTATCACGACTGGACATTATTCGCTGCTGTACTAATTTGCAGATATTTCATCAGCCCCTGACTGGCGCTTTGAATGGCGTTATCGTTAACCGCTTCAAGGTAAAATGCGCGTGATACGGCATATGGCGCCTCTTCAGCAGGATAGACGTCATATTCGAAGTTTTTGCTTTTCGCTACGTTGTGGCACTCAAGATGCCACTGCTGGCCCTTCACCTGCGTGCTGTTGCAGGATACGCGGCCATAATCGCTGGTGAGATAAGAGCTGACTCGGGTTTCAGCGGCTTGCAGATAATCGGGTTTATCGTGGAAGTGCGCGTAACCCATATAGGCAGCGCCAACAATTGCGACAGCAATACCGATGGCGGAAAGAGAGGATGCTTTTGTCATTTGATCGACCTGGTCCATAGTCAAAAGCTTATTATATCGGAATCCTCCCAATCTTCTAGCGCCTATTATTTGCAGGTTCTTCAACACGCTGAAATTCCCTTAAAAATGCTGGGTCCATTTTTGGACTTGATTCAAATTTGGCGCTAAAAAACTGACAAATTCTTTTCGTTAGTTTGAATATCCGAATAATAACCCGACGCAACTATTGGTATAGTAGCCGCAAATATTACGCGGTGGTGATGAAATGGTTAAAACGTGTTTATCAATCGTACTGCTGACCTGCGCGTTGTTTTCGGGTCAGTTAATGGCGGGGCATAAAGGGCATGAATATCTGTTGGTACAGAATGCCGACCATCAGTTGCGTCATAGCGCGGACAGCGACGAACTGCGGTACGTTGCGGAGGAGTCTGCGGAGGGTTTGCGCGAGCACCATCACTGGCAAAAATCGCGCAAACCGGAGACCCATTTTCGCTGATTAAACCCCTTTACGCTTCGGCAGGGTTTTCATCAGATCTTCCGGGCTGACAGATGCCACCACGCTACCCGGCTGTGGCATCTTGAAGATGTGATTTTTCATCTTACCAATAACGTGCATTTCACACGGACGGCAGTCAAATTTCAGCGTTAACACTTCGTCACCGTTCACCAGCTGCATCGGCGTTGCTTTCCAGCTTTTGATGCTGCCTTTCGCCTGTTTCGGACACAGGTTAAAGGCGAAGCGCAGGCAGTGTTTGGTGATCATCACCGGCACATCGCCCTTCTCTTCATGCGCTTCATAGGCCGCGTCGATCAGCTGCACGCCATAGCGATGGTAGAACGCCCGCGCTTTGTGGTTGTAGACGTTAGCAAGGAACGACAGATGGGTGTCCGGATAGAACGGCGCAGGCACGGAAACCGCTTTACGGCTGCCGCGCGGATAGTTTGCCAGACGCGCGTCATCCAGCATCTCTGCCGTTTCGCGACGGAACGCGTTCAACAGGCTGTTCGGGACAAACAGCGCGGAGGGCAGGTTCACCTGAATATCGCGCGCGTAGTAGATTGTCTGCCCGAGTTTCGCCACACCTTCTTTCAGGCTGTTCAGCGCTTTTTCGGCGTTATTCGCCTCTTCAAACTGGCCGTCCAGTGTATGGGTGACGCTCACGCCATCTTCGCTGGTCATGGTCAGGATCAGCTGCTCTTCCCAGCCGCCCAGTTCGATATCCACGGCGATGCGACGTTCGCTGGAGGTTTTCAGCAACGCCTGCTGCCAGTTGTGGTCCAGGTTGCGATTGAGCGCCGCATTCGGACGGACTTTGTAGAGATCGGCAGGCATTTCATTTGGCCAGATGCGATACTGATTTTCGCCGGTTTTCTCCACCGTATTAGCGCGGAAACCGACAATTTCACGTTTGATCATCACATTCAGACCGTCGCCGTTGGCGAGCGTCTCGGTCACTTTCACGTCGAGATGGTCTTTCGCGACTTTTAGCACTTCTCCCACCGGCAGACCGATAAATTTCGGTGAATCGAACGCGCCGATATCGCCTTTTCGCGCATTCACGAAGTAGTCTGTGCTGCCACGGTGGAAGGTTTTATCCGTCGACGGGATAAAGAAATGCTCGGTACGCCCGGCAGACGCGCGCGCCAGATCGCCGCGATCGTCAATGATGGCATCCAGCATCTGGCGGTAGTGCGCGGTGATATTTTTCACGTAGCTCATGTCTTTGTAGCGCCCTTCAATTTTGAAGGAGCGCACGCCTGCGTCGATCAGCGCCGCCAGGTTGGCGGTCTGGTCGTTGTCTTTCATCGACAGGAGGTGTTTTTCGAATGCCACTACGCGGCCCTGATCGTCTTTCAGGGTGTACGGCAGACGGCACGCCTGAGAGCAGTCACCGCGGTTCGCGCTGCGCCCGGTCTGCGCATGGGAAATGTTGCACTGGCCGGAATAGGCCACGCACAGCGCGCCGTGAATGAAGAATTCGATGGTGGCGTCGGTGGCCTGGTGGATATCGCGGATCTGGTTCAGATTCAGTTCGCGCGCCAGCACGATCTGGGTAAAACCGACGTCAGAGAGAAACTTCGCTTTTTCAACCGTGCGGATATCGCATTGGGTGCTGGCATGCAATTCAATCGGCGGTATGTCCAGCTCAAGCACGCCCATGTCCTGCACGATCAGGGCATCAACGCCGGTCTGGTACAGTTCGGTAATCAGACGCTGGGCAGGCTCAAGTTCATCATCATGAAGAATGGTGTTCAGGGTCACGAACACTTTGGCACCGAAACGGTGGGCAAACGGCACCAGCTCGGCGATATCGCGCAGGCTGTTGCTGGCATTATGGCGAGCGCCAAAGCCCGGGCCGCCGATATAGACCGCGTCCGCACCGTGCAGGATAGCCTCACGCGCAATGGAGGCGTCACGGGCCGGGCTTAAGAGTTCAAGATGATGGGATTGCAGGCGCATACTTCGTCGTTATCCGTTATGGTCAAAATGGCGGCTATTGTAGTCAGAAGTCTACGACAGCGAAACCGTTTTGCGTACCTTTAGCGGGGATAATGTATCAACGAATGAAAGTGCACGGTCTGCCCGCTGCTGTTGCGGTAGGCATGGGGTTTATCGCCCGCAAAACGCACGCCGGAATCGGGTAAAATCGTGCGCCAGACGCCGTCGAGACACATATCCAGTTCGCCACTGATCACCACCACATGTTCAATCACACCCGCTTCGTGCGGCGTCGATTCACTGAGTGCGCCTGGCGCCAGGGTGATGGAAAAGTGGTCAAACTTTAGCGTTTCGTCCCACGGGAAAAGCGGCTTGACGACCATCGCCTGCTGCTGCGGGTCAAAGACGGGCTGCGGGTGCGTTTCCGGTGTAATAAAGGCGGAGAAAGGGACGTTCAGGCCGGTGGCGATTTTCCACAGGGTCGAAACCGTCGGGCTAGACTCGTTGCGCTCGATTTGCCCGAGCATCGCTTTCGACACGCCTGTCTCGTCCGCCAGCTTCGACAGACTCCAGCCACGCGCCTGACGCTCGTTTTTCAGCGTTGACGCCAGATGTTGAGTGATATTCATAGATCCTCCCGTTGCCGGGAGTGTACCACTTGTACGCTATAGCGCACAGTGCTACATTCCCACGGACGCTATAACGCACAACGGAGTCTTTATGCGCCCTTCCTCCTCACTTTTTCCGGCGGTGCTGGCCGGTTTCGTCGCCGTGCTGGTGGGCTACGCCAGCTCTGCCGCCATCATCTGGCAGGCTGCGGCCGCAGCGGGCGCCACGCCCCAACAGATTGCAGGCTGGATGACCGCGCTCGGCATCGGGATGGGGGTAAGCACGCTCGCCCTCTCCCTGTGGTACAAATCGCCGGTGCTTACCGCCTGGTCCACGCCTGGCGCGGCGCTGCTGGCGACCAGCCTGCAGGGCGTCACCCTTGCCGAAACCATCGGCATTTTTATCTTCGCTAACGCGCTGATCCTGCTTTGCGGCGTGACGGGTCTGTTCGCCCGGCTGATGAAAATTATCCCACATACTCTCGCGGCGGCGATGCTCGCCGGTGTGCTGCTGCGCTTTGGCCTGCAGGCGTTCAGTCATCTTGAGGGCCATTTTCTGCTGTGTGGAAGCATGCTGCTGGCGTGGCTTGTCGCAAAAGCCTTCGCGCCGCGCTATGCCATTGTCGCTACACTGCTGGTCGGAAGTGTGGCAGCCTGGGCGGGAAGTGACGTTGTCACGGATAATCTTGCTTTTCGCGTGGTGCTTCCGGAATTTATCGCGCCGAAGTTTACCTTCACCACGCTCGTTAGCATCGGCCTGCCTTTCTTTCTCGTGACCATGGCGTCGCAAAATGCGCCGGGTTTCGCCACCATGAAAGCCTCCGGATATCCGGTCGCGGTTTCGCCGCTGATCATCTTTACCGGCGCACTGGCCCTGCTGTTCGCGCCGTTTGGCGTCTTTTCCATCTGCATCGCGGCGATCACCGCCGCCATTTGTCAAAGCCCGGACGCGCACCCGGACGCCAGCAAGCGCTGGCTGGCCGCGGCGGCGGCAGGCGTGTTTTATCTGCTGGCAGGCATTTTCGGCGGCTCGATTACCGCGCTAATGGCGGCGCTGCCGCTCAGCTGGATCCAGACGCTGGCCGGGCTGGCGTTGCTGGGCACCATCAGTGGCAGTCTGTATCAGGCGTTACAGCATGAGACGGAGCGCGATGCGGCCATCGTCACTTTTCTGGTGACCGCCAGCGGTGTAACACTGCTCGGGATTGGGTCGGCGTTCTGGGGGCTTATCGCGGGTGGGATCTGTTTTGTCGTGTTATCACGCTTTCGCCGCGCGTAGCTGCGAGGGGGTTAATCCGAGGGTCGCTTTAAAGCGATTGCTGAAATGGCTGGCCGAGCTAAACCCGCAGGCCAGCGCGATGTCGGTCAAAGGTTGCTGAGTGAACTGCACCAGATTCTTCGCCTTTTCCATACGCTGCTGCATGACGTACTGATGCGGCGCCATATTCATCGACTGGCGGAACATGCGGGCAAAGTGGTATTCGCTCAACGCCGCTACCGCAGCCAGTTCAGCCAGCGTTAACGCCTGGGAGAGATGGTTATTCACATACTCCAGTACGTTGCGCAGCACGTACGGCGACAGGCCACCCGTGACGACGGGCAGCTTCCACTGCACGCTGGAATAGTTCTGGATCAAATGGGTCAGCAGCAAGGTGCTGGCAGTGCTGAGCGTCAGCTGGTTGGCCTGCTGCTGCCAGTCGCAGCCGAGCAAAAACTGACGATAAAGCATCGCGATTTTAGGATCGCTGGCGAAGGTTTTTTCATCCAGCGCGATCGCCGCCGGGCTTTTATCCCAGATCTTCTCACCCAGTTCGCGCAGGTGCTCGTCAGTGCAGTAGAGGTGCACAAAGGATAAATCGTCGCGAATGTCCCAGCTAGACTCGCTCTCTTTTGGCATCAGGCAAAAACGGTCCGGCCCGCCGCCGTTTTTCCAGCCGCTGGCCGTTTTGTGGTAACTCTCGTAGCCGTCCGCCACATACAGGCTCAGGGTGTGGTGGTTACTTTTTACCGTCACCGTATCGTGCTTGTTGTACCACGCCGCCAGCTGGATGCCCGAATTGAGGGCGACCGTCTCCCGCAGCACGGCGTTCTGTTGGCGAAGGGTTTCAAAGGTGTCGTAAGCGTGAGACATAACCGTAACTGGCAAGTAAACAGATCGACAGTCTAAGAAGTGTTGCCCCGCGATACCAGTCATGGGGAAACAAAAAAGCGCAAGAATTTGCAAGTGAGCCGCAAGTGGCTGAAAGCGCGCCGGTTCAGTTCCGGTCACACTTCACTTTTACCCTTTGATAAGAGAGAACGATGAACGCACTTCTGTATGGGCTGGTGGTGGTGATTTGGGGGACGACCTGGATTGCGATTTTCCTGCAACAAGGACCGGTTGCCGCGCCGGTGTCCATTTTCTGGCGCTTTGCCGTGGCGAGCGCCGCGATGATGCTGGTCCTGCTGGCGCTGGGGCGTCTGCGTAAACTGGCAGTGCGCGATCATCTGTTCTGTATGGTTCAGGGCTGCTGCGTGTTTTGCTTCAACTTCTGGTGCTTTTACACGGCGGCGAAGTTTATCAATACCGGGCTGGAGTCGGTCATTTTTTCGATGGCGGTGCTGTATAACGCCATTAACAGCTTTATTTTCTTCGGTCAGCGTCCACCGGCGCGCTTCTGGGCTGCCGCGATCCTCGGGCTGCTTGGCATCATCACCCTCTTCTGGGACGATTTGCTCGCCAGCGGCTGGAGTCACGAACTGCTGCTGGGTATCGGCCTGTCAGCGCTTGGGACTTACGGTTTCTCACTGGGCAATATGATCAGCCTTCGCCATCAGCGTAACGGTCTGGAAACCATGACCACCAACGCCTGGGCGATGACCTACGGTACGCTGGTGATGGGTGCGATTGCGCTGGTGCGCGGCGACAGTTTTGTCCCCGAGTGGACCATGAGCTACATCGGTGCGCTGCTGTATCTGGCGATCTTCGGTTCTGTGATTGCCTTTGGCGCGTACTTCACCCTCGTCGGTCGCATCGGTGCAGGCAAAGCGGCCTACAGCACCCTGCTGTTCCCGCTGGTCGCGCTGTCGATTTCTACGGTGTATGAGGGCTACGTCTGGCACATGAACGCGGTGGCGGGATTACTGCTGATACTGACGGGGAACCTAGTGATGTTCACCCGACCGGAAACCTGGTTCAGGCGTCTGCGGATGGCATAAAAAAACCGGCGGTGTTAGGCCGCCGGTTTCAGATTATTTTTTGGTATTATTCACATCAAACATGGTGGCATCCGTCGCCATGTCATCCACGACCTGTTTCAGCGTCGCCACGGTCATTGGTGAATTTTCGTTACTTAGCTCTTTCCCTTCGCCTTTACGAACCACTTTGATCACCGGTTTACCCGTTGAGGCATCGATCAACTCACCTTCAAAGAAGAGATGGGTGTCCATCGTGCGGTGTCCTGTCGCCATTTGCGTACCCGCTACCACCAGCGCAACCGGCACCACTTCATAGAACTGCAGCCCTTCGCTCTTCGAACTCACACCCGTTACCGCGCCGCGGAAGATGAGACTACGTGGCCCTGGTGTTGTCACCAGCGGTTTCGTCTGACCAATGGCCGCTTTCATTTTGGTATTGGTGTAGGCCAGCAGATCGTCCAGTAACTTTTGCCCTACCTGCGTGGTGGGTTTAGGCACCGGATAATAGGTGATTGGATTCCAGACAATATTATCGTAATTAGACGGTTTGTAGGATGGATCTACCCAGCGCAGCGTCGGTTTTCCCGTTGCTGACGTTGTCTGCTGCAAGCCTGAATAATCTTTCAAAAAGCCCGAATATTGATCGGGTTGCGCCACTTTGGACGCGCAGCCCGCTAAAACCAGCAGGCCAGAGAGCGCTGCAACTTTAAAAAAAGTCTGAGTACGCATGGTTGTGAATCCCTGTTATGTGCAGATATGCATATGAAGTTATAGCAAAAGAATCAGGGGTTTGTTGTGACAAAAAGGGTGCTGGCGGCACAATTCAAAAAACAAACTGCCCGGAATAGTCACGGGCAGTGATTTATGGTTATTTAATATCCACTTGCCAGAAGAGGTGTTTACCAAACGGATCGATTTCGTAACCCGTCACCTCTTTTCTCACCGGTTCGAAAATGGTGGAGTGCGCAATCATCACCGCAGGCATTTGATCGTGCATCATCTGCTGCGCCTCTTTGTACAGCGCCACGCGTTTCTCGTGATCGGTTATCGATTTCGCCTCGTTGATGATCTTATCAAACGGCTGATAGCACCATTTCGCCGAGTTCGAGCCGCCGTTGGCGGACGTACAGGTAAACAGCGGACCGAAGAAGTTATCCGGGTCGCCCGTCGCCGTGGTCCAGCCCATCAGCGCCGCCTGGTGCTCACCGCCCTTCACACGCTTAAGATATTCGCCCCACTCATAGGTGACGATTTTGGCCTGCACGCCTATTTTAGCCCAGTCAGCCTGAATCATTTCGGCCATCCGTCTGGCGTTCGGGTTATACGGGCGCTGCACCGGCATCGCCCACAGCTCGATACTCACGCCGTTGGCAAATCCCGCCTCTTTCAGCAGCGCTTTGGCCTTATCGGGGCTGTAATCGTAATCCTTCAGCTCGCTGTCGGCGCTCCAGATGCCCGGCGGCAGCAGGTTTTTCGCTGCGGTTCCCGTGCCATGGAACACCGCGTCAATGATCGCCGGTTTGTTGATCGCCATTGCCAGCGCCTGTCGCACTTTCACGTTATCCAGCGGCGGCTTTTGGGTGTTAAACGCCAGGAATCCGGTGTTTAGCCCCGCTTTGCTCATCAGGTTGATATCGTTGTTGGCCTTCATGCGCGGCAGATCGGCAGGATTTGGGAACGGCATCACCTGGCATTCGTTTTTCTCGATTTTAGCAAAACGCACGGAGGCGTCCGGTGTGATGCTGAACACCAGTCGGTCGAGTTTTGATTTGCCCTGCCAGTAGTCCGGGAACGCGGTAAAGAGGATGCGCGAATCTTTCTGGTACTGCGTCAGTTTAAACGGCCCGGTGCCTATCGGGTCCATATCCACTTTTTCCGGCGTACCCGCTTTGAGCATCGCGTCGGCGTATTCCGCGGAGAGAATCGAGGCAAAATACCAGGCCAGATCGGCGACAAACGGCGCTTCCGGATGCGCCAGGGTAAAGCGCACGGTGTGGTCGTCTACCTTATCGATAGCGGTAATCAGGCTGCCGAACTCCAGACTTTCAAAGTTGGAATAGCTGCCGTTGGAGACGTTGTGGTACGGGTGGTTAACGTCTTTCTGCCGCATGAAGGAGAAAATCACATCATCGGCGTTAAAATCGCGCGTCGGTTTATAGAATTTATTGCTCTGGAATTTAACGCCCTTGCGCAGGTGGAAGGTGTAAACCTTGCCGTCTTCGCTGACATCCCAGCTTTCGGCCAGGCTTGGCACCAGTTCCGTCGTGCCGGGTTTAAAATCGACCAGTCGGTTATAGACCGGTACGGCACTGGCATCCACGCTGGTGCCAGAGGTGTATAACTGGGGATTAAAATTCTCCGGCGATCCTTCGGAGCAATACACCAGTGTCTTTGCCGCCACGGCGGAACTTACCGTTAATGCAGCAATTGCCAGGGTTAAGGTTGTCAGTTTGCTATTCATCGCATTTTCCTGTCTTTTTAATTCGACGGCTAATTAATTCTTTTGCCATTGCATAAATACCATTAAAGTGACAATGCAAACACCTGATAATACAAATAAAGAGAGAATCACTATGACGAATTCGCTTTCCAGTCAATTAACCCAACGCTTTTATCGCTACCTGGCCATCACCAGCCAGAGCGATCCGAAAAGCGCAACCCTCCCTTCCACTCCGGGCCAGCACGAGATGGCGCGGGTGCTGGCAGAAGAGCTGGAATCACTGGGGTTGAGCGACATCGTGATCGACGAATTTGCCACGGTGACCGCCGTCAAAAAAGGCAATATCAGCGGCGCTCCGCGCATTGGTTTTATTACCCATATTGATACGGTAGACGTGGGATTATCACCGGATATTCATCCGCAAATATTAACTTTTGCAGGAGAAGACCTCTGTCTGAATAAAGAGAAACAGATCTGGTTACGGGTGAATGAGCATCCGGAAATACTGGCTTATCCTGGCGAAGAGATTATTTTCAGCGACGGAACCAGCGTATTAGGCGCAGATAATAAAGCCGCGGTGACGGTGGTAATGACGGTTCTGGAAAACCTGACGGCAGAAGATCAGCACGGCGATATCGTGGTGGCGTTTGTACCCGATGAAGAGATTGGCTTATGCGGTGCGAAAGCGCTGGATCTAAAACGTTTCGACGTTGATTTTGCCTGGACCATCGACTGCTGCGAAATTGGCGAGATTGTTTACGAGAACTTTAACGCAGCGGCGGCAGAAATACGCTTTACCGGCGTAACCGCTCACCCCATGTCGGCGAAAGGCGTGCTGGTGAACCCGCTACTGATGGCGATGGACTACATTAGCCACTTCGACCGTCAGCAGACGCCGGAATGCACCGAGGGCCGCGAGGGGTATATCTGGTTTAACGGCATTCAGGCCGGGCAAAGCGAGGCGGTACTGAAAGCCAGTATCCGTGATTTCGACACAGCGAGTTTTGCCGCGCGCAAACAGCAGATCGCCGACGTTGCCGGTAAAATCGCCGCGCAACACCCTACTGCCCGCGTCGAGCATCACATTGAAGACACCTACAGCAATATCAGCAATGCGATTGGGGAAGATCGTCGTGCTATCGACCTGATGTTTGAAGCGATGACGTCGCTCGGCATCACGCCAAAACCGACGCCGATGCGCGGAGGCACCGACGGTGCGGCCCTGTCGGCGAAAGGACTGTTGACCCCGAACTTCTTCACCGGCGCGCATAACTTCCACTCGAAGTTTGAGTTTTTGCCGCTGTCGTCGTTCGAGGCCTCTTACAAAACGGCCCTGCAACTCTGCCTGCTGGCGGCGCGTTAGGCCGGTTTTCGGGCAAGCAGTGTGGCGAAACGCAGTTTGATGCGGTTGCCATTGGCGTCGGTGCGGTGTAATTCACCGACGTCTTCATTATATTTCAGCAGTTCCCAGCCTTCGTAGTAGCGGCTCAGCTCGCCGCTTTTAAAGGCGAACGGGAAACCAACGGTGCACGGATAATCTTCCGTATCCATCGCCGCCACAATCAGGTTGTAACCGCCAGGCACGGTGCAGCGCTGCATGTTCGCAATCAGTCCTGGAATGGTTTTGGCTTCCAGGAACATCATCACCACGGTCGAGAGAATAAAATCGTACTCACCGTCAAAGCTCAGGCTGTTCAGATCCTGCACGGAAGCCTGCAGATTGGCGATCCCTTCTTCCGCCTGGATGCGCGCGATGTTATCGATGCTCATCGGGTTCTTATCCCAGGCGGTTACGTCATAACCCTTCGCGGCCAGATACAGACTGTTGCGGCCATTGCCGCAGCCCAGATCCAGAGTTTTGCCGGGTTTGACGATCCCGGCGCTGTAAACCACATCCGAGTGAGTACGAGTCAGGCCATATTTTTCCGTAAAATAGTTTTCATCAAAGTGAGTCATTTCTTTTCCTCAGCGTGCATAAGCGTGGCTTTATTTGAACGAACTAAAAGCTTTCCCTGCACCAGTAAAATGAAGGTGCGCACCAGTAAGAGCGCAATGATGCAGTTGGTAAAAATAAACAGCGGTACCGCAATGGCGTGGAAAAAGCCCGATGGACTGCTCTGCCCCAGATGCAGCCCGGTGGTAGCGAGCGCAGAAACGCCGAACGAGAAGCTCCAGAAGGAGGCGTTGAACGGCTGGGAGAGATACCAGGGCATCAGTCGCAGCATAAATAGCAGCTGCAACAGCCCGTAGCCAAATAGCATTTTGGCGAAGGTATCTGCCTCACCGCCGTTGACGCTAAACCAGGCGCTGCAGGCCACCAGCGCAGGCGCCAGTTGGATACCCAGAGAGGTGCGCAGCGCCGCCGGTAGTTCGCCGGAACTGCGCAGACGCTGCAATATCACCGGCTCAAGGCTCAGCCAGGAGAAAACGCCGGCACCCAAAAATACCAGCCCGGCATCGTGGAAACCGAGGGCACCACAGGCCATCGCGCTGATGAAGTTATTGGCGACCGTCGGAAGATACAGGCCCGGCGTGGTGGCCTCTTCGGGGTGTTTTCCCCGCCATAAACCGGCGCTTTGCCAGGCGGCATAGCTCAGCTGCACCACGACGCCGATACCAAACAGCACCAGCGAAACGGGTCGACACCAGGAGACAAACCCTATCGCCACCAGCAGTGTGGTGGCCGGAAACAGACTGACAAAACTGCTCATCAGCGGATGGCGCATCTCCGCAAGAACACTGTGCGGGAAGCGTACGGCGCGGGTAAGCATTGCCAGGGTCAGCAAACACCAGATGAGGATCGCCAGCAGCACCAGAACCTCTCCCGGCCAACGGGAAACCGGCCAGATCGTGCTGGCATAGCGCCACGCGAAACCCATGCCAATAGTCCCTAATACCATGCCAAAGTAACCGAACGGTAAGTTAAGAACCTGTTGGGATTTGTGTCTATTATGCATTCATTTTAAAGTATAAATTATATTTGAAATGCTAGTTTAAGGGGTTTCAGACGCTGTTGCCAGTACTTCAGAAAGCGTAAAGTTTGCTACGGTTAGTAAAGACCCTTAGCCGAGATCACGAGATGCAAAAATACCGACTCAGCGACGAAACCCGTCTCCACCACTGGCAGAACGGCGAAACAAAAGCAGCCGTAAAGCTCCGGCAAATCATCGCCACGCGAGATTTCGGCGATGTTACCGCCGGGACAAAAGGCGGCTGGCTTGAGGATGAAAGCGCCCTGTCCCATGACGGCAACTGCTGGGTTTATGATGAAAACAGCGTGGTTTTCGCACAGGCGCAAATTCGCGATAACGCGCGAATCACCCAGCATTGTGTGATCAGCCACGGCGCGACAATCGCTAATAACAGCTGGGTCGACGGTTCACTCATCAGCCATGGCGCACAGTTAAGTGACAACGTCACAGTTCAGTCTTCCGAAGTGCGCGGAATCTGCCATCTTTACGGCAATGCACGGATTCTGCATCAAAGCACTGTTATTGCAGCCCTTGGCCTGACGCCGGATCGTGAACAGGTTCTGAAAATTTACGACAATGCCACCGTCAGCCAGTCCAGAATTGTCCATCAGGCGCAAATTTACGGGGAGGCGATGGTCAATTTCGCCTTTATCGAGCATCGGGCCGAAGTGTTCGAGAATGCGCTCATCGAAGGCAACGATCTGAATAACGTTTGGGTCTGCGACTGCGCAAAAGTGTATGGCAATGCCCGGCTGGTTGCCGGCCGTGAAGACGATGCGATTCCGACGTTGCGCTACAGTTCGCAGGTGGCAGAAAACGCCGTGGTCGAGGGGAACGTGATCATCAAACATCATGTACTGATCGGCGGCCAGGCCTGGCTGCGCGGTGGCCCGATCCTGATTGATGACAAAGTGGTGATTCAAGGACGGGCGAGAATCAGCGGCGATGTGCTGATCGAACATCGTATTGAAATCACCGACGATGCGGTGATTGAGGCATTCGGTGGCGAAAACATCCATCTACGCGGTGAGAAGGTGATCAACGGAAAACAGCGCATCACCCGCACCCCGCTGCTCGGCGCGCTATAGACGAATGATTTTGGCGTAGCTGTTTACATCCTGGAACTCGCCGTTTAAAAATTCGGCTTCTTTCAGGCAGCCTTCCAGCTCAAAACCATTGCGCACGGCTACGCTGTTGCTTTGCGCATTCGCCACGCGACATTTGATGACGAAACGGCGGACTTCCCCGCGCTCAGCGTAATAGCGCATAAACGCCTGCAACGCGTTTGACAAAATACCCTGCCCCTGACTGCCTTTATCCAGCCAGTAGCCGATATACCCCGTCTTATTCGTTGGCTCAATCGAGTTGAATGACAGCACACCTTTCAGGGTCTGATCCTGAAAAATCAGGAACATTTTCGCGTAACCGCGCTGATGCAGCAGGTGATTGCTGAGCACATTTTTGCGCGTGTCGTCTTCCGTTCCCACATACTGCGCCCAGTCAAAGGCGGTTTGTAGCCAGCTTTTGTTTTTGACCACCAGATTGTGCAGCTCAGCGGTATAGCGCTCGTCGATGGCCCGCAGTTCGATGCGGTCGGTAACAGGAATGATTTCAGGGGTGTTAGCCGTCATGGGTCCTCACTTTCCCTCTCCCGAAAGGGAGAGGGAATTCAGCGTTAGCGCATCACGCGATCGTCAACGTAGTTGCGTTTATCAGGCGCTGGCGGGAAATACTGATACAACCAGGTTTCACTGATCGCATCCCCCTGACAGCGCAGGAACATGCGCATTTCGACCGGATCGGTGGAATCGTCCGTTGGGTACCAGTCAAACAAAATACGGTAGCCGTCGAACGGTTCGACGTAGAGGATTTCGACCTGTTTCGCTTCGCCGTTAGAGAGCGTAATCACCGGCTCGATGCCTTTCGGCGCAGCGGCTTTCAGATCGCCCCCCACAAAGTCGATAGCAAAGCGACGCGCCCAGACTTTCGGGTAGTTTTCGCCTGGTGCCCAGCCTTCCGGGAAGCCGCCCATACCGGTGCGGGTGGCATAGACGTTCGCCAGCGGCGAGCGAACCGGCGGCTGCGCGCTCCAGTAGAGACGGTATTTGAAGTCCAGCTCATCGCCAGCTTTAACCGGTTTTTCCGGCTGCCAGAAGCAGACGACGTTATCCAGCGTTTCGCCGGTGGTAGGTATCTCCATCAGACCGACACTGCCTTTACCCCATTGATTGCGCGGCTCAACCCACAGGCTCGGACGCTTGTTGTACCAGCCCATAATGTCCTGGTAGTGGGAGAAATCGCGATCCAGCTGTAGCAGGCCAAAGCCTTTCGGATTTTTATCCTGGAAGGCGTTGAACTGCAGTTTTTGCGGGTTGTTCAGCGGACGACAGATCCACTCGCCGTTGCCCCGCCACATCGCCAGACGATCGGAGTCGTGGATTTGCGGATGGATAGTGTCACACATGCGGCGCTCGTTATTCCCGCAGCTGAACATGCTGGTCATCGGCGAAATGCCGAGCTGCTTGATGTCTTTACGGGCATACAGGTGGTTATCCACCTCCATGATCACCTGGCTCTTCTCGCAGTGGATCACGAACTTATAGGCACCGGTGATACTTGGGCTGTCGAGCAGCGCATAGACGGTAAACGTGGTGTCGTTCGGCTTGACGGTTTCAAACCAGAATGAGGTGAAGTCCGGGAACTCTTCCGGCGTATCGGTAAAGGTATCTATCGCCAGACCGCGCGCAGACAGGCCGTACTGATAGGTATCATCCACGGCACGGAAATAGCTCGCCCCCAGGAAGGAGACGATATCGCGACGCGCCAGTTCCGGCGCTTTAAAGGCGCGGAAACCGGCAAAGCCTAAATCGCTCTGCCCCTGCAGCTGTTGGGTGTCGACATCCGTATCGTTGTAGCTAAACAGCTCCGGGCGGAAGTGAATTTCACGCGCCTGGGATGTCGCAGAATCCAGCGAGAACATACGTACACGCCGGCGGAATCCCATTCCCATATGGAAGAACTGCACGTCGAGCTGGCGGTCTTCAATATTGTTCCACAGTGACTGTTTCTCGTCGTATTTGATGGCGTTGTACGCCTGCGGCGTCATGGTCGCCAGCGTATTGGGCAGCGGACGCGGCGCACCGCCCCACGCAGTTTGCGCCAGATCGTGCGCCATGGATTGCAGTACAGAGAAGTCAAAACGACGACTCTGACCGTCGGCAATATCCGATTCCGCGGCAAATGCCGCACGGGAAAACAGCGATGAGAGTCCAGCGGTACCGCTCAGCGCAGCCATTGCCAGCGAGCCTTGTAAAAAACGTCTGCGATTCATGCCTGAGAAAACGTCCTTATGGTCGTGTGAATGAGTTTCGCGGGCAGCGAAACGACGGCAAGAAAGAACGCACAGCCTAAACAAAAACGGTTAGAAATCCAATTGTTGAGCGGCGATATTCTGAGCAAAGCGAGAAATATTTTCTGTCGAGGGGAAAGGACTGAATTGACGGTAAAGTTATGTATAAATCGAAAATAAAAAGCCTCTGATGGACATCTGCATCAGAGGCGAAGAGGCGCAATATTATTATTTTACGCTGACATCAATGCCCGGGAAGTATTTCTTCGCAAGCTGGTCGATGGTGCCGTCAGCGCGGACTTTTTCGATAGCCGCATCGAGCTGTTTTTTGGTGGCCTCGTCACCTTTGCGCAGCCCGAAACCGATCCCGCTGCCGAGGATAGTGTCATCCGACACCGGTTTGCCAATAAAGCCAAACCCTTTCCCCTGCGGCTTACTCAGGAAACCTGCCTGCCCGGCCGCGGACATCACCAGCGAGGCATCAATACGGCCATTCAGCAAATCACCCCAGGCCATATTCTGATCTTTATAAGACACCACGGTGACACCGTGCTTCTCCCAGTGCTCTTTCGCATAGGTTTCCTGAATGGAACCCTGCAACACACCGATGGTTTTACCTTTCAAACCTTCCGGCGTCGCGTCGACACCACTCCCTTCCTTCCCGACCAGCTGAGAAGGAATACGGTAGATGGGCTGAGTGAAATCAATGCTCTGACGACGCTGATCCGTAATGTTCATGGCCGAGTTGATGGCATCGAATTTCTTCGCCATTAACCCTGGGATCAGAGCATCAAATGAAGTCTCGACCCAGCTGCACTTTAGCTCAGCGGCTTTGCAAATCGCTTTGCCCAGATCGATATCAAAACCTTCCAGTTCACCCGACGCATTACGGCTTTCAAACGGCGGATATTCCGCTTCCAGGCCATAGCGCAGCTCGGTTGCAGCGAAGGAAGAAAAAGAACACAGCAATCCCATGCCGACAACTAACGCGTTAAATTTCATCTCAACACTCCTTAGCGTGGTTTAACCCGACACAGGGCCTGCGCACCTGCCCGTAATGTTGCCTCGTCTTTCGCAAAAGAGAGGCGGATCAATTTGTTATCTGTACCGTCTGTGTAAAACGCCGACAGCGGAATGGTCGCGACACCGGATTCAACGATCAGCCGTTTGACCATCTCACTGTCGCTTTCGTCGCTGAAGTGGCTGTAATCGGCCAGCAGGAAGAACGAACCTGCGCTCGGCAGCAAACGGAACGGCGACTCCGCCAGTAGATTTTGCAGTAAATCGCGTTTGCGCTGATAGAACGCCGACAGCGACAGCCAGGTCTCAGGATCGGCCATATGCTCTGCAAAGGCGTACTGCATAGGGGTATCGGCAGAAAACATCAGGAATTGATGCACTTTGCAGATTTCGTCCATCAGTTCAGCGGGAGCCACACAATACCCTACTCGCCAGCCGGTGACATGATAGGTTTTTCCAAATGATGAAATGATCACGCTACGCTCCGCCAGCTGCGGGTGCGTTGCCATGCCGTGATGCGGCTGGCCGTCAAACACGACATGTTCGTACACTTCATCAGACAAAATAATGATATCCGTCTGGCGGGTAATCGCCGCCAGCTGTTCGAGGTCGTTCGCCGAGAAGACCTGACCGCTCGGGTTGTGCGGGGTATTGATGATGATCATGCGTGTGCGCGACGTCACTGCGGCGCGGACTTCATCCCAGTCGACGGAAAAATCGGGCACCGTCAGCTTAATCGCCACCGGCGTGGCGCCTTGTAAGCGCACAATCGGCGCGTAGCTGTCGAACGACGGCTCAAAGTAGATCACCTCGTCGCCAGGATGCACCAGACCGCTGATCGCCGAGTACAGCCCTTCGCTGGCACTGGCGGTAATCAGCACTTCGCTGCTGGCGTCATAACGGGTGCCATAGAGTGTGGCAATTTTATCGACGATGCGTTCTTTCAGCGGCTGCAGGCCGGTCATCGCCGCATATTGGTTATGCCCCGCCTCCATGGCGCGGGTTACGCCTGCAATGAGCTTAGGATCGCAGGAGAAGTTAGGTGCCCCCTGAGAAAGATTGATGGCGTTATGTTGAGCAGAAAGCTGCCCAATCACCGTAAAGATAGTCGTGCCAACGTCAGGCAGTTTCGAGCGGGTGTGCACGGGAGTACGCAGAGTCATCATCAATCCTTTCTCGTGGATATTGCATAACTATTCAACTTGAAGGGAGCTTTGGCGACAACCGAATTGTTGTCATAGTAGCCATGATGAAAACGCATGGCTGACGTATTTCGCCGGGCGCAACTCTGGCAAAAACAGAGTTTTTATTTTTCCATTAAAAACTCATGCAGCGGTCACAATTATTAAATCACACTGGTGAAAACATAATAAACAAGACGAAATTTGCAGCACTGTTAATTCACAATTAATAATTCACATCAATAAATAATAGCAACTCATAACTCAATATAATTGAGGTTTCATTCCGTTACGGCGGAATTAATTCTTAACATTTTATAAGCGCATACTGTTTGCCGCACTATTAAAAACAATATTAGGATTCGGGTGATTCTTGTAATGGGCAAAAGTTCATTTCAAATCATAATAAAAACCTTTCTAAGGAATGAAAAAATGAATAGAAAAGTATTGGCACTTGTTATCCCGGCGCTTCTGGCAGCCGGTGCTGCTCACGCAGCAGAGATTTATAACAAAGACGGTAACAAACTGGATCTGTACGGTAAAGTTGATGGCCTGCACTATTTCTCTGATGATTCTGGTGTGGATGGCGATCAGAGCTACGTGCGTATTGGCTTCAAAGGCGAAACGCAGATCAACGACCAGTTGACCGGTTTTGGCCAGTGGGAATACAACGTTCAGGCGAACAACACTGAAGGTTCGTCTAACCAGTCCTGGACCCGTCTGGGCTTCGCAGGCTTGAAATTTGGTGACTACGGTTCATTCGACTACGGTCGTAACTACGGCGTACTGTACGACGTAGAAGGCTGGACCGACATGCTGCCAGAGTTTGGTGGCGATACCTGGGCACAGTCTGATGTCTACATGACCAGCCGCGCAAACGGCGTTGCAACCTACCGTAACAGCAACTTCTTCGGTGCAGTTGATGGCCTGAACTTCGCTCTGCAGTATCAGGGTAACAATGAAGGTGATGGCAACGGTAACGAAGGCACCAACAACGGCCGCGATATTCGTCATGAAAATGGCGACGGCTATGGTATGTCCACTACCTATGATTTCGGTATGGGCTTCAGCGCAGGTGCTGCATACGCCTCTTCCGACCGTACTACCGACCAGGTTAACTCCGGTGGTGGCCGTTATGCTGGTGGCGATAGAGCCGAAGCATGGACTGCGGGTCTGAAATATGACGATCACGATATTTACCTGGCGACCATGTATTCTGAAACCCGTAATATGACCATTTACGGTAACAGCGATGATGGCGGTATTGCGAACAAAACGCAGAACTTCGAAATTACTGCTCAGTACCAGTTCGATTTCGGTCTGCGCCCATCTATTTCCTACCTGCAGTCTAAAGGTAAGGACCTGAGCTATAACGGCAACACCGACAAAGATCTGGTTAAATACGCTGATATTGGCGCGACCTATTACTTTAACAAAAATATGTCCACCTACGTTGACTATAAAATCAACCTGCTGGATGAAGATGATCAGTTCTATAAAGATTCTGGCATCTCTACTGATGATATCGTAGCCCTGGGTCTGGTTTACCAGTTCTAATTCTGCGCATAATCCCAAAACCCGCCATCCGGCGGGTTTTTTTTCGCCGATTGACAGGCACCTTAAGGTCAGGTGTTATGGACGACATGATCAAAACGCATACCTGGAGTGTTTATGTCGCGCCGTTCATTTCCGCACAATGCTGTGGACGCCTTTCTGGTCACCGCTCGTCATCTGAATCTCACCCACGCCGCGAAAGAGCTGTGTCTCACTCAGGGTGCCGTCAGTCGTAAAATTGCCACGCTGGAGTCCTGGTTTGGCTTTTCTCTTTTTGAACGTCATGCGCGCGGGCTGCGGCTTTCATCTCAGGGCAGCGCCCTGCTTCCTGATCTACAGGCCGCCTTCGAACATCTGCTGACCGTCGCGGAACAGGCGCGCGCGCAGCAAACGGTGGTGCGTCTGAAAGTCCCGACCTGCGCCATGCGCTGGCTGGTTCCACGCCTGCTTGAAGTGGAGCGCGATCAGCCTGAGCTGCAAATTGCCCTCACCACCACCACCGATCACACGGTGAATTTCAAAACCGAGTCCTACGATGCGGCTATCGTCTTCGGAACGCATCTCAGCGCAGGCGATCTGCTGTTTGAAGAGGCGCTCACGCCGGTGATGAGTCCACTACGAATGAGCGCCCCTCTGGAGTCGCTGACATTCCTGCACCCCACGCGGGATAAAACCGACTGGTCGCTGTGGCTGTCCAGGCAGGAAGAACTCGCGCTGACAATGCAACGAAATCAACACTTCGACACCATGGATTTGGCGATAACCGCCGCGATGCAGGGGCTGGGCGTGGCGATTGCTGACGAAACGCTGGTGAGAGAAGATATCTGCGCCGGGCGCCTGGCACGCCCCTTCAATACCAGCGTGAAAACCGGCGCCAGCTATCGGCTGGTGTTACGGGAATCACGCGCAAAAGCCGCCGGGCTGGCCGCGTTTCGCGCGTGTCTGCTCAATCCAGGCTCACGTGATGCTTCATTACCCGTTTAAACAGACTCATTCTGGCGCGCATAAAGCGGTTTTCCAGGCGAAATCCTGCATGTTTATTCAAACCAATGCGTAACAGCACATCACGCCCTTTCCGGCAGGCTGGCCAGCGCGTCGGGCCGTGTAACGCATCACAGGTTCGGCCCGCGAATCGCGCAAAATTGACCCAATAATCTGCCACCTGCGCGGCAAAGGCCAAATCGCGATCGTTCACATACTGGCTGGCGGGTTCAACCTTTCCGAGCGTGTCAAAGACGTAGGGCACTTCGTTGCCGTGCCACGCGCCGTTCTGATAGGTTTCGTGTTCCGCTTCCGCAACGTAATCAAACCAGTAGCGCCAGCAGGGTTCGCCGACCCGCTGCTGAGCCTGCATCACCACAAATCCCATGGTCGTAAAAGCCATGTCACGACACACCTGCCGCCCCAGCTCTTCATCCCCCTTCACACCGGGATAGAGCAGCTTGATTAGCCCCAGGCCAAACCGACGCTCACGACGCAGCTTCTGAATTTGCCCGGCGAGATCGATGCCAAACACCGCCATCACGCTGGCTTCGTCACTGTTGGAACCAATCATCACCGGAACCGGATGCTGGCGGGCCGAGAAAAACACATCCAGCATTGCTTCCGGCAGCACGCAGTCGCCGACAATCGGCGTCGGGGCAATATTGAGGGGAGCCGTCAGTGACCAGAACGCATCGGCGGGGATCGCCCTCAGCTGTTCAGCCGTCGCATTCTCAATGCCAAAATGCGCCGCCAGCGCCTCACCTTTTTGCAGCGCCTGCTCGCGCGGGGTATCAGGAAGCGTGTAACCGCTCTGCACGATCGCCTTGTGAAACAACCCTTTTGCCAGCGGCGAAGCCAGCAGTGACAGCACGCTTCGCGCCCCGGCGGATTCGCCAAACAAGGTCACGTTATCCGCATCACCGCCAAACGCAACAATATTATCCTGTACCCAGTGAAGCGCCGCGATTTGATCGTACAGCGCAAAATTATGCACCACATCGGCTTCCTCACCGGCGAGCGCCGGGTGAGCGAAGAAGCCGAGATGGCCCAGACGGTAGTTAATGGTGACAACAATGACGTCGCGATGTGCCAGCGCTTTCCCCTGGTAAGGCGGTAATCCGCCCGCGCCAATGGTATACCCGCCGCCATGCAGCCAGACCATCACGGGAAGTAGCCCGGTACGGTTTGCGGGAGCCCAGACGTTGAGATAGAGACAATCTTCCGAGAATCGCCCCGGGTCGCCCCCGCCCAGTTCCCGGCAGTAATCGATGTTTTGCCAGCTGGATGCCGAGAACGTATTGGCCGGGCGGATACCTTCCCAGGAGTCGGGTGGTTGCGGCGAGCGCCAGCGCAGCGCGCCAACGGGCGGCGCGGCATACGGAATACCGCACCAGACGTGCACATCATCATCAATAAAACCGCTTACTGCGCCCTGGCGGGTGGTCACTACTGGGGTCTTGGAATTTTCCATACTTGCCTTCTTTTTCCATCACACCCCAGCAGAGTAGCGATTTCAGAGCAAACCGCAACGCCGTTTACTGCGGTCTTCAGCCTGCTGATACAGCGCAAACTCGTCGTTTACCGGGCATCCCAGTGCGGCTTCAAACGCTTCACGACTCGAATTTCCATGGCTGCGCGCCTGGGTTTCATTCCCCAGATTGGACTGGAAAATTCCCGCCGCACTCACCGGCAGAAAATCCTCATAAATAATCGGCTGCGCCACTACCCAGCCACGCTCAATGAGCGGCTGAGGATCGTCGCCCGGGCGGAACGCCTGTCGGTGCGCTTCGCCCGCAGGGGTCAGACGATAGCGGAAATAGGCCAGCTCCTGACGGCGCAGGAACATTTCGCTGTCCGGGAAGGTCTGGAACACCTCCCGCAGATGCAGCTGATGCGTCAAATTATCCTTGCCTGTTCCGGCTTGATTCAGCAGACGGTCATACAGTTCGCGGCCTTTTGGCGTGAGCGCAACTCCGCGCTGTTCGATTTCGCCAAAGCGCGCCGTATGGGTGCCTTTATGCTCTCCGGCAAAAAACACCGGTTCCTCCAGCGCTTTAAAACTGGTCTGGCGCAGTAAAATCGGCACTTCACGACGCGGCGGCCCCTCGATCAGAATCTTCGGCTCAATGCCATATTTCGGCATCAGTTCCTGTACCCGGTCGATATCCAGGGTGCGCGGCGTAAGATGGTTGATATGACATCCCGGGAAACAGACCACATCGGCAATCAGACGGTGCTCATCGTGCAGCGCCTGATAGGTCTCCTGATCGACGGTGGCGTGGCGATGCCAGCGGAACGTCTCCAGTGCTTCTTGAACAAACTCGCGCGCCTGCGTTTCAGTAAACTGCCCTTCTGACTCATGCAGCGCAATCAGTTCCAGGCAGCGCGGAGTAAAAATAGTACGTTGGGCGAGGATCTCAGCCGCGCGTTCGCGCAGGGCGACATTTTCGATAAGCTCCATGCGCAGCAACGAGGTAAACACGCGGAACGGGTTGCGCGACAGCGCAGCGTCATCAATGGGACGAAACGCCGTAGAATGCACCGGGACGCCCGCCTGGGAGAGATCGTAATAGCTGACAGGATACATGCCCATAATGGCAAACATCCTGCGCAAGGTGGACAGCTCCTGAGCGCTCCCGACACGAATCGCCCCGTGGCGTTCGACGTTTAACCGCGCCAGCTCATCGGCGTTGGCCAGCTGTTCATGTAAGTGCGGATTGTTTTCCAGTACCGCCAGATTCACGTCCGCTACCAGTTCCAGCAGCGTGCCGTACTGCGGAACTTCCTGCTGGTACATCGCTGACATAGCCTGCGAAAAGTGTTCCCGAATATCATCAGCCGTGATGGTGTTCGCCATGATGTCATGCCTCCAGTGAATATTACCTGGAGTGTAGAGAAGGCCGCTGTCGTTGGGGGGAAGAATTTGCGATTTGTGATCCTGACAGACAAGTGGTTATTCCCTGCGCTTTTTCTCTTTCTGCGCGAAGAAAAAACCTCAGGAGAATCACCTCATCCATGGGTGAAAAAATTCTTGTAACTCAAATAGATCAAATGTTAATAATATTTTGCTATCAAGTTATCAAAATTAAACATCTTCCCTTGTCACTCGCACGGCTCTGTTCTTAACATCGCATCATGGAAAAAAATGGTTTGTTTAGTCAGCGCATACGCTTGCGCCATCTGCACACTTTTGTGGCCGTCGCTCAACAGGGAACGCTGGGGCGTGCGGCTGAAACTCTTAATCTTAGCCAGCCAGCCCTCTCGAAAACCCTGAACGAACTGGAACAACTCACCGGCGCACGCCTGTTCGATCGCGGGCGCCTTGGCGCGCAGCTCACCTTAGTTGGCGAACAGTTTCTCACCCACGCCGTCAAAGTGCTGGATGCGCTCAATACTGCCGGTCAGGCGCTGAATCGTAAGGACGATCAGATCTCGGATGTGGTCCGCGTTGGCGCACTGCCCACGGCGGCGCTCGGCATTCTGCCTTCGGCGATTGGTCAGTTTCATAAGCAGCAAAAAAACACCACGCTGCAGGTCGCCACGATGAATAACACCATGCTGCTGGCCGGGTTAAAGTCTGGCGAGCTGGATCTGGGCATTGGGCGAATGTCCGATCCAGAGTTGATGGGCGGTCTGAATTACGAGCTGCTGTTCCTGGAATCGCTGAAACTGGTGGTTCGCCCGAATCACCCGCTGCTGCATGATACAGTCACCCTGAGCCGTGTCATGGAATGGCCGGTGGTGGTATCGCCAAAAGGGACTGTTCCGCGCCATAACGCCGAAGTGATGCTGCAAATGCAGGGCTGCAAGCTGCCATCGGGGTGTATCGAAACCCTCTCGGCCTCTCTGTCGCGCCAGCTGACGGTAGATTATGACTATGTCTGGTTCGTGCCGTCCGGGGCGGTAAAAGAAGATCTCCGCCAGGGTACCCTGACCGCGCTGCCTGTTGCGTCGCCGGGCGCCGGTGAGCCGATCGGTATCCTGACCCGCGTGGATACCCCGCTCTCCTCGGGTGCGCAAGCGTTGCTGAGCGCCATCCGCAAGTCGATGCCGATTTAACCGTCTCCCTTCGCTTTCCAGCTGACCCGTCGTGATGACGGGTTTTTTTATCGCTTTTAATCAAATAATGCGAAATTTTTTATTAACAATTGCAACAAACAATTTAACAGACTTATCATAGCCACGAATTCACCAAATGGTTCACACCCTATTTCATTCGGTGGATTTCAAAGCCGTATAAACGGTATTCATCGTATAAATCATCATTAAACCCGTATTCGGTTATCCATTTGGTACAGGCCCTGCGCCCGTGCCACCGGAGGAATACGAGGTCTTTAAGGAGATAGACATGGCATTTGGCAGCGCGCCACGCGGGGTTCCGAGATTCCTGCAGTGGCTCCTGGTCGTCCTGATGGCAATCATCGGACTGGCGGTCGGCGGGCTGGGCTTTAAGCTCGCCACCGTAGGCGGAAGCTGGTACTTCCTGATCATTGGCGTGGTGATGGTCATCTCCGCCGTTTTAATCCTCATGAACCGCACCAGCGGCATCATTCTGTATGCCATCGCGTTTATCGCGTCGTTATTCTGGGCCGTCAGTGACGCAGGCTGGGATTTCTGGCCGCTCTTCTCGCGCCTGTTTACCCTCGCCGTGCTGGCCTTTTTATGTGCCATTGTCTGGCCGTTCCTGCGCGCAGCAAACGGCAACCAGGCCGTAAATAAAACCCCGGCGTTTACCCTTGCCGCCGTGCTCGCCGTGGCGATGCTGGTGAGCTTCGGCTGGATGTTTAAGCCGCAAACGCTGGTTACGGCTAACGAAGCGGTGCCGGTGAAACCCGTCGCCCCAGGCGAGGAGCAGAAAAACTGGGAACACTGGGGTAACACCACCCACGGGGACCGTTTTGCCGCGCTGGACCAGATTAACAAGCAAAACATCGGCGAGCTGAAAGTGGCCTGGACCGCGCACACGGGTGATATCCCGGTGAGCAACGGTTCTGGCGCAGAAGATCAGAACACGCCACTGCAGGTGGGCGACACCCTGTTTGTCTGCACGCCATACAGCAAAGTGCTGGCGCTGGACGTGGATTCCGGTAAAGAAAAATGGCGCTACGATTCCAAAGCCACCGCGCCAAACTGGCAGCGCTGCCGTGGCCTGGGCTTCTTTGAAGATCACAGCGTCGTGACAACGTCACAAACAGACACGCAACCGGCCGCCTGTGCCCGTCGTCTGTTCCTGCCAACCACCGACGCGCGCCTGATTGCCATCAACGCCGATACGGGCAAAGTCTGCGAAGACTTTGGCGATCACGGTATTGTTGACCTCAGCGTTGGCATGGGTGAAATCAAACCGGGCTACTATCAGCAAACCTCCACCCCGCTGGTGGCCGGTAATGTGGTGGTCGTTGGTGGTCGCGTGGCGGATAATTTCTCGACTGGCGAACCGCCGGGCGTGGTTCGTGCCTATGACGTGCACACCGGCAAACTGGCGTGGGCCTGGGATCCCGGCAATCCGGAGCTGACCGGTCTGCCGCCAGAAGGCCAGACCTATACGCGCGGTACGCCGAACGTCTGGTCTGCCATGTCTTACGACGCAAAACTGAACCTGATCTATCTGCCAACCGGCAACGCAACGCCCGATTTCTATGCTGGCGAACGTACCGCGCTGGACGATAAATACAGTTCGTCAATTGTGGCGGTAGACGCGACTACCGGTCAGGTGCGCTGGCATTTCCAGACCACACACCACGACCTGTGGGACTTCGACCTGCCGTCGCAGCCGCTGCTGTACGATCTCCCTGACGGTAAAGGCGGCACCACGCCGGTGCTGGTGCAGACCAGCAAACAGGGCATGATCTTTATGCTCAACCGCGAAACCGGCAAGCCGGTAGCCAAAGTGGAAGAGCGTCCGGTTCCGGCAGGTAATATTGAAGGCGAACGTTACTCCCCAACGCAGCCGTATTCCGTTGGCATGCCGATGATTGGCAACCAGACGCTGACCGAATCCGACATGTGGGGCGCAACGCCGGTCGATCTGCTGCTGTGCCGCATTCAGTTTAAAGAGATGCGTCACCAGGGCGTCTTTACCCCACCGGGTCTTGACCGCTCCTTGCAGTTCCCAGGCTCCCTCGGCGGGATGAACTGGGGCAGCGTCTCCGTTGATCCGAATAACGGTCTGATGTTCGTCAACGATATGCGTCTGGGTCTCGCGAACTATATGGTGCCGCGCGCGAACGTTGCCAAAAACGCCAGCGGGATCGAGATGGGTATTGTGCCGATGGACGGTACGCCGTTTGGCGCAATGCGCGAGCGCTTCCTCTCTCCGCTGGGCATTCCGTGCCAGAAACCCCCGTTCGGCACCATGTCCGCCGTGGATCTGAAAAGCGGCAAGCTGGTGTGGCAGGTTCCGGTTGGTACCGTTGAAGATACCGGTCCGCTGGGTATTCGCATGCACATGCCGATCCCAATCGGGATGCCGACGCTGGGCGCATCGCTTTCCACCCAGTCTGGTCTGCTGTTCTTCGCGGGCACTCAGGATTTCTACCTGCGCGCGTTTGATACCGCAACCGGGAAAGAGATCTGGAAAGACCGTCTGCCAGTGGGCAGCCAGTCAGGCCCGATGACCTACGTGTCGCCGAAAACCGGCAAACAGTACATCATCATTAACGCAGGTGGCGCGCGTCAGTCACCTGACCGTGGTGATTACATTATTGCGTACGCCCTGCCCGATAAGGCGTAAAAGCAGTAATGAAAAAGGGGCCGATTGGCCCCTTTTTTTATCGCCCGGCGACGTTTCACGTTACGAACGTATGAAATTACCGATGGAGTTAGACATAGCCGCCTGGCGATATGTCACCCACTCAGAACGTTTCCCAGTTATCCCCACCGTCAACCACCGCCTGACGCAATGGCGCAGGCTGCGTGGCTGGTGCCGCTTTATTCCCGCGACTGGCGGTTGTGCCGTTAAGACGGAACGCGCCCACGGCTTCGGTCAGACGAGCACCCTGTTCTTCCAGCGATGCCGCCGCCGCAGAGGCTTCCTCCACCAGCGAGGCATTCTGCTGGGTCACTTTATCCATCTCAGAGATCGCCTGGCTCACCTGCACGATACCCCGGCTCTGCTCGTCGGAGGCTGCGGCGATCTCCAGCATGATATCGGTGACGCGTTTCACGGCTTCAACGATTTCATTCATGGTATTCCCTGCGGCAACCACTTCGCCGGAACCCTGGTCGATCAGCGTGACGGATTCATTAATCAGGCCTTCAATCTCTTTTGCCGCATTGGCGCTGCGGCTTGCCAGCGTACGCACTTCGCTGGCGACCACGGCAAATCCGCGCCCCTGCTCACCCGCACGGGCCGCTTCCACGGCGGCGTTAAGGGCCAGGATGTTGGTCTGGAAGGCGATGCTGTTGATCACCGCCGTGATTTCCGAGATTTTCTTCGAGCTGGTAGAGATATTGCTCATGGTTTTCACCACGCCAGAGACCATCTGGCCGCCACGGCTGGCTTTCCCGGAAGCGTCTTCCGCCAGTTTGCTCGCATGATGGGCATTATCGGCGTTCTGTTTCACCGTCGCCGTCAGCTCTTCCATGCTGGCAGCGGTCTGTTCGATAGCCGCCGCCTGCTGTTCGGTGCGGGAAGAGAGATCGGTGTTACCGGCAGAAATCTCGCTGGTGCCACGGTAAATCTGCTCCGCGCCCTGGCGAACCGTTCCGACGGTATTCACCAGCGAGTGCTGCATGGTTTGCAGATCGCGGGTCAAGCGCCCGATCTCGCTGCGACCGGTCAGGTCGTCCGCCATGGTCAAATCCCCCTTCGCAATCTGTTCGATGCGGCGGGCAGCGCGTTGCAGCGGATGAATAACCGTGCGGCGCAGCACCACGAAGGTCATCGCGGTCAGCACCAGCGCCAGCGCAAAGGCGCCGACCATAAACATCAGGCCAAGCTGAGTGCGCTTGTGGGCGTCCGTTGTGAGGGCATTCGCGCGATCGGTACGGATCTTAATCGCCTTCAGCAGGATTTCGTTGTAGCCATCGTCCAGCGGACGCGCAGACTCATTTTCGTGATTAATGATGGCTTCAAACATGCCGTTTTTGGCGTATTTCAGCATCGGCTGCAGGCCGGTGATGTAGGCATCAAAGCGGGTTTTCAGCTCGCCATCCAGCGCTTCGTCCGCAGGCGTGCGCACGGCACGATTCATATAGGCGGCGAAGCTCTCCTGTGACTGCTTAATACGCGTTTCGGCTTCAGCGATGTTTTGCTTCATCGCGTCCATCTCAGCGATACGGCTGGCCGCACCGGCATGGATCATATTGATGCGCGCCGTGCGTAAATGGTTCGAGCTATTCGACAGCCCCGTACGTACCTGGATTTCTGACGTGACATCCTGCAAATCCGTGTCAGCCTGCAGCAGGAAATACCCCGCCAGAGCCGAACTCAATGCGAATAACAAAATGATGCCACCGAGAATTGAGGAAAACAGCGGAACCAGCCGGATATGATGCAGGAAGCTCAGCGTTTGCGGGCTGCGCATCGTTTTTGTGTTGTCCATGACCGTCGACTCTCTTTATAGGTAAATGCGTGAAAAACACGCCTGTAAAATAGTCATCGGCACGGCAGGAAATTTGCTTACGGCTAAAAGCGCCAGACAGGTCACACTTTAGAGAAGAATATGCAGGAAGGGCCAGCGGCAAAAAACCGCTGGCAGAATAATTAGTTGCTGCCGAAATGTATGACGGTGCGGATCGACTTTCCTTCATGCATCAGATCGAAGGCTTCGTTGATCTGCTCAAGCGGCAGACGGTGGGTAATGAACGGGTCGAGATTGATTTTCCCGGCCATTGCATCCTCGACCATCCCCGGCAACTGGGTGCGCCCTTTTACGCCGCCAAATGCGGAGCCGCGCCAGACGCGCCCGGTCACCAGCTGGAATGGACGGGTTTTGATCTCCTGACCCGCCCCTGCCACGCCGATGATGATGCTCTCACCCCAGCCTTTGTGGCAGCATTCGAGCGCAGAGCGCATGACATTCACGTTGCCGATACATTCAAAGCTGAAATCCACGCCGCCGTCGGTCAGTTCAACAATCACATCCTGAACCGGTTTGTCGTAATCTTTCGGGTTGATGAAATCCGTTGCGCCCATTTCACCGGCCAGTTTGAATTTCTCCGGGTTGGTATCCACCGCGAGGATGCGCCCGGCTTTCGCCTGTACCGCGCCCTGAATCACCGCCAGACCGATCCCGCCGAGACCAAACACCGCCACGGTGTCGCCCTCTTTCACTTTCGCCGTGTTGTGTACCGCGCCGATACCGGTGGTTACGCCGCAGCCCAGCAGGCAGACTTTATCCAGCGGCGCCTGTGGATTCACTTTCGCCAGGGAAATCTCCGCACAAACGGTGTATTCGCTGAAGGTACTGGTGCCCATGTAGTGATAAATCGGCTCACCGTTGTAAGAGAAACGCGTGGTGCCATCAGGCATCAGGCCTTTGCCCTGCGTGGCGCGAACGGCCTGACAGAGGTTGGTTTTACCGGATTTACAGAACTTACACTCGCCACATTCGGCGGTGTACAGAGGAATAACGTGATCGCCCGGCTTCAGGCTGGTGACGCCTTCACCGACTTCCACTACCACGCCACCGCCTTCATGGCCTAATACCGCCGGGAAGACGCCTTCCGGATCGTCACCCGACAGGGTAAAGGCATCGGTGTGGCACACGCCGGTATGGGTGATTTTGATCAGCACTTCGCCCTTCTTCGGCGGCGCAACGTCAATTTCGACGATCTTCAACGGCTGGCCGGGGCCAAATGCGACAGCTGCACGTGATTTCATATTGCTTTCCTTTATGTGATGCCAGTGTTTTATTTTAGATAAGAGCGTAGCAAATGACCGACTTCCGCCATGCGAACCGCACGCTGGTCGGCGGTGGTTTCGCCCGTCACCAGCTCATCTTTAAGGTGAATTTCGACCATCTCGCCCATCAAACCGTTCGCCGCACCGCGAACCGCCGCGATTTGCTGCAGGATGGCAAGGCAGGGTTCGCCGGACTCCAGCGCACGTTCAAGGGCATCAACCTGCCCCCGAATGCGTCGCACGCGAGTCAGAACGCGTTTTTTGTCTTCGGGTGAATGAGGCATACGCCCTCCTCATGGATACTGTAGGGGGGTATAGTAACTTCATTCATACTCTCAAGCAAATGATCAACGGTTCTTGTCTAACAACGCAGACCTAAACGGAATTTTATGACGCGGATAGCAATGGTTGGCGGCGAGTGAGCAAAGGGTTGTGGAGGGAGACGTTTAGGAAGTGTATTCACGCAGCCTTGAGGAAAATCCGGGAACCTGCCGACATCGGTCAGGTCCCGTAAACACACAGCACTGCAGATTTGGATACACCCTGTCCGTGGTGGATAGTGCATTTATAATCGTTCACCCTGTGTTTGTCATGGATATATTCATGACTGAAATACAACAGACTTAAAGCAAATCATCGGGTTAAAGCTCACCTTAAGAACGAATGTTTATTCGCTTAACTGGAATGGCTCTTTTTATGGATTGATGTCGGAAATAAACACAAAAAACCCGCTGACGAGAGCGGGTTTGGGACAGGCAGGAAAGGTTATCAGGAACGCTTTTTCGGCATCATGCGCAGCAGCGTGTTGTCTTTCCAGTAATAGTGATGCAGCAGCGCCGCAAAAGCGTGAATGCCGATGACGAAATAGCCGATGTTCGCCAGCGTCACGTGCCACGCCTTCAGGCTGTCCACCAGATCGAAATTCGCTTCTGCCGCATGGGGCATCACCAGGCCGAAGGCCAGCCACGGGTTGCCGCGGTTATACATCATCACCAGGCCAATCAATGGCAAAGCAATAAACAGCAGATACACCACCAGATGCCCCAGATGTGACATCCCGGTGATCATCGGTTTTGGCTTAGGCTGAATCGGCGGTGCCGGGAATTTCAGGCGTACCAGCAGACGCGCCACCATCAATACCAGGATCGAAATCCCGCAGGAAACATGAATCATATTAATTACCGGACGCGCGCTGCGGGGGAAGAATCCTCGCAGCTCCATCGCCGCGTAAGCCACGATAACCAGAAGAAACACCAGCCAGTGAATGCCAATTTGCAGGCCAGTATATTTATTACGCATATGATTTCCTGGAAAAGGTCGAACAAAGGGTCAACATAACGGGCTTTCCTTAAAAATTCATTAACTTTTCTTTATGGGTTTTCAAAAACTTCGCCTGCTCATGAATCATCTTCAATTGCCTCACCCGCCGACATGGTCTAAGCCTGGAGGAGTTTTCAAACTGTCGCATCGTTCAGTTCATACAGGAGTCAACCATGAGTAAAATTGGCATTAATGGTTTTGGTCGCATCGGACGCCTCGTCCTGCGCCGTCTGCTTGAAACTCAGGACAGCAACACCGTCGTCGCCATTAACGACCTCACCTCCCCCAAGGTGCTGGCGTATCTGCTAAAGCATGACTCGAATTACGGTCCCTTCCCCTGGAGCGTCGATTTCACCGAAGATTCCCTGATTGTCGATGGTAAATCGATCTCCGTGTACGCTGAAAAAGAGGCCAAACACATTCCATGGACCACGGCGGGCGTCGATCTGGTGGTTGAATGTACCGGTTTTTACACCTCGGAAGAAAAATCCAAAGCCCACCTGGACGCCGGGGCGAAAAAAGTGCTCATCTCCGCGCCCGCAGGCGAGATGAAAACCATCGTCTTTAACGTCAACGACGACACAATTGACGCCAGCGACACCATTATCTCGGTGGCCTCCTGCACCACCAACTGTCTGGCGCCGATGGCGAAAGCACTGCACGACGCCTTTGGGATTAAAGTCGGGACTATGACCACCATCCACGCCTATACCGGCACCCAGGCACTGGTGGACGGGCCGCGCGGGAAAGATCTGCGCGCCTCACGCGCGGCGGCGGAGAACATTATTCCGCACACCACCGGGGCGGCAAAAGCGATTGGGCTGGTGATCCCGGCGCTCAGCGGCAAGCTCAAAGGCCACGCCCAGCGCGTACCGGTGAAAACCGGATCGGTGACAGAACTGGTGTCGATTCTGGAGAAAAAAGTGACGGTCGATGAGATTCACGCCGCGCTGAAAAAAGCGACCGAAGGCAACGACTCTTTTGGGTATACGGACGAGGAGATTGTCTCTTCCGATGTGATCGGCTCCCACTTTGGCTCGATCTTTGATGCTACTCAGACAGAGGTGTCCGAGGCGGGCGATCTGCAGCTGGTGAAAACCGTCGCCTGGTATGACAACGAATACGGCTTCGTCACCCAGCTGGTGCGCACGCTGGATAAGTTCGCCGCACTCTGATTTACAGCGGGCAGCCAGGCTGCCCGCGTATCGCAAATTACGACTGCAGATACACTACCTGGGTTTGCAGATATTCATGCAGGCCGTGTTTCCCGTCTGCCCCGCCGATACCCGATTTCCGCCAGCCCGCATGGAAGCCCTGCATCGCTTCAAAGTTCTCGCGGTTGATGTAGGTCTCGCCGAACTTCAGCCCTTTGATCGCTTGCATCGCCACATTCAGATTTTGCGTGTAAATGGACGAGGTCAGGCCATACTCACTGTCGTTGGCCATCGCCAGCGCCTCATCCAGAGAATCAAACGCCACCACCGGCAGTACCGGCCCGAAGGTCTCTTCGTGCATGATGGTCATCTCCTGGCGTACATCCAGCAGCAGCGTCGGCGGATAGAAATAGCCTTTGCCTTCAACCGCTTTACCGCCCAGCGCCACTCTGGCCCCTTCCTGCACCGCGCGCGCCACTTTTTGTTCCACGCGCTCAAGGGCAGCGGCGTTAATCAGCGGGCCCATCGCAATATCATTCCGCTCAGCCGGATTGCCAAACTGCACCGCTTTCATCGCTTCACCCAGACGGTTCACGAAGCGGTCGTAAATGCCTTTTTGCACATACACGCGCTCAGCGCAATTACAGACCTGCCCGGTGTTAATGACGCGCGAATCGACAATCGCTTTCACCGCCAGCTCAAGATCCGCGTCATCCATCACGATAGCAGGCGCTTTGCCGCCCAGCTCCAGGCACACTTTGGTGATGTTTTTCGCCGCAGCGGTCATGATTTTCTCCCCGGCGGTGACGCTGCCGGTCATGCTCACCATCGCCACTTTCGGGTTGCCCGCCAGCTCCTGTCCGACGGTTTCGCCGCGCCCAAGCACCAGGTTAAAGACCCCTTTTGGCAGTCCGATGTCATCGACGATTTTGGCAAACGCAATCGCATTATTCGGCGTGAATTCACTCGGTTTGATGACGATGGTGTTGCCTGTCAGCAGCGCAGGTGCCAGCTTGCGGGCAATCAGGAAGAACGGGAAATTCCACGGCAGAATGCCGGTCGTTACGCCCAGCGCACGTTTAAACACGAGAATGTTCTCGCCCGGACGGTCGCTCTGCAGAATTTCACCTTCGTAGCGGCGCGCCCATTCGGCCATATAGTCGATGTAATCGGCGGTGAAACTGACCTCCACGTCGGCCAGTTGCTGAATTTTGCCACCTTCGGCCACGATCAGGGCGCTGATCTCACTGGCGCGCTCGCGAATACCGGCGGAAATTTTGCGCAGCCAATTGGCGCGTTCAATCGCCGGGAGCGCTTCCCAGCCGGCCTGCGCGCGTTCGGCGGCCTCTATCGCTTTGCGGGCGTCTTCGGCACGTCCATCGGGAATACGGGAGATGACCTCTTCGGTGGCGGGATTGGTCACATCAATCCAGGTTTCACCTTGCCAGGCAACAAACTGTCCATCGATATACATAGGATGTTGTACGGGTACTGTCATGACCTGCTCCTGTAATTGCACTGTTTTTAACAAGTAAAATTAATGTTAAAAATTACAATCAAGCGTCAGGTTGCCTATCGTATCGCGCTGTTTTTGTGAGATATCTCAAAAAAGAAACGGGTCAGCAAAACAATGACATTACAGACCGGCAACATAAAATGCCCGTTTGCGACAGAGGGTGCGCAAACGGGCATCACTTACAGCAGAGAGCGACTGACCAGCGCGTCGGTGAGAGTGGTGTCGTGGCGCAAAATCTGCCACGCGGCTTCCACATCAGGCGGGATCTCGACGTGAACGATAAAGTCCCGCCCCGCCGGGCCGTAGCCGTTCGCGTCGTCCCGCAGGCGCGGGAGTTCACCCAGCACCAGCGACAGATAGCGCTCAACCGGCCAAAGCCCCTCTCCGCCGCCGCTAAACACCAGGCCGTTTTCGCTGTTTTGCAGATGCGGAATGATCCCCGGATGGCTGATAAAGTGCGGCGACTCGCGCTCGTCACGGCACACTCTGGCAAAGGTCGCCATCGTGCGCCGCTGCATGGTCGGATCCTGTACCACGAGAATGCGTTGCGGGATGGGTGCATGCTGCTTCAGCAGGTTCCAGCTAAAGCGTGCGTTTTCACCACAGTTGGTGGACTGGTCGTCAATCAGAATACGGTCGTCAGGAATGTGCCAGAACTGACGTGCGATATCCGCCAGAATCGCCGCCTCGGCGCGTCCGGTGGTCGGCACCGTGTTATAGCGCGGGTGGCGCGCCGTCGCCGCATACAGAAACGTCGTCGAGTGGCCGATACCGCCGCTAATTAGCAATGGGATCGCCTGTTCAGACGCGACCCGACAGGCAGCGTCAATGGTCGGGATCACCGCATTCCCGGCAAGGATCACTGCGTCAAACGGCTGGTCGCGCGGGTTATCGTCCTGTGCCAGCCAGTTGCCCACCGTGTTGACCGCCGCCAGCGTGGTCTCGGGCAGGCAGGGAAAAAGTGTCAGCGTCATCGTTACCTCCTTACATCAGGTTACTTTCAGGGTAGCGCGTATGAGGTTGTGAAACAGAGGATCTCTCCGAAAGCCGCCCGCACGATACCGCAGTTGAGGGCAATCATATTTGATTTAATGAACTATTTCATATTCACTTGAATTATGATTTCTGCCACAGGTAGAATCCTTAGCCCACTAACTATTCAACTATTCCAAAGGTAACCGACGTTATGCGCCTGCCTCAACGCGATCCTTATGCTCCTCGCGAGTGGCAGCCACATGAAAAACCCGCCCTGCTGGGGTCCCCTTCCACACCGCTGCACAGCACACCGAAAAGAGTGGCCTACGGCGTGGTCGGTTTACTGGTTTGCCTGACGGGAGCGCTTGGCAACGCGATGGTTGCCGCCAACCTGCAAAATCTGCAAGGGACATTCGCCGTCTGGTCGACGGAGATCGCCTGGCTCCCTGCCGTTTACGTGATGACCAACGTCTCGATTAACCTGCTGCTGGTGAAGTTTCGCCAGCAGTACGGGCTGCGCGCGTTTACGGAAGGGTTTCTGGTGCTGTATGTGCTGGTGACCTTTTTCCACCTGTTCGTTAACGATCTCAGTTCGGCGCTGATGGTGCGCGCCGCCCACGGCATGGTGGCCGCCGCCTTGAGTTCGCTGGGGATTTATTATCAGATTCAGGCCTGGCCGGCGAAACATCGCCTGAAAGCGCTGACCATCGGAATCACCGGGTCGTCGCTGGCGATCCCCATTGCGCGACTGTTCTCGACGGAGCTGCTCCAGCTCGATGAATGGCGCGGGCTGTACTTCTTTGAACTCGGTCTGGCGCTGATTTCGCTCGGCTGCGTGATTGCGCTGAAACTCCCGCCGGGCGACCGTCGTAAAGTGTTCGAAAAGAAAGATTTCATCACCTTCTTCCTGCTGGCACCCGGTATGGCGCTGCTGTGCGCGGTGCTCTCCCTCGGGCGGCTCGACTGGTGGTTTGAAGCGCCGTGGATTGGCTGGTCGCTGGCTCTGTCGCTAGTGCTGATCCTCTCGGCCATCGTTTTCGAGCATAACCGCAGCAACCCCCTGCTCAATACCCGCTGGCTCTCCAGCGGCAGTATTCTGCGCCTGGGGTTGATTATGCTGCTCATCCGCATCGTGCTGGCAGAGCAAAACACCGGGGTGATCGGCTGGCTACAGTATGTCGGCCTGCAGAATGAACAGATGACGCATCTGGCCTGGTCGATCCTCGCCGGGATTGTCTGCGGCATAGTCGCCAGCTGCCTGACCATCAAACCCACCAGACTGGCCTGGCCGATAGTTACCTCGCTGGTGCTGATGATTGTCGCGTCGCTGCTGGACAGCCAGTCGAACAATCTGACGCGCCCGGACCAGCTGATGCTGAGCCAGTTTTTGCTCGGCTTTGGCAGCGCATTTTTCCTCGCCCCGGCGATGCTGGCGGGTATTGGCGGTGTGATTGCCGATCCGCGCAATCTGGTCAGCTTCTCGGTGCTGTTTGGCATGAGCCAGAACGTCGGCGGCCTGCTGGGTTCCGCCATCCTGGGTACCTTTCAGACCTGGCGCGAGAAATACCATTCGAACTTACTGGCCGATCAGCTCACCACGCTCAATCCGCTGGTCAACGAGCGGCTACAGATTTACACCCAGATGTATCAGAACCTGATTGGCGACAGCGCCCTGCTTAACACCCAGGCCGTCACGCAGCTGCAAACTGTCACGACTCTCGAAGCCAATATTCTGGCCTATAACGACACTTATCTGCTGACCGCAGGCATTGCCACCGCCACGCTGGTGTGGATTTTGTGGCGCCTGCTGCGCCTGAGAATCACCGCCCGTCTGGCGCTAAAACACGCCACGGGCACCAAATAATGGAAGAAAACCGAGAATGAACAGCGCATTACCTCCGGAGAGATTATGAGTCAGCAGGATGCCGCCAAAGAGCAGGCCACTACCCGCAATAATTTGCGCATTGTTTCCATTTTTACCGCAGCGGCGATAGGGATTGTCGGGGTGCTGGTGATCCTCTACGCCTGGCAACTGCCGCCCTTTACCCGCCACAGTCAGTTCACGGATAACGCCTATGTGCGCGGGCAGACCACCTTTATCAGCCCGCAGGTTAACGGCTATATCACTGAGGTGAAGGTGCAGGATTTCGTGCAGGTCAAAAAAGGCGATCTGCTGCTGCAAATTGATGACCGCATCTATCGCCAGCGCGTACATCAGGCGCAGGCGCAGCTGGCAATGAAAATGGCGGCGCTGAACAATAACTTGCAACAGCGCAAAAGCGCCGAAGCGGTGATTGCCCGTAACGATGCGGCGCTAAAAAACGCGCGCGCCCAGAGTGTGAAAACGCAGGCGGATTTAAAGCGCGTTAACGATCTGACCGCCGACGGCTCCCTGTCGATTCGCGAACGCGATGCGGCGCTCGCCAGCGCTGCTCAGGGCAGCGCAGATATTGAGCAGGCCAAAGCGACGCTTGAGATGTCGCGTCAGGACCTGCAGACGGTCATCGTCAATCGCGGCTCGCTGGAGGCTGACGTCGAGAGCGCGAAAGCCGCGCTGGAGCTGGCGCAAATTGATTTGCAAAACACGCGGATTGTCGCCCCGCGCGACGGTCAGCTCGGGCAAATTGCCGTTCGACTCGGCGCCTACGTCACCGCCGGAACCCATCTCACTACCCTGGTGCCGCCGCAGCACTGGGTGATCGCCAATATTAAAGAGACGCAGCTGGCGGATCTGCGCGTCGGACAGCCCGTCACCTTTACCGTCGACGCCCTGAACGGCAAACGCTATCAGGGCCGCGTGCAGAGTATCTCTCCGGCGACCGGCGTCGAGTTCAGCGCCATCACGCCGGATAACGCCACGGGTAACTTTGTGAAAATTGCCCAGCGTATCCCGGTGCGCATTGAAGTGCTCGGCAAGCCCGAAGAGTCCGCCCTGCTGCGCCCTGGCATGTCCGTTCAGGTGAACATCGACACGCGGGAGGCGAAACAATGACGCTTCGTCCCGTCGTCTGCATGCTGGGTGCGCTGTGGCTGGCAGGCTGTCAGTCGGTGGATGTCGCGCCGGCCAAAAGCACGCTGCACATCCCCGCCGAGTGGCGCGAAAACCGTGGCCCCACCAGCCCAGCGGAGCAGCTGTGGTGGCGCAATTTTCACGATAATCATCTCAATCACTACGTGGATCAGGCGCTGCAAAATAACAGCGACGTGCTGATCGCCCGCGAGCGGATCAACGAATATCAGGCGCAGGTCTATGCCGCCGACAGCAGCCTGTTCCCCTCCCTGGATGCGGGTGTAAGCGGTACCCGCGCCCGTGCCCAGTCGGCTGCGACCGGCCTGCCTGTCTACAGCACTTTGTATAAGGGAAGTCTCACTGCCAGCTACGATGTGGATATCTGGGGCGTCAATCGCAGCACCGCGAATGCCGCCGAAGCAACGCTGGAGGCGCAAAAAGCGGCGGCTGCCGCGGCGGATCTGACGGTCGCCTCGTCGGTGGCCTCGGGCTATGTCACCCTGCTTTCTCTTGATGAGCAGTTGCGCGTCATCCAGTCCACCGTGAAATCACGGGAAGATGCGCTGGCGCTGGCCAAACGCCAGTTCGAAACAGGCTACAGCTCGCGCCTGGAGCTCATGCAGTCGGATTCCGAGCTGCGTTCGACGCGCGCGCAAATCCCGCTGCTCCAGCATCAGATCGCCATGCAGGAAAACGCGCTCAGCCAGCTTCTGGGTGCGAATCCCGGTGCAGTAGCGCGCAGCGACAGTTTCAGCACGCTCACGCCGCTGCCATTGCCGTCGCAGCTGCCGTCGACGTTACTCAATCGCCGCCCGGACATTGTGCAGGCGGAACGCCAGCTGATCGCCGCCGATGCCACGCTCGCCGCCTCCCGCGCCAGCCTGCTGCCGTCGATCAACCTCACCGCCACAGGATCGATACAGGATCGCACGCTGCCCGGTTTGCTCGACAATCCGCTGCAGCTCTGGAGTCTCGGCGGCAGCATTCTGGCACCGCTGCTGAACCGCCAGGCGCTGAACGCGCAGGTGGATATCTCTCAGTCCCAGCGTAATCAGGCGCTGTACGGCTATGAAAAGACCGTGCGCAATGCGTTCCGGGAAGTGAACGACAGTCTGGATGCCATCACGCGCTATCAGGAGCAGCTGACGGAGTTAATGGCGCAGCAGGATGTGGCCCAGGAGACGCTGCGCATCGCGCAAAACCGCTATCGCAACGGCTACTCCTCCTATCTGGACGTGCTGGACGCCCAGCGCACGCTGTTCTCGGTGCAAACGAATGTGGTACAGGTGAAAAATAACCTGCTGCTGGCGCAGATTGATTTGTATAAGGCGCTGGGCGGCGGGTGGTCTGAGAAAAACTAAGGGGTCAGTCTATGCAACAAACGTGGTCTGCAGTAGATAACTATATGATTTCTTCTCTTATTCCCCAGGATACCGTGCTGCAAAGCGTTCTGGAAAATAACAAACGAGCCGGGCTGCCGGAGCATGACGTCGCTGCAAATCAGGGGCAGTTACTGGCTTTATTTGTCCAGATGACGCAGGCAAAGCTCATCCTGGAGATCGGCACTCTGGGCGCTTACAGTACGATCTGGATGGCGCGCGCGTTACAGCCTGGTGGCAAAATTATTACCCTTGAGGCCGACCCTGTTCATGCCGAAACCGCCAGGCAGAATATCCGCCTTGCCGGGTTGCAGGCGCAGATTGAACTTATCGAGGGGCCAGGATTGCAATCGCTGGAAGGTTTCGGCGACATCCCCCCTTTTGACCTGATCTTCATCGATGCAGATAAGCCGAATAATCCGGGCTATCTGGAGTGGGCACTGCGCTACTCCCGCCCTGGCACCGTGATCATCGGGGATAACGTGGTGCGTGACGGCGAGGTGATCAATGAGCAAAGCGAGGATGATCGCGTACAGGGCGTACGGCGTTTTATCGATATGATCGGGGAAAACCCTCGCCTCACGGCCACCGCGCTGCAAACCGTGGGGGTAAAGGGTTGGGATGGATTTACCCTGGCAATGGTGAATAGCTAAACCGTGTTTATCGCCCGGTAAGCATTGCGCCACCGGGCGATAATCACACACCTCTTACGACCCGCCGGGTGGCGGCGACCTGCAAACTACGCCGTAATCTGCTCCATCGCCTGCAAAATACGCTTATCGGAGATCGGATACGGCGTACCGAGCTGCTGCGCGAAGAAACTTACGCGCAGCTCCTCGATCATCCAGCGGATCTCCCGCACATCCTCGTCCTCACGACGCACCGGCGGCAGTTTGTTTAACCACTGCTGCCATGCCTGCTGGACACTCTCCACTTTCAGCATTTGCGCACGATCGCGATGCGGATCGACGGCCAGCTTCTCAAGGCGTTTTTCAATCGCATTCAGATAACGCAGGGTGTCGCCGAGGCGCTTGAAACCGTTGCCGGTAACAAACCCGCGATACACCAGCCCGCCCATCTGCGCTTTCACGTCCGACAGTGCCAGCGCCATGGTCATATCCACGCGCCCTTTCAGGCGTTTGTTGATATTGAACACCGCCGTCAGGATTTGTTCGACCTGTTTGGCGATGGTCACCACGGTGTCGTTCAGCTCGGCGCGCACTTTGTCGTGCAGGGCCGCAAAGCCCTCTTCCGTCCAGACCGGACCGCCCGCCTCGTCTATCAGCTTATCGACCCCACAGGAGATGCAGTCGTCGATCAGATCCAGCACCTTGCCGTACGGGTTGAAGTACAGTCCAAGCTTGGCTTTGTTCGGCAGTTTTTCATGCAGATATTTGATCGGCGACGGAATGTTCAGCAGCAGAAGACGGCGCAGACCACGCCACATGGCCTGCTGTTGTTCCAGCGGATTATCAAACAGCTTGATCGCCACGCTGTCACGCTCATCCACCAGCGCCGGCCAGGCCTTCACTCTGTAGTTGCCGCGCTTCTGCTCGTAGTGATTCGGCAGATTGCCAAAACTCCAGATATGCAGCCCGCTTTGCTCGATACCGTCATCGGCGACCGCCGAGAGCGTCTCCTGCACTTTGCCTTTCAGCGCCTCTTTCAGCTCCGTCAGCGAACGGCCTTCGTTGAGCTTTTTGTTTTTATCATCCACCACCCGGAAGGTGATTTTCAGGTGATCGGGTACCTGATCCCAGTGCCAGGATTCGCGGTCAATGGTCACACCTGTCATGCGTCTAAGCTCTTTCTCAAGCGCATCCAGCAGCGGCAATTCCAGCGGCGTGACGCGGCCTAAAAAAGCTTCCGCGTAGTTCGGGGCCGGAACAAAATTACGGCGCACCGGTTTCGGCAGGGATTTGATCAGCGCAATCACCAGTTCGCGGCGCAGGCCGGGGATTTGCCACTCAAAGCCGCTCTCATCCACCTGATTCAGCAGCGGCAGCGGAATGTGCACCGTCACGCCGTCGGCGTCTGCCCCCGGTTCAAACTGGTAGGTCAGACGCAGCTTAAGGTTGCCCTGATGCCAGAAGTTCGGATAGTCGAGCTTGCTGACCTGCTCCGCGCCCTCTTTAATCAGCATGCTCTTTTCAAAGTTGAGCAGATCCGGTGACTCTTTGCAGGCCTTTTTCCACCAGCTGTCGAAGTGACGCGCAGACACCACGTCATGGCTGATGCGCTGGTCGTAGAACTCAAATAGCGCTTCGTCGTCCACGAGGATGTCGCGACGACGGGATTTGTGCTCCAGCTCTTCCACTTCAGCGCGCAGCTTAAGGTTTTCGCGGAAGAAGGCGTGGCGAGTCTGCCAGTCGCCTTCCACCAGCGCATGGCGGATAAACAGCTCACGGGAGAGCGCCGGATCGATCAGGCTGTAGTTCACCTTACGTGCCGCCACGACCGGCAGGCCGTACACGGTCACTTTTTCCGTCGCCATTACCGCGCCCTGCGCGCGCTCCCAGTGCGGTTCACTGTACGAGCGTTTCAGCAGGTGCTGCGCGACAGGTTCGACCCACTCAGGATCGATACGCGCCGCAATGCGCCCCCACAGACGACTGGTTTCGACCAGCTCCGCCACGATAGTCCATTTCGGCGGTTTCTTGAACAAACCGGAACCTGGGAAAATCGAAAAGCGAGCGTTGCGCGCGCCGGTATATTCCTGCTTATCGGCATCTTTCATGCCGATGTGCGACAGCAGCCCGGTCAGCAGCGCCATATGAATCTCGCGATACTCCGCCGGTTCACTGTTCACCGGAATGCCCAGCTCTTTCACCACCTGCCGCAGCTGGGTGTAGATATCTTGCCATTCGCGTACGCGCAGGTAGTTCAGATACTCGACCTTACACTGGCGGCGGAACTGGTTCGACGACAGCGCTTTTTGCTGCTCACCGAGATAATTCCATAGATTCACAAAAGCGAGGAAATCAGACTCTTTATCGTGGAAACGCTGATGCTTTTCATCGGACGCCTGCTTTTTGTCCATTGGCCGCTCGCGCGGGTCCTGAATCGACAGCGCCGAGGTAATGATCATCGCCTCGCGCACGCAGCCATGTTTCTGCGCTTCGAGCACCATGCGCGCCAGACGCGGGTCCACCGGCAGCTGGCTGAGCTGGCGGCCCAGCGGCGTCAGCTTATAGGCGTTCGCCTGTTCGTCGGTGGTGATCGCTCCCAGCTCTTCGAGCAGGCGCACGCCGTCCTGAATATTGCGTTTATCGGGCGCTTCGACAAACGGGAACGCTGCGATATCGCCAAGCCCGAGGGCGGTCATTTGCAGAATAACGGACGCCAGGTTGGTTCGCAGAATTTCGGGATCGGTAAATTCCGGGCGCGACAGGAAATCGTCTTCGGAATAGAGGCGAATACAGATCCCTTCCGACACACGTCCGCAGCGGCCTTTACGCTGATTCGCCGACGCCTGTGATACCGGCTCAATCGGCAGACGCTGCACCTTGGTGCGATAGCTGTAGCGGCTGATACGCGCCGTACCCGGATCGATCACATACTTAATGCCTGGCACGGTGAGTGAGGTTTCGGCAACGTTGGTCGCCAGCACAATCCGGCGGCCGCTGTGGGCCTGGAACACGCGGTTCTGCTCGCTGTTAGACAAGCGGGCATACAGCGGAAGGATCTCCGTGTGGCGCAGATCGCGCTTGCTCAGCGCATCGGCGGTGTCGCGGATTTCGCGTTCACCGCTCATAAAGATCAGAATATCGCCGGGGCTTTCGCGGCCCAGCTCATCAACGGCATCAAAAATGGCCTGCAGCTGGTCGCGATCCGTGTCGTCCGCCTCTTCCACAATCGGGCGATAGCGCACTTCCACCGGATAGGTGCGGCCAGAGACTTCAATGATTGGCGCGTTGTTGAAGTGACGCGAGAAGCGCTCCGGATCGATCGTCGCGGAGGTAATGATGATTTTCAGGTCCGGGCGACGCGGCAGCAGCTCGCGCAGATACCCGAGCAGGAAATCAATATTCAGACTGCGCTCGTGGGCTTCATCGATAATGATGGTGTCGTACTGCATTAGCAGTCGGTCCTGCTGGATTTCAGCCAGCAGAATACCGTCGGTCATCAGTTTGACCATGGTGTTGTCACTGACGTGATCGCTGAAGCGCACCTTGTACCCGATGCAGCCACCCGGCTCGGTTTGCAGCTCTTCGGCGATACGGTTCGCCACCGTACGCGCCGCCAGACGACGCGGCTGGGTATGACCGATCAGGCCCTTGATCCCGCGGCCCAGCTCCATACAGATTTTTGGCAGCTGAGTGGTTTTACCGGAGCCAGTCTCCCCGGCGACAATCACCACCTGGTGATCGCGCACGGCTTCGAGAATTTCCTGTTTTTTCTGACTGACAGGCAGGTTTTCCGGGTATTCAATCGCTGGTCGCGCCGCTTCGCGCAGCACGACTTTCCCTGCTGCCTGTTCAATCTCTTTCGCCATCTCCTGGTAAATGGCCTGTTGTGCATCAGGATTTTTAACCTTTTTAACGCCGTGCAGGCGACGCGCAAAGCGCTGCTTATCTCGCAGCATCAGCGTATCAAGCTGTTGCATTAGCATCGGGAAGGTTAATTTTAGTTGTTCTGTCATAGTGTTAGGGGGCAGTGCTCTGCCAGGCTAAATCTCACTTGAATGATTGCTATAGAGTACCACACCGCCGCTTTGACTGCCTTATTCAAAAAAATCGAACATAGAATTCGATATATTGCGCTATCTCTGCGACAGGATTGTGAATAAAGTGTCAGCAAGCAACGGGGAAACCCCCAATCCAATACAATTTAAGGAATCACCCATGAGCAAAGTATTAGTTCTCAAATCCAGTATTCTGGCAGGGTACTCTCAGTCTGGTCAGCTGTCTGATTATTTCGTTGAACAGTGGCGTGAACAGCATAGCGCTGACGAAATCACCGTTCGCGATCTGGCTGCAAACCCGATTCCGGTACTGGATGGTGAGCTGGTTGGCGCGCTGCGTCCGAGCGATGCCCCACTGACCCCACGTCAGCAGGAAGCGCTGGCGCTGTCTGATGAGCTGATTGCCGAGCTGCAGGCGCACGACGTGATCGTGATCAACGCCCCGATGTACAACTTCAACATCCCGACGCAGCTGAAAAACTACTTCGACCTGGTGGCGCGTGCTGGCGTAACCTTCCGTTACACCGAAAACGGTCCGGAAGGTCTGGTGAAAGGCAAACGCGCAATCGTGCTCTCCAGCCGTGGCGGTATCCACAAAGATACCCCAACTGACCTGGTTGCACCGTACCTGACCCTTTTCCTGGGCTTCATCGGTATCACCGACGTGAACTTTGTCTTCGCTGAAGGCATCGCTTACGGTCCGGAAGTGGCAACCAAAGCACAGACCGACGCGAAATCCGCTATCGACAGCCTGGTCGCTGCATAAGATTTTCCCCCCTCTCACCGCCTGGTGGGAGGGTTTTTCCTCTCGCTTTATCCGCACCCTATTTCCACCACGCCATGACGATCCCGCAAATAATAATACGGAATTATTCTGAAATATTTTCGGCAGAATTTTGATGCGAAGAGAAGATAATTTTTTACAGCAGAAATGAATGCGAGCTATTTGAGGATGATACGTGTATGGTAGCAGGCCAATTACACAGGAAATGCCTATGTCCGATCGCAAAGATGGAAAAGCCCGCCGTAACTTTCTGATTAAATGCCCTTGCCCAAACTGCACTAAAGACTCTGAACACAGCTATACGCGCGTTCAAAAAGGGTCACTGCTCGTTTGCCCTTACTGCAGCACAATGTTCAAATCCAACCAAAAAGTCTGATTTGTTGATCCTCTGCGATTCTGACTACTGAGGCTTTCGCCGTCATCGTGGTTGCAGACTCGCAGAGATCAAAACAGGTTAGTCGCGCAGAACCACGTTAGCGGCAGCCGGGCCTTTCGCGCCAGCGCCCATCACGAACTCCACTTTCTGACCTTCAAACAGTGTGTTGAAATTATCGCCCTGCAACGCAGATAAATTGACAGAAACATCTTTGCTGCCGTCTACCGGAGAAATAAAGCCAAAGCCTTTATCTTCGTTAAACCACTTTACTAAACCAATAATTTTTGCAGACATATAAGGCTCCTTTATTCTGGCCTTTCGGCTGGCAAATTTGTTTAAATCGTAAACGCTGGGCATTAATGCACGGCAGGGCATAATAAGCAATGTTTATTTTAACCGTGCATCATCGAGGCCCCTGAAAAGGCCGACGAAATTAATTTTGCCGTGACATAAACAGACAAAATTTATTTCGTTTGCGAGGATTTGGGGCGCAGGTTTTCATCAAAGACCAGACGCGTTCTGCCCGGTTCCACTTCCCGCAGGGGTTCTACCTGATGCAGGGTCATTTTGCAGCGCTCGACCAGCACCTGATATTCGCGCGTCCCCTGCTTTTTCCATTCGAGTTCCTGATCGCTCAGCTGACGGATGGCTTTTGCCGGGCTGCCAATAATCAAATAGTTGGCGGGCATTTCGGCTTTGGCTTTCACAAACGCCGCCGCGCCGACGATGCTGTTTTCGCCGATCACCGCGCCGTCCATCACCACCGCGTTCATGCCGACCAGCGCATTTTTACGGATCACGCAGCCGTGCAAAATGGCGCTGTGACCGATATGCCCGTGCTCTTCCACCACCGTATCTTGCTCAGGGAAGCCGTGCATTACACAGTTATCCTGAATGTTTGCACCGTCTTTTACCACAATCCGGCCAAAGTCGCCGCGCAGGCTGGCATTCGGCCCGACGTAGACGCCCTTGCCTAAAATGACATCGCCAATGAGCACGGCGGTAGGATGAACGTAGCTCTCATCAGGCACGACAGGTGTAAGACCATCTATTTGATATACAGGCATTCTTCCTCCGTTATGGAATATTCAGGCCGCCAAAGCGCTGGAAATAGAGCGCCCCCGGAACCGGCAGCTCCCCGACCGAGGTTTCCCCTTTTTCACTAACAAACGCCAGGGCACCCGGTGCCACGCGCTGGTAGATGTTAATGCACAGCTGGCGGGCAGTTTGCCCGGCCCAGTGCGCGGGGAGTAGCTCCTCCGGCAGCAGCGGATCTTTCAGCACCACGCGGCGATAAAAATGGATCAGCAACAGCTGGATCTGGAAACAGCGCTCCGGCGTCAACTCATCGGCTCTCGCCTCTTTCAGCAGAGGGAGTAAAGGCCGGAAAGAGTCGATAAAGGTTTCGTACATCACGTTTTGTTCCGTGAGCTGCCAGCACTCTTCCACGCGGGAGCGCAGCGCCGCACGCGACAACGCCAGCGGAGAGTGCGCTTCAAAGCAGATCACGTTTTCGGCCACACCCGCTTCATGCAGCAGGGATTGCACATCGGCCATTTTCTGCGACGGTGAGGCCATCAGGCTGGAGGCCAGCGTGCCGAACCCCTGCCAGATGAGCTGTTTTTTCACATCGGCGAGGGTATTTTTATCCAGCCCTTCCGAGAGCAATAACAGCCATTTTCCGTCCCACGCCGGTAGTTCAGCGCGGTAAATTTTGTTCTCTGCGCGACGGGTTAACCGCAGCCCCTTGTCGCTCAGACGATAAAAACTGCGCCTGCCAATTCGGGAGACATCCAGCCAGCCCTCTTTATTCAGGCGAAACAGCGCGGTACGCACAAAGCGCTCGCCAAATCCCATCCCTTCCAGCAGCGCAGCCAGGCTCCCGAGCCAGATTTCACCGCCACGGTGCGAGAGCGAATCGCCATATAAGGATGAAATCAGCGACGTTCCGCTGATGGGCACAGAGCTGACGGCGTGCTGAATAAAAGTATCGAGTTTACTCATCTGATTCATTCTGTTGTGATTTTTGTCCTGGATGAATCATAGCACACAGATACCGCGCAGCGCTGCGCTTGCCCGGCCTACGATAGTTTATAGGCCGGGCGGAAGGTTAACCGTTAGCCGCCACCTTACGCAGATCAAACACCCGGCAGGCTTTGCCTTCGGAGCGCGGGATACTGCCGCAGTTGACAATCGTCACGTCCGTCGAGATCCCGACCATCGATTTAATGCGATGACGCAGCTGATGACACACCTGGCAGCGCTGCTCGTGGCTCAGCACCAGGCTGCTCTCTTTCAACTCGACTTTTACCGAAAGTGAATCAAGATGCCCGCGACGGTTCACTTCCAGCTGGTAGTGCGGCGACAGATGCTCAAACTTGACGATCTCCTCCTCCAGCTGTGACGGGAAGACGTTCACCCCGCGAATAATCAGCATGTCATCGCTGCGCCCGCTGATGCGATCCATGCGGCGCATGGTGCGCGCCGTCCCCGGCAGCAGTCGCGTCAGGTCGCGGGTGCGATAGCGGATCACCGGCAGCGCCTCTTTGGTCAGGGTGGTGAACAGCAGTTCGCCCTGCTCGCCGTCGGCCAAAGGTGTGCCGTCGTTCGGGTTGACGATCTCCGGATAGAAGTGATCTTCCCAGATGGTCGGGCCGTCGGCAGTGTCGATGCACTCCATCGCCACGCCCGGTCCCATCACCTCTGACAGGCCGTAAATATCCAGCGCGGTAATCCCCAGACGTCGCTCAATTTCATGGCGCATCGCCATCGTCCATGGCTCTGCACCAAACACGCCGACGCGCAGGGAACATTGGCTGGCGTCGCCGCCCATCTGACGCTCCATCTCTTCAATCAGGTTCAGGCAGTAGGACGGCGTGACCATGATCATATCCGGCTGGAAATCGCGGATCAGCTGCGCCTGTTTCTCCGTCTGCCCGCCGGACATCGGGATCACCGTCGCGCCTAACCGTTCAGCGCCGTAGTGCGCACCCAGCCCGCCGGTAAATAAACCGTAGCCATAGGCCACGTGAATTTTGTCTTTCGCGGTGCCACCAGCCGCGCGCAGGGAACGGGCCACGATATTGGCCCAGTTGTCGATATCGTTTTGGGTATAGCCCACCACCGTTGGTTTACCGGTGGTGCCGGACGAGGCGTGAATGCGCACCACCTGCTCCATCGGCACCGCGAAGGTATCGAACGGGTAGTTATCCCGCAGATCCTGCTTGGTCGTGCAGGGGAATTTATTGAGATCGGACAGCTCTTTGAAATCGTCAGGATGCACGCCCGCAGCGTCGAATTTGCGTTTGTACATGGGTACATTGTTATAAGCATGCTTCAGCGTCCACTTCAGGCGTTCAGTTTGCAGCGCCTGTAATTCGTCCACCGAGGCTGTTTCAATGGCATCAAGTTGTGTTGTTGTCGTTGTCATTTTGTAGGGTACTCGCAGGTAGTTTTGCTCAAACACGCTCCAGGATCAGGGCAATGCCCTGGCCCACACCGATGCACATCGTACAAAGCGCGTAGCGCCCGTTGCGTCGATGCAATTCATTACTGGCCGCCAGCACCAGTCGTGCGCCGCTCATCCCCAGCGGATGGCCCAGGGCAATCGCGCCGCCGTTCGGGTTTACGTGCGCGGCATCATCCGCTAACCCCAGCTGGCGCAGCACGCCCAGAGCCTGCGATGCAAACGCTTCGTTCAGCTCAATCACGTCCATATCGTTAATGCTCAGACCCGCGCGCTCCAGCACTTTGCGTGTGGCCGGAACCGGGCCAAGCCCCATCAGTCGCGGTTCGACGCCGGCACTGGCCATCGCCACGATGCGCGCACGCGGGGTTAACCCCTGCTGTTGCGCCATCTCACGGCTGGCAATAATCAGCGCTGCCGCACCGTCGTTCACCCCCGATGCGTTCCCGGCCGTCACGACGCCGTTTTTGCGAAACGGGGTTTTGAGGGCGGAAAGCTGCGCTAAGGTGGTGTCGGCGCGGGGATGTTCATCCACCCGCACTTCGGTGATAACGCCCTTTTTACCCGCCACGCTCACCGGCACGATCTCCTGCGCCAGAATGCCGTTCTGCTGGGCCTGCGCGGTACGCTGTTGGCTGCGCAGTGCAAATGCGTCCTGATCGGCGCGGCTAATATTTAACAATTCAGCTACATTCTCTGCCGTTTCGGGCATGCTGTCAGTTCCGAATTGCTGATGCATGAGCGGATTCACAAATCGCCAGCCAATGGTGGTGTCGTACATCTCTGCCTGGCGCTGGAAGGCTGTGGTGGCTTTGCCCATCACAAACGGCGCACGGGACATGGACTCAACGCCACCGGCGATCAGCAGATCCGCATCGCCCGCTTTAATTGCGCGCGCCGCAAACCCCACGGCGTCCAGCCCGGAGCCGCACAGACGGTTGATGGTTGTGCCCGACACCGTCTGCGGAAAGCCCGCCAGCAGCGCGGCCATGCGCGCCACGTTGCGGTTATCTTCCCCGGCCTGGTTCGCGCAGCCGAAAATCACATCGTCAATACGTTCTGCGTCCAGGTGCGGATAACGCGCCAGCAGCGCGCGCAGGGGGACGGCCGCCAGATCGTCTGCGCGCACGCCAGACAACGTTCCGCCATAACGCCCCACCGGGGTACGAACACCATCACAGATAAATGCATCACGCATCAGGCTTCTCCTGTCACACTGCCGCCAATGCGGTGCGATTTACCGCGGAACAAGGCGACTGTTTTTTGTTGTTGGTTAGTAATTTCGATGTCGTACACGCCGGTCAGTTTGCCCTGATGTTTCACGCGGGCGCTGGCGGTCAGCTTGTCTCCGGCAAACCCTGGGCGCAGAAAATCAATGGAGCAGGCCGAGGCCACCGCCGCCAGCCCCTGGCTGTTGCAGGCGTAGGCGAACGCCGTATCCGCCAGCGAGAACAGCTGGCCACCGTGGCAGGTTTTGTGGCCGTTGAGCATCTGCGGCGTGATGGTCATGGTCAGCACCGCGTAGCCCTCGTCCATCTCGATAATGTCGATCCCAAGCGCCTGGGCGCAGGCATCGTTTTCATACATGGCGCGGGCGTTGTGCCAGGCGTTATGACTCATAGCTACTCTCCAGAAGCGCACGCTGGCGCAGCAGTGAACAGGGGCGATAACGTTCTTCGCCGTAGTGGCGTTGCAGGTTTTCCAGCAGAATCAGCAGGCGCTGCCAGCCCAGACGTTCCCCCCAGGCAATAGGCCCGACGGGATAGTTCACGCCGAGGCGCATAGCGGTGTCGATATCCTGCTCGCTGGCCACCCCTTTCTGCAGGGCATCCAGCGCTTCGTTGATGATCATCGCCACGGTGCGCCAGATCAGCAGACCGGGATAATCCGCACTCTGCAGAACGCGTTTTCCCTGCTGTTGCAGGTGATAAATCGCTTTTTGCGTGGCGGAGTGCGGATTACTGACGGCTGCGGCAATCACCACGGCGTCGCCGTCCATCCGATCGACCACCACCACCGGTGAATTAAGGCGCAGGGCGAGGCTTTGTGCGGTTTCGCCGGTGGTCTCCACCAGCAGCACTTCGTCGATTTCCGTGACACCGTCACTTCTTTTAGCGATCGTCGTCGGGCTAAAAGTCGCGCCGACCTGTTCCAGCCACTGGGCGGCTGGCCGCTCGCTGTGCCAGTCGTAAACCCCCTGCCCGGTTTTCTTGCCGAAACGTCCGCCAAGCACCAGCTCCTGCTGAACCAGCGACGGCAGAAAACGGCGCTCCTGCCAGAAAGCGTTAAACACCGAGCAGGTCACGGCAAAGTTCACGTCCTGCCCGATGAGATCTGTCAGCTCCAGCGGACCCATCGGGAAACCGCCGCCTTCGCGCAGCGCAGCGTCGATGTCCTGCGCCGGGGCGACGTTCTCTTCCAGCGCGCGCCAGGCTTCGGAGTAGAACGGGCGCGCCACGCGGTTGACGATAAACCCAGGCGTGGACTGGCAGCGCACCGGCTGTTTGCCCCAGTTCAGCGCCAGCTCGCACAGCAGATCCGCCACTTCGGTTGACGTCCCCAGCCCGCTTACCACTTCCACCAGCTTCATCACCGGCGCCGGGTTAAAGAAATGCAGCCCGGCGACGCGTTCCGGATGGCGCACCTCGGCAGCCACCGCGGTGATCGAAATGGACGAGGTGTTACTGGTAAGCAGCGTCTGCGGCGGGCAGATATCGCCCAGCTGTTTGAACAGCGCTTTTTTCACCGCAAGGCGCTCGGAGGCCGCTTCAATCACCAGATCGGCGGCGGCAAGCGCCTGGATATCGTTAACGGGGAGCAGACGCGCGACGATTTTTTCGCTGGCCTCGGAGGAGAGCTTTCCGCGTGCGACGCGGGATTCCAGCCGCGTGCGGATGCCCTCGATGGCGCGAACCACGGCGTCTGAAGCGATGTCGTACACCAGTACCTGATGTCCGTTGCTGGCGGCCACTTCGGCGATCCCGGCCCCCATGGTGCCGCTGCCGATCACGGCGACGGTGTGAATTCTCATCGTCATCTTATTTCCCCGTGAAATTCGGCGGGCGCTTGGCGAGGAACGCGCTCACGCCTTCGCGATAGTCGTCGCTGCGCCCGGCCAGTCGCTGATAATCACGCTCCAGATCGAGCTGTTCGTCCAGGGTGTTGGTTTCGGCGGCGTTCATCGCCTGTTTGATCAGCCCCAGACCAAAGGTCGGCTGAGAGGCAAAATGGATCGCCAGTTTCTGCGCGGTGGATGAGAGTTCTTCATCGTCAACCACCTGCCAGATCATCCCCCAGGCGTGCGCCTGCTCTGCGCTCAGCTTATCGCCCAGCAGCGCTAGACCCATGGCCCGCGCACGTCCGGCGACGCGCGGCAGCAGCCAGGTGCCGCCGCAATCCGGCACCAGCCCGAGCTTGCTAAACGCCATCATGAAATTCACGGAACGCGCGGCGATCACCATGTCGCAGCCCAGCGCCAGCGTTGCACCTGCTCCCGCTGCCACACCGTTCACCGCCGCGATCACCGGCTTTGGCAGTTTTGCCAGGCGGCGTACCAGCGGGTTGTAAAAGGTTTCCACGGAGTAGCCGAGATCCGGCGCGGGGCCGTTCGGGTCAACGTTGCGGTCATTCAGATCCTGCCCGGCGCAAAAACCGCGTCCGGCACCGGTAATCAACAGGCAGCGGATAGTGTCGTCCCGTTCGGCCTGCTTCAGGCACTCGGAAAGCTGCTGATGCATGACATCGTTAAAGCTGTTCAGACGCTCCGGGCGGTTCAGCGTAATGGTCATCACGCCCTGCTCAACATGACTCAGAATAAATTCCACAATTAGCGTCCTTTAAAGTCGGGGGTGCGTTTTTGTAAGAAAGCGGCGATGCCTTCCCGGCGGTCTTCCGTGGCAGACAGCAGCGTAAACAGCTGACGCTCCTGAGCCAGGCCGGCCTGTAGCGGCACTTCCTGCGACTGGCGCAGCGCCTGTTTCGCGGCCTGCAACGCCAGCGGAGAATGACGCGCCATCAGTGCGGCCTGCTTCAGGGCATATTCCAGCACCAGCGCCGTCGGGAATACGTCGCTCACCAGCCCTGCCGACTGCGCCTGCTGCGCGCTAATACTTTCGCCCGTCAGCACCATTTTGCTGGCGAGGGACTTGCCGACGCTGCGGATCAGACGCTGGGTACCGCCCGCGCCCGGCATAATGCCAAGCGTGATTTCCGGCAAACCAAAACGGGCATTGTCCCCGGCGATCACCACGTCACACAGCAGTGCCAGTTCGCAGCCCGCGCCGAGCGCAAAGCCGTTTACGGCGGCAATCAGCGGTTTGTTAAAAGCGTTAATGCGCGCCCAGAGCTGCGGGCGAACGTCGTTCAACGTGGCAGGCAGATCTTTCTCCGCCATCTCGTTGAGATCGGCCCCGGCGGCAAAGCAGCGCTCGTTGCCATAAATGACACAGGCGGAGATCTCGCCATCAACCGCAGCGGCTTCCAGCTCGTCCGCCAGTTGTGAAAGCAGCGCGTTGTTCAGGGCGTTGCGCGCCGCCGGACGGTTCAGCGTCAGCTGCAGCACGCGGCCATGACGGGTGACAATCAGCTCGCTCATGCCATCCCCTTCGCGTCAAAATCGACCACCACGTCGGCGGTCAGCGGCAGCGCCTGGCAGCTCAAGACATATCCCGCCGCCAGTTCGTCCGGCTCCAGGCTGTAGTTGGTCGCCATATCGACTTTTCCGCGCAGCACTTTGCATTTGCAGGTGGCGCATACGCCGCCCTTGCAGGCGTATGGCAGATCCGCGCCCTGACGCAGGGCCGCATCGAGAATGCTTTCGTCGTCAGCGGTGAGCGTGATTTCGCGGTCGCGGCCATCCTGACGGACAGTCACTTTCTGCCCCTGCGCCTGAATCGTCGTCGCGCGTTTCACGGCGCTCCCCGGCGTGTTAAAGCGTTCAAGGTGAATGGTTTTCTCCGGCATCCCCAGCGCTTTCAGCGCCAGCTCGGCGTCGTCCATCATCGCCGAGGGGCCGCAGATAAAGGCTTCGTCGAACAGGCTGAAATCGATCAACGTTTTTCCCAGCTGCTGCAATTTTTCGCCGTCGATACGCCCGTGCAGCAGTTCACTGTCGAGGGTCTCCTGACTGAAAATATTCACCAGCTGCAGGCGCTGCGGCCAGGTGTCTTTTAGGTCCGCCAGCGCCTGGCGAAACATCATGCTCTGGCTGCTGCGGTTACCGTAAATCAGAGTGAAATGGCTCTGCGGCTCGACCCGCAGGGTGCTGGAGATAATCGCCAGCATCGGCGTGATCCCTGAACCGGCGGCAATCGCCAGATAGCGCCCGGCGCGTTCCGCCTGCGGCTGATAGCCAAAGTGACCCTGAGGGACCATCACCTCCAGCGCCATACCCTGTTTGATCTCATCGCGGGCATAGCGAGAAAAACGCCCGCCGTCGATGGCTTTCACCGCCACGCTGATTTCGCCCGGCGTCACGCTGCGACAAATGGAGTAGCAGCGGCGTAGCTCTTCGCCTGCCAGCTGCGCTTTGAGCGTCAAATGCTGACCGGGGCGGAAACGGTAGGCGTCCTGCAAAGTCTGTGGGATCGCGAAAGTAATGGTCACCGCATCGCGGGTTTCGGGTTCCACTTTTGCCACCGTTAAGGAATGAAACGTTGTCATGGCAACCTCAGATACATTTGAAATAGTCGAAAGGTTCACGGCAGGCGTTACAGCGATAGAGCGCTTTACAGGCCGTTGAACCAAATTCACTGATAACCGACGTGTCGGTGCTCGCGCAGCGCGGGCAGGCCACCTCGGCAGGGGCATGCGCATGGCAGCTGTGACCTACCGGCGGGCTGATGCCGTATTCACGCAGTCGCGCGCGGGCGTCGTCGGTCATCCAGTCGGTCGTCCAGGCCGGGTCAAGCTGCAGGACGATATGCACTGGCGTAAAACCGTGGGCGGTCATCGTCTCGCGAATGGCGCCGAGCAGATGCTCCGTCGCCGGGCAGCCCGAGTAGGTTGGCGTAAAGCCAATCACCCAGCCGCCCGCCTGTGCGCAGACGCTGCGCACCATGCCTAAGTCGGTGATGGTGAGCACCGGCACTTCCGGGTCCGGGATCTGGCTTAACAGCGACCAGATTTGCGGGATTTCCGCCGGGGCGATCTCAGCGAGACGTTGCATAGCGACCTCCTCTTACCACTGCTGACCGGGATACATGCGCTGGAGATACTGCATCTCCGCAAGCATCGGTCCCAGATGTTCGGTGTGCAGCCCTTTTTTGCCGCCGGTGCGATACGCCGCCTCTTCCGGAATGTTCAGGCTGGCCTGCTGGAAACCGGCAAACACTTCCGCTTCCCACTCGGCGCGGAGTTCGCGCGGGTCGACGGCGATCCCCTCGGCAATAAGCTGTTCTTCCAGCGCATCGGCTTCGAACAGTTCGGCGGTAAAGCGCCACAGGGAATCGATCGCCTGCTGCATTTTTTGCGCCGACACCTCCGTGCCGTTGCCCAGACGCTCCAGCCAGCCGCGGCTAAAGCGCAGGTGGTAGCGCGCCTCTTTGATCGCTTTCGCGGCAATCGCGGCCAGTTGCGCATCGCGGCTTTGGGTCAGACGGGTAAAGAGCGCCACGTGCCAGGCGTCGATGAAATACTGACGCACCAGAGTGTCGGCGAAGTTGCCGTTCGGCTGCTCCACCAGCAGCAGATTGCTGAACTGGCGCTCATCGCGGCCAAAGGCCAGCGTGTCTTCGTCGCCCTGTCCTTCCAGTTCGGCGGCGTAGGTTAAGAAATTGCGCGCCTGTCCGAGTAAATCCAGGCCGATATTAGCCAGCGCCAGATCGATCTCCAGCTCCGGCGCATGGCCGCACCACGCGCCGAGACGCTGCGACAGGACCAGACAGTTATCACTCAGACGCAGGGCATATTGCGTTGTTGCTTTCATATCCATCCTCACATGTGCTCGATGCCATCAGGGAGGGTGTAAAAGGTCGGATGACGGTAGACCTTGCTCTCTGCGGGGTCGAAAAATTCTCCGCGCTCTTCCGGCTGCGAGGCGACGATTTCGCTGGCTTTCACCACCCAGATCGAACAGCCTTCGCTGCGACGGGTGTAGGCATCGCGCGCATTTTCCAGCGCCATGCGGTCATCGGCGGCGTGCAGGCTGCCAACGTGTCGGTGGGATAACCCTTGTTTGCTGCGAACAAACACTTCATATAACGGCCAGTAGACATTGCTCATGGTTAATTCCTCTTACGCGGCGGTGCGGGCGTGTTGTTTTTCTGCGTGCGCCAGTGCGGCTTCGCGCACCCACGCCCCTTCTTCCCAGGCTTTACGTTTCGCGGCGAGGCGCTCGTGGTTGCAGATGCCGCGTCCGTTAATCACTTCTTCAAATTCATGCCAGTCGATTTCACCAAAGCGGTAGTGGCCGCTCGCTTCATCGAAGTGCAGATCCGCATCCGGCACGGTCATGCCCAGCATCTCGACCTGTGCGACGGTGTTGTCGACAAAGCGCTGGCGCAGTTCGTCATTGCCGAAGCGTTTGATTTTCCACGCCAGGCTGCGGGCGCTGTTGGGGGAGTTGTCATCGTTCGGTCCGAACATCATCAGTGCGGGCCACCAGAAACGGTTGATGGCGTCCTGCAGCATCTGGCGCTGAGATTCGCTGCCCTGCGCGAGTGCCATACAGGCTTCAAACCCCTGGCGCTGGTGGAAGCTCTCTTCTTTACAGATTTTCACCATTGCGCGGGCATACGGCCCGTAAGAGGTGCGGCACAGGGCCACCTGGTTAACGATGGCCGCGCCATCGACCAGCCAGCCAATCACGCCGATGTCGGCCCAGCTCAGGGTTGGGTAGTTGAAGATCGAGGAGTATTTCATCTTGCCGTCGAGCATCTTCTGGTAGATGTCTTCCCGCGCACAGCCCAGGGTCTCCGCCGCGCTGTAGAGGTACAGCCCGTGCCCCGCCTCATCCTGCACTTTCGCCAGCAGAATCGCTTTGCGGCGCAGTGTCGGTGCGCGGGTGATCCAGTTTCCTTCCGGCAGCATGCCGACAATTTCGGAGTGCGCATGCTGACCAATCTGGCGGATCAGGGTTTTGCGGTAGGCGTCCGGCATCCAGTCTTGCGGCTCGATGGCTGTCTCCTGTGCGATGCGCTGTTCAAAGCGTTGTTCTTCCGTCACGTCGTCACCTTTATGATTCGTTAAATCGTCAATCATCGTTTAATGATGAATCACTTCGTTTCTTAAAAGTTACACAAAGGTTAAATATAACCCCAAGGAGTGTTTGTCTATTTTGTGATGTCGCTCGCAAGGCTTTTACAGCAAGCCGCTTATGGCGGGCGCTGTTCGCCTGAAGATTCATCCAGCAAGATCACATTGTTAACAAATCATTAAAACATCACTTGCTTTTTATGATTCATAATCAAACTATCTATAGTGAAATTACGTAACATTTGGAGAAGAGAGATGCAGCAGTTAGCCAGCTTCTTGTCCGGCACCTGGCAGTCTGGCCGGGGCCGTGAGCGCAACATTCATCACGCCATCAGCGGCGAAGCCCTGTGGAGTGTGACCAGCGAAGGTCTGGATATGGCGGCAGCGCGTCGCTTTGCCATCGAACGCGGCGGTGAATCACTTCGCGCGATGACCTTTATCGAACGCGCGGCGATGCTGAAAGCGGTCGCCAAACATTTGCTGAGCCAGAAAGATCATTTTTATGCCCTGTCGGCTGAGACCGGCGCGACCCGCGCGGACAGCTGGGTGGATATCGAAGGCGGCATCGGCACGATGTTCACCTACGCCAGCCTCGGCAGCCGCGAACTGCCCGATGACACCCTGTGGCCAGAAGACGAGCTGATCCCCCTGTCGAAGGAAGGCGGTTTTGCCGCGCGCCACGTGCTGACGTCCAAATCCGGCGTGGCGGTGCATATCAACGCCTTCAACTTCCCCTGCTGGGGGATGCTGGAAAAAGTGGCGCCGACCTGGCTTGCCGGGATGCCCGCGATCGTGAAACCGGCTACCGCTACCGCGCAGGTCACCCAGGCGATGGTCAAATCCATCGTCGACAGTGGCCTGGTCCCGGTGGGGGCGATTAGCCTGATCTGCGGCGGTGCGGGCGACTTGCTGGATCATCTCGATTTCCAGGACGTAGTGACGTTTACCGGCTCCGCCTCCACCGGCCAGATGCTGCGTGTGCACCCGAATATCGTCGCCAAATCCATTCCGTTCACCATGGAAGCGGACTCGCTGAACTGCTGCGTGCTGGGGGAAGACGTGACGCCGGAGCAGCCGGAATTTGCGCTGTTTATTCGCGAAGTGGTGCGTGAGATGACCGCCAAAGCCGGGCAAAAATGTACCGCCATTCGCCGCATCATTGTTCCGCAAGGGCAGACTGAAGCGGTCAGCCAGGCGCTGATCGCCCGTCTCGAAAAAGTGGTGGTCGGCGATCCGGCGCAGGAAGGGGTCAAAATGGGCGCGCTGGTCAACGCCGAACAGCGTGCCGATGTGCAGGAAAAAGTCGATCTGTTGGTATCTTCGGGCTGCCAGATCCGTCTCGGCGGCAAAGCCGATCTACACGCTGCGGGCGCATTCTTCCCGCCGACGCTGCTCTTCTGTCCGCAGCCTGACGAGTCCCCTGCCGTTCACGCGACGGAAGCCTTTGGGCCGGTCGCTACGCTGATGCCGTATCGCGACGCAGACCACGCCATGACTCTGGCGCGCGCCGGTGAAGGCAGCCTTGCCGGAACGCTGGTAACGGCGAATGCAAATATCGCCCGCCAGTTTATTTCCGGCGCGGCGCGGGCGCACGGGCGTATCCAGATCCTTAACAACGAGTCAGCGAAAGAGTCTACCGGCCACGGCTCTCCGCTGCCGCAATTGGTTCACGGCGGGCCGGGGCGCGCGGGCGGCGGTGAAGAGCTGGGCGGGCTGCGTGCGGTGAAGCACTATCTGCAGCGCACTGCCATTCAGGGCAGCCCGTCGATGCTCGCCGCTGTCAGCCAGCAGTGGGTGCGCGGTGCACAGGTGCAGGAAGATCGCGTACACCCGTTCCGCAAATACTTCGAAGAGCTGCAGCCGGGTGACAGCCTGCTGACCCCGCGCCGCACCCTGACCGAAACGGACATCGTCAATTTTGCCTGTCTGAGCGGCGATCATTTCTACGCCCACATGGACAAAATTGGCGCGGCGGAGTCTATCTTCGGCGAGCGCGTGGTACACGGTTACTTTGTGATTTCTGCGGCGGCGGGTCTGTTCGTTGATGCGGGCGTCGGGCCGGTCATCGCCAACTACGGCATGGAAAATCTGCGCTTTATCGAGCCGGTCAAACCGGGCGATACCATTCAGGTGCGTCTGACCTGTAAGCGCAAAACCCTGAAGAAACAGCGCACCGCAGACGAAAAACCGACCGGCGTGGTGGAATGGGCCGTGGAGATCTTTAACCAGCACCAGCAGCCTGTCGCGCTTTACTCCATTCTGACTCTCGTGGCTCGCCAGCAGGGCGATTTCACCGACTGATGTGTCTTTTTACCGGGAAGGCCCCTTCCCGGTTTTTAATTTGGCAAGAGTGACAAATAACCTGGCAGGTGCAGGCAAACACTTTGCGCCCGCGCCTGTCAGGATAACGCTGCACAACACCAATAACACAATAATGATGAGGTCAACGATGGGAAGCCCTTCTTCTTTTTCTGCCCGTAAGACGGCACTGGCCGTGGCTGTCGCGTTGTTATGCGCCTGGCAATCTCCCGCGTTCGCCCATGGCGGCGAAGCGCATATGGTTCCGATGGATAAAACCCTGGCCGATTTTGGCGCCGATGTGCAATGGGACGATTACGCCCAGATGTTTACCATTGCCAAAGACGGTGCCTTTGTGAAGGTCAAACCGGGCGCGAATACCGCCATCGTCAACGGCAAGCCGCTTAAACTGCAGGTGCCGGTGGTGATGAAAGACAACAAGACGTTCATCTCCGACACCTTCATCAACGATGTTTTCCAGTCGGGGCTTGATCAGACCTTCCAGGTGGAAAAACGCCCGCATCCGCTCAACGCACTGACCGCAGACGAAATCAAACAGGCCGTCGAGATCGTGAAAACTGCGGCGGAGTTCAAACCTAATACCCGCTTCACCCAGATTGCGCTGGCCGAACCCGACAAAGCCAAAGTGTGGGATTTTGTCCTGGACGGCACGGCTGTCGATGCTCCGCGTCAGGCGAATGTCACCATGCTGGATGGTAAACACGTCATTGAAAGCGTCGTTGATCTGAAGGACAAAAAAGTCCTGAGCTGGACGCCGGTCAACGACGCCCACGGCATGGTGCTGCTGGATGATTTCACCGCCGTACAGCAGATCATCATGAGCAGCCCGGAATATGCGCAAGCGCTGAAAAAACACGGCGTGGACGACCCGCAGAAAGTGATCGGTACCCCGCTGACCGTCGGCTATTTTGACGGTAAAGACGGTCTGAAACAGGAAGAACGCCTGCTGAAAGTGGTCAGCTATCTCGACACCGGCGACGGTAACTACTGGGCGCACCCGATTGAAAACCTGGTGGCGGTGGTCGATCTCGAACAGAAAAAAATCCTTAAAATCGAAGAAGGTCCGGTGGTGCCGGTGCCAATGGATCCGCGTCCGTATGATGGTCGTGACCGTATCGCCACCGTCAAAAAACCGCTGGAGATTGTCGAGCCAGAGGGCAAGAACTACACCATTACGGGCGATATGATCCACTGGCAGAACTGGGACTTCCACCTGAGTCTCGACTCCCGCGTCGGGCCTGTCATCTCGACTGTGACCTATAACGACAACGGCAAAAAACGCCAGGTGATGTATCAGGGTTCGCTCGGCGGAATGATTGTTCCTTATGGCGACCCGGACGTGGGCTGGTACTTTAAAGCCTATCTCGATTCCGGTGATTACGGCATGGGCACCCTGACCTCACCGCTGGTGCGCGGCAAAGATGCGCCGTCAAACGCGGTGATGCTCAACGAAACCATTCCGGATTACACCGGCACGCCGATGGAGATACCCCGCGCGATTGCCGTGTTTGAACGCTACGCCGGGCCAGAATATAAGCATCAGGAGATGGGCAAACCGAACGTCAGCACCGAGCGCCGTGAACTGGTGGTGCGTTGGATCAGTACCGTCGGTAACTACGACTATATCTTTGACTGGATCTTCCACGAAAACGGCACCATCGGCATCGACGCTGGCGCAACGGGTATCGAAGCGGTAAAAGGTGTGCAGGCTAAAACCATGCATGACCCGAGCGCCAAAGACGATACCAAATATGGCACCCTGATCGACCACAACATCGTCGGTACCACCCACCAGCACATCTACAACTTCCGTCTGGATATGGACGTGGATGGCACCAACAACCGTCTGGTGGCGATGGACCCGGAGGTGAAACCAAACACCGCCGGTGGCCCGCGTACCAGTACCATGCAGGTGAATCAGTACAATATTGATACGGAGCAGCAGGCGGCGCAGAAGTTCGACCCCGGCACCATTCGACTCCTGAGCAACACCAGCAAAGAGAACCGCATGGGCAACCCGGTGTCGTACCAGATTATCCCTTACGCGGGCGGCACTCACCCGGTCGCGAGCGGCGCGAAATTCGCGCCAGACGAGTGGATCTACCATCGCCTGAGCTTTATGGATAAGCAGCTGTGGGTCACGCGTTATCATGCGAATGAGCGCTATCCGGAAGGCAAATTCCCGAACCGTTCGATTCACGACAGCGGTCTGGGGCAGTACAGCAAGGATAACGAATCCATCGATAATCAGGACGATGTGGTGTGGATGACCACCGGCACCACGCATGTGGCGCGCGCCGAGGAGTGGCCGATCATGCCGACCGAGTGGGTTCATACCCTGCTCAAACCGTGGAACTTCTTCGACGAGACACCCACGCTCGGCAAGAAGAAAGACGAGAAGTAGCAAATCTGGCCGGGCAAATGCCCGGCCTGTTTTTGACGGGATACCATTGATTTCTCGCCGGAAAGTGCCACGCTTTGTCTATTCCCGCCCTTTCTCAACGATGATGCGTAAATGACAGATAAGAGGCACACTCCGCAGCCCGAGTTAACCTCGTGGCCAACCCGCCAGGCGATGGTTTCTCGCGGTCTGACAATCAATATGCCGTGGCTGGCGTTTGTGCACGTCAGCTTTGCGCTGATGATTCTTCTTCGTAACACGCTAGTGCCCAGTTTCGATCCTGCGCATATTTCAGGGCAGCAAATCGGGTTACTGGTGGATGCCGCAATGCTCGGGGTCATTGCCCTCTCGGCGGCGCTGGTGGTGATGAGCTGGCGACATATCACCGGGATTAGCCTGGTGCTCTTTACCTCCGGCCTGCTGTGGGCGCTCTGCTGTTACTGGTTTATCGTTGACTGGCAGCTTCCTCACGCCTGGCCCCTGTGTACCATTCTGCTACTGGCCGCCGTTACCGCGCTCTATTTCTATCCAGTGGGATTGCTCGCCTGCGTGCTGCCGCTGTGGTTGACCCTTCCGCTCGCAAGTGTCGTGCTTAATCATGGCCTGCCTGTCCGCTTTGCCGCGATGTGGACGGTGTTTACGCTGATCCTGATCTGCGGACGTTTTATCCTGCTGCGCTGGTTCGACGAAGCCTGGCAGCGCAATCAACAAAACCAGCTGCTGATTGCCCGACTCGACGCGCTGGCGCATCAGGACCCGCTAACGGAAACGGCCAACCGACGGGAGATGGAAAACGTGCTGGAGCGCGCGGTCAGTCAGGGAAAATCATTCACGCTTATTATGCTGGATGTCGACTTTTTCAAACTTTACAACGATGCGTACGGTCATCAGGCGGGCGACGAGTGTCTGGTGCGGGTGGCGCAGGCGCTGAAAGCGTCGGTTCGCTCGCCGGAGGATCTGGTGTCACGCTATGGTGGCGAAGAGTTTTTGCTGATCCTCTTCGATTGCCCACCGGAAATGGCCGGTAAGGTTGCGAAACGTATTCAGGATAATTTGCGCGAGGCCGCGATTGCGCATAAGGCGTCGAAGGTCAGCGAGTATGTGACGGCAAGCATGGGGATCGCCGGAATGTCGGCGGGGTTGACCGCAGACTGCGTTGTCGCGCAGGCGGATGCGGCGCTCTATCGGGCGAAAGAAGGCGGGCGAAATCGTTGGTCGCAGTGATGATTTGTCGGGCAGCGTTGCCGCCACCCGACAAGGGCAATTAATACCGCACACACACCGACTTCGTTTCACACCAGCCATCCAGCCAGTCAGGACCAAAATCGCGGCCTGTGCCGGACTGCTTCATGCCGCCAAACGGCAGGTTGGCGTCGATCAGCGTATGGCTGTTCACCCACACGGTTCCCGCCTGTAAACGGTCCGTGTACTCCAGCGCTTTGCTGATATTTTGCGTCCAGACGCTGGCCGTCAGGCCATACTCCGTGTCGTTCGCCAGCTGGAGTGCCTCTTCCCCATCGGCCACTCGCACCAGATTTACCACCGGGCCAAACACCTCTTCGCGGGTCAGGCGCAGGCTGGCATCGGGGTTTACCACCAGCGTTGGCGCAACGTAATAGCCCTGTTTATCCGGGCCGCTGTTGCCGGTAATCAGCTCGGCATGGCTGAGCTGCGCCTCGTTGAGGAAGGTTTGCACTTTGTCGCAATGGGCGCGGGAGACCAGCGGGTTGATGTGTGCCGTGGGCGACATGCCTGGCCCGACGCTCAGGGATTTCACCGCCTGCTCAAAGTGGCTCACCAGGGTATCAAACAGCGGTGCTTCAATGTAAATGCGCGAACTGGCGGCGCACACCTGCCCTTGATTGAGGAAGCTGCCGGTCATGAGTCCTTCCACCACCCACGCAGGGTCGGCATCTTTCAGCACGATAGCCGGGTTTTTGCCGCCCAGCTCCAGGGTCACGCCCGTCAACGTCTCGGCGGCGGTGCGTGCGATCTGTTTGCCGGTTGCCGTTGAGCCGGTAAAGCTCACTTTGGCGATCTGGGGATGCGAGGTTAGTGCCGCGCCGCACACGGCACCGCTACCGGTGACGACGTTAAATACGCCATCGGGAACGCCCGCCTCGCTTGCCAGTTCGGCCACGCGCAACAGAGTCAGTGGCGTGGTTTCCGACGGTTTGATCACGATAGAGCAGCCCGCAGCCAGCGCAGGCATCACCTTCCACATGCCAATCATCAGTGGGAAGTTCCAGGGGACTATTCCGGCCACCACGCCGACCGGCTCTTTACGTGTCCACGCCTGATAGCGCGCCCCCTGCGGCAGCGGAATGGAGAGGTCGAGCGTTTTACCCGCAATTTTGGTGGTCAGCCCGGCGGTGTAGCGCATCCAGTTCAGGGTGCAGCCCACTTCAAACGCGCGGGAGATGTTAATCGATTTGCCCTGCTCCAGGGTTTCGAGCTGCGCCAGCTCTTCCGTATGCTGCTCCACCAGATCGGCAAAACGCAGCAAAATGCGCTCGCGCTCGGCAGGCAGTTTCCCGGCCCAGCTGCGGGAGACAAAGGCGCGCCAGCCGGACATCACCGCGCGATCCACATCGTCCACACTTGCATCTGCCGTCGAGGCAATCACTTCACCCGTCGCCGGATTGAATATGTTCAGGCGCTTTTCACTTTCAGAGGCAGACGGGCGGCCCTCGATCCACAGGCCATGATGACGGTCTAAAAACTGTTGCACGCTTTGCAGGACGGCGGTCTGTGACTCAGACATACGTTGCTCCTTCATTATTATTCGCAGGGTGTCATCGCAGTCTAAGATGGGTTTGCAAAACGCGCTTTTATCTCTGTGACATTCGTTTTGCCACCTGTGACAGCCCCCGCAAATCATGATAATTCCGGCTTATAACACTGTTATCAGCGAGTGTTCTTTCCTATAGTCAGCCCTGACCTCTGACAAAATGCAACACAAATGCAACAATGCAAAAACATTGACAGTGCAGCGAGATGAAAGATGGCGTGTGCAAGTGAGCAGGAAAAATATCAGCAATGGCTGGCGCAAATTAACCAGGTGTGTGGCAGCTTTGCCGCGCGCCCGTTGCCGGGCCAGTTCATCGGTGAACTGGAAACCAGCTATGCCAGAAGCCTGAAGCTCAGCACCGTCACCGCCGCAGGCGTTAACCTGTTTCGCACCCGTCAGGAGATCAAAACCAGCAATGACGCCTGGTTTTACACCGTGTTTCAGCTCGAAGGTCAGGCTACGCTGGAGCAGGATGATAAGCAGATTGTGATCGACGCGGGCGACATTACGCTGATTGACGCCTCACGCCCCTGCTCGATCTACTGGCACGACAAATCGCGCCAGATTTCCCTCTTACTGCCGCGCCAGATTCTGGAACAGCAGTGCCGTTTCCAGGAGGTGAGCTGCGCCCATAAGCTGTCGCGCATGCTGCCCACCGTGCAGCTGAGCTATCGGCTGTTGCAGGAAAGTATGGATAATGCGCAGCTGAGCGATATGGAGAGCGAAGCGGCGCTGGAAGCGATGGTGTGTCTGCTGCGCCCGGCGTTTCAGCAGCGCGAATCGGCGCCGCCGCGTAAAGAGCGTCAGTTCCAGAATGTGCTGTCGCTGATTGATTCTCATATTCAGTCGGAAGCGCTGCGACCGGAGTGGATTGCCACCGAGAGCGGGATGTCGGTACGCAGCCTGTATCGCATGTTTGCCGATAAAGGGCTGGTGGTGGCGCAGTACATCAAAAACCGGCGGCTGGACCTGTGCGCGCAGGTGTTACGCGCCACAGGCGATGATGAAAAACTGGCGGGCATTGGCTATAGCAGGGGCTTTGCCGACCATAGCCATTTTTCTACGGCCTTCAAACAGCGCTTTGGCGTGTCACCTGGCGAGTATCGCAAGCGCTACCGCTGATCACTTCTTCAGCCACTTTCCGTTGATACCCTTCACGTATTCGCCCGGCTGCGCGCGGGCCACTAGCTTTTGCCCGGCCATTTTCGCCACTTCATCCACCGGAATATTGTTGCTGTCCGCCAGTTTCTGGTAGCTTTCGGTGCGTGCCGCGTTGATCTCGTTCACCAGCGCCAGCGTTTGTTTATCCTGGCGCAGCGGCGCGATGTAGCCGCTGAGCGTCTCGCCCACCAGCCCCTGCGCGCGCGCTTCGTTTAAGGTAATTGCCTGCGCCTGAACGCTCATTCCCAGCGCCAGCAGACCGATTGCAAGAAGTCGTTTCATGGCATCCTCAGAACAGATCGCTGCGCGATTTCAGCAGGGTTTCGACGTCTTTATCCACTTTGATGTGGATTTCATGTTCAATTTTGACGTTCATATTGATGGTGATCGGCTCTTTCGGTGCCGCCACTTCGATGCGGGGCGTACAGCCTGATAGCATTGCGACCATGACCACGCCGAGCGCGCCTGTCAGCTTTTTCATTGTTGTTCCTCACATTCCTTGCCTGCCTGACAGCGGGCATCCGGTAACGCCGCGTGTTGCTCAAGCCATGCCTGTAAATTATCCCCATAACGCAGGCTGCGCCACAGGGTAAAAAGATTCTCTTCGTGAGTGTAATTGAGGTTCACGGTGTTGCTTTTACCGTCGACGCGGCTGGTGCCGCTGATCGCCGCCTGCATGGTCAACACACCCAGATTATCTACATTGATTTTCGTCCACGAGCGAGAAATTTCCATATAGCGAAGCCAGTTAATCGCCACGCCCGCCGCCATGTTGTCTTTAACGATGGCGTCTGCCGTGTCTTTATCCAGACGCAGCGTCATCGGGCCGGGGTTAGTCAGCCAGCCGTCTTTGATGATCCATTTTTCGTTCTCCAGCCAGAACGGCAGCGCCCCGCTCACCGGGCCGGACAGGGTGAACTGTTTCGGATTGACGGCACTGATAAGTTCGCTGGAGGAGATATTCTGCACCCGCAGCAGCGCCGGATCGTGCTGCGGCATCCGCAGCTGCTGCAGGGTGATTTTTCCGCCCAGCACGTCGGTGCTGACGTTGGTCAGCAGCAGCGGGTGGGATTCACTCCACGGGTAATCGCCCTGCAAATCGGCGGTAATATTGCGTGCGGTGACCTGGTTTATCACTTCGGCGATGCGCAGCGTGACCGGGCCGCGCGTGCCCAGAGACCAGGTGCCTTCGCTGAAGCGGAACGGCAGTACAAAATCGACGCCGTTGATCTGGTTGTCGGGCATCCAGACGCTGCCGCTTTTCACCACGCCATGACCACCCGCTTCGAATCCTTGCCCAGCGGCCGCCGAAAACGCCACCTGAGCGTACAGCTCGCCGTCGCGCAGATTCATTTTCCAGTCGGGCGGCACCAGCGGCTGGAAGACCGTCAGGGACTGTTTTGGCCACCAGGCCTGACCGCGCAGACGCTCCCCGTCCCAGCGACCGTTCAGCTGGACCGGGCCAATCGCCCCGGCGTGCAGATCGCCTTTAAACTGGAAGAACGTCGGATCGGTGCCGTCGACGCTGAACTTGAGGGTCGACGGCGGTAACACGCTGCCGCCGGAGAACGACGTCTGCTCCGCATCCAGGGAGAGCGCGCCGCTAAAGTGCGGATTGTTTTCGCCACGCAGCCAGCGCACCGGCTGATCCAGCACCAGACGCGGCTTGCTCACCAGCATGGTGCCGTACTGCAGTTTATCGAAACCGGTCGAGAGCGCCGTCAGTTCGATGGCACTGTCGCGCCACTCGCCCTTCCCGGCCACATCCCAGCGGGCATTCATCGGCGTGAAGTGCCCATCGCCCCAGTAGCGCCACTGCCACAGGCCGCTGTCCGGCAGGAAGTCATTGGCCTGTCCGTCGAGGTGCAGCACGAAATCGCCCATGTCGTTTTCATGGGCTTTCAGAATCGCCTGCAGACGGCCATCCACCCCTTTTTGCGAGAGTTTAACGCCCGCCAGCGGCCAGCGGATTTCATCAATATTGAGCGAGTCGATAAGCCGCCCGCGCGAACGCAGCAGCGCGCCCGGCTCAAAGACGAGCTGCGGATCGGCGAGGCTGCCCGTCAGTTGGGCTGGCAGAATCGCGTACAGAATCAGGTCGCCCTGCTTGGCTTCGCCCGTCACCTGCAGCGGCATGGCGCTGTTTTCCATGCTCAGTTTGCCCGGCCCGAGGCTCAGCACGGCGTTACCTTTCCCGGCATCGCCCTGAGTCAGCACGTTCAGACGACCGCTAAAGGTGGCGTTTTCCAGCCCCTGCTGCCAGTTGTCAACTTTCACGCCCACGCGCCCGCTCAGGGGCAGCCCCTCGAGATCCCAGTGCCAGCGTCCGTCGCTGACTATTAGCTGTTCAGCAGTGAGCTGCCACGGCAAATCCAGCAGCGGATCGGGGTTATCGCGGGCGGTCAGCACCAGCTGACCACGGTTCTCTTCCCAGTCGAGATCAGCGTCTACCGGTGATGAAAGCGGCGGCACCGTCAGAGTGGCCTCCGCATGGCCTTTCACCGGCACGCCGTCCGGCACCAGCGGCAGGGTAAACTCCCCTGCCAGCCTGATCGGCTGCGGGTAATCCGGCAGATGGACTTCAAACTTGCTGATGGTCAGGTTTTGCCCGCGAAGTTTGCCGCGCACCTTGACCTGTTCGCCCTGGTAGGTCACGTCCTGAACGGAGGGGGTTAAAGAGATGTCGAGTTTGCCCTGCCACTGCTGCCACGGAGAGAGCGTTAAGCGATCAATCGTCAGCCAGGTGTTCGGCAACATCGACTGCCATTCAGCAAGGGTTTTGGGTGCGGTGTTAGCCTGTTCCGCCTGCGGCAGTTTGCTCAGGCAGGCGGTATTGAGATCGAGTGCGCCGATGTCCAGTTTCCAGCGGCTGGGGTGCGACAGCGTGGCGTTTTCCACGCGAGCGATTTCGCAGTCCTCTACCAGATAGCGAAGATCGGGGATAATAATTTGATTGCGGGTCAGACGCGGGCTTTTCTCGAAAGCAATGCGCGTCCCGACGGGGAGCCAGATCCCGGCAAGGGTTGGCACCCACTGGGCGAGCGTCATCAGCAGCGTCAGCGGCAGAAGAATGAACAACAGCAATAGCGCAATTGCGGCTTTGTATTTACCCCTCATGGGCAGTTAATATCCTGATTTAGCGAAAAAATAAGCCGACAGTGCCCGTCATTGTGGCATGTTTAGCCAGTCAGTTGAAGTCAACGCCATTTTTAAGGATAGTTGCTGTAAAATTATTCATAGAACTTATTGAATTCAATAATATTTTATAAATTGTAAGATTATTTTAATCATGCTAACGTGATGGTAAAATCACTGGAGAAAGTCTTATGAAACTCGCGGTATATAGCACAAAACAGTACGATAAAAAGTATCTGCAACATGTTAACGAGACTTACGGATTCGAACTCGAATTTTTTGACTTTCTGCTGACTGAAAAAACCGCCAAAACGGCGAACGGATGCGAAGCGGTGTGTATTTTCGTCAACGACGATGGCAGCCGTCCGGTGCTGGAAGAGCTGAAAAAGCACGGCGTGAAGTTCATCGCGCTGCGCTGCGCGGGCTTTAACAACGTCGATCTGGATGCGGCGAAAGAGCTGGGGTTAAAAGTGGTGCGCGTGCCGGCCTACTCCCCGGAAGCTGTGGCTGAACATGCCATCGGTATGATGATGTCTCTGAACCGACGTATTCACCGTGCTTATCAGCGCACCCGTGATGCCAACTTCTCTCTCGAAGGTCTGACGGGCTTTACCATGTACGGTAAAACCGCAGGCGTCATCGGCACCGGTAAAATCGGCGTGGCGACGCTGCGTATTCTGAAAGGTTTCGGGATGCGTCTGCTGGCGTTCGATCCGTATCCAAGTGCTGCCGCGCTGGAGCTGGGCGTGGAGTATGTCGATCTGCCGACGCTGCTCTCTCAGTCGGACGTGATCTCCCTGCACTGTCCGCTGACCCCCGAGAACTATCACCTGCTCAATCAGAGCGCGTTCGACCAGATGAAAGACGGTGTGATGATTATCAACACCAGCCGTGGCGGTCTGATTGACTCTCAGGCGGCGATCGAAGCCCTCAAAACGCAGAAAATTGGCGCGCTGGGGATGGACGTATATGAGAACGAACGCGATCTGTTCTTCGAAGACAAGTCTAACGATGTCATCCAGGACGACGTGTTCCGCCGCCTCTCCGCCTGCCACAACGTGCTGTTTACCGGCCACCAGGCGTTCCTGACCGCCGAAGCGCTGATCAGCATTTCAGAAACCACGCTGGGTAACCTGAAACAGCTGGAAAACGGCGAAGACTGTCCGAACGAAGTGGCCTGATGTTCCAGGCCGGGTGGCGTTGACGCGTACCCGGCCTCTATAAATCCCGCAGCAAAACACCGCCAAAAAGATGTGCGAATCAGGTTCTTCTTAGTCTCTCAGTCAGTAATAGATTTACTCATGTTGATACCCGTCACCCCAAATCCGCTGGCTTCATAAATATGCTGAGCGCGAGCATTGTCCCCTGCCACACGCAATTTGATCTCTTTAATACCCTCAATCCGTAAATACGCTTCGAAAGCAGCCAGAGATTGTTTACCCAATCCCATCCCCTGGCAGGGAGTGAGAATATGGAAATCGTAGATAAAAGCCGTACGCATGGCCGGGTCGGGTTTGTACCAGAGATAACCGACATGGGCCGACTGCGCGATAATACACAACAGCACCTGGCCTGCGGTATTTACACCCTCGGGAAGCAATGCCGTTAATTCCTGTTTCGCTCTTGCCAGAGAATCCGGTTGCGATACGCGATAGTTTGATTCGATTTCATTGGCATAATCCTGAACAAAATATTCAAGATAAGCGGGATATTCATCTTCCGTCATTGCGCGGAACGTAATCACGTTTAACCTCTCAGGCCTAACCTTTTGATAGATATCATAATAGTGATAACCCCGTCGCCTTCGCTCGTCAAATGAATTCACTGTTAACTACTGGTTTGGGTGAGTTGGTTACGTAACTGCGTATTGATGACCTGTACCGGGTACGGTGGGGATAATGTGTAAGGTTCTGGAGATGCTTTGAGCATAAAACGGACGATGCTATCTTTGTCATTCTCTGAGCGTTGATAAGGTATCGACTGATATGGATTTGAAACTGTCAGGCGGATGTTTGTGCGGGTTTATCAGATTCACAGCGATTAACCCGGTTTCCACTCATTCCTGCTCCTGTGATATTTGCCAGAAGCATTCAGGTTGTCAGACCGCAGTATGGCTTGAATTCCACTCGGCGGATGTTGAATGGACGGGTGAAGGAGGCACACCTTCTTTATATCGCTCATCTAAAACCTCATCCAGAGCATTCTGCACCAGGTGTGGCAGTTCATTAGGTGCGATTGATGACGCGCCGGTGACGGCTTTACTGAGCGGTGTTTTTGACCACAATGAAGCCGTCATTTTTTCGCCCCACTCCCACTCTTTTCAGGATATGAAACCTGACTGGTGGAGAAAAATCATGCCCGATACCGCTGGATAAAAAAGGACGTTTTGGGCAGTTTCTCAATATTACTCTTTGTTATTCTAAGCATTCGTTCTGCCTGAAGATGCGGACCGCTGAAGCAGCGCGAGGTCTGCTGTGAGCGAGATATAGTCATTCGCACCCTGGAAATTACACTTTGAAGTGATTCAGGGTATGCGCTTACTGGTTACGAATATTGAGCGAGAATCACGTGATGATCGCCGCTTTTCTTTCGAGCCAGTAGGTGCTCCAC